>Ga0209053_1000003_pt1 | contig 1029939 bp, 1040 predicted proteins | sample EBPBio152010_DNA_FD_185864 | JGI IMG/M metagenome (GOLD analysis project Ga0209053, IMG submission 185864) | Wastewater treatment Type I Accumulibacter community from EBPR Bioreactor in Madison, WI, USA - Reactor 1_7/15/2010_ DNA (SPAdes)... | ecosystem: Engineered > Bioreactor > EBPR >... | reverse complement strand
AAAATATCCGCGGCGGAGCGGCAACTCGGGTCGAAACGCACCAACACATCTACGGTCACCGGACCCGACGTCCGGCGCTCCGCCGGCCCTCCCAACTTCATAGCGAAAGCGTGAGGCCGAAGAGCCGCGTCGTTCTCCGGTGCCTGGTCTTTTCGGATTCGCGCCAGCGAAGGTCCGGGACAAGCGCGCCGCTCTATTGTCCGGCTCTGCGCGCATCGGCGGTGACCGGGCCGCGATGGCATGGATTCAGGATAGAGATCGAGGCGAGACGGCGACGGGAAAACCACCGCGCGCCCTCCCGTTCGGCCCATCGCCGCCCTATCTTGCCTCCAACGTCCTCAGGAGACCTCCCCCATGCAGACCCTTGGTTACGCCGCTCAATCCGCCGACGCGCCGCTGGCGCCGTTTCATTTCGAGCGGCGGGACCTGCGCCCCAATGATGTGGCGATGGAGATTCTGTATTGCGGCGTCTGCCATTCGGATCTGCACACGGCGCGCAACGACTGGGGCGGCACCGTCTATCCGTCGGTGCCGGGCCACGAGATCGTCGGGCGGGTCACCGCTGTCGGCCCCGAGGTCACCCGCTTCAAGGAAGGCGACCTGGCCGCCGTCGGCTGTCTGGTCGACAGCTGCCGCACCTGTGATCAGTGCGAAAAGGGCGAGGAACAATATTGCCGCACCGGCCTGACCGGCACCTATAATTCGCGCGACCGCATCTCGGGCGAGAACACCTACGGCGGCTATTCCAAACACCTGGTCGTGCGCGAGGAGTTCGTCCTGACCATGCCGGAGGGCCTCGACCCGGCCAAGGCCGCGCCGCTGCTCTGCGCCGGCATCACCACCTATTCGCCGCTGCGCACCTGGGGCGTCAAGGCGGGCAGCCGCGTCGGCGTGGTGGGTCTGGGCGGCCTGGGCCATATGGCGGTCAAGCTGGCGGTGGCCATGGGCGCCGACGTCACAGTGATGAGCCGCTCGGCCGACAAGGAGGCCGATGCCCGCGAGCTGGGGGCCCAGCATTTCCTCAACACCTCGGACGCGGCGGCCATGCGCCAGGCCGCCTCGGGCTTTGACCTGATCATCGACACCGTGCCGGTTCAGCATGACCTGATGCCCTATGTGCCGCTCCTGGATGTCGATGCGACCCTGTGCCTGGTCGGCCAGCTGGGTCCGGCCCCCGACCTGAACACCGCCCCCCTGGTGCTCAGCCGCAAGCGCATCGCCGGCTCGCTGATCGGCGGCATCGCCGAAACCCAGGAGATGCTCGACTTCTGCGCCGAGCACGGCGTCCTGCCCGAGGTCGAGATGATCCGCATGGATCAGATCAACGAGGCCTTCGACCGCATGGAAAAGTCCGACGTGCGCTACCGCTTCGTCATCGACATGAGCTCGCTCGGCGCAGCCTGAGTGCATCCGGCCTTTTCGTCGTCCTCATTTGCGTCGGCTGGTGACGACCGTGCGGGTTCGAGCTTGCTCTGGATCACGCCCGGTCTCACAGACGCTGAATGACGCCGTTTCACCAGATCCTCGCCAACAACCTCGTCGCCAGTATCACCAACTATACGGTGTGGTTCGCGATCACCTTCTGGACCTTTCTGGAGACCCGCTCGGTCTTCGCCACCGGCATGATCGCGGGGCTGTATCTGGTCTTCATTGCCGGCACCGCCATCTGGTTCGGCAGTCTGGTCGACCATCACCGCAAGAAGCGGGTGATGCTGGCTTCGACGCTGGTCTCGTTCAGCTTCTACGTCCTGGCCTTCGCCTTTCTGTCGGCGACGCCGACCGGGCGCATGAGCGATGTCGGTAGCTATCAGCTATGGGCCTTCATCGGCCTGGTCATGCTCGGCGTCCTGGCCGGCAACATCCGTTCCATCGCCCTGCCGACCCTGGTCACCGCCCTCGTTGAGGAGGACAAGCGCGACCGTGCCAACGGCCTGGTCGGCATGGTGTCCGGCATCGGCTTTCTGACCACCTCGATGATCTCGGGCCTGCTGGTCGCCTGGGGCGGCATGACGGCGACCTTGATCCTGGCGATGGTCGTCTCGATCCCGGTTTTCCTGCACCTGCGTTTCGTCACCGTGGACGAGCCCACCCGTGCGCCCGACATCGCGGCCCTGCCACGCCGGGTCGATCTGGCCGGGACGCTCAAGGTGGTCGGGGCCGTGCCCGGTCTGTTCGCCCTGATCATCTTTTCGACCTTTAACAACCTGCTGGGCGGCGTCTTCATGGCCCTGATGGACGCCTACGGCCTGTCAATGATGCCGGTCCAGCATTGGGGCCTCTTGTGGGCCCTGGTTTCAACCGGCTTCATCGCGTCCGGGATCGTCATCACCCGTACCGGCCTGGGCAAGAACCCGCTTCGGACCCTGATGATCGTCAATCTGATATCCTGGGCGATGGCGGCGGTCTTCACCATCCAGCCGTGGATCTGGCTCCTGGCGCTGGGCTGTTTCACCTGGATGTTCCTGGGCCCCTTCGCCGAGGCGGCGGAACAGACGACCCTGCAGAAGGTCGTGCCCTACGAGCGCCAGGGCCGGGTCTTCGGTTTCGCCCAGGCGGTCGAACAGGCGGCCTCACCCCTGACCGCCTTCATGATCGGCCCGATTGCCCAGTTCTGGGTCATCCCCTTCATGACCGACGGGACCGGGGCCGAACTGATCGGTGACTGGTTCGGGACCGGCCCGGCCCGCGGCATCGCCCTGGTCTTCACCATCGGCGGCCTGTTCGGGATCGTTCTGACCACCCTGGCCTTCAACTCGCCCTATTATCGCAAGCTCTCGGCGGCCTATCTCAAGCCGGAGCCGACATAGAAAACGGGGCGACCCCTTTCGGGGCCGCCCCGCCTCGAGGCGCTGACGGGAGGGGAGGGCGTCAGCGCTTCAGATCGTAACGATCCGCGTTCATCACCTTGGTCCAGGCCTTGACGAAGTCCTTGGCGAACTTGGTCTCAGCGCCGGCCGAGGCATAGACCTCCGACAGAGCCCGCAATTGCGAGTTGGAGCCGAAGGCCAGATCGACCCGACTGGCGGTCCAGCGCGGCTTGCCGGTCGCTCGGTCCGTGCCCTGGAAGGTCTCGTCGTGCGAACCGTCCACCGCCTTCCAGCCGGTGCCCATGTCCAGCAGATTGACGAAGAAGTCGTTGGTCAGCTGACCCGGACGATCGGTCAGAACCCCATCCTTGGAGCCGCCGTGATTGGCCCCCAGCACCCGAAGGCCGCCGACCAGAGCCGTCATCTCCGGAGCCGTCAGGCCCAGAAGCTGGGCGCGGTCGACCAGCAGGTCCTCGGTCCGCACGTTGAACCGCCGGGGCCGATAGTTGCGGAAGCCGTCAATCTTGGGCTCCAGCCACTCGAAGTTCTCGATGTCGGTCTGCTCGGCCGAGGCGTCGGTGCGGCCCGGCGTGAACGGGACCTCGATCGTCTGACCTGCGGCCTTGGCCGCCTGTTCGATGCCGACCGAGCCGCCCAGCACGATCAGATCGGCGATCGAGACATTCTTGCCCGACGAGGCCTTGAGGCCCTCATAGACCTCCAGAACCTTGGCCAGGTTGTCCGGCTCATTGGCGTCCCAGTCCTTCTGCGGGGCCAGCCGGATACGCCCGCCGTTGGCACCGCCCCGGTGGTCCGAGCCGCGATAGGTCGAGGCCGAGGCCCAGGCCGTCTTGACCAGATCAGCCACCGACAGACCCGAGGCCGCAATCGCCGCCTTCAGATCCTTGATGTCCGCCGCCGACAGGGCCGGTCCGGTCGCAGCCGGGATCGGGTCCTGCCAGATCAAGTCTTCGGCCGGCACTTCCGGCCCCAGGTAGCGCGCCTTGGGCCCCATGTCGCGGTGGCACAGCTTGAACCAGGCGCGGGCGAAGACGTCGCCGAAATAGGCCGGATCAGAGCGGAATTTCTCCATGATCGCCCGGAAGCCCGGATCGACCTTCAGCGCCATGTCGGCGGTGGTCATCATGGTCGGCACGCGCTTGCCCGGCGTGTGGGCGGCCGGTGCCTGGGTGTCGGCCGGATTGCCGACCGGCTGCCATTGTTTGGCACCCGCCGGGGATCGGACCAGCTCGTACTCGTGGTCGAGCAGCATATCGAAGAAGCTCATGTCCCAGGTCGTCGGGGTCGGGGTCCAGGCCCCCTCAAGGCCCGAGGTGATGCTGTCGTCGCCCTTGCCCGAGCCATGGGTCGAAATCCAGCCGAGGCCCTGCATCGCCAGATCGCCAGCTTCAGGGCTGGGGCCGACCTTGGAGGCGTCACCGCCGCCATGGGCCTTGCCGAAGGTGTGACCACCCGCCGTCAGGGCTGCGGTCTCTTCGTCGTTCATGCCCATACGGCGGAAGGTCTCGCGAATGTCGCGCGCCGACTGAAGGGCGTCGGGGATGCCGCCCGGGCCTTCGGGGTTCACATAGATCAGGCCCATCTGAATGGCCGCCAGCGGCTCTTCCAGGGCCATGTCCTTGTCCGGCTGGATGCGGGTCTCATTGCCCTCGTCACCGACCCACTGGGGCTCAGAGCCCCAATAGACATCCTTTTCCGGCTCCCAGACGTCGGCCCGGCCGCCACCGAAGCCGAACACCGGCCCGCCCATCGATTCAATGGCGACATTGCCGGCCATGATCATCAGGTCGGCCCAGCTGAGGCCCGGTCCGTACTTCTGCTTGATCGGCCACAGCAGGCGGCGCGCCTTGTCCAGATTGCCGTTGTCCGGCCACGAATTCAGCGGCGCAAAGCGCTGCTGGCCGGCGTTGGCCCCGCCGCGTCCGTCGGCCGAGCGATAGGTACCGGCCGAGTGCCAGGCCATGCGAATGAAGAACGGGCCATAGTGGCCATAGTCCGCCGGCCACCACGACTGGCTGTCAGTCATCAGGGCGGTCAGGTCGCGCTTGACCGCCGCATAGTCCAGCTTCTTGAACGCCTCGGCGTAATCGAAGCCGTCGTCCATCGGATCCCCGGACTTGCCCTGCTGGTGCAGGATGTCCATCGACATCTGCTGGGGCCACCAGTCGCTGTTGGTGCGCCCCAGCAGGGAACGGAGCGATCCGGGCTCCTTTTTGGGGTCTTTCTTGGGAGCGCCTGCGTTTCCGTCCATGAGGGAGTCCTATCTGCTGTAGGGTTGTTTGATGCGCCGATTGTACGCCTCGTGCGCGAAAAGGCTAAACTGATAATCTCGATGATCGGAATAGGCTGCGTTTATGGATGAGTCGGTCTGCCGGATCGACGTCTGGCTCTGGCGGGCGCGCTTCTTCAAGACCCGGGGGATGGCCGCGCGCTTTGTCGAGGAAGGCCGCGTGCGCCGAACCCGGCCCGGCTCCGGTGAAGTCCGCCTCGACAAGGCCTCGCGGTCGGCCAGACCCGGCGACCGGCTGGTCTTTATCGTGGCAGATCGGGTGGTGGAGTTGACGATTCAGGCCTGCGGCACGCGGCGCGGACCGGCGGCGGAGGCGCAGACGCTCTACCGACGAGACATGGACGCGAGTTGACTTCGGCGTCGGTCCGGCCCAAATCCGGCCCGCCTCCCCGAACACCCACCCTTGTCCCGCCCATGACCTACATCGTCACAGACGCCTGCGTCCGCTGCAAGTTCATGGACTGTGTGGAAGTGTGTCCGGTCGATTGCTTCTATGAAGGCGAGAACTTCCTGGTCATCAGCCCGGACGAATGCATCGACTGCGGGGTCTGCGAACCGGAATGTCCGGTCGATGCCATCAAGCCCGATACCGAGGACGAGCCGGACGGCAAATGGCTACAGGTCAACGCTACCTACGCCAAGGAATGGCCGAACATCACCGTCAAGGGCACGCCGCCCGCCGACGCCGAACAGTTTGAGCGTGAGACCGGGAAGTTTGAGAAGTACTTCTCGGACAAGCCCGGCAAGGGAAGCTGAGCCGCAGCCGGCTCGGCTGAGCGTCGAATCGCGACGTTTTGAAATTGCGCCAATTTGTGCTATGGTCCGCTCACAGGTGGGGCGGCTGCGCGGATTTCGCGGGGCCGCTTCCCTTTTTGAAGACGCCGTTCCTTATGGACGGCCAGGTCAGAGGTCGGGTGTCTTTTCTCACGATTTGAGAACGGTTTTAAACGGCGGCTCCCACCGCCGTGGCCGGGGGTTCTTCGGAACGCCGGGATGGTTTTCCTCGCAGCGAAAGGTGCGCGCGCATGAGCAAGAGTGGTCTGGATTTCAAGGTCGGCGACGCCGTCGTTTACCCGGCGCACGGCGTCGGCAAGGTCATCGCCGTTGAGACCGAGGAAGTCGCGGGTATGGCCCTGGAGGTCTATGTGATCACTTTCGATCACGAGAAGATGACGCTGCGCGTCCCGACTAAGAAGGCGGTCTCGGCCGGTCTGCGGTCGCTGGCCGGCGAAACGGTCGTGACCAAGGCGCTGACGACCCTGAAGGGCCGCGCCCGCATCAAGCGCACCATGTGGTCGCGCCGGGCCCAGGAATATGAAGCCAAGATCAACTCGGGCGACCTGGTGTCGATCGCCGAAGTGGTCCGCGATCTGCACCGTGCCGACAATCAGCCGGAGCAGTCCTACTCCGAGCGTCAGCTCTATGAATCGGCCCTGGATCGCATGGCCCGCGAAGTCGCCGCCATCGAGCGGATCGACCGTGAGGCCGCCGTGGCCCTGCTGAACAAGTCGCTGATCAAGCCGGCCGCCGCTGCCGCCTGATCGGTTTCAGCCTGGTCTGAAATACGAAACCCCCGGCCTCGCGGCCGGGGGTTTTGCTTTGTTCGGTTGTCGGGACTGGATCAGCCCCGCTTGGAGATCGGCACATAGTCGCGCTCGGTCGGCCCGGTATAGAGCTGACGCGGGCGACCGATCTTCTGCGACGGGTCGGCCATCATTTCCTGCCACTGGGCGATCCAGCCGACGGTGCGGGCCAGGGCGAACAGCACGGTGAACATGGTGGTCGGGAAGCCCATCGCCGACAGGGTGATGCCCGAATAGAAGTCGACGTTCGGGAACAGCTTGCGCTCGATGAAATACTCGTCCGACAGGGCGACCTTCTCCAGCTCCTTGGCGACCTGGAACAGCGGGTCGTTCGGATCGCCGACGGCGGCCAGCACCTCGTGGGCGCTTTCCTGCATGACCTTGGCGCGCGGATCGTAGTTCTTATAGACCCGGTGACCGAAGCCCATCAGCTTGTATTTCTTGTCCTTCACACCCGCGATGAACTCGGGGATGCGCTCTGGCGTGCCGATTTCCTTCAGCATATTGAGCGCCTCTTCGTTGGCACCGCCATGCGACGGGCCCCACAGGCAGGCGATGCCGGCGGCGATACAGGCAAACGGATTGGCTCCCGAAGAACCGGCCAGACGGACGGTCGAGGTCGAGGCGTTCTGTTCGTGGTCGGCGTGCAGGATGAAGATGCGGTCCATGGCCTTGGCCAGAACCGGATTGACCTCATAGTCCTCGGCCGGAACGGCGAAGCACATCCGCAGGAAGTTCTCGGCGTAGCTCAGATCGTTACGTGGCGACACGAACGGCTGGCCGATGTGGTACTTGTAGGCCCGCGCCGCGATGGTCGGCATCTTGGCGATCAGGCGGATGGCCGAGATGTCGCGCTGGACCGGATCGTGGATGTCCAGGCTGTCGTGGTAGAAGGCCGACAGGGCCCCCACGGTTCCGACCATGATCGCCATCGGGTGGGCGTCGCGACGGAATCCCTCGAAGAAGCGGTCGAACTGCGAATGCAGCATGGTATGGCGCGTGATCAGGTTTTCGAACCGCTGGTACTCCGACGCGCTGGGCAGCTCGCCGTTCAGCAGCAGGTAGCAGACCTCGATGAAGTTCGACTTCGATGCCAACTGGTCGATCGGATAGCCGCGATGCAGCAGGATGCCCTTGTCGCCGTCGATGAAGGTCAGGCCCGATTCACAGGCCGCCGTGGAGGTAAAGCCGGGGTCAAAGGTAAAGGTGTCGGTGTCGCTGTACAGCTTTCGGATGTCGAAAACGTCCGGGCCAAGGGTGCCCTTCAGGACGGGGAATTCGACGGTCTTGTCCGCGATGTTCAGCGTGGCTTTTTCGGTCATATTTAAATCCCATGGCGCCGGGGGAGCGGCGCAGTCGAGGTGTCTTATACCCTGTCAGGCCTGAGGGGAAAGAATGTCCGCCAAACGGCCCAGGCTTTCGGCCTTGCCGAGAGCCGCTAGGGTCTTGGCAATGTCGGGTGAGGCAACCCCGCCGGTCAAGGCCGCCCGCAACGGTGGGCCGATCTTGCCCATGCCGACCCCTTCGGAGTCCGCGAAGGCCTTGAGGTCCGCCTCAAGCAGGGCGGCGTCCCAGGTGTCGACCGCTTTCAGACGTGCGGTGAGGCGGGCGAGCCGGTCGCGCGCCTCATCCGAGAGCTGGCCGGCGGCCTTGTCCGAGATCGGAACGGGCCGGGCGATGAGCGCAAATGCGGCCTGATCCGCCAGGGCCAGAAGCGTATCGGCCCGGTCCTTGATCATCGGCATGGCCTGGACCAGATGCGGCAGATCGGCGTCGGAACCGGGATCGCCGCGACCGGCGCGAACCATCTGGACCAAGGTGGCGAGGCGCTCGTCATCGGCCTGGCCGATCCACCATCCGTTGACGTGCTTCAGCTTGTCGAAGTCCAGCCGGGCCGGGGCGCGTCCTATGTGCTCCAGGTCGAACCAGCTTTCAGCCTGGGCGTCCGAAAACAGCTCATCGTCGCCGTGGCTCCAGCCCAGCCGGGCCAGGTAGTTGCGCATGGCCTCGGGCAGATAGCCCTGGTCGGCATATTCGGCGACCGAGGTCGCGCCGTGGCGCTTGGACAGCTTCTTGCCGTCCGGTCCGTGGATCAGTGGGATATGGGCGAAGACCGGCCGTTCCCAGCCCATGGCATCATAGATCAGGGCCTGACGCGGCGTGTTGTTCAGGTGGTCGTCGCCCCGGATGACGTGGGTAATCCCCATGTCGTGGTCATCGACGACCACGGCCAGATTGTAGGTCGGCTCCCCCGACGAGCGCAGCAGTACCAGGTCATCAAGATCCTTGGACGGGAAGGTCACCTTACCCTGGACCGCATCGGAGATGAGGATGGCCTCATCGTCAGGCGTGCGAAAGCGGATGACGTGCGGCTGGGACAGGTCGCCGTCGGTGCGGTCTCGCCAGCTCGAGCGCAGGGCGCGGCCTTCGGCGCGGGCCTGGTCGCGTGCGGCGTCGGTCTCTTCGGGGGTCATGAAACAGGCGAAGGCGGCGCCGCGCTGGACCAGGTCGGCCACGACCTCGCGATGCCGGTCGGCCCGCTGGGCCTGATAGACGGGCTCCTCGTCCGAGGCCAGACCCAGCCAGGCGAAGCCCTGGAACAGGATGTCGACATTCTCCTGGGTCGATCGCTCGCGGTCGGTGTCCTCGACGCGGATCAGGAACTTGCCGCCGTGCCGGCGCGCGTATAGGTGGTTGAATAGCGCCGTTCGCGCGGTTCCAATGTGCATGGAACCAGTCGGGGAAGGGGCGATGCGGGTGACAACGGGGCGGGACATATCGCCGGGGGTTATAGCGCCGGATGCAGATCGGCCTAGCCCCACTGCGCGCGATTGGCTGGCGCAACAGCTGTCGGCGCAATCAGAGCGTTGGCGGTTGTGGGCTCCGGTGGCGATGGGATTGGGCTGTGCGGCCTATTTCGCGCTGCGGTCCGAACCGCCGGTCTGGCCCTTGTGGATAGCTGCCGCGGTGAGCGTGGCCTGTACGGCCATGGCCTGGAGCCGGGGGACCTGGCGGATCATTCCCTTCACCCTCGTGGCCTTTGCTGTGTTCGGACTGCTCGTGGCCAAGCTCAGGTCCGATGCCGTGGCCGCGCCCACCGCCGAGGCCTCCCAGGGACCAATCGGGATCGAGGGCTGGGTGGTGGATGTGTCCTCGCCGGGCAGTCGGGGAGCGCGGGTCATGCTGGCCCCGACCTGGATGCAGGGCGTGGCCGCCAGCGACATTCCCCATCGCCTCAGCCTGAGCCTGAGAGACGAGGCCGTTCGACCGGGGACGCCGGTCTCGATCCGGGCCATCGTCAATCCGCCTCCGGGGCCGGCCAGCCCGGGGGCCTTCGATTTTGGGCGCAATGCCTGGTTCCAATCGGTCGGAGGGTCGGCCCTGGCGATCACTCCGCCGCGCCCGATCATCCTGCCGGACCCGCCCTGGAGACTGCGCCTGAGATTGGCGATCAATGCGATGCGGTTCGACCTGGGTCGCAGGATCGTCGCGCGGCTGGGGCCGGAGATGGGAGGGATTGCGACAGCCATGGTCACCGGCCATGAGGCCTGGGTCAATCCGGCAGATGAACAGGCGATGCGGGATTCCGGCCTGGCCCACATCCTGTCGATCTCGGGTCTGCACATGGCGATCGTCGGGGGCTTTGTCTTCTTTGCAGTCAGGTTGGGCGTCGCCGCCTGGCCGTGGCTGGTGCTGCGGGTTCCAGGCAAGAAGGTCGCGGCCGGGGCCGGCATTGCGGCGGTGGGGCTGTATCTGGTGGTGTCCGGCGCGCCGCCGCCCGCGGAACGGGCCGCCGTCGTCGCCTGGGTGGCCTTTGCCGCCATCCTGCTGGATCGGCGGGCGATCAGCATGAACGCCCTGGCCCTGGCGGCGGTGATCGTCCTGTTGCGGCGACCGGAATCGGTGGTCCAGCCGGGCTTTCAGATGTCGTTCGCCGCGACAGCCGCCCTGGTCGCCCTGGCCGAGGTCTGGCCAGCGCGACTGAAGGAAATTGACGTGCCCTGGCCGATCGCCGCGATCCAGAAGGTCGGGTCATGGGTGTTCGCGGCCCTGGCGGCGTCGTTTGTTGCCGGATTGGCGACCGGACCGTTCGCCATGCAGCATTTCAATCGGTCAGCGGTCTATGGCCTGTTCGCCAACCTGGCGGTCGCCCCCATTTCGTCGTTCGTGATGATGCCCAGCCTGGCGGTCGGAGCGGTGATGGAGGCCTTCGGCTGGGGCGGGCCGGCGCTGTGGCTGGCGGGACAGAGCGTCGGCTGGATGATGGACATTGGACGCTTTACGGCAGGTCTTCCTGGCGCGGTGGCAACCATCCCGAGCGCCCCAGCTCTCGCTCTGCCGACGGCCTTCGTGGGGCTGCTATTCGTGTGTCTGTGGCAGGGTAGGCTGAGATGGCTGGGAATGCCGCTGGCGTGCGCCGTGCTGCTATGGCCACGTCCGTCAGCTCCTGACGTGTGGATCAATGAACAGGGGACAAACCTGGCGGTCCGGTCGGCAGACACCGCTGTGTTGATGCGGCCGCGTGTCGGATTGTTTGGTGCCGATATCTGGTCACGGCGGCGCGGACTGATCCTGGACACCGAAGGTGGCGAGCGCGCGTGCCGGCGTTCGTGGTGCAGCCTGAACGTCGGTGAGGACCGATGGGCTGTGTGGTTTGGACGCCGTGGCCCGAACCTGGGTCAGGTCGCCGAGCTGTGCGCCGGGTCGACCGGCGTGGTCGTAAGGGCCGAGGTGCCATTCCTGCCAGAGGACTGCACGGGCGTCCTGGTGCTCGACGGTCGGGACATGGCGCACGGGTCTGCAGAGCTGTGGCGCACGGGGACTGGCTGGGACGGCCAATGGGCGCGTGACCTCCAAGGGGACCGGCCCTGGGCGGTGGAGCCGTGATGAGCCTGCGCCTGGAGCTGCGTGCAATGTCCGACCAGCGATGGAGCGCGCGGGACTCCGTGCCTCCCCCGGAGGCCCCCAAACCCGAGCCTAGTGGTACCGGCGGATCAGGCCGACCAGCTTGCCCTGGACGGCGATCTGTTCGGGCGAATAGATGCGTGTCTCATAGGCGGCATTGGCCGGCTCCAGCGCGATCGAAGCGCCCTTCTTGCGGAAGCGTTTGAGGGTGGCTTCCTCGCCCTCGACCAGGGCCACGACGATCTCACCGGAGGCGGCGGTGTCACCACGCTTGATCACGACATAGTCGCCATTGTGGATGCCGGCCTCGATCATCGAATCGCCCTCGATCTCGAGCATATAATGGTCGCCAGATCCGAGCATGGCCTCGGGGATCGAGAAGCGGTCGCGCTCATGTTCGATGGCCGAAATCGGAGACCCGGCGGCGATCTTGCCCAGCAGGGCCAGTTCGCGCACCTCGGATCCAGCTGAATCGGCTCCCGCCGGACGCCCGCCCTCGACGACCTGGGGCCGGAAGGGCCCACGAGGTCGCCCGGCCGAGGCCGATTCGGGAAGCTTCAGAACTTCAAGCGCGCGAGCGCGATGGGCCAGGCGGCGGATGAAGCCGCGCTCCTCCAGGGCCGTGATCAGCCGATGGATGCCGGACTTGGAGGCCAGATCCAGCGCCTCCTTCATTTCGTCGAACGAAGGCGAGACGCCCGTTTCCTGAATCCGTTCGTGGATGAACATCAGGAGTTCGTGCTGCTTGCGCGTGAGCATGGACGGCCTCGGCCTCATAATTGCGAGTCTGTGGACCTTAGCAGAACAAACCGCAAACGTCCACGCTCTGTTCGTGAGGTGTTCCGGTTAAGGACTGGTTAGCGAGGGGCTGGGGATGGCGTTTGACATCCCGGCATCCGGCTCATTTGTTGTGCCGGCCGGCGCGCTCCGTGAAGCTGGGACGGCATTGTCGTGGGCCGGCTGTGCCAGGAGCCCTAGGACGTCCGGGAGGACGCTTCTTGGGGCGTCAGCTGAGCAACGCCTGAGTCGCCGCCTCGACGTCGGACTGTCGCATCAGACTTTCGCCGACGAGGATGGCCTGAGCACCGGCGGCCTGGACACGGGCGACGTCGGCGGGGCTGGAGATGCCGCTCTCGGCGATGAGCAGGGCCCCCTTTGGCACCAGTGGTGCTAGGTGTTCGGTCAAGGCGAGGTCGACGTCGAAGGTGCGCAGGGACCGGTTGTTGACGCCGACGAGATCGGCGCCGAGTTGGCCGGCCCACTCCATCTCGGCCACGTCATGGGTCTCGACGAGCACATCCATGCCGAAACGGCGGGCCTCGGCCATCAAGGCTTCGGCCAGACCGTCGTGGGAGATGGCGAGGATGATGAGAATGCAGTCGGCGCCCAGCGCGCGGCTTTCGGCGACCTGCCAGGGATCGACCAGGAAATCCTTGCGGATACAGGGCAGACGCACGGCGTTGCGGGCTTCACCCAGATAGGTGTCGTCACCCTGGAAGCTGGGGGCGTCGGTCAGGACGGAAAGACAGGACGCACCGCCGCGTTCATAGGCCTGTGCGAGTTCGCGCGGGTTGAAGTCGGCGCGGATCAGGCCCTTGGACGGACTGGCCTTCTTGATCTCGGCGATCAAGGCGGGGCGGCCCGTGCGGGTCCAGCCGGCTTCCAGCATCTTGCGGAAGCCACGTACGGGCGGGGCCTCCAGCGCCTGGCGGTCGATGTCGGACCATTCGGGAGCGGCCTTGCGAGCAGCAACGTCGTCGCGCTTGTAGGTGGCGATGCGTTCCAGGATGTCGGTCATGCCTCGACCGGGGCGTTGGTGGCGCGCACAAGATCCGCCAGGGCCTGGGCGGCTCGCCCCCCGTCGATGACCTGGGCAGCCAGGGCCGCGCCCTCAGCCAGGTCGGCGGCTCGGTCGGCAACGATCAGGGCGGCAGCGGCGTTCAGCAGCACGATGTCACGATAGGCTCCGGGTGCGCCGTCCAGAAGGGCGCGAAGGGCGAGGGCATTGGCTTCAGGCTCGCCGCCACGAATGTCTTCGATGGCGGTGCGCGCCAGGCCGGCAGCTTCGGGCGTGACGGTGAAACGGCGCACTGTACCGCCGTGGAACTCGGCCACCTCGGTCTCTCCGGTGGTCGTCAGCTCATCCAGGCCCTGGCCATGGACGACCCAGGCCCGAGTGGCACCCAGACGCCCCAGGGCCTCGGCCAGGGGTTCGACCAGACGTGGATCATAGACGCCCATCAACTGACGCCGGGCGCGCGCCGGATTCGACAACGGGCCGATCAGATTGAAGACGGTGCGAAAGCCCAGCTCGGCCCGGATCGGCGTGACATGGCGCATGGCCGTGTGGTGCGCCGGCGCGAACAGGAAGGCGATGTTGGCCTCGTCCAGGGCGCGGCGCTGCTGAGCCGGAGACGCCGCCAGGTTCACGCCCAGCACCGCCAGAACGTCGGATGTGCCGGACCTAGAGCTGAGGGCGCGATTGCCGTGCTTGGCGACCTTGACCCCGGCCCCGGCCAACACGAGAGCCGCAGCGGTCGAGATGTTATAGGTATGCTGGCCGTCGCCGCCGGTGCCGCAGGTGTCGACGACATCATAGGGATGATCCAGCGTGGTGGCGGCTTCGCGCATGGCCAGGGCGAACGCCGAAATCTCATCGACGGTCTCGCCGCGCATCCGAAGGGCGGTGAGGGCGGCGGCAACCTGGGCCGGGGTCGGTTCTCCGCGAAGGCAGGCGGACAGAAAGGCGCGGGCCTGATCGGCGTCGAGGGTACGGCCGTCCGCGAGAAGGGCGAGAAGGGGCTTGAACGTGGCGGACATGATCAGACAGCTGCTGTCCGCTTCACGCCGGCGAGGTCAAGGAAGTTGGCCAACATGGCGTGACCGTGCTCGGTGGCTATGGATTCGGGGTGGAACTGCACGCCGTGGATGGGGCGGGTCCTGTGGGCCAGACCCATGATCTCGCCGTCCTCGGTCCAGGCGGTGACGACCAGACTGTCGGGTAGGGTGTCACGCCGTACCGCCAGCGAATGGTAGCGGGTGGCCGTAAAGGGGCTGGGCAGGCCCTTGAAGATCGAGCTGCCGTCGTGATGGATCGGGCTGGTCTTTCCGTGCATCAGCTGTTTGGCGCGGATGACGTCGCCCCCAAACGCCTGACCCATGGCCTGATGGCCCAGACAGACCCCAAAGATGGGAAGGTCATGGGGGGCCTGGGTCAACAGGCCCAGACAGATGCCGGCCTCATTCGGCGAGCAGGGACCGGGCGACAGCAGAATGGCCTCGGCCCCGAGCGCCAGCGCCTCAGAGGCGGTCAGGTCGTCATTGCGGATGACGTGCGTGTCCGCGCCCAGCTCCGCAAGATAGTGGACGAGGTTGTAGGTAAAGCTGTCGTAGTTATCGACGACGAGGATCATCGGCCGCTTCTAGGGTGGGTTCGGGCCGGCGTCGAGGCGTCAAGATCCTGTTAACCCTGATCAGGCCTGATCCGGTCATGAGTCAGATCGATCAAGCCCGCGAACACCTGGCCGAGCCGACGTCGGTCCAGAACCCCTGGATGACGCTGATGGCGGCAGGATTCTGTGCGTTGTCAACGACGCTACTGGCCGGGGCGATGATCTTTGGCCAGCTGACCTAGATCCCGCCTGACCCGATTGACCTGGGAACTATTCTGACCGTCATTGCGGGGACAAGCCCGGGGTGACGAATGGGCACCGCCTCAGCTGGCCGCAAACTCGGACAGGGCGTCCAGCAGGGCGCGGTTCTCGTCGTCTGTCCCCACCGTCATTCTGAGACAGTCCGTGAGACCATAGCCGCCGACCGGGCGCACGATGATGCCGCGCGAATGCAGGAAGGCATCGGCGGCCTGGGCGTTGCGCTTCGCATCCGGGAAGCGGACCAGCACGAAATTGCCCGCCGAGGGGAAGACATCGAAGCCGAAGCCCTTGATGGCCTGGGCCAGCCGCGGCCGCCATTGCATGACCAGGGCGCGCGACCGCTCGACATGATCGTCGTCGAACAGGGCGGCCAGGGCGGCTTCCTGCGCGGGAATATTGTTGTTGAACGGCAGGCGCACCCGATCGACCGCCTCGGCCACCGGTAGCGGGCAATAGCCCCAGCCGACGCGCAGGGCCGCCAGGCCGTGGATCTTGGAGAAGGTGCGCGTGACGATGACGTTGGTGGCGGTGCGGGCCAGGTCGATGGCGCTCTGCCAGTCCGGCTCGACGACGTATTCGGCATAGGCCTCGTCGATCACCAGCAGCACATTGTCAGGCAGGGCCCCGTGCAGACGGCGGAATTCGTCGCCGGTGTTCCAGCTGCCCGTGGGGTTGGCGGGGTTCGAAATATAGACGAGGCGAGTCCGCTCATCGACCAGCTCAAGCAGACCATCAACCTCGCATTTGAAGTTCGGCTCGGGCGCGAGACGGACCTCGGCCTGGTTGGCCTTGGCCGAGATGCGGTAGGCGAGGAAGCCGTACTGGCCGGTGACGATATTGTCGCCGGGCGTCAGATAGACCTGGTTGAGCAGGGTGAAGACCTCGTCCGATCCGTTGCCGAAGACCAGGCGCTCGGGCTCAACGGCGTGCTTCTCGGCAACCGCCTGGCGCAGGCGCGAAGCCCGGCCTTCCGGATAGAGGTTCAGATAGTCGATTGCACCGAGAAAGGCTTCGCGTGCCTTTTCGCCGGCTCCCAGGGGGTTCTCATTGGACGACAATTTGATGGGCTGGGAGATGCCGTCGATCTTGGACTTGCCGCCGACATAGGGCGCGATGTCGAGAATGCCGGGCTTTGGGGAGGGGGTGCGGGTCATGCGGGCGTCTTTACCGGACCCGGGCCGTGACGCAAACCGGTGGGAGCGTGTACCGGATCAGCGGGGAACAACCGGAACACAGCCGATGACACCGGCCAGCCGGCCCGGAGCCTGTGCCAGGCGGGTGTCGTCACGCTGGACATAGCCGTCAATCAGGTACAGGCCGATACCGCCCACCGACAGGGCGTGACGCCCTGACAGGCCGAGGCTGGTCAGGGCTTCCTCGATTTCCCAGGGTTTGCCAGGTGCATCCGTCAGCCACCAGGTGCGGTCGTCGCCCGACGGCTCGGACCAGTGCCGCGCTACAACGAAGACGCCTGGACGAAGCGCGTCACCGACCAGATCGTCGTCGATGACCGAGAGGGCGGGTTCCGCCAGCAGACGCGCCCACCAGGGATCGCGGGCCTCAATGGCGACGACGGCGCGGGCACCGGCCCGGGCCGAGGCCACGGCGGCGCGCGCGTCTGTGACCAGGGCGGTTCTGGCGCGATAGCCGAATCGACTGCGGGCATGGGCTTCGGCACCGGGGCCGAAGGCGGACACCATGACCGGCCGGGCGGCCGATTCGAGGTCGCGCACAACCGAGGCGATCAGGCCCGGCGGCAGGTCGGGGTTGCTCTGGACCAGCTCACGGATCAGAGCTGCCGATGCATCGGGAGCTAACGGCATCGGGCCGAGATCGGTCAGGGCGTCACGCAGCCGTCCGACCAGGGCCTGGAGATCGTCGGCCTGCACGATCAGAACAGCCGGGGGGCCGGGCCGAGGCTGACCGGTCCGATGATGGTCCGGCCATTGGAGAAGTTCAGGGTCAGCTCGGTTTCGCCCCGGAAGCCACTCGTCAGTTGCGCTCCGAGCGTGACGGCGGCGGCGGCACGTGGATCGACGCCGGGGGCGTGAGCCAGGCCGGCCAGCGGTGCGGTGCCGCCCCGCAGGTGGCCGGCAAGCTGGCCCTGGAGGCGTCCGTCGCTACCGACGGTGAGGCGGTCGGATTGGCCCCGCGCAAAATCGTCGCCTGCGGTGGCTTCCAGCCGGACCTCGCTCAGGCCACCTCCGGCCTGGGACCAGCCGGTCAGAGCCTCGCGCCAGGTGCTGCCGGACAGCGCCTGGGTGTTGTCGATAACGGCCTCAGCCGACAGTTCGATGGGCCGACGTTCCGACATTTCGGCCAGGACGCCACCCGGACGCGGCGTCGCCTGGGTCAGGTCGAACAGAAGCCCGGCGCGGTTCGGCTGATCGGCTTGCGGGACGAGATTGACGACCAGGCGCTCGGCCTGGGTGATGGGGAAGGGCTGAGACCCTTCCGTGGGCGCAAAACGCGGCTGGATGAACTCAATGACGATACGCGGGGGGCGCTGCAGCAGGCCAGAGGCTGAAGCTCGGAGGGCCCGACCCTCGACTGCAACCCAGCCCTTGGAGCCGCGCCCCAGTTCCAGGCCCTCGGGGGCGACAAAGACCCAGTGGTCAATGCCATAGGCATTGGCCTCGGCCTCGAGATGACCGGTACGGAAACCATGCCCCGAAGGTCCGGTGACGGTCAGGTCGTCGAGAGTGACGTGAAAGCGGAAGGGCCAGCCGGCGATGCGCGGCTCGGCGTGTTCAAAGGTCCAGCCGGCGGCTTCCAGCCGTGTCCCGGTGGTCGCCAAATTCGTGCGGATCTGATTGGACAGATACCACCAGTAACCACTCCAGCCGCCGACGACGACGAGGATCAGAACAAAGAGGGCGGGGATGCCGCAACCGGAACGTCTGGCCATGGAGGGCTTGTAGCGCCTTCCCTGGCGCGACCAAAGCGAAACCCCCGGAGGTTTCCCTCCGGGGGTTGGCTTTAGGCATTGGCTCTAGGCCGCAGCTTTGATCAGGGCAACCTTAGCGGTTGATGTTGATCGTGGCGCGACGGTTGAGCGGCTCGCGGACACCGTCGGCGGTGGCGCGGGCCAGGTCGGTTTCACCCCGGCCTTCGGTGGTGATGGCACCGCCGCCCACACCCTGAGCGATCAGGGCATCACGGACGGTGGCGGCACGACGCTGCGACAGGCGCACGTTGTAGGCGGCCGACCCGGAGGTATCGGCGTGACCCACGACGTGGACGCGGGTGGCACCGCCGGCCCGGGCGTGAGCCGCGGCCTGACGGACGATTTCGGTCGCCTGCGGGGTGAGGTCGTAGCGATCCCAGTCGAACAGGACCACGAACTCACGCGCGTTCCAGGCCGGCGGCGGCGGCGGCGGGGGAGGCGGCGGAGGCGGAGGCGGCGGGGGAGGCGGCGGCGGCGGCGGAGGCGGAGGGGCCGCGACCGCTCCGAATGAATGGCGATAGCCGATGGTGATCGAATGATCGGTGTAGTTCGAATCAATCCTCGTCGTCGGGCCATCCGGGAACGACAGATCGTTCACATTGAAGTAGCGGTAGGTGATGTCGATATTGCCGCGCGGGCCCGTCGCCATGGCAAGACCGGCCAGCAGTTGCCAGGCCAGCCCGGAATCGTCGTTTTCGGTTGTGCCGTTATCGATGTTGACGCTGCCCCAACCGACGCCGGCCCCGACGAACGGGCGGGCACGACCCGAACTGAAGTCGAACAGGGCGTTGGCCATCAAGCTGGTGGCGTCGACATCGACATCGCCGACGGGCGCGGTCCCGAGAACCGAGTCGACCGATCCCCAGCGACGACCCAGTTCGGCCTCAAGGCGGAATTTGGGGTTCAGGCGCGTGCCGAACCGGCCGAACAGGGCCAGGCCACCGTCCAGTTCGAAATTACCGTCAATGCAAGTAGTAGGTGAACAAAGGTCAGCGTCCATCGACGGCCAGTGGTAGCCGATGTCACCGGCGACATAGGGGCCATTGGGTTCCGCCATGGCCGGCGCGGCTGCGACGGCGGCAAGACCAGCGACGCCGGCCATAAGGATCTTCTTCATGTTTTCTCCCCTCCACCGAACATCTCGGCGAACCTGAAATCAACGAAGAATAACGTGGTTCACAATTCCTGGAAATCTATTTCGCGCAACGAGTGAGCGGCGGGAAACGGGGTCGCCCCCGCCGGGAAGCGGTCGGCTGTGTCCGGACCTATCGGTAGAATACCGTGTCTTCTTCCTGGCGCGGGGTTGGAGGATCACGCGGCGTCGGTGGTCCGGCTGGACGCGCCGGGGGCGTGCCTGCGCCGGGTGCGGTTCCGCCCGATTCTTGAACCGGCGGAATGGTCGGCAGCGTATCTGGCTGATCACCATTGACGTCAGGATAGGGGAGTGGTGCCGTCGGTGAATCCGGCCCGACCGGACCCGTCGGCGCGGGCTGAGGCAGGTTGTCCTCGGCCCCGAGATCATCCCGGATGAAGGCAAAAGAGCGGGCGTCCGAACAGGCGCAGACCTTCAGGAAGCCGTCGCGGTCCCGCCACAGGACAAGCGGATAGGTCATGCCGCGCACGCCGGATGCCCGCAGCAGGCTCTCCAGACGTTGCTGGAAATCGCGCCCAGCTTCGACGACGGCGGAGCGCGCCATATTCCCGTCGGCCGGCGGAATCCCCGCTGCTGTCCAGTTGCGTGAGGGTGTGGCAGTCCAGCGTTGGTAAAGGGTCCAGTCGCGCGTCAGCCAAATCTCGGCCACGGTGGCGCGCTCGGCGGCGGTGGACTGGGCCATGCCCTCCCTGTCGGGGCGGGCGATGATGACGACGCGCGGATCGACCCCGGCGGCACGCAACAGAGGGAATTCTTCGGTTTCATAGTCGCGACAGGCCCCACAGTCCCGCCATCCAACGACATAGAGGGGCGTGCCGCCGCCACCTTCGGAAACCCAGCTGGCCGAATCGAGCAACTCCTGGATTTCGGCCTGGTTACGCGTGATGACCGTCGGCTGGAAGCGCGCGTACATGGACCAATAGGCCCAGTAGCCGGCGGCGGCGACCACCAGTGCGATGACGATAGCCAACGCGCTCCAGACCAGGATCTTACGCATGGAGAGGAACCTTGAGAAACTTCAGCAACCGAATCCTACCACGTCGAACGCTGCCGTCGGCTTGAGGACAACCGGCGAGCGAAGCCGTATCTGAAATCTAGCTGTAGATCGCCAGGAACACCACGGCGGACGCCACCACCATGACAACCAGACCGAACGCGGTCCAGAACAGGGTGGGTTGCTTGGGCCTGCGATAGATTCGTTCAGCCATGATTGCCACTCACGTCAGATCCCGCCGCCCGGTCAGGCCATGGTCGGGATGACGAAGGAGCTGTCGGCGTGCTCCAGCGCGCTGTCGGGCCAGCGAGCGGTGACGGTCTTGGTCTTGGTCCAGAAGCGGACGCCCTCCATGCCGTGCTGGTTGATGTCGCCGAAGGCCGAACGCTTCCACCCGCCGAAGGTGTGATAGGCCACCGGCACCGGGATCGGCACATTGATGCCGACCATGCCGACATTGACCCGCGCGGCAAAGTCGCGCGCGGCGCGACCGTTCTGGGTGAAGATGGCCACGCCGTTACCGTACTGGTGGCGGCTGGGCAGGGCGAGCGCTTCTTCGAAACTGTCGGCGCGCATGATCTGCAGCACTGGGCCGAAGATTTCCTCGCGGTAGCTCTCCATCGTCGGCTTGACGTGGTCGAACAGCGACGGGCCGACGAAATAGCCGTTCTCGTGGCCTTGAAGGGTAAAGCCGCGACCGTCGACGACCAACTCGGCACCTTCGTCGACGCCCTTCTGGATCCAGCCCTCGACGCGGGCCTTGTGGGCGGCGTTGACGACCGGGCCGTAGTGGGCAGCGTCATCGGTGGAGACGCCGACCTTCAAGGTGGCGATCTCGGCGACCATCCGCTCACGCAGCTCATCGGCAGTCTTCTGGCCGACCGGAACCACGACCGGCAGGGCCATGCAGCGCTCGCCTGCCGAGCCAAAGGCGGCGCCGGACAGGTCCTTGACCACCTGATCCATGTCGGCGTCGGGGAGGACGATGCCGTGGTTCTTGGCCCCGCCCATGGCCTGGACGCGTTTGCCGTGCTCGGCCCCGGTCCGGTAGACGTAATGGGCGATGTCGGACGAGCCGACGAAGCTGACGGCGTGGACCAGCGGATGCTTGAGGATGGCGTCCACGGCGGTCTTGTCGCCATGCACGACGTTCAGCACGCCCTTGGGCGCGCCGGCCTGGAGCATCAGTTCGGCCAGACGCAGCGGCACCGACGGATCGCGCTCGGACGGCTTGAGGATGAAGGTGTTGCCGACCGCGATGGCGACCCCGAACATCCACATCGGGATCATGGCCGGGAAGTTGAACGGGGTGATGCCGGCGACCACGCCCAGCGGCTGGCGCAGCGAATAGACGTCAATGCCCGGCCCAGCACCCCAAGTGTACTCACCCTTTAGTGCGTGCGGGATGCCGCAGGCGAACTCGATGACCTCCAGGCCGCGCTGAACGTCGCCCCTGGCGTCGGCAATGACCTTGCCGTGCTCGGACGAGAGCAGGTGCGCCAGCTCGTCCATATTGGCCTCGACCAGGCGTTTGAACTCGAACAGGACGCGGGCGCGGCGCTGAGGATTGACCTGGGACCATTCCTCAAAGGCGGTCTGGGCCGACTGAACCGCCTTGTCGACCTCGCCTTCGGTGGCCAGTTGCACCCGCGCCTGAACCTCGCCCGTGTTGGGGTCCATGACGTCGCCGAAACGGCCCGAAGCGCCGGTGAAGCTGGAGCCGTCGATGAAATGTTCGATGTCGCGCATGGTCGCGTAATCCTGAAAACGAGCCGCAGGGGCGGGGAGTCGCGGGCGGGTTTAGCGGGTCGAGGCCGGCTTCGCCAGCGTGGCCGGGCTATTCCTTGGCGCGTGGACGGCCCACTCGGGGTTTCCGAACTGACGCCGGCTGAGGCCCGACCTCGACCTGATCGCCCCAGGCGGACCAGCCGGGACGAGGCGCGCGACAAAAGAGCTCGAGGCGGCTGGCGTCGGGGTAGAGGCGTTCGATGCGGGCGGCGATCTCGGTCGGCTTTTCGGAGTGGAGGCTCCGGGGGGCCATGACGACATTGGCCACGGCCTCGTCGGCCAGCCGCAGCGGCCGGCCGGTCTTGGTCGGGCTGGCGGCCAGGACGTATTCGACCGTCGGCTTGACGATGGAGGGTCGGACCCCTTGTGCGCCGACGGGCTGACCGTCCTTGCGGGTCTTGACCCAGACGAAGGCGACGCCCCGGTAGTGCAGGCCCCAGGCCTCGATGCAGCGCATGGCCAGATCCAGCCGCGGCGAGGTGGCCCACAGGAACAGGACCGAGCGCCGCTTCAGCAGCCGCCGCATCGGAAAGGCCAGAAGGGCCTTATCCGGCGAGGTCGCATAGAATTTGGCCGCCGCGCCCCACTTGTCCTGGGCCCCGTAATAGCCCCAGGGCGGATCGGCCAGGACGACGTCGAACGCCTGATCGGGCAGGCCGGCCCAGGGCGTGTCGACGTCCATGGATGTCCTCGCGGTCGCCTGTCCTAGTCGATCGGCTCAGCCCCGACCGGGGCATAGCGGCTGAGCCAGTCCTGGACGGTGCGGTGCCACTGCATAGAGTTGTGGCCGCGCAGCACCCAGTGGTTCTCATTGGGGAAGAACAACAGACGGCTGGGGATGCCCTGACGCTGCAGTGCATTGAAGGTAGCCAGGGACTGGGCGGTCGGGATGCGGAAGTCCAGATCGCCCTGGACCACCAGCATCGGCACGCGCCAGTTCTGGACGTGATTGACCGGGTTGAACCGCTCATAGGCCGCCGGGTTTTCCCAGGGCGTGCCGCCGTTTTCCCACTCGGTGAACCACAGCTCTTCGGTCTCGAAGCCCATGGCGCGGGTGTCGAAGACGCCGTCGTGATTGACCAGACACTTCCACGGCTGGTTCCAGTTGCCGGCGATCCAGTTGACCATATAGCCGCCGTACGACGCGCCGAGCGCACAGGCGCGGTCCTCGTCCAGGAAGTCATAGTTGGCCAGGACATAGTCCCAGCCGCGCTGGAGATCTTCCAGCGGGCGGTCGCCCCAGTGCTGGCTGATCGCATCGGTGAAGGCCTGGCCGTAGCCGGTCGAGCCGTGGAAATCGATCATCACCACGGCATAGCCCAGACCGGCGTAGAACTGGGGGTTCCAGCGGTAGGACCAGCCGTCGCCGAACGAGCCCTGCGGGCCGCCGTGGATCAGGAAGGCGACCGGATATTCCTGGCCCTCCTGATAGCCGTGCGGGCGCACGACGTAGCCGTGGACGGTCTCGTTGTTCCAGCCGGCGAAGGAGAACTGCTCATAGTCGCCCAGGTCGATCTGACCCATGCGCTCGGCGTTGTGGTTGGTCAGGCGGCGCGCGGCGTCGCGGCCGCGCTGCGAGCGGTAATAGAGATCGACCGGTCCATCCATGCCGTCGCGGGCATAGACGACGCCGGAGCCGGCCAGGCCGAAGGCGCCGACGTGGCCGCCGCTGGTCAAGGGCGTGACCCGGCCTGAGCGCACGTCGATCGAGAACAGCCGGGTGGTGCCGGTGTCCTGGGCCGAGGCGAACAGGGTGCGGCCGTCGGCCGACCAGGCCAGGGAATCGGCCGAGCGGTCCCAGTCAGCGGCGATTTCGCGGACCTCGCCTGAGGCGACGTCGCGCAGCAGGATGCGCCAGCGGTCGGCTTCAAAGCCGGGACGGCTCATCGCCCGATAGGCCAGAGTGCGGCCATCCGGCGAGAACACCGGGCCGGTGTCCCAGGCGTCATTGGCGTCGGTCAGATTGACCAGCTCGCCACCGCTGACGGGGACCTGATAGAGGTCGAAGTTGGTGCTCCAGGACTCGCTCTGGCCGGCGAGGCGCGACGAAAAGACGACCGAGCCGCCGTCGGGCGAGATGGCGTATTCACCTTCATCGCCGAAGGGCACCGACGGGGTGTCGCCGTCGAAACCGGGCATCAGGGCTGTGGCTGTGGTGGCCGCCGTAGCGCCGAGCGGAACCGAGAACAGGTGGTTGCGCCGACCGTCTTCCCAGGTGTCCCAGTGTCGCACGAAGGTGCGGTCGTAGACCTGGCCGGTCTCGGTGCGGGCGGCGCGGTGTTCGACCTCGGCGGCGGAACAGGCCAGATCACCTTCGCAGGCCGGATAGACGTCCAGAGACAGAACCAGCGAGCCTCCGTCCGGGGCGATGCGGAAGCTGCCGACATCGAGCGGCAGGGCCGTGGCCTGGGTGGCGGTGGCACCCTGGTCGGCGCTGACCCAGACCTGGCCGCCGCGCATGAAGAACAGCCGTCCGTCCGAGGCCCAGCGCCCGGTCGAGGCACCGTCGTCCGAGATGGCCAGGCGGCGCGGCTCGCCGCCGGCGACATCCACGGCCCACAGGCTGGAGACGCCGCGATTGTTTTCCCAGTCGGTCTGGCGCAGGCCGTAAACGACGGTACGGCCATCGGGCGAGACCTGCGGATCGGAGACACGCTCCAGCCGGACCAGATCGTCGATGGTGAAGGCGCGGCCCTCGGTTTCCTGGGCGAGGGCCGGTGTGGCAGCCAAGGCTGCCGACAAGGCGATCAGCGATACGAGCGGACGGGCAAGACGGATCATTGGGGGGCTCCCGCGACTGGACAGGGCGCGATTGCTAGCACCGTGCGCGCGGCGTTGCATCCCCGCTTGCTACGGAAGCCGACCCGAACGATCATCCGGCCACATGAGTCTGCCCGCCCGCGCGCCCCACATCATCGACGTGCTGATCGCCGAGCGGGCGCCCAGGCTGACCGGGGCTGCCTATTGGCCGCTGGTGCGCCCGGCCTTCTACGCCATGCTCGACTACACCAAGGCGCGGCGCATGGCCGAGGCCATCCTGCCGATGTCGGGGGTTCAGGCGCTGGACTATGTGTCCGGCCTCCTGGATCTGCAGGTGTCGGCCCTGTTTCTGGATCGGATTCCCAAGACCGGCCGCTGTGTGGTGGTGTGCAACCATCCTACCGGCATCGCTGACGGTCTGGCCGTGCACGATGCGATCAAGCGGGTGCGGGGCGACGCCATCTTCTTCGCCAACGCCGATGCCATCCGGGTGGCCCCGCGCCTGGAAGAGGTGCTGATCCCGGTCGAATGGGTCGAGACCAAGCGTACCCGCGAAAAGACCCGCGCCACGCTGCAGGCCGCGCGCGAGGCGTTCGAGGCCGAGCGCTGTGTCGTCATGTTCCCGGCCGGGCGGCTGGCGCGCAGGACCGGCGACGGCCAGCTGACCGATCCGCCCTGGGCCCCGACGGCGGCGTCGCTGGCGCGCAAATATGAGGCGCCGGTGGTGCCGATCCACGTCGCCGGGCCGTATTCGACGCTGTTCCACACCTTTGACCGGTTCTCGGAGGAACTGCGGGACATCACCCTGTTCCACGAGCTGTTGAACAAGCGCGGCCGCAAGTTTCAGCTCAAGGTCGGGCCGCTGATCGAGCCGAGCCGGCTGGATATCGACGCCGGGCGCGCGACCTATGCGCTCAAGGCCTATGTCGAGCGCATTCTGGCCAATCAGCCGGATGCGGTCTTCGCGTGAAGCTGGACGCTCCGGTTCAGATCGCTCTGGCGGACGCCGCCGCGACGACGCGGCTGGGCGCGGCCCTGTCCGGCCTGATCGGATCGGGCGAGGCGATCTTGCTGACCGGGCCGCTGGGCGCGGGCAAGTCGGTCCTGGCGCGTGGCCTGATCCAGGCCCTGGCCGGGGCGGACGAAGAGGTGCCGTCACCGACCTTCACCCTGGTCCAGTTCTATGAGACCGCGCCGCCCATCGCCCATTTCGACCTCTACCGCCTGGAAGGTCAGGGCGAGGCGCTGGAGATCGGGCTGGAGGAGGCGCTCGATCAGGGCGCGGTTCTGGTCGAATGGCCGGTTCGGATCAGCGAGGCGGAATGGACCCGGCTGGCCCCGGATCGGCTGACGCTGGAGTTGTCCCATGCGGGCGAAGGCCGTATCGCCCGTCTCAGTCCCCTGGGCGCCTGGAAAGGACGCACGCTTGAGCTCTGATCGTGAGGCCGAACGGCTCCAGTTTCTGAACGCCGCCGGATTGGCGGCGGCCGAGCGGCATCCGCTGCCGGGCGACGCCTCGACGCGGCGCTATGAGCGGCTGATCACGCCCGGCGGCACCTCGTTGATGCTGATGGACCAGGCCCCGGCGACCGAGAGCGTCATCTGCGATGCAGGCTGGAGCCCGGACCAGCGCAAGGCCGCCGGCTGGAACGCCACCGCGCGCCTGTCGGCCGGACGGATCGAGGCCTTCGCCGGGGTGGCCGGCTATCTGAGATCGCAGGGGCTGTCGGCACCGGACATCATCGCCCTGGACGCGCCGCGTGGCCTGGCGGTGCTGGAGGACTTCGGCGACGGCCTGTTCGCGCGGGTCATCGCCGCCGGCCAGGATGAGGCGCCGCTGTATCTGGGGGCCATCGAGGCCCTGGCGCGGTTGCATGAGACGCCGCCGCCGCCGTCCCTGGACGCCCACGGGCTGAGCTGGCCGCTGCTGGATTATGACGAGACAGCGCTGCAGGGCGGGGCCGATCTGTTCACCGAATGGCTGCCCCGGCTGGATCCGCGCCTGAGCTTTTCGGGGGAGGCCCTGGCCGAATGGGCGGCGGTTTGGGCACCGTGGGTGGCGCGCGGCGCAGCGGGGGCCTCGGTGCTGGCCCACCGCGATTATCACGCCGAGAACCTGATCTGGCTGCCGGATCGTCAGGGGCCGGGGCGCGTCGGCATGATCGACTTCCAGGACGCGGTCCGAGCCCACCCGAGCTGGGATCTGCATTCGCTGCTTCAGGATGCCCGGCGCGATGTGCCGCCCCAGGTCGAGGCGATGGCGCTGAACCGCTATTTCGAGCTGAGGCCCCAGACCGACCGTGAGGCCTTCATGGCCGACTATGCGGCGCTGGCGGCGCTGAACGAGGCGCGGATCCTGGGGATCTTCGCGCGGCTGATCGCGCGCGACGGCAAGCCGCGCTACCGGGCCTTCATGCCGCGGATGTGGCGGCATCTGGAACAAAACCTGAAACGTCCGGAACTGGCGGATGTGGCCGCTTGGTTCGCGCGTCATGTCCCGCAAGAGGCCCGTTCATGAGCGCTAGACCGACCACAGCCATGGTGCTGGCCGCCGGGCTCGGCACCCGGATGCGGCCCCTGACCGACGACCGACCCAAGGCCCTGGTCGAGGTCGGCGGACGTTCGCTGATCGACCATGTGCTGGACCGACTGGTCGCGGCGGGCGTCACCCGCGCGGTGGTCAATGTGCATTGGTTCGCCGACCGGCTGGAAGCGCATCTGAAACGGCGCGACGATCTTCAGATCGTCATCTCCGATGAGCGGGCCGAGCTGTTGGAGACCGGCGGCGGGCTGAAGGCGGCGCGGGCCCTGGTCGGCGAAGACCCGATCTGGGTGGCCAATATCGACAGTCTATGGATCGACCGGGGCGACGCCCTGGGCGACCTGGCCCGGCTGTGGGACCCCGAGCGGATGGACGCGGCCCTGCTCCTGGCGGGACGCGAAGGGTCGATCGGCTGGCCCGGTCGCGGCGATGGATTTCTGGAGGCGGACGGTCGCTTCCGCTTCCGGGGCGAGGCCCCCGAGGCACCGCTGGCCTATATGGGCGTGCATATCACCCGACCCCAGGTGGTCGATGACGGGCCGGACGGGCCGTTTTCGCTGTCGCCGATCTGGCGGCGGCTGGCCGATCAGGGCCGGCTGTATGCGGCGGTCATGGACGGCGACTGGATGCACGTCGGTGATCCGGGTGCGCGCGACGCCGCCCAGGTCCGGCTGGAGGCGGGCTGAGCCATGCGGGGTTGGTTCTCCATCGCGGCGCATCGGCCGTTCCTTGAGGACCTCGCCGCCGGACTGATCGCGCAATACGGCACCGACCCGGATGGTCTGGCTGAGGCGGTGATCCTGCTGCCCAATCGGCGCGGCGCGCGCGATCTGGCCGAGGCCTTCCTGAAGGCGGCCGAGGGGCCCCCGGCGGTGCTGTTGCCGCGCATTCTGGCCCTGGGCGATCTGGAGACCGGCGAGCCGCCGTTCGAGCCCGCCGACATCGCGGTCAGCTTGCCGCCGGCGGTCGATCCTTTGCGGCGGCGATTCGAGTTGGCGCGGTTGGCGACGGCGTATGCAGCGGCCCACGACGAGCCGTTGGATGCGCGCGGTGCCCTGGACATGGCCGACGCCCTGGCCGGGTTTCTGGACACCTTGGCGACGCGATCAGAGGTTCGGCCGGATGAGCTGGATGGGCTGGTGCCGGCGGATCAGGCCCTGCATTGGGCCGAGGCGGCGGGCCTGTTGAAGCGCAGCCTGATCGAGTGGCCTCGTCGTCTCGAAGAGCTCGGGGTTATGGACGCATCGGTGCGTCGTGGCGAAATTCTTCGGCGTCTGACCGATCAGTGGGAGGTGCGACCGCCGAACCACCCGGTGATCGCTGCCGGCTCGAATGAGGCGGATGGACCGGTGGCGCGTCTGCTCGGCGTCATCGCCGGCGCGCCTCAGGGGTGCGTTGTCCTGCCGGGGCTCGACGAAGGTCTGGCCGACAGCGCCTGGGCCGAGGTCGGAGAGGCGCATCCGCAAGGCGCGATCAAGGCCTTGCTGTCGGCCAATCGAATGGACCGGGGCGATGTCGCGCCCTGGCCGGCGTCGGCGGGGGCCGAAGGCGCGACGCGAGGGCGAGCGCGAAGGCGCGTGATCAATGAGTCCCTGCGACCTGCCGAGGCGACCTCCGACTGGCTGAACGTTCTGGACCAACTCCGAAAGGGTCAGACGTTCGATCCGGTCCGTGAGGGTTTGAAAGGCCTCGCGGTGGTGAGCGCCGCCCATGAGGAAGAGGCCGCCGCGGTGTGCGCCGTGCTGATGCGCGAGGCGCTGGAGACGCCCGGCAAGACCTGCGCACTGGTGACGCCTGACCAGACGCTCGCTCGGCGGGTCGAGGCGAGGCTGGCGCGGTGGGGCCTGGCTGTTGATGATTCCGCCGGGGCGCCTCTGTCGCGTAGTCGTCAGGGTCGATTGCTGGGGCTGGTCGCGCGACTGATGGCGGATCCGCTGAACCCGATCTTGATCCTGTCCCTGATCAAACATCCCGATGTGCGCGCCCATCCGAGAGGGGTGCGCGGACTGGAGGATGCCGCCCTTCGCGGTCCGGCGCCACGAAGCTGGGCTGAGGTGCAGGCCCGAATTCTGGCGGCGCGGGATCGGGATAGTCGTGGCAAGATCCGCCCGCCGTGGCGGCTGGCCCGTCTGGATGCTGCAGAGGACCTCGCCGAACGATTGGCCACCGTTCTGACCGAGGGGGCGTCTGACGGCGCGGCGGATGTCCTGGCGGCGGATCTGGTCGAGCGGATTGAGGCCCTGGCCGGTGATCGTGCCTGGGTTGGGCCGGAGGGCGAGGCGGCAGCGCGGCTGATGGCTGGGCTGGTCGAGCATGGGAGCGCATTGCCCGAGCTGAGCGCTGCGGCCTTCGCAGACCTGATCGAGGCCCTGGCGCATGACCAGACTGTGCGTGTGGACCGTGCGGCGCATCCTCGTCTGCGGATCCTGGGGGCCATCGAGGCCCGGCTGGCGCGTGCAGACCGCATGATCCTGGCTGGGCTGGAAGAGGGGGTGTGGCCGCGCGCGGCCCCGGCCGATCCGTTCCTGTCGCGACCCATGCGCCAGAAGCTGGGTCTGGCTTCGCCGGAACAACGGCTGGGGCTGGCGGCACATGACTTCGCCCAGGCGGCGTCGGCACCGGAGGTGTATCTGATCCAGTCCGAACGGCGTGATAGCCAACCGGCAGTCCCCTCGCGCTGGCTCTGGCGGCTCGAGACGCTGGTGAAGGGCGCAGAGATCGCGGAGGGTTTGCCGACCCGGCCGGAAGTTCTTGTCTGGGCACGCGCGCTGGACGAGGCGGGCACCTTCAGGCCGGCCTCCCGCCCGATGCCGACGCCACCGCTGGTCAGCCGTCCGATCTATTGGCCGGTGACCGATATCGAGCGGCTGACGCGCGACCCATATGTCATCTGGGCGCGCAAGATCGCCAAGCTGGAGGTGCTTTCGCCGCCGAATGAGGCGGTTGACGCGCGTCTGCGCGGTTCGGCCATCCATGCCGCGTTTGAGGATTTTTCGGGCCTGCTGAATCGGGGCGAGACGGCGGATGCGGCGACGTTTGAGCGGCTCTATCTTGACGCCCTGCGGGCCGGGGGCATGGACGAATCCGGCCTGGCGCGTGAGGCGGCCCTCGCGCGCCAGACGGCGGCGGAGGTCATCTCATTCGAGGCCGAGCGACGGCAGGACGGTCGCCGGGTCGAGGTCGAACAACGGGGCGAGCATCCGGTTCAGATCGGTACCCGGCAGCATCTGATTTCGGCCCGAGCTGACCGGGTCGAGATTCGCGACGGCGGTATCCACATTCTCGATTTCAAAACCGGTGCGCCGCCGAAGGCCAAGGAGGTTGAAGCCGGCTTTGCACCGCAGTTGACCCTGACCGGCGCGATCGCCGCGCGCGGCGGCTTCGGCGGTCAGACCCTGGAGCCGCAGGGACTAACCTATGTGCGGGTCTCGGGTCGCGAACCCCCGATCGAAGTGCAGGAGGCGACCAAGGAGATCGGTCCGGCCGAGGCGTCACAAGCGGCCTGGGACGGGGTGATAGAGCTGCTCATCGCCTATGAGAACGACACCCAGCCCTATCGCTCGCGGCTGGCACCCAAATTCATCAAATACGCGAGCGAGTATGACCATCTGGCGCGGGTGTTCGAATGGAACTCGTCCGATGACGGGGGCGGCGAATGATCGAAGCTCAGGCCGCCCAGCGCATCGCCGCTGACCCGAAGTTGAATGTCTTCGTCACTGCCAACGCCGGCTCGGGCAAGACCAAGACCCTGATCGACCGGGTTGCACGGCTGTTGCTGGCGGGCGCAGCCCCGGCGCAGATCCTTTGCATCACCTATACCAAGGCCGCCGCCGCAGAGATGCAGCGCCGGCTATTCAAGGTGCTGGGTGCCTGGTCGGTGGCGCGCGACGACAAGCTGGCACAGACCCTCATGGAGCTGGACGGCACGCCGCCGGATGGGATCGACCTTTCACGGGCGAGACGGCTGTTCGCCCAGGCCCTGGAAACGCCCGGCGGGTTGAAGATTCAGACTATCCACGCCTTCTGCGAACAGCTGTTGCGCCGCTTTCCGATAGAGGCGGGGGTGTCGCCGCGCTTTCAGGTCATGGACGACGTCGAGACGTCGCTGATCGTCGCCGACGCTCGCGCTGACGTCGCGCGTCTGGCGCTGAGCGGCGAGAGTCCGGCAGTGCAGGACGCCTATGCGCGGTTGTCGATCGCCCTGTCTCATCAGGACTTCGAAAAGATGTTCGACGAGATCGAGAGCCAGCGGTTCGCACTGGCCGACTATGTCGAACGGGTCGGCCACGACCTGGGCGGGGCGGTGTGGACGGCGTGCGGCTTCGACGGTGAGACGACCGCAGATGAGATCGAGGCCGAGGCGGCGAGGGGCTTTGAGCTCGAAGGCTGGCGGCAAGCGAAGGACCTGTTGGCGGCGGGCGGCAAGACGGACGTCAAGAATGCGGGCCTGATCGCCGAGGCATTGAGCCTGAATGGGTCACCGCCGGTGCTTGCGTTGTCTCGTGTGCTGTTCACCGCCGCCGGCGAGGGCACCCCTGCGGACTGGGTGATCAATGGCACGGCGTTCAGGACGCAGCCAGCGATCCATGAGTTCATGGTGGAGGAACAGGCGAGACTCGGTCGTTGGCGGGAGCGACTGCGGGCGGAGGTTGTGGCTCGCGACACTCTGGCGGTGATGCGCCTGGCCCAGGCCTATATCGGTGCCTACGCGCACCGAAAGGCGTCGCGGTCGGCGCTGGATTTCGCCGATCTGATCGACCTGTCGCTAAGGCTGGTGGAAGAAAAGCCGGACGCCGCCTGGGTGCTCTACAAGCTGGACGGCGGCATCGACCATGTGTTGGTCGACGAAGCTCAGGATACGTCGCCGGAGCAGTGGACTCTGGTTGAGCGGCTGACCGAGCCGTTCTTTGCCGGAGCCGGGGCGGCGGAAGAGCGCGACCTGTCGCTGGCGCGAAGCCTTTTTGTGGTCGGCGACGTCAAACAGTCGATCTATTCCTTCCAGGGGGCCGACGCCGGGCGGGTGCTGAAGGAAAACCGACGCTATCGGGAAAAGGCGGAGGCCGCCGACCTGCCGTTCAAGTCACCGGCGCTGGAGCATTCCTGGCGTTCGGCACCGGAGGTGCTCGACTTCGTCGATGTGCTGTTCGAGCCCGAGGCGACGCGACGCGGCGTCCCGGCTCCCGAAGGCCAGGACCGGGTCAAACACTATCCGATCCGGCCGCCAAACTCTGGAACCGTCGAGCTGTGGCCGTTGATCCGCGATCCGGGCTCGGAGGCCAGGCGCGCCTGGGATGCGCCGGTCGACGAGGAGGCCGAGAGCGCCGCCAATCGCGTTCTGGCCGCCGCCATCGCTGACGAGATCAAGGGCATGATCGCGCGCGGTGAGGCGGTCTATGACAAGGACGACCGCGCGTGGCGCCCGGCCAAGGCCGGGGACTTCCTGATCCTGGTCCGCCGACGCAAGGCGCTGTTTGAGGACATTCTGCGCGCTCTGAAGCGGGCCGGTCTGCCTGTGGCCGGGGCCGACCGGCTGAGCTTGAGCGAACACATTCTGTTCGATGACCTGATGGCGATCGGTCAGGTGCTGACCCTTGCCGAAGAAGATTTGAAGTTGGCGGCGTTGCTGAAATCGCCCTTCTTCGATCTGGATGATGAAGACATTTTCGACCTGGCCCACGACCGCAAGCACAGGAGCCTATGGTCGCGGCTGAGACTACGGGCCGATGAAAAACCCGCCTGGCGCGAGGCGGTGGATCGGCTCGACGCACTGTGGAGCGACGCCCGGCGGGTTGCGCCGCATGAGGTCTATGCGCGGTTTCTGGCGATGACGGACACGCAAGGCCGGTCGATGCGGGCGCGGGCGGCGACGCGGCTGGGCGGCGAGGCGTTCGATGTCATCGACGCCTTCCTGGCCGAGGTGCTGGCTGCCGAGGGGCGCGGGGGTGGCGATCTGCAGGGCGTGATCGACCTGCTCAGCCGGTCCAACATCGTCGTCAAGCGCGAGATGGATGCACCCAAGGGTGAGGTGCGGGTGATGACTGTGCATGGTGCCAAGGGGCTGGAGGCACCGGTGCTGTTCCTGCCCGAGACCACCAATCGCAGCGCGCGAGGCACGCCGTTGCTGGAAACGGAGGACGGCGGCTTCCTGTGGGCGGGGTCCAAGGCCCAGGATTGCGATGCGTCAAGCCAGGCGCGCGATCTGCGAGACGTGCGCGAGGAGGATGAGGCCCAGCGGTTGCTGTATGTGGCGCTGACAAGAGCGCGCGATCGGCTGATCGTGTGTGGGCGGATCGCATCGAACGCGAGATTGGAGAAGGTGAAGGGCTGGTACGGAGCGGTTCGGGACGCCTTCGACAATCCGGCCATCAAGGATCGGCTCGAACGCCTTGAAGACGGGCGTATGCGATACGGTCAGGCACCGGGGCCGATGGAAGCCGTCCTCGCCGAGGCTGAGGCGGTGGTGCCGGTTCCCGGCTGGCTGACCGTTTCGCCGTCCGTTGAAGGCCGTACAGGCTGGGCCTCGCCATCCGCTCTGGCCGGGCGGCCCCGGCTGGCCGCGGCGTCGCCGCTGGACAAGGCGGCGGGTCTGGGCCGGTTCCGGCGCGGCGAGCTGATCCACAAGCTGTTCGAGCTGTTACCCGATCTTGCCGAGGATCAGCGAGCGACGGCGGCGCGGGCTTACCTGGACCGGCAGGTCGATCTGGACGTGGCGCAGCGGACCGAGATCCTGGCGGCGGTGCTGGCGGTGCTCGAGGACCCGGCCTTCGCGGTCCTGTTCGGGCCTGGGTCGCGGGCCGAGGCCTCGATCGCCGGCTGGGGGCCGGGCCTGCCCGAAGGCATGAAGATCGCCGGGCGGCTGGACCGACTGGTGGTGACGGATGACCAGGTGCTGGTCTGCGACTTCAAGACCAACCGCCCGGCACCGGCCGCGGTCGCGGATACGGATGCGGCCTATGTCGCCCAGCTGGCGGCCTATGTGGCGGTGCTGAGGGGGCTGTGGCCCGAGCGAGCCGTGCGTGCGGCCCTCCTGTGGACCGATGGGCCGCGGCTGGATCTGATCCCCGAGCCGATGATCGACGAGGCCCTGGCGATGCTGTCGGGGTCTTGAGACAACCGCCCCCGGCACCCACATTCGCTTTGACCCTGAATCAGCTAGGCTGATCCGCCATACCTTTCGGAGACCTCCCCATGGCCACCGTCGCCGTCACCGACGCCACCTTCGAAGCCGACGTCCTGAAATCCGACAAGCCGGTGCTGGTTGATTTCTGGGCGACCTGGTGCGGCCCGTGCAAACAGATCGGCCCGGCCCTGGAGGAAATCTCCGGCGAGCTGGCCGGTTCCCTAACCATCGCCAAGGTCGATATCGACGACAGCCCCATGACCCCGACCAAGATGGGGGTGCGCGGCGTGCCGACCCTGATGCTGTTCAAGGGCGGCGAGATCGTCGCCATGAAGGCCGGGGCCATGCCCAAGTCCAAGATTGTCGAGTGGCTGGCCGAGCAGGGCGTTTCCTAGTCCCTAGAACCGCGCCCACCGAACGGCTATGCCCGGCGTATGACATTTGACCTTTCGACCGCCGGCATCCTGCCGTGCCAGGCCATCGACATCCTGATCGCGACTGGCGCGATCACCTCGGCCACGCCGTTCGATGACATCCAGGTGCAACCGGCCAGTCTGGATCTGAGGCTGGGGCCGAAGGCCTGGCGCGTGCGGGCTTCGTTCCTGCCCGGTGCCCGCACGGTGCGCGAGCGGATTGACGATGTGGTCATGCATCCGATCGAGCTGACGTCTTCGGGTGTCGTGCTGGAGAAGGGCTGCGTCTATATCGTCGAACTTCAGGAGCGGCTGAAGCTGCCGCGCGGGATCCAGGCGCGTGCCAATCCCAAGAGTTCTACAGGGCGGGTCGATGTCTTCGTTCGTCTACTGACGGATCGGGGTCCGGCCTTCGATGACGTGGCTGAAGGCTATGACGGGCCGCTGTATCTGGAGATCGTACCCCAGACCTTCTCGATCCTGGTGCGGCCGGGCACGCGCCTGAACCAACTTCGGCTGAAGGTCGGCGATCCGCCCAGGCTCGAGGTGCGTGATGTTGGGGTCGATCTGACCGGAGACATCGCCGGTTTCCGGGGTCGCCGTCATGCCGGGGTGGTGGATCTGGATCACGTCGATGGTCACGATCCACGCGACTTCTGGGAACCGCTCTACGCTCGGCACGGCGAGATCCTGCTGGATCCGGGCGAGTTCTACATCCTGGTGTCGAAACAGCCGACCGAGATCCCGGTCGATCAGGCCGCCGAGATGCTGCCGATCGACCCCGCGGTGGGCGAATTCCGGGTGCATTACGCCGGCTTCTTCGATCCGGGCTTCGGCGTCGATGAGGCGCACGGCAAGGGAGCCAAGTCGGTTCTGGAGGTTCGCTCGCACGAGGCACCGTTCCTGCTGGAGGACGGCCAGACCGTGGCGCGGCTGGTCTATGAGCCGATGACCGAGCGGCCCGAGCGCCTCTATGGCGAGGGCGGGTCGCACTATCAGCGCCAGGGCCTGAAGCTGTCGAAACATTTCAGCGCCTGGGGATAGGATCCGCCGATCCCGGACGCCGCCTGATTCGCGCCGCTTGACTCCGGCACGCGGCGGAGTCCCTATTAGAACAAATAGAGAACAATCATGCACGACCCCGCACTCAGGCTGGAGGCGTTGCGACGGCGGCTGGCTCGGATGGAAGGGCGAGCTCCCAGCGACGCGAGCCGTTTCGATCTCGGGCACCCGCAGGTCGATGCCGGTCTGGGCGGGCTGAACCGGCGCGCCCTGCACGAGGTGCAGGCCGGCACAGGCGCAGACCTGGCCTCGGCGGATGGCTTTGCCCTGGGTCTGGCGGTGCGGGCGGCGGGAACCGGCGTCATCGCCTGGATCGTCCAGACCATGACCACCGCCGAGGTTGGCCTGCCCTATGGCGCGGGTCTGGCGGACTGGGGACTGGATGCGGGGCGGGTGCTGTTCGTGCAGACCCGTGATGCCACCCGCCTGCTGGCGGCGGCTGAGGATGCGCTGAGGTCTGGAGCCCTGGGTGCGGTGGTGATGAGCGTCTGGGCCGAGCCGAAGGCGCTCAATCTGACGGCGACGCGGCGACTGGCGTTGGCGGCCCGCGAACGTGGGACGGCGGCTATCCTGGTGCGCAGTCGGGTCGCCGCCCAGGCCGGGCCGGCGGAGACGCGCTGGACCATTAAGGCGGCACCGTCACGGGCGCTGGAGGACGGCGCGCCGGGACGACCGGCTCTGACGGTGCGACTGGACAAGAACAGGACCGGGGCCAAGCCCGGCCAATGGGTGATGGAGTGGCGTAATGACGAGCGCAGGTTCGCAGACCTCGCGTCGGTATCTGGGGATCTGGTTCCTCTGGTTGGCCAGCAACCGGCGGCGGCCTGAGGTCGAAGTAGAGACTTTTGCCCTGGTGGAGCGTAGCCAGAATACGCTTCGGTTGTCCGCCGTCTCGCCGGCGGCGGCGCGACTGGGGCTGACAGCGGGACTGGCCCTGGCCGATGCGCGGGCGCGGGTGCCGGACCTGACCTGTTTGCCTGCAGACCCCGACGGCGACGCGGCCCTGCTCCGGCGGGTGCTGGCCGATTTCAGCCGGTTTACCCCGATGGCCGCAGCGAACGGGCCAGACGGCCTGATCCTGGATGTGACCGGCTGTGCCCATCTGTTCGGGGGCGAGGGGGGGCTGGTCGATCAGGTCGTGGTGCGGGCCGGGCGGTTCGGGCTGGAGGTTCGCGTCGCCCTGGCCGGAACGCCCCAGGCAGCCCGGGCGCTGGTCCGGTTCGGACCCGGCGGAATCACGCCCGAGGGACAGGACCGCGCCGCCGTGCGTCGGCTTCCGGTCGAGGCGCTGGAACTGGCCGATGCGGATCTTCAGGCGTTGAGACGGGCCGGGCTCAAGACGGTTGCCGCCGTTGATGATCGCCCACGTGCCGCCCTGGCCGCGCGCTTCGGCAAGGCGGCGGCCTGGACGGTCGATCGGGTGCTGGGACTGGAGGATATCCGCATCACGCCGTTTCGGCCGCCCGATCCATACAGGGTCGACCGGGTGCTGATGGAGCCGATCTCGACGGACGACGACATTCTGCGGGTCGTGGGCGATCTGCTGGTCGATGTCTGTGGCCGGCTGGAGCGCGAGAGTCTGGGCGGTCGGGTCTTTCAGGCCGGCTTTTTCCGGGTCGATGGACGGGTGCGACGCGTGACGGTCCAGACGGGACGGGCGACACGGGCCGGGCCGGTGATCCTGCGTCTGTTTCGTGAACGGCTGGCGGCCCTGACCACGCCGCTGGATCCTGGCTTCGGCTTCGATCAGGTGCGGTTGAGCGTGGTACGGACCGAGCCGCTGGCCGTGACCCAGGTCGATCTGGATCGGCGACCGGACCGAGCCGCTGACCTCGAGGGTCTGGTCGATCGCCTCAGCGCCCGGCTGGGGGCCGAGGCGGTGCTGCGCTTTCAGCCGCGTGACACCCATATTCCAGAGCGGGCGGTGCGGCTGGTGCCAGCATACGAAGAGCCTGGTCCCGGAGCTGTGCAAGAAGAGACAGTTCCCCCGCGCCCCCTGCATCTGTTCGATCCGCCCCAGCCGGTCGAGGCCCTGGCCGGCCTGCCCGACAGTCCGCCGCGTCGGTTCCGCTGGCGCCGGGTCCAGCATGAGGTGGTGCGGGCCGAGGGGCCGGAACGGATCGCCGGCGAATGGTGGCGGAACCTTGAGCCGACCCGCGACTACTACCGCGTGGAGGATGCGGCCGGGCGGCGCTTCTGGCTGTTCCGTCAGGGGCTATACGGCGATCCGGCCCAGCCCCGCTGGTTCATCCACGGCCTGTTTGCATGAGCGCCTATGCCGAGATGGTGGCGGCGTCGAACTTCTCGTTCCTGAGGGGGGCGTCGCGCCCGCGCGATCTGGTGCTGACGGCGGTGGCGCTGGGCCTGTCGGGCCTGGGGATCGCCGACCGCAACACCGTGGCCGGAACCGCACGGGCCTGGTCGACGCTGAAGACCCTGCGCGAGGACGGCCTGTCGCCGCCGGACCGGGTACGCTGGGGCGGCGGTCCGGGCGAGATCGCCTGTGCGCCCAACCCCCTCGACGACACCCAGGTGCGTGACGAGATCCAGCGGCGCGCGCAAGCGTTCCACCTGGCGCTGGGCACACGACTGGCCTTCACCGACGGCACGCCGGATATCCTGGCCTATCCCCAGACGCGCACGGGCTGGGGACGGCTGTGTCGCTTGCTGACCAGAGGCAATCTCAGGGGGCGCAAAGGCGAGTGTCTGTTGCAGCTGAGCGATCTGGAGGCTGACACCGAAGGCCTGTTGCTGATCGTCATGCCGCCGCGCCGCCTGGAGGGGCTGGATGAGACGCTGATACGAGTGGTGCGGGCGGCTCCCGACGCTACCTGGCTAGGGGCGACCGCGCTGTTCGGTGGTGACGACCGCCGCCGGCTGGCACAACTGGTGCGGCTGGCAGAGCGTGCCGGAACGCCCCCGATCGCAACCAATGACGTGCTCTATCACGCGCCCAGCGAGCGCGATCTTCAGGATGTGCTGACCTGTGTTCGCGAGGGGGTCACCCTTCATCAGGCCGGTCGCCGGCTCCAGGCCAATGCCGAGCGCCACATCAAGACGCCTGAGGAAATGACCCGGCTGTTCCGCGCCGTGCCGGACGCCCTGACCCAGGGCGACGAGATGCTGGCGCGCATGACCTTCGATCTGGGCGATCTGAAGTACGAATATCCTGAAGAGCCGATCCCGCCGGGCTGGAGCGCCCAGGCCTGGCTGAGCGACCTAACCTGGCGGCGCGCCGATGTGCGCTATCCCGACGGCGTGCCGGACAAGGTGCGCGCCGTTCTGGACAAGGAGCTGACCTATATCGGCCAGCGCGATCTGGCCCCCTATTTCCTGACCATCCACGACATCGTACGCGAGGCCGAGAACCGGGGGATCCTGTGCCAGGGACGCGGCTCGGCGGCCAATTCGGCGGTCTGTTTCGTGCTGGGCATCACCTCGGTCGACCCGGCCCACAATGACGTGCTGTTCGAGCGCTTCCTGTCGGCGGACCGCAGCGAGCCGCCAGACATCGACGTCGATTTCGAGCACGAGCGGCGCGAGGAGATCATCCAGCACATCTATCAGCGCTATGGCCGTGACCGGGCCGGGATCGCCGCCACCGTGATCCACTATCGCCCACGCAGCGCCATCCGCGACGTCGGCAAGGTGCTGGGTCTGACGGAGGATGTGACCGCCCGCCTGGCTGGAAGTCAGTGGGGGTCGTGGGGCTCGGACATCCCGGACCGCGACATTCTCCAGGCTGGGCTGGATCCGGCTAATCCGATGGTGCGCCGGGCCGTCGACATGGCGCGCCGGGTGCTGGGGTTTCCCCGACATCTGTCCCAGCACGTCGGTGGCTTCGTGCTGACCCGCGGACGGCTGGATGAGCTGGTACCCATCGGCAATGCGGCCATGGCCGACCGGACCTTCATCGAATGGGACCGCGACGACATCGACGCCCTGGGGCTGATGAAGGTCGATATCCTGGCGCTGGGGATGCTGACCTGTATCCGCAAAGCATTCGACCTCATGCGGACCCATGAACGCAACGGCGACCACGACCTGGCCAGCGTCCCGGGCGAAGATCCGGCAGTCTATGAGATGTTGTGTCGGGGCGATTCCCTGGGCGTGTTCCAGGTCGAGAGCCGGGCCCAGATCAATATGCTGCCGCGTCTGCGGCCCCGGACCTTCTATGATCTGGTCATCCAGGTGGCGATCGTGCGGCCCGGCCCGATCCAGGGCGACATGGTCCATCCCTATCTGAGGCGACGCGACGGGGTCGAGCGGGTCGACTATCAGTCGCCCGCGCCCGAACACGGCCCGCCGGATGAGCTGGAACAGGTGCTAAAAAAGACCCTGGGCGTGCCACTGTTCCAGGAACAGGCGATGAAGGTGGCCATGGTCGCCGCCGAATTCTCATCCAAGGAGGCCAATGGCCTGAGGAAGGCCATGGGTACGTTTCGGGGCGACGGCACGCTGCACACCTATGAGGACCGCTTCGTCGGCCGGATGGTTGCGCGCGGCTATGACCCGGCCTTCGCCCAGCGCTGTTTCGAACAGATCAAGGGCTTCGGCTCCTACGGCTTTCCCGAAAGCCATGCGGCCAGTTTTGCGCGACTGGTCTATATCTCCAGCTATATCAAACACTACCACCCAGCGGTGTTTGCGGCGGCGCTTCTGAACAGCCAACCGATGGGGTTCTACGCCCCGGCTCAGATCGTGCGCGACGCCCAGGAACATGGGGTCGAGGCCCGTGCCATCGACGTCAATCACAGCGACTGGGACAATACGCTTGAGGGGGCACCGGGAGGGTTGGCGCTCAGGCTGGGCCTGCGTCAGATCGACGGCTTCCGCCAGGCCTGGGCGGTTGCGTTACAGGCTGGACGGGACCGGCCCTATCGTTCGCTGGAAGACCTGATGCGCCGGGGCGGGCTGACGGTGCCCACATTGAAGAAGCTGGCCGACGCCGATGCCTTCCGCTCGCTGGGGATGGACCGGCGCGAGGGCCTGTGGGCGGTGCGGCGGCTGCCGGACGACGATCCCCTGCCGCTGTTCGCCGTCGCGCGGGCGCGTGAACTTGGCGAGGAGGCGGATGCAAACCTGCCGACCATGCCGTTGGGCGAACACGTCGCGGCTGACTACCAGATGACACGCCTGTCGCTGAAGGCCCACCCCATGACGATCCTGCGTCCGGTCTTCCAGGCCGAAGGCGTGCTGAGCTGTGCCGAGGCGACGGCCCTGAACCAGGGGCATCGGGTCCGGGTCGCCGGGGTCGTGCTGGTGCGCCAGCGACCGGGCAACGGCAAGGCCATCTTCGTCACCATCGAAGACGAAACCGGAGTCGCCAACGTCGTCATGTGGGCCGATCAGTTCGAGCGCTTCCGCCGTCAGGTCATGGCGGCGCGCCTGATGCAGATCGACGGCATGATCGAACGCTCCAAGGAAGGCGTGGTCCATGTGATGACGCGCGAAATTCTCGACCGGACGCCTGAGCTAAAGCGCCTGTCCGAAGACCATGTCCCGGCGATTCAGATGTCGGAGGCGGACGAGTTCGCCCATGGCCCTACAGGCTCGGCCCGGCATCCACGCAATGTGCGCATCCTTCCGGGCTCACGCGACTTTCATTGAGGCGCGTTGCGGCGGTGCGCGCTCTGGCCACCGGCCCCAGGTGCACAAGGGTCGGGCGAGAGACCTAACCGCGCCGGCAGTATCGGCGGGTGCCGTCTCCATAGGCATAGGTGCCAGAGTTCCAGTCAAAGCTGGAATACTGACGGCGGCACCAATTCCGATAGTCATCGTCGTGGCGGTGGCGATCCCAATAGTCGCGGTCATCGAGCGAGCCGAGGATCTGCGCGCCCAGAGCGATGCCCAGAATGGTCAAGGCCAGGCCGGTGCCGTCGTTGCGCCCATAGCCCCCGCCGTAAGAGCCACCGTTGTAGCCATAGCCGTAGCCGCCATAGGAGCCGCCGCTGTAGCCATAGCCATTGCCGTAGTAGCCGCCACCGTAGGTATTGTTGCCGTAGTAGCCTTGGCGGTTGTAGCGATCATAGCCGTAGCCCGACTGGCCGTAGCCATAGCGGTTGTCGTAGCCCGACTGACCATAACCATAGCGGTTGTCATAGCCCGACTGGCCGTAGCCATAGCTGCTGCCATACCGCGACCCGTCGTATCGCTGGGACTCGCGCCGTAAACGCTCGCGACAGGCATCCTCCCGTTCACCGCTGTAACAGCGCCGATAGTCGAAATCGGACCCGTAGCCTGACTGACCATAGCCATATCCGTAGGTCTGGGCAGCGACCGGAACTGCGGTGGCCATGGCCGCCGACGCCAGAGAAACTGCGAGCCAACGCATCAATGTGCCTCCTCCTGTACGCCCCCTGCTCAAAAGGTTAACACGCCAGAGGCGAATTTGCTCCCGCCTAGGAGGTCCGGGCCTGTTCGGTAGCAATCCATTCGTCGATGCGCTGCTCCAGAACGTCCATCGGCAAGGGGCCGCCCAGCAGCACGGCGTCGTGGAACCGGCGCACATTGAAGCGATCACCCAGCGCAGCCTCAGCCCGACGACGAAGTCTCAGAATCGTCAGCTCACCGATCTTGTAGGCCAGGGCCTGGCCGGGCCAGGAGATGTAGCGCTCCAGCTCGGTCTGGATGTTCAGCTCCGACAAGGCCGAGTTGTCGCGGAAACAGGCGCGCGCCTGTTCGATGTCCCAGCCCATCCAGTGGATGCCGGTGTCCGCTACCAGTCGGCAGGCGCGCCACATCTCGTAGCTGAGGCGCCCGAACCGTTCATAGGGTGTGCGGTAGATGCCCATCTCGTAGCCGAGGTATTCTGAATACAGGCCCCAGCCCTCCACGAAGGCGGTGGCGTCGCCGTTGCGCCGGAACCAGGGAAGGTCGCCGAGCTCCTGCTGCAGCGCGATCTGCAAATGGTGGCCCGGCACCGCCTCATGCAGGGTCAGGGCAGGCAGTTCGTAGAGTCCCCGCTGATCCAGCGACGAGGTATTGACCATATAGCCGCCGGCGATGCCGTTGACGGCGCTGCCCGAATTGTAGCGACCGGTGGTGTAGTTTGCCTCGATCTCCTGCGGCACCGGGCGCACACCGTAGGGCAGGCGCGGCAAGGTGTTGAATAAGGCCGGCAGTTGATCATCGGCGCGTTTGGATATGTCGCGCGCGTGCATCATCAGCTCATCGCGCGAGGTCGCATAGAACTGTGGATCGGTTCTCAGAAAGGTCAGGAAGTCGGCGAACGATCCGTTCCAGCCGGCCGCAGACATCTCCTGTTCCATCTGGGCGCGAATGCGGGCGACCTCGGACAGACCCAGCTGATGGATCTCGTCCGGGGTCATCTCCGTCGTGGTGTACCAGCGCGCGTTGAAGGCGTAGGCCTCGCGGCCGCCAGGACGCTGACCCAGACCGATCGCCGTCGGCTCTGACGGCGAGGCCGGCAGATATTCGTCGGTCATGAAGGCGGCCCAGCGCTGACGCGCCGGCATGATCTGGTCGTTGACGAGGTCCAGGGCGCGCCGACGCAGGGCGGCCCACTCAGCCTCGTCGATGGCTGCCGGGCGGCTGGCCATCGGGCGCATTAGGGGGTCCGTCTCGGGCGTCAGCCGGGCTGCCGCCGCGGTGGAGGTGACGACCCGTTCGGCGGTGATCCGAGGCTGCACCATGCCGGTCGCAATGCCGCGACGAGCATTGGCGAGGGTGGTGTCATAGTAGCTGGCGAGCTGTCCCAGCCGTGACAGCCACGCTTCAGCATCGGCGGCGTTGGCGATCCGGGTCGAACTGGCCAGATAGCTAGCCATGGTTTCCGGCCCGCCCTCGGAATCGAAGGCCAGCCGTCCCCGGTCCAGGTCGATCCGCTCCAGGTCCAGCGCCACCGACCGGCTGAGCAAGGCGTGATTGAGGCGTTCGTCCGCTGAGAGGCTCGCCGGGTTGATCGCCGCCAGGCGACCCCGGAATCGGCCGAGAGGTTCGCGGCGTGCCAGCTCGGCCTCGCGGCTGGCATCGGGCAGGCGGGCCAGGGCGGCGCGGTCGCCTTCGGTCGCGGCGGTCCAGGGGTCCTGTTCGGCAGCCCAGATTTCGTAGTCGGCGATGATCGAGGTCAATTCGCGCGAGGCCTGAGACTGTTCGATGCCGGGACTCGACTGTGCCAGCGCCGGCAGGGCCGTGCTTGCCGTCACCAGTGCCAGCGCTGCAGCGCCCGCCAATCCAACTGATTTGCGCACCTTCGTCCCTCCAGCCTCGAGTCCAGAAAGGCTAAACGGCGATGATCCGGACGCCAAGCCCGATGACGTCAGCGAATTTGGCCCTATATGGTCCAGGCATTCGATATCGGGGACTGAGCATGGCGGACGGCGCGACGGCACAACTGGGACTTGGGCATATAGCGGCGCTCCTGGCCGCTGGAGTCATCGCCGTGCCGATCTTCCGCAAGGCCCAGCTGGGGTCGGTGCTGGGCTACCTGGCCGCGGGCCTGGCCATCGGGCCGTTCGGTCTGGGCCTGTTCCAGGAGCCAGAGGTCATCCTGCACATCGCCGAGTTCGGTGTGGTGATCTTCCTGTTCATCATCGGACTGGAGATGCGCCCCCGACGATTGTGGAATCTGAGGAAACAGATCTTTGGCCTTGGCCTGGTGCAGGTGTTGGCCGCCGGATTGTTGCTGACCCTGACCGGAATGGCGGCGGGCCTCAGGCCCGACGTCGCCTTCATCGTCGCCATGGGTTTCGTGCTGTCCTCGACGGCGGTGATCATGCAGACGCTCGATGAGCGCAATGAGCTCAATACCGCCGGTGGTCAAAAGGCGGTGTCGATCCTGTTGCTGGAAGACTTGGCCATTGTGCCGTTGCTGGCCGTCGTTGCGGTGATCGCATCGGCGACGGGCGTGGCGACCGATGCCGCGCCCCCCCTTTGGCAGACGATCGGGTTGGCGGTTGGGGCGCTGGCGGTCGTGTTCTTCGCCGGCCGTTTTCTGATGAATCCGATCTTCGGCTTCCTGGCCCGGTTCGGCGGACGCGAAGTGATGACTGCGGCCGCCCTGCTGGTCGTCGTCGGGGCCGCCTGGCTGATGGACATGGGCGGCCTGTCCATGGCCATGGGAGCCTTCCTGGCGGGTGTCCTGTTATCCGAATCCAGTTTCCGCCATCAGCTTGAAGCCGACGTCGAACCGTTCCGCGCCATTCTGCTGGGCCTGTTCTTCCTGAGCGTTGGCATGGCGCTGGACCTCAATGTCGTGGCCCAGGATTGGGTGCGCATCGTCGGCGGCGTCATTGCGTTCATGGCTGTGAAGGCCGTGGCCATCTATGCAGTGGCCCGCATCTTCCGTTCCAGCGAGCATGAGGCCATCGAACGCGCTGTCCTGTTCGCCCAGGGCGGTGAATTTGCCTTCGTCCTTTATGGTGCCGCCCTGGCCGCCGGTGTTTTCGACGGAGAGATCTCATCGTCGGCGACCGCGATCGTGATCCTGTCCATGGCTCTGACGCCGCTCACGACCCTCGTGGCGCGACGCTTTCTTCCCCAGGAACGGATCGACCCGGATACGGCCGAAGGTGTGGAGTTCGCCGCAGCCCTGCGTGAACGGGTTCTGATCGTCGGCTTTGGCCGCTTCGGCCAGGTCGTGTCGCAGCCGCTGCTGGCGCGCGACGTCGATGTCTCGATCATCGACAATGACGTGGAGATGATCCAGGCGGCCGGGACTTTTGGCTTCAAGGTCTATTATGGGGACGGCGCGCGTCTGGACGTCTTGCGCGCCTCAGGTGCGGCTGAGGCCGAGACCATTGTAGTGGCGATCGACAACGCCGAAGCTGCTGACAAGATCGTTGAGCTGGTCAAGTCCGAGTTCCCGCTGACCAAGCTGTTCGTGCGGGCCTTCGACCGTGGCCATGCCATGCGCCTGGTCCAGGCCGGGGTTGAGTACCAGCTACGAGATACCCTTGAGAGCGCCTTGACCTTCAGCCACCAGGTGCTGATCGACCTGGGCTTTACTCACGACGAGGCCACCGAAACCATCACTGACGTCCGGCGCCGCGATCAGGAACGATTCGAGCTTCAGGTCGCGGGCGGAGAGTTGAAAGCCGGTCGCCATCTGATGCGGGGCAATATGGCGACACCCAAGCCGGAACCCATCGTCAGGCCGCGCCGAGAGGGACAGGCCTTGAACGAGGAGGCGGCGGACGCCCTCGAGGAAGATGCGGCCCTGGCGACGGCCCGACTGTCAAGCTGAGTTGTGCTTCGTTGCAGGCGCAACCCACGGATTGTGGTCGAGTCCTCGCGCTCTGGTTCAATTGGAAGCTGGAGGCCCGCAGCGGTGTCAGCAGCACTCGACTATGAAGATCGACCGGCCATCGCCGAGCTGGCGGAGATAGATCGCGAGATTTTGCGTCTCGTCGCCGCCGGCCGGACGTCCAAGGAAATCGCACGGGCGCTCGGGCGCTCGCACTACACGATCGATGACCGGATCAAGGACGTCTGCAGGACACTCGGCGCTGACAACCGCGGCCATGCGGCCGTCATGCTGCTGCGCGAAGAGGCTCTGACGCCCCCCCCAGATTTGGGGGGAGCCCCCCCAGGGGGGCTTGAAGCCCGACCCGGCCGGCTCGCTCATGCGGGTGAGGACAGCGGATCGCACCAACGTCGACGCCTGCGAGCATTGACGGATGGTCTGATGGACCCTCGGCTTGGACGGTTGGCAATTCGTTTGTCGGTAATCCTGGTCGGCATCGCGATGGCTGCCTTCCTCCTGGCCAGTGCCATTACGGCGGTCCAGGGGGTGTTTCTGACCGTACTGCGGGGCTGATCGACGCCCCGCCGAGGGGTGTGACGATGGCCAACAGTCCTACGACCTCAATCGATGCGGCGCTGGATTATGCGCGCGTTGCCGTCGGCGACAGGAAGGCGGCCGAGCTGCTGCGTGCCGCTGCGTTTGACGATACCATCCGCGATGAGCGGACCCTGCGGCCCCAACTCGCCAGCGCGCTGGTCCGGGCGGTCCAGCGCTACCGATCCGAAATCGGATCTGACGCCTAGGTATCGTCGGCGCGCCGCGCGAGCGGATGGTGCGTCCTGACGATCTCGCCCAGGCGCTCGCTGGAGACGTGGGTGTAGATCTGGGTGGTGGCAATGTCGGCGTGGCCGAGCAGGGTCTGAAGCACGCGCAGATCGACGCCACCTTCCAGCAGATGGGTCGCAAAGGCGTGGCGCAGGACGTGAGGGCTGATCCCTGAGGGATCGAGACCCGCCTGGAGCGCCGTGGTTTTCAGCAGCTGTTCGAACCGGCGTGGCGTCAGGTGTCCGGTCTTGCCCCGCGACGGAAACAGCCACGGAGAGTCGGCCGGTGTTCGGACGGCCAGCCAGGCCTGGATGGCCCGACGGGCGGGGTCATTGAGTGGGGCGAGGCGTTCTCTGCCGCCCTTGCCCTTCAGCGTCAGGAAGGCCGGATCGCCGGCGACCTGGGCCAGCTTCAGTCCTAGCACCTCGGATACCCGAAGCCCCGAGGCGTAGGTCAGTTCAATCAGGCAAAGTAGCCTTACCGCACCGCCGGTTTCAGCTTGTGACGCAGCACCGAGCAGGTGTTCGACGGCCTCTCGCGACATCACCTTGGGCAGGGAGCGACCCCGAGCCGGGGCCGCCAATCCTTGCGACGGATCGTCGGTGCGCCAGCCCTCTTCCAGCACGAACCGGTAGAACTGACGCACCGCCGAGCGCCGCCGCGCCGCCGTCGCCGCCGACAGTCCGCGATGTGCCAGGTCTGCGTACCAAGCCTCCAGCTGGGCACGATCGGCCTTCATGAGGCCGCCCTCGACGCGACCGTCGGCATCGTCGAGGTCGCGGCGATAGGCCGCCAGGGTGTGGATGGAGGCATCGCGCTCGACCGCCATCATTTCGAGAAAGGCCTCGATCTGCGCGCTCATCGCGGTCCCTGGCTGGCGAAGCGGCCCATGCGCCGTCTATAGCTGATCCGGCGCATGGACGACGACAAAGACATTACAGGCCGAACCATAGCCCTGGTGGGGCTGATGGGGGTCGGCAAATCTTCGGTCGGCCGCCGGTTGGCCCTGGCCCTGTCCATGCCGTTTGTGGATGCGGATACCGAGATCGAAGTGGCCGCAAGGCGCTCTGTGGCCGATATCTTTTCGGATCTGGGAGAAGCTGAGTTCCGTTCCGGGGAGCACCGCGTCATCCGGCGCATCGTCGAGGGGCCGCCAACGGTTCTGGCGACCGGCGGCGGTGCCTTTGTCCATGACGGTACGCGGGCGCTGCTGAAGTCCAAAGCCGTCACCGTGTGGCTTCAGGCCGATCTCGACGTGCTGGTCGAGCGAGCGACCCGACGCGATACCCGGCCCCTGTTGCGCGGCCAGGATCCACGAGAGGTGCTGGCCCGGCTCGCGGAAGCCCGATACCCCCTCTATGCCGAAGCCGATGTCCATGTGATGACGGGCGAGGGGGCCCACCGCGATTCTGTGCGGGCCGTAATCGCCGGCATCCAGGCCTACTATTCCGGGAAGGCGGAATGAACACGCTGTTGATTTCAGGGCCCGGTGTGACGCCATACGAAGTGGTGATCGGACGCGGTCTCCTCGCGGATGCAGGCGCGCAGATCAGCCCCTATGTGGGGGCCGGTCGGATCGCCGTGGTATCCGATGCGACGGTGGCGGACCTGCATGGTCCCGGCGTGGTTAAGGCGCTGGAGGGTGCCGGCGCGGCTGTCGACCTGCTGACAGTGCCGCCGGGCGAGGCCTCCAAGTCGATGCCGGAATTGACACACCTGCTGGATCGGCTCCTTGGGTTGGGGCTGGATCGTCGCTCGACGGTCGTGGCGCTCGGCGGGGGCGTCGTGGGGGATCTGGCTGGACTGGCGGCGGCCCTGTTCATGCGGGGCATACCCGTGATCCAGGCACCGACGACGCTGCTGGCCCAAGTGGACTCCTCGGTCGGCGGCAAGACGGCGATCGATACGGCGTGGGGCAAGAACCTGATCGGGGTCTTTCACCATCCCCGCCGGGTCCTGGCTGATCTGGATGTGCTGGCAACCCTGCCGGACCGGCAGATGCGGGCCGGGACGGCCGAGATCCTCAAGGCCGCGATCCTGGCCGACGCCGGCTTCTTCGACTGGCTGGAGGGCCACGTCGAGGGTGTCGTCGGCCGCGACCCGGCGATTCTGGAACACGCCATTGGCCGGGCGGTCGCGATCAAGGCCGAGATCGTGGCTGAGGACCCCACGGAGAGGGGCCGCCGTGCGCTTCTGAACCTGGGCCACACCTTTGCACACGCGCTGGAGGCCGAGGCCGGATTTGAGGATGATAGCGTCCTGCACGGCGAAGCCGTGGCGCTGGGCTGCGTCCTGGCCTGTCGGCTGTCCGAGCGGCTGGGCCGCCTTTCGACCGAGACGGTACGGCGAGTAGAGCGGCTGACGGCGCTGGCCGGCCTGCCGACCGAGATCGAGGCCCTGGGACTGTTTGAGCCCGACGCCTTGATTGCGCGCATGGCCGGCGACAAGAAGGCCGAGGGAGGGGTGCCGGTCCTCATCCTTGCCGATGCCATCGGGCAGGCTGCGGTTGTGCGGGGTGTTGATGCGGCCGATCTGCGGGCTGTCCTTCAGTGAAGCTGAAGCCCATCGCGCTCGGCGGACGGCACGCTCGACTGGAGCCACTGGATGCCGCCCATCGTGAGGCCATGCGAGAGGCGCTCGACGGTGATGAAGCGGCCTGGTTAATCTTGGTGGGTGCAGGCTTCGGGCCTCATTTCGACGGCTGGTGGAACCAGGCCATGGTCGGACCCGGGCGGGTGTATGCGGTTATCCGTTCGAGTGATCGGGCAGTCGTCGGGGTCACTGGCTTTCACGAAATCTCCTCCACTCACAGGCGGCTGGAGATCGGTGGTACCTATTATCGGGCCGACGCCCGCGGTGGGCCCGTCAATCCTCAGGCCAAACGCCTGTTGCTCCAGCACGCCTTCGACTGTGGAGCCGTCCGGGTCGAGTTCCTCACCGATGCGATCAACGCGCGCAGCCGCGCGGCCTTGCTCAGACTCGGTGCCCGGCAGGAGGGGGTTCTGCGGCATCACAAGACGACCTGGACCGGGCGGTGCCGCGACACAGTGGTGTTTTCAATTCTGGCGGACGAATGGCCCGATGTGCGGGACCGGCTCGACGCCCGGCTGTCGGCCTTTTCCTAACCGATGGCCGAACAGGTGGTTGGATCCCGCTCAGGGGCCGACCAGGTGGCTTCGTTGCCGCGACCTCTCAGCTCGTAGCGGCCGGACCTGTACCAGATGCCGTCGGCGGCCCGCTCCTGGGGCAGGTCGACGGCGGTACCATCCAGCATTCGGATCGTGGCCAGCCCGCGCGGATTGTCGAACACAACCGACAGGCGCTCGCCATTTACACAGGTATATTCGGCCTGAACCAGGCGATGGGTAATCCCTTCCTGAATCTCAGCACCAGTCCCACGGGCGGTGACGCCAGCGTCGATGGCACGTTGGCGCGCCTCGGCCCCCGTCCGGGGCATTTCGTCCGGAGCCGAACCGTCACAGGCGGCGAGAGCCGCGAACACGACGGCGGCGAGAGCGAGCTGGACAGGTCTCATGCCTATTCAACGCTCTCGCATTGAGGCTGTTCCCTTGGTGCGGCGCGCCTGGAAGAAGGTTTTCAGCAAAGCGGCGGCCTCCGCGGCCAGCACGCCGCCCTGGACCTCGGGTCGCCAGTGGCAGGTCGGCTGCTCAAAAAACCGGGGGCCGTGCGCGACGCCGCCGCCCTTGGCATCGTCCGCCCCCCAGACGACCCGCCCGATGCGGGCATGGCTGATCGCACCGGCGCACATGGCGCAGGGCTCGAGCGTCACATAGAGGCTCAGGCCGGTGAGGCGGTAGTTACCGAGTGCCTCTGCCGCAGCGCGCATGGCGACGATCTCGGCGTGGGCGGTCGGGTCATGCGCGCCAATGGGGCGGTTTGCACCCTCTGCGACGATGGCGTTGGTCGCCGGATCGACGATGACACAACCCACCGGTGCCTCTCCGGCTTTGGCGGCAGCCTGGGCCAGGACGAGGGCGCGGCGCATGAAATCGAGGTCAGTGGGGGCAGCCATGGCGCCTTCTGTGTCCGGCTTTTCGGGAGGACGCCAGCCCTCATCAGCGAGCGGCCTCTTCGCGCATGGCCCCGGCTCGTGTATGGCGCGCGCATGGACAAGCCGCCCGCCAAGCCCTTCGCCAAGGGTAAGCCCAACAAATCCCACGCGTCGAAAGACAAGGCCGTCGCCGCCCCGGTCCGCAAGGAGCGGATCGCCAAGCGCCTGGCGCGTGCCGGTGTCGCATCGCGTCGCGAGATCGAACGGCTGATCGGCCTGGGGCGGATTGCGGTCAATGGTCGGGTTCTGGACACGCCGGCGGTGCTGGTCGGTGCCCAGGATGTCGTCACCGTCGACGGCCGTCCGGTCGAGCGGCCAGAGGCCACGCGTGTCTGGCGCTTCCATAAGCCGGTCGGCCTGATTACGGCGGCCAAGGACCCGGCCGGACGACCCACCGTCTTTGATGCCCTGCCCGAGGGAATGCCACGCGTGGTCAAGGTCGGGCGGCTGGACATCAATTCCGAAGGGCTGTTGCTGCTGACCAATGACGGCGAGCTGGCGCGGGCGCTGGAGCTTCCGACCACCGGATGGGTCCGGCGCTATCGGGCGCGGGCACGCGGCAAGGTCACCCAGGACAAGCTGGATACCCTGAAGAACGGTATCGTTATTGAGGGGGTCCGCTACGGACCGATCGAGGCGACGCTCGACAAGGCCAAGGAAAAATCGGCCGACGGCAAGGCCCCGGCCAATCTGTGGATCTCGGTCGCCCTGACCGAGGGCAAGAACCGTGAGGTCCGCAAGGTGCTGGAGCATCTGGGTGTGACGGTGAACCGTCTGATCCGGCTTTCCTATGGCCCGTTTCAGCTCGGCACCCTGGCTGAGGGCGAGGTGGCCGAGATCGGCCCGCGCGTGATCCGCGAACAACTGTCCGGCATGATCCACCCCGAAAGTCTTCCGCAGGGCGACGACGTCGAGGCTTTGCCGTCTGCGTCGAAGAAGGCGCGCGCCGGCCTGGCCGATCCGTCGATGAAGCCGTCCAAGGTCCGCGCCCATGCAGCCAAGCAGGCGGCCCTCGCCGCCGAGATTTCCGAACGCGCCGAACGTCGGGAAAGCCGTCGTGACGGCGATGATCGCCCGCGCCGCAGCGAGCCGGGTCGTCCGGCCGGATCGCGCCGGGAATTCAAGCCCCGGGATGGTGAGGATCGTCCCAAACGCGCCTATTCGCCGAGGGATCGGGCCGACGGCGATCGGCCGCGACGGACATTCAAGCCGCGCGACGGTGAGGGCGGAGATCGTCCCCAGAGGAGCTTCAGGCCCCGCGACAGCGAGGCCGGTGATCGTCCACGGCGAGATTTCAAATCCCGTGATCGGGCTGATGGCGGAGATCGTCCCAAACGGGCGTTCAAGCCGCGCGACGGCGAGGCGGGTGAGCGTCCGCGTCGTGACTTCAAGCCTCGCGATCGCGCCGAGGGTGGCGATCGCCCGAAGCGGGACTACAAGCCGCGCTCAGGTCCTGGTGGTCCGCGGTCCGGCCCTCGTCCTGGTGGAAAGCCTGGCGGCCCGCGTCCTGGCGGTCCCCGCAAGCCGCGCGGCTAGGAACCGCCGGAGCGCCGATGCGCCAGTAGCTCAACGGCAATCAGCACCACGATCAGGGTAACGGCCTGGATCGCCAGGCCCTCAGGAGCCATGGGCTGGCCGGGCATGGCCGCCAGGGAGATGGGGGCCAGTAACAGGGCGATAAACAGGTTGTTGGCCAGGTGGGCACCGACGGCGAAGGCCAGGGTGCCCAGCCTCAGTGCCGCCCAGGCCCAGACCATGCCCGACGCGGCGCGTGCCACGAAGGCAACTGGGTCGGGATCCAGGTGGATCGCCGAAAACAGGACGCCGTTGACCAGCAGGATCAAGATCAGGCTCCTGGTCAGGCCGCCGGTGATCCTAAGCAGGGCCCCCCGGAACATAATCTCCTCAGCGGCCGCAGCGACCAGCAGACCTCCTGCCGCCGCTCCGGCATAGAGGAGCCGGTCATTGAGGGGGTCGGCCGGGTCGAGTACGGGTGCCGTCCCACCGGGCTCCAGCCAGGTCATCACCGGCCAGAGTGCCAGCGCGATGACAAACATCACGGCAAAGCCAATCACGAACAGGCCGAAACCACCTCTCGGTTGGGGCCACAGGAAGGCTCCAGCCCCCCGCTGATAGACGATCATCGCCGCCAGCAGCAGGCAGATTGCAATCGTGAAGAGAGCTGTCGCGATGGTGGCCAGGAAGATGGATTCATCCGCCAGGGTGGCGGCATTGAACCCGCCGTCGAACATCTGCAGATCGATCCAGCCGGAAACATGGGCTAGGGCGCTCAAGGCTCCCAGGCCGACGACGGCGGCCACCATGAAGGCTGCCGCCAGCAGGATGAACAGCAACAACCTCAGCCAGGGCCGAGTGGTCTGCGCGCCGGCGACATAGGGCCCCTTGCGGGCTTGATCGGCTGCACGAATCCAGGCGGTCGGGGAGAACAGGCTAAGCATGGTCTCAAGCGTTGCATCCCAAGCCCATTCCGGTCCAGAGGCTGGATCATGAGAATCGTCGGTGGACAGTTTCGCGGCCGGGCGCTGAGCGCGCCGGAGGGTATGGGCACCCGTCCGACCTCGGACCGGGCGCGTGAGGCCCTGTTCAATGTGCTGGCCCACGCCGCCTGGGCGCCGGAACTGGAGGGCGCGCGGGTGATCGACCTGTTCGCCGGCTCGGGCGCCCTGGGCTATGAGGCCATGAGCCGAGGCGGGGCCTTTTGTCTGTTTGTCGAGACCGACGATGCGGCGCGCGGCGCGATCCGCGAGAACGCCGAGGCGCTGGGTCTGTTCGGACGCACCCGCGTGCATCGACGCAGCGCCATAGATCTGGGCGTGCGCCCCGGCTCGGCGGGCGAAGCCTTCACCCTGGCCTTTCTGGACCCGCCCTATGGCAAGGGGCTGGGCGAACAGGCGCTGGCCCGGCTGATCGAGGGCGACTGGCTGGCTCCCGGCGCTCTGGTGGTGGTCGAGCGCGGCGCCGATGAGATCGATCTGGATGCGCCGGGCTATGCGCTGCTGGATGAGCGCACCTGGGGCGCGGCGCGGGTGTGGTTCCTGAAAAAGACGGGTTGATGCCTCCGATCGTCGCCTCGGCGGCAATAGAGGTCTGAACGCGCGCATCCGCGCCTGGAGACCTGCCATGATCAACCTGACCCGGCGAATACTCGCCCTGTTGGCCGCCCTGTTTGCATTCAGCCTGACGCCGGCCCTGGCCCAGGAGGCCGCGGTCAGCGTGACCCCGGTGCCCGGCTTTCCTCATGCCAACCTTTATGCGCTGGAAGGCGCGCAAGGGCTGCCGGTCGTGGTGATCCTGCACGGCGCGGAGGGCGGCACAGAGGCTGGCGACCGCTATGGGCCGATCCTGGCGCGCATGGGCTATGCGGCGGTCGGCCTGCCCTATTATTCGCCGGACTGGGGTGAGTACGGCCCGCCCAAGGCCCTGCCCGAAATCGCCGGCAGCTTCGTGGACATCCGCGTCGACCAACTGGCCGACCTGCGGGACGCCCTGGCGGAAATGCCTCAGGCCGATGTCGAACGCTTCGGCCTGCTGGGCGCGTCCAAGGGCTCGGAGTTCGCCCTGATCGCAGCCAGCCGCTATGGCTGGATCGACGCCGTGGTCGCCTATACGCCGACCGATCTGGTCTGGGAGGGCTGGGGCCTGGAGACGATCGAGGCCGAGGGGACGCGCTCGTCATTCTCCTTCGATGGCCAGCCGCTGCCGTTCATGCCTTATCGCGGCTTTGTCGAGGGGCTGCTGGCCGGTCCCGGCGTGGCCGATCTGCGCGCGATCCATGAGAACGGCCGGGCCGACCACCCTGAGCGAGAGGCCGAAGCCCGCATTCCGGTCGAAGCCTATGCCGGGGCCCTGATCCTGATCGCCGGCGACCGCGACGCCCAATGGAATTCCGGCGACGCCGCGCGCGCCATTGTCGCCAGCCGCGAGGCGGCGGGCCTGGACACGACGGCTCTGATCTATCCCGAGGCCGGCCATGATCTGGTCGGCGATGGCGGACCGCGCGAAAGCCCGCTGAGCGGCGGCTCGCCCCAGGCCGACGCCGACGCCCGCACCAACGCCTGGCCGCGTGTCGTGAGGTTCATGGCCGAGGCGCTTCAGCCCTGAGGCGCTTGCGCCGCGTCATGCGGCGGGCCATGACCGCCGCATGACGATTTTGCCGTTCAGAGCCGCCCGATGAAGGGCCGCGTCCTCATCATCGCCGGGTCGGACTCGGGTGGCGGGGCCGGGATCCAGGCCGACATCAAGGCCGTGACCCTGCTGGACGGCTACGCCATGACGGCGATCACGGCCCTGACGGTGCAGAACACCCTGGGCGTTTCGGACGTGCACGCCGCTCCGATCGACATCATCCAGGCCCAGGCCCGTGCGGTGCTGAGCGACATCGGCTGTGATGCGGTCAAGACCGGGATGCTGGGCACGGTCAGCGTGGTCGAGGCGGTCGCTGGTCTGCTTGATGAGGCGGGCGCCCCCGCCGTGGTCGATCCGGTCATGGTGGCCAAGGGCGGTCATTCGCTGTTGCCGCGCAAGGCGGTCGAGGCGGTCAAAGCCCTGATGGTCCCGCGCGCCGCCCTGATCACGCCCAATGCGCCCGAAGCCGGGGCCCTGACCGGGATCGAGGTGACGGATCTGGACGGCCAGCGCCGCGCCGCCGAGGCCCTCTTGGAACTCGGGGCCGGCGCCGCCCTGGTCAAGGGCGGCCATGTCGAGGGCGAGACCCTGATCGACGTCCTGCTGACGCCCTCGGGCGAGACCCTGCTGGAAGGGCCGCGCATCGACACCACCTCGACCCACGGCACCGGCTGCACCCTGGCCAGCGCCTGCGCCGTCGGCATCGCGCAGGGGCTGCTGCTGGACGCCGCCGTCGCGCGCGCTTGGGCCTATGTCGGCGAGGCCATCCGCCGTGCACCGGGTTACGGCAAGGGCCACGGCCCGCTCAATCATGCCTGGCCGCTGGAGGGCTAGGGGCCGGCCAAGATCCGCGCCGCCTCGTCCAGCAGCCTCACCCACTGGCGTTCGTAGTCGATGCCCGATTGCAGCACGAGCCGGCGCAAGGCCGTCGCGCGGTCGGCCGGTTCGCCCGGATAGTCGCGGGCCATGAAGCGCTCATATTGGGCCAGCTTGCCGGCGTGCTGTTTGCGGCGTTCGCGCACGACCTGATCCAGGCCGGTCGGGCCCATGGCGGCCTCGGCCCACAACCGCACCATCATCTCGTCGCGCAGGATCGGCGCCGCATCGCCCTGACCCATCCAGGCGGTCAGGGCCACGCGACCGGCGGGCAGGATCTCATAGGCCCGCTTGCGCCCGCGCCCGCTCTGTTGCGGCAGCGACCGGATCAGGCCCTCGGCCTCCAGCCGGGCCAGTTCGCGATAGATCTGCTGATGGCTGGCGTTCCAGAAATAGCCGATCGACCGATCAAACCGCGCCGCCAGGTCCGAGCCGGAGCTGGGCCGTTCGACAAGCGCGGTCAGAAGGGCGTGCGGAAGGGACATTAATCTCGTTTATGCAACTAGTTGCAGAGTGCGTGATTTGGCGCCAAGGTGCAAGCGTCCCTGTGACGCCGGAGCCTGACGATGGACGCCTATCCGCTACTCAATCGCCCGCTGGATCTGGGCTTCACCACCTTGAGGAACCGGGTCCTGATGGGCTCGATGCACCTGGGTCTGGAAGAGGTTCCGGGCGGCTTTGAGCGGATGGCCGCCTTCTATGCCGAGCGGGCGCGCGGCGAGGTCGGGCTGATCGTCACCGGCGGCATCGCTCCCAATCTGAAGGGGCGCCCGGCCCCGGTCGGGGCGGTTCTGGCGACCGAGGAAGAGGCCGATCACCACCGCATCGTCACCGACGCCGTCCACGCCGAGGGCGGCAAGATCGCTATGCAGATCCTGCATTTCGGCCGCTATTCCTATCAGCCGGACCTGGTCGCCCCCAGCGCCCTGAAGGCGCCGATCAATCCGTTCGTGCCGCACGCCCTGACGGCCGAAGAGATCGAACAGACCATCGAGGACTTCGTGACCTGCGCGGCCCTGGCCCGCCACGCCGGCTATGACGGCGTCGAGATCATGGGCTCCGAGGGCTATCTGATCAACGAGTTCATCGCCGCGCGCACCAACCAGCGCGACGACGCCTGGGGCGGCGATTATGGCCGGCGCACCCGCCTGCCCATCGAGATCGTGCGGCGCGTGCGCGAACGGGTCGGGGCGGATTTCATCATCATCTATCGCCTGTCGATGCTGGATCTGGTCGAGGGCGGCTCGACCCTGGAGGAGGTCATCCAGCTGGGCCAGGCCATCGAGGCGGCGGGCGCCAGCATCATAAATACCGGCATCGGCTGGCACGAGGCGCGCATCCCCACCATCGCCACCAAGGTGCCGCGCGGCGCCTTCGGCTGGGTGACGAAACAGCTGATGGGCAAGGTCGGCATCCCGCTGATCGCGACCAACCGGATCAACACGCCCGAGGTGGCCGAGCGCCTGTTGGCCGAGGGTGCCTGCGACATGGTTTCGATGGCGCGGCCCTTCCTGGCCGACGCCGATTTCGTGCGAAAGGCGCGGGAGGGCCGGGCCGAGGACATCAACACCTGCATCGGATGTAACCAGGCCTGTCTGGACCACATCTTCTCGCTGAAGATCACCTCGTGCCTGGTCAATCCGCGGGCCTGCCACGAGACCGAGATCGTCATTGCGCCGACCGAGACGCCCCGGTCGATCGCCGTGGTCGGGGCCGGACCGGCCGGGCTGGCCTTCGCCACCACCGCGGCCGAGCGCGGCCACCGCGTCACCCTGTTCGAGGCCGACGACCAGATCGGCGGCCAGTTCAACATCGCCAAGACCATTCCCGGCAAGGAGGAGTTCTACGAGACTCTGCGCTACTTCAGCCGCCGCCTGGATCAGACCGGGGTGGAGGTGCGGCTGAACACCCGCGTCTCGGCTGAGGATCTGGCCACGGGCGGCTATGACGAGGTCGTGCTGGCGACCGGGATCACACCGCGCCAGCTGGACATCCCCGGTGCCGAGCGCACCCTCAGCTATCTGGACGTGCTGCGCGATCACCGGCCCGTCGGCGACAAGGTCGCCATCGTCGGCGCCGGCGGCATCGGCTTCGACGTGGCCGAATACATCACCCACGGTGCCGAAAGCGCCAGCCTGAACCCCGAGGTCTTCTTCGCCGAATGGGGCGTCGATACGACCTATTCCACGCCCGGTGGCCTGACCCAGCCGGACGCGCCGCCGTCGCCGCGCCAGGTTTGGCTCTTGCAGCGCAAGACCTCCAAGGTCGGGGCGGGCCTGGGCAAGACCACCGGCTGGATCCACCGGGCCGGACTTCAGGCCCGCGACGTCGCCATGGTGCCGGGCGTAACCTATGAGCGGATCGACGATCAGGGCCTGCATCTGACGGTCGGCGGCGAGCCCCAGACCCTGGCGGTCGACACCGTCATCGTCTGCGCCGGACAAGAGCCGAACCGCGGCCTGCACGACCAACTAGCCGAGCGGGGTATCGCGGCCCGGCTAATTGGCGGGGCCGACGTCGCCGCCGAGCTGGACGCCAAACGCGCCATCCACCAGGGCGTGACCCTGGCCGCCGACATCTGAGGACGCCCGCCATGACCGACACCCTGACGCCCGCCCAACTGAACCCGGCCGCCGCCCGCTCGCTGGACGCCTGGCACGGCATGATCCAGCGGGGCGATTTCGCCGATCTGGCCTCGATCATTCACCCGGAGGCGACCTTCCGCTCGCCTATGGCCTTCAAGCCCTATCGCTCGCGCGAGGCGGTGGTCCTGATCCTGTCGACGGTGATCACCATCTTTGAAAACTTCACCTATCACCGCCAGTTCGCAGACGGCGACGGCCTGAACGTCGTGCTCGAATTCAGCGCCGATGTCGGGGACAAGAGCCTCAAGGGCATCGACATGATCCGCTTTGACGCGGACGGTCTGATCACCGACTTCGAGGTGATGATCCGCCCCCTCAACGGCCTTCAGGCCCTCGGCGCCCAGATGGGCGCGCGCCTGGCGCAATATCTGCCGGCCTATAAGGGGTAGGGGCCTCCCCGGCCTTTGCCTTTTCATCGTCATCGCGGGGTTTGTCCCGGCGACCCATAACCGCGTGATCGCGGGTTCAACCGGAGGCGTCGGCGGCTATTCGCCCCCGGAACACGTCCGAGGGTGACGATTCAAATTGGCCTGATCCTGTCCTAGACAGAGGCATGATCCTGACTCGCGCCGACCAGCTCGCCGACATCCTGCGCGCCAGCCCGGATGTCATGCACGTCCTGAGCACCATGCGGGCTTTGCGCCTACCCGACTGGCGGCTGTTTTCCGGCGGGGTCTATCAGACGGTCTGGAACCACCAGACGGGGCGCCCGGCCGGCTATGGCATCAAGGATTTCGACATCGGCTATTTTGACCCGGACACCTCCTGGGACGCCGAGGACGTCTTCATCAAGCGGGTCGCTGCCGCCTTCGACGAGCCGTTCCGCTCGACCGTCGAGGTCCGCAACCAGGCGCGGGTCCATCTGTGGTTCGAGGACCGGTTCGGCGAACCCTACGAGCCATTGGCCAATACGGACGAGGCTCTGAGCCGCTTCGTCTGTCCGGCCTTCGGCGTCGGGGTGCGGCTGGAAGACGACGATACCATCTCGGTGGCCGCGCCGTTCGGCCTGGACGATGTATTCGACCTGGTGCTCCGGCCCAATCCGCACCGACCCGAGGCGAGAGGGTGGGCGCGGGTCACCACCTCGGCCCAGGGGCGTTGGCCCGAATCCCGGATCCTCGCCTGAGCCTGGATGCGCCTCGGCCGCCGGCTGGAACAGCCGACGGCCTTGGCGGACCCGTTGTGTGCGAGGCTTAGCCCCGGCGGCCGCCACGACCGCTGCGGTCGGCGCGATTGTCGCGATCGCGGCGCTCCTGGCGGATCTGGGCGCTGAGGCGGTCAAAGCGCTGATCCAGGTCGCGGCGTTCCCAGTTGCTCAGACCACCCCGACGATAGCGGGATTCCAGATTGGCGATCTGGCGAAACTGGGCCCGCAGGGCGGTGGCCTCACGCCGGCTCAGCGCCCCGTTGCGGACGCCGACATTGATGCGGCGCTCCAGATTGGATTGGCGGGCATTGATCGATTGCCAGGCCGGGGCAGCCGGCTGGTGGCGCTGGGCCGAGGCGTGACGGCCATCGTTGTTGTGGCGCGACTGGGCGCTGGCGGCCATGGGAACCGAGACGGCCGAAACGGCGATCAGGGCGGCGAAGGCGGAGGTGGCGAGGGATTTCATCTTTCGTCCTTTCCAGTGAACACCAACGGCGGCGTTCTCACAGGATTGAACGTGGCTGCCACTGGTATTCCGTCGCGTCACGACATTAAAAATAATATATAAAACAATATAATAGACAAAAAAACGGCGCGACCCGCTCGGATCGCGCCGCTTTGTTCAAGCCGTCGTCGCGGGGGAGCGCGACGACGCCCTGTACGATGTTCTAATGGCGACGACCGCCACCGCGCCCGCCACGATCACGACGCTCGTAGCGGATCATTGCCGAGAGCCGGTCGAAGCGACGGTTGAGGTCGTTGCGCTCCCAGCGGTTCAGACCGCCACGGCTGTAGCGATGTTCCAGCTGAATCAACTGGCGGAACTCAGAGCGCAGGCGGCCGGCCTCGCGACGCGTCAGCTGGCCATTGCGGACACCCTGGTCGATCCGGCGATCGAGACGCTCAAAACGGCGATCGATCCGGTCCCAGCCACGATCCCAGTTCTGTTCATAGCGGTCGCCACGATCATGTCCCCCACCGCGATGCTGTGCGGCGGCCGGCAGGGCGGCGGCGATGGCGGTCACGGCGATCAGCGGAAGGATGGCTTTCTTGTACATGGTGGGCTCCTGTAGGTTGGTCCCCTGCGTTGAGTTGGACCTTGCCCTCCGGCACCTGAGCCGTGCCTGAACACTTCGTTTCAGATGGGGTTCACCTTGCTGAATGCTCAGCGACCCTTGCCAAGCAGGCGCGAGAAGCGTCTGCCTAGACACCATGACTCGCTGCCCTCGACCCCAACTGAAACCCGCCCGCCCCTGGTTCTCTTCCGGGCCGACCGCCAAGCCTCCCGGCTGGCGTATGCAGGACCTGTCGTCTGATTTGATGGGTCGCAACATTCGGGCTGATGACGTTCAGGCCCGGTTCGATCATGCCCACGCGCTCACCCGGCAGATTCTAGAGATCCCGGCAGATCACGCGCTTTGCTTTCTACCGGCATCGGACACCGGCGCGGTCGAGGCGGCCTTGTGGAACCTCTTGGGCGAAAGGCCGGTCCAGGTTCTGGCCTACGACAATTTCGGACAGCTCTGGGCCAGCGACGTCCGGGACCATCTGGGCCTGGATGCTGAGGTTCTGGAGGCCCCCTACGGCGCCTTGCCGGATCTGGCGCGGGTGAGGCCCGACTGCGACGTTGTCTTTGCCTGGAACGGGACCACCTCGGGGGTTCGTGTGCCGGATGGCACGTTCATTTCACCGGATCGCTCCGGCCTGACGATCTGTGATGCGACTTCGGCGGCCTTCTGTATGCCGCTGGCCTGGGATCGGCTGGATGTCGTCACCTTCTCCTTTCAGAAGGCGCTGGGGGGCGATGCCGGGATCGGGGCGATGGTCCTGTCGCCGCGCGCTATCGCGCGGCTGGATCGATTCGTGCCTCCCCGCGCCATACCGAAGATCCTGCGTCTGAGAGGGCCGGGTGGCTTTGATCGCAAGCTGGCCACGGGCGCTCCGATCAACACCTACTCCATCCTGACGCTGGAAGACTGGATTGCCGCGCTGGAGTGGGCGCAGGAGATTGGGGGACTTCAAGCTCTGATCGGGCGGACCCGGTCAAATTTCCAGGCGCTCTCAGCCTGGGTGGGGGCGGCGCCATGGGTCGATTTTCTCGCCCGTAACCCTGGCTCACGGTCTGAAACGTCGGTCTGCCTGAGCTTTGCGGATCCCGAGGCAGCCACACGGGCCTTCGTCGGACGCTTCTGTGCGTTGCTGGCGGAAGAGGGCGTCGCCTTTGATGTCGAATCTCACCGGGCTGCTCCAGCGGGCTTGCGCATCTGGTGCGGGGCTACCGTCGAAACGGCGGACATCGTGGCGGTCGGACCGTGGCTCGACTGGGCTTGGTCAGAATTGACGGCTTAGGGCTTGCCCCTGGCCTGATTGCAGACGACAGTCCCGCCAAATTTCTAGGGGCTCGGTCATGCGTCGTACGATTCTCGCTCTGGCGTCGGTGAGCGCCTTTTCTCTGGTAGCTGGATCGGCCAGCGCCGGTGAGGTCATCGCCGGGGTCTATGCCCACGACGTCACCTTCCTCGGCGAGGCGGTCGGTCTGGGGGCCGCCGGCAAGGAAGGGGGTGCCAATATCCATCTGGGTTGGCGCTCCGACCGGATCGACTCGGCTCCGGACTGGATGGGTGGACCGCGCGCCCACATCTTCATCTCGGCCAATACGGCAGGCGATACCTCCTATGTGGCGGCCGGCCTTAGCTGGCACATTCCGATCACCGACGACGCGCGCTGGTACGTCCAGCCCGGAATGGGGCTGGCCTATCAGGACGGCTACGACCTGTTCCCGGACTGGCGCGACCCGGGTCTGACGCCCGAAGAGGTGAACCGCCGGATTGCGCTTCGGGACGAGCGGATCGAGTTCGGCTCGCACATTCTGTTCGAGCCTGAGATCGCGCTGGGCTATCGCGTGACCGACAATACGTCGGTTGAGCTGAGCTACGTCCACCTGTCCAACGGCCAGATCTTCAACCAGGGCAAGAACGAGGGCCTGGACGAGGTCGGTATTCGCTTCGTGCATCGCTTCGGCGGATAAGGGCGCGACAGGATCGACCATCCCCGCTAGAACCGCCCCGCATTTCAGCGGAGCATGAGTCTTGGCGAACGTCGCGGTGATCGGTGCCCAATGGGGCGACGAGGGCAAGGGCAAGATTGTCGACTGGTTGTCGCACCGGGCCGACGTGGTCGTGCGGTTCCAGGGCGGACATAACGCCGGCCATACGCTGGTCGTCGACGGCACCGTGTACAAACTGGCCCTGCTGCCGTCCGGCGTGGTCCAGGGCAAGCCGTCGATCATCGGCAACGGCGTGGTGGTGGATCCCTGGCATCTGGTCGGCGAGATCGAGAAGATCGAGGTCCAGGGCGTGCGGATCTCGCCCGATATCCTGACGATCGCCGACAATGCCTGTCTGATCCTGCCTATCCATCCCGAGCTGGACGTGGCCCGCGAGGCCGCCGCTTCTGGCCTCGGTGCGCGCATCGGCACCACGGGACGAGGCATCGGGCCGGCCTATGAAGACAAGGTTGGCCGGCGCGCCATACGGGTCTGTGACCTAGCTAGCGAAACCGACCTGAGGACCAAGATTGACCGGCTGCGGTCGCACCACGATCCGCTACGTGCGGGCCTGGGCCTCGATCCGATCGATCCTCAGACCCTGCTCAACCAGCTTCTGGAGATTGCTCCGAAAATCCTGCCCTACGTCAAGCCGGCGTGGCGGGTGCTTGACCAGGCCCAGAAGGCCGGTCAGCGGATCCTGTTCGAGGGCGCCCAAGGTGCCTTTCTGGACGTCGATCACGGGACCTATCCCTATGTGACGTCATCCAACACGGTCGCCGGCCAGGCGGCGGCAGGTTCCGGTATCGGTCCGCGTGGCGTGGGTTATGTCCTGGGAATCGTGAAGGCTTACACGACGCGGGTCGGCGAGGGGCCGTTTGCCTGTGAGCTTCACGACGAGATCGGCCAGCACCTGGCCACGGTGGGCCGCGAGGCGGGAACCAATACCGGACGGCCGCGGCGCTGCGGCTGGTTCGACGCCGTCCTGGTGCGTCAGTCCGTGGCCATCAACGGCATCGACGGTATCGCCCTGACCAAGCTGGATGTGCTCGATGGTCTGGAGACGCTCAAGATCTGCGTGGGATACCGAATTGGCGATCAGGTCATCGACTATCTGCCGTCCAGCCTCAATGACCAGGCTGCCGCCGAACCGATTTTCGAAGAGCTGGACGGCTGGACGGAATCGACCGGTTCGGTCCGCTCGTTCAAGGACCTGAATGCCAATGCGGTCAAATATGTACGCCGGATCGAGGAATTGATCGGCGCACCCGTCGCCCTGTTGTCGACCAGCCCGGAACGCGACGACACCATCCTGATGCGTGACCCGTTCCTCGGATGAGGACTAGTCTTCGTCGTCGTCGCCGTCGGGATCGTGCGGCTGGATAATCGACGGCGGGTCGCTGGCCGGAAAACTGTCGTCCAGTTCCTGGTCCAGTTCCCGGCTGCGCGCCTTTTGTTCGGGGTCTTTGGGATCGGGCATAAGGCCACGATAGCGCGGCTTGGCCGTCAAGGCGATCTTTACCCAAATTGCGGTAGCTTGACGGGAGTTTTGGGTTCCGGAGGAACACCTGTGATCAATGACGACGTCAAGTTGCTGGCCCGGCTGGAGCCGGTCGTTCGGCGCGTCCTGATCGTCGATGCCAATATGCATTCGGCACGCCTGCTCGCAGACCTGATGAAGGGTATGGGCGCGCGCGAGATCGTGTTCGAATCTGATCAGAAGGGGGCGATCGAGGTCATCCGGGATTTCGAGCCGAGCGTGATGTTCGTCGAGCGGTCCGGGCCGCGGTTTGATGGCGAAGCCCTGGTGGGGCGGCTGCGCCGCTCGTCGCTGTCGTCACGTCAGATTCCGGTCATCATGGTCACGGCAGAGGCGACGGCGAGCACCATCAAGGGGGCTCGCGATGTCGGGGTCCATGAATTCATGGTCAAGCCGTTCACGACCGGGGACCTGATCCGTCGACTGGTCAATGTGGCGACCAAGCCCCGCCCCTGGGTGGAGGCCATGGGCTATGTCGGCCCCGATCGGCGCCGGTTCAACTCGGGAGAGTACCGGGGCACCCGCAAGCGCCAGAGTGAGGCGCAGGCGCTTGGAGGGACGATGGCCGAGGACACTGACCGCGCCGGTAAAATTATCCTGTCGGCCCTGAATCAGTTCGACAACGATCCGCCCCAGGCCCGGCGCGCCCTGGTGGCCCAGGGTGAGATCCTCAAGAATCTGGCTGGCGTAGGGGGGCAGTCTGCACTGGCCAAGGCGGCCGCCGACCTGACCTCGGCCGCACAGTGCGAGACGGCCGGTGTCGATGTCCTGCGCGGCCCCGCCGTCGCGGTTCTGGCGCTGGTGTCAGCGGGGCGGGGCGCGGCGGCGGCCTAGGGCCGCGCCGCACGTCAGACCTTCTCAGGCGTCGACCAGATTACGATCGACGGCGGCGGCCTGCATGGCCTTCTGAAGTTTCTCGAAGGCGCGCACCTCGATCTGGCGCACGCGTTCGCGGCTGACGCCGTATTGGCCGGCCAGTTCCTCCAGCGTCAGCGGATCGTCGATCAGCCGGCGCTGGGTCAGGATGTGGCGCTCGCGCTCGTTCAGTTCCTGCATGGCTTCCTGCAGCAGCTCCATGCGCAGCGAATGCTCCTCGCTTTCGGCCAGCACGGTTTCCTGGCTGACGGCGTCGTCGTCGGCCAGCCAGTCCTGCCACTCGCTCTCGCCGTCGGCGCGCATCGGCGCGTTCAGCGAGGCGTCGCCGCCGCCGGACATCCGCCGGTTCATCGAGGTGACCTCGGCCTCGGTCACGCCCAGCTTGGTGGCGATCTGTTCGAGGTGCTCGGGGTGCAGGTCGCCTTCTTCAAAGGCCGAGATCTGGCTCTTGGCCTTTCTCAGATTGAAGAACAGCTTCTTCTGCGCGGCGGTGGTGCCCATTTTCACCAGCGACCAGCTGCGCAGGATATATTCCTGGATCGAGGCGCGGATCCACCACATGGCGTAGGTCGCCAGGCGGAAGCCCTTGTCCGGATCGAATTTCTTGACCGCCTGCATCAGGCCGACGTTGCCTTCGGAGATGACCTCGCCGATCGGCAGGCCGTAGCCGCGATAGCCCATCGCGATCTTGGCCACGAGCCGCAGGTGGCTGGTGACCAGCTTGTGCGCCGCTTCCGGGTCCTGGTGCTCGCTCCAACGCTTGGCCAGCATGAACTCTTCGTCCTTGCTCAGCATCGGAAACTTGCGGATTTCAGTCAGATAACGCGACAGCCCCTGTTCAGGCGACATCACCGCGAGCGTATTGGTAGCCATTCAAGACCCCTTCCTATTCCGTCCCTGAGAGCGAGCTATGTGGCTGGCCACGACTTGTGCACCAGACCCTGGGCCCCTCGAACGCTCGATATGGGGATCGGTTGCGACAATTGTTAGGGCCCCGTGGGTGTCGCGTGTTCGATTTCTGCGGCTCCGCCGTCAGACCTGGCGGGTTTGGCATTGCCGATCCCTGGCGTAGTTTCGTTCGACCATTTCGGGAGGGTGATATGCGGGATCTGATCGCGGGTCTGTTGCTGCTTCTGGTTCTGGGCTGGGGCGGATCGGCGGCCGCCAACGACAGCATGGCCTCCATGGCGGCGGGAGGCCTTCGGTTCGAGCGCACGGACGGAATCATCATGCTGTCCGAGGATCTGTACCTGTCGATGGGCAAGGTGCGGGTGACCTATCGGTTCCTGAACCAGACGAGCGAGGCCGTCACCGGTATCGTCGCCTTTCCGATGCCGGATGTGGAGCCGGGCTGGGTCGGCGACCTGGGCCCCGACCTGGCGCATCCCGAACGTATCCTGCCGTTCCTGACCTGGGTGGACGGTCTGCCGGTCCATATGGAGATCTAGCAGAAGGCTGTGGTCGGCGAGCGCGACATCACCGAAACCCTTGAGGCCTACGGCGTGCCGCTCAATCCCTATGGAGAGGCCACACAACTGGCGCTGGAGCAGCTGGGCGAAGCGGCGCTGGCGGTCCTGACCTCGGCTGGAGCCATTGACCGGGGCCCAGATGGCGACGACTGGGGTTGGCCGCAATGGACCCTCAAGACCACCTATTGCTGGCCGCAGTACTTCCCTCCCGGCGAAGAGATCGAGATTCGCCATATCTATGTGCCGGCGGTGGGGGGGATCTCCAGCTCGATGTTCGGGGCCGAAGGTGACGGGGGTCGGTCGTCGGGTGAAAATCGAGATCTCTACTGTGTTGACGACGCCTTTGAGGCAGGTGCCCGGCGCGCGCGCGGCCTGCACTATACCGAGACCTGGCTGGACTACGTTCTGACCACGGGAGCCAACTGGGCTGGCCCGATTCGAGAGTTCCGGCTTGTTGTCGACAAGGGCTCACAGGAGAATCTGGTATCCTTCTGCGGCACCGGAGTGCGCCGTATCAGCCCGACCCAGTTTGAGGTCCGGTAACAGAACTACACGCCAGAACGAGACATGAATGTGCTGTTCTTGAACGGCTTTCCGATGGACTAGAACGGCCAGAGCCAGGCCGCACCACGCACGCCTGAGGAGTCGCCGTGCGCCGCCGGGCGGATCGGTGTGTCAAAAACATCGGAGAAGACGTGGGGCCGGATCGCCTCAGCCAGACCGTCCCTGATCTCGGGTGCATTCGACAGGCCGCCGGCCAGCACGATGACCTCCGGGTCGAGCAGATTGACGACCAGGCCCAGCCCCCGGGCCAGCCGATCCTGGTGACGCGCGAGCGTCGCCCGGGCCGGGATGTCGCCGCGCCGGGCCAGGTCGACGATCTGATGCGCGCTCAGGTCTTGCCCCGAAGTAGAGGCATGATCACGGGCCATGCCGGGTCCTGACAGCCAGGTTTCCAGACAGTTCCGCCGTCCGCACCAGCACCTTGTGGCTTCGTCGGGACGGGCGGCGGGAAGGGGGACATGACCCCATTCCCCGGCGATGCCGGTCGCGCCGCCGATCAGCTGATCCCTGATTACCAGACCACCGCCACAGCCGGTGCCCAGAATGACGCCGAAGACCGACCCGGCTCCAGCTCCGGCACCGTCCCTGGCTTCTGACAGGGTCATGCAGTTGGCGTCGTTGGCCAGTCGAACCCGGCGGCCCAGCCGTTCCTGAAGGTCCTGCTCCAGAGGTCGGCTGTTCAGCCAGGTCGAGTTGGCATTTCGGATTTGGCCGTCCCGCGGCGATGGCGATCCGGGGACTCCGACGCCCAGTCGCTGAAATCCCCGTCCCACGGCCGACTCGCAGGCGTCGACCAGCCCGGCGATGGCCGCGAGTGTTCTGCCATAGTCAGGCGGCGTCGCCGTGCGTCGCCGGTCAATGAAGCGGCCTTCGGCGTCGAGTACGGCCGCCTCGATCTTGGTGCCGCCCAGATCGATGCCGAGCCGCCAGGTCTCAGTCACTGTGCAACGCCCCCTTAAGCATTCCTGTCCACGATGGCGCTGACCATTATTTCCCGGGCCCCCTCATGTTTCAGATCATCGGCATCGTTCTGCTCTTCGCCATGGTGTTCGGTAGCTACATTCTGGCGGGCGGCAAGATGGCCGTTATCCTGCACTCGCTGCCATATGAGCTGATGGCGATCCTGGGCGCGGCGGTCGCGGCCTTCATGATCTCGAACTCGGCGACGGTCATCAAGAAAACACTCGGCGGCCTGGGCAAGGCGTTCGCCGGCCCGAAATGGAAGGCCCAGGACTACAAGGATTTGCTCAGCCTGCTGTTCATGCTGACCAAGACGATGAAATCCAAGGGAGTCATCGCTCTGGAAAGCCACATCGAGAATCCCAAGGACTCGGCGATCTTCCAGAAGTTTCCGAAGATCATGAAGGACCATTTCGCCATCGACTTCATCTGCGACACCCTGCGGATGATGACCATGAACCTGGAGGATCCCCACCAGGTTGAAGATGCGATGGAAAAGCAGCTCGAGAAGCACCACCACGAGGCTCTCGCCGCCCCGCACGCCCTTCAGAACATGGCCGACGCCCTGCCGGCGCTGGGTATCGTCGCGGCCGTGCTGGGCGTCATCAAGACCATGGGCTCGATCACCGAGCCGCCGGAGGTTCTGGGGGGCATGATCGGCGGGGCTCTGGTCGGGACTTTCCTCGGCGTTTTCCTGGCCTATGGCATGGTGGGGCCGCTGGCGGCGCGCCTCAAGGCGATCGTCGATGAAGAGGCGGCCTTCTACAAAATCATTCAGTCCGTTCTGATCGCCCATCTGCATGGGAATGCGGCTCAGATCTCTGTGGAAATCGGGCGTACCGATATTCCGTCGACGGCCCAGCCCAGCTTCGCCCAGCTCGAAGAATCCCTGGCGGCTGCCCCGATGGACGCCGCCGCCTAGGGCAACTCCGGGCCGAAGACTGAGATCACGGCTTCGTGATTCTTCGCTTGCCGTGGCGATCAAAAGCGCGTTACCTGCCCCGCAGCGGGACTCATGATCCCGCCTAAAAAAGTTCCTAGGGAAGGAAACGCATCATGATCATCCGCAAGCTCCTCATCGCTTCCATCGGTGTCGCCGCCCTGTCGGTCGCCGCCTGCCAGCCAGCCGCTGAAGAAGCTGCCGAAGCCGATGCCGCCGCCGAGCAGGCCACGGATTCCGCCGCTGAGGCTGAAGCCGCCGCCGGCGCTGCCGCTGACGCCGCGGGCGATGCCGCCTCGGCCGCTGGTGAGGCGGTTGCCGAAGGTGCCGCCGCCGCCGGTGACGGTATGCAGGCCGCTGCCGAGAGCACTGAAGCTGCGGCTTCGGAAGCTGCTCACTAAGTCTGCGCCGCAAGGCAACAAGACTTCAGGGAAGGGGCCGTCCGAACGGGCGGCCCCTTTTCCTTTGCCCGGGAACCGTCCATCAGCGAGCGCATGGCCACGGATCCGCTCACGCCTCCCGACATCGACTGGACGGCTGACGGCCAGCCGGTGTCGCGCACCTACGGCGATGTCTATTTCTCGCGCGAAGACGGTCTGGCCGAGGCGCGCGCCGTGTTTCTGGCCGGATGTGGCCTTCCCGAAGCCTGGTCGGGACGCCGGCACTTCACAGTCGCGGAACTGGGTTTTGGCACGGGCTTGAACATCCTGGCCCTGCTGGAGCTCTGGAACCGGACACGACCGGCGGACGGCCATCTGCACATCTGGTCGGTCGAGGCCCATCCCCTGTCTGCTGAGGCTCTCGCCGCCAGCCATTCGGCCTGGCCTGAGCTGGGAGATCTGTCGAAGGCCCTCGTCGCGGCCTGGCCTTCGGCGACTCCGGGACTGCACCGGATCGATCTGCCAGCCTACCAGGCCACGCTGGACCTGGCTCTCGGTGAGGTGGCGGCGATGCTGTCGGGTTGGGCCGGAAAGGCCGACGCCTGGTTCCTCGACGGTTTCGCGCCGGCCTCGAATCCGGGAATGTGGTCCGACGAGGTCCTCGCACGGGTGGCGGCGCACTCGGCACCGGGCGCAAGGGTCGCCACCTTCACCGTGGCAGGCCAGGTTCGACGGGGACTGGCGGCCGGCGGTTTCGATGTCGCCAAACGGCCCGGTCATGGTCGCAAGCGCGAACGGCTGGAAGCGGTCATGCCGGGATTGGCGCGCGACGCGGTCCGGCCGCAACGGGTTGCCGTCATCGGCGGTGGTATAGCCGGGGCTTCGCTGGTGCGGGCCTTCATGCATCTCGGACTCAAACCCACCCTCATTGAGGCAGAGCACCCCGGGGCGGGAGCTTCGGGAGCGCCTGCGGCCCTGGTGACGCCGTGGGTGGACGCCGGCTTGTCGCTGATGGCGGTGCTGGCTGCCCAGGCCTTCCATCGGGCGTCCCATGTATATCGCCAGGAAGTGCCGTCATCTGTGTTGCAAACCGGGGTCCTTCGCCTGTCTCGCGATGAGGCCGACGCAGCGCGTCTGGCGAAGGTGGCTGGGCAGGCCATCTGGCCGGCCGATAGCCTCCAGCCCCTGTCCGCGGACGCTGTGAGGGCCCGGCTTGGGGAGGACCAGGCCCAACCTGGGTTGTGGCTGGATCAGGGCCTGGTCGTTCAACCCGACCATATTCTGACGGCGTGGCTGGCCGGCGCGGATCGCGAATCCGGGCGCGTGCTTGAGATTGTGCCCGGTCTGCCGTCGGTCCTCCGGCTGGACGACGGACGGGAGTTGGCCTTCGATGTCGTCGTCCTCGCGACGGGCTGGGGTTCGGCCGATCTCGGCGTCCGGCCGCTGTCTCCAGTGCAGGGCCAGGTGGTCTGGGCCGACGGAATCGAAGCGGGGCCGGCAACCGTGTGGGGACCGGGCTACGCCGTACCCACTCGGACGGGCACCTTGATCGGGGCGACCCATGATCGTGGACGAACCGGCAGGGAAACAGACCCGGACGCCGGCCGGCTGCTGGTGGAGCGGCTGTCGTCGGTGAGACCCAGGCTGGCCGCCGCCCTTGATCCGACGAATCTCTGCGCGCGTGCAGCCGTGCGGGCGACGACACCCGATCATCGACCCCTCTGCGGCGCGTTGGAGCCTGGGGTTTGGGCCTTGACGGGCCTGGGAGGGCGAGGTTTTGCTTGGGCCCCTCTGCTGGCCGAGCATCTGGCGGCGCAGATCTGCGCCACAACTTCGCCCTTGTCGGCCATTCACATTGACCTGATCGCGCCGCGACGCCGCGCGGCTGACGCTGACCCGGGAGAAATGCCGTGAGAACTGCTCTGATCGTCGCCACCCTGGCCCTGAGTGCGGTCGCCGCCTGCGCGCCCTCATCGCCGGCCCTCACTCAATCCGGAAGCCAGCGGACGTGCTTCTTTGCCCAGGAAGTCGATTCCTTCGCCTCGTCCGATGATCGTCAAGTCTATGTCAGGACGAGCCGCAATGAGGTGTTTGAGCTGACGACCATGGGCTGCACCAACGTCGACTGGTCACACCAGATCGGGATCGCACCGCGCGGCGGTGGGACATCCATCTGTTCGAGCATGGATGCCGACCTGATCGTCCCGGATCTGCCGGGCGGCCGCACGACCTGTCCGGTCACCGGCGTCCGCCGCTTGACCGACGCTGAACTGGCGGCATTGCCGGAGCGTGATCGTCCGTAGGTGACGGGGCTTCGCTGCCGAGGTGCGTCTCAAGTGGGATGGGGACGCCGCACTCTGGGGCCGCTGGGATCCTTCGAAAGGATGGTGGACGCGACAGGGATTGAACCTGTGACCCCTACGATGTCAACGTAGTGCTCTACCGCTGAGCTACGCGTCCGTCCGGTCGCCTTGTGGGCGGGGAGGCGGGTCTATAGCCCGGCATTTGCCGGGGCCGCAAGGGGGGTCAGGCCGCCACCATGCGATCGACCTCGGCGACGATGTCTTTCAGGTGGACCGGCTTGGACAGAACCTTGGCTTCCGGCGCGGCCTGGGCGGCCGACAGGGCCACTGCGGCAAAGCCCGTGATGAACATGATCTTGACGCCTGGTTGGCGTTGAGCTGCGATCCGCGCGACCTCGATGCCGTCGGCTCCGGGCATGACGATATCGGTCAGAAGCAGGTCGAACGGCCCATGGTCGAGCGCATCAATGGCATCGTCACCATTTTCGCAGGCGATGACGGTGTGACCGGCCTTGTCGAGTGCGCGAGCCAGGAATCCCCGCAGGGAATCGTCATCTTCGGCCAAGAGGATATGCGCCACGTCAGTTGCCCCCTACTAATCAGACCCGACACCTTAACCGACAGGGCGTAAATCGGGAATGAAGGCGACGGACGAGAACGGGCCTGCGTTTGACCTTTTGGTCGCGCCTGATCCCTCGCCCCTGATCTACACGGTGCCTCACGCCGGACGGGTGATTCCGGTTTCGGCCCGAGAACGGTTGCAGGCAACCGAGACGACGATCCGCAGCCTGGAAGATCCGCTGGTGGACGAACTGGTCGACGGCACGCAGACGCAGGGAGCGACGCTTCTGGTCAACCGGACCGCGCGGGCAGTGGTCGACGTCAATCGCGATCCAGGCGAACTGGACCCGGGCCTCGTGTCGGACGGGATCGGACGGGACACCCCGCGAACGCGCGCCGGCCTGGGCGTGGTCCCTCGACTGGGCGGAGACGGTCGGGTGCTCTGGCGCGGCCGGTTGGACCCCGCCGAAATCCAGGCGCGGATTTCGGCGGTCCACGCGCCCTACCATGCGGCGCTGGCCGGCCTGATGCAGCAGACCCGCGCGCGATTTGGTCTGGCTGTGCTGATCGACTGGCACTCGATGCCGGCGGCGGCGGCAGAGGTCGAAGGTCGTCGGAGCGGTCTGAAGCCGGATATCGTGCTGGGAGACAGATTTGGCCAAAGTGCCGAGGCCGCTATCACCGGACTGATCCGACAGGCTTTTGAATCGCGTGGACGGCGCGTCGTGATGAATCGGCCCTTCGCAGGCGGGCACACGACCCAGGTCTGGGCACGGCCCGCAGAGGGCTTTCATGCCGTGCAGATCGAGATCAATCGCAGCATCTATCTGGACGAAGTGACGCTGGACAGAACATCGGGCCTGGCGACCCTGCAGGCTGACGTCAATGCGGTCAGCGACGCCTTGCTGGCGATGCTGAGGTCAAAAAAAACCGCGCCCTGGAGCGCGGCTTGAAGTCATTTGGGAGGAAACGCCCAATCAGGGCTTGGCCAAGATACGCTGCGTTGCACAATGCGCAACCCCAAAATGTTCGCAAGCGCAAAAGAATCTAAACTCCTCCGCGTGGCGTTGCCCCCAGGACCGTCAGGGCGTGGCGCACGCCCAGCGCCGCTGGGGACAGGGACTGGCGCCAGGCGAGCAATCCCAGGGCCAGCAGGGCACCGGCCGCCAGGAAGACGGGGTGAATCAGCCAGGCCCCTGCTGCGAGCGCGAAATAATAGACGCGGACGCCGCGATTGAACCCGTGCATGGCCGGATTGAGCACCTCGGCCGCCGTCAGAGCGTAGGCGTCGAGATGATCCGGGGCGCTCTCGGCGACCGGCGCAGCACCGACCAGGGCCACGGTGTAGTTCAACTGGCGAATCGACCAGATGAAGTCCAGCAGCCCGCGCGCCAGGCAGACGCTGATGAGGGCGAACTTGACCTCCATCACACGAGTCGGTGCCTCCAGACCGACTGCCGGCAGATTGCGGATTGCCGCCTCACCTCCGAACAGGACGCCACCGACGGCCGCAATCAGGATTAGGTTGGCCGAGGCGAAGAAGGATGCCGAGTTGATCGTATGGCCGAGCAACTGGCTGTCGACCATGCGCACTTCGCGGCGCGTCATGGCGCGCATCCAGGCGGCCCGCATCAGGTCGAGATCGGCGTTCAGGGCTCCGCGGCGGCGTCCGATCAGCCGGATCATCGGCTCGCACGCCAACCAGGCCAGCAGGAAGACGGTCAAGGCTGCCAGGTCCAGCAGGGACAGTCCGAACAGGTCATCCATGATCAGCACCTCCGAAACCCTTGCCAGCCTGGCGTTGCCTTAGCACAGCCGACCGCCACAACCAGGTGCTGACGCGCAAGCCTGCTGCGTCAAGATCGGACGCGCCACATTCTGTCTGTCCAACCGCGCGAAGAGAACATATTGCGAACGGGAACAAACCGTGCACATATTCGTCGTGTCGCAGCGGCGGGTCCATGGCGGGGCTGATCGGACGGCGGCGGGAATCGTGTAAGGGGAGACCTTCGATGGCGCAGGCGGCTTTGAGACTGGTGGGCAAGCAGGATTCGGACAAGGCGAAGGCGCTAGAAGCGGCGCTCGCCCAGATTGATCGGGCGTTCGGCAAGGGCTCGGTGATGAAGCTCGGCAACGCCGGGGCTGCCAATGAGATTGAATCGGTCTCGACCGGTTCGCTGGGTCTGGACATGGCGCTGGGTATCGGCGGCCTGCCGGTGGGCCGGGTTATCGAGATCTTCGGCCCGGAAAGCTCGGGCAAGACCACCCTGGCCCTGCACACCGTGGCCGAGGTCCAGAAGAAGGGCGGGGTCGCCGCCTTCGTCGACGCCGAACACGCGCTGGATCCGGTCTATGCCCAGAAGCTGGGCGTGAACCTCGATGATCTGCTGGTGTCCCAGCCGGATCACGGCGAACAGGCGCTGGAGATCACCGACACCCTGGTCCGCTCCGGTGCGGTCGACATTGTGGTGGTCGATTCGGTCGCCGCCCTGACGCCGCGCGCCGAGATCGAAGGCGAGATGGGCGACAGCCTGCCGGGTCTTCAGGCCCGCTTGATGAGCCAGGCGCTGCGCAAGCTGACCGGCTCGATCTCCAAGTCCAAGTGCATCGTCATCTTCATCAACCAGATCCGGCACAAGATCGGCGTCATGTACGGCTCGCCCGAGACGACGACGGGCGGCAATGCGCTGAAATTCTACGCCTCGGTACGTCTGGACATCCGCCGCATCGGCGCGATCAAGAACCGCGACGAGATCGTCGGCAACTCGACCCGGGTCAAGGTCGTCAAGAACAAGGTCGCGCCGCCGTTCCGCGAGGTCGTGTTCGACATCATGTACGGCGAGGGCGTGTCCAAGCTGGGCGAGATCATCGACCTGGGCGTCAAGGCCGGGGTGATCGAGAAGTCCGGCTCATGGTTCTCCTATGACTCGACCCGGATCGGTCAGGGCCGCGAAAATGTGCGTGAGTTTCTCAAGAACAATCCGGACATGGCCGACGCCATCGAAAAGGCCGTGCGCGGCTCCACCGACCGCATCGCCGAGGATATGTTGGGCCATCCCGAGCCGGAAGAAGGTCAGGACGACGACGCCTAGGCGTCAGCCCGTCTCCTGAGACCTCTCCAGCGCCGGGCCGCTTGCGACCCGCCACCGACCCCGCAGGCCAGAGCCGGTCTGGAGACGAGAGCCGTCCGCCCCGCCGGCGGGCGGCTTTCACCTTTGTGGGACGTCTAGTCGCCCGGCCCCAGGGTGAAGGTCAGCCGGTAGGGCCGGGGATCCTGCGGACCTTCGTGCCGCCGCTCCGGCGTGATCTCGGTCAGCCTCAGGCTGCGCGCATCCTCCAGCGCCAGGCCGCGGTTCCAATCCATCACCTCGGTGCGGGTCTGGCGGTCGGTGCGAATCTCGACCCGGACCCGAAAGAAGCCGGCGTGGACGCACATCACATCGACGGGACAGCGGCTGTCCTCCAGGACCTCCAGCGGGCGGATGCGCACATCGCCGATCACCGCGGTCTGGTTCAATCCGGCTGATGCCTCGCCGTCGAACACCCTCGGTTCGCTGCCCATCGGCGCGGCGGCGCAGGCGCTCAGGGCCAGGCAGGATACGAGGGCGAGGCGCATCATTCGTCTCCCAGAGGCTGAGCCCTAAAAGGGAACCACCTTGTTGGCGACATCGTGGCCGATGTCCGCATCACCCAGGAACGCGATCCCTGAGACCTCGCACCAGTGCCGCACGATTTCCTCGGCCGTGCGCTCGAACGGCGGATCGTTGTCGGGCACGTCCGAGATGCGCCCGAGCCGGAAGCCTGCCGCGCGCCGAACCGCCGGGCTGGAGGTGACGTGAAACAGGCTGCGGTCGATCCGATACAGGTGCTCGGACACATCCTCGATCATCAGCACCCGCCCGCTGAAATCCGGCTCGAGCGGCGTGCCCAACAGGCTCGACAGCACCGTCAGATTGAAGGCCAGGCTGGGCGCGGCCAGCGCTGTCGGCTCGCACGCCGTGGGATCGGCCTGGACCAGCCAGTCCAGCGCCCTCATCACCGCCGCCTCGCCGCCTTCGCGCAACACATCCTGGCACATCGGCCCATGCGCCGCCCGGCCAGCCTCCGCTCGAACCAATCCAGCCAACACGAAGCCCAGATCCGAATAGCCCAGGAACGGCTTGTTCAGACCCTCGGGCGACAGCCGTCCGATCGCCGCCTCGGCGATGCGGTTCGAGCCATAGCCGCCGCGCGCGAACCAGACCGCGTTGATGGCCGGATCATTGGCCGTCTCGACCAGGGCGTCCTCGCGCAGCCGATCCGGCCCGGCGAAATGGCCGTCCTTCAAGAAACACTGGGGGTGGATCACGATCTCGACCGGACGGCCCGGCCGCATCGCCGCCAGCTTGAGCACGCGCTCGCCGGCCTCGGGGCTGAAACGCCCGGCCGGGGCCACGACGCCGATCCTGAACGGTTTGGCGCTCAACGCCCCCTCCCCAAACGCTTGGTCCAGTCTATAGAGGCCCGATGACGAATCCGTCCTACTTTTTCTGCGGCGTCGGCGGCTCGGGCATGGCCCCGCTGGCGATGATCATGCGTGCGCGCGGCCATGACGTCGCCGGTTCTGACCGGGCGCTGGATCAGTCCCGCGTCGCGGCCCGCTTCGATTTCCTGGCTGGCCAGGGCGTCACCCTGTTCCCCCAGGACGGTTCGGGCGTCACCGACCCGTCCCAGATTGTGGTCGCCTCGGCCGCCGTCGAGGACACCGTGCCGGACATGGTCTCGGCCCGCCGCGTCGGGGCCCGCGTCCAGCGCCGGGCCGAGCTGCTCAGCCAGCTGTTCAACAGCGCCGACCAGCGCATCGGCGTGGCCGGCACCTCGGGCAAGTCGACCATCACCGCCATGCTGACCTGGATCCTGGACCGGGCCGGGCTGGACCCGACGGTGATCAACGGCGCCGATATGCTGAACTATGTCACGCCCGACACGCCGTTCGCCGCGGCTCGCGTCGGCACAGCCGGGCTGTTCGCCGCTGAGGTCGATGAGAGCGACGGCTCCATCGCCCTGTACGACCCGACCATCGCGGTGGTCTCCAACATCAGCCTCGACCACAAGTCGATGGATGAGCTGCGTGCCCTGTTCGGTGCCTTCGTGGCCAAGGCCCGCGTCGCGGTGCTCAATCTCGACAATGACGAAAGCGCCGCCCTGGCCGCCCAGAGCGGAGGCCGCGCCGTGACCTTCAGCCTGACCTCGCAGGCCGCCGACCTGTCCGCCGCCGATGTGGTTCAGCGCCCCGACGGCGTCGACTTCAAGGCCCGCACCCCCTCCGGCACTGCCTGGCCGGTGCGGTTGCTGACACCTGGCCTGCACAACGTCGCCAATGCCCTGGCTGCGCTCCTGGCCGCGCAGGCGCTGGGCGTCGACCTGGCCGCCGCCACCGCCGCCCTGTCGGATTTCCGCGGCGTGCGCCGTCGGCTGGAGGTGACCGGAACCGCCGCCGGGGTCACCGTCATCGACGACTTCGCCCACAACCCGGACAAGATCGCCGCCACCTTGCGGACCCTGCGCGCCTTTGACGGCCGGTTGCTGGTGATGTTCCAGCCGCACGGCTATGGCCCGATCCGGCTGATGCGGCGCGAACTGGCCGAGGCGTTCCAGCAGGGGTTGGCCCCCGGCGACGTCCTGATCATGCCCGAGCCGGTCTATTACGGCGGCACCACCGATCGCTCGGTCGGCAGCGCCGATCTGATCGCCGATCTGGTCGCCCTGGGGATCGAGGCCGAGGCCTATCCGGACCGCGCCGCCTGCGGCGATCGCCTGATCGCCCTGGCCCAGCCGGGCGACCGCATCATCGTCATGGGCGCGCGCGACGATACGCTCAGCGTCTTTGCGCACGAACTTCTGGACCGGCTCGATCAGGCCAGGGCCTGACGGGACGGGTCGAAGGCCACGACCTCGCGGATCGTGATCATGCTCTGGAACTGGCTGACGTGGGCCTCGGTGGTCAGTTCGCGCTCGCCGAAGACCTCATAGTCGCGCATCGACGGCACCACGAGATAGAGCAGGAACGACCATTCGCCGGTGACGTCCCAGGCCGCCTGGACCTCGGGGCTGGCCTTCATCGCCGCCTTGAAGGCGTCGGCGGCCTTGCGGTCCTGGGAGGCCATCTTGACCAGGACGTGCAGCACGATGCGCGGCGCGATCCGGTCGGCGTCGACAATGGCGATGTCGCGCGCGATCACGCCCTCGGCCCGCAGACGACGCAGCCGTCGGAGCACCGCCGATTCCGACAGGCCCACCGCCTCGGCGGTGATCCGCGCCGGCTCCAGATTATTGATCCGTGCCCGCGCCAGCAGCTTGCGGTCAAAGGCGTCGAGCGTGACGAAATCCGGCGTCATTGATCCAATCCTGACGAAAACAGGTACAGTATCGTCGAAAATCGCCGAGAAGCACATCGCCGATTTCGCTAGCTTCGGGGCATGACGACGCTCGCTCTCAAACCTTCGAAACTGCCCGACCTGGTCCGCAACGGCTGGCCCTATGCGCTGATGGTCGTGGCCATGTTGTCCTTCGCCAGCGGCACGGCGGCGGCCAAGACCCTGTTCCCGGCCATCGGGGCCGAGGGAACGGTGACGCTGCGGGTGGTGCTGTCGGCGCTACTGATGGCGATGATCTTCCAGCCGTGGAAGGCCCGGCGCGCGCCCAGGGACCTGGCCCTGACGCTGGTGTTCGGCCTGGTGCTGGGGGCGATGAACCTGTTCTTCTATCTGTCGCTCAGAACCCTGCCGGTCGGGGTGGCGCTGGGCATCGAATTCCTGGGGCCGCTGTCGGTGGCCCTCCTGGGCGCGCGCCGGCTGTCCCACTTCGCCTGGGTCGGGCTGGCGGTGGTCGGCCTGGCGCTGCTGTTGCCGCTGACGGGGCAGTCGATCGACCTGGTCGGGGCCGGATTCGCCGCCTTGGCCGCTGTGTTCTGGGCGCTCTACATCGTGCTGGGCAAGCGGTTGTCCGAGTTCGATGCCGGCCGTTCGCTGGCCATGGGTATGGCTGCGGCGGTGATCGTGGTCGCGCCGGTCGGTATCGAACCGGTGTTGTCCGGTGCTCTGTTCAGCCCGCCGATCCTGGCCATGGGGCTGCTGGTCGCGATCCTGTCCAGCGCTGTGCCCTATACGCTGGAGATGGCGGCCCTGCGCCACATTCCCAAGCGCACCTTCGGCGTGATGCTCAGCCTGGATCCGGCCATCGGTGCCCTGTCCGGACTGATCCTGTTGGGGGAGATGCTGAACGGACAACAGTGGCTGGCCATCGCCTGTATCGTCGGTGCCTCGGTCGGGGCGGTGGTGACCTCCGGCGCGCAGGGACCGCGTGAAACGCCGGAGGGCGAGGTCGAGGCGTTCGAGCCGAAGGAAGCCTGACTTCACGCCCCGTTAACCACGTTCCCGCATCCGTTAAGGACAGTTTCCGGGGCCCCCTTTGCGTCATCTCGTCCAAGCCGTCCGCGCCGTTGACCCCGTGGTGGTGACCGGCAAGGTCGCGGCCGTTTCGGGCCTCTTGATCGAGGCGCGCGGCGGCCTCAGCCGACTGTCGGTCGGGGCCCGGGCAGAGATTGAGCGTGGGGCTGCCAATGATCCGCTGCCGGCCGAAGTCGTCGGCTTTCGCGACGCCAAGGCTCTGTTGATGCCATTTGGCCCGGTTGAAGGCGTATCGCCCGGAGCTGATATCCGCCTGGTTGAGGACGGTGCCAATGTGCGCCCCACGACGGCCTGGCTGGGCCGGATCGTCGATGCCTTCGGCCAGCCGATCGACGGCAAGGGGCCGCTGCCACGGGGGCCGCACCCGTATCCGCTGAGGGCTGCGCCACCGGCCGCCCATGCGCGGGACCGTGTAGGCGAACGTCTGGACCTCGGAGTGCGGGCGCTGGACTGTTTCGTCACCACCTGCCGGGGTCAGCGCCTGGGCATTTTCGCGGGATCCGGCGTCGGCAAGTCGGTGCTGCTGTCGATGCTGGCGCGTAAGGCGACCTGCGACGCGGTGGTCGTCGGTCTTATCGGCGAGCGAGGCCGCGAGGTCCGGGAATTCATCGAGGAGACCCTGGGCGAGGCCGGCCTGGCCCGCTCCATCGTCGTGGTGGCCACCTCGGACGAGCCGGCGCTGAAACGACGCCAGGCGGCCTATATGACGATGGCCCTGTCGGAATATCTACGCGACCAGGGGCTGGAAGTCCTGTGTCTGATGGACTCCGTTACCCGCTTCGCCATGGCTCAGCGCGAGATCGGCCTGGCGGCGGGCGAGCCGCCGACCACCAAGGGCTATACACCGACGGTCTTTTCCGAATTGCCCAAGCTGCTGGAGCGGGCCGGGCCCGGGCCGATCGGCCCGCATGGCAAGCGCGGTGGTCCGATCACCGGCCTGTTCACCGTGCTGGTTGACGGCGGCGACCACGATGAACCCATCGCCGATGCGGTGCGCGGGATCCTCGACGGCCACATCGTCATGGACCGCAAGATTGCCGAGCGAGGCCGCTTTCCGGCCATCGACGTCCTGAAATCCGTCAGCCGGACGATGCCGGACTGCCAGGCACCCGAAGAGCGCGAACTGAACAAGCGCGCGCGTCTGTCGCTGTCCTCCTATGCCGACATGGAGGAGCTGATCCGCATTGGGGCATATCGGGCCGGAGCCGATCCGGTCGTGGACCGCGCCATTGCGCTCAATCCCGCGCTCGAAGAATTCCTTCGCCAGAACAAGGACGATTCGACGCCTCTTAACGAAGCGTTTGCTCGTCTGGCGACCATACTGAACCAGGGTAGGGTTGAGGAGCCGTTTCAATGACCAAGTGGGCGCAGTCGCTGATCCGCATCTCGAACTATGAGGTCGAGACGCTGCAAAAGCGTCTGGCCGACATCGCCACGCGCCGCGCCACCGCCGAAATGCGGATTGCCGTGCTGGACGCCGAGCGGGAGCTGGAAACCGAGAACGCGCGGGCTTGCCCGACCTCAGGCCGCCACCTGGAAGCCTATCTCGGCGGCTGGAAAATGCGCCGCGACACCGCCCAGTCCGACCTGCTTGAGGTCGAGAGCGAGGAAACCGGCGCGCGGGACGCGTTGATGGCGGCATTCGAGGAACTCAAGAAGTTCGAACACGTCGCCGAGGCGACACGGCTGACCCAGCTGGCGGCGGCTGCGCGGCGAGAATCCGCCGCCATGGACGAACAGGCCATCCGCCGGTCCGCCCGCATGGGCTAGCATCGGGCGCAAGCCCGCCCGCAAGATCTGACCGTCTTCGCCTTGGCTTTCGCGCGTTCAATCCTTAGGTTCCGGCCAACCGAAACCACAGGAGCTCGCCATGACCGCCAATCCGACCGACCCCATGGGCCTGGACGGCTTCGAGTTCGTCGAATTCGTCAGCCCTGACCCAGCCGCCATGAAAACGCACTTCGAGACTATGGGTTTCGTGGCGTCCCACACCCGGCCTGATGGTGGCGTGGTGCGAATGAAGCAGGGCGAAATTTCTTTTCTGATCAACACTTCGGACGGCCCCAACGCGACGGCCTTCCGCGACGCCCACGGCCCGTCAGCCGCCGGCATGGCTTTCAAGGTCAAGGACGCCGCGTCCGCCTATGACCTGGCGATTGCGCGCGGGGCCAAGCCGGCCGAGGCCCCGAGGAACGCCCTGGGCGACTATCCCTATGTGCTTCAGGGCATCGGCGGGTCGTTGCTCTATCTGGTCGACAAGACCGGGGCCGAGGGCCTCTATGACGCGTGGGACGAGGTTGCCGGTTGGCGCGAGGCCGAGGCCAGAGCGAACGTTGGGCTCACCCTACTGGACCATCTGACGCACAACGTCCGCAAGGGCCAGATGCGGACCTGGTCAGGCTTCTACGGCGACGTCTTCGGCTTCGAGGAGCAGAAGTATTTCGACATCAAGGGCAAGGCCACCGGCCTGTTCTCCCAGGCGATGGTCGCACCCGACGGCATGATCCGCATCCCGCTGAACGAAAGCCAGGACGAGCAGAGCCAGATCGAGGAGTTTCTGCGCCGCTATAACGGCGAGGGCATCCAGCACATCGCGCTGCATACCGACGACATCTTCGAAACCGTCGAGGAGATGAAGCGGCGCGGCATCACCTTCCAGGACACCATCGAGACCTATTTCGACCTGATCGACAAGCGCCTGCCGGGCCACGGTGAGGACGTCGAGCGGATGCGCGCGAACCGCATCCTGATCGATGGCTCGGACCAGGACGGCCTGCTGTTGCAGATCTTCACCCAGGACACCTTCGGGCCGATCTTCTTCGAGATCATCCAGCGCAAGGGCAACAAGGCCTTTGGTGAGGGCAACTTCCAGGCCCTGTTCGATTCCATCGAGCTGGACCAGATCCGCCGCGGTGTGGTCAAGGTCGACGCCTGAGCCGATTGATCGTCAGGTCGAGCGATCGACCGGACGATCATCGCCCAGCTTGAGGCCGACGGCCCCGCCCAATTCTATGATCATCTTGCCGACGCAGAGCAGCAACATGGTCCAGGTCGGGGCCCCAATCGCGTTCAGTCCAAAGGCCCCCAGCAGCACCGTCAGGTGCAGAACCGCGACCCGGCCATAGGGTTTGAACATCTCGCCTCCCGGCGTGGCATGGACCCAGGCTCGCGGCTTGATCCAGCTCTGCCAGAACTGGATGCCCTGAAATACGAACAAGGCGGCCACGGCGATCCAGAAGCCCCAGCCGTCGTCGGTGGGAGAGGCATGGCCGCCTGAAATCTGTCCGGCGAGCAGGAAGGCGAAGACGCCGTGTCCCAGCCAGAAGCCGCCGTAGTGGACGATGAAGAACAGTGCCGTGCCGATCCGGGCCGGCAGGGGAGAGCCGCCGATGACCGAGCCGGGTGCCGGCGGTGGGCCGGATGCCATCAGGATTCTTGGCAGGGTAAAGATCCCGACCACAAGGTTCTCGATCCAGTAGAGGATCAGGATCATGCCGGCGTCCCAGCCCAAGAACAGCACGCCGAGCACTGGCAACAGGTTGCCCAGCACAATGCCGATCAGGGCCAGGATCCCGGCTGGACGGGCTGACGACGGACCCGTTGCGGTCACCGCACCGCCTCGAAGCGAACCTTGAATCCCGCCTGCCACAGGGCGACGGCAGCATCGATCACCAGCTTGGCACCGCATAACAGGATCACCAGCTCTCTCGAGCTGCCACTGAGGCTGATGACCCAGAAGCCACCGATCACCGCAAGGTGCAGCGCGCCGACCCTGGCGTAGGGGCGACGTATCTCGGCGCTCGGATCCGCGGCGCGCCAGGCCTCGGGCCGGGCCCAGTCGCGCCAATGGCTCATTGTCTGAAGAAGACCGACTCCGATCAGCGCCATCCAGAAGCTTCGATCGGCGAAGGTGGCGCTCCAGGCGGCGTCCCAACCGCCAGCCGGCATGAAGACCAGCACGAGCACCCAGGTCAGGATCCCATGCACCAGCCAGAACAGGCCATAGTGCACCGGAAAAAAGCTGCGGAGATGGAAGGGTTCATGCGACCCCGGCAGGCGCTCGGTGTCGCGCACGCGCATCCACGCAAAGATCCCGAAGACAAGCGTTTCAAGCCAGAACAGGACGACGACCTGGATCGCATTCCAGTCGTAGTTCAGTACCCCCCAGATCGGGATCAGCCCGGTCACGATGATCGCCAACAGGCTGAAGATCGAAAGGCCGGTCGGCGAGGGCGCGGGACGCGTGTCCATTCCCCTTCATGCCGGTCCCGTGGTCGCTTGCAAAGGTGCGGTCAGGATTCGTCGGATTCCTGAAGGCCTGCCTTGCGTTCCTGACGGGTCAGGCGACCTGCTTTCCAGACGTGGCGCGGATTGCCGCACATCGCGCACGAGCACACCGCCAGATAGTCGGCACGCCAGAAACCGGTCGGCTGATCAGGGCGGATGCGGCGGGCTTTGGCCTTCATACGCTCAGCATCACGGCGGCGGCGCTGACGTTTGGCTTCCTGGGTCATATCGCGTCCTCCCAACGGGCAAAGACGCGTCGGCCCCGCGCTTCAGCGAGGAAGCCGGGGCCCGGTGGCGCGATCACCACAGCCTACATATGGGGACCGCGTCTCCCAATGAAAAGTTCCGGGAACCGGGTTGTCAGAAAGGGTCAGTAGTCCTCGCGGCCACCTGACCCAGGTATGGAGCCTGAATGGGGGCTCCATGAGACGAATCCTTTTGACGGCAGCTTGCGGTACCGAGGGCGGATCATCCTGATCGAAAGCGGGGATCCGGTCGGTGCCGTCGATATGGCAGAGGCGGCGCGGGTCGAGATTTCCGAAGCGGTGGCCCCCCTCTACGTGCACTGGGGATGCAGCGGGCCTACCACCACGATGGCTCCATCGGTGTGGTGGTTTGGACGGGCCCAGACCGTCAGGCCGTCATGGCGCCGTCCTACTGGTCGAGCGGAGCGGCCCTCGTGGTCAGCTGGTCACGGCCGGAGACGGGAGCGCCATGACCCCTACACTTGCCCTATCAGGCTCGAGCCTTTAAGGAACGCGCCGTTGGGGAGTAGCTTCCGGCACCCAGATAAATGCCGGGATCACGTCAACATACTCGTCCGCTTCGGCGGCGTGGCGTGATCAGCGGGACCACCGCCTAGCGAGACCAGCGTGCCTTTCGGCTCCTACCGGCGGAGCTGCGAGCGCGCTGTCTTGTGTGCCCGGTGGACCGTATCTGATGACCCCTTTCGCCATCGCCGCCCTGTCGCTGAGTATGTCGGCTGACGCCTTCGCCGCCGCCGTGGGCCGTGGTGCCGCCCACCAGCCCCGGCTCAAGACGGCGGTGCGCAACGGACTTGTGTTCGGCGTCATCGAGGCGATCACCCCGATCCTCGGCTGGTCTCTCGGCGTGCTCGCGGCGGGCATGGTCCAGGCCATTGACCACTGGATTGCCTTCGGCCTGCTCGGCGCAGTCGGCGGCAAGCTTCTGTGGGAAGCGTTTCAGGAATCGGGTCCGGAGACCGCCAAATCCACCCGGCGCGGCCTGATCGGCCTGATCGCCACGGCGGTAGGCACTTCGATCGACGCGGCTGCGGTCGGGGTGGGCCTGGCCTTCATCGGGGCCAATATCTGGATCATCGCCGCCAGCATCGGCTTTACCACCTTCGTCCTGACGACGGTCGGTATGTTGATCGGCCGGGCCGTCGGTGTCCGCTTCGGCAAGGTCGCCGAAGGCATCGGCGGGGTCCTGCTCATCGGCATCGGCCTGACCATCCTGATCGAGCACATGGGCTGGCTGGCGTAAGGGGAACAATGGGACCGAGGGGCAATCTCACCGCCCTGGCCCGGCGGGAGAAGGCGACCCGAAGGGCCGGTTGAGGGGTAAGCCGCTCAGGATAGCGCGCCGAAACACCCATCTTTGGCCAGATGCGACTCTCTCCCTCCGCTCAGCGCGTCGCGCAAGCGCGCCTCGGAGCGGAGCCGGCCCTCTCGCAATGGGAGAGGGATGCGATCAGGACGGTCAGACGGCGTCAGTAGGCAGGGCCGCGCCCAGCGGCGACGATGCGCCCGAGGCCTTGGGAGGGTTCGATGCGGTTCATGTTTCTGGCGGCCCTGGCGGGCCTGGTCTGCGCCGGTCCGGTGGCGGCTCAGTCGATGAATATCCCGATGATCGTGCGCGACACGATGACCGAGGTCTGCGGTCCGTATATGCAGTCGGGGGATCGGGCTGCGGCGGTTCAGGCCGCTATCGCGGCGGGCTATCGCCCGGTCGGCGGCAATGGGGGCGTCTCGCCCGGCTCGACCGTCCATCTGGATGGCTCGCTCCGGCATCGCGGCTGGATCAGCCTGATCAATTCGCGCGAACAGGTCTGTTCGGTCGACATGGCCGAGGCCGGGGTGGTTCAGGTTTCGGATCTGGCCGCCGAGCATCTGGCTGCCCTGGGCATGGAGCGGATTTCGGCCCACGGCGGCGAGACCCTGGGCGTCATCGTCTGGGCCGGCGAGGGACGCCAGGCGGTGATCGCCCCGTCCAACCTGTCGAGCGGCGCCGCCATCACCCTGAGCTGGGTGCGGCCCGATCAGAGCGACTGAGCAAATGCCGGTACGGCTTCGGTGGCCGGGCCATAGACGCCGTCGTCGAACATCTCGGCTCCCAGCGACGGCTCCAGATTGATCTCGACCGTGCGTGCGCCGGCCAGGGCCGCCTCGCGCACAAAGCCGGATGCGGGCCAGACCGCGCCCGATGTGCCGATCGAAACGAACAGGTCGCAGCGTTCCAGCGCCGCATAGATGCGCTCCAGCTCCAGCGGCGTCTCGCCGAACCAGACGATGTGCGGCCTGAGCCAGCCGTCCGGGTCGAAGTGGCTCTCATGATAGGGGTCCAGGTCTCCGGTCCAGTCGCAGACCCGGCCTGTCACGGTGCAGCGTGCTCTCAGGAGCTCGCCGTGCATATGGATCAGACGGAAGCCGGGCGCGGCCTTGATCTCGGCATGGGCCCGGTCGTGCAGATCATCGACGTTCTGGGTGACCAGCAGGAAGTCACCGTCCCAGCGCGCCGCCAGCTCGGCCAGCGCCCGGTGTGCCGCATTGGGCTGGGCCGTCGGCAACAGGGCGCGGCGCTTGTTGTAGAAGTCCTGAACCAGCGCCTGATTGGCCGCGAACCCTTCGGGCGTCGCGACCTCCTCGACCCGATGGCCTTCCCACAGCCCATCCGTGGCGCGAAACGTCGGCACTCCGCTTTCGGCGGAGACTCCGGCACCGGTCAGGATGACAAGATTGGATCTCATCGTCGGACCGATGCCGGACGTCCGGGTCTAGGCCGACGCGCGCGGTCCCATCATGGAAGCCAGCAGGATCGTCACGCCGGTAACCAGGAAGTCGATGCCGACGAAGGTACCGATCGTCCAGCCGACCATATCCATCAAATTGAACAGGACCATGCCGCCGAGGATCAGGCTGAGCAGCCCCCCGATACCGAGCCAGATCCGTGCCTGGCCAAAGCTGCTGTCCAGGGCCAGCATGATTCCGGTGATCCCGCGTGCCACCAGGACCGCCCCCAGCAGCAGGGTCAGGGAGACGGCCCCGACGCCGGGCTGGGCAACCATCCAGATTCCCAGGCCGATCGCCAGCAGCGACCAAAGGACGTTCAGCCAACGCCCGTTGCCGGATTTCTCCTGGAAGCTGGCGAACAGGCCGACGGCCCCCCCGGCGATCAGGCAGATGCCGATGACGAGCACTGTTGCCAGAGTGGTGACCACCGGCAGGGCCAGGGCCGCCGCACCCAGGATGATCATCAGAATTCCATAGAAGCCACTGACCATTCTCAGGCCGCGGCCGACGCTTTGCATTGTATCCGTCATGGCATACCTCCCCTGTTATGCACCGGTTAACGATACGCTCGCTGTTGCGGATCGGCAATCGGTGTTCCGCGGTGGACAGGCCTGACTATTCGCACCGGGAACGTACCGGCCCCTGACACAGGGGGTACAGCGGGACGATCTTGACTACGCCTGCGAGCATCCTTGAGCAGATGGTCAGCCGGATGCGCGACCCACACCCCGGCCGGGTCCTGGTGCCCGATCCGCCGCTGTGATCGGCGCTGATTATGCCGGACCGCACCGGGCGATTGGGACCTCCCCTTTGCCTTCGACATCTTGGCCGTCTTCAATGCGGACGGTCAGGGCCGGGCCTCTTGGGGCTGGTCGACCAGGCGCTGGCGATCCGCCGCACAGCCCTCGACCAGATGATCGAGCAACAGACGGATCGAAGGCAAAAGGCCCCGCCGCGACGGATAGACGGCGTGAACGATCCAGGGGCGAGGTCGCCAGTCGGGCGTCAGATCAATCAGCCGCCCGGCCTGAAGATCATCGATCACCGCCACGGTTGGCAACAACACCACGCCCTGACCCGCCAGCGTCGCCTGCTGCAGCATGGCAATGTCGTCGGTGACCAGGCGTGGATAGTGGCGAACGCCGGCAGTCCGGCCTTCGGGTCCGCGCAACGTCCACAGATGGGTCTCGCGGGCCGGGCCGAAATCCAGGCTCGGCCATGTGCTGAGATCCGCGGGGCCGACGGGCATCCCGTGGCGTTCGACCAGCTGGGGCGCGGCGACCAGCCGGTGGATGCTCTCGTCCAGCTTACGCATGACCAGCTCGGTCTCCTCCAGCGGCGGCTCGCGCACGCGGATGGCCAGATCGAAACCCTCGGCCACCACATCGACGCGCCGAGTGGTGCTTTCCAGCTGGACCCGGACTTCGGGATACCGGGCCATGAAGCCAGCGATCAGCCCGGCCATCTGATAGGCGACCAGACCGGGCGGGCAGGCCAGCCGGATCAGGCCGCGCGGCCCGCTGGCGGCGCTGTCGATCACCGCCTGGGCGGCGTCGGCCTCGATCAGCATGGCCCGGCAGTGGCTGTAGTAGGCCATGCCGATGTCGGTGACCGCGAACTGGCGCGAGGTGCGCTGGATCAGCCGGGCACCCAGGCGATCCTCCAGGGCGGCGATCCTGCGGCTCAGCTTGGACTTCTGCTCGCCGATGGCCCGGGCGGCGGGGGCGAAGCCGCCATGGTCGACCACCTGGACGAAATAGAAGAGGTCATTGAGATCCTGCATCGTCCTATTGATAGGACGCAGAAGGTCCGAAATGCAATCTTTCGCCGTCGGCGTCGCGGGCGCATATCCACGCCAACGCAACGGGGCCGGGTGCCCCGCCTCCAAGGAAGGAGATCAAAGATGAAGACGTTTCTGGGACGCTACGGCAATGAGCGCGGCCACTGGGTCGGCGACGGCTTTCCGGTCCGCTCTCTGTTTTCGTACAATGAGCTGGGCAAGCACGTCAGCCCGTTCCTGCTGCTCGACTATGCCGGGCCGCACAACTTCGATCCGACCGACAAGCGCCGGGGCGTGGGTCAGCACCCGCACCGCGGCTTTGAGACGGTGACCATTGTTTACGATGGCGAGGTCGAGCACCGCGACTCCACCGGCAAGGGCGGCGTCATCGGCCCGGGCGACGTTCAGTGGATGACCGCCGGCGGCGGCATCCTGCACGAAGAGTTCCACTCCGGGGCCTTCGCCAAGACCGGCGGCCCGTTCCGCATGGTCCAGTTGTGGGTCAATCTGCCCGCCAAGGACAAGATGACCACGCCCGGCTATCAGGGCATCCTGAACGCCGAAATCCCGACCGTCAGCCTCAAGGGCGGCGCCGGGACCGCGCGGATCATCGCCGGTGACCTGGACGGCTCGAAAGGTCCGGCCCGCACCTTCACCCCGATGAACGTCTGGGATGTGCGGCTGAACCGTGATGCCGAGACCGTGCTGGATCTGCCGGACGGCCACACCTCCATCCTGGTGGTGCTGTCGGGTCGGATCACCGTCAACGGCACGGAATCCGCCGGGACCGCCGAGGCCCTGTTGATGAGCACCGACGGCGAGGGCGTCCGCGTCCATGCCGACGCCGATACGGTCCTTCTGGTCCTGAGCGGCGAGCCCATCGACGAGCCCATCGTCGGCTACGGCCCGTTCGTGATGAACTCCGAGGACCAAATCCGCGAGGCGATCACGGACTTCAACACCGGCCGCTTCGGCCAGATCGCCGCCACGGCCTAACCGCTTTCAACCCAAACCCAAGGCCCGGTCTTCGGACCGGGCCGCCCATTCCCGGCCGCACCTTCGCGCCCGAACGAACCCCTGTGCCCTGAAAGGAGCCAGCTATGACCACCACTCCCTCCACCCCCGCCAACTTCAACGGCCAGCGCCCGGTCATCGACCCCGACGACGCCGTGATGCTCTTGATCGACCACCAGAGCGGCCTGTTCCAGACCGTCGCCGATATGCCGATGACGACCCTGCGCCGTCACGCTGCGGCCCTGGCCTCGATGGCCACCCTGGCCAAGCTGCCGGTCATCACCACCGCCTCGGTGCCGCAAGGCCCGAACGGCCCGCTGATCCCGGAGATCCACGCCAACGCCCCGCACGCGACCTATGTGGCCCGCAAGGGCGAGATCAACGCCTGGGACAACCCCGACTTCGTCGCGGCGGTGAAGGCGACGGGCCGCAAGACCCTGATCATCGCCGGCACCATCACCAGCGTCTGCATGGCCTTCCCGGCGATCAGTGCGGCCTATGAAGGCTACAAGGTCTTCGTGGTGGTCGATGCGTCCGGCACCTATTCCAAGATGGCCGAGGAAATCACCCTGGCGCGCATCGTCCAGGCCGGTGTCGTGCCGATGGACATGGCCGCGGTCGCTTCGGAACTGCAGAAGACCTGGAACCGAGAAGACGCGGGCGAGTGGGCTCAGGTCTATACCCAGATCTTCCCGCCCTATCAGCTGCTGATCGAGAGCTATGCTAAGGCCCAGCAGGTCGCCACTGACCACGAGACGCTGGACTCCGTGGCCGCCTGACCCCCTGGCCAACGGCCTGGACGACCGCGCGTCGTCCGGGCCGAGCGCCGCCCCCAATTTGGAGATCCCGCCATGAACCGCCGCAACACTAACCCCGCCCTTCGCACCGCCCTGGCCGGCGTGCTGGCCCTGTCGCTGGCCGGCGCCGGCGTCAGCCCCGCCCTGGCCCAGCCCGCCCCCACCGCCGTCGAGGCGGCCGGCGCGCGCGACTATGCGATCGACCCCACCCACGCCCAGGTCCGCATGACGTGGAACCACATGGGCCTGTCCAATCCAGGCGCGACCTTTGAGACCGTCCAGGGCGTCATCCGCATCGACCCGGCCAACCCCGCCGCCTCGCGCGTCTCGGTCCGCATCCCGGTTTCCAGCGTTGATTCCGGCGTTCCGGCCCTGGACGCCATGTTCCAGAACGCCGACTTCTTCGACGCCGCCGCCCATCCCGAGATCACCTTCGAAAGCCGCGAGGTGCGCTTCACCGGGCTGGGCCACGTCTTTGAGGTCGATGGTGATCTGACCGTACGCGGAGTCACGCGTCCGGTGACGCTTCGGGCCCGCCTGAACGGCGCGGGCATTCATCCCATGACCGGCGCGCCCGTGGTCGGCTTTTCGGCCGAAACCCTTATAAAGCGATCAGAATTCGGCTTAGACGTCGCCCTGCCCATGGTCAGCGACGACATCAATGTCCAGATTACGCTAGAAGCGAGCCCCGCACAGGAGACCCGCCCATGATCGAACTCGTCATTGACCAGCGCCGGCGGGATCTGGGCGGCGGCTTTGAAGTTGGGCGCGTCCTGCCCTTCGCCAAGCGCCGGACGGTCGGCCCGTTCGTCTTCTTTGATCACATGGGACCGGTGGATATGCCCGCCGGCATCCCCATGAGCATGGACGTGCGCCCGCACCCGCACATTGGCATCTCGACCCTTTCCTATCTGTTCTCGGGCGAGATCACCCATCGCGACAGCCTGGGCTACCACCAGGACATCCGCCCCGGCGAGGTCAACTGGATGACCGCCGGCAGCGGCGTCACCCACTCCGAGCGGCTGGAGCGCGCCCGCCGCGAAGGCGCCCACATGGAGGGGATCCAGGCCTGGGTCGCCCTGCCCGACGGCCAGGAAGAGATCGACCCGTCGTTCGAACATCACGCCGGATCCAGCGCCCTGCCGACCTGGAAGGCCGACGGCATCTCCGGGCGCATGGTCGCCGGCGAGGCCCTGGGCATGAAGGCGGCGGTCGGCGTCTATTCGCCGCTGCACTATCTGCACCTGGAGATGGACCCCGGCGCCCGCTTCCAGACCCCGACCGACCATTCCGAAAGCGCGGTCTATGTGGTCTCCGGCCTGGTCGAAATCGACGACGGCCGCCCGCTCGGCAACGGTCAGATGGCGGTGCTGGAAAAGGGCGTCGCCTCGGTCGTCTGCGCGCTTGAGCCCAGCATCGTCATGATCCTGGGCGGCGAGCCGGTGGGCCAGCGATTCATCGACTGGAACTTTGTCTCCTCGTCCAAGGAGCGTCTGGAACAGGCCAAGGTCGACTGGCGCGCCGGTCGCATGAAGCTGCCGGACATGGATGATCAGGAGTTCATTCCCCTGCCGCCGGATCCGGCACCGGCAGCCTGACCGTTGATCCTGGCCTGGTCCGCCAGGTCTGCGGACCCTGCGCCGGCGTCGGCCAAGGGGCTTTCACCCGGGCGTCACCAGCTGCCCATGTTCGCCATCGAGGCCCAAGGCTCGGCCGGGGGCAGGGGATCGCCTTCCTGCAGCAGCTCAACTGATATGCCGTCCGGCGAGCGGACGAAGGCCATATAGCCGTCGCGCGGCGGCCGGTTGATGGTGACGCCGCCGTCCATCAGCCGCCGGCAGGCCGCATAGATATCCTCGACCTTATAGGCCAGGTGGCCGAAATTGCGCCCGCCGGAATAGACCTCCGGGTCCCAGTTCCAGGTCAGCTCGACCTCGGCCGATCGCTCGGCGCTGGAGCGGGCGGTGTCCGCCGGCGCGGCCAGAAAGACCAGGGTGAAGCGGCCCGTCTCGTTCTCCATCCGGCGCATTTCTTCCAGCCCCAGCAGGTCGCACCAGAACCGGAGCGAGGCGTCGAGGTCCGAGACCCGGACCATGGTGTGAAGATAGCGCATGGCCCGTCTTAGCCGGTCGGCGCGGTCCCCGCCAACAGCACCTGATGCAGCACCACGGCGTCGTTGTGAACCTCGTCATGGGCGCTGTAGATCAGGGTCACGACGCCCTGGGTCGCCAGCGTTCGGATTTGGTCCAGCTCGGCCTCATGCGGGGCCAGCTCGGCGCGGTAGCGGCGCTGGAATTCGTCCCATTTGGCTGGATCATGGCCGAACCATTTCCTCAGCTCGGTGCTCGGCGCGATGTCCTTCATCCAGTCGCTCAGGTCAGCGCGTTCCTTGCTGACGCCCCGCGGCCACAGGCGGTCGACCAGGATCCGCGTCCCGTCGTCCGGCGAGGCCGGCTCATAGGCGCGCTTCAGGCGCAGGTTCGCGGCGGGGAAGGACAGCGGGGGCGTCATGGCGGCATCCTAGCACGCTCGGTGGCGGAGCCGCTCGACCGGCAATATCGTCTTGCGGACCTATTCGCCCGGGTTTCGGGTTCTTCGGGGTGCTAGGCTCGGGAATTACGGTGTTGTTTGAGGGTTGCCGGTGTGGTGTCGTTGCCCATGCGCGACCGGGATCCGGCCTACATCATCGCGACCTACATAATGGCCAGCCGGCGCAACGGCACGCTCTACACCGGTGTGAGCAGCAATCTGGCGGGCCGGGTCTGGCAACATCGCGCTGGGACGTTCAAAGGCTTCTCAGCACGGTATGGCTGCAAGACGTTGGTCTGGTTTGAGCCCTACGAGCTGATTGTCGACGCCATTGCTCGCGAAAAACAGATCAAGAAATGGCGGCGGGCCTGGAAGCTGGCTCTGATCGAGGCGATTAATCCACAAAGGCTCGATCTGGCTGAGCCCTGGTTCACCGATTCCCTCGTCATCCCGGGGCTCGCTGAAAGCGAGAACCCGGGACCCAGGTGACCGGGTGCAATCTCCGGCGCGCACGCGGTTCGCCAATCCGGCCTTGAGCGAAGCGGGGCGCCTGTGCTTGATCGCCTGGGTTCGGGGCTCCGCTTCGCGGCCCCGGAATGACGAGAGGAAATGAGCATGAAAACCCGCGCCGCCGTCGCCTTTGAGGCCAAACGCCCGCTGGAGATCGTCGAGGTCGATCTGGAGGGCCCCAAGGCGTTCGAGGTGCTGATCGAGATCAAGGCGACGGGCATCTGTCACACCGACGCCTATACGCTGGACGGGCTGGATTCAGAGGGCGTCTTCCCCTCGATCCTGGGCCATGAGGGCGCGGGCGTGGTGGTCGAGGTGGGGCCGGGCGTGACCTCGCTTGAGGTCGGCGACCATGTGATCCCGCTGTACACGCCCGAATGCCGCCAGTGTAAATCCTGCCTCAGCCGCAAGACCAATCTGTGCACCGCCATCCGGGCCACCCAGGGCAAGGGTGTTATGCCCGACGGCACCAGCCGCTTCAGCTACAAAGGCCAGACTATCGCCCACTACATGGGCTGTTCGACCTTCTCCAACTACACCGTCCTGCCCGAGATCGCGGTGGCCAAAATCCGCAAGGACGCGCCGTTCGACAAGGCCTGTTACATCGGCTGCGGCGTGACCACCGGCGTCGGCGCCGTGACCAATTCGGCCAAGGTCGAGCCGGGGGCCACCTGTGTGGTCTTCGGCCTGGGCGGCATCGGGCTGAACGTCATCCAGGGGCTGAAGATGGTCGGGGCCGACATGATCGTCGGCGTCGATCTGAACCCGGCCAAGGCCGAATGGGGCCAGCGCTTCGGCATGACCCACTTCGTCAATCCGACCGAGCATTCGGACATCGTCGCCCATCTGGTCGAGCTGACCGGCGGCGGGGCCGACTACACCTTTGACTGCACCGGCAACACCACCGTCATGCGTCAGGCGCTGGAGGCGTGTCACCGCGGCTGGGGCGAGAGCATCATCATCGGCGTGGCCGAGGCGGGCAAGGAGATCGCCACTCGCCCGTTCCAGCTGGTCACCGGCCGCGTCTGGAAGGGCTCGGCCTTCGGCGGCGCGCGCGGCCGCACCGACGTGCCGGCCATCGTCGACTGGTACATGGACGGCAAGATCCAGATCGACCCGATGATCACCCACACCCTGCCGCTGGAGCGAATCAATGAGGCCTTCGACCTGATGCACGCAGGCGAGAGCATCCGCAGCGTGGTGGTGTTTTAGGTTCGTTGCTAAAAACAATGCACCTGCGCTAAGGTCCGGTCGAACGAGGGAGGAGACCGAATGTTCACCCACATCACCGTCGGGTCCAATGACCCTGAGGCGTCACGCCGGTTCTATGACGCGGCGCTCGGTGCCCTGGGTCTGGAGCCGGCGCAGGGGCCGGACCAGAAGGGCCGCTTCTGGTGGCGCACGGATCGCGGGGCCTTTGCGGTGGGCAGGCCCATCGACGGCGAGGCCGCCTGCCACGCCAACGGCGGCACCATCGGCTTTCACGCCAGGACGCCCGAGATGGTCCAGGCCTTCCACGACGCCGGCGTCGCTGCCGGCGGCACGGCCATCGAGGACCCGCCGGGCGAGCGCAATGGCCCCTTCGGCAAGCTGATCCTGGCTTACTTGCGTGACCCGGACGGCAACAAGGTCTGCGCCCTGCATCGACCATGATCGATTTCGCCGACGCAGGGTTGACCCTTCGGGCCCGCACATCCGACGACACCGACCGGGCCGAGCTGGCGGCCGGTACGGTCGCCCTGTTCGACCTGTTCCTGCGCCGCGAACATGAGTTCGGCTTCAATCCCGACGTGGTGGTCGAATACCCGGATCTGGAGCCGGGGCCAGAGGCGCCGTTTCTGGCCGGCGTGGTCGCCTATGTCGAAGGCCGCATCGCTGAGCTGGAGGCGAGCGGACCACCGATCGCCCGCGTCGTCATCCTGACCACCTATGGGCCGCTCGTCGGGCCGGCTCTGCAAGGTGCGGGCTGGGACGCTGAACACATCGATATGCCGGCCGGGCCGGACGGCACCTGGACCTATCGCAAGGACTTGCGGGCCGAGGGGCGCACTCTCTATATCGAGGCTGTCAATGAGGCGGACGAAAAGCTGCGCCCGGACTTCCTGCTGGAGCTGACTGACGACCAGGGCCGGCTGCGCGGCGGGGCCTGGGGCGCGATCCATGACCGGGACGGTGCCCGCTACGCCTATATCGCCACCATGACCCTGGATGTCGGCCTCAAGCCCGGCGTCGGCACCCGCCTGGGCGAGGCGCTGCACCAGACCCTGGCCGAGGCGGGCGTGGTCGCGGCCCATCTGGGCACCCAGACCGCCGGGCCCTTCTATGAGCGGCTGGGCTTTCGCATCACCCATCGGGTCCTGCCGGAGCTGCGGGTCCGCACCGGCGAGGACGGCGCGCGGGTGACGACGGATCTGGTGATGATGGAGCGGCGGCTGGGCTGACGGTTGACGCGGCCTCGCCCCGGCCCGAGGTAGGGCGGATGCAAACCCTCAAGACCCACGTCGTTTACGGCGGAACCCTGCGCTATCTGCGCCATGATAGCGAGGTCACGGGCACGCCCATGTCCCTTTCGGTTTTCACGCCGCCGGGGGACGGGCCGTTCCCCGTGGTGATCTGGCTTTCGGGCCTGACCTGCACCGAGGACAATTTCACCACCAAGGCCGGGGCCTACCGCGCTGCCGCTGAGCTGGGCCTGATCGTCGTGGCCCCCGACACCTCGCCGCGCGGCGAGGGCGTGGCCGATGATCCGGCCTATGACCTGGGGCAGGGGGCCGGCTTCTACGTCGATGCGACCGAGGCACCCTGGGCCTCACACTTTCGTATGGAAAGCTATGTCGTCGATGAGCTGATCCGCTTGATCGACGCCGAGTTTCCCAGCACCGGCGCCCGCGCGATCTTCGGTCATTCCATGGGCGGGCACGGGGCCCTGACCCTGGCCCTGCGCCATCCGGGCCTGTTCCGATCGGTCTCGGCCTTCGCCCCGATCTGTTCGCCGACCCGCTGCCCCTGGGGCGAGAAGGCATTCACGGCCTATCTGGGCAACGACCGCTCGACGTGGGCAGAGCATGACGCGGCCCTGCTGCTGGAAGGCGGTGCGGCGTGGGGCGTCTATGACGACATCCTGATCGACCAGGGCGCTGCCGACCCGTTCCTGAGCGAACAACTCAAGCCCGAGCTGCTGACCTCGGCGGCCAGGGCCGCGGGCCAGTCCCTGACCCTTCGGATGCAGCCCGGCTACGATCACAGCTACTTCTTCATGGCCAGTTTCATCGACGACCATCTGGCCTTCCACGCCGCGCGGCTGAGGATGTGATGATTCCGTCGAGCCCCGAAAATCAGGAGCGGTTTGCCCCCATGTTCGCGGCCCTGTGCCGCGAGGTCGGTTTCTGCCTTCACCCCAAAGGCGAAGCCCGGGTCATCGCGGCCCTCGACATCGGACTGGATGCGGCAACCCGGGCCGTTTTCGATGCCGACGGCGCGGACTTTGCTGCTTCCACAGGCGACCTGCGGCGAGCCGTACGGGATTGTTTGAAGGCCCATCTTCCCGACTGATCGGGAACGATTTCGGCGTTTCCGGCTTGGCTTTAGCGACAGCGCACCTAGATACAGCCTAGCTGAATTCACTAGACAGGAGCCGTTCCATGGCCTTCACCCTTCCCCCGCTGCCCTACGCCTATGACGCCCTGGAGCCGGCCGTCGACGCCGAGACGATGACCTTCCACCATGACAAGCACCACCAGGCCTATGTCGACAATCTGAACAAGGCGGTCGATGCCGATGCGGCGCTGGCCGGCAAGTCGCTGGAAGAGATGTTCGCGGGGATGTCCAAGCTGCCCAAGGCCGTGCGTAACAACGGCGGTGGCCACTGGAATCACAGCCTGTTCTGGGAGCTGATGGCCCCGCACGGCCAGACCGGCGAACCCTCGGCCGAGTTGGCGGCCGCGATCGATCGCGACCTGGGGGGCATGGACAAGTTCATGGCCGACTTCAACGCTGCCGGGGCCGGCCAGTTCGGCTCGGGCTGGGCCTGGCTGATCGTGCAGGACGGCAAGCTGAAGATCACCTCGACCCCCAACCAGGACAATCCCCTGATGGACGTCGCCGATGAGAAGGGCGCTGTGGTCCTGGGTGCCGACGTGTGGGAGCACGCCTATTATCTGAAATACCAGAACCGCCGCGCCGACTATCTGAAGGCCTTCTGGTCGGTGGTGAACTGGAACAAGGTCAACGCCCTGTTCGCGGCCGCGAGCTAGGCCCCAGGCCCGCCGTGACCCGGATGGGTTGTGGCGGGCTGACACCCTCCGGAATCGGTCCTAGGGTCGCCCGTCTTTCGAGGAGGGCTTTTGCATGATCAGGACTCTGACGTTGGCGGCACTGGTCGCGGGCCTGGCTTTCCCCGTCGCCGCCCAGGAGGCACCGCGCTGGACGATCGCGATTCACGGCGGGGCCGGCACCATTGAGCGGGGCCAGATGACGCCTGAGCGCGATGCCGAATATCGCGCGGCCCTGACGGCGGCGGTTGAGGCGGGGGCCGAGGTTCTTCGTAACGGCGGCTCGTCGCTCGATGCCGTCCAGGCGGCCATCGAGTTGATGGAAGATGATCCGCTGTTCAATGCGGGGCGAGGGGCCGTCTTTACGGCGGACGGGACCATCGCACTGGACGCTTCGATCATGAACGGCGAGACGATGGAGGCCGGAGCGGTCGCCAGTGTCTCACGGACCCGCCACCCGATTGCCCTGGCACGGGCGGTGATGGAGCAGTCCGGCCATGTCCTGCTGGCCGAGGAGGGGGCGGATGCCTTCGCGGCCCATGTCGGTCTGGAGCAGGTCGATCCCAGCTTCTTCTTTACCCAGCGCCGCTGGGACCAGCTGATTGAGGTCCTCACCGCGCGGGGGCTTACCTTGCCAGAATGGCCCACAGGCGTGCCGCAGGCGGTGAGTGCCGTACGTGATCCTGACGACCACCAGTTCGGGACGGTCGGCGTCGTTGCGGTCGATAGTCAGGGTCATATCGCGGCAGGAACCTCCACCGGCGGCACGACTGCCAAACAGTGGGGTCGAGTCGGGGACACGCCGATCATCGGGGCGGGCAACTGGGCCGGACATGGCTGTGCCGTATCGGGTACCGGCACGGGCGAGTATTTCATTCGTCTGACCGTGGCGCGCGATGTCTGCGCCATGGTTCAGTACACAGACGTTCCGATTCAGCAGGCCGCCGACACGGTGGTGTCCGATCTGGCGGCCCTGCGTGAAGGGTCAGGCGGGGTCATCGCCCTGACGGCGGACGGCTCGGTCGCCTTTTCGATGAACACCTCGGGGATGTACCGAGGATGGGCCAATCAGGACACGGCTCCCCAGGTCGCCATCTATGCTGACGAGGTTCTCGTCACCCCGGCGCGGGCCCCTTAGCGACAAATAAACCGAGACCCAGCGGTTGACACCGCCCGGCGCCAGCCATACCTCCCGCTCGCGATTGGCACTCAAGGTCTGCGACTGCTAGCAGGCGCGCCGGGGTGTCGTGAATTTGTCCATCAGGGAGAATGACAATATGGCGTTTCGTCCGCTCGGCGACCGCGTCCTGGTCAAGCGCGTCCAGGAAGAAGAGAAGACCAAGGGTGGGATCATCATCCCCGACAATGCCAAGGAAAAGCCCCAGGAGGGTGAGGTCGTGGCCGTTGGCCCCGGTGCCCGTGACGAAGACGGTGACTTCATCAAGATGGAGCTGAGCGTCGGCGATCGTATCCTGTTCGGCAAGTGGTCGGGCTCGGAGGTCAAGATCGACGGTGATGACCTCATCATCATGAAGGAATCCGACGTTCTGGGCGTGCTGTCCTAGGCACCCGGCGTCCGAAGCCTTCCTTCCCAACAATTCTGAATTGAGGAGCACGCCCCAATGGCTGCGAAACAAGTCTATTTCAATACCGATGCCCGCGACCGGATGCTGCGCGGCGTCAACGTCCTGGCCAATGCGGTCAAGGTGACCCTGGGCCCCAAGGGCCGTAACGTCGTGATCGAGAAGTCCTTCGGCGCTCCGCGCTCGACCAAGGACGGTGTGTCTGTGGCCAAGGAAATCGAGCTGGAAGACAAGTTCGAGAACATGGGCGCCCAGATGATCCGCGAGGTCGCCTCCAAGACCAACGACAAGGCCGGTGACGGCACCACCACCGCGACCGTCCTGGCCCAGGCCATCGTCGTCGAAGGCATGAAGTCGGTCGCCGCCGGCATGAACCCGATGGATCTGAAGCGCGGCATCGACAAGGCTGTCGCCAGGGTCATCACCGACATCAAGGACAGCTCCAAGAAGGTCACGTCCAACGACGAGATCGCCCAGGTCGGCACGATCTCGGCCAATGGCGACGACGAAGTCGGCAAGATGATCGCCAAGGCCATGGACAAGGTCGGCAACGAAGGCGTCATCACCGTCGAAGAAGCCAAGACGGCTGAAACCGAGCTGGACGTCGTTGAGGGGATGCAGTTCGACCGCGGCTACCTGTCGCCGTACTTCATCACCAACGCCGACAAGATGCAGGCCGAGCTGGAAGAGCCGCTGATCCTGCTGCACGAGAAGAAGCTGTCCAGCCTGCAGGCCATGCTGCCGATCCTGGAAGCGGTGGTTCAGTCGGGACGCCCGCTGATCATCATTGCCGAGGACATCGAGGGCGAGGCCCTGGCCACCCTGGTGGTCAACAAGCTGCGCGGCGGCCTGCGGGTCGCGGCGGTCAAGGCTCCGGGCTTCGGCGATCGCCGCAAGGCCATGCTGGAAGACATCGCCGTCCTGACCGGTGGCCAGGTCATCTCGGAAGACCTCGGCATCAAGCTGGAAAACGTCACCCTGGATATGCTCGGCAAGGCCAAGCGCGTCACCATCACCAAGGATGACACCACCATCGTCGACGGTGTGGGCGAGAAGGTAGCGATCGAGGCCCGTATCGCTCAGATCAAGACCCAGATCGAAAACACCACCTCGGACTACGACAAGGAAAAGCTGCAAGAGCGTCTGGCCAAGCTGGCCGGGGGTGTGGCGGTGATCCGCGTCGGCGGTTCGACCGAGATCGAGGTCAAGGAGAAGAAAGACCGCGTTGACGACGCCCTGAACGCGACCCGTGCGGCCGTGGAAGAAGGCATCGTCCCCGGCGGTGGTACGGCTCTGCTGAAGGCCTCGCGCGCGCTCGATGACGTCAAGACCGATAACGCCGACCAGAAGGCCGGTGTCGCCATCGTCAAACGTGCCCTTCAGGCCCCGATCCGTCAGATTGCCGAAAACGCCGGCGTCGAAGGCTCGATCGTGGTCGGCAAGATCCTGGACTCCAAGGACGCGGCGTTCGGCTACAATGCCCAGACCGAAGAGTACGGCGATCTGGTCAAGATGGGGGTCATCGACCCGGCCAAGGTGGTCCGCACCGCCTTGCAGGATGCGGCCTCGGTCGCGGGCATCCTGATCACGACCGAAGCCGCTGTCGCCGACGCCCCCAAGAAGTCGGCCCCGGCCGGTGCCCCCGATATGGGCGGCATGGGTGGCATGGGCGGCATGGACTTCTAAGCGAAGTCCAACGCTTCAACGCCAGACCTGTTGGAACCCCCGGTCGCCTGCGGCCGGGGGTTTTCCTTTGCTCGAGATGACGGTCAATGCGAGCGGGCGACGCCTGCACCCAAGTTCAATCGACCGGGCATCCGTCCGGCCCGCAGGCGCTGTCCGGTGCCGACGGCGGAGTTGCCGGGGGCGAGACGGTCTCACCGACCAGAGCCATGATCTCGGCCCCGAGCTGGAGGTCGGGAATGTGGCCGAAGGACTGCCGGCGCAGGCCCCCATCGCGATCGATCAGCAGCAAGGTCGGGGTCCCGCGCATGGCGTAGCGGGCCATGGTGACCGGGATTGGATCACCGCCGCTCGAAGCCCGGTCGACGCCGACGGGAAAGCTCAGTCGATATTCATGGATGAAGGCGGCCAGGGACGTCGGTGCCATCGCCTCATGGTGCTCGAACACCGTGTGCAGGCCGATCACGGCGACCTGATCCTCGGCGAACAGCTCGCGGACATGGCGAAGTTGCGGGATGGTTCGTTCGACGCAGCCGGGGCACAGCATCTGAAAGGCGGCGGCCACTACGACCTGCCCGCGCAAATCCGCCAGGGTGAGGTCGCCGTCGTGGTTGAACCAACGGACGATGTCCCAGTCAGGCGCAAGGGGCGGAGCAGCGACCATGCCACGACAGTGCGCTCCAGCCAGAGGGACGGTCAAGGCAGGGAGGTGGCCGGCCCTACGGGCCATCCTTGACTCTTCTAAAGGAAGAGTTCACCGTAGAGATGCAGGTGGAGGTTGTGAATGAGGTGCGTATATTTCAGTCTTGCCCTGGCAACAGCTGTACCTGCGGTGATGGCGGCGAATGCGGCGTCTGCGCAAGAAACGATTGAATATACCTACGATATTCACGGTAGGCTTGTTCAAATGGATCATTCGGGATCTGTGAACGCCGGCCGCCAGACCACCTACGACTATGACCTTGCCCACAACCGGACTGCGCTCTGGCGCGGAATACCGGTGGCGTGGTTTGAGGATGACCTCGGGGGAGACGGGCATGAGCTGGTTAAGGTCGCTGTTAATCGCATTCGTCCTGACCCTAGGACTGACGACCCCGGCCCTGGCCCAGCAGCCGATTCCGCCGACCCACTACTCGACCGATGAACGCGGCGTTGATCTGACCAACGGGGGCTATTTTCCGTTTGTCACGGAGGTCGTCATTGGCCAGCCTGGGGCGGGTGGTTTGGTCTATGGGCGATCTCATATCGGCACGGCATGGCGGGATTATCTCGTCGGTACGATCAATATCGAACCCGGTGTTTTTCTTGGAACCTACACCGTCAGCGTCGGCCCCTATTCCGATGCTTTCTACGGAAGGGGTGATCCCAGCAACCCGACCTTTTACCCTAACATCATGAATGGCAGCAGCCTGAGCTGGAATTCGAGTGCCGACGTCTACACCTATACAAGTTCGACGGGGGTGGTGGCTCTGTTCAGCGGGGCGCTGGCGGATAGGGCGACGCCCTATACGGCTAACGGCGCATTGGTTACTAGCATTACTTCACCTGACGGGGAGGTGCTGACATACAGCTACGTCACCGCCGATCTGTGCGCCAACGCAGCCTGCTCTTCCACGACGCCGGCGGCCCGTTTGCAATCCGTGACCAACACACTCGGCTACCAAATCAAATACGACTACAATTCCGAAAGCACGGTATTCGCGCAACGGTCTAGGTGGATGTCGGTCGCTCGCGTTACCGGACTGAATCGCGGCGTGGATTACTGCGCCGATACCGCCCCATCGTGCACCTACACCGAAACCTGGCCGTCGATCAGCTACCCCGAGGATACAGATCCGCTGTCGTCCACGACGGTCGACGAGATGAACCGAACCACGCTCTACCGCAACAACGCGGCAGGGCGCATTACGGGTATTCGGCTACCGGGAAGTGCGAGCGACAATGTGACCATCGCCTACGGCTCCGATGGAATGGTCGATTCGGTGACGAGCGCGGGCGGGACCTGGACCTATGATTTCACGTCCGCTGGTAGCGATATGGTGGCTGAGGTCGATGGGCCGAATGGGCAAGGGCTCCGAACTCTCTCCGAGAACGGCATGGTCCAGAGTTACTATGATGTGAACAATAATCTTACCGTTGTACTCTGGTGGGCACCTGGTCAGCCTTGGCGCATCGACTATCCAACAGGCGACAGCGTGCAGTATACCTATGATGGGCGCGGAAATGTGACGGAGGTCCGTCAGATCCCTGCTTCGGGTTCGGGGCTGGCCGACATTGTGACCACCGCGACCTATGCCGCCTCCTGCACAAATCCAGTCATATGCAACTTGCCAACCCAGACGACCGACGCGCGTGGTCAGGTCACTGACTATGTGTGGAATGCGACCCACGGTGGTCTGGTCTCGGTGACCCGGCCGCCGCTCTTGACCGGCACGGACCGCCCTCAAACGCGTATCACCTATGGCCAAGTATACGCCTGGTACCGCAACAGCGCCGGCACGATCGTTCAGGCACCGACCCCGATCTGGCGACCGACGGCGACATCCGCCTGCCAGTCGGGTACCACCCCCGGATGCGTCGGTACAGTCGCCGAACAGGTGGCGGCAGTCACCTATGGTTCGACCGGCGTGATGAACAATCTGCTGCCGACCATCACGACTGCGCGTAATGGCGATGCCTCCATCGTGGCAACAACGACCATGACCTACACCCACAACGGCGATGTGGCGACGGTGGATGGCCCGTTGTCCGGCACGGCGGACCAGACCCGTTTCCTATACAACGCCAATCGCGAACTGACCGGTGCCATCGGTCCCGACCCCGACGGGAGCGGTTCGTTGCTGCACCGCGCCCAGCGGATCACCCGCAATGCCTTGGGCCTGCCGACCCTGATCGAGGCCGGCACGACGACCGGCTATACCGATCCGAACTGGGCGGCCTTCAGCCCGTTGCAACAGACTGCGGTCACCTATGACACTTTCGGGCGGCCTTTGACCCAGCGTTTGCAAGCTGGATCGACGACCTATTCCCTGTCGCAGGTCAGCTATGACGCCTCGGGCCGACCCGATTGCACGGCGGTGCGGATGAATCCGTCGAGCTTCGCCTCGCCGCCGACCTCGGCCTGTACGGCGGCCACGGCGGGATCCTTTGGCCCTGACCGGATCAGCCGCGCGACCTATGACACCATGAGCCGGGTGGCCTCGGTGACCTCGGGCTATGGGGTGACGGGTGCGATCACGAACAGCCTGACCTATTCGGTCGGTAGCCAGGTTCAGTCGATGACCGACGGCGAGGGGAATGTGACGACCTGGACCTATGACGGCTTCCAGCGTCCGCGCCGGATGTATTTTCCCAATGCCTCGGGCACCGGCACCTCAACCACCGACTATGAGGAGCTGACCTATGACGCCTATGGTCAGGTCACCTCGACGCGCGCCCGCGACGGGCAGGTGACCAGCTTCAGCTACAATGGGATTGGGCTGGCATCGGCGATCAACTTTCCGGGGTCGGAGCTGGATCAGCAATTTGGCTATAATCTCTTTGGCCAGCCGACCAGCCTGGTGACGGTCGGCACGGGCGGTCAGACCCTGACGCGGGCCTACGATGCCCTAGGGCGGATGACGGGCGAGACTGGCCCGCTGGGCACGGTGGCCTATCAATGGGATGCCGCCGGGCGCAATACCCGCATCACCTGGCCGGACGCCTACTATGCCCAATATGCGTACGACCTGACCGGTGCGATGATGGAGGTCCGCGAGAATGGTGCAACTTCGGGGGCGGGTCTGTTGGCGGTCTATGGCTATGACAACCTGGGCCGGCGCACCTCGGTGCGTCGCCGGGGCGAGAGCCTGGCCAATGCGTCGAGCACCTATGGTTGGGACGGGGCCTCTCGGCTGATCAGCCTGGGGGTCAATCTGTCGGGAACGAGCCAGGATACGACCTGGACGCTGGACTATAGCCCGGCCGGCCAGGTGGTCGAGCGGTCGCTGAGCAACACCCTGTACGCATACACCGCCGAGCCGACCTTGTCGGACGCCTATACCAACAACGGCCTGAACCAGGTGACGGCGGTGGACAGCACGTCGGTGGGCTATGACGGGCGTGGCAACATCACCGGGGACGGCACCTCGACCTGGAACTATGATTCCGCCAACCGCATCATCAACGGCGACTACACCGGCATCGACATCGGCACCTATAGCTATGACCCGGCGGGTCGGATGGGGCGGATCACGGCGGCGGGGGTGGACAGCCGCTTCATCTATGCCGGGGCCCAGGCGATCGGCGAGTACAATGCGTCGGGCGGTCTGATCCAGCGCTATGTGCCGGGGGCGGGGCTGGACGACTATGCCGCCTATACGTCGGGCACGGGCGGGTCGATCACGCGGTCCTGGCCGATCCCCGATCCGCTGGGCAGTGTGACAGCCCAGATCAATCCTTCCAATGTGGCGACCCAGATCAACCGCTATGACGAATACGGTGTGCCGCAGGCGGGCTTCTCAGGCCGGTTCGGCTATGCCGGGGCGATGTACCTGAACCGCGCCATGGCCGCGCCGTGGAACATGAGGAACCGCCAGTACAACCCGTCGCTGGGGCGGTTCATGCAGACGGATCCGATCGGGGTCGCGGGCGGCGTGAACCTGTACGCCTATGTGGGCGGGGATCCGGTCAATGCGGTGGATCCGTGGGGATTGCAGGATTGTGAAACGGATCCCGATTGTCCGGGAGACATTGATGCGCCCGGGCGGCGCAATCTACCCTGTCCGCCATTCTGCAATCAGTACTATGACGGCCTTCCTTGGTACCAGGATGTCTGGTTCTCGGCGAACGAATGGACGGACTGGGCCGAAATTACTCTTGCCGACGTCATCCTCACGTATTGCACGCCTCGACCGCAGACCGGTACAGAGCGTGCCATCGAGTTCGTCGGCGGCTTGGGAGATGCCGTGGTTGTCGGGGGAGCATTGTCGGGACAACCCGAAATCGCTTTCGTAGGTGGGGTACTCAGCTTTGCTGCTGGAGGAGCGCAAGCGATCTACGATTTTAATCAGCGAGACGGGCGGGGGCTTGCGGGAGATGCGGCGGGCTTTGTCGTTGGCCAGCTGCCGTTGGTGCGTCAGGCTGGTCGCGGAAGCGCGCTTTTTGATGCCGGGCGCGATGCATTCGGTCGTTTCTTGCCAGGAGCAGCTCTGCGGCGCGAAGGCGTTGAGGCGGGGAGCGCTTCTCTGCAGGGGGCTGCGGGACATGCAGCCGGCTCGACCGCAGCGGCGAGCGCTTGCCAATGATGCCCAGCGCCCTCTTTGGATTCCTTGGGTTGCTCGTAAGCTGGTTGGCGCTCACTAGTTGGAGATACCGTTCTGACATCATTTTCGGGCATCGTCCGCAGGGAACGTCTGAAGACGATTGGAAGAGGTACCAACGCTGCGTATGCCCGTACCGTAAAATGGGAGGCATCCTTTGGGTTGGTGGCGTAACCATCGGGGCCGCATACCAGAGCGATGAACCAATAGGTTCACCAGAATCTTGGCTGATGTACTACAGCTTTGGCGTTGCTACCGCCGGCTTTATTGTCTGGATGCTCGCTTACCATGCACCATTTTTCCTCCTGCGCTGGAGAATAAAGAGAGGGGGGACGCGGCGTTGAGGCGGTCTATGGCTATGACAACCTGGGCCGTCGCACCTCGGTGCGGCGCCGGGGCGAGAGCCTGGCCGATGCCTCGACCACCTATGGCTGGGACGGGGCCTCTCGGCTGATCAGCCTGGGGCTCAATCTGTCGGGGACCAGTCAGGATGCGACCTGGACGCTGGGGTATAATCCGGCCGGTCAGGTGGTGGAGCGGGCGCTGTCGAACAGCACCTATGCCTATACGGCCCATCCCACCCTGGACGATGCCTATACGATCAACGGCCTGAACCAGGTGACGGGGGTGGACAGCACGTCGGTCTATTACGACGGGCGCGGCAACATCACCGGGGACGGCACCTCGGAGTGGGCCTACGATTCTCGGAACCGGATCGTGAACGGCGACTACACCGGCATCGACATCGGGACCTATAGCTATGATCCGGCGGGTCGGCTGGGGCGGATCACATCCGGCGGGGTGGACAGCCGCTTCATCTATGCTGGGGCCCAGGCCATCGGGGAGTACAATGCGTCGGGCGGTCTGATCCAGCGCTATGTGCCGGGGGCGGGGCTGGACGACTATGCGGCCTATACGTCGGGCACGGGCGGGTCGATCACGCGGTCCTGGCCGATCCTGGATCCGCTGGGCAGTGTGACGGCCCAGATCAATCCCTCCAATGTGGCGACCCAGATCAACCGCTATGACGAATACGGCGTGCCGCAGGCGGGCTTCTCAGGCCGGTTCGGCTATGCCGGGGCCATGTACCTGAACCGGGGCATGGCCGCGCCGTGGAATATGCGCAACCGCCAGTACAACCCGACCCTCGGCCGCTTCATGCAGACCGATCCCATCGGCATCGCCGGCGGGGTGAACCTCTATGGGTATGTAGGCAATGATCCGGTGAACCTCGTCGATCCGTGGGGGTTGGAGCTCAGGTGTGTCCGTAAGAACCCCGACGGAACATGCCAGGTGGGCAGGCTGGATGACGTCTGGATTCGCCAGAGCCGGTGCACGCCGACCGCGACGTGTATTGTCGATCCGTTTGAGTTGGATCTCTTTATGGAGCGGTTCGGCCATGTGCCGGATAATCGTGGCCAGTGCTTAGCCTGTTTGGATCCAGAATTCGGTGCCTACAACGCTGAGCGGTTGCGGCAGATCGACAGAAATCAGGAGATGGTGTGGTTTGCCGTTGCGCCGGTGGCCGCTCCTTTCATCGCAGAGGGATATCTTGTAGCCACGTCTTGGACGTTCCGTGGCGGAGAGCTAACGACTATTCTCGGACCACGAAATTGGCGATTCAACTTTCTCGGTGATGCTAGGGCAACCGGGCTAGGCCGGTTCCCACATTATCATCGGCGCGGGCAAGGGGGGATCAAAGCGCATCGCCCGTGGGAAGGCGGATGGTGAAAGGAGAGGATCGTGTCGAGCATAGCTCTAATTGTCATAGCAGACGACGGCCTGGCCGTTTTCAGTTCGATAGGCGCAGCTGAGACGTATATGGAGGCGGTGGATGTCGAAGACGGCGTCTATTCGGGGGCATACGATAGTGACGGGCGGCTGTATTCTATCCAATATTCTGGAATTGGAGCGTGGGATCCTGGCCAGGTCGAAATATTACCGACGGACACAATCGATAAGGAGGCAGCATCAAACGCGATAAGACTTAATTCGAAATTCCCGCTTCCTGAGACTGCAACTTTTACTGAATTAGTTGCCGCGCTGGAGAGGCATGTACGGCCACTGAAATAGGACCTCGCAGTGCTGTCAAGGTAACGGCTTTCAGCCAAGGCGACACCGTCACGGGCTACTTTGGACTGTGGCCGCGGCCCGTGTTGTGCTGGCGCTGGCGTGGAAGCGGCGAAGTGTGGGGCGGGTTATCTGGCGTCTTTGATGCCCGACCCCCTCAGCAGTGTCGTGGCCCTCACCGACGCCGCAGGCACGGCGACCCAGATCAACCGCTATGACGAATACGGTGTGCCGCAGGCGGGCTTCTCAGGCCGGTTCGGCTATGCCGGGGCGATGTACCTGAACCGGGGCATGGCCGCGCCGTGGAACATGAGGAACCGCCAGTACAACCCGACGCTGGGTCGTTTCATGCAGACGGATCCGATTGGCATCGCCGGCGGCGTGAACCTCTACGCCTATGTGGGCGGGGATCCGGTGAATATGAGGGATCCGTTTGGGTTGGAAAAGGAAATGATAACTCGCGCTCAGTGCATTGATCGTGGCGGCACTCTCGTAGGCCCGCCACCAGGAATGACCGGTGGCGATCGTTGCCTGATGTCAAGCTCGATCCCCGCGATCAATTCTTGGCTCGACGGAATTCTTGGTTGGGTGGCAAGCATAGGCGGTGGCGGTGGCGGTGGCGGTGGCAGTTTCGCCACCGGACTTCCCGGCTGTGTTATAGATTTTCCACAACCAAGAGCTAATTTCAATCTCGGAGCCATTCGGCTGCATGGCGGTTTAGCGCCATTTAGCTGGTTCGATAATAGCGTTACTTTTGGGACAAATATATATATTGCAGGAGGTCATTCTGGAATATTTGAAACCTATAGTGGTGCATGGCACGTATTTCACGAGATTGGCCATACGCCACAATGGACTGAAGGGCGGCTTACCATGCTAGGAGCAGTTCTGGAGTATCTCTCAGTGGGAGGGCACGATGCCGCGTGGTTCGAGGTAGAGGCTGATAATTTTGCCAATAATCATGCACCAGAATTTTGGCTATCAGGAGCTGCGTCGAGATGTTCAAAATAGATCCTTTCGTAGCAAAAGTGACGATACTGATTGCAATTTGCATCCAGATGGCTGGATGCTTTGCGGAGCATCCACGTATACAAAACGTTGATAGAATTGAATATGCGTTGAGCCTACCGATAGAGAGGCGGATTGATCTTTATGAAGATATATACAATCAGGGCGATCACCCACGCGATAGTTCTTTGTCAGTTGCATTTAGGGACGAGGGGGATGCCGCGTTTTACGCCGTCATTCGGCGAATGATATCGACTCATTCCTTCTATAGCATGATATGGATTGTAAAATTGATCGACCAAGGCGGAAATATTAATGCATGTATTTCTCCTTATTCAGATGTATTGCGAGAGCGGGTCGCAGCTCTTGAAATTTCTCAACAGAATTCCTCTCTCATTACATTTAGACACTGTACGCTTCAAGCAATGGTTGCCGATACGGTTAGGTGACGCGGGCCTATGACGCCCTGGGCCGGATGACCTCCGAGACCGGGCCCCTGGGCACGGTGACCTATCGCTGGGATGCGGCCGGCCGTAATACCCGCATCACCTGGCCGGACGGCTATTATGCGGCCTATATCTACGACCTGACCGGGGCCATGACCCAGGTGCGCGAGAATGGTGCGACTTCGGGGGCGGGTCTGTTGGCGGTCTATGGCTATGACAACCTGGGCCGTCGAACCTCTGTTCAGCGCCGAGGCGAGAGCCTGGCCGATGCCTCGACCACCTTTGGCTGGGACGGGGCCTCTCGGCTGATCAACCTGGGTCTCAATCTGTCGGGGACCAGTCAGGATGCGACCTGGACGCTGGGGTATAATCCGGCCGGTCAGGTGGTGGAGCGGTCGCTGAGCAACACCCTGTACGCCTATACCGCGGAGCCGAGCCTGTCGGACGCCTATGCCAACAACGGCCTGAACCAGGTGACGGCGGTGGACAGCACGGCGGTGGGCTATGACGGGCGCGGCAATATCATCGGAGATAGCCAGTCGGTCTGGAACTACGATTCCCGGAACCGGATCGTGAACGGTGACGCGACCGGCATAGACATCGGCACCTATTCCTATGACCCGGCGGGCCGGATGTGGCGGATCACGTCCGGTGGGGTGAACAGCCGCGCCAGCCATGCCCGGCTCCCCTCCCGACCAGCGAGTGACCAGGAGGGGGACGGGCCTAGATCAGCCGTACGGCGATCCCGGACAGGGTGTCGCGTAGGGCGGTTGCGCGCCGGGTGGTGGCACGGTCGTCGCCGGTGGCGGCCAGTCCCTCAGCCAGGCCCCGCAGGCGCGCCGCCAGGGTCGCATCGGTCTGTCCGGCCTCGATCAGGGGCAGGGCCTGATCGAGCGCGGCGTTGAGCTGGGCCGAGGCCTCGGCGGTCAGGCCGCCCGAGCGGGTCAGCTGTTCGACATAGGCCCGCGCGATGGTCGGGTGGGCCGGCCAGGTCACCGGGTTCTGCTGCTGCGGATTGAAGGCGGCACCCTGATCGGCCAGGCGGGCGGCGGCCAGTTCGGTCTCGGACAGGAACTGCGACGGGGCCAGCTCCAGCACATCCAGGCCGCGCGCGATCTCGGTGCCATAGATCCGGCCGTCGTACCAATAGGCCGACCAGAAGCCGCCGAACTGGAACGAGGTGTCCGACATCGGGCCGCGATCGAAATAGGCGATCTCGGTCGGATTGTTCGGATCGGTGAAGTCGAGCACCGAAATGCCGCCCTGGTACCAGGCCTGGACGAAGATATCGCGGCCCGGCACCGGCACGATGGAGCCATTGTGGGCGACGCAGTTCTCGCGGGCCGACTGGGCGGCGGGCAGCTTGTAGGTGCCGCGGCGCTCAAGCTGATTGTCGACGATGTCGTAGAAGGCGTTGGCGCCCCAGTTGCGTGGGTCCGAGACCTGGCAGCGCGGCCGGCCGCCGCCGCCCCATTCGTCGGTGAACAGCACGGTCTCGCCCTCGTTGTCGAAGGTGGCCGAGTGCCAGTAGGCAAAGCCCGGATCGGTCACGGCGTCGATGCGGGTCGGCCGGCGCGGGTCGGTGATGTCGAAGATGATGCCGTTGCCCGAACAGGCGCCGGCGGCCAGGTTGCGCGACGGAAAGACGGTGATGTCGTGGCACTGGTTGGTCTGGCTGGTGCGCTGGGTGCCCTGGCCATGATCGCCGCCGGGCCACAGGCCCGCGACCACGCCGGTCGACTCATCGGCGAAGACGCGCGGGCTGTCGATGATGCGGGCCTGGGACGGATCGGCCACCGGGATTTCGATGACGTCGATGGAGAACAGGGCCGTGCGCTGATCCCCCGGCAGGCCGGTGACGCAGCCGGCCAGCTCGTCCTCGTCGCGGACCGAGGCGGTGCCGGAGTTATAGACGATGATGGAACGGTCGTCGGCGGTCACGACCGAATGGGTGTGCGAGCCGCGGCAGGTCTGGACCTGGCCGACCTGGACCGGGGTGACTGGGTTGGAGATGTCGAAGATGCGGATGCCGCGGAAGCGGTCGGCGCTGGCTTCAACGTCAATGCCCTGACGGCCGCAGTCGACCCGGCCGTTGGTGGATTCCACCGACATGATCAACAGGTCGCCGACCAGCGAGACATCGCCCTGGCCGCCGGGGCAGACCACCGACGAGATCAGCTGGGGCTGGTCGCCGCCGAGGCGATACAGGTTGAAGCCGTGATAGCTGCCGACCGCCATCAGGTCGCCTTCGAAGGCCATGTCGGTGTTGGCGAAGGACAGGAACGGGCCGCGCTGGCTGAAGCGGGCCTCGGCGGCCCCGTCGCGCGTGCCCTCATCGCCGGTCGCGGGCAGCGGCAGGGGCGCACCGGACGGATTGGTCGGATCGTAGAAGCCTTCCGGCTTGGGCAGGCTGGCGACCAGGACCATGTTCGAGATCGCCTGTTCGGCGTCCAGGAAGCCGCCAGCCAGGGTCGAGCGCGGATCGGCGCGCAGGGTGCGCAAGGTCAGATCCATGCGCCGGATCTCGGCCTGCTGCTCGTTGTTCACATCGCCGACGAATTCGAACAGGGCCGGCTCATAGGCCGAGCCGGGCCGGTTCAGCAGATGCTCGACCATGGTCACGGCGCCGGCGTGGTGGGCGATCATCAGCTCCAGGAACAGACGGTCGAACTCTGTGCCGGAGGCGGCGGCCAGGGCGGCCATCTGTTCGGGCGAGGCCATGCCGGCCATGTTGGAATGGTCCATGGCCGGGCCGTGGCCGGCGTGTCCGGCATGGGCCGAACCGACCATCGGGACCTGCTGGCCGCGCTCGGTCAGCCAGGTGCGCATGAAGGCGATCTCATCGTCCTGCGAGGCGCGAATGCGACCGCCCATGGTGACGATTTCGGGATTGTTGGTGCGGCCCTCGATCAGGGCGGTCATCTCCACCGCCTGCTGATGGTGGACCATCATGCCCTGCATGAAGGCGATGTCGTCGTCGGAATAGCGGTTGTCCGAAACGCGGGCGGCGGCACCGGCTTCGAGCACGCGGCTGGCCTGGCCGGGGGCGCCGGGCTGAACGATCGGGGGGGTGGTCTGGGCCTGAACGGCGCCGGCGGCGAGCAGGGCCGCAATCGAGCAACCGACGAACAGACGAAGCGAACCAGACGACATGAGCAACCCTCCAAGATACCGATGCGGGGCACGGCTTAGCATGGCCTCGGCCTGAGGCCAGATTAAATGGTCTTAAGGTGGCGAAGGCGCGCTATGGACAGCCATGGATGTCGCCACCTTCAGAACCGCGCTGCTGGATTGGTACGACGCGGGTGCGCGCGAGCTGCCGTGGCGGGTGCGCGGCGGGCGGGCCGACCCCTACGGCGTGTGGCTGTCGGAGGTGATGCTGCAGCAGACGACGGTGCCGCACGCGACGCCGTACTGGCTGGAATTCCTGCGGCGCTGGCCGACGGTCGACGATCTGGCGGTGGCGGACGACGGTGAGGTCATGAGCGCCTGGGCCGGGCTGGGCTACTATGCGCGGGCGCGCAATCTGCTGGCCTGTGCAAGGGTGGTGGCGGGCGATCACGGCGGGATATTCCCGGATACCGAAGAGGGCCTGCGCGCCTTGCCAGGGGTGGGGCCCTATACGGCGGCGGCGGTGGCGGCGATTGCCTTCGACCGTTTGGCGCACGTGGTCGACGGCAATGTCGAGCGGGTGGTGGCGCGGCTGTTCCGCATTGCGACGCCCCTGCCGAAGGCCAAGTCTGAGATGCGAGCGCGGGCGGCGGAGCTGACCGATCCGGCGAGGCCCGGCGACTGGGCCCAGGCGATGATGGATCTGGGCGCAATGATCTGCCGGCCCAGGGCACCGCTATGCGAGCGGTGCCCGGTAGCCCGGTGGTGCGCGGGCCGGGCAGCGGGCGATATGGAGGCCTATCCGGTCAAGACGATCAAGACGGCCCGGCCCCGGCGCTACGGCGCGGTCTATGTGCTGCGGCGCGGCGACGAGACGGCCCTGGTGCGCCGTTCGCCCAAGGGCCTGCTCGGCGGGATGCTGGGCCTGCCGACGACGGACTGGGCGGACGTGAGGCTGGATGGGCTGGATGCGGCGCCGGTGGAGGCCGACTGGAAACGCGTGGGTGAGATTGAGCACGTCTTCACGCACTTCTCGCTGACGCTCGATGTGTGGATGGCTGAAGGCGAGGGGTTCGACGGCGCGATCTGGTCGCGCGATGCGAGCGGCCTGCCGAGCGTGTTTCTGAAGGCGGTGCGGTTGGCGCGGACTACTACATCCCCGTCCGCACCTCGGCCCTGATACGTCCGGACGGGCCGAGCGCCTGGATCAGGGCGTCTGGTTGGCGCACGCGGAACTCGTAGGCCTGGTCGTCGCTCCAGCGCACCGTCACCGTCTCGCCGATCAGCAACCGGCGGCCACGTTCGATGCGGGTGATCTCTTCGAGCCGGACGTCGATCCGCAGGCCGTAGAGATCTAGGAACACGAACAGGTTGAATGGAAAGGTCAGGTCGGTCCTGAGACGACGATCCGCGACCATGACGATCAAGCAGCGACGCGCGCCGCCGATCCGTGAGATGAAGTTTCGTAAGTTTCGGCCCGACGCTGTGGATTGGTAGAATTCGGCGCGAGCGGGTCTGCGAGGAAAGATTGGGTCGCCCGCCTGAATCCGACGAAGCACGCCGAAGGCGAGAAACCCGAAGACCCACAGGATGTTGAAGGCGAGGATGCAGGGAAACCAAGCATCGATCTGGGTTTCCGACGGCAAAATCTTACTGCATCCCGGCCCGCACCTGGGCGCGCAGCACGTCGATGGGCTGAAGGCCGCGGTCGGACTTGAAGCGCCAGTAGGTCCAGCCATTGCAGGCCGGCGCGTTTTCCATCAGGGCACCGAGCTTGTGGATCGAGCCGGACAGGTCGCCGGCCACCAGCGAGCCGTCCGCGCGCACGCGGGCCTCGCGCTGGCCTTTGGGGCAGAACAGCCGGTCGCCGGGGCGCAAGAGGCCGGCCTCGACCAGAGAGCCGAAGGCGACGCGCGGCTCGGCCTTCTTGGAGCCGGTGATCTTGATGTCCTCAGCCGTGGCCGGAACGACCTCGGCGATGCGCTTTTTGGCCAGGTCGGCGTAGGTCTGGTCGCGCTCGATGCCGATATAGCGACGACCCAGACGCTTGGCAGCGGCCCCGGTCGTGCCGGTGCCGAAGAAGGGGTCCAGCACGATGTCCCCGGCCTTGGTCGAGGCCAGCAGCACCCGATAGAGCAGGCTCTCGGGTTTTTGAGTGGGATGAGCCTTTTGGCCCTCGTCGTCCTTGAGGCGCTCCTCGCCCGTGCACAGGGCCAGGTGCCAGTCCGAGCGCATCTGGGTGTCTTCGTTGAAGGCTTTGAGGGCGTCGTAGTTGAAGGTGTAGCGCTTCTGTTCGCGGCTGCGCGCGGCCCAGATCAGCGTCTCATGGGCGTTGGTGAAGCGGGTGCCCTTGAAATTGGGCATGGGGTTGGCCTTGCGCCAGATGATGTCGTTCAGCACCCAATAGCCCAGGTCCTGAAGCGCGGAACCGAGGCGGAAGACGTTGTGATAGCTGCCGATCACCCAGATGGCGCCATCAGGCTTCAGCACGCGGCGGCACTCCGCCAGCCACTCGCGGGTGAAGCGATCATAGGCGGCGAAGCTCTCGAACTGGTCCCATTCGTCGTCGACAGCGTCGACCTTGGAATTATCGGGACGCAGCAACTCGCCGCCGAGCTGAAGATTGTAGGGCGGATCGGCGAAGACCAGATCGACCGAGGCGTCGGGCAGGGTCCTGAGCTGTTCGATGCAGTCACCGATCAGGATGGTATCCGGCTCAAGCGCCATGGTGCGGTCCTCAACTGTACCGGACCAAAAGCGCAAAACACGGTGAAGGAAGCGTTAGCCTCGCGCGGCAACCTCGGTGGCCGTGCCCGGAGCGGCAGAATTATTGGACTGAACGAGAACCATTCCCGGTGATCAGGCGTTCTGGGGAATGTTCGGTGACCGACACAGGCCGGTCCCCGTCCAGCTTTAAACAACAGAGGTCGCTTTCGCCGTGCTTCAGTGTTCGCCGCTCAAGGTCCTGGTGGTGGAGGACCAGGCCCTTCTTGCCATGGAACTTGAGTATGTGTTGCGAGAACTGGGCCATCAGGTGGTCGGGTGTGCCCAGGATTTCCGATCTGCCGAAATGCTGGCCGAAACGGCCGAGCCTGAAGTGGCGCTGGTTGATCTCAACCTCCGAGACGGACCGAGCGGCCCCAGGATCGCCGATGCGCTTCACGGGCGGTTCGGTGTGGCGGTCATCTTTCTGACCGCCAATCCGGAGCAGGTATCGAAAGGGCTCGACGGGGCTGTTGCTCTCATGCTCAAGCCGTTCGACCCAGAGACGCTGGCTGGTGCCGTTGCCTTCGCCGGGCGGTTTCGCCGGGAAGGCCGGTTGGACGATCCGCCGATCAAGTTGAGGATCGCCCCTCGATTGCGGGACATCGGCCAGCTACCGGGTTAGGCGTCCTTGCGGCTTGACCGAGCGCGAGCGAGATCCCGTCCAAGCCTCAGTACCAGCAGGATCAGGCCGGTCACCACGACGATCACACTGACCGCAGCCAGCAGGATCAGCCACCAGCTGTTGATGTTGTCGCCGCCTGGACCGAAATCCAGAATGTGTAGTCGCCACATGACGTCGAACAGGCTCCACATCTGCGACCGGCGGGAGACGACGGCTCCGGTCGCCGTATCCAGGTAGAAGCGCGTGCCCTCCGGGTCGTCGAACTCGACGCGCCACAGCGGGCCCTCACGGCCGGTTTCGACCGGGGCCTCAGCCAGCAGCTCGGCCGACTGGGCCTCGCCCGGACCCTGGTACTGTTCAGAGGCCAGGCGCTGCGCCTCGGCCGCGTCATAGGGAGTTAGCGGCCGGCCCGTCCGTGCCGAGAGGCGAACGGGTTCGCCCTCGACCGGGGATAGCGTCCAGACAGGGCCGCGGGGCGTCATGCTCAGCTCTGCCCGCGCGGGGAAGACACCCGCCTCGGTGGCCACTTCTGCCAGCGGTCGGGTCTGGCCCATGTCGAGCTGGACCGCTGGAATTTCGGATAGACGATGCTCGCCGCGCACCCGTTCAATCGGCAGCGCGACCATGACCAGCCCACCGATGACCCAGAAGGCGATCTGGGCTGCCACGATCAGGCCGATCCATTTGTGCAGCCAGACGGAGACGCGATTCAGGCGAGCACTCATGGACTATCCTAACGAGAGGCCCGGAGTGTCCGGCGGGCCGGCGGTCGGCGCAAGATCGAGCTGCATCAAGGTGACGTCCAGCCATCGTCCGAACTTCCAGCCTGCCCGGCGATAGATGCCCGCAGGTCGGAAGCCCAGGCCTTCATGCAGGATGACTGAGGCGTCGCTCTCGTCATTGGAGATGGCCGCAATCATCTGGCGCAGGCCGATGTCACGGCATTGGTCGATGATGGTCTGCATCAGGGCGCGCCCGAGGCCCTGACCCTGAAATCCTTCGCCCACATAGATCGACGTCTCCACCGCATAGCGATAGGCCGCGCGGGGCCGGAACGGCGAGGCATAGGCATAGGCCGCGACCTCGCCGTCGATCTCGGCTACCAGCCAGGGCAGGCCCAGTCGTTGGACGCCGGACAGATGCTCAACCAAGGTCTCGGTCGAGGGCGGGATGTCCTCAAAGGTCGCGGTCCCTTCGCGAACCTCACGGGCATAGATGGCGGCCACCGCCGCCATGTCGCCGGCGGTGGCGTCGCGGATCATCCGTCAGGGCGTTCCCAACCGCGTTGGGCGGCCCAGACGCAGAAGGCGTAGTCGTGGGCGATGTCCCGCAGATAGTCGAAGCGGCCCGACGACGCGAAGTGGCCCGCCGTCATGTTGATCTTGAGCAGGACCGGCTTGCCCGAGGTGGTGGCGGGGCGCAGCTTGGCGACCCACTTTTCCGGCTCCCAGTAGGTCACGCGCGGATCGGACAGGCCACCGGTGGCCAGGATAGCTGGATAGGCCTTTGCCTCGACCTGATCGTAGGGGCTGTAGCTCATCATATAGTCGTAGGCCTCGGCATCCTCGATCGGGTTGCCCCACTCGGGCCATTCCGGCGGCGTCAGCGGCAGGGAGGTGTCACTCATGGTGTTGATCACATCCACAAACGGCACATTGGCCAGGACACCGGCCCACAGGTCCGGGCGCATATTGGTGACCGCCCCCATCAGCAGCCCGCCGGCCGACCCCCCATGGGCGACGATATTGCCTGCTGTGGCATAGTTGTGAGCGATCAGGTGTTCCGCGCAGGCGACGAAGTCCTCGAAAGTCTTTTTCTTGGTGAAGCGCCGCGCCGCCAGGAACCAGCCCCAGCCCTTGTCGGACCCGCCGCGAATATGGGCGATGGCATAGATGAAGCCACGATCCACCAGTGACAGACGGTTGGCGTTGAAGCTGGCCGACATCGGAATTCCATACGAGCCGTATCCATAGAGCAGCAACGGAGCTGAACCGTCGACCGGCGTGTCGCGCCGCCGCAGAATAGAGATCGGCACCATGGCCCCGTCTGCGTGTGGGGCCTCCATGCGCTCGACGACATAGTCTTCCGGGTTGTGGCCCGATGGGATTTCCTGGGTCTTGCGCAGGGTCCGGGTACGCGAGGCCATGTCGTAGTCCCAGGTCTCGGTCGGCCGAGCCATGGAGTTGTATGCGTACCGCATGACGTCGGTGGAAAAGTCGTAGGAACCTTGCCTGGACAGGGCATAAGCGGGCTCATCAACCGCGATGGCGTGCTCCTCGCCGGCGCGGCTGCGCACAACGATGCGAGTGTTGGCGTCGGCGCGTTCCTGGCGGACCAGCCAGTTCTCGAACAGACCGACCTGCTCGATGATCTTGCCGGCCGTGAATGGGATCAGGTCCGTCCAGCCAGACTTGGCGGGGTTGGACGTTGACGCCTCGCACACCTTGAAGTCGACTGCGCCGTCGGCGTTGGTGCGGATGATCCAGCGGTCGCCCCAATGGTCCAGGTCGTAGAGCACACCCTCTGAGCGGGGCTCGGCCAGTGTCGGCTCTGCGGTTGGGTTGGAGCCGTCAATATAACGGGTCTCGGAGGTTTCCTGGTTCTGGATGCCGATGACGACAAAGGCGTTGTCCGAGGTGCGGCCGACGCCCATGAACATTCCGTCGTCGGTTTCTTCATAGACCAGGGTACGCTCGCCGCCCGTGATGGGACGGCGGTAGATCTTGTCGGGGCGTCCGTTGTCGTCACGGTTGGTCCAGAACAGCCACTGGCTGTCGGGCGAGACGGTGAAATCTCCGACTGTCTCGTCGATGGGGTCGCCGATCAGGTCACCGGTGGTCAGGTCCTTGACGTAGATCTTGTAAACCTCCGAGCCTTGGTCGTCCTCGGCATAGACAAAATACCGATGATTGGGGCTGGGGCTGGTTGAGCCGACCGAGGAATAGTCCTTACCCTCGGCCAGGGCATTGGCGTCCAACAGGATTTGTTCTTCGGTGGTCTGACCTTTGGGACGGCGGCAATAGAAGGGATGCTGCGCCCCGGTTTCGTAGCGGACGTAATACTCCCAGTCGCCATAGGCGGCCGGGACCGAGCTGTCGTCTTCCTTGATGCGCCCGCGCATCTCGTTGAACATCGCCTCTTGCAGGTCGGCGGTGGGAGCCAGCACGGCTTCGCGATAGGCGTTCTCGGCTTGCAGATGTTCGCGCACATCCGCCTTGATCAGCGAGGGATCGCGCAGGACGGCCTGCCAGTTGTCGTCCTTCATCCACTGATAGTCGTCGGTTCGCACCCGGCCGAGCTGTTCGATGGTCACCGGAATGCGGCGGGCGACGGGGGGCGTGGGCATGGCGGCTCCGGTCTGAGCGAAGGCGGGGCCCCCGGACACCGAAACGGCGGCGAGGGCGGCGGATGAGGCGAGCATTTGGCGACGATTCACAACGGACTCCCAAAATTTGATGCGGACGTTGCTCAGCTTGGAGCATCAGGTCAAATGAATGTTCGACAAGGCTAGGACGCGTGCATGGAATGGGATCAGACGATCCAGATGATCGAGGCCACGGTTCAGGTGGAGAACACCCGGCCGGGAGGTGATCGACGCATTTCCGCGGGCCTTCTGGTGTCGGCACCCTATTGGGACGGTACGCCACGCACGGTCCTGGTGACGGCGGCTCACGCCGTCGACCCATCGGAGACGCCTGAGATCCGCATCGGCTGGCGTTTCTCCACAGATGACGGCGGCTGGAGCTTCGCCCCGCAGCCGGCTCCGCTGGAGATCGGTGGTCGTGACCTGTGGGCCCGCCATCCGGAACGCGACATTGCCGTGGTCGAGATCGTCGCGCCGCCCAACATCGCCGCCCGCGCGATCCCACTGGACTGGCTGGCCGATGAACGCGACCTGGAAGCTCAGGGCGTGGGGCCGGGCGTCCAGGTCTTCACCCTGGGCTATCCGCGGGGTCTGTCCTCGAACCGGGCCGGGTTCCCCATCCTGCGCACGGTCAGGATCGCGTCCTATCCCCTGAGTCCGATCCGGGCCTTTCCGACCTTCCTGATCGACGGCTTCCTCTATCCTGGGAATTCGGGCGGGCCGGTATTTCTGGCTGAAGGGGCTGACGGCCATCCGCTAGTGCTGGGCGTCGTTACCCAGCAGGTGGACCAGGGCGAGGAACCGCTTGGCCTGGGCGTCGTGGTTCACGCCACCTATGTTCGGGAAGCGTTGGCAATTCTGGATGAGCGCGTCCAGCAAGACGCTCCCCCACGCCGTCGGCGCCGGGTAGGTTAGTTTACGCCGGCGACGGAGAGGACGACCTGTGCCGCGGCGGTGCTGGGGTCGGGCTGGCCACGCCCCATCAGATCCAGCGCGGCGGTCTGGCGCGCGATCTGGTCGGCCCGCAGGGTGGCATCGTCGAGCCGTTCAGCTACAGCCCGGCTTAGGGCCTCCGGTGTGGCCTCGCTCTGGAGGAACTCTGGAGCGATCCGTTCGTCAGCGGCAATGTTGAACAAGGTGATATGGCGCGACGTCATCAGCGGTCGGGTCAGGGCAAAGCTAAGGCCACCAAGCTTGTAGGCGATCACCATCGGCAGTCCGGCCAGGGCCAGTTCGGTGGAGACGGTTCCCGATGTCGCCAGCGCGACGGTGGCGGCCCGCATGGCGTCTTTCTTGGCGGCGTCTCCTTCGACCAGAATGGTCCGAAATGGCCATCCCGCTACGCGGCCCCGAAGATCGTCAGCGATCGTTTCGGCGACGACCACCGCCACAGCAAGATCCGGCCGGTCGATCCTGAGCCGGCGGGCGGTCTGCTCGAACAGGGGCGTCATGCGCGCGATTTCGGCGGGGCGGCTTCCCGGCAATATCAACAGCAGCGGCTGGTCGGCACCCAGGCCGTGGTCGCGCCGGAAGCGGTCCCCGTCCGCCTGTGAAAAATCAATGGCCAGGCTCGGGTTGCCGACAAAGGTGGTCGCCAGACCTTCCTTTTCGAACCACGGCGGGTCGAAACCGTGAAGCGTCATCAGGTGATCGACCGAAGCGGCCAGGGTCCTGGCCCGGCCCGGTCGCGACGCCCAGACCTGGGGACCGACGTATTTCACGATCTTCAGGCCGGGCAGGGCCGCGCGCAGGCCTTTGGCCACCCGGATGGTGAAGCCCCAGCTGTCGATCAGGACAGCCACATCCGGCTTCTCGTCAACAGCCAGCTCCACCGTCTCTCGGACCCGCTGCTTGACGCGACCATAGGCCCTGAGGCCCTCGATCCATCCGAGGATGGATAGGTCCGAAATGTCGAAGGGGCTGACGACACCCTGTTCGGCCATGCGCGGGCCGCCGACGCCGACGAAGTGGACGTTGTCGGCTCCGACCTTGGCCTTGATCGCCTGGGCCAGGCCGGCCCCCAGATTGTCTCCCGAGGCCTCGGCGGCGACGAGCATGACGGTGAGCGGCCGGCTCATCCCTCGCCCCAGACGAACAGGCCCAGCCGGTCGGCAGCAGCGATGACGCCCGGTCGGTCGATGACGATGAGGTCGCCCGTCGGGCCGGCTATTCCGGCCAGACCGGCGGCATGGGCCAGTTCGATCGTCCTGACGCCGATGACCGGCAGGTCGATCCGTCGTTCCTGAATGGGTTTGGGTGCCTTGGCCAATACACCTTGGGGGGCGTTACCCCGAAGGTCGGCCGGCAGGCCGGCGACCCGTTCCAGCATGGAGTCCGTACCTTCCTGGGCCTCGACGGCGAGCACCAGGCCACTGGAGACGACGGCTCCCTGGCCGACGTCCAGATCGCCGATCGCGCGGGCGACTGTCAGCGCCTTTTCGATGTCGGCGCGATCCGTCATACGCGGCTGGACGGCACCGAGAGCGCCGGCGGGCAAGGTCTGGTCGCCACCCAGAATGTCGTCGGCTCCTTCCACCGCAAACCCCGCATCCGCGAACACCTTCAGGACCTGGCGCAGTAAGGCGTCGTCCCCCTGTTTGGCGGCCGTGATGATGCCGGGCAGGACGGTCATGCCCTTGAGATCGACCTTGAAGGTCGAGAAGTCTGGCCGGCTGACCTTGCCGGCCAGACACACGGCGGCGCAATTCGCTTTCTTCAGCGCATCCAGGCACTTGCCGAACTCTCCCAGCGCCAGATCGACGCCTTCTGAGGATTGCAGCACGTCGTCGGCATAGCCCTTCAGGCGGATGACGAAGACCGGACGACCCTGGGCCCGGCACGCCTCGACGATTCGGATCGGCAGGTCGCCGCCGCCCGCGATCAGACCCAGGCGGTCCATATCAGGTCTCCGGCAAGCACAGTGGGCGTGAACCGCCGTCGCGGATGAAGGCGACGATCTCGGCGGCCTCGGCCAGGTCGCGGGATTCAGCCTCGGCACGGTCCAGCCGCTCGGCGAAGGTGCCCTCGCCCTCGAACAGGTCGCGATAGAAGGCCAGCATCTGCTTGATCCGGGTCCGGTCAAAGCCGCGCCGCTTGAGCCCGACCATGTTGAGGCCGTGCAGGCGGGCATGATTGCCCCAGACGGAGCCGAAGGGGATGACGTCGCGGGTTACCGCCGCCAGACCTCCAACCATGGCCCCGCGTCCGACGCGGCCATGCTGGTGAATGGCGCACAGGCCACCCAGGAAGACATTGTCACCGATGACGACATGGCCACCCAGGGTCGCGTTATTGGCAAAGGTGACCTGATTGCCGACAACGGCGTCATGTCCGACATGGGCACCGGTCATGAACATACAGCTGGACCCGACGGTGGTGACGCCGCCGCCCTGAACGGTTCCGCGGTTGAAGGTGCTCCCCTCACGGATCAGGTTGTTTTCGCCGATCTCCAGCCGGGTCGGTTCGCCCTTGTAGCCGCCATGCTGAGGCGGGCCACCCAGGACCGAGAAGGGGTGCACGATCGTACCGGCTCCGATCTCGGTCACTCCATCGACGATGACGCTGGAGACAAGCTGCACGCCGGCATGGAGGGTGACGTCGGGCCCGACGTGACACCACGGTCCGATCTCGGCGTCGGCGGCGATGCGAGCGGCGGGATCGACGATGGCGGTCGGATGGATTCGGCTCACAGGTCTGGTGTCCCTACAGGCCGGTCTCAACCACCATGGCGGCGAACTCGGCCTCGGCCGCCAGCTTGCCGTCGACGAATGCTTCGCCCCTGAACTTGAACAGATCGCCGCGATGCTTGACCACGACCACCTTCATCCGGAGCTGATCACCCGGACGTACCGGCTTGCGGAAACGCGCGCCATCCACCGACATGAAGAAAATTGCCTTGCCGGAGACGTCTGCATCCAGCGACTTGGACATCAGCACCGCTCCGGTCTGACCCAGGGCCTCCACGATCAGCACACCGGGCATGACCGGGTTGCCAGGAAAGTGCCCCTGGAAGAATGGCTCGTTGTGGGTGACGTTCTTGATGCCTGTGATCGAAGTGTGGGCGAGATAGTTCTCGGCCCGATCCACCAGCAGCAGGGGATAGCGATGCGGGATCCGCCGCATCACCTCTGCGAAATCAATTTCCTCGCCGCGATCTTCCGACTCACTCATCGGGCCCTCCGTGTCGTCTGCTCGCCTGTTTGGCGAGCCAGACGGTTTCGCGCAAGAACCGCCGCATGGGTCGGGCCGGTTGTCCGCCCCAGGTTTCGCCGTCGGGCACATCGTTGATCACCATCGAGGCCGCACCGATCCGCGCGCCCTTGCCAATGTTAACATGGTCGGTGACACCCGCTCGCCCGCCGAGCTGAGCGCCGTCCCCGATGACCACGCTACCGGACAGGCCAGTGTGGCCGGCGAGGATCACATGGCGTCCCAGCCGACAGTTGTGGCCGACCTGGACCAGATTATCGATCTTGGAGCCTTCGCCGATGACGGTGTCGTCCCAGGCCCCCCGGTCAATGCAGCTGTTGGCACCGACGGAAACGTCGTCTTGCAGGATGACCCGACCCAGCTGGGGCACATCAACCAGACCCGCAGTGCCGCCGGCTACACCGAATCCCGCTTCACCGATCACCGTCGAAGCACCGATCCGCACACGGTCCCCGATCAGGCAGCAGCCAAGCGAAACATTAGGTCCGATGTCGCAATTGCGCCCAATCTGGACGCCGGGACCGATCACCGTATTGGCACCGATGCGGGTTCCAGCCCCGATGCTGACACCCCGGGCCAGAACGACGCCAGGGCCGGTCACGACCCCGTCTTCCAGCGTGGCATCGGCCGACCCGGCCGTCCCGTCGCCGGCCGTGCGTACGGCGTGAAGCCGACGGGCGATGTCGGCCCAGGCGGCCTGGGGCGTGCGCGTGATGAGCCGTGCACAGCCCGCGGGGGCCAGGTCGGCATGGCGCTCGACCAGGAATACGGCGCCTGCGCGGCTGGCCGCGAGATCGAACCGGTATTTGGGGTCCGCCAGAAACGCGACGCTCCGCCCATCGGCATGGATGAGCGGAGCGGCATTTTCTATTCTGAGGTCAGGGTCGCCGTTCGCAAGAACGGCACTCGTCAGCTCAGCGATTTCTGCCAGAGACAGACCGGGCGCGGACTCGAAGAAGCGCGCGTCGGGCATCTCTGAAGCGACCCGTCCTACTGTTGCGGCAGCGGCGAGCGGTCGAAGGACAGCGTTTGCAGCTGCTGGTTCATCAGTTCGATGACCCGGTCGGTGATGTCCATGGCCGGGTTCGCACCAAACATGGCCGAGCGATCGAACAGCAGGCCGCAACCCCGCTCCTGATAGACTTGGACCAGGATCGGATCCATGGTTTCGCCAATGCGCTGGATCTGGAGCCCCTGGGTGTACTGGAGCTCGCCTTCGCGTTGGGCCGCCAGCTGTTGATAGGCACCGGCGCGCTGCTGCAGGGCACCGGCGCGCTGCTGGAACTGGTCAGCCGGGAGGCTGGCCTGGCCTTGCTGGAGGGCGGCCACTTCGGCCTCGATCGCCGAGCCTTCAGGCTGCAACTCTGCACGCACGGCGTCAGTCAGCTGCTGCATCCGGGCGCTGACGGCTTGGCCGACCATTGAGCCGGCGACGGCGCGGCCCTGGTTGAAGGTGCAGATACCGGGGATCACCGGGCCGGGGTTGGTCGGCTGAGCCGGCTGGGCACCGGCAGCGCCGGCGAGGGCCATCGCCACGGCGGCGACGGAGGCGAGGAGGGGGAGCTTCATCGAATAGTCCTAGAACTGGGTTGAGGTGGAGAACCTGAACGTCTCGGTCCGGTCGTAGTTTTCTCTCTGCAGGATTTGCGAGAAGTCGAAGCGGATCGGCCCCATGGGCGAGCGCCAGTGAACACTGAGGCCAGCCGACGCACGCGGACTGATGTCCGACACGATGTTCGGGTCCGGGAAGCCGGTGGCGTCGATCCGGTAGCGGTCGTCAAGCATACCCACCGTTCCGTAGTCGATGAACGCCGAGGTGCGAACGCCGTACTCCTCAGGCAAGAAATTCGGCAGCGTCAGCTCAAGGGTGCCGATGGCGTACATATTTCCGCCCAGGGCATCGCCGGTCAGAAGGTCACGTGGACCCATGCCCGCCGTCTCGAAGCCGCGGAAGGTGTTGCCCCCCTTGAAGAAGCGGTCGTTGATCCGGATCGGATCGCCGCCCCAGCCACTGATGTATCCCGCTGACACATCGGCCGAGAACACGATGGACGACGTGATGCCGCGGAACCAGGTGCCGCTCACTTCGGTGCGAACATAGTTCACATCGCCGCCGATGCCGGCCAGCTCCTGCCACAGGTTACCGCGCCAGCCCCGCGTCGGACGAACCGGGTCGTTGGTGCGGTTGACGTTCAGCGTGTAACCGACGGTCGAGGACAGGAAGCTGCCGACCTGTTCGCACAGCGCCCGCGAACCGAAGCCTGGGCAATAGCCGTTCGGCACCTCAATGGAGTCCGACTTCAGGTTGTAGCGTATGCTCAGGCCTGTGTAGTCGTTGATCGGCCAGCCGGCTCGTAGGCCGACGCCCGTCGACACCCAGTCGAACGACGATTCGTTCTGAAGATTGTACCGGTAGTGATAAAGATCGAAGCCGGCGCGCAGATCCCGCCCGAGGAAGCGTGGCTCGGTGAAGGTGATGTTGGCCTGCTGGCGAAGCGATCCCCAGGACAGACGGGCGACCAGGTTCTGTCCCCGGCCCCGGAAGTTGGACTGGGTGACGCCCAGGTCAATGATGAAGCTGTCCACCGACGAGAAGCCGGCCCCGAATGACAGGGTGCCGGTCGGCTGTTCCTGGACACCGACCTGAAGCACGGTGCGATCAGGTGCCGATCCCTGCACGCGCTCGATCGTAACATCTTCAAAGAAATTCAGGCGTCGCAGGTTGTTGCGCGACATATCGACCAGTGCCTGGTTGAAGGCGTCCCCCTCGGTCAACATCATCTCGCGACGGATGACCGGGTCGATGGTCTGGGTGTTGCCGACGATGTCGATCCGCTCGACGTAAACCCGAGGGCCTTCCCGGACCTGGAAGGTGATGTCGACCGTGTCGTTTTCGCTGTTCGGGGTTTCGACCGGTCGAATGTCCACGAAGGCGTAACCGGCGGCACCGGCGGCGAACGTCAGGGCCTCGACGGCCTGTTCGACCCGATCCGACTCATAGCGGTCGCCCGTGCGGATGGGGATCAGGGCGCGCAGAAACTCGGCATTCAGTCGCTCGTTTTCCGTCTCGACCTGAAGGTCGCCGAACTCGTAGGGATCTCCCTCGTCAATGGTCAGCGAAATCTGGAAGTCTTCCTGGTCCGGCGTCAGTTCCGCCACCGACGAAACGACCCGGAAGTCGTAGTAGCCACGGTTCGTATAGAAGTCGCGCAGCTGTTCGCGGTCGTACTCCAGACGGTTGGGATCATAGTTGTCGTTGGACGACAGGAAATTCCACCAGTTCGACCGCTCGGTCACCATGACATCGCGCAGGTCGCCGTCCGAATAGGCCGAGTTGCCCAGGATGTTGATGTTGCGGACGCCGGTCTGGACGCCTTCGTCGATCTCGAAAATCAGATCGACGCGGTTCTGCTCCAGCTGGACCAGCTTGGGCGTGACCGTCGCGGAGATCCGACCGGAACGGCGGTACAGCTCAACAATGCGCTGAACTTCGGCCTGGACGCGGGCACGGGTATAGACGCCGCGCGGACGCACCGTGATCTCTTCGCGCAGGCTTTCCTCGTTGAGGGCGCTGTTTCCCTCGAAGACGACCTGGTTGATGATCGGGTTCTCTGCGACCTGAATCACCAGGGTGCCGTTGGGCTGCAGCGCGATCTGAACGTCCGAGAAGTGATCGGTGCGGAACAGGGTCCGGACCGCCAGGTTGATGACCGCGTCATCCACCACATCACCCGGCTGAATCGGCAGATAAGACAGGATCGTCGAGGGATCGATACGCTGGGCCCCCTGGACCTGGATCCGGGTAACAACGGCGGACTGCGGGGCCTCCTGCGCGGGCGTGGCCGCCGGATCGGCGGCGGGCTCGGCGGCAGGCGCTTCCTGTGCCCAGGCCGGTGTGGACAGGACGGCCGTGGCGACCAGAGCCAGAAGGCTCGTTTGGAGGGCTGGGCGTGACCGGTAATGCATTCTGAAAACCATCGGCGACGGGCTAGGGGTTACGACGTCCCGCCGAGGAAGGCGAAGAGGTTGAGCTTGTTCAGATCGTTCCAAGTGGCGAACAACATCAATCCCACGAGCAAAGCAAGTCCGACGCGGAAGCCGGCCTCCTGGAATTGAGCGTTCAGCGGCCGTCGGGCGACGGCTTCATAGGCGTAGAACACGAGATGGCCCCCATCCAAAATCGGAACCGGCAACAGATTGAAGAAGCCGACTGCGACCGAAAGGAGGCCGGCAAGGGTCAAAAGCGAGAAAAACAGCCTGAGGGCACCTTCGCCGAAGCTCTGGGCACCCGTTATGGCGTGATCGGCGATCGCCCCTGAGGCGCGGGCGATGCCGATCGGGCCCGAAAGTTGGTCGCCGCTCTCGCGCCCGGTGAAAATTCGACCGAGATAGGTCAGGGTGCTGTCGAGAATTCCGCCGGTCTGGCGCACCCCGAAGACCAGGGCCTGCGGCAGGTTGTAGCGGTGCACCTCATAGTCGGCCCGCGACTGGCTGGGTCCGACGCCCAGATATCCCATCCGGACCGTCGACTGGTCGATCTCGCTCTGAACTTCGCGGGCACCCGGTGTCGCGGTCAGGTCGACCAATTGACCGGCGCGATCGACCTCGAAACGGATCGGCTGGCCGGCTCGGCCCGAGATGTGAAGCTGCAGGTCTTCCCAGCGCTCAATCCTGCGCCCGTCGGCTTCGACGATCAGATCGTCGACCTGGAACCCGGCGGCGGCGGCGGGGCTGCCGGCCTCGACCGATCCGATCCGGGGTTTGAGAAGGACGGTTTCCCCCATGGCCATGGCCAGGACGGCAAAGATCGTGATGGCCAGCAGAAAATTGGCGACCGGTCCGGCCAGGACCACCAGGGCGCGCTGCCAGATCGGCTTGAAGTGATAATAGGCCCGCTCGGCCCCAGGGCCCTGCTCGACCACGATCTGCTCTCGCAGCGCATCGAGCCCCTCACGGTCGGGGACGCCAGTAACGTCCAGATCCCCGGAAAACTTGACGTAGCCCCCGAGGGGCAGGGCCGCCAGTCGCCACTCGACACCGGACCTGTCGATTCGGGACCAGAGGGTCTTGCCAAACCCGATCGAGAAACGGTCGATCTTCACGCCGAACAGCTTGGCCACGCTGAAATGGCCGAGTTCGTGAATCACGATGACAAGACCCAGCACGGCCACGAAAGCGGCCAGCGTGCCCAGAAGGGAGCCTATGAAATCGAGCATTCTGTCCTAGACCCTCACTTTGACGCCTAGGCCGCCTGGGCGCGTCGGCTGATAGCCTCCGACGCCAGACGGCGAGCACCTTTGTCGGCGCCCAGGGCCTGTTCCAACGGACTGTCGCCCGCCCCGGAATCGTTCGCATCAACGAAGCCGTCGAGCGTTTCCGATACCGTGGCGGCAATATCAAGAAACCCAATCTTGCGGTCAAGAAAAGCCCGCACGGCGGTCTCATTCGCCGCATTGAAGATCGCTGGTGCCGCCCCCCCAACCGTCAGGGCCTGTCGAGCCAGACGCAGGAGCGGAAACCGTGTTTCATCCGGTGCCTCAAAAGTCAGGGCACCAATCTCGGCCAGGCTGAGCCGGGGGGCCGGCCAGGCGATCCGTTGTGGCCAGGCCAGGGCGCAGGCGATCGGGGTGCGCATATCCGGCGGACCCAGCTGGGCCAGGGTCGATCCGTCCGCATATTCGACCATCGAATGAATGATCGACTGGGGATGAACCAGCACCTCGATCCGGCCGGCCTCCATGCCAAAGAGATAGGCCGCCTCGATCATCTCCAGACCCTTGTTGGCCATGGTGGCGGAATCGACGGAGATCTTGGCCCCCATCGACCAGTTCGGGTGGGCGACGGCCTGTTCGGGTGTGACCGAGGCCATGGCCGCCAGCGGCAGGGTACGGAAGGGGCCGCCGGAAGCCGTGAGGGTAAGGCGTGTCACGACATTCCGGTTGTGCGGTTCCAGGACCTGAAAGATGGCGGAATGCTCGGAATCCACCGGAATGACCTGGCCGCCGGCCTGCCGTGCCGCCTCAATCAGGGCAGGGCCGCAACACACCAGACTTTCCTTGTTGGCCAGGGCCAGGGTGGTGCCCATCCGGGCGGCGGCCCAGGCAGGCCTGAGTCCGGCGGCGCCGACAATCGCGGCCATGATCCAGTCGGATCCCGCCGTCGCCGCCGCCTCTACGGCGTCGTCCCCCGCAGCCGTTGCGATTCCGGACCCGGCCAGGCGGGCATCCAGTTCGGGCTTAAGCGCCGCATCGGCGATCACGGCCAGTTCAGGCCGCCAGCTCAGCGCCTGTTGCGCCAGCAGAGCGACATTGGAGCCAGCCGTCAGAGCATCGATCTGATAGGCGTCCGAGCCACCCGTCCGGCTCATCAGGTCAAGGGTCGAGACTCCGATGGAGCCGGTCGACCCAAGGACGGTGATGCGGCGACGGCTCATGCCGTCAGTCCCAGATCGACGACCAGCTTGATCGCGGCCACCACCACTACGGCGAACATCAACCCGTCGACCCGGTCCAGCAGACCGCCATGGCCGGGGATCAAGTCACCCGAATCCTTGACGCCGTACCGACGCTTGAGCGCAGATTCCCAAAGGTCGCCGGCCATGGTCGCCAGGGCTCCCGCCAGACCGATCACGGCCGCCAGCGACAGGCTGACACCGGAAAACGTAAGATAGCCGCCGCCGCCGGTTGCGACGAGAAGCATCGCCATGGCAGCACCGCCGATCAGGCCACCGATGAAGCCGGACCAGGTCTTGTTGGGCGAGAAGCGGGGCCACAATTTGGGGCCTTTGAGCAGGCTGCCGACCAGATAGGCGAAACTGTCGGCTGCCCAGGTGACAGCGAACAGCAGGATGATCCAGCTTCCACCCTCCGAGGACAGGCGCAGCCAGACCAGCAAGACCAGCGGCCAGCCCAGATAGAAGACCCCATAGGCTGCGTCGATCGGCGAGCGCCGGACCGCCTGGGCGATCAGGAAGGCCAGGATGGCCCCGAACGACAGCAGCACCAGCCCCAGCGAAATGTCAGCCAGATAGACGGCCAGCCCCGGCACGATGACGCCCACGGCGACCGCAGCCGCCATCCATTTGGCTGACCCGGGGGCCGTCATCTTGGCCCATTCCCACGACAGCAAGAGGGCGGCGGCCCCCATCAGGGCCGCAAAGGCCCATCCTCCGAGCCACAGGCCTGCGATGGCCAGCGGTGCGAGCACTGCCGCGGATGCGGCCCGGATGATGATGTCGCGTCCCGACACTATCCTGCCTGCCGAGCCGTTTCGAGGCCGCCGAACCGCCGCTCACGCATCCGGAACGCCTCGATGGCCTCGGCCAGGGCTTCCCGGCCGTAGTCCGGCCAGAAGATGTCCTGGAACAGGAGTTCGGCGTAGGCGGCCTCCCACATCAGGAAATTCGAGAGGCGATGCTCGCCCGAGGTGCGAACCACCAGATCGACCGGCGGTGCACCGGCCGTCGACAGCAGACGTTCGAAGCGCTCTTCGGTCAGGCTGGCGGAATCTTCGCCGCTTTCAGCAAACCGCCGGGCAGCATCCACGATGTCAGCACGCGAGCCGTAGTTGAAGGCAACCTGCAGCAAAAAGCGGTCGTTGCGCGCGGTGCGCGCCTCGGCGCGTTCGACGATCTCGCGGATGTCGTCGGGCAGGCCTTCATGGCGGCCGGGAATTCTCAGCCTCACGCCTTCGCGCACGAGGCGGTCCAGATCACTTTCGACGTAGGCCCGCACCAGGCCCATCAACTCGGACACCTCTGCGGCCGGACGCCGCCAATTCTCGGTCGAAAAGCCGAAAACGGTCAGACAGGTCAGGCCCAGGTCCGGGGCAGCCTGGACGGTGCGCTTGAGGGCCTCTACGCCAGCCCGGTGGCCCAGGGTGCGCGGCAGGCCCCGCGCCTTCGCCCAGCGACCGTTGCCGTCCATGATCAACGCGACGTGGCGCGGACCGGCGGCATCTGGGCTGGGGCGATCGGCCATCAAGGCACCTTTCGAGGCTCAGGCCGCAGCCTAGACCTGCATGATTTCCACTTCTTTGGCCTTGAGGGCCTCGTCGATGCGCTTGATGGCGGCGTCGGTGTCCTTCTGGACCTCGGCTTCCATCTTCTTCTGCTCGTCCTGACTGATCTCGCCTGCCTTTTCGGCCTTTTTGAGATCATCGTTCGCATCGCGACGAACATTTCGTACAGCGACCTTCTGCTGCTCGGCATAGCGCCCGGCCAGCTTGGCCAATTCCTTGCGGCGCTCCTCGGTCAGGGGCGGAATCGGCACCCGGATCGTCTGGCCGTCGACGATGGGGTTGAGGCCCAGGCCGGCGGCGCGGATCGCCTTCTCGACGGAGACCACGACACCCTTGTCCCAGACGTTGACCGCGATCATGCGCGGCTCCGGCACGGTGATGGCGGCCACGGCATTCAGGGGAGAGGTTGAGCCATAGGCCTCGACCTGGACCGGTTCCAGTAGGCCGGCCGAGGCGCGGCCCGTGCGCAGGCCGGCGAACTCCTCCTTCAGCGCGCTGACAGCCTTGTCCATGCGGCTGCGGATTGTGTTGAGGTCAGGCTTGGCCATTGTCGTCTCCCGGTCTTTCGTCGTGCCTCAGCCGTCGGTGCAGATGACGGTGAAGGCCCCCTGGCCGTCCAGCACCCGCTGGAACGCGCCTTGCTCACGGATGGAGAAGACCACGATTGGAATTCTCGCATCGCGCATCATGGCAATGGCGGATGCATCCATGACCCGCAAGTCCTTGGCCAGAACGTCGGTGTAGGTGAGGGTGTCGTATCGCGTGGCGTCCGGGTCCTTCTTGGGATCTGCCGAATAGACACCATCGACCGATGTCCCCTTGAGCAGAACGTCACAGCCCATCTCGGCGGCGCGCAGAGCCGCGCCGGAGTCGGTGGTGAAGAAGGGTGCGCCGACGCCGGCGGCGAAGATCACCACACGGCCTTTTTCCAGATGACGCAGGGCGCGGCGTCGAATGAGCGGCTCGGCCACCGCCGGCATATCCAGGGCCGACTGAACGCGGGTCGGCACGCCGATCTTCTCCAGCGCCGCCTGCATGGCCAGAGCATTCATCACCGTGGCCAGCATTCCCATCTGGTCGGCCGTCGCCCGCTCCATGTCGCCGGCGGCCTTGGACAGCCCCCGGAAGATGTTGCCGCCGCCGATCACCAGGCAGATCTCAACCCCGGTAGCATGGGCTCGGGCGATGGACCCGGCCACCTCGGCCACCGTCTTCATGTCGATGCCATAGGGCTGGTCGCCCATCAGCACCTCGCCGGAAACCTTCAGCAGGACGCGCTTGAAATTGGGGTCGGCCATGGGTCCTTCGGAGAAGCTGGGTACGGAATCGGTCCTTCATAGACGAAGGGCACCCCAGCCGTCAGCCGGAGCGCCCTAAAAGTTTGTCTCTTCCCCAGCCGCCTGGGGAGGCGGCTCGACGCAAGGCGGCGAGACGAAGGGGGCGGACCTGTCCTTTCCGGACGGGCCTGCGGTGCCCCCTCCACCACTTCGTGGTCACCCTCCCCATGGAATGGGGAGGAGACGAACGATGACGGGCCTTAGGCCTTGGTCATCGACGCGACTTCCTCGGCGAAGTCCATACCGACCGGCTTCTCGACGCCTTCACCCAGGCCCATGCGGACGAAGCCGATGAGCTTGATCGGGGCGCCCAGCTCCTTGGCCGTGTCGGCCACGAGCTGTTCGATGGTCTGGTCCGGGTTCATGACGAACGGCTGTTTGGTCAGGACCACTTCCTTCTGGAACTTGGCGATCTGACCCGAGACGATCTTTTCGATCATGTTGTCGGGGCGACCTTCTTCCTTGGCTTTCTCGGTCAGAACGGCGCGTTCCTTCTCGATGGCGGCCGGGTCGAGGTCCGACTCGTCCAGCGACAGGGGCGAGGTCGCCGCGATGTGCATGGCGATCTTGCGGCCCAGCTCACGCAGCTTGGCGTGATCCGCCGGCGACTCGATGCCGACCAGCACGCCGATCTTGCCCAGGTTGGTGGACACGGCATTGTGGACATACGACGCCACGACACCTTCGCCGACCGACAGGGTGGCGACACGACGGACGTGCATATTCTCGCCGATGGTGGCGACCAGATTGGTCACCAGGTCCTGGACCGTGGCACCGTCCAGCGGGGCGGCGTTCACGGAATCGACGTCGGTGTGGTCCAGCGCCACGATGGCGATCTTGTGGGCTGCGTCCTGGAACAGGTCGTTGCGGGCGACGAAGTCGGTTTCCGCGTTGAACTCGATGACGGCGGCGCTTTCGCCCGAACCCTGATGACGGGTCGCGACGGCGATCAGGCCCTCGGCGGCGACGCGGTCAGCCTTCTTGGCGGCCTTGGACAGGCCCTTGGCGCGTAGCCAGTCGATGGCGGCATTGATGTCGCCGTCGTTCTCCTGAAGCGCCTTCTTGCAGTCCATCATGCCGACGCCGGACTTTTCGCGCAGTTCTTTGACGAGCGCAGCGGTGATCTCAGCCATTTCGGTGTCTCCTTGGGGGTAGTCGGATAGGGGAACGGCCCGGCTAGTCGTTAGCCGGGCCGTGTGTCAGTTAAACGCACGGCCTTTCGTCAAGGCCGGTCGGGCTGATCTCAGCCCTCGGCCTCTTGGGTCGGTTCGGCTTCGGCCACGACGACCTCGGCCTCAATTTCAGCCTCAGCCGGAGCCTCGGCGGCGGCGGCGACGGCTTCGTCTTCAGCCGAGAGCTTGGCCGGGGCGGCCTCTTCCTTCAGCGCCGGCTCGGCCGGCGGCGTGGCGGAAGCGCCCAGATCCACGCCCGCCGCCGAAGCGCCGGCGGCCAGGCCGTCCAGAACGGCGTCGGCGATCAGGTCGCAGTACAGCTGGATGGCGCGCGCGGCGTCATCGTTGCCCGGGACCGGATAGGTGATGCCGTCCGGATCGCAGTTGGTGTCCAGAATGGCGATCACCGGGATGTTCAGCTTGCGGGCTTCCTGGATGGCGATCGCTTCCTTGTTGGTGTCGATCACGAACATGATGTCGGGGATGCCGCCCATGTCCTTGATGCCGCCCAGGCTGAGTTCCAGCTTGTCGCGCTCGCGCTGCAGGTTGACCAGTTCCTTCTTGACCCGGCCCTCGCCGCCCGAAGCCAGAATGGCCTCCAGGTCGCGCAGGCGCTGGATCGAGTTGGACACGGTGCGCCAGTTGGTCAGCGTACCGCCGAGCCAGCGGTTGTTCATGTAGTACTGGGCGCAGCGGGTCGCCGCTTCGGCAACCGGCTCGGCGGCCTGGCGCTTGGTGCCGACGAACAGAACCCGACCGCCCTTGGCGGCAACGTCGCGCACGGCGACCAGGGCCTGATGCATCAGCGGCAGCGACTGCGACAGGTCGATAATGTGAATGTTCGAGCGTGCGCCGAAGATGTAACGGTCCATCTTCGGGTTCCAGCGGTGGGTCTGGTGGCCGAAGTGGGCACCTGCTTCGAGCAGGGAACGCATGGTGACGTCAGGCAGAGCCATCTGATTTCTTTCCTTTATCCGATCAAATCCGCCGCAGGCGTTGATAGGCTTTTGAGGGCCCTCGGAATGGTGCGGACGGGATGTCTCCCCGAAACGCGCCACGCCTGCGTGTGAAGTGAGCCGGGCAGATAGTGGGGAAAGGCGGGAATTGCAAGGGCTGGGGGCCGCGGCTTGCGTCTCGGCGGATCACGCCTATCTGCGACGTTCAGATTGGGAGATTCTCATGAAACGCGCCTTGCTTGTTCTCGCCGCCGCCCTGGCCTTCGGTACCGCCGGTGCCGCCGCCGCCCAGGAGCATGACCACGCCGCCCATGGAGATCACGCCGCACATGGCCAGGATCATGCGGCCCAGGGTCAGGAACACGGCGGTGAAGCGCATGATGCGGCGCACTTTGCCACGGAGCGCCACGCCGAGCACACGCTGCGCGACACCATCGCCGCCCTGCAAGCGGGAACCCCTGATTACGACAGCATGGTCCCGGAACTGGCCGACGCCGTGCGGACCCAGTCGGCGGCCTTGACGCCGGCCTTGGCGGCGCTGGGTGAACTCCAGACGCTGGAGCATATTGGCGAACCGGCGGAAGGTGCCCACCAGTTCCGCGCCACCTTCGCCAGCGGCCAGGCCCTGACCTGGAGCATTTCGATCAACGGCGAAAACAAGATCCAGGGCCTGCTGATCCAGTAGGTCGCTAGCCGACGAACCCGGCCGCCCGCTTCAGGCGGTCGTTGATGGCTTCGCCCAACCCCTCGGTCGGGATGGGGGCAACAGCGATACCGGCAGGGCGGGTGGCGTCAGCTTCCCGCAATCTGCGAAACAGATTGGCGGCGGCCTCGGCGAGGTCGCCGCTTGCGCTCAGGCTGAAGGGGCCGGGCGTTCCGAAGCCGAGATACACCTCGCCCGCCCGGGGCGCGTCCGCATTGATCCGCACCGGCGCATCCGGCGCATAGTGCAGAGCCAGTCGGCCCGGCGAGCGTTTGGCGTCGCCCTCGGCCTCGGCCAGGTGCCCGATGACGGACTCGATCTGCGCGCGCGTGACCGACCCCGGGCGTAGCAGCCGAGGCTGATCGATCAACGCCACAACCGTACTTTCCAGTCCGACCTGACACGGCCCGCCGTCCAGGGCGGCGGCGGCGAAGGTGCCGGTCTCGTCGACGGCGTCGACGAAGGTGGTGGGACTGGGCCTGCCTGAACGATTGGCCGATGGGGCCACGATCGGGCGTCCGAAGGCGGCGATGACCCGATGCGCCACAGGGTGGCTGGGCGCGCGGATGGCCACGGTGTCTAGCCCGGCGCGAGCCAGGTCTGAGACGGCCTCGCCGTCCCGCACCGGCAGCACAAGTGTCAGTGCCCCCGGCCAGAACCGCGCGGCCAGCGTGCGGGCGCGGTCGTCGAAGACGGCGATCCGCTCGGCCTGGGCCTGGTCGGCGACATGGGCAATCAGCGGATTGAAGCGCGGTCGTCCCTTGGCCTCAAAGATACGCGCGACCGCGACCGGATCGGCGGCGTCGGCCGCCAGGCCGTAAACCGTCTCGGTCGGCAGGATTACCAGCCGACCCGCCCGCAAGGCGGCGACGGAGGCGTCGATGTCGGCGGCAGCGGGCATGGAGCGGCTTATGACGCGACGAACGCGGTCCGAAAAGGACCCGGCATGAAGCCCCGACCTCAGGCCGGACCGTCGCCGCCCCGCGCCGGCAGGAAGGGCAGCATCCGGCGCACGACATTGTCCTTGTCGATGAACTGGTGCTTGAGCGCGGCCAGAATGTGCACCGCGATCAGGACATAGAGCAGCTTGGCTGCCAGCTCATGGCCGTTCATGAAGGCACCGGCGACCTCGCGCCCGCCGCCGATCGGCAGGAGCGGCCATTGGAACAGGCCGTACCAGAGGATGTCGCGGCCGGCCGCCGACGAGGCGGCCCAGCCGCCCAGCGGCATCAGGATCAAGACCGCATAGAAGGCGATGTGCACGCCGCGCGAGGCCCGCCGCTGCCAGCCGGGCATTGAGGCGGGCGGGGCGATCCACGGCTCCTTGAACCGCCAGGCCAGCCGCACGAGCGTCAGGAGCAGGATGGCCAGACCACCGGACTTGTGCAGCATCATGAAGTTGGCCGAGGCCGGGCCTTCGGTGGCGTCATGGGCCATGACCAGTCCGATCTGGCCGATTGCCAGAAGGGCGATGATCCAGTGCAGGGCGATGGCGACATTGGAATAGACGGCGGGCGGCTGGCTCATGGAATCTCCCCTTTTGTCAGACACCTTGGCGCCGCAACGTCAGGGACGCTAGGACTTGTCGGTCAAATCCATGAGAGTCCCCATGAGCTTCCGCGCCCCCATTCGCGACATCGATTTCGCGCTGAACGCCATCGCCGGCCTCGACGCCGTAGCCGCGACCGGGGCCTTCCCCGACTATGATCCCGAGATCCGAGCGGCGATCCTCGAGGCTGCCGGCCAGTTTGCCGAAGGCGTGCTGGCACCTCTGAACCGCGAAGGCGATCTAAAGGGGGCGAGCTATGCCAACGGGGCGGTGACGGCGGCACCAGGCTTCGTGGAGGCCTATCACAGTTTTGCCGAGGGCGGCTGGGCCGGGCTGGCGGCCGAGGCCGATCTGGGCGGACAGGGCCTGCCCAAGGCGCTGGAGCTGGCCGCCTTCGAGAGCTTCCATGCCGCCAATATGGCGTTCGGCCTGTGCCCGATGCTGTCGCTGGCGGCGATCGAGGCGCTGTCGCACGTCGGCACGCCGCGTCAGAAGGACCTGTATCTGTCGCGCCTGATTACCGGCGAATGGACCGGAGCCATGGTCCTGACCGAGCCGCAGGCCGGTTCGGACCTGGGGGCCCTGACCGCGACCGCCATTCCCAATGGCGACGGCACCTATGCCCTGTCGGGCCAGAAGATCTTCATCACATGGGGCGACCACGATGCGACGGACAACATCGTGCATCTGGTCTTGGCGCGCTTGCCGGACGCGCCCAGGGGCTCGCGCGGGATCAGCCTGTTTCTGGCTCCCAAGATCATGGTCAAAGACGACGGCTCGCTGGGCGAACGCAACAGTTTCCGGCCGGTCGGGGTCGAGCACAAGCTGGGTATCCACGCCTCGCCGACCTGCGTGATGAGCTATGAGGGGGCTACCGCCGAACTGGTCGGAGAGCCCAATCAGGGCCTGGCCCATATGTTCATCATGATGAATTCGGCGCGGCTCGCGGTCGGCGTAGAAGGAGTCGGGATCGCCGAGCGGGCGTTCCAGCACGCGCTCGCCTATGCCCAGGACCGCCGTCAGGGCCGCTCCATCTGGACCGGCGAGGCCAACGCCCCGATCATCGACCACCCGGACGTGCGCCGGATGCTGGTGGTGATGAAGGCCAAGGTTGCCGCCGCGCGCGCGATCTGTCTGTCGACGGCGGTGGCGGCCGATCTCGCCCGGCACGCCGCCGGCGAGGACGAGCGCCGACACTGGAAGGGCCGTGAGGACCTGTTTGTGCCGATTGCCAAGGCCTGGTCGACCGACATGGCCTGTGAGGTCGCCTCGATGGGGGTCCAGGTCCATGGCGGCATGGGTTTCATTGAGGAAACCGGTGCCGCCCAATACTATCGCGACGCGCGCATCACCCCGATCTATGAAGGCACCAACGGCATCCAGGCCGGTGATCTGGTCGGACGCAAGCTGAGCCAGGACGGCGGTGGGGCAGCCAAGGCCCTGATCGCCGAGATGAAGGCCATCTTGCCGGAGCTGGCGCGGCTGCTGCCCGGCAAGCCGACCGAGCGGCTGGCAGCCGGCATCGAGTCGACCGAGGACGCCACCCTGTGGATGCTGGACCGCAAGGCCGAGGCCGAAAGCGCCGCAGACGTCCTGGCCGGCTCTGACGCCTATCTGAAGCTGCTGGGCGATGTGGTTGGCGGCTGGATGCTGGCCAAGGGCGCGCTGGAGGCGGACCGCCGGCTCAAGTCCAATGACGGTGGTGATCGTGCCTGGCTACAGAGCAAGATCGACCTGTACGAAGCCTATGCCGCCAATGTGCTGGGCCACTGTTCGTCGCGCCTGGCTGCCGTGGGGCAGGGCGGGGATCTGCTCAAGCGGCTGGGCGCTGAGGTGTTGGGATAGGTGACCTTCCCCCGTCACACGGGGGAGGATCAGTTACGTCGGTTCAAGCCCCGCCCGGTGCTGACCGCGGCCTTGCCGAACTTGTCTCTGAGGGCGTCGATGGCCTTTTCGGCCTTCAGCGCCCGCGCCTCGCTGGAGCCGAAGAGGTCTGAGGCGATGTCGGACGGCTCGACCAGATCGGCGATGCCGACGCCGATCAGGCGGTAGGACGGACCGATCTCGCGGGCCAGCAGCTCGCGCGCCTGGGCGAACAGGGTGCGGGCGGTCTGGGTCGGCTCGGCCAGGGTGCGCCGCCGGGTCAGGATCTTGAAGTCGGACTTGCGTAGCTTGAGGGTCAGGACCCGTCCGGCCACGCCTTCGCGCCGGGCCTGTGAGGCCAGCCGGTCGCACAGCGGCCACAGCACGTTCTCCAGGGCGTTCAGGTCGGACAGGTCATCGTCAAAGGTGGTCTCGCAGCTCATGGCCTTGCGCTCGCTGTCAGGGTCGACGGGACGATTGTCCCGCGCATGGGCCAGGCTGTGCAGACGCAGGCCATGTTCTCCATAACGCTGGGCCAGCGCCTTGGGTTCGGCCGCCGCCAGATCGCCGACCGTGCGATAGCCGTCCGAGATCAGGGTTCGGGCGAAGACCGGGCCGACGCCGGGCAGGATCGAGACCGACCGGCCGGCCAGGAAGGCTGGGGCCTCGACCTGACCGATGACGGCGAACCCGCGCGGCTTGTCGAGGTCCGAAGCGATCTTGGCCAGAAAGCGATTGGCCGATAGTCCGATCGAGACGGACAATCCCACCTCCCGCTCGATCCGCTGCTGCAGATGAGCCAGCTGGAAGGCCGGTGGGCCGCCGTTCAGGCGCTCGGTACCGCTGAGGTCGATCCAGGCCTCATCCAGCGACAGGGTCTGGACCAGGGGTGTCAGGGCCCGCACCTGATCGAAGATTGTGCGGCTGGCGGCCTTGTACTTGGCAAAGTCCGGCTTGATCACCACCGCCTCCGGGCAGGCCTTCAGCGCCTTGAACATGGGCATGGCCGAGCGCACGCCGTACTGGCGGGCAATGTAGCAGCAGGTGGTGACCACGCCCCGCCGGGCCCCACCGACAATGAGCGGCCGGTCGCGTAGCTCTGGCCGGTCACGCTTTTCCACCGAGGCATAGAAGGCGTCGCAGTCCAGGTGTGCAATCTTCAGACGGCCCAGTTCGGCGTGGACGAGAACGCGCGGCGAGCCACAGGCCGTACAGCGGCCGGCCGTTGCGGCATCGCGGGTCAGACAATCTCGACAGAGGGCCTGCACGGCTTCAATCGACCTTAAGGTTTGCCCACCATAGTGCACGAAACGGCAGGTCCAGGCGCGCAATCAGCGACCGGACCGAGGCCAAACAGATGGTGTGGGTTGATGATGTCCAAGAAGGTCCTCATCGTCGAGGATAACGAGCTGAACATGAAGCTCTTTCATGATCTGCTCGATGCTCAGGGATACGAGACCCTGCAAACCCGAGAGGGCTTGCAGGCGCTGGCCCTGGCGCGCCAGCACCGGCCCGACCTGATCCTCATGGATATCCAGCTGCCCGAGGTCTCGGGGCTGGAGGTCACGAAATGGCTGAAAGAGGACGACGAGCTGTCGCACATTCCTGTGGTGGCGGTGACAGCCTTTGCCATGAAGGGTGATGAAGAACGCATCCGCGAGGGCGGCTGCGAAGCCTATATCTCCAAGCCGATTTCCGTGATGAGCTTCCTCGACACGGTTCGCCGCCATCTGGGCTGAGGTGAGCCCGGATGACCGCCCGCATTCTCGTTGTCGATGACGTCGATACCAATATTCGTCTGCTTCAGGCGAAGCTGTCGGCGGAATATTTCGACGTCATCACGGCGACGGATGGCGAGACGGCCCTGCTCAAGGCGGTGTCCGAGCAGCCGGATCTGATCCTGCTGGACGTCATGATGCCGGGTCTGGATGGGTTTGAGGTCTGCCGGCGCCTGAAAGTCGGGAGCGCCACGCGGCACATCCCGGTCGTCATGGTCACCGCCCTGGACGGGCGCGAAGACCGCATCCGAGGCCTGGAAGCGGGCGCGGATGACTTTCTGGCCAAGCCTCTGGACGATCTCATGCTGTTTGCGCGCGTGCGCTCGCTGACCCAGCTGAAGGCATCCATCGAGGAACTGCGCAAACGCGAGGAATCGGGTCGGCGGATGGGCCTTCTGGAAGGCTCCGCATTCCGGCAGAAATCGAGCGGTGGGCGCGTGCTGGTCGTCGATGACCAGACCCGCCAGGCTGAGAAGATCGCTGCCGAGCTGTCGAGCGATCATCGTGTCACGGTGATGGACGACCCTGAGCGGGCGCTGACGGCCGCGCGCGGGCCGGTCGATCTGATCATCATCAATGGGGTTTCCGAAACTTTTGACGGCCTCAAGCTGATCGCCCAGATCCGGTCCAATGCGATCAGCCGGGCAGCACCGGTCCTGGCCATCGTCGACGTCCATGAGCGCCCGCGTGTGGTCAAGGCCCTGGAGCTGGGGGCCAACGACATTCTGGCTCGACCAATCGACCCGCAAGAGCTGGCGGCGCGCTGCCGGACGCTGATGCGACACAAGCGGTACGCCGACTCGCTGCGGAACAAGCTGGATCACAGCCTGGAGATGGCGGTCACCGATCCGCTGACCGGGCTGCACAATCGGCGCTATCTTCTGGGCCAGCTCGATCCGCTGGTCGATCATGCCGGCAGGGGCGGCACGCCTGCGTCCGTGCTGATCCTGGACATCGACCACTTCAAGTCGATCAACGATTCGTTCGGCCACGACGCCGGTGACGAGGTCCTGGTTGAGTTCGCCGTACGCCTGGCGACCAATGTGCGAGCGGTCGATCTGCCTTGTCGTTACGGCGGAGAGGAGTTCGTCGTCATCATGCCCGAGACGCGGGTCGAGGATGCCAAGATCATCGCCGATCGTATCCGAGCCCAGGTGGCCGGGACGCCCTTCATGGTGATGGAGGGCCGGGAGAGCCTGAACGTGACGATTTCGATTGGAGTGGCGGCGACGACCGGAGAGGGCGATAGCGTTGAGGCGGTGCTCAAGCGAGCCGACGAGGCGCTCTATGAGGCCAAGCAGGGCGGCCGGAACCGCGTCATCGCCAGAGCCGCGTAAGCAAAAACGCCCGGCGCAAGGCCGGGCGTCCGCAAAGTCAGCAAGGCGAGTGCCTTATTTGATTTTGCCTTCCTTGAACTCGACGTGCTTCTTGGCGACCGGATCGTACTTGCGCACGACCATCTTCTCGGTCTGGGTGCGGGCATTCTTCTTGGTGACGTAGAAGTAGCCGGTGTCCGCCGTCGAGTTCAGGCGGATCTTGATGGAGGCGGGCTTGGCCATCGGGAAAAACCTTGCTGCGGCGCAAAAGCCGCGGAAATCGAGAGCGGCGGAACATACTCAGGAAGGCCGGGAAGTCAACGGCTGCTTGGCGACTGCGGATTCGCAAGGCTAGGGTGCGGCATGAAAACCCTTTCCCTGATCGCCTCCGCCCTTGTTCTGAGCGCCTGCGCCAGCGCGCCGCAAGCCCCCTCTGACCCCCAGGACGCCTTTTTCCAGCGGCTCAGCGCCCTATGCGGCCAGACCTTCGAGGGCCGGGTGACAACCGATGATCCCGCCGATGACGATTTCCGGGCGCAACGGCTGGTGATGCAGGTGCGCGACTGTTCGGACGATGAGATCGGCATTCCGTTCGCGGTCGGCGAGGATCGCTCGCGCCGCTGGGTGATCACCCGCACCGAGGTGGGCCTGAGGCTGAAGCACGATCACCGCGACGAAAACGGCGAGATCCACGGCTATCATATGTATGGTGGCGACACGGCAGGACCTGGCACCGCCGAGCGCCAGGAATTCCCCGTCGACCAGGACTCGATCGACCAGTTCAATGCGGCGGGGGCCACGGTCTCGACGACCAACGTCTGGGCGATGGAAGTCCGGCCGGGCGACGCGTTTGTCTATGAGCTGAGCCGACCCAACCGGCTGCTCCGGGTGGAGTTCGATCTGACGCGGCCGGTCGAGTCCTAGACCGGCCGCCACCCCTCTAGGGGCCTGACCGTCGCGCACGTCGGCGTGCCGTCCTTGCCGCGGCCGGGCAGGACCGCTTCGAGCAAGGCGCCCTGGCGGGCCTGATCGAGCAGGGGCGCGGGAATGTCGTGGATGTCGATCTTGGCGCGGCGTTGCCAGTCGGCGGCGTGATCGCCGGCCATGGAGCATAGATAAAGCGGCGCATCGGCCCCTCGCGGCACACGAAATCGCCCAGGAAACGGCCGTCGTCGGTCAGGCGGATCGGGACGTCGAAGCTGAGCGGGGCATTGGTTGCGATGCGTGGGTCGAACACCGCCTCCTTCTGCTGGAGGCTGTAGTGCACGCCGGGGACCGGATCGGCGATGGTCAGGCGCAGGGTAACGACGGCTTCGGAGCTCAATCCATCGCCTCGATCTGGTGTTTGCCGCGCACGAAGTGGACGAAGGGGGCAGGACGCTCGGGATCGTTGAGGCGGCGGCCGACTTCGCCGATGACGAAGCGGGTGATGGCCGGCAGGTCCAGGCTCTCGGCCTCTTCCCAGGGGATCCAGGCGATCTCGTCCAGTTCGCCCGAGCCGTCGATGTCGCGGCTGAGCAGAGCCGAGCCGTCGGCCATGAAGAAGCGGGCGTCAAAGCGACGAGCGCGGCCCGGCGGGGTGATGGCGCGGGCCACATAGGTCAGGGCCGACAGGTCCGGCACGGCTCCGGCGGCGCGGTAGTCTCTCCACGGCCCGGCGACCGAGGCCGGCGGGGCCTTGCGTCCGACGATCAGGCCGGTTTCCTCAAAGGTCTCGCGGATGGCGGTCAGGGCCAGGGCGCGGGCCCGGTGCGGGGCTGCGGCGGCGGTCAGGCGGGCGGCGCTGCGCGCATCGAAGTCGCCGGTCGAGGCGGCGCGGAAGTCCGAGCGGTCGATGCGTCCCCCTGGAAAGACCCATTTGGCGGCCATGAAGACATGGCCCTGGGCGCGGCGGCCCATCAGCACCTTGCCGTCGCGCACCAGGATCAGGGTGGCGGCGTCCTTGGGCCGCATCCGCGCGCCGGTGACCGGGGCGTCGGCGAGGTCCTGGCGTGGGTCGAAGGGGGTGGTCAAATCGTCTCTCCGCCCCATCGCGAAGGCGATGGGGAGGTGGCTCGGCGCGAAGACGCGACGAGACGGAGGGGGCGGCGCTGGCCTTGCAGAGGGGGGCTGTGGAGAGATGGCCTGGAGAGAGCGGCGACGCCCCCTCCACCACTTCGTGGTCCCCCTCCCCATATCGCTTCGCTCATGGGGAGGAGTGTCATCGGCGCTTTCCCTTCGGACCCTTGCCCGGCTTGGGGCCGCCGGGGCGGCCCTTGCCGCGGGGCTTGCCTGAGGGTGGGCCGCCGCGGTCACGCACGCCCAGGCGCGGGCGTGGGGCGTTGGGATCGGCGGGGGCCGGCTCGCTGAGCATTTCGAACAGCAGACCGCCGGTCAGGGGGACGGCTTCCAACAGGCGCACATCGACGGTGCGGCCCAGCGTCCAACGCTTGCCGGTGCGCTGGCCGACCAGGGCGTGGGCGCGGTCGTCGTGAATGAAATATTCGTCGCCCAGATCGCGCACAGGGACCAGGCCGTCGGCGCCGGTCTCTTCCAGGCGAACGAACAGGCCGAACTTGGTCACGCCGGTGATGCGGCCGGAGAAGATGGCGCCGGTGCGGTCGGCCAGGAAGGCGGCGACATAGCGGTCGTTGGCGTCGCGTTCGGCGGCCATGGCCCGGCGCTCGGTCATGACGATGTGTTCGGCGGTGGCTTCGAGCTGGCTGATTTCCTTGTCGGTCAGGCCGTCCGAGCCGAGGCCCAGCGCGCGGATCAGACCCCGGTGCACGATCAGGTCGGCGTAGCGGCGGATCGGCGAGGTGAAGTGGGCGTAGCGGTCCAGGTTCAGGCCGAAGTGGCCGACGTTCTCAGAGCTGTAGATCGCCTGCATCTGGGTGCGCAGCACGACCTCATTGACGATGTCGCCGTGCGGGCCGTCGCGGGTTTCGTTCAAAAGGGCGTTGAAGCGTTCGGTGCGCGGCGCCTCGCCCTTGCTCCAGCGCAGGCTGAGGGTGTGCAGGAAGTCCGACAGATTGAAGATCTTCTCCTGGCTGGGCGCGTCGTGGACGCGGTAGATCAGGGGCGTCTTCTTCTGCTCCAGGGTCTCGGCGGCCGAGACATTGGCCTGGATCATCATCTCTTCGATCAGGCGGTGGGCCTCCAGCGAGCGGCGTGGCTCGATGGAGACGACCTCGCCGGCCTCGTTCAGCCTGATCTTGCGCTCGAGAGTTTCGATGGCGAGCGGCGAGCGGCGCTCGCGGCCGATCAGCATGGTCCGGTAGGCGGCCCACAGGGGCTTGAGGATCGGTTCCAGGATCGGGCCGGTGACGTCGTCGGGCTGGCCGTCGATGGCGCCTTGCGCCTGTTCATAGGAGACCTTGGCGGCCGAACGCATCAGGCCGCGCGTGAAGGTGTGACCTATCTTTTTGCCGGTCTTGTCGAAGACCATGCGCACGGCCAGGCAGGCGCGATCCTCGCCCTGGCGCAGGGAGCACAGGTTGGACGACAGGGCGTGCGGCAGCATCGGCTCGACCCGGTCGGGGAAATAGGTGGAGTTGCCCTTGTCGCGGGCCTCACGGTCCAGCGCCGTGCCCAGGCGGACATAGGCGGCGACATCGGCGATGGCGACCCAGACGATCCAGCCGCCCTTGTTCTTGGGATCGGGGTCCGGTTCGGCATAGACGGCGTCGTCGTGATCGCGCGCGTCAGCCGGGTCGATGGTGATCAGGGGGATCTGGCGGAGATCCTCGCGGCCCTTGAGGGTGGGCGGCTTGGCGTCCTGCGCCTCCTGTTCGGTGGCGTCGGTAAAGCCGGTGGGCAGGCCGTGGCTGTGGATGGCGATCAGGGAGGCGGCGCGGGGCTGGTCCTCGCGGCCGACCACCTCAAGCACGCGGCCCGGCTTGGGACCGTAGCGGGTCGGCCGGCCGGCCAGTTCGGCCAGAACCAGATCGCCGTCCTTGAGCTTGCGTTCGTCGGCCTCGCGCTCGGTGAGGGTCAGGACGTCCTTGACCTTGCGGTCGACCGGTTCGATGCGGATTTCGCGGCGGCCCTTGCGGACGACGCCGAGGATGCGGTGGGCGCTCTGGCCCAGCTTCTTGATCAGGCGGGCCTCGATCTGATCGCCCTGGCGCTCGAAGCGGACCAGCAGTCGATCACCCAGGCCGGGGGCGCCGGCGGCCTTCTCATTGCGGTCGGGGGCCAGGCGAGCCAGGGGCGCGTCGTTGCCGCCCTTGGTCAGGCGGACATAGAGCTCGCCGTCGGCGTCGCGCTCGACGACGTCAACGACGCCGGTCGGCGGCAGGGAGCCGGCCTCGGCGAAGCCCTTGCGGCCACGCTTGCCGATACGGCCGTCGCCTTCAAGGTCGCGGATCATGTCGCGCAGGGCCCGGCGTTCGGCCCCTTTCAGGCCAAAGGCGCGGGCGATGTCGGATTTTTCAGTCTCTCCGGCGTCGCGGAGGAAGCGGACGAGCTCGTCCTTGGTCGGCAGGCCCTTGGGCCTGCGGGTGTTGTTTTTTGTCATTGGCCCTGAATGTAGGGCCGCCGGCGATAGAATGCGAGGGGCGGTATCGGCGACAGCCGAAACCGCCCGCCGGCTTCCCGGCGGGCGGCAGGTCGGATCCGGTTTGGGGGATCAGTAGATTTGATCGTGATCGCCGGAGGCTGGATCACGGCGGGTATTGTCCGGCATCTCGGCCGGTCGCTGGTGAAACTCGCGGGCGGTCAGATTGGCCATGACTTCACCCCGGACCTCGGCCGAGACTCGCGCGGCTTCGATGCCCCGCACGGCACCGTCGGCGCTGCGCACCAGCACCTGGCCGGCGCGGTTGGCCGTCGCGTGTGTGAAACCGACCACCTCGCCCAGGGTGTCGCCGTCGCGGGCGCGTACACGGGCACCGACGCGGGCGTCCAATCCGACCGAGGTGCCGTCAGAGGAGACACCGGCATCGCCGTCGGCCGGGACCCCGACCGAGGCTGAGGCGGAATGGTCGCGATCGACAGTATGGCGGGTGCCGCGGACTGTTTCGCGGGTGAAGTCGCGAGTGGCGCCGACGGTGTCGCGAACGCCGAGGTCGCCGGGGCGCACAGAGACGCCGCCGCCGACGTTGCCGCTGATCCCCCCCAGGACCTGCGCCGACGCTGGCGCGGCCAGTGCGACCACAGCCGCGCCGACCATAAGTGCAAGACTACGCATGGAACATCTCCACAGCGCGGACGGGGGCGTCCGCGCAAAGTTAACCCAGGGGAAACTTTTGGGTTCCCAGTAATCAACATTACCGTTGATAAGGTTCGGAAAATACTCTCTTCGGTGGCAATAGGCCAAAACGAAACCGACCGCCGATTTCCCGACGGGCGCGCTTCAATCCGGGATGGCCCTCGACACTATTCGTCCGCTGGCGGCACGTCGGTGGCTTCCTCGTCAGCGGTGGTCGGCTCCAGCAGGCTGGGTGGCAGAACTTCTTCCGGCGTCAGGCCGACGTCTTGCAGCGTCGCCGGAGCCGCGGTGATGTTTGCGCGGACACGCCGCGCGGCGTGCTCACAGCGCCCCGGCAGGCCGAAGAACAGATCGAAGGCCGCCTGTCGCTCATCGGCATTGGTGTTGTTCAGATAAGGTTGCCAACGAGTCATGGCGCGATCATAGGCCCCTTGAGCGACGGCGATCTGGGCCGGGGTGGCGCGGGCTCCACCGACCGCGCGGGCGCTTTCGAAGTCCTGGCGCTCGAGCCGGCCCAGGCGCATCAGTTCGGCATCTGCACCGTCGCCCAAGGTTTCGCCCAGCTGGACGTGGCCCGAGATCAGCCCGTCACAATAGCCGAGGAAGCCGAAATCATCCGCCGGTACACCCGTCGGCAGCGGATAGGCATAGGCCATGGCCTCACGCCGGCGCACCGACTCGGCGGATTCGGTCGGAGCCACCCGCGCGGTCATCATCGGGCCGTCCTGGATGGCGAGTGCGAGGGTGGCGGCAAAGGCGAGGGTAAGGGGCATGGAAATCGTCTTCCTGCGAAACGGGAACGACCCATCCTGGGCCGCGGTTGTGGCGTTTTCTAGCCGTGCAGCAAGGCCTGCGCCACCTCACCACACCTGACGGTGAGCGTGAGTGCATTGACGTGGGGCGCCGCCGGACCGACATTAGGCAACCGGTCACCGCCGACGGCGTTTCCGGTCTGAGGATCATGATGAACCGTATTCACACCTTCCGTCTGGGACCGCCGCCCGCCGATCAGGGGCTGGGGGCCATGCTCGGCTGGCTCATGGCCGTGGTCGTCGGCGGCTTCGCCGTTCTGATCGGGGCGCTGTTCGCCCTGTTCGCAGGACTGGCGGTGGCCATCGTGGCGGCCTTCGCCTGGATCGCGGTGAAGCTGGCACGCCTGACCGGCGGCCGCGCGCGTCAGGCGCGTCCGGCCTCCAGCTCGGTCGGGGCCGGCGACGGTGATCTGATCGACGCCCGCAAGGTCGGTGACCAGTGGGTGGCCTACGGCTACGACCAGCCGTCGCGCTGAGCGCGGCATGGCCCTGACCCTAATCGACAAGCCGACACCCAATGTCGATGCCCGGCGTACTGTGCCGGACATGATCATCCTGCACTACACAGGGATGCGGACGGGTGCCGCCGCCATTGAGCGCCTGTGTGATCCCGAGGCACGGGTTTCGGCCCACTATGTGGTCGAGGAAGACGGTCGGATCTATCGCCTGGCGGACGAAGCGCGGCGTTGCTGGCACGCGGGCGTCTCGCACTGGCGCGGCGAGGAAGAGCTGAATCACGCCTCCATAGGCATCGAAATCGTCAATCCCGGCCACGAATGGGGCTATCGCGCCTTTTCTGAGGCCCAAATCCAGGCGGTGATCGCCCTGGTAGCCGATATCCGCACGCGCTGGACGGTGCCGAACGACCGCATCATCGGCCATTCCGACGTCGCTCCGGACCGCAAGGAAGACCCCGGCGAGCTGTTCCCGTGGAAGCGCCTGGCCGAGGCCGGGCACGGCCTGTGGTTCGAGCCGGCCATCGAGCGCGTCGCGGCGCTGGGCCCACCCATCGGGCCGGGTGAGGAGGGACTGGGCGTGGTCGTGCTGCAAGCGGGCCTGAGGCGGCTGGGCTACGGGCTGGAACAGACCGGCATCTATGACGAGGCTACCCGACTGACGGTCACCGCCTTCCAGCGGCACTGGCGGCAAGACAACATCGACGGCATTGCGGACGGCGAGACTCGAGCGCGGCTGGTGGGGCTGTTGCAGCTAGCCAGTGCGGAGAGCGTGACCGGGGTGCTGGACTAGGCCTGCGCCGTCGGGCAATTGACGCCCGTCAGACGGTCGGGCGGTCGCGGCGTTTCGGCGTCGAGGAAAGTCCGGGCTCCACGGCGAAAAGGCGGCGGGTAACGCCCGCCCGGGGTGACCCGAGGGATAGCGCCACAGAAAGCAAACCGCCCCGATTTCGGTCGGGGTAAGGGTGAAAGGGTGGGGTAAGAGCCCACCGCGGACCTGGCGACAGGGACGGCATGGCAAGCCCCGCCTGGAGCAAGACCGAATAGGGACACCGCACACCCTCGGGTGTAGGGCTCGCCGGCCCGAGGTGTCCGGGTAGGTCGCGAGAACCGTCCAGCAATGGACGGTCCAGAGGAATGACCGTCACCCGCTTGCGGGGACAGAACCCGGCTTACAGACCGTCTGACATTTTTCCCAAGTTTACCATCCTGGTCGATGCTGCCTCCGGCGCAGAGCCGGAAAAACCCTATCCGTGCGCGCAATTGCGATATCACCCCGGACTGCCGCCGAGTGGCTATCGGAGGCAGTAAGTATGCGTTCTATTTTTGTTCTAGTTATTACTAACCACTGTTCTTTTTACTTGGATTTGACCTTTCAGAGTCAGCGAGTGTCATTGCATCCCAGATAGGAACATGGTAACCCAGAGATTAAGAAGCGGGAGGGGCCATCGGATCGTCCGGTGGGGCCGGTTTCAGGGATCAGGGGCGGACCTAAGGGGTCCGGGCGCGCGCGGGTGTTTCTCTCAACCTTCGAGAAGCCGCTAGATTCCAAGAGGCGCTTTGTCGTCCCTGCTGACTACCGAAACGTTGAGGATGGCTCCCAGGACGAACTCTTCGTCTTTCCGTGCCTGTCCGAGCCGTGCCTGGAGGCCGGCGGCATCGCCCTCAAGAAAGAATACGAGGTCATGGTGGCGAAGCTGCCGTTCGGCCATGACTCGCGCAAATCCCTGACGCTCAAGGTTTTCGCCCAATCCAAGACGCTGGCTTATGACACGGCCGGCCGGATCACCCTGCCGGAGGCCATGTGCGCGCGCTTTGGCCTGAGGGCCGAGGTGGTGCTGGTCGGCATGATGGATCGTTTCCTGATCTGGGAGCCGGAGGCCTATCGGCCCTGGGCCGAGAAGATGGACCGCATGGCCGATGAAAGCATCGCGGCCCTTGCCAATGTCGAATATGCCCGCCTGACCGGAGGTGAGGCATGAGCCGTCCGCACCTGTCGGTCATGCTGGATGAGGTGCTGGCGGCCGCCGCCCCCAGGAGCGGTGACCTGGTCATCGACGGTACCTTTGGGGCGGGGGGGTATTCACGTGCCTTCCTGGAGCGTGGCTGTGAGGTCATCGGCCTGGATCGTGACCCGACCGTCCAGGCCCACGCGGACCGGTTGGCGAACGACTTTCCGGGCCAGTTTCGATTGGTTCGTTGCCGTTTCTCGGAGATGGCCGAGGCCCTGGCCGAGGTCGGGCCGGCGTCGTGCGATATCGTCGTGCTCGATATCGGCGTCTCGTCGATGCAGCTCGATCAGGCCGAGCGCGGATTCTCGTTCCAGAAGGACGGGCCGCTGGATATGCGGATGTCCTCGGAAGGTCCGACGGCGGCCGATCTGGTCAATACGCTCGACCACGGCCCGCTGGCACACCTGATCAAGGAATATGGCGAAGAGCGCGAATCCGGGCGGATCGCCTCGGCTATCCTTCGCCGCCGCGCCGAGCGGCCATTCAGCCGCACCCTGGACCTGGCCGAGGTCGTCGAAAAGGCGGTCGGAGGCCGCCGTGGCGCGCCGATTCATCCCGCGACGCGAACCTTTCAGGCGCTGCGCATCGCCGTCAATGACGAGCTGGGAGAGCTGTCCGCTGGCCTTGAGGCTGCCGAGCAGGTCCTGAAGCCGGGTGGGCGTCTGGTGGTGGTGACGTTCCATTCGCTCGAAGATCGTCTTGTAAAGCGGTTCCTGAATGCCCGCGCCGGCAAGGGCGGCGGTGGTTCGCGGCACCTGCCGCCCCAGAAGGATGTAGCGCGTCCCAGTTTCGAACTGGTCGGCAAGGGTCTGGTTGAGGCTGGTGCCGCGGAAGCCCAGGTCAATCCGCGCGCGCGGTCGGCCAAACTGCGGGCGGCGATCCGCACCGAGGCACCGGTCTGGAGGGCGGCGGCATGAACACGTCCCATATCCGCTCACGCCGCAGCCGACTCCGAATGCTGGAACTGTCGGCTTTTCTGTGCCTGGTGGCTCTGGTCGCCTGGGTCTATGTCGCCAAGGCGACGGGGGCCGACGAGCGTGCGACCATCCGCAACATCGAGTCCGATATCCGCTCGGAGCAGCGCGATATCCGTCGACTTCGCGCCGAGGCCGCAACGCTGGAGCAACCGGCCCGGCTTGAAGCCCTGGTCCGCGAGCACACGGATCTCGCTCCGGTCGAGCCGATCAACGAGACGCGGCCGGAAAACCTCGATGCCATCGTCAGTGAGGTCGGGCACCAGGTGGAGGTCCAGCAATGAGCCTGATCGACCTGGGGCGTCGCGTGCTGCCGCGTGCCAATGCCCGCCGGCTGGCGGACTGGTGGCAGGGCCTTGAACACGCCTTTGAGAAGGCGGGGGCCGACGAACGCGTCGAGAACGACACCCGCTTCCGCATGACCATTGTGGCCGGGGTCTTCACGCTGCTGTTCGCAGTCCTGATGATCGGGGCGGCCAAGGCGGCGCTCTTCTCCGGGCAGGTTCACGAGAGCTCCGGCCCTGCGGTCCTGACGCTCCAGCGCGGCGATCTGACGGATCGCAACGGCCTGCTGCTGGCGACCAACCTGCCGCACTATCGTCTGGTGATCGTTCCGAACGAGACGGTGGATCGCCAGTTCGTCCGGCAGTCCGTGCTGTCGGCCCTGCCGGATCTGCCGCGGGCCGGTCGCCGCCGCCTCGACCTGGTGCTGGCGGGCGGCGAGCGCGGTTTCATCGTCGGTGGCCTGACGGAGGCACAGCGTCAGCGTGTCCACGACCTGGCGCTGGGAGGGCTCTATTTCGAAGAAGAGGACGCCCGCGAGTACCCGCTGCACGACCTGGGGGTTCATGTCGTCGGCTTCACCGACCAGGACGGCCAAGGGGTCACCGGCGTTGAGGCTGCCTTCAACGAAGAGATTCGTCAGGCTGGCCGCTATGGTCATGAGTTCCCCATCTCGATCGACCTGCGGGTCCAGGGCGCACTGGAGAGCGAGCTGGAGGCGGTCGCTGTCGATCAACAGGTAATCGGTGCGGTCGGGCTGGTGACGAACATCCGCACGGGTGAGGTCTTGGCCATGGCCTCCTACCCCGACTTCGACCCCAATCAGCGCCGCGATACGCCTCAGTCGAGCTTTACCAATAGAGCGGCCGGTGCGGTCTGGGAGATGGGGTCGACCTTCAAGATCTTCTCGATCGCCGCCGGTCTGGATTCAGGCACCGTACGCCCTGATACAGTGATCGACGCGGCGGGAGGGCTGAGGCTCGGCTCGCGGGTCATCAATGACTTCCATGCCGCTAACCGAGCCATGACGGTCGAGGAGGTTTTCACCCATTCGTCCAACATCGGCACCAGTCGGATCGCCGCCATGATGGGGGGTGATACCCTGCGGTCGTACTATGACGAGTTCGGTCTTCTGGACCGGCTCCAGATCGGCCTGGCGGAATCGACAGCCCCTCTGGTGCCGTCGCGCTGGGACGCCAATACGGTCGCCTCGGCCTCGTTCGGACACGCCATCGGGGTCACGCCACTCCAGATGGCGGCCGGTGTCGGGGCCATCATGAATGGCGGCATCTATGTCCCGTTGACCCTGCGCCCGGTGACCAACCGCGATCGCCTCCAGGGCCACCGCGTCGTTTCGCCCCAGACGTCGCTCCAGATGCTGGGCCTGATGCGCCTGAACGTGACCTCAGGTTCGGGGCGGCGCGCCGACGTCGATGGCTTTTCGGTCGGGGGCAAGACCGGAACCGCCGAGAAATACACCAATGGCCGCCCGGATCGGACCCGTGTCGTCTCGTCTTTCGTCTCGGTCTTTCCGACCGAGGGGCCGGCTGACCAGGACCGCTATCTGGTGCTGATCCTGCTCGATGAACCGCGCGGCTCGGCCCAGTCCGGCGGAGGGCGCACAGCGGGCCTTACGGCGGCACCGGCGGTAGGCCGGGTGATCCGCCGGATCGGGCCGTTCCTGGGTGTGCGCCGCCAGCGGACGGGCGAGCCGACCGCCGAGACGCTCCAGCCGCTGTCCGAAGCCGATGCAATGACGAGGGGGCCGGAATGACCGCGCTGCGCCTGTCCGACATCGTTCGCCGTGACCTGGCCTCTGACCCGGTCATCACCGGAGTCACCTCCGACAGCCGCCGGGTGGGCGAGGGAACGCTCTTCGCCGCTCTGCCGGGTGCCATGACCGATGGACGCGCCTTCATCCCCCAGGCCCTGTCTCAGGGGGCTGCCGCCGTGCTGGCCCCGGCTGATACGCCCGAAGACGTCGCGCCGTTGCTGGTCAGGTCGGGCGACGTCCGGCGGGCCTATGCCTTGGCGGCTCGCGCCTTCTATGGCGACCAGCCCAGGATCTGCGTGGCGGTGACCGGTACCAATGGAAAAACCTCGGTCGCGACCTTCTGTCGCCAGATCTGGACACAGCTAGGACACCATGCTGCCAGCATGGGCACGCTGGGTGTCGTAGCCGGCGATGAGGTCCTGACCGGCCCGGGCCTCACCAGTCCGGACGCCGGCGATGCGGCCCGGATGCTGGCCGAACTGGCGGGTCGCGGTGTGACCCACCTGGCCCTCGAGGCCTCGTCGCACGGCCTGGACCAGCGCCGGATTGACGGGGTCAATCTGGCAGCGGCCGGATTCACCAACCTCAGCCAGGATCACCTCGACTACCACGCCGACATGGCCAGCTATCGTGATGCCAAGCTACGCCTGTTCGACACCCTGCTGCCGCGAGGCCGCACCGCAGTCCTGAACGCGGATTCCGAGGTCTATAACGCCTTTGCCGGAGCCGGGATCATGGCCGGCCTGGGGGTCATGTCCGTAGGCGAGCGGGGGCGGGATATCGGACTGGTGTCGCGGCGCGCTACGCCGGACGGTCAGCGACTGGTGATCGAAAGCCGGGGCGAGCGGCACGAGGTTCTGCTGCCGCTGGCGGGGGCCTTCCAGGTGGAAAATGCGCTGGTGGCGGCCGGGCTGTGTGTCGCGGCCGGCGATGCGCCGGCGGACGTGATCGCGGCCCTGTCCCACATCAAGGGGGCGGCCGGTCGACTTCAACGGGTTGGAACCACCGCTTCGGGCGCTGAGGCCTATGTCGATTACGCCCATACGCCCGACGGTCTCAAGACGGTGCTGAGCGCCCTTCGCCCCCATGCCAAGGGGCGGCTGGTTGTGGTGTTCGGCGCAGGCGGCGACCGCGATCGTGGCAAGCGTGTGCTGATGGGGCAGGTGGCGGCGAAACTGGCAGATGTCGCCATCGTCACCGACGACAATCCCCGATCCGAAGACCCTGCGGCCATTCGGGCGGAGATCCGCCGCGGCAGCCCCGACGCGCGCGAGATCGGGGATCGCCGCCAGGCGATCGCCACCGCCGTCGCCGGCCTCAGGGCTGGAGATGTGCTCGTCGTCGCCGGAAAAGGCCACGAGCAGGGTCAAATCGTCGGCGAAACGGTCTATCCGTTCGACGACGCGACCGAGGTCGCAAAGGCTATCAGGGACGCTGAGTAATGTCTGAACCCCTTTGGACCGCCCGCGAAGTCGCTGCGGCGACCGGCGGTCTGGCCGACGGCGAGTTTTCGGCCCAGGGGGTCACCTTCGACAGTCGTGAGGTCCAGCCCGGTGACCTGTTTGTCGCCCTCCAGGGTGCGCGCGACGGCCATGAATTCGTTGCCGGTGCCTTCGCTGCGGGTGCCGCCGGCGCGCTTGTCTCGCAGCCGGTCAACGGCGGCCCGTTTGTCCTGGTCGGCGATACCCTGTCGGCGCTTGAAGCCCTCGGTCGAGAGGCGCGTGATCGGGGGCCACAGGTGCGGCGCGGGGCCGTCACCGGCTCGGTCGGCAAGACCAGCGTCACCCAGGCGATCCGCGCCGGACTGGACCTGGCCGGCGCGGCCCATGGCTCGGTCAAGTCGTTCAACAACCACATCGGCGTACCCCTGACTCTGGCGCGGATGCCGCGTGACGTCGAACGCGCCGTCTTCGAGATCGGCATGAACCACGCCGGTGAGATCGGCCCGCTGTCGCGCATGGTCCAGCCGCACGCGGTCTGCGTCACCACCGTCGGGCCGGTCCATATCGAGAATTTCCCCGATGGCGAGGCCGGCGTCGCGCGTGCCAAGGCCGAGATTTTCGAGGGTCTGGGGCCGGGAGGCGTGGCCGTGCTGAACGGCGATGACCGCTGGTTCGACCTGCTCAAACACGCTGCCCTGGAGCGGGGCGCGCGCGTGGCGGTGTTCGGATCGAATCCTGGCGGCGACGCCGTCCTGACCGACTTCCGGCCAGACTCCGAAGGCGCGGACGTGACGGCCCGGATCTGGGGTGAGGCGGTGTCCTACCGACTGGCGCAGCCGGGCTTCCATTGGGGCCCCAACAGCCTGGCGACCTTGCTGATGCTGGAGGCCCTGGACGTGCCCCTGCCGATCGCGCTGGAGGCCCTGGCATCGTTTCGTCCCCTGGCCGGGCGTGGGGCCGCCAGGACTGTGGCCATTCCCGGCGGGTCGTTCCTGCTGATCGACGAGAGTTACAACGCCAACCCGATCTCCATGGTCGCCGGGTTCCGAAATCTTGCCGCGCGCCGTGATGTTGTGGGCCGTCGCATTGTGGTCCTGACCGATATGCTGGAGCTGGGCGACCAGTCCGAAACCCTGCACGCCGGCCTCGCCGAACCCATTGTCGCGGCAGAAATCGACCTGGTGTTTACCGCCGGGAAAGCGATGCAGTCTCTGGATCGGGTCCTGCCTGCAGAAAAGCGGGGGAGTTGGGCCGAGGATGCGGCTGCGCTGGCACCCGTCGTCACTGCGGCGGTTCGGCCCGGCGATGTGGTCATGGTTAAGGGGTCCAACGGCTCACGCGCTTCGCTGATTGCGAAGGCACTGGCCGAACTGGAGGCCGTTCGGGAAGTCTGATGTTCTATCTGCTCTATCTCTATTTTGCGGACTTCGCGCAGGAATATCCGCTGCTGAACTTGCTGCAGTATCAGACAGTGCGGGTCGGCCTGGCCCTGTTCACCGGGCTGTTCGTGGCCATCGGCATGGGCAGCCGCTTCATCGACTGGATGCGGTCCAAACAGGGCCGGGGCCAACCCATCCGCAAGGATGGTCCGGCCAGCCACCTGCAAACCAAACAGGGCACCCCGACGATGGGCGGGCTGATGATCCTGGCCGGGGTCTTCGCCGGTACCCTGCTATGGGCCGATCTGACCAACATCTATGTCTGGGTGGTTCTGCTCGTGACCGGGGCCTATGGCCTGCTCGGCTTTCTGGATGACTACGACAAGGTCACCAAGCAGCACCACGCCGGCCTGACCGGCAAGCAGAAGCTGGCGGTGCAGTTCGCCGTTGCCATCGTGGCGGCCGCCATCCTCGTGGCCTTTGCGCCGGTATCACCGACCTCGCCGGATCTTCAGACCTCAATCGCCTTTCCCTTCTTCAAGGCCGTTTTACTGAACCTGGGCTGGTTCTATGTGGCGTTTGCGGCCTTCACGATCGTCGGGTTTTCCAATGCCGTGAACCTGACAGACGGCCTGGACGGCCTGGCCATTGTGCCGGTGATGATGGCGGCGGCGGCCTTCGGCTTCATCAGCTATCTGGTCGGCAACTTCGTCTTCTCGGAATATCTCCAGGTCCACCACGCGCCGGGAACCGGGGAACTGGCAATCTTCCTGGCGGCTATCATCGGCGGTGGCACGGGCTTTCTCTGGTACAACGCCCCGCCAGCCAAGATTTTCATGGGTGACACCGGCTCCCTGGCCCTGGGCGGCGCGCTCGGTTCGGTAGCGGTTTCGACCAAGCACGAACTGGTGCTGGGCATCGTCGGCGGCCTGTTCGTGATCGAGGCGCTCAGCGTGATGATCCAGGTCGCCTACTTCAAGGCGACGGGCAAGCGCATCTTCCTGATGGCCCCGATCCATCATCATTTTGAAAAGCTGGGCTGGCCGGAGTCGACGGTGGTCATCCGCTTCTGGATCGTGGCGGCGATGTTCGCCCTGGTCGGCCTGAGCACCCTGAAGCTGAGATGATCCCGGCGCGTGGCTTCGAGGGCCGGGAGGTCGCCGTCTTCGGCCTGGGCCGCTCCGGCCTGACGGCGGCGCGCGCGCTCAAGGCCGGAGGGGCCGTGCCCGTCCTGTGGGACGACAGTGTCTCGGGCCGGATGCAGGCCGAAGCCGAGGGGTTCAGCGTCGAAGATCTGGCCAGTGCCGACTGGAACCGGTTCGCGGCTCTCATGCTGGCACCGGGCGTGCCCCTGACCCATCCGCGTCCGCACTGGACCGTGGTGAAGGCCCGCGAGGCCGGTGTCGAGGTGCTGGGCGATATCGAACTGTTCCAGCGCACGCTCGACAGCTTGCCAGGTGAGCGGCGGCCCAAGGTCGTGGCCATCACCGGCACCAATGGCAAGTCCACCACCACGGCCCTGATCGGCTGGGTGCTGAAACAGGCCGGGATCGAAACCCATGTGGGCGGCAACATCGGCATCGGCGTTCTGGCCCTGCCAGAGCCGACGCCGGGTGCGGTCTATGTGATCGAGGTGTCCTCCTACCAGCTCGACCTGACCGCCGGCTTTGCACCGGACGTGGCGATTCTGACCAACCTCAGCCCTGACCACCTGGACCGCCACGGCGGCATGGAAGGCTATGTGGCGGCCAAGTCCCGGCTGTTCGCCAACCCCCGTGACGGGTCCGTTGCGAGCGTCGGTGTTGACGATGGCTGGGGTCTGGAGGTGGCCGTTTCGATCAAGGATCAATGGCCGGTCGTGGCCGTCAGTACTCGCCCGTCGCCGCTCGGGGCCGCCGAAATCACGGGAGGGGCGGGCTGGATCGAAGTCGGCGATGCGCCGATCGATCTGACGTCGGCGGCGTCGCTGCCGGGGCGCCACAATGCTGAAAACGCGGCCTTTGCCTACGCCGCCGTGAGGGCCTTGGGGGTCAGCCATGAGCAGATCGTCGCCGGACTGATGTCATTTCCCGGCCTCGCGCACCGGATGGAGACGGTGGCCCAGATCGGCAAGGTCCGCTTCGTCAATGATTCCAAGGCCACCAATGCCGATGCTGCGCGCCAGGCACTGTCCAGCTATGATCGCCTCTTCTGGATCGCCGGCGGCCGCGCCAAGGATGGCGGCATCGACAGTCTGGTCGACCTGTTTCCGCGGATCGCGCGCGCCTTTCTGATTGGTGAGGCCGCGCAGGACTTCGCTCAGACGCTGGGCGATGTGCCGCACGCGGTCTGCGTCGAGATGGATCGGGCCGTTGAAATGGCCTACCGGGCCGCCGCCGACACGGGTCGCGAGGAGGTCGTGCTGTTGTCGCCGGCCTGCGCCAGCTTTGACCAGTACCCGGACTTTGAAGCGCGCGGCGAGGCCTTCCGGGCCGCCGTGCGTCGCATCACCGATGAGGAGGGCACGCCATGACCGCCTATGTTCCGCCCCTGGCCCGTGGCGACCGCTCGCTTGTCGGGAACTGGTTCTGGCAGGTCGACAAGCCGATCCTGGTGGCCGTTCTCGCCCTCATCCTGACGGGGGTGGCGCTCAGCTTCGCTTCCAGCCCGGCGGCCGCCCTGCGCGACGATTCCATCAGCGGGGACTTCTACTACGCCTGGCGCATGATCGCCTTTGCGACCCTGGGACTGGGCATTCTGATCTCAACGTCAATGTTGTCGCCCCGGCACGTCCGGCGAGTGTCTGCCCTGACCTTCCTCTTTTGCATCGGCGTCATGTGCCTGTTGCCGGTCTTCGGCAATGAGGCCAAGGGCGCGACCCGCTGGCTGGCGATCGGCCCGTTCGGCTTCCAACCGTCCGAGTTCATCAAACCTGCCTTGATCGTCCTGGCTGCGTGGATGTTCGCCGAGGGCCAGAAGGGCGAGGGCGTGCCCGGAATGTCCATCGCCTTCGGCCTTTATGGGATTACGGCGGGACTGCTCATCATCCAGCCTGACATCGGCCAGACCGTCCTGATCACGACCACCTTCATGGCCGTCTTCTTCATGGCGGGGGTTCCGCTGCGCTGGATGGCGGCGCTCATGGGCATGGCGGCGGTCGGTTTCGGGGCCATTTATCTGACTGTCGGCCATGTGCGAGACCGGTTCGCCATGTTCCTGGGTGGTGGTGAGGCCAATGACAATTTCCAACTGGCTCGCGCCCACGAAGCGATCGCGGCGGGCGGCCTGGTGGGGCGCGGCGTCGGTGAGGGCGTCATGAAGCGGCACGTCCCGGACCTGCATACGGACTTCATCTATTCGGTTGCGGCCGAAGAGTTCGGCCTGGTCTTTTCGATCATCCTGATCGGGGCGTTCGGCCTGGTCGCCGTTCGCGGGCTGCGCCGGGCGCGTGAGCTTGCCGACCCCTTTGAACAGACCGCCGCAGGGGGATTGTTCGTCCTGCTGGGTCTTCAGGCGGCCATCAATATTGCGGTCAATCTGGGCCTGGTCCCGACCAAGGGCATGACCCTGCCGTTTATCAGCTACGGCGGTTCATCGATGCTGGGGATGTGCCTGACGCTCGGCCTGGCCCTGGCCCTGACCCGCAAGCGCCCTGGGGCCTATCAACCCGGTTCGACGCCGAAAGGTATCCTGGGATGAGCAAGGTCGCCGTCCTGGCCGCCGGCGGAACCGGTGGTCACCTGTTTCCCGCGCAGGCCCTGGCCGAAGCTCTGATCGCACGTGGCTGGCGAGTCGTGCTGGCCACCGACAAGCGTGGAGCACAGTACGCGCACGACTTTCCGGCTGAAGAGCGTTTGGCGCTGGATGCCGCCACGGCCAGCAATCCCATCGCCATGGTCGGGGCCATATTTCAGATTCTGGCCGGGGTCGCCCAGGCGCGTTCGGCCTTTTCGCGCCTCAAGCCCAGCGTCGTGGTGGGGTTCGGCGGATATCCGTCCGTGCCGGCCCTTCTGGCTGCAGCAACCACGGGCCGGCCGATCATCATTCACGAACAGAATGCGGTCCTGGGCCGCTCCAACCGGGCCCTGGCTCGGTTCGCACGCAAGATCGCGGCGGCCTTTCCCACCCTGGAGCGCGTACCGCCCAGCCTTGGTGATCGGGTCGAGATCGTCGGCAATCCGGTCCGGGCCGATATCCGCGATCTCCATGGTCGCGCCTTCAAGGCGAAGGCAGAGCGGCTGCACGTCCTGATCACCGGTGGAAGCCAGGGCGCGCGCATCCTGTCCGAGACGGCTCCGCGGGCCCTGGCCCAGATCGCCGAACGCCTGCGGGATCGCCTTCATGTCCACCAGCAGACCCGATCCGAACTGCTCGACTCGGCCCGCGAAATCTATGCCGACGCGTCCATCCAGGCCGAGGTCGCACCCTTCTTCCGCGACATGGCCCTGCGTCTGGGGCAGGCCCATCTGGTGATCGGGCGCGCCGGAGCTTCGACCTGTTCAGAGTTGGCGGTGGCCGGGGTGCCCTCCATCCTGGTTCCGCTCAAGATTGCGACGGACGATCACCAGCGCCTCAATGCCTGCTCTCTTGCCGACGCCGGGGCGGCGATGGTCATTCTGGAGGACGATCTGACGGTCGACCGTCTGGCGGAAGCCGTCCAGGCCATGCTTGACGACCCTGCGACCCTGGAACGCCGGGCAGCCGCCGCGCACACCGTCGGCATACCGGATGCGGCCGAGCGTCTGGCTGATCTCGTTGAACTCCAGGCCGGCCAGGGCTGACTACGCGGGCGGACGCATGGCGCGTGCCGATCCGGCGACCTGGAAGTTCTCGTAGTCGGCGAGGCGCCCGCTGTCCGGGGACGGATCACAGACGTGGGCGATCATGGCTCCGTAGAAGGTGTCCGGCTCGACCACCTGGCTGGAGGTGTCCTGAGCCGCCGCGGCCCCGACAAAAACCGAGCCCCGGTAGCCGGTGAAGTTGTGATGGACAAAGGTGCGGGCAGCACAGTCGACCGTTACGGCTGCGGCCATGGTGTCATAACCGTCGTGATCGTCCAGGAAGAGCCAGAAGGTGGCGTCCACCGGCCCCGAGGGCGCGATCGCCGTCGGCGCGCGGTCAACCGCCGCCAGGGTCGCCGCTTCGTCGGCGATGATCCACAGGGGACGCTGAGCCTGGTCCGCGATGCTACCGGGCTGAACCTGGGAAAGGCTGAGCGCGGCGAACGCCAGGGCGGTCAACATGGGGCAGGACTCCGATTGCTTGGACAAGTGTGAAGGTCGCCGCACCGCGTACCAAACGAACACGCCGCTGACGCGAGGCTGACCCTCCAGGGTCAGGTCAGTGATGCGCGTCGGACAGACTGGGCGAAGGTGAAATCGGCATAATCCGGTGCCGGCGGTGTGCCTGGGTGAGCATCGCAAACATGGCTGATCATTGCCGAATAGGGCGTATCAGGATTGGCAGGGTAGGCAGAGGTGTCTTGTGCTGGGGTGGCCTCGACAAGGGTTGTGCCGGCATGGGTCGTGATGTGGTCCGTCGCATAGGTTCGTGCCTGGCAGTCGACCGTCACGGCGATTTGCATGGTGTCGAAACCGCCCTGGAGATCCGAGATGATCCAGAGTTCCGCCTCGACCGGTGCGGAGGGTGTCTGGGTCGCCGGGGAGCGATTGACGGCGGCCAGGGTTCCGTATTCCAGCGAGAGACGCCACAGCGGTTCGCCCGAGGTCGATGACTGGAGGCCGGCTATATCCGCCGGCATCGCGCCGGTGGCCGCGTCCGAGGCGGTTCGCTCTCCAGAGTTACACGCTGTCAGCCCGACGATGGCCATGCAGGCAAACGCCAGTCCGCATCTCGATCGCGCCATCGGCTACTCCCTTCTTGCGATAATCGTCCCACTCTAACGGCGGAACCATAAACCTCAAACGCGAGGGCTGGTGCATTCATGCACGGCTGAGTCTATGACGCCCCGATGATCCAGCGCCTGCGCCCTGTTCCTTTCGCCCTCGGTCCCGTCCACTTCGTCGGCATCGGCGGCATCGGCATGAGCGGCATCGCCGAGATCATGCTCAAGATCGGCTATCAGGTGCAGGGCTCGGACGCCAAGGCCAGCGCCAATACCGAACGGCTGGAGAAGCTGGGTGCACGCATCCTGATCGGCCACGATGCCGCCCATGTGTCGGATGGCGTGTCCGCGGTGGTTCATTCCACGGCAGTCAAGGCTGACAACCCTGAGATCCGTGAGGCTCGCCAGCGCCGTATCCCGGTCGTGCGCCGGGCAGAGATGCTGGCCGAACTGATGCGCCTGCAGTTCTCGATCGGCGTGGCAGGCACCCACGGCAAAACGACCACGACCTCCATGGTGGCGGCCCTGCTGGACGCCGGTGGTCTGGACCCAACGATCGTCAACGGCGGCATCATCAACGCCTATGGCACCAACGCCAAGGTCGGCGACGGGGACTGGATCGTGGTCGAGGCCGACGAAAGCGACGGTAGTTTCCTGCGCCTGAAGTCCACGGTCGCCATCGTTACCAACATCGATCCGGAGCATCTGGATCACTACGGCGATTTTGACGGCGTGCGCCGGGCCTTCGTCGATTTCGTCGAGAACATTCCCTTCTACGGCTTCGCCGCCGTCTGTCTCGATCACCCCGAGGTCCAGCGCCTGGTCGCCCAGATCGACAACCGGCGGCTGGTCACCTACGGGACCAACCCTCAGGCCATGGTCCGGGCCGAGAACTGCGAGATGGGCCCCGACGGCGCTCGCTTCGACGTCGTGATCCAGAATGGCGAGACGACGCGGATCGAAGGTCTGCACCTGCCGATGGCGGGCTGGCACAATGTCTCCAACGCCCTGGCCGCCATCGCGGTGGCGCGCGAGCTGGATGTGTCGGACGACGCCATCCGCGAGGGCCTGGCCGGTTTCGGCGGGGTCAAGCGGCGCTTCACCACGACCGGCATCGTCGACGGCGTTCGGATCGTGGACGACTACGGCCATCACCCCGTCGAGATCGCTGCCGTGCTGAAAGCCGCCCGCCAGGTGGCCGAAGGCCGGGTCATCGCTGTGGTCCAGCCGCACCGCTACACCCGCTTGCGCGATCTGATGGAAGAGTTTTCGACCTGCTTTGCCGACGCCGACATCGTCCATGTGGCGGATGTCTATCCCGCCGGTGAAGAGCCGCTCGAAGGCGTGGACAAGCACGCGCTCGTCGATGGGATCCGCCGCTTCGGACATCGTGACGTCCAGCCGCTCGAGAATGCCGCCGTCCTGCCGCGCGTCATCAAGGAGGAGGCGAAGGCCGGCGACGTGGTGGTGCTGCTGGGAGCCGGCGATATCACCGCCTGGGCCTATGCGCTGCCGGGCCAGCTGGAGGCGATGGCCTAGCCGCCGATGCGCTGAGGTTTCGTCGCGCCCCGCCCTGGGTTAGCCTTGGCGGAGCCGCCGATGAGGTCCTTGGCCATGACGTCCTCCCGCAACGCCATCGCGATGAGCCGTCGGCTTGTGCTCAGCGGCCTGGCGGCGGCCGTGGTCAGCCCGGCCATGGCTCGAGCTTGGCAGATCACGGGCGACTGGATCCCGCAACTGGCCGGCCGCTGGGACGTGATCTTCACCGTGCCGGCGGGCGACCTGGCCACCGTCTGGGTGATCGAACAGACGCCGTCAGGTGCGACCAGTATCGCCACGGTTGGTCCTAATCCGATGGCCCTGGCGCTGCGCGAAACACGTCTGATCGGATCGACGCTGCGCCTGTCCGGCCCGACCAGCACGGGCGAGGCCATTCTGCAAGCGGCGCTTGCTCCCGATCGTCTGGAGGGGAGCTTTACGGCGGGCGATCTGGGCGGATCCTTTGTCGCGACGCGGCGGTCCGATGTCCGGTCTCACACCGTCATCGAGATGTTCGACCAGAGTATCGCGACCTTTGAAGAGATGCTGTTCACGCCCGCACCGTTCGACGCCGCCTGGGCGGCGCGCAAGGGCGAACTCCGGGCGACGCTGGAAGAGGCGACCGAGCGTGATCTGGTCCGGGTGGTGCGCACCCTGATCGCCTCAGCCGGCCTGTCCCACAATGACTATGTCCTCGAACCGACGCCGCCGCTCGTTGTGGATTTGGTGCATTCGGAGCCTTCGATCTCCTGGCGTCGGCTCAGCGGCGGTGCCGGCTATCTGCGCATGGCCAGCTTCGTGGAAGATCCGGCCGCGCGCCAGGAGCTGGACGGCGCTTTTGCGGATCTGGCCGCAACCCGCGGGTTCGTGGTCGATCTGCGCGGCAACAGCGGCGGAAATCTGGGTTTGGCCATGCGGCTGGGCGATCATCTGTTCCCCACCCAGACGACAGTTGGCGCTTTCGCCACCCGCCGGGCGCTCGACGCCGCCGGGGTCGCGGGCATGGACGCCCTGCCGGACGACGCCTACGCGGCCTTCAGCGGCTATGAGGTCGAGGCATTTCAGGACGCCCTGACCCATGCGGGAGCGGTGCGGATCGTCACAGGCGGTCGGGCGCCCGCAGCCTATGCGCAGCCGGTCGCCCTCTTGGTCGATAGCCGCTGTGCCAGCACAACCGAAGCCATGGCCGCCGTGATCAAGGAAAGTGGCCGCGCGCGCCTGTTCGGTTCGACCACGGCCGGGCGGATGCTGTCGTCTCGCCGCCTGCCGGTGCTGGACGGCTACACCCTTCGCGTCGCCTATGCCGATTTTCGCACACCGGGTGGGGCCAATATCGAGGGCGTTGGGGTGGCCCCTGACCAGATCACGGGCGCGGGTGACGCCGCTGTTCGCGCCGCGACGAGCTGGTTGCGGTCCCAGCGCTGAAGCTGGATTGGCGGGCCGGGTGGACGCGAGCCGCGTGTCGTTTTATCCGCCTAGATGAGTATCGTTTCATTCGGGCCCCGGGCTTCATCGGGGCGAGCGGAGTTCAGCTTGGCCTCTCTGGAAAACCTGCCGACCGTGCGCGGCAAGCTGCTGCTCAACGAGCCGCTGGGCCCCTACACCTGGTTCCGGGTCGGCGGGGCGGCGGACGCCCTGTTCATTCCCGCCGACGCCGACGATCTGGCCGATTTCCTAAAGGCTCTGGATCGGTCGGTTCCGGTGACGGTGCTGGGCGTCGGTTCGAACGTCATTGTGCGCGACGGCGGGGTCGCGGGCGTAGTCGTCCGCCTGGCGGGGCGGCCCTGGGCTCAGATCACGACCGACGGCGACACCCTCACCGCCGGTGCCGGGGCGCTCGACAGCATGGTCGCCAAGGCCTCGGCTCGGGCCGGGATCGCCGGGCTGGAGTTTTATGCGGGCATCCCCGGCACCATCGGCGGTGCCCTGACCATGAATGCGGGCTGTTACGGGTCCGAGACGAAGGACGTGCTGGTCTCGGCGCGCGGCCTGACCCGCACCGGCGACTGGGTCGACTATGCCCTGGCCGACTTCGGCTACACCTATCGGCATTCCGTCGTGCCCGAGAATGAGATCATCTGGGTCGAGGCCACCTATCGCGGCGCGCCCGATGCGCCCGAGGCGGTCCAGGCCCGCATCGACGAAATCACCAGCCGCCGCGAACTGACCCAGCCGATCCGCGAAAAGACCGGCGGCTCGACCTTCAAGAACCCGCCGGGCCATTCGTCCTGGAAGCTGGTCGACGCGGCCGGCTGGCGAGGCAAGCTGTTCGCCGTGTCCGGCGGCGGCGCCAAGTTCTCAGAGCTGCATTCCAACTTCATGATCAACCCGGGCGAAGCCACCGCCGCTGACATCGAGGGCCTGGGCGAAGCGGTGCGCGCGGATGTGCAGGCCAAGACCGGCGTTCAGCTGGATTGGGAGATCAAGCGGATTGGGCGATCGAGCTAATTCGCTGCAATCGTCGGCTGGTAAACCAGACGTAAACCAAGATTGCCGATCAAGGTTGCTCGCGCCCTGTCGAGTGGTCCATGTCTCGCATTCCGTCCGAAACCCACGTCGCTGTCCTGATGGGCGGATTGTCGTCCGAGCGCGAAGTCTCGCTCGTTTCGGGTCGGGAATGTGCCAAGGCCCTCAGGGCGGTCGGCTTTCGCGTTACCGAGATCGACGCCGGCCGCGATCTGGCGGTGGTCCTCGGCGAGCTTAAGCCCGACGTTGCCTTCAACGCCCTGCACGGCGTCTGGGGTGAGGATGGCTGCGTTCAGGGCGTGCTGGAGACGCTCGGCATCCCCTATACCCATTCCGGCGTCCTGGCCTCGGCCCTGGCGATGGACAAGGACAAGTCCAAGGCGGTGCTCAAGGCCGGCGGCGTGACGGTGCCAGGTGGTGGCCTGTTCGACCGGCACGAGGTCGCCCGTCGTCACGTCATCGACCCGCCCTATGTGGTCAAGCCCAATGCCGAGGGGTCTTCGGTCGGCGTCTATCTGATCCGTGAAGGCTCCAACGGCTTTGCTGTCGAAGTCGGTTCGCCCAGCTGGACCTACGGCGATGAGGTTATGGTCGAACCCTATGTCGCGGGTCAGGAATTGTGCGTCACGGTCCTGGGGGAGGCGACCGGACCGCGCGCTCTGACGGTCACCGACATCACTCCAGCCAAGGGATTCTACGACTACGAAGCCAAATATGCGCCGGGCGGCTCAACGCACAAGCTCCCGGCAATCCTGCCGCCGGAGATCTTCGAGCGGTGTCTGCGTGAGGCCGAAGCGGCGCATCGCGCCATGGGCTGCCGGGGCGTCAGCCGGTCGGATTTCCGATTTGATGCTGCGCAGGACGTCCTCGTCCTGCTGGAGGTCAATACCCAGCCCGGCATGACCCCGACCTCGCTCGCGCCGGAGCAGGCTGCTCATACGGGCATGGAATTCGAAGCCCTGGTCCGCTGGATGGTCGAGGACGCCTCATGCCAGCGGTGATCCGGGGTGGACGTCGACAGGCGGCACCGGCTCCGCGCCGGCGAACCGCAACCGCGTCGCGTGGCCCGGCGCGCAATGCGTCCGCGTCCGCCACCGTCTTCGATCAGGGACTGACGCCGGGCATGGCCTGGATGGGTCTTGGGGCCTTCGCGCTTGTGGCGCTGGCCATTGCCTTGTTCGGCTGGGGCGCGGACATTTCGCGTGCCACCGGGAGAGCCGTCGACAACCAGATTGCCGCCCTGGGTTTCCGCCTCGAACAGGTTCACGTGCAAGGTGCTAGCGCGGCGGGCCAGCGAGCCATTCTCGACGAGCTTCGCCTCGAGCGCGGCCAGCCTTTCGTCTTCATGGACCTGGACGAACTGCGGACCCAGATCGAGGGGGTCGGCTGGGTCGGCGAGGCCCGCGTGGTGCGCCTGTTGCCGAACACCCTGGTTATCGAGGTCAGCGAACGTCGTCCTACGGCTGTCTGGCAGCTGGCCGGCGAGACCCGCGTTGTCGACGCGAATGGGACAGTGATCCCCGGGGCCGATCCGGGACGATTCTCCGAGCTTCCGTTGTTGGTCGGCGCTGGTGCCAACCAGGCGGCTCCGGATCTGATTCCGCTGGTCCAGCGGTGGCCGCGTCTGCGGGATCGTCTGGATGCCGCGGTCTGGGTGGACGGACGCCGCTGGAACCTGTTGCTGCGTGACGGCAGCGTCATCCAGCTTCCGGCGGAAGGCCTGGACGAGGCCTTCGTGCAGCTGGAGGCCATGGACCAGGCGCAGCGTCTGCTCGATCTGGGGTTCGCGAGGGTGGATATGAGAGTGGCGGGTAACGTGGCGATCGAGCCACGCGGCTCAGCTTGAAAATTGGGGTGAGACACGCCTTCGGGGGTGCTTGGGTTCTGGTGAGCGAATGACGCGTCTGGGTGGACGGGAAAAATCCGGTGAGGGTCTGGGGGGACTCGGAGTCGGCAAGTCGGGTGCCGTGACGGCACTGGATCTGGGCGCATCCAAGGTGGCGTGTTTCATCATGACGCCGGACGGCGTTCGTCGGGCCGACCAGACGGTACGGGTCGCCTATATGGGTCACGTTCAGTCGCGTGGTCTGCGCGGCGGTGCCCTGGTTGACCTGGAACAGGTGGCCGACGCCGTTTCCCATGCCGTGCAGCGGGCCGAGCGCGACAGCGCCGATCCTGTCTCCGGTGTTGTCGTCGCCACGGCCATCGGACAGCAGTACGGCCACCGGATCGGCACGGTGGTGTCCCTGGGCGCGCGCCCAATCCGGGATGCGGATCTGTTTCGGGCGATCGCCAGCGCGCTCGGCCGCGCCAATCTGCCGGGCCGACGCCCCATTCACATCCTGCCGCTGCGCTGGGCGGTCGATGCCGGGCCGCCGGTGCGTGATCCACGCGGATTGACCGGCGATCAGCTTGGCCTGGAGTTGTTGATCGTCACCATGGCCGAAACGGCGTTCACCTCCCTGTCGCACTGCCTGGCCCTGGCGCATCTCGATCTGGAGGGTGTCGTCTCGGCCCCCTTCATGTCGGCGCTCTCGGTCCTTGAAGAGGACGAAAAGGAACTGGGCTGCGCCTGCATCGACATGGGCGGCGGCTCGACCACTGCGGCGGTTTTCGCGGGCGGATCCCTCGTCCATGTCGACGGCGTGCCGATCGGCGGAGTCCACGTCACCCAGGACATCGCGCGTGGCCTGTCGACCTCCATGAACGGGGCAGAGCGGCTCAAGACCATGCACGGCTCATGCATGGCCTCGGCGCATGAGGACGGCGAACAGATCGAGGCACCGGCGCGCGGTGACGACCCGAACGCCCCGCCGATACGTTTCGACCGTGGCATTGTCACCAACATCATCGCGCCGCGCGTCGAGGAGACGCTCGAACTGGTCCGCGACCGTCTGAAACAGTCAGGAGCGCCGTTTGAGCCGGGGGCCAGCGTCGTCCTGACTGGCGGGGCGAGCCAGTTGGTCGGCGTGCGAGAACTGGCTGTGCGGGTCTTTGACGGACGGCCTGTCCGCCTGGCCCGCCCCATGCGCAGTCCGCATCTGGCTGATGCGGCCTCGGGCCCGGGTTTCTGCGCGGCGTCCGGCGTGCTGGTGCGCGCCGCCTATGGTCCGCGTGAGGCGGTGTCTGCCAAGAAGATGCTGTCCGCCAAGATCGGCCCGGGGGCGACGGCCCAGGGTCATGACGGATTCGTGCCGCGCATGATCCGCTGGGTCGCCGAGAACTTCTGACCGGTTCGAACAGGAAGCCCATCATCCCGCGACAATTTCCCGCGTCTCAGGCCGGTGGACCGTTGTGCCGATGGCCGTCGCCCAGGGCCCGAGGCGGTATCCGGTCGGGCCCTGCTGGTGCCCCTGCCGGAGCGAGCGTGGCCGCAGGGCCGAGGCGCGAACGATTGCCGACGGCGACATTGTCCGGTGGCCGGCGTGCCGCGCCCCGACCTAGATGCCCCGGTGACGGGACATCTAAGAAAAAATATATTTTCAATGAGTTATGCAGCGTCGCGCGCCAGGTTCTCAAGCGCCCGCAGGTCGTTGAGGTCATCAGACAGGCGCGACGCGCCAGGATCCCTCGGGGGCGGCCGGCCGCGACTGAGCCGGCAATTGTCGTCAGGGGAGGGACCGGGAAGCGACGGGCTTCGGCACAATATCGCCCCAGACTCGCGTTCTTTCAGGCGCATAACCGAGCCTTACGGTTAACAAAACCCTAGAAGGAATCGCGACTCACGCTATCGCGGTAACCGGTCCTTAAGACTGGTGGCTTTTCATTAACCCTGTCCGTGGACGGTGCTTCGCAGGCGGCGAAGCAAGGCGAATTGAGCGGATCGGGTCGGAGGTCGATAGAGAAATGCGTGATCTGGGTCTTTCGGCGCCCAAGGCGACGGAACTGAAGCCCCGCATCGTGGTGTTCGGTGTGGGTGGCGCGGGCGGCAATGCCGTCAACAACATGATTACGGCCAGCCTTGAGGGCTGTGATTTCGTCGTGGCCAATACCGATGCTCAGCATCTGACCTATTCCAAGGCGGATGCCCGGATCCAGCTCGGTGCCACAATCACGCAAGGATTGGGTGCTGGAGCGCATCCCGAGGTCGGGATGAATGCGGCCGAGGAATCCGAGGAAGAGATCAACGCCCACCTCGACGGGGCCCATATGGTCTTCATCACTGCCGGTATGGGCGGTGGCACCGGGACCGGGGCTGCGCCGGTCATTGCGCGCTGCGCGCGGGATCGCGGGATCCTGACCGTCGGTGTCGTGACCAAGCCCTTCAGCTTTGAGGGACGGCACCGCGCTCGCCTGGCGGACGCCGGAATCGCCGAACTTCAGCGTTATGTCGACACCCTGATCGTCATTCCGAACCAGAACCTGTTCCGCATCGCCAACGAGAAGACCGGCTTCACGGAAGCCTTCGGCCTGGCCGACGAAGTGCTGCTGGCCGGCGTGCGTTCCATCACCGATCTGATGGTGCTGCCGGGCCTGATCAACCTCGATTTTGCCGACGTCCGTGCCGTCATGTCCGAGATGGGCAAGGCGATGATGGGCACCGGCGAGGCCACAGGCGAAGATCGCGCCACGACGGCGGCCCAGGCCGCGATCCAGAACCCACTTCTGGACGATACCTCGCTGCGTGGGGCCAAGGCGGTGCTGGTCAACATCACCGGCGGTAAGGACATGACCCTGATGGAGGTCGATGAGGCCGCCAACATCATCTGGGGCGAGGTCGATCCGGAGGCCAACTTCATCTTCGGTGCGGCCTTCGATCCCGATCTGGAAGGCAAGCTGCGCGTCTCGGTGGTTGCCACCGGCATGGACGAAGTCGCCATTCAGAAAATCGAGCCGACCCCGATGCGGCGCACCGAATCCGTGTCGCGCACGATCACCCCGGCCCCGGCGATTGCCGAGTCCATCCCGGCGGAGGCCATCGCCGCGACCGCTGAACGGACCGAGATCCAGCCCGAGCCGGCCGTACGCCGCGCCCAGGCCGACCTGGAAATTGCTGCCCGTACGCTGGACCCGCGCCAGATGCTGGTCGAGGATACAACCCCCGCGACCTCAGAGCCGCGCGTGGTGGCGCGGATCGTCGATCCCATGGTCGAGGAGATGGAAGCCCAGGGCGATCTGTATATGTCCGAGCCGCCCGTCGAGCCGCGCCGTGCGACGGCCGAGCCGGAGCCGGCCCGGGCGCGTGATGCGGACCTTTATATGGACCGCCGCGACCCGCCCAAGAAGGACCGTTTCACCCTGTTTGGACGCCGCAAGTCCGAGGCGGCACCGATCCGTGAGCCTCAGCCTGCCAGACCGGCCCAGCAGCTGAAGTCGACCCAGCAGATCGAGCCGACGCCGACCACGGCGGCGGTTCCTGAGGAAGACGACCTCAACATTCCAGCCTTCCTGCGCCGCCTGGCCAACTAGGCCGGTCGTCCAGTCTGGACGCACCGCCCGCGAGAAATCGTGGGCGGTGTTTTCGTTTGGGGAGCGACCCTAGAAACAAAGCGAAACCTGACTTGGCTTTTGCCTGACAGCTGTCACGGTTAAGGGCGTGCTGCGGTGTCCCGTGTGGCGGGACCGAGTTAGCGTATCTGAGGTTTCGTCGTGGCATCTGCCATCAAGGATCAGCACGAGCATACCCTGGCGGGTCCGGCCATCTGCGCCGGCGTCGGCGTGCACTCTGGAAACCGGGTACGCCTTTCAATCCGTCCGGCTCCGGCCGGAACGGGGATCGTCTTTGTGCGCGCCGATGTGTCCGACCGGGACAATCGCATCGCCGTGGCGGGCGACACGGTGGTCGATAGCCGCCTGAATACGGTCATTGCCAATGCCGATGGGGTGCGGGTTGCGACGATCGAGCACCTGATGGCGGCGCTTGTGGCCTTGGGTGTCTCCAATGCGGTGATCGAACTGGACGGCGAGGAAGTGCCGATCATGGACGGCTCGGCCCTGCCGTTCGTCCAACTTCTGGACCGCGCCGGCTTCCGTCGCCAGCAGACGCCCCAGCGCTTCATCGAGGTGCTGGAGCCGATCGAGGTGACCGAGGGCGACAAATCCGCCCGCCTGATCCCCTGTGATCGCTATGAGATGCGCTTCGAGATCGATTTCGACAGCGCCGTCATCGGAAACCAGGTCGTGGATTTCGTTGTCGACGAGCAGACCTTCCGCGACGAGATCATGGCCGCGCGCACTTTCGGCTTCGCCCACGAGGTCGAGGCCCTGCGCCAGATGGGCCTGGCCCGCGGCGGCAGTCTGGAGAATGCGGTGGTCATCGACGGCGACCGCATCCTCAATGACGGTGGCCTGCGCATGGAGCGCGAGTTCGTGCGCCACAAGGCCCTGGACGCCATCGGCGACCTCTATGTCCTGGGGGCCCCGCTGTTGGCTCGCTACGAAGGCGTCAAGGGCGGCCATGCGCTGAATAACAAGCTGGTGCGCGAACTGTTGGCCAACCCGGACAAGTGGCGCGTCGTGACCAAGGTGCCGGAACTGGCCGAGACGGCCTAGAGCGCAATCGCGCCCATCAACCGGCCGAAATCCGGTTCGCCGTTCAGGAACGCCCGGCGGTTCGAGAAGAACAGCGTCTCATCCGTGCGGGTGTCGTGGCCGGTCCAGGCGGCCTGGCCGACGCTAGCCTGTTCGAGCCGCCACAGCACAAAGCCCGGTAGGTCGAACAGCCGCTTGTCCGGCGTCGCGCCCGGCTGGAAGAACTGGTCCGATCCGGGGGCCTCGGCCTCAAACCGGTCCTGATAGTCGGCCCCCACCTCATAGCTGGCTTGCGCGATACAGGGGCCGATCACGGCGACCATCCGGCCCGGTTCGGCACCCAGGCCGGTCATGGCGTCCACCGTCGCCTGGACGATGCCGCCCAGCGCCCCCTTCCAGCCGGCGTGCGCCGCCGCCACGATGCGCGCCTGGGGATCGGCGAACAGGATCGGCGCGCAGTCCGCCGTCAATACCGCACAGATAACGCCCGGCGTCTGCGTCACCGAGGCGTCGCCTTCGGGCCGCTCGCCCTTCCAGCCGGTCTGGGCGACATGGGCGGTCGCGGAATGGATCTGGTAGCAGGCGGCGTAGTCGTCCGGCGTTCCGCCCATGTGCGCCGCGATCCGGCGCCGATTTTCGGCCACCGCCGCCGCATCGTCGCGAGAGCCGACGCCGGTGTTCAGACTGGTGTAAATCCCGTCCGACACCCCACCCCGGCGTGTGAAGAAGCCATGTTTGACGCCGGCCTGGGTCAGAAGCGGATGGGTGAGGGGGGCAAGCGAGGTCATTCGGGCGATCCTAGCCGTCATCGCCGGCCTTGTCCCGGCCGCGGCGGATCTAGAACCCCGCGATCTCAAGCGTTCTGGGAGAGAAGATCGCGCAGGCCTTGAACAGCGTGCCCATCTGCTCCGGCGCGGTCAGGCGTTCCAGTTGGCGCCCAATCACCGGCCCTGCGTCGGGGCGACCGCTGATCAGCCGTTCGGCCCGCGCCTCGATGCCGAGCGCGTGCAGGAAGTCGCCCTGACCGACACAGCCAGTGACGTCGGCCCCGGCCTTGAGGGCGGCAGCCATCACGGCGGGAAAGTCGGCCCACATCGTGACATCGGCCTCGCCGGGACACCGCAGCGGATCGACCTTTTCGTGTCGGATGAGGGCCTGCAGCGTATCGCCTGGCTCGGGCCGGTCGCGGCCATAGTCGATCAACAGAGCCGCTCCGCCGTGGGCCCGCACCAGCTCGGCGCAGACCGCTCCGAAGGTCGCCTGCTGACCGGCGATCTCGAAGATCTGGCCGACCGCGATCTCGAAGTCGGGTTTGACGAACCGGTCGATGATGCGAGCGTGGCCGAACACCAGGGTGCCGTCTTCGCCGACGCCGACTCGCCGCTCGGCCCAGCCGTCGTCGGTCCGCACATATTGGCGCGCCGGCAAGCAATCGAGCACCTCATTGGCGATCAGCAGCACCGGCGCGTCCGGCTCGAACCCGTCCAGTGCCCGCACCCAGCGCGGCTCGACATCGCCGTGGGCCAGCATTCGCGACTGGGCCTCGCGCAAGGGGCCGGAAGGTTCGATCAGCACCAGGTCGCAGGCCTGGATGAAAGCCGGATCGGCGTGTGCTGCGCGCAGGGCGTCGCTCATCAGGGTGCCGTCGCCCGGCCCGACCTCGATTAGGTGAAACCGGTCCGGCGCGCCCAGGCGTCGCCAGGTCTCCACCGCCCAAAGACCGATCAGTTCGCCGAACATCTGGCTGACTAGAGGCGCGGTGATAAAATCGCCGCCGGCTCCCAGGCGCGGCCGCGTGGCGTAGTAGCCGTCCTGCGGATCGTGCAGGCAGCGGGTCACATAGTCCGCGACGGTGATTGGCCCGGATTCGCCAATGTCCCGGGCCAGCCGTTCCTGCAGACTCATGTCCCGGCGTAGGGCGGGTTCTTCCACGCCCGCCAGATCAGCCAGGCCCCAATCAGGATCATCGGGATCGACAGCAGCATCCCCATGGTGATGGAGCCTTGCAGCGCCTCCGGCATAAAGGAATCCGGCTCACGTACGGTCTCCAGAGAGGCCCGGATCAGGCCATAGCCGAGCAGGAACAGGCCGGTGACATAGCCGGGTTTGGCCAGCAGCTTGAATTTCCAAACGGCCAGCCAGAGCAGGGCGAACAGGCCGATGCCTTCAAGGCTCGCTTCATAGAGCTGGCTGGGATGGCGCGGGAACTCGCCCGCCGGGCAGAAGCCATTGAAGCGGTCGCGTATCTTGTCGCTGCAGAAGATCATGCCGAACGGGCCGTCGGTCGGACGCCCCCAAAGCTCGCCGTTGATGAAGTTGGCGAGCCGCCCGAAGAACAGGCCGAACGGCACCGCCGGTGCGACCAGATCGCCGAGCCTGAGAATGTCGATCTTCTGCGATCGGGCGTAGAAATAGACGGCTAGAATCACCCCGATGGCCCCGCCATGGAAAGCCATGCCACCTTCCCAGACCTTGAGAATATTCAAGGGATTGGACCAGATTGGTGGATTCATCAGCGAGCCGTAGAACAGGACGTATCCCAGTCTTCCGCCGACGATGATGCCCAGCGTGATCCACAGGATCAGGTCGTCGATCTGGGCCGGGCTGGCCGGAGACCGTCCCGGCGCCCACAGATGGTCACGCCGCGCCAGCATCACCGCATAGCGCCAGCCCAGCAGGATGCCCGCGATATAGGCCAGGGCGTACCAGCGGATGGCCAGCGGGCCGACCTGGACAAGAATGGGATCAAACTCGGGAAAGGTCATGCGACTCTCCGGCTGGGGACATGGGGATGACTTAGCAAGGCGAAACCGGACTGTCGCCTCACCAGTTGGGCGAAACCGGCGCACCGTCGAAAATCTCGGCCAGCCGGTCGCGCGTGCCCCGGTTCAGATCGGCGGGCAGGGCGTCCAGGGCGAAAAATCCAGTTTCGGCGATCTCCTGGCGCGACGAGCGTTCGCCCTGATCATAGGCCCCGATGCGAAAGATCAGCACATGATCGCCGGGGAAGAACCGCTCATTGGAATGCACCGAGATCAGCTCGGGGACCGCGCGCGCGATCAGCCCGGCCTCTTCCTTCAGTTCCCGCGCGGCGGCGTCCGGGGCGGCCTCCCCGGCGTCCACACCCCCGCCCGGCAGCCACCAGCCTTCCAGATAGGTGTGCCGCACCAACAGGACGCGCCCCTGGTCATCCTGAACCAGAACCCGCACGCCCAAGGTCTTGGCGCGGGTCAGTCGCGACCAGAAAAAGAACAGCGGCCGGGTGAACGGCTCGATGGCGATGCGCCAGGTCATGCCCCCTGATAGCGGCATGGCGGCTTGATCGTAAGGGCGAGGGGGCCTATCGGGAGCGGACCATTGTTTCGGAGCGGCCCCATGCTGGCGATCGGCATCATCTTCGGCTTCATCGCCGTCATCGGCATCTTCAACATCGCCGAGTTCGGCCGGCTCGACTGATGACCGGCGCGCGTGGCGCGGCCCTGGTCACCGGTGCCTCGGGCCGGATCGGACGCGCCATCGCGCTCAAACTGGCCGGCGCGGGCTTTGACCTCGCCGTCCACTATCGGTCTGATCCCAAGGGCGCGGATGCGGTCGTCGCCGAGGTCGCGGCGATGGGGCGGCGCGCCGTCGCCCTGGCCGCAGACCTGACCGATGAGGCCGCAACACGTACACTCGTATCGGCGGCGGCGGGTCGGCTCGGGCCGATCTCTGTCTTGGTCAATTCGGCATCGGTGTTTGAGGACGACCGGGCCGGCGCTATCGACCGGGACCGCTGGGACCGGCATTTCGAGACCAACCTTCGCGCGCCCGTTGTGCTGGCCGAGGCCTTCGCCGCCCAGGCGCCCGACGGCGCCGTCGTCGTCAATATTCTGGACCAGCGGGTCTTAAGGCCGACGCCCCAGTTCTTTTCCTATGGCCTGTCCAAGTCGGCGCTGTGGAGCGCAACCCGGATGCTGGCCCAGGCCTGGGCTCCGCGCATTCGCGTCAATGGCGTCGGGCCCGGGCCGACCCTGGCCTCGATTCATCAGACCGCCGACACCTTCGCCGCCGAGGCGCAGGGCACCCTGCTGGGCCGGCCGGTCGCCCCCGAAGAGATCGCCCAGGCCGTGCTCTATCTCGTTGACGCCCCGTCGGTCACCGGCCAGATGATCGCCGTCGATTCCGGTCAGCACCTGGGCTGGCGCACGCCCGACGTTCAGGAGCCCTGATCCGTGACCACTGATCCGATCCTCGATCACCTGACGGTGTTCGTGCGGGGCCTGGCCGTCGAAGCGGCGATCGGCATCCATGACCATGAGATGGGCCGCACCCAGCCGCTGATCATCGACGCTGAGCTGGACCTGATGCCGCATCACGTTGATCGTCTGGCCGATACCTACAATTACGAGGCTGTGCTGATCGCCGCCGAGGCGCTGGTCGCCGAAGGTCACGTCGGCCTTGTGGAGACGTTCGCCGAACGGTTCGCGCGTGCGCTGATGGATGACGTTCGGATCCGATCGGTCCGGGTGACCGTGTCCAAGCCGGAAGCCCTGGACGGAGCCGAGGCAGCCGGTTGCTCGCTGACACTCAGTCGATGACTGACTGCCGCATTGCCGCCCCGCCTCCCTCCCGTTAGGGATAGACGTGTGACGAGGACGCATGGCCGAGCCTGAAGACCCCCAACGTCGTATGGATGCCGAACATCCGCTGGACGATTTTGACGACGATCTCGTCGGCTTCGCCTCGCCGCGCGCCCTGTCCGCAAGGCCTTCGCCGCCGCTGGTCCCGCCCGAACCGGAACCCGCTGCCGGGCCGCCGGATCTGACGGCTGCCGGTGAGCTGGAGCCTGAATCGACCGCGCTCGTGTCCCCGATGTCAGAGCCCGAGCCTGAATCCGCGCGCGGGGCGGAATCGACGGATGCACCGGAAACTACGACCGGGACCGAGCCCCAATCCGAGGTGAGCGCTGTGCGCGCCCCGGAGGCGGAACCGACCCCTGAAGCCGCCGTGCCGGCGACGTCCGAACCGGCTGCGGAGCCGGTGCCTGCGGGCGTGCCGGAGCCGACGCAGGATCCGGCTCCCGCGCCGGTTGCCGCAGCTCAGCCTGGACCTCAACCTGATCCGACCGCGCCTGTCGAGCCGTCCGTGGAGGTCGCCGTCGCGGTTGCTTCGGCGGCAGTTGCCGCTTCGGCCGCGACTGTCCCATCCGAGGCGGATGAGCCGGACGACGACGTATTCGAGGCCGTTCGCGGGCACTCCGTGCCAGGCTCTGGCGCACTTCAGCCTCCAGTCATGGAGGACCGGCTAAACCCCTCCATACCGATGCGGGAGGCCAAGATGGAGACGTCCGACCCCGGAGAGCCGGCGCGCGGATCGGCGCTAGCCGCCGCGCCTGAGGTGCCGGACTTGCCCGAGGTCGAGATCCTGAGTCCGCGGCCGGAAGCGGCCCCGGCCCCGCCGCCGGACGCCCTGGGCACCCCCTATGGACAACCTGGCGCGACACGGTCCTTCGAGCGCCGACCGAGCCGTCGAGATCCCGGCATCACATCGGAAGGCGATGCCCGGCTCAGCCTGGCCATCTATGCCTGCCTGATCGCCACGGCTGTATCGGTCGGCCTGACCGCCATCCTGGCTCTTTTCCTGTCCTGGACGGGCCGTCTGCTGGTCAAGGGGTGGACCCGTTCTCACCTGCTGTACCAGCTTCGCACCAGTCTCATCGGTGTCGTCGCCGGGATCGTCGGCGTGGTCACCTTCCCCCTTGGCCTGGGTGTCTTCGTTCTCAGCGCGACGGTCATTTGGGTCGTCGTACGCGGCGCGGCAGGCCTGGTGAAGCTGCTGCGCCATGAAGAAATCCGAGATCCCAAGACCTGGAAACTGCCATGACGGACACGCGCGATCATGACCTTGTAGCCGAGGAGGGGCGTCCGGCCGCAGCGGTTGTATGGGTCCTCTATATTCTCAGCATCCCGTCGGCAGGCGTCCTGGCCGTCATCGGGTTGATCGTGTCCTATGTCGCGCGCGGAACCGGACGTGGCTGGATCGTCAGCCATTTCAATCAGCAGATCCGGATCTTCTGGCAGTCGTTCTGGTGGCACATTCTGCCGTGGGTCGTCGTCGCGATCATCGCGGTGGTGTTTGGGCCGGTCGGCCTGTTCGCCCTGATCATCCCGTTGATGATCAACTTCATTCTGTTCGTCTGGTTCACGGTCAAGAGCGTGTTTGGCCTGCTGGCCCTGCTTCAGGCCAAACCCGTCTCCTGAACCCGACTAGCCGCCGGGGGAGGCTCCCGTGGCGGCACCGGCCTGGGCAGCCTGCGCCTGCATATCGTTGATGTTGATCCGGGTGCCGAGACCGGGAACCTCGACGTCGCCTGCACGCCAGCCTTCGGGGCAGGCCCCCTGGTATTCTGCCGTTGTGACGACCTGCGTGGTGCCGTTCAAGGCGGCCATGGACGAGCCCGTCGTTGTGACTGTCGCCTCCATGCGATAGGCGCTCTGGAAGTCGCCGGTCATGGTGCCGACCGTTTCAGTGACGCCCCCCGGGCCCGCGTCGCAGCGGCTGGTGAAGGCGAAGCCGTCCGATGTGCGCGTGACATTCTGGGTGCAGTCTTCCGACGGGGCCGATTGGCCCGAGCCGACGTTCAGCGCCGTCATCGTCTCATCGAAACAAACTCGGCTGTTCACCGAGGGAGCGTTGCCGTCCGGGAAGGACGCCGTCGTCTGCCAGAGGCCGGCGCGGACGCGCGCGTTGATTGACTCGGTCCCTGCCGATGCTGCGGGGCCGGCGTCACCGGCGCTGGTTGCGCCGGCGTCGGCGCTCTGGGTACCAGTGCCGGGGGCCTCGCAGGCGACCAGGGCAAGGGCGGCCATCACGGCCGTGCAAGGGATCAAGGGTTTCATCAGAACGCGCCTCCAAAGCGGCCGGTGGTGGACCCACCTCCGGTCGATAAATGTTGTCAGTATCGGACAGGTTGCTGCCCGAAGAACAAGGTTCATGATTTAGTTTGCCCAAGGCAAGGGGTGGAGCGGATTTCGATGCAAACCAGATGTTTCGTCACAGGCGCAGCTGCCGCCCTGCTGGTCGCCATGGCTGCGCCGGCCGTGGCCCAGCAGATGATCGCCCCCAATGCCACGGTTTCCGGGAGCCTGGACCGGCGCGATCCGGTGTCGTCCACCGGTGGACGGTTTGATCGGTGGCGTATCGACGCAGCGGCGGGCGAACTGATTGTGCTGCGGATGGATTCCGGCGTCATCGACCCGCTGATCCAGATCGGACGTACCGGCCCAGGCGGAGAGTTTTTCGAGCTGGCGACGGACGACGACGGTGCCGGCTATCCCAATGCCCTGCTCCAATTCCGGGCGGCCGAAGGCGGCACCTATGAGGTGCGGGCCACCAGCTACGGGCCGGAAAGCTACGGCGGCTACAGCCTCAGCCGCTCCAGTCAGGCGGTAAATTCCGGCGACGGTGGCGGCGTTAATCCGATTCCGCTCGATGTCGGCGGTTATATTGATCTGGATGATCCCGCCGACGTCGATGGTCGCCACTTTGAAGCCTGGCGGATTCGGCTGACCAATCAGCAGGTGATCCGTATCCGTCAGGAGTCGGACAGTCTGGATTCCTGGGTCATGCTCGGCCTGGTCGCGGCCGACGGGGCCTGGATCGGGCTGTTCCACGACGACGATTCCGGCGGCGGACTAAACTCGGATTTCGTCTATCAATCGGTCGCCGATGAGGTTTTCGAGGTCCGGGCTTCCACCTATGCGCCTGGTGTGGCAGGCCCCTATCGTCTGATCGTCGAGGACGTCTCGGCCACGTCAGACGGCGGACTGCGCCCGGGGACGATCACCGGCGGGTGGTTGTCCGACGCCGACAATAATACGGCCGGCACCTATACCGAGTATCGCAGCTTCTATGCCGTAGCCGGCCAAACCATCACCGCCACCCTACGTTCCTCGGAATTCGACGCCTATCTGCGGATCGGTGAATGGTCTGACGGAGCCTTTCACGAAATGTGGTCGGACGACGATTCGGGGGGCGGGGATACCGGCTTCGACGCCCAGTCGACGTTCGTCGCGCCGTTCACGGGCCTCTATACGGCGGCCTTGACGAGCTTTGGCGAGGGCGAGACGGGCCTGTTCAGCTTCGAGGTCCTGGCCGACTAGGCCATCGGACTGACCGGCCCCCAATCCAGGTTGGGGGCTGGCGCCGGTCCGGCTCCTACTGTTAGGCATGGCCCATGGAAACCGGAACCTGGATTGCGCTGGGCGCATATTTCGCACTGATGCTGGCCATTGGCGTCTACGCCTGGCGCAAGAGCACCAGCGACGTCTCGGGCTATGTGCTGGGCGGGCGCAACCTGGGGCCGGGGGTCTCGGCCCTATCGGCCGGCGCCTCGGACATGAGCGGCTGGATCCTGATGGGCCTGCCCGGCGCCATGTTCCTGACCGGCCTGTCGGGGGCCTGGATCGCGCTGGGCCTGTTCATCGGGGCCCTGGCCAACTACCAGATCGTGGCCCCGCGTCTGCGCGTCTATACCGAGCGCGCCCGCGACGCGATCACCATCCCGGACTATTTCGACAACCGCTTCGAGGACCGCTCGCGCCTGCTGCGCATCGTCTCGGCCGTGGTCATCGTGGTCTTCTTCACCCTCTACACCTCGTCGGGCATGGTGGCCGGCGGCAAGCTGTTCCAGAGCGCCTTTGGCCTGGACTACGCCTGGGGCCTGTGGATCACCGCCGGGGTGGTGCTGGCCTATACGATGCTGGGTGGTTTCCTGGCCGTCAGCCTGACCGACTTCGTCCAGGGCTGCATCATGTTCGTGGCCCTGATCATGGTGCCGATCGTGGCCCTGGGCGATGTCGGCGGCGTCGCCGGCGCGGCCGAGACGGTGCGGTCGGTCAATCCGGATCTGCTGGACCTGTTCAAGGGTACGACCGTGCTGGGCGTGATCTCGGCCATGGCCTGGGGCCTGGGCTATTTCGGCCAGCCGCACATCCTGGTGCGTTTCATGGCCGTGCGTTCGGTGCGTGACGTGCCGATGATGCGCAACATCGGCATGAGCTGGATGCTGGTGACGCTGCTCGGCGCCCTGGCCGTCGGCCTGACCGGCTTGGCCTATGCGACCCAGCACGGGCTGGAGGTCAGCGACCCGGAGACCATCTTCATCCTGTTGTCGGACGTGCTGTTCAACCCGCTGATCACCGGCTTTTTGCTGGCGGCGATCCTGGCGGCGATCATGTCGACGATCTCGTCGCAGCTGTTGGTGTCTTCCAGTTCGCTGGTCGAGGACTTCTACGCCACCTTCCTGCGCAAACAGGCGTCCCAGAAGGAACTGGTCACGGTCGGCCGGCTGGCCGTCCTCGCCGTGGCCCTGGCCGCCATCTATCTGGCCTACAGCCCCGACAGCAATGTGCTGGGCCTGGTCAGCCAGGCCTGGGCCGGCTTCGGCGCGGCCTTCGGTCCCTTGATCATCCTGTCGCTGGTGTGGCGGCGCACGACCCGCACCGGCGCCCTGGCCGGGATGATCGTCGGCGCCGCGACCGTGCTGGTCTGGATCTACGCGCCGCTGGGGCCGGACGGCGCCGGCCTGTCGAGCGTGATCTACGAAATGGTGCCGGGCTTCATCCTCAGCTTCCTCACCATCATCGTCGTCAGCCTGATGGGCAAGGCCCCCCCGCCGACCGTCACCGAAACCTTCGACGCGGTGGAAACCGAACTGGCCGAGGCGCGGACCTAGGGGCTACGGCGCCCATTCCGCCGCCCCGTTCGGCAGACCGACCTGCCGCCGCCAGGCCTTGCGCGACAACGCCAGCAGCCTCTGGTCAATCTCGACCAGAGGGCGCAGCGCACCGTCCGCATCCCACACAGCCTCGGCCCAGGGCGCGTCTCGATCCCGCGCATGGTCGGCGCGCGCCGTCTCGGCCCCCAGATGCTCGGCGCGCCAATGCATCAGAAACCCCAGGTGCCATAGCGGCGCATCCTCCAGGGGTCCGCCGGCCATGAAGGCCGTCAGCACCTGCGCCACCTCACGCTCATTGCGGATCTGGGTGTCGAATGCGTCTCGCTGCGCCAGCGCATAGGTGTCCCAGCCCTCCAGCGGCACGGGCGTGCGGCTCTCCGGCGGTGGGCGTCGCCAGCCCTCCGACGCCCGCCGTCGCCACAGGTTCGACAGCCCCACCCCAAATCGGGCCGCCAGCGACGCCCCCCGTCTCGCCCTGTTCCCACCCCCGCCGAACCCGGGCCCAGGTCTCCTCATCCACGATCCTGCGCCGAGGCACCTGCTCCATATTCAGCGCACACCATTCCTCGTGAGTCATATTGGCCCAGTCATGCGTGGGCAGATCGCCGATCTCGCTCATGGCCCCAGTATCGCCGGGCGCGCGGGGGCGGGGATGAACGCGGCCCTGCACAGGCGCCGCGCCTTCTCTGGCAAGGAATTCGCGCTTCCTTTTGCGGGCGCGCGACGCGCCGCAAAACGCTCCGGCGATGGAACTACCGGGTACCGTAAGTGGCTGTGATTGTGTGAGGTTTCGGATATCCGCAGGTTGTTGCTTTCGCCATTCATCTCGGTAAGGTCGCGAAATCGACAGGAGCACTCATGACGGTCGCGGATAAGACGAAAGCGATGGCAAATCCGACGAAGGCGTTCTTCGTCAGGATGATTACTAGGGACATTTCACTAGAAGATTGCATCTTAGATTTGATCGACAACAGTGTGGACGGCGCTTGGCGAAGTGAGGGAAGCCGCCCGATGGGATTGGCCCAAGACGCAGACCTGTCCGACTACAGCATCGATATCATCGCTAACGACAGATTGTTCTCGATCTCGGACAACTGCGGCGGCATGACGCTCGACGATGCTGCGGACCACGCATTCAGTTTTGGGCGTCGCTCAATGGACCAGCACGACGACTACAGTATCGGCGTCTATGGTATCGGAATGAAGCGCGCAGTCTTCAAGATCGGCGCTGAGATCAACATAACGAGCACCTACGGGGCCGCAGGAACACGCGAGTCCTTTTCGGTACCCATTAACGTCGACACTTGGCTAAACAACGATGTTCCGCCCTGGGACTTCGACATTGTCGATGCCGCCCACCTTGACCAGAATGGTGTCAGCATCGTCGTCGAACGGCTGACGTCGGGGGCGTCTAGTTCGTTCTCTAGCCCGGCCTTCCTGCAAGAGCTACGGCGGACGATCGCCCGGGATTACTCTCTGCACTTGAGTAGAGGCTTGAAGATCTCCCTGAACGAAATCCCCATCGTGGGCTGGAAGATCGAATTGTTGGAAGGGGCCGCCTTTTCTCCGATGCGGCTCCAGTACGACGACGAGACTGATGGGGATCCCGTTTCGGTTGAGATCTTCGGCGGTATGGCCGCGCCGCCGCCAGAGAGTTCCGACCCCGACGCCGAAGACGACGGCGAGCGTCGGTTCGGTTGGTATGTCATTTGTAACGGCCGGATCGTGCTGGCCGCCGACAAGACGAACCTGTCGGGATGGGGCACAGAGGATTGGCCCCAGTGGCATCGGCAGTACTCCGGATTCATAGGCATCATCTTGTTCACCGCGGCTAAGGCTGCGGCGCTGCCACTCACCACCACGAAGCGAAACGTGGATAAATCGTCTGAAGTGTTTCGACGCGCCCGGCCCAGGATGCGCGAGGTCACGCGTCAATGGATCGATTATACAAATCAAAGAAAAACGTCGCTCGAAGAAGCAAAGAAAATCGAGGTCGCGGCTGCGCCGGTATCGATTTACGCCGTCAAGCAACAGGCAACCGTACAGTTACCAACGTTCGCTCCCAAGCCACCGGCGGAGCGAATGGCGAACATCAACTATGCTATCCCGCTTGCTCGATTGAAGAAGGTAGCCAAGGAGTTGGGAGGCATTAATCTTAGCTATCGAGATGTTGGCGTGAAGACTTTTGAATATACTTATGAAGATCTCGTTGGGGACGAATGATGTCGTCGTTCGACGCGATCAACTACAGCCTTCGACCCAGTAAGAGCATCCAGCGCCAAGTCGTCTTCGACGGCGTGAAGGTGCTTCAGGCGCAGCTCGATCTCGACCGGCTGATGTATATCGGCTTCGGGTCGATCTGGTTCACCGACTTCGTCATCGCTCACCGAGTGCTAGGCGTCGATGACATGATTTCGATCGAGGGAAGCGAAATCGGTTACAGGCGAGCGGTTTTCAATTCGCCTTACGCTACCGTGCGAGTCGAGCAGGGCATGTCGGGCGTAGTGCTTCCCAAATTGTTCGCCGACGCGGCGATCAGGAACCGGCCTTGGCTGATCTGGCTCGACTACGACTACGAGTTGAACGAGTCCGTCAGAGATGACATCCGCGCCGTCATCGAGAACGCGCCAGTCAGTTCGATCCTCCTAGTAACGTTTAACGGCCACGAAATGGGATACGGGCGCACACCGGAGCGACCGGAGCGCCTTCGAGAACTTCTAGGCGCGCTGGTGCCCGATGACCTGCCGAAAGCCTCCTGCAAAGATGACCGGATGCAAGAGACGCTTGCCGGCTTGTCGCTCGGGTACATGCAGTCTGTCGCCGCGGAAGTCGCAAGGCCTGGCGGGTTCGTTCCGGCTTTCCGTATCCTCTATCGCGACAGCGCGCCGATGGTGACGGTTGGCGGGGTTCTGCCCGCCCGCGGAGCTGCACGGATTGCGGCCGACTTAGTTTCTCAACCTAGCTGGCCCGGTCAGCCGGCAGTCCCGATCAAGGCACCCCACCTTACCTTACGCGAGGCTGCGGTATTGCAGTCTCAACTTCCTCGGATAGACCAGCTCACGAGAGTGGCTGTTCAGGCATTGGGCTTCGATTTGGAAGATGATCAGATAGCGACTTTCGAAGCCTACTATCGCCAGTATCCTGCATTCGCGCAGATCGTGTCTTGATGTCTAAAAAGACGAGGAAATCGGTCTCCTGGCTATGTGCTACGCTTGTGTGGCGGTAGGCCGTTGGCACGATGATTCTGGTAGACCTTTTCTCTGGTTGCGGCGGGTTTTCCCTGGGCGCTCATCGAGCCGGGTTCTCAGTCGCGTCCGCCTATGACATTGACGCCACTCTGACGTCATCGTTCACCGCGAATTTCCCAGGCACTCAGCTCGTTCTGGACGATGTTTCGTCGCTCTCTGGAGCTGCGGTTCTCGCTGGCGCAGGGGGCAAGGTCGACGGTATCTTTGGCGGGCCGCCGTGTCAGGGCTTCAGCGACATCGGGCGCCGACAAAAGGACGATCCGCGGCGCCAGCTCCTTGGGCACTTTTTCCGCATCGTCAGTGAAGCCGAACCTTCGTTCTTCGTAATGGAGAACGTCCGAGGGTTGGAATATTCAGACGCTCGCGACGTGCTGGACGAGGCCGTGGCTCTGGTCGCTGACCGCTACAATATTCTTGGACCCAAGATTTGGAATGCTGCCGATTTTGGCGCCGCGACCAAGCGTCGACGCCTTTTCGTGATCGGCATTCATAAGGACGTCGGTGATGCCCTGACCGTCGCTGATGTCGAGGCGATGATGAAGCCGGCGGCGACTGTCCGGGCGGCGATCGCCGATCTACAGGACGCGTCATTCGTAGAGATGGCCGATGGATTCGACGTCTGGCGGATTGAAAAGCAAGGCAGACCTCACGCCTACGCGAAGCCGTTGCGGTCCAGCGACAAGCTGTTCACCGGACAGCAAGCAACCATCCACACCAACAAGGTCATTGAGCGCTTCAAGTCCGTGCCACAGGGCGGCATTGACGCCGTTGGTCGACATCCCCGCCTAGCTTGGGAAGGCCAATGCCCCACTTTACGCGCTGGCACGGGTTCGGACAGAGGCTCCTACCAGGCCGTTCGGCCTCTACACCCCGAAGAGCCTCGGGTCATTACGGTCCGCGAAGCTGCGCGCCTTCAAGGGTTTCCCGACACGCACCGATTCCATCCAACGGTCTGGCATTCGTTCCGCATGATCGGCAACAGTGTGTCGCCAATGATGGCAGAGGCAATCTTCACGGCAATCCGTGACAAGCTTGGCTGCGGTGCAAGCTTGGACGAGGCTGCTTAAGACCGCCTTGGCTTGTAAGTCGCCTTTCCTACCGCCGCCCCTTCCTGAACCGCTCCGCCTTCTCCGCCGCGGCCTCCGCGCGCCACCGCTTCGGCGCGGACCGATCTACCTCTTCCACCGCCCCGGTGAGCGCCTCGTTGGCGAACTCCAGGTCCAGCAGCTTCATCTTCTTGATCTCAGGCTCCGCGCTGCCCTTCGGGTCGTCGCGCAGTTTGGCGGCGTCCTCGAATTCCAGGTTGGACGCGGCTTCGCGCATGCGGGTTTCGAGGTCCTTGAGGGCGGACTGGAAGTTCGAGCCGACGAAGGGCTTGGCCTGTTCGGCCACGCCGGGCCAGGTCAGCCCAATCGTTTGGGCAGGTCCATCTGCTCATGCAGGATGTGGAGAATCTCGATCTGCTTGTCGTCGAAGCGAAAGGCGAGGGCGTGACGGGGGCTGGCGACCCGTTCGCGCATGGGGAGCCGCCCTCTCGAGTGGTGAATGGGATAGAGGCGAATTCGGGGATCGCCGGTCGGCGCGGTTCGAACCCCAGCTCGCTCCGGCTCAATGGCGAGGTCGCGGAAGGCTTGCTCCAACAACAGGCGGTAGCGATGGCGCGCTTCGGGTCCGAAGCGGCGTCGGTGTGGCGCAGGATTTCCTTGAAGGCCTCTCGGGCCTGAGGCGTCAGAGTGATCCGCCTCACTGAGCTCGGGCGTCGAACTCGGCTTCGGCTTCAGCCTCAAGCGCGTCGAAACAGGCCCCCAGATCGGTGACCTCGATTCCTTCACCCCGATCCAGGCTGGCGATGGCTTCGGCCAGCTTGGCGTTCAGGCGTTCGAGCTTGGCCTCGTCGTCGAGCGCGTCGGCCGCGATCTGTTCACGCAGCAGATCGATGGCCTGGACGATCACTGCCTCCCGGTCGGGATATGCGCCCGAGCGGACCTGATCTTCGATGAAGGCGTCGAGCGCGGGCGGGAGATTGAGCGCGGCGTTTCCCATGCCTCACGATACCGCAAAACGGACCCTGGCTGAACCCGTCACAGCTTCCCCTTCCTGAACCGCTCCGCCTTCTCCGCCACAGCTTCCTGCCGCCAGCGCTTAGGCGCTGACCGGTCCACCTCCTCGCCCGCGCCCGTGAGGGCTTCGTTGGCGAACTCGAGGTCGAGCAGCTTCATCTTCTTGATTTCGTCGCGCAGGCGGGCGGCGTCTTCGAACTCCAGGTTGGAGGCGGCTTCGCGCATGCGGGTTTCGAGGTCCTTGAGGGCGGCCTGGAAGTTGGAGCCGACAAAGGGCTTGGCCTGTTCGGCCACGCCGGGGCGGGTCAGGCGGTCCAGCTCGCGGCTCTCATAGGGGCTGGCCAGGATGTCCTGGATGTCGCGGCGCACGCTTTCGGGGGTGATGCCGTGGGCGGCGTTATAGGCCTGTTGCTTGTCGCGCCGGCGCTCGGTCTCGGCCATGGCCCGCTCCATCGAGCCGGTGATGCGGTCGGCGTACAGGATGACGCGGCCATCGACGTTGCGCGCGGCGCGGCCGATGGTCTGGACCAGGCTGGTCTCGGAGCGCAGGAAGCCCTCCTTGTCGGCGTCCAGAATGGCGACCAGGCCGCATTCGGGGATGTCCAGACCTTCGCGCAGCAGGTTGATCCCGACCAGACAGTCGAAGGCCCCGAGCCGCAGGTCGCGCAGGATCTCGATCCGCTCCAGCGTATCGACGTCGGAGTGCATATAGCGGACCTTGACCCCCTGTTCGTGCATATATTCGGTCAGGTCCTCGGCCATGCGCTTGGTCAGGGTGGTGACCAGGCTGCGATAGCCGCGGGCGGTGGTCTCCTTGACCTCGGCGATGACGTCATCGACCTGGTTGGCGGTGTCGGAGGTGACCGGGCGCACCTCGACCGGCGGGTCGATCAGGCCGGTCGGGCGGATGACCTGTTCGGTGAAGACGCCGCCGGTTTGCGTCAGCTCCCACTGGCCCGGCGTGGCCGAGACATGGACGGTCTGGGGCCGCATGGCGTTCCACTCGTCGAACTTCAGAGGGCGGTTGTCGATGCAACTGGGCAGGCGGAAGCCGTATTCGGCCAGGGTCGATTTACGGCGGTAGTCGCCCCGGTACATGGCGTTGATCTGGCCGATGGTGACGTGGCTCTCGTCGACGAACAGCAGGGCGTTGTCGGGGATGTATTCAAAAAAGGTCGGCGGCGGCTCACCCGGCGCGCGGCCGGTCAGCCAGCGCGAATAGTTCTCAATGCCGGCGCACGAGCCGGTGGCCTCCATCATCTCGATGTCGAAGCGGGTGCGCTGCTCCAGGCGCTGGGCTTCCAGCAGCTTGCCGTTCTCGATCATCCAGTCGAGCGTCTCCTTCATCTCGGCCTTGATGCCGTTGACGGCCTGATTCAGCGTCGGGCGCGGGGTGACGTAGTGGCTGGCCGCATAGACGGTGACCGCGTTCAGATCGGCGGTGGCCTTGCCGGTCAGGGGGTCGAACTCCTGGATCGCCTCGATCTCGTCGCCGAACAGGCTGATGCGCCAGGCCCGGTCCTCCAGGTGGACCGGGAAGATTTCTAGGGTGTCGCCGCGTTTCCTGAACGTACCGCGCTCGAACGCCTGGTCGTTGCGCTTGTATTGCAGGGCTACCAGATCGGCCCGCAGCTTGGCCTCGTCAATGCGCTCGCCGACCTTCAGCTTGAAGGTCATGGCCGTATAGGTCTCGACCGAGCCGATGCCGTAGATGCAGCTGACCGAGGCCACCACGATGACGTCGTCCCGCTCCAGAATGGCCCGCGTCGCAGCGTGGCGCATCCGGTCGATCTGTTCGTTTATCGAACTGTCTTTTTCGATGTAAGTGTCTGTTTTCGGGACATAAGCCTCGGGTTGATAATAGTCATAATAGCTGACGAAATACTCGACCGCATTGTCCGGGAAGAAGGCCTTGAACTCCGAATAGAGCTGGGCGGCCAGGGTCTTGTTGTGGGCCAGGATCAGGGCCGGGCGCTGGGTCGCCTCGATGACCTTGGCCATGGTGAAGGTCTTGCCCGAGCCGGTGACGCCCAACAGGACCTGATCGCGCTCGCCGGCCGCAGCCTGTTCGACCAGCTCGGCGATGGCGGCGGGCTGATCGCCCGACGGCTCGAACGGCGCGACCATGCGAAACGGATTGTGGCGGCTGGCGCCGGGGCGTTCTGGCCGGTGCGGCGTCCAGCCCTCGGGGGCGCCAGGGGCCTCCTCCGGCGTCAGACGCGGCCCGTCCGGCAGGGGGGCGAACATCGGCATCCGTGCCATCGGATCGGCCGCAGCGGGAACGAAGGCCGCGGGCGCTTCGGACACGCCGGAGCCGGTCGGTTTGCGAGGAGAACGAGCCATGAACGTGAATGTAGGGCGGGCGAGGGCTGAGGGCTAGGCGGGGCGGGCGTGTCTTGACGAATCGCGCCTCAAAGCGCGGTCTTGCGGGATGGTGCGAGGTCTCAGACCCTGGGCGACGTTGGCCGGGCTGGTGTTGCTGGTGGCTTGCGGCGGGCCACGGTACGCGCCAGGACCGACCCAGCCAACGCGACCGACCCCGCCGACGAGTCCGACCGGCCAGGGTACCGGCCTGATTAATCAGCGGGTCGATGATCGCACGATAGACCGGATCACGGTGGCGGCTGGCGACTACCAGCAATGCTACGGCGAACTGGCTGCGGCGCGGGTGGAGTTCAGCCCGATGCCCGATCGCGATGACGGGACCGGCTGTGCCTATGTCGATGCGGGGATGGTGACGGTCGACTGGGGCACGGTGGCGCGGCTCAGCCCCGAGCGGCCGTTGCTGAGCTGTCCGGCGGCCCTGGCCATGTCAGTGTGGCGACGTCAGGTGGTCGAGCCGGCGGCTCGCGACATCTTCGGCTCGGACGTGGTCCAGATCGATCTGATGGGAGCCTATTCGTGCCGCAATGTGAACGGGGCCGCGACCGGGCGGCGCAGCGCTCACGCCCGCGCCAATGCGCTGGATTTCGGCGGGGTACGGCTCAGAAACGGGCGGCGCATCACAGTGCTCGACGGCTGGTCGGCCGGGGGCGACGAGGCGCGGTTCCTGCGGCGCGTGCGCGACGAGAGCTGCCGGATTTACGGCACGGTGCTGAGTCCAGAATACAATGCCGCCCATCGCGACCACCTGCATCTGGAGATCCGAGAGGCGACCTGGACCATGTGTCGTTAGCCGGCCGTTTCAGCTCTCGGCGATGGCGTCGAAGCTACCGAAGATCATGCGCTTGCCGTCGAACGGCATCTCCAGGCCCGACATCGGGCCGTTGGGGTCCATCAGGATCGCCCAGGCGGCATCGCGAGTAGCCTTGTCGGGCCAGGTGATCCAGCCGACCGCGACGGTCTCGCCGTCCTTCAGGGCGACGGCCTTCTTGAAGTCGGTCAGCTGACCGTCGGGAATGTTGTCGCCCCAGGTGTCGATGACCTGAAGCGCACCGTGCTCGCGGAAGATCTTTCCGGTCTTCTGAGCGAAGGCGATGTAGGCGTCCTTGCCGTCGCTGGGGGCAGCGGCGACGTTGATGTCGAAATAGGCCATGGGGTGTCTCCTAAGGCGAGGTGAGGGGGTCAGCCGGCCGCGTCGGCGGCGGCGAGGATGGCGGCGATGTCGAGGCGTTTCATCGTCATCATGGCTTCAAAACCGGCCTGCGCGCGTGCGGGGTTCTTGTCGCGGTGCAGATCCATCAGGAGGCGCGGCGTGATCTGCCAGCTGACGCCCCAGCGGTCCTTGCACCAGCCGCACATACTCTCCGTCCCGCCATTGCCGACGATGGCGTCCCAGAGGCGGTCGGTTTCGGCCTGGTCTTCGGTCTGAATGAGAAAGGAGACGGCCTCGGTCTGAGGAAAGATCGGGCCGCCGTTCAGACCGAGAAAGGCCTGGCCAGCGAGAGTGAACTCGATCATCAGCTCTTCGCCGGCCGGGGTCGAGGGATTGTCGGCCGGGCTGAGCGCGACATGGTCAATGCGGCTGTCGGGCAGGCCGAGCGAGACATAGAATTCGGCCGCGTCGCGGGCCTGGCCACGATCGTACCAGATGCAGGGGCGGATCTTGCTGCTCATCGTGTGGCCTCCGTCAAGCCGTTGCCATGTCGGGTGGACCGGCTTCGACCGCAGCGGGGTCCATCCAGACGTTCTCCCAGATGTGGCCGTCCGGATCGCGGAAGCTGCGCCCATACATGAACCCGTGATCCTCGGCGGGTGTGGGGTCGGCCTGACCGCCGGCAGCGGCGGCCTGTTCGACCACGGCATCAACGGCGACCTTGCTGTCGCGGGTCAGACACAGGAAGACCTGAGCCCCGGCGTGTGCGTCGAGAATCGGCACATTGCCGAAGGTGGCCCATTTGGCATGGGTCAGGAGCATGACGTGGATGGTGTCGGACAGCACCATGCAGGCGGCGGTGTCGTCGGTGAACTTCGGATTGTTGACAGCACCGACGGCAGCGTAGAACGCCTTTGAGCGGGCCAGGTCCGCGACCGGCAGGTTGATGAAGATCATCTGGGACAAGGGCCGACCCTTCATTGGCGGCCTCGAAATGACGAAGCCCGACGTCTTTGATTGCGATCATTGATCTCGGTGATTACGTTAGTCAACCATGTCGTTAGGAAAAATAACAAGTGTGCCGGTGCGACGCGCTCGCTGGTATGACGACGCCTGCGGTACAGCCCATGCGCTTGAGCTGATTGGCGAGCGTTGGTCTTTGCTGGTGGTCCGAGAGCTGATGCTTGGGCCGCGCCGGTTCGGCGATTTGAAGGCGGCTCTAAACGGCATCAGCGCCAACGTCCTGACCCAACGCCTTGAGGGGCTGGAGCGGGCCGGGGTGTTGCGCAAGACCCGGTTGGCACCGCCGGCGTCTGTGCAGGTCTATGAGTTGACGCCCTGGGGGCTGGAGGCTGAGGAGATGCTCAAGGTCATGGGGCGCTGGGCGGCGCGTTCGCCCGATCACGACCCGACCCTGCCGCTGTCGCCGGTCTCCTTGATCCTGTCCATGCGAACGATGTTCCAGGCAGAACGCGCCAGGGGTGCGGCCGTGTCCATCGGGCTCATCCTGGAGGGGCAGCCCTACCAGGCGCGGGTGCATGATGGGCGGCTTGACGCGGGCAGGGGAGAGGCGCGTGACCCGGATGCTGTCATCACGGCCACGGCGGAAGCGATAGCGGCCTATCTTTACGGCGGGGCACCGCTGCCGGACGGAGCTGTGCAGGGCGACGGCAACGCCCTGGAGCGTTACGCGGAGATGTTCGCTTTGCCGGACAAGGCCGGATAACCTCGAACTGGGACAGGAGGAGATCGGCGATGAGTTGGATGAATCTGGCGCGGACTTTCAAGGTCGTCGCCCTGGTGCTGTTTCTGACGCCCTGGCTGGTGGTGTCGTGTCAGGGCAGTCCGCTGATTGAGGCGTCCGGGCTGGATATGATCACCGGCGATCTGGAGCCGTCTCGCGACAGCTCGATGGGCGCGATGTTGGCTCAGGCCGGTGCGGAAGCCGGGGCCGGCGGCCTGGCCCGGAGCGAAACGCCCGAGGAGCCGGGCGAAGGTCCTCTCGAAGAGGCAAGCTGGTGGGTCATGCTGGGGGCCGGGCTGATCGCCGCGGCGCTGGTGCTGGGCCTGGTTCTACGTCCGGCCCGCAGGGCGGCGGCGGCCGCTGCGGTCGCCTCCTTGCTGGCCTTTGTGACCCTCGGGGCGGGCATGGGCTGGACGGTCCATGAGTTCAAATCCGAGCTGCGCGCGGCGACCGAACCACCTCAGGCCGGTACCGGCGAGGCTGAACAGTTCGGTCGAACGATGGCCGCCGGATTCGTCGGCGGTATCGCCATCGATGTGCGCTGGGGATTCTGGATGACCGAGTTGGCGCTCTTGCTGGCAACGGCTGCCGCCGGCCTGGCCGCGACGGGGCGGTCGATGCCCCGCAGGGATGTCTCGACACAGGAGCCGAACTAGGGATGGACGTCGGCCGTGGCGCGTCGGATGGGCGGGGCCACTTGCGCGGACGGGTGCTTGGAGGCCATCTCGCGATAACACGGCGTGAGGCGGCATGAATCACTATCTCGAACAGGCTGTGGCCTTTTTCGATCCGGCAACGGTGCGCGGTGCGGTCCTGCTTGGCCTGGCGATGGTCTTGGGCGGAATCGTCGGGGCCGGTCTGATCCATCGGGGTCTGCGGGCGGTGATCGTGCATGACCATTCGCAACGGATCGACCAGATCGCCCTGTCGTTCCTGAGCCGGCTCCTGATCCTGGGGCTCTGGCTGGTTCTGGCGACGGTCTATGCTCACCTGGTGCCGGCTCTGAACCGCCTGGGGACCGCCCTGCTGGCCGGCGTCGGCCTGGCTTCGGTCGTGATCGGCTTTGCGGCACAGACGACGCTGGGCAATCTCGTCTCCGGAATCAGCCTGGTGCTTTACAAGCCCTTCAGAAAAGGGGACCGGCTGGCCGTCATGGCCCCAACGGCCGACCAGTGTGAGATCGGGGTGGTCGAGGACATCACCCTGGGTTTTACCTCGCTCAGAACCGACGACGGTCGCCTGATCATCATCGCCAATGGGGCCATGGCTCAGCAGGCGATGATCAAGCTGCCGCCGGCCGGGCAGGGTCCAACAACAGGGTCGGCCGCAGGGAAACCGTCCTAGGCCCGGATGTCGAGCAGGGCCTCGGTCATGGCGTCGGCGGTTTCCAGAACCTGGAGATTGGCGGTCAATTCGATGACGGCGTTCAGGCGCTCGACGGCCTCGTCGGCAACGTTGTCGAGTGGATGGCGCGCTGTGCGCTCGGCGCTGGCGGCGAAGCGATCAAAGGCGTGACGAATGCCGGTGGCGGCATTGGCATAGACGGCATTCATGGGTCCCTCGCATTCTGCGACGGATCAGCATGACGCGGACGGTGCTAAGGCCGAGTGGACGAACAGGGTAACGCGAATCTTAAGCTGCAACTTCGGGCGGTGGTGGGTCGGCCGGACCGACGGCCTGGCGACGGAGCCGGCTTCGTCCCATCCGCCAGAGCAGGAATCCGATCCCACCGGCGACCGCCAGGACCACGACGGACAGCAGCGGTCGAACTGCGAACCAGGCGACGGCGATGACCACACCGCCCAGAAGCACGCCCAGGAGCAGCGACATCAAACCCAGGCCCATCCCGATGACGGCACCGACCGGTGGGATCACATCGGCGACCACCCGCAAGGGATTCAGGATCAGGCTGAAGCCGATGACCAGCAGGACCAGGCCGCCGACCCGGATGCCCCATAGAAGTGCCCGGTTTGCCGCCTGGGCCCCTTCGAACATCTGATCGGCGGACACGTGCCCGGATTGCACCAACAGGATCGATTCGCCGTTGTCAGACTGGAAAGGTGAGAAGCCATCGCCGGTCTGGGCGGCTACGACGCTGACCGGACCGGGCCGAACCACGCGCCAGCGGACGCGGGTGTCGCCGATCTCCGGCGTGCCGGGATTGGACCCCAGGTAGAGCTCTGACGAAGTTGCGGTGGCACGCCGACCTGCCTGGTTAACCAGGGCCGCCTGGGTGTCGCTGTCCAGGGTCAGGGCCTCGGCCGGGCCGATCTGTTCGATGATGCGATTGTCCAGGCGATAGGCCCCCAGACGCGCGTTCGAAGACGTGAAGGCCGCAGCATCCACCGGAAAGCCGGGGTTCTGGTGACCGCCGGGAGTCTGGAAGCGGCTCGAGTCTTCTGGGCTGCTGGACCAGACGCGGTCGTATTCATAGACGGTCACGGTCTCCTGGCCGCCGCCCAAACGCGTGCGCGTTTCGCTCCGCGAGGTCTCGCGCCATTGGTACATTTCGACATCGCGCAAAAGGCGTAGGGCCTGGACTTGGATCGGCCAGGCGCTGTCCGTGAGGCTGTCGGCGACGGTCGTGTCGCCGGACGTGTGGACGAGCGCCCCGTCATGGGCCGGGTCGATCGTATTGGCGTCGACGGTCTGGACGACGCCGGCCCCCTCGTTCAGGGCGCGCTCTCGCTTGACGGCGCGGCCTTCATTCCAGCTCAGCAACCAGACACCGATCCCCAGGAGGATCAGGCCGATCAGGATTCCGCCGAGTGAGCTACCCAGGCGGGAGAACCAGCCGGTGCGGGTGGTGACGGTCGAGGAATCAGACATGGCGGCCTCCTGAACACATTTGCCTAGCACTGTTCCACAGGCGAGTCAGGATGTGCGGCTTGCGAGTCGCGGGCCGGGAGGCTCTTCTCGCGGCATGGACCATTCCACCGCCCTTCGCGACGCCTTCATCACCGGGGTCGGGGCCTTCCTGCCCGGTGAGCGGATCGGCAATGGTGTGATGGAGGACTACATCGGCCGGATCGGCGGGCGCCCGTCGGCGATCGGGCGGCGTGTCTTGCGCTGGAACGGTATTGAAGGCCGGCACTACGCCTTGAATGTCGAGGGCGAACCGCAACATTCCAACGCCTCCATGTGCGCCCAGGCCGTGAAAGCGGCGCTCGACCATGCCGGGCTGGCATTGGCAGACCTGACTTTCCTGGCGACCGCGACGACACAGGGAGATTTCATCGTGCCCGGGCACGGGCCGGCGGTTCAGGCGGAGCTGGCGGCGGGGCCGCTGGAGGTGGCGAGCTTCCAGTCCGTCTGCGCCTCTGCCCTGATGGCGGCCAAGGCGGCCTGGCTGAATGTAAGAGCTGGAGAGGCCGAGGCGGCGGCGGCGTGCGCCGGGGAGTTTTCGTCGCGATGGTTCCGTCCGACCTTCTATGAGGGGACGGCCCTGGTCGATGCCAGGGGCCGTACGGCCATGGAGGCGGACTTCCTGCGTTTTACCCTTTCGGACGGTGCCGGAGCCGTCGTCATGGAGCCTAGCCCCCGACCGGACGGCCTGAGCCTCAAGGTGCGTTGGATCGACATGGTGTCCCTGGCCGGCCGGTTTGATCCCTGTATGTGGGCCGGGGCGACGACCCGTGACCGCGCCGACACGAAGGCGGCCTGGAGTCACGCCGGGCCGGTTGCGGCCCACGCCGCGGGGGCGGTCGCCCTGCTTCAGGATTTCGACCTGCTCAAGATCGTCATCCGGGCCTGGATCGGGGTCTGGCTGGAGAAGGTCGACCAGGGCCGGATCGTGCCCGATGAGGTCGACCATCTGCTCTGTCACTATTCGGCGCGCAGCCTGCGCGAAGAGATCGTCGGCCTGCTACGCGACACTCGAGCCATGATCCCCGAGGAGAAATGGTTCACGACCCTGGCTGACAGCGGCAATGTCGGCTCAGCCTCGATCTGGATCATGCTGGAGGCCCTCATGCGCTCAGGTCGGACCAGGCGGGGCGACACCGTGCTGTGCATCGTACCGGAAAGCGGGCGGGCGATGATCGGGTTCATGATGCTGGAGGTGGTGTGATGCCGGACTCAACCCAGGTGGATCAGGTCGCCGACACCCTGCGCAAGCTGGCAGTGGTGTTCACGGATTTCGAACAGCGGCTGGAGGCCACGCCCCTGATCCGCAAGCTCCAGCGCGGGCGGTTCGAGCTGACTGACTACCATTCGTTCCTGATCAATTTGCGCCAGCAGGTGAAGGACGGGGCGCTGTGGATGAGTCGAGCGGCGTCCAACATTGGCGAGGACCATCTGGAGCTGCGTTCAACATTGATGCGGCACGCGGTGACGGAGCATCGGGACTATCGATTGCTGGAAACGGACTTCGTGGCCGCCGGCGGCGAACTGGACGTCATCCGGCGTGCGCCCAAGAACATCGGGTCTGAGGCCCTGTCGGCCTGGATGTTCCACGAGGCATCACGTCCCGATCCGTTCGGCCTGCTAGGCGCGATGTGGATCATCGAGGGACTCGGGTCCATCAAGGCCAGGCCCTGGGGCGAAAAGGTCAAGGCGCGGTTGAATCTGCCGGATGAGGCTGTGCGGTTCCTGCTCTATCACGGTGACAACGACGTCGAGCACATGGAGGAGTTCCAGGAGATGCTGCGCATGGTCTTGCCGGATTCCGCCGTGGCTGAGCGGATCGTCACCACGGCGCGCGTGACGGCCCGGCTCTATTCCCTGCAGATCGAGGAAATCTCCGCGTGAGCACGGCCCAGATCCAGGACGATCCCTTCAAGACTATGGTCTTCGATCCAAGCGACCCGGACCCTTGGCTGGCGCTATATCTCGATCACAGCCTGCCAATCGACGACACCGCGAAACGCTGCCTGCTGATGGGCCAGAGGTCGTGGTCGCGCCGCTGGTTGTTCCCGGTCAGCCGCCCACTGGTTTTTGTCTGGTTCTGTCTGGTGAAGGTGTTTCGGGCCATCACGCCGAATTGGCCCAACCTGAATGGGCTACTGCACAAGACCATCTACTGGGGGCTTCGAACCTTCGGCAGTCCCGAAACCAATACCCTGATCCTGCGTCACTTCCACATCGGCTCCGAGCTGCTCGCCTTCATGAAGGCCAACGCCGGCCTGGGGCCTGATGCCAAAAAGGTGTCGAGCCACCCGCTGCGACCCACGCGCCTGAAGGACATCGAGGACAACCTGTTCCTCCAGCACGACCTCAACATCTTCAACTTCATCATCGAGCTGAACCAGGCGCTGCGCGCTCAGGACCGGGAGCTGATGCCGGTCGCCAGCCCGGACTTTTCGATGATCTCGGACAGTTTTGCGGATTTCGAAGCCCTGCCGGATGGCTGGCTCAACAAGATCGACGTGCAGACCGCCGTGGAGTTCTACACACCCATGTATGCTGTGATGCTGCCGCGTGCGGACTTCGTTCGGGCGGCCCATTCGCTGCAGCTGGATGAAACGGTGGCCATCTACATGGCGCGAATCCTGGGAACCGACTACCACCTGAACTTCGTAAAGAACGGCCACCCGCTGATCGCCAATTCGACGCTTCAGGCGGGATTTCGTCTGATGATGCATGGCCTGGACTGCGAGGCCCTGCACGGTTGGCTGAGGGTGCTGAAGGCCCGCCAGGCCCGGGGATTGCCGCTCGATCCGAGAAATCCGACGGCGTGACGTAACGCCGGTTGACGGGTTGCCGCCTTCGCTCCCGTGAGCAACGATGGCGAGGGACGAGGAGACCGGACGATGAAGGCTTCATTCCTGATGCTTAGCGCGGCGGTGGTGATGGCCATTCAAGGGGGGCTGGTGCCGCCCATCGCCTGGGCGGCGGACCGTCCGGCGCAGGCGGATTGCGCCAGTGTCGCGAACCTGGATCTGGACGACGAGCGGTTTCATCCGGACTGGACGACGGTCGCCAATGCTGAGCGGCTCGCGCGTTGGCACGGCTATCTGGGGCTGGTCCAAATCCCAGCAGATGCGGCGCATCGTCCTTCGGAGACGGCGGCCATCATCGTCCGGGCCTATGTTCCAGCCGGTGGTATGTGGTCGGTCGAGGACAGGTCCGTGGTCTGGCGAGAAGCCGACGGAACCTGGTGGTTCTGGCGTCAGCGGATCAATTATAGCGCGCCAAGTCCATCGCCGCCGCCGCCGCCACCACCCGGACAACCGGCGCCGCCCTACCGACCGCCAACGCTTGAGGAGCGCTTTCCGCCCAGCACCGGGCGACTTGCGGCTGGACAGGCACAGGCGATGGAAGTGGCCTATGGTGACGCCTGTCGTGGCTGGGATCCGGAGTTCTTTCCATCCGAGCAACCGTTCTTGCGACCGGTCGAGGGCCGCCAGAGCGATCTGTGTCCGCCCGACAGTTCCGCCTTCTTCGCGGAGATCACAGAGGTGGACCGGCCCCAACTTCTCTATGTCGCCGCCTGTCAGAACCACACCCCGACCTTTGCGCTGATGAGGGGAGCCACCTACGCCGCAGCAGATGCGCCGCAGGAGTAGGCCGGCGAGGTGAGCGTCGGGCCGACGCGTCGCCTGGGTTGGCGAAACAAGCCGCCCGACCCCTTTTGCTCCGCTTAAGCCTAAAATAACGCGTGAGCGCTAAGGTTGTTCCCTGGAGTTACCCAAGGGCCGCTTTCATGGATGACGTCGAACTGCCCGAGGCCCGGGGCTGGGATCGATTGCGGCGTCCCGTCTGGTTGTTCGACAACGACGCCAAGCGCCACATCTACGCCAACAATGCCGCCCTCGTGCTCTGGGGTGCCGAGAGTCGGGAAGAGTTCCTTGGGCGCGACTGTTCCGATCAGTCCGATGCGGTAAAGGCACGTACCCAGCGCCTGCTAGATGATACGGCCAACGGCGAGGTCGTTAACGAGCGTTGGACCTTCTACCCCCATGGCGAGCCGACCACGGCGAAAATCCTCGCCAGCACGTTTCGCCTGCCCAGTGGGCGAGCGGTAATCCAGATGGAGGCCGAGGCGCTGGAGGTCGACGCCGACCAGGTGCGTTCGCTCGAGGCGCTTCGTCACGCACCGGCGGCCATCTGTCTGTTCCAACCGGACGGCGGGGCCTTGTTCCGCAATCCAGTGGCCTATGCGACCTTCGGACCGGGCAATCTGCATCTCGAGAAACGCTACGAGAACCTGAGCGCGGCGGAGGTCTTGCTGGCCGACGCCTGGGACGGCAGGCCCAGCTCGTGCCTATTGAAGGCCCGGACCCTTCAGGGTGAACGCTGGATGCACACAACGGCGCGTCGGGTCTCGGATCCGGTCACGGGTGCAAAGGCGTTGTTGTGGGCGAGCCATGATGTGACGCCCCAGGTTGAGGCCGAGGCCTCGCTGGCGGCGGCGGCCGACCGGGCAGACCAGGCCGAGGCGCGTGAGGCGCGGCTGACCGAGATCAGCCACGAAATGCGTACGCCCCTGAATACACTTCTGGGCTTTGCGGAGGTGATGAGTGCCAAGACGGAATGCCCTGAGCAGCGTGATCAGCTGACCCGGATGGTCAGTGCCGGGCGACGCCTGGGCGACCTGGTCAACGCCATGCTCAGCGAAGGCGAAGGCTCCGAAACCCAGGCCTCGTCCAAGATAGCAGGACCGACGCCGGTGCTGGCGTCTGGAGAGGAGGTCGCGCCGCTGCGGATCCTCTGCGCCGATGATCATGAAAACAATCGGCTGGTGGTTACCACAATGCTGAGGGCCATGGGCTGGAGCTGTGACACGGCGAATGACGGTGCCGAGGCGGTCGAGCGCGTGCGCGCCGGCGACTATGATCTGGTTCTGATGGACGTGCAGATGCCGGTCATGGACGGGGTCGACGCGACCAAGGCTATCCGGTCGTTGAATGGCGCTGCGGGCCGCACGCCGATCGTCGCCCTGACGGCCAATACGCTGGAGACCCAGCTGCGCCGCTATCGGGCCGCAGGGATGCAAGACTGTCTGGCCAAGCCGATCGGCATGGCGGAGCTGATGCAGACGGTGGTGGCTTGGACGGCACCGCGCCAAGACGGCACCGAATCCGACGCGGTGCTCAGCGCTTAAGCTTCTTCCCGAAAGAAATCGTCCCACATCCGGCTTGCAGCCTGCCATTCGCCTGTGCGTTGTATGCGGTGAGCCGAACAAGGAGGGGCGGTGACACTCGAACAGGGATTGGCCTTTGGTCTCGTCGGACTGACGATTATCGCCTTCATCTGGGGGCGATTTCGCTATGACCTTGTGGCCTGTGTCGCCCTGGTGGTCGGGCTGGCGGTCGGCGTCATTCCGGCGGAATCGGCCTTCGACGGATTTCGCAACGACGTCACGGTCATCATCGCCTGCGCGCTGATCGTCTCGGCCGGGTTTGCGCGTTCGGGCGTGGTGGAATGGGCGCTTCGGCCGCTGACACCGCTGCTCAAGACCGAGCGGACCCAGGCCCCGATCCTGACGGTGATCGTCACCCTCTTGTCGATGTGCACCAAGAACGTGGGGGCGCTGGCGATCATGCTGCCGGTGGCGACGAAGGTGTCCCAGACCACCGGGACGTCGCCGTCGCGGCTGCTGATGCCGATGGCGGCCGGGGCCATGGCCGGAGGCATGGTCACTCTGGTTGGAACCTCGCCCAACATCATCGTTTCAGAGGTGCGCCAGAACATCACCGGCGAGCCGTTCGGGATGTACGACTATTCGGCGGTCGGCCTGATCTTGACGGCGATGATCGTGGCCTTTGTGTCGATCGCCTATCGGGTTTTGCCGCGGCGCCGCGAGGGCGGTGCGGCCATGGGCGGCGGGGTCGGGGACAATTCGTACCTGACCGAGGCGCGGGCGCTCGATGACTGGCCCCTGGAGCAGCGCACCGTCAAGGATCTGACCGACATGAGCGACGGCAAGGTGCGAATCCTGGCTGTGATCCGGGATGGCAAGCGCATGGCCAGGCCGCGCGGCAATGTGGTGGTCCGGCGTAGCGATGTGGTTGTGCTCGATGGGCCTCAGGAATCGCTGCACCGCTTTTTGAGCCGCACCAAGCTGGTGCTGACCCGCAACGACAAGCCGATGGTGACCGCCGGCCCAACCGAGGAACTGGATATCGTTGAGGCCGTGGTGGGTCGCAATTCCAGCCTCAAGGGCCGCTCGGTCAATCAATCGGACTTCCACGGCCAATACGGGATCAACCTGCTGGGTGTGTCGCGCGCCGGCTATGAGATGACGAGCGGATTCAAGGCGGTTCGCCTTCAGCCGGGCGACATTCTGCTGCTGCAAGGCCCCGAGAACAGCGTGCCGGCGGCGCTGCACGGACTGGACCTGTTGCCGCTGGTCGAGCGCGATGTGCAGCTGGGCAATTCCAACCGGCGCTTCCTGCCGGCGATCGTTCTGGCCCTGGCGATGATTCTGGTGGGCCTGGGCCTCGTCCATGTAGCGGTCGCCTTCTTTGCGGCGGCGGTAGCGATCGTGGCGTTCGGCGGCCTGAGGATGCGCGACGCCTATGCGGCGCTGGACGGGCCGCTGCTGGTCTTGGTGGCGGCGATGATTCCGATCTCTGACGCGATCCAGCAGACCGGCGGCTCGGACCTGATCGCGCATTTCCTGGGCCAGGTGTTCACCGATATGCCCGGCGTCCTGGCGGTCGGCGGGGTGCTCCTGGCCTCGATGGTCGTGACGCCGTTCCTGAACAATGCGGCCACCGTGCTGATCGTGGCCCCCATCGGCGCGACCCTGGCGCTGCAGCTAGGGTTCCGGCCTGATCCGTTCCTGATGGCGGTGGCGGTTGGGGCCGCCTGTGATTTCCTCACCCCGGTCGGGCACCAGTGCAACACCCTGGTGATGCGGCCGGGCGGGTACCGCTTCGAGGACTACGCCCGGCTCGGCGCGCCCTTGAGCCTGATGGTGGTGCTGGCAGCGCCGCCCTTGATCCTGACTTTCTGGCCGCTCTGACGACGTCCTGAGGGCAACCCCCTTGACGATGTCGCACAGTATGCGGCATACACTGTGTGTCACACACTATGTGACAGCAGGTGAGGCTTAATGGGCGAGACTGAAACCTATGAGGCGCTGAGGCTGGAGCTGCGACGCGGCTCTCTGGTCCTGGCGACCCTGGCCCGGCTCAGGACCGAGCAATACGGCTATTCGCTGCGCATGGCCCTGGCCGAGGACGGCATCGAGATGGAGGAGAGCACCCTCTATCCCTTGCTGCGCAGACTGGAGAGCCAGGGGCTGCTGACCAGCGAATGGCGCGAGGAAGACAAGCGTAAGAAGCGCTTCTACCGCCTGTCGCCCGAGGGCGAGGGCGTGCTGCGGCGCCTGCACGACGAGTGGCGGCGGATCTCCGCCTCGCTCGAGCGGGTGCTGTGACCATGAACATATCAAGACAAGGGGATGGGGCGATGCGCCTGATTGACCGTTACCTGGCCGCCGTGGCGGCCCAACTGCCGGCGGCGGCACGCGAAGACGTGGTGGCCGAACTGCGCGACGACATCATGAGCCGCATCGAGGCGCGGCAGGAGGCGCTCGGCCGGGATCTGACCAGCGACGAGGTCGAGTCGATCCTGCGCGAGGTCGGTCATCCGCTAAGCGTGGCGGGCCGTTACGGGGCCGGACCGCAGCATCTGATCGGGCCGGAGCTGTTTCCGTGGTGGTTGTTCGCGGTCAAGGTCGGATTGATCGTGCTGATCGGCATTATGGCACTCAGCGTTGGGGTCAAGCTGACCGGCGGCCAGGACTTCGGTCAGGCGTTGGGCCAAGGGATCGCCGGCCTGTTCGGCAATGCCGCCACCCTGATCGGCATGGCCACTGTGGCCGGCTATATCATCGAACGGCAATCCGAAAAGCCGTCCTTCCTGACTGACTGGCGGGTGCGCGACCTGGGCTTTTTCGAGGTCGCGCGCATGGACGCCGAGGGCTTCAACCGTGCCCTCAACTCCGGCGCTGGGGCACCGCAAAGCGTGCGCGCCATTTCCGGCCAGACCATGTCGCCGGTGGCGCGGGCCCTGTCGGCGGCGGTGGCGACGGCTGTGCTGACCGCCTGGTGGATCGGGGCGATCCGGTTCGGCGGATTGCCGATGGACCAGTGGATCGTCGAGATCGCGGGCATCGACTACACCCAGGCCCTGCGCGAGACGGTGACGATGATCTTCTGGCCGGTGGTGATCTACGGCTTGATCCGCATGAGTTTTGACCTGTTCCGGGCGACCAACGCCCGGGCAGTGCGGATGACCGCGCTGGGCGACATTGGCCTGTCGGCGGGTCGGCTGACTATCTACAGCTGGCTGCTGCTGGTCTCGCCGCTCAGCCGGGCGCTGGGCGTGGATGGGCCGTGGTCGGTGATCGAGCGGGTTCGCGGCGTGATCGAGACCGGCATCAACAGCGGCGTCTGGAGTGCGTCTGGGGTCGTCATGATGATCCTGGCCTTCATGATCCTCGAGCCGACTTTCCAGATCCTGGCCAGCGCCTGGCGCCTCATTAGCGGTCGCGACCGCCGTATCGAGGCCTGGGAAGAGCGGCGGGCCTGACCTAGGTGGCGGAGGGGTCTTCGGGCCCCTCTTGCACGGGTTCGGTGGGCATCATCAGCTCGTCGGCCGCGTCGTTGGAGCTGGGCTCGGCCGGGGCGGGTTTGTCCGCCGCCGGCCTGGCGCGCGGAGCCGGCTTGGTCTTGACCCCAAGGATCTCCAGCGCATCGTCGCCCTCGCGGCCGAAGACCGAGCGGATTCTGAGGTCGGTCTGGGGGAAGGGGATCTCGATGCCGGCCTGATCCAGCGCCTCGGCGATGGTCCAGGTATAGGCCGCGTGCATGGCGGCGGGGCGCTTCACCGCAGACTGGGTCGGCCACACCAGAAGCTCGAAATCCAGACCGCTCTCACCGAACCCGACCAGCCAGACCTGGCTCTTGCGGTCTTCGGTTTCCGGCAGGGTGAACGGCGAGGCCTTGGCGGCCGCCAGCACCGCGTCGCGCACGGTGTTGCGATCCGCGCCATAGGCCACCGAAAAGGGAATATGGATCCGGCGCGTGTCGCCCTTGAGCGTCCAGTTGGTGACGGGTTTTTCGATCAGCTGGGAGTTCGGGACCAGGACGTTGATGTTGTCATTGGTGCGGATGCGTGTGGCGCGCGGACCGATCTCGACCACGGCACCGCGCACGCCTTCCTCAAGCTCGACATAATCGCCGATGGAGATCATCCGGTCGAAGATCAGGAATATGCCCGAGACGAACTCCTTGACCACGCCTTGAAGGCCAAGGCCGACGCCGATGCCGATGGCCCCCGCAAAGACCGCCAGCGATGACAGATTCACGCCCGCCGCCGTCAGGGCGAACATGACGCCGGCGATGAGAATGCCGTAGCCGGCCAGCTTCTCGAGCAGATAGAGTGCCGCCGCTGTGCGCGAGGCGCGGCTACGCATCCGCCTGAGGCCGCGTGTGACGCCCCATGACAACAGGATTGCCACCACCAGCACCGTCCCGGCCGAGACCAGCTCACCCAGGGTGATTGAGGCACCGGCGATCTCGAACACCCGTGTGCGCTCGATCGTTTCGACACTGGGAACCTGGAGCGTAGCAACGCTGGCAAGCTGGAGGGTCATGCGTGGCGGGTCCTAGACCGGATCAGTTGGCGGCGGCGGCGTGGCAGAGGCGGGGTCTTCGGGCAATGGAATGAACTCCTCCTCGTCGCCGATGGGTAGCTTCATGCGACCGGCCTGCCAATCGGCCTTGGCAGCCTCCATCCGCTCTTGGGACGACGAGACGAAGTTCCACCAGATGAGGCGCTGACCGATGGGCTCTCCGCCCAGGATCATGACGGTGGAGGTCTCCAGCGCCGTCACCACCGGTTCGCTGGCCGGCTCCAGCACAGCCATCTGGCCGGCGTGGATGCGGCGGTCCCCGACATCGACAGACCCGGTCACCACATAGAGGGCACGCTCGGAATAGCCGCCATCACCCTTGCCCTTCGGCGGCGCAGCACGCACGCCGGGTTGCATCTCCCAATGAACATAGAAGAGCGGAGAGGAGACCGGCACGCTGGCTCTGGCACCATAGGCCTCGCCGGCGACCAGGCGGGCAAACAGGCCGGCCTGTTCGTAGGATGGGAGGTCTCCCCCGGCATGGTGGCTGAAGGAGGGGGCGTCGTCCTCCCGCTCGGTCGGCAAGGCGATCCAGGCCTGCATACCGTTCAGGCGGCCCCCCGCAGCGCGCCGCTCCGGGTCCGTCCGTTCGGAGTGGACGACGCCCTTGCCCGCCGTCATCCAGTTCACCTCACCGGGGAGAATGACGTTGTGAGCTCCGGTGGAATCCCGATGCGTCATCTCGCCCTCGAACAGGTAGGACAAGGTCGACAGGCCAATGTGGGGGTGCGGGCGCACGTTGATCGCCTCGGCCCCGGGCGCAAACTCTGCCGGTCCCATGTGATCCAGGAAAATGAAGGGGCCGACCATCCGCTTGCGTGCGAAGGGGAGCACACGGCCGACCTCGAATCCGCCAAGGTCCTTTTTGCGGGCGTCGATGACCATCTCGATCATGGGCGGCTCTCCGAGAGATTGATGCTGGCGACGAGAGCCGGGTCGGGTGCGGCCGTCGTCGGCTGGCCGTCCTGTCCGAAATCGGACCACTGGCTGCGGGCCACGAAGACGAAGTTGTCGCCTGAAATGAAACCGGTCGTTGGTTCGGACAGGGGCGATCCCTCGAACAGCATCGTCATGTCGCGAACCTCGGTCCAGTCCGGCGACAAGGACAGGGCGATGATGCGGCCAGGCGGCGTGCCGTTGTGGACAGCGATGATGCGGTCGCGATCCAGGGCCAGGCCATCCAGACCCCGGATCGAACGCCCTTCGGGCAGGCGCACCGTCTGCATGGCACCGGTCGAGACGACGACCCGGTGCAGGCCAGTGCCGTAGTTCGAGAAGATCAGCCAGCGGCCGTCTTCGGAAACGACGATCCCCTGGGGAGAGGCGCGCTCGGGCGCATCAACCAGATGGTCCAGCCGACCCGATCCGGGCGACAGCATATAGATTCCGCCCCCGACGCTGTCGCTGACGAAGACGGAGCCGTCCGGTCCCAGGGCCAGATCGCTGAGCTGGTGGCCCGCTTCGGGCAGAGCATAGACGGCCTGAACTTCGCCCGTCGCCAGATCCAGCCGAATGAGGGCTGAACCGCCTTCGCCCTCAATCTGATCGTAGGGGGTGTTGGCGCTTGTGAGCCAAAGATGCCCCCGCTGCCGGTCCGCGACCAGGCCGAACACGCCTCGAGTGTCGGTCTCGTTGGTGAAGCGCGTCAGGGTGCCGTCCAGGTCCAGGCGGAAAACACCAGCCAGGTGGATCGAGGACACCAGGAGCCGGCCCTGACCATCCACCGCGACACTTTCCAGCAACAGCGGCACGCTCGGACTGCGCGCCAGGATCCGGATTCCGTCCGGGGCAGGGGCAACCACAACGACCGGCGTCTGGGGCCCGACATCGTTCGGTCCCCCAAGGAGGCGATCCGCCGCGCCGCACGCGACCAGCAGGGGAGCCATGGCCAGCAGGCCAGCGAGACGACACAACTTCATTCGACACTCTTCAGAATTCACCGAAGCCTAGCCTTGCCCGAGGGTTGAGGGCAATCCAGTGACCGCAAGCGGGTGACTCAGGGGCAGCCTGTGCTAAGACGCCCGAAAATCAGGAAACGTCCTTCAGGGCACCCATGACCAAGAACACCCCAAAGCTCTCCCTCCGCGTCCCCGAGCCGCCGGCCCGGCCCGGCGACCAGGCGGATTTCTCCCATGTCCAGATGGACGCCGCAGGGGTGGTGGGTCGCCCGGACGTTTCGGTCGAGCCATCGCAGACGCGTGAGCTGGCCTTCCGGCTGGTGCGGGTGCTGGACGATGAGGGCAAGGCGGTCGGGCCGTGGGATCCCAAGCTCGACGCCGAGACGATGCGCCGTGGCATGAAGGCCATGCTGCTGACCCGCGCCTTCGATGACCGGATGCACAAGGCCCATCGTCAGGGGAAGACCAGCTTCTACATGAAGTGTACCGGCGAAGAGGCCATCGCGGTGGCGCAAGGGATGGTCTTCAGCCCCGAGGACATGGGCTTTCCGACCTATCGCCAGCAGGGCCTGCTGATCGTTCGCGGCTATCCGCTGGCGACCATGATGAACCAGATCTATTCCAATGCCGCCGACCCGATCAAAGGCCGCCAGCTGCCGATCATGTATTCGGCCAAGGACTTTGGGTTCTTCACCATCTCGGGCAACCTGGGCACCCAGGTGCCGCAGGCGGTCGGCTGGGCCATGGCCAGCGCCTACAAGGGCGACGACAAGATCGCGGTCGCCTGGATCGGCGACGGTGCGACGGCGGAAGGCGATTTCCATTCGGCCCTGACCTTTGCGGCCGTCTATCGGGCTCCGGTGGTTCTGAACATCGTCAACAACCAGTGGGCCATTTCGTCCTTCCAGGGCATCGCCGGCGGCATGGAAACGACCTTCGCCTCCAAGGCCATTGGCTATGGGCTGCCGTGTCTGCGCGTCGACGGCAACGACTTCCTTGCGGTCTGGGCGGCCAGCCAGTGGGCTGCCGAGCGGGCCCGCACCAACCAGGGTGCCACGGTGATCGAATTCCTGACCTATCGCCACGCGCCGCATTCGACGTCGGACGACCCCAGCCGCTACCGTCCCGGCGACGAAGGCGCGCATTGGCCGCTGGGTGATCCGGTCGATCGGCTCAGCCAGCACATGATCGGTCAGGGCTGCTGGTCCGATGAGGAACACGCCGCCGCGATTGCGGACTGTGAGGCTCAGGTGAAGGCCGCCGCCAAGGAATCCGAGGCCATCGGCACCCTTGGCCAGTCCCGACCCAGCGTGAAGACCATGTTCGAGGAGGTCTTCGCATCCGAAGACTGGCGACTGGTCGAACAGCGGCGCGAGGTGGGAGTCTGACCATGACCGAGACCACCTCCATGAACATGATCCAGGCGCTGAACTCGGCGCTCGACATCAAGATGGCCGAGGATCCCAGTGTGCTCTCTTTCGGTGAGGACGCGGGCTATTTCGGCGGCGTCTTCCGGGTCACCGACCACCTGCAAAAGAAGCACGGCCTGACGCGCAGCTTCGACGCCCCGATTTCCGAGAACGGCATCGCTGCCGCCGGCATCGGCATGGCGGTCTATGGCCTGCGTCCGGTCATCGAGATGCAGTTCGCCGACTACATCTATCCGGCTTATGACCAACTCGTTTCCGAGGCGGCCAAGATCCGCTATCGCTCGGGCGGGGAGTTCACCTGTCCGATCACGGTGCGGTCGCCCTATGGCGGCGGCATCTTCGGCGGCCAGACCCATAGCCAGAGCCCGGAAAGCCTGTTCACCCACATCGCCGGCCTGAAGGTGGTGATCCCGTCCAATCCCTATGACGCCAAGGGCCTGCTGACCGCAGCCATCGAGGACGATGACCCGGTCGTCTTCTTCGAACCCAAGCGCCTGTACAACGGCCCGTTCGACGGGTGGCACGAGAAGCCCGTCAGCCCCTGGAAGACCCAGGCTCTGGCCCAGGTCCCGGTCGGGAAATACGTTGTGCCGCTGGGCAAGGCGCGGATCATGCGCGAGGGGTCCGAGGTGACCATCCTGGCCTATGGCACCATGGTCTGGGTGTCGCTGGCGGCTGCCGAGCACGCGGGCGTGGACGCCGAGGTCATCGACCTGCGCTCGCTGGTGCCGCTGGACATCGAGGCGATCGAGCAAAGCGTCAAGAAGACCGGCCGCTGCGTCATCGTGCACGAGGCGCCCAAGACCTCGGGCTTCGGCGCGGAACTGTCGGCGCTGGTGCAGGAGCGCTGCTTCTATCATCTGGAGGCGCCGGTTCAGCGTGTAGCAGGCTGGGATACGCCCTATCCCCACGCCTTTGAGTGGGAATATTTCCCCGGCCCCGAACGGACGGCCGAGGCAATCAAGCGCGTGATGGAGGGCTGACCGATGGGACGCTACGTCTTCAAGCTGCCCGACGTGGGCGAAGGCACCGCAGAGGCCGAGCTGGTCGCCTGGCACATTGCGGTTGGGGATCAGGTCGAGGAAGACCAGATCGTCGCCGATGTGATGACCGACAAGGCCACTGTCGAGCTGACCAGTCCGGTCGCGGGTAAGGTCACGGCCTTGCACGGTGAGGTCGGCGGAATGCTGATTGTGCGCGCGCCGCTGGTCGAGTTCGAGGTCGAGGGGGCGGGCAACGCCTCTGAAGCCGACGCTGCGCCGGCCGCCACTCAGGCTCCCGCGCCAGAGCCGGCCAAGGCTGCAGAGCCGGCGCCGGCCCCGGTACCCGCCGCCGCCCCGGCCCAGGCCGCTGCCGGCGCCAACTATGTCTTCAAGCTGCCGGACGTGGGCGAAGGCACCGCCGAGGCCGAGCTGGTCGGCTGGCACGTCAAGGTCGGAGACACGGTGGCCGAGGATCAGATCCTGGCCGATGTCATGACCGACAAGGCGACGGTTGAGATCACCAGCCCGGTCGACGGCGTCATTGTGGCCCTGCACGGCGAACCGGGTCAGGCCCAGGCCGTCGGCGGCCCCCTGGTCAGCTTCAAGGTCGAGGGCGTGGGCAATGTGAAGGCGGACGCCGCGCCGGCTCAGGCCGCCCCCGCGGCGCCGGCCAAGGCCGAACCTGCGCCGGCCAAGGCGGCGCCCGCCCCGGCCAAGGCCCCGGCCAAGGCGGTGGCGGAAGGCTTCACCACCCGCAAGGCGGGCGAGCGTCCGCTGGCCTCGCCGGCGGTGCGCAAGCGGGCGCGCGATCTGGGCGTCGAGCTGCAATTTGTGGGCGGCTCGGGTCCGGCGGGCCGCATCGGTCACGACGATCTGGACGCCTATGTCGCCGGCGGGGGACGCGGCGCCGGGGCTTCGTCCGGCGGCGGCTCGACCTATGCCAAGGCCGAGGGCTCGACCGAAACCAAGATCATCGGCCTGCGCCGCAAGATCGCGGAAAAGATGGCCGAGAGCGTGCGGCGCATTCCGCACATCACCTATGTCGAAGAGATCGACGTTACGGCCCTGGAAGAGCTGCGCGCGCATCTGAACGCTCAGGCCAAGGCGACCGGCAAGCCCAAGCTGAACGTCCTGCCGTTCATCGCGCGGGCGATTGTGGTGGCCCTGAAGGACCAGCCGCAGATCAACAGCTGGTTCGACGATGAGGCGGGTGTGCTGACCACCCACAACGCCGTGCATCTGGGCATCGCGGCCCAGACGCCGAACGGCCTGATGGTGCCGGTGGTCCGCAACGCCGAGGCGCGCGATCCCTACGACACGGCGCTGGAGATCGCCCGCGTCTCGGGCGCGGCTAAGGACGGCTCAGCCAAGCGCGAGGAGCTATCCGGCTCGACCATCACCATCACCTCGCTGGGCACCCTGGGCGGTATCACCCACACCCCGATCATCAACCATCCCGAGGTCGCCATCATCGGCCCCAACAAGATCAGCGAGCGGGTCATGGTCAAGGACGGCCAGATGGTCGTGCGCAAGATGATGAACCTGTCCTCCAGCTTCGATCATCGGATCGTGGACGGACACGATGCGGCGGTGTTCGTGCAGCGGATCAAGGGCTTGCTGGAACATCCTGCGACGTTGTGGATGTGATTGAGATGACCGAACAGATCAAAACCAAAGTCCTCATCATCGGCGCCGGGACCGGCGGCTATGTCGCGGGGATTCGCTGTGGCCAGCTGGGTTTGCAGACCGTGCTGGTGGATGCGTCGCCGGGGCTGGGCGGGACGTGCCTGAATGTGGGGTGCATTCCGTCCAAGGCGATCATCCATGCGGCCAACAAATTCGAGACGGTGGCCAAGGCGGCGGACGGTGGCACGCTGGGCATCACGGCGTCGAAGCCCGCGGTCGATCTGTCCAAGACGGTCGAGTGGAAGGACGGCATCGTCAAGAAGCTGAACCAGGGGGTCTCGGGCCTGCTCAAGCGGGCCAAGGTCCAGGTGATCAAGGGCTGGGCGACGTTCAGCGACGCCAAGACCTGCACCGTGAAAACCGAGGACGGCGAGATCACCATCTCGGCTGAGCACGTCATCCTGGCCACAGGGTCCGAGCCGGTCGAGCTGCCGTTCCTGAAGTTCGGCGGCGACGTGATGTCCTCAACCGAGGCCCTATCGCTGGACAAGGTTCCGAAGAAGCTGGTGGTGGTCGGCGGCGGCTATATCGGGCTGGAGCTGGGCATCGCCTTCCGCAAGCTGGGGGCCGAGGTCACGGTGGTCGAAATGGCCGAGCGGATACTGCCCCTCTATGACAAGGCCCTGACCGATCCGGTCAGCAAGTGGCTGGAGAAGCATGGCGTCAAGCTGATGCTCGGGGCCAAGGCCGGCAGCTTCGAAAAGGGCAAGCTGAACGTCACCGACAAGGACGGCAAGGCGATCAAGCTGGACGCCGACAAGGTGCTGGTCACCGTCGGGCGGCGCGCCCGTACGCAAGGCTGGGGGCTGGAGAACATGGGCGTCGCCATGAACGGTCCGTTCGTCAAGATCGACAACCGCTGCGCCACCTCGATGAAAAACGTCTGGGCCATCGGCGACCTGACCGGCGAGCCGATGCTGGCGCACAAGGGCAGCGCCCAGGGCGAGGTGGTGGCGGAGATCATCGCCGGCCACGATGCCGTGTTCGACCCGGTCACCATCGCGGCGGTCTGTTTCACCGAGCCAGAGATCGTCTCGGCGGGCCTCGGCCCGGCCGATGTCGAGGGTCGCGACGATGTCATCACCGCCTCCTTCCCGCTGATGGCCATCGGCCGGGCGCTGGCCATCGAGGCCGGCGACGACGGCGGCTTCGTGCGGGTGATTGCGACCAAGGACGACCACCGCATCCTGGGCATCCAGGCCGTCGGCCAGCACGTCTCGGAGCTGTCGAACAGCTTCGCGCAGATGCTGGAGATGGGGGCGGTGCTGGAGGATGTGGCGGGCACCATCCACGTCCACCCGACGCTGGGCGAAGCCTTCCATGAGGCGACCCTGCGTGCGCTCGGACACGCGATCCATATCTGATGGACAGGTCTCGGATGACCGGCCTGGAGCTGATGCAGGCCTATCAGCGTGGGGAGCTGAAGCCGGCCTCGATCTCGGGACCGATGCGGTTCGATCTCGTGGAGGTCGGGCACGGGTTTTGCGCCTTTGAGGGTGAACCTGACGCCAGCCTGCTCAATCCGCTGGGCACGGTGCATGGCGGCTGGGCCCTGACCCTGATCGACAGCGCTGCAGGCTGCGCGGCCCACACCACCCTGCCGGCGAGCGTCGGCTATACGACGGTTGAGACCCACGCCAATTTCACGCGGGCGATCCATCCTGACAGCGGGACTTTGCGTTGTGAGGGCCGAGTGCTGAACGCCGGGCGCACCCTGATCACCGCCGAGGCGACGCTGAAGGACAGCCAGGGCCGCATCGTCGCCCATGGCGGCTCGACCCTGATGGTCCTGCAGCCGCGTTGAGGATCAAGCAGCGCGAGCGGCCTGGGTGGTCGCGATCGCATCAAACAGGACCGCAGCCTCGATTGGCTTGGCGACCGCGATCTCCATGCCCGCGGCGTGATAGGATTCGATCTGCTGGGCCATGACATTGGCCGTCAGGGCGATGATCGGGGTTCGATCACGGCCCGTCGCCGTCTCTTCGGCGCGAATGGCGGCGGCGGCGGTCGGGCCGTCCATCACCGGCATCTGGACATCCATGAGGATCAGATCCCAATCCTCCGCGCGCCAGGCCTCGAGGGCCTGGGCACCGTTCTCGACGAAGGTCGGGACGATGCCGACCTGAGACAACAGGAGCGCCAGGACCTGGCGGTTGACCGGATGGTCCTCGGCGGCCAGCACGCGCACGCCGTGCCCATCGAAGGGCGCGACGTCGGCGGCGAGCTTGCTGCGCACAAGCGGGGCCTCAGCCCGCCGCAGCGGCAGCCGCACATCGAAGGCCAGGCCGTGCGGTACGACGTGCCGGACCTCAATGTCGCCGCCCATCAACTGGACCAGCTCCTGGCAGATCGATAGGCCCAGCCCGGTCCCACCATAGCGCCGCGTGGTCGAGGTATCGGCCTGTGAAAACTTCTGAAACAGGGCCGGCAGTTGCTCCGGTGCGACCCCTGGCCCGGTGTCTGCAACCGACAGGACCAATTCACCCTGATTGGCGTTGGCGCGAACGGTAACGACGCCGGTTTCCGTAAACTTGACGGCGTTTGAGATCAGATTGGTCAGAATCTGTCGGATACGGGTCGGGTCGCCGGACCAGCCGCCTCGGGCCGACTCGGCCACCTGGACATCGAGATTCAGACCCTTGGCCTGGGCGACGACCCGGAAGGCGGCCTGGCTGCGGTCGACCAGATCATCGAGGTCGAAAGCGGTCTCCTCCAAGGCCAGCTTGCCGGCCTCGACCTTGGCCAGGTCCAGAACGTCACCCAGGATATGCAGCAAGGATTCGCCCGATTGGGTAATGGTCTCCAGTCGGGCGCGCTGGTGCGCCGGCAACTCATCGGCGGTCATCGCCTGGGCCATGCCGAGAACGCCGTTGAGCGGAGTACGGATCTCGTGGCTCATCGTGGCCAGGAACTGGCTCTTGGCCAGGTTCGCCTGCTCGGCCTGGGCTCTGGCCTCCAGGGTTTCGGCGAACAGACGCGAGATGTAGGACCGGATCATCAGGCCGGACACCAGCAGCATGACGGCCGCAAAGGTGATCTGGGCCGTGTCGGCGTAGGAGAGGCCGACATTCAAGGCCCCGAAGGGGACGAGCAGGGCGTAGCCGACCTGGGGGATGATCGCGACAGTGATCATGGAGCGCGAACCGGGGCTGACCATCACGGTATTGACGGTGACACCACCGATCAGAAGCGTTCCGCAGACCAGGGCCAACATAGAGCCCGACATGATCTCCACCGCCCCATAGGCGCTGAAGACAACATTGTTGAGCACCGTCTGGATCAGACACAAGACCACGTATGCGCCTCGCGAGAGCCGCTCGGCCAGTCGGCCTTGCGGATGCAGTTGGCTTTCGAAGACCTGAAGGAGGCCGTAAACCAAGAACCATCCGAGAGCGAAGCTCCAGGATGTCAGTGGGAAGGATACGGCTGCTACCAGCGCCGCAATGAACAGTCGCATCGTCCATTGGCGGGATCGCCGAACCATGGTGTCAGCAATGGCTTCGTACTCGGCGGACGTCATGGGGACGGCGATTCTCTTCGACGGTGGCGTGCGAAGTGTGCACCAGGCACCGCGTGTAAGCCAACCCGGCTAGCCGGCCGGCGTGATCCGCATCAGGCGGCCGTTGTCTTCGTCGGTGACGACCCAGAGCGAGCCGTCGGCCGCGACCTGGACGTCGCGGATGCGCTGGTCCTGGTCGGTCAGCAGGCGTTCCTCGCCGACGACGCGGTCGCCCTCCAGCACCAGGCGGGCCAGATGGGCGCCGCCCAGGCCCGAGACGAACAGGTCGCCCTGCCACTCGGGGAAGCCCTCGCCCTGATAGAAGGCGGCACCGCCCGGCGCGATGACCGGATCCCAGTAATAGACCGGCTGCTCCAGGCCTGCGCGCGCGGTCTGGCCCTCGCCGATGTCCCCGCCACGATATTCGACGCCGTAGGCGATGGTCGGCCAGCCGTAGTTCAGGCCGCCGCGCGCGATATTGACCTCATCGCCGCCGCGCGCGCCGTGTTCGACGGACCAGAGGCGGCCGGTCGCAGGATTCAGGGCCGCGCCCTGGACGTTGCGGTGACCCAGCGACCAGATCTCGGGCCGGGCACCGTCCTGGCCGACGAAGGGGTTGTCGGCCGGGATCGAGCCGTCGGCGTTGATGCGGATGATCTTGCCCAGGTGGCTGCTTAAGTCCTGGGCCTGGGGCCGGGTGGCCAGGTCGGAGCGTTCGCCCAGCGTCACATAGAGCCGCCCCTCACGGTCAAAGACCAGGCGCGAGCCGTAGTGCATTGAGTTGGAATAGGACGGATAGGCGCGGAAAATGACCTCCAGGTCGCTGAGGCTGCGGCCGTCGTCGGACAGGCGCGCGCGGGCGACCGAGGTGCCGTTGCCGTCGTCGCGATCCTCGGCGTAGCTGAGATAGACCAGCCGGTCGGTGGCGAAATCGGGGCTGAGGGCGAGGTCGAGCAGGCCGCCCTGCCGATCAGCGTGGACAGCGGGCGTCCCTGTAACCGTGGCCAGTCGCTCACCCTCTGGGGAAAACAGGACCAGCGCGCCGGTGCGCTCGGTCACCAGCCACTGGCCGCCCGGCAGCTGTTGCAGCGCCCAGGGGTGATCCAGGCCCTCGGCGACGGTGGTGACGGTATAGGCCGCCTGGGTGACGACGCCCGGCGCGCGGGTCTGGCCGGCGAAGGCGGGGGTCTGATCCGGGGCGTTGGCGGGGCGGCTCTCGACCGGCTCGCCGCGCTGGGCGCGATCTCCGGCCTCGGCGTTGGAGGCCTCCTGGCCGTTGCAGGCGGTGGCGGAGACGACCAGCGTCGAGGCGGCGAGAAGGGCGAGGGCGTGGCGCATGGGGAACTCCGGTTACAGGGTCGGCAAGATAGCGCGCAGCGCGGCGTTCCGCTCCATGCCGGCGACGTGGATGTTCCACCAGACCGCGTAGAACAGCAGCGGCCAGCGGCCTGAGGGGTGATCGTCGTGCTCGAAGACGGCGCGCACGGCGTCGATGTCACAGACCTGGGCCAGGCCTTGGTGGGCGGCCAGGGCGGGGGCCAGGTCGCGGGCGCGCGGCGCGATCCAGGCGGCGACCGGGACCGTGAAGCCCTTTTTCCTGGCCCAGGGATCGGCGGCGGGCAGGTGGCGCTCCAGCCACTTTCGCAGCAGCCATTTGCCGTAGCGGCCGCGCACCTTGAACCGGTCCGGCAGATTGAACGCAAAGGCCGCGACCTCGCGGTCCAGGAAGGGCGTCCGGCCCTCCAGGCCATGCGCCATCAGGGTGCGGTCCAGCTTCAGCAGCAGATCGTTGGGCAGCCAGGTGGCGATGTCGGCGGCCTGGGCGCGCTGGAGCGGGCTCATCCAGGGCTCAGCGGCCCGCGCCGCGGCGTCTCGCCAATCGTCCAGAGCGGGGCCGGAGGCGCCCTGTGGCTCGGCAGGCCGCCCGCCCAGCCAGGCGGGGCGCAGCGCGCGGCGATAGCGGCTGTAGCCGGCGAACAGCTCGTCGCCGCCTTCCCCGGCCAGCACCACGGTCAACGTGCCTTTGGCGGCCTCGGCCAGCTTCCAGGTCGGCAGGGTGGCGTAGTCGGTGGTCGGGTCGTCCAGGCACCAGGCGACCTCGGGCAGGATGCGCCAGAAGTCCTCTTCGTCGAAGGTCGTCTCGCGCCAGTCGAGGTTCAGCGCCCTGGCCACGGCCTCGGCATGGGCCCGTTCGTCGCGGGCGCCGGGCGCGTCGAAGCCGCAGGTGAAGGCGGTGACGGGCCGTTCGTTCAGGCGCGCCATCAGCGCGGCGATGGTCGAGCTGTCGACGCCGCCAGACAGGAACAGGCCGTAGGGCACATCCGACCGCTGGTGGACGCGCACGCTGTCCTCCAGCACCGCGTCGAGGCGGGCCAGAAGCTCGGCTTCATCGCCGCTCACCGGCTGGCGGATCAGGGCCGGGATCTGTTCCCTGAAGGTCGTCCCCTCATCTGTGACCTGGACCACGGCGCCGGGCAGGAGGCGGCGTGCGCCGGCGAACAGGCCCGCGTCATCCAGGGCGTAGTTCAGTGCGAGCAGCTGGGTCGCCTGATGCCGATTGACGTGCGGCGTTTCGGTCAGGCTGCGCGGTTCGGAGGCGAAGCCCACCTGATCGCCATCGTCCTTGATGAACAGCGGCTTGATCCCGAAGGGGTCACGCACCAGCCAGGTGCGCCCATCAGCCCCGATCAGACAGAAGGCGTACATCCCCCTCAGGCGGGTGAAGGCCCTTTCGCCCTCCAGATTGTAGAGATGCAGCAGGGGCTCGAAGTCCGAGCCGGTGGTTAGTCGGTCCTGCAAGCCGAACTCTTCGATCAGTTCGAGGTAGTTGTAGATCTCGCCATTGCCGATGACGGTCGAGCCGCCGGCGTGCAGCGGTTGCCAGCCGCCTTCCAGGTCGATGATCGACAGGCGCGCATGGGCCACGCACCAGCCGGGGCCGCTTTCGACGCGAATACCGTCCGGGCCACGGTGCTGGAGCCGCTCGATCATGGTGCGCACCGCCGCTTCTGGCGGCTGATCCGCGCCCAGGATGCCTGCGATGCCGCACATTCAGGTCCGCTCCCGGGCCAGTTGATCGAACAGGGCGTCCCATTGCGGCAGGATCGCCGATTTGGAAACCGTCTGGGCGCGGACCAGGCCGTTGGCGGCCAGGGACTGACGCGCCGCCGGATCGCTCAACAGATGCGCGATGGCCTCGGCCAGGGCGGTCGGGTCGTCGACGGGGACCAAGAGGCCGTCCTCGCCGTCGCGGATCAGGGCGCCGGGGCCGGCGGCGCGGGCCGCGATCACCGGCTTGCCATAGGCCCATGCCTGAATCACCACATTGCCCAGCGGCTCGAAGCGGGAGGGGAAGACAACCAGATCGGCGGCCCGATACAGCGCCCCCGCATCGCTGCGCCAGCCGAGCCAGCGCACGCGCTCGGCCACGCCCAGGCTGTGCGCCAGTTCGCGCAGGTCGCCCTCCAGCGGCCCGGTCCCGGCGATCCACAGGACGGCGTCGGGGATCCGGGCCAGGGCCTTGAGCGTCACGTCGTGGGCCTTGGCGTCGTGTAGCCGCCCCATGGCCAGGAGCAGCGGTGCCTCGCGCGGCGTATCGAGCAGCGCGCGGCTCTGGGCGCGGTGATCGTCCGGCTCGGCGAAGTTGGGAATGAAATGAGCGCGCTCGGCCGGCCAGCCCTGAGCCACGATCCAGTCGCGGATGTCGGCGGTATTGCCGACCAGGGCGTCGAAACCGCGATAGTTCTTCAGATCATAATAGCCGCCGAGCCGCCCGACGCGCGCCCATGGGCCCTTGGGGCAATGGCGAGCGGCGCGGTTCATCCAGGCGACCAGAATCTGAGAGCCTTGCGTCTGGGCATAGCGCCGGATGGCCGGGCGGGTGGCCAGGTCCAGCGGCGAGCCGAACCGGAAGACCTCGAACGGCACGCCCGTAGCGGCCAGGACCGCCTGTCGGCCGGCATGGCGGCGGATGGCGGCGGCGGTCGGGTGCCCGCTCGCGTGCAGAGCCGTGACCAGATCGGCAAAGTAGGTCTCGGCGCCTCCATCGGCGGCGGATCCCAGAAGGTGCAGTGCGCGGGTCATGCTCACGGCCATGCTAGGCGGTTACGAGAGTTTTCGCACCTGTCTTGAACCGGCGCGGCTTGGCCTATATACGCGCCGTCTCGCGCGATGGCTGGGTAGCTCAGCTGGTTAGAGCGGTGGATTCATAACCCACAGGTCGGCGGTTCGAGCCCGCCCCCAGCCACCATCGCCCGGACATGAAAAAGGGCGGCTCATCTGAGCCGCCCTTTTTGCGTTTCAAACCTGATCTGATCAGGCCGCTTCCAGGCTCTTGGACCAGTCACCGGTCGAGGCCAGGCCGTTCATGCGGGCGCGGTGGTGGAAGGCCTTCGAGGCAGCGGGGACGTTCTCGGTCTTGCCAGCCCAGGCCTTCTGGGGCGCGGCCTGAAGGGCGCGGCCATAGGAGAAGGTCATGCTCCAGGGGAAGCCGCCGATCTTGTTCATGGCGTCCAGGTGGGCGGTGGCCTCTTCGTCGGACTGACCGCCCGACAGATAGGCGATGCCCGGCACGGCCGACGGTACGGTGGCCTTCAGTGCGGCGATGGTCTTTTCAGCCACTTCCTCGACGCCGGCGCGATTGGCGTTCTTCTTGCCGGAGATGACCATGTTGGGCTTGAGCACGATGCCCTCCAGCGCCACGCGCTGCTCGAACAGTTCGTCGAAGACGGTCTGGAGAACCCAGCGGGTCACTTCATCGCAGCGGTCGATCGAGTGGGCACCGTCCATCAGGATTTCCGGCTCGACGATCGGCACGATCTCATTGGCCTGACAGATGGCGGCGTAGCGGGCCAGGGCGTGGGCGTTGGCCTTGACCGCCCCCCAGGTCGGGATGCCGTCAGCGATGTCGATGACCGCGCGCCACTTGGCGAAGCGGGCACCGCGGGCATAGTCCTTCTGCAGGCGCTCACCCAGGCCGTCCAGGCCCTCGGTCAGGGTCTCGCCGGGGAAGCCGTCCATCGGCTTGGCACCCTTGTCGACCTTGATGCCGGGGATCGAGCCGGCGGCCTTGATCAGCTCGACCAGCGGGGTGCCGTCGGCACCGTCCTGATACAGGGTCTCCTCGAACAGGATGACGCCCGAGATATGATCTTTCATGGCCGTGTCTGAACGGAACAGCAGCTCGCGGTAGTCGCGGCGGTTGGCCTCGGTGCTCTCAACGCCGATGGCGTCAAAGCGCTTCTTGATGGTGCCGGAGGATTCGTCCGCCGCCAGAATGCCTTTGCCGGGCGCGACCATAGCCGTGGCCACCGCGTTCAGTGCCGCGAGATTCATGATTGGATCCTGTGAATTCTGATTTTGTGGCGGCGCGTATAGGCAATCCCGCCGCAAAAGTCACGCGGGCGTGATCCGGCGGCGTCCCACAAATGGCAAGCCTGGCGGGTGCCTTGAAACAGCCCAAGGCCGAGGCAAATGGCGTCGGAACGTCAGCGCCCTTTGAAGACAGGCGTCTGGCGGGTCATGAAGGCGGCCAGGGCGGTGGCGGCGTCCTCGGTCGAGAACAGGGCGCGGACTTCGTCGGCCAGGGCGGCCTTGGCGGCCTCGGGATCGTGCATGGCCAGCCGCGCGGACTTGAGCGTGGCGGCGACGCCGAGCGGGGCCTGGGCCGAGATCCGTTCTGCGATGGCGACGGCGTGCTCCAGCGCCTGGCCGGGCGGGGTGATCTCCTGAACCAGACCCAGATGGCGGGCGTCTTCGGCCCCGAATTCATCGCCGGTCAAAAGCCAGCGCATCGCGTTCTGATAGCCCCCGGCCTGGGCCATGCGCACGGTGGCACCGCCGAACGGGAAGATGCCGCGCGCGATCTCGATCTGGGCGAAGGCGGCGGTTTCGTCTGCGATCACGATGTCGGCGGACAGGGCCAGCTCGATGCCGAGGGTCAGGCACTTGCCGTGGACGGCCAGGACCATCGGCTTGGGACAGCGCTCGCCATAGATGCCCCAGGGGTCGATCCGGGCGGCGCCCATCAGCGGCTCGCCGGCCATGACGCGCGGGGCGACGTCGGCCAGATCCAGCCCGGCGGTGAACATTGAGCCATGGGCGTAAAGCACGCCGCAGCGGATCGCCGGATCATCGGCCAGATCGGTATAGGCCTGGGCCAGTTCGGCCAGCATGGCGCCGGTGAAGGCGTTGCGCTTGTCGGGCCGGTTCAGCCCGATTAGCCGAACGAATCCGCGATCTTCGGTGGTGATGAATTCCGCCATGGCGTCCTCCCTGTGGCGAGCGGACGCTGTCACAACGTCAAGTCGATTGCAAATAGAAACGGACTTCTGGCCGGTGTGCCGGTTAGCCTATCCCAGTTGATCGATGGGCGTTCAACTGGGCGACAAAACCGTCGATCAGTTTTCCAAGCGCCTGGTCGCCCGGCTGCGTCCGGTCAAGGGGTTCGCGGTATCGGGTCAAGCGATCACGAAACGCTTCCCAACTGACGAACGCCAACTGCAGTCGGTCGAGCACGTCGGCGACGCGCTCTCTCTCGTCAGCAAACAGTTGCTGGATCTGACCGGGTAGAGGGCGGGTCCAGGTTTGATCGAGGAAGCTGGCGTCAATCTTGTCGCCTTCAAGACCGCATTTGCGCCAGTGAGTCGCTCGAGCGGATTCAGGCGCAATGAAAACGAGGCCAAGCTGACTTTTGCGGCCCGACTGCAACTCCTCCCAAGCTAGGAGGGCGGCGTATTTGGCCACCTGGCCAGGCCAGCTCGATGAGCCGAGTTTAAGCTCGACGCCGATGGCGGAACGCTCGCTGACGAAGAAGCCATCCTGCTGCGTGACGTTCGTTTCGGCACCCCAGCGATATCGATTTTGAACCTCGCGCCCAATGGACTCGAAAGGCCCGGCGTCGCGAAATCCCAGCGGTTCAGCAAAACAGGCCTCGATCATGACATCCGGTGCGATTGCGAACGTCAGATCGAAGACGTGATTGAGGATCTCTTCCTTGCCGTGGAGATCCTGGATTAGCTCGGAGCTCCTCATGCCGCGCGTGTAGAGGGGGCCGCTCCGATTGACCATGCTGAGGGGAATGCTCAGACGCTCACCCTCGATCCGCCAATGGCGTTGGTTGATCGACGTCAGGCCGAGGTACCGGGGCCACCAGTAGAGCTGGTCGATGATGTCCCAATATTTGCTGCGCCAGGTCAAAGGCCGCGCCTAGACCCGCAGCGCTTCGACGCCGGGCAGGGCCTTGCCTTCCATCCACTCCAGAAAGGCGCCGCCGGCGGTGGAGACGAAGGTCATGTCGTCGGCCACGCCCGCGTGATTGAGGGCCGCGACGGTGTCGCCGCCGCCGGCCACGGCGATCAGGGTGCCGGACTGGGCCAGGGCGGCGGCGGTGCGCGCGGCGCGCACCGTGGCGGCGTCGAACGGCGGCACCTCGAACACGCCCAGCGGGCCGTTCCAGATCAGGGTGCGGGATTCGGCCATGGCCTTTTCCAGTCGCGCGACGGTGGCCGGGCCGGCGTCGAGGATCATCTCGTCGGGTTCAAGCTGACCCAGCTCGCGCACGGTGGCCTTGGCCTCGGGGCTGACCTCGGTGGCGACGACGACGTCGACCGGCAGTAGCAGCTCGCAGCCGGCCTTGTCGGCGACCTTGATGATCGCGCGCGCGGTGTCGCCCAGATCGTGTTCGCACAGGGAGGCGGCGACATCCTGACCCATGGCGGCCAGGAAGGTGTTGGCCATGCCGCCACCGATGGCCAGCTTGTCGAGTTTGCTAACCAGGTTCAGCAGCAGGTCCAGCTTGGTCGAGACCTTGGAGCCGCCAACGATGCCGAGCACCGGCATCTTGGGGCTGCCCAGAGCCGCATCCAGAGCCTCCAGCTCGCGGCGCATGGATTCCCCGGCATAGGCAGGGAGGCGCCGCGCCAGCCCTTCGGTCGAGGCATGGGCCCGGTGGGCGGCCGAGAAGGCGTCATTGACGTACAGGTCGCCCAGCGCCGCCAGGGCGTCGGCGAAGGCGGCGTCGTTCTTTTCCTCGCCGGCGTGGAAGCGGACGTTCTCAAGCAGGGCGACCCCGCCGGTGTCCAGGCCGTCCAGAACCGCCTGGGCGTCGTCGCCTATGCAGTCTGAAGCGAAGCGGACCGGGGCGCCCACCAGCGCCTCCAGCGGCGCGACGATCGGCTCCAGGCTCATCTCGGGGACGCGCTGGCCCTTGGGACGGCCGAAGTGGGCGAGGAGGGCGACCTTGGCCCCGGCCTCGCGCAGCTTGTTGATGGTCGGCAGGGCGGCGCGCAGCCGCGTGTCGTCGGACACCTGCCCGCCGTCCATGGGAACGTTGAAGTCCACGCGGACGAGGGCGGTCTGGCCGGTCAGGTCGCCGGCGGCATCGAGGGTGCGAAAGGTGCTCATGGTCGGCTCTATAGAGCGCCTGAAGGAAGGGGTGAAGAGTGCCCCGTCTGCCTTAGGTACGCGCCGACATTCGGGCCAGGACCTCGTGCGCGGCCCGCTCGGTCTCATTGAGCGGCGTATAGCTCCAGGACTCCAGCCTGCCCTCAAAGGGTCTGGTGATCCTTCGTGCCTGGAGTGCGGCGTGCAATCCGTCGATCTTGGCCGATGAACCGTCCAAACCCAGGATCTGTACCGGCTTGCCGGTTGCAGCGGCTTCGGTCGCCATGTTCACCGAATCCTCGGTCACCAGAATGTGGTCGGCGAGGTCCAGGAAGGCGAAATAGGGGTTCGGGCCTTCGCCGTCCCAAATCAGACCTGGCAGGACGGACAGGCGCGATGTCAGAACCCCGCGGGCACCGGCCGGGGTCCGGCGCGAGAAGGTCATCATCAATGACCCGCCGCAGTGACCGAGCGCCGCAACAATCTGATCGGCAAGAATCTGCGCCCTGTCCGGGCGGAGGTCGTGGGCTCTGGAACGGCCACCGATCAGCACGGCCAGACGCGGGTGCGGCAAGGCTGAGAGCGTGTCCAGAAAGGGGGCCGCCCCGGCCGCGAGACGCTCAGCTGTGATGCGGTTCGGTGATCCCAGGATCGGAAAAACGTTCGGCCCCGCCAGGCCGTCGTGCATGGGGGGGATCACGAGGTCGAAGGCCGTCAGCGGCACGCGAGGGTCCTGAAGCTGGACCACAAAGGTCCGGCCCTCGGAGGCGCGTTTCAGGCGTGTTGAAAACGGCAGGCTGGCTCGACCGTTGGCAATCACCAGATCGGGAAACGGTGGTGCCAAGCGGTCGGAACTCGCCGCCAGCATGGCGTTGGGGAAAATCCGAAGTGCATTCGGCCAGCGATCAAACACCGGCCGAAACCGCACGCGCTTGACCGTGATGTCAGCCGGAGTCAGCCGCTGGATGGCTTCGGCGAGACCCAGCGCCTGGTTCTCAATACCGGCGCGACCGTCTGTGACGGTCCAGATCGACAGGGGTCGATCTAGCGCCACTCGACCTTGAGGATTTCGTAGGACTTCACGCCGCCGGGCGTGTTGACCTCAACCACGTCTCCCTGCTCCTTGCCGATGATCGCACGCGCGATCGGCGAGGTGATGGAGACCTTGCCGTCCTTCACATCGGCTTCGTGCTCGCCGACCAGCTGGTAGCGGCCTTCTTCCTCGGTGTCTTCGTCGACAACCGTGACGGTCGCGCCGAACTTCACCTGGGCACCGGACAGCTTGGACACGTCGATCACCTGGGCCCGCGAGATCTTGTCCTCGATCTCAGCGATGCGGCCTTCGATCCAGCCCTGACGCTCCTTGGCGGCATGGTACTCCGCATTTTCAGACAGATCGCCATGCGAGCGGGCCTCAGAGATCGCCGCGATCACATTGGGGCGCTCCACCGACTTGAGACGCTTCAACTCCTCGTCGAGGGACTGATAGCCCCCGGCGGTCATCGGCACTTTTTCCATTATCGGGTAGTTTTCTTGTCGCCCTGGGAAATGAAAAGCCGACCGCGGGCGTGGCGGTCGGCGCTCAGTGGGGGAAGAGGATAGGTCCCAATTCCGCCTTTTTCAAGAGTGGCGGTGCGCGAGCCTGAACCAAACGCGCACAAAGGCCAGCCAGCCGAGCCAGAACACGACGGCTGCCGCGACCGACCACAGCACGGCCTTGGTCAGGGCCACGCCAACCAGACCGGTAACCAGCATGACCAGCAAGCCCACGAGAAATGATGCGGCAAGCCTCAAGGTCTGACCCTTTAGGCGGGCACCAGAGGACGGCGGTGGCGGTTCAGGCTTGTGCATCGGATCAAAAACGCAGAATCGGCCTTTCAGTTCGCGCCGACCCCCTAGACGTAGGAATACGGTCCGCCGCGTTCAATGGCGCGCTGGTAGGCGGGACGTGCGTGGATGCGGCGGATGAAATCGGCGACCTTTGGCCGGTTTGCGGCCCCGGCGCGGGCCGAGGCGGCCTCCAGCGGGAAGCTCATCATGATGTCGGCGGCGCTGAACTGATCGCCGGCGAACCAGCCGGTGCGGGCCAGTTCCGTCTCCCAGTAGCCGATGTGGCTGTCCAGCTGGGGCTGGATCATGCGCTGGTTCATGGCCTTGGAGATGGCGTTGGCCGCGGGGCGGATGAAGAAGGGGACGCGCGCCGGCAACTGGCCGAAGATGAGCCGTAGCAAGAGCGGCGTCATGGCCGAACCTTCGGCATAGTGAAGCCAGTAGGTGAAGCGCCGGGCGTCCTCGGTCCCGGCGGCGGGCTTGAGCCGCCCCTGGCCGTAGGTATCGAGCAGATATTCGATGATGGCCCCGGTCTCGGCGACCTTGACCGCGCCGTCTTCGATCACCGGTGACTTGCCCAAGGGGTGGATGGCGCGCAGTTCAGGCGGGGCCAGCATGGTCCTGGCGTCGCGCTGATAGCGCCGAACCTCATAGTCCAGACCCAGCTCCTCCAGCAGCCAGAGCACGCGCTGCGAGCGGCTGTCGTTGAGGTGATGGACAAAGATCATGAGGTGGCTCCGTCTGAGGACGGCATTCTAGACCATGCTTGGATCAAGTTGCATCGTCACCCCCGGACGTGTTCCGGGGGCCATAAGCGCCACTGGCTGCGGCAGGTCGACGGTCAACGCGGGTAAGGGGCACCGGGACAAACCTGGCGATGAAGGTACTGGGGAATCCTACCCCCGCGCCTTGGCCTTGAACGGCTTCTTGGCAAAGGGCTTTTTGCCCGCCGGCGGTCCCTTGGCCTTGAAACCCTGTTTCTTCTTGAAGGGCGGACGTGGGCCATCGGCTTCGGCGCGCTCGGGTCGCTTGAAGGGCTTGGGTGCTGGTCGGGCCTCGCCGTTGGCGCGCTTGGCGTACGGCTTCTTCTTGAAGGGGCGGGCACCCCCCTCGTCGTCGAAGCGAGGTTTGGGACCCGAGCGATAGCCGCCGGGTGCCGGGGCCTCCGATGCGGTGATGGTCACGTCCTTTTCGCCAGAGGCCGCCACCGCGGTCCTGAAGCGATCGGCGTGGGTCAGGGCGATCTGGAAACGCGTTTCGTCCGGGTAGATCCGGATCGAGCCGATCTCGCGCTTGGTGATATGGCCGAGGCGACAGATCAGCGGGATCAGCCACTTGGGATCGGCATTGCGGCTGCGGCCCACGTCCATGCGGAACCAGGTTGTTTCGTCTTCTTGCAGGCGCTCGCCGGGCCAGGGTTGGGCCGTGGTGTCGTTGCCGTCGCGGGGCTTGCGGGCCGGGCGCTCGCCCGGATCGAGCAGGTCTTCCGGCGCGGGCAGATCCTTGCGCTGGAGCCGGATGAGGGCGGCAGCGATGTCTTCGGGGGTCCGCTCGGACAGCAGGCGACGCGCCAGGGCCAGGTCTTCCTCGGTGGTCTCGGCAGCGAAGACGTCAGCGGACAGCAGGCGGGTTTCGTCCTTGACGCGGATCTCCTCGGCGGTCGGAGCCCCGGACCAGGCGACCTCGATGCCGGCGTTGCCGATCAGCATATCAGCCTTGCGACGGCGGGTGTGCGGCACCAGCAGGACCGAGACGCCCTTCTTGCCGGCGCGACCCGTCCGGCCCGAACGGTGCAGGAGGCCCGCCTTGTTCATCGGCAGTTCGGCATGGATCACCAGTCCCAGGTCCGGCAGGTCCAGGCCCCGTGCCGCGACGTCGGTCGCGACACAGACCCGCGCGCGTCCGTCGCGCAGGGACTGCAGCGCATCGTTGCGCTCGCGCTGGCCCATCTCGCCGGACAGGGCGACCGAGTTGAAACCGCGTTCCAGCAATGACGATTGCAGGTGTCGCACGGCGTCCCGGGTCGAACAGAAGACCAGCGCCCCCGGCGCCTCGAAGAAGCGCAGGACATTGACCACCGCGTGTTCGACCTCGTTGGGCGCGATCCGCATGGCGCGATACTCGATGTCGCCATGGGGGACGTTACGGTTGGTCGTGTCGATCCGAACCGCGTCATTCTGGTATTTGCGGGCCAGGCTGGCGATGTCCCGCGCAATAGTCGCCGAGAACAGCAGGGTGCGGCGCTCGGCCGGCGCGGCGTCCAGGATGAATTCCAGATCCTCGCGGAAGCCCATGTCGAGCATCTCGTCGGCCTCATCGAGCACCACGATCCGTACCGCCGACAGGTCGAGATTGCCGCGCTCGATATGGTCTTTCAAACGACCGGGCGTGCCGACGACGATGTGGGTGCCCTGTGCCAGCGCCCGCTGCTCGCGGCGCGCATCCATGCCGCCGACGCAGGTGACGATTCGGCCCTGGGCCGGCGCATAGAGCCAGCGCAGCTCGGTCGAGACCTGGAGCGCCAGCTCCCGTGTCGGGGCGATGACCAGGCCGATGGGCAGGTCGGCCCCGCCGAAGCTCTCGTCCAGTCCCAGCAGGGTTGGGGCCGCCGCCAGGCCGAAGGCGACGGTCTTGCCGGAACCAGTCTGGGCCGACACCAGCAAATCCTGGTCGGTCAGGCCGTCTTCCAGCACCGCGGCCTGAACCGGGGTCGGCTCGGCATAGCCGCGCTCGTCGAGGGCGCGCGCCAGCGCGGGATGAACAGTCGGAAACGGCATCGGTTGACCTGAGAACGAAAAAGCGCCCGGCCGGGAAAATCCCGGGCCGGGCGTTGGGGAGGGGTCTCTAGGCCCTGATAAAGGCGGGGATGAGGCGGAGCGTCGTTATTCCGCGCCGGGAGCCATCAAAGCCATGCCGGCCAGCACCATGGCCTCAACCCCGGCGGTGACCGATGGCTCGGCCTCAATGCGGAATTCCGGCGAATGGTGTCCGGCGGCAGTATCCACCTCCGACGACTGGGTGCCGCCGACATCGAAATAGACGCCGCGCACGCCGTTTCCGGGCTCGACGAAATAGGCGAAATCCTCGGCTCCCATGCCGGTACGCGGCTCGTCGCGGAGACGATCTGCCCCCATGCCGGCGGCAATGGCGTCGCGCACGCGCTGGGCGGTTTCGGGGTCGTTGATGGTAGCCGGCGTGGTTTCTGTTGCTGAGCGGGTGACGATGGGCAGACGGTCTTCCGGCACACCCAGGGCGCGCGCCGTGTTCTCGGACACCCGGTCAATGCCGTCGAGCAGGCGGGTGCGGACTTCAGGACTGTCGGAGCGCACGGTCAGCTGAAGATCGACACGCTCGCCGATAATGTTGTGCTTGGTGCCGCCGTGGATCGAGCCGACGGTGATGACCGCGCCTTCCAGCGGGCTGATCTCGCGGCTGACGATGGATTGCAGCGACACCACGATTTGTGACGCCACCAGAACCGGATCGACGCCCAAATGCGGATAGGCACCGTGGGTGCCGACGCCGCGCACCTGGATGTCGACGCTGTCAGATGAGGACGACACCACATCCAGCGGCACCGAGATTGTCCCGGCCAACAGTCCTGCGGCAACGTGGAAGGCCAGGGCGTAGTCGGGGCGTGGGAAGCGTTCGTACAATCCGTCTTCGAGCATCTCGCGGGCACCGAAGATGCGTTCTTCGGCCGGCTGGACGACCAGCATCAGGGTGCCTGACCACTGGTCACGGCGTTCGATCATCTGGCGGGCCGTTCCGACCAGGGCGGTGATGTGCACATCATGGCCACAGGCGTGCATGACGGGCCGTTCCTCCCCCGAACTATCGACCTGGCGTGCGGTGGAGGCGTTGGCGAGTCCTGAGCGTTCCTCGACCGGCAGGCCGTCCATATCGGCGCGCATCAGCACCGTCGGTCCCTCGCCGTTCCGCAGAAGGGCCACGACACCCGTGCCGCCGACGCCTTCGGTGACCTCATAGCCCAGGGCGCGTAGCTCATTGGCCATGCGGGCGGCGGTGTTGACCTCCAGTCCCGATAGCTCGGGATTGCGATGGAACCAGTCCCACAGACTACCCAGGTGGTTGTCGTAGTCCGCCTGGATGGCGACACGCAGATTGTTGTCCTGGGCCTGAACGCCCCCGGCCAACACAGCCCAGGCCGCGGTCGCAATCAGCAGTCGTTTCATGATGAGTCCCCCTCGATCAGCTCGAACCATTCACGCCGCAAAACAGTAGCGGCAGAAATCGCCGTGGCAATCATGCTACGGTTTCAAGGACATTGAATTCGTCCCGGTTTCGGGCGAGCAGTGAATCGCAAATCTGTTGGAATCAAAGGTCGAGAGTATGAGCACTAGCGCCGTCAGAGTGGGAGTTCTGTTGATCGCTCTTGTGACCTTGACCGCCTGCACCAGCGGCGTAAGCCTGTTGTCCGAAGCCGTGTCTCCTGACGGTCGCTTTGAAGCCCGCCTCCTGAATTGCAACGACCCGGCATCCATCCGAGGCCGTGAGCTGGTCGGCATCGTCTATGAGGCGCAAGGCCAGGCACCGGCCTGCCGGGAGACCAATCTGCCCCATGTCCGTGCCTGGTTCGCTGCAGCGGCACCGGAAGGCCGGCGGAGTGGATCGGTGGCGTGGATCGGCGATCAGGCCCACTTCACCCTTCCGGGGAATGAGATCAAATCACAGACGCCGCCCCCTGAGCCCGGCGGGCTCATCATGATTGTCGGGGCCGCCGGAAGCGACGATGAAAACTGACAGCAGCGGCCCCCGGTCGAGCGGCGAACCGCGCCTGACCAGCCTCGCTCATGGTGGCGGCTGTGGGTGCAAGATCGCTCCCGCCGTACTCAGCGAGATGCTGGCCAAGACCCCGCCGGCGCGGCCCTTCGTCGAGTTGCTGGTCGGCAACGAAAGCAGCGACGACGCGGCGGTCTGGCGGCTCAATGACGATCAGGCCTTGGTGGCGACGACCGACTTCTTCATGCCGGTGGTTGACGATCCGTTTGATTTCGGACGCATCGCGGCGACCAATGCCTTGTCGGACATCTATGCCATGGGCGGTCGGCCGATCCTGGCCCTGGCCCTGGTCGGAATGCCGATCAATGTCCTGTCGGCCGACACCATCGGGGAGGTCCTGGCGGGCGGGGCCAGTATCTGTTCGATTGCCGATATTCCTATCGCGGGCGGTCATTCCATCGACAGCGTCGAGCCAATCTACGGCCTGGCTGTCATGGGGTTGGTCGACCCGAAGCGGGTGATGACCAATCGCGGTGCGCAACCCGGCGACCTGCTGGTCCTGACCAAGCCGCTGGGCGTCGGAGTTCTGAGCGCCGCCTATAAGCAGGGCCTGCTGAACGACAGCGGCTATCAGGCTCTGATCGCCTCGACGACGCGACTGAATTCCCTGGGGCCAGATATCGCCGCGCGCGACGGCGTTCACGCCATGACCGACGTAACCGGCTTCGGCCTGGCCGGTCATGCGCTGGAAATGGCGCGCGGCTCGGGCGTGCGGATCGAGTTGTTCGACGCGCCGCCGATCCTGGCCGGTGTGCGGTCCCTGCTGGATAATGGCGTAAAAACCGGAGCTTCCGGTCGCAATTGGGCGAGCTACGGCGACCAGATCGAGGGCCTGGACGACGGCCCGCTGCGCGATCTGCTGACCGATCCCCAGACCTCGGGTGGTCTTCTGGTGTCCGTCGCCGAGGCGGCGCTCCAGAATGTGATGTTCCTGCTTAGGGCCAGCGGCTTCGACGGCGCGGTCGTCGGTCGGGTAGCGGAAGGCGCGCCGGGTGTTCGCGTGGTCGCGGCGTGATCCGGCGTCAGGCCAGGATGGACGCGTCGGTCCTGGCCGGCTTTGACCAGATCATCGACGTTCGCAGTCCTTCCGAATTCGCCGAGGACCATTTGCCCGGCGCGATCAATCTGCCGGTTCTGGACGATGCCGAACGGGCGGTGATCGGGACCGAGTATGTCCAGGGCTCCAAATTCAAGGCGCGGCGTCAGGGCGCGGTTCTGGTCGCGCGCAATATCGCGGCCCATCTGGAAGGGGCGCTGGCCGAGCAGACCGGCGGTTTCAAGCCGCTGATCTATTGCTGGCGCGGCGGTCAGCGGTCGCACGCGATGGCGACGATCCTGGATCAGGTCGGCTGGCCGGTGACGGTGCTGGACGGCGGCTATCAAACCTGGCGTCGGGCGGTGGTGGCGGCCCTTTATGATCAGCCTCTGGCCCATCGGCTGGTGCGGATCGACGGGCCGACGGGCGTGGGCAAGACCGCCATGCTGGGGCAACTGGCGGCTGAGGGCGTTCAGACCCTGGATCTGGAGGGACTGGCCAATCATCGCGGCAGCCTGTTCGGCGCCATGCCCGGCGGCCAGCCCAGCCAGAAGCTGTTCGACAGCCGGCTGATGACGGCGCTGCAAGGGCTCGATGTGACGGCGCCTGTGGTCGTCGAGGCGGAATCCAGCCGGGTCGGCGGGGTCAATCTGCCGAAGTCGCTGTGGCGAGCGATGCAGGCGGCGCCGGTGATCGAACTGACCGCTTCGCTGGACGACCGGGTCGCGCGCACCCTTCGCGACTACGCCGACTTCACCACCGACCTGACGGCCATCGCGGCCGCCCTGACCAGCCTGCCGCGCCACATCTCCAAGGCCCGCCGCGCCGAATGGCTGGAGCTGGCCCAGGCCGGCGACATGGATGCCTTCGTGCGCGCCCTGCTGAGCGAACACTACGATCCGGCCTATGGCCGGGGGCGGGCGGAGCCGGTGGCTAGAGTGGAGGGCCTTGAGGCGGTTCAGGCGGTGCTGGGACGGATCTAGGTCCGTATGTCATCGCTCGATGCCCTTCTCCCCTTGCGGGAGAAGGGAACGACGGCGTCCTGACCGACCTACCCCATCGGCCAGTAGATCAGGGCCAGCACGATCAGAATGTGGGCGGCGAAGGCCGCCGTCATCCAGGTGCGGAACGGCTGTTTGCGGGTCTTGTGACGGAACAGCTCGCAGGCGCCCCAGGCCCCCAGGCCGCCGATCAGGGCCAGCCCTAGAAGAACGCGCTCCGGGATGCGGTCGCCGTCCACCCGCGCCTGATGCTTGTCGTAGCCATAGGCGATGAAGGCCACGGCGTTACCGATCAGGACGAGGATGGCGAGGGCCGGTTCCACCTCAGCCGTATTCCTGGATCGGGCGCACATCCAGTTCGCCGGCCTTGACCGCAGCGATGGCGCGGGCGGCGGCGACGGCGGCGGGGATGGTCGTGAAATAGGGGATCTTCATCATCAGGGCGGTGCGCCGGATCGAGAAGCTGTCGGCCAGCGACTGTTTGCCCTCTGTGGTATTGATGACCAGCTGGACCTCGCCGTTCTTCATGGCGTCGACGATGTGCGGCCGGCCTTCCAGCACCTTCTTCACATGGCCGACGGTGAGGCCCTGTTCGGTCAGATAGGCATGGGTGCCGCCGGTGGCGATCACGCTCAGGCCCTGATCCAGCAGCACGCGCGCCGCCTCCAGCGCCCAGGGCTTGTCGTCGTCCTTGACCGAGATGAAGGCGCAGCCCTCAGTCGGCAGCACGGTGCCGCCGCCCAGCTGGCTCTTGGCGAAGGCGCGGGCGAAGGCTTCATGCAGCCAGTCCTCGCCCTCGCGGCGCCAGTCCAGACCCATGACCTCGCCGGTCGAGCGCATTTCAGGCCCCAGGATGGTGTCGACCCCGGCGAAGCGGGCGAACGGGAAGACCGCCTCCTTGACCGCGATATGGTCGTAGCATTTCGGCTCCAGGCCGAAGCCGGACAGCTTCTCGCCGGCCATGATCTTGGCGGCGATGGCGGCGACCGGCGCGCCCATGGTCTTGGCCACGAAAGGCACGGTGCGGCTGGCGCGCGGATTGACCTCAAGCACGAAGATGCGCGGATTGTCTGAGTGCGGCTCCTCGATGGCGAACTGCACGTTCATCAGGCCGCGCACCTTCAGCGCCCTGGCCATCTCGGTGGTCTGGCGCATCAGCTCGGTCACGACCTCGCCCGACAGCGAATAGGGCGGCATCGAACAGGCGCTGTCGCCGGAATGGACCCCGGCCTCTTCGATGTGTTCCAGCACGCCGGCGACGAAGACCGTCTCGTCGTCGCACAGGGCGTCAACATCGACCTCGGTGGCGCGGTTCAGATAGTGGTCGATCAGGACCGGATCGTCGCCCGAGACGCGCATGGCCTCATGGACGTAGCGGTCCAGCTGTTCGCGGTCGTGCACGATCTGCATCCCGCGCCCGCCCAGAACGTAGGAGGGGCGCAGCACCACCGGATAGCCGACCTCCTCGGCCTTCAGGGCGGCTTCCTCGGCCGAGCGGGCCAAGGCGTTGGGCGGCTGCATCAGGCCGATGTCGTTGAGCATCTTCTGGAAGCGCTCGCGGTCCTCGGCCAGGTCGATGGAATCCACGCTGGTGCCCAGGATCGGCACGCCGTCGGCCTGAAGCGCATGGGCCAGCTTCAGCGGCGTCTGGCCGCCGAACTGGACGACCACGCCAATCAGCTCGCCCCTGGAGCGTTCGACGTCGATCAGCTCCAGCGCATCCTCAGCCGTCAGCGGCTCGAAATAGAGGCGGTCGGAGGTGTCATAGTCGGTCGAGACGGTCTCGGGGTTGCAGTTGACCATGATCGACTCGACGCCGATCTCGTCGAACGCAAAGGCGGCGTGACAGCAGCAGTAGTCGAACTCGATGCCCTGGCCGATCCGGTTGGGGCCGCCGCCCAGGATGACGGCCTTCCTGCGATCCGACGGTTCGGCCTCGCACTGGGGCGTCTGGCCCAGAGCGCCGGTCTCATAGGTCGAATACATATAGGCGGTGGCGGAGGCGAACTCGGCGGCGCAGGTGTCGATGCGCTTGAACACCGGGCGCACATCCAAGGCGCGGCGGGCCTTGCGGACCTCGGCCTCACTCGCGCCGGTCAGTCTGGCGATGCGCGCATCCGAGAAGCCCTTGGCTTTCAGCCGGCGGAACTCGCGCGCTTCGCCCGGCAGTCCCTTGACCTTCAGGTGGCCTTCCTCGCGCACCAGATCAGCGATCTGGAGCAGGAACCAGGGTTCGTAGGCGCAGGCCTGGGCCACCTCTTCGACCGACAGGCCGTGGCGGAAGGCCTGGGCGATGACGCGGATACGGTCCGGCGTCGGCTGGCCCAGGGCGCGGATCACCGCCGCCTTGGCCGAGGCGTCGTCCTCGGCACCGGCGACGCCCTCGATCTCGATCTCGTCGAAACCGGTCAGGCCGGTCTCCAGGCCGCGCAGGGCCTTCTGCATCGATTCCTGGAAGGTGCGGCCGATGGCCATGACCTCGCCGACCGACTTCATCGAGGTGGTCAGATAGGGCTCCGAGCCGGGATATTTCTCGAAGGCGAAGCGCGGGATCTTGGTGACGACATAGTCGATCGACGGCTCGAAGCTGGCCGGGGTGACCTGGGTGATGTCGTTCTGGAGTTCATCCAGGGTGTAGCCGACCGCCAGGCGGGCTGCGACCTTGGCGATGGGGAAGCCCGTCGCCTTGGACGCCAGGGCCGAGGAGCGCGACACGCGCGGGTTCATCTCGATGACGACCATGCGCCCGTCGGCCGGGTTGATCGCCCACTGGACGTTGGATCCGCCGGTCTCGACCCCGATCTCACGCAGGACGTTGATCGAGCCGGTCCGCATCCGCTGATATTCCTTGTCGGTCAGCGTCAGGGCCGGGGCCACGGTGATGGAATCGCCGGTGTGCACCCCCATCGGGTCCACATTCTCGATCGAGCAGATGATGATGCAGTTGTCCGCCCGGTCGCGGACCACCTCCATCTCATATTCCTTCCAGCCCAGGACCGATTCCTCGATCAGCACCTCGGTGGTCGGCGACAGGTCCAGACCGCGCTCGACGATCTCTTTGAACTCTTCGACATTGTAGGCGATGCCGCCGCCGGTGCCGGCCAGGGTGAAGCTGGGCCGGATGATCGCCGGCAGGCCGACGAAGGCCAAGGCCTCATCGGCCTCCTCGACCGCATGGATGGCGCGCGAGCGGGGGCTTTCCAGGCCCAGCTTGTCCATGGCGTCGCGGAATTTCTGACGGTCCTCGGCCTTGTCGATAACCTCGGCCTTGGCCCCGATCATCTCCACCCCGTGCCGGGCCAGGGCGCCGGACTGCTCCAGCGCCAAAGCCGTATTCAGCGCCGTCTGACCGCCCATGGTCGGAAGCAGGGCGTCCGGCTTCTCTCGGGCGATGATCTTCTCGACAATGTCCGGCGTGATCGGCTCGATATAGGTGGCGTCGGCCACCTCCGGATCGGTCATGATCGTGGCCGGGTTCGAGTTCACCAGGATGACACGATAGCCCTCGGACTTCAGCGCCTTGCAGGCCTGGACCCCCGAATAGTCGAACTCACACGCCTGGCCGATGACGATAGGCCCGGCGCCGATGATCAGGATGGATTGGATGTCTGTACGTTTGGGCATTTCAGTTCGTCACCACCGCGCACTCCCAGCCGTCGTAGTCGACCTGAAAGGCTGCGGCCCAGGATTGCATCATCGAAGAGACCGGGGCGAAGCTGGCCTCGTCCACGGCTAGGGTCATTTCCAGCACCAGCGATTCCTCATCGCCGCGCGTAAAGAAGCCGGCGCGTCGGGCCACCTCGTTCAGGTCGCCCAGGCCGTGATCGTCGCCATAGAAATAGAACAGCGTATGGCGCGGTGTCAGGCCGCTGTCGCCGTGCGTGGCCAGGGCGGCGCGCACCATGGCGTCACGCTCTTCATGGCTGGGACCCGTGGTCACGACGGTGAGGCTCCTTGCGCGCGCGAAGTCCCTCACGAGCGGTGCGCCCGCGCGGCGATTCGTTTGGTTGTCGGCTAAGCGGCCCGTTTAGAGACGCCGCCCCGTCCCCGCAACCGGCAAAGCGAAGAAAGGCCGGCAAACGTCTTCAGTCGGCCATCAGTTTCGCAAACCGATCGAACAGATAAAGGCTGTCAGTCGGTCCGGGCGAGGCTTCGGGGTGGTGCTGGACGCTGAATACCGGGCGGTCCTTCAGGGCGATGCCGCAGTTGGTGCCGTCGAACAGGCTGACGTGGGTTTCCTGCACGGCGTCGGGCAGGCTGTCACGGTCGACGGTAAAGCCGTGGTTCATCGAGACGATCTCGACCTTGCCGGTGGTCAGGTCCTTGACCGGGTGATTGGCCCCGTGGTGGCCCTGATCCATTTTGATGGTGTGCGCGCCGACCGCGATGGCCAGCATCTGGTGGCCCAGGCAGATGCCGAAGACCGGCTTGCCGCTGTCGATCAGCTTCCTGATCTCGGGCACGGCGTATTCGCCGGTCGCGGCCGGGTCACCCGGCCCGTTGGACAAAACCACGCCGTCCGGGTTGCGAGCCAGGATGTCTTCGGCGCTGGTTGTGGCCGGAACAACGGTGATCTTGGCCCCGGTCGAGGCCAGGGCGCGCAGGATGTTGCGCTTGACGCCATAGTCCACGACCACCACCGACTTGCCGCCGGCGTCGACGCGCGGATAGCCCTCGGGCCAGTCCCACAACCCCTCATCCCAGTCGAAGGCCTGAAGGGTGGAGGCCGGCTTGGCCAGGTCCAGTCCGACCAGGCCGGACCAGCCTTTAGCCTGTTGAACCAGGGCCGGAATGTCGAAGCGGCCGTCGGCGGCGTGGGCGATGACGCCGTGGGGCGCGCCGGCGTCGCGGATGCGCGCGGTCAGGGCGCGGGTGTCGATCCCGGCCAGGCCGACGACGCCGCGCCGCTTCATCCAGGCGTCCAGATCCGCCTCGGCGCGCCAGTTGGCTGGATCGGTCGGAACATCGCGGAACACCGCGCCGACCGCGGCGGTTTCAGAGCCGCCGCCGGAGACCTGTTCGACGTCCTCGACATTGACCCCGACATTGCCGACGTGCGGGAAGGTGAAGGCCAGGATCTGGCGCATATAGGACGGGTCGGTCAGGATTTCCTGATAGCCGGTCATGGCGGTGTTGAAGACGACTTCGCCCAGGGCCGCGCCCTCGGCACCGCAACCGATGCCTTGCAGCACCGTGCCGTCGGCCAGGACCAGAACGCCGGTCACGCCGGGAAGAAGTTGATCGGACATGAGGCGCTCCATACCACCGAATCCCGGCGGACAAACGGCGGCGTCACTATAGAGCGCCGCCGGGGCGGTCAACGGCGCACGTTCGCACCTGGGTCGCTAGGCCGGCTCGCCATGGGCGTTGGGCTCGGCGTCACCCTGACCGGCCGCCAGGATCAGCAACCAGATCCAGCCGATCAACGGGATCAGGCCAACCAGGACCCACCATCCCGATTTGCCGATGTCGTGCATTCGCCGGATGCTGACGGCAACGCCGGGGACCAGCGAGACAATACCGAAGATGGAGGTCAGGGGCTGAAATCCATCGGTCACGGACCAGCCGGGGCCGCTGCTGATGCTGGAGCCGCCAAAGAAAATATTGTCGACGATCGACAGCACAGCGCCGACGACCACGAAGAACACGAAGAAAGACCAGAACTCCCGCCGTCCGGCCCGTCCGTCGAACTGGGCGTAGCCGCGATAGGCGTTCAGGACTTCGTTCATGGCTTCCCTCATCGGAACAGCGTGTTAACCAGGCCATCATTGGCCAATCCGCGAGCGAGCGAAAGCGGCTCGGTGCCGGCTGCGCCTATTGCTGGCCTTGCTGGGCGATCCGACGGCGAGCGATCGGCCACAGCAGCGAGGTCAGCAGGAAGAAGCCGCCCACCCAGGGCAGGTATTCCATCCCAGCATAGCCGGTTGCGACCAGCGAAAAGGCCAGGCCGACAACGGTCAGCAACCGCCAGCGCCAGTCGGTGGTGAACCGCCACAGGGCCAGTGAGCACAGGGCATAGACGATCAGGATGAGCACGGTCGTCACCGCGATCAGGATGCCAAACTGATCGGCTAGATGAGGCTGGGCGCTGCCCAGGGCGATGACGCTCATCAGGGCCGCGTGGATCAGCGGATTGGCCGGCGGGGTCACGGCGCCCTGGCCGAAGACACGCGGCAGGAACCCGCGCCGGGCGCTGGAACGGGCGGTTTCGCCGGCCAGCAAAATCCAGCCGCCAAGCGTGCCCAGCGTCTTGACCACCGCACAGACCGCCACGAAGCCCGCCGCCGAAGCCCCCAGAACCCTTCCGGCCAGGTCCGCGAACGGGCCGCTCGATTGCGCCAGCTCGCCGGCCGGAATGACGCCGAACACCGCAACGCTGGCGGCGATATAGACAACGGCGGACAGGCCCACGCCGGCCAGGCTGGCGCGGCCGAGATCGCGTTCGGGGTCTCTGAGCCGCGATGAGACCACCATGGCCGTCTCGACACCCAGATAGGCCCAGAAGATCAGAGCCAGTGAGGCTGGGACGCTCTCGGTCAGGGGGCGTCCGTCCGGTGCCCAGGAGGCGCTGAAGACGCCCGGGTCGAAGGCCATCAGCCCGGCCACAACCGCCAGCACGATGGGCACCAGCCCGACGATCAGGAACAGCCCACCCAGCCGCGCCACGACGCGCGCGCCGGCCATATAGGTAAGGGTCATCAGCCAGATCAGCCCGACATTGGCCCAGGCTCCGGCCCAGCGTCCTTCGAGTTGGGGAAAGAAGTGCGCCAGATAGCCGACAGCGGCGACCGCAATGGCCGCATTGCCGACCCAGCCCGCGACCCAATAGGCTAGGGAGGCCTGATAGCCGAGCATCGGGCCGACGCCCTGTTCGACGAAGTCGGTAATGCCGTCCGCCTGGGGTCGGAAGCGCCCGAGCCCGGCAAACACCCCTGCCAGCACCAGAGCGCCGAAGGTGGCCACGACCCAGCCGATGATCGTCGACGAGCCGATCGGGGCCAGGCTGGCCGGCAAAAGATACAGCCCCGAGCCGATCATATTGCCCGCGACCAGCAGGGCCGCGAGGCCCCAGCCGAGCTTACGCTGCGCGTCAGTCATCGATGGATCTCCGATAAGCGGGCCTGAAACCACGCCACCGCGGCCTCGTGGGTTGGGCTGAGGACGCCGGTATCGTAGGCGCCGGCGGACAGGTTGGCCTGGACCGCTTCACAGATGGCGGCGTCCTCGGCGGTCAGGCGGTCGGAGGCCTCCAGCGCGTCTTTCAGAGCGTCGGGGCCGTCGTCGCGCAGGAACAGATAGTCGAGCCGGGTGCGGCCCGGACCGACCGGGACCATACGCTCGATCATGGCGCCGTCGCGATAGATGTTGACCGCCAGATTGGGCCATAGCCAGCCCCACAGCCCGGCTTGCGGTCCATCGCCCTGGGCCACGCTTTCCTGGATGACCAGATCACCGTGGAGGGTGACGGCATAGTCTGCCCCCAGCTCCTGGCTCAGGGCCGGATGGACGGCGCTGATGTGGTAGCTCTCCAGATAGTTCTCGGCATAGACCTTCCAGTCGCAGCCGATGTCGTGCGAGCGGCGCAGGGCCGGACCAGGAATGGTCAGACCGCGCGCGTCGATCAGCTCTTCCAGCGGGGCGATGAAGGCGGCGAACTCCTGCGGCGTCTCGGCCATCGAGACGAAGATGAGGTCGCGCCAGACCTCAAGCTTGAGGCCGATCAGGCCCAGGTCGCGCGGATCGAACCCGTCGGCCGGGCCGAAGCCGACGGCGGATCGCAGCCGCCCGTCCAGCGTATAGCGCCAGCCGTGATAGGCGCAGGTGAGTTCGCCGGGGCAGGTCCCGCTCTGACCCTGGACCAGCGGTCCGGCCCGGTGGCGGCAAACGTTGTGGAAGGCACGCAGGAGACCGTCCTTGCCACGCACGGCGAACAGGCGATGCCCGGCGATGTCGGCGGCGATCCAGTCGCCGGGGCCGGGCACCTCGGCCTCATGGCCCAGGAACAGCCAGGTGGCAGCGAAGACGTCCTGGCGCTCGCGGGCGTAGGCGTCGGGATCGCCGTACAGGCGGGCGGGCAAGGTGCGCTGCATGGACGGATGCTTGGCTGGCTGGAGCCAGGCCGTCAATGCGCCCTTGGCGCAGCGGAGCGGCTCATCTATCCCAGGCGGCGTAACGGAGCCGCCCATGCCCATCACCACCGTCGGTCTGGATGCCGACGACACCCTTTGGCACAACGAGACAATCTTTCGTCTGACCCACGACCGGTTCGCCGAGATGCTGGGCGAGCATGGTGACCGGGAGACGATCGAGGATCGGCTGGCGGCGACCGAGCGTCGCAACCTTCGGCTCTATGGCTACGGCATCAAGGGCTTCACCCTGTCGATGATCGAGACGGCTATGGAACTGACCGGGGGAAGTCCGCCCCCCCGCGTCATCAGTGAGATCCTGGCGGCCGGGCGTGAGATGCTGGGCCATCCGGTGGAGCCGCTGCCGGGCGTGGACGAGGCCCTGGCCGAGCTATCGGAACGGTACCGGCTGGTCCTGATCACCAAGGGCGATCTGCTGGATCAGGAGCGCAAGCTGGCGGCGTCGGGTCTGGGCGATTTGTTCGCCGGGGTGGAGATCGTCTCGGAGAAGACGGCGGACACCTATCGGACGGTCTTCAACCGCCATGGCACCGGACCGGCGGAGGCCGTCATGGCCGGCAACTCCATGAAGTCTGACGTCCTGCCCGCCATCCAGGCCGGCGCCTGGGCCGCCCACATTCCCTACGTCATCACCTGGGCCCACGAACTGGCCGACGCGCCCGAGAGCGAGCCGAGGTTTGCGGCGCTGGAGTCGATCAGCAAATTGCCGGCATGGGTGGACCGGGTCGGCTAGAGCACCCCGATCATGCTTGCCACCAGGGGATGGCGCACGATGTCCTGTTCGGCCAGGCGGACGACGGAGATTTCAGGCACGGCTTCAAGCCGCTCGGCGATGTCTAGAAGCCCCGAGACACCCGGCAGCAGATCGGACTGGTGCGGATCGCCGGTCACCACCATCGTCGAGTGCCAGCCCAGGCGGGTCAGCAGCATCTTCAATTGGGTGTAGGTGCAGTTCTGGGCCTCATCGACCACCACGAAGGCGTTGTTCAGGGTGCGCCCGCGCATATAGCCCACCGGCGCGATCTCGATCAGGCCCTCGGCCATCAGATGCCCGACCCGCTTCATCGACAGCCGATCCGACAGGGCATCGTAGAGAGGACGCAGATAGGGGGCCAGCTTGTCCTCCATGGCACCTGGCAGGAAACCGATGGACTCGCCGGCCTCGACCGCCGGGCGGGAGAGGACGATGCGCCCGACCTTGCCGGCTTCCAGGGCCTCGACCGCCTTGGCCACGGCCAGATAGGTCTTGCCGGTGCCGGCCGGTCCAAGCGCCATGACCAGACTACGGCTGTCGATGGCGTTCAGCAGTTGGACCTGGCCGTCGGACTTGGGCTTGATGGTCTTGAGATAGGCCTGGTCACGGGCCTCGTCGTTGGCCCCCAGTGGTGACCAGCCGCCTCGGTCGTTCGGCATCCGGCGGACCTTGACGTCCTCATAGGATTCACGGGACTGACGCTTGACCGCACGCTTGGACATCGCTGGCTCCAGACAAGAAAAAAGGGCGACGCCGCACTCGGCTCGCCCTCGACAGGATGAAAGGAAGTGACTCGAACGGGTGAGGGCCGGGGGCCCCTGCGCCAGGATCAGTCGGCGGCCAGACCCGCCGGCGAACTGAAGGCGACACGCCGTTCTCCTCGCCTGACCGGAGCGGGAGGCCCCGGTTACAAACCCGAAAGCAGGCGCTCTCGAATCGTGGAATGACTTTGATGCTATCGTGGTTTACGAGCGGTTAAAGCCATTTCATTTGATGAAACGGCAAATAAAGCGTGGAAGTGATGGGAATATATCAACTCGGTGACAAAAAACCTCAGCTTCCGCCACAGGGGGAATACTGGATTGCACCGAACGCAACCCTCATAGGCGACGTGATTCTGCAGAGGGATGCAAGTGTCTGGTTCGGCGTCGTCGTCCGCGGCGACAATGATCCGATTACCATCGGTGAGCGATCCAACATCCAGGACAACTCGGTCCTGCACACCGATGAGGGCGTCCCCCTGACGATCGGTGCCGATGTGACGGTCGGCCACAAGGCCATGTTGCATGGTTGTACGGTCGGCGACGGGTCATTGATCGGCATCGGGGCGACGGTGCTGAACCGGGCGGTGATCGGTCGGAACTGCATCATTGGGGCTCACGCGCTGATCGCCGAAGGCAAGGTCATTCCTGACAACAGCCTGGTCGTCGGGGCCCCGGGGCGTGTCATCCGCCAGCTGGGGGAGGTTGAGGCGGCCTTCCTGAAGGCGTCGGCCGATCACTATGTGGCGAACTGGAAGCGGTACGCGCGCGACCTTCGGCCCATCTAGGCTAGGCGCTGGCCGTCGAGGGCGGCGAGGCGAAGCGGGGGCCTGGCGGGCTTGCTGCCGGCGGGGGCGGCCATGCGGATGCTCGTCTCCTGAACAGGGCGTCCTTCGAGCAAGGTGAGAGTTGCCGTCGGCTGGACCAGGCCGATGAGGCGGTCCGGTGTGCCGCCTGCTCCCAGCATGGGTGCCAAGAGGATTTCCAGGGGGATTTGCGCACCCGTTTCGCTGCGACCTGTGGCGAGGAGGACCATGGGCTGCCCGTCGCGGACCGCCTGCAAGGCGGCGCGCCGCGCCAGGGGGCGGGCTGGCGAGGAGAACAGGTCGAAGATGTCCGAGCCTTTCAGCAACCGACCGTACAGATCACGTAACGCTTCGCCGGCGATGCGAAAGGCCAGTCGATCGTCTTCGCGTGCGAGGAGGAACATCTGCGGCAGCAGATCAGCCGTCTCCAGCGGGTCGAAGCGCGTGCGCGGCGGCGTTCGCCCGGCATCCAGGGCGTTCCAGCAGGCGATCAGTCGCGTCGTCCCAGGATGAAACACGGCAGGCTCCTCGACGGGCGTTGCCGCAAGGACCGGGCCGACTGGCTAACGGAAAGGAAACGCTTTGTCCGTCAAATGATTCGTTGAGGGACCGCGCCCGGCGCGCAGTCCAGACTTGCGGAGACGGCGATGATGGTGCGCCTTTTGATCAAATGGGGCCTGCCGGTCCTGGCGGCGATGACGGTCATGTCGGTCGCCGACAGTGCTGCCGCGCAGTCGTCCTGCCCCGGCACCTGCCCGCCGCCGCCATGCCCGGATCCGTGCCCGCCGCCGCCGCCGCCGCCGCCGCCACCGCCGCCGCCGTGCGATGATGGGTGCCCGCCCCCGCCCTGTGAGGATGATTGCCCGCCGCCGCCTTGCGATGACGGTGGAGACGACTGCGATGGTCCCGACGGCCCGGACATCAATATCAATGTCAACATTTCCAACGATGCTTCGGCCTCGGCCTATGCGCGCGCCCAGGGCCGGGTCGACAGCTTTTCAGTGTCGCGCGGTGAACGCTCCTCCATCGGCTATGGCCGGGGCTATGGCGGCAACTCGGTGGCCTATGCAGCCCCGACCATGATGAACAATCTGGTGGTCCAGGGGCCGGCGCGCGTCGTGCGCGTGCCCTATCAGGAGCGCCGCCGGATGGAGCGTCGGGTCGTTATTCGGGCGGTGTGCATGGACGCCCGTAGCGTCCCGCATCCCGCGTCCCGGATCCGGCCGGACAGGGACATTCGTGATGACTATGAGGGCGAACTGTATCGCTGCATCGCCGGCTCATCGCTCTTGGTGACCTATGCCGACTACGAGGGCGGGGCCTTTGACTTCGACGGAGGCCAGACCATCAGCTGCCGTGCCGGCGAGGCCCTGTATCATAGCGCTGGCGGCATGGTGGAATGCCGGGTGCAGACTCAGGAGCGCGACTGTTTCGAGCGCAGCCTGCTGCGCCGTTTTGGAGCCGGTGAGTTCGTCCTGACCATGATCCGCGAAGAGTTGTACGAAGAGTACCGCGAGGAAACCGTCGTGGAGACATACTCCGGCATGAGCGTCGTGTTCGACGGCGGTGTCGGTGGGCGCGTCCACTGACGCGGGCCTGCGTATCGTGTTCAGGCGAGCGTCAGGCATGATTTGAGAGATTGGGGCGTCGGCACGGTGTCGACAACCTGAGCGCCTTGACCCCTGAGCCTTCGGCTCAGGGGTCTTTTTCTTGAGCCGACTACGGGGTGGCCTCGGGCACCACGCGCGCGCGCCACGACCGGTCGGGCGTCAGATACAGACGCGCCGCCGCCTGAAGGTCTTCGGGCGTGACCCGTTCCAGATCCGAGACGAGGGTCCGAATTGCCGGGGCCCGGCTCGGCTCGGTCTGCAGGCCCGACAGGTTGCCTATCCAGTAGCCATTGCCGTTGCGCCCGCGGTGGACCGACTCGACGATGGGGCGACGCGCGCGATCCAGCTCATCGGCGGTGACGGGTGTATCTCTCAACTGGCCAGCGATCCGGTCGACATCCGCAAAGAAGCCGTCGAGCCGCTCAGGCGGGGCTTCGATCGCCGCCGACAAATAGCCGTAGCCGGGAATGTCCCAGCTCGGGCTGGAGCCGGCCGAGGGCGAATAGGTCACGGCCTGCCCTTCACGGAGTTCTTCGGTCAGACGCAGCCTGAGAACCGCTGCCAGCACACTGAGAACCCGCGACTGATAGACGTCAGACCGCGCGTCCGTCGTTGCCCAGGCCAGGAAGCCGAGCGCCTGGTCCGCGCGCCCCTGGTGCGTCAGGGTGACGGGGGGTGCCCCCAACGGAAAGCGAACGGAACTAACGGAGGCCGGAGCTTCGCCGCGTGCAGGCAGGCTGCCGAAAGTGGAAGCCACCGAGCGAATGACCGTGTCAGGGTCGATGTCGCCGACGACGACGACCTCGATCGGGGCCGACCCCAGAACCGGCACGAGGAGGGCCTGAAGATCGTCCAGCTGGGCTGCGGCGACCTCATCCAGACTGGGCACGGCCCAGCGGGCATCGCCCTCGTGCATCAGGCGTGACGCCTGCAGGCCGAAGACGCCGCCCGGTGTCGCGTTCGCCTGTGGCAGGGCCGCCTGATAGGCCGTACGAACCCGCTCGAACGCTTGGGGCCGGAAGGCCGGATCGGCCAAGTAGGCGGCCAGGGCCTGAAGCTGGATGTCCAGATCCTCGGGGCGGGTCGAGCCGCTCAGCGTCCAGTCTCCGTCGCCCAGGCCAAAGCGGGTCGTCACCACATTCGAGGCCAGAACGGCCTCCATGTCCTGCCGGCTGATCTGGCCCAGTCCACCCTCGATCAGGGCCGATCCTGCGGCCCAGGTCGGCGGCACCCGGTCATTCGGCATGGCCAGCCGCCCCCCCGCCAGATTGACCGCGACCAGAACCTCGTCGTCGCGGAAGTCGGTCGGCTTGATGATGAGGCGGACGCCATTCTCGAACCGGACGGAGGTGACGCCGAGGTCTGTGATCTCGGTTTGCTCCACGACCGCTGAGGCCGGGCCAAAGTGGGTATAGGGCCAGGCCTGACCCTGAGCCTGCTCGGACCCCGCGACAGGCACCGCCTGAGATCGCGCCAGGGCCGCCATGACGGCTTCGGTGCCGCCTTCGATGGGCGTTGGCGATGAGACGAAGAGGAGCGGTCCGTCCCCCTGCATGGCCGCCCGCAGCTCGGTCATGACCGTCTCGGGCGTCAGGCCCTCGACGGTGGCGTTGAAGCGCGCGAGGCTCATCGAGGGCGCGGAATAGACCGTCTGATCGTGGGCCGAGTCGGTAATGCCGTCGGCCAGGGCCGGCGTCGTGCGGGTTGAAGCTCCGGCGACATAGCTCTCATAGCTGGTCCGATATTCCGCCACTTCGCGAGCGAGCTCCTCCGCCGAGATGCCGTGTTCCAGGATTCGACGCCGTTCCTGGTCCAGGGCAGCCAGGGCCTCAGCCCAGCCGCCGGGTCGATAGCCGGCTGTGAAGGACACCTGGTCCTGGCTGTCGAACAGCGTCGAACGCGAGCCGGAGGCCGATAGAAACGGCGGATTGTCCCCGCGTGTCAGGCGCTGAAGACGCCGATTGAAAACTGCAAAGCCCAGGCTCTGGATCAACTCGCGCCGGCGCAGCGCAGCGCTGTCGGCGGTCTGGTCCGGCGGCGCGACCCAGGCCATCTCGACCATGTTGGCTGCCCCGGGTTCACTGAAGATGAAGGCCTCGGGCTGACGCGCCGCGACCGCGCCAAGATCGGGTTCGGGGCCGTCAGGATGGGGGTTGCTCCAATCGGCAAAGGCACTGCGGATGCGGCCTTCCATGGTGTCGACGTCAAAATCACCGACCGCCACCAAGGTCGTGCGTTCGGGTCGATAATAGGCATTGTAGAACGCGGCAAAACGCTCGCGTGGGGCGCTGGAGAGAATCTCTGGTTCGCCGATGGGGAAACGGCCCGGAACCCGCTGGCCACGCATCAGAAAGTCGAAATTGGCCTGGGCGCTGCGCATCCCCGGACTGGCGCGCGTGCGCTCCTCGGACAGGACAATGCCACGCTCGCGGTCGATGGCCCCGGCGTCGAGCGTCGCACCCGACACCATGTCGCGCATGATCATCAGGGCCGTGTCGACGGTCTCTGCGTCGGTGTTCGGCAGGTCCAGCTGATAGACCGTCTGGTCGAAACTGGTGAAGGCGTTGGTGTCCGGGCCGAAGGCGAGGCCGAGGCGCTCCAGGATCGGCAGAAGCTCGCCTTCCGGTACGTTCGTCGTGCCGTTGAAGGCCATATGTTCGATGAAATGGGCCAGGCCTCGCTGGTCGTCCTGTTCCATCAGTGAGCCGGCATCGACGCGCAGCCGCAACGAGCCCTGACCTGGCGGCGTCTGGTTGTGCATGAGGGCATAGCGCATTCCGTTGGGAAGGGTCCCGAACCGGACGGCGGGATCCGGCGCAATGTCACTGCTGTCCTGGGCCCAGGCGGTGCGCGATGGCCGCAGGGTGGCCGGCGTCCCGACCGGGGCGGCCGGGACGGAAGCTTCAACCTCGACTGGAGCTGGCGGCTGGCTGGCAGGAACCCCTGCGCAGGCCGTGAGAACCAGGACGGACGCAGAAGCGAGGGCGGTAGTCAGGCGCATGGACGAGGCTCAACTTTCACGGAAGAAGGGCATTCAACCTGACGCGAAAGCAGCCGATTGCAACCGAAGATGGCTCACTAATCGGTAAGAATGATCTCGGCCCCGTTCAACCGGCACACATCGACTGCGAAAAGCCGTGCGTCTCCACCGCTCGTGAAGCTCGCCTTCATGTCATAGAGGCACCCACCGAGGCTGGGTTGCAGGACGATGACGGTCGAACCACCAGGCGCTATGGCCGCGCCGCCCAGTCGATCCATACCCCAGGCTTCCGAGGTTGGACGTGACAGGCTGAATGCACTGAGGTCGCTGCTACCGCCATTCTGGATACTGAAGCGGACCTCGCCGACCGGTCGGGCCATGACGGCGGCACCAAAAAAGGCGGACACGGCCGCCGCCAGACCTAAAACGATGAAGCGTTTTCTCACGGCGGTACCCCCCGGTTCGGCCATGTCCAGAGAGGCAGCCTGATCCTCCGGGAACAGTCTGTCGACTCAAGGCGCGTCCGAGGCGAATCGATCCACGGCCTCGCGCAGGACCCGGCGCGTCTCTTCCCAGTCCACGCGGGCCATCGCCTCACCCAACGGGAGAAAAACCGCGTCGTCCGCATCATCGCCGGCGCGGGGTTCGCCACCGGTCCAGCGCGCGGCATAGTCGATCAGCACATAGTGAAGCCCCGCTTCCGGGAAGACTCCGTCAACCACGTCGATCAGGCCCAGGATTTTGGCCTGGATGCCGGTTTCCTCCAGCAGTTCACGCAAGGCGGCCTCGACAGCCCGTTCGCCGGCTTCGATCCGGCCCCCCGGCAGGCTCCACTGTCCCTCTCGCGGGGGGCGACCGCGCCGGATCAGCAACACTTCGTCGCCGCGAAAGCAGACAACTCCGACCGCGGGGACCGGCGTCATTGCCTTTGGTGTGCGCTTGGGGTCAGACATGGGTCATGGATAGCGCCGCCCTCGAAGAGCTCAAGTCTGCGGTCGGCCCGCAGGGCTGGACCGACGATGCCGAGCGGATTGCACCTCAACTGGTGGAGTGGCGGGGGGCCTGGAGCGGGACGACGCCATTGATGCTGATGCCCGGATCGACCGATCAGGTCGCGGCCGCAGTCAGGGTGTGCGCCAAACATGGTCTGGCGATTACACCGCAGGGCGGAAACACGGGTCTGGTGGGGGGGCAGATTCCCCAGGGCGAGGTCCTGCTCAGCCTGAAGAGAATGCGGGCTGTGAGGGCCGTGTTGCCGCTGGAAGACGTCATGGTGGTCGAGGCGGGCCTGACCCTGCGCGAAGCTCAGGAAACGGCGGCGGCGGCGGACCGGATGTTCCCGCTCAGCCTGGCGGCGGAGGGCACGGCCACAATCGGTGGGGTGATCTCGACCAATGCCGGCGGCACCGCCGTGCTGCGCTATGGCGTGACGCGCGATCTTGTGCTCGGGCTGGAGGCGGTGCTGGCAGACGGCTCAGTGTTCCAGGGTTTGAAGCGGCTCAGGAAGGACAATACGGGGTATGATCTCAAGCAACTCCTGATCGGGGCGGAGGGGACACTCGGTATCGTCACGGCGGCGGCGCTCAAGTTGTTTCCGGTCATGCGGTCGCGCGCCACCGCCCTGGTCGGCGTTACGACCGTCCACGCCGCGCTCGAACTGCTCGCCATCGCCAAGGCCGAGACGGGCGGGGGGGTCGAAGCATTTGAGCTGATGAACCGGCAAGGGCTGGATCTCGTGTTGGCCCACATTCCCGACACTCGTGAGCCGCTCGAAAGCCGACCGCCCTGGACGATTCTGATTGAACTGGTGTCCGGGGAGCCGGGCGCGGCCGAACGAGGCCTGGAACGATTGCTGGAACGGACCCTTGAGGCCGGTCTGATCGTGGACGCCGCCGTAGCCCAGACGCAGGCTCAGGCTGCTCAGTTCTGGCGGCTGCGTGAGGATATGTCGGCGGCTCAGAAAGCGGCCGGCGGAGGATGGAAGCACGATGTTTCCCTGCCGCTGTCCGAGATTGCGGATTTCATTGCACAGACGGACGCTGCCCTGGCGGCCGCCTGTCCGGGCATCCGGCTGGTGACGTTCGGGCATCTGGGCGACGGCAATCTGCACTACAACGTTGTACCGCCCGAAGGGGCAGACTCCGGTGCCTTCGCGGCCCGCCGCGACGAGGGCGCACGGGTGGTCCACGATGCCGTGGCCGCCCGCGACGGGTCGATCTCGGCGGAGCATGGGCTGGGCGTGCTGAAAAGTGCTGAGGCCCAGCGTTACAAGGATCCCGTCCAGGTAGCTGCCATGCGGTCGGTGCGGGCGGCGCTCGACCCGCGGCGGATCATGAACCCGCGAGTACTGTTCTAGGGTCGTATCCGGTTTTGGGTGTGATTTTCAGACGGCCAGTCGGCCCGCGCCGAATTCTCCCCCTCGACGCAGCGATCGTATCGGTGTTCGTTAGGTGTCTGCCGGTCCGTCGCGCACAGGGGGTGATCGAATGTCCGACTACAGCAAGCCCAGAATCCAGGCGGGAACGACGCAGGCGGACCCGTCGATCTCGATCGAGGTCGTCGCCAACGGGCCGTATCGGGTCCGTGGCGCGACGCCGATGCATATCCAGTCCATCACCCCCAACGAGACACAGAATTCCTGGACCTTCACGCAGGGGCAGGAGTTCGAGGTCAAGGACGGCACCTTGCTGTGTCGGTGCGGTCAGTCCCGGAACAAGCCCTATTGCGACGGGTCGCACCTCAAGGCGGGAATTGACCTGACGGAGACGGCCAGTTTCGCGCCGATGCTGGATGATGCGACGGAGATGGACGGGCCGAAATACAGCCTCACGGATAATGAGAATTTCTGCGCTTTCGCGCGATTCTGCGACAACGGCGACCGCTTCTGGAACGAGGTGATGGAGCCCGGAGAGCGCCATGGCGAGCTGGCGGTCTATATGGCGCATCAATGCCCTTCAGGGCGTTTGCTAGTCTGGGACCGCCAGACCGGCGTGCCGGTCGAGACGCCCCAGCCGGCGGCCCTGGCCCTGATCGAGGACCCGGCGCTGGGGGTGAGCGGGCCGCTGCAACTGCGGGGCGGAATCCGGGTTCAGAGCGCCCGCGGCGACAGCTATGAGATCCGCAACCGTCAGACCCTGTGCCGGTGCGGTGCCTCCTCGAACAAGCCTTTCTGCGACGGCACACACGCCTCGATGAAATTCAAGGACGGGCTCACTGACTAGAGCGTCACCGCTTTCATACTGACCGCAGGATCAGCGAGCCGGGTGGCGTCCACCGGAGTCTGTTTGCCGATCAGCAAGCGCCCGGCCATGAATTCCGGCGGAGCGTTGACGGCCTCGACGCAGCGGATCAGCTCACCCTTCAGGTGGAAGACGGCAAACCGTTCGCTGTCCGGGTCGCCCCGAACGATCAGCCGGTCGGTGTCGCGCGCCAGCCCCGCCATCTGGAGCTTCAGGTCGAACTGGTCGGACCAGAACCACGGGACTTCGGTCGGCGGCTGGTCGCGCCCGGCGATGGCGGCGGCGGCCTGTTTGGCCTGTTCCAGCGCATTCGGCACACTCTCGAAGCGGATGTCGCCACCGAACAGGCCGCCGGGTCGACGGGTCACGTCACCGACCGCCCAGATGCTCGGATCACTCGCCCGCGCGGCCGCGTCCACGATGACGCCGTCGCGACAATCCAGGCCCGCCGCCTCGGCCAGATCCGTATTGGCGATGGCCCCGACCCCGACCAGTACCGTGTCGCAGGCGACGCGCTGGCCATCGGCCAGGACCACGGTCGCCACCGACCCGTCGCCCTCCAGCCTGGTCACCGAGGTGCGGGTCAGGATCTCGACACCGCGACGCCTGTGGGCCGCCTGGTAGAAGTCGGACAATGGCTCTGATGCCACGCGGGCCAGAACGCGGGGTTCTCGCTCGAGCACGACTGCCGAGCCACCCATGGCCGTGGCCGAGGCGGCGGCTTCCAGCCCGACATAGCCCCCACCGATCACGGCCAGGCGACGCCCGGGCCCCAGGCGCGGTTTCAGCGCCTCGGCGTCAGCGGCGGTCCTGAGGAACAGCACGCCGTCCAGGTCGGCACCGGCCATGTCTATACGCCGGGCACGGGCCCCGGTGGCGATGACCAGGGCGTCGTACGGCACAGACTCGCGGCCGGTGACGACGGTCCGGGTGGTGCGGTCGATCGCCGTGACGCTCCGAGCGACCCGCAGGTCGCAGCCGTTGTCCGCCCACCAGTCCGGCTCCTTCAGTTGCAGGCTGTCGGCATCGGCTTCGCCTTTGAGCCACGCCTTGGACAGGGGCGGGCGCTGATAGGGCGCTATCGGTTCGTCTCCGATCAGGGTGATCGGTCCCTGGAACCCGTACTGACGCAGGAAACCGGCGACCGAACCGCCAGCATGGCCGGCTCCGATAATCACGACGCGCAAGGTGTGGGACTCCATCTCAATCTCAGGATCGAACAGCCCGCCCACGGAGGCAAGGCCGCTTCCTAGCTGATTGAATTCCCTGGTGCGCCATGAAAGATCCGTGATATTTCGAGTTAGGGACAGCGTTCGCTGGGGAGAATGAAATGAGAAATCTGCTGACGACCGTGCTGGTCGCAGGGTCCTTCGGGGTGGCGAGCCTGATGTCGGCCCAGCCGGCCCTGGCGGCCGGCCCCCCTTCGGATTCGTCTGTCATCACGCTGCGGGTCTGCAACCAAACACGCGTGACGGCCCAGGTGGCGATTTCCTATCAGCCGGTAGGATCCGGCACCTTCAGCAATGCCGGCTGGTACAACGTCGCGCCGGGACAGTGCCGTGATCTGGCCCAGACGACCAATGCCTATATGTACGGCTATGCCGAGGTCGAAGGTTCTGACTCCGACGTCTGGCAGGGCGATCATCCGCTCTGTGTCGAATATCCCGGCCCTTATGAATTCTGGGATAATGGCTCGGTCTATTGCGAGGCCCACCAGGAGGTTCGCAATTTCGTGACCCTGCACGCACAGAGCATGGGTGCCTTTACCTGGAACCTGAACGACTAGTCGGACTGGACCCTAAAGACCGGTCGGAGCGCTCGCCGGGTGTTGGCGGACGCCTGGGGTGATCTTGTGCGCGGGGGAGCTGGCTGAAAGCCTCGGGTACCGTTAGGTTGCTGACGGCAGTTCGGGGGGATTGGATGCTGCGATGGCTGGCCCTGGCGGGGTTGATGGTGACCCTGGCGATGCCAGTCTGGGCACAGGATCGGTCGCCTGACGACCAGCGACCTGATTTCTCGCATATGAGCCGGGCCGAAATCCGGGCCGTGATCCGGGCCATGCCCAAGGGCGGTGACCTGCACATTCACCTGTCGGGCGCGCCCTATGCCGAGAGCTATCTCCAATGGGCCGCCGAGGACGGCCTGTGCGTCGACACGGTGCGCTGGGCCCTGACGGACCCCTGTGTGCCGGATGGCGATCGCGTGCTGGCGTCCACGCTCACAGCCGAACAACGGTCCCTGATGATGGACAGTCTGTCGACGCGCCGGCCCGGTTTCGCCGACCGCAACGGCCACGACCAGTTCTTTACGGCGTTCGATCGGTTCGGGGCCACGCGGGATGCGCGCCGCGGTGATATGCTGGCTGATCTGATGGCGACCCTGGCCGCCCAGAACACCTTCTATGTCGAGGTGATGTGGATGCCCCAGTCGCGCCCGGCGCGGGAGCTGGGGCGTGCCGCCGGCTGGTCCGACGATCCGGCGGAGATGGAACTGGCTGTTGCGGCGGGGCTGCCGGCGCTGGTGTCGGCGGCCCGGGCCGAGACCGATGCCGTCATGGCGCGGGCCGAGGAGGTCTTGCACTGCCCCCCGCCGGCGGCGTGGATCCAGTCGCGCGAGACCTCGATCTCGGGCGGTCGAACGGGTTGCGACGTGACCGTTCGCTTTCTCGTCCAGACCAACCGGCTTTTGCTTCCCGAAGAGACATACGGCCAGTTGGCCCTTGGCGCGGCCTTGGTCGCCGCCGACCCGCGCTGGGTAGGCTTGCAACTGGTTGCGCCCGAAGATCATCCCAATGCGCTGCGCAACTATGATTTGCATATGCAGATGATTGCGTCGCTGGTGTCGTTGGAGGTGCCCGCCGCGCTCCATGCCGGCGAGTTGACGCTGGACTACGCCACGCCCAACGAGATCGGCGACCACGTGCACGCCGCCGTCGCGGCTGGAGCCCGACGCATTGGCCACGGGGTAGCGATTCCGTACGAAAGCGGGGCGTTGGATCTCGTTCAGACCCTGGCGGCTGATCGCATTGCGGTCGAGGTCAATCTGACTTCAAACGCTGACATCCTGGGGGTGGAAGGGGCAGACCATCCGGTGATCTGGCTGCGTGAGGCCGATGTGCCGGTCATCTATACCACGGACGATCCAGGCCTCTCGCGCTCGGATCTGTCCAGTGAATATGCGCGTGCCGTGTTCGAGACGGGCGCGACCTATCAAGACCTCGTGACCTCGGCCCGTAATGCCCTGGCATTCAGCTTTCTGCCGGGCGAGGGGCTGTGGCTAGATCCCGGCCACTACCAGCAACTCCATCCGGCCTGTGCCGGCGGCCAGTTCTATTCAGCAGCGTGTCAGGCCCTTGTGGACTCGAGCCCCAAGGCGCGCGAGCAGCGCCGCTATGAAGCGCTCCTGACGGACTTCGAGGCGGACTGGGCCACGCCCTAGGTCGGTCATTTTCCGTCTTCATCCGACGTCGAGCCGCCGAAAGGTTCTGTTCACCATGTCGGTGAACCACGCTGAAAGGCAGCTCAGGCATGATGGTCCCAAAGGAAGGGCTCATGGACCTGAAGGTTGACCTGATCCAGGCCGACGACCTCGGCGCGTCGGAAGTGGAACTGTGGCGGCAGTTCGTGCAGTCGGACTCCCTGTACGAGACGCCGTTCTTCTGGCCGGAATTCACCCAGATCGTCAGCCAGGTGGTCCCCGATGCTCGGGTCGCCGTCCTGCACCGCGCAGGGACTATCGTCGGCTTCTTCCCCTACCAGATGCGCGGTCGAACGGCGCAGCCGCTGGCCGCCCCGATGAACGACTATCACGGCCTGATCCTGGCACCGCGCCAGCAGCGTCCCCTGCTGGCGGCCATGCCCGGTCTGCTGCGTGCGGACAGCCTTAAGGTCAACGGCTGGGTCCCCGCGGACTTCGGAGGACCGAACCGCCGGGTGTTGAGGGCCGACCTGCGCGATGGGTGGGGCAAATACGATGCCGAACGCCGCTCCGCATACGGCAAGTTCTTCAAGGACAAGGACCGTGCGCGGCGCTCGTTGGCACGGGACCGCGCGGGCGAGGTCTGGACCGAGGTCGACGTTCGCGATCCGGCCCGTCTGGACGAACTGGTCGCCTGGAAACGAGACCAGTACCGCCGCACGGGACGCCACGACATCTTCGCCTGTGGCTGGACCGTCGACGTTCTCAGGGCCTTGATGATGGAGCGAAGGCCAGATTTCGGAGCCGCCATGGCCGTGTTGTGGGCCGGGGATCGACCGGCCGCCATGGAGCTCAGCCTGTACGGTGGCTCACACTATCATTTCTGGTTCCCGTCCTACGCCGCCGATGCCGCGCGTTGCTCGCCCGGTATTTTGCTGAGCCAGGACACCATGCGCCTGAAATCAGCGGACGGGTTCAAGATCTTCGACTTCGGCTTCGCCGGTGAATGTTACAAGAAATACTTCTGTGACATCGAGGAATGGGTGACGGAGAAGACGGTGCTCCGCACCGGCTGGCAACGGTTGGCGGATCGCGCCCTCGACGAGGTGTCGATCGGACCGGCCAAAACCCTGACTGAAAGCCTGCGCCGCCGATGGGCCGTCGTGGAAGCCTGCGAGACGACCTCCGCCGGTCGCTGGCGCGGTGCCACTGCTGCTGCCGTGACCGGCCTGGAGAAGCTGAGATCACACGCGCAATCGGGGTCGGCCTGACATGAACGCGCGCGATCCCGACTTCATTATCGCCATGCCGGCATCGGGCCCCAAGAACCAGGGCGGTGAAGAGGCGACGCGCGCCCAGATGAATGTCGAGTTGATCGGGCCCGAAGAGCTGACCCCGGATCTGGAGCAGATCTGGACACGCTTTCGGCGATCCAATGCGGCCCTGTCGCATCCCTATTTCGATATTCGGTTCACCCAGGCCGCAAGTGCGGTCCCCGGGGCCCAGGTGGCGATCGTGTATGAGGGCGAATCCATCTGCGGCTTCTTCCCTGTTCAGCGCCGGCGGGGGCTGTACCAGCCTTTGGCGGCACCGATGTCGGACTACCACGGCGTGATCGCGCCCTCGCGGTCGAAGATTTGCCCGCAACAACTGGTCGAGTTGCTGGGCGGCACCTTGAGTGCAGGTGCTTGGTCAGGGGCACCCGTTCCCGGCTTTGTTCCTCGTGAGCGGATGGCGGCGCGCGTGGGTGGCGGGGCCGAGGCCCTGCAGAGGCGTCTCGACCAGAAGAATCGCAAATTCTGGAAGAACATGGCCCGCAAGGCGCGGCGGCTGGAGGAGGAACTGGGGCCGGCCCGCTTCAACTGGAACGATGACGACCCGGCCGTGTTCGACTGGTTGATCAGCGCCAAGCGCGCCCAGTACGCCCGCACGCGACGCCATGACATTTTTTCCTGCGGATGGACCGTAGATCTCCTGGCTGAACTGAAGTCGCGGCACGCCGACGGCTACGGCCTGCGGATCGCATCGCTCCGCGCGGCGTCAGGCGAGCTCCTGGCGGCGGAGGCGTCTCTGGATGACGGTCGGACCCTGCATCTGTGGTTTCCGGTCTATGCACCGGCGTATCGGCGCTTCGGTCCAGGGATGTATCTGACCTGGCTGCAGATGCTCCGGGCCGCAGACGATGGCTATGCTGAAGTCGATTTCGGCTGTGGAGCGGGGGATTACAAATCAACCCTGGCTGACGTCGCCGGCTATGCCTGGGAAGGGACGGTCGCGGGCGAGGGGGCCACCGTTCGCGCGCTGGCCCGCCTGATCAACCGGAAAGGGCCGGCACCGCTTCGACGGTTTGGGACGTCCCTGAAACGACGACTGGACATCATCAACGCCTGCGAGGTGACGCCCGCGGGCTGGATGACCGGGGCCGCCGCGGCTGCCTGGGCGATGGTTCGGTCATAGCAGCATGAAAGCAGACCAATGAACCAGAACCTGATCCACCCTTTCGATGATGCGGCTCGCCGCGATTTCAATCGCAAACCGGTCGCCTTCACGCACAGTCTGGCCGAGACAGGATTGTTCAGTGATGAGGCCCTTGCCGAGCAGCTGGATCGGCATCCCGCCGATCTGTTCGACATCAACGTCTTTCACTACGACGACGATGGCCGCGCCCGCCTGCAAACGGGGACCAAGGGCCGACGGCCCGGCGATGAACTGCTGGAAGCGGTCAAGCAAGGCCGCGTCTGGATCCAGATGCGGCGAATTCAGGATCATTATCCGCGCCTCGGTGAGGCGATACATCAGGCGTTCGCCGAGGTGGGGCGTGAGGTGGACGGCTTTCGCCCGATCAATGTGACCGGTCAGCTGATCCTGTCGGCCCCGGCGGCGAGTGTGCCCTATCATGCCGACCCTCCGGGCGTGCTTCTGTTCCACCTCAGAGGCGAGAAGCGCATCTGGATCTATCCGCCGGATGAGACCCATCTGCCGTGCCAGGCCATGGAGCAGATGATGCTGGAGCAGCAGACCGAGGACCTGCCTTATCGGCGCGAGATGGATGCGGCCGCGACGGTGTTCGATCTCAAGCCCGGTATGGCGGCGGTGTGGCCCCTGCACGCGCCCCACCGGATCGAGAACCAGGGTTCCTTCAACGTCTCCCTGTCCTGCGATTTCCTGACTTGGGGTGCGCGCATCACCAACGGCGCTCACTATGCGAACGGCCTGATCCGTCGGGCGGGCGGGCCGGTCCGTTCGGCTGAGGCGCTCCCGATGCCTGCGCGCACGGCGCTGTGGGCGACATCGCTAGGGCTGCGTCGGCTCAATCTGATTCAGAGCCGGGTGCGCGACTATGAGCGGGCGTTCGAGCTGGGTGATGCGACCCCGGCACCAGACCGGGGCTTGATTGACCCGCTGGCGGCGCGCTGACCCTCACGGTCTGCCGGCCGTTTGTGACAAGCAGGTCATGACCTCGAATTAAGGTGACCCGCTTCGGTCGGGCGGTCAGGTTCGGTGGCAGCTCAGACGCCATCGAAGGACTTTCTCATGCTTGTTCCCAAGGCTTCCCTGGCCACCGCGCTGGCGGCCTTTGCTGCCTCCGCCGCGCTGGGCTCAACCGCCCATGCGCAAGAGGTCGAAATCAGAAATGCCGTGGCCCGTGTCGTGGTTATCCCGGAAGACCGCACGGACATTCAGGTCACGGTCGACCCCGGCACGTCGGGCCTGCCGGCGATCGAGGTCAGCCGCCGCGGCGATGACGTTCGCCTCGATGGGGGCCTGCGCCGGCGGATTCAGGACTGTCAATCCGAGGGCTTCGTCGCCAATCCCACCGAAATGCCGGACGGCATTGGCGTGACGGTGCGTGGTCATGGCACGGTCGAGCTGTCCCAGGCCCCGCTCGTTGTCATCCGCACGCCCCGCGATGTGCAGATTGATGCATCGGGGGCCGTCTGGGGGGCGATCGGGCGCTCGCGCAGCACGCAACTGGGAGCAGGGGGCTGTGGCGACTGGTCTGTGGCCAATACCGATGGATCACTTTCGATCGCGCTCGGCGGTTCAGGCAACGTCCGGGCTGGATCGGCTGGGTCCGGAGAATTCGCGCTTGGCGCATCAGGGAGCATTTCGACCGCGGCCATTGATGGCCCCGCCGATATCGCCATCGGGGGGTCAGGTAGCGTCACCGTGGCGTCCATCAACGGGGCGGCTGACATTGCCATCGGCGGCTCCGGCTCCGTTCGCATCGACGGGGGGCGGGTGTCATCGCTCAATGTAGCCGTCGCCGGCAGCGGCGGTGTCGTCGTGGGGGCGACGGCCGATACGGTCAGCGCGTCTATCGTCGGGTCGGGTGACATATCGGTGGCCCGCGTCACCGGAGCGGTTGAGCGTACGATTCTGGGCTCGGGACAGCTCAGAATCGGCAACTGAATCATCACGCCCCGCCAGAGGTCAGGTTTCAGGGGCTTGCGTCGCAATGGCGCGGCAGGGTTCAATCGCCTCCATGACTGGAATCGAAGCGATGTTGTTGCGCGCCGTCCCGATGACGGCGGCCCTTGTTCTGTTGGCGGCGTGCGGGGGCTCCTCGTCCGACTCCGCAGAGGAGGGGGGTGGCGCGGCCCGCGCGGCCGGCGACGCCATGCAAATGGCCGGGGCGGCGGCCACGTCTGAACAGACGCCGCCCGAGGGCCTGACCTGGATCGCGGTCCGCGACATCAATCGGGTCTATGACGACGACAACAGTCCGACCGACCGCCCGCCGCTCGTGACAGAGCCGCCCGAAGGCATGATTACGCCTGTCGATGTTAGCCCCGACAGCCAGACGGACTGGCGGATGGACTATACCGAGGCGGGGTCGACCCAGTGGTGTGGGACGGGCGGCTGTCGCCAGCGTCTGTTCGTTTCAACACCGGATGGACTGGTCCAGGTCTTCGACGCCAACGCCGACACAGTCGAGGCCGCCGGCAACGGCCAGATCCGCGCTCGTGTCCATCACATCTATTGTGACGCGGAGCCGAACGAAGGGGGCTGCGTCGTTACCCTGGCCTACGACGCCTCTTCGCGGCGGTTGGTGATCGTCTCTGGTCCGGACGATTTCAATCCGATGGGCTTTGCCCAATCTGAGTGAGAATTCGCCCGGCGCGCGCTTGACGGATTCGGAATCGGACGGCATAAGCGCGCCTCTTGTTGGATCGGCTGTGTCCCTTCGGGGGCAGACGCGGTCCGCAAGAACGACCTAAGTCACTGTTCTTTGCAGCTTCTTGGGATTTCAACGGCCTTCGCGGCTTCCGCGTGGGCCGATCGTTTTTGCGGAAAGCGTGTCTGAGGGCTTCGGCCTGAGGGCTCCGGTCTTTGAAAAGTCTAGAGGACGCGGTCCGCCGCATCTGGGAACACAACCGATATGGATCAGAGCATCCGCATCAGGCTTAAGGCCTTCGATCACCGCGTCTTGGATTTTTCCACGCGCGAGATCGTCAACACGGCCAAGAGAACGGGCGCCCAGGTGCGCGGCCCGATTCCGCTGCCTACGCTGATTGAGAAGTTTACCGTCAACCGCTCGCCGCACGTCGACAAGAAGTCGCGCGAGCAGTTCGAGATGCGCACGCACAAGCGCGTGCTGGACATCATCGACCCGACCCCGCAGACCGTCGATGCTTTGATGAAGCTCGACCTCTCGGCCGGTGTCGATATCTCGATCAAGCTGGGGGGCTAAGTCATGCGCACCGGTTTGATCGCCAAGAAGGTCGGCATGACCCGCATCTTCGCCGACGACGGCCAGCAGGTCGGCGTCACTGTGCTTTCGCTCGACGGCTGCCAGGTCGTCGGCCAGCGCACCTCCGAGCGTGATGGCTACGTCGCGCTGCAACTGGGTGCCGGCGTCAAGAAGGCCAAGAACACCACCAAGGCTGAGCGCGCCAACTTCGCCAAGGCCGAGGTCGAGCCCAAGCGTGTGGTTCGCGAGTTCCGCGTCTCGGACGACAACCTGATCGACGTCGGTGCCGAGCTGACCGCCGACCACTTTGTGGAAGGCCAGCTGGTCGACATCCAGGGTGAGACCATCGGTAAGGGTTTCGCCGGTGCTATGAAGCGCTGGAACTTCGGCGGCCTGCGCGCGACGCACGGTGTGTCGGTGTCGCACCGCTCGCACGGTTCGACCGGTAACCGTCAGGATCCGGGCCGGACCTTCCCGGGCAAGAAGATGGCCGGTCACTACGGGACCGAAACCGTCACCACCCAAAACCTGACCATCGTTCGCGTCGACGTCGAGCGGGGCCTGATCCTGGTCAAGGGCGCTGTCCCGGGCCACGACGGCACCTACGTCAACGTGCGCGACGCGGTGAAGAGCAAGCTGCCGGAAGGTGCCCCGGTTCCGGGTGCGTTCAAGACGGCCGGCCAGGCTCCCAAGGCTGCGGCGGAAACGCCGGCCGAAGAAGCTCCGGCCGCTGAAACCAACGGGGACGAAGCCTGATGAAACTCTCCGTCACCAAGCTGGACGGCAAGGCCGCCGGCGACATCGAGCTGAGCGACGACGTCTTCGGGATCAAGGAGATCCGCGCGGACCTGCTGCAGCGTTGTGTGGTTTACCAGCTGGCCAAGCGCCGCGCCGGGACCCACAAGGTGCAGACCCGCAACGAGAACAGCCGTACCGGCAAGAAGATGTACCGTCAGAAGGGCACCGGCGGTGCTCGTCACGGTTCGCGCCGTGCGCCGCAGTTCGTCGGCGGTTCGCGCGCCTTCGGTCCGGTGGTTCGCTCGCACGCGATCGACCTGCCCAAGAAGGTCCGGGCCCTGGCCCTGAAGCACGCGCTCAGCGCCAAGGCGCAGTCGGGTGATCTCATCATCCTGGACGCCGCCACCCTGAAGGATCCCAAGACGGCCGCCCTGCGCGCCTCGCTCGGCAAGCTGGGCTGGTCCAAGGCGCTGATCATCGCCGGTGCCGAAGTCGACAAGAACTTCGGCCTGGCGGCTCGCAACATCCCGCACATCGACGTGCTGCCGAACGCCGGCCTGAACGTCTATGACATCCTGCGGGCCGAGAAGCTGGTCCTCACCAAGGACGCCGTGGACGCCGTCCACGCGCGGTTCTCGGGCGAGGCCAAGTCTGAGAAGGAAGCCGCGTAATGGCCGCCAAGCAGACCAAATCGGCGGCGACCGCCCGCCACTACGACACCGTCCTGGCACCGGTGATCACCGAAAAGTCGACTGTGCTTTCCGAGCACAACAAGGTCGTCTTCAAGGTGGCCGACGATGCCTCCAAGGACGAGATCGCCGCTGCCGTCGAGGCGCTGTTCAAGGTCCAGGTCACCAAGGTCAACACCCTGGTGCAGAAGGGCAAGACCAAGCGCTTCCGTGGCATTATGGGACGCCGCAAGGACGTCAAGAAGGCGATCGTCACCCTGGCCGAAGGCCAGTCCATCGACGTGACCACGGGGCTCTAGGACAATGGCTCTGAAGACCTTCAATCCGACTTCGCCGGGCCGTCGCGCCCTGGTGTTGATCGACCGCTCGGAACTCCACAAGGGGCGTCCGGAAAAGAGCCTTGTCGAAGGCCTGACCAAGTCGGGCGGACGTGGGGCCGGCGGTCGTATCGCCGTTCGTTTCCGTGGCGGCGGGGCCAAGCGCCTGTACCGCAAGATCGACTTCAAGCGTCGCAAGTTCGACGCCGTCGGCACGGTCGAGCGCCTGGAGTACGATCCGAACCGGACCGCCTTCATCGCCCTGATCTCGTATGAGGATGGCGACAAGGCTTACATTCTGGCTCCGCAGCGCCTCAAGGCCGGCGACCAGGTGATCGCGGCCGAGAAGGCCGACGTGAAGCCGGGCAACGCCATGCCGCTGCGCTCGATGCCGATCGGTACGATCATCCACAACATCGAGATGAAGCCTGCCAAGGGTGGCCAGATGGCCCGCTCGGCCGGCTCCTACGCCCAGCTGGTCGGCCGCGATGCCGGCTACGCCCAGATCCGTTTGGGCTCGGGCGAGCTTCGCATGGTTCTGGACAGCTGCATGGCCACCGTTGGTGCCGTGTCCAACTCGGACCACATGAACCAGAACCTGGGCAAGGCCGGTCGCAAGCGTCACATGGGCTTCCGCCCGCACGTTCGCGGCGTGGCCATGAACCCGATCGATCACCCGCACGGCGGCGGCGAAGGCCGCACCTCGGGTGGCCGCCACCCGGTGAGCCCGACGGGCCAGCCGACCAAGGGCCGCAAGACCCGCAAGAACAAGGCGACGGACAAGTACATCATTCGTTCGCGCCACAAAGCGAAGAAGGCTCGGTAAGCGATGACCCGTTCCGCCTGGAAAGGTCCCTTCGTCGACGGCTATCTGCTCAAGAAGGCAGACGCCGCGTCCACGTCGGGCCGCAAGGACGTGATCAAGACCTGGTCGCGTCGCTCCACCATCCTGCCGCAGTTCGTCGGCCTGACCTTTGGTGTCCACAACGGCCAGAAGCACATTCCCGTGCTGGTGTCCGAGGACATGGTCGGCATGAAGTTCGGCGAGTTCGCCCCGACCCGGAACTTCCCGGGCCACGCGGCGGACAAGAAGGCCAAGAGGAAGTAACCGATGGCCCAGTCCAAGAACTCCCGTCGCGTCGGTGCGACCGAGGCCCGCGCCAAGGTCGTCAACGTTCGCATCAGCCCTCAGAAGCTGAACCTGGTCGCCCAGTCGATCCGCGGCCTGCCGGTGCAGAAGGCGCTCAACGAGCTGGAATTCAGCCGCAAGCGCATCGCCAAGGATGTGCGCAAGGCGCTGTATTCGGCCGTTTCGAACGCCGAGAACAACCACAACCTCGACATCGACTCCCTGGTCGTGGCCGAGGCCTTTGTGGGCAAGAATCTGGTGATGAAGCGTTTCACGGCCCGCGCACGTGGCCGGGCTTCGCGCATCGAAAAGCCGTTCAGCGAGATTACCATCGTTGTGCGCGAGCTGGGTGAGGCCGCCTGATGGGTCAGAAAGTCAATCCGGTCGGGCTGCGGCTCGGCGTCAACCGTACCTGGGACAGCCGCTGGTTTGCCGGTGGGCATGACTACGCCCGTCTGCTTCACCAGGATCTGAAGCTGCGCGAGTGGCTCAAGGAGCGTCTCTCGGGTGCCGGCGTGTCGCGCATCATCATCGAGCGCCCGCACAAGAAGTGCCGCATCACCATCTACGCCGCCCGTCCGGGCGTCGTGATCGGCAAGAAGGGCGCTGACATCGAGAAGCTCCGCAAGGAGATTTCGGGCATGACTGAAGGCGAGGTCTTCCTGAACCTCGTCGAGGTCCGCAAGCCGGAAACCGATGCCCAGCTGATCGCTGAAAACATCGCTCAGCAGCTCGAACGCCGGATCGCCTTCCGTCGCGCCATGAAGCGCGCGATGCAGTCGGCCATGCGTCTGGGTGCCAAGGGCGTCCGGATCAACGTGTCGGGCCGTCTCGGCGGTGCGGAAATCGCCCGTATGGAGTGGTACCGCGAAGGCCGCGTGCCGCTGCACACCCTGCGCGCGGACATCGATTACGGCTTCACCGAAGCCAAGACGACCTACGGCATCATCGGCGTGAAGGTCTGGGTGTTCAAAGGTGAAGTGCTCGAGCACGACCCGATGGCCCAGGACAAGCGTTGGGCCCAGGAAGCGTCGGGTCCGTCGTCGAATGAAGGCCGTGAACGCGGCGGTCCCCGTGGGGATCGTGGTCCGCGCCGCGACCGGGGACGTGAGAACTAGGTCATGCTGTCACCCAAGAAAACCAAGTACCGCAAGGCATTCAAGGGCCGTATCCACGGTTCGGCCAAGGGCGGTTTCTCGCTGAACTTCGGCTCCTACGGGCTGAAGTCGATGGAACCCGAGCGCATCACGGCGCGCCAGATCGAAGCGGCCCGCCGCGCGATCACTCGCCAGATGAAGCGTCAGGGCCGGGTCTGGATCCGCATCTTCCCGGACGTGCCGGTTTCCGGCAAGCCGGCCGAAGTCCGCATGGGTAAGGGCAAGGGTGCTGTCGATTTCTGGGCCGCCCGCGTGGCTCCGGGCCGCATCATGTTCGAGATCGACGGCGTGCCGGATGACGTCGCGCGTGAGGCCCTGCGCCTGGGCGCGGCGAAGCTGCCGGTTCGTACCAAGGTCGTCACCCGCCTCGACGCCGGCGTCGCGGTCGAGCACTAGGAAAGGATCGGACCATGACCAAGATCACCGATCTTCGCGGCAAGACCGCCGATCAGCTCCAGGAAGAACTCCTGTCGCTGAAGAAGGAACAGTTCAATCTCCGTTTCCAGGCCGCCACTGGCCAGATGGAGAAGACCCATCGCGTGGGTGAGGTCAAGAAGACCATTGCCCGCATCAAGACGCTGCAACGCCAGCAGCGCCAGGCCTAAGGAAAACCGATGCCCAAGAGAATTCTGGAAGGCGTGGTCGTTTCCGACAAGGGCGACAAGACTGTCGTCGTCAAGGTCGAGCGCACCCTGCTGCACCCGCTCTTCAAGAAGACTGTCCGTCAGTCGAAGAAGTACCACGCCCACGATGAGGCCAATTCGCTGAAGGTCGGCGATGTGGCTCGCATCCGTGAGTGCGCCCCGAAGTCGAAGCTGAAGCGCTGGGAAGTCTATTCCGGCGACGACGCCAAGGCCTCGGCCTGAACGAGTTAGAGAAGGTCTGATCCCATGATCCAGATGCAAACTAACCTGGACGTTGCCGACAATTCGGGCGCGCGCCGGGTCATGTGCATCAAGGTGCTCGGCGGCTCCAAGCGCCGCTACGCCTCGGTGGGCGACACGATCGTCGTGTCTGTCAAGGAAGCCATCCCGCGCGGTCGCGTGAAGAAGGGGGACGTGCTGCGCGCCGTCGTCGTTCGCACCGCCAAGGACATCCAGCGCAAGGACGGTTCGGTCATCCGTTTCGACACATCGGCCGCCGTCATCGTCAACAAGCAGAACGAGCCGGTGGGAACCCGGATCTTCGGCCCGGTTCCGCGCGAGCTTCGCGCCAAGAACCACATGAAGATCATCTCGCTCGCTCCGGAGGTCCTGTAATGGCCGCCAAGATCAAGAAGGGGGACGACGTCGTCGTCCTTACGGGCAAGGACAAGGGCCGCACCGGCAAGGTGCTGCGCGTGATCCCGGCGGACAACCGCGTGGTTGTCCAGGGCATCCAGGTCGTCCAGCGCCACACGCGTCCGTCGGCGGGTAATCCGCAGGGCGGCATCGTCAACAAGGAAGCCTCGATCCACCTGTCGAACGTCGCGCTCGTCGACGCCAAGGGCAAGCCGACCCGCGTCGGCTTCCGTATGGACGGTGACAAGAAGGTCCGCTTCGCCAAGACCACGGGGGACGCCATCAATGGCTGACGCTCAATACACCCCGCGCCTGAAGGGCGACTATCAGGCCCGCATCCGCAAGGCGATGACCGAGAAGTTCGGCTATTCCAACGAGATGCAGATCCCCAAGCTGGATAAGATTGTCCTGAACATGGGTATCGGTGAAGCCGTGGCGGACTCCAAGAAGGCTGCCGCCGCCATGAAGGACCTGGAAGCCATCGCCGGCCAGAAGCCGGTGGCCACCAAGGCCCGTAACTCCATCGCCGGCTTCAAGCTGCGCGAAGGCATGGTCATCGGTGCCAAGGTCACCCTTCGTCAGGACCGTATGTATGAGTTCCTGGACCGTCTGATCACGATCGCCCTGCCGCGCGTGAAGGACTTCCGGGGCCTGAAGGGCACGTCCTTCGACGGCCGTGGCAACTACGCCATGGGCCTGAAGGAGCACATCGTGTTCCCCGAGATCAACTACGACCAGATCGATCAGATGTGGGGCATGGACATCATCGTCTGCACCACGGCCAAGACCGACGAGGAAGCCAAGGCTCTCCTCGCCGAGTTCAAGTTCCCGTTCAATAACTAGGGCGGGAAGGGAAGAGATCCATGGCTAAGAAGTCCGCCATCAACCGTAACGAAGCCGTCAAGGCCCTCGTCGCCAAGCAAGCCGACAAGCGCGCCGCGCTCAAGGCCATCGCCAACGATGAATCGCGTCCGCTGGAAGAACGCTTCGAAGCGCGTCTGAAGCTCGCCGCCCTGCCGCGCAATGGCTCGGCGACGCGCATTCGCAACCGCTGTGAAGTCACCGGCCGCCCGCGCGCCTATTATCGCAAGCTTCACATGAGCCGCGTGGCGCTGCGCGAACTGGCCTCGCTGGGACAGATCCCCGGCATGACCAAGTCGAGCTGGTAAGAGGAGATCCGCACATGATGATCAACGATCCCCTCAGCGACATGATCGCCCGCATCAAGAACGCTGCGACCCGCAAGCGCTCTTCGGTGCTCACCCCGGCGTCCAAACTGCGTCAGCGCGTCCTGGATGTGCTGGCCGACGAAGGCTACATCCGCGGCTACAAGATCGTGGAAAACCCCGGCGAGTTCCCGCAGTTCGAGATTGAACTGAAGTACTTCGACGGCCAGCCCGTCATCGCCGAGATCAGCCGCGTCTCCAAGCCGGGCCGCCGCGTCTATTCGTCGATTTCGGATCTCAAGCCGATCAAGAACGGCCTGGGCATCTCGATCCTGTCGACGTCCAAGGGCGTGATGTCCGACGCCGCCGCCCGCGAAGCCAATGTCGGCGGCGAAGTGCTCTGCAAGGTCTACTAAGATGTCCCGTATCGGAAAACAGCCGATCGTCGTGCCGAACGGCACCACGGTCACCCTCGACGGCCAGACCGTCAAGGTGAAGGGTCCCAAGGGCGAGCTGACCTGGTCGGTCGCCCCTGAGATCGAGATGAAGCTGGAAAACGGCGAGCTGATCCTGGCCCCGCGTGAGGACACCCCGCGTGCCCGCTCGATGTGGGGTCTGTCGCGCTCGTTGGTCGGCAACATGGTCACCGGCGTTTCCGAAGGCTTCGAGCGCACGCTCGAGCTGGTCGGGGTTGGTTACCGCGCCGCGATGAAGGGCAACGCCCTGTCGTTGCAGCTGGGTCTTTCGCACGACGTCGACGTCGACCCGCCCGCCGGTGTCAGCTTCGCTGTCCCCAAGCAGACCGAGATCAAGATCTCGGGCATCGACAAGCAGGTCGTCGGCGAAGTCGCCGCCAAGATCCGCAAGTTCCGTCCGCCGGAGCCCTACAAGGGCAAGGGCATCCGCTACGCCGGCGAGACCGTGCGTCGCAAGGAAGGCAAGAAGAAGTAGGCCATGGCTCTCTCTCCTCTTCAAATCGCCAAGCGCCGCGCCGAGCGCAACCGCCGCCGCCTGAAGTCTCTGGCGAACGGTCGTCCGCGTCTGTCGGTGTATCGCTCGGACAAGAACATCTCGGCCCAGATCATCGACGACATCGAGGGCAAGACCCTGGCGTCGGCCTCTTCGCTGGAAGGCGAAAAGGGCAAGAAGCAAAAAGGTGCGGACGTCGATGCGGCGGCCCGGATCGGCAAGCTGATCGCCGAACGTGCCCAGAAAGCGGGCGTCACCGAAGTCGTGTTCGACCGCGGCGGCTACATCTATCACGGTCGGGTCAAGGCCCTGGCCGAAGCCGCGCGCGAAGCCGGCCTCAAGTTCTAAGGATCGATCATGGCTCGTGAACCCCAACGTGGTGATCGCCGCGACCGTCGCGCCCCGGAAGCCGAAGGCCCGGAAAGCGATATCGTCGAGAAGCTGGTCCACATCAACCGCGTCGCCGCCACTGTGAAGGGTGGTCGCCGCTTCTCGTTCGCCGCCCTGATGGTGGTGGGCGACCAGAAGGGCCGCGTCGGCTTCGGTCACGGCAAGGCCCGTGAAGTGCCGGAAGCCATCCGCAAGGCGACGGAAGAAGCCAAGAAGTCGATGATCCGCGTGCCCCTGCGCGAATCGCGCACGCTGCACCACGACGGTGAAGGCCGTTGGGGCGCCGGCAAGATCATGATCCGTTCGGCCCCTCCGGGCACGGGCGTCATCGCCGGTGGTCCGATGCGCGCGGTTCTGGAAACGCTCGGTGTCCAGGACGTCGTCGGCAAGTCCAAGGGCTCTTCGAACCCCTACAACATGGTGCGCGCCACCTTTGAGGCCCTGAAGGCCCAGTCGTCGCCGCGCCAGGTCGCTAACAAGCGTGGCAAGAAGGTCGCCGACATCATGGGCCGTCGTGACGACGGTGCCTCGGCTCCTGAAGCCGCGCCCGAAACCGCGGAGTCCTGATTATGGCCAAGAAAGACGCCAAGACCGTCACGGTTCGTCAGACGGGCAGCCCGATCCGCCGTAAGCCGGATCAGCGCGCTACGCTGGTGGGCCTGGGCCTGAACCGGATGGGCCGCGAATCCACGCTGGAGGATACGCCCTCCGTGCGCGGCATGATCGCCAAGGTCGCCCACCTGACCGAGATCGTCGAAAAGTAGGCCTTTCGCCCTCTCCCGAACCGGGGGAGGGCGTTTCGCTTCTTGCGACAGCGCGCCGGGCCGCTTATGAGCGGCCCTTCGCATTTTCCAAACGCCGAGTCCGCCGTTGTGGCGGGCGCTAGAGACCGAAAGGACCAGGCAGATGAAACTCAATGAACTGCGCGACAACGAGGGTGCCCACAAGGGCCGGATGCGTGTCGGTCGTGGCCCGGGCTCGGGTAAGGGCAAGACGTCGGGTCGCGGCGTCAAGGGCCAGAAGTCCCGTACCGGCGTGTCCCTGCTGGGCTTCGAAGGCGGTCAGATGCCGCTGCATATGCGGATGCCGAAGCGCGGCTTCAACAATCCGGGTGCCCTGAAGCTGGCCGAGGTCAACCTGTGGCGACTGGCCAAGGCCATCGAAGCCAAGAAGCTGGACATCAAGAAGGTCATCGATGCCGACGCCCTGATCGCTGCCGGTGTGATCCGTCGCGCCAAGGACGGCGTGCGCCTGCTGGGCCACGGCGAGATCAAGGGCAAGCTGAACCTCAAGGTCTGGTCGGCCTCGGCCTCGGCCGTCAAGGCCATCGAAGCCGCCGGCGGCTCGGTGGAACAGGCCCGTCCGGCCAAGTCGGAAGACTGATCGGATCTGTCATCCCGGCGGTGGTCAAAGGCCGCCGGGACCGCCGCCGATCTTCGCGTCAGCAGCGGTCTCGGTTCCCGGTCCGCGAACATTTCGGGATGATACCTTTGCCGAACCCCTCGCAACGGGGCGTCGGTTCACCTATCTGACGACGGTAAGTCGCGGGGTATCGGAATGGCTTCGGCCGCAGAACAGCTAGCTGCAAACCTGAACGTGGGCTCCTTTGCCAAGGCCAAGGATCTGCACGCGCGCCTGTGGTTCACCCTGGCGGCGATGATTGTCTATCGCCTGGGAACCTACATTCCGATCCCGGGCCTGAACGTCGATGCGTTCGCCCAGGCCTTCCAGAACCAGTCCCAGGGCATCCTGGGCATGGTGAATATGTTCTCCGGTGGTGCCGTTGAGCGGATGGCCATCTTCGCGCTGAACGTCATGCCGTACATTTCGGCCTCGATCATCGTGCAGCTCCTGCAGGCGGTCTATCCGCCCTGGGAAAAGCTGAAGAAGGAGGGCGGCGAAGCCGGCCGCAAACAGCTGAACCAGTACACTCGGTACCTGACCGTGGTTCTGGCCATCGCCCAGTCATTCGGCATCGCCATGAGCCTTCAGGGGGTGGCCAACGAGCCGGGCGTCTTCTTCGTTCTGACGACGGTGACGACCCTGACGGGTGGGACCATGTTCCTGATGTGGCTGGGTGAGCAGGTGACGGCGCGCGGCGTCGGCAACGGTATTTCGCTGATCATCTTCGCCGGCATCGTGGCGGTTCTGCCGCAATCCTTGGCCCAGCTGTTCGAACTGACTCGCCAGGGCCAGATCTCGGCCTTCCTTCTGTTCGCCATTCTGGCGCTGTCAGTGGTGCTTGTCGTATTCATCGTCTTCATGGAGCGGGCCCAGCGCCGGCTTCTGATCCAGTATCCCAAGCGTCAGCAGGGCAACCGCATGGTTGGGGGCGAGAGCTCGTTCCTGCCGCTCAAGGTCAACACCGCCGGCGTCATCCCGCCGATTTTCGCCTCGTCGCTGCTGCTGCTGCCGACGACGGTGTCGGCCATGCTGTCGCAGAACCCGGACGCGGTGCCCTCGTGGCTTCAGTGGCTGAACACGGTCATGCCGCACCTCCAGCACGGTCAGCCGATCTTCATGGCGCTCTATGGGGCCCTGATTATCTTCTTCACCTTCTTCTACACCTCGATCGTCTTCAATCCCGAGGACACGGCGGAGAATCTGAGGAAGTACGGCGGGTTCCTGCCGGGTATCCGTCCAGGCAAGCGCACGGCCGAATATCTGGACTATGTGCTGACCCGCCTGACGGCGATCGGCGCGGCCTATATCACCGCCGTCTGTCTGATCCCGGAGATCGGCATCGCGCAGCTCGGCCAGCTGACGATCGTGACGGCCCTGGGGGGCACCTCTATCCTCATCATGGTCTCGGTGACCATGGATACGGTCGCCCAGATTCAATCGCACCTGCTGAGTCACCAGTATGAGGGGCTCATCAAGAAGGCCAAGTTGCGCGGACGGGGCACCCGGCGCTAAGTCGAAGTCGGGAGGACGCCGTGGCCTTGAACCTGATTCTGTTTGGACCGCCTGCCGCCGGCAAGGGCACCCAGGCCAAGCGCCTGGTGGATGAGCGCGGCATGATCCAGCTCTCGACGGGAGATATGCTGCGTGCTGCAATCGCCGAGGGGGCCGAGATCGGCCAGCGGTGCAAGGCGATCATGGACGCCGGACATCTGGTGCCGGACAACATCGTCATCGCCCTCATCGAGTTGAAGCTGGATGAGGCCGAGGCTGCGGGTGGTGCGATCTTCGACGGCTTCCCGCGAACCCTGGCCCAGGCCGAGGCTCTGGATGAGATGCTGGAGCGGCGTGGCGCGCGGATCGATCACGTCATCCGCCTGAAGGTCGATGAGGACCGGCTGCTTGCACGCGTCACGCGCCGCTTTGAGGAGCAGGGCCGCCCGGACGACAACCCCGAGACCTTCGTGACGCGCCTGGCCGCCTACAACGCACAGACCGCACCACTGCTTCCGTACTACGGTGATCAAGGCAAGTTGGCAGAGATCGATGGCATGGGTGCCGTCGAAGATGTCGCCGCCCAGATCGACGCCATCCTGGCCTGAGGCTGAGACCAGGCGGGATTGATCCAAAGCCCGGCGCAAGCGTTCATGTCAGGGCCAGCTGCGATATGCCAGGCTGGGAACCGTGACGGAGACGCGCCCCGACATGACCGCACCGGCTTTCCTCCGGGACCGGCACCTGCGCAAGGCAGGCATGACGGTGTTGGTGTTGCTTGGTCACGCGGTGCTGTTTGCCGGCCTGATCTGGGTCCAGCCGCGCTATGTGCCGCCGATTCCGTCGCCTCCCATTCTGGTCGAATTGATCCGGCCCGAGCCGGACCCGCCGCCCGAGCCACCTCGTCCGGTGTCTCGTGAGGCCGGTGGCGGGGCCCCGGCCACGCCGTCCCGGGTCCGTCCGATCGAGCCGCCACCGCGACCGGTCGAGCCGGAACTGGTCGCTCCGCCCGAGCCGAGTCCCGAGCCGGTGACAACCATCGGGGCCGCCACGGTCGATGCGCCGGGACAGGGGCGCGGGCAGGCCGGGCAGGGGACAGGAACCGGCTCCGGTCAGGGTGGCGGCTCAGGACCGGGCTCCGGGGCCGGGCGGGCCGTTCTGATCTCGGGCCCGTCGCTTGACCAGATCCGCAGGGCCCAGCCCCGCACCGGCCTGGCGGTGCGGCGTGTTGGCCGCGCCGAGATGCGCTGTCGCATTCGCCTGTCGGGGCAGTTGGAGGAGTGTTCGGTCACGCGAGAGATGCCACCTGGCAGCCGCCTGGGCCAGGCGGCCCTGTCGCTGGCCTCCTCATACCGCTGGCGTCCCCCCACGGACGCACAGGGCCGTGCCCAGGACAACACCGAGATTGTCATTGGCGTCGACTTCCCGCCTTAGGACGTTCGGGTTGACCTTGACGCGCGCGTCACTATCTACGGGTCCGGGTCGATGAGAATTCCCTTGCGAGAATCCCTTGCCAACCCGTTGACGCGCCGGGAATCCCCTGTATAACGGCGCGCTTCCGCGAAAGACGCGATCAGCACCGGGCTTGAACGATTGAGCCGGGTCGCCGTTCGCGTCTGTTGTGCGTACTGGAGAATCAATACCTTGGCCCGTATCGCTGGCGTCAACATCCCGACCAACAAGCGCGTCGAAATCGCGCTGCAGTACATCCATGGCATCGGCCCGCGGTCTGCGAAGACCATCATGGAGCAGGTCGGCATCGACTCGGCTCGTCGCGTCAATCAGCTGACCGACGCCGAAGTCCTGCAGATCCGTGAAACCATCGACCGCGAGTTCACCGTCGAAGGCGACCTGCGTCGCGAGACGTCGATGAACATCAAGCGCCTGATGGACCTGGCCTGCTACCGCGGCCTGCGTCACCGCAAGGGCCTGCCGGTCCGCGGCCAGCGCACCCACACCAACGCCCGCACCCGCAAGGGTCCGGCCAAGCCCATCGCCGGCAAGAAGAAGTAAGATCTAGATGGCTAAGGCTCCTGAGCGCCTCAAGAAGCGCGAACGCAAGAACATCACCTCGGGCGTCGCCCATGTGAATGCCTCGTTCAACAACACCATGATTACGATCACCGACGCGCAGGGCAATGCGATCTCGTGGTCGTCGGCTGGTGCCATGGGCTTCAAGGGTTCGCGTAAGTCGACCCCGTACGCCGCCCAGATGGCCGCCGAAGACGCGGGCAAGAAGGCGATGGAGCACGGTGTGCGCACGCTGGAAGTCAACGTCGCCGGTCCGGGCTCGGGCCGCGAGTCGGCTCTGCGCGCCCTCCAGGCCGTTGGCATGACCATCACCACTATCCGCGACGTTACGCCCATGCCGCACAACGGCTGCCGGCCGCCCAAGCGTCGCCGCGTCTAAGACGCGAACCTATTCCTGATACGCCGGTCGGCGGAGCCCATCCCCAGGTTCCGACGGCCGGCGAAACCCGTTCGAGGGACGATAATGATCGAAAGAAACTGGCTAGAGCTCACCCGTCCCGACAAGCCCCAGATCGAAACCGGCAAGGACGCCAATACCAAGGCGAAACTGACGGTCGAGCCGCTGGAGCGGGGCTTCGGCGTGACGCTCGGCAATGCCCTGCGTCGCGTGCTGCTGTCCTCGCTGCAAGGCGCTGCGGTGACCTCGGTGCACATCGACGGCGTGGTCCATGAGTTCTCGTCGATGGAAGGCGTGCGTGAAGACGTCGTCGACATCGTGCTGAACATCAAGCAGCTGGCGCTGCGGATGCACGCTGAAGGCCCCAAGCGCATGATGCTGCGCGCCGAAGGCCCCGGCCCGGTGACGGCCTCGCAGATCGACGCCCCGGCAGACATCGAAATCCTGAACGGCGACCATGTGATCTGCACCCTCGACGAAGGGGCCAAGATTCGCATGGAGTTCACGGTTCAGAACGGCAAGGGCTACGTTCCGGCCGAGTTCAACCGTCCCGAAGATGCCCCGATCGGCCTGATCGCCGTCGACGCTCTGTATTCGCCGGTCAAGAAGGTGGCCTACAAGGTCGAGCCGACCCGCCAGGGCCAGTCGCTGGACTACGACAAGCTGTCGCTTGAAGTGGAAACCAATGGGGCCGTGACGCCGGTGGACGCCGTGGCCTACGCCGCGCGCATCCTTCAGGACCAACTGCAGCTGTTCATCACCTTCGAAGAGCCCAAGGCGGCCGTCGAGGCGTCGGAAACGGGCCCGGATCTGGGCTTCAACCCGGCCCTGCTCAAGAAGGTCGACGAGCTGGAACTGTCGGTCCGTTCGGCCAACTGCTTGAAGAACGACAACATCGTTTACATCGGCGACCTGATCCAGAAGACCGAGGGCGAAATGCTTCGTACCCCGAACTTCGGCCGCAAGTCGCTGAACGAGATCAAGGAAGTCCTGGCTTCGATGGGTCTGTCGCTGGGCATGGACGTGCCGGCCTGGCCGCCCGAGAACATCGAAGAGCTCGCCAAGAAGATGGACGATCAAATCTAGGGTCGAAACGATCCAAAGTGCAAAGGCCGGGTCCGCAAGGATCCGGCCTTTTCGCAATTAATGAGAGCCGGTTTTCGGCCCTCGCTCGTCGGGAAGGACCCCAAAACCCTGTCCTGACGACTTCGGCTCCGACCTTGGGGCCGACCTCGGAACGGGCCGCCGCCATTCGGGTGCCGCGCTTTTGTCTCCGGGTTGCTTTTGGGGGAACGGCCAGGCTGGGCGCCGGCGTTCCTTGAAGGAGATTGACCATGCGTCACGGTAACGGTCACCGCAAACTGGGTCGCACCTCGGCTCACCGCACCGCCATGTTCGCCAATATGGCCGCCTCGCTCATCAAGCACGAGCAGATCACCACCACCCTGCCCAAGGCCAAGGAACTGCGCCCCTTCGTCGAGAAGATGGTGACCCTGGCCAAGAAGGGTGGCCTGGCCAACCGTCGCCTGGCCATCAGCCGCGTCCGGGACGTCGAGCAGGTCGGCAAGCTGTTTGAGGTGCTGGGCCCGCGCTACGCCGACCGTAACGGCGGCTACATCCGCATCATGAAGGCCGGCTTCCGCCATGGCGACATGGCGCCGATGGCCGTCATCGAATTCGTCGACCGCGACACGTCGGAAAAGGGCAAGGACTCCGGTCCGGTCCAGGCCGCGATGTTCGCCGGTGACGAAGACTAACCTCTCACGAGGTCCGGGTTGAGGAAGGGCGGTCCGCTGGTGCGGGCCGCCCTTTTTTCTGATCCCGACCTATTCCTTCGACAGATCCTGCCTGACGAAGACTGCGAGTCCACCGCCGAGGCCGATCAGGAGCCAGAGCAGGATGCCGACGATCGCTGCGGCACCGGGTTCGGTCGGAACCGTCTGGCCGGGCAGGGTCGGAAGACCGGCCAGGAAGACCCGCCCAATGTCGAAGGCATGGCCAGGGATCAGCAGGATCTTCCACCAGTCGGCGGCTATGTCCTCGATCGGGTAGCGGTTCTGGACGAGAAACAGCCCGATGAAGGCCCCCAGGGGGATCATGATGGCCGCGATCATCGATCGGGTCGCCGTCGCGGCCAGGGCCGCCAATGCACCTGCGAACAGAAGCTGGGCCCAGGCGATCAGTGTCACCGCCACAAGTTGGCGGACGAACTCCCCGGCCTGAAGGCCAAAGGTCAGGCGGCTGCCATCGAGGAGTCCGCCGATCCACGCCACGCTCGCATCCAGGACACCGATCAGCAGGATGGTCACCAGCGACCAGCCGGCGAAGGTGACGGCCTTGGCGAGGAACAGGCTGGTGCGCGAGGCACGCGGCGTTACCAGCCGCCAGGTTTCCCAGCGGTAGTCCCCCGCGAAGAGAGCTGCTGCGCCGATCAGCGACAGCAGGATTGTCATCGGCCCCCCGGCCTCGCCGAAGGCCTTGACCAACTGGTCAGCCATATCGACCGGCAGGGCGCGGAGGTCCGCCGGGAGGTCGCTATGCATGAACACCCGGCCGACGATCTCAGAGGCGAGTGCCAGGAGCGGGATGAACAGGAAGCCCCAGAAAAAGGTCGTTCGATTGCGGGTCAGCCGCCGGTTCTCGGCGGCGATGGTGTCAGCGAGCATCCTGACCTCCGGTTTCCTGCATGAATACGGCTTCCAGGTCGGCGCCGACCCAGCGTGCTTCGAAAATCTCGGTGCCCTCGATCGCGAGACGACGGATGAGGGCAGGCGCGTCGGCGCGGGGCAGGTTGACCAGAACGGCATCGGCCTGGGCCTCGGCCCCGGTGCCGATCAGTGTGGCGACGCGCGCCGGCTCCGCGACCTGTAGCCTCAGGCGCTCGCCGCCGGCCCCGCCGATCAGATCCGTGACGCTGCCTTCGGCTGCCAGGGCACCCCGATTGAGGATGGCCACGCGGTCGCAGATCTTCTGAACCTCGGCCAACTGGTGGCTGGCCAGGACGACGCTGACCCCATCCCGATCAGCCAGGGACCGGATCAGGGCTCGCATCTCGTTGATGCCGTTCGGGTCCATGCCCGAGGTCGGCTCATCCAGAATGACCATCGAGGGGTTTCCGAGCAGGGCAGCGGCGACACCGAGGCGCTGGTGCATACCGACCGAGAACCCTCGCACCTTGCGTCCGGCCGCTTCGGTCAGTCCGACTCGCTCGAGCAGGGCGTCTATTTCGGTGGCCTCGCCTTTCAGGCCTGATGCCAGGCTCAGCCATTCCAGCACGCCGCGAGCCGTCAGGAAGGGCGGAAAGCGTGGCGTCTCGATCATGGACCCGATCCGGCGTGGAGTCCCGGGTGCGCCGCCCAGCACGCTCGCATCGCCGGAAGTGGGCTGGATTAGGCCCAGCCAGATCCGAAACAGGGTGGACTTGCCGGCCCCATTGGGGCCGAGCACGCCATAGACGCCGCCTTTGGGCACCTCCAGCGTCAGGCCGTCCAGGGCCCTGACCGGACCGTAGGTCTTGGTTAGACTCGATGTGGTGAGGATCGCGCTCATGGCACGACCGTCGCCGGGTTTGGTGCGCTCGGCAAGCGGGCAGCGAATTAATCCTTTGTCACGTGTCGTTGCCCCGTCGCGCAGGGACGCTAGAACCAGAGCATGATCCGGTTCGTGACCTTGTTGCTGTTGTCCGTCGCCCTGGCCGCGCCGGCCCTGGCCCAGCGTGTGCCCGAGCGGCCCGTCATCCTGATCGGCATCGACGGGTTTCGGGCCGACTATCTCGACCGCGGATTGACCCCGACCCTGAGCCGCCTGGCGAACGAGGGCGCGGTAGCCCAGGGTGGAATGCGTCCGTCGTTTCCATCCGTGACCTATCCGAACTTCTATACCCTGGTGACAGGCCTGCATCCGGACCATCACGGCCTGGTCTATAACCGGATGCGCGACCCCGGCCTGCCTGGGCGGACCTTTTCGCTGGGTGACCGGCATGAAGTGATGGACCCGGTCTGGTGGAATGACGGCGAGCCGATCTGGGTGACGGCCGAGCGCGCCGGATTGAGCACGGCGGTTCTGTTCTGGCCAGGCTCGGAGGCGGCCGTCAGGGGTCAGCGCCCGCGCGACTGGCTGCCCTTCGAGCAATCGGTATCAAGCCGGGCGCGCGTCAACATCACCCTGGGGTGGTTCACCACGCCTGAGGGCGATTGGCCGGATTTCGCCGCCGTCTATTTCGACATCGTGGATACCCGGGGGCATCTGTATGGACCGCAATCTCCCGAGCTCAATGAGGCTCTGGTCGAGGTTGACCAGGCCGTCGCCTTGCTGATCGACGGTCTGTCCGCACGTGGGATACAGGCCAATCTGGTGATTGTGGCCGATCACGGCATGGCGGCGACGTCCGGTGAGCGCATCGTCTGGCTGGACGACTGGATCGCCGCCGAAGCCGTCGACAGCTTCACCTATGGCCCGCTGGCCTTTGTCGACCCGCTGCCGGGGCGAGAGGCCGAGCTTGAGGCGGCCTTGAGCCGCGAGGTGGATGGTCTCAGTTGCTGGCGGCGCGAGGACATCCCGGCGCGGTTTGCCTATGGCTCCCACCGCCGGATCAGCCGGGTGGTCTGCCTGACCCGGATGGGCTGGACGCTCGGCGTGCGAGGCCAGACCGATCCGGCGCGTGTGCGGCCCGGTACCCACGGTTTCGACCCCGACGCACCGGAGATGCAGGCGGCGTTCATCGCCTGGGGGCCGTCGATCCGTTCGGGAACACGATTGGCCGGCGTCAACAGCGTTGATGTGCAACCGATGCTGGCTCGACTGCTCGGGATCGCTGCACCTGAGGGCGACGGTCAGACGGCGGCTACGGCTCCGGCGATCAGAACCGGCCCCTGAGATTCTGCTGGACTTCGCGGGCGGCAAAGACAGGGCCGCGCGGGGGCGGTTCGCCGCGCCCCAGGAGAATCTCCAGCGTCGTTGAGGTGCGGGACGGGCCCTGGATGTTCACGCCGACGCCGACACCGGCCCCCGACGTCGAATAGCGCCCGTAGGGCCCGTGGTAGCTGCCACCCCCATAGCCCACGCTGACGCTGGGCCGGACACCGCCGGCGGAATCGGGCCGACCGTCGACGAAGCGCTGGGTGACCTCGAACCAGTCGTAGCCCTGTTCAACCGTCAGGTCGGCGGCGCGCAACAGGGCCATGTCCGCTACCGGGCCGGGCGCGCCGACACCGTTGTAGGTGACGCGCCAGCGTTGGTTCTCGATGCGGTACTCCGAATAGCCCTGGCCATCCTGAGCGGCCTGGGGGCCGTACGGAGCCAGAGTTGTGCAGCCGGCCAGCGCCAGGGCGGCGGCGGCGATGAGGGCTAGGGCTTTCATCGGCGAAACTCCTTGTGGCCGAGATAGCAGATGAGGTCGCCGAAGTGTTCCACACGGTTCTGGCGAGGTCGACCTTTCATCCATGACGATACGCCCGTCCGGCCTCACAACCCGAGCCTGGAACGCACCTCGGTCAGGTCACCGGGCAGGGCCGCTTCGATGGTTCTTGTTCCGCCCTCGGGGTGTGGAAACGTCAGTCGTGCGGCGTGCAGCATCAGGCGCGGCACCGCCGCGCCGCCGGCGGTCAGGGCGCCGCCGTAGCGGACGTCGCCAAGGATGGGTCGGCCGATGGCGGCGAGGTGGACACGAAGCTGGTGCATCCGACCCGTCTCCGGGGACAGCTCTACCAGCGCCGCCTCGTCAGAGGCTGACAGCGTGCGGTAGCGACTGTGACTGGCCAGGGCCTCGGGGTGATCGTCAGGGCAAGGCCGCATCCAGGCTTCGCGACCGATTTCCTCGCGGCGCAGGGCCAGGCGGATGTCGCCACCTCGTGGTTCGGGCGCGCCGCCGCCGACCAGGGCCAGATAGGTCTTCTTGAGCCGCCGCCCCTGGATCGCCTTGCCGAGAAAGCTCAGGGCCGGCTTGGTCTGGCCGGCCAGAATGACACCCGAGGTGTCGCGGTCCAGCCGGTGAACCAGTTCGGGCCTTTTTCCGTTTGAGCGCGCAAAGGCCCACAGGAGATCGTCCAGCGTATGGGCCGCGATGCGCCCGCCCTGGCTCGACAGCCCTGCCGGCTTGTCGAGCGCCAGCACCTGACTGTCCTCGTACAGGACGCGGGAGCGCACGAAGGCGATCTCGTCGTTGCTCAATTGGACAGGGGCGCGGGTTTTCACCCACGCCCCTTAGCGGTCTTTGACAGGATCGTCAGCGACCGTCTCGCAGACCCTGAATGAATCGAGCATTCGCCGCTTCGGCGAGGTCTCCGACGCCTCCGGTCCACAGCGCGGGATCGGCCTGCATGGTGTGACGCTGGGTCCGGTTGGTCCCGACGCCACCCAGGACGCCAATGACGTTGGCGGCCAGTTCTCCAGCTCGCTGTCCGTCCGTCGAGGTCTCACTGAAGGTTCCGAAGTCGCCGCCAACGGCGATGGGCTCCTCAGGAGCCAGGATTGTCGTCCGATTGCCCGGCGCATAGGCGATAAAAAGCGAACCTTCGGGCGTTACCGCCAGTCCGGCCGATACGCTCACGGCTGACGAATTTCGGAACCAGCCCCCATAGGTTTCGGCCGAAGCGAAGTCGATGACGTAGTGTGGGAAGAGCACCGCAACATTGTTGGAGCGGGCGTAGGCGAGTGAATCCTGCCTGACGTAAACGGCTGACTGAACCGCGCTCATTCCGCCCCCGGAGAAACCTGCACCCTGGACGTCCTGTGGTATCATCGGCGGCCCCAAGGGGGTCGGCGAGAAAAGTCGCCCCTCGACCTCATTGTCACGGCTCAGGGTGAACTCCATGGCGACGCCATTGTCGAGCGGCCTGACATGACGGCTGAGCGCAGCGAGGAAAGGAGCCCGGTCGTGCACGGTGTAGCCGGCGGCCTGGATCTGTTGGAGAAAATCGTCGTACGCAGAGTCCACAGCCCCCTGAAAATCGGCGTCAGACAACCCCGCCAACGCGGTCCGCGCGGTCGACCGACCGCCAAAACCACTGCCGAGAAGACCCCCGCCGGCGCGCGCGCGGTCAACGCGGTTGGTCAGAAAAAGGACGTTGAATCCACCGATGACGACATCGCGAACATTCGCCATGGCGGCTGCGTTGTCGATATCGAGTTCCTGAGCGAATGCGGTGCCAGGAGACAAGATGGCGGTCGTCGTGGCGGCGAGTGTCAGCCCCGCCAGGACTCTTCGGCGCGAAATGTTCATCTTGGTTCCTCTCTAAGACGGATGGCCGAGATAGAGCATTCCAGAAAACAGAGTCATATGACGACTTCTGATCGTATTCAGGCGATTGGCAGGTGTGGGTCGATGCGCTGCCAGGCTGCGTAAAAGCACGAGGGCGCGGGTTTTCACCCACGCCCCATCGCCGTCTTTGGCCAGATCGTCAGCCGATCAACGCAAAACCCCGCGTGCGGCCATACGTCCGGCGTACCACCACAGGAAGGCGGCGACGGCCGTGATGATGAGGGGCATCGCCGGATTGCTGCCCTCGACCTCAAGAATGCTGTCGATGACATACTGGTAAAATGCGCTCACAGCCGCCCCCACCAACGAAACGGCGAAGAGCCATACGGCCCAACGGCTGCGAACCAGAAAGGCGATGGAACCCAGCAATGCGCCCCAGACGCCCGCAATCCATGGCGCAAGCATCCAGCCCGGCATGGAATGGGTATAGGCAATCATCGCTTCGCTTGCCCCCGCCGCACGGTAGAACGCATCCCCCTGTGTGTTGCCCATGACGAACAGATAGGCCCCGAACCCATTCCAGAGCAGGCTGAGGATACCCACCACCCAGAAATGCCAAGGCGTGCCGCTGCCGGACGCGGCCGGTGTTGTGTCGTCGGTCATGGTCCCCTCCCAAGGATCAAACAGTCGAGAGGGTAACCATGGTTTTCGGGCAACGGCAACGCTTGGCGATCCGCTGACGCAGGTGTGCCTTTAGTCAGCGGCCTCGGCGGCCGGCTTTTTCGCCTTGTCCTCAGCCCCGTCCATCTCAAAGGCGATCTTGCCGTCCTTGAGAACCACATTGACGTGGCCACCGCGGGTGAGGCGTCCGAACAGGATGTCATCTGCCAGGGGCTGTTTGATGTTCTCCTGGATGACACGGGCCAGAGGCCGGGCTCCATACAGCTCATCAAAGCCATTTTCGGCCAGCCAGTCCGCCGCCTCGTCCGACAGGGCGATGGTGACGTTGCGGTCCGCCAGCTGGGTTTCCAGCTGTTTGATGAACTTGCGGACCACCAGGCGGATGACCTCGGGCGTCAGCGGCTTGAAGGCCACCACGGAGTCCAGGCGGTTGCGGAATTCCGGCGTGAACAGGCGCTGGATGGCCTTTTCGTCTTCGCCCTCGACCTTGGAGCGGCCAAAGCCGATGGAAGCGCGCGCATTGTCGGCGGCCCCGGCATTGGTCGTCATGATCAGGACGACGTTGCGGAAGTCCACGGTCTTGCCGACCGCGTCGGTCAGGGTGCCGTTGTCCATCACCTGCAACAGGATGTTGTAGACGTCGGGGTGGGCCTTCTCGATCTCGTCCAGCAGCACGACGGCGTGCGGGTGCTGATCGACGGCATCGGTCAAGAGCCCCCCCTGGTCGTGGCCGACATAGCCCGGAGGCGCGCCGATCAGACGACTGACGGTGTGGCGCTCCATATATTCGGACATATCGAAGCGCAGCATTTCGATGCCGAGCGTGGCTGCGAGCTGCTTGGCCGCTTCGGTCTTGCCCACGCCCGTCGGACCCGAGAACAGGTACGAGCCGATCGGCTTGTTCGGGTCGCGCAGTCCCGCCCGCGCCAGCTTAACGGCCGACGATAGCTGAGCGATGGCTTCCGGCTGGCCGAAGACGGCGGCCTGGAGGTCGACCTCGAGGTTCTTGAGCGCCTCAACATCGGACTTGGAGACGGACTTGGGCGGAATGCGCGCCATCTTGGCGATGACGGCCTCGATTTCCTTCTGACCGATCACCTTCTTGCGACGCGATGGCGGCAGCAGCATCTGGCTGGCCCCAGCCTCGTCAATGACGTCGATGGCCTTGTCCGGCAGCTTGCGGTCCGTGATGTAGCGCGCCGACAGTTCGACCGCCGACTTGATCGCGGCATCCGTGTAACGCAGTCGGTGGAAGGTTTCGTAGTAGGTCTTCAGACCCTTGAGGATCTTGACCGTATCCTCCGTCGTCGGCTCGTTGACGTCGATCTTCTGGAAGCGGCGGACCAGGGCGCGGTCCTTCTCGAAGTGCTGGCGATATTCCTTGTAGGTCGTCGAGCCCATGCAGCGCAGCGTGCCTGACGCCAGCGCCGGCTTCAGCAGATTGGACGCATCCATCGCCCCGCCAGAGGTCGCACCGGCCCCGATCACCGTGTGGATCTCGTCGATGAACAGGATGGCGTCTTCGTGGGACTCCAGTTCCTTGACGACCTGTTTCAGACGCTCCTCGAAGTCGCCGCGATAGCGGGTGCCGGCCAGGAGCGCGCCCATGTCGAGCGAATAGATGGTGGCACCGGACAGCACGTCGGGCACGTCGCCGTCCTCGATCTTGCGGGCCAGCCCTTCGGCGATGGCGGTCTTGCCGACTCCGGGATCGCCGACCAGCAGCGGATTGTTCTTGGTGCGTCGGCACAGAACCTGGATTGAACGTTCGACCTCGGCGGCCCGCCCGATCAGGGGATCGACCTTACCATCGCGGGCCTTCTCATTGAGATTGACGCAATAGGCGTCGAGCGCCTCTTCGCCCTTCTTGGCCGACGACTTCTCTTCGGCTTCCTCGGATGCGGCATTCGACTGGCTGCCGCGAACCGGGCGGGCTTCGCTCTGGCCCGACTTCTTGGCGATGCCGTGGGCGATGTAGTTCACCGCATCATAGCGGCTCATGTCCTGTTCCTGCAGGAAATAGGCGGCGTGGCTTTCGCGCTCGGAGAAGATGGCGACCAGGACATTGGCCCCGGTCACGTCCTCGCGGCCGGACGACTGGACGTGGATGACCGCACGCTGGATCACCCGCTGGAAGCCGGCCGTGGGCTTGGCGTCCTCTCCGTTGGAGACGGCCAGGGCGGCCAGGTCATGGTCGATATAGGTCGTCAGGGACGCCGCAAGGGCCTGGAGATTGACCCCGCAGGCGCTCATCACCGCCGAGGCGTCCGGATCTTCGACCAGGGCCAGTAGGAGATGTTCGAGCGTCGCGTACTCATGGCTTCGCGCATTGGCCAGGGCGACGGCGCGGTGCAGGGTGTCTTCGAGTGGACGCGAGAATGAGGGCAAGACCTTAGTCCTTCTCCATAGTGCATTGCAGCGGATGTTGGTGGTGCCGGGCCGTTTCCAGAACCTGCGCCACCTTTGTTTCGGCGACCTCGTAGGTGAAGACGCCACAAACCCCGACGCCGTGTTGATGAACGTGCAACATGATCCGAGTCGCATCTTCGCGCGATTTGGCAAAGAAACGCTCAAGAACGTAAACCACGAATTCCATTGGGGTGTAGTCGTCGTTCAGGATCAACACCCGGTACAACGAGGGCTTCTGGAGCTTCGGTTTCGTCTCGGTGACGGTGGCGGCGCCGAGGCCGCCTCCGGGCTCTATGCTGTGCGGATCTCCCATGCGAAGGCCTGCTCTCAAATCGAAATCGCGAACGTTCAAAGCCGTTGCAGATAGATAAGCCGAAAACACCGCTTGGGAAGAGGCGGACAGTAAGCCACCATCTCATCACGTACGCCGCTTTCCACTCGCCTCGCCTTCAAGGGGTCAAATAAGGCGATCTACCGCATCGGCCAAATCGCAAGCGGTTGAAATTACCGAAGCCAAACCCTCCACCGCAACCTGCCAGTTACCGCTCTGCGAGAGCGTAGCCATTGTCGGGCCAACTGCCCCAGCATGAAGATAAAAAGCCGGTCCTAGCGGGACAATAGGCGCATCTATCAGTCGAGCTCTTCGGAGGGTGCCGAAAAGCAAAGCACGAGCCAAGCGTCCGTTGCCATCCACCAAGGGGTGCGCGATTATCGTCATCGAATAACAAATCAAGGCAGCAGTTAGCGGGGAATAGCATGTCTCGGACGCTAGCTGATTAAGACAATCCGTCAGCCTGAGCCGTTCCTTCAGCGGCGCGTACAATGTGTAATGCCCATCTGCTGAAGAAGAAGTCCTCATTTCTCCAACTGCCCTGACGATGGGTCTAGCTGCCGCGCCGGAAGCCACCCCTTCCATGGTGGCAATATCGATTTCATGCGCGCATAATTTATCGCAGAAATGAAAAAGTATTGGCTCGAATGCAGGTCGAGAAATATGTCGATTTAATATCTGCCTTCGCCCCTCCTGTCCATCAATTGCAACTAGATGCGATGCTTTTAGCTCTAATCCAAATGTTGAAAAGAAACTTGTATTTCTCAGTGATATTTGCGCTATTCTGTCTTCTATTTTCCGTATGGAATTTGTCTGCGACACTTGGCTGAGAGGCGGTAAGTGCAATCGAGTATAAGATTTCATCAGCACTGGGCTAAACTGTCGATCCAGGCGATAGACATTCCACGAAGTTCGGAATATGTTTCTCGAGCACTTCTGTCGAGACCCCATGACATTTCTATGTTGACGGCACCAAATTGCTCGAGAACGTCTCTAGACATCCACACCCAGTCAAAAGTCGTTGGGATAATTACGCCGATATCCGAGCCTGCCTGACGCTCCCAAGGCCTCGCCCGACGAGCTAGTTCAAACTGTGGATCAATAGCGGCCGACATGCAGGAAAGGATCAATGGATTGATTCCTCTCTCTAGTAGAAGGGATTCCAAATCTTGATGGGCTTGAAAGATTGTTTGCCGCTCGAAGTCACTGAATAGATCCGGCCGCTGCTCTAACGCCTCAATCCACATTGCAGTATCATTGTGGAACAAAAGCGTCGCTCCCAGCGGAATCTCCGTTCGTGTTGCACTCAGCGCGAGGTATAGAGCGCAGGCCGAGAAGCAGTCACTGTTAATAATCAAGGTCGAATTTCTTTCCACTAGCACTCTCGCGAGTTGTGAAGCAGCGTATCTCTCTCCTCCAGAGCTTTTGATAATCAACTGATCGTTGACTCCAAGTTCAGTTCGGATCACCTCCACCGAGCTCGAATCAAGAGGTCCGACAAACATGAGACCTCTTTCAGTTCGGGCGTATTGAAATCCGGGTTGAGCCAAGCAATCCGAGGATACCAAAAAGCTCATTATAGCAAACAATGCTTGGAGAAGTCTGTCTGGAATCATCGAGATCTTAGCTCTCTAAGGCGGAGTTCGTATGCCGCTTCTAGCAGACGTGAGTACGCAGTGGCGTTAGATGCAGATTCGCCTATCATCAATTGTGAAGCAAATCCAAATCCGAGCCCAGCAAAAAAAGACAACGCGCCTCCTGTAGCTACTGATCCTAGCTGGAGGAGTCCTTGAGCGAATGGAACACCCATAGTTCGTTCTAGGTGTGCTTGATATTCCCAGTAAACAACTCCTTGTTCGGAGTTCCAGTTCTGGGGCAAAGGCAACTCAGAGCTAACTATCGCGCCATTGCGATCATATAAGGTATAGCCAGTGTCACTAACCGAAACATGACCGAGAAACTCCCCATCCAAAGTTACCGTCGCCGTCAACCGCCCGTTCATAGGGCTGACGCGTGGATCAGAAATAGCGACTGTATTTGCAGGGGGATCCGCAGCTGTCAAAAGACTATTCCAGGCAGTCAAGAGGTCACTCGCGCCCATGACGGCTTCAATTCGACCTAACCAGTCAAACGGTCCGTCAATCGAAGCTACCTGATAAGCGCAAGAATTTTGAAATCCAAGGAATTCAGTATGATGAATTACTGTGAATCCCGATGCGGACTCGCCATTTCCGGGCGGATTTTCAATTATTTCATTCCATTCGCGAAATATAGGCACGATCGTGCCGCTTGCGCTAGTGAAGCCGAGGCTCCGAACTCCATTTTGCCCATCGGTAAGGTAGCCACCGGGATAGTTTGGGCCGTACCAGCCACCGCCATCAAACAGTTCGGGGTCGATATCGAAGACCCATCGACCGTCCATATAATCATACAAACTGTCGTAGCTCTCCATGCCCGGATCTGCCGAGGGGCCAAATGTGTCCTCAAGCCAGGAAATAAGACCCGCAATGTCGACTATTTCGCTATAATCAAATGGAAGGCCGGGAGGCTCGGCAGGAAATGGGGGAGGTGGCTCAACAGGTGGTGGATTCGTCCTTGGGTCTGGGCCTTCGGGGAATTCTGGGTCGAGCGGAACCAAACTCGCCAGTGGATCATCAATTCCGTCAGCGGTGGTTCCTCTTTCGTCTAAAGATGCTTCCGGGCCCTCGCGTGAGGGTGCTAGCCCAGTTGTGAGTAGGTCTGCTAAATCCGGTCCCGAAGCAGTTTCAAATAGCCAGTCCATGACTGCCCCCCTTATCAAGCCGATAGCTGCCAAAGTGCCGCTCGGTCTCTAAGTTTACTGTTTGAATGGCATGAAATCGAGAAATGCAAGACATGTAGCGGCGGATTGGACGGTATTTGTTGCCATTGTAGGAGGTTTTTTGTGGTGGCATCATAGTGCTGGCCTCGGGTCTCTCATCGGGATTTGGCGATTGGTGCCGATGGGACTGTTTGTCGGTTATCTGGTGGTCCGCCCGCTCGTTCATAGGTGGCTAGATACGCTATGAGCTATGCCGGATCGTTGGCCCACCAGATAGAAGTCAACGAGTTGTGATCACTCGATTCCTGGTCAATTTCTGGATCGGGCTTGGGTTGGAGTGCGCCGACGAGGTCGGCGCTTAGCGCCCAAACTTTCTAGTCCTATCTGCTCTCATAGGGTGTAGAGGAGGGCTGCCTCTGCGGGCAGCCGTTGGCAGATTTGTAAACACTAGATTCGGTCAAAGGACTTTTCTTGGTCTGATCGGGGTGCCACGCCTTCGATCCGGATTTTGGATAGCGTTGTTGGGGGGGCGTTTTCGACCCTGCTTGGATCCGCGGACTCGCTTGTGAGTTTGGCTACCCCGATCGCCGCGCAAAGGAAAAGGCCCGGCGCGTTTCCGCACCGGGCCTTCTTCAGTCGTACCGCTCTTGGGAGGAGGGTTAGCGGGCCGACTGGATGCGTTCGACGATCGCGGTGGTGCGCTCGTTGATCGGCTTGAAGCTGTCCTTGACCGAGGCCGACAGGGTGTCGGTCGCCTTGGTGACTTCAGCCAGATAGGCTTCCATCGCCGTCTTGGCGTAGGCGGTCTGCAGCTCGATCACTTCCTGGACCGACTTGGCCGAGGCCAGGGCCTGAGCGGCGTTCACGCCGTCTTCCCAGGACTTCTTGGAGTAGGCCAGAGCCTGGGCCGACAGGGCTTCGGCACCGCGGGTGGCGGCCGTGACCGACTCGACGGCGGCTTCGATGTTCTTCTTGCCCAGGGTGTTGGCTTCGGTCAGCGCGTTCAGCGACTTGTCGACGCCTTCCTTGAAGGCTTGGTTGCCGGCTTGGGTGGCTTGTTCGACGGTCTTCTTGACGGTGTCAGTGGCGGCCATGGTGGTCTCCTCAGAATTGGGTTTCGGGCGGGCTCATCCGCCCGGTGTGATGGCTATATGCTGCACCTGCGAACATATGTCAAGGGTATTTTGTGCGGCGCACAATCGCCTTTTGGGGGTGCGACCAATTCGCCCATCAAGAAGCTGTTAACGTCAGGGCAACTCAGGCTGAGGCATGATATGCTCTTCAGGGGTCGGCGTCGTGGGGGCGTCGCTCTAGTGCAATGCTTACCAGACGGACCGATAGCCCATGCTCGCTTCCGCCCGCCGCGTCTTTGTGGTCCTGGCCTGCCTTGTCAGCATGGCTGGCCTCAGTCTCGCCGGCTCGCAAAGCGCGATCGCCCAGGACGCTGAGGTTCGTTACGCCGGGATCGTGATGGATGCCAATTCGGGCGAAGTGCTGTTTGAGCGCTATGCCGACAGCGCAAGATTTCCGGCCTCCATCACCAAGGTCATGACCTTGTATCTGGTGTTCGAAGCCCTGGCTGAGGGCCGGATCAACGCCAACGACTATATCACGATCTCGCCGCGTGCTGCGTCGCAACCGCCGTCGAAGTTGGGTCTGCCGGTCGGTTCGCGGATCACCGTCGACAATGCCATTCGGGCCCTGGCGGTTCGATCCTGCAACGATATTGCGGTCGCCTTGGCTGAATATGTGGGGGGATCCGAGGCGGCGTTTGCCGAGTCGATGACCCGGCGTGCCCGTCAGTTGGGGATGCGCCAGACGAACTACGTCAATCCTCATGGCCTCCCGGACAGCCGCCAGCTCTCTTCTGCGCGTGACATCGCCATTCTCAGCCGGGCCGTGATGCGGGACTTCCCGCAGTACTACCATTATTTCGGGCAGCGGCACTGGGAGTACGAAGGCCGCAACTACAACAACACCAACGGCCTTCTGCATTCGATGCCGGGCGTTGACGGTATCAAGACGGGTTTCACCAACGCCTCGGGCTACAACCTGGCAGCCTCGGCGGTTCGGGACGGTCGCCGGCTTATCACGGTGGTCCTCGGCGGTCGGACGACCGCCACGCGCAATGCCCATGTGGCGGACCTTCTGAATATCGGCTTCGACGTTGAGCGGCGCGTGGCGCGCGGCGAGAGCCTGGCCCAGGCCCAGGTGATGTTCGCGTCCCTGCCGGGCGGTGTGGGCGCGCACTATGCGACGGGACGCGGCTATACGGCTCCGCTACAGTATGCGTCGGTCGAGGTTCCGGTCTCGGCGGAGGTCCTGGCCGCCTCAGCACAGCTGGACGCGGTTGCAGACGCCGAGGAAGCCGAGGAGGCTGCCTCGGCCGCAGTTCTGGCCTCAGCGACACCGACGGCGCGTCCGACGGCTCCCGTCCGGGCTCAGGGCGACGGAGCCACCGGCTGGATCGTTCAGGTCGGTGCCTTCCGCGAGCAGAACGTCGCCCAGGAATGGCTGGGAGAGGTCGGTCGCCGGTTCCGCGACCAGTTCCGCGGCGTAGAAGGTGCCATTACGCCGTCCGACAACGGCTGGTTCCGGGCGCGTTATGTCGGGTTCACGCGCACCGCGGCCGATGCGGCCTGCGAGGCCCTGACGGCGCGCAATGTGCCGTGCATGGTCATCAGGGCCCAGTAGCCTAGCGCTTCAACAATCGATCCCGCGCCGCATTGAGCCGCTCGGCGAGGCCCTGGCTGCCGCCCGCGTCGGGATGCGCCCTTGCCATCAGCCGACGATAGGCGGCCTGGATCTCCTGGTCGTTGGCGGCTTGCGAGACGCCAAGAACGCGACGTGCCTCGGCCACGCTGATCTCGTCCTGCGTGGGCCGGAACATCGGGTCGCGCTGGCGCGACGCCACGGCGAGCCATCCGCCGGCGGCCGCCAGACAGGCTGCGACCAGCCAGGATCCGCGAACGGCCAGCAAGGCAGCGGCCCCCCAGCAGATCGCCGCGAACACCGTTGTGGTCACCCGCCATTGCACCCGGCTGGTCCGGTCGGACTGACGTCCAAGACGAATCAGGGCCCAAAGGCCGACTGCGCCGAGGATGATCCACGCCAGGCTCACGCGGCCCGCTGCGCCTCCGCCTCATCGGCAGCTTCGCCGGGTCCGATCAGCTGGGCCGCGTTCTCGAGCCCCAGGGCCTGCATCAGCGAGCGCAGCTCCTGACGGGCCGCCACATGGGCGAGCGAAATCTCGACAGGCCGCACCTGTTCGGACAGGTCCGCCACCGTCAGGCCGAAGGGATAGAGCTCGCGATAGATCACGCGATCCCTGAGACCCGGCCCGACCCGGAAGCCCACACGCTTGGCCAGCAGATCCAGTCTCTCATCAACACGCCGGCGATTGCGGGCTTCGAACACGGCCAGGCGATTGGTCACAACCAGCCAGTCAATCTGTCCCAGGCCGGCCTGGGGGTTGTCGGCGGCCTTGTCCTTGCGGGCGTTCCAAATCGTCTCGGCGTAGATGGAGGGGCGCTTGAGGTTCAAGGTCACCGGATCGATTTCACCGAGCAGGCCGAAATCGACGAAGCTGTCGTTCATGGGCGTGACGATCTGATCGGCGCGGCCGTGGGCGGCGCGCGACAGGGCGGTGTCGCCACCGGGCGTGTCGATAATGACGAAATCGGCACCCTGCGCGACCGCAAAGGCCGCTTCGAACCGGGCCAGGTGTTCGGCTTCCGGCGCACGCGCCAGTTTGGCCCCATCGGTGAAGGCATCCGGCTCGATCGGAAGCGGCGCGGTGAGTTGATTGGCCTCGAGCCAGGCCCGCCGATTGGCCAGGAAACCGGCCAGCGACCTCTGGCGGAGGTCCAGATCCATCACGGCCACCGAATGGCCGGTCTGCATCAGACCCGCGAGCAGATGGATGGCGAGGGTGGACTTGCCGGCCCCCCCTTTTTCATTGCCGACGACGATGACCCTGGCCATCCGAGACTCCAGACGCTGCACCCGCGACTCACTCTGGCGGGCGTTACAATCGGGAGACTAGCGGTTAACGGGCGAAGGGCGAGGGGGGATCAGGACACGCCTGTGGATTCACAGAAGTCGCCGGCCTGAGCGGCCTGGCAGGCGGCGCGTACGTGGCTGGCTGCAACGTCGGTGCGCAGTCGGACCAGGGTGCGACCATCGCGTTGAATTTCTTCGTATCGCGGCGTGGTACCCGAGAATGCGGTGTGGCCCGCCACGCGGGACCAGGCGGCTTCTGCGGCCGCGCGGCTCGAAAATGCCCCGAGCTGAACCGTGTGAGTCAGGGTGCGCACGACCTGTTGGGCGACGACCGGGGCCCGGGCGACGGCCCGTTCAACCACGACCTCGGCGACCGGATGGGGAAGGGCCTCGCCCGCGGCCTGGAAGCCGTTGGCCCGATGCTCCCACAGCTCTTCGGCCTCGACGACCTCGATCCGCATCGGGGTACGTGAACCCAGATCTACCGCCGGGCGAAGCCCCATGACCTGTGCAGGAAAGGCCGCGGGGCGCAATCCAACGGGTTCGTCTGTCATGGGAATGGCGGCCACGCTTTCGGCCCAACGCTCGAAGCGTTGAGGGTCCGCCTCAACCAGGCTGCAGCCGCCGAGGGCGACCAGCAACGGGGTGGCGACAATCGTTCTGATCGATACCATGGGCAAAGATTACCCGCGGGAAGAAAAAACTCAGTTGCCAGATAGACTTAAGGAAACAGGTTAACCGATTAACCGCCAGGATTCACCAGGCTCCGGCTTCGCGCAGGCGCTTGACCAGATCGTCGGGAAGGTCGGTGGCCTCCGCGCGAGTCAGGTCCTGCGGGGCATTGCGTGCCTCAAGATATCGCCAACCCTGGAAAGGGCGATGCCCCAGGGGAGCCGTGCGGACCACTTCCGGCTTCAGGCGGATGACGCACCGGGACTGTTTGCCTTCGCCGTGGGTGGTGATGTCGGCGATCGGCATCCGGCAGACGATGGACCCCTTGATCACCCAGTAGAGAGAACCGCCGTCTTCCAGCTCGGCCGCCCGCTTGGGCGTATTGCGTGTATGGACGTTCAGCCAGTCACCCTTGGCCACGCGCCGCTCCAGGGTTTCCACCTTGGCGACGCCGACGCACAGTTTGATGAGGTGGAGCGACATGGGGCGGATGTAGGTCGGCTGCGGCCCCCGTTTCAACCGTTATTGCCGGGTCTATCCGGGCGATCCAGGGCAGGACGGCGGGAGATTCTCGGGACTGACCCGGAGATGACGGATACGGTCGCCCCTGAGAAATCGGAGGTATCATGATGTACGGACTGATCGGCAAGATGCAGGCCCAGCCGGGCCAGCGGGATGCGCTGGCGGGGATCATGGTGGCCCATACGGTCGGAATGCCGGGCTGTTTGTCTTACATCGTGGCCCATGATCCGACCGACGAGCGCGCGATCTGGATCACCGAGGTCTGGATTGACCGCGAAAGCCATCAGGCCTCTCTGCATTTGCCCCAGGTGCAGGATGCGATCCGGCTGGCCCGTCCGATCCTGGCCGGCTTCGGCGAGCGGTTTGAGACAGTGCCGATCGGCGGGTTGGGGATCTAGGCGCAGCCGTCGAGCCAGACATCACGCAGTCCCATCGGTTCGCAGGCCCCGGCCAGCAGACGGTCGATCCGGCGTAACCGTTCGTCCAGGGCGGGGTCTGTCTCCGCCAGGCGGTAGCGGCCCGGCGCGATCAGACCAGCCGAAACCAGGCCGAGGGCAGCGAGAAGCCGTCGCGCACGCCGCACGAAGTGATCACCTGACCCTAGTTCGACCCTGTCGCCGCCATACGCGCCCCGACAGCGGTGAATTCGGTCGCGCAGCGATTGAACTGCTGCTCGTCGAGCACTCGGCTATAGATCTCCTGCTCGTGGGCCTGGAGGTAGGCGAGCCAGTCGATTTGCGGCTCCCGGCCTTCCAGGCGGCCGAGATAATAGGTGATGCCGCTGCCGATCGCCTGGCGTTCGTCGACGGTCATCTCCGAGTTCGGCGTGCCGTAGATGGCGGCGAAGACGGCGAAACACGTCAGGTCATCGCGCGACTGCTGGCTGATGTCCTCGGCCTGGGAGGTCGAGGACATGAGGAGGCCGGCCACGCCGGCGACCAGAGCAACTGTGATCGTCATGCTTCCTCCACGCGAGCCAGAACGGCTCCATCGGTGACCTGATCGCCGACCGAGGCCGCGACCTCGGCCACCACGCCGTCGAAGGGCGCGGTCAGGGCGTGTTCCATCTTCATGGCTTCCACGACGATGATCGACTGACCCTTCGTGACCGTGTCGCCGGCCTTGGCCTGGACGGCCACGACCTTGCCGGGCATGGGCGCGCGCAAGGTGCCATCCGACGCCGAGGTGCCCCCACCCGAGCCGGCGTGGTTGGGCGACATGAAGGTGAAGGCATCGCCGTCGACGAAGACAATGCGGCGGTCGTCGCGCTCGATCAGGGTGACGGCCTCGTCGCCGACACGGATCAGTTCACCACCCAGTTCCGAGACCGGGCGGCGCACCTGGCCCATTTCCAGCACCAGGCCGGTGTCCATCGGATGGGCGGCGGCGGCGCCGGGCGCCAGGCGTGCGGCGTGGACGCCGCGGGCGTCTTCGAGCCGGATTTCAGCGCGCGGAGCCGCGTTCAGGCGAAAGCCGTAGAGGCCGGTGGGGCGTCCATCCCAGGGCGAGGCCGGATCCAGCGCACCCTGGCCGGGTGCGTGGGCCCAGGCCTGATCCAGCGCCGCCGCGCCCAGAGCCGCCGAGGCGGCCAGGCCGGCGTTGTCGGGCTCGACCAGCTCTTCCTCGCGCGCGGCGATGAAGCCGGTGTCGACGTCGCCCTCGACGAAATCAGGGTGATCCAGACAGCGCACCAGGAAGCCGGCGTTGGTCTTGACCGGCCAGACCTGGACCTGGGAGCAGGCGTCGGCCAGTCCGGCGGCGGCGCTCTCGCGGTCCTCGGCATGGACGATCAGCTTGGCGATCATCGGATCGTAGAACTGGCTGACCTCGCCGCCCTGTTCGACGCCGGTTTCGACCCGCACGCCGTCGTCCTCAGGCAAGACGAAATGATCCAGCGCCCCGATCGAGGGCAGGAAGCCGCCGGCCGGGTCCTCGGCATAGAGGCGCGCCTCCATGGCCCAGCCGTCCAGTTCGATCTCGTCCTGCTTGAGCGGCAGGGGCTCGCCGGCGGCCACGCGGAACTGCCATTCAACAAGATCCTGGCCGGTCACGGCCTCGGTCACCGGGTGTTCGACCTGGAGCCGGGTGTTCATCTCCATGAACCAGATGCGGTCGCCCTTGAGGCCCTCGGAGGCGTCGGCGATGAACTCCACCGTGCCGGCGCCGACATAGTCGACGGCCTTGGCCGCCTTGACCGCCGCCTCGGTGACAGCGGCGCGGGTGGCGTCGTCCATGCCGGGGGCGGGGGCTTCCTCGATGACCTTCTGGTGGCGGCGCTGGAGCGAGCAGTCCCGCTCGAACAGGTGCACGACATTGCCGTGCGTATCGCCGAACACCTGCACCTCGATGTGACGCGGTCGGGTGACGTATTTCTCGATCAGGACGCGGTCGTCGCCGAAGGCGGCCTTGGATTCGCGCTGGGCCGAGGCGAGCGCAGAGGCGAAGTCGGCGGCTTTTTCGACCTTTTTCATGCCCTTGCCGCCGCCGCCGGCCACGGCCTTGATCAGGACCGGATAGCCGGTCGCATCGGCGGCGGCCTGAAGCGTTTCGAGCGACTGATCTTCGCCCAGATAGCCGGGCGTGACCGGCACCCCGGCCTTGTCCATCAGGTCCTTGGCCGCGTCCTTCAGGCCCATGGCCCGGATCGAGGCGGGCTTGGGCCCGATCCAGATCAGGCCCGCCGCTTCGACGGCCTCGGCAAAGTCGGCGTTTTCGGACAGGAAGCCATAACCGGGGTGGATGGCCTCGGCCCCCGTGTCTTTCGCGGCCTGCAGCACCTTTTCGGCGACCAGATAGCTTTCGCGGGCGGGGGCCGGCCCGAGCAGGACCGCCCTGTCGGCCATGCGGACGTGGGGAGCATCGGCGTCCGCCTCGGAATAGACGGCGACGGTCTCGATCCCCATCCGCTGGGCGGTGCGGAAGACACGACAGGCGATTTCGCCGCGATTGGCGACCAGCACGGATCTGAACATGAGGCGGGTATAGAGCCAGTTGGAAACAGCGACTAGGCCAGAGACGCGTGCTAAGACGGCGGTCATGCCGCGCCCCTTGCCGACCGATGCCGAAGCCCGCGCCATTCTGGCCAGCAAGCGTCCGCGTCCGCTGCGGCGACCCGCGCCGCCGGCGGGCAAGTCGCTGGCCCCGCTGATCAAGGCGCTGGACGCCCGCTTCGGCCAGGGAACCGGCGCACTGGAGAACCGCTGGCCCGAGATCGTCGGCGAGCAGCTGGCCCGCGTCACCGAGCCGGTAAAATTGTCGAAGGGCCGACCCGGCCAGGGCGGCGCGCTGGAACTGCGCGTCGTCGGCCCCGCCGCCGCCTTCGTCCAGCACCAGGCCCCCGAGATCATCAGCCGCGTGAACCTGTTTCTGGGTGAGGGGGCGGTCGAGCGTCTGAGAATCTCGCAAGGCCCGATCAAGCCGCGCGCGGCCCGCGCCCAGCCTCAGAAACGGCCGGTGGATCGCCCGCTGGACGCTGCCCGCGACGAGGCCCTGAGCGCCTCGGTCGATCCCGCCGCCAGCGACGGCCTGCGCCAGGCCCTGCTCAATCTGGGCCGCCGCGCCCTCAAGACTGGGGATGGATCAGGCCCCGCGCGTTGACAAACCTTTGCCTCACCTGTTCTCCACAAGGGTAATGCATCCGCGCGCGCGGAATCGCGCGACAGTCTGACGTTTGATCTTCCGGGAGGTCCACCATGTTTGATTTCAATCGCCGCAAGGCCCTGATCGCCGGTGCCCTGTCGGCCGCCGCCCTGGCCCTGGGGGCCTGTAACGGTGCCGGCGGTTCCGGCGGCGCGCCCGCCGAGGGCGAAATGTCGATGGGATCGGCCGACGCGCCGGTCACGGTGGTGGAATACGCCTCGGTCACCTGCGCCCACTGCGCCGCCTGGAATGAGAGCACCTGGCCCGAGTTCAAGCGCCGTTACGTCGATACGGGCCGAGTTCGCTACGTCTTCCGCGAACTGCCGACGCCACCGCAGGAGATCGCCGTTGCCGGCTTCCTGCTGGCCCGCTGCGCCGGCGAGGATCGTTATTTTGCGGTGATCGATTCCATCATGCGCAATCAGCGCGCCGTCATCATGAATCCGCGCCAGGAGCTGCTGAACATCGCCCGGACGGCCGGCATGAACGAAGAGCAGTTCAATCAATGCGTCACCGATCAGGATGCCGTCGAGGCCTTGAACGCGCGCGTTCAGGCGGCCTCACAGGCGGGCGTCAACGGCACGCCCTATTTCCTCATCAACGGCGAACACCACGAAGACAGTACGCTGGAAGGGTTCGAAGCCGCGCTTCGCCCGCTGATCGGGGGGCAAGCTCCCGCCGCGCCGGCGACTCCGGCGACTGGCGCTGAAACGCCGGCGGCGGCTGCAGAAGCCCCGGCTGCGGGCTAGACCGATGCTGCGTCGCGCCCTTCTGGCCCTCATCGCCGTCGCCTGGCTGCCCATGGCGGCCGCCTCGGCGGCCCAGGACCGGGACGTCCAACCCGGCGATATGACCCTGGGCCGCGCGGAGGCGCCGGTCACAGTGGTTGAATATGCCTCGGTGACGTGCGGTCATTGTGCCGCCTGGCACAACGATGTCTGGCCGGAATTCAAGCGGCAGTTCGTGGATACGGGTCGGGTCCGGTTCGTGTTCCGGGAACTGCCAACGCCGCCGGTGCCGGTCGCAACGGCCGGATTCCTCCTGGCGCGCTGCGCCGGGCCGGACCGCTATTTCGATGTGGTGGGCGACCTGATGCGTGAACAGCGTGCCGTCTTCGATGCGCCGCTGGATCGGCTGCGGGCCATCGGCGCGCGGCATGGTGTCGATGAACAGGCCTTCCAGGCCTGTCTGTCGGATCACGCTGCCCTCATGGCGCTCGAGGCACGGACCAATGCCGCCCTGGATCGCGGGGTTCGGGGCACCCCGACCTTCTTCGTCAACGGCCGACAGCTTCAGACGGGCAATTCTCTGGCTGAACTGGACGCTGCCGTCCGCCAGGCGGGGGGCTGAGGGCCGGCCTTGGAATTCCAGCGCCTTCGCATCGTTGGCTTCAAGTCCTTCGTCGATCCGGTTGAGTTTCGGATCGAACCCGGCCTGACGGGCGTGGTCGGGCCGAACGGCTGCGGCAAGTCGAATGTGCTGGAAAGCCTGCGCTGGGTCATGGGGGCCAATTCGGCCAAGGCCATGCGCGCCTCGGGCATGGACGAGGTGATCTTTGCAGGCTCGTCTGATCGGCCTGCGCGCAATCACGCCGAGGTCCAGCTGACCATCGACAATACGGCCCGGCGCGCGCCCCAGCCCTTTACCGACGCACCCTCGCTGGAGGTGTCGCGCCGGATCGATCGGGGGGCCGGCTCGACCTACAAGGTCAATGGCAAGGAAGTCCGCGCGCGCGACGTCCAGCTGTTGTTCGCAGACGCCTCGACCGGGGCCAATTCGCCGGCCCTGGTCCGCCAGGGTCAGATCTCCGAACTGATCGCGGCCAAGCCGCAGAACCGTCGCCGCATTCTGGAAGAGGCCGGTGGGGTCTCGGGGCTCCACACCCGCCGTCATGAGGCCGAGCTTCGCCTGCGCGCCGCCGAGACCAATCTGTCGCGGCTGGACGACATCGCCGGTGAGCTGGAGACCCAGCTGAACCGCCTCAAGCGTGAGGCGCGCCAGGCCGAGAAATACAAGAAGGTCGCCGCCGAGATCCGGGCCCTGCAATCGGCGCTGCTCTATGCCCGCTGGACCGACGCGCGCGCGGCGCTGCAAGCGGCCAATGAGGCCCTGGCTGAGGCCGACAAGGCCGTCGAAGAGCAGGCCCGCGCCTCAGCCCGGGCCCAGACCGCCGCCCTGGCCGCCGCCGAAAAGATGAAGCCGGCGCGCGAGGAGGACGCCGTCGCCGCTGCCCTTCTGCACCGGATGACGGTCGAGCGGGATCGACTGGATATGCAGGACCAGGCCGCGCGCGAAGCGGTCGAACGCCTGAGCGACGACGTGCGCCGCATCGCCTCGGACCGCGAGCGCGAAACCGAGATGCGCGACGACGCCGCCGCCCAGGTGTCGCGTCTGTCCGAAGAACTGGAGGCCTTGAAGGCCGAGGCCGACGCGGCGCCGCAGCGGGGGCCGGAGCTGCAGGCCGCGGTCGAAGCCGCCGAGGCGCGCCGCGCCGCCGCCGACGCCGAGGTCGAACGCCTGGCCGGGGCTGTGGCCTCGATCGAGGCCCGGCTGAACGCCGAGGCCCAGCGCCGCCGCGACGTCACCGACCGGCTGGCCCGGGCCGAGCACGCCGTCACCGGCGCCAAGGCCGAGCGCGAGGCCGTCGGCCCGCTGGAAACACCCGAGATCACGGAGGCCCGCGCCAATCTGGACGCCGCTGTCGCCGCCCTGCAGGTCGCCCGCGCCGAGGTCGAGACGGCGGAGGCCGCGCGCGGCGAGGCGCAATCCGCTGAACACGAGGCCCGCCAGGGCGCCCGCCAGGCCGAGGACAGGCTCAACCGCCTGACCGCCGAGGCGCGCGGCCTGGCCCAACTGCTGGCCAAGGCGCATCAGGCCCAGGCGGCGGCGCTGGAATCGACCCAGGCGGACAAGGGGTTCGAGGCCGCCCTGGCCGCTGCGCTCGGCGATGATCTGGACGCCGCGCTGGACCCGGCTGCGGCGGTCCACTGGGCTGGAGCCGAAGCCGCCGCGCCCGCCTGGCCGGCCGGGGTTACGCCCCTGGCCGATCATATCGCGGCACCCCCGGCCCTGTCGGCGCGTCTGAACTGGTGCGGCCTGGTCGAACGGGCCGACGGCGACCGACTGGCCAAGGGGCTGCCGGTCGGGGCGCGGCTGGTGTCCAGCCAGGGCGATCTGTGGCGCTGGGACGGCTTCGTGTCGCGGGCCGAGGCACCCAAGCCGGCCGCCATCCGCATGGAGCAGCGCAACCGGCTGGCCGAGCTGGAAGATGAGATCGAGACGCTCAAGCCCCAGGTCGACGCGGCGCAAGCGCTGCTGACCGCTGCCGGCGAGGCGGTGAAGGCCGCCGACCAGGCCCTGCGCCAGGCGCGCCAGAATCCGGTTGAGGCCGAACGCGGCGTGGTCACGGCCCGCAATGCCCACGACGCCCTGTCGCGCGCCCAGGCGCAGCGCGAGGCCCGCGCCCAGGCCCTGGACGAACAACTGGTCCGGCTGGAAGCTGAGCTGACCGCCGCGCGCGAGGCCGAGGCCGCGACGCCCGAAGGGCAGGGCGGCTCCAGCGCCCTGGATGATCTGAAAACCGAACTAGACACCGCCCGCACCCAGGCCGACGACGCCCGCTCGGATGCTGCCGCCGCCCGACTGGAACGCGACGCCGAGGCGCGTGAGCGCGAGGGCCGGGCCCGCCGGTTGGACCAGCTGGACCGCGACGTTCAGGGCTGGACCGGTCGTGCCGCCTCGGGCGAACAGCGCCTGACCCAGCTGGACAAGGACGAGGCCAGGGCACGCGCTGAACTGACCCGCGCCCAGGAAGCACCTGAAGAGATCGGCCGGCGCCGCGAGGCCCTGATCGACCAGTTCGCCCAGGCCGAGGCCCGTCGCGCAGCCTCGTCCGACGCCTTGGCCGAGGTCGAGGGTCTGGCCGAAGCTGCCGACCGCGAGAGCCGCGCCGCCGAACGCGCCGTCTCCGAGGCCCGCGAGGCGCGGGCCGGGCTGTCGGCCCATGCCGAGGCCGCCCAGATCCGCCTGAACGACGCCGATCAGCAGGTGCGCGAAGCCGCCCTGATGAGCCCGGACGAACTGGGCCAGAAGCTCAAGGACGACGCCATCGCCCTGCCCAGCGACGCGGCCGGGGCCGAGACCCTGTTGTTCGGTCTGGAGCGCGAGCGCGAGGCCCTGGGCGCGGTCAATCTGCGCGCTGACGAGGAAGCCTCCGAGACGGGAGAACGCCTCCAGTCGATGAAGCTGGAACGCTCGGACCTGACCGGTGCCATCGCCAAGCTGCGCGATGGCATCGACGAGCTGAACGCCGAGGGCCGCGAGCGGCTGCTGGGGGCCTTCGACACCATCAACGGCCAGTTCCAGACCCTGTTCACCGCCCTGTTCGGCGGCGGTCAGGCCGAGCTGAAGCTGGTCGAAAGTGACGATCCGCTGGAAGCCGGTCTTGAGATCTTCGCCTGCCCGCCGGGCAAGCGCCTGTCGACCATGAGCCTGATGTCGGGCGGCGAACAGGCCCTGACCGCGACGGCCCTGATCTTCGCGGTCTTCCTGGCCAATCCGGCCCCGGTCTGCGTGCTCGACGAGGTCGATGCGCCGCTCGACGACGCCAACGTCGACCGCTTTTGCCGCCTGCTCGCCGAGATGCGCGGCCGCACCGACACCCGCTTCATCGTCATCACCCACAATCCGGTGACCATGAGCCGCATGGACCGCCTCTATGGCGTCACCATGCCGGAGCGCGGCGTGAGCCAGCTGGTCAGCGTGGACCTGACCCAGGCCGAGAAGCTGGTGGCATAGCAGGCGAACCTTCTCCCCTCGGGAGAGGGATCAGACTGGGTCGCCTTGGCCCACCCGCCAAGGCGGATCGACGCGGTTCTTGCCGGCCCAATACAGACACAGGCGGTTGCCGTCAGGGTCGCCTAGCCGCGCTTCGCGCCAGAGCCAGCGCTGGTCGGTCGGAGCGCTGTCAAAGACCACGCCGTCGTCGGCTAGCCGCGCGCAGCGCGCATCCAGATCCTCGCACTCGAAATAGATCAGGGTACCACCGGGGCAGGGGCTTCGCTCAGATGGACCGAGAAGGTCGCGCCGCCCGGACAGAGCAGCCGGGCGTAGTGATCCGACAGGACGATCAGCTCCAGACCGAGCCGCGTGTAGAAGTCGACCGCCCGGCCGATATCGGAGGCTTCGACCGTCACCTGGTTCAGATTCATCGGCTCCGTCCGCTGGCGAAGGTCAGCAACAGCGCCGCGATCAGAGGCGCGCCGGCGAACATCCCGAGCCGCCCGCCGTCGCCGCCTTCCACTTCCATCAACAGGGCCACGCCGGCGATGCCCATGGTGAGCAGGGCCAGGATGGCGATCACCACCAGTCGATTTCGTTCAGTCATCGTCGCTGCTGCGCTCCCGCCGCATCTGGGCCCAGCGGTCCAGCCGCTCCTTGACCCGCGCCTCGTGGCCCTGGTCGGTGGGTTGATAGAAGCGGCGCGGGGCCATGCCGTCCGGCCAGTAGTTGGCACCGGAGAAGCCGCCCTCGGCGTCCGGGTCGTACTGATAGCCGCGGCCGTAGCCGAGGTCCTTCATCAGCTGGGTCGGGGCGTTGCGGATGTTCTCGGGCGGCATCAGCGAGCCGGTTTCGCGCGCGGCGCCCAGCGCGGCCTTATAGGCCTTATAGACCGACACGCTCTTGGGCGCGCAGGCCAGATGCACCACCGTCTGGGCCAGGGCCAGCTCGCCCTCGGGGCTGCCCAGGAAGTCGTAGGTGTCCTTGGCAGCATTGGCGATGACCAGGCTCATCGGGTCGGCCGCGCCGATATCCTCGACCGCCATCCGCACGATCCGGCGGGCCAGGAACAGCGGATCCTCGCCCCCGTCCAGCATCCGCGCCAGCCAGTAAAGGGCCGCATCCGGGTCTGATCCGCGAACAGATTTATGTAGTGCTGATATAAGATTATAGTGTTCTTCTCGACTTTTGTCGTAAGCGGGCGCGCGCTTTTGCAGCACCTGCCCCAGGTCCGCTGGCGACAGGGTCTCGGACCCGTCGGTCAGGTTGAACAGCGCCTCGGCCAGGGTCAGCAGATAGCGCCCGTCGCCATCGGCCATCGCCACCAGAGCCTCGCGCGCCTGAGGCTCCAGAGGCAGGGTCCGCTCGGCGTCCATCTCGGCTCTGATCAACAGTTGATCGAGCGCGGCTTCGTCCAGCCGTCTCAGCACGAACACCTGGCACCGCGACAACAGAGCGCCGTTCAGCTCGAACGACGGATTCTCGGTCGTGGCCCCGACCAGGGTGACGACGCCTTCCTCGACGAAGGGCAGAAAGCCGTCCTGCTGGGCGCGGTTGAAGCGATGGATCTCATCCACGAACAGCAAGGTCGATTGGCCGGCTGCGCGGCGCCCGCGGGCCTGTTCGAACGCCTTCTTCAGATCGGCCACGCCGGAGAAGACCGCCGAGATCTGCTGGTACTCATACCCCGCCGCCTTCGCGAGCAGCCGGGCGATGGTGGTCTTGCCGGTGCCCGGCGGCCCCCACAGGATCATCGAAGCCAGCCGCCCGCCCTCGACCATTCGCCGGATCGGCCCGCCGGCGCCCAGCAGATGATCCTGCCCGACCACGTCCTCCAGCACGCGCGGTCGCAGCCGGTCGGCCAGGGGCGCGTCGGGCGGATGGATCCCGGAGGCTTCGAACAGGTCGGTCATCGCGGCCTTACCTAGCCCTTCTCCCCTTGTGGGAGAAGGTGGGCTGCGAAGCGGGTCGGATGAGGGCGCGCGCAGTCCTGTCTGACCAGGCCGGCCCGACGCACGCTGCCGATAAGTCAGTGCAACCCCTCATCCGTCACTTCGGCTTCGCCGAAGCGCCACCTTCTCCCACAAGGGGAGAAGGGATTCTCATCAGAACCGCCCGCGCACTTCCTGGCCGTTTCGGAGGATGACGATGTCCCAGCCGCGTTCGGTTCCTTCGATCAGCTGCTGGAGCTGGCGGGTCGAAGTGATTTCCTGGCCGTTCAGGCTACGCACCACGTCGCCGGGGCGGAAGCCCGCCGCCGCCGCATAGGAGCGGCCCGACACGCCGGTCAGGATCACCCCGCCGGCCATCGGATCGGCCCCGATGCGGTCGGCCAGGGCCGGGGTCAGGTCGGCCACCGCCGCGCCGGTGAAGGGATTGCGTCCGCCGATGGTCACGGTCTCGGGTGTCGCATCGCCGGGCGGGACGGCGACGCGGGCGTTCAAGGTTCGCTCGGAGCCGTCGCGGAACACCGTCAGGGCGACCTGTTCGCCCGGCCGCACCACGCCGATGCGAAAGTTCAGCGCCGCCGCATCCTCGACCGCCTGGCCAGCCACCTGGGTGATGACGTCGCCCTGGCGCACGCCGGCGCTGGCGGCCGGGCCGCTGCGATAGACGCTGTTGACGATGACGCCGCGCGGGCTGTCCATGCCCAGGCGGTTGGCTTCATTGGTGGTCATGGGTGAGACCGAGGCCCCCAGCCAGGCTCGCTCCACCGCCGTTTCGCCGCCGGCAGCGCTTTCGACCACGCGCCGGACCATGGCCGCCGGCACCGCGAAGCCGACGCCGGCCGACGTCCCCGAGGGCGACAAGATCATGGTGTTGATGCCGATCAGATCGCCGTCCATGTCGACCAGCGCCCCGCCAGAGTTGCCCTGGTTGATGGCCGCATCGGTCTGGATATAGGCGGTCGCGCCCTGGCCGTCCGAGCGGTCCAGCGCCGAGATAATGCCGCTCGTCACCGTCTGGCCGATGCCGAACGGATTGCCGATGGCCAGCACCAGGTCTCCAACGTGCAGGGTGCTCTCGTCGTCGATCGGCATGGTGGGTAGCCGGTCCCCACCGGTGTCGAGCCTGAGCACCGCCAGGTCCGAGCGCGGATCGGCCAGGACCACCTCGGCCGGAAACTCCCGTCGGTCATTCAGGGTGACCATGATCTGGCGGGCCCCCTCGATGACGTGGTTGTTGGTCACGACGATGCCGTCCGAGCGTACGATGACCCCCGATCCGACCGACTGACCGACCCGCTCACGCGTGCGACCCCGACCGAACATCTCAAAGAAGGGATCGCGCTCGCGCACTACCGTCTGGGCTGCGATATTGACCACGGCCGGGGCGGAGACCTGGACCACCGGCGCGAACGAGGCCTGCAGGTCGCCCTGAGTCTCGGGCGCGCGCCGGGTCGGCTCACCCAGTTGCCCCTGCTGGGCCTGGCTGTTGTCCGGATTGCCGCACGCCGAGAGCAGAAGGGCGGCGGCGATGGCGAGGTGGGAAGACTTCATCAGACGATCCGTCATAGGGCGTAGGCGAGGGAAGACACCCGACATCTGGGGCACCAATGCGGCGAACGCCAGCCCTTGTCGGGGCTGGGGATGTCCGGTGTGTCAGAAATCGGCCCGCGCCAATATTGGGCCGGTCCTTATCCGCGACCGCGCGTCAGGGCGCGGTATTCGACCAGGCGTTCCTTGTCGCGCCGGACCTGATCGGCCACGGCGTTGTCGACGTCCAGCGAGGCGTAGCGCACCCAGCTTTCCAGGCCCAGCTTGTCCTGGATCAACTGGATCGGCGTCTGCCAGCGGAAGTAGGAGACCCACGAAATGCCCGCTCCCAGAAGGGCGGCCATGGCCTGAAGTCCGCGGAAGGCGGCCTCGCCGCCGAGCGGGGCCGGCTCCAGCGCCAGCACGCCCAGGAACACCAGATAGACCAGCGGTGTGGCGAACCGGCCCAGCCAGCGCATCCAGTAGCGTTCGCGCCGGACTCGCCACAGCTGCATCTGGATGAATTTCTCCAGATACTCCATGCGTGCGCCCAGCCACATGGTCAGGCGGGTCAGATACAGCGACCGCTGGCCCCAGCCCTTGCCGTCCATCTGGTATTGGGTCTCGGCCTGGTCGGCCATGGCCCGGCCGGTGGTGAACAGGTTCTGCAGCTCGCGGGTGCGCTCGACGATGCGGCGCGACATCTCATAGGTGTCGTTCTCCAGACGGAACCGGTACTGGGTGAACAGGATGGCCTGGATCGCCCACCACAGGCCGAACACCGCCACCATCGCCACCACCGCCAGGATTAGGCCCAGCGGCTGGGAGCCGACGAAGCCGGCGAACCAGGTCGGCCCCATCAGAGCCAGCGCAGCCAGCGCCGCCAGGGCCCCACCCTGGAACAGGCGCTTGACCGTGAAATGGGTCATCATCCGGCGAAAGACGCTGCGGCCATAGTTGTGGATGTGGCTGCGAATATCGCGTTCGGCCGGGAACCGCTCTTCAATCTGGCGATCGTACAGGACGTGGAAGCGGTCCGGCTTGCCGTCGCTTTCCCAGAACGGAAAGATATCCAGCGGCTGGTTGAAATACTCGTCGATATGGGCCGAGACCTGGGCGTTCTCGTTCGGGTCGAGCGAGAAATAGGCGCTGTCCTGGATGGGATGCAGGGTACCGTCGGCCTGACGCATCGAGGCCGGGGCCATGCGGGCGCTGGGCTCAGGGGCCAGACGGTCAGCCGTATCGGCGGCGCCGGGCGGCGGCGGCGTGGCCGGAGCCAGTCCAGTCGCCGAGGGCGGCGGGGCCGGCGCGGGTTCAGGCGGCGGCGGGGCCGGATGCTGATCGTCGTGCGACATGTCGCCTGTACTACCCCCGAAAAACTCCTGACCGACCACTATGGCCGGGCGGGGCGACCGCGCCGATGACCTTCGCCTCCGGCGCGAGCCGCTCGACACAGCTTCGCCCGCAACCGCCGGGCCGAGCAAGTGACGTTTTCCATCCAGACGGCCTTGACCCGTGCCGGAGCGGCAAATTGGCTGGAGACGGCACCCAGCGGCGCAAGGGCGTGCCTAGGCGCCAGGCTCCCGAGCAGCCAGGATCCGAGTCATCAGGGCGATGAACTGGACCCGCTCCGCCGTGCTCAGGGGCGACAGGGCGGAGTCGTTCTCATCGAGCGCGGCCTGGACTGCCGCCTGACGCAGACTACGCGCGTGCGGGGTCAGCCAGATGCGTTGGACCCGGCCATCATCCGGGTCGCGCTGACGCACAACCAGGCCGTCGCGCTCCATCCGCGCCAGGGTTCCGGCCAGGGTCGCCTGTTCGATGTCGAGCCGCTGAACCAGTTGGCTCTGGGTCTGGCCGTCGGTCTCCCACAACTCCAGCAGGGCGGGGAAGACTCCGGTGGACAGGCCCAGCGGCTTGATCCGGGCTGTCAGGCCGCGCGCGAACAGCCGGGCCAGGTGGTTCACCAGATAGCCGGCCGAGGCGTTTTTCGTGAAATCCATGGCCTTCGAATAGCATTGACATAGGATGCTATGCAAATATATAGGAGCCTATATAACGGAGATTGAAGATGACCAAAACCGCCCATACCCTTGCCGGACTCATCGCCCTTGTGATGATCGCGGCCTTCTGGATCTCGACGGTCCTGGCCGAACTGTTCGGCGGCCACGGGGTCGTCGTGCTGGTCAAGACAGCCGTGCCCTGGGGCTTTCTGGTGCTGATTCCGGCACTGGCGGTGGCCGGGGCGACGGGGATGCGGCTCGCCTCTCGGATGCGCGGTCCGGTCATTGCCGCCAAGCGGGGGCGGATGCCGACTATCGCGGCCACCGGCCTGATGATCCTGATCCCTGCGGCCCTGTTCCTGTCATTCAAGGCCCAGTCCGGACAGTTCGATCTGACCTTCTACGCAGTTCAGGCGCTGGAGCTGCTGGCCGGGGCATCCAACCTCTATTTCATGGGCCGCAACGTCCGCGACGGCCTGCGCCTCTCGCGCCGGTTCACCGTGCGAACGGTTTGAGGGAGAAGGACTCCCGTTTGTAGCAGGTCACCGCCCCATGACGCGCCGCCGTGATGGCGCTATAGGCGCGGTCATGACCCGTCTTTTTCTTGTGGCCCTGGGCGGCGCGATCGGCGCATCGGCGCGCTATGGGCTGGGCCTGGCGGCGCTCAGGGTGGTGCCGGGCGCGGCGTGGCCGTGGGCGACCTTTGCGGCCAATGTCCTGGGCGGGCTTCTGATGGGCCTGCTGGTCGGATGGTTGGCGCTCAAGGGCGGGGCCGAGCAAGAGGCGCTGCGCCTGTTCGCGGCGGTCGGCGTACTGGGCGGCTTCACCACCTTTTCGGCCTTTTCGCTGGAGGCGGTCCAGATGATCGAGCGGCGTCAGTGGGCGATGGCCGGCGGCTATGTCGCCCTGTCCGTCGTCCTGTCCATCACGGCCCTGTTCGCCGGGCTGATGATCGCGCGCCGGGGGTTCGCATGAGCCGCGAGGTCAAGACCCTGTCCGTCGACGCGGGCGAAGACGGTGTGCGGCTGGATCGCTGGTTCCGCCGGCGCTGGCCGCATCTGTCGAACATCCAGATCAATAAGCTGGCGCGTTCGGGCCAGATCCGGGTCGATGGGGCGCGGGTCAAGGGCGACAGTCGCCTGTCGGCTGGATCGCAGGTGCGGGTGCCGCCCCTGCCTGAGCCGGGCGAACGGCCCGAGGGCCCGCCGCCGCTGTCCGATCAGGACGTGCGCTTCGTCAAAGGTCTGGTCCTGTACGAAGACGAGGACGTTATCGCCCTGAACAAGCCGGCCGGCCTGGCGGTCCAGGGCGGCACCAAGACCACCCGCCATATCGACCGGCTGCTCAGCGCCTGGGGCGAGGGGCTGGAGCGGCCGCGTCTGGTTCACCGTCTGGATCGCGATACGTCGGGCGTCCTGCTGCTGGGACGTTCACCGGGGGCGGCGGCCAAGCTGGCCGGGGCCTTCGCCCGGCGCCGCGCCAGGAAGACCTATTGGGCCATCGTCAACGGTGCCCCCAAGCCGGGGCAGGGGACGCTGGATCTGCCGCTGATCAAGACGGGCGTCGGGGATCGCGAGATGATCCGCCCGGCCGATCCCAAGGACCGCGAGGCCGATCCGGCGGTCACCGACTATGTCACCATCTCCCGCGCCGGCCACCGCGCCGCCTGGATGGCGCTGCGCCCCCTGACCGGGCGCACGCACCAGCTGCGGGTCCATATGAAGGCGCTGGGCCACCCGATCCTGGGCGATCCGAAATACGGCGACCTGACCAGCGCCGACCTGTCCGAGGGGCTGATGCTGCAACTGCACCACCGTCGCATCGAGCTGGAGCATCCGACCGGCGGCAAGCTGATCGTCGAGGCACCCCTCAGCCGCGAGATGAAGGCCGGCTTCGAGCGGTTCGGCTTCTCCGAAGACGAGGCCGAGGTCGATCCGTTCGCACAGCTGGGGCGTCGCCGATGAGTGGAGGTTCGATCCCGCCGCTGGACCCGCACGTCGCCGCTCGCAAGGGCTTTCGCGAGGCCGAGGACCGCATCAAGCGGTTCTGGAAGACGGTCGCGGTCGAGCCGGGCGAGGGCGGCTGGCGCGTGCTGCTGGACGGCCGTTCGCCCAAGACGCCGGTGGGTCACGCCCTGACCCTGCCCACCGAGGCCACCGCGCGCCTGGTCGCTGACGAATGGACCGCCCAGGGTGAGCACCTTGACCCGGCGACCATGCCGGCCACCCGCCTGGCCTCCACCGCCATCGACCGAATCCCGATGGCCCGCACCGAGACCGCCGAGGAGATCGCCCGCTACGCCGGCTCGGACGGCCTGTGCTATTTCGCCGACGGTCCCGAGAGCCTGATCGCGCGCCAGCAGGCCGAGTGGGGCCCCTGGCTGGACTGGGCCGACCGGGATCTGGGCGTGCGTCTGATCCGGGCCGAGGGCATCGGCCATGTCGCCCAGCCGCCCGAGAGCCTGATCCGGGTGCGCGATCTGGCGCTGGATCTGGACGACTTCGCCCTGACAGGTCTGGCCACGGCGGTCGGCCTGTTCGGCTCGGCCGTCCTGGCCCTGGCGCTCCAGCGCGGCGCCCTCAGCGGCGAGGTGGCCTTTGACCTGTCGCGCCTGGAAGAGGCCCATCAGGAAAGCCAGTGGGGCGTCGACGCCGAAGCCGCCCAGCGCACCGCCAACCGCCGCGCCGAGGCGGGCCTGCTGGAGCAATGGTTCGGGGCGCTGGGGGCGGCCTAATCATCTGGGTAGCCACACCGCCGCCGCCGTGAGACGGTTGCCGAAACTCGGAGCCGGCCCATGACGTTGCGAACGCTTGCAGTGTTCCTCCTGACGCTGTCTGCGACGGGCACCGCGCGCGCTCAGGCGCTCGACACGCCGGCGATTGAGGCCCGCTGCGGACTGGTCGACGAATATGTTGCCAGAACCGGGCCCGTCCAGGGTTCGATCCGTCGTTTGCCCAGCGGCTACGACATCAATCTCTTTGTCATGGCGCAGGCGTCGCGGTCGCCGGTCGGTGAGCTTTTGGATCAGCCCGCCGACGAGGGATTCGTAAGTCTCGTGCTGCAGTCGCCGACGCTTGATCTGGAGGATCCAGGACGGGTGGTTCACAGCGTGAGCGTGCGGGCCCGCTCGGTCGCGGCAGAGGTCGGACCGTCCCGCTGGGGCGTCCAGCTGCTGACCGACGGGCGAACCCAGCGGTACGCCTCAGGCGGCGACCAGACCGTCAGGATCGACACACAGTGGACGAACTATCCAAGGCGGGGCGCGGGGCCCATCCTGGTCCTGATCAATAGGGGCGCTGACACCCCGGCCAGCGCAGTCTTTCAACGCTTCGTCGCCGCCGAGGTAATGACCGCCGAGTTCTATGAGCCGCGCACCCTGACCTCGCCCCGTCGCCTGTTCGTCGTCTCGGCGTTTTCAATCGAGCCCCTTGATCGTTTCCTGGCGGACGCGGGCGCACACTTTGCCGCCTGTAACGCCCAGGGGGATGGATGATTTTCCAACTCGGAAAATTATCACTTGCCATCACGGAAAATGACGGATAGTTTTCCAACATGGAAAGTGAGGTCGCCATGACGAACGAGTCCGATCCGCGTGAGGCTCTGGCCGAGATCGCCGCCGCCCGCGCCAGCCTGGGGCAGGAGCTGAGTTATCCCTTCCTCTATGACCTGGCTTACGGCGGGGTGCTGGCCCTGATGGTCGGGGGTGCCGGTCTGCAAAGCCCGTGGAGCACCATCACTCTGGGTGTTTCGCTGACGGCCCTGGTCCTGATGATCAACTGGTGGCGCAAGCACACAGGCTGGTGGGTCAACGGCTTTTCGCCGCCGCGTGCGCGCTGGGTCGCCATCGGCCTGAGCGTCGTGGTGATGGCCCTGATGGGCCTGTCGTTCTGGCCGCGTTTCGGCGACGGGCCGCTGTGGGTGGCGCTGGTTGCGGGCGCCCTGGCCGGGATCGCCGGGATCATCGGCGGACGCCTCTGGATGGCCGTCTATCGACGGGAGCTGAGGGAGACGGCGCGATGAGCCACGTGCCGGTCTTCGACTCCGTCATCCATGCGCCCGGCCGGCTGCAGATCTGCGCCATCCTGTCCAGCGTCGACGACGCCGAGTTCGCCATGGTCCGCGACGCCATCAAGGTTTCGGACTCGGTCCTGTCCAAACATCTGAAACAGTTGGAGGAGGCCGGCTACGTCAAGCTGAGCAAGGCCGCCGAGAACGGTCGTCAGCGCACCTGGATCGCCCTGACCTCTGCCGGCCGCAAGGCCTTCGCCGCCCATGTCGCCGAGCTGAACCGCCTGGCCGCCCTGACCGCCCCCGCGCCGATCGGCCAGGGGTTTTCGGGCTGAGAAGGAACACCTTCTTGCCAGCCCCGCTTCTGCTCCGTAAGCCACCCCAAAGGTTCCCGGAGCGCGTCCCCCCATGCAGCACATCCTCGAAGAGCTTGAGCGCCGGCGTCAGGCCGCCAAACTGGGCGGCGGCGAAAAGCGGATCGCCAGCCAGCACGCCAAGGGCAAGCTGACCGCGCGCGAACGCATCTCCGTGCTGCTCGACGAAGGCTCGTTCGAGGAAACCGATATGTTCGTCGAGCACCGCTCGCACGACTTCGGCATGGAGGATCAGCGCATCCCCGGCGACGGCGTGGTCACCGGCCGCGGTCTGATCGACGGGCGGCTGGTCTATGTCTTCTCCAAGGATTTCACCGTCTTCGGTGGCTCCTTGTCGGGCGCCCATGCGGCCAAGATCGTCAAGCTGCAGAAGATGGCCCTGACCAACGGCGCGCCGATCATCGGCCTGTTCGACGCCGGCGGCGCGCGCATCCAGGAGGGCGTCGAAAGCCTGGCCGGCTATGCCGACATCTTCCTGCAGAACACCCTGGCCAGTGGCGTCATCCCCCAGATCAGCGTCATCATGGGCCCGTGCGCGGGCGGCGACGTCTATTCGCCGGCCCTGACCGACTTCATCTTCATGGTGAAGGACACCAGCTATATGTACGTCACCGGCCCGGACGTGGTGAAGACGGTGACCAATGAAATCGTCACCCATGAGGAACTGGGCGGCGCCAGCGTCCACACCAAGAAGTCCGGCGTCTCGGACGGGGCCTTCGACAACGATCTGGAATGTCTGGCTGAGGTCCGCCGCCTGATCGGTTTCCTGCCGCTGTCCAACCGCGAAAAGCCGCCGCTGCGTGAGCCGTTCGATGAGCCGGACCGCGACGAGCCCAGCCTGGACAGCCTGGTCCCGACCAATCCGAACAAGCCCTATGACATCAAGGAGTTGATCCTCAAGGTCGCCGACGAGGCCGACTTCTTCGAGATCGCCCCGGACTACGCCAAGAACATCGTGGTCGGCTTCGGTCGGCTGGATGGCCAGCCGGTCGGCTTCGTGGCCAATCAGCCGCTGGCCCTGGCCGGGGTGCTGGACATCGACAGCTCCAAGAAGGCCGCCCGTTTCGTGCGCTTCTGCGACGCCTTCGACATCCCGATCGTCACCTTCGTGGACGTGCCGGGCTTCATGCCGGGCACCAAGCAGGAGTACGGCGGCCTGATCAAGAATGGAGCCAAGCTCTTGTTCGCCTATGCCGAGGCGACGGTGCCCAAGCTGACCGTCATCACGCGCAAGGCCTATGGCGGCGCCTATGATGTGATGAGCTCCAAGCACCTGCGCGGCGACGTCAACTACGCCTGGCCCTCGGCCGAGATCGCCGTCATGGGGGCCAAGGGCGCGGTCGAGATCATCTTCCGCAAGGAGGCCGGCGACCCCGAAGCCCTCGCCGCCCGCGAAGCCGAATACAAGGACCGCTTCGCCAACCCCTTCGTCGCCGCCCGCCTGGGCTACATCGACGACGTCATCATGCCGCATGGGACAAGGCGGCGGTTGATTAGGGCGCTACGGACGCTGAAGAACAAACAGGCCGAGAACCCGTGGAAAAAGCACGATAATATTCCTTTGTGAGAATGCCGAGGATTTATTCTCGCTAACGCGTGCCAAGGGTTTGGATTTTTTCTCGCTCGAGAATTTGGTCGTCGGACAAATGATCGGATTATTCTCGTTTTTATTTGTGTGACGTCACGTATTTCTTCTCGCTTGAAAAATGAATATTTGAGGTCGATCTTTGAGGGGAAAGGAATTTCGCCATGCAAAAGAAAAAGCGCGGTCGGCCTATAGGCTCAGGGAAGGACGATCAACAAATTTTGGATGCGATCGCAGATCGGATGGTTCGCACACCAAATTTGCCTGCAACAACCGCCCTTCGTCAGCTTAAGCCCGATGCCTCGCCAGCCGAGGTTCGACGCATCCAAGCAAAGTGGAAAGTGCGCCGCACAGCCCTTCTCGCTTCCGCCACCAAGCGGCGAACTGATCGGTCAACTAGAACTGTCTCCGATATGGGATCGCAGTCGAATAGCGGCTCCTTGATAGACGCATACTACGGTCAGTACAGCGACTGCTTGTCAGCCACGGATGCTATTCGAGACGAGATGCTGCGGGTGGATGAGAGCGTACGAGCGCTGCGTGACGCTGCCATGGGTTATGACGCCCACAGTCAAGCTCTCAGGGATGCCGCTTTGGGCCTAGGGTCAGGTTCGGCTGCGCTTCGCGAGGCAGCCTTGGGAAATGGGTTGGCAAGCATTGCTGAGAATATGAACGCAAGAAACATCTTTGAAGCAACCGCCGGGGCTCATCATTTCATGGCGGCGCAGGAGTCCACCGCAATGAAAGCGGTTCGCTCCTATTTAGATAGTCCGGATGCGCGAGCATCGCTCTTAGCGTCCCAGTCAGTTCTCTCTCAGTCGCTGCTCAGCTTTTATGACAGTCCGACCTACCGCGCCTTAGAAGCAAGAGAGCAGATTCTAAAAAGTTTGGGGCTGTGCCGCTGACGTGATTTCCACCCGGCCGACCGTCGAGGGAGGCCTTGTCGGAACCAACCCACTCCGTTCGTCGTCCTGACACCACCCCTCAGGAACCCCGCCCATGATCACTCTCCACGCCTTCGCCAACATGTTCCCCGGCGGGGTGGGGGAGACCAAGGACCTGCGCATCCAGTGGGCGCTTGAGGAGATAGGGCTGCCCTATGAGGTGGCGGCGCTCGACTACCTCGGCGGCGAGGCGGACAGCCCCGCCTTCGCGGCCATCAGTCCCTTCAACCAAATCCCGGTGCTGGAGCACGATGGTCTCGTCATCGCCGAGTCCTGCGCCATCCTGATCCATCTGGCCGAGGTCTCGGGCAAGCTCATGCCGGCCGACGAGGCGGGGCGGCTGGCCGTCATCCAGTGGTGTTTCGCCGCGACCGCCACGGTTCAGCCCGCCCTGTCGATGATCGCCATGGTCGACGCCGGCTTCATGGGCAAGGATCCCGCCGCCCGCGAATTCCTGACCGGCCTGGCCCATCGCTGGCTCTCAGGGCTCGAACGCCAGCTCGACGGCCACGACTGGATCACCGGCGATCGGTTCACCATCGCCGACATCACCCTGTCCGACGTCCTGCGCGAAATCCGCGAGACTGACCTGATGGACGGCTACCCGCGCGTGAAGGCCTTCTACGCCCGCGCCTTCGACCGCCCCGCCCGCCAGCGCGCCCGTCAGCTGATGGCCGACCGCATGGGCGTGGACTTGAGCGCCATCGCCTAGCTTCCCCTCTCCCGCAAGAGGAGAAGGGTCATGTTGTGCTCGCATTAGAAGCAAAAACAGTGATATAAATCAATCTACTAGCTGGTTTCTATTGCAAATTTTTCCCGCCCGCTCTACCCGCCTGCATACTTCCCCTCGTCCCCATGCCGGGGAGGGCGCATGGCCAGCGACCGTGTCGGCATGAGGATGCGGATGAGCGGGGACAGCGGCGGGGCGGAGTACCTGTCGGGTCCGGGGATGACGGTTGCTGGCCGTCACCCGCCCGTCCGGGGCCATAACATCTGCGTAGTCTCTAAAAGAGGCGCCGAGCAGGGGCTCCGGGAAAACATCTCGCGGCGGAGCGGCAACTCGGGTCGAAACGCACCATCCAATCCACGGTCACCGGACCCGACGTCCGGCGCTCCGCCGGCCCTCCCAACCTTCGCAGCCAGGGCGCGAGGACAAACCCTCGCGCCTGCCCATCGTCAATCATCCGAGCCTGGCTCGCCCGCAACCGGACCGTCCCCATGCATCCGCTCACCGCCCGCTCAGACCGCGCCCGACCCTCGACCTTCGATCAATGGCTGGAGCCCCTGCTCGAGCAGGCCCGCTGGCGCCACGACGCCCTGACGCGGATCTGGCAGCTCTACGATCTCAACAAGGCGTCGCAGGTCCTGGAAGCGCGCGTCGGCGTCCGGCCGGATTTTGCGGACCTGACTGTCCAGAGCCCTCGGGTCGACCGGAACAATCCGCTGGATCTTTTCCCCGCTCCTCTGGACGAGCCGCCCGTCGAGCCTTGACTTTGCGAGGGGATCAGGCCCTTTAGCCGCCTCCCGAATTCGGGCCGATCGCGGCCCGCAAACCAGCCGAAATGTCAGCCATGCACGCCTATCGTTCCCATACCTGTGGTGATCTCCGGTCCTCGGACGCCGGATCGAATGTCCGCCTGTCCGGCTGGGTGCATAGGAAGCGCGACCATGGCGGCCTGCTGTTCATCGACCTGCGCGACCACTACGGCCTGACCCAGCTGGTCCTGCACCCTGAGGCGCCCGGCTTTGCGGTCGTTGAGCGCCTGCGCGCCGAGAGTGTCATCCGTGTGGATGGCGAGGTGGTTCTGCGTGAGGCCGGGACCGTCAATCCCAACCTGCCGACCGGCGAGGTCGAGGTACGGGTCAAGGCGGTCGAGGTCCTGTCCGAGGCGGCCGAGCTGCCCATGCCGGTCTTCGGTGATCAGGAATACCCCGAGGACATCCGTCTCAAGCATCGTTATCTCGACCTGCGTCGTGAGCGGCTGCATCGCAACATCGTGCTGCGCTCGAAGGTCATTTCCTCGATCCGCCGCCGCATGGTCGATCAGGGCTTCCTCGAATATCAGACGCCGATCCTGACGGCCTCGTCGCCGGAAGGTGCGCGCGACTTCCTGGTGCCCAGCCGTCTGCATCCGGCCAAGTTCTACGCCCTGCCGCAGGCCCCGCAGCAGTTCAAACAATTGCTGATGGTCTCGGGCTTCGACCGCTATTTCCAGATCGCACCCTGTTTCCGCGACGAGGATCTGCGCGCCGACCGCTCGCTGGAGTTCTACCAGCTCGACGTCGAAATGAGCTTCGTCACCCAGGAAGACGTCTTCGCCGCCATTGAGCCGGTGATGCACGGCGTCTTTGAAGAGTTCTCGGGCGGTAAGGCGGTCGATCCCTATCCGTTCGTGCGGATCCCCTACAAGGAGTCGATGGCCAAGTACGGCACCGACAAGCCGGACCTGAGAAACCCCATCGAGATGCAGGATGTGTCCGCGCATTTCCGCGATGGCGGCTTTGGTCTGTTCGCCAAGATCCTGTCGATCGAAGGCAACGCCGTCTGGGGCATCCCCGGTCCCAAGGCCGGCTCGCGCGCCTTCTGTGATCGCATGAACTCCTGGGCCCAGGGCGAGGGTCAGCCGGGTCTGGGCTACATCTTCTGGTCGGACGACCAGGGGGCCTGGGGCGGGCCGATCGCCAAGAACCTCGGCCAGGACGAGGCGACCGCGGTGATGACCCAACTGGGGATGGGGCAGGGCGACGCCGCCTTCTTTGTGGCCGGCGACCCCAAGGCCTTCGTCAAATTCGCCGGCAACGCCCGCATCAAGCTGGGCCAGGAGCTGAACCTGATCTCGGACGACGTCTTCCGCTTCTGCTGGATCGTCGACTATCCGATGTTCGAATGGAACGAGGACGAGAAGAAGGTCGATTTCTCGCACAATCCGTTCTCGATGCCGCAGGGCGAGCTGGAGGCGCTGACGAGCCAGGACCCGCTCGACATCCTGGCCTATCAGTACGACATCGTCTGCAATGGCTACGAGCTGTGCTCGGGCGCGATCCGGAACCACAAGGCCGAGATCATGCTCAAGGCCTTCGAGATTGCCGGCTATGGCCCTGAGGTGGTCGAGGGCCAGTTCGGCGGGATGTTGAACGCCTTCCGCTACGGCGCGCCGCCACACGGGGGTCTGGCGCCCGGCATCGACCGCATCGTCATGCTGCTGGCGGGTGAAACCGCGATCCGTGAGGTCATCGCCTTCCCGCTGAACCAGCAGGGCGAGGATCTGCTGATGAACGCCCCGACCGAGGCGAGCGAGCGCCAGCTCAAGGACGTGCACATTCGCACGGCTCTGCCGATCAAGGTCTGACGACGATGCGGCCGAAAAGGGTCTAGTCGAGATCTGCCACGACGATGGCCAGGAACGGCCGTGGCGGGGCGACCGGTCGCGGCGCGCCGCCACGCCCGCCGCTGCAACTGCGTGGCGACAATCCGCCGGGCAGACGCGTCGAGGAATCCGAACAGGCCTCGTTGATTTGGCCCTGGGTCAGGCCGCGCGCCCCCGACAGGTCAACGCCGCGCAGATTGGCGTGGCGCAGATCGGCATCCGTGAAATCGGCGCGGGTGAAGCGCCCGCCACTCAGGCGCGCGCCGGTCAGGTCGGCGTGCCGGAAGGATGCGGCGGAGAAATCTCCACCCGACAGGTCGGCCGCAAGCAGTTCGGCATTGTTGAAATTGGCCTGTGCCGCGCGTGCCTGTCCGAGTTGACTGCCCGCCAGCTCGGCACCCGACAGGTTGGCGCGCGACAGATCAGCCCGGACGAAGCTGGCTCCGCTGGCCGCGACTCCGTCCAGTCGGGCCTGAACGAGGATGGCGCGAACAAACATACTGCCGACCAGTTCGGCACCGCGCAGGTCCGCACGGGTCAGGTCTGACTCGGAGAAATTTGATCCGATGATCGCTGCCCCGCGCAGGTCGGAACCGACCAGCGTGGCGGCGCTGAAGTTGGCACCGACGAAGTTGGCTCCGACCAGCCGGCGTCCAGACAGATCACAGCGTCCGCAGGAGCCGCTGATCGAAATCACCCGAGAAACGTCGCGGTCCTGAATCTGGAACTGGGTGCCGGCCAGGGCTGAACTCGCCCCAAACAGGATCATCGCAGCCGTCGCTGCGGCGGGGGCCACATTCAGGATCAGGGCGGACAGGCACTTCATGTTGTCGATGTCCCCCAATCGCAGCGCGCTGGCCACTTAAATTGCGGTAAGGTCGAAGGCGTCAGCAGGACGGGATACGAAGCGAGCCAGGCAATGTGGTCTGGTCGTCACCGCAGGCCTGGTTGAGCTGACTCTGGGTGAGACCGCGCGCCCGGCGCATCTGGGCTCCCGAGAAATTGGCCCCACTCAGGTTTGCACCGGCGAAGTTCGCGCCTTCGAGATAGGTGCCCACCCACGACGAGTTCGACAAGTTTGCGCCTGAGAAGTTGGCCCCCCCGAAGACACCGCCATAGGCGTCGACGTCGCGCAGGTCGGCTCGCGCAAAGTTGGCTCCGTTCAGGACCGCAAGCGTCAACCAGGATTGCCGAAGCCGGGCACCCGAGAAGTTACGTCCGCGCGCCTCCAGCCCAGTCAGATCGGCCTGGAACAGATTGCAGCCCGGGCAGGAGGCTCCTCGCTGGGCCGAGGCAATCTGGCCGGCGTTCTGGGCTGCAACCGGCGTGGCGAGCGCGACAAGCGCGGCGGCAATGATCAGGCTTCGCATGAGCGGGCTCCTTGGTCCGCCGTCCCATGCAAGAATCAGGCCTGACTCGACGTCAGGTCCGAGGCGCTGGGCGCGATCCCGCAGGTGTCGCAGATGAAGGCACCGCCCTTCATCTGTAGGGCGGCGTCTCCACAGGCCGGGCAGACATCGGCGACGGGGGCTGCGACGGCCGGCGTCGCCTCGGATTCCGCCTCGCGTCGGCCAAAGGGCACGACGACCAGATTGTCGGGTGCCCCTCCTCGCATCAGGCCCTTCGAGATAAACCGGGTCGCAGGCGTCGGGGCTTCGTCTTCACCGCGGCCCAGGTCCTCGTCGCTGGACGGCTCGGGCCTGGCATTCGCCAGATCGGAGCGGCCCTGATAGCTGACGGCCAGCTCGCGAAACACATAGTCGAGGATGGATGTGGCGGATCGAATCGAATCGTTTCCGGTGACGACGCCGGACGGCTCGAACCGCGTATAGACGAAGGCATCGACGAATTCGTCCAGTGGCACCCCGTACTGCAGGCCGATCGAAACCGATATGGCGAAGTTGTTCATCACACTACGGAAGGCGGCACCTTCCTTGTGCATATCGATGAAGATCTCTCCGATCTCGCCATCTTCGTATTCGCCGGTGTGCAGATAGACCTTGTGGCCACCGACAGCAGCCTTCTGGATATAGCCTTTGCGGCGATCGGGCAGCTTGCGACGCTTGGGGCGTGTCCCGACGACAGGGGCGGGGTCCTGCGCCGGCGTCTCGGCCCGGGCGGCGGCTTCGGGGGCGTCCTGCGGCAGGTCAAACAGGACCAGGCCGACCGGTGCGGGTCGTCGCTCGGTTCGGACGGTCCGCACCCCGGCCAGGGCCGCCGACGATTGCAGGCGTGCGAGGTCAGCCGTGCCGGCGTCCCAGTCTGCCCACAGCGTCAGTGACCGCGGTGCGCCGGAAAAGGTCTCAGCCGCGACGATCATCAACAGGCGTGAGGCCAGGTCGCCGGGTGTCAGGATCGCCGCCAGTGTCTCGGAATTGCCCGGCCATCCGCTGAGATCCGATGCCCCCAAGGCATGGCGCTCAGCTTTCCGGATCGCCCCCGGAGACACGCCCAGGTGCGACAGCAGACAGAAGCCCGCCTGGTCGGCCAGGTCTGCATCGACCCCGAGGGCGTCTTCGACGAAGCCGGCCCCCAGCACCTCGGACGTGAAGGCGTCTTGCAGCGTTGTTGCCTCGGCCAAAGCCCCTTCGACGGCCTTCAGCTCGATGTCGGTGAAACCAAACGCCCGCAGACTTTCCAGATCGAGACCGGGGGCGTCCACGAGCGTCCGGTATCCGAACAGATGACGCTCGACGCCGCCGGCGTCCACGCTGAGCACGGCCAGGGCCGCGGCCACGTCAGGATGCAGGCATGGCTCGACCTCACCGTCCGCTGTCTCGATAACCCCCTTCAGGCCTGAAGCCGGCTCCACGCCTTCGCTCGGCATACCCAGGCGCAGGCGCGTCTCCAGATCCAGATCCAGCGCGGTCGTCTGGAGGTGTCGCAGTCCGGACCTGCGCGCCAGTTTGAGCGCTTCGGCATAGCGGTCGGCAATGTCGCCCTTGAGGCTGGTCGAAGCGGAATGTCTGTGGACCAGGGTCTCGATCATTGCCGGCGCTTCGCTGGACCAGGCCGCACATGGCCCAAGTCGCCCGGCCAACTCGGCTGAAGCGAGTGTCGAGGCGCTGTCCAGGGTCGCCTGCCAGACCGAGATCCGCCGGCGCGCGGTTTCACTGTCGAAGGCCCGCCCTTCGGCCCGCAGCAGATCCCCGATCCCGCACAAGACCAGGGCCAGCGGTCGGTCGTCGTGGCGCAGTCGCGCCGAGATGCTCGAGGCGGAAAAGCCGCAAGCCGTCTCGATTTCAAGCGCCACCGTCCACAGCCGCGCCAGCGGGGCCAGGTCATCCGGTTCGATGCGACGGACGTCCAGCCCAACCGTCGGGGCGGCCGTAGCCAGCGCCGCAGCCTCTGCATCGGGCGGCGAGAAGGCCAGACGGACGCCCGGCGAGCGCGCGGCCAACTGGGCGGCCAGGTCGCCTGCTGCCACCTCCGCGCGCTGGGCCAGGACGATCAACTCATCAGACCGCTCGGGAGCGTCAATGATTCCACCGACGGCCAGGCGCAGCGCCGTGTCGCTCAAACCCACCTCGCGGCCCGCTCGCACGGCCCGCGCCAGCGGCGGGTTCTGCGCGGGATCCGAACAGGCGAAAGCCGGGCCTTCGCACTGCTTGACGGCTTCTCGAACGTCCTGGAGCCGGGTCACGACCAGATCTGGCCAGGCGGCGCGAACCCGTTGATCGCAGCGAACCTCCAGGGTTCGCTCCAGCTCCAGATCCGTCAGTGATGCAAAGGCGAGATCCGTTCGGGTGCCGATCTGGTCCCGGGCCGTCGGATGGATTCGGTGCCCGTCCGGCAGGACCGGCCCAGGAGCGGCCAGGCCGAGCAACAGGGTTGCAACCAGTTCCTCGACGAACAGGCTGGCTTGTGCGTCGTTGGCCAGGACACCGGTGGCGCGCCCCCAGGCGGCGAGTCGGTACGCATAGCATTCAAGGCTGCCGTTCAGCGGAGACTCGTCTCCTGGCGCGGCACCTTCGGGACCGGCAGGAAGATCGTGTGGCAGGCCGGCACCCCAGTCCAGCCAGGCGTCGATCCGCGCCGTCGTCCAGTCCGTCGGGGCGGTGACCTTGACCCAGCTGCCGTGGCGCTCGACCAACCGCTCGGCCACGGCAGGGCGACGTTCCGAAACGGCAAAATGGGAATCGAGCCGCAACCCGGGCCTCCGTACAGTTGACAGCAGTGTAGCGGCCTGATTCGCGCCCGCCAATAGATGTGGTGGCGGCCGGGGGAATAACCCACAAGATGTTGCAGTAGGGGCGCTACGACCAACGATGGACGCCGGCGAGCGGTCCCTCTATAAGTCACCTGAATTCTGACGTCTGGATTTGCCCGTGTTCAAGACCCTGCTCACCTGGTGGAACGGTGCCACGATCGGCACCTATTTCACGATCGCCAAGCGTGGCCGCCGGGTCGGCGAGGACGAGTTTGGCAACACCTATTACGAAAGCCGCGACAACGTCAGCTATGACGGGCGCAAGCGCAGATGGGTCATCTTCAAGGGCTACGCAGAAGCGTCCAAGGTTTCCCCCGACTGGCACGGCTGGCTGCATTACACCTTTGACGAACCGCCGACCGAGGCCCCTCTGCCGCGCAAGTCGTGGGAGCGGGACTACCTGCCCAACCTGACCGGCACACCGATGGCCTGGCGGCCGCCGGGATCGCTGGCGCGGACGGGCGAGCGTCCGGCGGCGACCGGCGACTACGAGGCCTGGAGCCCGGAATGACGCGGGAGCGGTGGTTCGCTGCGACCGTTCTGGCTGTCCTGGCGACGGCCGGACTGGCGACGGCCACACCTGCACCGGTGCCGGCCGCGGATCCCATCGTGATCCCGCAACCGACACAATCCGCCGCACCGACGCCGTCTGCTGATACGGTGACCCCTCCTGATGAGGGGGGACCCGCAGAAGGGCTTCCGGAAGAGGTCGTTGCAGCGGCACCCGTGGTTCCAAACGTACAGCTGGCCGGCGGCATTCCGGTGGGACGCCCCTTTCCAGAGATGGCCGATCCGCTGCCTCGGCCGCGACAGGGCGTGGCGATTATTCAGGCCCTGGACAAGGTGACGGCGGTCTCGATTCGGTTTGCTGTGCCGGTCGGCCAGCAGCGCCGCTGGCGCGGTCTGGTCTTCCGAGTTCGTGCCTGTGAGACGACGGCGACGGATGAGCCGATGCGAGATTCGGTGGCCTATATGGAGATCTACTCTCAGCCGCGCGCGCGCGACGGGGCGGTGGATCCGCGGCGCGTTTTCCAGGGCTGGATGTTCGCCTCATCGCCGGCCCTCAGCGGGCTGGAACATCCGCTCTATGACGCCTGGGTGATTTCCTGCCAGGCCGAGGCTCCGTCCGAGGCATAGGGCCGTCGCCTGAAGTCGGCATCCCGGCGGATCGCCTCCTGCAGACGCTGCTGGTACTCATCCCGGCTTATCTCGATCGCGCCCAGGCGCGCCAGATGCGGTGTCAGGAACTGAACGTCGAGTAGATGAAACCCACCGACCCGAAGGCGCGCGATCAGGTGCACGAGGGCGACCTTTGACGCATCACGCTGCAACGACACCATGCTTTCGCCAAAGAAAGCACCGCCGAGGGCCACCCCATAAAGACCGCCGGCCAGCACGCCGTCACGCCAGCACTCGATGCTGTGTGCGAAGCCGCCTTCATGCAGGGCCAGATAGAGCCTGCGAATCTCGGGATTGATCCATGTGTCGTCCCGATCGCCGCCGCCGGGGGCTGCGCAGGCATCCAGGATAGCCGCAAATGCGGTGTCCACACGGACCTCGAAATGGTCGGCACGCACGGTGCGGCCCAATCGCGGCGAAAACCGGGGGGCCTCCAGCGGGATTATCCCGCGCCAGTCCGGGTCGACGAAGAACAGGGCCGGGTCGTCCCGGCTCTCGGCCATGGGAAACACGCCGGCGGCATAGGCCCCAAGCAGATCCTCGGGCGTCAGGCCTGTTTCGCCGCCCACTTTTCCAGCCAGTGAATGTCGTAGTCGCCTGACAGGATATCGGGCTCGGCCAACAGTTTCTGGAACAGCGGAATGGTGGTGTCGATGCCGCCGACCACCATCTCGCCCAGGCTGCGCTTGAGGCGGGCGATACACTCTTCGCGGTCGCGCCCATGGACGATGAGCTTGCCGATCAGGCTGTCGTAATAGGGCGGGATCGAATAGCCGGAATACAAAGCCGAATCGAGCCGGACGCCCAGGCCGCCCGGCGCGTGGAAGTCGTTAACCAGACCCGGCGACGGCGTGAAGGTGACCGGGTTCTCCGCATTGATCCGGCACTCGATCGAATGGCCTTCGAATACGATGTCGTCCTGGGTGAAACTGAGCGGTTCGCCGGCGGCGATGCGGATCTGTTCGCGCACCAGATCGACGCCGGTGATCATCTCCGTGACAGGATGCTCGACCTGGAGCCGCGTGTTCATCTCGATGAAGAAGAACTCGTCGTCCTCCCACAGGAACTCGATGGTGCCGACGCCCAGATAGCCGATCTTCTTGATGGCGTCGGTGACGGTCTTGCCGATCTTGGCGCGGCCCTCGGCTGACAGGGCCGGAGAGGGGGCCTCTTCCAGCACCTTCTGATGGCGGCGCTGGAGCGAGCAGTCGCGTTCGCCCAGGTGCACGACGTTGCCGTGGCTGTCGGCAATGACCTGGATTTCGATATGGCGCGGCTTCTGGAGATAGCGCTCCATATAGACCGCGCCGTTGCCGAAGGCGGCCAGGGCCTCGGTCTGAGCGGTCTGGACGGCCTCAACCAGATTGTCTTCGGTCAGGGCCACCTTCATGCCGCGCCCGCCGCCGCCGGCGGCAGCCTTGACGATCAGCGGAAAGCCGATCGACTTGGCGGCCTCGATGGCGGCGTCGACGGTCTCGACCTCACCGTCCGAGCCGGGAACAACCGGGATGCCCGCATCCTTCGCCGTCTGCTTGGCCGAGATCTTGTCGCCCATGATGCGGATGTGATCGGCCGTGGGGCCGATGAAGGTCATGCCATGCGCCTTCACAATCTCGGCGAACTTGGCGTTCTCGGACAGGAAACCATAGCCGGGATGAATGGCCTGGGCCCCGGTGATTTCAGCCGCCGCGATGATCGAGGGGATGTTGAGGTACGACCGGGCGGCCGGGGCCGGTCCGATACAGACGCTTTCATCCGCCAGGCGAACGTGCATGGCCGAGCGGTCCGCCTCGGAATGGACGGCCACCGTGGAGATTCCCATCTCCTTACAGGCGCGGTGAATACGAAGCGCGATTTCGCCACGGTTCGCGATGAGGACCTTGTCGAACATGGCCGGGCCTATTCGAGCAGCAGCAGGGATTCGCCGAACTCGACCGGCTGGGCGTCACCCACGAGGATGCTGAGAACCTTGCCGTCGCGGGGCGCGGCGATGGGGTTCATGGTCTTCATGGCCTCGACGATCAGCAGGGTCTGTCCCTTCTTGACCGTATCTCCCGGCTTGATGAACGGGTCAGCGCCCGGCGTGGCCTGCAGATAGACGGTGCCGACCATCGGCGAGGGCACGGCCTCACCGACCTCGGGGGCTGGACCGGCGGGGTCTGAAGACATCGGCTGGGCCGCGGTGGCGACCGGCGCAGCGGCCGAAGCGACCGGGGCCGCGATCGGAGCCGGGGCGGTGAAGTGCATCGGTGCGGCGGCGACCGTGCCGGCGGCCCGCGACACGCGAATCTTGAGACCGCTGCGTTCGACCTCGATCTCGGTCAGGGAGGTGTCGTTGAGGATATCGGCCAGTTCGCGCACCAGTTTGGCGTCGGTATCGCCGGCAGCGGCCTTGGCGGGGGTCTTGCTGGGGGTCTTGGGCGCCGGCATGGGCGTCTCCCTCTCTTGGGCTTAGGACTTCGACGACGCCCGACCGGCCAGGCGAAGCGCCGCTTCGATGGCCAGTTCATAGGACGTCAGGCCGAAGCCGGAAACAAGGCCGGTCGCAACCGGCGAAACAAAAGATACCTGACGGAAGTCCTCGCGGGCCGCCGGATTGGACAGATGGCATTCAATGACGGGAATCGACACCGTGCGCAGGGCGTCGAGCAAGGCAACGGACGTATGGCCATAGGCTGCCGGATTGATCACCAGGGCGGAGCCCTTGTCGCCGGCTTCCTGGATCCAGTCGACCAGCTCGCCCTCATGGTTGCTCTGGCGAAAGACGACCTCGACCGACCCGGCGCGGCGCTCGCACGCCGCCTGGATGTCAGCCAGGGTGTCCGACCCGTAGATGTCCGGCTCTCGCGTTCCGAGCCGGTTCAGGTTCGGGCCGTTCAGCACATACAGGGGTTTGGCCATGAGGCTCCGGGACGACCGTGAAATCGGCGGCCCTTGTATCGTCAGGGCGGCGGGGTCACAAGCCGGGCATGAACATCACTCTGAACGGCGAAGCACACGAAACCTCGGCCCTGACCGTCGCAGCGCTGGTCGAGAGCCTGGCGCTGGACACCGCAAAGGTCGCGGTGGAACGGAATTTGGTTCTGGTACCCCGGAGCCTGCATGGGGCGACGTGTCTGGAGGCCGGCGACCGCATCGAGGTCGTCCAGTTTGTCGGTGGCGGCTAGAACGGAAAGACGATGGGGATCACCACCATGGCCGCGGCCCAGGTGATCAGGTTCAGGGGCACGCCGATCCGCACGAAGTCCATGTAGGAATAGCCGCCCATCTGATAGACCAGCACATTGGTCTGATAGCCGAAGGGCGTCGCGAACGCCGCCGACGCCGCCATCATCACCGCAACGAGGAAGGGGCGGGGGTCGACGCCGAGGCTCTCGGCCAGGGCGACCGCGATCGGCGTGATAAGCACCGCCACCGTGGCATTCGACAGCAGCTCGGTGGCGAACAGGGTCACGCCATAGAGCACGATCAGGGCCGCCAGGGGGCCGAAGGGTTCCAGCACCGAAATTAGCGATTGGGCCCCCGCGTCGGCCAGGCCGGTCACCTCGATGGCGACCCCGACCACGACCATGCCGGCGATCAGCAGGAGGATCTCCGGGCGAAGGCCGGCATAGGCCTCCTCAGGCGTGATGACCTTCAGCAAAATCAGGGCGACTGCTCCGGCGAAGGCGGCCGCCGCGATCGGGGCCAGGCCCAGCCCCGCACAGGCGACGACCAGGACGAAGACGCCGGCGGAAATCAGGGCGCGCTTGAGTTCGAACGGGCGGTCGGCGGCGCTGAAAAGCTCGACGTCACCCAGATGGGCGTCACCCGATCCGTCTTCATGGGTGCGCGATTCGCCAAATCGCGGCAGTCCGAACGGCAGCCGACGGCGCTTGCGCTCGGCTTCGCGCCGCATCTGTTCACGCTTGGCTTCTTCAGCCGCAGCCAGTCGCGCCTGTTCGGCCTCGTCAGCGGCGACGGCACGCCCGAGCTGACGCGCGCCCACGAAATAGAGCCACAGCGTGCCGACCAGGGCGATTCCAAGCCCGACCGGCGTGATCTCGAAGATGGAAAAGACCGGCTGGCCGGCGTTTCGGGCCATGTCGTTGACCAGCAGGTTGGTCGAGGTGCCGATCAGGGTCATTAGCCCGCCCATCACAGAAATATGGCTCAGCGGCATGAGGAACCGCTTGGGCGACAGCTTCAGGGTCTTGGCCACGTCGCGCACCACCGGCGCTGCCAGCACGACGACCGGCGTATTGTTCAGGAAGCCTCCCAGCAACCCGCACAGGCCCATCACCATCCAGACCCCGGTTGATCCGAAACGCACGGCCAGCTTGGTCGCCTGGCGGATCATCAGGCCGAGCAGGCCTGAAAGCTCGATCGCGTAGGCGATGACGAAAAGGCCCGCCAGGGCGATGACAGCGGGACTGGCGAAGGCACTCTGAACCTCGACGGGCCGCACCACGCCCAGAATCAACAGGGCTGCGGCCCCGCTGAGCGCCACCACATCGGCGCGAATACGGCCATGAATCAGGACTCCGACCACGGCCACGAGCACGAGCAGGGCTACGATCTGGTCAAAGGTCATCAGGTCTCGAATGCAGCGCCGAAAGGCGATCTAACTGACTTTGCATAGCCTTTTGAACGCTCCCCATGCTAGGGTCGTTGCCATGGCTAACTCGGTTGTGATCCTGGGACGTATCGCTACCACCGTTGCGCTCGGGCTGTTTGTCAGTGGCTGTCCGCGCGCGGCGGACGAACCGGCACCTCCCGCCCAGCCGATCGACTCCCAGCCCCCGGCCACGTCATCCGGCCCGCAACTGCCGGCCGGCCCCGCCACCGCCCTGACCCGTGCCGATGTGATCGAAGCGGCCCGCGCCGCCGCCGCCGCCTACGCGGCCGGGGCTGTCCCGGAGGGCAACGATACTCTGGTGGGGCGGTCCTTTTCCGTGGCCCTGCCGGTAGGATGCGCAGGTCCGGCCGCGGGCCTGCCCGCCGAAGCGGCGGATGGGCTGGCGCGCGTGGCCTGGAACGCCGACCGAACCGTCATCCGTTTCAGCCTAACGCCTGGCGACTGGACGACCTCGGCGCTTATCGCCGGTGCCAATGGAAGCTGGGAGGAGGTCGAAGGTATCTGGCTGCCGCGACCGTGGATGACCGAGGAAGGATGTCCAGCCGTCCGGGCCGATCCCTTGCAGAACGGACCCCAGACGGGCACGGCGCAGTCGCTGGGCCTGGCCGTCGTACACGACGAGGAGGGGTCGCGGCTCGACCGTCGCAACGGCCGCGCCTATGCCCACACGCTGCGCGGAGAGGGCACCGCGCCGGCCCAGTGGCCCCAGGAGGGATTGAGGGTTCGCCTGGAAGGCCGGATCGTCGGCTTCCCCGACAGCCGCGCGTTCCGGTGCCGCGCGGGTGGGCCTGACAGCCAACCGGTCTGTGTGGCCGCGGTCCAGCTTGACCGACTGGCCCTGGAAGGCCCGACTGGAGAGGCGCTCAGCGAATGGCGGGGCGGCTGACCACCCCGCCGCGCGCCTGGTTCTAGTCGGTCAGGTCGGCCGGGACGCGGCCACCGTTCTCGGCGATCTTGTTCATCACCTGGCTCTGAAGCCAGATGTTCATGCTGGCCGAGTCGGACTTGTCGCCCGTGTAGCCGAGTTCGTCAGCCAGAGCCTTGCGATTCTCGAGGCTCGAATCGATGTCGAGCGTCTTGAGAAGATCCACGATTGAAGTGCGCCAGTTCAGGGGTTCGCCCTTGGCATCGGCCATCTTCGTCAGGATCACCTCGACGTCAGCCTGGTCTAGCTGGACGGTGGCGGACTTGGCGGTTCCGGCTGTCTTGTCGAAGCCGGCCGGCATCGGCTTGCCGCCCGCGGTCGACTTGTCGCCGGTCGAAGTGGCCTTGTGATCGTTGTCGCGGCCAAAAATCTTGCCGAAGATGTTTCCGAGAATGCTCATGGTTGGGGGCTCCAGGTCGACGAGAAGTCGTCTGGGTTGATAACGACCCAGGTTCGCAAAGGATGCAACCGCCAGCTTCGGTCGCCCCTCGCCATTTCGTGTCCCGCGCGCTAGTCAGGCCCCACCATGGGCGGGCCTCCCGCTTACCACCGGCTCAGGGATGACTATGACCAAATGGGTTTACGGCTTCGGCGGCGGTTCGGCTGACGGCGATGCCTCGATGAAGAACCTTCTTGGCGGCAAAGGGGCCAACCTGGCCGAGATGTCGTCGCTGGGCCTGCCGGTACCGCCCGGTTTCACCATCACCACCGAAGTGTGCACGGCCTATTACGAGAACGGTCAGGCCTATCCGTCGGATCTGGCGAAGCAGGTCGAGGTCGCACTCGCCCGTGTCGAGGAGATCGTCGGCAAGTCGTTCGGCAGCGATTCCAATCCCCTTCTGGTTTCGGTGCGGTCGGGTGCCCGGGCGTCGATGCCCGGGATGATGGATACGGTTCTGAACCTGGGTCTCAACGACCAGACGGTGGAGGGACTGGCGCTGCTGAGCGGAGACCGCCGTTTCGCCTTCGATTCCTACCGCCGCTTCATCACCATGTATTCGAATGTGGTCCTGGGCGTCGGCCACGACGCCTTCGAGGAGGTTCTGGACGAAGCCAAGGACCGGCTGGGTGTCACCCAGGACACGGACCTCTCGGCGGCGGACTGGGAGCGTATCGTCGGCCGCTACAAGCAGGTTGTGCTGGACGAGACCGGCGTGGACTTCCCGCAGGAGCCGTGGGCGCAGCTGTGGGGCGCGGTCAGCGCCGTCTTCGCAAGCTGGATGAACGACCGGGCCAAGTTCTATCGGCGTATGCACGATATCCCCGAGAGCTGGGGTACGGCGGTCAACGTGCAGTCGATGGTCTTCGGCAACATGGGTGACACGTCGGCAACGGGTGTGGCCTTTACCCGCAATCCGTCGACTGGCGAGGCCCGGCTCTACGGCGAATTCCTGATCAATGCCCAGGGCGAGGACGTCGTCGCCGGCATTCGCACACCCCAGGCCCTGACCAAGGCCGGCCGCGAGGAGATGGGCGAAACCAAGCCCTCCATGGAAGAGGCCATGCCGGATGTCTTCGCCCAGTTCCGCGAAACGGTCGAACGGCTGGAGCGGCACTATCGCGATATGCAGGATATCGAGTTCACCGTCGAACAAGGCCGACTGTGGATGCTTCAGACGCGCAACGGCAAGCGGACCGCCAAGTCTGCCCTCAAGATCGCGGTGGAGCTGGCGTCCGAAGGCCTGATCAACCGGGAGGAGGCGATCCAGAGGGTCGAGCCTCAGGCCCTCGACCAGCTTCTGCATCCGACCCTGGACCCGGCGGCGACCAAGACCGTCATCGCCAAGGGGCTTCCGGCCAGCCCGGGCGCCGCCACCGGCAAGATCGTGTTTGATTCCGACGAGGCCGAACGCCTGGGCCAGCTGGGCGAGGCGGTCATTCTGGTGCGTGAAGAAACCAGCCCGGAGGACATCCACGGAATGCACGCGGCGCGCGGCATCGTCACGGCCCGTGGCGGCATGACCAGCCACGCGGCGGTGGTGGCGCGCGGCATGGGGCGCCCGTGCGTCTCGGGCGCCGGTGGGGTCCATATCGACGACAAGGCCGGCCAGTTCAGCGCCGGTGGTCAGACCTTCAAGGCCGGTGAGATCATCACCATCGACGGCTCGTCCGGCGAGGTGATCCAGGGCGCGGTCCGCATGATCGAGCCGGAGCTGACCGGCGACTTCCAGACGCTGATGGCCTGGGCCGACGCGGCGCGGCGGCTGAAGGTGCGGGCCAATGCCGAGACGCCGCTGGACGCCTCGACCGCGCGCGGCTTCGGGGCCGAGGGCATTGGCCTGTGCCGGACCGAACATATGTTCTTCGACGACACGCGGATCGCTGCGGTGCGTGAAATGATCCTGGCCGATGACGAGGCCGGACGACGCGCGGCGCTGGACAAGATCGCGCCATTCCAGAAGGCGGACTTCGTTGAGCTGTTCAAGATCATGGCCGGCCTGCCGGTGACGATCCGCCTGCTGGACCCGCCGCTGCATGAGTTCCTGCCGCACGCCGCCGAGGATGTGGCGGCGGTGGCGGCGGCGACCGGCCTGGACGCCGACAAGCTGATGGCGCGGGCCAAGGCTCTGCACGAAACCAACCCGATGCTGGGTCACCGGGGCTGCCGCCTGGGCGTGGCCTATCCCGAGATCTACGAGATGCAGGTGCGCGCCATCATCGAGGCGGCGCTGGCGGTCAAGGCCGAGACTGGCGAAGCGCCGCTGCCGGAAATCATGCACCCGCTGGTCGCCAAGGGGCAGGAGATGAAGTTCCTGCGCGAACTGACGGATCGTGTGGCTGAGGCCGTATTCGCAGATCGGGGCGACCGCCTGGCCTATCTGGTGGGGACGATGATCGAGCTGCCGCGCGCGGCGCTGCGGGCCGATGACCTGGCCGAATATGCCGAGTTCTTTTCGTTCGGAACCAACGATCTGACCCAGACCACCTTTGGGATCTCGCGGGACGATTCCGGACGATTCCTCCAGGCCTATCTGGACAAGGGCATCTTCGAGCACGATCCGTTCGTTCGTCTGGACCCTGAGGGGGTGGGCGACCTGATCAAGATCGCGGCCGAGCGCGGCAAGCGGGTTCGCCCAAACGTCAAGCTGGGGATCTGCGGCGAACACGGCGGCGATCCGTCCTCCATCGCCTTCTGTGAAGGCGCGGGCCTGGATTACGTCAGCTGCTCGCCCTACCGCGTGCCGATCGCCCGGCTGGCCGCCGCTCAAGCCGCGCTGAGCGCGCGGTCAGGGACGGAGCGCGAGAAGGACCGCTAGGCGTGCGGCGACGGACGGGAGTTCCAGACGGTCGCAGGTTTGCAGTTTAGCAGAACAGGGTTCAATCTGGTCGGGCTGAAATGGAGGCCTGACCATGCGCGTGATCCTTTCTGTCGCAGTCGTCGCCCTGTTGGTGGCGTGCGAGGCACCGGCCGGGACGCCGGGCGATGCGGCGACCGCGCCGCCCGCAGACAGCCCCTCTGCCGCAGACGATGCGGTGCCGCCGGCCGATGACACCGCCTATGCCGAAGGCGAGCCCCGATGGATGTCCCATCAGGATGGCGAGAACCGGATTCTGGCCTTTGCGGTTCCTGAGACCGACGACGTCAGGCTGACCATCTCCTGCGGGCCGGGCGAGCGAACCGTGCGGCTGTGGCGCGAAGTCTGGGAAGGCGATAACCCGACGTTCCAGTTGGCTTCCGGCGAGGTGACGACGAGCTATCCAGGCGAAGTCGATCCAGAAGGCATGGCTCCGCAGTTGAATGGCGTCGCCCCCGCGCACGCGCCTGTGTTCATGGCTTTCCAAACCACGGGGCAACTGACCATGACGGCGGGGGGTGAAGCCCGGGATGTGTCCGCCCCGCCGGGGGCCTTGCCCCAGATCGCGGCCTTCTTCGACTACTGCGCGTCCTGATCCAAAGTCTAAGGTTTGGCCCTGAATTCGCCTGAACCGCGTCTTGTTTTGTCCGGTCATCCCGACGATGGTTAATCCCGGTCGGGGGACAGATGTCAGCGTACCAGAGTAGCCAGTATCGAAGTGTCGGACGTCTGCGGCCTGTGACACCAAGAGCCCGTCATGGATGACGGAGCGGTCGGTCGGTGGGAGGCCTCGGGCGCGCGGCGAGCGACGGACGATGCAACGCAAAAATTGTCGCCGGTACGCCGTCGGCGGCTGATCTATGTTCCGGTTCCGGTCAAATACGCCTTCGCCCTGTCGCTGGCGATCGCCTGGACGGGTTTCAGTATCTGGGCCTCGGGGCCGTGGCTCCATGATTTAGCGGCCTGGGCCGGATGGGCCTTTGCCCTGATCGCGACGACGTTCATCGCCTACATCCCCGGCTTCATGAATGCCTTCATGCTGGGAACGCTGCTGGCGGACCGGCGCCCGGTGCGCAGACGGCCTGCGGCCTATCCTGCCGTGACGGTGCTGGTCGCCGCTTACAATGAGGCTCTGACCATTTCCGAAACGCTGAGGTCGCTGTCGCTCCAGAGCTACCCAGGGGTCATGGAGATTCTGGTCCTGGACGATGGCTCCACTGACGAGACGTCGGACGTCACGCTTTCGGCAATCCGCAAATTGGGCTGGGCTACCGGCCATTCCGCCCGCTTGCTGGTCGGGGCGGAAAATGCGGGCAAGGCCGCCGTACTGAACCGGGGCCTGGTCCAGGCGAGCCACGAGATCATTGTCACCGTTGATGGGGACTGCTGGCTCGCTCCGGAAGCCCTGCGCCATCTGGTCGAACGGTTCCTGTCGGATCCGCGCGGGACCGAGGCCGTCGCCGGCGCGGTGCTGGCCAAGAACTCACGAGAGAGCTGGCTGACCCGGGCCCAGGAATGGGACTATTTCCACGGGATCGCCGCCGTGAAGCGGATGCAGAGTATGTATCATGGCACCCTTGTCGCGCAGGGGGCCTTCTCACTCTATCGGCGTGCGGCGCTGGAGCGGATCGGCGGCTGGCCAGATTGCGTCGGCGAAGACATCGTCGTGTCCTGGGGGCTGCTGAAGCAGGGCGCGCGGATCGGCTATGCCGAGGACGCGATCGCCTTTACCAATGTGCCCGAGCGGCTGGGTCATTTCGCCAGCCAGCGCAAGCGATGGTCGCGAGGCCTGATCGAGGCGTTCCAGGCTCACGGATCGCTTCTGGTTCACCACAGAATGACGACACTTTTCATCTGGTGGAACCTGCTGTTTCTGCCCATCGACCTGGCCTACACCCTGATCTTTATCCCGGGGCTGTTCCTGGCGCTGATCGGACACTTCCATCTCGCCGGGCCGATGACCTTGCTGGTTCTGCCTCTAGCCGTGGCCTGGAACCTGATCATCTTCGGTATCCAGCGCCGGATGTTTCGATCGCAGGGTTTCAGGGTCCGCCGTAACGTCGGGGGCTTTTTCTTCTATGCCCTAGGCTACAGCCTGCTGATGCACCCGGTCTGCGTTTGGGGTTACCTCAATGAGCTTCTCGGACTTCCCAAGACCTGGGGGCGCCGCGCGAGCAGCCGGGGAGGGCCGCAACCGTCCATCCTCGTCGAGCGCGAGGTCTGGGACACGCCGCCCGAGCATCCCGCGCCTCAGCACATCTTTGTGGGAGTCCCTCCTCAAGAGGACGGACCGCACGACCTCGAGATCCCGTCGTTTCGCTAACGCATGAAGCAGTTGTCGCCGACGTAGAGCAGGGCCACCTCCTGGCCACCGGGTTCCATCATCCCGAAAACGCCTCCGGCCTCGAACTCATCCTCCAGGGTGTCGCGGGTGAACTCCGTGATACCGGCCGCCTCAAGCTCGGCGCGATTGGCGGCGGCCGACAGCCCATCCATTGTGGTGACTTCGCCGGTGCTTTCCCAGCCCGAGAAGCCGCCGGCCGAGAACCAGAGGCGCAGGCCATTGATGTATTCGGTGAAGGTCAGGGGGCCGGGGCCGCATTCGTCCATCGCACCCTGTTCGATCGCGGCACCAACCGCAGCGGCCATGGTTGTGACAACCTCGTCCTTCGGAGACCCGAAAGGGATGAGGCGGGTGGATCCGGTCGCCTCATCGACCAGGCGCAGACCCTCCGAGTCGAGGGCGACGAGCTGGACGGGCACCTCGGCACCTTCGTTGCCAGCTGAAGTCGATGCAGCGGGAGCGGCATCATCGGTCGCTGCGGGACTCTCTTCGGCAGCTGGTTCACAGCCCGCGAGCGCCAGGGCGGCGAGTATCGATAAGGCGTATCTCATCACGGTCCTCCCAGATCCAACCCAGCCTAGGCGCGTAGCAGGGCGCTAGCAAGGCGAAGAATACAACCGTTCGGCGAACGTAGAGATGTGTCAAAACAGAGACTTACGGTCATGGCATGGTCGCGTTTGGGCCTTGGAACCACCTTCAAGGCCACCCATCTATCGGCTCGCTGGGTGGGCCGGCGGCGCGCAGAACGCCGTCGAAACCAGCAAGGATGAACGATCAATGCGTACTCTCGCTTTCACCGCTGTCGCCGCCGTTGTCGCGATGTCTGCCGTTCCGGCGGCCGCGCAGAGCCTGTCGAGCCCGTCGTGGTATGGATCGGCCGGCTTTTCGAACTTCTCCAGCGACGATACGGATGTGGACCTGGATGCCGTGACCGGTCGCGTCGGCGCACGCCTCAGCCCCTACTTCGGAGCCGAGGCCGAACTGTCGATCGGACTGGGCGAAGAAACCATGGTGCCGAACGTTGACCTGAAGCTGAATCACGACGCCGCCGTCTATGGTGTCGCCAGCTATCCGATCGCCCAGAACGTCGAAATCTTCGGCCGCCTCGGCTATGGCACGACCGAGCTTGAAGCCTCGGGCCTCGGCACGACAGTCACCGAGCACAGCGACAGCTGGAACTACGGCGTCGGTGCCAACTACTTCTTCGACGGCGCCAACGGTGTTCGTGCCGACTACACCCGTCGGGACTTCCAGGATGATTCCGGCGAAGCCGACGTCTGGAGCGTCAGCTACGTCCGCCGCTTCTAGGCGGCTGTGCACCTGACCTGAATGGAGGAGGCGCAGCATCGGATTGTTGCGCCTTTTTCATTTGTTCCTCTCCGTCCGGAGGCGTCTAGTCGTGGTCGCCATCAGGGGGAGGGGATCATGAGTGTCGACGTTGAGGCGGAAACTGCGCGCTGGCTGGCGACGATGTCGCCAGAGCAAACCCAGCGGGCCATTGACTACACCCACGGATCGCATTGGCTGATCCTGGGCGGATTTGTGGTGTCGGTCGTCGTCGCCTGGCTGATCCTGAAGTCAGGCCTGCTCAACCGATTGAGCGATTGGCTGAACCGTGGGCGTGCCCGGCCCAATCTGACGGTGTTCCTGGTCGCCACCGTCTTTTCGGTCGCCAGCTGGGTCCTGACCCTGCCATGGTCCTGGTGGTCTGGTTGGCGGCGTGAAACCGCCTATGGCCTGACCAGCCAGCCTGTCGGCGGCTGGCTGTCGGAAGGCGCGCTGTCCGGCGCGATCGGCGCGGTAGGACTGGCCGTCCTGCTGGTGGGTGTCTATGCCCTGATGCGTCGAGCCGGTCGGCTATGGTGGGCCTGGGCCGGTGGCCTGACTGCGAGCTTCATGGCCGTCATGCTGCTGGCCGGGCCGGTTTTCATCGAGCCCTTGTTCAATACCTATACGCCGGCGCCGGACGGGCCGGTTCGCGATGTGGTGGTGGCCCTAGCCGAGCGGACCGGAACGCCTTCGGACAGAATCTACATCTATGACGGCAGTCGCCAGTCCGACCGCTATACCGCCAACGTCTCGGGCCTGTTCGGGACAGCGCGCGTGGCCATGAGCGACACGATGTTCCAACAAGGGGCTGACATCGCCGAGGTCCGCGCCGTGGTCGGTCACGAGATGGGCCACTACGTTCATATGCATCCGCTGTGGATGACGGCGATCTTTGCGGTCCTGACGATGGCGGTCTTCTGGCTGTCGACCCGGCTCTACCCCGTGGCGCGCCGGTGGCTCGGGGCCAGGCGGGTCGGGGAAATCAGTGATCCTACGGGGCTGCCGGTACTGAGCGTGGTGATCGCGTTCGTCTTCATCCTGGCGACGCCCGTCATCAATACGATGGTTCGCACGGTGGAGGCCGACGCGGATCGATTCTCGTTGCAGTACGCCAATGAGCCGGACGGTCTGGCATCTGCCCTGATCAAGACGGCGGAGTACCGCGCACCGTCGCCGTCCTGGATCGAGGAGTTCCTGTTCTACGACCACCCCAGTGTCGAGAACCGGATTCGGCGCGCGATGGCCTGGAAGGCGGACCATCCGCCTACCGGCTAGAGGGCGCTGGGGACCGTCAGGCCTGGGCGCTCGTTGTCCCAGATCATGTGCAGGACCGACCAGTTGCCGTCGGCGTCCCGATAGAGCTGGATCGAATTGATCCCGCGGCGTTCCGGCAGGGCATCATCGGGATGGGTCTTCGCCTCATAGACCGACCAGACGTGGGCCATGTTGCCGAAGACGTCGACACGGCGCGCCGTCTCGACCTCGTAGAAGGCGTTGGACACGAAAAAGGGCGTGACGTCCTCTACGTAGTCCTCACGGCCCATGATCTTGATCCAGGGGGTGCCGTCGGCACCGAGGCCGGTGCGGGCCTGGCGGCTGTCGGGATGGAAGATCAGGCGCTGGGTGTCCCAATCCCGCGGCCCCGCAGGACCGGAGATGCAGGCATACAGAGCGTCGACGACGGTGCCGATGTCCGTGCGGTCGACGGCCATCAACGCTTCCTCACGAACACGGTCCCGGCCGAATACCCCGCTCCGAACGAGCAGATCAGCCCGGTGTCACCCGATTCAAAGCCGTCATGGTGCAGGTGGAAGGCGATGATCGACCCGGCCGAGGAGGTGTTGGCGTAGTCGTCAAGAATGATGACGTTCTCGTGCGGCTCGGGTTCACGCCCCAAGACCTTGCGGCCGATGAACTGGTTCATGTTGATGTTGGCCTGGTGCAGCCACATCCGTTTCAGGCCCTTCGGATCCAGGCCCAGATGGTCGGCATGGTCGACGATCATGTCCGAGACCATCGGCACGACGTCCTTGAAGACCTTGCGTCCCTGCTGGACGAACAGGCGATCGGTGAGGGGGTCGGCCCCTTCACCATTGGCCTGGGCAGATTCAAGCGAGTCCGTCGGCCGGGCGGCGCGATTCAGAAAGCCGAAATTGTTGCGGATGTTGTTGGAGAAGACAGTCTTGAGCCGGGTGCCCAGGATATCCCAGCCGCCGCTGGCCTCATCGGCCCGCTCGATGATCACGGCGGTCGCGACGTCACCGAAGATGAAATGGCTGTCGCGATCCCGAAAATTCAGATGGGCCGAACAGATCTCGGGATTGACCACCAGCACGGCGTCACACGACCCGGAGCTGATGAAATCGGCCGCCGTCTTGATTCCGAAGGTGGCCGATGAGCAGGCGACGTTCATGTCGAAGGCAAAGCCCTCGATCCCCAGCGCCTGTTGCACCTCGATGGCCATGGCGGGGTAGGGGCGCTGCATATTGGAGGCGGCGCACAGGACCGCGCCGATGCGCGAGGCAGGCTTGCCCCAGCGCGCGATAGCGTCTTCAGCCGCGCGAATCGCCATTTCGGCCAGAAGGGAGACCTCTTCGTTGGGGCGTTCCGCCAGATGTGGAGTCATCCGGGCCGGATCGAGGATACCGGCCTTGTCCATGACATACCGCGAGCGGATGCCGGAGGCCTTCTCGACGAATTCCGTCGAGGACGGCGACAGCGCCTCCACCAGACCCTGCCGTATGGCGTCTTCGTTTTCTCGATTGAATTTATCGACATAGGCATTGAAAGCCGTGACCAACTCGTCGTTGCTGATCGACTGTTCGGGGGTAAACAAGCCGGTCGCCGCAATCACGGCACCTCGGGTTTGAACCATCAGTCACGTTCCTCGGGAAAATCAGGGCATCGCCTTAGCACGGCTTGACCCGTCCCGCGCCAGTCGTCAGCATCCGCGCGAACCTTGGCCGTTGGCCATGGTTTGGCCATACCGTTGCCGAAATGCCGCGCCCGCGTTGTTTCAGGCGGCTTCATGGTCTTCATCCCTTTGAACTTTCGGTTCGTCCGCTTATCAAGTCGTCTTGATGGCGGGAGGGCCGCCTTAGCTTTTTTTCGAGGTGACTTCGATGAAGTTCGTTCTGGCATCGGCGTCTGCCGTCGCCCTTTTGGCGGCTGGTTCCGCCGCTTCGGCCCAAGAGTGGGTCTGGTATGACGGCGTAAGCCCATACATCAACCTGGGCCTGTCGCGCTTTGAGGTGATGGCGGACTCGCCGACCATTGGTGGTCCGGGCGACGTCGGTCTCAACGCACTCACCGGCCGCGCCGGTCTGCGCTTCAACCGCTACTTCGGTGTCGAGCTCGAGGCCTCTCGTGGCATCGACGAAGAAGACACCCCGATCGGCAACGTCAGCCTCGAGCGTCAGATCGCCGGCTACTTGGTCGGTGTCGCTCCGGCGTCGAACAACTTCGAGCTGCTGTTCCGTGTCGGCTACGGCAACAACACGATCGACGTTGAAGGCCTGGGTGAATCCGAGTCGAACTCGATCAACTACGGCGTGGGAGCCCAGTGGTTCTTCGGCGGTGGTGCCAACGGTATCCGCCTCGACTACACCCGCATGGACAACCAGGACGACGGCTTCTACTCGGACGTCTATACGGGTCCGGCCAACGGTGACGCGAACGTCTATTCGATCTCCTACGTCCGCCGCTTCGGTGGTCGTTGGGTGACGCCGCCGCCGCCGCCGCCGCCTCCGCCGCCTCCCCCGCCGCCGCCGCCGCCGCCGCCTCCGCCGCCTCCGCCGGCCTGGAACGCGCGTGAGTTCGTGGTCCTGTTCGACTGGGATCGCTTCGACCTCACCCCGCAGGCGACCGAAATCGTCCGTCAGGCCGCGGCTCACGCCCGGGCCGGCGGTGCCACCCGCGTCCACGTCGTGGGTCACGCCGATACCTCCGGTTCGGCCGCCTACAACGTGCGCCTGTCGCAGCGTCGTGCCGCCACCGTCCGTGATGCCCTGATCGCTCAGGGTGTGGGCGGCGGTGCCATCACCACCGAAGGCCGGGGTGAAACCGACCTGGCCCGCGCCACCGCCGACGGTGTCCGCGAGCCGCTCAACCGTCGCGCCACGATCAACATCAACCGCTAAGGTTGCCCTGATCAAAGCTGCGGCCTAGAGCCAATGCCTAAAGCGAGCCCCCGGCGAGAAATCTCCGGGGGCTTTGCTTTGTCTGAAATGCTGGCCGGCCTGACGAATTCGGTTTCGTTCGATCCCCTGGGCGTGCAACCTTCAAAGTTCGGGGGCGTTAGTCTCGCATCGCAACAGGAGGAATTGCGCTTATGGAACTTGGATTTATTGGCTGGATCGTGGTCGGCCTCGTCGCGGGCTTCTTGGCCGAGAAGATCATGAAGCGGAACGACAGCCTGTTGATGAACCTGGTCATCGGCGTCGTCGGTGCTCTGCTGGGTGGATTCATCGCCACAAACTTCCTTGGCTTTTCGGCCGGCGGAAGCTGGATCATGGCGACGGTGATCGCTCTGGGCGGCGCGCTGTTGCTGCTATTTGTGCTGGGGCTTTTCCGCCGGCGCTAGCCGGCAACCCCAATCCGTTGTTTGCAAGGCGCGGTCTGTTCTGGTACAGGCCGCGCCTTCGCACATTTGTGCGACGAAAATCCGTGGGAGGGGCTGCCCGAACCACGGCCACATAGGCGGCTTTAGCTAGCCGTCGCAGATGGAGACAGCCAATGGCCAAGAAGATCTTGGGCTATATCAAATTGCAGGTGCCTGCCGGCTCTGCCACCCCGTCACCGCCGATCGGCCCGGCCCTGGGTCAACGCGGCGTGAACATCATGGGGTTCTGCAAGGAATTCAACGCGCGCACCGAAAAGGAAGTGAAGGGCACGCCCCTGCCGACGGTTATCACCGTCTATCAGGACAAGAGCTTCACCTTCGTCACCAAGACCCCGCCGGCGACCCACTACCTGAAGGAAGCCGTCAAGATTAAGTCGGGCGCCGCCAAGACCGGTCGTGAGACCGTCGGCAAGATTACCCGCGCCCAGCTGCGCGAGATCGCCGAGAAGAAGATGAAGGATCTCAACGCCAACGACATCGAGGCTGCGGCCAAGATCATCGAAGGCTCGGCCCGCGCGATGGGCCTGAAGGTGGAGGGCTAAGAGGATGGCCAAGCAACCCAAGCGCATCCAGGCCTGGACCGGCGACCGTGAAGCCGTCCTGCCGCTCGCCGAAGCCGTCGCCATGGTCAAGGCCAACGCCAAGGCCAAGTTCGACGAGTCCATCGAGATCGCCGTGAACCTCGGCGTCGATCCGCGTCACGCTGACCAGCAGGTCCGTGGCGTCGTGAACCTGCCGTCGGGCACGGGCCGTGACGTCCGCGTCGCCGTCTTCGCCAAGGACGCCAAGGCTGAAGAAGCCACGGCGGCCGGAGCCGAGCACGTCGGTGCCGAAGAGCTGTTCGAGAAAATCAACGGCGGTTTCATGGATTTCGACCGCGTCATCGCCACGCCCGACATGATGGGCCTGGTGGGTCGTCTGGGTAAGGTGCTGGGCCCGCGCGGCCTGATGCCGAACCCGAAGGTCGGCACCGTCACCCCGAACGTCGGCCAGGCGGTCAAGGACGCCAAGGGCGGGGCCGTGGAGTTCCGCGTCGAGAAGGCCGGTATCATCCATGCCGGCATCGGCAAGGCCTCCTTCACCCAGGACGCCATCGAGGCCAACGTCAAGGCCATGGTGGACGCCCTGGTCAAGGCCAAGCCGTCGGGGGCCAAGGGCCAGTTCGTCAAGCGGATCTCCCTGTCTTCGACGATGGGGCCGGGCGTGAAGGTCGACCTGGAATCGGTCGGCGCCTAAGCCGAACAGTCCATGAATAGAGTGCGGCCCCGCAGAGCGATCTGCGGGGCCGTTTTCGTTTGCGGGAACGGCGGCGGCGTGCATCCATGGACGGGTATGAGGGAGGGAAGCCATGCGCAGTCCTTTTTGTGTCTTTGTGATCGTGGCCGCCCTGAGCCTGTCCGGGCCGGCCTGGGCCCAGGATGCGGAGAGGGAGGCTCGACTGGCGCTAGCGGAACGGGCCGTGGATGCCATGCAGGCCGAACAGATGGCGGACCAGATGACCACCCTGTTCCAAGCGGTCCCCCGACCATCTCTGGATGGCCTCAGTGGAGCCGAGCGCGTCGCCTTCGACGAGGTCATGGCCGAAACGATGCGGACAATGACGATCCGTATGCTCAACGGCATGGTTGCCGTCTATGCCGAAATCTACACCTATGAGGAGTTGGAGGCGATGGTGGCCTTCTATGAGAGTCCGGTCGGTCGGTCGATCATTGAGAAGGCCGATCTCGCCACGCCGCACATCATCGCGCTGATCAATGAGATCATGCCGGATATGTTCCGACAGATGGCCAATGGCCTGTGTGATCGTTTGGACTGCACGCAAGAAGAACGTCAGGAACTCCAACGTGAGATGCTTGGCTCCATCGGCATGACCGAGTCCTGACGATGGTGCATTTTCAGAGCCTGCTCGGCCTGGCGGTCATCGTCGGCGTTTGCTGGCTGTTGTCGGAGGATCGATCGCGATTTCCCTGGCGGCTGACGCTGGGGGCGGTGGCGGTGCAGGCGGCGCTGGTGCTGATCGTGTTCGGGATGCCGGGGGCGGACGGGGTGCTGAACGCCATCACCGGCTCGGTCGATGCCCTGTCCGAGGCGACCCGTCACGGCACCCAGTTCATCTTCGGGTATCTGGGCGGCGGCGATCAGCCGTATGCGGTGACCAATGACCGGGCGCTGTTCGTGTTCGCGTTTGAGGTGTTGCCGCTGATCCTGGTGATCTCGGCGCTGTCGGCGCTGTTGTGGCACTGGAAGATCCTGAAGTGGGTGATCCGCGGCTTCGGCTTCCTGTTCGAGCGGACCATGGGTCTGGGCGGTGCCTCGGCCCTGGCGGTGGCAGCCAACATCTTTCTGGGCATGATCGAAAGCCCGATCGTGATCCGGGCCTATCTGGACGAGCTGACCCGCTCGGAGCTGTTCCTGTTGATGGTGGTGGGGCTGGCGACCGTGGCCGGCTCGACCATGGTGGCCTATGCGACGATCCTGGGCGGAGTGCTGCCCAATGCGGCCGGCCACGTCCTGGTGGCTTCGATCGTTTCGGCCCCGGCGGGGGTGGCGCTGGCGCGCATTCTGATCCCAGAGACGGCGGGCGCGGCGGGGGTGAAGACCGATTATGAGTCCGGCCTCAAATACGATTCTGCGATCGACGCTATCGTCAAGGGCACGGCCGACGGCCTGATGGTGGTTCTGAACATCTCGGCGGTGCTGATCGTGTTTGTGGCGCTGGTGGCTCTGGTCAACATCATGATCGGCTGGATCGTGATCGGCGGCGATCCGCTGACGCTGGAGCGGGCGCTGGGCTGGCTGTTCACGCCGGTCGCCTGGCTGATCGGCGTGCCGTGGGAAGAGGCAGGCAAGGCCGGCTGGCTCCTGGGGGTCAAGCTGATGCTGACCGAGTTCGTGGCCTTCATCGAGCTGGGCAATGTGCCGACGGCCGAGATGAGCGAACGGACACGGATGCTGATGACCTACGCCCTGTGCGGCTTCGCCAATATCGGCTCGGTCGGGATCACGGTGACGGGCCTGTCGGTGCTGGTCCCGGATCGGCGTGAAGAGGTGCTGGGCCTGGTCTGGCGGGCGCTGTTCGCGGGGTTCCTGGCCACCTTGATGAGCTCGGCCATCGTCGGGGCCTTGCCGGCGGCGGTGTTCTAAAGGACGAGATCATGAAACTGTACGACACCCTGATGGCGCCCAACCCCCGACGCGTGCGCTGGATCATGGCCGAGAAGGGGATTGACGACATCGAGATCGTGCCGGTCAATCTGTTGGCGGGCGAGCACCGGACGCCGGAATATCGGGGGCGAGCGGGGCTGGCGCATCTGCCGGCGCTGGAGCTGGATGACGGGACCACCATCACCGAATCCCTGGCGATCGGGCGCTATCTGGAGAGCCGCTATCCCGAGCCGAACCTGTTCGGTCGGGACGCCGAGGAGGCGGCGATCATCGAAATGTGGACGCGCCGGATGGAGCTGTATCTGGCCAATCCGATGATGATGCACACCCGGTTCTCGCATCCGGCTCTGTCGGCGCTGGAGCCGCCCGAGCCGTCGGTCGGGGCCTATAATCTGAGAACTGCCGAGAAGATGATGAAGGCGCTGGATCGCCATCTGGCGGGGCGTGAATTCATCGCGGCTGACCGGATCACGGCGGCCGATATCGTGGCCTATGTCGGGCTGGATTTCGGGCGGCTGGTCAAATATCGGCCGGATGCCGGTCTGGAGAATTTGGCGCGTTGGCGTGGGGCCATGAAGGCCCGCCCCGCCGCAGAGGCAGGCCTGAGAGCCTAGCCTTCCTTCCAGCGTTTGATAACGCCGGAGAAGGTCATCACGGTGCGTTCTCCGACCGCGATGGTCCCGCGCACGAAGACCAGAGACCCGCCGGCCCGCACCACCTCGCCGGTCGCTTCGACCAGATCGCCCACACGTACGGCGTCCACAAAGGTCGAATCCAGCTGCACGGTGACGCCACGCGAACCCTCCATCTGCTGGTAGGCCGTCTGGAACAGGGCGATGTCGGCAAAGCTCATCAGGCAGCCGCCATGCATCCGGTTGCCGGCGTTCATGTGCTTCTGTTCAGCCCGAAAGGCGCAGCGCATCCGCCCGTCAGGCTCCAGCCTGAAATAGAAGGGGCCGACGACCTGGTCGAAGGTGTCTTTCAGATCGTAGGTTTCCCACCCGGCGAATTCGCCGTCGGTAACGGTGCGTCTGGCGACCATGGATTTCCTTCCTTCTGGACGCGCCTGCCTATAGGACGGGCGACAGTCGTCGCAAGCCCGGTCCGCCATCCTGATGCTCGATCATTTCGCCGCCATCGCTCTGGAAGCCGGAGAGGTGATCCTGGAAGTCTATGCGCGTGCGGATCTGGGCGAGCGGGCCAAGGCCGATGGGTCGCCCGTGACCGAAGCGGACGCGGCGGCCGAAGCCGTCATTCTCGAACGGCTTGCCGAGGTCTGGCCCGATATTCCCGTGATCGCCGAAGAGGCCGTTTGCGCCGGCCAAGTTCCCGAGATCCGCCACCGCTTCTTCCTGGTCGATCCACTCGACGGCACGGCAGAGTTCGTCCGACGCAGCGGTGAATTCACGGTCAACATTGCCCTGGTGGAGGATGGCCGGCCGACCGCGGGCCTGGTCTATCTGCCCACCACGGGCGAGATCTTCAGGGGCGATGCGCGAGGGGCCGCGCGCGCGGTTCATGCCAGAAGCGGAATGTCCGCGTGGACGGCGATCCGCGCCCGATCTGCGCCGGAAGCCGGCCTGACCGTGATCGCCAGCCGCCGCAGCGGCGGCGACCGGCTGGCTGACTATCTGGATCGGTTCAAGGTGGCTGAGACGGTTCGGGCCAGTTCGTCTCTGAAGCTGTGCCGCATCGCTGAAGGCGTCGCCGACCTGTATCCACGCTTCGGGCGTACGATGGCCTGGGACATTGCAGCCGGTCACGCAGTGCTGCGCGCGGCGGGCGGCGAGGTCTGGACCCTGGATGGCCGGCCCATGTCCTATGAACCGGATCGGGTGCCCGGAGAGGACGCCTTCGCCAATCCCGACTTCGTGGCATCCGGCGCATTCGATCCGGCTGATCTGGTCAGGGACGGCGGCGCGTCGTAACGACTGCACCCTCAACAAGGAGAGACGTTCGGTGAGTGGCAGGGTTGTCGTCGTAACAGGAGCTTTCGGGGCGCTGGGCCAGGCGGTCGTCAAAGGCTTGTCCGAGGACGGCAACCGGGTTGTGGCCGTCGATCATGCGTCGACCGCGCCCGAAGGTCTGGCGGGCCTGCGAGCCATGGGCGGCGTGGATCTGGCCGATGCGGCCCAGGCCCGGCAGGTCCTTGAGGCGGTAGCAGGCGACTTTGGTGGCATCGATGCTCTCGTCAACGTGGCCGGCGGCTTCGTCTGGGAGACCGTGGATGGCCACAGCAACGAGTCCTGGGAGCGGATGCACACCCTCAATCTGATGACGGCGCTGAATGCATCGCGCGCCGCCTTGCCGTGGCTGGTTCAGAGTGCGCACGGTCGAATCGTCAACATCGGGGCCAAGGGCGCGCTCGCGGCCGCGACCGGAATGGGGGCCTATGCCGCGTCCAAGGCGGGCGTGCACCGGCTGACGGAGGCGCTGGCCGAAGAATATAAAGGCCGCGTGACGGTCAATGCCGTGCTGCCCTCCATTATCGACACGGCCGCCAATCGCCGAGATATGCCCGATGCCGACTGGACAAACTGGGTTACGACCGATGAATTGGCGGCTGTGATAGCCTTCCTGGTGTCGCCGCAGGCCAGCGGCATCACCGGAGCCCTGATTCCCGTAACCGGAAGAGTTTGACCGATGTCTGATCCCATTCAGGAGGCCATCCTGGCGCGCCTTTCCAAGGCCGATCCGCAAGGGCTGGGCAAGGCCAGCATCGAACCGGCCGAGGTCGCCAAGTTTCTCCAGCCGGAACAGTGGCAACGCGTTCTTCCCAAGGTGAAAACGGCGGCGCTGGGCATGATGCGCCAGGGCCAGCTGGTCATCACCAAGAAGGGCAAGGCGATCGACCCGGCACGAATGAAGGGCGTCATTCGGCTCAGGCTACCGACGGCTGATGAGCGGGCGGCCATGCCGGTTGCGCCGGGCGATGCGGACGGCGCCTAAGCAGAGCTTGGGGGATGACGAAGTCAGGCGAAGAGGACGGTTGCAGTTTCGGGAGTTCAGCGGTGATGAAGGCAATATTAGCGGTGCTGGCGGCGGTCACTATGCTGATCGTTCAGCCGACTGCGACCTTGGCCCAGACGGGGGCAATGACGCGCGACGAACTGCAGACCATATTCGTGAACCGCTTTGAGCAGGTCGCCCCCGACGCCCGGATCACGCCGACTGACGATGGTCTGGTGGTCACCTTTGATGACGATCGAGAATTCCGGCTGTTCATCGACCAGGCCCTTCGACGGGTGAATGCGGGTGAGCCGGCCGCTGCCGTCGTGGATGGCATCGTGGAAACGGTCCTTGGAGCCGAGGCACCCACCTTCGATGCCGCGCGGGCCTTCATCCTTATTCGACCGAACGCCTATCTGGATGTCCTGCCCAGCCAGGCTGCTGATCAGCAACTGGTTTATCGACCTCTCGCCGGCGACCTGGTGCTGCTACTGGCTCAGCATCAGGTCGATCGATTTGGCTTCACCACCGAGGCTGAAATTACGGTCGGCGGCCTTGATGCTAACGCGGTCTGGGACGCCGCCCTGGCGCGGACTTTCACGGCTCTAGGGGAGCCGACGCTGGAGGCAGGCGGAACCGGCGTCTGGATCATGACGGCCAGGTGGGACATCGGCGCCAGCCTGATGCTCGATGACGCTGTGTGGGCGCGGCCCCAGATGAGCGTGATCGGAGGAGAGGTTGCGGTCGGGGTTTTTCGGGACGCACTGATCCTGGTGCGCACCGACAACCCCGCTGCGGTGGCGGGCGTGCGAATCTTCATGGCCTCCATGCAAGGCGATCCGAACTTCCAGTCCGAACTGTTGTTTGTCCGCAGGAATGGTGCGTGGCGGGTCTTCGAGTAGCAATTCTGGTTCTGCTTGCGTGTGCGCCCGTCGCCTGTGCGCCGGTGACGCAATCGCTCCAGCCCGTTCCGGCCGGTTTCGCGGGGGCACGGCTAGAGTCTGATGCGCTGATCGCGGCGGACGGTGCCCGGCTGCCGTTGACGGTCTGGCATCCCCAAGGGGAGCCATCGGCGGTCATCATCGCACTGCACGGTATGAACGACCGCCGTTCGACCTGGTGGATGGCCGGGCCCTGGTGGGCCGAGCGCGGCGTCATCACCTATGCCTATGACCAGCGCGGATTTGGCGGTGCCCCGGGCCGTGGCATCTGGGCCGGTGAGGATCTGCTCGTCGCGGACCTGCGGACGGCGGTTCGACTGGTTCGCCGCCGACATCCCGGCGTTCCTGTCGTCCTGGTCGGGGAGAGCCTGGGGTCTTCGGTCATCGTTGCCGCCCTGGCCTCGGATGATCCGCCAGCGGTAGATCGGGCTGCCCTGCTGGCACCGGCGGTGTGGGGCTGGTCGGCCCAGCCAATCCCCAACCGGGTCAGTCTGTGGATTGCCGCGCACCTGTTCGGCTCGGCGTCACCGCAGCCGCCGGCGTTCGTGACCGAGGACATCTATGCCTCGAATAACCTACTGGAACTGTACCGCATGGGTCGCGATCCCGACATGGCGCTGTCGACGCGGTTTGATGCCGTCTATGGCCTGGTCGACATCATGGAGACGGCCTGGCGCGATTTGCCGCAGGTTCGCCTGCCCGTCGCCTATTTCTACGGCGGGCGCGACCAGCTGATTTCGATGTCGGCCACGCAGCGCGCCCTGGCGCGATTGCCGGCGGGGACACCAACGGCCTTCTATCCTGAGGGTCGCCATTTGCTGGTTCGCGACCATGGTGGCGAGGCGGTCATGGCGGATGTGCTCGCCTTCGTCCGCAGCCCGGGCAGCTCCTGGCCGTCGGGAGCTGGGCCGATCCCGGTTGGTGATCGGCGATCATGAACGGCAAGGCTTGCCCTTGCGGAACTAGGCGCGTAAGGGGCGCCCCGACACAACATTCCCCCTCAACAGCTCACGGGTTCTTCATGACCCTCTTTGATTCGCCGTCCTTTGCGGGGCACGAGGGCGTTCACGCCTTTTACGATGAAGCCACCGGCCTGAAGGCCATCATCGCCGTTCACTCTACGGCGCGCGGCCCGGCCGTGGGCGGTTGCCGGATGTGGAACTATGCGTCGTCGGAAGAGGCTCTGACCGACGTGCTGCGCCTGTCGCGGGGCATGAGCTACAAGAACGCCGTTGCGGATCTGGAGATGGGCGGCGGCAAGTCCGTGATCATCGGTGATGCCAAAACCCAGAAGACACCGGAACTGTTCCGGGCGTTCGGACGCGCCATCGATACTCTGGGCGGTTGCTATTATTCGGCCGAAGACGTCGGTGTTTCGGTCGCCGACATCGCCGTGGCCCGCGAGGTCACGGAGTATGTCCTGGGACTGTCGGATGGTCCGTGGGGTTCGGGCGATCCCAGCCCGGTCACGGCCGAGGGTGTCTTCCGGTCGAACCTCGAAACGGCCCGGCGCGTCTGGGGCCAGGACGACCTCAACGGCCTGACGGTTTCGGTCCAGGGGGCCGCCGGTCATGTCGGGGCCTATTTGTGCGACAAGCTGCACGCGGCCGGTGCCAAGCTGATCATCACCGACATCGCCGAAAAGGCGCTGCGGGAAGTGGCCGAGCGGACCAATGCCGAGATCGTGGCACCGGACGCCATCTATGACGTCCAGGCCGACATCTATGCGCCGTGCGCCCTGGGTGCGACGCTGAATCCGGACACTCTGCCGCGCCTGAAGGTCAGGGCGGTGTGCGGCGCGGCCAACAACCAACTGGCGACGCCGGACATCGGCCAACAGCTGGCTGCGCGCGGGGTTCTTTATGCGCCCGACTACGTCATCAACGCCGGTGGCATCATCAATGTCGCCTCGGAACTGACGGCGCGTCAGACCGGCGGCAGCTATGACCCGGCCTGGGTCGAGGCCAAGCTGGTGCGGCTGATGGAAACGCTCAACGAGATCTATGATCGCGCCGCCGATGAGGGGCGTCCGACCCATGAGATCGCCGACGCCATCGCTGAAGGTCGCATCAAGGCAGCCATGGCGGCCCGACCGCGCTGATCGCCGCCAAAAGCCGTTTTAGGGACCGGGCTTAACAGCCCGTTTACCACCCGGGCGGCACTTTCTGCCTAGTGGGGGTCGGTCGTCCGATTCCGGTCTGAGGGCGGAAAGCGTGGGCGGCTTTACAGCAGCGTTACAGAGATTTGGTATTGGCCGCCTGGCAGCCCTGATGGGGGTGGCCGCTGGCGTTGCCGCCGTGCTGTTCGCGCTGATGCTGCGGGTCGGCGAGGCACCGACGGCCTTGCTCTATTCGAATCTCGACCTGCGTGAGGCTGCCGAGGTCACGACGGCTCTCGATCAGGCTGGGATCAGTTACGAGGCGCGTGGAGACGGATCCACCATTCTGGTCAACCGGGATGACGTGGGGACGGCCCGACTGATGCTGGCTGAGCAGGGGCTGGTGACCTCGGGCAGCGTCGGTTACGAATTGTTCGACGCCCAGTCGGCGCTCGGCCAGACCGAATTCCAGCAAAACATGAACCGCAAGCGGGCGATCGAGGGCGAGATTGCGCGCACGCTCATGTCCATGCGCGGCGTGAACTCGGCGCGGGTGCTGATTGCCCTGCCGGAGCGCCAACTGTTCCAGGCCGAGGCGGCACCCGTCACGGCATCCGTGAGCGTCGACACGGGCGGCCGTGAGATGACCGGAGAGGAGATCCAGGCGATCCAGCAACTGGTCTCGACGGCGGTGACCGGCCTGCGCCCGGATCGCGTCACGATCGTCGACGGCAACAACCGCCTTTTGGCCGCCGGCGGCGAAGGTGAGGGGTTCAGCGCGGCTGCGGCGTCCGAGCGACGGGCCGAGATCGAGACGCGGCTACAGGCCACGCTGCTGAACCTCGTGGAAGGTGTCGTCGGCCCAGGCGCGGCGCGGGTCCAGGTCACGGCGGAGATCGACGAAAGCCGTCAGACCATTCAAGCCCAGCAGTTTGATCCAGACGGTCAGGTCGTGCGTTCGACCTCGAGCCAGCAGTCCAACTCGTCCGACAACCAGGGCGGCAACGGCGGGGTCGTCGGTGTCGAAGAGCAGTTGCCGGAAGGCGGGGCTGACGCGGCGGCCGCCCAAGGTCCGACATCGACCTCGGATGAGACGGGCGAGACGACCAACTACGAAATCTCCAATACGGTCACGACCACGGTGCGGGAGCCGGGCACGATCCAGCGCCTGTCCGTCGCCGTTGCGGTCGACGGCGTGGTCTCCCCACCCGCCGGCGGGGAAGGGGAGGCCACCTACGCGCCGCGCTCTGAAGAGGATATGCAGCGGATCCAGCAACTGGTCCGGTCGGCCATGGGCTTCAATGAGTCGCGCGGCGACCAGGTTGAGGTCGTCAATGTCCGCTTCGCTCGCCCGGACGGCGCGGCGATGGGCGGCACCGAAGCCTCGGGCGGAATGTTCGACTTCGATCGCCATGACATCATGTGGGGCGTCCAGTTGCTGGTGCTCTTCATCGTCGGGGCCTTGCTCATCTTCTTCGTCCTGCGGCCCCTGGTGAAGGCGGCCGCCGGCGGCGGCGGTGTCCCGATGATCGCGGCGACGGCCTCGGGAGGAGACGGCGGTGGAGGCGGTCAGGCCATGGGACAGGTGGGCGGTGTCGCGCACCCGGCCCTGCCGCCGTCGGAAATGGATCAACGCCTCGATATCGCGCGCATCGAAGGGCAGGTGAAGGCTTCGTCCGTCCGCAAGGTGTCGGAGTTCGTCGAGAGCCATCCCGATGAATCGACCGCGATCCTGCGCAGCTGGGTGCACGAAGGCTGATGGCGGGGCGTCTGATTACAAAGAAGGCGTCTGTGGATGACGCCAAACGGCTGACCGGGCCGGAAAAGGCGGCTGTCATCCTGCTAGCTCTGGGCGAAGAACACACGCGTCTGTGGGAGAGCCTGGACGAAGAGGAGATCAAGGAAATCTCTCAGGCCATGGCGGCGCTCGGCAATGTGCAGGCGAACGTCGTCGAAGACATCATGGTCGAGTTCGTTTCGGGCGTGGGCGGGGCCGGTTCGCTCATGGGGTCGTTCGAGCAGACCCAGCGACTGCTGACCGCCTTCATGCCGTCCGACAAGGTCGACGGCCTGATGGAGGAAATCCGTGGTCCGGCCGGCCGGACCATGTGGGACAAGCTGGGCAATGTGAATGAGGTCGTGCTCGCCAACTACCTCAAGAACGAATACCCCCAGACGGTCGCGGTGGTCCTGTCGAAGGTGAAGCCGGAACACGCCTCGCGGGTTCTGACGGCGCTGCCCGAGGACTTTGCCCTGGAGTGCGTGCAGCGGATGCTGCGGATGGAACCGGTCCAGCGCGAGATCCTCGACAAGATCGAGCAGACTTTGCGCAACGAATTCATGTCGAACCTGGCGCGCACGTCAAAGCGTGACAGCCACGAGATGATGGCTGAGATCTTCAACAACTTCGACCGCCAGACCGAGAGCCGGTTCGTCACGGCGCTGGAAGAGCGCAATCGGGAATCGGCCGAGCGAATCCGGGCGTTGATGTTCGTCTTCGAAGATCTGTCGCGTCTGGACCCGGGTGGCGTTCAGACCCTTCTGCGCGCGGTCGAGAAGGATCAACTCGGCCTGGCCATGAAGGGGGCTTCGGACGCCCTGCGCGAGATGTTCTTCTCGAACATGAGTGAGCGGGCCGCCAAGATCATGCGCGAGGACATGGAATCGATGGGGCCGGTGCGGCTCAAGGACGTCGACAACGCGCAGACGGCGATGGTCCAGGTCGCCAAGGATCTCGCCGCCAAGGGCGAGATCATGCTGGCTGGCCAGGGCGGCGACGATGAGTTGATCTACTGATGAGTGATGCCGCCCCCCAGAAATTCGGCTTCAACACCTGGTTCGACGATGATGGCCAGGTGGTGTCCGAAGCTCCGATGCCGCGGATCAAACGCGCCTATCTGCCAGCGGAGGTCGAGGTCATCCGGGCCGAAGCCTTCCGCGAAGGCCAGGCCGATCAACAACGGCGCGACGAAAGCCGCCTGGCCGAAGCCGTCAGTCAGATATCGACCGCCTGTGCCCAGGCCCTGGGGGGGCTGGATCGGCTCGTTGCCCGCTACCAGTCGGAGGCGGCAACCCTGGCGGTCGCGACGGGAGAGATCATCGGCAACGGCGCACTGGAACGCTATCCACAAGCGCCTGTCGCCGCGGCACTCGAGGCCATGGCACAAGAACTGGCGAGCGCGTCTCGGCTGGTCGTGCGGGTGAACGCCAAAGATGCCGGTGTTCAGGCAGCTGTCGAGAAGGCTGCCGGCGACGCCGGTTTCGCCGGTCGGGTGCTCGTTCGCGATGAGCCCGACCTGGCCCCGGCCGCCTTTGTTCTGGAATGGCCCGATGGTCGGGCTGAATACGATCCCGCCGAAGCGGCCGAGCGTGTGCGCGATGCACTCGCGGCGGCCCTGTCGGCCGAAACCGACGGTGACGTCGATCTGCTCAATGGAGATCAGTGATGGCTGAGAATGACCTGCCTCTGGAGGAGTTCCCCGAGTCGGTCGCCCTGGTGGCTTCCGACACAGCCGATGAGAAGTCGGCGGTCGATCTGGCCCCCGTTTTCGATGTCCCCGTGGGAATCTCAGCGGTGCTCGGCAAGGCCAGCATGAGTGTTGCCCAGCTCCTCAAACTCGGGGCCGGCAGCGTGCTGGAGCTGGACCGCAAGGTCGGCGAAGCCATCGACATCTACGTGAACAATCGCCTGGTCGCCCGGGGGGAAGTGGTCATCGTCGATGACCGCCTCGGCGTCACCATGACGGAAATCATCAAGAGCGAAGACCAGGCTGCATAAGCGGCCAACTAGGTAGGAGAATCGATCATGCGGCTTCTGGTGGTCGGAAAATTGAGCGGACAGCTCGCGGCGGCCGTCAAACTGGCCATGGCCCAGGGGGCCAAGGTCAGCCACGTCGAGCGCGCCGATCAGGCGACCGACACGCTTCGGCGCGGCCAGGGTGCGGACCTTCTGATGGTCGACTACGACCTGGACATCGCCGCCCTGATCGCGGCCAACGACGCCGAGCGGATCCACGTTCCCGTCGTGGCCTGCGGAGTCGGAGCCGATCCCGAGAAGGCCGCCGCGGCCATCGCCGCCGGGGCCAAGGAATTCATCCCGCTGCCGCCCGATGCGGCCCTGATCGCGGCTATCCTGTCGGCGGTGTCGGACGACGAACGACCGATGATCAGCCGCGATCCGGCCATGGAGGCGGTCGTCCGCCTGGCCGATCAGGTCGCCAAGTCCGAAGCCTCGGTTCTCATCACGGGCGAAAGCGGCGTCGGCAAGGAGGTCATGGCGCGCTATCTGCACCAGAAATCGCGTCGCGCAGACCAACCGTTCATCAGCGTCAACTGCGCGGCCATTCCGGACAATCTGCTGGAGTCCGAGTTGTTCGGGCACGAGAAGGGGGCCTTCACAGGGGCCGTCGCGCGCCGGATCGGCAAGTTCGAGGAGGCCGACGGCGGCACTCTGCTGCTGGATGAAATCTCCGAGATGGACGCCCGGCTTCAGGCCAAGCTGCTGCGCGCCATCCAGGAACGGGTGATCGATCGCGTCGGCGGCTCCAAGCCGGTTAAGGTCGATATCCGGATTCTGGCGACCTCCAACCGGGACCTGGGCCGCGCCGTGCGCGAAGGCACCTTCCGCGAGGACCTGCTGTACCGCCTGAATGTCGTGAATCTGCGTCTGCCGGCGCTGCGCGAGCGGCCGGGAGACATCACGGCCCTGTCCGAGCATTTCATCAAGAAGTACGCCGAGGCCAATGGCCTGCCGTACCGTCCTTTGTCGGCCGGTGCCCAGGGCCGTATGCGGGCCCACGCCTGGCCGGGCAATGTCCGCGAGCTCGAGAACGCCATGCACCGGGCCGTGCTGCTGGCGACCGGCAATGATATCGACGAGGACGCCATCGCCCTGCCAGACGGCAAGCCGCTGGCGTCGCTGGACCAGGGTCCGGCGGGACGTGCCGCCCAGGCCGCCGACGCCGTCAGCCGCGCCTTCGTCGGTCAGACCGTGGCCCAGATGGAGCAGGCACTGATCCTGGATACGCTGAACCATTGCCTGGGCAATCGGACCCATGCGGCCAACATCCTGGGAATCTCCATCCGCACCCTGCGCAACAAGCTGAACGAATATGCCTCGGCCGGGGTCGACGTCCCGTCGCCGCAATCGGGCGTGGCGGCGGCCTGATGCAAGTTGACCGGCGGGGCGTTCTGGCGGGCCTGAGTGCGGTACCCTTCGTCGGGTGTGGCCGGCCGGCCGGGGCTGCGGCGCATCCGTCTCAACCTGAGGCGTTCGACCTGTCCGGCCTCGAGGCGCGCGACGGTGCCCGTCTGGGCTTCGTCGCTCATGACCTGGCGAGCGGCCGGCTTCTGTCGTGGCGCGGCGATGAGCGGTTCGTCTATTGCTCGACCTTCAAGATGTTCCTGGCGGCGGCCACGTTCGTACGGGTCCAGGCCGGCGACGAGCGGCTTGACCGGCAAGTCCCAATCACCCGGGCCGACATGGTCAACCACGCGCCGGTGACCGAGCCGGCGATCGGCACCTCGCTCAGCGTACAGGCGCTAATGCAGGGGACGGTTGAGGTCAGCGACAACCCCGCAGCCAATCTGCTGCTGAACGCAATGGGCGGCTTGGAGCCGATGCGGGCCTTCTATCGCTCGATAGGCGACAGCGACACGCGGGTGGATCGCTTTGAGCCTGAGATGAATGGGCTGGACGGCGAAAAGGACACCATCCGGCCCTTGCAGTCGGCCGCGAATCTGAAGCGGTTACTGGTCGATGCGGGCACGCCGCTGACCACTGAACACAAGGCCATGCTGCTCGGCTGGATGAGCGACACCCCGACGGGACCGAACCGTATCAAGGCCGGCCTTCCAGCCGGCTGGGTGGTGGCGCACAAGACCGGTACGGGCGGCTACGGCCCGACCAATGACATCGGTGTTCTGTTTCCGCCCACCGGCGAGCCGGTGATCGTGGCGGCTTACAATCATGCGACCCGGTCCTCGTCTGACGCGGCCAATGAAGCGGTCATCGCAGATGCGACCCGGATGGCCCTGACCGAGCTGGGCCGGGCATGACCGACGCCGCCGTTTCTCCATCCAATCGACTGACCGCGAAGGAAGTCGCGGGCTGGCTGATGCGTGGCGAGGTGGCTCTGGCGCTGGGCGTTCTGCTCATCGTCGTCCTGCTGATCGTCCCGATCCCGACGATGATCCTCGACCTGCTCCTGGCGGTGTCGATCATGTCGTCGGTTCTGATCCTGATGACGTCCCTGTTGATCAAGAGGCCGCTCGACTTTGCGATCTTCCCAACGGTGCTTCTGGTGGCGACCCTCTTCCGATTGGGGCTGAACCTAGCCTCGACGCGCCTGATCCTCAGCCACGGACACGAGGGAGCCGACAGCGCCGGCCAGATCATCCAGGGCTTCGGCCAACTGATGATGAGCGGCAATTTCGTCATCGGGCTGATCGTGTTCGCAATCCTGCTGGTGGTGAACTTTGTCGTCATCACCAAGGGCTCGACCCGGATCGCCGAGGTCAGCGCCCGCTTCACCCTGGACTCCATGCCAGGCAAGCAGATGGCCATCGACGCGGACCTGTCGGCAGGTCTGATCGACGAGACCGAGGCCAAGCGTCGGCGCAAGGAACTGGAGCAGGAATCGACCTTCTTCGGGGCCATGGACGGTGCGTCGAAATTTGTGCGCGGCGATGCGATCGCGGGCCTCATCATCACGGCCATCAATGCCATCGGCGGTATCCTGATCGGAATGATGCAGCATCAGATGGGAGCCGGCGATGCGGCCAACTCCTATGTGGTGATGACCATCGGTGACGGCCTGGTCACGCAGGTGCCGGCCCTGATCGTATCGATTGCAGCGGGCTTCCTGGTTTCCAAGGCCGGGGTCGAGGGATCGGCCGACAAGGCCCTGGTCAGCCAGTTGGCGACCAATCCCGTGTCCCTGGGCATGGTCGCTGCGGCGTCGGGTGTGATCGGCCTGATCCCCGGAATGCCGCTGTTGCCGTTTGCCGGCATTGCCTTCGGGGCCGGGTTCCTGGCCTGGCGCCTGGGCCGCAAGAAAGAAGAGCCGGTCGCGGTCGAGGCGGCCGAACCGGCGGCCCCTGCCGAGGAACCGATCTCGGCGACGCTGGCGATCGACGATGTGAAGATCGAACTCGGCTACGCGCTGCTGAGCCTCATCAATGATCTCGAAGGGCGCCGTCTGACCGATCAGATCAAGGCCCTGCGCCGCACCCTGGCGGCCGAGTTTGGCTTCGTCATGCCGCCGGTGCGGATACTCGACAATATGCGCCTGGCGACCCAGGGCTATGCCATTCGCATCAAGGAAATGGAGGCCGGCAGCGGTGAGGTCCGCCTGGGTCAGCTGATGGCCATGGATCCGGCCGGCCGTCAGGTGGAACTGCCCGGCGAACATATGCGCGAGCCGGCGTTTGGCCTGCCGGCGACCTGGATTGATGAGGGGCTGCGCGAGGAGGCGACCTTTCGGGGCTACACCCTGGTCGATCCCTCGACGGTGCTAACCACTCACCTGACCGAAATCCTCAAGGACAATATGCCGGACCTGTTGTCCTATGCTGAGGTTCAAAAGCTCCTCAAGGATCTGCCCGATGAGGAGAAGAAGCTCGTCGAGGATCTGATCCCGACAGTCGTGACGACCACCACGGTCCAGCGCGTGCTTCAGGCCCTTCTGCGCGAGCGCGTGTCGATCCGCGATCTGCCGACCATTCTGGAGGGATTGGCAGAGGCGGCACCCCACACAGTCAGCGTGACACAGCTGGTCGAACACGTCCGCACGCGGCTGGCCAAACAGATCTGTCATCAGAACCAGGGCCCCGACGGAGCCCTGCCCATCATCACCCTGTCGCCCGAATGGGAGGCGGCCTTCGCGGACTCCCTGGCGGGGCAGGGCGAAGACCGTCAGCTGGCCATGGCACCGTCGAAACTTCAGGCCTTCATCCGGGAAATCCGGGACGTGTTCGAACGCGCCGCCCAGTCCGGCGATGCAGCAGTGCTTCTGACCGGACCGTTGATCCGGCCCTATGTCCGCTCGATCATCGAGCGGTTCCGGGGCCAGACGGTGGTGATGAGCCAGAACGAGGTGCACCCGCGCGCACGCCTGAAGACAATCGGCGTAGTCTAGCTCGGCAATAGCGCGTACTGAGGCACAGTGAGTGCGCGCCCCAGTCTCAGCTCGTGGTCGGATTTCTGGCGTCGAACCCAGTCGCGCGGTTTCGGTCGGCGAAGTCTTGCGTTCGTGGTGGCGGGATTTCTGGCGCTGTTGGCTACGAATGCGGTGTCGATCTGGGCGGCGGATGCCCTGTCGCGCCAACTGGATGCCGTGGAGCATTCCCGAGATGTGCGCCGTGCGCTGGACCGAACCGAAAGAAGCATCGTGGACGCAGTTGCGGCAGAGCGAGGTTATCTGCTCGTTGGATCGGAACGATACCGAGATGCCGAACACGAGGCTCGGGGCCAGATCGCCGTCCATTTTGGAACGGTCAGGGAACTGCTTCGCAATGACCCCGAGCTCTTGCGCCAGCTCGATGACACCCAGCCGTTGGTCGACGAGGGCATTGCGATAACCCAACAGGTTGTGAGGGATGCCGAACAGGGACGTTTCAACCAGGCTCTGGCGGTCCTCAGGTCCGGCAGAGGAACGGCGATCATGTCTGATATCCAGGTCAGGTTTGATGCCATCGACGCTATCGTCAGCGAGCGCCTGGACGAAGGACAGCGTGCGGCCGCTCGCGCCCGGCAAATCAATGTGTGGTTCAGCTCGCTCGCGTCGATCCTGATCATTCTGCTTGCCGGACTCGCCATTTTTCAATTCTCCATGAATTTTCAGGCCATTATGCAGGCCCATAACGACCTCGACGAAGCCAATCGCGAACTGGAACATCGGGTCGAGGAGCGAACCCAGGATCTGGTCACCGCCCATGCCGAGGTCGAGCGCAGCCGGGATCGGGCAGAAGCCATGCTGCGGGAGGTCAACCACAGGGTCGGGAACTCGTTGCAGCTCGTGTCCAGCTTCATCACGCTGCAGGGGCGGACGATTCAGGATCCGGTTGCGCTGGAGGCGTTTCGTGCGACACAGGCTCGGATCGAGGCGGTCTCACGCGTGCATCGGCAACTCTACACCTCGAACGACATGGGCCAGGTCGAACTGAATGGCTATCTGACCAGCCTGGTTGACGAGCTTCGCCAGTCCCTCTGCGCGGGTGACCGGGCCTGCGCCCTGACCGTAGAGGCCGAGCCCCTGACGACCTCGACGGATCGCACCGTGGCGGTTGGCGTCCTGGTAGCGGAACTCGTGACCAATGCCGTCAAATACGCCTATCCCGGCGGGGCCGGGGAAATCCGCGTGCGGCTGGTTGGCGAAGGCGAGGGCAGGGCGCGCCTGACTGTCGAGGATGACGGCGTGGGCGTGGCCGCTGGTGAGCCCAAGCCCAAGGGAACAGGGCTGGGCAAGACGATTATTGCCGCCATGGCCCGCGACCTGAGAACCGAGGTCGCCTATGTCTACGGCCCGGTGGGTCTGTCGGCCTCTCTGACCTTTGATCTCGAATAATGACTGAACTGTCCCCGCCCGTCGTCATTCTGGACAAGCCGCAGCTGGCCGAGAACATCGGCGCGGTGGCGCGGGTGATGGCCAATTTCGGGCTGACGGATTTGAGGCTGGTCAATCCGAGGGATGGCTGGCCGCAGGATCGGGCTTGGGCGGCGGCGTCGGGGGCGGACTGGGTGCTGGACGGCGTTCAGGTGTTCGCGACGGTGGCCGAGGCGGTGGCCGATCTGGAGCGGGTGCTGGCCACGACGGGCCGGCCGCGCGGCCTGAGGATGCCGATCATCACCCCGCGCGAGGCGGCGGGCGACCTGTACGCCCGCGCCGGTGCCGGCCAGAAGGTCGGGCTGTTGTTCGGGGGAGAGCGGACGGGCCTGGAGACGGATGAACTGGTGCTGTGCCAGGGCATCGTTACCATTCCGGTGGATGAGCGGCACCGCTCGCTGAACCTGGCCCAGGCGGTGTCGATCAATGCCTATGAGTGGCGCGTTGCGGTCGATGGCGGACCGCCCGGCATCTTCGGCCAGGCCGATCCACCGGCGCCGGCCGAAGAGGTCGAGGGAATGTTCGGCCATCTGGAGACTGAGCTGGAGGCGGGCGGCTTCTTCCATCCGCCCGAGAAGCGGCCGACGATGATGCGAGCGATCCGCGCCATGCTGAACCGGGCCGAGCTGTCATCGCAGGAAGTGCGCACCTTGCGCGGCATGATCGTGGCCCTGGCCAAGGGGCGCGGTCGGGTGCTGGAGCGCCGGGCGCGGGATTTGACTTCCCAGGGCTGATCCGCCATAAGCCGCGCCTTCACGCCCCGGCCACAAACCGGGGCGCGATCTATTACGGACGATGCGTGGACCGCCGTTGAGATCGCCTTCCCAATACCGGGGAGGCCGGGCCGCATCACGATAGAGAGACGACGTATGTCGAAGCGCCACAGCGCCAAATACAAGATCGACCGCGCCATGGGTGAAAACCTGTGGGGCCGGTCCAAGTCCCCCGTCAACAAGCGCGGTTACGGCCCCGGCCAGCACGGCCAGCGCCGCAAGTCCAAGGTGTCGGACTTCGGCCTGCAGCTGAAGGCCAAGCAGAAGCTGAAGGGCTACTACGGCAACCTGACCGAGAAGCAGTTCCGCCGCACCTATGACGAGGCCGCCCGCCGCAAGGGCAACACCTCCGAGCTGCTGATCGGCCTTCTGGAACAGCGCCTGGACGCCATCGTCTACCGCGCCAAGTTCGTCCCGACCGTCTGGGCCGCGCGCCAGTTCGTCAACCACGGCCACGTCACCGTCAACGGCAAGAAGGTGAACATCGCCTCCTACCGCGTGAAGCTGGGCGACGTCGTCGAGGTCAAGGAAAAGTCGCGCGCCATGGCGCTGGTCCTGGAGGCCATGCAGTCGTCCGAGCGTGACATCCCCGACTATCTGGAGATCGGTGACCGCGGCTTCTCGGTGCGCATGAGCCGCGTGCCGGAACTGGCCGAGGTTCCCTACGCCGTGAAGATGGAACCGAACCTGGTCGTCGAATACTACGCCTCGTAAGCGGCGCGTCCCGGCTCAAGGCCGGGATGACAAGACCAAGGAAAGGCCCCGGAGCGATCCGGGGCCTTTTGCTTTGGCCCTGACGGTTGCTGACTGGCCCTTGGCGAACCGCGATGTGTGGACCTGGTTTCCCCCATGGGATTGGGGGGCCGGCCAGCGCGCCTGTGGCCTCAACGCGATGAGCCGCAGCGCTGACGCAGGGCTGTTCGACCTTGGCGTTGATATGATCGAAGACAATCGCCGTGGTTTCTCGCTACAGCGCGAGATCTTTAGCCTGGTCTGGGCCAACGAGTCTGTGGTTGAACGCACGCGTGATTTCATCTCGACCGCGATTTGCAATCGCTCGGCGGGAGATGGCGAGCCGACCGTAATGTTCTGGATCGAAGCGCCGCCAGGACTCTAGGGCGTTATTCCTGTGCCGGTGCCGCAGCCTCGCCCGCCGGTTCGTCCTGCGATGCCGAGGTGTTGTCGGGTGCGGAGGCCGATGCGGTATCGCACTCGACGTAGGCGTACCAGTCGACGAGTTTGCATCGGGCGTCCGGATCGATCACGCCATTGGGGCAGCCGGGGCCAGGGCACGGCTGATACCCTCCGCCTCGCGGCGCACGACAGCTCAAGGTGAAGTGCTGAGGCGACTGCACCTGACAGGTCGGAACAGCCGGGCGAAAATCGCGAGGACCCCCTCGACCGCACCGAGGATCGCCAGGGCACAGGACCATGTCCCCATCGGGAAAGGCCAAGGCCGCGGTTTCGGTAACGGTTGCGTCGGCAGCCGCCGGATCGGCTTCGCCGGGGGGCGTACAGCTGAAGAGCCCCACAATTGCGAATCCTAGGATTGCAGCTCTCGAGAGCATCGCAAAGTCGCCCATCCCCGCTCCTCCAGAAAGGTCAAGAACTCCTCGCGCGCAGACTCCGAAGTCTCCTCCAGGCTGCATCGCAATAGCTTACGACCGTCTGAATGAAATGCCAATGTTATTTCAAAGGCCAGCTCGGGCGCGTTACGTAGTTCCTGCATGGCTCCCTCGAACGTGGAAAACCGCGCGCAGGTGTTCGGGTGACCATGGCAGTTTCCGAACGCAAAGCTCATCCACGTCGCCCGTGAGGAGCCACCGGGAATGCTCAAAAGTTCGGACCGGCGCTCAATGATGAGCAGACTCATCTGGCCGGGTCGCAGGGGGTTTGCTCCCGTTGCTGTGACGCATCGGGCGTCAACCGGACAGTCAATGACGCGTGCCTCGTCATGGGGGTGGGTGACCGGCTCAACGCTGGCATCATAGGGAAATCTTGCTTCAGTTTCAGAGGTTCCGCCCAATGTCGCAAAGGCTTCCACCGCGACGTCGCCATAGTCCGCGCGCGCCGTGTTTATCATGCCGGCCTCTACCGCGAGGATCAGGGAATCGGACTCAGGTGTAGGGGCGTCACGATAGAGATAGACGTACTGGGGTTCGAGAACGACAACCTCTGCGCCCTGCAACGTCTGCAGGCCGCCCAGAAGGAAAACACCGAGTGACAGCAGGAAGGCGGCGACCGTGGCACCGGCCTCCAACAGCTTCCACACCGGTGTCCTAGCGATCGAGACAACGACCGGTGCCGGCTCGACCGGCTCCTTGACCGGCTCCGACGCTCGGCCTGGTGGTTTTCGGCGTTTCGGCTGCGCCATGCCATTCCCTCCGGCGCAACTTACGTCAGGCGGGGGCGAACGGCGATACCCGAAATGGAGGTGTCAGAGGCGAAACGGTCCCAGCAGCGCCGGAGGGATGCGGCTGGGGCGCATGGTGGCGCTGTCGACCAGGACCCATTCGCTGAGCCCCTGGGCGCACAGCCGCCCGTCCTCGTCCTCGATGCGGACATAGCGATTGAACCGGGCGCCTTGCGGGTCGCCGACCCAGGTGCGGGCGACGGGCTTTGAGCCCGGGGGCAGGGCGCGGAAGTAATCGACCTCATGGCGCGAGGCGACCCAGGACCAGGTCCCGCGCGCCTCGGCGTCAAAGCGGGCCAGCCAATGCGCCGTGCCGACGTCCTGGAGCCAGCGGACATAGACCACATTGTTGACGTGGCCGTTCTCGTCGATGTCGGCGTCAGTGACGCTGAGGGGAACGACGAAGACCTCGCGGTCTTCGCGCGGTTCGAGCGGACGCCTCACGCGGGGCCCGCCACGCCCTTCTCGTCGATCAGGGCCTTCAGCTCACCGGACTGGAACATCTCCTTGACGATGTCGGCGCCGCCGACGAACTCGCCCTTCACATAGAGCTGGGGGATGGTCGGCCAGTCCGAGAAGGACTTGATGCCGTCGCGCAGGGCCTCGTCCTGAAGCACATCGACGCCGACGAAGGGCACGCTGAGGTGATCGAGCACCTGAACGACCAGACCCGAGAAGCCGCAGCGCGGGGTGTCGGGAGTGCCCTTCATGAACAGCACCACGGGATGCTCTGCCACCGTCTGGGCAATAAAGGCATGGACGGGATTGGGGTCGGTTTCGGTCGTCGGAGCGTCGGTCACGGGAGGTAGCCTTCTGATTGCGCTCCTCAGCTAGGCACCCGGCCGGGCCGGGTCAAGCCGAGCGGACCACCGCCATGTTGACGCGCGCCATTTCGATCTGGGCCGCCAGCCCCGGCGGCATGGAGCGTTCCGGCAGATCGGCCAGTCGGCTCAGATGGTTAGAATCGTGTGTGTCCACGATGACACTGGCGATCGTGGGTTCCGACAGGGCGTAGGACAGGCAGATCTCTTCGGCAGTCCAGTTCGGCGTCTGATGCAGGAAGGCAAAGGTTCCTACTCCCTTGAAGTAGGGGTCCTGCATGGGCGTGTTGCCACCCCTCCAACCGAACAGGCCACGCTTAGCTGATCCGCCAGACTCGACCTGCTCCAGAGAGGCCAGGGTGTCAGGGAAATAATCATAGCCGAACACGGCCATGTCGCGATCGACCGCTGCCCGGATTCGATTGCGCGTTGCCCAATCCGAATGGACGTTGAAGGGCGTCGCCAGGGTATCGAAGGCGTTGGTCGAGACATAGGCGTCCATCACCGACCCGAAGCCTGCGACGCCGAGCATCAGGATTCGACCGGCCGCGCGCTGCGCCTTGAGAGCCGTCAGGGTCGCATGAGACAGCTCGTCTTCTCCGGGTTGGTCCAGCAGGACTAGATCGAGATGCTCGAGGCCCGACGACATCAGCAGCTCGTCGATCGCTGCCGTGACGCCCGCCGGCGTCAGGTCGCGCTCGAGCTGTCCCCGGCGCCTCAGGTTGCCGATACGGGTCGCCACAAACAGAAGCCGCCGGTCCACGCCTGCAATCGCACGGCCCACCAGTTCACCGAGAACAGGATCAGGGGTTTCCAGATGGAAGCTGTTGATCCCGTGCTCCATCGCCTCGGTGACCAGCGCCGGTCCCGAGGTCTTGCCGCGGGCGGTCGTGCGCCCGCTGAGATTCAGGGTCAGCTCCGACACGGATCGTCCGGAGCGTCCGAAGGGACGGTATCGCATGGCTAGGAACCTGTACGAGGGCGGGTTTCGAGAGCGAGAGCGTGCAGTTCACCGCCCATGCGGCCACCGAGTGCCGCGTAAACAAGCTGATGCTGCCGCACGCGCGACAAACCTTTGAAGGAGTCCGATGTGATGGACGCGCGATAGTGGTCGCCATCGCCGGCGAGATCAGTGATCTGGATCTCTGCGTCTGGAAAGGCGACCTGCAAGGCTTCTTCCAGAGCTTCGACAGACATAGGCATCCGCGCGGAACTCCCTAGAATTGAGCAGAGAATGCGCCTGAAACCTTAATGAGTGGAAACCAAAGTCCCGTTAGCGAGGCTCATACCGGCCGGGCTGGGCCAGGTTGCCGAACCGGGTCGTGTTCTCATCGAAGCTGACCTTGACGGTCCCGATCGGGCCGTGGCGCTGCTTGCCGATGATGACCTCGGCCTTACCGCGAACCTCGTCCATGTCCTGCTGCCATTTGAGGTGTTCTTCCGAGCCTTCGCGGGGCTCTGTGCGGCCGAGGTAGTAGCTCTCGCGGTAAACAAACATCACGCAGTCCGCGTCCTGTTCGATCGAGCCGGATTCCCGCAGGTCCGACAGCTGTGGCCGCTTGTCCTCGCGGCTCTCGACCTGGCGTGACAACTGCGACAGGGCGATCACAGGAACATTCAGCTCCTTGGCCAGGGCTTTCAGTGTCTGGGTGATCTCGGACACCTCCTGAACCCGATTCATGTCCCGGCGCCCGTCGCCGACCGCCGTTGCCAATTGCAGGTAGTCTACGACGATGAGGTCGAGCCCATGTTCGGCGCGCTTCAGACGACGCGCACGCGCCGCCAGCTTGCCGATCGGCAGGCCGCCGGTTGCGTCGATAAACAGCGGGGCCTCGCCAATCTCGATGGCAGCATCGCGGACCCGCCCGAAATCGGAGGCGTCGATCTCCCCCTTCCGCAAGCGATCGGATGACACACCCGATGCGTCCGCCAGAATACGCATGGCCAACTGCTCGGCGCTCATTTCCAGCGAGAAGAAGGCCACGACGCCGCCCGAGGTGGTCTTGCGACCATCTGGCGTCGGCTCCCACTTGTAATTGCGGGCAACGTTGAAGGCGATATTGGTCGCCAGGGCGGTCTTGCCCATCGACGGTCGACCCGCGAGAATCAACAGGTCGGAGGGATAAAGGCCGCCCAGCTTCTGATCCAGATCGGTCAGGCCGGTGGACAGGCCTGCCAGGCCACCGTCGCGCTGGAACGCCTCGGCAGCCATATCGACAGCGCCGGCCAGAGCGTTGGAAAAGGGCACAAAGCCGGTGGAGGACGCGCCGGTTTCCGCCAGGGTGTAGAGCGACTGCTCGGCCTGTTCGATCTGTTCGCGGGCGTCCTTGCCCGGCTCTGGAGCCTGTTTGACGATGTCGCCGCCGATCCGGATCAGGTCGCGGCGCAGCGCCAAGTCATAAACCAGACGACCGTAGTCCGCCGCATGGGAGCCGGGAGGGGCACGGTCGACCAGATCCGCCAGATAGCGAATGCCGCCCAGTTCCTCGAATGCGGCATCGCGGCGAAATCGTTCGACGAGAATGTTGGGGTCGGCTAGCAGGCCCTGGCGGACGTGTTCCTCGATGGCGTCGAACAGGCGCTGGTGGAACGGTTCGTAGAAATGCTTGCCGGCGAGCTTGTCGCTCAGCCGCTCGGTCACCTGGTTGTCGAACAGCAGGGCACCGAGGATCGCCTGCTCTGCCTCGAGGTTGTGCGGCAGTGCATTGACCTCGGGGTCAGTCTCGGACGGGGTCGGGGCAAGGGCGAGAGAGGTCATGAGCGTTAACCCTTTGACCTATCCCTCATGGCTCCGCCAAGGGCGGTCGTCGGTTTCCGCTGGGGGCGAAATGCCCGGTCCTGTGGATGCCGGGGTTTTCCGTCGACGGATCAGAGTGTGCCGTCAGAACTGCTGGTACTGGCCGTTGATCGCATAGGTGAAGCCAATGGGCAGGGCCTCTCGAATTTGACCGAAGAAGACCGCGACCTCCGCCAGGGTCGTGCGGGGCACATAGATGATGTCCATCCGTCGCAGGGCGACGTGCTCCATGTCATCGCGCGACAGGTCAATGGAACGCATCATGCGACGGCCACCCGGCCCCCGCCGGATCAAACCGACCTCGGTACGCCGGCCTGACGGCAGGAAGCCACCGGCCATGATGACGGCCTGGTAGGCGTCGATATCGCCAGGCATATCGTACACACCAGGCGTGCGGACCTCGCCATCGACCCAGACCTTGAGGGGCCCCGCCTGGCGCAGGACAACCTCCACCTCTGGTCGGCGCAGGATCGGCGTATAGGCCGCCACCAGCGCCGATTCGACTTCATGGAGGCTGCGGTCGGCGACCATGAGATGTCCGACCAGCGGCATCGAGATCCGACCGTCCGGCCCGACCGTCAGTTGCTGATTCAGCTCTGGGGCGCTCGGCGTCCGAACGTCGATCTGGTCGCCGGGGTAGAGAAGATACTCTGGCTCCTCGTCGCTCCAGTCCGAGAAACCGATATCCGAAAAATTTGTCGGGCTGCCGGGGCCGCTCGAGCGGCCATATCCGGCGACCGGATATCGCGAATACCCGCCTCCGCCACAGGCGACCGTCAGGGCTGAGCCTGCAATCAAGGTCAAAAGGGAGCGGCGGCTGGGCGTCATGGCGTTTGACGACTCTTTCTGAACGGGGCCGAGGCTTACAGTCAAAACGTAACCAGCAGTTAACGCACGCCCCTCAAAGGTGGTGCTCGTTAACCATGAAGCGAGTCGCGCGCTCAATGTCTATGCAAGGACAGGCAGGTGGATATGGATCGGGTCGGGCTCGCCTGACCTGGTCGTCGCGGCCGCGCTATGGCTGGGACGATCTGGTGACCCTGCTCTGGCGCGAACGGCTGTTGATGTTGCTCGTCTTCGTGGTGCTGTTTCTGATCGGGGGCATCGTCGCGATGACGATTCCCAAGACCTACACCGCCCATGCGAGCCTGCTGGCCCAGCTCAGCCAGGACTATGTCTATGAACCGCGCGCCGGGGATGCGGCCCGGGGGGCCATCGCCGAAGTGACGAATGTGGCCCAGTCGGAGGCGGCCATCCTGAGCAGCGCCGGCCTGCATCAGAGAGTGGTGGAAGAGGTCGGAGCAGAAGCGATTCTCGGGCCGAGCGCACACGGCACGAGCGAACAGCAGCACGCCGCGGCCCTGGTCGCGCTGGGGCGCAGCCTGGAGGTGGAGACGGCCCCCGACACCGGAGTCATCCAGCTCTCTTACAAAGGGCATAGTGGCGTGGAGGCCGCCCGCATCCTCAACCAGATCATCTCGACCTATCAGACCTATCGTCTGGAGGTGTTCCGGGACACCACGACGCCTTTGCTGGCCGAGCAGCGCGACGCCATCGAACGCCAGCAGGACGACACGGACCGGGCCTACGAGCAGTTCCTGAATGAGAACGATATCGGTGACTTCGCGATCGAGCGCGAGGCCCTCCGCAGTAGCTATCAGACGACCTATAGTGAACTGCTGTCGGTTGAGGCCCAGTTGCGGCAGGCCGATGGTCGGCTTGCTGCCCTGCGTGCCGAAATGGCGGGCATACCGCCGCAGATCACTCTTCAGGAGGATTTGAATTTCTCGGTGCAGAGTCAGATCGTCGAGCTGAGGGCTGACCGCGAAGAACTCCTGGGGCGCTATCAGCCCGATGCTCCGCCGGTGCGTGACATCGATGCCCAGCTTGCTCAACTCGAAGCCCTGGCCCTCAGTGGCCAGGCCGGTGGTGTGCGGGATCAGCGTCTCGGCCCCAATCCGGTCTGGCAGGACCTGGAGATGGACCGTGTGCGTGCCCAGGCCGAGCGCGATTCCCTCGCTGCGCGCCGGGCGGTCCTGGCGCGCCAGGTTGCCGCGTCTGAAGATCGGCAGGCGCAGCTGGTTGCCCTGGAAAGCCGCAACGGAGCTCTCACGGCCGAACGGGAGGTGCTGTCGACCGCCTATCGGGACTTCACGGCCCGCCAGGTTCAGTCCAGCGCCTCTGCAGAGCTGGCGCGCGGAGGGGCCGACAATGTGCGGATTATCGCAGCCGCCAATCCGCCGGATCGCGCCTCAAGCCTGCGCAAGCCTATCCTGATACTCGCCTTCCTGTTTGCAGGCTTTGCGGCGTTGTGTGCCGGGCTGATGCGGGTCTTCCTGGGACGTCGCTTCGTAACGGCCGGCTCCGCGTCGCGGACGCTTGATCTGCCGGTTCTGGCAGTGACGCCTTCGAAGGGCCGCTAGGGCGATGGTCGTGCTAGCCTTTCTCCAGGCAGGCGCTCGGAATGTGATTCGACCATGGTGGACCTGACACACGAGATGGCGGCCCTGTGGGCGTCGCTCGGCCCCGGTCGCCCCGATCGCGGTCGGGTCATTCAATTCATCTCCGCGACGTCGGGAGAGGGAACCTCGACCGTCGCCCGCGAGTTCGCGCGCCTGGCTGCGGTGCGGGCGCGAAAGCCGGTGTGGCTGGTCGACGCCGATCTGAACAACCAGACCCAGCAAGGTCTGATTGCCCAGGATGCGGCGCGGTTCGGTGACCTTGGGCGCTCTGCCGTCGCGTCTCCCAACGGTTCGGCCTTCTTCACGGTGCAGCCTGGACTCCGCGGTCGAGACGGCCGCCCGATCGCAGACGCCCTCCTGCTGTCGGCGCGTCCTTGCCTGGGGCGTCGGCTCTGGGTGACCTATTTCCGCGCTGAGGTTCTTCGGGCCGGTCAGCGTGCTGTGGCCTTGCCGCGCGGCGCTTATTGGGACGCCATGCGCCGGCACGCAGAGACGGTGGTTATCGACACCGCTGCCGCGGATCGTTCGGATTTCGGCCTGGTGGTGGCGCCTTTTGCGGATGCCGTGGTCCTGGTTGTCGCGGCCGGTGCGGCCGATGCCTCCATGGGAGCGGGACTGCGCGACGAACTCGAGAATGCGGGCGCGCGCTGCGCCGGGATTGTCTTCAACAGGGCCGAGGTCGAACCGCCGTCCTTCCTCAGGCGAGTGATGGGGTGACCGCCCGCGCCTGGTCGGTTGAAGATATGCGCGCCGAGGCTGAGGCGCGTCCGACGGCGCTTGATGCCCTGGCCTTTGTCAGCGGCGTATTCATGGTCCTGATCTACTCTCAGGGCTGGCTCGCGCCGATGATGGGCTATGGGACCGCGACGTCCGAAGGTGCCCTGATCCGCCTGATCTATTTTCCGGCCTATGCGGCGGGTTTGTTTCTGGTCGCCGGGGCGATTCCGCGGACGATCCTGGGCTTCGCGAAATCTCCCTTCCTGGTCTTGCTGCTGCTGCTGGTCGGCCTGTCTTGGTTCTGGTCCGTCGATCCTTCCGCCACGGTCCGGCGCCTGGTGGCGCTCGGCTTTACATCGCTGGGCGGAGTGGCGCTGGCCGCCAGATTCCGCTGGCCCACCTTCGCCGAGGTGGTGGCCACGGCCTTTGCAATTCTGGTGGCCCTATCCTTCGCGATTAGTGTGCTGAAGCCCGACTGGGGTCGGATGAGTGCGGATTTTCCGGGGGCCTGGCGTGGGCTTTGGCTGGAAAAGAACAACCTAGGAGGCAACATGGCGGTGGCCTTCGGCTTCTGCGTGGCTGCCGCGGCGCTCGTGCCCGCACGACGCATCATCTGGTCGGCAGCCGCGTTGGCGTGTGTGCTGCTGCTGGCCCTGTCGACTTCCAAGACGTCGCTGGTGGTCGTGCTTCTGATGATCGGCTGCCTCGGCTTTGTGTGGCTGGTTCGCAGGGGACCGGCAGTGGGGGTTGCGACGGCCTTCACTGCGCTGGCCGGCCTGGCGCTCGTCGCAATGATCTGGCTCTTTGCGGCCGATGCCGTGTTCGACCTGCTCGGCAAGGACGCGACACTGACCGGCCGCACGGAGATCTGGGACGGCATCAATCGGGTCATGGTCGGGCATGAATGGCTCGGCTTCGGCTATGGCGCGATCTGGGACGATACGGACGCTTTTGCGCCGCTGGCCTGGATCACCCACTACGCGGGATTTCGAGCCGGCCACGCCCACAACGGCTGGATGGAGGTCTGGCTGAACATCGGCCTGATCGGCGTCATCGTGTTTGGTCTCTGGTTCATCGAAATCTGGTTGCGAGCGATCTGGACGACCTTTGCCGGCGGCGAGGGGGCCTGGGTCGCCTTGCCATTCATCGCGGCCTATTCGATCGCCATGCTGACGGAGAGCGTCACCCTGACCTGGAACGACTTGCGCTGGGTTCTGTTAGTCGCGGTCGCCACCAAGCTGGCCCTGGGTGAACCTCAGCCTGATCGCTGGATTCGCTTCAGCTCGGCCAGGCCGTAGAGCTGCGGCTCAAACGGTTTCATCCAGAGGAACTTTCCGAGGCCGCGGACGGCGCGATCGGTCCAGTCCGCCCGGTGGGCCCCGCCGATCAACCATTGAACAGCGGCCGTGGTCCCGAACACCACAAACTGTCCGGCCCCGATGACCATCCAACGCGCGACCTCGAACCAGTGGCCACCTCTGGCGGCACTTTGCGCGGGGCCCTGGCCGAAGGCGAAGGCCCGTGTCAGGGCGTAGGAGAGTCGCGCCCGATGCGGCGGCGCAGCTTCTTCAACCCAGGCCCCTGCTGACCAGCCCCAGCGGACGCCTCGCCCCCCGAGAGCCTGGAACAGTGTGTCGTCCTCGCCGCCCGACTGATCGGCCGAAAGGTCGAAGGGGGTCGGGCCTTGCAAGGTCCGGCTCCTCACAAAAAGGGAGTTGCCGCATCCGAAGGGTTCCGGGATGAAGCCGTCCACAAGGGGACCGGCGCGTCCGAAAAACCGCTCCAGATAGGCCCGGTCCGCCTCGTCGGCCCCCGGTGCACGTCCCTGGATCGGGCCGAATACGACGTCGGCATCGAGTTGGGCCTGTGTCTGGCGGAGTGACGCGAGCCATGTGGGAGATGCGATCTCGTCGTCGTCGAGAAAGGCGATCAACTCAGCCTCGGTCTCGCCCAGGGCCGCATTCCGGGCCGTGGAGACGCCTGGAGTCGGGACGTGGACATAACGGATCGGGAAGGGAGCTTCCCGGCGGAGTTTCTCGACCGTGGCCCGGGCCGATCCCTCGGGATCGTTGTCAGCGATGACCATTTCGTCAGGTCGACCGAGCTGGCCGGTCTGGGCCATGACCGAGCGAATGGCGATCTCGAGCTGTGCCGGGCGGCGAAGAGTCGGCGTGACGACAGCCACGCGGGTCATGTCGGACTCGCCAGTCGACGCAGAACGGTGCCAACCGGAGCGATCTCGGCACCGCCGGCCGTGGCTCGGCGGATCAGCCGGTCCAGGACGTCTGGGCGGCACCCCCAATCCGACGGCTGTTCACGGACGTCATGGGTATAGAGGATCAGCCAGGCCGACTGGGCCAGGGCCTTGTCGATCCATCGTTCCGCATGGGCCTCGCCACCGCTGCCCTCAATGCCGACGGCCGGCATCTGGTTCAGGTCACTGCCGCGCCGGATTAGGCCGGGGTGCAGGGCGCGCAGAGAGCCAAAGCGGCTCTCGAGCGCGTTCTTGGCGTCCGGTGAGACGTCGCCGTACGGATAGGCGAAGTGTGTGGTTTCCAGGGCGACGTCGGCCAGGGCCGCGCTATTCCGGTCGATATCGTCGACGATGTCGATGGCGGATGCCTTGCCACAGTCCAAATGGCTGAAGGTATGACAGGCGATCTCGTGGCCGCGGACCGAAAGATCCGCGTAAACCGTCCGGTCGGCATAGTCGCCCATATGGCCAGGCTGGTCGTCCAGGCCGGCGCAAACGTAATAGGTCCCGCGCGCGCCGTTGGACTGGAGAATCTCGGCCCCTACTGTCGCGGCCGAGACGGGCGCGTCATCGAAGCTGATGGAGACGAACGGCCGATCAACGGTCGATTCGAGGGGACGTCGATGAACCATGCGTGCCCAGCGCCGGCGCATCTTGCCCTTGAGCGAACGATCCGGCGAATAGGGTGCGGCGAGCGTCACACGGCCTCCGCATAGAGGGCGGCGCGATACAGTCTGAGGGAAAAGGCGCGCGCACGCACCGGCAGGCTTTCATTCAAAGCCGCCAGTTTGAACCACGGTCGCCACTGGCGCACGCCTGGAGCCTTCTTGAGCAGGCGGGCGACACGATAGCTTGGGTACCGACTGACAAAATCGGGATGACGATCGACGACACGGGCAAAGTTGGCGACCGACTGCTCATATTTGCCGGCGAGCCGGTCAGCGCTTTCCAGCCCGAGGTGGGTGGCGGCGTTGTCCAGATGGATCACGCGAAAACGACGCGCGACCCGCATGGCCCATTCCACATCCTCCCAGCCCCAACCCGAGAACTCCGAGTCGAAGGACTCGGCGACGAACACGTCGCGCCGTACCAGAAGGTTGGAAGTATAGACGTACTTCTCGGGCTGCAGGGCCCGCTGCTGATAGGGGACACACTCGGAACGCTGAGACATGGCCCGGTGCACGGCGAACGCGGCGTCCTGCGGGGCCTGGAGCAGGGAGAAGCCACCGAAGGCCACTGCCGGGTCCTGACGGGCGATCAGATCCGCCCAGGTCTGCAGGAACGTCCGGCTATCCGGCAGCATATCCGAATCCAGAAACAGGTAGCTGCCGCCGCGCGCCGAACTCGTCAGACGATTGCGCCCCCGCGAACGTCCTTCGTTCTTTTTCAGCCGAATGAAGCGGGCCGGTAGCCGTGACGCCAGAATGCGTGCCTGTACCCGCTGAGCGAGATCGTCGTCACAGGAGCCATCGTCCAGAACGATGAGCTCGACCGATCCTGCCAGGGCCTGCGCCTCGTCCGACAAGGCATCGATGAGGGGACTCGGGTCATCCCGATAGAAGGGGACCAGGACCGACAGCACCGGTCGGGCCGAGGCCCATGTCGGGTTCTCGGTCATGATGCGGGTTTTGGGAGCAGAGCGTTTCACGCCGCCCACCGTGCCTGAAATATCTTGAGAACTCGTGTGCCGTGGCCCCGGACATCGGCAGCATTCAGGATCCAGGCGGCGACAGCATAGACGAGGGCCCCGACGAGGGCCTTGGCGATCAGTTCCTGGATGCCGCCAAGCGCCGGCACCTGGCTGACCACCAGCGCCATGGCGGCCGTGGCCAGGCCGCACCGCAATAGGGCATCCCAGGGCACCGGCAGGCCGATGGCCCCGCGCCCCAGCCCCCAGGACGCCACGGCACCGATGCCATAGCTGATCGCCGTCGCCAGGGCGGCCCCCATGACCCCCATGCGCGGAATCAATACCAGATTGAGCATCAGGTTCGCCCCAGCCGGGATGGCCATGGCCAGGAGCAGCCGTCCGGTTCGCCGCGACAGGGTGAAGGCTTGATGGAAGTAGTAGGTGGTCAGGCCGGCCAGCAGGGCCGACATGGCGATAACCGGGGTCACTGCGGCGGCGGTGGCCCGCAGTTGTTCACCGATCACCAACTGGGCTAGCGGCTGGGCGACGAGAGCCAGACCGGCGGCCGCCGGCAAGGCGATCAGGACAAAGGTCGAGGCCTGTTCGCGTGCGGCCGACTTGAGCGCGCCGGCCCCACCCCTTTCGAGCGCCATCACCAGTGCCGGCCCCGATGCCGCCCCCAACCAGATGAAGATCACGTCGAGTGTCCGGTTCGCCAGGCTGTAGCCAGCGTGATAGGCACCGACCGATGCCTCATCGAGGAAGGCCGCCAGCAGCAGCCGGTCCGTCGATGACAGAACCAGCGCCAGGATCAGGGATGCGGCGACCGGATAGCCAAACCGTGCATATCCCTGGGCGCGGCTTCGGCTCACAGCGCCCTGCGCGCCGCGGCCATACTCGCCCGGCGTGAAGGCCAAGGCGGCCAGAAAAGCGGCAACGACCAGGCCGATCAGGGGCGCGGAGCCGCCCGCGCCCAGGGCTACTGCGGCCAGTCCGACGAGAAACCCGCCGATCGTGACGGCCATGTCGAGGCTGGCGGCGGCCGTCACGGCTCCGGCGGCCCGGCGGTGTTCCTGAATGAGAATGAAGGCGCAGCGGACAGGCACCGCTGCCAGGCCCACCGCCACGGCCGTCTTCAGGTCCGGCTGCAACGGCCAGATCCACACCAGCAGGGCCGCGACCGGAACAAAGACCGCCAGCAGGATCACGAAATAGCGATAGAGGGTCGCGAAATGACTTCGCATTTCGGCCTCGGTCGTCTGGGCCGCCCAGAAGCGGGCCATGGCCGCTTCCAGCCAGGTGAAGACCGCGACGTGAGCGATGCTCATCACCGAATAGGCCAGGGCATACTGACCGAACTGGTCGGCGCTCAGCAGGCGGGTGAAGAACAGCAGGGTGAGGACGCCGACCACACCCTGCACGATATTGGCCGGCAGGTAGCCGATCAGGCCGCGCCAGAACATCGGTTCAACGCACCGACGACCGGTCGCCCAGCAGGACGGGTGCAGTCACCAGGATGATCCAGAGGTCGAGCCAGAATGACTGGCGCTCGATATAGTCGATGTCGAGTTGAACGCGGCGTTTCACATCGGCGGCCGAATGAAGGGGACCACGCGAGCCTTTGATGGCAGCCCAGCCCGTCATGCCCGGCTTGATCCGGTGGCGATGGGCGTATTCGGCGACGAGTCGTGCGGACTCGGTTTCGCCGGTCTTCATGCCGATGGCGTGCGGGCGCGGTCCGACCAGAGACATTTCGCCCTGGATGACGTTGATGAGCTGGGGCAGTTCATCCAGGCTGGTCTTGCGCAGAAACCGACCGAAACGGGTGATCCGGTCATCGTCGGCCGTCACCTGACGCGAGGCCGTGGCATCGGCGGCTTCGTGGCGCATCGTGCGGAACTTCCAGACCCGGATTTCCTCATGGTTGAAGCCGTGACGGCGCTGACGGAAGAAGACAGGGCCCGGGCTGTCCAGCTTGATACCGAGTGCGATCAGCGCCAGCAGAGGGGCGAGACCGATCAGCATGATACCCCCGATAATCAGATCCTGAAGCCGTTTAGCAAAGGCCGTCTTGTCCGGATCTCGGGTGCCCTCGATGGAGGAAAGCGGTGACCGGGCCAGCCGTGCGAGGGAAGCATCGCGCTCGGCGTCGCCGTCCTGATCGACGACCAGGGAAACGGCGTTGGGAAGGGCCGACAGCCGTTGCGTGATCTGGCTGACCCGCTCGCGTGCGGCTGGATCGACGGCGATCACGATGTGATCCAGATAAGGCGTCAGGCGATGACCGACCAGGGCGTTAAGGTCACCGAGAACCGGCACACCGACGACGGCATCCGGCACTCGTGCCAGACGGTCGTCGAAGATTCCCAGCACGTTGATGTCCCGGCGACGCAGAGCGTCCGCGATCAGCCGTTCGGCGTGTTTGGTGGCCCCGACAATAACAATGGACGGCGTCAGCCGCCCCTCGGCCCGCCATTGGTTGACGATGCCCCACCACACCGCGTGCATGACGCCGGCTACGAGCATCGCGGCCAGACTCCATTCCAGCAGAGATGTCAGGTACGAGGATTGACCGGTCAGGACGGCGATCACGCTGCCGAGCAGGCCACCTGAAGCAATGGCGGCAGCCACCTTGGTGAGATGAACGTCCAACCGCTCACCACGCCCAAATCCGTAGAGCCGCATGGCCCTCAGCCCGGCCAGGGCGACCGCAAGGGCCACACCCAACGGCAGCACTGACGCAAACGGAAGGGCCATGACCGATGTTCCAGACAACCAACCGATAGCCAAGGTCAGTCCGATCAGGCCGGCGGAATCGATGCCGCGGAAATAGAAGGAAGACAGGCGCTCGGCCTGGCGGGTCCGGCTGGTGACCAGCTTCTCGGGACGGAAGGGTCCGCGCCGATTGCGCCCGTCCTGGGTCGCCACGGCGGCGGCGGCGAGAGCCTGCAAGCCGGCCGCGTCCAGTCCCTGGGTGCGAGCAAGGTCGTCGGATCGAATGGCACGAGCGGGGGTCGACATGGCCGCAATGTGCACAGGGGCCGTGCAATTCCCGTTAACACCGGCGCATCTGCCACTTGCGGAACCCGCCGCCGACCGGTAGGTCACGCGCCTGCTGGAGACGTGGCCGAGTGGCTGAAGGCAACGGTTTGCTAAATCGTCGTACCGGGTAACCGGTACCGAGGGTTCGAATCCCTCCGTCTCCGCCAGTCCTTTCTAGTCAATTCAGCAACTTAGGTGTGTCGGAGGCGGCTAGTTTGGCACGCCCGGACCTCCGGGGCTCAGTGCATATGGCAAGCCCGAATAGGGGGACGACCCCGCCAATTGGTGCGCCTGGCTTACCCGCGAGCCGAGGGAAGCAGTCAGGCCGCGACCAAGACGCCCGCGGCAGCCCACGTCCGGCATGACCAGACCTGAAAAGAAGCCTTCGGTACATCGTCTGGAAAAAGGAGGGGCGGCAACTCAGGAACCTTCTGCCGTCCTGCGGGCTGCGGTCCGGGCTAGGTTCGGAATTCGGCGCAGCTCATACGAAACAGCGTGCGCAGCATTCCGATGAAGGTCACGGTCCAGGCCACAAAGGCGACATAGAGAAAGATCCTGGGCAGACCTGCCAGGAAGTCGAACTCCATGGCGTAGCTCATCTGCCAGGTACAGGCCGCGTACATACCGAGCGGAAAGACCGCGCCCCAATAGAGCGGGTCGTAGCGGATGGGAAAACGTTCGAAGCCGTGGCGCCAGATTCCCAAAAGCAACAGCATCGGTATCCACCAGGTCCCGGTGGCCCAATAGAACAGGGTGAAGCCTTTCAGGAACGGGAGAAGGGAGGTCAGAAAAGGGGCCTGCGGCGCATTCAGGATCAGCAACGAGCCGGCCAGCGTGGAGATGGCCATCGCGCCCATGTTGATCCAGTAGGGCGGTGCCAGATCGTCCGGCGAGAAACGAAAGAAGGCATAGCGGTAAAAGATGAGAGACATCAACCAGATGTAGAGCATCCCACCCAGCAGCCACATCGACAGGGCGAGGAGATTGATCTCCAACCGATAGGGCTGGCCGATCCGGTCAGCCAGCAGGGCACTCGAGACAGATATGGCCTGTGTCGCCACCACGGCCAGCAGCCAGGCTCCGTTGATGCCCTTGTCGAGGGTGGGCTTGTCACGCTTTATCGTCAGGGCGGTGAAGATCGCATAGGTCAGGCAAAGCCAGAGCAAGACCGCGACCCCCCAGAAGGCCGCGCCAACCGCCACATTTTCTACCAGGATCAAGAATTCGCTGGCCAGAATGCCGGTGCCGGCGACGACCGTGAAGTAACCTGGCCCCACCGCGTGTGTGAACATATCGCCGAAGAAGCGCTTGGGAAAACGCCATAGCCTAAGGAAGTACAAGGCCGAGAGAACGACGTACTGGACGATGTTCAGATAGAACATCGAGATGGCCACCAAGCGGTGGCCCATCATGAAGGCCGCGAGCGCGACAATACCTGTCGCCATGACCAAACCGAAATAGGCCGGTGACAGATCGCGCACCTTGTCGGCGCACCGAATGACGAAGCTGTCTCCTGTAGCGCGATCGTGCATTTCATTCCTGTCCACGGGCGGGACTATTGTCCCGCACGGCGGCCGCCGGGACAAGGCGTGCGGAGGCGGAGCCAGGCCGAGCGCCGGGTGCTGCTCGTGGCCTCCGCTGACCGACCTTGATCGTAAGGACAGGGCGGGGGGCAGGAATGGACGCACCGCGACCAAATTCGTCGCTGGGCCACCGCTGTTCCGCCACATTTCTCAATCAGTTCGCCTCCCCTCGCGACGGAAGACACTCGAATGGGCGTTCAACTAAGGGCGTGCCTGGAACGGCGACCTTGGCTGGAATTGGCCCGTGCCTCGGCTGACGAAGTTGTAACTACCGCCCACCACCGTGTTGCCGTACGCCTAGCCCCGAAATCCAATCCCTTAAGCCGCTGGACTTGAAATGAAATTGTTGCGCAGTCTTCTCCTGGCGACCGTAGCTCTCGGCTTGCCGGTAGCGGCCATGGCCCAGACGACGCCGCCGGCTCAACCGCCGGCTCAACCCACGGGGCAGCCGCCGGTTACCCCCGCGCCAACCGGTGCGACGCAGGGGGAGCAGGCCGCCGAGACGGACGACGAGGACGAGGTCGAAACCATCACGGTTACAGCGGACCGTACTGCGCCGCGGACCTCGATCGATTCCGTCAGCTACAGCCTGGCGAATGATCTTCAGGCGACGACCGGCAGCCTGGCCGATGCGCTGCGTAACATTCCCTCGGTTGATGTCGATCCGAACGGCAATGTGTCGCTGCGCGGCGACGGCAACGTCACCATCCTGATCGACGGTCGCCCATCGGCGCTGATGAGCGGCCCGGGACGTGCCCAGGTCATCCTGCAAACGCCGGCCAGTCAGTTCGCGCGCATCGAGATCATGACCAATCCTTCGGCGGCCTATCGCCCGGACGGGTCGGGCGGCATCATCAATCTGGTATCCCAGCCCAACGCCGTGCGCCCGGATGAAACCGAAAGCGGATCGGTACGGGCGAACGTCGGGACCGAAGGCCGCTATAATCTCGGGGCCAGTGCGGCGGTGACACGCGGCGACCTGGTGCTCACCGGCGACGTCGGCCTGCGCCATGACAATCAGAACTTCTCGACGCGGCGGGAGCGCGAACGCTACGACAGCGGTAGTGGATCCTGGCTCGACAGCGTCTATCAGCAAGAGGTCGAGGCCCCGTCTGACAGCAGTTATGTACGCCTGGCGGCGGAGTATCGCGTCAACGAACAGGTCCAGTTGAACGGCGAGCTGCGCCGTCACGCCTTCGAGAGCGACGGCACCGGAACCGCAACCTTTGAAGAGAATGACGCCTTCGGTGCGCCGGCCATCGCCTACGAAAGATTGGGCCAGGGCGGATATTCCGGCGAGTTCGGCGGTGCAACAGCCCGTGTCCTGCGCCAGTTCGGCGAAGGGCACGACTGGACCACAGAGGTTCGCTACGACACCTCGAGTTTCGAAAACCGGCAGGAGGGCCAGACCTCCTACATCCTGCCGGCGCTCGCGGGCTTCTACGAAGTCGTCGACAACGATCAGGGTACTGACAGCTGGAACTTCTCGACAATTTACAACCGCCCCTTGGGTGAGGATCAGAAGCTGCGCCTGGGCTATGAGGCGGAGCTCACCCAGCTCGATTTGTCCAATGTCGTTCTGCGGGGCGCGACCTCGGCCACGGCTGTCGTGGACCCGACCTCGACCAATGATTTCGAGGCCGATCAGGTCGTCCATGCCTGGTATGGAACCTACGAGCGTCCCTTGAGTGAATCCTTCGCCGCCCAGTTCGGCTTGCGGCTGGAGTACGCGACCCGCGACATCAACCAGATCACCCAGGGCATCACGGCCTCCAGCGACTATTTCCGCGTCTATCCGACGATGCACGTCGAATACACGTTGTCGGAAACCCAGACGTTGCGCGCCAGTTACAGCCGTCGCGTTCAGCGGCCACAGCCCGAACAGCTCAATCCATTTGTCGTCTATGTCGATATCGACAACCGTGCATCGGGTAACCCCGACCTGCTGCCGCAGGTGACGGACTCCTATGAGCTGAGCTGGCTCAATCGTTCAAACCGCCAGTTCTATCAGGCGACACTCTATTATCGTGACACATCCGATGCCTTCACCAGTGTCGCGACGGACCTCGGGGGTGGCGTGTTGCTGACGCGACCGGAGAACGCCGGATCGAGCCGGTCGATCGGGCTGGAGCTGGTCGCCAATGGCCGTTTGCTGCCGACGTTGCGCTACAACGTCAGCCTCAATGCCTCCCATCAGCAGATCGATGTTTCAAATCTGGGCTTCGGAAGCCAGGTCGACGGCACGACCGTAAGTGGGCGCGGCAGCTTGAACTGGCAGCCGACCGAGGCGGACTTCTTCCAGCTGGGGGCCTTCTGGAGAGGTGACAGCATCTATGCCCAGGGCCGTCGCGAAGGCGGTGGCATGGTCAATTTCGGCTATCGTCGCAAGCTGAACGAGCGTCTGTCGTTGAGTTTCACTGTGCGTGATGCCCTGAACACGATGCAGAACGTCTCCTACTATGAGACGCCGACGCTTCGGGACCGGTCCGAAAGCGAGTTCGGAGGTCGGTCAGCCTTCATCGGTCTGACCTGGACATTCGGCAACACCCAAGGTCGACCTCAGCAGCCCCAGTTCGACTTCTCCACGGGGCCGGGCCCGCAGTAATGGGGGTGTGAGGCCGGCCTAGTGCCGGCCGCCGGTCCGCTCACGCCAGCGCGCCAACTCCGCCTCATAGCGCGCCTGGGCGGCGGCGGTGGCGGCGGCCTCGGCCTCGTACTCGGCTTGAGCCTGAGCGTGAGCGGCGCGTGCGGCCTCGAATTCGGCCTGTTCCCTCTCGAACCGCGCAGTCTCGGCCTCATTGGCGGCGACGATCTGGGCGTCTCGCTCCAGGACGGCGTTGTTCAAGCGCTCCGTCTCCGCACGCTCGAGTTTGTCGATGTCGGCCGCACTCAGACCCGGCGGGTAGCCACCCGTGTCCTGAGCCAGGGCGGGACCGGCTATCATTGCGACAAAGAGGGCGAGGGCGGCAATCCTGAGCGGCGACATGGCATACTCCCTAGGGTCGGCGTACGGCGACGCCCCATCATGTCGGAACCGCCGGCCGGCGCAAGGCGGCCCGGAGTTTACCTAGGGTGACGCTTGGCACCGGTCCCGCGCGGGGTTATCGATCACCCAACCCATTTCTGGAGGACCCCCATGCCCGATCTCGCCGAAGTCACCGAACAAATCCGCGCCCGCGTCAGCGCGGCGGGTCCGCTGGCCAAGTCCTACAAGCTGGACTTTGGCGACCTGGGCAAGATCCACATCGCCGACGGTGCCGTGTCGAATGAGGATGGCCCGGCCGACTGCACGATCCACATTGATTTCAACGATTTCCTTTCTCTGGCCAGCGGTCAGCTTGATCCGATGGGAGCCTTCATGTCGGGCAAGATGAAGATCGATGGCAACCCGATGGATGCTCTGGCGCTCCAGCCCGTTCTGAAGGGCTAGGATGGATTTCCGGCCGACCGACCGGGCGAAGGCCTGGGGAGAGCGTCTCGACGGCTTCATCCGCGAGCGGGTGGACCCCCGGATTCCAGAGTATTGGCAGGCGATCCACGCCAATGATCGCGAGCAGCCGGCCATCATGGAGACCATGAAGGCCGAGGCCCGCGAGGCCGGCCTGTGGAATCTGTTCCTGCCGGGCGAGGCGCATGACGGTTTCGGCGGCGCGGGCCTGACAAATCTGGAGTATGCGCCCCTGGCCGAGCGCATGGCCTATTCAGGCCTTTGGGTGCCGGAGGTGTTCAACTGCAATGCCCCGGACACCGGCAATATGGAGGTGCTGCACCTCTATGGAGATCAGGCCCAGAAAGACCGCTGGCTGCGGCCGCTGCTGGCCGGAGAAATCCGTTCAGCCTTCCTGATGACAGAGCCGGGTGTCGCCTCTTCGGACGCCACCAACATCGAAACTCGCATCGAGCGCGACGGCGATCACTATGTCATCAATGGGCGCAAATGGTGGTCGACCAACATGGCGCACCCCAATGTCGCGGTGACCATCGTCATGGGCAAGACCGACCCGGACGCCAGCACTCACCAGCAGCAGAGCCAGATCCTGGTGCCGGTCGACGCGCCCGGTTTTCGCGTCGAGCGGATGCTGAGTGTCTTTGGCTATGACGAGAAGCCCTATGGTCACGCTGAGGTGGTTCTCGAAAACGTGCGCGTGCCCGCCGAAAACCTGATTGCCGGTGAGGGACGAGGATTCGAGATCGCGCAGGGGCGGCTAGGCCCGGGCCGTATTCACCACTGTATGCGGGTCATCGGCTGTGCTGAACGGGCGCTGGATCTGATGGTTGTACGGCTCCTCAGCCGAACCGCCTTCCGCAAGAAGATCGGCGAGCATTCGGTGTGGGAGCAGCGGGTTGCCGAAGCCCGGACCAATATCGAGATGTGCCGGCTATTGGTTCTCAAGGCGGCCTGGATGATGGATGTGGCCGGTGCCAAGAACGCTCGCTCGGAGATCGCGCAGATCAAGGTCGCCGCTCCGCGCATGGCGCTGAAGGTCATCGACGACGCCATCCAGGCCTTCGGCGGTGCCGGCGTTTCGGCGGACACACCGCTGGCTGAACTGTACGCCACGGTGCGGACCCTGCGGATCGCGGACGGTCCCGATGAGGTTCACAACCGCACAATTGCGCGCATGGAGTATGCGCGATTTGGCGGACGTCCCTAGGGTTGCAGAAAATCCACAGCTGGCAGTTGTCAGGTTTGGCTCTCTTGGCGACTTCAATTTCCTGAGGCACGGTTGGTGCCAGTCAGGGAACTGGAGCCATGGGGGTCATACAGTTCAGCCAGGGAGCTTCGCGCGGGCGTGACCTTGAGTCACCCGAAGCGATGCTGGATGCCAAGCTGCGTTTGATGCAGTCGGAGCGCGCGCGTCCGTCGGGTGCGCCGCACATTCTGCCGGACCTGACAACCTTGCCGCAATCTGGAGCACGTCCGGCTGAACTGGACGCTGTCGAAGTCAGCGATCCGGCGCATATCGGTTGCTCGCGATGGTCGTGGCGGCCCGCGTCGCTTCGCGTCTAGAAGCAGCGCGCGTCGAGCGGACGCGTCTGGACTCCAGCCCCTAGGGACGGGTTCCGGGGTGTTGTCGCGTCGTTCGCGATGACTCGCCGCCTTTGCGGCCGGCCGCCGCAGCCAGGTCCCGGTCCTGGGAGAAGCTTCTTTTCTCGCTCGGTACGCTGGCACCGCCCTTGCGGGCGATCTCGCGCTGGCGAGCAGGATCCATCGACGCAAAGCCTCGCCTTGACCCCTTGCGACTTGGGCCGCTTGGATCTTCAGCCATCGTCGACCTCCGCCTTCCAGAGTTTCAGATGATTGAACAACCCATGGGTGGATATAGGGTTCCCTGGACTCCTGGTTTGATCAGAGCCGGTGGCGGCTCAGATGAGGCCAAGCCGCCGGACGGCAGCTTCCAGGTCGGCGTCTGAGTAGGGTTTGGTGACGATTTCGGCACCGAGAGCCGGCGGTACCCTGTCGCTGATGGTGCTCGGCTCGTAGCCCGTTGCGATGATGATGCCGATCGCCGGGGACGCCGTCCTGATGTCGGCCGCCAGGGCACCGCCGTCCCTGTCTGGTAGCCCGAGGTCAATGACCGCGAGCCGCGGTTCCTCGCGCGATACGGCCTCGAGAGCCTCGGCGGCCGAGGCGGCGATCTCGACATGAAAACCGAGCGCTGTCAGCGCGGCTTCGGCGACGATCGCCACGAGGGCCTCGTCTTCGATCAGCAAAGCGCGCACGCAGAGCCCCCAGTACTCACAACCGTAGCAGCCCCGACGCCAAACTGTCCCAGACCCCTAGCCGCCGCAAGCAGAAATCACCTCTTGCGGGCATTGATCGCGCGATCCGAGACGAAGGGGTTTGAGCGACGTTCGTCGCCGAACGTGGACATCGGTCCGTGGCCGGGAACAAAGGCTACGTCGTCTCCAAGCGGCCAGAGTTTGGTTGTGATAGCGTCGAGCAGGTCGTCGAGGTTTCCCTTGGGAAAGTCCGTGCGGCCGATCGACCCCTGGAACAGCACGTCGCCGACCTGGGCGAAACGGGCCGCCTGATTGAAGAAGACGACGTGGCCCGGCGTATGTCCGGGGCAATGGATGACGTCCCAGGTCGTCTCGCCCAGCGTCACCGTGTCGCCGTCAGCCAGCCACCGGTCTGGGGTGAAGCCGCGCGCCTCGGGCATTCCATAGGCCTTGCTCTGCTGCTCAATGCCGTCGATCCAGAACTGATCGTCCGGGTGCGGCCCCTCGATCTGGAGCCCGGACTTTTCCTTGAGCTCGGCGGCACCGCCGGCGTGGTCGAGGTGGCCGTGGGTGATCCAGATCTTGTCCAGCGTCAGTCCGCGCCGGGCAATCTCGACCAGGATGGAATCGACTGATCCGCCCGGGTCGATGACCGCAGCCTTGTTGGTGGCGGTGCACCAGACGACGGTGCAGTTCTGTTGCAGCGGGGTGACCGGCGCGACGAAGACGCCGATGGGGGAGGGGGAGGTCATGTCTGACAGATAGCGACCTGACCCCAAAAAGAAAGAAGCCCGGAGGGTCGCTCCGGGCTTCGATCATTCAGGGCGATCAGTCCTGGTCGGACCGGTCGTTGAGGTCCGCGCCGGGCATCGGCGGGACCGGGATGCCAGGTGCGTCCGGATCGTCTTCGTGGACATCGATGATGCCGCGACCGACGTGGCTCTTACGGAAGCCGTAGATGAAGTAGATCACCAGGCCGATGCCGCCCCAGATCGGCAGGACCATCTTGGCGTCGTGCGGCAGGTTCCAGAACAGGAAGGCGCAGCCGAACGCCGCGATCGGCGCGATGACCCAGACCAGCGGCACGCGGAACGGACGATGCCGGTTCGGATCCTTTACCCGCAGCATCATCACCGCAATCGCCACCATGAAGAAGGCGAACAGGGTGCCCGAGTTGGAGATGTCGGCCAGCTGGCCGACCGGGAACAGGGCACCGGCGATGGCCACCGCGATACCTGTGAACAGGGTCACGATGTACGGCGTTTTCCACTTGGGATGGATGCGGGCGAACGATTCCGGCAGCAGGCCGTCACGCGCCATCACGAAGAAGATGCGGGTCTGGCCATAGATCATCATCAGGATGACCGAGGGCAGGGCCAGCATGGCGGCGGTGCCCAGGGCGTTGCCGACGACGGGCCAGTTGATCTCGCGCAGGACGTGGGCCAGGGCCTCGTTCGAGCAGACCAGGCGGTTGGCGTTGTCGGCCAGCTGACAGGCGGCGATGAAGGCCGGCGAGCCGGGCTGAACTGCTTCACCGGCGGGGCCGACGACGGGCTGAGCGCCGATGGCGCCGATCGCGCCGATGGCGACCAACAGGTAGAAGATCGTGCAGATGGCCAGCGAGCCGATCAGGCCGATGGGCACGTTGCGCTGGGGGTTCTTGGTCTCTTCGGCGGCGGTCGAGACGGCGTCGAAGCCGACGTAGGCGAAGAAGATCGAGGCCGCGGCGCCGACGACGCCCAGGCCCGTAGTGCCTTCAGGTCCAAACCAGCCGTTCGGCGTAAAGGGCGAGAAGTTGCCGGTGTTGATGACCGGCAGGGTCAGGGCGATGAAGGCGGTCAAGGCGGCCACTTTCACGGCCACCAGAATGGCGTTGACGCGGGCCGATTCTGTGGTGCCGATCATCAGAAGGGCGGTCACCGCCAGGGCCACGATAATGGCCGGGATATTGACCAGGCCGACCGAGAAGTCAGGCGACGGGATCCAACCGTTCATGCTCCAGGCTGGCCCGGCCGATAACATATCAGGCCAATCGAACCCCAAGGCGCTTTCTATCAGGCCCATGAAATAGCCGGACCAGCCGACCGAAACGGCCGAGGCGGCGACGGCGTACTCGAGGATAAGCGCCCAGCCGACCATCCAGGCCAGCAGCTCGCCCATGACGGCGTAGGTATAGGTGTAGGCCGAGCCCGAAACCGGGGCCATCGAGGCCAGTTCGGAGTAACATAGCGCGGCCACGGCGCAGACGGCGCCGGCGATCACGAAGCTCCACATCATGCCCGGGCCGGCCTTTTGCGAGGCGGCGGCGGTGAGCACGAAGATGCCGGTGCCGATGATGGCCCCGATCCCCAGCAGCGTCAGCTGGACAGCGCCCAGCGACCGGTGAAGCGATTTCTTTTCAGCCGTAGCCAGAATCGCATCGAGCGATTTAACGCGCCACATACAGTCCCTCCCTGCGCGACCCCCTGTCGCGCTAAAGCCGGGAAGCTAGTCCCGGGGGCCTTGGCTGGCAACGCTTCATTGGCAGGGGCGTGGCTTTCCGGTTGGGGCCCAGCCGAGATAGATGAGATTCATGCTCTCAGGTTTGCCGATTTTTGACGCCGTGCCAGCCCTGTTGTCGGCCCTGGCAAACGGGAACCGAGCAATCCTCGTCGCACCGCCGGGGGCCGGCAAGACGACCGTAGTGCCGCTGGCGATCAAGGATGAGGCCTGGCTGGCTGGCGGGCGGATCATCATGCTCGAGCCGAGGCGGCTAGCGGCGAGAGCGGCGGCGCGGCGGATGGCCCAGATGCTCGGCGAGCCAGTCGGCGAGACGGTCGGCTATCGCGTGCGGATGGAGAGCCGCGTCAGCGCCCGCACCCGCATTGAGGTGGTGACCGAGGGGGTCTTCACGCGGATGATCCTGAACGATCCGGGGCTCGAAGGCGTCGGTGCGGTGCTGTTCGACGAATTCCATGAACGCAGCCTCGATGCGGATCTGGGACTGGCCTTGACGGTTGAGGCTCAGAACCTGCTGCGACCCGATCTGAGACTGGTGGTGATGTCGGCGACCCTGGATGGAGCGTCGGTATCCGCGCGGCTTGACGCACCTGTGATCGAGAGCCTTGGTCGAACCTTTCCAGTTGGGACACACTACCTCGGACGCCCCGACCGGCTCGAGGACGGGGTCGTACGCGCGGTCCAGGCGGCCTTGGCCGGCGAAACGGGCTCGATCCTGGTTTTCCTCCCCGGCCAGGGCGAAATCCGGAGGGTGGAGGCGATGTTGGCCGAACGGATCAGGGACCCGTCTGTGATCGTGGCCCCGCTGTATGGCGCGCTGGATTTCAAGGCGCAGGATCTGGCGATCAGCGCGCCTCCGCCCAATCGACGCAAAGTGGTGCTGGCGACGTCGATCGCTCAGACCAGCCTGACCATCGACGGAGTGAGCGTGGTCATAGACAGTGGCCTGGCGCGCGTACCGCGATTTGACCCGGGATCGGGCCTGACGCGCTTGAAGACCGAACGCGTGTCGCGGGCCTCGGCCGATCAGCGGCGCGGGCGCGCGGGGCGTACAGGGCCGGGAGCCTGCTACAGACTCTGGGACGAGGAAGCGACTCGCGGCCTGGCCGCGTTCGACCGACCAGAGATCCTGGAAGCCGACCTTTCGGGACTAGTGCTGGATCTGGCCCGCTGGGGCGCGCGAACCACCGATGGCCTGCTGTTCCTCGATCCGCCGCCCAAGGGAGCCTGGGATCAGGCCGTCAATCAGCTCAAAGGGATCCGGGCGCTCGATCCTCAAGGACGCTTGACCAGCCATGGGGAGGCCATAGGCGGCCTGCCGCTGCCGGCAGCCCTGGCCCATATGCTCGTCCGGGCCGGCGAGCGCGGCCAGGCGGAGACGGCCGGTCAGATTGCTGTCCTGCTGACTGAGCGTGGTCTGGGCGGCCATGAGGTGGATCTGGCCCACCGCCTGCAACGATTGCAGCGTGACGGCTCGCCCCGCGCCCGTGAGGCAATGTCTCTGGCAGGGCGCTGGGCACGACTTGCGGGTGCCGGGAAGCCGGCCAGCAAGGCTCCGGACGACGCCGGCCTGTTGCTGGCCGAAGCCTTCCCGGACCGGATCGCCAAGGCGCGCGGCAAACCAGGCGAGTTCGTGCTGGCCTCTGGACGTGGCGTGTTTCTCGAGCCGACCGAGGCCCTCGCGCGGCAGACATGGCTGGCTGTCGGGGAACTCGGCGGAGGGGTCGATCGAGACCGCGTCCTCCTGGCAGCCGGCCTGGACGAAGAGGACGTCAAGGTTCGATTCGGTGACGCTCTGACGGTCGAGGACCGGCTTGACCTGGAAGCCCCTGGCGGAGCGACGGCCCTTCGCGTGACCCGTCTCGGCGCAATCGTTGTCGAGGAACGGCGGATCGACCGACCTGACCCTCAACTCATCGAGGCCGCTCTGATGGCCGAGGTCCGTAGAAAGGGCCTGGGCATCCTGCCCATTGGAGAGGCAACACAGGGTTTGCGCGCGCGCATCGCCTTCCTCGCAGCGACGGACGATGCCTGGCCGGATCTGTCCGATACGGTCTTGATGGGTGGTTTGGAGCAATGGCTGGGGCCGGTCTTGAGCGGGCGGCGGCGGCTGGCCGACCTGGGTGACAACGAACTGATGGCTTCGATCCGCTCCCAGATTCCCTGGGACATGATGCGTCGACTGGACGCCGAGGCTCCCGAGCGATTTGAGGCCCCGACCGGTTCGAGGCTGAAGATCGACTATGCGGCAGAAGCCGGCCCGACCGTTTCAGTCCGGGTGCAGGAGCTGTTCGGGCTATCGCACCATCCCACGGTGGGACCCGGCCGCACGCCGTTGGTGTTCGAACTTCTGAGCCCGGCGCACCGTCCGATCCAGCTGACTCGCGACCTGCCTGGATTCTGGAAGGGCTCATGGAGCGCAGTTCGCAGCGAGATGCGTGGGCGCTATCCCAAACACGTCTGGCCCGAGGACCCGGCGTCCGCCGCCGCCACAACCCGGGCCAAGCCAAAAGGGACCTAGCGGGCTTTCGCCTTCCAGGCAGGAAAGCTGACATCCAGGGGCGGCACCTGATCAGGCCGACAAAGCTCTACCATCAGCGGCCCGATCTCCGCGGGTTCGGGATGCTGCATCGGATCCTCGCCGGGATAGGCCTGGGCGCGCAGGCGCGTGCGCATCCGGCCTGGGTCGACGACGGCCAGCCGGATCGGTGTGTTCTCGATCTCATCGGCCCAGCACTTCACCATCACCTCGGCCCCGGCCTTGGTCGCAGCATAGGCCCCCCAGAAGGCCTTGGGAGCATGGGCGACGGAACTGGTGACATAGACGACCCGCCCCGCGTCAGAGGCGCGCAGCAGGGGTTCGAACGACCGGATCAGTCGATAGACACCAGTGAAGTTGATCTTCTCGATCTTGGCAAACTCTCGCGGTTCGGCGTGGCTAACCGGCGTCAGACCGCTGGTCCCCAGGATGGCCGCGGTATGGATCCAGGCATCAATCCGGCCAAATCGTTCGAATATCGCGCCGCCCAGACGGTCGATGGCCCCACCGTCGACCAGATCGAACGGCACCAGCGTCGCTCGCTGTCCCGTCGCCGCCAGAATCTCGTCGTCGAGCTCTTCCAGCCCGCCCTGCGTGCGAGCGCAGGCCACGACATGAGCCCCTGCTCGGGCCAGGTCCAGGGCGGCCGCATAGCCGATGCCGCGCGATGCGCCGGTGACGACCGCGATGCGGTCCTTGAGGGGGAGTTCGTCAGACATGGCGCGGCTGATAGCCGAGCCTCAGGCGCTCACCAACAGCGAAAGCTGCCGGGCGACGACATCGTTGCCGCCGGCGGCGATCTCACGATCGAGCAGGCGGGTCGGATACTCGCCAGTGAAATAGTGATCGGTGAACTGCGGATTGGCGTTGTCACGCCCCGGTTCGCCGACGGCGCGGTAAAGGCCGTCGATGGACAGGAAGCCCAGACTATCGACTTCCAGGGCCTGGCGCATTTCTTCCAGGCTCATGCGGGCCGCCATCAACTGGTCGCGGTCCGGCATATCGATGCCGTAGAAATCCGGGAACCTGAGCTCAGGGCTGGCCGAGCGCAGATGAACTTCCTTCGCCCCGGCCTCCCGCACCGCGCGTACCAGCTTGAGCGAGGTGGTGCCGCGCACGATGGAATCGTCGATCAGCACAACGCGTTTTCCGGCCAGGGCCGCGCGATTGGGGCTGTGTTTCATCCGCACGCCGCGCTGGCGAGCACCCTGGCTGGGCTGAATGAAGGTCCGACCGAGATAGTGGCTGCGGATGATTCCCATCTCGAATGGAATGCCGCTCTTCTGGGAATAGCCCAGGGCCGCCGGCACGCCGGAGTCGGGGACGGGCACCACGATGTCGGCCTCGACGGCGTGTTCTGTCGCAAGGCCTCGGCCCATGGCCTTTCGGACCTCATAGACCGAACGTCCGTTCACAATGGAATCCGGCCGCGAGAAATAGACGTATTCGAACAGGCAGGGGCGCGGATCCCTGGCCTGGAGGGGCTTGAGCGAGCGCAGGCCCTCGCGGTCTATGACCACAACTTCGCCGTGCTCAATGTCGCGCACAAAGGTCGCGCCCATCATGTCGAGGGCACAGGTCTCTGACGCCAGCACGAAGGCGTCGCCAAGTCGACCGAGCACGAGCGGCCGGATGCCCAGCGGATCCCGCGCGCCGATCATCTTGTGGCGGGTCTGGGCGACCAGGGCATAGCCGCCTTCGATGGCCCCCAGGGCGTCGATGAAACGGTCGACGATCTTGGCTTTGCGGCTGCGGGCGATGAGGTGGAGGATGACCTCAGAATCCGAGGTCGACTGGAAGATCGAGCCCTCGCTGACCAGTCGGTTCCGCAAGAACAGGAAGTTGGTCAGATTGCCGTTGTGGGCGATGGCGATGCCGCCGGAATCCAGGTCGGCATACATCGGCTGGATATTGCGATCCGACGATCCGCCGGCGGTGGAATAGCGGGTGTGTCCGACCGCTGCCTCGCCGGGCATCCGGGTCGACAGATCCGAGCCGCCAAAGACGTCTCCGACCAGTCCGCGCTGGCGCTCGGTGTGGAACATCTCGGATTTGACGCTCGCGATGCCGCAGGCTTCCTGTCCTCGGTGCTGCAATGCGTGCAGGCCCAGAGCGACAATGGAGGACGCTTCGTCCTCGGGGGCCCCCCAGACGCCACAAACACCGCATTCGAGGCGCAGGATATCGTCGTCGTCGGGATCACGATGCAGAGGAGCGTTGCCGCTGGGGAGGGCGGTCATGGCTGGTGTCCAGTTTCCGAAGGCGGCTCGTTAGCCAGAGATTGCGGCTGGTCCGTGGCACCGCGCCGCGCAGAGTCGATGACGACCGGTGCCACCTGGTCGGCGGCGCGCCCGATGTCCGGCAGAATCGCCTGAATCAGGCGTGCGGCACCGTCGCTGAGTGGATAGACGGCCGACCGGGTCAACCAGCCCGGCGGCGGATTCGGTGTGCTCGAGGCGAAGACGACCAGATGCACCACTCCGAGAAGGATAAGGGCGCGAAGCGAGCCGAAGGCGACCCCAAGGGCGCGATCGAATCCCGACAGTGCGCTTTCACGAAGGGATCGGCCAAGTGCCGCCCCAACCAGGCGGACGCCAAAATAGACCGCTAGAAAGGTGACGACGGCGGCCAGGACGGTTCCGACCCAGTCGGGATCGAAGATGCCCCGAAAAACCGGCCCTGTCGCCGGCAGTCCGATCAGGGCGATCAGGGCCGCAAGGATGAAGGACAGGAAGGTGATGATCTCGCGCGCGCCACCGCGCACCCATCCGGCCATGGCTGAAAAGACGATAACGACAAGGGCGAACAGATCGTAGCCGGTCATGCGCGCGGAACCTGGGAACTGAACGCCCCATCATCAATGCGCTGCACCGCTTCGGCAAGGCGTGACACCGAATTGACCGCCAGGATGCCGCTCTCGGAGGCCTGGGCCGGTGCGAGCGCCGCGTCAAAGCCCAGTTTTCGAGCCTCTTTCATCCGCGATTCCATGCGGTTGACCGGGCGGATCTCACCCGAAAGACTGATCTCACCAAAGACAACCATTCCGTCAGGAAGTGGCCGGTCCAGTGCGGACGATACCAGGGCGACGGCGGCGGCGAGGTCGGCGGCAGGCTCGGAGATTCGCAGACCGCCCGCCACGTTGAGATAGACATCCTTGTCGCCGAACCCCACGCCACAGCGGGCTTCAAGGACGGCCAGCACCATGGCCAGCCGCCCGTTGTCCCAGCCTACGACGGCCCGACGAGGGGTTCCGTAGGCCGAGGGTGCGACCAGGGCCTGGACCTCGACGAGGACGGGGCGCGAGCCTTCGATTCCGGCAAAGACGACCGAGCCGGCGGCGCGTTCGCCGCCTTCACCCAGAAACAGGGCGGAGGGGTTGGGCACCTCGATCAGACCGCGATCACCCATTTCGAAAACGCCGATCTCGTCGGTGGCTCCGAAACGGTTCTTGCCCGCGCGCAGAATCCGGAACGGATAGCCGCGCTCGCCTTCAAACGAGAGGACGGCATCCACCATGTGTTCGACGACGCGGGGGCCGGCGACCTGGCCGTCCTTGGTGACGTGGCCGACCAGTACGACGGCGACGCCGCGCTTCTTGGCAAAACGGACCAGCTCGCCCGCGCAGGCGCGAACCTGGGTGACGGACCCAGGGCCGGCCTCATGCGAGTCTGACCACAGGGTCTGCACGGAATCGACGATGACCAGATCAAAGCTGTCGCGTTTCAAACCATCGAGGATTTCGCGCAGCGACGTTTCAGCCGCCAGATTTACGGGGGCCTCGGCCAGGCCCATGCGAGCGGCTCGCGACCGGATCTGCTCGACCGCTTCCTCTCCGGAGATATAGGCGACACGCGCTCCACGCGCAGCGGCCTGAGCCGTCACCTGGAGCAAGAGGGTCGACTTGCCGACACCTGGATCGCCTGAGAGCAGGATCGCCGAACCGGGAACGACGCCGCCACCGCAGACCCGGTCAAACTCCGCCACACCGGTCGCCAGCCGTGGTGGCTCAGGATTGTCCGAGCGAAGATCTTCAAACGCCAGGCCTCGCGCACGGCTGGGCTTCAGGGCACCCGGAGGGCGGCTCTGGGTTTCCTCTACGAGCGTGTTCCAAGCCTGACAGGCCCCGCACTGGCCGGACCATTTGTGGTGAACCGCGCCGCAGGACTGACAAACATAGATCGCACCGTCGCGGGCCATGACCAGTTCTCTAGCAGAGACGGATCGATTCCGCCGCGCCCCGATTGGCGCGGCCCTGCGTCAGGCCCGGTCGGACCGGCATCTAGTCTTCCAGAGTCACCTGGCGCGTGTTGCCCTGATCGCTGGTCGCGGTCACCGTGACGCCGGGGCGCAGGGATCCATCCCAGGGCCAGCATTCACGCGCGCGGCCGGGCCAGTCGAAGCAGAGCTGGTCGTTCTGGAGCGACCACATCCCGGTGATGTGCTGATTGCCTATCATCAGATGCGCTACCCCATCGGCTTCGAACGACACGATGGTCGTCGTGCCGTCCGGCGCGACGGAGCGAACCGAATGTCCAACCAGGCTGTCTGCGCCGGGCTGGGCCAGAGCACCGGACGCGGCAAGCAGGCTGACAGCGGCAGCCAGGAAAAATCTCTTCATGATGTCCTCCCCATTGTCGCCGTCAGGGCGACACCCTCCGAAGACCTTGTGAGCCGGTCAGGAGCCTGTCAATCCGCGTCGGTCAGCCGACATAGACGCGCGGCACGCGCGGGTTGACCGAGGTCAGGAGTTCATAGGCGATGGTACCGCAATCGGAGGCGGCGTCGTCGATCGCACGGTGTGGGCCGAACAGTTCGATCGGTTCGCCGGCCGCGACGGCCAGATCCGTCACATCCACGGCCAGCAGATCCATTGAGACGCGACCGAGGATCGGACGCAGCTCATCGGCGACCCAGACCTTGCCGTCCGGATAGTTCGAGCGGAGCACTCCGTCCGCATAACCGACTGCCGCAATGGCAACCTTGCGGGGTTGCGACGCCGAATATCCTCGGGCGTAGCCGACCGTCTCGCCCTCAGGCACGTCGCGGACCTGAATCACTTCGGCGCGGAAGGCGGCGACGGCCTTCAGGCGTGAATCTGTCCGGCCTTCAGGCCCGCCTCCGTAGAGGCTGATGCCGGGGCGCAGAGCGTCGAACCCATAGTCCGGACCGAGGAATACGCCGCCGGAATTGGCAAAGGAACGCACAGTTTCCGGATAGCGGCGGCTGACCAGTTCAAAGGCGGCGCGCTGCGCCGCGTTCATGGCGTCACTGGGGTCGTCGGCACAGGCGAGATGGCTCATGACCATATCGAGTCCGGCAAAGGGTTCAGGTGCATCCTCAGGCCGGATGCCCAGCCGATTCATGCCGGTGTCTATATGCAGGGCGCAGGAGCCGCCGTCTGACCCGAGCCATCGGCGGATCTGCTCGGGCGTGTTCAAAACGGGGCGAAGCCGGGCGGCCTGGAGCCGCAGGATATCGAGCGGCCCGCATCCGTCCATGACGTAGATGTTTGGCCTGGACCCCAGCGTCTGGCGTAGGGCTTCGCCTTCGGCCAGCCGGGCCACGAAGAAGGTGTCGGCCCCCTCCATCATCAGCTTGCGGGCGACGGCGGCGGCCCCCAGGCCATAGGCGTCGGCCTTGACCACGGGGTGCACTGGAGCGCCTCCCATCCGCTCGAGCGTGTGGAAGTTGGCCGTGAGGGCGCTGAGGTCGACGATGAGTTTGGCCGGGGAGGGCATTCAGGCCTTATGCCTCAAGCGCCGCGTGGCACAAGTCTAGCGGTTGAACCAGGCCTTCATCGACGCCATCAACTGCGGCACGTCATCGACGACTTCAAAGGTTTCCAGGAACCAGTCCGGGGTCATGCCGGTCGAAACATTGTTGTGGAACAGCTCGATAAGGGCATCCCAGAAGCCCTCGGTGTTGACGAACCAGATCGGCTTGAGATGCAGATTGAGCCGGCGCCAGGACATCAGTTCGATGGCCTCTTCCAGGGTGCCGATCCCGCCCGGCAGGACCACGAAAGCCTCTGAGGCGTCGTACATCATGGCCTTGCGCTCATGCATCGTCTCGACCACCACGGTTTCGACCTCGTCGAGCAGGCGTTCCTTAGCTCGCAGGAAATCGGGCATGATCCCCAGAACCCGTCCGCCCGCCTCGTGGGCGGCCCGGGCCGTCGTGCCCATCAGGCCGACACCGCCGCCGCCATAGACCAGCCTGAGGTCTTCCTGCGCCAGAGCAGCGCCCAGTTCGCGCGCGACCTGTTCGAAGATAGGCTTGCCGCCCATGGACGAACCACAGAAGACGCAGACCGATTCAAGGTGGGCGGGGGGCTGGGCCAAGTGTCGTCCTTTTGCGTCGGTGGATGTTTCCATCCGGGGGCGAAAGCCTCTAGCAAAGGTCGCAGACTTCACCTAGCGGGACGATGACAATGCGCAGACTGTTGGTGGTGCTGGGGCTCATCCTGGCCGGATGCGCGCCGGACGCAGCTCCTGCGGACGTGTCTGCGGAGACACCGACCTACACCGCCCCACCCGTGGCGGAGAGAGTTTCCGTTTCACCCGAGGGCCAATTGACCATCTCAGGCCGAACGGGACCGGATGAGCGGGTCCGGATCATCCAGATGGATGGGACGGCGCATGGCGGAACGGCCGATGGCAATGGTGCCTTTTCGATCGCCATACCGGCGGGCGGCGACGAAGACCTGCTGTTCAATCTGAGCGTCGAGCGTGCCGGCCAGTCTGTATCCAGCGACGGATGGCTGTTCTCTCCTGGGCACGCGCCCAATCGATCGGTCATGTTGAGAATCGGGGGGGCGTCGCGCCCGGTTGGCCCAGCGCCACTTCTGGCGGTCCTCGATATGGACGGAGGCGGCGGCGTCGCCCTGGCCGGGCGTTCCACCCCCGGTGCCCGCGTACGCGTCAGCCTGGACGGACAGGATCGGGGCGCGGCCCAGGCCGATGAGACCGGGCTCTGGTTCATGGTGCTGAGTTCGACCGTGAGCGCGGGGCCGCATCAGGTCACGGTCAATGATGGCGAGGACCGCGTCGACCGACGACTGGATCTGCAGCCGCAGCGCGCGTCCGGCCCCTTGGAATCAACCCATTTTCCGGATGCGGTTCGTGTGGTCTGGGCCCTGCCGGGCGGCGGTAATCAGACGACGTGGATCCTTCTGCCCTGATCCTTCCAGGCCGAGCGCCTGCCGGGATGTCGACTAGAGACGATCGGCGATCTTTCGAGCGGCGGTCTGCAGGTCGTCAATGTCGGCCATCTGGCCTTCACCATGCTGTCCCACGGTGCGGTCCGACCAACGAGGGATGGCATGGAAATGCAGATGGAAGACCGTCTGGCCACCGGCCGCCCCATTGAACTGCATGATCGAAACGCCCTCACAGCCCAAGGCGGCCGGCATCGCCGCAGCGATCCGCTGGGTGGCCTGGGCGAGTTCGGCCACGATCTCGGGTTCGGCCTCGATCAGGTTTCGTGCTTGCGACACCTTTGAGATCACGAGCACATGACCTTCGGACTGGGGAAACACGTCCATGAAGGCCAGGATGCGATCATCCTCGAAGACCTTCACTGCCGGTAGCTCGCCGCGCAGAATTCTGGCGAAGACGTTGTCAGGGTCGTAGGTGCCGGTCAGGCTCATGGTAAGATCCGAACTGAATTCAGCGGCAAGGTTACACCGATGGGTGCAGGAGCTGACAAGGCCATGGCGGGGATGACGCCGCGCCAGAAGAAGTGGTTCGCGACCGTTCAGGCCAATTTCGAGGCTCAGACCGGCAAGCCGATCGCTGAATGGCTCGAGATTCTGAAGGCCTGTCCCGCGACGACTTCGGGCAAACAGTCGGCCTGGCTGAGGACTGAATACGGTGTGGGTGTGAACCACGCGGCCTATATTCTGTCCTGTGCCGATACGGCGGGCGAGCCGGGCTGGGATGATCCCGACGGATTGCGGGCCCAGCTCTGGAAGGATGCGAACAGCGAAGCGATTCTGGCAGCCCTGGAAGCCCTGGCGGTGCAAACGGAGGGCGTCGTCATCGGTCAGAGAAAGAGCTTCACCAGCTTCTCCCGATCCGTACAGTTTGCAGCTGTCCGGCCGCTCAAGGGGGGGCGGGCCCTTATCGGCTTCAAGCTCGCCCCTGAGCTGTCGGTGCGACTGGCGGCACCGACGCGCCGGGAAGCCTGGTCCGAGCGGCTGACCGCCGTCGTCGAGATTGATCAGGCCTCGCAGATCGACCCGGACCTTGAGGGTCTTTTCGTCGCCGCTGCGGCGCGAGGCTGAACGGCTGGTCCAGCCGGTGCGAAATGCGATAAGGGGGCGGAATGAATATGCGCATCGACTGGCCCGAATTGTTTTTCTCGTCATCGGGACGGGTCGGTCGGCTGCCGTTCCTCCTGGCGGCGGTCAGTCTGATCGTGATGCTAGCGCTCTATCAGTCGGCGCTGGGCGGCAATGTCTTCACCGGCGTGTTCGCCTATCCGCTGTTGTTCTTTTCGGGGGCGTGCGTGCTGTCCAAGCGGCTGCATGACCGTGGCCGGTCTGGCTGGTGGACGGCCGTGATCTTGTTCGCCTTCATCATGATCTGGCCGCATCCGGAAGGTCTGCTCGACTTCCTCGGCCTGGCCGTGATCGGCTGGGCCTTCGTCGAACTGGCCCTGATGTCGTCGGAGCAGGGGGCCAATCGGTTCGGCCCGAACCCAATGCGGGCGACAATCTAGACCTGAACCCGTCGAGTTGGTTTCGATCTGGTGTTCGTGCTCACCCGCCGGCTCTGAATCCTAGAACTGCACCTGCAGGCGTCACGCGTTTCTGACCCATGAGGCCTGCCATGGTTTCGCGTGCCGACCCATCTGATGCGCACGTGCAAGGCCGCAGGGCTGCGGATACGGCACGGTCGGATTGCACACCGTTGTAGGGGAAATGCCGCCGTTGCTTGTCATATTAGCCATGGTCGCCAAAGGATTGTGCGAAAGCCGGGGTCGCCGGGAATGATCGACGATAGGCAACTACAGATCTGGTTTAATCGAGAGATCTTTCCTCTCGAGGGCGCATTGACGCGGTATATCCGTCGGCATTGGCGCAATGAGTCGGATGTGGGCGATCTTAGGCAAGAAATCTACGTGCGTATCTATTCTTCTGCCAAGCGTCAGCTGCCGGCCCACGCGAGGGCCTTCTTATTCACGACTGCGCGCAATCATCTTATCAACGTCGCTCGTAGTGCCCGCGTAGTCTCGCTGGACATCGTTGCGGATCTTGAGGCCAGCTTTCCAGGCCTGACGAGCGCCGACCTGGATCGGCAGCTGTCCGCCCGGGACGAACTCAGGCGCGTCCAGCTCGGGCTGGAGCGCCTGTCACCACGATGTCGTCAGGTCATGGTGCTGCGTCGCGTCGAGGGTCTGAGTACACGCGAGGTTGCCGAGCGCCTGGGCATCAGTGCCAAGACCGTAGAGAACCAGCTCGTGCACGGAATGCGTGCGTTGACTGATTTCATGATGGGAGGAGAGGGCCGAATTCGCCGATCTGAACACCGCCGGGCGCGGGCAGTCGAGGGCAAGCCATGAGCCGTCGCCAGGATATCGAAGCCACTGCGGCCGCCTGGCTCGCTCGTAAGGCGGATGGCCTCACGGACGAAGAGCGCCATAGCCTGGACGCCTGGCTGGAAGCCGCGCTGGATCACCGGCTGGCCTTCTGGCGGCTCGAGTATGGCTGGAGCAAGGCCGGCCGACTGGCGGCTCTGCGCGGCCCTCCACCGAGGGACGGAGCGCGTTCGGTGCTCCTGCGCTGGGCAACGGTCACGCCTCCTCGATGGCTTCTGGCCGCGGCCGCAAGCGTCGTTGTCGCTGTGGTCGCAGTGGCGGCGTGGCCACGGCCCGAAATCTATGAAACCGACTTGGGAGAGCGTCAGCAGGTCGTCCTCGCAGACGGATCACGGCTGGACCTAAACACCCAGACACGGCTGCGGGCCGACATATCCGGTGAACTGCGGCAAGCCTGGCTTGATCGGGGCGAGGCCTACTTCGCCATTAGGCGAGACGAGTCGCGTCCATTTTTGCTGCATCTCGGCGATCGAACCATCCGCGTGCTGGGGACGCACTTTACCGTCCGGCGCGAAGGCGATGCCGTTCGCGTCGTGGTCTCAGAAGGGCGGGTCAGTCTGTCCGGCGATGGGAACAGCGAGATGGGGACGTTCGTCCTATCGGCCGGTGATGTCGTCACAATCGATGGAGCGTCCCTGCTGCATCGGCAGCAATCCACCGAGCAAATTGACAATCAATTGGCGTGGCGCGGCGGGTTACTTGTGTTCTCGCAAGCGACGCTGGTTGAGGCCGCTGCCGAGTTCAATCGCTATAATCAAACCCAGATCGAGGTTCTGGGAGCGGACGCTCGCGCGTTGCGAATTGGCGGCAGCTTTGAAGCCAACAACGTCGAGGCTTTCGTTAGATTGTTAAGCATCGCCTACGACCTCGATGTCGAGCGCGAGGAGGGGGTCATCAGAATTTCGCAGTAGGCTGTAGGGGGTTTCAAGTCCGCTCTTGTCCCTCCCTATAACGGCCCAAGACGGGCCAGGGGGGAAACATGATCAAGACCAACCCGCTCAAGGCAGTTCTCGCAGGTACCGTGTGTGCCTTTGCACTGGCCGGAGCCGCCGCAGCTCAGACCCGGAGCTTCGATGTAGCCGCAGGCGAACTGCAAATCGCGTTGGAGTCCTACGCACGCCAGGCTGGCATCCAACTGGTCTACCGTATCGAGGACATCCGCGGGCTCCGCACGCGGGGTGTCCATGGCGAAGCTGACGCCGAAGCGGCCTTGGCGCGACTGCTTGCCGACACGGGCCTGACGATCCAACGCGATACCTCGGGCGCGATCGCCATCGTTCACGGTGCCCCGCAGGATAGCCCGGAAGCCGATGCAGCGACCGTTGACGACGTCGTCGTTACCGGCTCGCGCCTGCGCAGTACGTTCGACTCTCCGACGCCGGTAGTGGCCATTGAGCGGGAAGAGCTGCTTGAACAAGGTTACATGGATGTGGCGGAGGCCCTGACCGATACGCCGGGCATCCAGGAATCCGGGTCGCTGGCCAACAGCCAGACCGCGACCCATGCCAACGGCCTGTCGACGGTCGATCTGAGAGGTCTTGGCACGAATCGAACCCTGACCCTGATTGACGGGCACCGCACGGTGTCGAACTCGGTGAGCTCGAATACCGTCAGCCTGAGTACCATCCCCGAGCTGTTTATCGACCGGATTGAGGTGACTACCGGTGGCGGCTCGGCGATCTACGGGGCGGATGCCATCGCCGGTGTAGTGAACGTAATCACCCAGCGTAACCTCCAAGGCGTACGGGCTCGGATCGTCGCCGGTTCGACCTCTGACGGTGGCGGAGATTCTGTCGAGTACTCGATAGCGGCCGGCCAGCGCTTCCTGGATGATCGCCTACGCGTGATGATCGGAGCCACACTGGACCGACAGTTCCGCCTGGCCGCGACCGAGCGCGATTTTGCCCTGGAGTCGATCTCCTACCAGCAGGCCAGCAACACCATCATCACACCCGACCTGTCCACCAGTATCGCCGGCGGGCGATTCAACAGTGGGCGGTGGTTCTACAACGAATCCGGGCTTCGTCCGAACATGGATACGGCCGTAGACGGCTATGAAATTCGTAACGAAAGCACGCTGATCACTCCGCGCGACATCCTCAATGGTGCCGCCAGGTTTGACTTCGACCTGACCAACGACATCCGCCTTTGGGGCCAGGTGATGTATTCGCAGGTTACGACCAACTCCGAGCGTGCCCACGGCACGATCTCCAACACCTCGACGTTTGGCGTGAATGATGAATTCACGCTGGGTCGCCTGTCGCGCACACTACATCCGTTTGCACCGACCGAGATCCGGACCTCGGCCCCGAGCGCGGGCATAGATTTCCGACGTCGCATGGTCGAGGTCGGCCCGAACCGCCTCCACAACGAGCGCGAGACCATCCGCACCTGGTTTGGAGCCGAGGGCACCATCTGGGGTGACTGGGATTGGGACGTTACGTTTGGCTACGCTGTGTACAACGGCAATCAGATCCGTGGGAACACCTTCAATATGCAGCGCGTGCAGTGGGCGCTGGATTCCGAAAACGTCGGCGGTGTGATTCAGTGTCGTAGCGCCGTCGCGCGCGCAGACGGTTGCGTGCCGCTGAACATTTTCGGAGTCGGCTCCATCACGCCCCAAATGGCCAACTATATTCGAGCCAACACCCGCTTCAGCCAGGAGACCGAGCAGTACACGTTTGAAGCCTATATCGCGGGGTCGCCGTTCGAGCTGCCTGCCGGCCCGGTAGAAACGTCCTTTGGCGTGACCAGTCGCCGCGATTCGACGGCGACGACGGGGGACCCACTGATCCTGTCGGGTCTGGCGTCATCATCCTATCTGCCGGAGTTCGAGGGCGAGGTTGGAACCAATGAGATATTTGGCGAGGCCTCGATCCCGTTGCTGGCCGATATTCCCGGCTTTCATCGTCTGGTCCTGAACACTGCCCTACGCGTCGCGAACTACGATCTAGAGGCCGTCGGCACGACCTACAGCTACCGGGCCGGCCTTCAGTGGCAACCATTCGCCGACCTGCGAATTCGCACCGAATATGCGCGTGCCCAGCGGGCACCGGATCTAAGCGAACTGTTCTCTCCGCCGCGCGACGATGCGGATACGGTAACCGACATCTGCCACGGAATCACCGCGACCACGACGGGCGTCATTGCCCAGAACTGTCGCGCTGACCCGCGTATCAGCGCGGCGATAGCAGCAGCGGCGGACGGAACTTTCCGTCAGGTCTCCCGGACGATTCAGGGCCCCAACGCCGGCAACCCGAATCTGTTCGAGGAAACCGCTGACACCTGGACGGTCGGACTGGTCTATCGACCGTCGTTCCTTTCCGGTCTGGAGGTCAGCATCGACTACTACGACATCCAGATCAGCGACGTTATTACCTCGCTCAGCAACGAAGCGATCTTGACCGGCTGCTATGCGTCTTCGGGAGCGCCCACGAACGAATATTGCGCCATCATCACCCGTAGCGCGGATGGGCAGTTGGTCCGGATCCTGAATCAGGAAGACAACCTCAACGGGATGCAGGCCAGCGGCATCGACTTGGCCCTGGACTACCGGTTCAGCCTGGACCATTGGCAGATACCCGGCGATTTCCGTGCGAGCCTGATCTACACGCACCGGCTGGAACTCAGCACCGAGTACAACAATCTCAACAGCATTGAGGTGGTCGAAGAGGTCGGTGAAATCGGGTCCGCCGAGCACGAAGCCAGATTCAATCTGCGATGGTCTGATGAGAACTGGAGCGTGCGCTGGACGACGCGCTATATCGGTGAGGTTGTTGACAGCCTGGACCGCGTTGAGCAGGCCCAGACGATGGGCTGGTCCGACCCGCTCTACCTCTACATCGGTAACTACTGGCGCCACGATCTGAGCGCGAGCGTTACGCCGATCGAAAATGACCCGCGCATTCGGATCTTCGGTTCGATTCGCAACATCTTCAATGAATACGGGCCCTTCCTTCCCACCGGCACTGTCAACGGCCGCGAGTACAACAACCACTCGTCCTACGGCGTCATGGGCCGTTCCCTGAGCGTCGGCGTTCAGTTCGAGTTCTAGGACCAGCCGTTCTCGGGCGCGATGCCGAGTGGGTCTGCCGCTAGACTGTCGGTGCCTCTGGCTCGGCTCATCGCGTATTCGGCCTGCCGGGGGCCCTGCCAGAGGCGGGGCCCCTGAACGGCGCGTCGGCATTCGCTAGGGATCTTGATCGCCGATCGGCCCTAGACCGGCGGTTCGGTCGGAACCACCGGCCCAAAGACGGTTTCAAAGGCGGAGCGCAAGGCGGCGTCGGCCTCGTCCATGGTGACCGGACGTCCCAGATCGACCAGGCTGGTGACGCCGTGCTCGCGGATGCCGCAGGGCACGATGCCGTCAAAGTGGCTGAGATCGGGTTCGACGTTCAGGCTGATTCCGTGAAAGCTGACCCAGCGCCGGATCTTGACCCCGATGGCGGCGATCTTGTCTTCGCGCGCGAAGCCACCCTCCCGCCGTTCGACCCACACGCCGACCCGACCTTCGCGCGGACCGGCCTCGATGTTGAAGGCATCCAGGGCTTCGACGATCCAGGCTTCCAGGCCGCGAACGAACCGCCGTATGTCTCGCCCACGCTGATTTAGATCGAGCATGAGATAGGCCACGCGCTGGCCTGGGCCGTGGTAGGTGAATTGTCCTCCCCGGCCGGTCTGAAAGACGGGGATCGCGCCGGGTGCCAGAAGGTCTTCGGGTCGGGCCGATACCCCGGCGGTGTACAGCGGCGGGTGCTCCAGAAGCCAGATCAGCTCGTCCGCCGCGCCCTCGGCAATGGCCGCAGCGCGCGCCTCCATGGCTGCGACCGCATCCGGATAGGGTACGGGCGAGGCTGACACCGCCCAGCCGACCGGCCGGCCGTCGTCGCGCTGGAGAATGTCTAGGCCGGTTTCCATCTGCGGGATGTGGACGCGGATCATGCGCTTCGCAAGCGATCGCTTAACTCGCCGTCAAGCATGATGGGTCAGGTTGATGGTTCAGTCGCGTGTCGAGGGGTCCGGGTGTCGCTAACACTCCCAATGCCAAAGGGGGTCAGTCCGCAGGTTGCGGCCGTCAAGGTCGAGATCTCCGTGGTTCTGGGCCGGTCCAACATACCCATGCAGCAACTCCTGCGAATGGGCCGCGGTGCCGTCATCCCCCTCGATGTCGGCGAAAGTGATGAGGTCTGGATCCTGGCGAACAATCACCCCGTTGCGCGCGGTGAGATCTCCATATCGGAGGAGAAGATCGCGATTATCGTCACAGGCCCGGCCGACGTTTATGAGTTCATGGCCGGCGCCGCGTAGCGAACCACAGGCCGATGGAATCCGTGGCGCGTTGCATCAGGGGCGAATTTCTACGACCTCGCCATCTTCCTTTGTGAAGATCCCGATGGGGCAATCGAGGACAGTCTGAACGGCTTCCGATGGCCGAGCCAGGATCACGCCCAACGGGGTCACGACAATCGGACGATTCACCAGGATCGGCTCGACCAGCATGGCCTCGAAGATGGCGGCTTCGGTCACGTTCGGTGCAAGCAGACCCATCGCCTCGGCTGGCGTGCCCTTGGTTCTGAGGATCTGCGATGGCGCAGCGCCCATTCGATCCAGCAGTTTAGCGAGTTGGTCCCGTCGCCAGCCGGTTTCCAGATAGAGCACGATATCGGGCGCGTATCCGGCGGCCCGGACCATGGCCAAGGCGTTGCGCGATGTGCCGCAAGCCGGGTTGTGAAAGAGGGTGACGGGGAAGGTCTCGGCGTTCATGTGTCAGTCCGAAATAGGGGGCGGGCCAAGGCGGTCGCCAGCATGGCGCCGACGATCTGGGCGAGAATGAAGCCTGCGACCGACGCGGGAGCGATCCCTGAGAAGGTGTTGGTCATCGCGCGGGCGATCGTCACGACCGGATTGGCGAAACTGGTCGAGGCCGTGAACCAGTAGGCGGCGGTAATATAGAGACCAACAAGCCATGGGACGGCGTTCGGCGCGACGGAGACGCCGCCTAGAACCACCAGCACCAAGCCGAAGGTCGCGGCTCCTTCTGACATCCAGAGACCAACTCCTGAGCGGACGTGATCGGAGGCCTGGATCAGAGGCAGATCGAACATCGCGTGGGCGAGCAGAACACCGAGAACCGCGCCGGATATCTGGACCAGGACGTAGGCAATGGCGCGACCTGGCGTGACCTCTCCGCGCATGAGGAAGGCCAAGGTGACGACCGGATTGAAATGAGCCCCGGACACCGGGGCGAAGAGGGTAATCAGAACGACCAGAATGCACCCCGTGGCCAAGGCGTTGCATAGCAGTGCAATCGCCTGATTTCCGCCGGATAGGGATTCGGCCATCACACCCGAGCCGACGACGGTGGCCAGCAGCAGAGCTGTTCCGAGCATCTCGCTGAGCAACCGCCGCGCGGTGGCCGGTTCAATCGGCATGGCGGGCGGACCTGAAGTCAGCGCTACCGCAGAGTTCGGCCCGGCCCTGGCAGCAATCCTGGGTCAGCATCTGGATCATGGTGCGCACCCCATCGGGGTTAACGAAGTAGATGACGCTGCGCCCATCGCGGCGACGGGACAGTAGGTCCGCGGCCACGAGTAGATTCAGGCGAGCTGTCAGTGTGTTCGCCGGCGCCTTGAGGCGGACGCTGATCTCCCCGGCGGACAGGCCTGTCTCACCCAGCGGAGCCAAGAGTCGAAACACCCGAAGGCGCTCGGGGTGGGCCAGGGCCGCAAGCGCATCGGTCAGTTGCTTTATTTCCATAATCGCGGAATTATAGAAATAAGACCGACGGTCAATCCGAATTGTTCCCTCTTCCCAAGGCGCGTCGCCTCCGCTATTCCCCCGCGCTCTGATGCGAGCGGTCGTGGCGGAATTGGTAGACGCGCAGCGTTGAGGTCGCTGTTCCCTAACCGGAGTGGAAGTTCGAGTCTTCTCGACCGCACCATCGAGAATCGGCGACAAGTCGTCGCCGCGCCTGCACGGCTGGAGAGGGGAGGCGAGCATGAGCAGCGACGCCACCCAACTGTCAGAGGCTGAAAAGTCGGCCCTGCTGGAAGACCTCGCCCTGGGTGAGGACTACGCGCTCACATCCGAATATGTCGAGATGGTTGTCGACGCGGCGGATCGCGGCGACGGGATGCGTCTGCGCGAGCTCGTCTCGGCCCTGCACCCGGCCGACGTAGCGGACCTGCTCGGGTTCCTGTCGGCTGAACACCGTGACGAGGTGGTGCCGTGGCTGCCGCCGGACGTGCTGGCCGAGACCTTGCCGGAGCTGGACGACGGGGTTCGCGAGGACGTTCTGGAGAGCATCGCCCCGCGGGCTCTGGCCGAGGCTCTGCAGGAGCTGGATTCGGACGACGCCACCGGCATCGTCGAGGATCTGGAGGAAGATCAGCGGCGGGCGGTGCTGGCCGCCATGCCGGACGCCGAGCGCGCGAGTCTCGAGACGGCCCTCGGCTACGAGGAAGACACCGCCGGTCGCCTGATGCAGCGCGAGGTCATGGCGGCCCCGCAGTTCTGGACCGTCGGCCATACCATCGATCATATGCGCGGACAGAGCGAAGACCTGCCCGAGCTGTTTTTCGACATCTACGTCGTGGACCCGGGGCAGCGTCCCGTCGGGGCGATTCCGGTCTCTGGCCTGCTGCGGTCCCAGCGCGACGTCCGCCTGACTGACCTGATGGAGCCGATCACCGAGATTGCGGTCGACCTGGAGCAGGAAGAGGTCGCCTACATTTTCGAAAAGTACCACCTGATATCGGCCCCGGTGATTGATGCCGGCGGGCGGCTGGTCGGCCAGATCACCGTCGATGACATCGTCAACATCATCCAGGAAGAGAACCAGGAAGATATGCTGGCCCTGGCTGGGGTGACCGATGCCGGACGTGACGCCGACGTCGGCGAGGTGGTGCGTTCGCGGATTCCCTGGCTGGTCATCAACCTGGGGACGGCCCTGATCGCCTCCATGGTCATTGGTCTGTTCCAGTCCCAGATCCAGCAGCTGGTCGCCCTGGCGGTCCTGATGCCGGTGGTCGCCTCGATCGGCGGCAATGCCGGCACCCAGGCTCTGACGGTGTCGGTGCGGGCCCTGGCGATGCGTGAGGTGTCGGCGGCGAACGGCTGGCGGATCCTGCGGCGAGAGATCGCGGTCGGATTGTTAAACGGGGCAGCCATCGCGGTGCTTCTGGCCGGTGTCACCTGGCTCTGGCAGCGCGATACGATGCTCTCGGTGGTCATCGGCCTGGCGGTGGTCATCAATCTGTTCGCGGCGGCCCTGGCGGGAACCCTGGCCCCCCTGGCGCTGGAACGCCTGGGCCGTGACCCGGCGGTGGCCTCGCCCGTCTTCGTCAGCTGGGTGACGGACACGATCGGATTTCTGGCCTTCCTGGGCCTGGCGACCGTAATCCTGCTCTAGTTCGGACCTTTCTCCAGCCCCGGCCCAATCCTTGCGGGTTCGCTTGCAGGGCGAGCCCGCTTGTCCCGGTTTGAACCAGCCTCCTACGGATTCGAGATGCAAACGCGCCTAAAAATGTCTCGCGAAGGCCTGAGCCTCCTGAAGGAGTTCGAGGGTCTGCGACTGACGGCGGTGCAGTTGCCGGACGGGCGCTGGAGCATGGGACACGGTCATACGCAGTACGCGCGTGAAGGCACCACGATCACGGCCGGCGACGCCGAGGCCTTGCTGATCTACGACCTCATTCCGGTGGTTGCGGCCGTCAATGACAGCGTGGTTCCCGAGATATCCCAGAGCCAGTTCGACGCGCTGGTCTGCTTTGCCTTCAACGTGGGGGCCGACGCCTTTCGCCAGTCCGAGGTCCTTCAGCGGGTCAATCAGGAGCGCATGACCGAAGCCGCACTGGCCATGGCCATTTGGCGGGCGGGGGCCTTCGACGGTCGGCGTGTCGTGCTCGACGCCCTGGTTCGGCGCCGGTCGGCCGAAGAGGCCCTGATGCTGGGGACGGGTGGCCGCGAGGTGCCCAGCGATCTGGTTCGCCCAGAGATCGATCCCCAGGCCCAGGCAGCGCTCCCTTCGGTGCCCCCAGCACGGTTTGAAGAGACGATTGACGGCGAACGTGCCGCCGCAATCTTGGCCGAGCCTGAGCTGTCGGCCGTGACCGAGACGTCCGAGACACCGGATCCGACGAGCGACTCCGCGGCCAGCTTCAGCGAGATCGATCCCGGCGCGCTGCTCGTCGAAGGCCCGGAGGCTTCTGACAGTCCAGCAATCCCCGCACAAACCGACGAGGGGAGCGAGGAGGCAGGTAGCGAACCCGCGGCCGGCGGATCGGCAGATCTCGCAGAGTCGGCGTTTTCGCCGCGAAGCTATTCCTCGGTTCCCATCGCGCCATTCTCGCCGTTGAACGCCGCGCGCCCCGGCGGGGAACCGACGCCCCAGTTGCCGACCGAGTCCGAAGACGACACGACCGGTCTAATGGATGCGCCGGCGGCGGGTGCCCGGATCGACGAGCCGCCGCTGGTCCTGATCCTGACGCCGCCGCCCGAGGTCGCCGCCGAACCGCCGGTGGCTGCGCCGGAGGCGGCATCCGCAGCCGAAGTGTCTGCCGAGTTCGTAACGGAGTCGGCAGACGAGACCCCGCTTTTCGACCAGACCGGCCCGACCGCAAATGCTGTCGAGGGCGAGCCGGTCATCTACTACGAGCCTCAGGACGAAGACGATGATCGTCCGTCACGCTGGAGTGAGACCGGGGCCTATGCCGCCACCGGCATTGTCGGCCTGGCCGCCTTCGGCTTCGGTATTGCTGGCTTCCAGCTAGCCGGGCAGGAGCCTATCCCGCCTGGAAGTTTTGATGAGAAGACCGCGATCTCCTGGGTTCTGGTTGCCATCGGCGTCGTCTGTGTCTGGATCGGTGCCTACAACCTGTTCAAGCGACTGGGTGGGCCGGAAGACGCCTAGTGCTTCCGTGGGGCGCGGCCGGGTGCTAACTCGCCTGCATGAGCATTCCCAACGCCCCCCAATCGATGGAATTCGGTCTCGGCGAGAACGCCGACGCCATTCGTGAGACAACTTATCGCTGGGCCGCCGATCGGCTGGCACCACGCGCGGCCGAGATCGACGAGACCAACAAGTTCGCGCGCGACCTGTGGCCCGAGATGGGTGAGCTGGGCCTGCATGGCATTACCGTGGACGAAGAGTTCGGCGGCCTGGGGCTGGGCTATCTGGAACACGTTGTGGCCATGGAGGAGGTCTCACGCGCCTCGGCCTCGATCGGCCTGAGCTACGGGGCGCATTCGAACCTGTGCGTCAATCAGATCCGCCGCTGGGGCAATGACGAGCAGAAGGCCAGATATCTGCCCAAGCTGATCTCGGGCGAGCATCTGGGGTCGCTGGCCATGTCGGAGGCCGGATCAGGCTCGGATGTCATGTCCATGCGGACCAAGGCCGAAAAGAAGGGCGACCGCTACATCCTGAACGGCACCAAGTTCTGGATCACCAACTCGCCGACCGCCGACACCCTGGTGGTCTATGCCCGCACCGGCGAGGGCAACGGCGGCGTCACCACCTTCCTGATCGAGAAGGGGATGAAGGGCTTCAGCGTCTCCAAAAAGCTGGACAAGATGGGGATGCGCGGCTCGGACACGGCCGAGCTGGTGTTCGAGGATTGCGAAGTCCCCGAAGAGAACGTCATGGGTCCGGTCGGCGGCGGCGCCGGGGTGCTGATGAGCGGGCTCGATTACGAGCGCACGGTGCTGTCGGGCGGGCCGCTGGGCATCATGCAGGCGGCGCTGGACGTGGTGCTGCCCTATGTTCGCGACCGCAAACAGTTCGGCAAGGTGATCGGCAGCTTCCAGCTGATGCAGGCCAAGGTGGCCGATATGTACGTCGCCCTGAACTCGGCGCGGGCCTATGTCTATGCCGTGGCGCGGGCCTGCGATGCGGGCAAGACCACGCGCTACGACGCCGCCGGCGCGATCCTCTTGGCGTCCGAGAACGCCGTGAAGGTGTCGCTGGAGGCGGTCCAGGCTCTGGGCGGCGCCGGCTACACCAAGGAATGGCCGGTCGAGCGGCTGGTCCGCGACGCCAAGCTCTATGACATCGGCGCCGGCACCAATGAGATCCGTCGCTTCCTGATCGGGCGGGAGTTGCTGGGTGGGTAAACGCGTCGATCAGGAAACCTATAAGCGCGATTTCAAGATCGACGAGAATGAGCGGAACCGCCAGGAATCAGCTCTCGACCGCGCATGGAGAACGCGCAGCTTCGAGATTGAGCTCTACTGGAAGCGTGCGACCTATTTCTGGACGATTATCGGTGTGCTGTTCGCGGGCTATGCCCTCGTGGCGTCCAAGGCTGGCGAGTCCGAAGCTACTGCAAATCAAGTCGCTTCGCTCAATGGCATTCAGGTTGCCTTAGCCTGCGTCGGACTGGTTATCAGCGTCGCCTGGTATCTGGTGAACCGAGGTAGCAGCGCCTGGCAGCGCAATTGGGAAGCCCACGTGGACGCACTCGAGGATGAAGTCACAGGGCCACTCCACAAGACGGTTCGCGACGTTTCGGATTATCGGCTTCATGACTGGCTCGGGCCTTTGGATGTCTCGCCTTCCAAGGTCACGATAGCCGTTTCTCTATTCGTTGCATTGATGTGGAGCGGTTTGCTGATTGCGGCTCTGCCAGTGGCTTGGTGGCCTTTTAAGTTCGGCCGGCCGGCCACTGAAGGGCTGATCACTTTCAGTCTGGTGCTAACGATGATCGCCCTGTGGTTCCTGCTATTTGGCAAAACTGTCAGGACGCGCCCTGACGATCCTCCATTGCGCTTTCGTCGAAGAGATTCCGAGTGGGACTAAGCGCGGCGTCGAGAGCATCTCCGTCATTGCCCGTCTGCGGCGACGTGTACTCGTTCTAGGATCCATAGGGTGAGACTCCTGGACCATTCCGATCTCGCCGCGGCGCTGGCCCTGCAGGCCGAGGTCTATCCGCCGGCCATTCAGGACGGAGAGGCGGCCTTCGCCAGTCGGATCGCGGCGGCGCCGGACTGGTGCTGGGCGGTCGAGGATGAGGGGCGGCTGGCCGCCTATCTGATCAGCCATCCCTGGTCGTCGATGCGGCCGCCGGCGCCGGACACGGTGCTGGACAGGGCAGAGGGTGAGATCTGGTACATTCACGATCTATCGGTCGCGCCCTGGGCGCGAGGGCAAAGGCTGGGCGATCAATTGCTGACGGCGTGCCTGGGCGCGCATCCTGAAATCCGGCGCTCCGAACTGGTTGCCGTGCCGGGCGCGGCACCGTTCTGGGAGCGGCGCGGCTGGACGCCGGTCTCGGTTCCGGCGGCGCTCGCCGCCAAGGTTGCGCAGTACGGTGTCGGATCGACCTATTTGGCCCGCGACTTGGGCTGAGTCGCCTTCCCTAGCGACGACTCAAGCGTTTTAGGGTTTAAGGGGACGGTATGTCCGGCCTTTTGACCATTCTCTACATTGCTGAAGCCGACCCGACGGCGGCTGTCCTGTCATCAGGCGTGCTGGCCCAGATGGTCGACGAGGCTCCGCGTGCCAGAATCACCGTGGTCGGCTCGCCCGAGAGCGCGCTGCTGTTCCGCGACACGCCGGGACTGGATCGGCTGTTGGTCCTGCCAAGTGACAGCAAGGCCGATTGGGTCAAGCTCTGGGATCGCCTGAAGGGCCGGCGCTGGGGGGTTGTCGTGGATATGCGAGGCTCCAAACTGTCGGACTGGCTCAAACGCGACCGTCGGGCCGTCTTCGCGCCGTCCGTCGAGCCGGTCCACGCCGTCGAAGCGGCGTGTGAGGTTCTGAAGATGGACAAGCCGGTCGCGCCCCGACTGTTTTTCGGCGAGGCGGTGCTGGCCGCCGCCGACGCCCTGGTCGGCAGCCGTCCCGAGCCGATTCTGGCGGTGGGCCCCGGAGTCGACTGGATCGGCAAGCGTTGGCCGTCGGAGCGGTTCACCAAGGTGGCCGCCGCGATGCTCGGTGAGGGCGGTCCGATGGCCGGCGGTCGCCTGTTGCTGGTCGGCACCGGCGAGGACCGTGACGCGGCACATACGATCCGTTTTGCCGTCTCCCGGGATCGGGTCATCGAGGCTCAGGGAAAGCTGGACCTGCTGGAGACGGCGGCGGCGCTGCGCCATGCACGCCTGTTTGTCGGGGGGGATTCGATCTGGACCCAACTGGCTGTCGCGGCGGGTGTTCCGGCAGTCGGCATCTACGGCCCCTCGGATGAGACTCTGACACGACCCTGGACGGGCGTGGCGGTGCGCGGATCGCGCAGCCTAGACGAGTTTCGCGCGATCGACCCGGGCCTGAGCCAGCATATCCAGCATATGATGGACGTGGCGGTCGAGCCGGTCATCGCCGCAGCCCAGAACCTGTTTCGCGCGACTGAACTTCCAGTGCTGGAGCCGGCCCATGGCTGAGACCTACGACCTGATTGTCCGGGGCGGCGAGATCATCAATCACGCGGGCCGCGGCCTGGGTGATGTGGGCGTCAAGGATGGGCGAATCCTGAGGATCGGCGATCTGGGACAGGCGTCCGCCGGCGAGATCCTTGATGCCTCCGGGCTGTTGGTCATGCCTGGGGTGATTGATACCCAGGTGCATTTCCGCGAACCGGGCCTGGAGTGGAAGGAAGATCTCGAAACCGGCAGCCGGGCGGCGGCGCTTGGTGGGGTCGTGGCCGTGTTCGAGATGCCGAATACCGAGCCGACGACGACGGACCCCGCTACTCTGGCCGACAAGCTGGCGCGGGCGCGCGACCGGATGTGGTGCGACCACGCCTTCTACATCGGTGGGACCATGGAGAACGTCGAGCATCTGGGCGAGCTGGAAAGGCTGCCGGGGTGCTGCGGGGTCAAGGTCTTCATGGGGGCCTCGACGGGGTCTCTGCTGATCGCCGACGATGCCGGCGTCGAGGCGGTGCTGCGCAACGTCAGCCGACGGGCCACCTTCCATTCCGAGGACGAGTTTCGCCTCGCCGACCGGCGCGGGCTGGCGCGGACCGGCGACTGGACCAGCCATCCGGAGGTGCGCGACGCCGAGGCGGCCTTCCTGTCGACGCGGCGGCTGGTCGGCCTGGCCGAGAAGCTCGGCAAGCGCATCCATGTGCTGCACGTCACCACGGCCGAGGAAGTCGCCTTCCTGGCCGATCACAAGGACGTGGCGACGGTGGAGTTCACGCCCCAGCATCTGACGCTGGAGGCACCGGAAGCCTATGAGCGGCTGAAAGGCCTGGCCCAGATGAATCCGCCGATCCGCGAGGCGCGGCACGTTCGCGGCCTGTGGGACGGCATCGCTCAGGGCGTGGCCGATGTGATTGGCTCGGACCATGCACCGCATACGCTGGAGGAGAAGGCGCGACCCTATCCGGCGTCACCATCGGGAATGCCGGGGGTTCAGACCCTGTTGCCGGTGATGCTGGATCATGTGGCCAAGGGACGGCTGAGTCTGGAGCGGCTGGTCGACCTGACCTCGGCCGGCGCGCAGCGGGTGTTCCAGATCGCCGGTAAGGGACGCATGGCTGAGGGCTGGGACGGGGATCTGACGCTGGTCGATCTCAAGGCCCGACGCACGCTGCGCCACGCTGACATGGCCACGCGCAGCGGCTGGACGCCGTTCGACGGGATGGAGGTCCAGGGCTTTCCCGTAGCCACCATCGTTCGCGGACGCGTGGTCATGCGTGACGGAGACCTGATCGACACGGCGCGAGGGCGACCTGTCCGTTTTCAGGAAACCCTGAACGCGGCATAGAAAAAGGCCCCGGAATCGCTTCCGGGGCCTCCTTCATAAGCAGGGCCGAGGATCAGCTGCCGATCTGGCAGCGCGTGCCGCCACGCTGTTCCGACACCGCGCAGGTCTGGGACTGTACGATGGCCGAGCGGTCGGGGCGGACCACGGTGATGTAGCCCGTTCCGTTCTCGCAACGCAGCTCGACGACGTCGCCCGACAGCTCGCTGCTTCCTGCTTCGGAACCGGTCAGACGACCGATCATGCGGTAGTCGGCCACGATGCACGACGACAGCGTCGGGCGGTTACCGGCCAGGATGTTCAACCCGTCGATGAGCATGGAGCGGGTGGTGAGCGAGCAGCCCCCGATCCTAGCCTGGGCGGTCAGGCAATCGATTTCTTCGGCGCTACCCGCGCCGTTCGGCAGGAAGGCGACGAGGCCCCACGGACGATCCGTGCAGGCGAACTCGACCACCGAGCGGCGATCACCATCGGTCTCCTGTCGGGGGGACCGATTTTCGATGTAGGCGCAGGGAATGCCGGCCGCCGCCAGGCGGGACTGGAGTTCCTCGGCGCTGGCCACAGCGACCGCCGCCGTGTCGGACAGGGTGCAGCCGCCGGCGATGCCGCCGGCCGCCGAACACTCGATCAGCGATTCGAAGGCATTTGTACTCGACGTCCGGATCATGAAGCCGACGCCGTCGGCGCAGCCGACCTCGTAATAACGCTGGCCGGTCTGACCGTTGGCACCGACAAAGCGGGCAGCGGAGGCCTGACAGGAACGGCCCGACGGGGCGGCGATGGCCGCGACGCGGGCGGCCAGTTCAGCCGGGGTGGTCAACTGGCACTGTCCGCCGGCGGCGATGACTTCCAGGCAGGGCCGAGACGACGCGATAGAACCGTCGTTCCGGACGTCGAGCCAGTAGCCGTCGCCACCAGCACATTTGATCTCATAGCGGGTCTCGCCGGAGTTGGTCATCCCGACCCAGCGGGCCCCTTCACCCTGGCAGGACAGTCCCGCCGCCTGGATCATCGGCGCGATCGATCCCAGAACGTCCAGATTGCGCTCGAGCGAACATTCCGCACCGGCGTCGGCCTCAGGATCCTGCGCCCGTCGTGCGGCCACCGATGCGTTGTTGGCGATGCAGTTGACGGTCTGCGCGGGCTCGGTGTCCAGCAGCAGGAAGCCCGGGGCCCCGACACAGGCGACCTCATAGAGCGTCCGTCCTTCGTCGTTCCGACCAACAAATCGAGCCGCATCGACGTTACAATTCAGGCGGTTGAGCGCAACGAGGTCACGCACGTTCGAATTCACTTCGGTCTGGGGCGGGGTGACGACCTGACGCGTGCGCGATTGGGCCGAAGCGGTCGCTGGCGTCACCATCATCATCACGGACGCCACTGCCGCAGTCGCGAGGGCTAGGGGGGAAAGTCTCATGGTTGGGGATCCTCAACGGGAAAACTGCTCGAACGGCTAGGGGGCCTAGCCTGTCGGGTCAAGTGACAACACATGAGAGGTGTTGGCCGCGCCCGGCTCCCCGTGTCGCACATAGTTTTTGACGCCGGGATGAACGACAGCGTATGGGAAGAGCGTTGCAAAAGGAGACGCAGCCTTGCCCGACGGGAGCTCAGCAGGAAGTCGCGTGGCGGAAAGCAGCGCCAAGGCGACACTGACGTACCCCTTCGCAAACTCGCCGTCGCAAGCTGAGTCCATTGAGGTTGCAGACGGTGTGTTTTGGTTGAGGCAGCCTCTGCCGATGGCCTTGAACCACATCAACGTCTGGGCCCTGCGCGATGGCGACGGGTGGGCCATCGTCGATACCGGCCTGGACACGACCGAGGCCCGTGACCTCTGGGAGCAAGCGCTGGCGGGTCCGCTTGGAGGCCGGCCCGTTACGCAGGTCATCTGCACCCATATGCACCCAGATCATGTCGGCCTTGCCGGCTGGCTGTGTGCCCGTTTCGACGCGCCGCTGCTGATGAGCCGCCTGGAATATGTGACGATGCGGATGCTGGTCGCCGACACCGGGCCGGCCCCTGAAACAGGCGCGCGTTTCTATCGGGCCTGTGGCTGGAGCGAAGACCAGATTGAACACTGGCGCAGCCGTTTCGGCCTGTTCGGCCGGGCTGTCAGCCCACCGCCAGCCTCCTATGTGCGGCTTGTGGACGGGCAGGCTTTGGTCATTGACGGACAGACCTGGCGGCTCGTCGGTGGTGACGGTCATTCCCCGGAACACATCTGTCTGCTGCGCGAACACGATGGCGTCTTCATTTCGGGGGATCAGGTTCTGCCCAAGATCAGCTCCAATATCTCTGTCTGGCCCACCGAGCCGGACGCCGATCCATTGGCGGACTGGATGGCCTCGCTACGCCGTCTAAGACGGGATCTGCCCGGTGATCTCATGGTGCTGCCGTCGCACGGGGAACCGTTCTTCGGGTTGCACCATCGCCTGGAGGCCTTGGAGCGTGGCCACGAAGTTTCCCTGAAGCGCCTCGAGCGCCGCTTGGAGGAGCCGCGTCGGGCGATTGATGTCTTCGCGGCCCTGTTCGGGCGACCGATCGACGACGGGTTGCTGGGTATGGCGACGGGTGAAAGCGTCGCGCATCTGAGCTACCTGGTTGGCCAGGGTCGGGCTATTCGAGAAACTGACGCCCAGGGCGTCTGGCACTGGCGCGCTGTTTGAGGACCGAATGAGCCACATCAAGACTGAACACTCCAACGGCGTACTGAGTATCTGCCTGGCGCGATCCGACAAGAAGAATGCCATCACCCAGGCCATGTATGCTGCGCTGGCCGACGCCGTGGACGCGGCCCAGGCCGATCCGGCCGTACGTGTCGTGCTGTTCCGGGGGGAGGGCGACAGCTTTTCAGCCGGCAACGACATCGGCGACTTCGCCAGCATTGCCATGGGGGGAACCCAGCCGGCCGACATGGCGGTGTTCCGTTTCCTCAAGAGCCTCGCCTATCTGGACAAGCCCGCCGTGGCTGCGGTCAAGGGCCGGGCGGTCGGTATCGGCCTGACGTTGCTGCTCCATTGCGACATGGTGGTGGTGGCTGATGATGCCCTCCTGTCGACGCCCTTCGTCAATCTGGCCCTGGCCCCGGAAGCGGCCTCGACGCTATTGCTGCCGATGGCCATCGGCCACCAGAGGGCCTTTGAGATGTTCGCCCTGGGTGAGCCGATCAGCGGCTCGATGGCCCATGGCTGGGGCCTGGCGAACCGCTGTGTCGAGAGTGCAGCGGTCGATGACGAGGCGATGCGCCTGGCGCTGGCCCTGGCTCAGCGGGCACCGGGGTCACTGGCCGGCACAAAGCGGTTGATGCGGGATGCCGAGAGCCTGTGGGCCCTGATGCAGGCCGAAGGCGAGGTCTTCGGGACCCAGATGCTGAGCCCCGAGGCGCGCGAGGCGTTCACGGCGTTCTTCGAGAAGCGCGCCCCGAATTTCGCCTGATCCCATTTTCCACTTGGTCCGCATGGGGACAGGCCCTAATGGGCGCCTCCCATGACCGACGCGGCCACCGAAGTTCCGACGCTTGCGACCGAAACCGCCTTCGATGCGGTGGCGGTCGCGCGTGTCGTTGAGGCAGCCTTCGGACCGGGCCGCTACGCCAAGACCGCCGAGCGGATGCGCGAAGGGTCCGAGCCGCAGATCGGTTTTGTGATGCGGGACAAAGGTGGAGTGATCGGCTCGGTTCGACTCTGGCCGATCATTGTCGGCGAAACGCCGGCGACGTTTCTGGGGCCGATTGCCGTGGATCGGTCCTGGCGCGAGGCAGGCCTGGGAGCCAGCCTTGTCGACGCCTGTATGGTGTGGGCGCGCGCGCAGCGGCTAGCAGGGATCCTTCTGGTCGGCGATCCCCCCTATTTCGGGCGCTTCGGGTTTGAGCGGACAGAAGCCGTGACGTTGCCGGGGCCGGTCGATCCGGCCCGTCTGCTGTGGCTCAGTCTGGATGGCAGCCATCCCTCCGGCCAGGTCCGCGTCCGCTAGCCTCTTGCCGATCCGCGCCAAGGCTTCCAACTTGGGTCCATGAGCACGATCGGAGTCATCCCGGCCGGATTGATCGGCATCGCAGATGCGGCACGGCGAGGCTTGCCGCCGGTACACCTCTGGGACCCACCCCATTGCGGCGAGATCGACATCCTTATCCGCGCTGATGGCGTCTGGATGCATGAGGGCTCGCCGATCGGGCGCAAGGCGTTGGTGCGGCTATTCTCGACGGTCTTGAGGAAGGACCCCGACGGCTACTGTCTGGTGACACCGGTCGAGAAGCTGTCAATCCAGGTCGAGGACGTACCCTTTCGCGCCGTTGCGGTGGATCATCGGGGCGATGAGCTGGTCTTTATGACCGATGTCGGCGACGAAACGGCGGCCGGGCGCGACCACCCCATCCGAGTGGTGACCGCCGAGGATGGTGAACCCCGGCCCTATGTCCATGTGCGCGGGGCACTGGAGGCCCGGATCGAGCGCGCGGTCTTCTATGAACTGGTCGAGGCGGCCACGCGCAACGACGAGGGTGTCCTGGGTCTCTGGTCAGGTGGAATCTGGTTTGAGTTAGGTCGCGACCGGTGACGATCGACGATCTCATTTTGCGCCTGAGCGCGGTGCTCGACCCGCTGGAATCGGGCGAGGGTACGGCGACGCCATTGCGCTCTGACTTTGATCTGAATCCCGAGATGCGCCCGACGCGATCATATGCGCTGAAACAGGCGGCGGTCCTGATTCCGATCATTGCGCGTGAAACCGGACCGACCGTGCTGCTGACACGGCGGGCCGACGCGTTGAACAGCCATACAGGTCAGGTGGCCTTCCCGGGGGGGCGACTCGATCCCGGCGAGGGTGCGGTTCAGGCGGCCCTGCGCGAAGCTGACGAAGAGGTGGGGCTGGACCCCGCGCGGGTCCGGCTGATCGGGCTGTCGGATCGCTACGAAACCGGAAGCCGCTTCTGCGTGACTCCGGTGGTCGGTGTGATTCAGCCGCCGTTTGATCTGGCACTCAATGCCGATGAGGTGGCGGAGACCTTCGAAACGCCGTGGGATTTTCTAATGGACGTGGCCAATCATCGGCGTGATTCGATGACTTGGAACGGGGCCGAGCGCTGGTACTGGGCGATGCCATGGGATGACGATGGAACCGAGCGATACATCTGGGGCGCGACGGCGGGGATGATCCGCTCCCTGCAGCAAAAGCTGGCGGCGACGCCGGAGATGATGGTGTGACGCGCCTGATCAATCAGGCTTGGATGGCAGCTCCAGCGACCGTGGCCATACTGGACGCGCTGAACCTGGCCGGCGGCGAAGGACGGTTTGTCGGTGGCTGCGTGCGTGACGCCCTGATCGGGCGTCCCGTCGCCGATATCGACATCGCCACGCCGATGCGACCGGAGGCCGTGACGGTCGCGGTCGAGGCGGCGGGGTTGAGGGCCGTTCCGACCGGCCTGGCCCATGGTACCGTGACGGTAATTTCGGGCGGGCGGCCCTTTGAGGTCACGACCCTTCGCCGAGACGTGGCCACCGACGGTCGGCGTGCAACAGTGGCTTTCACCGACAGCTGGGACGAGGACGCCGGGCGCCGGGATTTTCGACTCAACGCCCTTTATGCTGATCGGGACGGGCGGGTCTTCGACCCGACGGGGGAGGGGGTCACGGATGCCCTGGCGGGCCGCATCGTCTTCGTCGGTGACCCCCAACGGCGTATCCGAGAGGATTATCTGCGGATCCTTAGGTTCTTTCGTTTCCGGGCGTGGTTCGGACAGGGCGAGCCAGACCCGCCGGCGCTGACGGCCTGTGCGCGGTTGAAGGATGGAATTTCCGAGCTGTCGGCCGAGCGGGTCTCCTCCGAGCTACTCAAGCTGCTGGCGGCTCCTGACCCGAGCCGGGCCGTCCATCTGATGGCTGAGACAGGCGTGCTTGCCGAAGTACTTCCGTGGACCGACGGATCCCGGATGTTCTTGCCGATGATCGGAATTACGCGTGATCCGCTTATGCGCCTTTCCTCGCTTCTGCCGTCGGACGGCGAGACGGTGCGAGCGGCCGCCGATGCGCTGAGGCTGTCCAACGCGCAAAAGGCTCGCCTCCTTGCGGCCTTGCCCGATGACGTGACCGTCAGCCCGGGCATGAACCCTGCCGCTGCGCGGGCGGCGCTGTACCAGATCGGTCGCCAGGCCTTCCGTGACCGGATCGAGCGCGCCTGGGCCATGGATATCGAACAGGGGCAGGCGGCCGAAGCCCTGGTGGGCCTGGCGGATGGCTGGGTCCGGCCAGTATTCCCGATCAGTGGAGCGGACCTCAAGGCTATCGGTCTGGAGCCCGGTCGGCGCATGGGCCGGGTGCTGGCCGAGCTGGAAGCCTGGTGGATCGCCCATGATTTCCCGGACTCGGGCCTCGAGGACCAACTGGTGACCGTGCTGGCCGGAGGGGATGAGCCTTGAGTGCGACGGCAGGCTACTCAGGTAAGAGTCTGATTCAAAAGCTGGGTGTGCAAGTCGGTCACCGTCTCGCAGTGATCGATGCGCCGCCACATTATGCCGCATTGATCGCCCCCCTTCCGGAGGGAGTTGAGCGTGTGGACGGGATCGACCGGACTGCCGCCGTGACCCACCTTTTCGTACGCGACAGGGCATCCCTCGAAGCTCAGGCCGAAGCACTGTTTCGCGACCGCCCGACCGGCAGCATGGTCTGGATCAGCTGGCCGAAGAAGAGTTCGAAACTGTTCGTTGACCTGACCGAAGATGGAGTCCGTGCGATCGTGTTGCCGACCGGCTGGGTCGATGTGAAGGTCTGCGCCGTCGACGACGATTGGTCCGGGCTGAAGTTTCTCAGGAGACGAAAATGAGGATCGCCATCCTGCAGACCGGCGGGCCGCCGCCGGAGCTGGAAGCCCGGTTCGGGAGCTATCCTGAGATGATGATGGCCCTGATCGGCCGCGATGGTTTTGAATATGAGATCTTTGACGTTCAGGCCGGGGCCCTGCCAACGCCTGGTGACCATGGCGGCGTGGTGATCTTGGGGTCGCCTTCAGGTGTCTATGACGGTGACGCCTGGATCCAGGATCTGAAGATGTGGATCATCGGGGCACAGGGCCAATGCAAGATGGTTGGCATCTGCTTCGGTCATCAGATCATTGGCGCGGCTAACGGGTGCGATGTTCGCAAGTCCGGTCGCGGTTGGGGTATCGGTGTACATTCCTATCAGGTCGAGGGTCGGCATTCGTGGATGGAGCCGCCGTTGGAGGTGGTCAGGCTCCCCGTCTCGCATCAGGATCAAGTCGAGTATCGCGGTGTCTCGACCTGGGTGACCTTGAGCAGCCGGTTCTGTCCCTATGCGGGGCTCATTCATGGCCGGGATACGATTTCGTTTCAGGGACACCCCGAGTTCACGCCGGCGTTCGCCGCAGCGCTGATCGCGATACGTGGTGACCGCTATGCGCCGCACTTCGCGCGGCAAGCCTACCGGAGCCTCGAAGGCACCACCGACCGGGAGATCGTCGGTCAGTGGATTCGGAATTTCCTCAGGGAGCCGATCAACGGCAGCGGGCGGATCTGACCCTTAAGGCCACTTCACCACGGGGGGCATGGAGCTGAGGATGGATTCGACATTGCCGCCGGTCTTCAGGCCAAAGGTCGTGCCGCGGTCGTAGAGTAGATTGAACTCGACATAGCGCCCCCGACGGACCAGCTGTTCGTCACGCTCGGCTGGGGTCCAGGCCTGGTCCATCCGCCCGCGAACGATCTGGCTGTAGCTGTTCATGAAGGCCAGGCCGACGTCGCGTGTGAAGCCGAAGTCGCGCGCGAAATCACCGGAGTCGTGGTGGTCGTAGAAGATGCCGCCGATGCCACGCGGCTCGTGGCGATGCGGCAGGAAGAAATACTCGTCGCACCAGGCCTTGTACTTCGCATACCAGCTCGGATCGTAGGTGTTACAAACCCCCTTCATGGCCGCGTGAAAAGCCATGGCGTCGGGATTGTCCTGGTCGCGCTGGATGTCCAGCATCGGCGTCAGGTCACCGCCACCACCGAACCAGGACTTGGTGGTGGTGATCAGCCGTGTGTTCATGTGCGACGTGGGAACGTGCGGATTCCGTGGGTGGATGATGACGCTGACGCCTGTAGCGTGGAAGCGCCGGTCGGTCTCAGCTCCAGGTATCGCCTTGGCGAATTCGGGCGTGAATTCACCCCAGACGGTCGAGACGTGGACGCCTGCCTTTTCGAAGACGCGGCCTCTCAGGATTGAGGCGACGCCGCCGCCGCCGTCACCCTCACGCCTCCAGGCCGTGCGTTCAAACCGACCGGCTTCGCCTGGATACAGGTCTGGATCAGCCCCGTCCTCAATGGTTTCCAGGGCCGCGCACAGTTGATCACGGAAGGTCTCGAACCAGGCGCGTGCAAGCTCCTGGCGTTCAGTCGGATCGAGTTCGAGGGTCATGGCGCGCCTTCAATCACAGTCGCGCGCCGGCGTCACCCCGGTTAAGGTGGACCAGCTTCAGGAGTTTGATGTGCGCCGTACCCTCTATCTGACCGTAGCCCTTGCCATGATCGCGACACCCGCCACCGCCCAGGACAACCTCGAAGCCCCTCGCGTGCGGGCCGTTCTGGCTGCAACCCCGCTCATCGACGGGCACAATGACCTGCCCTGGCAGGTGGCTAGTCGCTGGAATGGCGATGCCCGTCAGCTCGATTTGACGCAGGATCTAGCCGCGCTCGAGCCGCCGATGCACACGGATATCGCCCGTTTGCGGGCTGGTGGTGTGGGCGGCCAGTTCTGGTCGGTTTATGTGCCGGCCGATCTCGATGGCCCCCATGCGGCGGTCCAGGTCATGCGGCAGATCGATCTGGTCCGAGAGTTGGGCAGGCGCCACCCCGATGTCTTCGAGATCGCCTATTCTGCGGCCGACATAGAGCGCGCCCACGCTGAGGGCCGCATCGCCTCCCTGATCGGCATGGAGGGGGGCAATGCCATCGACAACTCCCTGGGGGTCTTGCGGTCGTTCTATGCGCTGGGCGCGCGCTACATCACCCTGACCCATTCGGCCAATCTGGATTGGGCCGATGCTTCGACCGATGAGGCGGAACATGGAGGGCTGACGCCGTTTGGTGTGGCGGTCGTGCGCGAGATGAACCGGTTGGGGATGCTCGTTGATCTGTCCCACGTATCCGAGGCGACCATGAATGATGTGCTCGATGCGACGCGCGCACCGGTGATCTTCTCGCACTCGTCGGCCTTTGCGCTGGACAATCACCCGCGAAACGTCCCTGACGCGGTTCTTCGTCGGGTTGCCGAGAACGGTGGGGTGGTCATGGTGACGTTTGTACCGAGCTTTATCTCCCAGGAGATCCGCGATTGGAGCCTGGAGCGCGCGGCGCACCGGGCCCAAATCCTGTCGGTGACCGGCAATGACGAAGCGGCGGCCACGGCAGGTGTCGAAGCCTGGGAGGCCGAGAATCCCCAGCCTGTCGCCCGCCTCAGCCAAGTGGCCGATCACATCGAACATATCCGTGAGGTCGCCGGCGTCGATCATGTAGGGCTGGGCGGTGATTTCGACGGCATCGATTCGACCGTCCAGGGGCTCGACGGTGTCGAGGACTATCCGGCCCTGCTTGAGGAACTGGCACGACGCGGCTGGTCTGATGAAGATCTGTCCAAGCTGGCCGGTGGCAACATCCTGCGCGTGATCAGGCGGGTGGAGGCGGTCGCGGCGGATCTGACCGATGAGCCGGCCAACTATGCCACACTCGAAGAGCTGGATGGTGCGGTTCCGTAGCTGCGATCCAATCGCAACAAGGGGCCGGGATGTGCGAAAGCGTGGATTTCGATGAACTGGCCAGTTGAAAAAGCAGCGAGCCGGCTCTAAGCCCGGTCGCACGTACGGCTATTCCTGCCGCGACGGCGTTCGCGCATTCGCGGCCCCTGACGAAGGTGGGCTCAGTGACCGATCAGGTCGTTCACGATCACAGCGGCGATCCGAATCGCCGGGACTTTATTCATATTGCGGCGGGGGCTGCGGCCGTCGGCGCAGGTGCCGCCTGCGTGTGGCCATTGATCAACCAGATGAACCCGGCTGCCGACACCGTCGCGCTGTCCTCCATCGACTTCGACCTGACCAAGGTCTCGGAGGGGTCGCAGGTGGTTATCCGCTGGCAAGGCAAGCCTGTTTTCGTGCGCTACCGGACGCCGCACGAAATCCAGGAGGCGGTCGATGTGCCCCTGTCGGATCTCAAGGACCCTCAGACGGACGCCGACCGCGTGAAGGCCGGCCATTCTCAGTACTTGATCGTGGTTGGGTCCTGCACGCACCTGGGCTGTGTGCCGACGTTCGGCACCGGCGACTACGGCGGCTGGTTCTGCCCGTGCCACGGGTCGCACTACGACACCTCGGGCCGTATTCGAAAAGGTCCGGCACCGCTGAACCTGATCGTGCCCGAGTACGAATATCTGTCCGACACCAGCATCCGGATCGGTTGAGGCATCCATGAGCGATCACGAATCGACCTACGAGCCGAAGACCGGCATCGAAAAGTGGCTGGACGCGCGCCTGCCGATCATCCGCTTCGGTGCGGACTATATGGCGCTGCCGACTCCGCGGAACCTGAACTACTGGTGGACCTTCGGGGCCATCCTGTCGCTGTGTCTGGTCGTCCAGATCGCCACCGGCATCGTTCTGGCCATGCACTATGCGCCGAACACGGCGCTGGCGTTCGATTCCGTCGAGCGCATCATGCGCGACGTGCCGGGTGGCTGGCTGATCCGCTACGTCCACGCCAACGGGGCCTCGATGTTCTTCATCGCGGTCTACATCCATATGTTCCGCGGCCTCTATTACGGCTCCTACAAGCAGCCGCGTGAGATGATCTGGATCCTGGGCTGTGTGATCTTCTTCCTGCTGATTGCGACCGCCTTCCTCGGCTACGTCCTGCCATGGGGCCAGATGTCCTACTGGGGGGCTGAGGTGATCACCAATCTGATCGGGGCCATCCCGGTCATCGGTGAACCGATCCTGGTCTGGCTGCGCGGCGGCCCGGCAATCGAGAATGCGACCCTGAACCGCTTCTTCTCGCTGCATTACCTGCTGCCGTTCGCGATCGCGGGCGTGGTGTTCCTGCACCTGTGGGCCCTGCATCAGGTTGGTCAGAACAACCCGGTCGGCATTCTGCTGCCGAGCGAAACCCGGGCCCGCGATACCCTGCCGTTCCATCCGTATTTCACGGTCAAGGACGGATTCGCGATCATTCTGTTCCTGATGCTGTTCGCGGTCTTCGTCTTCTTCAACCCGAACGCCCTGGGCCACGCCGACAACTACATCGTGGCCAACCCCCTGCAGACCCCGGCCCACATCGTACCCGAGTGGTATATGCTGCCGTTCTACGCGATCCTGCGTGCCATTCCCGACAAGTTCGGCGGCGTGGTGGCGATGTTTGCGGCCATCGGCGTGCTGTTCGTGCTGCCGTGGCTGGACACGTCTCGGGTGCGTTCGATGCGCTATCGCCCCACCATGAAGAAGCTGTTCGTCATCTTCGTGGTGGTCTGTCTGGGCCTGGGCTGGTGCGGTGCCCAGCTGCCGGACGCCAACGTCATTCCGGGCATCGGTGGCGGCTTCACCCTCTTTGACGGTGACATCAACACCTATCTGTGGCTGACGCGCGTTCTGACGGCCTACTACTTCATCTTCTTCCTGGTCCTGATGCCGTGGGTCGGGCTGAAGGAGACTCCCTCGCCGGTGCCGGCGTCCATCTCAGAACCGGTCCTTTCCGGTTCCGAAGCCGAACAGAAGGGCTAAGCCGCGATGATCACCACGCTCTCCAAGCGCGTCGCTGCCGGTCTCTTCGCCGCCGCCGCCCTGATGGGTGCCGGCGCGGCCCAGGCCGAAGGCGGGGCCCTGCATCCGCGCAACGTCAACTTTAGCTTCGAAGGCCCGTTCGGAACTTTCGATCAGGGTCAGCTGCAACGCGGCTATCGGGTTTATGAGCAGGTCTGCGCGGCCTGCCATTCGATGAACCTGATGGCGTACCGGGTGCTTGGCCAGGAAGGCGGGCCCTTCTACGACGAACACTATCCTGATGCTGCGCGTAATCCGTACGTCGCGGCCATCGCGGCCCAGATTGAGGTGCCGGACATCGACACCGAAACGGGTGAAGCGATTACCCGTCCGGCAACGCCGGCCGACCGCTTCCGGGCTCCGTTTCCGAACGCGACGGCGGCAGCGTTCGCCAACGGTGGCGCGGCTCCGCCGGACCTGTCGGTCATCACCAAGGCCCGTCACGGGGGCGCGGAATACGTCTATTCGCTCCTGACGGGTTATCGTGACGCTCCTGAAGGCCTGCGGATCAATCCGGGCCAGCACTACAATCCCTACATGAGCGGCGACATGAGCCCGTTCTGGGAGGGTGACGAGCATCACGTCCCGCCGGGCGGTTTCATTGCCATGGCTCCGCCGTTGGTGGCGGGCGCTGTGACCTATGACGACGGTACCGACCCGACCGTCGATCAGATGGCTCAGGATGTGGCGGCGTTCCTCGCCTGGGCGTCGGATCCGCATCAGGTCGAACGTAAGCGCACCGGCTTTGCAGTCCTGATCTATCTGATGCTGTTCGGGGTCATCACCTGGTTCAGCTACAAGAAGATCTGGCGCGACGTCGGCCACTGAGGCGGACAAGCTGATTGAACTGGAAACGCCCGGCTGGTCTGCCGGGCGTTTTCGTTTCAGCCAAGTGTTCTCTGCGCTGCCCGCACGGCGGCTTCGCTGGAGCGGACGGCAGCAGGTCTGGGTCGGACTGCCAGCCAGGGCCTCGCCCGCGAGGAAGACCTTGCCGACGGCCGATCAGGGCATGAGCGGCCGCGATCCCAGCTGATCCGACCCCAACCACACCGACATCAGGCTCCTGGAATCCTGACGGCGCACGACAGGCGGGACCTGAGTCTGCGAGGACTGCAAGGGTGTGAGGATTGAGCATGGAATTCTGCTGGAAGGCCGTCATCTCGACAAGATCGCGTGTGGTCGGCAGGTGACAACCGGACCCGGTCGGATTCGCGCATCAGGCTCAGGCTCTTCCCAGACGATGATCGACTGCTAGTGTCGAACAAGGTTCGGGGGACGACGTGTGAGTGATGGGGAGCTGACAGCAACGCAGCGCGGCATAGAATTTGCGCCGCCGCCGGCGTCGTTTCCCGTTCCTCCGGTCGAAACCGAAGGGCGCGATCTGCGCGCCCTGAGCTCAGACGGGATCGCGGTCCTGCTCAGTGAAGCCCAGGCCGACCTCACGGCCTCCCGGCGCGTGATCACCTGTAGACTGGTTCGCGCCATCACAGGACGGGACGGACTGCAAGCGGCTGCGCGCTTCGATGCGGCCTATGACCCCCGCTACGAATCCCTCGTTATCCATGGCATTCGAGTTATCCGGCAAGGGGTTGTTCGAGACGAAGGTCGTCCCGAGGCGTTCGAGTTGATGCGGCGGGAGCCCAACTTGGAACGGGCCATCTACGATGGTCGCATGACGGCTCACATGGTGATCCCCGACCTGCGTGAGGGCGACATCGTTGACGCCTGCTATTCCATTGTCGGCGAGCAGCCGGCGTTGCAGGGGGCCTTCTCGTGGTTCTTCGTGCTGCAGTGGTCGACGCGCGTGGCGGAGACGGTATGTCGGGTGATCTCCCGGCCTGGCCAGAGAATGCTCATTCGCCGGTTCGCAGGGGCACCCCAGCCCCGCGTCGGCGACAGTAATGGACGTCGGATCTACACCTGGCGCGTGCGCGACCTTCCACCGTATCTACCTGAACCGTTCGCGCCGGCGTGGAGCGTCGGCTACCAGGCCGTTGAAATCGGTGTGGCGCTGAACTGGAGCCAGGTGGCCGACATATTCAGGCCGATGTACGAGTCGGCGGTCAGTGACGGCAACCCGCCCGGTGACCTGGCCTCGGAGGTGGCCGCCATCTCGGGGCGCCTGGTTTCGCCTGGGGAACGCGCGGTCGAAGGACTCCGCCTCGTTCAACGGACCCTTCGCTACCATTCCGTGGCGATCGGGGAGGGCGGCTTTCGACCGCGGGCCCTGCGGACGATCTGGTCGACCCGTTATGGCGACTGCAAGGACGCTTCGGTCCTGCTGACGTCTGTGCTGCGCCAGATGGGGTTGGAGGCGTGCTGCGCCCTCGTGAATGTCGGGATGGGTGAGGACGTTGAGAATTTTATTCCCAGCCCGCGTGCCTTCAACCACTGCATCGTGCGCTTGCGAATGAATGGCCGCGACTACTGGCTGGATGGAACCATGCCGCCCCAGGCCGGTGATCTGGATAGTCTCACCCAGGCCCGGTTCGGTTGGGCCTTGCCGTTGGTCGATCAGGCGAGCCTGGTTCGTATTCACCCCGGACCGGTTCAAGCCGTGCGCGAGGTTGTGGAGCGCTGGACGTTTCCGCGCCAGATCGGGCAGCCCGCCCGGCTTGAATGTGCCACGACCCATCGGGGCTGGCGCGCCGACGACGTGCGCCGCCTGATCGAGAACCGCGATAGCGGTACCCTTTCGGATCGATATCGCGAGCAGTTGGAGCGGGAACTGGATTCTCCGCTTCGGGCGGTGGAGCCGCTGGCAATTTCGGATGTGGCTCACACCAACACCCTGATTGTCCGTGAGGTCTATGACGTCGAGCGCGCCCTCGTGCCCGTCGGACAGGGCGGGTATCAGTTTCTGTCGTTCGACGATGTGGTCCGGCCCAACCTCCCGATTCTGGATGGGGGAGGGCGGAAAGAGCCGATCGCCCTGGGTACGCCTCGCCAGGTCGTTACCCGACGCGAGTTCAACTTCGCGGTCCCGACGAATTTCTCTCCCTGGGACGAACGGATCAGAGGGCCGGGCGGCCTGGAGGCGCGGGCACGTTTCGAATGGCTCGACCGCCGTCGCGGCGTCCACACCGTCAGCCTGACCGTGCCAGCCGAGGTCCTGCCGGCGCACCAGGCCCCCGCCTATAGGGCGTTCCTGGATCGGCTCGTCAACAACGGTGGCGTCGGCTTCGTCCTGCGCGCACGCGGCGGCCGCTTTTTGGCGACATCGGGTGGCGGCGGATTCTCCTGGGGTTGGGTTGCCTGGGCCGTTATCGTCACCTTGGTCGCCGCCTCGCGCTGCTCGGGCGCTGGCTGAACGCCATTTGCAACAAGCCCATGGTATTCGACCGCAGCAAGCCCTAAGCTATTGCTGCGGCCCCGAGGTCGCGTCGGGTCCTCCCCCTTAGATGCTAGCCTTCGCCATCGTCGTCGTTCTGCTCCTCGTGGTGCTCAACGGCCTGTTCGCCATGACCGAGATGGCGGTTGTTTCCGCACGGAAATCCAAACTCCAGAGCAAGGCCGAGCGCGGTGATCGCGGTGCGCGCCGGGCGCTTGATCTGGCGGAAGAGCCGACGCATTTCCTGTCGGCGGTCCAGGTCGGGATCACGCTGATCGGAATCTTGGCCGGTGCCTATGGTCAGGCGGCGATTGCCGGCGAATTGAATCACATTCTGGAGCGCTCCCTACCGGCGATCGCGCCCTGGAGCGAGATCATTGCGACCGCCACCGTGGTCATCCTGATCACCTATGTCTCGCTGATCGTCGGTGAGCTGGTGCCCAAGCGTGTGGCCCTGATCTATCCCGAACCCATTGCCATCCGGATGGCCGGCCCGATCTCGACCCTGGCGATCGTGTTGAAGCCCTTCGTTCTGCTGCTGACGGCTTCGACCTCCGGAATCTTGAAACTCTTCAACATCAGGGACCGCGACGGCTCGGATGTGACTCAGGAAGAGGTCGAGACGATGATTGCCGAGGGAACCTCGGCCGGCCTGATTGAGCCCGAAGAGCAGGAGATGATCGAGGAAATCCTCACCCTTGGGGATCGTCCGATCAAGGTGGCCATGACGCCGCGCCACGAAGTCAGCTGGATCGCCCTGGATGATCCTGATGACCTCATCAAGGAAGAGGTGCGCAACAGCCCGTATTCACGGCTGGTGGTGGCCCGCGAGAACGATGTCGATAATCCGCTGGGCGTCGTTCACAAGAAGGATCTCCTCGACAGCCTGCTCGACAATGGTGAGTTCAACGTCGAGAAGCTCGTCCAGACGCCGGCCTTCATCCCTCAGACAACCTCGGTTCTGAAAGCCCTGGAGATCCTGAAGGGGTCAAAGGTGCACATGGCTTTCATCGTCGATGAGTACGGGTCGTTCGAGGGAGTCGTGACGGCAACCGACCTGCTGGAAATGATTGCCGGCGACTTTGACGAAGACCATGACGAGCCGAGTCAGAACATTGTCCTGAACGAGGATGGTTCCTGGTCGGTGGACGGCCAGACCGACCTGGACGAACTGGCTGACGCGCTCGGCGAGGATTTCGGCGACCATGACGGCTTCCATACCGTCGCGGGCCTCGTCCTGCATGAGTTGTCCAGAATTCCCGATGAGGGCGAGCACCTGCAACTGGGCCGGTTCGAGGTCGAGGTTCGCGAGATGGATGACCGTCGGATCGAAACCTTGGTCTTCCACCCCATCGTGGCCAAGGGCAACGCATCGGCGGGGCGCGACCTCGTCGACTGAACGCCCCGGACTATCGAACCAGGCGTACCGTGTTGATGGACCGCGCGATTCCGCGAAATGCCTCGACCAGTTCGGTCGCATTGTCGGCATCAAACGCGTTGGCCTCGGACGAGGCGCAGTAGCGCATCAGGTCGCGAGACGGTCCGCTCGGCACGGACAGGCCGACCGTATAGATCTGGATGCCGTTGGATTTGGCATAGTCGCAGATCTGGCGTGCGTCCGCGTCTGCCGGGCCCGGGGTCGGCGAGCTGACATGGCGGCCATCGCTGGGCCGGTAACGCAGCGTATTGGTGCCGTCGGTCATCAGGACGATGATCTTGCGAACGTTGTCACCGTACGGTTCGCCTTCGGTGAACGGCACCGACGGAGACAGGGCATGGACACCCCAGACCAGGCCAGACGGGATAAAGGTCTCGGGCCGATAGCCGCCGATGTTGATGATGAGACTATCGATGGCCCGGTTGATCATGGAGCGATCGCCCGTCAGGGGAATGATCGAGTTCAGGCAGGTCTGCGACGTGGCGAGCAGACCGACGTGCGGCACGGCTGGCCGCTCGTCTGACCGGCGGAGATTCGACACGTTCCTGGAGGCGACGCAGCCGAACCAGCGGTAGTTGGCGGTGCCACCGCCCGAGCAGGACTCATAGGGTTCCACAGTCTGGACCGAGCAGGTCGGCGGCACGACCCAATAGGATTGTGGCGTCGGCACACCATCGACCAGGACCGTGCGCGTACCCCGCTGGCCTCCGGTACAGACGTTGCGCGTCGTCAGCGTCGTACAGGTCCGTGGCGAGGTCACCGAATAGTCAGCCGGGACGTTCATCCAGCTCTCCGAGCGGTGCGAAGTCCCCACGTTGACGTAGTCGGCATACGGAATCAGGCTCACGCGCACCTGCTCATCATCGACCATGATGCTGTCGACCAGAGTGTGAGCGGCGTCCTTGAGCGCCTCGATGCGGGTTACACCGCCGCCGGCATCGGCCGACATTGACCAGGTATTGTCGACCACCAGGGCCAGTTCGACGACCTGGTCCGCACCGCTGACCGAGCCCCCTTCGACCTGCACCGGGAGCGTGGCACGGCCGAGCAGAGCCGCGAAGAAGGTGGGCGTGCGGCCATCTATCGCCGCGTCGACCCGTGAGCCGTTGATCGTGATGTCGAGATCATAGTCGGGATCAAGGTCGACACCGGCCAGGTGTCCAGCAAGATAGTCGCGGATCAGGCGCTCAATCTCGGCCTCATCGTCACTCTGGGAAGCGGCAGCGGCGAGCAGGGCGGCGTCAAGACTATCCTGAACGGCGTTTTCAACAGTGCTTTGATGATGGAGGTCCACGGCGATCCCCACCATCAGTGACAGTGGAACGGCACACAGGGCGAAGATCATCGCGATGTTGCCGCGCGTTGATCGGCAAAAATCCAGTGCTAAGCTCAGCATTCTCTCACGTGCCGACACCCAAGCCTCCCGCGACCGACAGTTGGAGGCCCTATTTACTCTCGCACAGGTTAATATTTCCTCGGTCGAGGGCAGGCGTTGCAGGCGACCCTTGAAATCATGGATGGGCTAGGGCATAGCCCCTGACCGGCGAAGCGCGCGTCGAAGGGTACCCCTTTCGGCGCGTTGTCCTTTGTGCCGGACGTTGGAGTTCCTATTTGGGCCCCATCGAAGGAGTGTAGCTCAGTTGGTAGAGCATCGGTCTCCAAAACCGAGGGCCGGGGGTTCGAGTCCCTCCACTCCTGCCACTTTTATCTGAGACGGAAACAGAATGGCCAAGGCGAAGTCCTCCACGCGAGGCGGAGGGAACACCATCGTTCAGGGCGGCGCGGTCGCCGCGCCCGAGGCCGATGCGCCCAAGAAGCGGATCACGCCCATGCAGTTCTTCAGCCAGGTCCGGGCTGAGGGGCGCAAGATCACATGGCCGAGCCGCAAGGAAACCTGGATTACGGCCGTCATGGTCTTCATCATGGTGGCGCTGGCGTCGCTGTTCTTCTGGGTTGTTGACCTCCTCATGGCACTGGGTGCCAACCAGCTGATCCAGATCGGGCGCTAGGAAAGACTGCAATGACCGAACAAGCCCAGGCGACCGCGAACCCGAACCATAAGTGGTACATCGTCCACGCCTATTCCAACTTCGAAAAGAAGGTGAAGGAGAACATCCTCGACCAGGCCCGCAACCAGGGGCTGGCGGATCGCTTCTCCGAGGTTCTGGTGCCGACTGAAGACGTCGTTGAGATCCGCCGTGGTCGCAAGGTCAATACCGAGCGCAAGTTCTTCCCCGGCTATGTGCTGGTGAAGATGGATCTGACCGATGAAGTCTTTCACCTGATCAAGAATACGCCAAAGGTCACCGGTTTCCTGGGCTCGGGGTCCAAGCCGATGCCGGTCTCCGAGAAGGAAATCCAGCGCATCGTCGGTACGGTTGAAGAGGGCGTTGAGCGTCCCAAGCCGACCATCCGCTTCGATATTGGCGAGACGGTTAAGGTCATCGACGGGCCATTCGCCAGCTTCGACGGCGTCGTCGAAAGCGTCGACGAAGAGCGGGCGCGCCTGAACGTGTCGGTGTCCATCTTCGGGCGTGCCACGCCGGTCGAGCTGGAATACGATCAGGTCGAGAAGGTCAGCTAGGGCTGGTCCGATTTTCGGCATCGCGCGTGATGCCGCTGGTCGAAATGTGGCTAGCGCCGGATCGGCAATGACAGACCGAGCGTCTGGGCCTGATCGCCGGCTTCGCGCCGACGCCTGAACAGCTCGGCCGGCCGTCCGCCCGTTGCGGTGTCGATGCGCCCCGTGCGCTCGACGAGGCCGGCCCGCTCGACGCCCCTGCGAAAATTCTGCTTGTGCAGAGGCTGCCCGATGACTGCTTCGACAGCTTTCTGGAGCTGCGACAGGGTGAACTCCTCGCCCAGCAGGTCGAAGATCACCGGCCGATACCGCAACTTGCCCCTCAGCCGTCCCAGGCCCGTCGCCAGAATGCGTCGGTGATCGGACTGAAGAGGCAGCCCGAGTGAGAGGGGCTTGCCGGACGTCGGTTGGCCCTGGTCGCGCGCCGCCTCCGGTGCCAAGCCCGTCTCGTAGAGCAGCTCGTAGCGCTCCAGCACCCGCTCATCGCGCCAGGCCAAGCGGTCATTGAGTGCAAACAAGGTGTCGATCCTGGCGCGGCGCATGGGGTCGTCCCCGGCCCAGTCGGTCAGCCAGGGTGCGATCACCTCATCGATCACCGCCGGACGCCCATCCCGCCAGTCTTCATAGGGGAAGGCGTCGCTCCAGGGGCACCAGATCGCGCCGGCGGCACCCGGAGCCTTGGCGGCCGGCGCGAGCGCCAGGTAACCAATGGACACAACCCGGTCATCGCCCTCCACGCCGGCGCGTGCCTGCGGTGTCTCGCGTCCGGCGTCGCCAAAGGTGTAGAGCTGTTCGACAAAGCCCATGGCGAGGCCCGTCTGACGCGCCACGAAGCTGCGCAGCGCCAGCTCGAACGTGCGATCCGAAGCCGGGTCGAACGGCCCGGCGGGCAGGCCCGACAAGGCGTGATCCGGGCCGTGAACGGTCAGGACCGCCGTCTCGCCGTCAAGCGGCGCCATGACGACGGCTGACAGCTCGATCGCGACGCGGGGTTTCTCCATGCCGCTACAACGCCTGTGTCAGGGCCGTGAATCGATCGAGATAAAGTTGCTGGGCGGCCGAGGCCGACAGTGGCTCGATCTTCAGGTCATAGCCGACCGGCGGCCTGCCGAAGAAGCCGAGGGACTCCGACCTGGAAAAGCCCGCCAGTTGGGTCGCTTCGAAATAGGCGCAGGCGCGATCGGCCTGTTTGATCAGTTTCTTGATGTTGCCCGGGTTGCGGGGAGGCAGGCCGAATCGCAGGTGGATGGCCCCCTCAAGGCGCGCTTCGAAGGCCTTGTAGTTGACACCCAGGGCCGCCTTGAACGGGGAGATCATGTCGCCGATCACATATTCGGAGGCATCGTGCAGCAGGGCCGCAAGCCGCCATTTGATCTCGAGATCAGGCTTGATGTGGACGGCAATCTCCTCGACCACGCAAGAGTGCTGGGCGACTGAGAAGGCGTGGTCCCCGATGGTCTGACCGTTCCAGCGCGCGACACGCGCCAGGCCGTGGGCGATGTCTTCGATTTCGATGTCGAACGGCGAGGGGTCGAGCAAGTCGAGCCGGCGGCCAGACAACATTCGCTGCCAGGCGCGCGGAGCTTCTTTTTTGGGTGTGGACTTGGGGCGGGACTGGGCCACGCTGGTAAACGCCTCGCGGTATGGAATAGGATTGCGACGGGAGTCGCACGCCCGTCGGGGCGTTGCCTTCCATAGAACCATCTGACCCCCCGAGGGAAGGGAGAGACTGTGGCACTGAGCAGGATCATCATGCGCCTGGCGCGCAATCCGGGTACCGAGTTCGGCGATGGCGACGATCGTCGCGGTTACACTCTGGTAGCCCCCATCGACGCTGACGGGCATCTGGATGAGGCAGCCTTTCGCCAGGATCGCGAAGCCTGCACGGTTCGACGGTTCGCGCCGGATGAGGACGCGCAGGAGGGCCGGCTCTCACGCCGCGGCGATAACTGGTTCTTCGACTATGCGGCGGGCACGGATGACGATGAGGCCGTCTATCGTCTGGGCGAGCACCGCTTCGCCGTGGGCGAGTATGTTAGTATCGCTGACGACGAAGGCCGCCTGCTGGCCTACAAGGTGACGGAGATTCAGTCTCTCTAACGCGGCACCTCAACCGTGGCGGCGGCCTGGGCCGCCAGGCCTTCTGATCGCCCCGTGAAGCCCAGGCCTTCGGTCGTCGTCGCCTTGACGCTGATCCCGTCGAGCGGCAGGGCGAGAATCTCGGCGATCCGCTCACGCATGGCCTGACGATGAAGTTTCACCTTGGGGCGCTCGCAGATCAGCGTGATGTCGACGTGGACGATACGGCCCCCACGTCGTGACACGAGATCAGCGGCATGGCGCAGGAAGCGATCTGAGGACGCGCCCTTCCACTGAGGGTCGCTGGGCGGAAAGTGATCGCCGATGTCGCCTTCGCCTATGGCTCCGAGGATGGCGTCCGTCAGGGCGTGCAGACCGCAATCCGCGTCGGAGTGGCCGACCAGGCCATGGCTGTGCGGGATTTCGACACCGCAAAGCCAGACCGAAGAACCCGGTCCGAAGGTATGAACGTCGAAGCCTGTTCCGACGCGGGTGACGGTGCGGGTGCCAATCAGGGCTTCGGCCATATCAAAATCCTCTGGGAAGGTCAGCTTCATCAGGCGGGGGTCGCCGGGGATCAGCTGTACGACCTGACCCGCGGCCTCAACGACCGCCAGATCGTCGGTGGGGCTTTCGTCTCCAGTCCAGCGGTCAAAGGCGGCTTGCAGAACCCCTGGCCCAAAGGCCTGGGGCGTTTGCACTCGCCACAGGCCTGTCCGATCCACCGTGGCGGTGACGACGCTGTGCGCGGCGGACTTGAGGGTGTCGGCGATCGGCAGGGCGGGGGCGGCGGCCCCGGCCCGTCCCAGTTGCGACAACAGGGCGTCAATATGGGCCGCCGTTACGAGCGGCCGTGCCGCGTCATGGATCAGGACGGGCCGTGAGGGATCAGCTTCAGCCAGCCCCCGGCGGACGGAAGCCGCCCGCTCAGAGCCGCCGACGACCGCCCGCCAACCGTCCAGCCCCTCTAGGGCGGCCGCGATCTGATCCGAACCGTCTTGCGGGATCACCACGATGACCGCCTCTGCACCCGCGCTCAGGAAGGCTTCGGTTGACCAGCGGACGACAGGCTTGCCGCCGAGCTGTCGCCATTGCTTCGGGCCGCCCGAACGGGTGCCGGATCCGGCGGCGACGATGACGGCAGTAAAGCTCATCCGGCTTGCTAGACTCGACGCGGGGCCTTTGGCGAGCGAAAAGCCGCGCCATGGCTCAGGGATTGACCATTGGCGACGTGACGGTGCCCGGTCGGGTGCTGACCGCACCCATGACCGGCATCACGGACTTGCCGTTCCGGCAGACAGCGGCGGAGTTGGGCGCGGCCTATGTCGCAACCGAAATGGTGGCGTCGGCGGAACTGGCGCGTGGGCGCCCGGACGTCGTGCGGCGCGCGGCCGTCGGTGAAGGATTGGGCCTGACGGTCATACAGCTGGTGGGCGCACGTCCCGACATGATGGCCGAAGGTGCACGCATGGCCGAGCAGGCGGGTGCCGACATCATAGATCTGAATTTCGGTTGCCCCGCCAAGGAGGTGACCGGGATCGCGTCAGGCTCGGCGCTGCTGCGCGATCTCGATCGCGCCTGCGCGATCCTCGAGGCTGTGGTGGACGCGACGTCACGGCCGGTTACGCTGAAGACCCGTCTCGGCTGGGATCATGACAGCCTCAACGCCGCAGACCTCGCGCGGCGAGCTGAAGCGATCGGAATCAAGGCTGTGTCGGTCCACGGGCGTACCCGGCAACAGTTCTATTCGGACGCTGCCGACTGGCTCGCCGTGCGGGAGGTGAAACAGGCCGTAGCCATCCCGGTTGTCGTCAACGGCGACATCAATACCGCCGACCAGGCGCGAGCGGCGATGGTCGCCTCCGGCTGTGACGCCGTGATGCTCGGGCGCGGTGTCCAGGGCCGACCCTGGATCGCGTCCGCCATCGAGCGCGGCCTGAATGGCGAAGCGTTCGTCGAGCCATCGCTGGCGGAGCGTCTGGATATTGTGATCCGGCACTTTCAACGGTCGCTCGACTTCTATGGCGAGCGGCTGGGGCTGAAGATGTTCCGCAAACACCTCGGCTGGTACGTCGAAGGTGCTGCCTATCACCCGGACCCGTCCGTGCGGCGTATCGACAAGGCCCGCCTCTGCCGGTTGGAGACGCCGTCTGAGGTGGTCGACGCGCTGGAGGTGCTGTGGGCGGATGAAGCCGCTCGCGCCGCCTGAAGCATTCTCGCAACAATGCTGTTGATTTGAAGGCACAGTCGGGCCATAGGCGAGGGAATGTCTTCGATAACAGCGAAGTCCGAGCTGGCTGACCCACCCTTGGGACGGGCAGCGCGTGCCTTGGCCTGGCTCACTGGAGATCGGGCCCGCTATGTCTTTGGCGGCATCTACGGGCTGGCGGCGGTCGTCACCGGTGTAGGCGTCTGGCTGGTGGCTTCCGCCCCGGCGAGCGGAGAGGCGGGCGGAATTGTCTCGGCCAGCCGCCCGATTCTGATCGTCTTGCTGGTCAATTTGCTGCTGATCGCGGCCCTGGCGGTTGCCGTTGGATTGCGGGTCTGGTCGCTCGTCCGCGAGCAGCAGGATGACGTCGGCGCACGCCTGCATCTGCGGTTTGTTACCCTGTTCTCGGCGGTGGCGGTCGTACCTGCGGTCCTGGTCGCCCTGGTGTTCGGAGTGCTCGTGAACCGGGGCGTTGAAGGCTGGTTCAGTGCCAATGTGCGGGCCGCCGTTGAGAACAGTGCCGACATCGGCCGGGGGTATGTCCGTGATGTCGGTACCGAGCTGGAGAGCGACCTCGCCAGCATCGCCAACGAACTCGTGCGGCCAGAAGTACGGGCGATCTTCCCGGACCGTCTGAGATTCAGCGCCAATGTGACGACCATCGGCGGGTTCTACGGCTATCCCGCCATCTACATTCTGGATGGCGAGGGGCAGATCCTGGCGCGCGGCGAACAGGCGGGGGCTCCGCCCTTCCTGGCCCCGCCGCCCGAGAATTTCGCACAGGCCGCTGGGGGCGGCGATGTGCCCGTCGGCTATACGGAGAACCCGGACGTGTTCCGGGCCTTGTATCCGCTACCGGAATACGGCGACGTCTATCTCTATGTCCTGCGCCCCTTACCCGAGGGGACCCTGGCGGGATTGAGGGAGGGGGAGCGCTCCATTCTGGCTTATCGCGAAGCCGAGGAGACGCGCGGGCAACTCCAGTTCACCTTCCTGCTCGCCTATTTCGAAACGGCCCTGCTTGTGCTCGTGGGGGCGATCTGGCTGGGTCTGTCGGCGGCTTCGGCAATTTCCGCTCCGGTGGGGCGACTGGTTAAGGCGGCGCACCGCGTCGCTTCGGGGGATCTCTCGGCCCGGGTCAATCCCGATGCCGATCCGGGTGAAATCGCAGTCCTTTCCCGGGCCTTCAACAGAATGACCGAGGATCTGAACACCCAGCAGTCTGCCTTGAAGGCGGCCTCGACAGAGGCGCAGGAGCGATCTCAGTTTATCGAGACGGTGCTGTCGGGCGTTTCGGCCGGCGTTATCGGTCTGGATCGCAAGGGACGGATCTCGGCCATCAACGACCAGGCGGTACGCCTGCTGGACCTCGACGAGCGATCAGTGATCGGACAGCCCCTGCACAAGGTGGCACCTGAGTTGGCCTCTATGGCCGTGGAGGGTTCCGGGACCGAGCATGACATAGATGTCTCCCGGGATTCCGAGACGCGCCGACTGCGGGTGCGCACCTCCCGAGGCTCCGCAGGCGAAGCGGTGCTGACCTTTGACGACATCACCCGGTTGATGACCGCCCAACGCAATGCGGCCTGGCGCGACGTGGCCCGGCGGATTGCGCATGAAATCAAGAATCCCCTGACCCCGATCCAGCTGTCCGCCGAGCGGCTGCGTCGCAAGTATCGGTCTCAAGTGGCTGATGATGTCGAGACGTTTGATCGCTGCACCGACACGATCATTCGTCAGGTTGAGGACATTGGACGCATGGTGGACGAGTTCTCGTCCTTTGCGCGGATGCCGGCTCCGAAGTTCGCTGAAGAGGACGCCGTTGAACTCCTGCGAGAGGCAGTCTTTGCCCGGCGGGTCGGTTCGCCGGACCTCAAGGTCGAGATGGTGGAGCCGGGTCAGCCGCTGCGCCTGGTCTGCGACGGCAGAATGGTCGGCCAGGCTTTGACGAACATTCTCAAGAACGGGGCTGAGTCCGTAGCGGCACGCAAAGAGGCCGAGCCGGACAGCCCGGGCTGTCTGCGGGCGTCGATCGTCGTTGACGGCGAGACCCTGATCTATGTCATCGAGGACGATGGCGTCGGCCTGCCGGCCCGGGACCGGGACCGGCTGATCGAACCCTATGTGACCAATCGTGAGAAGGGCACGGGGCTGGGCCTTGCAATCGTCAAGCGGATTGCTGAGGAGCACGGCGGCGAACTGATCCTCGCCGACGCCGTTGACCTGTCAGGAGCCCGCGTGTGTCTGACGTTTCCCCGAAGCAGCACGCCCCTGAGCCCAGGCCAGAGTGAGGACCGGTAAATGACTGCGAAGAACAACGCTGACGTCCTGGTCGTCGACGACGAAGCCGACATCCGTGATCTCGTCTCGGGCCTGCTCGAAGACGAGGGCTACGCCGTGAGAACCGCATCGAATGCCGATCAGGCGATGGATGCGATCCGCGCGCGCAAGCCGACGTTGCTCGTGCTCGACATCTGGATGCAGGGCGGCGGCATGGACGGGCTGGAACTGCTCGATCTGGTCAAGGAACTGGATGCGGACCTGCCGGTCATCATGATCTCGGGTCACGGGAATATCGAAACCGCCGTCAGCGCGCTGAAGCGCGGAGCCTATGATTTCATCGAGAAGCCCTTCAAGTCCGACCGGCTGCTCGTCGTCGTCGACCGCGCGCTGGAACAGGCAACGCTGAAGCGTGAAAACCGGATGCTACGCGCGCGCGCCTTCGTTCCCGACGGGCTGATCGGAACGTCCGCCGTCGCCCAGCAACTACGCGCGACCGTTGCCAAGGTCGCGCCGGCGAACAGCCGCATCCTTGTTTCTGGGCCTCCGGGTTCGGGCAAGGAACTTGTCGCGCGATTGATCCATGATGCCAGCGCGCGGGCCAAGGGAGAGTTCGTCGCGGTGTCGGCCGCCGGCATGAATCCCGAGCGCCTGGACATCGAACTCTTCGGCGAAGAGGGTGAGGGGGGCCGCCCCCGCAAGATCGGCGTGTTCGAGCGCGCACACGGCGGGACCCTGTATATCGATGAGGTCATTGATATGCCGCTGGAGAGCCAGAGCCGGATCCTGCGAGTCCTGGTCGAGCAGCGGTTCCGCCGCGTGGGCGGAGATCAGGACGTCCAGGTCGATGTTCGCGTCGTGTCTTCGACCTCCAAGGATCCCATGCGCGAAATCCAGGAGGGACGCTTCCGGGAGGATCTGTTCCATCGCCTGAACGTGGTTCCGATCCGTACCCCCGGTCTGGCTGAGCGCCGCGAGGACATTCCGGAGCTGGTCGAGCATTTCGTCGCGACGATTGCGGCGGCTCAGGGGATGCCGCAACGCAGCCTGGGCGAGGATGCCATGGCTACGCTTCAGGTCCATGACTGGCCCGGCAATGTGCGCCAGCTGCGCAACAACATCGAACGCCTGCTGATCCTGGCGACCGGGGATCCGGCTGACCCGATCACGGCCGAGATGCTCCCTCAGGAGGTGGCGCAGGCGGGACAAGCGGGCTCCATGGGGCCGGAGCGGATCATCGCCTTGCCTTTGAGAGAGGCGAGGGAAGTCTTTGAACGCGAATATCTTTCGGCACAAATCTTGCGCTTTGGCGGCAACATTTCGCGCACGGCGGCCTTTATCGGCATGGAACGCTCGGCCCTGCACCGCAAATTGAAATCGCTGGGCGTTGCGCCGGCACGTGGCGGCGACGAGGACGTGACCGAAGGGGACGAAGCCTGAGATGTCGCGCATCGCCTATGTCAACGGTCGTTATGGGCCGAAGTCCGAGGCCACCGTCCATATAGAGGATCGTGGGTATCAGTTCGCCGACGCGGTCTATGAGGTGTGGGGCGTCTCCGCTGGCCTGCTCATGGACTTCGAGGGCCACATGGCCCGCCTGGAGCGTAGTCTCGACGAGCTGAAGATTGTCCGTCCGATGAGCCGGGCTGCCCTGACGCAGGTGCTACGCGAAACCGTCCGGCGCAACCGCGTCGCGAACGGCCTGGTCTATCTCCAGATCAGCCGCGGTACGGCACCGCGCGATCATGCTTTTCCCGCAACTGACACACCGCCGTCGGTGGTGGTGACGGCCAAGTCGGTTAACCGGGCTCGTCAGGACGCTGCGGCGGCCAAGGGTATTTCGGTTGTGACTCGTCCGGACATTCGCTGGGGGCGCTGCGATATCAAGACGGTGGGCCTGTTGCCCAACATCCTGGCCAAACAGGACGCCCTGGACGCCGGTGCCGGCGACGCCTGGCTGGTCGATGACATGGGGATGATTACCGAGGGAACGGCCTCCAATGCCTGGATCGTCGACCAGGACGGCGTGATCCGCACGCGCGACACCCAGGCCAATATCCTCCGAGGGATCACCCGGGCCGCCATCCTGAGGATTGCAGGCGAGCAGGGTCTAAAACTGGAGGAGCTTGGGTTCAGCGTCGCTGACGTGAAACGCGCGCGCGAGGCCTTCTATACGAATGCATCGGGGTTCGCGACGCCGGTGGTCGCCATTGACGGCACGCAGATCGGCAATGGCCAGCCGGGGGCGGTCGCCTTGCGTCTGCGTGAACTCTATCTCCAGCGCGCCGAGGCGGAAGCCGTTTGAGAGGCATTGCCGCAGACCGCCGGATTCCCTAGCTTAGTTCGTGTGTGTGTGGGGCGGGTGTCCGTTCCGAATATCGAAAGGCCATCATGTCCGCCGACAAGAAGCAGAATTTGCAGGACGCTTTCCTCAACAATGTGCGTAAGGCGCGCACGCCGCTGACAATCTTTCTGGTCAATGGGGTCAAGCTGCAGGGCGTCGTGACCTGGTTCGACAATTTCTGTGTGCTGCTGCGCCGGGATGGTCAGAGCCAACTGGTCTATAAGCACGCCATCTCGACGATCATGCCGGCTTCGCCGGTGCAGCTGTTCGAGCCGGATGCCGACGACGGGGACGAGTGAGCAGGCCCCTCGTTGATCACGCCGCGCCGATCCAGCGCGCAGTTGTCATCCATCCTGATACCCGCGGTTCCGATCGCGACCCGGACGTTCGCCTGGAAGAGGCGGTCGGCCTGGCGCGCGCACTCGACCTGGAGGTCGTGGCTGCCGAGGTGGCGCGGGTACGCAATATCACCCCGGCGACCCTGTTCGGGCGCGGAAAGGTCGACGAGATCATGGCCATTCGCCATGCGACCGAGGCCGATGTGGTGGTCATTGATGACAGCCTGACGCCGATCCAGCAGCGTAATCTGGAAAAGGCACTGGAGGCCAAGGTCATCGACCGGACCGGCCTGATTCTTGAGATTTTCGCCCGCCGAGCCCGCACCGCCGAGGGCAAGCTACAGGTCGAACTGGCACGGCTGAACTACGAACGCTCGCGGCTGGTGCGGACCTGGACCCACCTCGAGCGACAGCGCGGCGGCCTCGGAAAGACCGGCGGTCCCGGCGAAACCCAGATCGAGCTGGACCGGCGCCTGATCGCTGATCGCATCGTTCGCCTCAAGGCCGATCTTGAGGAGGTGCGCCGCACCCGCGGCCTGCACCGCAAGGCCCGCAAGCAGGTACCGCATCCGACCGTGGCTCTGGTGGGCTATACCAATGCCGGCAAGTCGACGCTGTTCAATCGACTGACGGGGGCGGAGGTTCTAGCCAAGGACCTGTTGTTCGCAACGCTTGATCCAACTCAGCGGACAATCAAGCTGCCGCACGGTCGCCCGGCTATCATCTCGGATACGGTGGGGTTCATTTCCGACCTGCCGCACGAACTGGTTGAGGCGTTCCGCGCGACCCTTGAAGAGGTGGCCGAGGCCGACCTGATTTTGCACGTCCGTGACATCGCCAGTCCCGACAGCCCAGCCCAGGCTCGCGATGTCGAGACGGTGCTGGAACGCATCCCCGAAGCCGAGGACAAGCCGCGCCGGATCCTGGAAGTCTGGAACAAGATCGACTTGATTCCAGAAGGCGAACGCGGACTGACTGTGGCGCGGGCGCTCAATACCGATGGCCGCGCGACCGCAGTATCGGCGGTGACTGGAGAGGGACTGGATTCCTTACGCGAGCGTATTGCCGAACTGATCGACGACGAGCCGGAGATCGAGTTGGTATTGGACCCGGCCCAGGGCGAGGCCATGGCCTGGCTTTATCAGAATGGCCGGGTGATCAGCCGCGATACGGATGAGAAGGGTCGCTCGAGAGTGCGGGTGCGCCTGCACGCGGCGGCGCTCGGTCGTTTCGAGCAACAGTTTGGCGACTGACCCGCTGGGGTGTTCATCTCTCCGTATGAAACTCATACGAGTTTTGGCACTGTCTGTTGCGACCTTGGGTATCGCCGCCGGGCACAGTTTCGCACAGCTGGAACCTCAAACGCGATTTGAGGACGGCTCGCGTGTTACCTGGACCGCCCAGCCCAGTCCATCAGGCGTCTGGTCCGCCATGCGACGCGCTGGTCTGGGCCATTCAGACGTAGGGGCGTGGGCCGTGATCGGGTGCGTCATCGCAGGCAATCGCCGACTGAGGGACTGCCAGGTGATTCAGCAGTCGTCTGAAGAGTCTCAGGTGGGCGAGGCGCTCCTGGAAATGGCTCCGCGTTATCGTGCCGCTTCACAAGGCCCAAACGGTGCCTCGAGTGTTGGCCGGCGGGTCGAGATCGCGATGGGGTATGCCGGTGTGGCCGTGCCCTAGGCCATCGAGCGGGTCGGTCAGCCGAGCTCAGGGGTGCCACCGCACCAGGGGTGTGTCGGCTCTGAGATAGAGCGGATGTTTGGGGCTGCCGTCACCATTTGTCCCGAAACACCACAGGTCATGGCCGTCCTCAATCAGGGCCTCGACCAGGGCGGAGCCGGCCTGCGCTAGCGCCCGATTGAGCTTGCCGTGGCACATTATGATCTTGGCGGCACCGGCGGCGGCCCGTCGGATAGCGGGCAGATTGTCGGGTGAAGACGCGACCACGCCCGGCTCAAGCAGCATCCTGGGATGGGTCGCGCGATAGTCGCCGACATTGGCCTTGATCATGGCGTCAAAGCCCTCGCGCTGGGCGAAGGTCCATTCGCGGCCACAGGTCGGGTCGTTGACCGTAGCATCGGCAGTCGACGGATTCATGCCGATGAAGAGCAGATAGTGGTCCGGAAAGGCATCACCCTGCCAGCGCCGCATCAGGGTACGATAGCGACCGTTGGCGCTGAACGCTGCATCGCCCTTGACGCCGTCCATCAGGGCCAGTCGGACTTTGCCGCCAGGATCATGCAGATGCTGGGTCATGGGGCGGTCTGTCTCACGCGCTGATGAAGGCCGCAACGGCGGCATAGTCGGGCAATAGACCATGCGCTCCAGCGGCGGACAGCCGCGCGCCGTGTCCGTCGCGGATATGTCCTCCGGCCAGGAGGCCAATCACGGTCATGCCGGCGGCGGCTCCAGCCTGGACACCCGCCGGACTGTCCTCGATGACCACGGTACGATCCGGGGTCACACCCAACTCGGCCGCCGCGTGCAGGAACAGGTCCGGGTGCGGCTTTCCACGCGTCACATGGATCGCGCCGCTGTAGATCGGTCCGGCGTGCGCCGGGGCGATGCCCATGGCCTTCAGGCCCAGCTCGATCCAGGCGGGTGGGCTGGACGAGGCGATGCAGCGCGGCAGCGCCAGATCAGCCATGAAGGCCGCCGCGCCCGGCACTGCCGTCAGTTCCGTCGCCGCACGCGCGTGGCAAAGCTGGGTCCAGTCTCCGAGCGCCGTATCGGGGCAGCGCCGGCCCAGGCGGGCCTCAATGTCCGGCACGCAGTCGAGCCAGCGCCGTCCCATATAGTTCGCCAGGGCGTCATCCAGCGTCGTAGGCAGGCCTAGGCCGGTCAGGACTTCGGCCATGGCCTGGTTGTTGAGCAGCTCGCTGTCGGCAACGACCCCGTCGAAATCGAAGATGACCAGATCGAAGCGGCTCACGCCCGCTCCGCGACCTTGGCGGCGTTCCACAGGCCGTCCATCTCGGCTAGGTCGGACTGTTCGGGCGTGCGGCTGTCCTTGGCCAGCTCGGCCTCAATAAAGCCGAAGCGGCGCACGAACTTGGCGTTGGCGGCGCGCAGGGCGTCCTCGGGCTCGACGCCCAGCTTGCGGGCCAGATTGGCCATGACGAACAACAGGTCGCCCAGTTCTTCGGCGGCCTTTTGGTTGTCGCCAGCGGCCAGCTCGGCTTTCAGCTCGGCGACCTCTTCATCCAGCTTGTCGACGACCTCGGCGGTCGAAGGCCAGTCGAAGCCGACGCGGGCGGCGCGCTTGGTCAGTTTGGCGGCGCGAGCCAGGGCGGGCAGGGCGACCGGTACGTCATCGAGCACGCCATGCTGGGCCTTGGCTTTGCGTTCCTCGGCCTTGATGTCCTCCCAACGAGCCTTCTGGGACCAGGCGCTGGCCTTTCGGTCTTCCAGCTCGCCGTCCTGGGGGAAGACATGGGGATGCCGGCGTTCCAGCTTGTCGCCCATGGAACGGGCGACGTCTTCATAGGCAAAAAGCCCTTGCTCCTCGGCCATTCGGGCATGGAAGACGACCTGAAACAGGAGATCGCCGAGCTCCGTCTTCAGATCATTGAAATCGCGCCTCTGGATGGCGTCGGCCACCTCATAGGCTTCCTCGATCGTATAGGCGGCGATGGTGTCAAAGGTCTGTTCGACATCCCAAGGACAGCCACCGTCTGGATCGCGCAGGCGCGACATGATGCCGTTCAGCCGATCGGTCTGGTTGCTCACGGCCGGTTCGCCTTCGCGGCCAGGTCAGCCTGAACCTGTCTATATCGAGCCTCGGTCAGCGGATATTTGCGAACTACCCAGGCGGTCAGCACCAACAGGACCGCCGGTGCGGCGATGAACAGCCAACTGAGGCCGGCGATCACGTCGGGCGCATTGACCGCTCCTTCCTCGGCCTGGAAGCCCATCCATTCCAGGATGGCGAAGGCCCCGACCGAGACGGCATAGCCGAGCTTGGAGGTGGCGTTGAGGATGGAGAAGAGTAGTCCCGTCTTGTCGGCATCATCCTCCAGCCGGACGGCATCGGAGGCGTCCGCCATCATCGCCCGAAGCAGCAGATCTCCGGATCCGAAGGCCAATCCCGTAAAGAAGATCGCCCCCAGAGCCATCGGAAAATTCCCGACCGGAACCAGAAGGGTCGCACCGGCGAAACTGGCGGCGAAGAAGATCGAGGCGACGGCGAGTGCCAGGTGCTTGCCGATGCGGGTGGCCATGACCGCCCAGATCGGCGCGCCGATCAGGCCGGCGACGAAATAGATCAGCAGCATCAGGGAGGTCTGCTCGCGGTCAAAACCGCGCGCCTGCTCAAAGAAGTAGAAGAACAGAACCCCGATCAGACCGCGGGCGCAACCGAGCAGCAGATCCGACAGGAGCAGTCGTCGAAGGACCGGCTTGGCGATCAGCGCCAGGGTCGCTCCAACACCCCCGTGGGGTGGTGGTGACGCGTTCAGTGGTTCTGGTGTGAAGCGCAGCGTGAAGACCAGCGCCACGGGCAAGAGGACGATGATGAACCAGCCCTGGGTGCGAACCGCCTCGATATAGGTGCCGTCGAGCGGGCCCTGGACGATGGCGGGAATGGCCAGGACGGCCAGCACGCCGACGATGTTGGCCGCCTGCCACCAACCATAGATCCGGCTGCGCTGATCGTAGTCCGGGGAGAGGATCGAGGCCCAGCTCATCTGGCTGAGCAAGCTGATTGAATAACCGAGATACATGATTACCAGCCAGAGCGCGAGATAGGCGGTCGAGGCCCCCTGGGCCGCGAAGAACAGCATGGCGACCGAGCCCATCAGGATCGGTGCGCCGGCGGCCATCCAGACCCGGTACCGCCCCCACTTCGTGGAGGTTCGGTCGATGACCATACCCAGGAACGGATCAACCACGATGTCGGCCAGACGCACAATCAGGAAGACCAGACTGACGGCCGAAAGCGGCACGCCGACGTGGCTGGCATAGAATTCGGGCAGGGTCACATAGACAGGCAAGCCGAGTGCCGCATAGGGCAGACAGGATGCGGCGAAGGCGGCGAGGGTCCAGTTCGATCGGCGGACCGTCGTCGAAGGGTTCGGTTCACTCATGGAGTCGGTCTAGCGGAGTCGCTAGCCCCTGTCGCGGGCCGGTCAGCCGCCTTCCATCCCGACCAAGGCCGGTGAAACATGGTGTTCGGCCGGCCAGCCGCCCTGGGGAACGTCGGTCGCGCCGATCACCGATTCGACGACGCGCCAGTCTAGTCCGTCCCAGTGAAGAAGAACCACGCCCAGGTCGCCGTCCATGGTGCCGCCGGAGACGGCAGCGGACAGCGGCGTCGCGCTCCAGTCGACCGCCGAGCCGTCTACGTTGCGCACCGGGCCATATACGAAGACCCATTCCCCCTGCGAGCGCATGATCTCCGGGTTGATGACCACGCTGCGTCCGGCCTGTTCGCTCAGGTTCGCGTTTGTCGGCCCTATCACCGCCAGCCGGATCGGATCATCGCCGGCGAGTTCGGGGTTCAGCTCGGGAGCAGCGGGCCCGGCGACACCGCCGGAGGTGTCCGTGCCGCTCGCCGGCGCTGCGGCTGGTTCATCGCCCTCGGGATACTGCGACGACGGACCTGGCTGACAGGCCGCGATGGATAAACCAACCGCCAGAACGCCGATGACCTTCGTATGCATGGAATACCCTCCGTTCGGCGGAATGATTCCTCAGAACCTCGCCCTTTGAAAGGGTGGCCGTTACACGGTCTGGGGACTGTTTCGACCCTAGTGGTGGCCGCCGGCCGGGAGCCACTGAGGCCAGGCCCAGCCCAGATCCATGAATACGTCATAGGACCCGTCGTAAATCATCCTGAGCGCCACGAAGAATACGATGACGAGGCCGACATAGGCGATCCAGGCGTGACGGTTGAGCAAACGGGCGATGAAGGTTGCCGCCACCCCCATCAGAGCGATGGAGAGGATCAGTCCGAATACCATGATCCAGGGGTGTGCGTGCGCAGCCCCGGCCACGGCCAGGACGTTGTCCAGGCTCATGGTGATGTCAGCGATCATGATCTGGATCAGGGCCGCGCCAAACGTCTTGCGCTTGATGCCCAGCTCTTCAGGTGTGGCACCGCCGCCGTGATGGACGGCCAGGGCGGCCTCCATTTCCTCGGTCGATTCCGCCTGGTCGTGGGTCCGCTGTTCCTGCAGCTCGCGCCACATCTTCCAGCACACCCACAGCAGCAGGAAGCCGCCGGCCAGCAGCAGGCCGACGATGGCCAGAAGCTGAACCGTGACCAATGCAAAGCCGATACGCATCACCACGGCGGCAGCCAGGCCGATCAAGATGGCGCGACGCCGCTGATCCACCGGCAGGGCGGCGGCGGCCAGACCCACAGCCACGGCGTTATCGCCGGCCAGAACCAGGTCGATCATCAAGACCTGCCCGAGCGCCACCATCTGGCTGGCGAACTCGGGCGACGTGAAGAAGTTGATCAGGAAATCCATAACGTGGCTCTAGGTCAGGTCTTGGGGCGCGGCAAGATGCAGGTCAGGTTCGGCTTTGCGCGCGGGCGGCTTCATAGAGGGCGATGGCGGCGGCGTTGGAGACGTTCAGGCTCTCAAAGCCGCCCGGCATCGGGATGCGGGCGACGGTGTCGCAATGCTCAGCGACCAGGCGACGCACACCGTCGCCTTCTGAGCCCATCACAAGCACGGTCGGGCGGTCATCCAGTGCGGCTTCCAGTGTCAGGTCCGTCGCGCCGTCCAGCGCGACAGCGCGCCAGCCCAGGTCGGCCAGCTTCTCCAGAGCTCGGCTCAGATTGGTGACGCGCGCGTGCGGCAGTCGCTCGGTGGCCCCGACGGCTGCCTTGGCCAGAGGCCCGGCCAGGGCCGGGGTGTGACGGTCCTGAACCACGATGCCGCGCGCACCGAACGCCAGGGCGGAGCGAAAAATGGCCCCGACGTTCTGGGGGTCAGTGATCTGGTCCAGCATGACGATCACGCCATCGGCTGGATCAGCCAGATCTTCCAGGCTGACGCCCTCGAGCGGTGCGACCTTGAAGACGAAACCCTGATGCACGGCACCAACCGGCAGAAGCTTGTCCAGGGCCCGCGGTTCGAGAATCTCCGCATGGTGCCCGTTCGGGGCCAGGCCGGTCGATTCGATCTCGGCGGCGCGGTCGGGTGTAGCCATCAGCCGGCCCATGCCCTTGCGCGCGGGGTTGGCCAGGGCTGCCAGTACGGCATGACGCCCCCAGATCAGATGATCAGCCTCGATCTTTCGCGGCTCCCGAGGGCGGGAATCACTGTCGGGGCGGGGGCTCCAGCCGCGCTCGCGCACGGGTTCGAACCGGCTTTTCCCGCCTTGTTTTTTACCGGCCTTACGGTCGTTGCGTTCGCGATTGGTCGCCACTATAAGACGCCCTCCGATTTGGGGCCCTGAGGTTTCGGGGTCTGGCGCTGTCCCTATCAGGGGCCGGTCGCCGGGTCACCAGCCTCCGTTCCGGTCGCGCCGCAAGGCGGGGCAGGGACGCTTCAAATCTCGCACCGAGCGCGCTGGGGGAATGTCCCGAGCGGCAAAGGGGGGGGACTGTAAATCCCCTGCGTAAGCTTCGTAGGTTCGAGTCCTACTTCCCCCACCACGCGCCGGTCGAGATGAGAAGGGACGCCTTGAGCGGTGCGGGTATAGCACAATGGTAGTGCAGCAGCCTTCCAAGCTGAGGATGCCGGTTCGATCCCGGCTACCCGCTCCAGTTTTTTTCACGCGAACCAATCCGCCGCTGGCGGTCAGGAGTATTGGCCATGGCCAAGGAAAAGTTCGAACGCACGAAGCCGCATTGCAACATCGGCACGATTGGTCACGTTGACCATGGCAAGACGACGCTGACGGCGGCGATTACGATGACGCTGGCGAAGGCTGGTGGTGCGAAGGCGATGAACTACGCCGACATTGACGCGGCACCGGAAGAGAAGGCGCGCGGCATCACGATCAACACGGCGCACGTTGAGTATGAGACGGCGAACCGTCACTACGCCCACGTCGACTGCCCGGGTCACGCGGACTATGTGAAGAACATGATTACCGGCGCGGCGCAGATGGACGGCGCGATCCTGGTGGTGTCGGCCGCTGACGGTCCGATGCCGCAGACGCGCGAGCACATTCTGCTGGCCCGTCAGGTCGGCGTGCCGGCCCTGGTGGTGTTCCTGAACAAGGTCGACATGGTCGACGACGCCGAGCTGCTTGAGCTGGTTGAGATGGAAGTTCGCGAGCTTCTGTCGTCGTACCAGTTCCCGGGCGACGACATTCCGATCACGGCCGGTTCGGCCCTGGCGGCGGTTGAAGGCCGTGACGCCAACATCGGTGAGGAAGCTGTCCTCAAGCTGATGCAGACGGTTGACGACTACATTCCGCAGCCGGAGCGTCCGGTGGATCAGGCGTTCCTGATGCCGGTGGAAGACGTGTTCTCGATCTCGGGCCGCGGCACGGTCGTGACCGGTCGTATCGAGAAGGGCGTGGTCAAGGTCGGCGAGGAGATCGAGATCGTCGGCATTCGTCCGGTTCAGAAGACGACCTGCACGGGCGTGGAAATGTTCCGCAAGCTGCTGGACCAGGGTGAGGCGGGCGACAACGTCGGCGTTCTGCTGCGCGGCACCAAGCGTGAGGACGTCGAGCGCGGTCAGGTTCTGTGCAAGCCGGGTTCGATCACCCCGCACACCAAGTTCATGGCCGAGGCCTATATCCTGACCAAGGAAGAGGGTGGCCGTCACACGCCGTTCTTCACCAACTACCGTCCGCAGTTCTACTTCCGCACGACGGACGTGACGGGCATCATCAAGCTCAAGGACGGTGTTGAGATGATCATGCCGGGCGACAACGCCGAGCTGGAAGTTGAGCTGATCACCCCGATCGCCATGGACCAGGGCCTGCGCTTCGCCATCCGCGAAGGCGGCCGTACCGTTGGCGCCGGCGTCGTGGCCAAGATCCTCGAGTAGTCCTCGACCGATCTGACGACTAGACGAACAGAGGCCCCGCCGGAGCAATCCGGCGGGGCTTTTTCGTGGGAGCGCTAGTCCGGCTGATCCGTCCGGTCGGGTTTCCAGTCGAACAGTTCGCTGAGCACGCTCAGGGCCTGGCCGCGTTCGGTCGAGAAGTCGGGGTCGCGGGCCATGTGGATGCGGGCGTCGTCGGCGGCGGCGAGCAGAAGCTCGCGGTGGGCGACCGGGTCGGCGAAGCGATAGGCGGGCAGGCCGGCCTGTTTCAGACCCAGCGGATCGCCGCCGCCCCGCATGGCCCAGTCCTGTTCGGCGATCAGGAACCCGTCCTCCGTCGAGCGCACGACCTCCAGGCGGGCCTGGGCGACCTGGCTGAGCGGCGGATCGTACAGCAGCACGCAGGCGCTCTTGCCTGCGCCACGACCGACGCGCCCTCGCAACTGATGTAACTGGGCCAGACCGAACCGCTCGGCCTGTTCGATGATCATGATGGTGGCGTTAGGCACATCGACGCCGACCTCGACGACGGTCGTGGCGACCAGCACCGACAGCTGGTTGGCGGCGAAGGCGGCCATGACGGCCTCACGTTCGGCGCCGGGCATCTGGCCGTGGACAAGGCCGACGCGGTCGCCGAAGCGAGCCTTGAGCGCCACGGCGCGGGCCTCGGCTGAGGCCAGGTCGACCTCGACGTTTTCGGCGACCAGCGGGCAGATCCAGTAGGCCTGGGCACCGGTCGCAATGACCTGTCCGAGCCGGTCGAGAATGGCCGCCATCCTATCCATCGGCAGGACGCTGGTGGTGATCGGTTGACGCCCCGGCGGCTTCTCGTCCAGGCGCGAGACGTCGAGGTCGCCATACTGGGTCAGCTCCAGGGTCCGAGGAATCGGGGTCGCCGACATGGTTAGAAGGTGCGCCCCGCCATCCTCGCTGGCCTTGGCCTGAAGCAGGTTGCGCTGGGCGACGCCAAAGCGGTGTTGTTCGTCGACGATGGCGAGGCCCAGATTGGCGAAACGGACCGCATCCTGGAATAGGGCATGGGTACCGATGACGACCGCCATCGAACCGTCCGCCAGACCCGACAGGGCACGCAGGCGGGCTGCCCCCTTGTCGCGCCCAACCAGTAACACGCACTCGACGCCGGTCTCGGCGAACATCGGGGCGAGCCGTTCGTGATGCTGTCGCGCCAGGATCTCGGTCGGGGCCATCAGCGCGGCCTGAAACCCGCTCTCGACCGCCGTCGCCATCGCCAGGAGTGCGACGGCGGTCTTTCCAGACCCCACGTCGCCTTGGAGCAGTCGGCCCATCCGTGCGCCAGAGGCCAGATCGGCGCGGATTTCGGACAGGGCGCGGCCTTGGGCTCCGGTCAGGGAGAAGGGCAGGCTGGCTTCCAGCCGGGCTGACAGTGGTCCGGCGGTCAGCACCGGCGCAGCGAGGCGGCGTCGCGCCCGCTTGCGCTGGGCAAGAGCCAACTGGTGGGCCAGGAGTTCGTCAAACGCCAACCGACGACGCGGCAGGGAACTGCTTTCGAGATCTGCCGGAGACGCCGGATGATGGACCGCTTCCAGTGATTGTCGCCAGCCGGCCCAGCCCTGTTTCGCGCGCCAGGCCGGATCTTGCCATTCGGGAAGATCAGGGGCCTGGTTCAGCGCCTCAAGCGCGAAACGCCGCACCTGGCGCGACGACAGATTCCCCCCTGCCGGATAGAGGGCTTCGCTATGCGGAATCTCGTCGCGGCGCTCCAGGATAACCGCATAGTCCGGGTGTGGGACCTGAACTTCCGGCCCGTAACGCTCGACCTTACCGGAAATGATCCGACGCGCGCCGACGGGCAGGCTCTTCAGGAGGCTGTCGCCATAGGTCTTGAAATAGACAAGGTGCACCCAGCCGGTCTCATCGAAACCGCGCACCTTGTAGGGCTGGCCGGGCCTGCGCGAGCCGATGTGCTGGTCGATCTGGATCTCGAAAATCCCGACCTCACCTTCGACGGCATTTGCGGCTGTCATCCGGCGGCGCCGGACTAGGCCCTGCGGCAGGGTAAAGACGACATCGCGAACGAGCGGGCCCGCGATCTTGCGCAGCGCCGGTTGCACGCGCGGTCCCACCCCCTTGAGTGTGGCGGTGTCTGCAAACAGGGGGAACAGGATCGACGGCCTCACGGGCGCAGACCAGCCTGGATCAGGTCGAATTCTGGTTGCATGGCGGTGTTCAGAGAGTCACGGTCACTCAAACTGTTCGATCGGGGTAGGGTGCCATGTCCATTGCGACTTTGCAGAGAAATCTCGCTTCGCGCGGGTTCGACCCCGGCCCGGCAGACGGTCTGTTGGGGCGGCGCACCTATCAGGCGCTCGCTGACTTTGTCTCGGACCGTCAGGCCCCGGCGGGCACTGGCGATCTTCTGGCGCTGAATCTTCGATTGGGCGACATCACAACACGCCGGCGTCTGATGCACTTCTTTGCCCAGATCAGTCACGAAAGCAGTTTTCGGCCGCGGGCGGAGAACCTGAACTATTCGGTGGCGGGTCTCAAATCGACATTTTCGGCTCGGCGCATTTCTCACGCGGATTGCGATCGCTACGGTCGCAAGGTCGGCCGACCGGCCAATCAGGAGGCGATTGCCAATCGGGTCTATGGAGGCACCTGGGGTCGCACTCATCTTGGCAACACCGAGCCGGGCGACGGCTATCGTTTTCGTGGGCGCGGCCTGATCCAGCTGACGGGGCGTTCGAACTACCGTCGAACTGCTCCCGAATTCGAGGTCAATCCGGACCTCGTTCTGACCCCCGCCGGCTCGATGAAAGCGGCCGTTGACTTCTGGCGGAGCCGGGGAGTGAACCCTTCGGCGGATCGTGATGATGTTGCGGCGGTCACGCGGATCGTCAACGGGGGCGTCAATGGATTGGCTCATCGCACTGCGCTGACCAGCAAGATCCGATCGATCTGGCCCGATTGATCGACTTCGGCATTGGCAATCGGGGCGCTTAGCGCCTATTTCACGCCTCCCAATCAGATTGAACGGACGGACGAAAGACCGTGGCCGAGGACTTGTCGCGCGTGCAGCGCCTGAAATATCGCGCTTGGCGACGTGGAATGCGCGAGTGCGATCTGGTGCTGGGGGCCTTTGCCGATGCGAATCTGGCGACGATGACTTCAGGCGACCTCGACGCTTTTGAGGCCTTGATGGAGGCACCTGACGATCAGCTCTGGACCTGGATTCTCGGCAGTGCGGAGCCGGATCCGGAATTCGCCGGTCCGATGCTGGATCGGGTGATCGCCTTTGGGCGCGAGGAGCTGTCGTGATTGACGATCGGATCGCCAACGATCCGGGCGGTCTGGAGCTGGCCGGAGCGCCTGAGGGGTTCGACGCCCTGGTCGCCGGGGACCTGCTACGCAGACGCGGTGGGGTCGGCCTCTTTGTCGCCCGTGATTTTCAGCGGGCCAACGCCCTGATCGATGCGATCGGCTTCTTCGCGCCGGATATCGAGGTGCTGCGACTGCCGGCCTGGGACTGTCTGCCCTATGACCGGGTCAGCCCCTCGGCCGGCGTGGCGGCTGAGCGAATGGCGGCTTTGACGCGTTTGGCGCGCGGAGGCGGGGACCGCCCCCTGATGGTGGTCGCCACAGTGGCTGCTGCGGTCCAGCGGATCCCTGCCCGACAGTCCATGGCTCAGGCGGCCTGGTCGACGCGAGTGGGCCGCGTCGTTGATATGGCCGAGCTCGAGCGGCATTTGGCCATCAACGGCTATCAACGTGCATCGACGGTTTCGGAGCGCGGCGAGTTCGCCATTCGGGGCGGGGTCATCGACGTCTTCCCCCCTGGGGCCACAGAGCCGGTACGGTTGGACCTGTTCGGTGACACGCTGGAATCGATCCGGGCCTTTGACCCCGAGAGCCAGCGCTCAACACGCCAGTTGACCGAGATCGACCTTTTGCCGGTGTCCGAGGTGCAGCTGGATCCCTCGGCCATTTCGCGGTTCCGCACGCGCTGGCTCGAGGTGTTCGGGGCCGGTGCCGACGACCCGGTCTATCAGGCCGTGTCCGAAGGCGTGCGTCGCCAGGGCCTGGAGCACTGGCTGCCGCTTCTGCATGAGCGGCTGGATACGGTCTTTGACTACCTGCCTGCGGGCGCGGTGGTGCTGATGGACGCCCTGGCTGGCGAGGCCATCGACGAGCGGCTGGCCATGATCGATGACGCCTTTGAAGCCCGCCGGGAGGTCGGACGAGCCGGCCAGCCCTACCGCGCCCTGGCCCCCGAAGCGCTTTATCTGACACGCGCAGAATGGGACGAGCGCCTGACTGCACAGAGCTGGCGCCGCTTCAGTCCCTTCTCCAGCGAAGGGCCGGTCATTGTCGACCTGGGCGGAGTTCAGGGCCGAACCTTTGCAGCCGAGCGGGCGCAGGACAGCGTCAATCTGTTCGAGGCCGTGACGGCTCATGCCCAGATGCTGCAGGGGCAGGGCAAGCGGGTGCTGTTCGCATCGTGGTCGGAAGGCTCGTCGGAGCGCCTGTCGTCGATGTTGGCGGACCATGGGCTGAGTGAAGCGCCACTCGCGACGGACTGGGCTGGGGCGCGGGCACGCCCGGTCAGCACCATTCAGCGTGCCGTCCTGCCGGTCGAGCATGGCTTTGTGGCCGGCGATCTGGCGGTCATTTCCGAAACCGATATCCTGGGCGACCGGTTGGCGCGACCGCGCAAGAAGCGCCGGGCCGCCAACTTCCTGGCCGAGGCGTCGAGCCTCAGCCCGGGCGACCTCGTCGTCCATATCGACCATGGCATCGGGCGCTACGAGGGCCTCAAGACGCTTGATGTCCAGGATGCGCCGCACGACTGTCTGGAGCTTCAGTACGCTGAGAAGTCACGCCTGTATCTCCCTGTTGAGAATATAGATCTGCTCACGCGCTACGGGTCCGAAGACAATGAGGTGGTCCTGGACCGCCTCGGCGGGGCCGCCTGGCAAGCGCGAAAGGCGCGGGCCAAGGCACGGCTGCGTGACATGGCCGAAGGGCTGATCGCTCTGGCGGCCAAGCGGGCACTTAGATCAGGCGAGGCGATCGATCCTCCGCGCGGCCTCTTCGACGAGTTCTGTGCCCGGTTCCCCTACGAGGAAACAGAAGATCAGTTGAACGCCATCGCTGATGTTCTGGGTGACCTCGCCAAGGGACAGCCGATGGACCGGCTGATCTGCGGTGACGTCGGCTTCGGCAAGACCGAAGTGGCCCTGCGTGCTGCCTTTGTGACAGCGATGTCGGGGCGACAGGTGGCCGTCGTGTGTCCGACGACCCTGCTGGCGCGTCAGCATTTCCGCACCTTCACCGAACGCTTTGCCGGTTGGCCGGTCCGTATTCGCCAGCTGTCGCGGATGGTGCCCGCGCGCGAGGCAGCGGAAACCCGCGAGGGCCTGAAGTCCGGCGAGATCGAGATCGTCATCGGCACCCACGCGGTGTTGTCTGAACAGGTCGGATTCAAGGACCTGGGTCTCGTCATCGTCGACGAGGAGCAGCACTTCGGCGTCAAGCACAAGGAACGACTGAAGTCCCTGCGCGCCGATGTCCATATGCTGACCCTGACGGCGACGCCGATCCCGCGCACCCTGCAACTGGCGCTGTCTGGCATTCGCGAGATGTCGATCATCGCCACGCCGCCGGTCGACCGCCTGGCTGTCCGGACCTACATCACGCCCTTCGACGCCGTGACCGTGCGGGAGGCTCTGCTGCGTGAGAAATATCGCGGGGGCCAAAGCTACTACGTTGCGCCGCGCCTGAAGGATCTGCCGGATATCGAGGCCTTCCTGCGAGAGCAGGTGCCCGAGGTGAAGGTCGTGGTCGGCCATGGCCAGATGTCGGCCACGCAGTTGGAGGGTGTGATGAGCGCCTTCTATGACGGCGAGTTCGACGTGCTGCTGTCGACGACGATCGTTGAAAGTGGACTGGACATTCCTTCGGCGAACACCTTGATTTTACACAGGGCCGATATGTTCGGTCTGGCCCAGATGTATCAGCTGCGAGGCCGGGTCGGACGGTCCAAGGCGCGCGCCTTTGCCTATCTTACGACCCCCCCGAACCGGGTTTTGACCGAAAGTGCCGAGCGCCGACTGCGGGTGCTGCAATCGCTCGACAACCTCGGTGCCGGCTTCCAGCTGGCCAGCCACGACCTGGATATTCGCGGGGGCGGTAATCTGCTGGGTGAAGAGCAGTCCGGGCACATTCGGGAAGTCGGTGTCGAACTCTATCAACAGATGCTCGAAGACGCCGTGAACGCCCTACGAGCCGAGCCGGGAGCAGCGTTTGACGACGCACGCGGCTGGTCGCCTCAGATCAACGCCGGGGCTGCTGTCCTGATTCCTGAAGCCTATGTGCCGGATCTGAACGTTCGTCTGGCGATGTATCGGCGACTGTCCGAGGCTGAACGCCCCGAGGATCGCGAGGCGCTGGCAGCGGAGCTGATCGACCGGTTCGGCCCCCTGCCGGATGAGGCCGATCAACTGTTGAAAGTGGTGGCGATCAAGGGGCTGTGCCGTCAGGCGAATGTCGCCAAGATCGACATCGGCCCCAAGGGCGCGGTGGTGAGCTTCCGCAACGACGTCTTCTCGAATCCCTTGGGCCTCGTTCAACTGATCCAGGCCTCGAACGGTGCCTGGAAGGTGCGGCCGGACCAAAAGGTCTTGATCAAGGGCGAGTGGCCAGAGGCCCTGGACCGTCTGAATGCGGCAGAGCGGATCACGCGCAAACTGGCTGAGACAGCCTTCGCGGTCTAGGGAGTCTGGTCTGCTGCGGGGCGTGCGGTCGCGACTGCACGCTCAAGCAGGGACATCGGCGATTCATGTGCGCTTCGCTCGGCTTCACCGATGTCGAAATTGACCACGAACGGCTTCTTGTCTTCGCCGGCGTGGAAGGCCGTGCAGGCAATGACGGCGGCGATCCGCTCGGAAACCAGCCTGGCTTCACCCAATCGGGTTGCGGGCAGGGCCACGGCGAAGACCTCGGGTGACAGGCGCGCAGCTGTGTCCTCCGAGCGCACCAGTCTCGAGATCATCGCCCCGATTTGTGGCATGGCGCGGTCGACCCATCCCCCGGCTCGCGCTTCATTGACCTCATCCTGCCGGGCGACACGAAGCACGCAGACCGACAAGGGACGTTGCCGCCGCGATGCAGCGGCAGCAAGCCGGGCCAGATGCACCGCGAAGAGGTTGCGCGTGAACAGGCCCGTCGAGGGATCCATCAGACCCGAATTCCGGGCCCGTTCCAGCGTCTCACGAACGCTCCGGTGACGACGATAGGAATCAGCCAGAGCCATGACGCGCTGGACCGTTTCTTCGACCGGCGCATCCGGCGAGGCCACATCGGCGACGCCACGCCCGAACACCTCGCCAAGATTGATGTCGGCGTCGGAACGCACATACAGCACCACGGGCAGATGATAGAGGCGCGTGTTTCGCTTGATACCCGCCGCGATCGACAGGGCTTCTGTGCGCCGCTGACCGCCCCACAGAATGACGGCGTCGAACTCGCGCTCGTGCAGATAGTCGAACGCGGTATAGGGCGTCAGGGTCGCCGTCAGCTCGGCACCGGACGCCTCCAGAAGGTTAGCGAGTGCAAGGAACCGTGGGTCAGGTTCCCCCACCACGAGAACGCGGCGACGCGCGTCGGGCTCCGGTGCGCCGAGCTGAATGCCCTGTTCCTGAAAGGTGGTGGCCCTCAGCTCGAATTCCTCTGCCGCGACCGCCGCGCGGATCAGATGTTCGATGCGCAAGGCCATCTGGGCGACGTGGACCGGCGGGGTCATCCGCAGGTCGGCATCGGCATCGCCGCCGCCCAGCCAAACGACCGGCAACCGGCGCGATCCCGCCGCTGCCTTGAGGCGAGTACTCAGGCCGTTGGGAAACCCATCGCGACCGTCAATGATGGCGACCTCAACGGCCATGTCCGCGACGGCGCGCTCGGCCGCTTCTACGGTACGGGCCGTGATCGTCCTCCAGCCCAGAGAATCGAGACCTTCGGCAAGGGGGGCAATCAGGTCATCGTGCGCAGCCAGCACCAATACGCGCGGCCTGGGCAGCGCGGGTGGAGCTGCCTCGTCGGACTGGTCGATGGTCTGGGATTCCTCCATGGTGGCGTTCTTACGCAATCCGCGCGGGAAATGGTATCGCTCCGAATGGGGTTGATCATTGTGGTGAAAACGGGGATTCCGTCCCAATGACCGAGCTTCGGCCAGACAGTCGCGTGACCTGGACCCCGCGTTTCGCCGCCCTGAGGACGCTGGGCGTTTTTGGAAAGGCCCTGGCTCGACTGTGGGGCCGCGACGTCATGCTCTATGTGGGCGGTGTGTCGTTCTTCGCCCTGCTGGCCGTATTCCCGGCGGTGGCCCTCATCATCGGTTTCTTCAAGTTCGTACTGAATACCGGCGTCGGGCTGGAACAGGCCGAAGCGCTGATCGAGGTGGTACCGCACGCCGCGCGAGGACTGCTTCAGTCCGAGATTGAGCGCCTCATCGACGCGCCGTTCCGAAGTGTTTCGGCCCAGAGCGCCATCGCCCTGGTGGTGGGGGCCTACGCCGCCCATCGTGGCTTCAAGGCGGTCCTCGCCGGGTTGACCTTTATCCATGACGAGACGGACCAGCATGGGTTCTTCCGTTTCAACCTGCTGGCCTTCATCGTCGCCATCTGCGCCTTCCTTCTGCTGACGGCGGTTTCAGGCGCGATCCTGACGATCCGGCTGATGCATGAGACCCAGGAGACAGAGGCTCTCGAGGGTTTGGGGCTGGACAGCGAATGGATGTGGGCCTTCGCGGGCCTGACGATGGGCCTGACGCTCCTGTACCGCTACGCCATGGCCCATTCGAAACGAGTTCCGTGGCGGGCCTCAATCGGCGGCGGTATCGGGGCGGCGCTCCTGCTGGCCCTCGCCTCGTGGGCTTGCGCCGTCTATGTCGATCAGGTCGTGGAGCTCGGTGCCACCTACGGGTCAATCGGCGCAGTTGTCGTGTTTCTGATCTGGCTGAGCTGGAACGTGAACGCCGTGTTCCTCGGCGGGGCGTTGGCGACCGAAATCGAGATTGCCCTGAACGAGTATCGCCGAGCTGACGCGGCAGCGAAGGCCACCACGGAAGCCGACCTCAGTCTGTCGGAGCCGCGTCACTTCTGGTGATGAGGAAGCGCAGAGTCGGGCCGTCCTCAATCTCGGCGTCGAGCCGGTGGCCGCCTTGAGCCACGAAATGCGGCACGTCTATGCGGGCCATTGGATCGTCAGCCAGCAGTTCGAGCCGGTCGCCGGGCGCTGCTTCGCGTAGCGCCCGGCCCAGCTTCAGCGTCGGCGTGGGGCAGCGATGGCCCCGCGCGTCGATGACCCTCACCCCGGCACGCCGACGACGGCGTCAACCGAGCCGGTGGTGACCGAGTGATAGCCCGGACGGGCCTCGGCATAGATGCGCCGGGCGATGCTCTGACCCCAGGCGTCTTCCTCCATCAGGGCGCGGAACAGCGGCAGCACGAACTTGCGACGGCCCATGGAAGTCAGGAAGTGATCCAGTGCCGGCACGGCGGGCTCATAACGGTTCTCGATGGCGATCATCAGCCAGGCGAACAGAACCTCGGCATTGCCGCTGGCCGACAGGCCCAACGTGCTGTCCAGCGAGGCCAGGCGATCGGCGGGGATTTCCTCGGGCAGTTCGCCCAGGAAGCGCTGGCGCTCCTGGGTCGACCAACCGGCCCACGGCACGGCGGCGGCGTCGCCCGAGGCGGTCCAGGCTGCGACGGCCTGATCGACGCGGTCGAAGGCCTCGGAATGGGGTTCCTCGACATTGGACGGCAGGCCCGGACCGAAGACCCAGGCGTCGATCATCAGCTGCTGCTCAAGCGCCGCATCGCCGCGCACCAGATTGGCGCGCAGGTCGGCCAGGAAGTCGGCGGTGGTCATCGGCTGGAAGGCGTGACGGTCGAAATAGCTGCGCAAGTAGGCGTCGAAACGGTCGCGCCCGACGATGCGCTCGATGGTGCGCAGGAAGAAGGCACCTTTTTCGTAGGCGACGTCGGTCAGGCCGTCGTCGGGGTCACGTTCGGCCAGGTTGATATAGAGGTGGGTGTCGGCGGCTGGCAGCTCGGCCAGGGTGGCCTGCAGGCTGTCCCAGCCCAGCACCTGCTCCATCATGGCGCGGTCGCGGCCATAGACCTCTTCCATGATCCGGTTCTCGAAATAGACCGTGAAGCCCTCGTTCAGCCAGAAGTCCGACCAGGTGGCGTTGGTGACCAGGTTGCCGGACCAGCTGTGGGCCAGTTCGTGCGCGACCAGCGACACCAGCGACCGGTCGCCGGCGATGATGGTAGGGGTGGCGAAGGTCAGGCGCGGATTTTCCATGCCGCCGAACGGGAAGGAGGGGGGCAGGATCAACAGGTCATAGCGACCCCAGCGGTAGGGACCGTAGAGGCCCTCGGCGGCCTCGATCATCTGTTCCAGGTCGACCATCTCGGCGGCCGAGCGCTCGAGCGTCGAAGGCTCGGTGAAGACCCCACTGCGCGGGCCGGTGGCTTCGAAAGCGATGTCGCCGATGCCGATGGCCATCAGATAGGGCGGCACCCGGTTGTCCATGCGGAAGCGCCAGGCGCGTCGACCCGGGCCGGCGGCCTCGCCCTGGGGAGTCAGGTCCTCGGCGCTCATGACGACGCGCAGGGCCTCGGGCGCGACGATGCGGGCCGAATAGGTCTGGCGGACGCCGGGACTGTCCTGGGTCGGAACCCAGGTGCGGGTCAGGATGGCCTGGCCCTGGCTGAACATGAAGGGATGTATGCCGCCGGCGGTCTGTTCGGGTGACAGCCACTGAAGCGCCGCAGCGCCCGGGCTGGTCTCATAGGCGACGACGACTTCATCGGTGTCGGGTGTGATGGCGATGGTCAACGGGCTGCCCATGTGGGGACGCGCTTCGCCCACCGACCAGGGAACCGAGCGGCCATTGATCATCACGTCGCGGATGGTCAGGTCGCGCACGTCGAGGATCAGTTCGTCGGCGTTTGGTGCCGTCTGGATCGACAGGGTGGCCGTGCCGGACAGGACCTTACGGTCAAAATCGGCCGTCAGATCGACGGCGACGTCGGTGACGCGCGCTTCATTCGGCTGCGCATAGGAGTGGATGTCCTGAACCAGCTGAACCATCGGGGCCTCTGCGACAGGGGGTGGCGTGACCGGATCGGGGGCGGTCGCACAGGCCGCGAGCAGGGCGGTCGCTGCGGCAGAGATGAACAGCTTGCGGATCATGATCGAACTCCGACGATTGAACTGCCGGCTTCTTAGGGCCTCCCGCCCGAATCGGCAAAGCGCGCGGCTTAGGCGCGCAGACCGGATCCAGATCTGCGTCGAATGCCCGCCCGCACCTGGGCCAGAGCCGGCCGGACGTCAGGCTGCCGGAGTTACACTCAGTAGCTCCACCCGGAATATCAGGGTCGAGTTGGGTGGGATCAGATCGCCACCGACCCAGCGGTCGCCATAGGCGAGCTCTCCAGGGATGACGAAGTCGTAGGTTTCGCCCGCGCGCATCAGCTGAAGACCCTCGGTCCAGCCGCGGATAACCCGGTTCAAGGGAAACTCAATCGGCTCGCCCCCAAAGTTGCCGTCAAACTCACGCCCGTCGATAAAAGTGCCGCGATAGTGGACGCGCACCGTGTCCGTCGGGCCGGGACGTACGCCCGAGGAACTGGCCTCGCCGACGCGTCGGAACTGCAGGCCACTTTCGGTGACGGCCCAACCGCGCTGAGCGGCATTCCAGTCCAGATAGGCGTGCTGCCCGGCTTCCCACGCGGTTTGCGACGGCGCGCCGGGATCAGTCGGGGCCGGGGCGGGCGATCCGGTGCACGCGCCCAGGGAAAGAGCCAGGATGGAAGCGGTCAGGGCGATGTATCTCATCGGCATTGTCTAGCACCCGGATCGATGCCTCGGAAATCCTCGATAGAGGCCTTCACTTCGCCCGATTTCGCGCTATATACGCCCCTTCGCGGAATTCTGAATTCCTGCGCGCAATGCGCCGAGGCCCGGCTCGCCCCCAGTCGGACGAAGGCGCAGCTCCTCCCCGGGAGCCCTTCACAATCCAGCGTCCTGAGGTGATTCACCTCGAGGGTGGACGCAAGAGACGGCGCAAACCGACCCTGCGAGAGGGGCGGCTTGCGCCTTTTTGACGTGGCGCGGGTTGAACAGGTTCGCGCCGTAACAGGGACACCAGATGGCGCACTCCTTCACCGGCAAGAAGCGGATTCGCAAGTCGTTCGGCCGCATTCCCGAGGCCGTGACGATGCCGAACCTCATCGAGGTTCAGCGATCTTCGTACGAGCAATTCCTCCAGCGCGAGACGCGCCAGCCCGATCGTATCGACGAGGGCATCCAGGCCGTCTTCAAGTCGGTGTTCCCGATCAAGGACTTCAACGAGCGCGCAACGCTTGAATACGTCTCGTACGAGTTCGAGGATCCGAAATACGACGTCGAAGAGTGCATTCAGCGCGATATGACCTATGCCGCGCCGCTGAAGGTCAAGCTGCGCCTGATCGTCTTCGAACTGGAAGAGGAAACCGGGGCCCGCTCGGTCAAGGACATCAAGGAGCAGGATGTCTATATGGGCGACATCCCGCTCATGACGGACAAGGGTACCTTTATCGTCAACGGCACCGAACGCGTCATCGTCTCGCAGATGCACCGTTCGCCGGGCGTGTTCTTTGATCACGACAAGGGCAAGACCCACTCGTCGGGCAAGCTGCTGTTCGCGGCCCGCGTGATCCCGTATCGCGGTTCCTGGCTCGACTTCGAGTTCGACGCCAAGGACATCGTCTACGTCCGCATCGACCGCCGTCGCAAACTGCCGGCCTCGACCTTCCTGATGGCCCTGGGCATGGACGGCGAGGAGATCCTGTCCACCTTCTATGAGACCGTGCCCTACGAGAAGCGCGGTGAAGGCTGGGTCACGCCGTACAAGGCCGACCGCTGGCGCGGTGTGAAGCCCGAGTTTGACCTGGTCGACGCCGACACGGGCGAGGTCGTGGCCCAGGCAGGGCAAAAGATCTCGGCGCGCGCCGCCAAGAAGCTGGGCGAGACGGTCAAGTCGCTGTCGCTGGCCCAGGATGCCCTGATCGGCAAATATCTGGCTGCCGATGCGGTCAATATGCAGACGGGAGAGATCTACGCCGAAGCCGGTGATGAGCTGGACGCGACCATCATCGCCTCGCTGGAAGAGCAGGGCTTCACGACTATCGACGTGCTGGACATCGATCACGTCACGGTCGGGGCCTATATGCGCAACACCCTGCGCGTCGATAAGAACGCCAATCGTGAAGAGGCGCTGTTCGACGTTTACCGCGTCATGCGCCCGGGCGAGCCGCCGACGATTGAGGCCGCCGAGGCCATGTTCCAGTCGCTGTTCTTCGATTCCGAGCGTTACGATCTGTCGGCCGTGGGCCGGGTCAAGATGAATATGCGCCTTGAGCAGGACGTCGATGATTCCGTGCGCGTGCTGCGCAAGGAAGACATCCTGGAGGTGCTCAAGATCCTGGTCGGCCTGAAAGATGGCCGCGGCGACATCGACGATATCGACAACCTGGGTAACCGCCGGGTCCGTTCGGTCGGTGAGCTCCTGGAAAACCAGTACCGTGTCGGCCTGCTGCGGATGGAGCGCGCCATCAAGGAGCGCATGAGCTCGGTCGATATCGACACGGTCATGCCGCACGACCTGATCAACGCCAAGCCGGCGGCCGCGGCCGTGCGCGAGTTCTTCGGCAGCTCCCAGCTGTCGCAGTTCATGGACCAGACCAACCCGCTGTCCGAAATCACCCACAAGCGCCGTCTGTCAGCGCTTGGCCCGGGCGGCCTGACGCGTGAGCGCGCCGGCTTTGAAGTGCGCGACGTGCACCCGACCCACTATGGCCGGATCTGCCCGATTGAGACGCCGGAAGGCCCGAACATCGGCCTGATCAACTCGCTGGCCACCCACGCGCGGGTCAACAAGTACGGCTTCATCGAAAGCCCGTACCGCCGCGTCAAGGACGGCAAGGCCACCGACGAGGTCGTCTATATCTCGGCCATGGAAGAGGCGAAGTACACCATCGCCCAGGCCAACATTGAGCTGAAGAAGGGCGAAATCGTCGAGGATCTGGTCCCGGGCCGGATCAACGGCGAATCCCAACTGCTCAACAAGGACGCCGTCGACATGATGGACGTCTCGCCGAAACAGGTCGTTTCGGTGGCGGCGGCCCTGATCCCGTTCCTTGAGAACGATGACGCCAACCGCGCCCTGATGGGTTCGAATATGCAGCGTCAGGCCGTGCCGCTGGTTCAGGCCGATGCGCCGCTGGTCGGTACCGGCATGGAAGACGTCGTCGCCATCGATTCGGGGGCCGTGGTCATCGCCCGCCGCGCCGGCGTGGTCGAGCAGATCGACGGCACGCGTATCGTCGTGCGGGCGACGGAAGAAACCGACGCCTCCAAGTCCGGCGTCGACATCTACCGCCTGTCGAAGTTCCAGCGTTCGAACCAGTCGACCTGCATCAACCAGCGCCCGATCGTGCGCGTGGGTGATGAGGTGAAGGCCGGCGACGTCATCGCCGACGGCCCGTCGACGGACCTGGGTGAACTGGCGCTGGGGCGCAATGCGCTCGTCGCCTTCATGCCCTGGAACGGCTACAACTTCGAAGACTCGATCCTGATCTCCGAGCGCATCGTGCGCGATGACGTCTTCACCTCGATCCATATCGAGGAGTTCGAGGTCATGGCCCGCGACACCAAGCTGGGACCGGAAGAGATCACCCGCGACATCCCCAACGTCGGCGAGGAAGCGCTGCGCAACCTCGACGAGGCGGGCATTGTGGCCATCGGCGCCGAGGTCCAGCCGGGCGACATCCTGGTCGGCAAGGTGACGCCGAAGGGCGAAAGCCCGATGACCCCGGAAGAGAAGCTGCTGCGCGCCATCTTCGGCGAGAAGGCTTCGGACGTTCGTGACACCTCGCTGCGGCTGCCGCCGGGCGTTGCCGGCACCATCGTCGACGTGCGCGTGTTCAACCGCCACGGCGTCGACAAGGACGAGCGGGCTCAGGCCATCGAGCGTTCGGAAATCGAGCGCCTCGGCAAGGACCGCGATGACGAGCTGAAGATCCTGGAGCGCAACGTCTATGGACGTCTGCAAACCCTGGTTGTCGGCAAGAAGGCCAACTCGGGTCCCAAGGGCCTGGGACGCGGTGATGTGACGGCCGAAAAGCTGGCCGACATCTCGCGCGGCCTGTGGTGGCAGATCGCTCTGGACGACGAAAAGGCCCAGGGCGAACTGGAAGCCATGAAGAAGCAGTTCGAAGATGCCCGCAAGCGTCTGGACCGCCGCTTCGAGGACAAGGTCGAGAAGCTCCAGCGCGGTGACGAAATGCCGCCGGGCGTGATGAAGATGGTCAAGGTCTTCGTGGCCGTGAAGCGCAAGCTTCAACCCGGCGACAAGATGGCCGGCCGTCACGGCAACAAGGGTGTCATCTCCAAGATTCTGCCGATCGAGGATATGCCCTATCTGGAAGACGGCGCCTCGGTCGACGTGGTGCTGAATCCGCTGGGCGTGCCGTCGCGCATGAACGTCGGCCAGATCTTCGAAACCCACCTGGGTTGGGCCGCGGCCGGCCTGGGCAAGCAGATTTCCAACCTGCTGGAAGCGTGGCAGCACGGAGGTCAGAAGCAGGCCCTGATCGAGCGCCTCACGGAGGTCTATGGCAAGGATACGCCGCTGCCCGACAGCGACGAGGAACTGCTGGAACTGGCCCGCAACCTGTCCAAGGGTGTGCCGTTCGCAACTCCGGTGTTCGACGGTGCCCACATCTCGGACATCGAAAACCTGCTGGAAGCCGCCGGCCTGAACCGCACGGGGCAGTCGATCCTGTTCGACGGCCTGACGGGCGATCAGTTCAAGCGTCCGGTCACGGTCGGCTACATCTATATGCTGAAGCTGCATCACCTGGTGGACGACAAGATCCACGCCCGTTCGATCGGCCCGTACTCGTTGGTCACCCAGCAGCCGCTGGGCGGCAAGGCGCAGTTCGGCGGTCAGCGTTTCGGGGAGATGGAGGTTTGGGCTCTGGAAGCCTACGGTGCCGCCTACACCCTGCAGGAAATGCTGACGGTGAAGTCGGACGACGTGGCCGGCCGGACCAAGGTTTACGAGGCCATTGTCCGCGGCGACGACAGCTTCGAAGCCGGCATCCCCGAGAGCTTCAACGTGCTCGTCAAGGAGATGCGTTCGCTGGGTCTGAACGTGGAGCTGGAGAACGGGTGACGCGATCCGACGGCCCCCGGAGACGGGGGCCGCTCACCGTGCCAACCGCTCTCTCCCCCAAGATTTTCGCGGCCTGAGCCGCAGAAGGAACTGACAAGATGAACCAGGAAGTCCTGAACATCTTCAACCCGGTCCCGGTCACCCCGACCTTCGACCAGATCCGCATCGCCCTGGCGTCGCCGGAGAAGATCAAGTCGTGGTCGTTCGGCGAAATCAAGAAGCCGGAAACCATCAACTACCGCACGTTCAAGCCCGAGCGTGACGGCCTGTTCTGTGCGCGCATCTTTGGTCCGACGAAGGACTACGAATGCCTGTGCGGCAAGTACAAGCGTATGAAATACAAGGGCATCATCTGCGAGAAGTGTGGCGTTGAGGTCACCCTTGCGCGCGTTCGGCGCGAGCGGATGGGCCACATCGACCTGGCGTCGCCGGTCGCCCACATCTGGTTCCTGAAGTCGCTGCCGAGCCGCATCTCGCTGATGCTGGATATGCCGCTCAAGGAAGTCGAGCGGGTCCTGTATTTCGAGAACTACATCGTCACCGAGCCGGGCCTGACTCCGCTGAAGCAGAACCAGCTTCTGACCGAGGACGAGTTCTATCGTTACCAGGAAGAATTCGGCGATGACGGCTTCACCGCCGAGATCGGGGCCGAGGCTGTCCGCAATCTGCTGATGGCGATCGACCTGGAAGCCGAGGCTGCCAAGCACCGCGCCGAACTGGCCGACAGCCCGTCGGAAATGAAGGCCAAGAAGGCGTCCAAGCGCCTCAAGCTGATGGAAGCCTTCATCGAGTCGGGCAACAAGCCCGAGTGGATGATCCTGACCATCGTACCGGTCATCCCGCCCGAGCTGCGTCCGCTGGTGCCGCTGGACGGCGGTCGTTTTGCGACGTCGGACCTGAACGACCTGTATCGCCGGGTCATCAACCGGAACAACCGCCTGAAGCGCCTGATGGAACTGCGGGCGCCGGACATCATCATCCGCAACGAAAAGCGGATGCTGCAGGAATCGGTCGACGCCCTGTTCGACAACGGTCGTCGTGGTCGGGTCATCACTGGTGCCAACAAGCGGCCTCTGAAGTCGCTTGCCGATATGCTCAAGGGCAAGCAGGGGCGCTTCCGTCAGAACCTGCTGGGCAAGCGCGTCGATTACTCGGGCCGTTCGGTCATCGTGGTCGGCCCCGAGTTGAAGCTGCATGAGTGCGGCCTGCCCAAGAAGATGGCGCTGGAGCTGTTCAAGCCGTTCATCTACGCGCGCCTGGACGCCAAGGGCCTGTCGGGCACCGTCAAGCAGTCCAAGCGGATGGTCGAGCGCGAGCAGCCGCAGGTCTGGGACATCCTGGAGGAGGTCATCCGCGAACACCCGGTTCTGCTGAACCGCGCGCCGACCCTGCACCGTCTGGGCATCCAGGCGTTTGAGCCGAAGCTGATCGAGGGCAAGGCCATCCAGCTGCACCCGCTGGTCTGCGCCGCCTTCAACGCCGACTTCGACGGCGACCAGATGGCCGTTCACGTCCCGCTGAGCCTCGAGGCCCAGCTGGAAGCGCGCGTCCTGATGATGTCGACCAACAACATCCTGTCGCCGGCCAACGGCAAGCCGATCATCGTGCCGTCTCAGGATATCGTGCTGGGCCTGTACTATATGTCGTTGGTCAAGGACGGTGAGCCGGGTGAGGGCAAGCTGTTCGGCAACCCCGCCGAGATCGACGCAGCGCTCGACGCCGGTGTGGTGACCCTGCACACCCGTATCAAGGCCCGCTGGACCGAAATGGGTCCGGATGGTGAAGAGGTCACTCGCGTCATCGACACAACGCCGGGCCGAATGAAGCTGGGTGCCCTGCTGCCCCGCAATCCGAACGTCGGCTATCGCCTGCTCGAAAAGAACCTGACCAAGAAGGAAATCGGCAACCTGATCGACGTGGTCTATCGCCACTGCGGTCAGAAGGCGACGGTCATCTTTGCCGACCAGCTGATGGGACTGGGCTTCAAGGAAGCCGCCAAGGCCGGGATCTCCTTCGGCAAGGATGACATCGTCATCCCGGCCCGCAAAACCGCACTGGTCGAAGAAACCCAGAAGCTGGTCGAGGAATACGAGCAGCAGTACGCCGACGGACTGATCACCAAGGGTGAGAAGTACAACAAGGTCGTTGACGCCTGGTCCAAGGCTACCGATCGCGTTGCCGACGAGATGATGGCCGAGCTGAAGGCTCCGACCGTCGGACCGGACGGACGCGAAGGCGAGATCAACTCGATCTACATGATGGCCAACTCCGGGGCCCGCGGTTCGCAGGCCCAGATGAAGCAGCTGGGGGGGATGCGCGGCCTGATGGCCAAGCCGTCTGGCGAAATCATCGAGACGCCGATCGTGTCGAACTTCAAGGAAGGCCTGACGGTTCTGGAGTACTTCAACTCCACCCACGGGGCCCGTAAAGGTCTGGCCGACACGGCGCTGAAGACCGCCAACTCGGGCTATCTGACGCGTCGTCTGGTTGACGTGGCGCAGGACTGCATCATCACTGAGGAAGACTGCGGCTCGACCCGGGGGATCACCCTGCGCGCCGTCGTTGAAGGCGGTGAAGTGCTCGTCTCGCTGGGCAGCCGCGTTCTGAGCCGCACCACGGCCGAAGACGTCAAGGAGCCGGGCACCGACGATGTGGTGGTTCCGGCCGACACCCTGATCGACGAAGAGCTGGTCGAAGCCATCGAGGCGGCGGGCGTTCAGTCGATCAAGGTTCGGTCTGTCCTGACCTGCGAAAGCGAAATCGGCGTCTGCGGGGCCTGCTACGGCCGCGATCTGGCGCGCGGTACACCGGTCAACATCGGCGAGGCGGTGGGCGTCATTGCCGCCCAGTCGATCGGTGAGCCGGGCACCCAGCTGACGATGCGGACCTTCCACATCGGCGGGGCCGCCCAGGTGGCCGAACAGTCCTTCTTTGAGGCCGTCAACGACGGAACCGTCAAGCTGGGCGATGGCGCGACCGTCAAGGCGGCGCACGGCGATCTGGTTTCGATGAGCCGCAATCTGACCATTACGGTTCAGGTCGATGGCAAGGACCGCGAGAGCTATCGTGTGCCTTACGGTACGCGTCTGCGCATCAAGGACGGCGACACCATCAAGAAGGGCCAGCGCCTGGCCGAGTGGGACCCGTACACCAACCCGATCATCACCGAGGTGGGCGGCAAGGTCCGCTTCGAGGATTTGGTCGACGGCCTGTCGATCCGCGAGGAAACCGACGAGGCTACCGGCATCGCCCAGCGCGTCGTCTCCGACTGGCGGGCCAGTCCGCGCGGTTCGGACCTGCGCCCGAGCATGGGTGTGATCGACAAGGACGGTGGCTATCAAAAGCTGGCTTCGGGCGGCGACGCCCGCTATCAGCTGCCGGTGGGGGCCATTCTGTCGGTGGGTGACGGCGACGACGTCAAGCCGGGTGAGGTCATCGCCCGCGTTCCGACCGAAAGCGCCAAGACCCGTGACATCACCGGCGGTCTGCCGCGGGTGGCCGAGCTGTTCGAGGCCCGTCGTCCGAAGGACTGCGCCGTGATCGCCGAGATGGACGGTCGCGTCGAATTCGGGCGCGACTACAAGAACAAGCGCCGTATCAAGATCACCCCGCAGCCCGATGCCGACGGCAACCAGGGTGAAGCGGTCGAGTTCCTGATTCCCAAGGGCAAGCACATCTCCGTCCACGACGGCGATCTGATCCAGAAGGGCGACTACATCATCGACGGCAACCCGGACCCGCACGATTTGCTGCGGATCCAGGGCGTCGAGGCCCTGGCCGAATATCTGGTGAACGAGGTGCAGGACGTCTATCGCCTCCAGGGCGTGCCGATCAACGACAAGCACATCGAGACGATCGTTCGTCAGATGCTGCAGAAGGTTGAGATCGTCGACCCAGGTGAGACCGGCCTGATCAAGGGCGACCACATGGACAAGGCCGAGTTCGACCTCGAACAGGCCAAGACCGAAAAGCGCGGTGGCCGTCCGGCTACCACCCAGCCCGTTCTGCTGGGCATCACCAAGGCGTCGCTCCAGACCAAGAGCTTCGTCTCGGCGGCGTCGTTCCAGGAGACCACCCGCGTCCTCACCGATGCGGCAGTCAACGGCAAGATCGACACCCTGGAGGGCCTCAAGGAAAACGTGATCGTCGGGCGTCTGATCCCGGCGGGTACGGGCTCCTACCTGCGTGGACTGCAACGCGTTGCGCACAAGCGTGACGAGAAGCTGGCCGCCCAACGGGCCAAGGCCGCTGCGGCTGAGATCGAAGCCCTGCCTGAAGACCTGGCGGCCGAGATCGACGGCTAGGTTCAAACCCCATCCAACGCTGTTGAGGCCCCGGAGAGCGATCTCCGGGGCCTCTTTCTTGTCTACTCGCCATTCACGCGCGGACGTTCGCCCTGGGCGTAAACGACGCTGCGGTCGATCTCGCCCATTCCGAAGTTCGAGCCGGGCGTCGAGGATGGGCCGGCGTTACCGCTGCCGGTGGGTGCCGGTGCGCGCTGGGCCTCATAGGCGGCGATGCGGGCAGCGCCCTGGGCCGCGAAGTCCTGGGCCGGGTCGCCGCGCCCGCTCCGGGACGGACCAGGAGAAGGTGTCGCCGCATTCAGAAACAGGTCCCGGCAGGCCTGATAGGCGTCTTCGGACACTTCGCCGTCGCCCAGGTCGCATCGGTCTCTCCACGATCTTGGGATGACACGACCCGGCTCGCGAGCCCGTACCGTCGGAGGAAGCGCCTCGACAACGAAGGGGGAGACCTCGCGAGGTGACGGCGTAACCGATGCCTCTCTCACGGCGATCGGTGGCAATGACACTCGTCCGGCCTGGTGCGAGGTCGATTCCGACGGGGCTGGCGCGCGCGCGTCGGGTGTGATCTGGACGTAGATCGGTGCGACGTGGCGTCCCGGCTTGTGCGCGGGGCGTTCCCATCGGGGGGTGGGCAGAAGGGAGAACAGTCCGAGGTGCAAGAGCGTCACCGCCAGGATCGCCGCACCCCAGAGGCGTGTCTCCCTGGTGTTCAGCCGATGCGCGTGCGCGCTTAAACCTGACATGGCATCCCCCCGTCATTCGTACTGGAGCGTCAGATCACGGCCATGTCGTGGCGGGGTTGCGCCCGCGGCAGGGCGAGGCCATCTGAGTGCACCAATCGGTTCAGGAGATCTCAATGCCGCTGCTGCTTTGCCCCAACGACAACGCCTCCATGCAGACTGTTCAACGCAACGGGGTTGAGTTCGATATGTGTCCGACCTGCCGAGGTGTCTGGCTGGACCGGGGCGAACTGGAAAAGCTGATGCAGGCCAGTCGGGATGATGGTGCGGCGGCTGCGCCGTCGGGCCAGGGGGCCGGAGCGATGCCGTCGCAGCGGGCGCAGCCTTCTTCCCAGCCATACGGCTATGGCGAGCGCGGCGAATACGGCGAACGTGGGGAATATGGCGAACGCGGTAGCTATGACCAGCACGGCCGTCCGCGCCGGAAGCGCGGTTTCGACCTGTTCGACATTTTCGACTAGTGCCAGGGAAGCGGCGCTTCGCCTCTGAAAATAGCCTCGGCCTCGGCGGTGTGCTTGGCCCCGGTTCGATCATGCAGAACCAGCGGCGGCAGGAGCAGGAGAGGGGCCTTGCCGGTCTTGATGGCGCGTACGATGACGCGCTTGGCAGGCCTGTCGTCGAAGGGATGGATCGGTCTGATCTGAAATGATCCGGCCTTGGGAGCCAGGAGGCCTAGAATCTCGGCGAGCCGGTCGGCCCGGTGGATCATCATGATCGAGCCGCCTTCGCGTGTGGCCTTGAGCAGAAAGCCTGTCCACGTCGACAGGCCGTCATCCGCGATCCAGGCTCCGCGTCGAGCGGCGGCGGGCGCGCGCAGGGTAGTGTCATCGTCAAAGAATGGCGGATTGCTGATGGCCCAGTCGACCGGGGTCTGATTCAGCGCCTTGAAGCCCGCGGCAACATCCCCCTCGAGAATCTCAATCCGCTCACCCATACCGTTGCTGGTCGTATTGGCGCGGGCGAGGGCCGCCGCCGCCGTGTCGCGTTCAAGCCCCACCAGCCGAGCGTCAGGGCATCGGCTCGCGATTTGGATCAGGACCGACCCGACGCCGCATCCCGCCTCGATGATGCGCTCCTTGGGACGCGCCGGACAGGCTGCTGCCAACAGGGCGGCGTCCATGCCGGCGCGGTAGCCTCGCGTGGGCTGCAGGACACGAACGCGTCCTCCCAGCAATCGGTCCTCTTTAACCTCATGGTCCATTCGGCTAGACCCTGCGACAGGAGCCGGCGACCGATGAATCATCGGTCCCGGTGTGTTTGGAGCATTCGTTTGGACCCTGTCACGGCCCCGGTCGCAAGAGCTATCGGCAGCGTCGATGCGCTGGTCGCGTTGGGTGCCGATGACATGGCGGTCGTTGACGGGCTGATCCGTGACCGGATGCAAAGTGACGTCGAGGTCATTCCAACCCTGGCCGAGCACCTCATCGCCGCCGGCGGCAAGCGCCTGCGACCGCTGCTGTGTGTGGCGGCAGCCCGTCTGGTCGGAACGGATCAGGATGCCTATCGGAAACTAGCGGCGGCGGTGGAGTTCATTCACACGGCGACCCTGCTCCATGACGACATCGTGGACGAGTCGCGGACACGTCGGGGCAAGGCGACGGCACACCTGATCTGGGGTGCTGCCCAGAGTGTCCTGGTCGGCGATTTCCTGTTCACGCGTGCGTTTGACCTGATGGTCGATGCGGGCTCTATGCCGGCCTTGCGGTTGCTGGCCAACGCCTCAACGGTGATCGCCGAAGGCGAGGTGCTGCAACTGACGCGCTCCCATGATCTCGATCTGCCGGAAGACGTCTATATCCAGATCATCTCGGCCAAGACGGCGGCCTTGTTCGCGGCGGCGGCCGAAGCTGGGGCCCTGGCCGCCGGCGGATCTACCGCTCAGATCGCGGCGATGCGCGATTTCGGTCAGAACCTGGGTCTGGCATTCCAGCTGGCGGACGATGCGCTCGACTATGGCGGGGCCAGTGAGGCGCTCGGCAAGGACGCAGGGGACGATTTCCGCGAAGGCAAGGCGACGTTGCCGTTGCTGTTCGCCATTCAGCGGACCCGTGGGCGGGAGGATGCCTTCTGGACACGCACCATCGCCCGTCAGGAACAGACTGAAGACGACTTCCGTCGGGCGCGCGAACTGGTGATCGGCACGGGGTCTCTGGGAGCGACCCTGGCCCTTGCGACGGACTATGCTCAGGCGGCCAAGGCGGCCCTGGATGTCTTTGAGGACGGGGCCTGGAAGGCTGCCCTCATGGACCTGGCTGATTTCTCTGTTGGGCGGACCAGCTAAGCCTAGCCCGTTTCGACCTCATCCAGCTGCCGACTGAACCTGTACCAGCCCGTACTGAGAATCGCGATCAGGGCGATGAGGGCGGCCAGACTCCAGTCGGGATAGAAGCGGTTCACGGCAAAGCCGAAAGCTGAGCAGACAGCTGCGAGACTCCAGGCTCGCCAGGCCAGGGCACCGGCCGAGCGATCACCGTTGATGGCCCACCTTTGATAGAGATGCTCGCGGTGCGCCTGGAACAGCGGCTTGCGAGCGAGGGCCCGCCGCAGCAGGGTCAAAAGCACATCGACGAGGAAGGGGGCCGCTACGAAGGCTCCCAGATAGAGGGTGGCTCGCGGGCTGGGTCCTGTGGACAGCAGCACCGAGCTTCCGGCGATCAGGAAGCTGGAAAACAGCGCTCCGCTGTCCCCCTGAAAGATGCGCTTGCCCGGATGGTTGTAGGGCAGGAACACCAGATTCGCGATTGAGGCCGCCAGAAGGGCGAAGGCGAGGATCGGTCGATCTGGATTGACCAGGGCCAGGGTGAAAAGGCCGATCGACTGAACACCCACGGCCAGGCCGTCGGAGCCGTCCATGAAGTTGTAGGCGTTCATCATCACCACGATCCAGAGGGATGTCCCAATGGCACCCAGGACCGGGCCAACGACCAGATCGACACCTGGTCCGAGCGGTAGGACTTCGACCCGTGTGACCAGGATCGAGAACGTGAGGGCGACCGCGATCTGGACCCCCAATTTGATGAGAGGGGGGATGTCGAAAATATCGTCGATGGCACCGACGATTCCGACAACGCAGGCCCCCATAAGCAGCCACACCGCCAGTCCTGGCCCCGGGGGGGGCATCGCAACAGCGACGAAGACCATCAGACCGGCCATGACGGCTGCCATGATGCCGATGCCGCCTGACGTTGCGGTCGCCCACAGGCTGAGGCCGCGGTCACGCGGCTGATCGACCGGACCCACCTTGGACAGAACGACCGTCGTAACGACGGTTAGCAAGACGGTGACCAGGACGCCCCAGAGCATGGTTGCCTCTAGCTCAGCGAGGCACAGAATCGCTGAATCCGCGCGCAGGCGTCTTCCAGCAGATCATCGGAGGTGGCGTAGCTGATACGAAAATAGGGAGACAGACCAAATGCTTCTCCCTGAACTACGGCGACGCCCTCGGCGTCGAGCAACTCAGCGGCGAAGTCGCTGTCCGACATGATCGCGCGCCCGGTCGGCGTGCGTTTGCCGATCAGGCCTTCGATCGACGGATAGACGTAGAATGCTCCCTCGGGGCGCGAACAGCGAAGGCCAGCCGCCTGGTTCAACATCGAGACGACCAGGTCCCGGCGCCGTTCGAAGGCGGCAGCGCGCTTAGGGAGGAAATCCTGAGGGCCGTTGAGGGCTTCTACGGCGGCCCATTGGCTGATCGAGGCCGGATTGGTCGTGGTCTGGCCGGCCACCTTGCGCATCAGGTCTATCAGGGGCTGAGGCCCGCCAGCGTAACCAATGCGCCAGCCGGTCATGGCATAGGCCTTGGAGACGCCGTTGACCGTGAGAATACGGTCCATCAGGTCGGGCGCGACCTGGCCCACCGTCGTAAATTGATAATCGCCGTAGGTCAGGTGCTCGTAGATATCGTCGCAAAGCACCCAGACATGAGGGTGCCGACGCAACACGTCGGCCAAGGCCACCAATTCGTCGCGGGAATAGGCCGCACCGGTCGGATTCGAAGGAGAGTTCAGAAGCAGCCAGCGCGTGCGAGCCGTTATGGCAGCCTCAAGCGCCTGAGGTTTCAGGCGGAAGCCGTCGACCTCGGGACAGGTGACGGTGACGGGATTGCCTCCCGCCAATAGCACCATGTCGGGATAGCTGACCCAGTACGGCGCAGGAACGATAACCTCATCACCGGGAGAAAGGGTTGCAATGAACGCATTGTAAATGACGGATTTTCCGCCGGGCGCGACATGAACCTGGGCCGGGGCGTAGTTCAGCCCGTTTTCGCGCCTGAACTTGGTGGAAACGGCCTGTTTCAACTCGGGAATGCCGTCGACGTCCGTGTATTTGGTTTCGCCGCGCCGGATCGCCGCGATGGCCGCTTCCTTGACGTTCTCCGGCGTATCGAAATCGGGTTCGCCGGCACCCAGTCCAATGATATCCCGGCCTTCGCGTTTGAGCGCGCGCGCGCGCGCCGTCACGGCCAGCGTCGGCGACGGCTTGACCCGGGCGAGCGTCTCGGATTCCAGGTCCGCAGCCGGCTTGGACATGAATTCTTCCTCATGATCGGATCGGGCTGTTTACGCGGCACCGCCGCCTCGCGCAATCTGAGGCCGCCAATCAGTTTCGGTTTGTCCCATGCTCCTTTTCCTCCTTTCGCTCGCCCTGGCCGACTCACAGCCCGAATTGCCGCCGGCCGATGAACTCCCAGCCATCACCGTAAGAGGACAGTACATCGACTATAGGTTGCGGGTTGGACTGCAGGGAGCCGAGGCCGCCACCGATCTGATCGTCAGTGCTGACCCGGCCATGAACTGCGGAGATGTCCGGTTCGACCGGACGCCAGGACCGTACCGGCAATGCTGGCTTCGTGGACGTCGCAACGCGTCGATTCGTCTGCTCGCGCACCGGGAGGGCGAGTTTGGGCGGGACTGGACGGTTGACTGGACCGGCTGTGAGCCCCGCGACGGGGGCCGTAGCTGCGAGGTGGCCATCAGCAGCGAAATTCTGGTCGGCGCGACGTTCCGAACGCTCTAGCCGGCAATGGGACGTCACCGCTTTGCTCAGTGCCTGACGCGCGCTAAGTCCGGATCATGATCTCGCGGATCGTCTCATTCCTGACCGAGATGGACGCCCGGCGCTGGCGCACGGCGGTCGTGACGGTGCTGTTGCTGGCGGCGGTGGTCACAATGTTCCTGATCGGGAAGTCGAGCCTCGGCGTCGAGGCCGAGGCCCGCATGGAGCAATGGTTACAGGGGTATTCTGGTAGCCCCTGGGCCTTCGCCGTGACGGTGTTGCTGTTTGTGGTGTCGGCCTTTCTGGGGGCCCCGCAGTTCCTGTTGATCGCGGCCTGCGTGGTGGCGTTTGGGCCTTGGTACGGGTTTCTGTACAGCTGGATCGCGACCGTGGTTTCGGCCGGGGTCACCTATTGGCTTGGTCGCGGCCCGACCGCCCGCTTGCTGGACAGAATCGGGAGCCGCACAGTCGAGCGGCTCAAGCGGTTCGTTGGGCGCAACACCTTCTACGCCAGCTTCGTGATCCGAAACGTGCCGTCGGCACCGTTCATCGTCGTCAACATGGCTTTCGGAGCAACGCGGGCGAACTTCTGGGCCTTTCTGATCGGCTGTGCGTTGGGAGTTCTGCCCAAGACCGCCCTGGTGTCCTTCTTCGGCGGGGCGGTGTTTTCGGCTGTGCAGGGCGACGGCGTTTGGCACTCGCTGTTGCTGGCCGGTGCTGCGGCGCTGTGGCTGGTGCTGATGCTGGGTGTGCGCGAGTGGATCCGGCGGCACCGCGCGGGGCGCGACGTCGAGACGGGTCTGGAGTCCGGTGACGGCTCGAATTGAGCCCGGGTCCGCCTGTCGCACCGCACCGGAGGACTGTTCCAAACCAGATCGCGAAGGTGTGACCGTGCGCCGCCCAGCCCCTTGGCAATAGGGGCTTGTAATCCGTTCATCATACGGGCAAACGGACCCCTAGTCCGCTAAAGCGAAGACGTCAGGCGGCTGTGCGTGTGGGGGCGCGCACGGTCAGGGCATCGCCTAAGCTGGCAGACACCTGACGCCCCTTTTTCGATCCGAACGAACGGTATTCCTCCTCCATGTTCAACCAGCTCTTCGGTGCCATCTCCAACGACATCGCCATCGACCTCGGCACGGCCAACACCCTGATCTACATGAAGGGCAAAGGCATCGTCCTGAATGAGCCTTCGGTGGTGGCCCTGCGCAATGTCGGTGGTCGCAAGATCGTTCACGCCGTCGGCATCGAAGCCAAGCAGATGCTGGGGCGCACGCCTGGCCACATGGAAGCCATTCGCCCGATGCGCGACGGCGTCATCGCCGACTTCGAAGTCGCCGAGGAGATGATCAAGCACTTCATCCGCAAGGTTCACAACCGCAAGGGCTTCGTGAACCCCAAGGTGATCGTGTGCGTGCCGTCCGGTGCCACCGCGGTTGAGCGCCGCGCCATCAATGATTCCTGTCTGAACGCCTCGGCCCGCCGGGTCGGCCTGATCGACGAGCCGATGGCCGCCGCCATCGGCGCCGGCCTACCGATCCATGAGCCGACCGGCTCCATGGTCGTGGACATCGGCGGCGGCACCACCGAGGTGGCCGTGTTGTCGCTGTCGGGCATCGTCTATTCGCGTTCGGTCCGCGTCGGCGGCGACAAGATGGACGAGGCGATCATCAGCTATATGCGCCGCAACCATAACCTTCTGATTGGCGAGACGACCGCCGAGCGTATCAAGAAGGACATCGGTACCGCGCGCGTTCCGTCCGACGGGGAGGGCCTGTCGATCGAGGTCAAGGGGCGTGACCTGATGCAGGGTGTGCCGCGCGAGGTACGGATCTCCGAGCGCCAGGCCGCCGAAGCCCTGTCCGAGCCGGTAGCCCAGATCATCGAAGCGGTGAAGGTCGCTCTGGAAGCTACGCCGCCGGAACTGGCCGCTGACATCGCCGACAAGGGAATCATGCTGACCGGCGGTGGTGCGCTCCTGCGCGGCCTGGACAACGAGATCCGCGACCAGACCGGACTTCCGGTTTCTGTGGCCGACGATCCGCTCTCCTGCGTGGCCATTGGCTGCGGCCGGGTTCTGGAACATCCCCGCTGGATGAAGGGTGTCCTGGACGCCTCTCTTCCTTAAGGGATTCATGCTAGGCCGGTAGGGCCACGCGTCGGGAGTAGCTCGGTGTCGCTTCGCGAGTCGCCGTTCGAAAATCTGAGAGTGCCGCTCGGTTGGTCGGCCGGCGGGGCGCTGCTGATCGCTGTGGCCCTGGCGGCCTTTCTGCTGCTGAGTGATCGTAGCGAAGCCGACGAGCCCGGGCATGAGGCTGTGCGCCAGACGTTTGAGGCGGGCGCTGCGCCGGTTGGAGGCATCTTTGCCGCTCCGGTCCGCTGGCTGGGTCAGGTCACCGACTATGTTGACGACTATTTCTTTGCGGTCAGCGAGAACCGTCGGCTGCGTGAAGAGCTTGCGGATCTGCAGGCCGAGCGTGATGCGGTCGTGGCGTTGCGCAACCTGAATAGCCAATACGAAGGTATGCTGGGCCTTAGGGTCGAGCCGGATGTGCCGCTGGTTACGGCCCGATCGGTTTCAGAGGCGAGGGGGCCTTTCCGCCGTGCGCGTCTGATCGATGTCGGTCATGACCGAGGGGTCAAGATCGGCAACCCCGTGATCAACGAGCATGGCCTGGTTGGGCGGATCACCGGGGTGTCAGGCGGTGTCAGCCGGGTTCTGCTGGTGACGGATGTGACCAGTCAGGTGCCGATCCTGATCGACCGAACCGACGCGCGAGCCATCATGCGTGGGGATGGATCCGGCAATCCGCGGCTTGAGTTCGTTCGTGGTGCGGATGCGCTGGAGGTCGGTGACCGTGTCCTGTCTTCCGGTGACGGCGGACTGATGCCGCGAGGCCTGCCGATCGGTGTCGTCGCCCGCGGCATCGATGGGACGTGGCGGGTCAAGCTGTTCTCGGACCGTGGTGCGATCGATTTCGTTCGGGTCATGCTGTTCGACAATTTTTCTCAACTGGCGGACGGTTCCGCCCTGGATTCGCCGCCCCTGGCCGGGTTGAACACGGCACCGCCCCCCGTGCCAGAGGTCGTCGCCCGTATCGAGGATGCCCAGGGTCGTCGTCGTGCCGACGCCGAACGTCGGGCCCAGGCGCAACGCGAGGCACGCGAGCGCGAGGCTGCCGATGCCCGGGCCCGAGATGTAGCGGCGCGTGAGGCCGCAGCCCGGCAGGCGCAGGCCCAGCAGCCCGTGACCGACGGGGCGACCGAATGAGGCGTGTCGCGCCCGCGCGGCGGGCCGCGGCCGTCAAGGTGGTGGGTCCGGTCCAGTGGATTCTCTTGCCGGCGCTGGTCATTCTCGCCGCGACCTTGATCCTGGCGACGCCGATCAAGGTCTTCGGCCTGACCTTGCCGGAGCCGGTGACACCGCTGGTGCTGGCCTTTGCTTGGCCTCTGATCCGACCCTCGGTGCTGGCCCCCCTGGCTCTGCTCGTGGTCGGGCTGATCGTCGACTTGTTCTGGGGCAATCGGCTGGGCTTGTGGCCACTTGGACTGCTGGTCGCTTATGGCGTGGTGCTGATCTCGCGTCCCTACATCGCCGGCCAGGACACGCGGCTGCTGTTCGCCTGGTACTCTGGCGTGAGTGCCCTGGCCTTCTTCGTGGTCTATCTGGTGACCACGATGACGGCCGGGCAGCCGCCCAGCCTGATCGCGCTGTTCCTCCAGTATCTGCCGACGGTGCTCATCTTCCCGGCCGCCAATTGGCTGATCGAGCGTTTTGATGACGGGGACCTCAGGTTCCGATGAGCGACCGGTCCCCGATCCAGTTCAATGAGGTCAATGAGCGCCAGGGCTCGTTCCTGCGGCGCACCTTTCTGTTGGGCGGCGTGGCGATCGCCGGGCTGGGGGTGCTTGGCGCGCGTCTGGCCCACCTTCAGATCATCGACCAGCGTCGGTATGCCCTGGCGGCAGTGGCCAACCGTTTCAACGACCGGCTTCAGGTCGCGCCCCGTGGGCTGGTCGTTGATCGCAACGGCGTGATGCTGGCGGGCAACCGCCCCAGCTTCTCCGTCTCGGTGGTGCGCGACGTGACCCAGGATCTGGACGCGACGCTGGATTTGATCGCGAGGCTGTTGCCCGATACGGCCGAGCGCCGCCGCCGTATCATTCGCGAGGTAAATGCCGCTCCCCGCTTCGTGCCAGTGCCGGTCAAGACCGACCTGACCTGGGAAGAGTTCGCGCGTGTCAGTCTGTTCGTGAATGAGCTGCCTGGCGTTCTGGCGACCATGGACGAGATCCGCTTCTATCCGTTTGGCGGCAGTTTCGCCCACGCGGTTGGCTATGTGGCCAAGGTATCGGATCGCGACGTCGAGGCCGTCCGCGAAGAGGGCCAGGAGCCGCCGGCGATCTTCTATCATCCGGGCTTTCGGATCGGGCGCGTTGGAATCGAGAGATCGCTCGACGGCGATCTGCGCGGCAGCCCGGGCTATCAACGGGTCGAGGTCGATGCAGAGGGGCGGGTCAGAGGCGAAGACACGGAAGGGTCTCGAGCGGCCACCCCAGGTCAGGAAGTGGTGCTGACGCTGGACGCTGATGCCCAGAATCGGGCGCTGGAGGTTTTTGGGGAAGACTCCGGTGCCGCGGTGGCCATGGATTGTCGCACAGGCGATATTCTTGTGATGGCGTCCGCGCCGTCTTTTGACCCAAACCTGTTTGTCTCGGGCGTGCCCAGCACGATCTACGCAGCCTGGCGTGACTACGAGCGCAATCCCTTGCTCGACAAGGCTGTCAACGGCACCTACGCGCCGGGTTCGACCTTCAAGCCGGTCACAGGCATGGCCGCCATGCTCAGGGGGGCAAGCCCGGATCGGATCATCGTCTGCAACGGTGCCTATTATCTGGGGCGTCGGTTCGGCTGTACGGGTCGACACGGCCCGCAGGATATGAAGAACGCCATCAAGAATTCTTGCAACGTCTATTTCTATACTCTGGCTGCCGAGATCGGTCCTGATGCGATTGCCGAAGTCGCCCGGAATATGGGGTTCGGGCGGGAGTATGACATCGGTATCGGCAGCCAGAATGAGGGCGTCGTTCCCGACCGTGCCTGGAAGCGAGAGAATTTCTCCGGCGATAATCAGAGATGGTTCACTGGCGAGTCGCCGAGCTACGGGATCGGGCAGGGATATCTCGCGGTCAACGCTCTGCAATTGGCGGTCTATGCATCGCGCATCGCCAATGGACGCAAGCGCGTCATGCCGCGATTGATCAAGTCGGTCGGCGGCAGTGAGCGGCCTCAGCCCGCATTCGAGGACCTGGGATACGATTTCGACAAGATGCGTGTGCTTCAGCAAGGTATGGAACTCGTAACCGACGCTGGGGGCACCGGCTTCCGAAACAGCCAGTTGGGCCTCGGCGGTATGCGGATGGCCGGTAAGACCGGGACGGCCCAGGTCATCAACTACGACAGGGGCGGCAGAGGGCGCGGCGGCGACTGGGCCAGTCGTGACCACAACCTGTTTATCGCCTATGGCCCGATTGATGATCCGCGCTACGCGATTTCGATCGTGGTCCAGCATGGCGGCAGTTTCGGAGGGACCATCGCGGCTCCGAAGGCGCGCGAGATCATGCGAACCCTGATCCTGAAGGATCCCGAACTGTTGGCGCGGGTGAATGCGCCGCCGCAGCCGGAGACGCCTGAAACGCCGGAGACGCCGCAGTGACCGCATCCGCCATCAGCCGTCCTGGCGAACGGGATCGCCTTCCCGTCAAACTCAGTCAAATCGACTGGCGGCTGGCTGGTCTGATCGCCCTGATCGGCGGGGCCGGGGCCATGATGCTCTATTCGGTGGCCGGCGAGAGCTGGGCACCGTGGGCGGGTAACCACCTAATCCGCTTCAGCGCGGTCTTTCTGGTTATGCTGGGCCTGGCGCTGGTTGACGTGCGCTGGTGGTATGCGGCGGCCTATCCGCTGTACGCCGTGGGCTTGCTGCTGCTGGTGGCGGTGGAGCTGTTCGGGGAAACTCGGATGGGGGCGACACGCTGGCTGGATCTCGGCTTCACCAGTCTTCAGCCATCTGAGATCATGAAGCTCGGGATCGTGCTGGCGCTGGCCCGATGGTATCACGGCGCATCAGCTCAAGAGGCCAAGTGGCACTGGAAACTAATAATTCCGGCGTTGATGATTGCCGTTCCTGTGGTCCTTGTCGCCCACCAGCCTGACTTGGGAACCAGTCTGCTCATCCTGTTTACCGGCGTCGCCATCATGTTCGCTGCCGGCCTCAGCTGGCGCGTCGTGCTGACGGGAATCGCCGGGGTCCTGGTCGTTGCGCCGATGATGTACTTCTTCGTGTTGCACGACTATCAGCGCGCCCGCGTCGATGTGCTGCTGAACCCGGAAGCCGATCCCTCCGGGGCCGGCTACCATATCGCCCAGGCCAAGATCGCCATCGGCTCGGGCGGCTTGCTCGGTAAGGGGTATGGCCTGGGCAGCCAGAGCCAGCTGAACTTCCTGCCCGAAAAGCACACGGACTTCATCTTTCCGACGCTGGCCGAGGAGTTCGGCTTCCTCGGGGCCTTCTTCATTCTGGCGATCTATGGTGCCATCATCGCCATCTCACTGAGGATCGCCAGTCTGAGCCACAACCATTTTGGTCGACTGGCGGCGGCGGGTGTAACGGCGACCTTCGCCCTCTATGTCCTGATAAACGGGGCGATGGTTATGGGGCTGGCCCCGGTCGTCGGGGTGCCCATGCCTCTGTTGTCTTATGGCGGTACCGTCATGCTGACTGTCATGATCGGCTTCGGTCTGATCCAGAGTGTGCGCGTGCATCGCTATCTTGAACTGCCGAAGAGCCGAGGCGTTATCTGATCCATGACAGACTCTCAGAAGCCGACATCCGCCGTTCTGGCCAATGCCCCGATGGACATGATCGACGCCCCGTCTGCCGCCGCCGCGATGCCGGATAAACCCAACCCACCCCAGGATGCCGACTGCCCGCAGCCGATTACGGCCTGGACAGCGCATGAGGATGCCTCTGGCTTGGCCGATGGCCTGCGTATGCGGGAGAATCCGGCGGAATGGGCGTTTGTGCGTCTGTCGCGCCTGATCCAGGACTTCGAGAAGCAGTTGGACGAAGACAGCGAGGTCGGGGCGACGATTGCCAGCGGCCCGGGCGATGCGGCCTTCACGATCCGCGACCTCGGCTTCTGGGGGCCGGACTTTATCCTGTTCATGGGCGTGAACGCGGCGGGTCGTCCGATCCGGCTGGTTCAGCACTACACCCAGGTCAATGTGCTGCTGGGAGCCCTGCCCAAGGAAAAGCCGCAGGAGCCGCCGCGGCGAATCGGCTTCGCGCTTCAGGAGCGGGTCGAAAAGACCCAGGCCGATCGAAGCCCGGAAACCTCGGACTGAACTAGAGCCTGCCGGCGGCGTCGGTCGCCCGGATGAGCCCGTCGATGATTCCCGGCTCAGTCGAGGCGTGCCCGGCATCCCAGATGATCTCAAACTGGGCTTCGGGCCAGGCGCGATGTAGGGCCCAGGCACCGGATATCGGCGTCACTACGTCAAATCGTCCCTGGATGATCCAGGCAGGAATCTGGCGGATCCGGTCGACGTTCTTCAGGATCCATCCGTCTTCGGGCAGAAATCCCTTGTTGGTAAAGTACCAGTTCTCGATGCGCGCGAAGGCGACGGCGAAGTCGGGGTCCGCGAACTTGTCGGGGCGTGCCCCCGGCCCCTGGGCGCTGACGGTATCGCCCTCCCAGCTGGACCAGGCGACCGCACAGCGCCGCCGCTCGGCCACATCGTCGCCCATCAGCCGCTTGTAGTAGGCCCCCATCAGATCGCTACGCTCGGCCGCCGGGATCGGTTCCAGAAAACGCTCCCAGGCGTCCGGGAAGATTTCGGAAGCGCCTTGTTGATAGAACCAGTGGAGTTCCGGTTGGGTCAGCAGAAAGATCCCTCTCAGGATCAGGCTGTCGACTCGCTCTGGATGGGTGATCGCGTAGGTCAGGGCCAGGGTTGATCCCCACGACCCGCCGAAGACGGTCCATTTGTCGATGCCGGCCTGTTCACGCAGGCGTTCGATGTCCTCGATCAGCTTCCAGGTGTCGTTGTCCTCCAGCACTGCATTGGGTGTCGACCGTCCGCATCCGCGCTGGTCGAACATGACGACGTTCCAGAGCGCAGGATCGAAATAGCGCCGCATACCGGGGTTGGTCGCGCCACCCGGGCCGCCGTGCAGAACCAGCATCGGCTTGCCCTGCGGATTGCCCGAGGCTTCCCAATAGATCTGATGGACGCTGTCGGTCGCCATCATGCCAGAGGCATAGGCGTCAACTTCGGGATAGAGGCCGCGGCGCGACTCGGACATTTGGAATTGCATGGCGTGTGTGGACCTTGACTTAACGTAAGCGTCAACCCTCATTTCCAGAAAATAGAGCACACACGGTGCCTTGGGGACGTCGGATGTGGGGGCGTGCTAAGGCGAACCATGACATCGAGAACGTCCAGCGCGCTCATCTACGGTCTGATTTTCGCGGCCACCGGGGTCAGTTTGCCCTACGCCGGCCTGTGGTTCGAAAGCCGGGGGCTTAGCGGATCAGAGATCGCCGTGATTCTGGCGGTGCCGATGTTGGCAAGGGCGATTACAGGCCCGATGGTTGCAGTCTGGGCGGATGGGTTTCGGCTGCGCCGCACGGCTCTGGCCTGGTTGTCCGTGGTTGCTGCCACAGCCTATGCCGCCTGCCTCTATGTCGAAGGATTCGGCCTGTGGCTGATCCTGTGGTTCGTGGCGGCGACCGCGGCGGCATCGCTAATTCCGCTGAGTGACGCCCTCACGCTCAAGCTGGCGCGTCGAGACGGCTTCGCCTTTTCCATTCCACGTGGCGTGGGTTCGGTCAGCTTTATTGCGGCGAATGTGGTGATGGGAGCGTTGCTCAGGTCGGGATCAGCAGACCTGATCCTTGTTTGGGCGGCGGGAGTCAGTCTTCTGCTGGCCGGACTCGCCCTGCTTGCGCCACCCGAGCCTGTGCATGAGGTGAACGACGCCGTACGGCCGCCTCGACTGGCTGGCCTTGGACATCTGATGTCGGATCGGCTCTTCATGACAGCCGTCCTGGCGGTCAGCCTGATCCAGGCGTCTCACGCCTTCTACTACGGCTTCTCGGCCATTGCCTGGCGAGGGCAGGGGATCTCGACGCGCGATGTTGGCCTGCTCTGGGGGTTCAGTGTCGCCGTCGAAGTGGCGCTGTTGTGGTTTGTCGAGCCGTGGCGAAGGGCGCGGGGGATCGGCCCCATGGTGCTTCTTATGGCGGGCGGGGGTGCCGCGATCCTGCGCTGGGGAGCCCTGGCTGCAGCACCGCCGCTGATCCTGCTTTGGCCGTTGCAGGCGCTGCACGCATTGAGCTTCGCGGCAGTGTACCTGGCGGCGATGCAGCTGGTCGAGCGGCTGGCACCGTCCTCGCAGGCGACGGCCGCCCAGATGCTCTATTCCAGCCTTTCGTCAGGGCTGCTGATCGGACTGGCGACGGTCGTGTCGGGACCGCTTTATGACGATTATGGCGTCAAGGGCTATCTGGCGATGGCGGCTCTGGCTGCGGCCGGTACCGGCCTGGCCGTGATGCTCCAGCGCCGTAGGGCGGTGGCCTAGGATAGGTCGCCCACAGCCGCATCCAGGAGCAGGTAGGTTCGGCCCGCTTCGGTTCCCAGGAGGTCGCCAGGAGCCTCCCCGTCCGGCCGCCGTACCGCTGCTTCAACGACGTCGGCATACTGCTGAACAAACTGCTCGACGTCTGTTCGCATCTGCCGATCGGTCAGGACCCGCCGCGAAATTCGCCGGACAGCAGCTGGGGCGACCCGTCGCACGATGTCACGTGCGCGGTTCACATCTCCAGCCTCCAGAGCGCGCGCAGCCTCCTCGACCCGCGCGCGCGGTAGCAGGGCCGAAGGGTCGATCCCCATCTCACGAATGCCGGCAGTGAGATCGGCGAACAGAACCTCCACGGACGGAGACGGCCGCTGTCTTGTCTTGGTGTTGGACTCCGCCTCGAACTCTATGGGCGCTTCATCCGCGCTGGCGAGCAGCTCCTTCCACGACATGGGCTCGGATTGCGGTGCCAGAGGCGGGTTCGTCGGCTCGAAAGCCTTGCGCACTTCTTCGTCTTTCGACGTCGGGGTCAGGCGGAGCCGCCCGCGCGACGGGGCGTCCGGATTCGCGTCTTCCGGCGTCGTCGGGCGGGGGCGGCGCGTCCCGGCGGCGGCGTCGCCGGACACAACCCCCATCAGCTGGACCGCCTCTGACAGCATCTCGTAGTTGCGCTTGACCCGATCCTGGAAGGCCGAGTCCACCGCTTCGGTTTCGGCGGCTGCACGACGGGTGGCCTCTGTCAGGGTGTTGAGGCTGTTCTCGACGGCGGCGCTGATTTCATCAACGCGAGCGCGCGCATCCGCAGGCAGGCGCGCGGCGCGCTCGTCGATATGGCGCAACGAATCTTCGACATGGGCGATGGCGGCTCGGACCTCGAGCAGGCTCTCCTCGAGGCGGCCGGCGATCCGCGTAACGGCATCCTCCCCGAGCGAGGCGGTTTCCTCGACGACGCGCCGCACGGCCACCAGCCGCGACTCGGCCGCCTGATCGGCCGCCTTTCCGGCTGCGAAGGCCATTTCGCCCAGGCCGTCCAGGCGGGACTGTGCTGAGATGACCGCCGCTTCCGTTGCCGAGCGGGCAGCTTCCAGCGTTGATTGCAGATCGGCCAGCGTGCGCTCGCTTTCCTGCACAGCATTCTCCCGGGCCTGGGCCGCAAGATCCTCGAACTTGTCCAGGGCTTGGCGTGTGCTGGAATCAAAGGCCCGCGCCTCGGTCTGAGCCATTTCGGACAACGCCTTCACCTGATCGGTGGCGGCTTCGAGCAGATCCTGGATCGCGGCGACTGACACCGTCGAGCGCTCGTTCAGATCGGTAGAGGCCAGGCGGACTTGGCCAAGAGACTCGGTGAGCTGCGCGCGCTGGCTCTCGACCTGGGCCGAGAAGTCTTCCTGATCGCGGCGTAGGCCAAAGGCGGCCTGGACGAGCGCCGCGCGTTGTTCCGACAACCCTTCTTCCACAGAACGGATCTGGTCGGCGACGCCCGAGCCGGCCGTCTCCAGGCGCATGGTCTGACGTGACAGATCGTCCGCCGCCGCGCGCGCGGCGTCCTGGGCTTCGCCGGCTGCGCTGGCCATGTCGGCGGCCCGCGCGGCCAGGGCTGCCTCGGCTTCCCGCAACTGGGTCTGGGCCAGGTCGGAGGCATCGGCCACCATCCGGGCCTGCTGTTCGACCGTTTCAATCACGCCCTGGGCTTGGCTTTCCAGCCGCCCCCCGAGTGCCGCCAGACCCTCGCGTTCGTTCGAAAGCTGCTCGGTGATCCGGCGGGCCGTGCGTTGGGCGAGATCGGCGGCCTCGTTCAGGCGGCGGGTCTCCTCTTCCATGGCTGCGCGCAGGGCCGCAATCTCGGCGCGGGCCGTCTCTGCCGCAGCGGTCGATTGGTCGATATCTGATCTCAGCCCGACGAGGGCCTGTCCCGTTTCCTGGACGGCCAGACCGGTTGGCAGTCCCAGGTTGTCGGCGATCCCACGGGCCCGCCGGACCTCGGCGGCCAGTGCCGCCGCCTGACGACTCAGATTGGCGATCAGGAGGGCCAGGCCGGTCGGGGCCAGGGCAACCAGAGCAATCAGGGCACCTGTGGCCAGATCCAGTTCCAGCTGACCGCCGCCGACCTGGTAGGCGACATAGGCGGCGACGCCCCCGATCCAGAGCAGGGCCGCGATGATGGCCAACGGATAGGCCGCTGGCGCGTTTCGATCACCGATCGAGAACTCGGACGGCCGTGACGGCGCTGCGAGGTCGCGCTGAGCGCCTGTCGAGACGGGTACGTCGGTCGTCGGTTCCTCGGCCACCAAGCTCGTGGCGATTTTCGATGAAGGTGCCGGGGGCTCGGCCAGATCGATCAGGGAATCCCGTTCGTCGACGTTGCGCGAAGATTTGGATCGTGACTTCATGACCGGCCCCTGGGACGCCGCGCAGAAGGGCACGCGCGCCGATAGAAACCCTTAACAACTCCTTGCCGTGGGGCAAAGGTCCGACCGGCCTAGCACTCCTGATTCGCGGTGGATACCGTCGCTGGTGGCCCCTCCGCGCAATCAACCGTGCGATGGATCTCACGTGACTCGGCGGGGCGCTGGTCCAGATCCAGGCCAAGCTGGGCCAGGATTGCGGTCAGGAGGGCCGCCACCACGCCGATCAGGAAGTCGATGAATGTTTGCATTCGTCAGCCCCCCTTTTCCGGCTGCCAAGCGGGTGACTTATGGGCCGGATGCTCGCTTGAGGCAACTGCGTTCGGTTGTAGCGCCCGCCACCTGAGGCGCGGCCGCCTGGCTCAGCCTGTGCCCCGAGTGGTTCGACCCGGCTCGACGTGGCGGATGTCAGGAACCAGCTCGAAGTCGAAGACCAGGGGCAGGTGATCGGACGCCAGGCGCGCCAATGGATGGAAGGGGGTGTGAACCCGGCGCACGGCGATGCCCGGACTGATGAAACAGTGGTCGATCCGAATGGTTGGGAAGGCCGACGGAAACGTCTTGACCGACCTGTCGAGCCCGGCCACCCGCTGCGCATCAACCATCTGACGCACCAGATGCCTGTACGGACCGGTGACGGAGGTGAAGTTGAAGTCTCCGATCAGGATTGTCGGGTCCTGGCATCTCGGGTCGTCGAGCCACTTGGGTCCCGTCAGGGCCCTGACCTGACGGTGCTGTTCGCCCGGCAGGAGGCCCAGATGCGTGTTGATGATGTTCAGCTTGCTGCCGCCGAGTGCGATCTCCAGCCAAAGCGCCCCGCGCGGCTCAAGACCCGGTACGCCCCTGAGGGTCGGCAAGGCCGCGCCCTTCAGCCGGCGCTGGGGCAGGGCGGTCAGGATGGCGTCACCATACTGCTCTTCCTCAACCTGCATAGCGGCGTAGAAGTCGAAATTCATACCCAGGAGGGATGCAATGGCGTGGGCCTGGTCGACGTGTCCGGTGCGCGCGCGACCGACATCCAGTTCCTGCAGGCACACGACATCCGGTCGGCAATCCGCGATCACAGCCGCGATCCGCTCGACATCGAGCCGTCGATCCGTCCCAACACAACGGTGGACATTGTAGGTCATGATGCGCGGCATGGGCGACCCGACAATAGCCTGCCTGACGGCAGACGCGAGATAGGATTCAGGGACGGGGCAAGGCAGATCGCAGCGCAACGCGGACGGAGGCGAAGGCAGAGACAGGATCCGCGACCTGCATACCGGCCACCAGGGCGTCTCGAGCCGCTTCCAGCGCCGCCGCCGGCACCTGGCCGGCAAGATCGGGTGACGCCATGACGCGCACACTGCGTTCGGCATCAGCCACATAGAATAAGACCAGGTTGCTCCGGGTGCCGACCAGCCCTCGCGCATGACCGTCGACGCGAAGTTCGGGGAGGAGCCAACCCGATCGGGGTGCGAACGCTGCCACCGCTCTCCACAGCAGAACAACACTGATCAGGAGGATCGCCTGGGTCATCAGGGCCCCGACGAAGGGGCCGCTATTCAGCCCCGTTTCCGCCGTCAGGTGCGCCGCTCGCCACACGGTGGCCAGACCAGGCAACCAGGCGGGGCTGGTGCCGAGCGCCAGCGACAGCGCCGGCGCCACAAGCGCTACCAAGACACCGAGACCGAGAGCTAGATCCAGCCGGTCTGGTGCGCTGGCGACGTGAAGGGTGCGAATCTCGAATGTGTCGGGAGCCAGGGTTGCGGGCTTCACCAGCGCCCCCTTACCATTCTGAAATGGCGGGCCGGATTGAAGGCGAACATCACCAACAGGCCGGCAACGAGGACAAATACCATGTCGCGCAGGGCGCGTGGGTCGCCGAGCAGTCTGCCGATAGGCGACGGATGCCCTGTCGATTGCAATCGCAGAGCAATAGCGTCGACGCCCGCCCGCACGGCGGCCCCGTGCCGTCCAGATCTCAGTTTTGGAAGCATTCGCGATTGAATGATCGCGGTCCAGTCGGCGTCGACGACATGCCGGCTCAACGACGGGCTGGCCTCAATACGCACTTCCCGCTCATTCATCGCCAGCAACAGGACGACCTGGTCACGCGTGGAATCCCAGACCGGCAAATCCAACGCGACTTCGCGAGCGGAACGGTCCCCGAGGCGGGGCACCGTCACCACGAACAGTTCGATTCCGGTGACGGCCTGGAGCTCGACGCTCGCCGCTTCGATCTCATCGCGCGTCGTCTCAAACAGGACATGGGCGCGATCGAGCGTATGGGGCGTTGATGGCGCGGCCTGGGCTGCCGATCCAAACGACAGGCCGATTCCGGCAATCAACACAACGAGCCAACGCATCAGATCGCTTCTGGAACGATCCCGGCCCGGCGGCAAGCGGCACTGTATGTATTCGTAAGAAGGCAGGCGATAGTCATCGGCCCCACCCCGCCGGGGACCGGGGTGATAGCTCCGGCGACCTCGATCGCTTCGGCAAAGGCGACGTCGCCGACGACCTGGGTCTTGCCGGCGGCCGCCAGGGCCGAATCCCGGTGCGGGATGCGGTTGATTCCGACGTCGATGACCGTAGCCCCCGGGTTGATCCAGCCACCGCGGATCATCTCCGGACGCCCGACAGCGGCGACGAGAATGTCGGCACGGCGGCATACCTCGGGCAGATCCCGGGTCCGGGAATGAGCAACCGTCACCGTACAGTCCTGCCCCAGCAGCAGCTGCGCCATCGGCTTGCCCACAATGTTGGAGCGTCCGACGATCACGGCATCGGCCCCGCTGAGAGATCCCAACTCGGCCTTGAGCAGCATCAAGCAGCCCAGGGGTGTGCAGGGCACCAGCCCAGCAAGCCCGACGGCCAGGCGGCCGGCGTTGACGACGTGGAAGCCGTCCACATCCTTGTCCGGGTCGATGGCCGCCAGCACGGCCATTGTATCGAGGTGCGCAGGCAGGGGGAGCTGGACGAGGATACCGTGCACGGCGTCGTCGGCGTTCAATCTGGCGATCAGGTCGTTGAGGGTCGCCTGGTCGGTCTCGGCCGGCAGCGTGTGGGTGAAGGAAGCGAACCCGGCTTCCTGGGCCCGCAACCCCTTGTTGCGAACATACAAGCGGCTGGCTGGATCGTCCCCGACGATGACGACGGCCAGACCCGGCGTGGTCCCGGTGGCGCTGCGAAGACGCGCGGCGGCGGCCCCGACGCGCTCGACGACGCCGGCCGCAAAGGCTTTGCCGTCAATCAGGCGTGCGGAACCCATGAGCTTTTACCTCGGCGCGAAATCAGGAATCGTGGCTGCGGCGTCGATTTACATTCGCGGCCGGCCCGCGTCTATCATGGCTCTGTTCAGGGAGGCCAACATGAAGAGATCAAGCCTTATCGTCAGCACCGGACTCGCCGTGGTCATGGGTGCCGCGCCTGCTTGGGCGCACGGTCAACCTGAGGCGACGTCGACGCCGGAGGCCTGGGTCGACCCGATCCATGCGCAGCTCGGAGAATCTGTCGAAGGCGCGCTGATCGAGGGTGATTCCCGAACCAGTGCTGATGGGTTGATGGATCGCTATGTCCTCGACCTTCAGGCGGGCACGCGCGTCGAGATCACGATGCGGTCGGAGGCCTTTGACACTTATCTCATCGGAGGATTTCTGGGGCCGGACGGGTTTGAGGAGATTGCGCTGGATGATGATGGTCTGGGCGAGGGACTAAATTCGCGCCTGCGCTTCCTCGCGGCGGAAACGGGTCGGTATGAGATCCGTGCGCGTGGTTTCGCCGCGATGGGTGCCGGCGACTATCAGATTGGCTTTGCCGAGCAGCCGGCACCTGTCCCCGGTCTGGCACCGGGCAGCATCGCCGTAGGGGGCAGCCTGGACGGTGACCTGTCCGACGGTGACGCGGAGTTCGACTGGGCCAATGACTATCGCTACGACGCCTATCGATTCCGAGCCCGTTCGGGTGAGCGCTTTGAGGCTCAGGTCCGCTCATCGGAGTTCGACGCCACACTGATGGTCATGTCGGAATCCCGCTGGGGGGTGGTCGAACAACTGGCCTTCAATGATGACGGCCTCAACGGGGGTACCGACCCCCGTCTCAGGTTCTCGGCTCCCGCCGACGGCGAATACACCCTGCGTGTCTCCAGCTTCAGTCCGGGGGAAACCGGGGCCTATTCGCTGTCGCTGACGGCCCTGCCGGCGCTGCCGCCCGCCGTGCCTGTCCTGGTTGGCGAGCCCCAGTCGGGTACCATCGAGAACGGCGATGCCGATGCTGATGACGGCCGTCTCTATGATGCCTTCGTTTTCCGGGCCGAGGCCGGGCAAAGGTTGGAGTTGCTCGCCAGCTCGGACTCCTTCCCCGTCTGGCTGGAGCTCGGCCGGTCGGTCGGACCTGCTGGCTGGGAGGCTCTGGCCTTCGGTGACGATGGATCGGGTCAGGCGATGAACACGCGCCTGCTGTTCTCTCCGACCGAAGCGGGCGAATACGCTGTTCGGGTAGGTGGAACCGAGTCGTCGATGCGAGGGGCCTATAGTCTGTCGCTGAATGATCGGGGCCCGCTTCCGCCGGCACCTCCGGCCGGCTCGATGCGGATCGGCGATGTGGTGACCGGTACGCTGGCCGATGGCGACGGTATCAGTCCCGACGAAAAATACTTCGATGAATACGATATTCGTCTGGAGCCGGGTCAGCGCGTATCCGCCCGGCTCGATTCGGACGACTATGACTCCTACCTGGAAATTTATCGACGTCAGGATGACGGCACCTATGGTCTGGTCGAGTCCGATGATGACAGCGGCGGTGCCCTTGATTCCCTCGTCAATTTTCGGCCGGACGGCGGCGACTATCGTATTCGCGTGACATCCTTCGCCATGGGCGAAATGGGAGCCTATTCGCTGGCGGTGCACGAATTGGGAGAACCGGCCCGGCCCATGCCGCTGCGCCTGGGCCGAACTGTTGAAGGCCGGCTCGACGAGCGCGACGGCATTTCGGACGCCGGCTCTCCGTATGACAGCTATGGTCTGCGCATCGACCAGGATCAGCGTGTGAGGTTCGTCGCCCGATCCGATGCCTTCGACACAATTCTGTTTGTCGTCCGGCGGGCTGGCGATGAATTCGAGGTCGTCACCTACGATGACGACGGCCAGGGTGACGGCACCACCAACTCACGACTGGTCGTGGTAGGGGACGAGCCCGGCGACTATGAGCTCTGGGTGATGTCGTACAATCCCGGGGGCTTGGGCAGCTATACGCTCGAGAGCGAAAATCTCGGACCAAGCCCGCAGTCCGCGGAAACGAGCATCGGCGCGACCATCGACGGCACGCTCCAGGACCGGGACGGTATTGCCGCTGAGGGGATGACCTATGACGGATACGCCTTCGACGGCACCGCTGGGCAGCGCCTGCGCGTGACCATGTCCTCGACGGAGTTCGATACCTTCCTGCTGGTCGGCCTTCACGGCGAGGGCGGTCTGGCGGCGATTGCCGAAAACGATGACGCGGGGGGAAATACCGACTCAGCCATCACGATCACGCTCCCCAGCGACGGTCGCTATGAAGTCTGGGCCAGCAGCTATGCCATTGGCGAAACCGGGGCCTACACCCTGACACTTACGGATCTTGGGCCGGAGCCCGAGCCGGGCAGCCTCCTGATTGGGTCGACCATCCGAGGAAATCTGGCGGATAGCGACCCTGTCGGATCTGGCGGAACCTACCATGACGCCTATCGTTTCGACGGAGAGGTGGATCACACCGTGCGGATCACGGCGACCTCAAACGCCTTCGATACCTATATCGAGCTCGGTCGCTGGCAAGACGGCGTCTTCATACCCCTGGCCGAAGACGACGATGGCTTGTCGGACCTGAATTCCCTGCTGACGGTGACCTTGCCTGAAACGGGGGCCTACATCGTGCGCGTGCGGAGCTTTTCGCCCGGCCAGACGGGCGACTATGTTCTGACCGTGGAAGAAGTCCCGGCGATCTAGATCAGATCGTCTCGTTCAGGCCGGGCGAAAAATTCAGGAACCGGCCCGTCTCGATCAGGCGGGCTGCGGCCGTCAGGTCGGGCGCGAAGTAGCGATCAGCCGAATAGGCGGCCGCGATCTCGCGCACCGCCGTAAGGACGCCTTCCAGAGCGCGAGAGCTCCTCAGCGGTCGATGGAACTCGACCCCCTGCGCCGACGCCAGCAATTCGATGCCGACGACGACGGCGACATTGGCGGCCATGTCGAGCAGCCGGCGAGCGCCGTGGGCGGCCATGGAGACGTGGTCTTCCTGATTGGCCGAGGTCGGCACCGTGTCGACGCTGGCCGGGTGGGCCATCATCCGGTTTTCGGCGACCAGAGCGGCGGCGGTGACCTGAGCGATCATGAAGCCCGAGTTCAGGCCGGGCTTCATCACCAGGAAGGCGGGCAGACCGCTCATGTTCGGATCGACCAGGATCGAGGTGCGGCGCTCCGACAGATTGCCGATCTCACAGAGGGCCATGGCGATCTGGTCGGCGGCGAAGGCGACCGGCTCGGCGTGGAAGTTGCCGCCGGAAATGACATCGCCCTGTTCAAAGAAGACCAGTGGGTTGTCGGTGACGGCATTGGCCTCGATCAGCAGAGTGTTCGCCGCCATCCGCAGCTGATCGAGGATCGCCCCCATGACCTGGGGCTGGCAGCGCAGGGAGTAGGGATCCTGCACCTTGGTGCAGTCCTGACGATGACTTTCGCGAATATCCGAACCGTCGAGCAGCGCGCGCAGAACCTGGGCGACCTCGATCTGGCCCTTGTGACCGCGCAGGGCGTGGATGCGTGGATCGAACGGTGCGTCGGACCCGCGCAGCGCATCGACGGACAGACCGCCCGCCGCCAGGGCGGCGGCGAAGACCGCTTCGGTCCTGAACAGCCCGGCCAGGGCCGTGGCCGTCGAGAACTGGGTGCCGTTCAGCAGCGCCAGGCCCTCCTTGGGACCAAGGGTGATCGGCTCCAGGCCCGCGCGGGCCAGGGCTGATTTCGCCGAGAGCGTCTCACCGTTATGGCGGGCCTCGCCGACGCCCAGCAGCATCGCGCTCATGTGGGCCAGAGGTGCCAGGTCGCCCGACGCCCCGACGGAGCCCTTGGATGGAATGACCGGCAGGACATCGTGCTCGACCAGGGAGATCAGCGCCTGGAGCGTCTCACCGCGGATGGCCGAGGCTCCCTTGGACAGGCTGGCGAGCTTGAGCACCAGCATCAGGCGCACGATGGAATCGGGCAGGGGCTCGCCGACGCCGCAGGCATGGCTCAGGACCAGATTGGTCTGCAGCGTTTCCAGATCGGCGCGGTCAATTCGCGTATTGGCCAGGAGACCAAAGCCGGTGTTTACGCCATAGACGGTCTGACCGGTCTCGATGATGGCGGTGACCGTGGCCGCCCCCGCATCGACCGCGGCCCAGGCCCGGTCCGACAGAGAAACGGAAACAGGGCCGTCCAGCACTGCACGCAGGTCATTCAGGTTGAGCGGCGACGAGCCGATGACGATCTGGGTCATGGTCAGGCTTTCAGAGAAGGCAGGTTCAGGCCGTGCTCGCGGGCGCTGGCCTTGGCGATGTCATAGCCGGCGTCGGCGTGGCGCATGACGCCGGTGGCCGGGTCATTCCACAGGACCCGCTCCAGACGTTTGGCGGCCTCGGGCGTGCCGTCGGCGACGATGACGACGCCAGAGTGCTGGGAATAGCCCATGCCGACCCCGCCGCCGTGGTGCAGCGACACCCACGAGGCGCCGCCGGCGGTGTTGAGCAGGGCGTTCAGCAGCGGCCAGTCGGACACGGCGTCCGAGCCGTCCATCATCGCCTCGGTCTCACGGTTGGGGCTGGCGACCGAGCCGGAATCCAGATGGTCGCGGCCGATGACGATGGGGGCCTTCAGCTCGCCGGAGGCGACCATTTCATTGAACATCAGGCCGGCGCGGTGGCGGTCTCCCAGACCAATCCAGCAGATGCGCGCGGGCAGACCCTGGAAGGCGATGCGCTCCTTGGCCATGTCGAGCCAGCGGTGCAGGCCGGCATTGTCCGGGAACAGCCGTTTCATGGCTTCGTCGGTCTTGTAGATGTCCTCGGGATCACCCGACAGGGCGGCCCAGCGGAACGGCCCAACGCCCCGGCAGAACAGGGGGCGGATATAGGCGGGCACGAAGCCGGGGAAGTCGAAGGCGTTCGTCACGCCGGCGTCGAAGGCGACCTGACGAATGTTGTTGCCATAGTCGGTGACGGGAATGCCCATCTTCTGGAAGTCGAGCATGGCCTGGACATGGGCGGCCATCGACGGACGCGAGGCGGCCTCGACCGCCGCCGGGTCCGAGGCGCGCTTATCTTCCCATTCGGCCACGGTCCAGCCGATCGGCAGATAGCCGTTGATCGGGTCATGGGCCGAGGTCTGGTCGGTGACCAGATCCGGGCGTACGCCGCGCTTGACCATTTCCGGCAGGATCTCGGCCGCGTTGCCGAGCAGGCCGATGGAGGTCGGCTTGCCTTCGTCGAACGACTTCTGGAGCAGGGTCAAAGCCTCATCCAGAGTCTCAGCCATCACATCCAGATATCGGGTGCGAAGGCGGAACTCGATCCGGCTTCGCTGGCATTCGATATTGATGCTGGAGGCGCCGGCCATGGCGGCGGCCAGAGGCTGGGCACCGCCCATGCCGCCCAGGCCCGCAGTCAGGATCCACTTGTCTGCCCAGTCACCGCCATAGTGCTGGCGGCCAGCCTCGGCGAAGGTTTCGTAGGTGCCCTGAACAATGCCCTGGGTGCCGATGTAGATCCACGAGCCGGCGGTCATCTGGCCGTACATCATCAAGCCCTTGCGATCGAGCTCGTTGAAGTGCTCCCAGGTTGCCCATTTGGGCACGAGGTTGGAGTTGGCGATCAGCACGCGCGGAGCATCCTCGTGCGTGCGGAAGACGCCGACCGGCTTGCCGGACTGGACCAGCAAGGTCTGGTCCGGCTCGAGGGCTTTCAGTTCAGCGACGATCCGGTCGAAACTCTGCCAGTCGCGCGCGGCCTTGCCGATGCCGCCATAGACGACCAGGTCCTCTGGGCGCTCGGCCACGTCGGGGTCAAGGTTGTTCATGAGCATCCGCATGGCGGCTTCGGCCTGCCAGGTCTTGGCCGTCTTCTCAGACCCGTGTGGGCTGCGGATGACTCGCGTATTCTTGAGCATTTCCATGGATCTTTTCGTATTTTGCGAGATTTCAGGTCAGATTTTGGCCTGATAGCCACCGCTGTGAAAGCGGTGCGGCACCGAGCCAATAGGCCAGCTCGGCCGGTTCGTCGATGTTCCAGACCGCCAGGTCGGCCGCCTTGCCGATGGCAAGGGTCCCGATTTCGTCCGCCAGGCCCAGAGCGGCCGCCCCATGCCGGGTGCAGCCCGCCAGAGCCTCTTCCGGCGTCAGGCCGAACAGGGTGCAGGCCAGGTTCATGGCCATCGGCAGGCTGGTGAGGGGGCTGGTGCCCGGATTGCAATCGGTTGCCACCGCCATGGCGACTCCAGCGTTGCGCAGCGCCTGGATCGGCGGAGGGATCTTGTCTTTGAGAAAATAGTAGGCCCCAGGCAGGAGTACGGCGACCGTGCCCGCCTCGGCCATGGCGGCGACGCCTGCCTCATCGAGATATTCCAGGTGATCCGCCGACAGGCCGCCGAAGCGAGCGGTCAGGGCGGCACCGTGCTGGTTCGTCAGCTGTTCGGCATGGAGTTTGACGGGCAATCCATGCGCTTGTGCCGCCTTGAAGACGCGCTCGACCTCAGCGGGGGTGAAGCCGATCGATTCGCAGAAGGCGTCGACGGCATCGGCGAGCCCGGCCTGGGCCGCCGCAGGAATGATCTGGTTGCAGATCAGGTCGATATAGCCAGAGCGGTTGTCCTTGAACTCAGGCGGCAGGGCATGGGCCGAGAGAAGCGTCCGCACGATCCTCGCGCCCACCAGGCCGTCGGCGGCGCGCAGCATCTTGAGTTCGCTGTCGATATCCAGCCCGTAGCCGGACTTGACCTCGACCGTTGTGGCACCACTGGCCATCAGGGCATCGAGCCGCGACTGTGCCGAAGAGGTGAGGTCGGCCTGGTCGGCAGCGCGGGTGGCACGCACGCTGGACAGGATGCCGCCGCCGGCGCGCGCGATGTCCTCATAGGACGCGCCGTTCAGTCGCATTTCCCATTCGGTGGCTCGGTTCGAGCCGAAGATGAGATGGGTATGACAATCAATCAGGCCCGGTGTGACCCAGCGGTCATTCAACGATTCAACCGTGTAGGCCAGGTCCGCGAGCGGGCCGGGCAGATTGGCTTGAGGGCCGATCCAGGCAATCCGGCCCGACTCGATTCCCAGTGCCGCTTGGCGGATCGCCCCATAGGGCTCTTTGCCCGGCATCATCGTCGCCGCATGGCCGTCGATCAGGAGGGTGTCCCACATGGGCCGCTGCTCTACATGGACAGGCCCGCCGAAGCTAGGCTAGGCCTTGGTCCATGAGCACGTCTGAATGCCTGGGCTGGACCTCCATCGCTGATCTGGTCGGGGATTACCCCGACGCCCCGACCGCCTTGATTGGCGCGCCGCTGAACGAACGATCGCTGACGCCGGGCCGGTGTGACCTGGGTCCCAAGGTGCTTCGCCAGACCTTCCCAAGGTTTTCGACCTATGACTTGGAAACGCGAACCGACCTGTCCGGGCTTCGGGTACATGAGGCCGGGGACGTCTTCCTTAAGGCTGTTTCTCCAGCTGACGCCTTTGAGCCGGTCAAGGCGGCGGTTCAGGCCCAGGCGCACCGGGGTCTGGTGATTCTGGCCGGGGGCAATAATGCGATCACCCGGCCGGGCGTTCACGGCATCGACCCGACGCTGGGCTCGGTCGGGGTGCTGACGCTGGACGCCCATTTCGACCTCCGTGACACCGACTGCGGCCTGACCAACGGCAATCCGATCCAGGCGCTGCTCGACGATGGGCTGGAGGGCGCGCGGATCAGCCAGATCGGTCTGGCCGCCTTCGCCAATACCCGGCGCGCCCATGAAAAGGCCCGGGCGGCGGGGATTTCCGTTCGAACCGCACGCGAATGCCGCGACCGCGGGCTGGACGTGGTGGCCCAGCAGGAGCTGGAGCGCCTGTCGGCCCTGTGCGAGGTGATCTACGTCGATTTCGACATCGATGTGATCGACCGCAGCCAGTTCCAGGCCGCGCCCGGCGCCCGACCCGGCGGCGCTTCGGCGCAGGCGTTCTTTGATGCGGCGCGCGCCATCGCCGCCCATCCCAAGGTCAAGGCCGTGGACCTGACCGAGTTCGATCCGTCGCTGGATCCGGGGGATGTCTCGTCACTGACGGCGGGGCGGTGGTTCTGTGAAATCCTGGCCGGGTTCGCGGCGCGCTAACGGAGAACCCCATGCTCATCTCTTTGCTGCTCGCCGCCCAGGTGGCGTCTTCGCCTGTTCCTGCGGATCTGAACTGGCTGTCCGGCTATTGGCTGTCGTGTGAGGGCGGACGCGAGGTGGCTGAGACCTGGTCCGATGCGCGCGGCGGGGTGCTGTTCAACACCACGATCAATCTGCGCGGCGAGCGGGTCTCGTCCGAACGCACGGTGATGACCATGGTCGAGGGGCGGCTGGCCTTCGTTTATGAGCCGACCGGAGCCAATGTCGTCTTCCCCATGACCGAGATGGAGGGCCAGCGGGCGGTGTTCGAGAACCCGGACAACGACTTTCCCCAGCGGGTGATCTATTCGCGGGCCGGCGACGTCTTGACCGGTCGGATCGAAGGGACCATCGACGGGCAGCCGCGGTCGATGGAATGGGTCTATCAGGCCGCCGAGCTGAACGCGCGCTGCCCGGAGGCCTGAATGCAGTTGGATGAGGTGATGGATGAGTTCCGCGCAGTCGGAGCTCTGAGGGAAGGCCACTTCATCCTGTCGTCGGGCCTGCACAGCCCGATGTTCCTGCAAAAGAACCTGGTCTTCGCCCATCCGGAGCGGTGCGAGCGGCTATGCAAGGCGTTGGCCGAACGAGTGCGGGCCGAGATCGGGCCGGTCGACATCGTGGTCTCGCCGGCCATGGGTGGGGTCATTCCGGGCTATGAGACGGCGCGCCAGTTGGGCGTGCCTGCGCTCTATGTCGAGCGGGTCGGAGGGGCGTTCGCCTTGCGGCGCGGCTTTTCGCTGGAACCCGGCCAACGGGTGCTGATGGTCGAGGATATCGTCACCACCGGCCTGTCGTCGCGAGAATGCATCGAGGCTATTGGGGCGGCGGGCGGCGACGTCGTGGCGGCGGCCTGTGTCGTGGATCGATCCGGCGGCGAGGTCGACATCGGTGTGCCGCTGGTCGCCCTGGCGCGGATGAAGGTGGCGGCCTATCCCGCCGATGAGTTGCCACCGGAACTGGCGGCGATTCCGGTTGAGGATCCCGGTAGCCGCAGGCTGAAGGCGTGAGCGCCGCGCCGCTCCGCCTCGGGGTCAACATCGACCACGTCGCGACGGTGCGGAATGCGCGCGGGGGTGACCTGCCGGACCCCGTACGGGCGGCCCAGATCGCTCTGCTCGCGGGGGCCGATGGCATCACGGCGCATCTGCGCGAAGATCGACGCCATATCTCTGATCTGGACATCGAACGATTGAGCGACCTGCTCGATGCCTCGGGCCGTCCGCTCAACCTTGAGATGGCGGTTACCGACGAGATGATTGCTATTGCACTGGACCACCGACCGCACGCCGTTTGCCTGGTCCCGGAGCGACGCGAGGAGCGCACGACCGAAGGTGGGCTGGACATTGTGGGTCAGGCGGACCTGGTTGCCGCTGCGGTCGAACGACTGCGCTACGCCGGCAGCCGGGTGTCGCTGTTCATCGGTGCCGATCCTCGCCAGATCGAGCTGGCCGCCGCCATTGGGGCTCAGGTGGTGGAACTGCACACCGGGGCCTTCTGCGACTACCTGCGCGAGGGCCGCGCGCGGGAGGCGGGTGCGGCTCTGGATGCGCTGCGGGCTGGAGCCGTCCAGGCCGGCGATTTGGGCCTGGAGGTGCACGCTGGTCATGGTCTGGATTTCGAAACGGCACCCGTCCTGGCGGCAATTCCCCAGGTGGTTGAGCTGAATATCGGACACTTCCTGATTGGAGAGGCCATTTTCGTCGGCCTGGATGGTGCGATCGAAAAAATGCGGGCGGCGATGGACGCCGGCCGGGCGGAGATCGACGGATGATCCTGGGTATCGGGTCTGATCTCTCTGACATCCGCCGGATACAGGCCAGCCTGGATCGGTTCGGCGAGCGTTTCACCCATCGCTGCTTCACCGAATTGGAACGCCGACGCTCCGAGCGCAAGCCGGACCGCGCAGCCAGCTACGCCAAGCGTTTTGCGGCCAAGGAGGCCTGCGCCAAGGCGCTGGGAACCGGGATGCGCGGTGCCGTTTACTGGCGTGATATGGGGGTGGTGAACCTGTCGTCCGGACAGCCGACACTGGCCCTGACGGGAGGCGCGCTCGCGCGCCTTGAGAGTCTTGTTCCGAAGGGGCATGGGGCCCGAATTCATCTGTCTCTGACCGACGAGTATCCCTATGCCCAAGCCTTCGTTGTGATCGAAGCCTTGCCCCTGTCATAATGAGTCGTTAGCCAGTATCGTTTTCCGGGGTCGGGGTTCTCGTAATGAGCGAAAAAGACGACAATCTAGAGCATGGGCACGAGCCGGCCACGTCGCCGACTCCTGAACCTGCGCCCGAGCCGAACCCTGGGCCGGACATCCACGCGGAGGGCAGCGAGCCGCAGGGGGGGGCGATGCCGGATGCTGAAGCTGAATCCACCGTCGCGGTGGAGCCCGAAGCGGCCGCAGGGCCTGAGGCTGCCGCGGAAGCCGAAATTATAGCGGATCCAGTCGCCGAGGTCGCTGCACCTGCTGACGATCCATCGGTGCACGAGCAGCCGGTCGAGTCCTCCAATCTGCCGGTTTCGTCGCTTGAAGAGGCGACCGGCGCCGAGGCCCCGACGGCGACGCATCACGATGTGGTTGAGGCTGCGGCAGACCCGGTTTCCGAGGCTGGATCAGAGCCTGTGAGCGCATCGGCCGGCGATGAGGCGCATGAGGTGGTGCCCGAGGCAGTGGTCCACGAGGCGGCTGCCGAACCGCATCATGTACCGGTCGAGGCCGAAGCTGCGGCCCCGGTCGAGGCCTCTGCTGAAGGGACGGGCGAGCCTGTGCCCGAACCGGCTGCCGAGACCCCGGAGCCGACCGAGTCAAGCGATGGGATCGATCCGGCAATCGTCGCAGCCGGGGCCGCGGTTGCGGGGGCCGTCGCCGGAGCGGCGGCTGTGGGCTCGCGTCCTATCTGGAGCGATCAGGGCGATGCGCCGTTCGATGACGGTGAGCCGGTTCGTCCGATTACAGATAGCGGTCGCGGGCGTCAGCGTGAGAGCGGCAGCAAGCGCGAACGCGAGAGCGGCGGCTTCTTCGCCGAGCTGTTCGATATTGTACGCACGGTCATCTACGCGCTGTTGATCGCGATGGTGGTGCGGGTCTTCTTCTTCCAGCCGTTCACGATTCCGTCCGCCTCGATGGAGCCGAACCTTTACGAAGGCGACTACATCGTCGTGTCGAAATGGAGCTATGGCTATTCGCGTCATTCGATGCCCTGGAGTCCGCCGCTGTTCGAAGGACGCATTCTGAGCAACATGGCGGAGCGCGGCGACATCGTCGTCTTCAAGCGCCCGAACAACGACGGACAGGGCTACACCGACTACATCAAGCGGATCATCGGCCTGCCCGGCGATACCGTTCAGATGATTGCCAATCGCCTGTATATCAATGGCGAGGTGGTGCCTGATGTGGTCGTGGAGGCCGCGCAGGTTCGCGGAGCATTCGAGGGTCAGACGCCGATCCAGCTACGTGAGACCCTTCCCGGCGGCCACGTCTTCCGCATCCAGGACTTCGGACCCGGTTCGCCCAGCGACGACACGGATGCCTTCACGGTTCCGGCCGGCCATTATTTCGTGATGGGTGACAACCGCGACGATTCAATGGACAGCCGTTACGTCTGGGAGGCGGGTGGTGTCGGGCTGGTCCCGCATGAAAATCTGGTCGGCAAGGCCCAGATCATCCTGTTCTCCTGGACGCCGGGGGCCAGCCTGGGCAATCCGGTGAGCTGGTTTACCAACGTCCGGACAGAGCGGTTCTTCACCGATCTGGAATGAACGCACGCGAGAAGGCCATCGCAGCGCTCGAAGCGCGGATCGGTCATGTATTCAAGGATCGCGAGCTGCTGGAGCGCGCCCTCACGCATCCGAGCGTGACTGAAGGCGCGCGTCCCACACGCCATTATGAGCGGTTGGAATTTCTGGGGGACCGGGTGCTGGGCCTGCTGACGGCCGAACGGCTGCTGGCACTGTATCCTGACGAACGCGAAGGGGGCCTGTCGCCGCGCCTGGCGGCGCTGGTCAACGGTCAGGCCTGTGCGCGGGTGGCCCGCCGTATCGATCTGGGCCCCGCCCTGAGACTGTCACCGGGGGAGACCCGGTCGGGTGGGCGGGACAAGACCACAATTCTCGGGGATGCCGTCGAAGCCTTGATGGCTGCGATCTATATTGATGGGGATCTCGACACGGCGCGCGCCTTCTTCATGGAGGCCTGGTCCGAGGAGTTCGCGTCCATTGGCCAGGCCGGGGCGCTAGATCCCAAGACCGAACTCCAACAATGGGCGCAAGGACGTGGTCTGCCGCTGCCCAGTTATCAGGTCATCCGCCGCACTGGGCCGGACCATGCGCCGGAGTTTGTGGTCGAGGTTTCCGTCCAGGGCTTCGAGCCCGAACAGGGCCGGGGTCGATCCCGCCAGTGGGCTGAGAAAGCCGCCGCCCTGGAAATGTTGCTCAAGCGCGAAGGGCCCCGATGAGCCAGACCCGCCGTGCCGGTTTCGTGGCCCTGATCGGGGCTCCCAACGCCGGCAAATCCACCCTGACCAATCGTCTGGTCGGATCCAAGGTGTCGATCGTGACCCAGAAGGTCCAGACCACGCGCTTTCCTGTGCGCGGTGTCTTTATCGAAGGCGGCAGCCAGGTCGTGCTGGTCGATACGCCGGGCATCTTCAAGCCGCGGCGTCGGCTGGACCGGGCGATGGTGGCTTCGGCCTGGGGCGGAGCCGAGGATGCGGACGCGGTGGTTCACCTGGTCGACGTCCAGTCTGAACTGGCCGTGGCTGAGGGCCGCGCCAAGGCGGCCGATCATCGCCAGATTGAGGATGCCCAGGCGATTACTGAAGGCCTGAAGTCCGCCGGAACGAAAGCCGTTCTGGCGCTGAACAAGATCGACGGCATCAAGCGGGACAGCCTTTTGGCCGTAACCCAAGCCTATTTCGACACCGGTGCCTACAGCGAGGTCTTCATGATTTCGGCCAGCCGGGGTTCGGGCGTCGACGATCTGAAGGCCCGGCTGGCTTCGCTCATGCCCGAGGGGCCGTGGCTCTACCCCGAGGATCAGGCGGCGGATCTGCCGATGCGGCTGCTGGCCGCCGAGATCACGCGCGAGAAGATCTATCTCAGGGTCCATGACGAACTGCCCTATGCTGCGGCTGTCGAGACCACCGCGTTTGAAGACAGGCCCGACGGGTCCGCCCGGATCGAACAGGCCGTCTATGTCGAGCGCGACAGCCAGCGTGCGATCGTTCTGGGGAAGGGCGGCCAGACGCTGAAGTGGATCGGTCAGGCCGCGCGTGAGGAGCTGGGTGAACTGATGGGCCGTAAGGTTCACCTGTTTATTACGGTCAAAACCGATGAGCGTTGGGCCGAGCGCCGCGACCTTTACGGCCAGGTCGGGCTGGATTTCGACGTCTGATGAGGTTGCCTGCGATGCGGGATCGACCCCCGCCGATGGACAAAACCGGATCCCCCCGCAACTGGTGCCACGCTATGGTGACCACCATCGAGAACTGACGGAGGAACAGATGTCGGCAACCCTTCCAGTGGGCCTTGTCTCGCTGATCTTGCTGGTCACTCCGGCTGAATCCGAGCCGACCGCGCCAACACAGATCGCGGCATCCTTTGATGCGCTGGATGCAGCGGCGACCCGCCTCGATACGGAGGCCTATCTGGGTCGGCTCGATCCGGACTTGATCTGGATCGGCAACGATTTATCCGAACGCTGGACCTATGAGGCCTTTGAAGGATTTGTTCGGCCCTATTTCGAGCATGGAGAAGGATGGACCTATTCGTCCCGGGAGCGCCGGATCGTGATGTCGCCGGACCCATGCGAATGCCTGGCCTGGGTCGATCAGGTTCTCGACTCCCAGACCTACGGCACAGCTGTCAGTACAGCGGTGGTCCGTCGCTCAGACGAAGGTGACTGGCGGATCTGGCGTAATGCTCTGACCTACCCGATCCCCAACGATCTGGCCCGAGAGATGACAGGTGAGATCCGGGCGTGGGAGGCAGCCAATCCGCAGCCTGAGGGGCCGCTGGATCACCGGCCGTCTCCGGCGGTCGCTGACATTTCTCTGACGCTGGATCGCCTGCACCAAGCAGCGGCCCACGCCGATGGGGCAACCTACTTCTCCCTGTTCACGGCTGACGCCCTCTATCGCGGGACGGACGCAACCGAGTTGTGGACGCTGGACGAGTTCCGGGCCTTCGCGGAACCTTATTTCAGCCGGGGTCGTGGCTGGACCTATGCGCCGCGGGAACGCCATGTCTCGATCGCCCCGACGGACTGCGCCTGCGTCGCCTGGTTCGACGAAATCCTGGACAGTGAGAGCTATGGAACGAGCCGGGGGACTGGGGTGCTGGTACGCGGCGACGAAGGGGTCTGGAAGATCGCCTATTACGCTCTGACCTTCCCGATCCCGAACGCCTTGGCGCGCGACATGACCGCCCGCATTCGCGCGGCAGAGCCAGACGGCGGTCAGCCTTGAGGCCTGCGACGATGATGGCGGCCGGGCTGGTGCTGACCGGCTGCGGCCAGAGTGGCTCGCCGACCGTCGAATACCGCGTGCTGTCGCATGAGGCCGAGATCGCTGGAGCCCAGCTGATGCTGTGCGACGAGCACTTTGAGATGGAACGTCAAGGGCAGGTCTGGGTCGCGCGCGCTCCCGCAACCTGCGAGGGGGGCGGTATGATACTGGTCCGTCTGGCGGACGGCGCTTCGGTCAGCTGTTCGGGCGATTTCGTTGAACCCGACATGGAGCCGACGACCTATGGCTACATCGCCTCATCGACGGGGTGTGCGTTCGCGCAATAGCCCATGGAGTTTCAGGATGACGCCTTTGTGCTGGCAGCCCGTTCCCACGGGGAAACCGGGGCGTTGGTTGATCTGCTGACGCGGGATCACGGTCGCATCCTCGCCTATGTTGCGGGTGGGGCCTCGCGCAAGATGAAGCCGTACCTGCAGCCGGGATCGCGGGTACTGGCGGACTATCGGGCGCGGACGAGCGAACATCTGGGGTCTGTGCGGCTGGAGCCAGTGGGCGAGGGTGCGGCGGCCTTGTTCGATGATCCGCTGGCCCTGCAGGGGCTGACCGCGGCGGCGGCGGTGGCTCAGGGGGCGCTGCACGAACGCGAGCCGCATCCAGGGGCCTTCCTGGCCCTGGAGACCCTGGCCGACGCCCTGGTTCATCGCGAGGTCTGGCCGGCGGTCTTTGTCCGGTACGAACTGGGTCTGCTGGATGCGCTGGGTTTCGGGCTGGACCTGAAGGTCTGTGCGGCGACTGGAGCGACGGAGACCCTCGTCTGGGTCAGTCCACGCACCGGTCATGCGGTAAGTCTGGCTGCAGGACTGCCCTATGCCGATCGACTGCTGGCCCTGCCGGCCTTTCTGGTTTCCAGCCGCAATGGCCTGGAGCCCGGCGATATCGGCAAGGGATTCGCCCTTACAGGCTTCTTCCTGGAGCGGCACGTCTTTCACCCGATGGACAAGCCCTTGCCGGACGCTCGGGATCGGCTTGTGGAAAAGCTGTCCGCAGCGGGGCTTCTCTAGGCGGCGGGCCATGCGCCGCCGCCAAGAATCCGCTAGATCACGTCCATGACCCTTATGACGCCTCCACCCGAAGACGGCGGCCGCATTGTCGATGAACCGCTGTCCGAAGCGTTGTCGCGGCGGTATCTCGCCTATGCCCTGTCGACCATCTCGTCGCGGGCCCTGCCGGACGTGCGCGATGGCCTGAAGCCGGTGCACCGGCGGCTGCTGTACGCCATGCACCGGATGCGGCTGAACCCGGAGGGGTCGGCCAAGAAATGCGCCAAGGTGGTCGGCGAGGTGATGGGCAGCTTTCACCCACACGGCGACCAGTCGATCTATGACGCCCTGGTTCGCCTGGCCCAGGACTTCGCCCAGCGCTATCCGCTGATCGACGGTCAGGGCAATTTCGGCAATATCGACGGGGATAACCCGGCGGCCATGCGCTACACCGAGTGCCGGCTGACCTCGGCGGCGGCGCTGTTGATGGATGGGATCGACGAGGACGTCGTCGACTTCCGCCCGACCTATGACGGCGAGGACGAAGAGCCGGTTGTGGTGCCGGCGGGCTTCCCGAACCTGCTGGCTAACGGCGCGGCCGGCATCGCGGTGGGCATGGCGACCTCGATCCCGCCGCACAACGCCATGGAGCTGATCGACGCCTGCCTGTTGTTGCTGGACGATCCGCAGGCGACGACCGAGGCCCTGATGGCCCATGTGCCGGGGCCGGACTTCCCGACTGGCGGCGTCATCGTCGAGAAGCCGGCGTCGATCCAAGACGCCTATGAGACCGGGCGCGGCTCGATCCGGGTGCGGGCGCGCTACGCGGTCGAGGATCTGGGCCGGGGCCAGTGGCAGGTGGTGATCACCGAGATCCCGTATCAGGTCCAGAAGGGCAAGCTGATCGAGGATCTGGCCGGACTGATCGAGGCCAAGAAGGCGCCGCTCCTGGCTGATGTGCGCGATGAATCGGCCGAGGATCTGAGGATCGTGCTGGAGCCCAAGAGCCGCGCGGTCGAGCCCGAGCACCTGATGGAGAGCCTGTTTCGGCTGTCGGCGCTGGAGAACCGGTTCTCGGTCAATATGAACGTGCTGGACGACACCGGCGCGCCTCGGGTGATGGGGCTGAAGGCGTGTCTGACGGCCTTCCTGGATCACCGGCGCGAGGTGCTGGTGCGGCGGGCGCGCAACCGGCTGGGCAAGATCGATCGGCGGCTGCACCTGCTGGACGGCTTGCTGATCGCCTTCCTCAATCTGGATGAGGTGATCCGCATCGTGCGCGAGGCCGAGCACCCCAAGGCCGAGCTGATCGCGCGCTTCGGTCTGAGCGAAGCCCAGGCCGATTACATCCTGGATACGCGCCTGAGAAATCTGGCCCGGCTGGAGGAGATGACGCTCAAGAACGAGCACGGCGAGCTGACGGTCGAACGGGCCGGGATCGCAGAGCTGCTCGATAGCGATAAGAAGCAGTGGAAGCTGGTCGGGGCCGGGCTGAAGGACGTGCGCAAACAGCTGGCGGCGGGCGATCCGGGCCAGGCCGAGCGGCCCAGCGGCGTGACCGGGCGCTCCAGCTTCGACGAGGCGGCCGAGACGGCGGCGGCGCCGCCGGTTGAGGCCTTCATCGTGCGCGAGGCCATCACCGTGGTCCTGTCCGAGCGCGGCTGGATCCGGGCGGCCAAAGGCAAGGTCGAGGATCCGTCCGAGCTGAAGTTCAAGGAGGGGGACAAGCTGGCCTGGCTGGTCCCGGCCGAGACGACGGACAAGCTGTTGATCTTCGCCTCGGACGGGCGGGCCTTCACCCTGGGCTGCGACAAGCTGCCGAGCGGACGCGGGCATGGCGAGCCGCTCAGGCTGATGCTCGATCTGGAAGAGGGTGCCGAACTGGTCGGGGTGATGGCTCACAAGCCGGGGCGCAAGCTGGTGCTGGCGTCCGAGGCCGGCTACGGCTTCATTCTGCCCGAAGATGAGGCCCTGTCGGCCCGGCGGGCGGGCAAGCAGGTGATGAACGGCGTGGCCCGGGTCTGCACCCCGGCCGAGGGCGATCATGTCGCGGTGCTGGGCAAGGCCGGCAAGGCGTTGGTCTTCCCGCTGAATGAACTGCCCGAGATGCCGCGCGGCAAGGGCGTCAAGCTGACTTCGGACAAGAAGGGCATGGCCGACCTGATGGTGTTCAACGCCGAGACCGGCCCGACCTGGCCCGAGACCGGCGGCCGCACGCGGCAATGGCCCGACTGGCGCGACTGGCTGGGCAAACGCGCCCAGGCCGGCAAGGTCGCCCCGCGCGGGATGAAACGGCTGAGGGCTTAGGGGTAGGTTCCCTCTCCCGGTGGGAGAGGGCGGCCTGCGGCATCAGTGCGCGCCCTCCAGCCGGGCCAGGGCGCGGCGGCTTTCGTCGAGGCTGGCCTGGGCGGCGGCGCGGGAGTCGGGATCAGCGGCGGCCCCGAGGGCGACTTCGGCGACGGTGATTTCGCGCTGGAGGCGCGCGATCTCGGTTTGACGATTGGTGGCGTCGGCGGCGCGGGCCGCTTCCTGTTGCTGCCGGGCGAACTCGGCCTCGGCGTGGTTGTTGGCGGATTCCTCGCGCAGGGCCTGTTCAACCGGATCGCCGCCGCCTTCGCAAGCGGTCAACAGGGTGGCGGCCGCCGCGAGGAGGAAGACGCGCCGCATCAGTTCCAGTCCGGCGGCGGGCCAGCGGCGTCGCTGCGACCGTCTCGATGGGTGACGGTGGTGGGTGCGCGTTCGCTGGTTTCGGGGATCATGGCGGCGATCTGGTTGAACAGGCGGTCGGCGTGGACTGGACTGGATGCCTGGATGCATAGGTTGGATTCGCCTTCGCGGCCCCAGGGGCGTTCCTCGGTGTCGTCGACGCCCCCATCGGCGGCGACCAGGGCCTGGATGCGGGTTTTCAGCTCGTGATCGACGCCCATGGCATAGCTGCCGAAGGAGACAGTTATGTCGCAGACGACGGTGCCGTCCTCGGCGGGATCGATCGGGGTCACGGGTGCGCAGGCACTCAGCACCAGCGCGCATGGGATAAGAGCGCGGATCATGCGCGGCCCTCCATATAGGCGGGCATCCAGGCCTCGTGCATTTCGCGCAGGTGGGCCATCGGGATGCGGAACAGCTCGCCCGAGGCAAAGTCGGTTCCGGTCGCGCGGCCGACGACGGAGGCGTGCAGGCCCGCGCTCTGTGCCTGTTCGATCAGGGCGGCGGCGTCGGGGACGGCGACCAGATAGCGGGCCTGGTCTTCGCCGAAGAGGAAGATGTGGGCGTGGGTTTCGCTGGTCGCGTCCAGCTCGACGCCGCAATCAGAGGCCAGGGCCATGTCGGCGGCGGCGGCGATCAGACCGCCGTCGGACAGATCGTGCACGCAGGTCAGCTCGCCCGCTTCGATCAGGCCGCGCACGAAGTCGCCGGTCTTCTTTTCGAGCTGGAGGTCGACCGGTGGCGGGGCGCCGTCTTCGCGGCCCAGCACTTCGCGTAGGTAGATCGAGGCACCCAGTTCACCGACCGTCTCGCCGATCAGGACCAGGGCGTCGCCCTCGGCCATCGCGCCGAAGCCGACGGTGACGTCATAGTTGGGCAGAAGGCCGACCGCGCCGACGGTCGGGGTCGGCGGGATCGCGGCGCCGTTGGTCTCGTTGTAGAGCGAGACATTGCCGCTCACGACCGGGAAGCTCAGCTCGCGGCAGGCTTCGGCCATGCCGTCGATGGCGCGCACAATCTGGCCCATGATCTCGGGCCGCTGAGGGTTGCCGAAATTCAGGTTGTCGGTGATGGCGATCGGGCGGCTGCCCACGGCGGTCAGGTTGCGCCAAGCCTCGGCCACACACTGTTTGCCGCCCTCATAGGGATCGTTCTGGACATAGCGGGGGGTGCAGTCGCTGGTCACCGCCAGGCCCTTGTCGGTGCCGTGCACGCGCACCACGCCGGCGTCGGCGCCGGTGGAGCTATCCTGCAGGGTGTCGGCCATGACGTGGCGGTCGTACTGTTCCCAGATCCAGCGCTTGGAGGCCATGTCGGGACAGGTCAGGACGTTGAGCACCGCATCGGGCCAGCTGTCCGGCGCAGGAACGTCGGCGGGGGCCAGGCGCGGGTGCAGGTCCGGCTGGACCCAGGGGCGGTCATACAGCGGCGCATCGTCGAACAGCGGGGCCAGCGGCACGTCGCAGACCAACTCGCCATGGTGTTTCAGCACCAGATGCCCGGTATCGGTGGTGACGCCGATGACGGCGGCGTCCAGGCCCCATTTCTCGAAGATGCGGCGACCGTCTTCCTCGCGGCCCGGCTTGAGCACGGCCAGCATCCGCTCCTGGGATTCCGACAGCATCATCTCATAGGCGCTCATGCCGGTTTCGCGCTGGGGCACGGCGTCCATGTTCAGCTCGATGCCGACGCCGCCCTTGCCGGCCATTTCGACCGAGGAGGAGGTCAGGCCCGCCGCGCCCATGTCCTGAATGGCGGCGACGGCGCCGGAGGCCATCAGCTCCAGCGTGGCCTCGATCAGCAGCTTCTCGGCGAAGGGGTCGCCGACCTGGACGGTGGGGCGCTTCTCGTCGGAATCCTCGTCGAACTCCGCGCTGGCCATGGTCGCGCCGTGGATGCCGTCGCGACCGGTCTTGGAGCCGAAATAGACCACCGAATGACCCGCCGCCGGTGCCGCCGAATAGAAGATGCTGTCGGCCCGGGCCAGGCCGACGCACATGGCGTTGACCAGGATGTTGCCGTTGTAGCCGGCGTGGAAATTGGTCTCGCCCGCCACGGTCGGGACGCCGACACAGTTGCCGTAACCGCCGATGCCGGAGACGACGCCCGAGACCAGACGGCGGGTTTTCTCATGGCCCGGCTCACCGAAGCGCAGGGCGTTGAGCAGCGCCACCGGGCGCGCGCCCATGGTGAAGACGTCGCGCATGATGCCGCCGACGCCCGTGGCCGCGCCCTGATAGGGCTCGATGTAGGAGGGGTGGTTGTGGCTCTCCATCTTGAAGATGCAGGCGTCGCCGTCATCGATGTCGATGACCCCGGCGTTCTCGCCCGGCCCGCAGATGACGCGCTCGCCGGTGGTCGGGAATTTGCCCAGGTGGATCTTGGAGGATTTGTACGAGCAGTGCTCGGACCACATGACCGAAAACACGCCCAGTTCGACCTGGTTCGGTTCGCGGCCCAGGCGGTCGAGGACGACCTGATATTCAGCGGGGGACAGGCCGTAATCGGCGGCCAGTTCGGCCATGGTCTTGGAGGGAGCGCTCATGGCCCGGCCTTCTAGCCGGACTCGAGAGCAAAGGTAAGCGGGGTCAGGTTCGCGCGGCGCGCGCCAGGATCAGGGTGACGCCGACCACGATCAGCAGGGCGGCACCCAGGGCGGCGAAGGCGATCAGGTTCTGGCCGTCGGTGCGCCCGGCGAAGAAGACGCCGATCAGACCCCAGGCGATCGGAACCGGATAGGTCCACAGTCGCGTGCGGGCGGTGACGCCCAGCGCCGCCAGCGCCGCCAGGGCCACGGCGCCCAGCGCCCACAGCGGCCCGGTGCCGGGCGCGATCAGGTCTTGGCTGGTCATGACGGTCAGCAGATTGACCAGGGACGCGATGGTCAGCCAGCCAGCCAGCAGCCCTAGGGGCCAGGCGGTCAGGGCGCGTCGGCGGATCGAATCCGACCTGAACAGCTTGGCGTTCTGAACCAGCGGGACGAGCAGGACCAACAGGGACGCCATGATGATCGCCACAGTGGCCCATTGCCAGTTGGCGGCCGAGGCCACGACCCACAGCCCGATGCCGGCCAGGGCGTAGAACGACGGCCAGCCGACGCGGCGCAGGCTTTCGTTTTCGGTGGTCGCGGGCAGGGCCTGATAGATCGCATAGGCGAACAGCCAGCCGTAGATCAGGGCCCAGATCGAAAAGGCGTAGCCGGCCACCCGCAAGGTGTCGTCGCCCTGGGCTGAGAAGTCGGACGGGGTCATGCCGATGCCCAGTGCCATCTGGCCATAGCCGATCAGCGGCGCGGCGAAGGCGACGATGAGGATCAGAATTCGGCGAAGCGGATAGCGGCTGGCGTCGGCGGCGGTCGCCGGAGCGTTGGTGTCAGTCATCTTGTCTCCCTGTCACAGGGAGATACGCGCAGCTCCGGCAAAAGTTTCCGGGCGCGGCCGTCGTTAGGCCGCCGCGTAGATGCTCTGGAACAAGACCGCGCCGTCAGCGGAGCCGAGCTCGGCCTCGAAGGCGCGGTCGGGGTGGGGCATCATGCCCAGGACGTTGCCGGCGGCGTTCTGGATGCCGGCGATGCCGGCGACCGAGCCGTTGGGATTGTCGACATAGCGAAACACGACCTGGCCTTCGCCCTCGAGGCGGGCCAGGGTCTCGGCGTCGGCGAAATAGTTTCCGTCGCCATTGCCCTGGGTCATGACCACCTCGCGCTGGCCCTGATAGCCGGAGGTGAAGCGGGTCTGGCCGTTGGCCACGGTCAGGGCGATGGGTTTGCAGACGTATTTCAGGCCCGCGTTGCGGAGCAGGGCTCCGGGCAGCATCCCAGCCTCGCACAGGATCTGGAAGCCGTTGCAGATGCCGACCACGGCGACGCCGTCGTCGGCGGCCTTCTTGACCGCCTGCATCACCGGTGATTGGGCCGCCATGGCCCCGCAGCGCAGATAGTCGCCATAGGAGAAGCCGCCCGGCAGGACGATCAGGTCGAGGCCCTTGGGCAGTTCGGTCTCTTGATGCCAGACCATTTCGACCGGCTGGCCGGTCGAGCGTTCGACCGCGACCTTGCAGTCACGATCACAGTTGGACCCAGGAAAGACGATGACGGCTGCGCTCATGGCGCGGGCGTTTAGCAGGGTTCGACCGCGATGTCAGTCGCCTGTGTTTTCATAGGTGCAGGTGATCGATGCCTTCGCCAGGGCGTGAAAGTGCATATTGAAACCGAAGAAGGCGCCGGAGCTGTCGCGGGACAGCTCCAGATGCGGGGCGTCCACGGCATAGACCGTGAAAATATAGCGGTGCGGGCCGTGGCCCTTGGGCGGCGCTGCGCCGCCATAGACCGAGGGGCTGTAGTCGGTGCGGCCCTCGACCGCGCCGGTGGGCATGGCGGTTCCAGAGGCACCGGTCGCCAGTTCGGTGACGTCGGCGGGGATGTTGGCTACGGTCCAGTGCCAGAAGCCAGAGCCGGTCGGGGCGTCCGGGTCGAAACAGGTGATCGCGTAGGATTTCGTCCCTTCGGGCGCGCCGGACCACTTCAGGTGCGGCGACCGGTTGCCCTTGGCATAGACCTGGCCGTCCGGAAGCACGGCGCCGTCGGTGATGTCGTTGGACGTGACGGTGAATATCATGACGGTCTCCTTCGGCCCTGACGGGGCCCATGCCCGGCTTAACCGGATGTTCGATGTGTTCGACCATTCTTGCCGCGTGACGACGCCCCTGACCATCCGCAATGACTGGCCCATCGTCGGGTGGGTGTTCTGTGGTGCCTGGGTCGGCGGGTTGATGGTCTTCACCTATCTGTATGGCCGCGACGGCGGCTTCGGCCAGTTCGACCCGATGGTCGAGGCCGGGATCATGCTGGTGTTCTGGATGGGAGGGCTGGTGCTGATCAGCCAGACCCTGGTGGTGCCGCGCACCTGCCTGACGATCCAGCGCGGAAGCGCCGAGCTGACGCGGACCTGGCTGTAGCGTCGCAAGCGCGAGACGCTGAAACTGTCATCGCTTCGAGAGATTGAGATCCGAAAGGACAGAGACTCTGACGGGGACCCCTATTACAGGCTGGTCCTCGGGATCGGTCCGGGTGAACCGTTGGTGCTCAGCGAGTCAGCGGACCGCGCGCTGGTTGAGGCCCGCCACGACGAGATTTTGGCGCGGGTCTAGCTGCGGCGTGTTCCGGGTTTGGGCGCTGAGGGACCGCCGCCGTCAACCTCTATAGAGGATCGACCTATCCGAAGGCGGAATGATAGCGGACCGGCCCGGACCCGTCGGTGGGCGCGAAGGCCAGGGCCATGAAATATTCTGGGGGCAGGCCGTCATAGGTCCAGCGCGGATCGACGCGAAAACCGAAGCGCCGGTAATAGGCCGGATCGCCGGCCAGGACGCAGCCGGCGGCACCGTGTTTGCGGATCTGATCCAGGGCGGCGGTGATCAGGGCCGAGCCGACGCCGGCGCGCTGATGCGCCGGATCAATCGACACCGGACCCAGGCCGAACCAGCCGGCACCGCCGGCCCAATCGACTGGCGACAGGGCGATGTGACCGATGATCCGATCATCCTGAAGCGCGACCAGAGAAACTGTCAGGGAACCGGCAGCGCGCAGGCGTTCAATGATGTCCGGCTCGGTGCCGTCGCTGTGCGGATGGCCGTCAAAGGCGCGTTGGGTCACGGCGCGAATGGCCACGACGTCGCCCGGCTGTTCGGCGCGGATCTGCACCTAGCCGACGTCGATGCGGTAGCCTTCGATCACCGTATTGGCCAGCAGCGTCTCGCACATCCGCTTGACCTCGGCCTCGACATTGTCGCAGGCGTAGTCGAACTCGATCAGCTTGCCGACGCGAGCGTCGGAGACGCCGCTCCAGCCGAGGCCCTTGAGTGCGCCTTCGACGGCCTTGCCCTGAACGTCCAGAACGCCCGGCTTGAGGAAGACGTGGACCTTGACCTTGGCCATCAGTGCAGGCCTCCCTGAATGACGGTGGGCATATCCTTCATGATGCCGAGCCGCCGAGCGACCTCGGTATAGCTTTCGATGACATTACCGAGGTCGCGGCGGAAGCGATCCTTGTCCAGCTTCTCGCCTGAGGTCATGTCCCACAGACGGCAGGAGTCCGGGCTGATCTCATCGGCCAGGATGACGCGGGCGAAGTCGCCTTCGTAGATGCGCCCGAACTCGATCTTGAAGTCGACCAGCTGGATCCCGACGGCAGCGAACAGGCCGGTCAGGAAGTCATTGACCCGCACCGTCATGGCCAGGATGTCGTCCAGTTCCTGGGTCGAGGCCCAATTGAAGGCGGTGATGTGCTCTTCGGTGACCATCGGGTCACCCAGCTCGTCGTTCTTGTAGCAGAATTCGATGATCGACCGGGGCAGGGGCGTGCCTTCGGCAATGCCCAGGCGCTGGGACAGGGACCCGGCCGCGACATTGCGGCAGATCACCTCCAGCGGGATAATCTCCACCTCCTTGATCAGCTGCTCGCGCAGGGACAGCCGTTTGATGAAGTGGTTCTGCACACCGATCGAATTCAGCCGCGTCATCACGAATTCGGAGATGCGATTGTTGATGACGCCCTTGCCTTCGAGAACGGCCTTCTTCTGGGCGTTGAAGGCGGTCGCATCGTCCTTGAAATACTGGATCAGTGTGCCGGGCTCCGGACCCTCGTAGAGGATCTTGGCCTTGCCTTCGTAGAGCTTCTTCTTGTTGCGGCCGGTCATGGCGGCTCCTTGGAGCACCCGACGCGCCGCCGATGTGCCCGAAGAGGGGCGACGACGACTCGGGTTTCGGAGAGAATAGGTCAGTTGCGGCCTCTAGCCGAACAGGCCGGATTCCGCAATTGCGAAGCGCGCAGCGGGTTTTCCGGGCCACAGTCAGAAATGGGATGTGGAAACTGTATCGGTCATGATTGAAAGGGCGGTGTGCGACCTATATGAGATCGCTTCCTTTTTTCTGAGAGACTGCCCCGACCATGACGACCTTCGACAAGCGCGAACAAGGTTTCGAATCCAAGTTCGCCCTGGATCAGGAGCAGGAATTCAAAGCCGTCGCTCGCCGTAACCGCCTGCTGGGCGAATGGGCCGCCGACAAGATGGGCCTGGCTTCCGAGGCCCGCGCCGACTACGCCAAGGCCGTGGTCAAGTCCGACTTCGAGCAGCCGGGCGATGAAGATGTGTTCCGCAAGGTGATGCAGGACCTGACCGGCTCCGGTCTGGGCGTCGGTGAAGGCGAGTTGCGCTCCAAGATGGACGAGCTGATGGCCGTCGCGCGCGAGCAGATCAAGACCGGCGAATAGCGGACCTACGCTTGATGGATTTGTGAGGCCGCCTTTCGGGGCGGCCTTTGCAATTCAGCTTGCGCCGAACACCCGTGCAAACACCGTGTCGACGTGTTTGGTGTGGTAGCCGAGGTCGAACAGGGCCTCCAGGTCGGCGTCGGACAGTATGACCCGGTCGTCGGCCTTTAGGAAATCGAGGAACCGGCCCTCGCCGCGCCAGACCTTCATGGCATTCTCCTGAACCGCCGCATAGGCGTCTTCGCGCGACACGCCCGCCTGGGTCAGGGCCAGCATGACGCGCTGGGAGTGGACCAGACCGCCGAGGCGATCCAGGTTCTTGTCCATATGGTCGGGATAGACATTCAGCCGCTCGATGACGCCGGCCAGGCGGTGCAGGGCGAAGTCCAGGTGGATGGTCGCGTCCGGGCCGATGCCGCGCTCGACTGAGGAATGGCTGATGTCGCGCTCATGCCAGAGGGCGACGTTCTCCATGGCCGGGACCACGGCTGAACGGACCAGACGGGCCAGGCCGGTCAGGTTCTCGGTCAGGATCGGGTTGCGCTTGTGCGGCATGGCCGAGGAGCCCTTCTGGCCCTTGTCGAAGAACTCTTCGGCTTCCAGCACCTCGGTGCGCTGAAGATGGCGGATCTCGGTGGCCAGGCGCTCGATCGACGAGGCGACCACGCCCAGGGCGGCGAAATAGGCGGCGTGGCGATCACGCGGAATCACCTGGGTCGAGACCGGCTCGACCGCCAGGCCCATCTGGTCGGCGACATAGGCTTCCACCGCCGGATCAACATTGGCGAATGTCCCTACGGCTCCCGAGATGGCGCAGGTGGCGATCTCTTCGCGGGCGGTGACGAGGCGGCGACGCGCGCGTTGGAATTCCGCGTAATAGCCGGCCAGTTTAAGGCCAAAGGTGATCGGCTCGGCGTGGATGCCGTGGCTGCGCCCAACCTGGGGTGTGAACTTGTGCTCCTGGGCACGGGTCTCCAGCGCGGTCAGGACGCGGTCGACGCCGGCGATCAGCAGGTCGGTCGACCGCGCCAGTTGGACCGCAAAACAGGTATCCAGCACGTCTGAAGAGGTCATGCCCTGGTGCAGGAAGCGGGCTTCCTCGCCGACGATCTCGGACACGTGGGTCAGAAAGGCGATGACGTCATGCTTGGTGGTGCGCTCGATCTCGTCGATGCGGTCGGCGTCGAACACCGCGTCCTTGCCCTTGGCCCAGATGGCCTCGGCGGCGTCGGTCGGGATGACGCCCAGCTCGGCCATCTTGGTGGCGGCGTGGGCCTCGATCTCGAACCAGATGCGGTATTTGGTCTCTTGCGACCAGATGGCGACGGCTTCGGGGCGGGAATAGCGGGAAATCATGGGCGCGGGGTGTCGGTCCGCACGCCGGTAAAGTCAACCATGGGCTTGCCCTGAAGGCCGATGCGGTTCAGTTCCGCAAGGTAAGTTCAAGGGGAGTCGAACCATGGATCGTCGAAGCGTGTTGGCGGGGGCGGCGTCGGTCGCGGGGGCCTCGGCCCTGGCCGGCGCGGCGCGGGCGGGCGCGCGGCGCCGGGCCCAGCCGAACGGTCGGCTGCGCATCGGCATGATCGGCGTGGGGATGCGCGGGCGCGTGCTGCTGCGTGAGCTGGTCCGGCGAGGCGACGTCGATGTCACGGCCCTGTGCGACGTCGAACAGTGGACCCTGGATCGGGCGACCGAACAGTTCACCGAGGCCGGCAAGCCGGCGCCGCGCTTGTGGACCGGATCGCACGAGGCCTGGCGCGAGATGTTGGCGGCGGGCGATCTGGATGCGGTGGTCATCGCCACGCCCTGGGAATGGCACGCGCCGATGTCCATCGCGGCCATGGAGGCCGGGATCGCGGTCGGCTGTGAGGTCGTGGCCGGAGTGACGCTGGAGGATCACTGGGAGGTGCTGCGCACCCAGGTTCGCACCAGCACGCCCTATATGCTGCTCGAGAATGTCTGCTTCCGGCGCGATGTGATGGCGATCACCCGCATGGTGCGCGAGGGCGTCTTCGGCGAGATGATCCATCTGGAAGGCGGCTATCAGCACGACCTGCGCCATGTGAAATTCAACGCCGGGGTGGTCGGCGAGGCCTACGGCGAAGGCGCCGAGTTCGGCGAGCGCGGCTGGTCCGAGGCGCGCTGGCGCACCGAGCATTCGGTCGAGCGGAACGGCGACCTTTATCCCAGCCACGGCATCGGCCCGATCGCCATGTGGGCCAATATCAATCGCGGTAATCGCTTTACCCGCCTGACCAGCTATGCGTCCAAGGCGCGAGGGCTGCACAACCATGTGGTCGCGGTCGGGGGCGAGGATCACCCGAATGCGCGGGTGAATTTCCGGCTTGGTGACGTGGTGACGACCTCCATCGGCTGTGAGGACGGAACCACGGTGCGGCTGACCCACGACACCAATCTGCCGCGACCCTATTCGCTGGGCTTCCGGGTTCAGGGCGAAAAGGGCCTTTGGATGGACCTCAATCGCTCGATCTATGTCGAGGGAACGAGCCCCGAGCCGCATCGCTGGGAAGAGGCGCAAGGCTGGCTGGATCGCTATGACCATCCGCTGTGGGCTGAGTTTGCTGACCAGGCGGCAGGGGCCGGTCATGGCGGCATGGATTTCTTTGTCATCCATGTCTTCATCGAGGCGATGAAGACCGGCCACCCCATGCCCATCGACATCTTCGACGCAGTGACCTGGAGCGCGATTACGCCGCTGTCGGAAGCGTCGATCGCGGCGGGCAATGCGACCGTTGACTTCCCCGATTTCACCGAGGGCGGTTGGCGCACCGCCGGGCCGTGGAGGGTCTGAGATGCAAGGCTTGAAACTGGTCATCGGCGACAAGGCGTTTTCGACCTGGTCGCTGCGGCCCTGGCTGGTGCTCAAACACTGTGATGCGGTGTTCGACGAGCAGGTGATCTATCTGGACCAGCCGACGACGGCGGCCGAGATCGCCGAGCATTCGCCGGCGGGCAAGGTGCCGGTGCTGATCGTGGATGGGGCAGCGATCTGGGATTCATTGGCGATTTCGCTGTGGTGCGCTGAGCATTGGCCGCGCGCCGGCCTGTGGCCCGAGGACGCCGAGGCGAGGGCGCGGGCCTATTCGGTGACGTGCGAGATGCATTCGGCCTTCGGTGCCCTTCGGACGGAATGCGCCATGGGGCCGAACCATCTGATGGTCGGGCCTCCCGGCTCGCCGCTGACGCCCAGCGAAGCCTTGTCGAAGGATTTGCGGCGGCTGGTCGGGATGTGGCTGGAGTGCCGCCAGGACTGGGGTGGGGACGGCCCGTATCTGTTCGGGCGCTGGTCGATCGCCGACGCGTTCTTTACGCCGGTGGCGGCGCGGATCCGGCACTACCAGCTGGACCTGATCGCGCACGGAGACGACGGAACGGCCCAGGCCTATTGCGCCACCTTGCTGAGCCAGGAGGACTTTCTGGAGTGGGAGGCGGCGGGCCTGGCCGAGGTGGGCTAGATCGCCCCAATTGCCTTGAGGCTGATGACGCGCTGGTCGGTGGCGGCACCTTTAATGCCCTGGCGGCCGACGATCAGGTGATCGTGGACGGCGATCTTGAGCATCTTGCCGGCCTCGATGATCTGTTGGGTCATGTCGATGTCGGCCCGGCTGGGCGTCGGATCGCCTGAGGGGTGGTTGTGCACCAGGATGACGGCTGAGGCGTGCAGCTCCATGGCCCGGCGAATGACTTCACGCGGATAGGCCGGGGCGTGATCGATGGTGCCGCGTCCCATGATCTCGTCGGCGATCAGCTGATTCTTATGGTCCAGGAACAGGACGCGGAACTGTTCGCGCGGCTGATGCTGGAGGGTGACGCGGACATAGTCCGTCAGGGCGGTGAAGGAGCCGATCACCTTGCGCGGCGCTGCGACCTCGCCGGCGACGCGGCGCGACAGTTCGTGCAGGGCCATCAAATCCAGCGCCGTCTCCTTGCCGACGACCTTGGTGCGGCCTCGGGAATCTTCGGCGCGCACGGAGATCAGGTCCTCCAGCGAGGCGTCGAGCACCGCGCCCAGTGAGCCGAAGCGGGCGAGCAGGGCCTTGGCGATCGGTTTGACGTCGCCCTGGGGCTGGCTGCGAAACAGGAACAGCTCGAGCAGTTCATAATCGGGCAGGGCGCTGAGGCCGCCCTGGCGGGCGCGCTGTCTCAGGCGTTCGCGGTGGCCCAGGTAGTGCGGCCTGTTCGGCGCGGCCGTCGGCTCGACCGGCGCGACAAACAGCTCGGGAAAGGCGACGACGGTGGAAGCAGCCGGCATGACGACCTCGCGTTCAGCGAACGCCATACTGCCAGAACGAAAAGGGAACGTCTAGTCGGCGGGATCAAACAGGCTGCCGGCACTTTCCATGCGTGTATCGCCACCGGCGTCGGTGACCGCGTAGGTGAAGCCCGGCTGAAGCGCAAAGGCGCCGGCGCGACCGCGCTTGTCGAGCGCGAGAAAGGCGACCTGGCTGTCGGCGATGCGCGCGCCGCGCAGGCGGGCGAGCCGTTCGATCACCGATCGACAGGCGGCGGTCGGATCGGCCCCGGCGCGCATCGCCTCGACCACGGCATGAGAACCGACCACGCGCACGACGTCTTCTCCAACGCCGGTGGCGGTGCAGCCTCCGACGGAGTCGTCGACATAAAGGCCGGCGCCGATGATCGGACTGTCGCCGACCCGCCCCCGCATCTTGAAGGCCAGACCCGACGTGGTACAGGCGCCGGCCATGCGATCAGCGGCGTCGATGGCCAGCAGTCCGATTGTGTCGTGATTGCCCGGCCCGCCGGGCCGCTCTCTCCATTCGAGGTTTTCGCGGTTGCTCTGAGGCGTGTAATCGGCGGTGAGCAGCCACTCGCGCCACGCGGCTTCGGATTCGGGCGTGGGCATCTGGACCACTTCAAAGCCCTGTTCCAGTGCGAACGTGCGGGCACCTTCGCCGACCAACATGGTGTGGGGCGTGCGCTCCATCACCGCGCGGGCGACCGAGACGGCGTGGTTGACGTCCTCCAGGGCGCAGACCGCGCCGACGTCGCCGGCCCAGGTCATGACGCAGGCGTCGAGCGTCACGCGCCCCTCGCGATCGGGGCGTCCGCCAAGGCCGACGGACGTGTTGCTGGGATCACCCTCGGCGAGGCGTCCGCCGGCCTCGACCATGTCGAGGGCCGATCCTCCGGCAAGTCGCCGTTGCCAGCCGGCCTGGTTGGCCAGGGCACCGAAGTCCCAGGTCGAGACCATGACCGCCGGCCGTGTCGCGCCGGGCGGTCCCATGGCTGCGGTTGCGGCGATGGTCGGGACGGCAAGAATGGCGCGGCGGGTGGTTCGCACGCCCGGCTAGCTGAACGTGGGCCGGAACAGGCCCTTGGGACTGCCGGTAAATATCTCAATCCCGTCTTCGGTCACGCCGACCGAGTGCTCGCACTGAGCCGAGAGGGACTTGTCGCGGGTCACGGCGGTCCAGCCGTCGGACAGGACTTTCACCGAGGCCTTGCCCAGGTTCACCATCGGCTCGACGGTGAAGAACATTCCAGGTTCCAGCGTGGCACCCTGGCCGCGCTTGCCAAAATGCAGGACGTTTGGCGCATCGTGGAAGACCCGGCCCAGGCCGTGTCCGCAGAAGTCGCGCACGACGCTCATGCGCTGGGCCTCGACGTGCTGCTGGATGGCCCAGCCGATGTCGCCGAAGGTATTGCCCGGCTTGACCATGGCCAGGCCCTTGTCGAGCGACTCATAGGTGGCGTCGATCAGACGCTTGGCGCGGACATTGATCTCTCCGACCGGATACATCCGGCTGGTGTCGCCGTGCCAGCCATCGACGATGACAGTGACGTCGATATTGGCGATGTCGCCGTCATTCAGACGCAGGTTCGGCCGCTCGCCGGGGATACCGTGACAGACCACATGGTTGGGCGAGATGCAGGTGGTCTTCTCGTAACCCTTGTAGCCCAGGCAAGCGGGGAGGGCCTTGTGATCCAGAATGAACTCGCGTGCCAGATCATCGAGGTAGGCCGTCTCGACGCCCGGCGTGACGTGCTCGGACAGCATATCGAGGCATTCGGCCGCTAGGCGTCCGGCGGCGCGCATTCCCTCGAAGTCTTCGGGGCGATGACGCTTGATGACGCCGGTGCGGACGTAGGCGTCCTCTTCGAGATCGAGAATTTCCATGGGCCTGTGGTCTGGTTCGGGGAGACGCGCAATGTGGGTAGGCTAGCACGATTTCTCAAGACACGCCGAGAGCCTGTGTGCTCCTGAAGGTCCGGCAGGTGCGGGGTCTTGTCCCAGTGAAAGGGCTGGAACACCAGCCGCCAGACGGCATGGACCTGCGCGAGACTGGTCAGGCTCCAGTACAGCGGGGAGGTGAGGGCATCGAGCAAGGACAGTCTGGATGCTGTGCGACCGACGCCGATCTGGACCGTCCAGATGGCGACGAGCCATCCGGTCACAAGCAAGGCGAGATGTGGGACGGTGAACGACGGACTGGTGCCGTTGAGACCGTGAATGAGAAGATTGGCGAGAACCCAGGCGAGGACCGGACCCTGCAAGGTTGCCGAGGCCACGGCGGCTACAAGCGTCAGCATCAGGGCCGCAACGCCGCCCCAACCCAGGTCTCGGGGGTGTCTCAGGTTGACGCTGATCGTCTGCATGAAGCCCTTGAGCCAGCGGGTTCTCTGCGGAAGCCAGGCTCTGAAATCCGATGGTGGGCTTTCGCGGGTAGGGCGAGAGAGGGTTCCGATTCGGTATCCTCTGCGGGTCAGGCGGAACCCAAGGTCTGCGTCTTCGGTGACATTCCAGGGATCCCAACCCCCGACCTCCTTGAGAATGTCGACGCGGAAGTGATTGCTGGTGCCGCCCAGGGGAATGGGAAGGCCCATCCGAACCATGGCCGGCAGGATAACCTCGAACAGGGCTGCATATTCGTGGGCGAATTGGCGTTCGAGCCAGGTCGCCGCGCGGCCCAGCGTGCGGATCTGCAAGGGGGCCTGCAGGCAAGCGAGGTCAGGACCGCCCGAAGCGAAGGCTACTGCGGCTTCCTTGAGCTGCTCGGGGTGAGGCTCGTCCTCGGCATCATAGACCGTCAACAGTCCCGCCGGTGCCCGCTGCAAGGCCACATTGAGCGCCCTTGGCTTGGTCTGTGGTGTGCCGGGCGGCGCGACCAGCGGAACCAGCCATGGTGGGCGCGGCGTCGCGAGGATGGCTGCGAGCGTTGTGGGGTCGTCGGGTTCGACGACGAGAAATCCAGTCAGATGGCGTGCTGGATAGTCGATGCGTGCCAGTCGACGGATCAGTTGGGGCACGATGTCGGCTTCGTCCTTAAGCGCCGCGACAAGGGTGTAGTGCGGCCATCGGCGCGGCCGCGGCGAGATCGATCTGGGGTGGGCAGGTGGCGAAAGGCAGCAGATCGTCTTGAACACTACAACGGCTACAAAGCCGACCCAGAAGCCGGAGGTCAGGAGAGACCAGGTCGGACCCCACCAGGCCGAGCGCTGAGCGATCAACGCCGTGGTCAACGCCACAAATAGAAGCGCGACCAGGGTCCATGACCAGCTGGAGCGGGCGCTGAGCGATGCCTTTGGGCCCGTCATGTTCGGAGCCGGGCGGTCCGCACCGTCCATCGTAGCCCTCTTTCGCCTAAACCGAGAAATCGAACCATGTTCTAGCAAAACGAGCAAGATGTCGTACGAACCGGCGGTTGCTCCGGGGCGGCGGACGGGGGTAAGTGGAGCTCATATTCTGTCGTTTCCGGAGACTTCCTTGGCCGTTATCGAACCGCGCCTACGGACCACCCGATCCGCCCGCAAGGCAAAAGGGGACGGTCACGAACGGCGCGCCGAGATCCTCGCTGCGGCCGAGCGTCTGTTCGTGGAACAGGGCTATGAAGGCGCAACCATCCGGAAGATTGCAGACGCAGTCGGGCTGTCGTCGACGGCGCTCTATATGCACTTCAAAGATAAGGCCGAGATTCTGGCCGAAATCTGCGAGGCCGGCTTCGGCAAGCTGGCGACCGTGACCGACGAGATCGAGGCCGAGCCCCAGCCCGCCGAAATCTCTTTGCGGCGGAAGATGCGTGCCTATGCCGATTTCGGTTTTGCCAACCCCAACGCCTATCGGTTGATCTATCTGACGCGACCCGGCGAAGCCGGAAGCGCCGAGGGCGTGGCGCGTCGCGTCGGACGGGGATTGTACGACCGACTGCGCTCGACAGTGGAGGACATGGCCAAGGAAGGCCGGCTCAATCGCGACCCACACACCGCTACCCAACTGATCTGGGGCGGGGTTCATGGCCTGGTCTCGCTCATGCTGACCAAGCCCTATTTCGATTGGGACGACCGGGACGCCCTGATCGAATCCATGATGAACGCCATCATTGCGGACCTGACACGAGAATGAAGGTTTTCGGCTGGGCGGCGCTGTTCCTGGTCGGTCTGGCGCTTCCCGCCCATGCCGGACCGCGGGTCGTTTCGCTCGACCAGTGCGCGGACCAGTATGTCCTGGCATTGGCGGATCGGTCGGCCATCGCCGGGGTGTCGCCGCGCGCCGACGACGCGGATTCCTGGCTGAGATCGCAAGGTGAAGCGGCCCCGCGCCTACGTCCGACGCTTGAAGCCGTAACGGCCGCATCCCCCGATGTGGTGGTCCGCTACTGGGGCGGCGACGCCCGACTGATGTCCGCTCTGGAACGGCACGGGATCACGGTCATCCAGATCGACGACGCGACGGATTTTGAGGGTGTGCGTCGCAATATCCGGCGGGTCAGCACAGCCCTGCATCAGCCAGGGCGGGGTGCCGATCTGATCGCTGGGATGAACCGCAATCTGGCTCAGAGTCGGGGAAGCTGGAACGGAGAGCCGGCTCTCTATCTGACGGCGGCCGGGTGGACGGCAGGCCGCGGTACCCTGATCGATGCGATGATGCGCGCCGCAGGGCTGAGCAACGCCTGGGACGGCCAGTCCTTTGCGTCCTTGTCGATTGAACAGCTTATTCTGCGTCCGCCACGCCAGTATGTGCTGGGTTTTTTTGATGCGGTCCGATCCGACCGTCGTGGAGCCGGGCGACACCCGAGCGTTCGACGTCGAACGCGATACGGGACGGTAGTGTCCTGGCCGGGAGCGATGCTGGGCTGTCCGGCCTGGTTCGCGGCAGATGGCAGCCGCAGCCTGGCCCGGGCTGCACCCAGACGATGAGCCGGCTCCCGCTCAATCTGCTTCTCGGTGGGCTGCTGTTGATCGGCCTGGTTCCGGCCGTCCTGTTGGGTGAGGTGGCCCTGACCACCACCCAGATCCAGCACGCGTTCAGCGATTGGCGATCTGCGCCGGGTGAGATCCTTTGGCAGGTGCGCGCCCCGCGCGCCGTGGCGGCGGCCCTGACGGGCGGCGCGCTCGGCCTGGCAGGTGCGATCCTTCAAGGCTTGCTGAGGAATCCTCTGGCCGACCCCGGCGTCCTGGGCGTGTCTGCGACCTCCGCCTTTTTGGCGTCACTCGCAATCGTATCGGGGCTGGCGCTTGTTCCGGGTGTGGTGGAGGGGGCTGCCTGGCTGGGCGCGCTGCTGTGTGGCGGGGTACTGGCGGCTTTCACAGCTCGCATCCGCGAGCCCGAAGCTCTGATCCTTTTTGGAGTCGCCCTGTCCAGCTTCTTCGGCGCAGCCACCGCCCTGGTGTTCAACCTGTCGCCGTCGCCGATCGCGACTGCCGAGGTGCTGGGCTGGCTGATGGGATCGGTTGAGGCCCGCAGCTGGATGGACGCTATCTGGGCGGTGCCGGCTCTGGGATTTGCGCTGTTTCTGGCCTGGCGCGCGGCACCTGGTCTGAAGATGTTGACGCTGGGAGAAGAGGCGGCGGCGACCTCGGGGTTGCCCATGGGCCGGCTCAAGATGGCTGCGGTACTGAGCGCGTCCCTGGCGACCGGGGCGGCCGTCGCGCTCGCCGGTGTGGTGGGCTTCGTGGGACTGGCGGCACCGCACCTGGTGCGCCAGGCCGCGCGCGAGGACCCGGCCCGGTTGTTGGTGCCCTCAGCTTTGGCCGGTGCCGCTATGCTGGTTCTGGCGGATCTGGCGGCCCGCCTTATTCCGACCGATCAGGAATTGAAGCTCGGGGTCTTCACGGCGCTTATCGGGGCCCCGTTGTTTGCCTTGATTGCCTGGAAGGCCGCAAGGAGCTGGCGGACATGAGCCTGCTTTCACTGCGGAATGTCCACGCGAGGCTGTCTGGCCGTGAGGTTGTGCACGCGGTCAGTCTCGATGTTGCGCCAGGTGAACTGGTAGCTCTGGTCGGCCCCAATGGTGCAGGCAAGACGACCGTGCTGAAGGCCGGGATAGGGCTGCATCCGATCTCGCGTGGCGAGAGTCGGCTGTTGGGCGAGGCCATCCATTCGGTCGATGTCGTTCAGAGGGCCCTGACACTCGGCTATCTGCCTCAGGAGCGGCGGTTGGCCTGGGGCATGGCGGCCGTCGAGGTGGCTGCCTTGGGCGCGCCGTTTGCGCCACCCTCGGTCGCGGTGGAGCGCGGTCGCTCGGCGCTCGATCTGTTTGGCGTTGGCGATCTCGCCGAAACCACGGTGTTCGCCCTTTCTGGAGGGGAGCGCGCGCGCGTGCTGCTGGCGCGCTTGTTCGCGACCGAAGCGGCCCTTTTGGTCGCCGATGAGCCGGTGGCTGGGTTGGACCCGGATGCTCAGCTTCTATGTCTGGAACGGTTCCAGGCTCATGCGCGCAGCGGTGGAGCGGTTCTAATGACTCTGCATGACCTCGGCCTGGCAGCACGGTTCGCCGACCGGGTCGCAGTCCTGGACAGGGGGCAATTGGTCGCTGACGGACCGCCGACCGAGGCCCTGTCACCCAAGGTCCTCAAGTCGGTGTTTGGCCTTAAGGCGCGCTGGACCGAGGCGGCGGGCCAGAGCTTGCTGATCGCGGAGCGCGCCTAGTATCCGTACCCGCGCGATAGTTCCTGGGAGAGGTTGATCTCGGCCGCGCCGCCGTTCAGGCGAGCGCGATAGACCTGCATATTTTCCATGACTCGCATCATGTAGTTGCGCGTTTCAGTGAAGGGCGCACACTCGATGAAGTCGATGGGATCGGTGGCACCACCGCGCGGGTCGCCGCAATAGGCCATCCACTGGGCCGGGCGGGCCGGACCGGCGTTGTAGCCGATGGTCGCCAGCAGGTACGAGCCGCCGAAATTCCCCGCCAATTCGCCCAGGTGGTAGGTGCCGAGCTGAACATTGTAGTCAGGGTCATAAAGCGCCTCGGCTCCCCGCCATTCCACTCCCAGGCGGCGGGCGACACCCGAGGCCGTGGCGGGTAGAAGCTGCATCATGCCGCGGGCATTGGCGTGCGAACGGACGCGCGGATCAAAGGCGCTTTCCTGGCGGATGATGGCGTGTACGAAGGCCGGATCCGGCGCGCCCGGAACGGATGGCACATAGGTTACCGGATAGCCGCGCTCTGCCAGGGGAAAGCCACGCTGGGCCGCCGTGCGGGCGACGTGCATGGACAGATCCTGCATTCCGTACTCTCGGGAAAGATCAACCAGCAGGGCGTAGTCGACGGCGCTTTCCAGTTGGTTGTCCAGATCCATGACGAAGACGCGCACCAGGGAGTTCTCGCCGGCGCCGGCCAGGGCGCGGATGGCCTGGACCACGGGATAGGATTCAAACCGTGCGCGGTCGGCTCCCGTGGGCTGGGGCTCGGCCGGCAGGCGCAAGGTGCGCATATTGGCCTTTTCGGCCGCGAGCTGTCCGTAGAAGGCCCAGGTATATTGTGCCCCCTGTCGGTAGTAGCCGGCGGCTCCCGCCTGATCACCCTGGGCCTCTGCCGCCCGGCCCAGCCAGTAGAAGGCCCGACTCTGGGTAATGGGAGTCGAAGACGACTGACGCAGAGCCTCGAAATGTCGTGCAGCCTGGCTGGGATTGTTCAGCCTGGTCAGGGCGATCCAGCCGGCGAAGAACTCGGCATCGACCCTGCGATCGCCGCCGGGAAAGCCGTGGCCGGCCATGGCATGGTAAGCCGAGGTGTAGTCACGCGCCTGCAAGGCATCGATGAAATAGTTGCGGCGCTCGGTCCACATCAGATCCTGGCCATCCGAATGTGTCGGTGCGGCGGGGAAGCGGGACAGGAGCGGGAAGCCGTTCCACTCCTGGCCGTCGAGTCGCGCACGCCGCGCGCGTTCGAGCGCCAGACCCGGATCGTTCTCGAATTGGGCAGGGACGTTGGGGGACGAGGCTCCGCTTCTGAGCGCCATGCGGGCTTCGGCCAGGGCGCGGTAATCGGGAGATACGCGCGCCAACATGGCGCGAGTGGCCGGTCCATGGGGCCCGTAAAGGAGGGTGTTGAGCCTCGCTTCGTGATCCGCCTGGGTCAGGAGCGAACCATAGTTGGTGTAGAACCGCTCCTGGGTGCTGCTGTCGAAGGAATAGTCGCGCCACCAGTGTCGCAGGAGGGCCTCGGATTCAGAGGTGCGACCCGTCGCTCCTAGCGCCTGGGCCAAGGCCATGGCCCCCTCGACGGTGGTGGGTTCGGTCCTGGCAAAGACAGTCAGCACCTCGCTGGGCGAGGCATAGGCATTGGCCAGAGCCTTCTCGATCGCTCTCTGGCGCGTCTCGGCGCGCGGCCAGCCGGCAAGGTCATTGCGGGCTGCGGACAACTCGCCCCAGCCGACCCGGTCTTCGAGGACGTCGATCAGGGCCCAGCGGATGATCTGGCGCTCAATCTGGCTGGCCGAGGCGGCGTAGGCCTCCGCCTGGTTCACATTGCCGGCGCGTGCGGCGGCCAGGCCCAATGCCAGGTTCTGCGATGAGGCGTACTGAGCCGTCGCGGCCGTTGTGACAGCCGGGTCAGCCGTCGGCTGGAACAGGGCGACGACCGCTGCGACCGCTGCCTGAATCCAATCCGTCATGCCATCTATCCTCAGTCAGTTTGAAATGGTTGCGGCACCTGTGCCGCGCGCCTAGTTTCCCAGGCCAATCTGCAAGCGAGACCCTTTGCCAATGACCGCACCGCTGTTCAAGGGCGTGATCACTGCATTGATCACACCCTTTCGTGACGGAAAAGTGGACGAATCTGCCTTTCGGAGTCTGATTGAACGTCAAATTTCGAGCGGAGTTCACGGGGTCGTGCCGGTGGGAACCACCGGTGAAAGTGCCACGGTTTCGCCGGATGAGCACAAGCGGATCGTCGAACTGTGCGTCGAAACGGTTGCTGGTCGCGCGCGTGTCATTGCCGGAGCGGGGGCCTCGGCCACCGACAAGGCCGTTGATCTGGTCCGTCACGCCAAGACCGTCGGAGCCGATGGCGCGCTGGTGGTGACGCCCTACTACAACCGGCCTAGCCAGGAGGGTCTGTACGCCCATTTTGCCGCCATCAATGATGCGGTTCAGCTGCCGGTCTTGTTGTACAATGTGCCAGGGCGCACCGGTGTGGATCTGGCCGATGCGACGACGGCGCGGCTGTCGCAGCTGCCCAATGTGGTCGGCATCAAGGACGCCACGGGGGATATGGGCCGGGTCAGCCGCCAGCGGCTGGACTGCGCCGACGGTTTCGCCCTGATCTCGGGCGATGATCCCAGCTGGCTTGGCTATCTGGCCCATGGGGGGCACGGCGTGATTTCGGTGACGTCCAATATTGCGCCGGGGGCCATGGTTGATCTGTATGGTGCGTTTGAGCGCGGTGACCTGGCCGGTGCGCGGGCGGCGCAGGACCGGCTGATCGGGCTGCACAAGGCGCTGTTCCTGGACGCCTCGCCGTCACCGACCAAATATTTGCTGGCCAAGATGGGGCTGTGCGCGGAGGACATCCGTCTGCCGCTGGTCGCCTGCAATGACGCAGTCAAGCCGCAGATCGACGCGGCCATGGCCGCCGCCGGTGGGGCCGAATGAGCGACCCCTCCAGCCGCAAGCTGATCGCCGAGAACCGGCGGGCCCGCTACGACTATTTTCTCGACGACGCCGTCGAGGCGGGACTGGTGCTGACTGGCACGGAGGTCAAATCTCTGCGCCAGGGCCGGGCCAATATTGCCGAGAGCTATGCGGCGGTGGAGGGGCGCGAGATCATGCTGATCAATGCCGATATCCCGCCCTATGGTCAGGCCAATCGCTTCAATCATGAGCCGCGCCGGCCCCGCAAGCTGCTGCTCAGCCGCCGCCAGATCGACCGGATGATCGGCGCGGTCCAGCGCGAGGGCCGCACCATCATTCCTGTGAGGCTCTATTTCAACGAAAAGGGCCTGGCGAAGCTAGAAGTCGCGTTGGCGAAGGGAAAGAAGGTCCACGACAAGCGCGAAACCGAGGCCGCCCGAGATTGGCAGCGGGACAAGGCGCGGCTGATGCGCGAGCGAGGGTAGAGGCGGGCCGCTTGACGCCATTCACCTTCGCGCGTAGAAGCCCGCCACCTTCGAGTCGGGTGGTCAGCCACTCTTCGTGATCGTGACAATTGAACGTGACGGGCTGTGTCCCGCCGGAACGGCCAGAGCGCCCGTTCCGGCTTTTGCGTTTGAGAGGCGGTCTGACTCGAAATAACCCCGGGCGGCCTGATGGCTGTTCAAAAGAAGGCTCACTGAGGCGCTCCGGCCGAAAGGCACACGCCTCCACATCGAAAGAGACGAACGACTTAATGCCTACGATCAACCAACTGATCCGCAAGCCCCGCCAGCCCAAGCCGGTGCGCAACAAGGTCCCGGCCCTGCAGGGCTGCCCCCAGAAGCGCGGCGTCTGCACCCGCGTCTATACGACCACGCCGAAGAAGCCGAACTCGGCCCTTCGTAAGGTCGCCAAAGTGCGTCTGGCCAAGTCGGGCGTCGAAGCCGTGTGCTACATCCCCGGTGAAGGCCATAACCTGCAGGAGCATTCGGTGGTCCTGATCCGCGGCGGCCGCGTGAAGGACCTTCCGGGCGTCCGCTACCACATCCTGCGCGGCGTGCTCGACACGCAAGGCGTCAAGGACCGCAAGCAGCGCCGTTCGCTCTACGGCGCCAAGCGTCCGAAGTAAGCCCTGCGCGTTTTCAAGATTTAAGAGGATACACCCATGTCCCGTCGTCGCCGCGCAGAGAAGCGCGAAATTCTGCCGGATCCCAAGTTCGGTGATCTGGTTGTCACCAAGTTCATGAACTACGTCATGTATGAGGGCAAAAAGGCCGTGGCCGAGAACATCGTCTATGGTGCTTTCGACATTCTGGAAGCCAAGCGTCGTGAATCGACCGCTCTGGAGACCTTCCACGCCGCGCTCGAAAACGTGTCGCCGGCCGTCGAGGTTCGGTCTCGCCGCGTCGGTGGGGCGACCTATCAGGTGCCGGTCGAGGTCCGTCCGGACCGTCGCCGTGCCCTGGCTATCCGCTGGGTCATCAACGCCGCGCGCAACCGCGGTGAGAACACCATGACCGAGAAGCTGGCGGGTGAACTGCTGGACGCGGCCAACAACCGCGGCTCGGCCGTCAAGAAGCGTGAAGACACCCACAAGATGGCTGAAGCCAACCGGGCCTTCTCGCATTATCGCTGGTAGCCTTCAAAGCGTCGCCTCCCTTACATCAAGGCTTGGCGCTCACTATCTAAGGGTATCGGTCGCGGGCGGTTTCAGCTAAATCGCCCGCGCCGCTTATCCGAACAGACGAACCACCGACCGGGGCGCACCGACCGCGCCCAGACATCATTTCTAAGGCGCTCCCCATGCCCCGTACGCACAAGATCGAAGACTACCGCAACTTCGGCATCATGGCCCACATCGATGCGGGCAAGACCACGACCACCGAACGCATCCTCTACTACACCGGCAAGTCCCATAAGATCGGCGAAGTCCACGACGGTGCCGCCACCATGGACTGGATGGACCAGGAGCAGGAGCGCGGCATCACCATCACGTCCGCCGCGACCACCGCCTTCTGGAAAGAGAAGCGCCTGAATATCATCGACACCCCCGGCCACGTCGACTTCACCATCGAGGTCGAGCGCAGCCTGCGTGTGCTGGACGGCGCGGTGACGGTTCTGGACGGTAACGCCGGCGTTGAGCCGCAGACCGAAACTGTCTGGCGTCAGGCCGACAAGTACAAGGTTCCGCGCATCGTCTTCGTCAACAAGATGGACAAGATCGGTGCCGACTTCGACAAGTCGGTTGAATCGATCCGCGACCGTCTGGGGGCCAAGGCCGTGCCGATCCAGTTCCCGATCGGTGCCGAGAGCTCGCTGACGGGCCTGGTCGATCTGGTCCGCATGAAGGCGGTTGTCTGGGACAACGATGGCCTGGGCGCGTCCTACCGCGACGAAGAGATCCCGGCTGACCTCAAGGCGAAGGCCGATGAGGCTCGCCAGTATCTGATCGAAGCCGCCGTCGAACTCGATGACGAGGCGATGGAAGCCTATCTGGAAGGCAATGAGCCGTCCGAAGAGACGCTGAAGAAGTGTATCCGCAAGGCGGTGCTGATCGGGGCCTTCTATCCGATCCTCTGTGGCTCGGCCTTTAAGAACAAGGGCGTCCAGACCCTGCTCGACGCGGTGGTCGACTATCTGCCTTCGCCGATCGACATCCCGCCCACGCCCGGCATCGACTTCAAGACGGAAGAGCCGGTTGTGCGTAAGGCTTCGGACGACGAGCCCCTGTCGGTTCTGGCGTTCAAGATCATGGACGACCCGTTCGTCGGCTCGCTGACCTTCTGCCGGATCTATTCGGGCAAGATGGAAACCGGACAGTCGCTGCTGAACTCTTCGCGCGACAAGCGCGAGCGCGTCGGCCGGATGCTGCTGATGCATTCGAACAACCGCGAGGACATCAAGGAAGCCTACGCCGGCGACATCGTCGCCCTGGCCGGGCTGAAGGAAACCCGCACCGGGGACACCCTGTGCGATCCGTTGAAGTCGCCGGTCATCCTGGAGAAGATGGAATTCCCTGCGCCGGTGATCGAGATCGCCGTCGAGCCCAAGTCCAAGGCTGACCAGGAGAAGCTGGGCGTCGCCTTGGCCAAGCTGGCCGGCGAGGACCCGTCCTTCACCGTCTCGACCGACCACGAGTCGGGCCAGACCATCCTCAAGGGGATGGGCGAGCTGCACCTGGACATCAAGATCGACATCCTGAAGCGCACCTATAAGGTCGAGGCCAATATCGGCGCACCGCAGGTGGCCTATCGCGAGAGCCTGGGTAAGGCTGCGGACATCGACTACACGCACAAGAAGCAGACCGGTGGTACCGGCCAGTTCGCCCGCGTGAAGATCAAGTTTGAGCCGGGCGAGCCGGGTTCGGGCTTCGTGTTCGAAAGTGCCATCGTCGGCGGCAACGTGCCCAAGGAATACATCCCGGGCGTTCAGAAGGGACTGGAATCGGCCAAGGAAAATGGCCTGCTGGCCGGCTTCCCGCTGATCGACTTCAAGGCCACGCTGTATGACGGTGCCTTCCACGACGTCGACTCGTCGGTGCTGGCGTTCGAAATCGCCTCGCGTGCGGCGTTCAAGGAACTGCGCACCCAGGGCGCGCCCAAGCTGCTCGAGCCGATCATGGCCGTCGAGGTCGTGACCCCGGAAGAATATCTGGGTTCGGTCATCGGCGACCTGAACGGCCGCCGGGGCATGATCCAGGGGCAGGATATGCGCGGCAACGCTGTTGTCGTGAACGCCTTCGTCCCGCTTGCCAATATGTTCGGCTATGTGAACACCCTTCGCGGGATGTCCCAGGGCCGGGCCCAGTTCACCATGCAGTATGACCACTACGATCCGGTGCCGCAGCACGTCGCCGACGAAGTGATCAAGAAGTACAGTGCTTAATTTCACCCCGAAACCACAGGAAACCCCGGTCTCGGGGACCAAGGAGCTATAGAGAATGGCCAAGGAAAAGTTCGAACGCACGAAGCCGCATTGCAACATCGGCACGATTGGTCACGTTGACCATGGCAAGACGACGCTGACGGCGGCGATTACGATGACGCTGGCGAAGGCTGGTGGTGCGAAGGCGATGAACTACGCCGACATTGACGCGGCACCGGAAGAGAAGGCGCGCGGCATCACGATCAACACGGCGCACGTTGAGTATGAGACGGCGAACCGTCACTACGCCCACGTCGACTGCCCGGGTCACGCGGACTATGTGAAGAACATGATTACCGGCGCGGCGCAGATGGACGGCGCGATCCTGGTGGTGTCGGCCGCTGACGGTCCGATGCCGCAGACGCGCGAGCACATTCTGCTGGCCCGTCAGGTCGGCGTGCCGGCCCTGGTGGTGTTCCTGAACAAGGTCGACATGGTCGACGACGCCGAGCTGCTTGAGCTGGTTGAGATGGAAGTTCGCGAGCTTCTGTCGTCGTACCAGTTCCCGGGCGACGACATTCCGATCACGGCCGGTTCGGCCCTGGCGGCGGTTGAAGGCCGTGACGCCAACATCGGTGAGGAAGCTGTCCTCAAGCTGATGCAGACGGTTGACGACTACATTCCGCAGCCGGAGCGTCCGGTGGATCAGGCGTTCCTGATGCCGGTGGAAGACGTGTTCTCGATCTCGGGCCGCGGCACGGTCGTGACCGGTCGTATCGAGAAGGGCGTGGTCAAGGTCGGCGAGGAGATCGAGATCGTCGGCATTCGTCCGGTTCAGAAGACGACCTGCACGGGCGTGGAAATGTTCCGCAAGCTGCTGGACCAGGGTGAGGCGGGCGACAACGTCGGCGTTCTGCTGCGCGGCACCAAGCGTGAGGACGTCGAGCGCGGTCAGGTTCTGTGCAAGCCGGGTTCGATCACCCCGCACACCAAGTTCATGGCCGAGGCCTATATCCTGACCAAGGAAGAGGGTGGCCGTCACACGCCGTTCTTCACCAACTACCGTCCGCAGTTCTACTTCCGCACGACGGACGTGACGGGCATCATCAAGCTCAAGGACGGTGTTGAGATGATCATGCCGGGCGACAACGCCGAGCTGGAAGTTGAGCTGATCACCCCGATCGCCATGGACCAGGGCCTGCGCTTCGCCATCCGCGAAGGCGGCCGTACCGTTGGCGCCGGCGTCGTGGCCAAGATCCTCGAGTAGTCCTCGACCGATCTGACGACTAGACGAACAGAGGCCCCGCCGGAGCAATCCGGCGGGGCTTTTTCTTTGTGTGAAAGGCGGGCAGACAGACGACATGACCCAAACGGACATCGTCATCATCGGGGGCGGCCACAACGGCTTGGTCTGCGCCTGGTATCTGGCCCGGCGCGGCCTGAAGGTGGTGGTGCTGGAAAAGCGGGACGTCGTCGGCGGTGCGGCGGTGACCGAGGAGTTCCATCCGGGCTTCCGCAACTCCACCGCCAGCTACACCGTCAGCCTTTTGAACCCGCGCGTGATCGCCGACATGGACCTGGCCCGCCATGGGCTGAGGGTCGTCGAGCGGCGGGCGTCGAACTTTCTGCCGCTGAATGACCGCGAGTATCTGCTGACCGGCGAGGGGCGAACCTATGACGAGGTGGCCAAGTTCTCGCGAAAGGACGCGGACCGGCTGGACGCCTACGCCGACCGGCTGGAAATCATCGCCGAGGTCCTGAGAGATCTGGTGCTCAAGGCACCACCGAACATGACCGAAGGCGGTCTGCTGACGGCTCTGCCAGAGCTGATCAAGGCTGGCGGCGTCGGGCGCAGGATGGGTCGGTTAGGCACCACGGGGCGGCGCGATCTGCTGGACTTGTTCACCAAATCGGCGGGCGACTGGCTGGATGGCTGGTTTGAGAGCGACCCGATCAAGGCCTGCTACGGCTTTGATTCGATCGTGGGAAACTACGCCAGCCCCTATGCGGCCGGGTCGGCCTATGTGCTGCTGCACCATGTTTTTGGCGAGGTGAACGGCAAGAAGGGCACCTGGGGCCACGCCGTCGGCGGCATGGGGGCCATTACCCAGGCCATGGCGGCGGCCTGTGCCGAGGCGGGTGTTGAGGTCCGCCTCGACAGTCCTGTGCGGGAGATCTTGACCGAGGGGGGACGCACGACGGGCGTGGTCACAGAAGCGGGAGAGCGAATTTTGGCCCGGACTGTCGTCGCCAATGTTCATCCGCGACTGCTGTACGAGCGTCTGATGGATCCCGCAGCTCTGCCAGCGGACTTCCGTGAACGCATAGGGCGCTATGCGTCAGGGTCGGGTACCTTCCGCATGAATGTGGCTCTATCAGAGCTGCCGCGTTTCGCCTGCCTGCCGGAGGCGGGAGATCACCTGACGGCGGGGATCATCATGGCCCCCAGCCTGAAATACATGGACGAGGCCTGGCTGGACGCGCGCCGTCACGGCTGGTCGCAAAAGCCGATCATCGAAATGCTGATCCCCTCGACGCTGGACGACAGCCTGGCCCCGGCGGGGCGGCACGTCGCCAGCCTGTTCTGCCAGCACGTCGAGCCGGGGTTGGCCTGGGACCTGCATCGGGACGCCGTGGCGCAACTGATGATCGAGACGGTTGACGGCTATGCGCCGGGCTTCAAGGCCTCGGTGCTGGGGTATGAGGCGAACTCACCACTGGATCTGGAGCGCAAGTTCGGCCTGATCGGTGGCGATATTTTTCACGGCAAGCTGTCGCTGGATCAACTGTTCAGCGCCCGGCCTGTGCTGGGACACGGCAACTATCGGGGGCCGGCCGCGGGTCTTTATATGTGTGGAGCCGGCACTCATCCTGGCGGCGGCGTGACCGGCGCGCCGGGCCACAATGCGGCGCGCGAAATTCTGAAGGACCTGGGTCGCTGAAACCCTTGGTTTAGAAGATCAAAAGGGCTATCTAGCGGGCATGAGCAATCCCGTTATTACCGGTATGAAACGCGGCTTCGTCATGCGCTGTCCTGAGTGCGGCAGAGGCAAGCTGTTCCGCTCCTATCTCAAGGTCGATCCGACCTGCGATGCCTGCGGTCACGACAACAGCCAGTACAAGGCCGACGACGGGCCAGCCTATTTCACCATGCTGATTATCGGCCATGTGGTGATCGCGCCGCTGCTGTTCTTTGAAGTGGTCTGGCAGGCCAATCCACTGATCGTGCTGGCCTTGATGCTGCCGTTCCTGGCTCTGGTGACGCTGGCTGCCTTGCCGATCATCAAGGGCGGGGTGGTCGGTGCCCTGTGGGGCCTGAGGATGAAGGGCGATCACCGCTAGGGTGTTGGCCCGTGAGATCGTCGACTGGATGATCGGAGAATGGTGGACGCGACAGGGATTGAACCTGTGACCCCCTCGGTGTGAACGAGGTGCTCTACCGCTGAGCTACGCGTCCCTGGCCGCATCGGCGGGAGGCGGGTGAATAGCCCGCGACGCGCCCGCGATCAAGCGACGATCAGGCTTTCCAGCGCCGCGCGAACGGCGACCGGGATTGGCACTGGCCGGCGGGTCTGGCGATCGACATAGACATGGACGAACCAGCCATCCGCAGCGGCATCGTCCTGACCCTCTGAAAACAGGGCCAGGGCATAGCGCACGCTCGAATTTCCAAGCCTTTCCACCCGCAGGGCGACCTCGACCGTTTCGGGAAAGGAGAGGGCCGCGTGGTAGCGGCAGCCGGTTTCGATCACCAGGCCGATGGCGTTGCTCGCAGATGGATCCAGCAGTCCTCGTTCGATCAACCAGGCATTCACTGCTGTGTCGAAGAAGCCATAGTAGGCTGCGTTATTGACGTGGCCATAGATGTCGTTATCGGCCCAGCGCGTCGGCGCAGGACGAAGGACGGCGAACTGGTCGCGGGTCGGGAGGGCGGCGGTCATGGCGCGGGTATGGCGCCATCCTGGCCAAGACACCATCGCGGGGGTCGACGGTGTTCAAGAGCTGGCCTAGGGGTGGGAGCGCGCGAGCGTGGCGGAATTGGTAGACGCAAGGGACTTAAAATCCCTCGGCCTCGGTCATGTGGGTTCGAGTCCCACCGCTCGCACCAACGCGTTACTGTATAAAGTTGCCGTACGGTAATGTTGTGAAATGCAGCTTCCAGCTCACAAGAGGATTGACGCCGCCAAACCGTGTTATGGTACGGTGATCTACATTTGGGCGTGAACGAGAGCGGGAATGTCGGGGCCGGATTACGATCAAGCGGACACTGAAGCCGCTGTGCGCATTGACGGGCGTGTTAAATGGTTCGATCCGGGAAAGGGTTACGGCTTCATCGTACCGGAAGATCCGTCCGTGACCGACAACAAGGACGTCTTGCTGCACGTCTCGAGCCTGAAGGACTTCGGCCACGATTCGGCGGATGAAGGCGCGGCGATCAGCTGTGATGTGATTCGTCGCCCCAAGGGTTGGCAGGTTTCGACCATCTATGACCTTGGCGAGGGCGAGGCCGTCGTGACCGGCGAGCGCGCCCAGGTGCGCAGCACGGGTTACGAGGGCCTGAAGCGCGACATGGCCCCGCGCGCGAGACGCGCTCCGCCCGAGCCCTATGACGGCCCGGCTGAACGCGTAGTGGTCAAATGGTTCAATCGAACCAAGGGCTACGGCTTTGTCGTGCGCGACGGTGATGACGCCGACATTTTCGTTCACATCGAGACGCTGCGCCGGTGCGGGCTTGACGATCTCCAGCCGGGAGAGGAAGTGGAAGTGCGTTTCGCCCGGGGCCCCAAGGGCCTGGTGGTGGCGGAGATCGCGTCGAACTAGTCCTTAGCCTGGAGAGGTTCTGATGTCTGGGATCGTTCGCCTTGGTGTTGTCGCCCTGATCGCAGGCCTCGGCCTGGTCGGGTGTTCGAGTGGTCGTGGCGACGGAGCGCGGTCGGCAGACGGTGCGGTAACCGAGGCCCTGACCATCGTGACAGGTACGGGTCGCCACGCCTTTCAGGTCGAAATCGCCGACGACGAGAGGGAGCGTCAGCGTGGTCTGATGTTCCGCCCGCCGCTGGCCGACGATCGCGGGATGCTGTTTGAATTTCCGGAGGCTTCTGAGCAGTCGTTCTGGATGCACAATACGCCCAGTTCGCTGGATATTCTCTATATCGCGCCGGACGGTCGTATCATCTCGATCGCGCGCAATACGACGCCGAATTCGGATACGCCGATCCCCTCGAACGGAGCGGCCAGCGGCGTGCTGGAACTGCGCGCGGGGCGCGCTGCCGAGATCGGCGCCGACCCTGGCGATCAGGTCGAACATCCGTTTTTCGGTAACGACTAGCGCAGGTCTCCGGGCCGTGGCAGAAGCGGCCTTCGCCGAGGTGTTCCGGGGCGTAGCGCAGCCTGGTAGCGCATCTGCTTTGGGAGCAGAGGGTCGCAGGTTCGAATCCTGCCGCCCCGACCACCGACGACGACGACTGGAGACGAGATCATGCTGGCCCGCATTTACAAGCCCGCCAAGACCGCCATGCAGTCGGGCAAGGCCAAGACCCATAGCTGGGTTCTGGAGTTCGCGCCCGCGTCGGCGCGCACGATTGATCCGCTTATGGGGTGGACCAGCTCGGGTGATATGAACGGCCAGGTTCGGCTCAAGTTCGAAACCCAGGCTGAGGCCGTGGCCTATGCCGAGCGCCACGGTATTGCGTTCGAGCTGTTCGAGCCGCAGACGCCTCCCGTGATCATCAAGGCCTATGCCGACAATTTTGCGACCCATCGCAAGCAGCCCTGGACGCATTGACGCCCCTGGCCGCACGTTGAAAGACACGCGTTCCGCCGAGCTGACAGTATCCACGGATCGGCACGCGCCCAAGAGCGCCCGTAGCTCAACCGGATAGAGCATCCGCCTTCTAAGCGGACGGTTGCAGGTTCGAGTCCTGCCGGGCGCGCCAAACCTTTTTCTTCGCCTGAGAAGTCGTATAAGGCCTTGAAAGGCATAGATAAAATGCCGTTTCGAATGCCTCCTTTCGGGTCATAGGCAAACTGCTGCGGAAATGTGAGTCTGAGGGCCAATTTTCGGTCCTCAATGCTACCGTTATTCCAAAGATTCCAAGGGCTTGCGAGAAACGCCAAGGCGTTTCGAAAAGTTTCGTCGAAGTCCTTTTTCGGCTGACCGGCTTGAGCCATTTTCTCCCGCAAAAGCAACTTGTTCGACTCAAGCTCGGCGATGCGCCGTTCGTATGCGGCGATCACCGTGGGGCTATCAGCATCGACGATCCGGTCGAGAAGCTGTTCGATCTTGCGGTCAACTTCACCCAGCTCTTTTTCGATCACTTTGCGCGATTGTTCGGCGTTCAGAGCTTGGCGGTTCCACGCATTGCGGAGCGCAGCCGTAGCGAGGTCGATGAGCTGCTTGGCTGGCGTGATCGCTTTCAGCATTTCCTCGAAAGCACCTTCGACCTTGGCGCGCGCATAGGATTTACCGCGCACTTCGCACTCCCGCTGTCTGCACAGATAATAGGGATAGGCAGCGCCCATGCGGCCCTTGCTCCAATTCGCGGTAAGCGGATGCCCACATGACGGGCAGCACACATGGCCGCGCAGCGGAAAGTCGCTACTGACATCGGCGCGGGCAGCGCCGCGCGCCTTGCCCTTCAAGCGATCCTGAATCGCGTTGAAGATTTCGATTGTGACAAGCGGCTCATGCTTGCCCAGACGAGGTGCGAGATTCCATGACGGGACATGGACGATGCCCGCATAGAGCGCATTCGTCAGAATCTGTTTCACGCGCTCGTTCGAGACTTTGCCATTGCGCATCTTCGGCACCGCCGGTTGCGCTTCGAGAAAGCGCATCACTTCGGCTTGGCTGGCAAAGCGCCCGCTCGCATAGCTTTCGAGGGCTTCCTGTATGATCGAGGCCAGAGGCTCATTGCGAACAAGGATTTTACCGCCGCTCGACCAACGGGCATATTTGAAGCCCCAAGGGGCTTGGAATGTCCAAAAGCCTTGCTGCACCCGCGCCGTCATGCGGTTGAGGGTTTGCTCGGCATTCTTTTGACGCGCGTGCTGGCTCACGCAGGCCAGTAGGTTCTCGACGAGCTTGCTGTCGCTATCCTCACCAAACTCGATTGACGGGGATTCCAGCGTCGCGCCTGTCGATCCGATATCCGCGCGAAGCTGCAAATGCGCTTCGATCCCGCGCGCAAGGCGCGAGATGTCATCGATCACGACGACATGGGAGTGTTTGCGGGTAGAGCGCAGAAATTTGAGCATCGCATCCATGCCCGGACGCTTGACGAGGCTGCCCGACATATCATCCTTGAACACTTGGACGACTTCGTAGCCCTTATGCTCGCAATATTGGCGGCAACGCTGCTCCTGCGACGATAATCCGTCAGTCCTGATTGTTTGCTGTGCCGATGATACGCGGCAATACAAAACGGCTTTCTTTGTCTGTATATCTGTCATGGCGCTAAATCCGTGTTCTTGTTTTCGGTGATCGCGCCCTCATGCTTGAGGTCAACTGTCATGGCAGTGCCAAGAAGCTCGATCTTACCACCTTCACCGGCATTTTGGGAAGAGTCGATCTCGCGGACACGACGCGCAAGCTGCTCTGGATGCGCGCCCCATGCGGCATCGACAAAGGCTTGCATCATGCTGACGACAACGAGAATGGCATCATCCTTCTGCTGGTCGGTCATTCCTTCAATATCGGCGACAAGCGCACGATATTGATCAAATTCAGCAGACGAAATTCCAACAATCTCATTCATCACAATCACCATCACGACTGTGCTTGGAATACCCCAAGCAGCGTGAAAGTGATTTTGGTCTATGATCGAAACCAACGTGGGGGAAACTGGAATGTCATCATCAGTTTGCGCCACATTATATTATAATTATACGCACATTTATATCAAAATTGCAAGATTATCCGCAGATTTCTGCGATTTTTTGGCAGCTAGCGCCCCATCTCATCGCGTTTGCGGCCCGCCATGCGATCAGCCACGCGATCAATGCGATTCATGTTTTTCATGTGCCGATGTGCCGACATCTTTTCCGCAGCGCGCATGAGATGCGCATTGCGATCATTCGCCGACCATGACGGTTGCAGCGTGGGCGCATTGCCTTCGCGTTTGAGCAACCGATCATAGAATTGGTTTGTCCATTGGCGTTCGCAACGCTCGAACGACGCTTTCGCAAATTCCGCTACGCGCTCGCGTTTGGACTCGACGGCCGCATCGCGCGCCGTCTGCGATGCGCGCGCATTGAATGTGGGGGTGACTGCGCTCATTGAAATTCTCCCCGATGGAGCGAACGCACATCGCCGAGTTGCGAAGCCCACGGATCGACGACGAAGAACGGCACGCAGTCCGAGACGATCAGATGCGACATGGTGGCGACCTTGATAATCTGGCGAGACACGCCGAGGCCGATGATGTCCTCTGCCTGCAACACGCTGCGCTTCGTTTCGCCAAGATTGGCGGCAGCGGTTTCGACCGTGCCGCCATTATGAGAGACGCCGCGATTGAGGATGGTCTTATTGCCCGACCAGAGTTCGACATCACGGATGAGATCAGGCTCCGAGATCGACCGCATCGTCACGATGGCGGCCTGATCCTCAAATTCCTTTGCCAGCACTTCCGGCCAGCGTTCGCGAAGGCTGAATCTGCCTTGCGCGAAAAACCAGAGCTGGATGCCTTTTGACCGATAAAGCCGCGTCGCCTTCGGCACGGCGTTGATCGGCGGGAGCTGCGCAAATTCATCGAGGATGAAAGTCGTGCGCACCGGCCCGCGCTCTTTCGCGATAGCTTCAATCGCATAGTTCACGATCAGGGAAATCCACGGCGCGCCAACGTCGAGCTTTTCCGATGGCAGCATGAGAAAGACCGTCACAGGTTCATGTTTGAGTGTAGCGAATGAGAACTCATTGGCGTTTGTTGAGATCGCAAGCGCGCTGTCGGGTGCGAATGGAGCCAACGCGTCCGCGAGCGCGGACTTGTAAGCCTCCCATTGTTTCGGCGCATCGCTGCGCACGAGATTGAAGCTCGCGGCACGGCCTTCGATGGATGCGACGCCACAGCTTTCCATCATCGCGAATTGCGCACCGAGATCGAAGCCGGAAGAGTTCGCGAACGACCAGAGGCGCGCAGGGGTGCAGTTTTCGGGATCGAAGAGCGCCAGATATTCCAGCACGGTCGCGGTCAGGCGCAATGCGCCGCTGCGCACCCATTCCTCGCCGCTCGCCTTAATCGGACGAGGGATCAGGATGTGCGCGATTTCGGATGCTTCGGAATCGATGCGCGCTCCGCTTCGCACGATATCCACCAGCAGATGAAACGGATTGATCTTGGTGTTCGCAAACCCATCGCCGTTGATGCCGTATGGATTGAGGAACACGATCCTTTGACCAAGCGTGTCGCGGCGATGCGCCGCTGACACGAAGGCGTTCTCTCCATCTTTCGGATCGCACACGATCAGCGAGCGGTCACGAAGATGCGCGAGATTGGGTAGGATCAGATCGCGACCCTTGCCCGCACCAGTGCGCGCATAGGTGAGCAGCGGGCCATCGCCCGTAAATTGCAAAAGGCGGCCATCAAGGCCGCCCAAGAAAATCCCATCATCGCCGAAGAGGCCGCTGGCGCATGTATCATGCAGCGTCGCGAGCCTTCCATCGCCGAGCGCGCCCGAAGGTTTCGCGCGGCGCATCGCCTCTTTCATCACGCGCGCGTCATGGCGCGCGCGTGCCTTCTCATCTTCCTCGATGGTCTGCCGATGCACGGCCATGAACAGATTCATGGCCGTGCCAAATCGCTTGCCGCGCATGTCAGTTGCCGCCCATCGTCACGGGCTGTTCACCCAGCACCGGCGGCGGCGGGATCGGCACCGGACGGAAGCTCCCGATTTCAGCGCGAACGGCTGCCGGTGACGGAAGGCCAGTGTCCCATCCCGTCACATCGATGCGCGATCCTTCCATCGCCGCATCCGTCATCCGGTTTGAAAGATCACGCGACATCGCATCGGAATAGGCGAGCGCCTCATTGCCCGATCCGGCATCGAGCGCATTGGCACCATGCCCGATCATGCGGACGAGATTGATAATGCCCGTCTCCGCGCCAGACTGCGCGCTGACCTGGCTCATACGCATACGCGCATATTCACCCTGAATCCGCGTTGCGGCTTCGGCGTAGATTTTGGCGCGATCATAGGCAGCCTGATAGTTGGCATTGGTCGCCGCCATTGCCGCGCGATAACTTTCCGCATTCTGCTCAGTCGCGATGCGAACCTGAGCCGCCCACGCATCGAAACGAGCCTGCTGATTAAGTTCGGCGGCCTTCACCGCCGATTCAACGCGGGCTTCATAGGTGCCGACGAACGCCGATGGTCGCCATGTATCCGGCGCATATTTTTCCGCGCCCGCCAAAGCGAGCGCGCCAAGCGCAAAGGCCGATGTGGTTTTGAGAATTGAAGGGATGCGGAACCCGCGTCGAGGTTCGCGTCCGATCACATTGTCGCGGCGCGACCGCGATACAACTGGCAGGTTCGACGGCGCATCTGCTTGTCGCGAACCGGCTTCGTCATATTCAATCTGATACTGTGTGTTCATGGTCTTTGACTCCCACCGAGTGATTTCGGCGTGGAGTCATCGGACCAGATCAGCCCGTCCAATGTGGGGGGAAGTCGTCCGAAAAATGAAGCCCGCAATCACCGTGGCGGTTGCGGGCTTCCTCACTCTTCGACAATTCTGTCGTTACGCTTTCCGGTTCCACCAGTTCACACGCGCAATGCGCCGCCGGAGAATAAAGCGCGGCACCAGCGGGAACAGATATGTCACCAGCCACGTCGCATAGCGACGGCGGATCGTGGCGCGATTGAAAATGAGATACACGAAGCCATGATCGACGCCGTAGGTGCGCGAGCTGAGTTCATCACCCTTGCGGCCGATATACATGCTGAACCGGCTACCCGTCTGCATCCGTTCCTGCGGGCGCATATCGTCGCCTCCTGATCGGTCGGTTGCACGATGGAACGGTTTGAGATCGTCGAACGATTCACGAAAGCCATATCGAAACTCGTGAACCGCAGCGCCCATTGTCAGATAGCGCAAGCGCGCAACAATGCGACCTTGCGCACGCTGTTTCGGTGTCATCTCATTCCAGAGAACGAGATCGCTGATCCAGCGAAATTCGCCTTCATCATTGAAGGCATCATAGAGTTCATCGACATCAATATCGAGAACGTCGCCGTGGGCGTTTCGCACCTCGCCGCCAAAACCATAGACCGTATTGAGGAGCCAATCAGGCACTTCGCGGCGTGACAGATCGAGATAGACGATCAGCCGCGCCAACCGCTGCATATGGCGGATGCTGCCGATGGTTTTGTCATCGTGAAGTTGGATCACGATATCGGCGTCGCTCTCTTTCGGCTCTCTAAGAACGGACCAAGGTTTTGATTTTAGCATATAACGTCTCCATCATGGGAATGGAGACGAGCCTAGGCAATCAGATTTCCACCCGTGGGGGGAAGTCGAAAATTATTTCACGGCAGATACCGAGGCATATGCCCCGATCACTTTGGCTCTGCTGCGCGGCGCAACGCATCACGAGCTGCCCGCATGGCAACAACATTATCTGTGCGTTCAGCACGGCGCAGTATATCGTGGCAATTTGCCCGCAAGCGAGTTTCAAGCTTGCCAAGCTGAATTGCGATCTCATCCGATAGAGATGGCCAGCGTTCGGCAACCGCCTTCGAGAAGGCAGTGACGCCTGACGCTGCGGATTCGAGAAAAGCACAATTGTCGCTATGAGTCGATTGAGCGGTTGGAGAGGCTACCGCCCAAGGGTCGCAAACCGTGAATGCTTGATCGCCCAATCTCAACGTGAGGGTCTTCTCGATCCGAGGTGCGGTAAAACCAGATCGCTCCGATGAAATAGCTGTGTACCCATCCAATGACCGCACGAACGCCGCGATACGGGTCACGAATGTTTCAATGGGCGTGACGCGGTGATGGAAGCTATCATATTTGCGTCCATCGAAGGATGCTTCCGCGCCGATTTCAGCATCTGACGCGCCTTTGAAGGATTTAACTAGGTGGATTCTATAGGTTTTCTCTGATTTCATGTCTCCTCGTTTCAGGCCATATGGGCCGACGAAGCGCAATATACATAAATTGGGAGAAATATGTCAAGAAAACAGTAGTTTACATAAATATAGGCATGGTGGTTCGATATAACTCTGCAACCACGCAAGTAGGATAGCAGAATCCGCCATCGATCCACGCGAGCTGGTGCATTGAACCCGCGAGCCAATCCCAATATCAAAGCGTCGGTTCTACCGACTCCGCAATAGCCAGATTACGCGATAGCGTGATCCGCAAGATGTCCGGTGTATTACCGGATATCTTGGCAAGGGAGACGCTGCGCTCTCCCGTTGCATCCCTCTCGCCGCTGACACATTCCAAACCCTATGCCGCGATACGGATCTGCGTGACGCAGATCGGCGGCAAGGGCGTGAATGTGCCAGTGCAACGTGTGGCCGTTGCATCACCAGTCAGGGAGCGTTCCTGCTCCCACGACACCCCATGATGAGGGAGACGCCGCTCTCCACTCAACCCATCGGCCAACCCTTCGCGGATTGGATGCTCGCCATCGTTTCGCCGATGGATCACGAGCAGGGGCGTGCCTGCCCCATGCACCCTGCCTAGCCTGTAGATGGCTTCGTATCGGAGGCAGTTTTCCCTTGGCGATTTGTGTATCCATTGGTTACACTCGCGCCATGTCAGGGAAAGACTCCGGCTTTCGGATTCGGGTCGAGCGTGAACTCCGCGAGGAGTTCATATCCGCTTGCCGGAAACAGGATCGACCCGCCGCGCAGGTGCTCCGCGAATTTATGCGGGCATATGTCGCGAACACCGACCAACCAAACTCAGGGCAGGAGAGGCCCACCGCCGACTATGAACGCCGTTGAGATCGAAGAAGCTGTTTCCGAATTAACAGAACGCCCGTTCGACCGAGAGGCGTTTCCGTTTCAGTTTCTTGAAGCCTTCGGCAACAAGCCTGCGACGATCAAGCGCCTGCGCGACGGCCACAGCAACGGCTCAGACGTTGGCGGAGTGCTGCAACGGAATAACATCCACATTGCGGTTGCCGAACCCGGCACCGTGACCGCGACGTTGGCGGCATTGAAAGCAAGCCCCGCCACCACCAAGGCGAAAGCGCAATTCATCCTCGCGACGGACGGCGATATGTTCGAGGCTGAGGATATCGAATCCGGCGAAATCGTCGCCTGCGCCTTCACTGAGTTCCCCGAGCATTTCGGTTTCTTTCTGCCCTTGGCGGGCATCAGCACCGTTAAGCAGGTGCGCGATAGCGCCTTCGATATTCGCGCAACCAGCCGCCTCAACCGGCTCTATGTGGAGCTGCTGAAAGACAATCCGGCATGGGGCAAGGCGGATCGCCGCCCCGACATGAATCATTTCATGGCGCGGCTGATCTTCTGCTTTTTCGCGGAAGACACCGACATCTTCAACGGCACCGGCCTTTTCACCGCGACCGTTGACCAGATGAGCGAGAAGGATGCGTCGAACACCCATGAAGTGATCGCCGAGATATTCCGCGCGATGAACACGCCGATCAAGGATCGGCAAACGGCGGGCATCCGCTCATGGGCGAACGTGTTTCCCTATGTGAATGGTGGCCTCTTTTCCGGTAGCCTAGAGGTGCCGCGTTTCAGCCGGATCGCGCGATCCTATCTCCTCCACATCGGCAGCCTGAAATGGACGCAAATCAATCCCGACATTTTCGGGTCGATGATTCAGGCCGTCGCGGATGATGAGGAGCGCGGCGCGCTCGGGATGCACTACACCAGCCGCCCGAACATTCTGAAAGTTCTCAATCCGCTCTTCCTCGACAGTTTGCGCGAGCAGCTTGAGGAGGCCGGTGACAATGGCCGCAAGCTCCTCAATCTCCGCAATCGCATGGCGCGCATTCGCGTGTTCGACCCCGCGTGCGGCAGCGGAAATTTTCTCGTCATCGCCTATAAGGAAATGCGCGAGATTGAAGCAGAGATAAACCGGCGGCGCGATGAGGAAGGTCGCCTATCCGACATTCCGCTCACCAATTTTCGCGGAATCGAGCTGCGCGATTTTCCGGCGGAGGTAGCGCGTCTTGCGCTCATCATCGCCGAGTTTCAGTGCGACACGCTCTATCGCGGGCAGAAATTGGCGCTCGCCGAGTTTCTTCCGCTCAACAATGAAAACTGGATCACCTGCGGCAATGCGCTTCGGCTCGATTGGTTGAGCATCTGCCCTCCAACTGGAACCGGCGTGAAGCTGGTTGGGGACGACCTGTTTTCAACACCACTCGATCAGGCTCAGATCGACTTCGAAAATGAAGGCGGCGAAACCTACATCTGCGGCAACCCTCCGTATAAGGGGAGTCAGACGCAGACCAAGGAGCAAAAGTCCGATCTTGCCCACGTATTCGATCCGTATGGCGTGTCATCCAAGCAGATCGACTATGTAGGCGGCTGGTTTATGAAGGCCGCCGCTTACGCCCAGCATACGGTGGCCGCATCAGCGTTCGTTAGCACAAACTCCATATGCCAAGGCCGCATTGTTCCGATCCTATGGCCCAAGATATTTGAAGCGGGATCGGTCATTCACTTCGCGCATACCTCGTTCAAATGGGCCAACCTCGCCAGCCATAACGCTGGCGTTACCGTAGTGATTGTAGGGCTTTCGCGTTCAGCTCCCAGCAGGCGCTATTTGTTCGATCAAGGCGCAGATGGCCAAACGACACTGCGTGAGGCCGAAAACATTACGCCCTATCTGACCATTGGCGAGAACATCATCATCAGCGGCCAGCGCAGTAGTATCGCTGGCCTCCACGATATGTCGTTCGGTAATATGCCTATCGATGGCGGCAATCTGTTGCTTACCTCAGCCGAGGTTGATGCACTTGGCCTAACAAATGAACAGCGGGAACGATTTATCCGGCGCATCTACGGAAGTGAAGAATTCATCCAAGGAAAATGCCGCTATTGCCTCTGGATACTCGACCAATTTCTGTCTGAAGCCCAGAATATCCCCTCGATAATGCAGCGCATTGAGGGCGTAAAAAACATGCGATTGTCCAGCAAAGATGCTGGGACACAAAAAATGTCAGTTCGCCCCCATCAGTTTCGAGAAATGCACGTTGGAAGATCGCACACATTGGTTGTTCCGGCAGTCTCCTCGGAAGGCCGCGATTATCTTCCTTGTGGATTGTTGCCGTCTGATTCGGTCATCAGTAATAGAAACTTCGGTCTTTACGATGCGGACATATGGCAGTTGGCAATCGTTGTTTCGAGAATGCACTGGGTCTGGATCGATGCTGTTTGCGGCAAGCTAGAAACGCGTTTCAACTACTCCAACACACTTGGCTGGAACACATTTCCGCTTCCGAAATTGACCGACAAAAATATGGATGATCTGACCCGTTGTGCAGAGGACATCCTGTTGGCGCGAGAGGCGCATTTTCCGGCCACCATCGCCGACCTTTACGATCCTAAGAAAATGCCCGCCGATTTGCGCGAAGCGCACGAGCGCAACGATGTAGTGTTGGAACGCATCTATATCGGACGGCGGTTCAGGAACGACACTGAGCGGCTGGAAAAGCTCTTTGAGCTTTACACCAAAATGACCGCAAGCGCGGGCGGCGCGAAAAAGCGCAAGGTAGGGGCAGTATGAGCAGCCTCACCGACATTGAAAAACGCTATTTTGAAAACCTGCTTGGCATGTCGAGCGGCTATGTCCTTGACTACACCGACCAGACCTTCGCCGAGTTTTTCAAACGCCACCGCGTAGCGATCCACGACGCGAAATATCAAACCTACGGCAGCTCAAAAGCAAAGAAGCTGCGTTCGTTCTGGGAGCAGGAGCCGGACTCCCTTGTCAGCAAGGTGCTGTCCGAATTGCTTGATGCCTGCGAGGCCATAGGCGCGCTGAATGGCCAGCAATCCGATGACAACATTCTCGCCAAAGCACGCGGCATCGTTGCACGGCTTGAGGGCAAGCCCGCCGCAACGTCGAAAGCATCGACCGCGCAGACTGTCGATGACTTCTTGCACAGCGAGTTCACCATCCCCAATATCCAGAACCTGCCCATCGAAGCTCAGGCGGTCCCGATCATCGAGAGTCGTCTGGCCGAAGCGCGGACGGTGATGGGAGCGGGCGCGTATCTTGCGACAGTCCTGCTGTGCGGCAGCGTTCTCGAAGCCGTTTTGCTGGGGGCGGCACAGAAGCAACCGGCGCGCTTCAATCAGGCAGCGGCCAGTCCTAAGGCAGCGGACGGCAGCGTGAAGCGGTTTCACGAATGGAGCCTCGCTCAATTCATCGACGCCGCCAGCGAAATTGACCTGCTCAAGCCGGATGTAAAAAAGTTTGGTCATGGCCTGCGTGACTTCCGCAATTACATCCATCCATACGAACAAATGGCCTCCGGCTTCACGCCGGATCAGCATACGGCCAAGGTTTGCTTCCAAGTATTGAAAGCGGCGCTCGCCAGTGTCGCGGGGGACCGATAATGACCTTCGACAAGAAAACAGTTCCTTCCGTATCAGTTTCTTACGCCCGCAACGGTAACTCCACCAAATCTAACGCTCTCGGAATGCGTGCGATGCAGGAACGCGCATTTGAGAAGCGTGGCGAACCCTATCTTCTCATCAAATCGCCGCCGGCGTCAGGCAAGAGCCGCGCGCTCATGTTCATCGCGCTCGACAAGCTGACCAATCAGGGCTTGAAGCAGGCGATCATCGTCGTGCCGGAAAAATCCATCGGTTCCAGCTTCGCCGATGAACCGCTGAGCCAGTATGGTTTTTGGGCTGACTGGATCGTCGCGCCCAAATGGAACCTCTGCAACGCACCCGGCGAGGATGGCGGCAAGGTCAATTCGGTCGGCAGCTTCCTCGCCAGCGATGACAAGGTGCTGGTCTGCACGCACGCGACGTTCCGCTTCGCCGTTGAGCGGTTCGGCGTCGAGGCGTTCGATGGCCGATTGATCGCGGTGGACGAGTTTCACCACGTTTCCGCCAATCCCGACAATGTGTTGGGCAAACACCTTGGCGAGTTCATCGCCCGCGACAAGGTTCATATCGTCGCGATGACCGGCAGCTATTTTCGTGGTGACGCCGAGGCCGTTCTCGCGCCGACCGACGAGGCGAAGTTCGATACCGTCACCTACACCTATTACGAGCAGCTCAACGGCTACGAATATCTCAAGCAGCTCGACATCGGCTATTTCTTCTATTCAGGTTCCTACACCGACGACATCCTTGAGGTGCTGAATCCGGCTGAGAAAACCATCATCCACATTCCGAACGTCAATTCGCGCGAAAGCACGAAGGACAAAATCCGCGAGGTGGAACACATCATCACCGAGTTGGGGGACTGGCAGGGCATCGACCTCGCCACCGGATTCCAGTTGGTGAAAACGCCGGACGGCAAGACGCTGCGCATTGCCGATCTTGTGGACGATGACCCGTCGAAGCGCGACCGTGTGTCCGCCGCGCTCAAAGACCCCGCGCAAAAGAATAACCGCGATCATGTGGACATCATCATCGCGCTTGGCATGGCGAAGGAGGGCTTCGACTGGATTTGGTGCGAACACGCGCTGACGGTCGGCTATCGCGCCAGCCTCACCGAGATCGTCCAGATTATCGGCCGCGCCACCCGTGATGCACCGGGCAAGACCCGCGCGCGGTTCACCAACCTGATCGCCGAACCGGACGCATCCGAGTCCGCCGTGACCGAGGCGATCAACGATACGCTGAAAGCCATCGCCGCGAGCTTGCTCATGGAGCAGGTTCTCGCGCCGCGCTTCAACTTCACGCCGAAGAATCCGCAGAGCGGGCCGCAACCGGGCTTCGATTATGGCGAGGACGGTTATCAGCCCGACAAGTGCAATGTCGGCTTCAACGAGCAGACGGGCCAGTTCCAGATCGAGATCAAAGGTCTGACCGAACCCAAGAGCAAGGAAGCCGCGCGCATCTGCAAAGAGGATTTGAACGAAGTGATCGCGACCTTCGTTCAGGACAAGCCGTCGATCGAGCGCGGGCTGTTCGATGAAGAGATGGTTCCCGAGGAGCTGACCCAGCTTCGCCTCGGCAAGATCATCAAGGACAAATATCCCGAACTGGATGAAGAGGATCAGGAGGCCGTGCGTCAGCACGCCATCGCTGCCCTCAATCTCACCCAGCAAGCCGCGCGCATTGCGCTTGGCGATGACAAGAAAGGTGATAGCGAGCCGAGCGCGAATACCGCGCTTATCGACGGCGTGCGGAAATTCGCGATGGACGTGCGCGAACTCGACATCGACCTGATCGACCGCATCAATCCGTTTCAGGAAGCCTATGCGATCCTCGCGAAATCCATGAGCGAGGAAAGTCTGAAACAGGTTGCCGCCGCCATCGCCAGCAAGCGCACCAGTCTGTCGCCTGATGATGCGAAAGACCTTGCCGTGCGCGCTGCGCGGTTCATCAAAGAGCGCGAGCGTCCGCCGTCGATCACATCGTCGGATGCGTGGGAGCGGCGTCTTGCCGAGGGTGCAGCCGCCTTCATGCGATTCAAGAAAGAGGGCCGCTATGACGGATGACCTCGACCTTGATGCCCTAGCTGACGCGCTCGCCGATTTCGCGCCGCCCGAGAAAAAGGTCGGGCGCGGGCCGCGCGAGGAACGCATCATCGCTGGATTTGAGGAGATCCAGCGATTTGTCGAGAAACACGATCATGCCCCGCGCCACGGAGAGAGCCGCGACATCTTCGAGCGCATTTATGCAACGCGCCTTGATCGGCTGCGCGCGCAGGAAGACTGCCGGACTCTTATAGAACCGCTCGACCATCAGGGATTGCTTGCGGGAACCGAGGCCGCTTCACCCGCGCCCGATGATGACATGGACACCGACGCCCTAATGGCTGAACTTGAGGACGCAATCGGCATGTCCGACATTTCCGATCTTCGCCATGTCCGAACCGCCGAAGAAAAGCGCGCTGCCGAAGAGATCGCGAACCGCGAAAAGTGCGAGGACTTCGACACGTTCAAGCCTATGTTCGAGCAGGTGCAGCGCGAGCTTGAAAGCGGGATCAGGAAATCGCGGGAGTTCGAGCTGAAAGCCGAAATCCGCCCCGGCGCATGGTTCATCGTGGGCGGGCAAAAAGCCTATGTCGCCGATATGGACGAGATATTCGTCAATGCGCAGGGACGCACCGATGCCCGCCTGCGCGTGATTTTCGACAATGGCACAGAGAGCAATATGCTCATGCGCTCATTGCAGCGGGCGTTGCATAAGGATGAGGCGGGACGACGCATCTCCGATCCCGAAGCTGGCCCCTTGTTTGTGCGCGAAGAGCAGTCGCCATTCGCTGGACAGCTTGACGATGACGATTCCGCCAGCGGCACGATCTATGTGTTGCGTAGCAAGTCCGATCATCCCGTGGTCGCCGCAAACCGCGATGTGCTGCATAAGATCGGCGTGACCGGCGGCGACGTGCAAAAGCGCATCGCCAATGCCAAATTCGATCCGACATTCCTTATGGCCGAGGCGGAAATCGTCGCGACCTACACGCTCTACAACATCAACCGGACGAAGCTCGAAAACCTGATCCATCGGATATTCGATCTGGCGCGGCTCGACATCGAGATCAAGGATCGTTTCGGTAATCCCGTCATCCCGCGCGAATGGTTCCTCGTGCCGCGCTTTATCGTCGATGACGCCGTGGAGCGGATCAAGGACGGCACGATTACCGAATATACCTATGATCCGAAAACCGCGCGGCTCGTCCGCGAGGGTGGCGCGTCGTGAGCAACGTCAACATCAAGCGCCTTGTCGAGAACATTCGCTCCGGCACCAACGTTTATACACCGCTCGTGGAACTGGTCGTGAACTCGATCCAAGCCATCGACGAGAAAAAGTCCGACAAGGGCGTGGTTGATATCCAGATCAAGCGCGATGGTCAGGAGGATTTGATCGAAGGTTTGCGCGGCGTCGATGGATTCATCGTTTCCGACAACGGGATTGGCTTCACCCAGCTCAATCGTGACTCCTTCGATGAACTCTACACCGAGCAGAAAAAATCAGACGGCGGGAAAGGCTTCGGTCGCTTCACCTGCCTCAAATATTTTGACCGCATGAATGTCACCAGCATTTTTGCGGAAGGCCACGAGCTGCGCGAGCGCAAGTTTCGTATGGGGCTGGATAAAGACATCATCGTTGATGAAGAATTGCGTCCTATCTCCGAGGGCGAGGTAGGCAGTGTCGTCGAGATCGCAGGCATCAAGTCGGTGAAGTTTCCCGACAAGGGCATCGACACGATCAGCCGCGTGCTTGTCGAGCGATTGCTCCCGTATTTCGTCGATGCTGATAAGCCCTGCCCGCGCGTCGTCATCCGTGACGAAGGCAGCACCGCAGCTCCGGTTTCGTTGAACGATTATCTTGGCAAGGACAGCAGCCAGATCGTCGAGATGCCCGTTCAGAATGGCGCATTCAGCATATCCGCGAATGGCGAAGATAAATCGTTTCAGGTTCGCGTCTTCAAATTCTATTCGCCACGTGCGGCCCGAAGCAAAGTGAGCCTCGTCGCCCATCGCCGTGAAGTGACGGACGTAGCGTTGCAAACCTATGTGCCAGAGTTTGCGGACGAGTTTTTTGAGCCGATGCCCGGCGATGAGGCGGGCAAAGGACGCAACTTTGTCATCAAAGCCTATGTGTTCGGCGATTATCTGAACGACAACGTGTCGCTCGAACGCGGCGAGTTTCGATTCCAGACCGAATCCGATTTGCTCAGCGGAATCTCGCAAAGCCAGATCGAGCAGCAGGCAGCAGAGATCGCGCAATCCGCTGTTGGCGCGGAGATCGCCGAGCGCAAGCAGCGGAAGCAAGCTCGCATCACGGAGTATGTATCAACCCAAGCGCCGTGGCATCGAACTCTGAGCAATGAGGTCGATTTCAGCTCCCTTCCGATGCGCCCGAGCAATCAGGACATCGAACTGCATTTCCAGCGGAAGAAGTTTGAGAAAGAGCAAGCAACCCGCGCGCAGGTCGCCGCGATCTTGCAGGCCGAGGACGAGGCGGACCTCGATAAGAAAATTTCGGAGGTGATGGAAAGCATATCCGAGACGAGCAAGAATGACCTCATCCACTATGTCTCTATGCGCAAATGCGTTCTCGATCTCTTTTCAAAGGCTCTCGAAGCCGATGATGACGGTCGCCACAAGTCCGAGGGCGAAGTGCATGACATCATCATGCAACGGAAAAAGGATTCCGACGAGATCGACTTCGACGCCCACAACCTTTGGATGCTGGACGAGCGGCTCAATTTTTCAGCTTACATTTCATCGGAAAAACCGATCAACAAAGCCAATGGTGATCGAACGGACATCACGATTTTTAACAACCGTGTGGCGTTTCGCGGAGAGAACGAAGCCAGCAATCCGATCACGATCTTCGAGTTCAAAAAGCCGCAGCGTGACGATTTTGCGAACCCGTCGTCGAAGGACGATCCCGTGCAGCAGATCGTCCGCTACGTGAATCAGATTCGCGACGGGAAGTTCAAGACTCCGAAGAACCGCGACATTCTCGTAAACACCAACACGCCATTTTACGGCTATGTCGTATGCGACCTCACCAAGAAGGTTGCTGATTGGCTTGAGCGCGAGAAGGATTTTACGCCGATGCCCGATGGGCTTGGTTGGTTCCGCTGGTTCGGCAATATCAATCTCTACATTGAGGTGCTGAGCTGGACCAAGCTCCTGCGCGATGCCGAAATGCGCAACAAAATCTTCTTTAGCAAACTCGGCATTGAGTGATTGCGATGGCGCTGTGATGCGCCGTCCGCATAGACATCGCCGCGTTCGATGCGGGCGGTCAATCCGACCAAACTCCTTATCGCTATCCCCTGAGATATATCCGCGAATGTGGCTGAGGCCGTCTGCCCGTCAACAGGCTGCCCGATCCATTCGCTATCGCTCCCGTGTTGCCTGTTTTGCCTTCGGCTGACTGAGCCGACTTTCCCCCAGCCTGGTCCCTTCGCGTCCTCAGGAAACAGCGAAAGGAGATCAGGACATGACCACTTCACCGAACGAACGCTTCGACGTTTACACCGCCATTACCAATCAGATCATCGCCGCCATCGAGGCCGGTTCCGGCGACAATGTGCAACTGCCGTGGCACCGCAATGGCGGATCAATCCAGCGGCCCACCAATATCCTGAGCAAGAAGGCATATCGCGGCGTCAACACCGTCGCCCTTTGGGCCGCCGCCGATGCTTGCGGTTTCGAGCATGGCATCTGGGGAACTTATCGCCAGTGGCAAGAGAAGGGCGCGCAAGTCCGCAAGGGTGAGAAGTCCTCCGTTATCGTCTTCTATCGCGATCTTGATCCGAGCGAGTCCGCATCGTCTGGTGACGACGAGCAGCAGAACCGTTTCTTCGTTGCCCGCGCATCGCGTGTGTTCAACGTGTCGCAGGTCGATGGATATGAGATCGAACCGTCCGCACCCGCCGTTGATCGTATCGACCCGTGCGAACGTGCCGAGCAGTTTATTGCGGCAACCGGCGCGCGCATCACGACCGGCGGGACGCGCGCATATTACACGCCTTCGACCGACAGCATCACCATGCCGGATCGCCATCGTTTCGTTGGCACCGAAACCAGTTCCGCATCGGAAGGCTGGTATTCGACCTTGCTCCACGAACTGACCCATTGGTCGGGTGCATCGTCTCGCTGTGATCGCACCTTCGGCAAACGCTTCGGCGACAATGCCTATGCGATGGAAGAAATGGTTGCCGAGCTTGGTGCGGCGTTCCTCTGCGGCGATCTCGGTATCACCGCCGAGCCGCGCGCCGATCATGCAGAATATATCGGCCATTGGCTTCGCATTCTGAAAGCCGACAGTAAGGCGATCTTCACCGCTGCGAGCGCGGCCAACAAGGCGGCCGAGTTCCTGACCCGTCTTGGCGATGCCGAACATCGGGAGGCCGCGTAGCGGCCTTTCGATTAGCCAATACCGTTCCTGACGAAGCGCCGCTTGTCGGCGCTTTTTCATGCCCGCCTCCCATCTGGGATCATCCGTTGATGATGCCGGTGAGAATGGTGGGTGCCGGTCGCGCGTCAACGGGTTGCCCGATCCATTCGCTACGCTCCCGTGTTTCCCGTTTCCCCCTTCGTGCCTTGGGGTGACGCGCGCCTGTGTCGCACCCGCCGATTTGCCTCCCCGTCCACCGGACGAACCCAAACGCCAAAGGAGGCAGGCATGAACACCGACTACGCAATCATTCACAAAAACTGGAACGGCATCGAAATCGAAATTCGCTGGAATGCCGATTACGTCGCATTCGACGATGGAAACTCAATGGCACATCTCGAAGTGATGAGCCTGAAACCGGAACGCGCACCGCTCCCCATCACGGAAACCGGATATCGCTCGCACTTCATATTCCGCAATGAGGTTGAACGCATGGGCGGCCCCGAAGCCTATGTCGAAGCATGGATCGCCGAGGTCGCGAATACGCCTGTATGGCGCAATAGCGATGCCGCATCCCGCCAACTCGCGCTCTTTTGAGCGCGGCTTGCGGAGATTAGCGCCCTTATTCTCCGCATGATATGCGGAGAATATCCTTGCCTTTTGCGGACAATGCAGGCTATAATCTCCGCATGAGGTGCGGAGATTATGACTTATATCCATGAGCGTAAGGATTGGCCCAAATTCAGGTGGCAGGATCAGGCATTGGCGGCAAGCCTTGCTGAAGTGCGCCATCGGCAAGGTCGCCTGATCGGGCGGATGGAAGCCCTTGGCTTCAAGCTCCGCGAAGAGGCGGTTCTCCGCACACTTACCGAAGATGTCATCAAATCCAGCGAGATCGAAGGCGAGGAGCTTGATGTCGATCAGGTGCGATCCTCCATCGCACGTCGCCTCGGCATGGATGTCGCCGGTCTCGTCCCCGCAGAGCGCGATGTCGAAGGCGTGGTCGAGATGATGCTTGATGCGACGCAGCGTTACGATCAACCGCTTACGCAGGACCGCTTGTTCGGATGGCACGCTGCGCTGTTTCCGACAGGACGCAGCGGCATGAACAAGATCATCGTCGGCGATTGGCGCGATGACAGTTCTGGCCCGATGCAAGTCGTCTCAGGGCCGATAGGCCGTGAGAAGGTTCACTATGAAGCCCCAACAGCGGATCGCGTCGGTCAGGAAATGACCGCGTTTATCGAATGGCTCGATGCCAAGCATGAGATCGATCCCGTCATCATCGCCGCCATCGCGCATCTATGGTTTGTGACCATCCACCCGTTTGAAGATGGCAATGGCCGTATCGCGCGCGCTATCGCCGATCTTGCGCTCGCGCGTTCGGAGCAGAGCGCGCAGCGCTTCTACAGTATGTCCTCGCAAATTCGGGCCGAGCGGAATCGCTATTACGATTTGCTCGAAGCCACGCAGAAGGGCGATCTCGATATCACGCCGTGGCTGCAATGGTTTTTGGAATGCCTTGATCGGGCGTTCGACAAAGCCGACGACACATTGAGCGCCGTCATGGACAAGGCGCGCTATTGGGATGCGATAAAGGATCAGCCGCTTAACGAACGCCAGCAGCGCGTGCTCAATCGATTGCTCGACGGGTTCGAGGGCAAGCTTACCTCATCGAAATGGGCCAAGCTCACCAAGTCATCGCAGGACACAGCATCGCGCGACATCGACGATCTCATCCGCAAAGGTGTCCTTGTGCGGGGAGCTGCCGGTGGCCGCAGCACCAGCTATGAGCTTGCACCGCTTCCGAACGACAATAGCTCCCAATCCTGACATCTTCTGGCGCACGACAACCGAGCCACGGGCGCGATTGAGCGGGCGTTTATCAACGGCCTTGATAGCCTTCGCGCGCTCATAATGTCGTTGGGCATGGTGACGGTCATCGTCGTCACCTGTTGAATCAGCGGCATAGGCGGAGGACTGCATCAGATCATGTTCTCCTAACATCACCACCGATGAGCGGACATTCCCAGCGGCATTCATTCATGGGTTTTTGACCAGCCGCGCCTCGGATCAAGGCCGCTCGCTTCCGCGACTTCGTCTTGTGCAGCTCCGCGCAGAGGTTCGCTGCGCTCAGCCTTTGATCCTCGCCTTCATCGTCAGGTCACGAGTCTCCCCATGAAGCCGAGGGAATCATCCTTCGGTGGAAACCAAGGAGAACTGAAATGTCTGACACAAACTCAAACCGCCCGAGCCACCGCCTGTTCAATGTTACCGGTGACGGCGACAACGCGCGCTGGACTGACATAGGCGTCGCATGGGCCACCAAGGATGGCAAAGGTTTCACGCTCGCGCTCAATGCGATCCCTGTGAATGGCCGGATCGTCATGCGGATCAACGAGGAAAAGCCAGCAAAGAAGGGGAGCTAACGCTCCCCTTCGGGCTGCGGTGCAGCGCCTTATGGCGCTGGCCCTCGGCGACCGAGTTCCTGCGCAATCATCGCGATGAGTGATTGCGCCGATGCGGTTGCATCTTGGTTCGCCGCGATGGCGTTCGATGCCTGTTGGAACAGGGCAGCGAGCTGCGATGTGGATTTGGTCGTAAGATCGGAGCGGGTGAGGTTGAAGTTCATGGTTTCCTCCATTTGCTATGCGCCGCTCACCATGAGCCGCGTTGGAGGACGTGCATTCGCGCACCGGATGGTGGTGCATCACCTATGATCGAAACGAATGTGGAGAAGGATAGTCGAGCGCACGCTCACGCCTTGCGCCTATCGCCGTTCCGGCGCGGATAGATTCGATCAATCAGCGGATCATGTGAGAGGAGAAGCAAGCGAGGAAGTTTGTTCAGATCAAGCCGCTATGACTTGCCGCCACTAGAAGCGAGGAAAGTAGGCAGCAAATGAAGTGCCGTTGAGATTGGCCCACGTTGCATTGAGATCGTCGCGATTCGTATTGCAGTTCCGGTTCACAAATCGGCCGGTTGTCGGTCGGTCATCATCCATCTTCTGATCGATGGACCGTGTCGATAAGCAAGACAGATTATTCTCTGTTGGCGTTCCTGTAATAGCTGCGCTTGGGATCGGCGTAATCATTATCAAATGACCCCTAGCAGTCAATTGAGCCCACCATCCATTAGTTGTGTAACCTACCATCCTATATCCGCCGCCCAGCGGACTCTTCGGCAGTCCCTCGCCAAAGGTCATATCTGTTGTGTTCCGATAACGCATCGATAACAAATTTGCTGAGTGTAGATGGGACCAGAATGTGTATTTTTCGTCCGTCACCAAAGTCGCAGTAGATATCGTGTTGACCGCGCCGATAAGGCGATTGCCATTGCCACCGGTAGCGCATGGTGTGGCCGTGCAATCTGGTAAGCGCGCTGACGGATTGGAAATGTCGCCCGGCAAACGGCCATAGGTGTCCTTAAAGGTTAGCGAGGCGGAATCGATAGCTTTCAAATCCTGAACAATGCGGCTTACCCGCATATTCTCAATCAACTTCATCCCGCCGAACGTGCCGCCAATTAGAAGGCCGATGATAATCATAACGATAGAGATTTCGACGAGTGTGAAGCCCGTCTGATTTTGGTTATGCTCGCATCCCATACAGTTCCTTTTGTTGAATCAAATCTAGCAAATTCAGATATTTAATTCAACTGTATGGATCGGCTCATTCCGAGCCGATCCGAGATTGCATCACATCATCTGATCTAGAGCTGCCATCGTCTCCGCCAGAAGCCGCTTAAGAGACAGAAGGCTCGCTCCGAGTGACATCTCAGGGCGTTCGGCCATGAGCATTAGTGCCTTCAGGACGGCATTGGACTCCCTCGCCAGCATGACGAGGTGGACGCCGCTGGGGGCATTTTTCCCGCTCAGCCAGTTTTTGGCCGTGCGCTCACTAACGCCCGTCCATTGGGTGATGATCTTCGTTCCGTTGCGCGCCGATCCGAATTCGACCTTCAAGGCCGATGCGATCACCTGCGCAAACTCGGCCTCGGTTAGACCAACGCGACCGATTGGAAATGAACTTCCCTTCTTTGGCAACATGTTACCTCTCCTTTGCTGTTAGGAGGGCGACAGCAGCCGACAGGAAAGCGACCAATCAACACCAAGGCGTATCAATGGTTATCGAGTGGGGGACAGGAGACGACGGCGAGTCAGGTGAAAAGCCGCTCAAACGGGCAGCCGAATATGTCCGTATGTCCACCGAACATCAGAAATACTCGACCGATAATCAGTCCGCTGAAATCCGCGCCTATGCCGAGCGGCGCGGATTCGAGATCGTCCGCACCTATGCCGACGAGGGGAAGAGCGGCCTTCGCATCGACGGACGCGATTCATTTCAGCAGCTTCTATCCGACATACAGAGCGGCAACGCCGATTTTGAAGCGATCCTTGTCTATGACGTGAGCCGCTGGGGTCGTTTTCAAGACCCGAATGAAGCGTCGCATTATGTGTGGCTTTGCAAGAGCGCGGGCATCTCCATTCATTATTGCGCCGAGCAGGTCGAGAATGACGGATCGATGGGTTCGTCCATCGTAACGACCGTCAAGCAAGTGATGGCCGGTGAATATAGCCGCGAGCTGTCGATCAAAGTGTTCAAGGGGCAATGCCGCCTCATCACCCTTGGCTATCGGCAAGGCGGCGCTCCCGGATTCGGATTGCGCCGTATGCTTGTCGATGAGCACGGCAATCAGAAGGGCTTGCTTGATCGCGGCGAGCATAAGAGCATCGCGACGGATCGTGTCGTGCTCGTCGAGGGACCGGACGAAGAGGTCGCCATCGTCCGCGAAATCTATCGCCAGTTCGTCGAGGATCAGCGTTCTGAACGGCAGATCGCCGACTGGCTCAACGCACAAGGGATCATGTCGGACCTTGAGCGCCCGTGGTCGCGCGGCGCGGTCCACCAGATTCTCATCAACGAGAAGTATGCCGGACACAATGTCTGGGGTCGCACATCGTTCAAGCTGAAAACCAAGCATGTGCGTAACGATCCTTCCGAATGGATCAGGCACGATTCCGCGTTTCCCGCCATCGTGCCACAGGCACTTTTCGATGCCGCGCGGCTCATCATCGATCAGCGGTCGCAGCGACTCTCGGATGACGAGATGCTGGCCTTGCTGGCAGACATCCTTGCCAAGAACGGTTCTCTGTCTGGCCTTATCATCGACGAGTGCGAGGACGGCCCATCGAGCAGCGCATATCAATCACGCTTCGGCAGTCTGCTCCGCGCCTATTCGTTGGTCGGCTACGTTCCCGAGCATGATTACCGCTATCTCGAAATCAATCGGGCGCTGCGGCGGATGCATCCGTCCATCGTCAAGGACGTGATCGAAGGCGTGCGCGCAGCAGGCGGCACGGCGATCCAGAATCTCGAAAACGATACGCTTCTCATCAATGAGGAGATCACCGCATCCATCGTGATTGCGCGGTGCAAGCTCACGCGCGGAGGCAGCCGCCGATGGAAAATCCGGCTCGACGAGAGCCTTCGCCCCGACATCACCATCTGCGTCAGAATGGACGAAGAGAATATGCACGCACACGACTATTATATTCTGCCGCGCATGACGCTCGCCGAAGGCGTCCTTCGGCTTGCCGATCACAACGGATTATCGCTGGACGCCTTCCGTTTTGAATCTCTGGATGGCTTCTTCACGCTTGCCGAGCGTGCGCCGTTCCGGAAGGCGGCGTGACGATGGCGCGCCCCGCACAGCGCGTCGAGATGATCCCGATTGACCGGATCGCCATCGTCAATCCGCGCCTTCGCAGCAAAAAGATATTCAAAGGCATCGTCGAGAATATCGCCGAGATCGGCCTCAAGCGTCCGATCACCGTTACATCGCGGCAGGGTGCGGATGGCCCGCTTTACGACCTTGTCTGCGGGCAAGGGCGGCTTGAAGCATTCCGCGAGTTGGGACAGACCGAGGTGCCAGCCCTAATCGTGTCAGCCGATACCGAAGATTGTATGGTCGCGAGCCTCGTCGAGAATTGCGCGCGCCGTCAGCATCAGGCCGTTGACCTGCTGCAAGATATCGTCGGGATGCGCGAGCGCGGCTATTCCGACAATGAGATCGCCGAGAAGACCGGCCTTTCCGCGAACTACGTTTGGAGCGTCGGCAAATTGCTTGCGCGTGGGGAGCGCCGACTCGTCGCTGCGGTAGAAGCCGGATATCTTCCCATATCCGTCGCCCTCGAAATCTGCGAGGCCGACGATCAGGGTGTGCAGGCGGCGCTCCATAAGGCTTATGAGGATAAGCTCCTGCGTGGTCGCGCGCTCATTGCCGCGCGCCGTTTGGTTGAGGTGCGGAAGCGATCGGGAAAAGCCGCAAAGCTCAATCGACTTGTCGAGAAAGGATCGGCGGCAACGCCCGAGGATTTGGTGAAAGCCTTTCAGGAGGACACCGAACGCAAGCGCATGATGATCCGCAAGACCGAGGCGACCCGCAACCGCCTTGTGTTCATCGTCGAAGCATTGAGCCAGCTCTCGAACGACGAGAGCTTCATCGCGCTTCTCGAAGACGAAGGCTTGGCATCAATGCCGAACCGGCTCGCCGAGCGCATTCAGAACGTCAGGATCAATGTCCAATGACCGGAAGCCCACGAAGCCGGAAGATCAAGCTCGCCTTCGAGACGACGAGCCTGCGCATTCCGCTCACGGATATCGAGATGCTGCGCGCGATGACGCCCTCGATCAAAAAGTCGGTCAAATATGCGCAGATCGAAGCGTCCATACGCGAGGTTGGCATCATCGAGCCGCCGGTCGTTGTGAGGGTAAAGGGAAAGGATGATCGCTACCGTCTACTTGACGGACATATCCGCGTTGAAATCCTAAAAGAGCGCGGCGACAAGAATGTCGTGTGTCTCGTCGCCACCGATGACGAGGCGATCACTTACAACAAGCGTATCAGTCGCATGGCCATCGTTCAGGAGCATAAGATGATCCTGAAAGCGTTGGAGAAGGGCGTCTCGGAAGAACGGCTCGCGCGTGCGCTCAACGTCAACATCACCTCGATCCGCGACAAACGCCGCTTGCTCGACGGCATATGCGATGAGGTGGCAAAGCTGCTGCAAGACCGGATGGTGCCGATTAACACATTCAGCGAACTCAAAAAGCTGAAGCCGATGCGTCAGCTCGAAGCGGCCGAAACCATGATCGCCATGAACAAGTTTTCTTGGCCCTATGCGAAATCGCTCCTGGCAGCGACACCGCAAAGCCAGCTCGTCAGTGACAAGAAGAAGGCGGTGCGCGGCCTCAGCGATGAGCAGATCGACCATATGGAGCGTGAGGCAACGAACATCGACCGTGAGTTTCGCATGATCGAACAAAGCTACGGCACGGATCATCTCGATCTCGTTCTGGCGACGGGATATCTATGCCGCCTGATCGAGAATGTGCGGGTGGTGCATCATCTCGCGCGATATCATCCCGAGTTGCTGTCCGAGTTTCAGCGGATCGTCCAGTTGAGGAATGCAGCCTAACCCAAATCCAACCCGCGATCCCGTTTTGGCCGTAGGGTGGTCGAGCCGCGCCCCCGATCCTTTTCCCGTTCGCCGGTCTGCATACGCCGGTATGTTGCGGCATCGCGATAGAGGGTGAGAATCCGCTCGGCTTCCTTGCGGCGGTTCTCGCGGATTAAGTTTTGAAGGGCTTGGCGACCCTTTAGCTGCCGCTGGATCAGAGCGTGCCGCTCATGGCTATCGCGTGTCCGTGCGAATGTTGCTTCCATCTCATTCTGCTTGCGTGTCTTGAAATACTTCCCCGTCAGAAAGTCCCATGCACCGGCAATGCCCTTGCGCAGACGTGAGGCGCGAGTGCGTTGCTCTTCATTCCAACGTGCTGCGATGGATTTATCGAAGGCTTGGCGTTCAGCTTGATGCTGAACCTTGAGCGCTTCGCGTTTTGCTATCAGGGGTTCCAAGTTGATGCGTGCAATGCGCTTGGCTTCTGCGATATAGCGGGAGAGGCGCGGTGCAATCTCAGATGCGATGCGTGCGCGGGCATCATCGACCGATGGCAGACGCGCGGGATCGCCAAGCCGCGCGGCAACATCTTTGGCCTTGCCGTCGATCAGGCGCGATAGTGCAAACACATCGCCATCAATCGTGATGGCAACGAACCCGCGACGATCACCACGTGCGAGAAACAGGCCGCGCTCTTCGAGCGCGGCTGCGAACGCGGCGACGCCATCAGCGCGCTTCCAGCAATTTTGCACGGCGGATTTGAGTTCGCGCGGATCGATACCCGCGCGCTTTGCTTGCTGCCATTCGTCCAAGGAGAAGTTGCAGGGATCACGCAGCTTCGGGCTTTCAAAGCCCTTCGGCATCGCCCAGCCATTTTCGAGATAGAGCTGTTTGCCGATCTCGTTGAGCTTGTTTTTGAAGAATGGCAGTTCCTTCGCCGTCATGGTTTCGGCGTCGATGCGCGACCAGACGGCATGGCAATGGCGACGGCCTTCTTTCTCGTGGAACACAACGACGCGCGGTTGGCCGGTGAGGCCCAGCCGCTCTTCGATATCGGCGAGCGCCTTTTCAAAAGTTTCGACCCGCACCGATTCCAATGCGGGAGGGCTGAGCGAGAGCGAAAAAAGATACTGGCTGCATTTCGTGCCGCGTGCGAGCGCATAGGCTTCGTTCATCGCACCCATCACCGTATCGGAGATGAATCCCGACACCTCGTGAATTTCGACATGCTCGTTTTCCTCAGTCTTGAGCAGATGCGCTCCAAGCTGACGACCACCGCTGCGTTTTGATGCTTTGAGGATCATAGCGTCGCATCGAGGTCCAATGCTTGAATGAGGAGCTGACGCATGTGGCTGACTTCGGCAACCGCCGTCAGCAAAGCCGCTTCCGTGTCAGGAGTGACTGGAAGGCTTCCCGTGTTTGCCGCCTTGGCGAGCTGGTTCACATTATTTGCCAATCGCGACTGACCAAGCAGTCCGAGCAATTGCGCGAGGGCTTGATGATCCTTTACCGGAAACTTTCCGCGCTTGCGGGGCGCGACCGTTTCCGGATCGAGAAGGCGCGAGCGTATGTATGCGCCGAGCGACATACCGGCGGCATCGCGTTCCAGCTTCGCCCGTTCCGCGAAGGTTAGCCGAAGCGAAAATGGAGGTGTGGTCCGATCACCCATGACCGACCTCCATTCCATCATCCGTTGATCGCACCTTGGGCGCGCGATCTGTCGGACGCGGCGGACGCCGCATCGAGACATCAACGTCTATGATGTTGTCGGACGACGATTCTTGGAGTTCGGCCTTGGCCGATTTTACCGAGCCGCTAGGCGCATTACTGTTGGCTGGTGGGGTATCAGAAACGATTGACGTATGGCTGAGAGCATGGTCCCAATCCGCTAACACCTTGAAGAGAAGTTTCGATTCTTCTCCTCCAAGGTGCGCCACCTTGCGAGCCGGACCCTGCATTAGTTGGCGGTGCGGTCGTGGCGCTATCAGCGTCCCCGAGTTTGGCGGAAGGCGTCGAAGCCTTTCTCCAAGTCCGTGATCAGGTCGTCGGGCGATTCCAACCCGATGTGCAGCCGAATGAGCGGTCCGGCGAGGTGAGGCGGCGCGGCTCGAACGGTCAGCTGGGCGTCCTCACAGGTGGCCAGACTCTCGTAGCCGCCCCAGGAAAAACCCAGACCGAACAGTTCAAGGGCGTCGAGCATCGCCTCCGCGGCACGTGTGTCGCCACCGTTGAGCACAACGCCGAGCAGACTGGCTGCGCCTGTGAAGTCTCGCCGCCAGAGGGCGTGGTCAGGGGAGGCGGGAAGGGCTGGCCAGAGCACCTCGAACACCTCTGGGCGACCCTGAAGCCACTCGGCGACACGGCGTCCGTTGATCTCGTGCTGGGCCATCCGGGTCGGCAAGGTGCGTAGCCCCCGCAGCATCAGCCAGGCGTCGTCGGGAGAGACATACAATCCGAGGTCAGCAATGAGCTGTGAAACCTTTCGAGACACGTCGGGTGATCGGCACGAGATGGCCCCTCCGAACACGTCAGAATGGCCCGAGACGTATTTGCTGAGCGCCTGGACGCTGAGGTCCGCTCCATGCTGAAGCGGCTTGAACAGGAGGCCGGCAGCCCAGGTATTGTCGACCATCGAGACAATGTCCGCCTCGGTGCAGCGCGCGACGAGCGCAGGCACGTCCTGAATTTCGAAAGTGGCCGTGCCTGGCGATTCCATCAGCACCAGGCGCGTGCGATCGGTGAAAAGGGCGGCGGCCTCATCGGCGCTGGCCCGAGGAGCATGGCACCGAAAGGTGACCCCCAGGCGTCTAAGGGTTCTCTGGAGGCATTGCCTGCCGGGCCAGTAACAGGCGTCGCTGACCAGAACCTCATCGCCGGGCTGAAGCATCGCGAGCAGGGCCACCGATACGGCGGCCAGGCCAGTGGAAACCACGAAGGTTTGGTCGGCTCCCTCCATCTCGGCGAGGAGACGGCTCAGTTCGGCGTGCACCGCCGCCCCACCGATGCCGTAAACCGGCCCCAGGGTCTCATCACGCAGATCGGCGGTGCGCGCGTTCAGCAGGGTCGTGCCGCGTGCGATGGGCGGATTGACCGGACGGCGCCCCTGTGGGCGTCGGGTCGCGGATCGTATCAGGCGAGTCGTCTCGTCCACTTGACGCGACCTCTGTTAGGTTGGTTGTTGGGAACACTAGGCGGGGCACCGGCCTCGCGACAAGGGACGCTGATGAGGCTTGTAGCCGTTTCAGGATTGATCGCTCTATTGCTGGCATCGGCCGTGGCCTGTGGTCGTGGAGCCGATGAGGCGGGAGACACCACGACGGATGTTGCCATCCAAGGCGAGCCAGAGTTGCCGGAAATTGAGATCGTGCGTGAGGCCGGGCCGACCCTGACCTCGATCCGGTCCCGGGGCTATCTGAACTGTGGCATCCACCCTGGGCTGGTAGGTTTCTCCTACACCGATAATCGCGGACGCTGGCGCGGGTTCGACATCGACTTCTGCCGGGCGACGGCCGCTGCCGTGCTCGGCGACCCGAATGCGGTGCGGTTTGTTCCGGTGACGAATGAGCAGCGCTTCCCGGCGCTTCAGGAAGGTCGGGTGGACGTGCTGTGGCGCAATACGTCACGCACCCTCAGCCGCGATGGATCCGGCTTTGACTTCCCGGGCACCAACTATTTCGATGGCCAGGGGTTTCTAGTCCGCCGCAATCTTGACCTGGCCAGCGCGACTGAGTTGAACGGTGCGCGTGTCTGTGTCCAGGCTGGCTCCACCTCGGAGCTGAACGTGGCTGACTGGTTCAGGGTCCATGGCCTGACCTACACACCGGTCGTCGTCGCCAGCGAAACAGCGGCCAGAACTGCCTATGCGCGAGAAGACTGCGATGCCATGACTGCCGATGTGTCGGCCTTGGCGGCGGCGCGCACGACGCTGTCGGATACGCGAGCCCATGTCATCCTGCCGGAAGTGATTTCTCGTGAACCGCTCGGGCCCGCTGTCCGCGAGGGTGACAACCAATGGGCCGACATCGTGCGCTGGACGCTGAACGCCCTCATTCTGGCCGAGGCCCTGGGTGTAACCCAGGAGAACATGGATCAGATGGCCGAGGAATCGCGTGACCCCGAAGTCCGCCGGCTTTTGGGAGCGGAGGGGCACGTCGGCCGGCCGCTTGGCCTCAGCGATGCCTGGGCCCGCGACGCCATCGCGGCCTCCGGCAACTATGGCGAGATCTTCGAACGCAATGTCGGGACGGAGTCGGCGCTGGACCTCTCGCGAGGCTTGAATGCGCTATGGACGGCACAGCCGCCCGGGCTGATGTACGCTGCGCCGATTCGATAGTGCCGGGTTCCGGGGAGGGAATTCCAGATGACCGTTGCTGAAACACGCCCGAAGTCCAGGAGCTTGCACTGGCTGATGCTGCTGGGCTTCCTGATCGGCCTCGGCGGCGGCCTGGCGGTCAATCTGGGTATCGGACCTGAGACGCCCTGGGTGGTGTTCGTCACCGAGAACATCACCGGTCCGATCGGTCAGATCTTCCTGCGTCTGCTGTTCATGCTGGTCCTACCGCTGCTCGTGGCGGCCCTGATAACCGGCATCGCTGAAATGGGCGACGTCAAGGCGCTGGGGAAGGTGGGTCTGAAGACCCTGCTGTTCACCATTGTGATTTCCGGCATTGCCGTCGTCATCGGCTTGGCGATGGTGAACTATTTCCGGCCCGGCGATGGCGTTGATCCGGCCCTGGCCCAACAGCTGCTGGAGCAGGGGCGAGAGGGCGCGCGGGGGATCATCGACAGCGCACCGACGTCCGTAGGTGGGGCCCAGTTCTTCCTCGACCTGTTTCCGTCCAATGTAGTGGCCGCCGCCGCCGACAACCAGATCCTGCCGGTGATGGTTTTTGCGCTGTTCGTCGGCATTGGGCTGGTGATGACCAAGAGCCCGGCGGCGGACCATTTCCAGCGCACCATGGAGGGTCTGCTCGAGGTGATGATGAAGCTGATCGGGCTGGTAATCTCCTTCGCGCCGATCGCGATTGCGTGCCTCATGTTCAACCTGGCGGCCTTGTTCGGGTGGGATCTGTTGCTGCGGCTCAGTGCCTATGCCGGGGTGGTCGTGCTGGCGCTCGCAATCCATTTCTTCGTGACCTATTCGCTGGCGGTTTGGGGCCTGGGCGGCCGCAATCCGATCAGCTTCTTCAAGGCGGTTCAGCCGGCGGTCGTCGTCGCCTTCTCGACGGCCTCGTCCAATGCCACCTTGCCGACAGCGCTCCAGGTGGCGGAATACCGGCTGCGCCTTCCGCGCAAGATCTCGCGTTTTGTTCTGACGGTCGGAGCAACCGCCAATCAGAACGGAACGGCCCTGTTTGAGGGCGTGACGGTGTTGTTCCTGGCCCAGTTCTTTGGCGTGGACCTGTCGCTTCAGCAGCAGGTGCTGGTCATGTTCATCTGTATTCTCGGCGGGATCGGGACCGCAGGTGTCCCGGCTGGGTCGCTGCCGGTGATCGCGATGATTCTGGCCATGGTCGGCGTTCCTCCCGAGGGCATTGGCCTGATCCTCGGAGTGGATCGGTTCCTGGATATGTGCCGCACGACCTTGAATGTGACGGGCGACCTGGTAGCGGCGACGGTCGTTTCGCGCGGCGAAAGCGATCCTCCAGGTCTGGAACTGCCGCCCTCCATCGCCGAGCCGCCTGGCCCCTAGTTCAGGCTGCCGGTGCGGATGAAGGCAGCGGCCACGCGGCTGGGTCGGTCGCCATGTCGCCCGAACTCCTGAGCTATGGAGATGTGGGTGGCTGTCGTGTCCGGATAGAGGCGATAGGGCCGCCGGGCAATGTCGAGGGCTGCGGCCAGCGCGCGAACCTGGGCCTGGGCATACGGTCGCGCGGAGGCGTAGAGAATCAGCATGGGGGCCGACGGTGTGTCAGCCCGGATGCGATCCGCAGGCGTAAAGGCTGCGATATCGCCCTCAAACAGAGTCTCGAAGAAGTCGGCCGTGCGTCCGTGAGCCTGAAGAAACCGGGTCTGTTCCGTGGCGTCATAAGCCGCTCCGTCGAGGAGGATGACCCCGGCAAGGTCGGCCGGTGATCGGCCATGTGCAGCCAGATAGGCGGGATCACAATTGATCAGCGCCGCCAGATGACCACCGGCCGAATGCCCCATCACGAAAACGCGGGTAGGATCTGCACCGAGCTGTTCGGCGTGGTCCGTAATCCAGACTAGGGCGGCGGCCGCGTCTTGGGCCATGTGGCGCGCGCCATGGCCGGGAATCGCGCGGTAATCGCAGGCCGCCAACAGCAGTCTATTGCGTCGGGCAAATACAGGAAGGCTCCAGACGTCTGATCGGGTGTGGGTGCGCCAGCCGCCGCCAGGAAGCCACATAAGAACGGGGGCCGGGCCGCGGTCACCGAAGGGTCCGTAGAGATCGATTTGCTGTCTCGGATCCGGGCCATAGGCCACGGTCGCCCGGACCTCCTGCGCGCTGGCGGACGCTGCTGCCGCTCCCAGACCGCCGGCCAGAAGTGCGCGTCGTGTCCAGAGATCGATCAAGGACAGAATCCTCCTTGCGTTTCTTGGCCGCCCGCCGCAGCTTCCGCGCCCCATGAGAGAAGCTGAGCTGGAAATACGACCTTCAAATGGCCTCGCGGCCTTGCTTCGGCTGGCGTGGCCGGTCGTGCTGTCGCGCCTGGGAATCATGGCGATGGGACTGACGGATGCGATCATCGTCGGTCGGCATTCGTCTGAGCAACTCGCCTTTCATGCGCTGGGCTGGGCCCCGACCTCGGTACTGCTGACGACGGCAGTCGGCCTGTTGATGGGGGTCCAGGTGATGACGGCTCGGCTGATCGGTTCCGGGCGTCCGCAGGAGGTCGGGGCGGTTCTGCGGCGCGGCCTGATCTACAGCCTGCAGATCGGCGCGGCCTCGGTCGCCATCCTGGTCCTGCTGGGTCCGTGGGCCATGCACCGCATCGGCATCGAACCGAGCCTCGCCGATGGGGCCAGTCTGGCATTGATTGTCTTTTCCCTTTCACTGCCGATGTATCTGGTTTCGGTTGCGGCCCAATTTTTCCTGGAAGGCCTCGGCAAGCCGGCCCCGGGCATGAATGCAATGTGGTTGGCCAATGGCGTCAATCTGGCCCTCAATTTATGGCTTGTGCCGGGACTGTCCGGCCTGCCGGTCGATGGTGCCGTGGCGTCGGCCTGGGCGACGTTCTTTGCGCGCGCCAGCCTGGCGGTTTTTCTTGTTGCCTACATCTGGCGAATGCCTGAGGCGCGGTCCCTGGGGGTTTTCGCGCCGCCACCCGGTCGGCGCGAGGACATCATCGAGCAGCGCAAGGTCGGCTATGCCGCTGGTGTCAGCTACTGCATCGAGGTTTCGGCTTTTGCCGCCATGACCCTGGTGGCAGGGCTGCTCGGAGCTATCGGCACTGCCGCCTGGACCGTCGTTCTGAATGTTTCAGCCGTGGTCTTCATGGTTCCGCTGGGTCTGGCGGCCGCGACCGGTGTTCTGGTGTCACGCGACTACGGTGCGGGCGATCCCGTCGGGGTGCAGCGCTCTGGATGGACCGGCATGGCGGTCGTCGGGGCTCTTGCCTTCATCATCGCGCTGATTGTGTGGCCCATGGCGGACCTCCTCAGCTCGGCCTATTCGCGCGATCCGGCGGTGCTGGCCGTGGCCTCAGCAGCGCTTGTGCTGGCGACCTTGTTCTTTGTGGCCGACGCCCTGCAGGTCGTGGCGGCCCAGGCCTTGCGCTCAGCAGCGGATGTCTGGTGGCCTACCCTGATGCATCTGTTCAGCTACGGCGTCGTTATGATCCCGCTCGGATATGGCCTTGCGGTCGTCTGGGGACACGGCGTCAACGGCATCGTCTGGGCGTGCATCATCGCCAGCCTGATCTCGGCGGCGCTGCTGTGTGGACGATTCTGGCGGATATCTCGGCGTCAGATTCAGACGCCGAGGATCCAACCCTCTTCGGCTTCCACCTGAGTTTTCAGCTTGGCCGAGGCCTTGGCCGGCGGTGCGAACAGGGCTCCGAGTTCCCCCTTTTCGTCCAGCCGCAACAGGTATTGAGCCAGGGTGCGTACCTGGGTCTGGTCTTTCACCTCACCCGGTTCCGGCTTCTGTGGGAGGAGGGAGGGCCAGACCTCCGTGACGACCACCGACAGTGGCTCCACCTGTTCCGGGGTCAGGGCCTGCCAGCCGGTACCAAACGGCCAGACCGCGACCGCCGGTTCCCAGTCGGCGACCAGGCGGGACAACAGGGCTATGCCGAGCAGAGTCTGGCCACCGACGACGCCCGCGCCGTGCATCTGCCAGACACTCTTGGGGCGTAGCTTGCCCTTGGCTGCCGCTTCCTCGGTGGCTCGGAACTCCGACGTGCCGTCATAGACCCCGTCAGGTTTGGTGGCCGACAGCCAGGTCTGGACCTGCTTGGCCGGCGCGCCCCAGAAGGGGCGCGGTCCATCGGTCATCAGGCGGTTCATCTTGTTTGCAACTGCGAACCTGTTGTTGGTGTTGTCGGTCTTGTCCTTGACCTCTGAGCCGATGAACCGCCACATGGCCGACCACGGCGTTCCATCGAGCTTCAGGCGCGCTGAGGTTCCGGCGGGGTATCCGAGGGCGAAGTCCAGTCCGACCAGGGTGCGTTCGCCCCGGCGCATGGCCTCGGAAACCAGCTTTCGGATCAACGCCTCACCTTCGGCGCGGGTGGCCGGATTATAGCTCTCGAAGGTCGGGCGAAAACGGGCATCACGCTTGGCGACGCCGATCCAGACCGACTGTTCCCCGGTCTTCTTGGCCTCGGCGGCCGACCAATCCACGATGATATAGGCGTCAAACAGGCGGGCCACGAAAGGCTCCCAGGGGCGAAGATGAAACGATGCGACCTTCTAGCGGTCCGCGTCGTCGTCGTCACCCCGCCCCGGCGCGGCGTCAGCCTGCAGACTGAACTCCGGGGTCGGGCGCGGACGGGGGCGTTTCAGGACGGCCTCGACGTGCGACAGCCAGCGGCGCCCCAGACGAACGCCCTCGCCGACATCGGACATGAGCGAGCGTGGTCCGAAAAGCTCCAGCTCGAACTCGGGGAAGCGGTGATCGGTGAACACCAGCCGCAGCGTTACCCGCTCTGCGTTGGGGCCGAACTCGTCGAGGAGTCGGCGCGGCTCGTCGCGGCGGGCGCGGGCCAGCACCTTACCGTCGACGATCAGCTCGGCCCCCTCGATCTCGTGGAACGCATAGACCAGGCCGGTACTGCCGGTACGCCAGAGGACGGCAAGGGATTCGCTTTCGAAGTCGAGACCGGCTGCGCGCCCGTCCGCGATATCGATGGCCTCGCACTCCGGTACGCCTTGTAGGACGCGGCGCAGAGCGCGGCGTAGCCGCCGGGCGGGTTCCAGCCACCAGGATACGAACATGGCCAGCGTCGTCAGAGCCACGCCGGCCAGCACCAGAATTAGAATGGTGCGCAGCACCTCGCTCATGGATTGAGCGTCACCATGACAGGCACATGATCCGACGGCTTGTCCATGTCGCGCGCGGATCGCCAAGTCTCAATGCCGGCAAAGGCGTCGGTAGCCTGCGGCGAAAGGAGGGCAAAGTCGATGCGAATACCGTGGTCGCGCTGCCAGGCTCCGGCCTGGTAGTCCCAGAAGGTGTAGGTACCGTCCGGCTCCTTGCCGAGTTCGTGGCTATCTGACAGACCAAGATTCAACAGGGCGCGGAAGGCTTCGCGACTCTCGGTCTGATAAAGCGCATCACCTGTCCAGGCCTGCGGGTTACGGGCATCGACCCCCTCGGGAATGACATTGTAGTCGCCGCACAGCGCCAGCCGTTCTTCCAGCTTGAGCAGGTGCCCGGCATGGGCCTGCAGGCGGGCAAACCAACGTAGCTTGTAGGCGAACTTCTCGGTGCCGATCGGATTGCCATTGGGCAGATAGATGGCCGCCACGCGCACCGGTGTGTCGGCCTCGACGACGGCTTCCAGATACCGGGCCTGCTCATCATCGTCGTCACCTGGCAGGCCGCGCCGAATATCGCTCAACGGATATTTCGAAAGCAGGGCCACGCCGTTGTAGGATTTCTGCCCGTGGACAGCCAGATTGTAGCCTCGACTTTCAAAGGGTTCGGCCGGAAACTTCTCATCGACGCACTTGATTTCCTGGAAGCAGGCGACGTCGGGTTGAGCCTCATCCAGCCAGGCCAGAATGGTCTCCAGCCTGGCATTGACCGAATTGACGTTCCAGGTGGCAATCCGCATCCGGCGACTCCTTACGGACCTAACCTAACCCCCCGCGACGATAGGACAAGCGGTGCGTGCATGGCGTGCTGGACGAACGCCGTTTGCGGGATGAAAACGTGTGGCGATGGCTTGCGCGGGGGTGGTGGTGAGCGGTGTTGAAATCGGGGTGCCTGCCCGTTTCCGTCTGGGGGTCCGCCTGTGTCTCATCATCGATGAGATGGCGGCCGAGGCTTGCGCTCGCTCAGAGACCCTCGCTGCACGCGCGCCGATCATATCCAGGATTGCACGCCATGCCCGAAGCCAGGGCCTGCTCTCGCTGATCGTCGGGCTGATCGTGCTGGTCGCCGGGACCGACCTGGTCCCTTGGAACAACAGTCATGCACCGGTCCTGGCGACGTCGCTCACCGGGATCTTGATAGTGTTGCGCGCCATCGGCCAGATTTCGGATGCGGGCCGGTTCGATCACGAGCGCGATTCGTGACCGGCGCGTTGTCGATAGCGCCGCCGGCGGTGGCGGACCGCTACGATGCAATGGATGTCCTGCGGGGCTTTGCCCTGTGCGGCATTCTTCTGATGAACATTGTGGCCATGGGGACGCCCTGGGCGACCTATTACCCGCCGTTTCCCGCAAGTTGGTCAGATCCGAGCTGGCAGGTCTGGTTTGCCGAGAATGCGCTTTTCGAAGGCACGATGCGCGGCCTGTTCACCTTCCTGTTCGGGGCGGCGGTGATCCTGATTACCCGGCGCGGGGACGAGGCTGGCGAAACCATGGGCGCGGCGGATGTCTGGTTCCGGCGCTGTCTGGTGCTGCTGGCCCTAGGCCTGGTCAATTTCACGCTTCTGCTTTGGCCGGGAGACATCCTCTGGAACTACGGATGCGCCGGCCTGTTCCTGTTCGTGTTCAGGAAGGCCCGTCCACGCACCCTGCTGCTCCTGGCCCTGACGATCATGGCCCTGCTGTCCATCGCTGAGGGGCTGAGCGAGCAGGGCGGCGTCCAAGACTATCGTGACGGGCTGGCGATGCATCAGGCCCAGGAAGCCGGCCAAACCCTGACGAGCGAACAGCAGAAGGCGCTTCAAGCCTATACCCGCCATCAGGAACGCCTCAGCCCGACCCGGACGGATCTAGCGGCTGAGGCTGCCGAGCGCTTGGGCCCATACCCGCAAGCCGTCGCCTGGAGTTTTGGGGCCTATGCCGACTGGGGTTTGAACGGGTGGGGGATATTCATGGTGTTGGAGTCCATCGGCTTCATGCTGATGGGGATGGCGCTGTTTAAATGGCGGGTCATCACCGGTGAGCGATCGATGGGCTTCTATCTGGCCATGACGGGAATCGGATACGGCATCGGGGTCAGCCTCAACGTCGCCGAGCATCTGGCGATCTGGAATGGCGGCTTCTCGCCAGAGGTCTGGTGGCCCAACTACACCTATGAGCTGTCACGTCTGCCGACGACCTTTGGGCATCTTGGGCTGATCGTGGTCCTGTGGAAGGCGCGGGCGCTGTTTTTCGTCGGCGACGGCCTGCGCGCGATCGGCAAGATGGCCCTGACCAACTATCTCGGCCAGTCGTTGATTGCAGCGATCCTCTTCTACGGCCTGGGCTGGGCCAATCAGTTGACCTGGGCCGAGCTTTGGCTTGTGTGCCTACCGATCTGGATCGGCCAGGCGATCTTCAGCGCGCTGTGGCTAAAGCGGTTTCAGTATGGACCGCTGGAATGGGGTCTGCGGTTCATTGCCTACGGAGAGCGGCCGACGATGCGACGGGTATCGTCGGCCTGATCTCAACTAGGCCTTGGCGGCATAGCCCTTTCCGCCGTTGGAGGGACGGCGGCGCTTGCGGCGGCGCAGATTTTCACCCGGGCCGGTTTCGGCCCTGGGCTGCATCGGCTGGCGCTCGCGGGCCATCGGATCGAAGGCGGGACGCTCGGGGGCCGCGCCGGCACCACCGGGCTTGCCGCGACGCTTGCGGTGCGGTTGGCCACGCACGCCTTCGGGCTTGTCGCCGTGACGGCCGCCGCGGCGCGGGCCGCGCTGTTCGCGCCGCTCGTCATCGCCGGGCAGGGTGGCCTTCTTAGCCACCCCGCAGGCCAGGATGGTGGCGTCCAACTGGGCCAGCTGCTTGTCGTTGCGGCGGTCCCAGGACGGGATCTTCTGGCGGGTGACCTTTTCGATGTCCCGAAGCAGTTTCATCTCGTCGGGCGCGACGAAGCTGATGGCGGTGCCGTCCTTGCCGGCGCGGGCGGTGCGGCCGATGCGGTGGACATAGGCCTCGGGCACGAAGGGCAGCTCGAAATTGACGACATGGGTGACCTTGTCGACGTCGATGCCGCGCGCGGCGATGTCGGTGGCGACCAGCACGCGCAGCTTTCCGTCCTTGAAGGCTTGCAGGGCGCGTTCGCGCTGGGGCTGGGACTTGTTGCCGTGAATGGCCCCGGCCTCGACGCCGCCGGCCTCCAGATAGGCCGCGACCTTATCGGCGCCGTGCTTGGTCTTGGTGAAGACCAGACAGCGGGTATAGGCCGGATCGGAGAACAGCTCGGTCAACAGGGCGCGCTTCTTGGCGGCCTCGATGATGATGACCGACTGTTTGATGCGCTCGACCGTGGTGGCCTGGGGCGTGACCTGGACCTTGGTCGGGTCCTTCAGAAGGTCGCCGGCCAGCTTGCCGATCTCACCGGGCATGGTGGCCGAGAAGAACAGGTTCTGACGGCGCGCCGGCAGTTTGGAGACGATCTGGCGGATCGGCTTGATGAAGCCCAGGTCCAGCATCTGATCGGCCTCGTCGAGCACGAAGATCTCGGTCGAGGACAGGTCCAGCATCTTGCCCTGGATATGATCCAGCAGGCGGCCGGGCGCGGCGACGAGGATGTCCAGGCCCTGTTGCAGGGCGCGTTCCTGGGCACCGTATTTCACGCCGCCAAAGATGACCGCGACGCGAAAGCCGAGGCCCGCGCCATAGATCTTGAACATCTCGCCGATCTGGGTGGCCAGTTCGCGCGTCGGCGACAGGATCAGGGCCCGGGTCGTGCGCGGAACCGGGGCGACGCGGTTGGCGGCCAGGCGATGCAGGATCGGCAGGGCGAAGGCAGCGGTCTTGCCGGTGCCGGTCTGGGCGATACCGAGCAGGTCCTTGCCGGTCATCACATCGGGAATGGCCTTGGCCTGGATCGGGGTAGGAGTGGTGTAGCCCTTCTGGGTCAGGGCCGAGAGCAGGGCCGGGTTCAGGCCGAGCGATTCAAACGTGGTGCTCATCGAGCGATCTTTCATATGCGGCGGCGCGCATCGACCGACGCGCGCGACCAGCCCCGGATGGGGCGGGAAACGGGCGTCGCCCCGCGTGATCTGGCGACGAATGAATTCTGGAAAACCGGCGCCTACGACAGGCGGATCTGGGATCAGACCCTCACGCGCTGGAGGGACCGGACATCGCATTGTGCGATGCAGCAAGAATGGGCATCGGGTGTGGCGAAGTCAAGGCGGCGACGTTTGCGCCTATTTCTTCCTGAACTGATCCAGCGAAACGACCTTGGGGCCGTCGTCTTCCGGATCGTCATCGTCGTCGGACAGGTCGAGCGACTCTTCGACTTCAGCAGGGGCGATCTGTGGCGGCTCGAACTGGAGCACGAACTGGACGCTCGGATCATAGAAGCGGGTGATGGCCGCATAGGGCACAATCAGCTTCTTGGGCTGCCCCGAAAACTGCAGGACGATCGAAAAACCGTCCTCGTCTGGAGAGAGATCCCAGTACTGATGCTGGATGACGATGGTGATCTCGTCGGGATAACGTTCCAGCAGATCAGCAGGGATCGAGACACCGCTCGCCCGCGTTTTGAAGGTGATGAAGAAGTGGTGCGCGCCCGGCAGCCCATCAGGCTCGTTGGCGCGCTGAAGGGCGGACCGGATAACGCCACGCAGCGCCTGCTGGGTCAGCAGATCGTATCGCATCTCGTCGGTTGGAAAGTCCTGTCCGCTCATCAATCCCTCGGGCGACTGGTTCGCCTTCTAACGGTCGTGACCCCGATCGCAAAGATGCGGCAGCGAAAAAGCGCGAAAGTCCCGGCCTCTGTTGCCAGGCCACAGCTCAGCCCGACGCGCCTGGTCCAGATAGAAGGAGGAAAGTCCCGGCTTCTGTTGCCAGGCGCCGGGGGGCCCCGCCTAGGGATCTGAACCCCTAGGACTTAGATTGAGAATAGCCGGGTCGCTTACGCGGCCAGACGAACTTCTCCAGCGAAGTTATCGTTCGCATTTAGAAAATGGCCCGAAACGGCGGTACCATACCGAGCGAAAGCAACGTCTTTACACGCCCGTCGATGCTGATCGGCCCCGCACACCCCGCCGATAACGCGGAAGGAGAATGGTGGAGCCGCCGGGAATCGCACCCGGGTCCGGTTCGTTTATTACACGCGCGTTTATCGCCATAGTCCGGGCGAACCCGGACAAGGCTCAATATAGGCACCCGAGCGTGAAACTCAAATGAACGGCTAGCGGATGGACGAGGCCATGGCGAGTTCAGGCTCCGTACGACCCTCGCCACGTTCCGGCTCGCCGTTCAGCTGGCTGCGGCGGGACTCATGCTCCCACTGGCGACGGGTCTGGCAGACGCGTTGCGGACGATTGGAGCCGACAACGTGCTCACGCCGACAGATGATTTCGTTCAGCCGCGCCTGCTCTTCCTCATCTTCGGCTGGTGTCGATACGGGTTGCGACGGGGCGGCGGGGGCAACCTGCGGCGCGGGATCTTGGGCAAAAGCGGCGAGCAGGGCGATCAGGGCCAGGGACATAGGATCAACCTCAAGGTGTTGTCTGAACAAACTATATTGCGCCGCTTTGGGGCAATCAGGCAATCGGCCAGGGTGACCTCCTGCATTAATTTTTGGACAGGCTCAGGCGCGGCCAGCCGGGGGTCTGATTCCGGAACCAGGTTAGCTGCCGCTTGGCGTAGCGTCGCGTGGCTTGCTTGGTCTGTTCGCGGGCATCGTCCAGGCTTGCCTCGCCCTTCAGGACGGCGGCTATCTCGCGAACACCCACTGCTAGCATGGCCGGCCGGTCGGGAGCGAGATTTCGGGCAAGCAAAGTTGCCACTTCGTCGATCGCCCCGGTTTCGAACATCTGGTCAACGCGCGCATCGCAGCGCCGATAGAGTTCCTGTCGTTCGCGCTCGACCACCCAGAGTTCGCAGTCCTGGATGAGCAGGGTTGCGGGGGCAGAGTCGGCCTGCCAGTCCGACAGGGTTCGACCGGTGCTGACGGCGACAGCCAGGGCACGAACGAGGCGTTGGCGATCGCCCGCGGCGACGCGCCGCTCAGCTCCCGGGTCCAGGTCGGCTAGCCGTCGGCGAACAGCGGCCTCGCCGGTTTCGAGCCATTCTGCCTCGATCGTCTGCCGAACAGCGTCAGGGACAGGCGGCACCGGCGCCAGCCCCCTCAAGAGCGCGTGAAAATAGAGACCCGTGCCACCGACGATCACGAGTGGGCCTGGTTCTGACATCAGCAGGCCCTGCACCGCCGTCAGCCAGCGGCCGACGGACCAGCTATCGCTGGGGTCCGCGACACCGTACAACCGGTGGGGCAGAGCCGCTTCGTCAGCCGGGCTTGGCCGTGCCGTCAGAACCTGAAGCCCGTCGTACAGTTGCTGGGAATCGGCGTTGACGATGACACCACCCGTTTCCGAGGCTCGACGCATCGCCAGGGCGGATTTCCCCGATGCGGTCGCTCCGGCGATCAGGATGTGGCGGGCGGCGATGGCGGGATCCTCGCGGGGTGACGGTCGGCTCCGATGCGGATAAGACCACGGCCCGCCCAAGACAAGGAGGTCGGACCATGACGGACGATGCCCGACGCAAGGATGTCATTGCAGCGCTGAATGCGGTGATCGATCCGAAGACCGGTCAGGGCCTGATGGCCGGCGGTCTGGTCAAGGGCCTTGTCGTCGGAGCCGATCGTGCCGGCTTTGCCATGGAGGTCACAGCCGCTGACGCCCGGCTCTATGCGCCGGTGCGAGACGCCGCAGAGGCTGCGCTCAGGGCCATTCCGGGGCTGAGCCGTGTCCACGTCGTCCTGACGGCGGAACAGGCCTCCGGTCGGGCGCGGCGCGGGGCTGGATTGTCGCAGGCGGCGCTGGAGCAGGGACGTCCACCGGCTCCGGTGGCGACGGGCCGTCCGCAACACGTTCGGCGCGTCATCGCGGTTGCAAGCGGCAAGGGGGGCGTTGGCAAGTCGACGGTGGCGGTCAATCTGGCGGTTGCCCTGGCGCGGACTGGTCGCCGGATAGGCCTTCTGGATGCGGACGTCTATGGACCATCCATCCCCTTGATGATGGGAGCCGAAGGTGCCCCAAAGCACGACGGTGAAGGCCTGGTCCCGCTGGAAGCCCACGGCGTGAAGATCATGTCGACCGGATTTCTCGTTGGGGCGGATCGGGCCATGGTCTGGCGTGGTCCCATGGCGAGTCAGGCCCTCACACAGATGCTCACCCAGACCCACTGGGGCACGGCTGCTGAGCCCTTGGATATTCTCATCGTCGACCTGCCACCTGGGACTGGCGATGTGCAGCTAACGCTGGTCCAGAAAACCCCGATCGACGGCGCGGTTATCGTCTCCACGCCGCAAGAAGCTGCCCTGGCCGATGCCCGTCGGGCGGTGGCCATGTTCCACAAGACGAAAACGCCGATCGTCGGCCTGATCGAGAATATGTCAGGTCCGGTCTTTGGCGAGGGGGGCTCTGCGCGCGAGGCGGCTCGGCTCGGCGTGCCATTCCTCGGCAGTGTACCGCTGGACGCCGCCGTGCGGGAAGGCGGTGACCGGGGAGCTCCCGTCGTGATGACCGCTTCTGAATCTGAAGTGGCCAGTGTCCTCGCGGCCCTGGCGGCTGTCGTGGCCGGCTAGTCGAGAATATCCAGGCCGCGACGCACCAGAACGCCGCCGGTCATATAGACGCGAACCGTCTCGGCCCGCCCAAGGACGTCATGGCGGTATCCGGGGAAGGGCCCCGGCATCGGCTGCCAGGCCGGACTGATGCACGGCACAGGGACCACGACCGTCTGGCCCTCGCGGGCGCGCCCGCGATCGACGCTGGTGATGATGCCCGTCAGGGTGCAGTCGCCTTGCGTCTCACCCGTCGGCAAACGGCGGACGGATTCGACGCGCAGGGTCACAACGGTACCGGCGGAGTCGCGCGCCTGCTGATAGACGTGGGGCGGCAGCTCGGCCTCGGCTGGCCGAGCCATGAGGCCGGACGCGATCACCAGACCGGACGTGGCTGCGAGGATGGGGAGGATTCGCATGGGTCTATTCTTTCGCCCATATGAGACGAAATCGCGGCGCAGGGTGGTACTTTCAATCCCTGACGATCAGCGCCGGTCCAGCACTCGGAAGGTAAAGGCGTGGTCGTCCTTCTCGCCCGCCTCGATCCGTTCGGAGGAAACCTCGATCCAGTCCGCCTCGTCGAAATCCGGGAAGCGTGCATCGCCATCGGGTGCAGCCTCGACCTCGGAGATGTAGAGCCGCCGCGCCCTGGGCAGGGCCAGGGCATAGATCTGGGCTCCGCCGATCACGCACACTTCGTTCACACCGTCTTCGCGCGCTGTCTCGCGCGCGATCGGGAGGGCCTCATCCAGCGTTGCGCAGACAAGGGCACCCTTGCCGACAAAGCCGGGATTGCGCGAGATCACCACATTGAGCCGACCGGGCAGCGGGCGAAGCTGCAGGCTGTCCCAGGTTTTGCGGCCCATCACGCAGGGCTTGCCGATGGTGGTCTGCTTGAATTTCTGCAAGTCCGAGCGGAGCCGCCACGGCAGGTTGCCTTCGGAGCCGATCACGCCGTTTCGACCGCGTGCGGCGACCAGAGCGATGATCGGTGAGGCCATGGGCTGATCCATTCTTTGAAACCAAACGCGAACCTAGGACTTAGCAAAGGACCGGACCCGTCGTCCGGCGGAATCGACAGGGTGACTTGAGAATGAACACGACTGTGAAATGGGTCCTCATCGGGGTGGCGGTGGCGGCGTTCGTCGGCTTCCTCATCGGATTTGTCGAAGGGGCGAGCGGCGCTCAGTTCGGCTTTCTGAAGGTCATGGTGGCGACCTTTGCGGGGGTGTTCACCGCCTTTATCGGCCTCAATCTCTCGGGCAATCGGCGCGGGGTGCAGGTGGCCCCGAGCGATGCGCGTGTGGCGCTCGAAGGTGAGCTGCCGGCCGGGCAGGGGCGTCTGGTCGTCTATCGTGAAGGGTTCGTCGGCTCGATGGCCGGCGTGAACCTTGCCGTCGATGGCCAGGAAATGGCCCAAATCAAGAGTCCGCGCTTTACCGTGATCCGTCTGTCACCCGGCGCGCACCGGCTGGCCGCCGGGTTTGGCGGGCTGGCCAAGGCGCAGAACCACCAGGCCGAAGCGGAATTCCTCATTCAAGAGGGCCAGACCATCGCCTACCGCGCCGTCGTCAGCATGGGCGCGATCAAAAACACCATCCGCCTGGAGCAGCAGGACGATCTCAAGGCCGTCGGAGCGGCACTGGCAAAATCCCGGATGACTGCGCCGGACCGCGACGGGATCTGATCGGGGAAATCTCTCGTTTCCGAGACTTGGGAGCGGCGCAGTCCGCCGCTCCCGCCTGGCCTACATCTCCGGTTCGAGCAGCTTGAGCCGGAAGAGCAGGGCACCGAGAATGGCCCCCGCCGCCGGAGCGACAAAGAACAACCAGACCTGACTCATCGCCTCACCCCCGGCCAGCAGCGCCGGTCCGAAACTGCGGGCCGGATTGACCGAAACGCCCGTCACCTGAATACCGACGATGTGGATCACCGCCAGGGTGATGCCGATGGCCAGGCCCGCGAACGGTCCATGGGCTTTCTCGCCGGTGACGCCCAGGATGGCGACGACGAAGACCGCCGTCATCACCACCTCGAATATGGCGGCCGCCATGAGCGGGTATTCTCCCAGATAGCCCGGCCCCCAGCCGTTCTGACCGAGGTTGATAGGCTCGCCCGGTGTGGCCTGGGCGATGGATGCCAGAACGAAAGCGCCGATGATGGCCCCGATAAACTGGGCCAGCCAATAGACGCCCATGTCCTTGGCCGACATCTTGCCGGCGACGAAGGCGGCCAGGCTGACGGCCGGATTGACGTGACAGCCCGACACCGGGCCGATGGAATAGGCCATGGCGATGATGGCAAAACCGAAAGCCAAGGCGATCCCCAACTGACCGACGTGCGCTCCACCCAGCACGGCCGCCCCACAGCCGAACAGGACAAGGACCGCAGTGCCGATCAGTTCGGCGACGAATTTCTTGAGCATGACACCCCTCCCAGGGTCAGACGTCGCTGCATGGACGCCGTTGGGGAGGGTGGGGCGAGTCTTCTCGGGGCGCTAGTCGGAAGAACCGGGGTCGTCCAACCAGCTCAGCCATTTGCGACGCATGGCCTGTTCGAGGTCGATCCCGACGGTATCGCAATAGATCAACAGCATCCCCAGCACATCGGCTGCCTCGTCCGCCCTTTTGTCAGGATCGCCGAGGCCGCGTGCGCGCGTTGTCAGGCGCAGGTGCTCGGCAGTCAGTTCACCCAGCTCTTCCTGGAGTTTGAGCAGGGCCCAGTCCCGATCCCGGTCGATCGTGTGCTCGGCAGCATAGCGGTCGGAAATGCGCAGGACGTCCGCCTGCAGGGCCTTCAGGTCCATCACACCGCAACCGGGGCCTTGATGTGGGGCCAGGGGTCGTAGTCTTCGAGCACGAAATCGCCCAGTTCAAAGGCAAACAGGTCCGAACGATCGGCGATGTGCATGATAGGCAGCGGACGCGGCTCCCTCGCCAACTGGGTCCGCGCCTGCTCCAGGTGGTTCAGATATAGGTGGGCATCCCCGAACGTATGGATGAACTCGCCAGGCTGGAGGCCGACGACGCGCGCCACCATCATCGTCAACAGGGCGTATGATGCGATGTTGAAGGGCACCCCCAAAAACACGTCGGCCGACCGTTGATAGAGCTGGCAACTCAGCTTTCCGTCCGCCACGAAGAACTGGAACAGGCAATGACAGGGCGGCAGGGCCATGTCATCGACGTCTGCCGGGTTCCAGGCGGTGACGATGTGTCGGCGGCTGTTGGGATTGGTCTTGAGGCCATGGATCAGCTTCTCGATCTGGTCGATCGAGGCCCCATTCGGGTCGGCCCACGAGCGCCATTGCTTGCCATAGACTGGTCCGAGATCGCCCTCGGCGTCGGCCCACTCGTCCCAGATGCTGACGCCGTTCTCCTTCAGATAGCGGATATTGGTCTCGCCGCGCAGAAACCACAGCAACTCGACGATGATCGAGCGGAGGTGCAGCTTCTTTGTCGTCAGGACCGGAAAGCCACGCGACAGGTCGAACCGCATCTGGCGGCCGAATACGCCCAGGGTGCCCGTTCCGGTGCGGTCTCCGCGCTGAGCGCCGCTCTCAAGAATATCGGCCAATAGATTGAGATACTGACGTTCAGGATGATCCGGCTCGGCCGCGATCTGCGCGTCGGTCAGGGCCGGGAGTTCGGACTGGAGAGCCTTGGCGGTCATTCCGGCAGTTTGGAGGTGATTCGCGGCTCTGACAGCCCCCGAACTACAAGGCTCCACAGTCGATTGCAGCACCTGGACGGAGCCGATCAAGACCTGGCGATGGTGCTGGCGGTGGCCGCGGGAGGGGGCCGGGTGTTGCGGGCGGCGAGAACGGCCACGAGACTCCCTGCTGGGGCTAGCAGGTTCAGACTGCGTGGATATCCTTGGCACGCAGGGCGACGGCAAAGCGGCGGATGGTCCTGGCTTTGTTGGAAATCAGTCCGATGAGAGGCACGTATCGATAGTTCAGCAACACGGCCACACCGACATCTCGGGGTTCCAAAACGGCCATGGCCTCGCTTCTGACGTCATCGGGCAGATAGGTCATTGATCCCTGAAGCACGACCAGGGCGTTACTGACCCGCGCCACTTCTGCGACGCCCAGTGACCCTCCTGGAATCTCACTGAGGATCACGTCACGGTTGGTGATCAAGGTCTGCACGTTCTGCCTGACGCAGTCTGAATCCGGGCACTGCCCGACGGCCTCTGCAACCTCGACGGCGATCCGGTCGACTTCACGGCGGCGTGTCTGTTCATCGATGAGATCGACGGCACCTGCCAGCAGTGCGATCAGAATGGTCGCCAACAGCGCGAACTCAATAGCCGCAGCCCCGGAGGTATCAGCGACCAGCTCATCTGCGGGTCGAAAATGGCGGCGTCTTTTGGCGCTCATGATGTCGAAGGCCCCTATGACCGCAGAAACACGGACATACCGCGCGCCCTTAGTTCAGAGGTGAGCGGGACAAACACCAGGATTGGCGCCTCTGCCCTAACCAGAATCAGGTGCCCGGTGTTGCCGCGCACAAAGGTCGTCGACATGGACTGTGCGGATGCGGATCGAAGTTCACGCATTTCCAGTCGCAGGGTATTCCGGCAATTCGGAGCCAGCAGCAGGCGCTCGCAAATGAAATCACGCGTGCCGTTCCGATCTGCCGCCGCGACCAATGCGCTACCTTCCCCAGTCGCCAGATCCGACAGGGCGTCATGCATGGCGATGCGCGCCAGGAAGAACAGCGAGAACTGTAGGATGCCGAGCAGCAACAGCACAAAGGTGGTGGCCAGGATCGAAAACTCGATCGCCACAGAGCCTTTGTTGTTTCCGATGAAGCCTGCCAGCCGTCGGCGTGTCACGGGCAAGTCCTGGAACAGATGCGGATATAGTCGATCAGACCGCCGGTCGATTCATTCTGCCCAGCGGCTTTCCAGCTGATGCGGTATTCGCCTGTCTGTCTGACCCGGAACCGGATTCTGCGCTCGACCCACTGGTCGGTATAGACGCACGAGTCGACCATGTTCCGAGGCGCATAGGTGTAGTCTCCCGATCTCTCAATATAGAGATCGATGCGGTTGGTTTCGTTGCGCCAGGCACGATAGGGTTCCAGTACTGCACCGGAGCCGCAGGCCACGACACCCGCAAAGGCCCGATCCGGGTTGCGAATGCGGGAGATGTACCAGTAGCGGACCTCATAGTCTCCGGGCGTAAACCGCATACGACGCGCCATGGTCGAGTTCGCCCAGGAATCCAGTTCGGCAAAGAAATTCCCGAAACGGATTGTACCCGCTGACAGCTCCGGCAAGCCGTTGATCTCAATGCCGCGTGTGCCCTCGGTGTCCCAGCCGTTCCAGTTCTGGAAGATGGCCCAACTGTTGGGGGTGACCGGGTGGTTGACCTCGAACGATTCCATAAACAGAAGCGCGCCCGGGTTCGAACCCGGCAGTGGCCTGGCCACGCTGCACTCGCGCACCGCCCCCACCGGAGTGCTTTCAGCACCCAGGATCGCCGCAAAGGCATTGGGGCTGCGGGCCGAACCCGTGACCGTCAATACGTCGCCAGAGATAGAGTTGCGGATTTCGCCTGGGACGCCACTGGCCGACAACCGTCGGGCTGAAATGCGATCAGCCTCACCCTGGAAGGACGCGGCGGTGAGCTCATAGTTCTCGGGCCTGCCGCGCTCAAAGGAAATTTCCCGCGCCGACTGCGAGCATGACAACTCGACCACATTGCTCAGTTCCTGCCGCATCCAATAGGCGCGTGACAAATCAATGCCGCCGCCGACTGACAGGGCCAGTGCGGCAGACTGAGGGCCCCGATCAGACTCAAATTACCGCGCGCATCGCGCAGAAAGCCCGTGAGGGACTTCTTACCCATCTCGTTCATGCCCAAGCTCCTTGGCGGAGTCTCTCTCATGCCTCCCACTAATACGCACCACCGTCTAATGACGGGTTAAGCGCTAAGGTGAACGACGCGGCCATCTCCGTGATCGCCGGGTAGAGCCTTTACCCACGAAAGGCAGAGGACGGAGCTTAGGGGGCGAGGCGTCCTACTTTGTCTCGTCAGCCGGGGTGGCCGGCGGGTCGCCGACGCGGCTCTCATAGACGTGGTCGATCAGGCCAAACGCCTTGGCCTCTTCGGCGCTCATGAAATAGTCGCGGTCAAGCGTGCGTTCGATGACCTCGATCGGCTGTCCAGTGTGCTTGGAATACAGCTCGTTCAACTGACGCTTGGTTTTGATGATATCTTCCGCATGGCGCTCGATGTCCGATGCCTGGCCCCGGAAACCGCCGGACGGCTGGTGCACCATGATGCGAGCGTTCGGTAGGGCGATGCGCTGGCCCTTTTCGCCGGCCGTCAGCAGAAAGGATCCCATCGAGGCGGCCATGCCCATGCACACCGTCGAAATCGGACTCTTGATGTACTGCATGGTGTCGTAGATCGCCATGCCGGCCGTCACCACGCCGCCGGGCGAATTGATGTACATCGAGATTTCCTTCTTGGGGTTCTCGGACTCCAGGAAGAGAAGCTGGGCGCAGATCAGCGAAGACATCCCGTCTTCGACCGGTCCGGTCAGGAAGATGATCCGCTCCTTGAGCAGACGCGAGAAGATGTCATAGGCCCGCTCGCCGCGGCTGGTCTGTTCGACCACCATCGGCACGAGGTTCATGGTCAGGTGGTCGACGGGATCGTGCATCTGTCTCGGCTTTCTCGATAGCTGGCGGAACGAATCAAAGTCGCCCCGCCCTTTGAAACCGATATCGTCTTGCCGAAGTGTTGATTCAAGTCTGCGGTGGCGATCCCGCCTCAGGCGCGGGGTCCGCCACAGGTGCCTCAGAGGCGTCGTTGGTCGCAGGCGCGCCGGATTCGGCCTGCTCTTGACGCAGGGCACGCTGACGCACAACCTCGTCCGCGATCTCGCGTTGCTGGCGCGTTTCCGACAGGGCGTCAGGGCGTGCCGCGTACAGCCCCCGCAGATAGTCCAGATCCCAGTCCGTCATGCGCTGACCTGGCACGGAGTTGGGTGCAAACAGGTTCAGCACGGTGTCGTAGCTCGTCACCTCGGCATCGGCATCGACCTGAGCCAGCGCCACCATGGCGACGTAGTCGGCCAGGGAGGCAAAGGAGATCGAGCCGATCCGGCTGGTATCCAGGATGATGATGATGTGGTGCAGATCTTCGCGAATATTGCCCCGAAGGCGCGAAGCTCCGCGTACGCGGACGGTCTCTCCCGATCCGATCGCCTCGCCCGTGTCGGCGGAAACCGCCTGGCTGACGTGCCACCAGCGTACGGGCGCACCCGACGTCTGAAACCGCTCCAGCGCCGCGCTTCCGAGGTTCGAGGCCGACAGATCAGGGCGGAACGCCCTTCGTTGCTGACCGACCATCCAGCGGGCCAGGTTGTCGCCGTTCGAGTCGGCCAGGATCAGCACGTCAGGTCGGCAGCCAGGCTCACCGGGCTCGAGCCCGACAGCCATGGCGACAGCCGAGACCTGATCTGCAAGGGCCTGGGCATATCGCGGGGCGAGATTGACCACGCCGACACAGATCGTCCGATCCCAACGCGCGAGATTGCGATCAGGTGGGGCCTCGCCGACGGTGTCGACAAATGCCTGGACGGCATCTCTGACCGGGGCCGCGACGACGGTGATGTCCTCGACCGTGTCTGCCGGCGGTTGAGACTGGGCCAATGCCGCGGTGCCTGGAAGGGACAGCAGGGCGGTCGTGAGGAGGAGGGCGAGATGACGCACGGACGAGCCTGTGAAATAGTTGATACAGCCGCATATCATGGCGTCGTTCCGACGCCGGATTAATTCACCGAAAGGTGGCCCCTGACCAAAACCGGCCATGCGCTCAACGGGCAACAAGAAAGGCCGGCGACACACAGTGCCGCCGGCCTTCTGGAAACAGTGTGAGGACTAGTCCTCGTCCTTGAAGAGCTCTTCGCGAGACACCTTCTTGTCGGTCACCTTGGCCTGTTCGAAGGCCCAGTCGCAGACCTTCTCTTCGTAGATCGGCGCGCGCAACGCATTGGTCGCATTCGAGTTCTGACGGTAGAAGTCCATCACCTGACGCTCCTGGCCCGGATAGTTGCGGGCCTCTGCCACGATGGCGCTGGAGACTTCCTGATCGGAAACGGTCACGCCGGCGGCGCGGCCCATCTCCGCCAGAACCAGGCCCAGGCGCACGCGGCGCTCCGCAATCTTGCGGTAGTCCTCCTTGAGCTTCTTGTCCGACTTCTTGGAGTCTTCCTCGTCCAGACGACCGGCAGCCTTGTCGGCCTCGACCTGTTGCCAGATGCCGTCAAATTCGGCCTCAACCATGCGCGGCGGCAGAGGGAAATCGTGCCCCTTGTCCAGCGCGTCCAGCAGGGTGCGCTTGAGGCGGAAGCGCGACTGGCGATCGTTACCCGACTGGAGGTTCTGCTTGACCAGTTCGTTCAGCTTTTCGAGGCTTTCAATTCCGATCGCCTTGGCGAAATCGTCGTCGGCCTTGGCTTCCTTGGGAGCCTTGACCGCCTTGACCGTCACGTCAAAGACCGCGTCCTTGCCTGCGAGATGGGCCGCTCCGTAGTCAGCAGGGAAGGTGACCTTCACCTCCTTCTCGTCGCCGGACTTGGCCCCCTTGAGCTGGTCTTCGAAGCCCGGGATGAAACGGCCCGAGCCGATCACCAGCGGCGTATCGGTGGCCGAGCCGCCTTCAAAGGCCTCACCGTCGATCTTGCCGACGAAGTCGATGATGAGCTGGTCGCCGTCCGCAGCCTTGGGGGCCTTACCGCCCTTGTCCTCATAGGTGGTGTTCTGGCTGGCCAGTTCGGTGACAGCCTCTTCGACTTCCTTGTCGGTCGGCTCGTGAATCGGACGGGTCAGCTTCAGGCTTGAGGCATCAACCGGCGTGAAGTCCGGCATCACTTCCAGGCTCATTTCGTAGGACAGGTCAGCCTTGCCGGCGACCACATCCTCAATATCGGTGATCGGGGTGATCTCGGCCGGGGCTGCGGGGCGCAGCTTGGCGTCGTCCAGAGCCTTCTGGCTGGAGGTGTTGACCTCGTCGTTGATGATCTCACCCATCAGCTCGCGACCGAACATCTTGCGGACGTGGGCGGCGGGAACCTTGCCGGGGCGAAAGCCCTTCAGCTTCATCGTCGGTGCTATCTCGGCGATGCGCGCATCGAGGCGCGAGCTGAGGTCGCCCTGCGGGATGGTCACGGCGATCACGCGCGACAGGCCTTCAGCGGATTTTTCGACGACTTGGATGGACATGGGAGCGGTCTTCTACAGGACGGCGGCCCCGAGATCGGGATGGCCGGGCGAATGGAGGCGAAACGCAAAAACGCCGCCCGCAAGGGCGGCTGTTTCACGGAAGCGGCCCTTATGTCGGCATAGGCGCTTCAGGTCAACGGCGTGCTTGCCGTTCGTGGAGGCGACGGTTAGGGAGCGAGTGAACCTGGCGGATGTGGCGGAACTGGTAGACGCACTGGATTTAGGTTCCAGCGCCGAGAGGCGTGGAGGTTCGAGTCCTCTCATCCGCACCAGTCCCGTTCGCAGCCTGTCGAGCCGGGGCGGTTTTGTTCGCGCCCGGCGTTCGGTCTAAGCCAGAATGTGGATGGAGAATCGACCCGCATGACCCGCGCCCGCCGCACCCGCATCGTTGCGACGATTGGCCCGGCCAGCCGCGAACCGGGCCAGATCAAGGCTCTGGCCAAGGCAGGTGTGGATGTTTTCCGCCTGAATTTCAGCCACGGCACCCATGAGGATCACGCCAGCGCATTCAAGGCAGTCCGGGGAGCTGAGTTGGCGATCCGCCGTCCGCTCGGAATCTTGGCCGACCTGCAGGGGCCCAAACTCAGGCTGGGAAAGTTCATTGGGGGCGGCATCGAGCTGGTGCCTGGCCAGCACATGAGGCTGGATCTCGACACGAACCCCGGTGACGACCGGCGCGTTGGGATGCCGCATCCCGAGATCTTCAAGGCGCTCAACCCGGGCTCGCTGCTGCTGCTGGACGACGGCAAGGTGAGGTTGCGCGTTGAAGCTGCCGGCGACGATTTCGCCGACACTGTGGTGGAGGCGGGCGAGCGTCTGTCTGATCGCAAAGGTGTAGCGGTTCCCGGCGGCACCATCCCGATTTCGGCACTGACCGACAAGGATCTGACGGATCTGGCCTTTGCCTTGCGTCTGGGTGTCGATTGGGTCGCGCTTTCATTTGTTCAGCGCGCCTCGGACATGGCGGAACTGAAAAAGCTGGTGGCAGGACGGGCGGCGTGCCTGGCCAAGATCGAAAAGCCGGCGGCGCTGGAGCAGCTGGAATCGATTCTCGACTACTCTGACGGCGTCATGGTGGCGCGAGGCGACCTGGGAGTGGAGTGCTTGCCAGAGGAGGTTCCCGTCGCCCAGAAGAGTATCCTGCGCGCCGCCCGTAATCGCGGGGTGCCGGCGATCGTCGCCACCCAGATGCTGGAATCGATGACCACCAGCCCGGCCCCGACGCGCGCCGAGGCCTCGGACGTCGCCAACGCCGTCTATGAGGGGGCCGACGCCCTTATGCTGTCAGCGGAGACGGCCGCTGGAAAATACCCGCTCGAAGCCGTTCAGGTGATGGATCGCATTATGGAGCGGGTCGAGGCCGATCCACGTTGGCCAACGTTGATGGATGCGGAACACGCAGGCATGGACGACGTCGATGCAGACGCCCTCGTCGCTGCGGCCCGCAAGGCGGCCGAGGCGGCGTCGACCGCCTGCGTCGTAGTTTTCACCACAACCGGCGGGACGGCCCGGCGCATGGCCCGCGAACGGCCGCTGCAACCCGTTGTGGCGCTGACTCCCTCTCCCGACACGGCACGGCGACTGGCGCTGGTTTGGGGGCTGGAGCCGCGTCTTGGTCAGCAGCCAGCAACGCTCGAAGACGTGACCGAGGATGCTGTCCGACACGCGGTCGATGCCGGCCTTGCCAACCCAGGCCAGCGTGTCCTGATCCTCGCCGGGACACCTTTTGGGGCACCAGGAGCGGCAAATCTGCTCAGGCTGGCCCACGCGCCGGCCACGCGCGAATAGAAAAAAGCCCCGGACCTTTTTGATCCGGGGCTTCATTTTTGGGTCCGCTCTGCGGCTACCAGCGCCACACCTGGTAGGCCGTGTCGATGATGTAGCCATCGAACAGATCGACCAGATAAATGCTGTTGTCGACATAGACCCAGGCGCAGCCCGGAGGCGGGGCCGGCAGGCCGTACCACGCCCAGTCATGGACACGGTAGCGCCAGAACACGTTGGGCAGATAGTCGCCGATCTGGTAGCTGCGACCGTAATACTGGCGCGGTACGGAGTAGTAGCCGTAGCCCGGTGCGAAGTAGAAATTCACACGAAGGCCGCTGTAGCCCCGGAACCAGTTGTTGTCCCGCCACCAGTTGCCGCCATGGCGACGGTTGAAATTATTGCGCCAGTAGTCCCGGTTCCAGCTGCCGCGATAGTGGTCCCGGTCCCGATCACGGTCTCGCCGCCATTCCGGCCGGCTGCGGTCCCGACGATCCCAGCCGCCGTGCTGGCCGCTGCCCCCCCGGTTCCAGTCACCGCGGTCACCCCCGCCGCGCTGTCCACCGCGATCGCCACCCCCATGCTGGCCACCCCGGTTCCAGTCGCCGCCGCCGCGCTGCCCGCCACGATCGCCGCCGCCTTGCTGGCCCCCGCGGTTCCAGTCACCACGGTCACCCCCGCCGCGCTGTCCGCCGCGATCGCCACCCCCATGCTGGCCACCCCGGTTCCAATCGCCGCCGCCGCGCTGCCCTCCACGATCGCCACCGCCTTGCTGGCCACCTCGGGTCCAGTCGCCACGGTCACCCCCGCCGCGCTGTCCGCCACGATCGCCGCCGCCTTGCTGGCCACCCCGGGTCCAGTCGCCACGGTCACCCCCGCCGCGCTGTCCGCCACGGTCGCCACCCCCATGCTGGCCACCGCGGTTCCAGTCGCCGCCGCCGCCACGCTGGCCGCCACGATCACCGCCACCCTGCTGGCCGCCACGATCACCACCACCCTGCTGGCTGCCACGATCACCGCCACCGCGCTGGCCGTCGCCTTGTCGGCCACCGCCGCGGCGACCGCCACGATCGCCACCGCCGCGCCGATCGTCGCGTCGGGCATCCTGGCCGTCGGCCTGCTCAATGCCGGCGACAACCGCACTGCTATCGCGCCAGCTTTGGGCCTGCGCTGATCCGGCCGCCAGGGCCGGACCGCCGGCCACGAGGAGCGCGGTGGTCATGACAAGTATCTTGTTCATGGTTGTTCTTCCCGAAAGGTCTTAGACAGCCCTTGGTCGACAACATGGTTGCCGGTCGATGAACCCCGTCTGAACTCGGTCTGACGACCCCTGACGAGACACCAGAAAGAGCTACGCCTGATGCGCCGCCCGATCGAACTCTACTATTGGCCAACCCCGAATGGTTGGAAAATCAGCATTGCGCTCGAGGAGATGGGTCTGTCGTACGCGCTCAAGCCGGTGAACATCGGTAAGGGTGAGCAGTTCGATCCGGCTTTTCAGACCGTAAGCCCAAATGGCCGAATGCCGGCTATCGTCGATCCTGACGGAGCCGAAGGTGAGCCGTTGGCAATCTTCGAGTCTGGCGCGATCCTCCAGCATCTGGGTCGTGTGTCGGGCCAGTTCTATCCGCAGACGCCTCGCGCACGGGCCGAAATCGATCAATGGCTTTTCTGGCAGGTCGGTGGGCTGGGCCCCATGGCCGGCCAGACTCACCATTTTCGCCAGTATGCCCCGGCTATGATCAAGGATCAGCGCCAGCTGGCCTATGGCGTGCGTCGCTACACCGACGAGGTGCGCCGGCTCTACAGCGTGCTGGAGCGCCGCCTGGCGGATCGGAACTATGTCGCCGGTGACTATTCCATCGCCGACATGGCCATCTGGCCATGGATCGTGCCCCATCGGAACCAGGGTCAGGCCCTGGATCGCACGCCGAACCTGCAGGCCTGGTTCGAGCGCGTCGGTGCGCGTGAGGCGGTTCAGCGCGGCATGGCGGTGGGCAAGGCTCAGCGCGGCGATCTGGCCGCCTCGGGTGCCGAGGCGGAGCGGGCGCGCAAGCTGCTGTTCGGTCAACGCGAGGTGTAAACGAGACCCTTCCAGAGTCTCTCCGCAATCTTAACATACGGAATAGGCTTCACTTTTCCTTAGCGAAAAACCCGCGAATCAGCGTTTGCGATTAACTCTACCTTCAGCAGAGAGGGGCTTTCATCACGTCATCAGGAGAGGGCCAGAACGGTCTTCGAAAGGGAATGACGATGAAAACGCAGATGGAAGCGGCCGAAAGCCTGCCCCTGCCGACGCCGGAAATGTCCGGTGACGACCTGTTCAAGCTGGGTCTGATGTATTCGACCGGCCAGAACGGTGCGCCGCTGGATCTGGTTTCAGCCCACATGATCTTCAATCTTGCTGCCATGAAGGGCTCGGAGGAAGCGCGCGTCTATCGCCGCGAGCTGGCCTCGGAAATGGAGCGCGAAGACGTGGCCGAGGCCCAGCGTGCCGCGCGCCGCTGGCTCGACGCCGGCTCGACCACCCTGGCAGCCTAGCGGTCCATGAACTGACCCGGCGGGAGCACCTGCCGGTTGCGCGAGCCGTCAAAGGCCCAGCGCAGGGTGCGGGCCATGACCAGCGCCCCTTCACGGACCATCGGCCGCGCCAGGCGAGAGGCTTTCAGCCCATGCATCGCCCGCGCCCAGTCCGGCAACAGATCCACGGCCGCCTGCATCAGAATGCGTGAGGGGACCGCCGCTGTCGGTGGGCCGACTGTCTGGTTCAGCACCAGCGCGGCCACGTCGCGTGTTCGCGCATCGACGCTCAGCTCTCCGCGCATCGCCTTGATCAGCGCCTCGGCCTCGGCCCGGCTGGTTGGCACCGAACCGGCCCCCAGGGCCAGGCCGATCTTGGCGACCTCCGCGAAATACTGATCCTGTTCGGCCCGGCTCAGACCCGGCTCCCCATAGGCGATCCAGGCGTCGAGGAAGCTGATGGCCTCGGTGACATGGACCCAGGCGAGCAGGCGCGGGTCGTTGGCGCTGTAGGGCGTCCCGTCCGGCAAGGTCCCGTGGACGTGATCGTGGATACGCCGGACCCTGTCGATCAGGACCTTGGCCTCATCGGCATGGTCATAGGTGGTGCGGGCGATGAACTTGGCCGTCGAACGCAGCCGCGCCATCATGTCGTTCCTGAAATCAGAATGGTCCCAGACCCCGGCCAGCACGGCCGGGTGCAGCATCTGCAGCATCAGGCTGTCGACCCCGCCGATCAGCATCGAGACCACATCGCCATGCACGCGCCAGGCCACCGAGTCCGGCGCGAACAGGGCGTCGGCCCGGCGCGTGACCGGGCGCTCGCCCTTGGCGGCGTCATTGAACAGGCGCGTGACCTGGGAGCGCAGGGCGGCGCGAAGGGGATCGGCCAGATCCAACATCATTAGATCACGAGGCTGAGAAACTGGTTGAAGTCGCTCGCCTGATAGTCGCCGAACGGCGGACAGGCCGTGAAACCGCGCGAGCGATAGAGGCCCAGAGCCGCCTCGAACGGCCCACCGCTGCCGGTTTCCAGACTGAGGCGGCTCATGCCGCGCGCCTTCGCCTCGGCGAGGATGTGGCCCAGCATGGCGGCACCAACCCCCTGGCCCAAGGCCTCGGGGCTCGTGCGCATGGATTTGATCTCGCCATGCTCCGGCGAGAGGGTCCGCAAGGCGCCTACCCCGATGGCCTCGCCATCGCGCCAGACGGCCCAGACCGTGACGTCGGGGCGGCGCAGACCCGACAGGTCGAGCACGAAACAGGTTCCTGGAGGCGAGCTCTTGTGCATACCCCGGAAATGGAGTTCCAGCAGCGACTTGACCGAGGGGTGGTCGAGGTCGGCGGGCCGGATATCCATGATCAGGCGGCGTTCTTCCATATCTTCATCGCCTCCATCGCCCGCAGGCTCTGCAGCCGCTTCTTGGCGCGGCCGCGCTCCTTGGGGTGGATCTTGTTGCCGGCCTCATCGACCTTGGGCGCGGGCAGAGGCGGCAGCAGGCCGTAGTTGATGTTCATCGGCTGGAACTTGGAGCCTTCCAGGTGGCCTCCGGTGATGTGTTCAACCAGGGCGCCGATGGCGGTCTCGGGCGGCGGGGCCTCCAGCGACTTGCCCAGCGCCTGGGCGGCGGCGAGGCGACCGGTGAGCAGGCCCATGGCGGCTGACTCGACATAGCCCTCGACGCCGGTGACCTGACCGGCGAAGCGCAGGCGCGGCATGGCCTTCATCCGCAGCTGGCGGTCCAGCAGCTTGGGGCTGTTGAGGAAGGTGTTGCGGTGCAGCCCGCCCAGGCGGGCGAACTGGGCGTCCTGCAGGCCCGGGATCATGCGGAACACCTCGGCCTGGGCCCCGTGCTTCAGCTTGGTCTGAAAGCCGACCATGTTGAACAGGGTGCCCAGCGCATTGTCCTGGCGCAGCTGGACGATGGCGTGGGCCTTGACCAGCGGATCGCGCGGATTGGTCAGGCCGACCGGCTTCATCGGGCCGTGGCGCAGCGTCTCTCGGCCACGCTCCGCCATCACCTCAATGGGCAGGCAGCCGTCGAAATAGGGGACGTTCTCCCATTCCTTGAACTCGGCCTTGGGGCCGTCCAGCAGGGCGTCGATGAAGGCCTCGTACTGGGCCTTGTCCATTGGGCAGTTGACGTAGGCGGCGGCGTCACCGCCGGGGCCGGCCTTGTCATAGCGCGACTGGCGCCAGGCGATGTCGAAGTCGATCGAGTCGGCGTGAACGATCGGGGCGATGGCGTCGAAGAAGCTGAGGGACTCCTCGCCGGTCAGCTTGAGGACCGCCTCGGCCAGGGCGGGAGAGGTGAGGGGGCCGGTGGCCACGATCACATTGTCCCAGTCCTCGGGAGGCAGGCCGGCGATCTCTTCACCAACGACCGTGACCAGCGGATGCGCCAGGAGGCGCTCGGTCACGGCGCTCGAGAAGCCGGCGCGGTCGACGGCCAGCGCGCCGCCGGCCGGCACCTGGTTGGCGTCGCCCAACGACATGATCAGGCTGTTCAGCAGCCGCATCTCGGCGTGCAGCAGACCGACGGCGTTATATTCCCAGTCGTCCGACCGGAACGAGTTGGAACAGACCAGTTCGGCCAGGCCATCGGTGTGGTGGGCGTCGGTCTTCACGCCCGCGCGGCGCATTTCGTGCAGGACGACGGGGACGCCGGCGTTGGCGATCTGCCAGGCGGCTTCGGAGCCGGCCAGGCCGCCGCCGATTACATGAACGGGTTTCACAGTCATGCGTGGCTGTTTAGGAGGTTTCGGTGCGGGGTCGAGCCCCAAATCGAATCGTGGAGGGCCGATGGCCGCCGGACTGAGCCTGAGACACAGCCTGATTGAGGCAGGATGCTTCACCCTCAAGGCTTGGCGCATTGCGCCGCTGGCTTGCGGGCTGATGACCTTGGCCTTCCTGTTTCCCGTTTTCTTGTCGGCCCGCACGCTGAGCCTGGAGATGGCACTGCCGCTGATCGCGGCTCAGGCTGGGTTGGCTCTGATCGGCTGGACCGGATTGCTGCGCGCCGCCCAGGGCCGGGCGGGTCTTGGTGAGATCGGCCTCGATGCCTTGCGTGTAATGGCGTCGGGCTTGCTGAACGGTCTCTTCCTGGTTCTGGTGGGTATGGTGCTGACCATCGTCCTGCTCGGGATCGCCGGCGCGACGGGGCTCGCCCCGGGCGACGACCTGACCATGGCCACTCAAGCGGTTGTGTCATCCGGTGGCTGGAAGACGCTGGTTCTGTTGGTGGTCGAAATCGCTGCGGCCATGTTGGTCCTTTCCCTGTCAGCACGCCTGCTGGTGTCCGGGCCGGCGACGATCGTCGAGGGCAGGGTGGTCTCGCTGGCCGCCCTGGGTTGGACGCGCGGTTCGGGCTTGCGGCCGGCAGCGGGCCTCGTCACCGCGTTGCTGCCCTATATCGTTCTGGCGGTCAGCGCCTTACTGATTCCGTCGGGTGCCGCCTGGATCGACGTCGCCTGGGCGTTCGTTCTGGGCTTCATTCAGATGCCACTGCTGGCTGGCTATGCTACCGGCCTGTGGCGCACGTCATTCGCCCCGAAAGATCCAATATGAGCCAATCCGTCGTCGTCCTGCTTCAGCCCGGTGCCGCCGATTGGGAGATGGGCCCGGTACTGCCGGTGCTGAGCGCCTATTTCGGGGCCACGATCCGGACAGCCAGTCCCGACGGAAAGTCGGTGAAGACGATGGGCGGTACCCTTATCGACGTGGATACGGGCTACGATACCGCCGACGTCCAGGGTGCCGATCTGGTGATCCTGATCGGATCCGACGGTTGGATGACATTCCAGGATGAGCCGCTCGCGGCGCGTCTGAAAGCCCGTGTTGAGGCTTCCGGTCGTACGGCGGCGATCTGTGCGGCCACCCTCGCATTGGCGCGGGCCGGGGTGCTGGATACCCGACCCCATACCTCGAACTCCGAACCGTTCCTGTCCGAAAACGTCCCCAGCTACCAGGGGAGTGGCGGCTATCGGGACGTCGCCCACGCCGTCTCGGACGGTGTGGTGGTGACCGCACCGGGGTCCGCCCCGGCCAGTTTTGCGGTGGCCTGCGCGGCTTTGCTCGATCCGGAACGACAGGCCGAGGTGGTCGGCTATTGGAACATGGTGCGTGGCGAGTTCGAAGCCCTCGGCACTGAGCTGGGGGCCATCTGGAAGCCCTGAATCCAACCAGATTGTAGAGATTTTACGGGGGCGGCGCCACTCCAACGCGGTTCCGCCGCGAATCCGCCGCATGAAACCTTTGTAAAATGGTGCTGTGCTACTTTCGCGCGGTCGCAATCGTACCCACCTGCCTATTGCGGCACCAAACCCGGTTGAGGGCATTGGCCCTGGACCACGCCGTTCCCACTGGGCCCTAACATGACGCTGGCCATGACGATCGAGACCGCCGCCCTACCGACCCTGAAACGGGGTCGGGCGCGTGGTGGCTTGCTCGGCCGGGCCTTGCGCGTCCTCGCCATGGTCGCCGGTGGGCTGCTGATCACTATCGGGTTCCTGATCGCTCCGCTGCCCGGGCCGTTCGGTCTGCCAATTTCAGTGGTCGGTCTGATGCTCGTCCTGCGGAACTCCTACTGGGCCAAGCGGCGGTTTATTCGAATGCAGCAGGCCCGACCGAACTGGATCATGCCGTTCCGTCGCCTGATGCGCCGTCGACCCGAATTTGCGCCGGTGTTCTGGCAACAGGCCCTGCGACTGGAGCGGCTGCTGTTGCGCCGCGGCCAGCGCGTTCTGGGCCATTGGCGGCGGCAGGCTCGGGCAGATTTCAGACGGGCCCGCCCCCAGGTGTAATCGACGGCTGTTGGGTGCTCGCAACCATCTGAACAACGGCGATTTCCCTTGAGCCGGCAAAACAGCTAAGGTCCATCCACGTCGACTAGTGGACGCGTGCCTTTCCGCCGCTGAATCTAACTTGCGACGACCGAAGGTGCGCGCCGCATTCCTTGCGTGGCGGGGCCGGGTCCAATCTGTGCCTCAACGACGGTCGCGCGTTGCAGGAGACAGACATGAGTTCTCGCATACAGAAGGGCGTGATCGCCGGATTCGTCGCCACTGTTGTGGTGTCCGCAGCAGATCTTGCGGCGACCCTGATCCAAAATCTTATGCAGACGCCGGGGTCCGACCGCCTGTTCCACAGCTTTGCGTCGTTGTTGGCGACCATGGCGCGCCAGGTCTTCGGCGCGGGTCTGGGCCATATCTGGATCGGCTGGTTGCTGCATCTGCTTGTGGGCAGTCTCGTTCTCGGGCCGGCCTTCGCGGTCCTGGCCCCTCGGATTCCGGCCGAGACGCCGGAGGCCAAGGGAATTCTGTTCGCCGTTGCCGCCTGGCTGCTCATGTGCCTGACCGTCATGCCGATCGCAGGGCTTGGCTTCTTCGGGCTTGAGGCCGGCTTTGGAACCATGGCCTGGATGTTGGTCACCAACATCGTCTTCGGCGTGGTCCTGGCCCGGGTCTTCGTCCGCCAGCACGGCGACACCGGCCATCTCAAGCGCCATATGCCGATCGCTGAGTAGCAGACGCGATGAAAGGAAAAAGCCCGGAGCGGAAACTCCGGGCTGGATCTCTTACGTTGGCGTGCAGGCCCTAGTTCAGGCGCGTCCCGATCTGGCCGATGGCCTGATCGATCAGCGGGTCCGCTGAGCCAGACGCCAGGCGCGCGGCCAGGACGCGTTCGGCGGCGGCGGCGGCCTGTTCGGCGGCGGCGGCCTTGACCTCTGCGGTGGCCTGGGCCTCCGCCTGGGCGATGCGGCGTTCGGCCAGGGCTTCGCGGCGTGCAATACTCTCGGCCAGGCGCAGTTCGGCCTCGACCTGAAGGCGCTCGGCTTCGTCTTCGGCGGCCTTCAGCATGGCCTGGGCCTGTGCCTCGGCCTCCACACGTTCGCCGCGTAGTTTTTCCAGCATCGCCTGAGCTTCGGTCCGCAAACGAGCGGCCTCGTCCAGGTCGGACTGGATCTTGGCGGCCTTCGCATCCAGGGCGGCTCCGACCGTGCGGAATGCGCCGGCGCGCCAGGCGGCCAGGAAAAACAGGATCAGGGCGACCGCGACCCACAGCTCCGGGTTCGACAAGTCGTACAGATGCGGGTTGAAGAATTCCATCAGGCGGCTCCCTTGGCCGCAGTCAGCTCGGCGGCGCTGGTCGTCTTGCCGGTCAGCTTCTCGACAATGGCCTTGGTGGTGTCGTCCGCGACGGTGCCCACCTGAGCCATGGCGGCGTCGCGCATCTTGCCGATGCGGCCCTCGGCCTCTGCAACGCGATCCGCCAGTTCGGCTTCACGCGCGGCGGTACGTTTGGCGATGTCGTCGGCGACGCGGGCCTTGGCGGCACCGGCATTTCGACGGGCGGCCGCGCGGGCCTCCGCCAGTTCGCCATGGGCGGCATCGGCCTGGTTCTGGGCCTCGGCCTGGACCCGGCGGGCCTCATCGATGGCCCCACCGATGGTCTCGGCACGGGCATCGAAGACCTTACGCATACGCGGCGCGAAGATCTTGGCGACCAGGAAATAGAGAACGAGGAACAGGAAGACCAGATAGACGATCTGGCCGAACCAGTGCTGGAACTCGAACTGCGGCAGGCCGCCACCCGAGCCGTGTTCGGCTGCGGTTGAGGCGTGCGTTTCACCCTGAGCGCCATGGGCGTCGGGCGAGGCGGGGGCGTGAGGATCAGCCATCGGTCTCTACGTCAGAAAAGTCAGGGCGGCGGTCGACACGGAGCCGACCGCCGGATGCCGGATTACGAAATCCAGATCAGGATACCCATGACGAAGGCCAGGATGCCCAGGGCCTCGGCCAGGGCGGCGCCGACGAACAGGTTACCGACTTGGCTGGCAGCCGCCGACGGGTTGCGCAGGGCCCCCGCGACGAAGTTGCCGAAGATGTTGCCGACGCCGATGCCGGCACCGATCATGCCCGACATTGCGATGCCGGCGCCGATGAGCTTGGCGGCTTCTGCTTCCATGGTTCTCTAAGTCCTAGTTGGTCGTTGGTGGGAAAGGAACTGGGTGGCCTTAGTGGCCGTGGCCCAGGTTGACCACATCATTGAGATAGATGCAGGTCAGAACGGCGAAGACGAAGGCCTGAAGGAAGGCCACAAGAAATTCCAGGGCGGTCAGTCCGACCGTCATGCCCAGCGACAGCGGGGCGATGAAGAAGCCCGCAGCGCCGGCGGCACCGATCACGGCGGTGGCGACGAAACCCGCGAAAACTTTCAGGGCGATGTGGCCGCCCATCATGTTTCCGAACAGTCGCAGCATCAGGGTGATGGGCCGCAGCATGAAGGAGAAGAACTCGATCAGGCCGACGACGGGGCGCATCACTAGCGGCGCGCCGGTCGGCCAGAACAGGGCAAAGAAGCCCAGGCCGTTTTTGGCAAAACCGACGACCAGAACCAGGCCAAACGTCAGCAGGGCGAAGGTTGCGGTGACGGCCAGCTGCGAGGTGGCGGTGAACGAAAGGAACATCCCCAGGATGTTCATTCCCAGAATGAACATGAAAATCGAGAAGACGAACGGGAAATACTTCTTGCCGTCATGTCCGATGATGGAGTCGGTCATGTTGTCGATCATGCCGAACAGGGTTTCACCCACCGACTGGAGCCGACCCGGCACTACCTTTGCCCCGCTGGTGACGATGGCCATGAAAGCGACGATGACTGCAAAGGCGATCGTCATGGCGACGTGCGAATTGGTAATGGCCAGGTCGACGGGACCGATGCCCGGAAGGGTCACATCGGGCAGGTCCACGATCTTCTGGATCTGGAACTGGTGAAGCGGATCAGCCATCGGTCTTAAGCGTCTTCTTCTTCGTCGTCGTCAAAGGGCACGGCCTGCGGCACGACCCCGGCTTGTTCGGCTTCGGCCTGGATTCGCCGGGCAGTGCGCCAGGCCATCCAGACCGAAAGGGCGAAGCCCAGAAGGACCCCGCTGAGAATTCCGATCGGCGCGGTCCCGGCAAAATGGTCGATGCCGAAACCCACCGCGATCCCCAGAAGCACACCCCCGAATAGATCGGCGATGATCTTCCACGCCTGACCAGCCGCACGTTGTCCTGCCAGTTCCTGGGCGAGACGGCTTTCGCTCCGTCTTTCCAAGGCGTCAGCCTGCTCGTTGAGGCGTTTGATCGCCTCTTCGCGCGATTCAGGTGGCATTGACATTGTGATAGCCGCTCAGCGCCCCGACGCAAGCGCCGGAGGGGGTCTGAAATCGGCGCGGAACCTATCCGCGAGACCGGCAATGGTCAAGGGCGGTGCGCCATCATTTAGAGGTTTGATTTTTCGAGAATTTTGAAGCCCACCTCGAGAGGCGAGGGCACCGATGGCTCCGCAGGTAGGATTCGAACCTACGACCAGCCGATTAACAGTCGGCTGCTCTACCACTGAGCTACTGCGGATCAGGACTCATCGGAGGCGGGCCTATAGCAGCCCTGTCACGGCCCGCGCAAGCACCTCAAAAAAACAGATCTGTGACTTTGGATCGGGTCCAAAAAAGAGCCCGACCAAGGGCCGGGCTTTGTGAGTCTGGTGATGGGGTGTCTCCAAGAGAGAAGAAGACAAGAGCCAAAAGCCGCTGATTTGGTTAAGGCCGAGTTAATGCCGATTCTCCGTCTCAGTGATCCTTTGGACCCGCGTATCGAGGCCTATCGCGACATCCGCGAACGCGACCTCGCAGGTCGGCAGGGCCTGTTCGTGGCCGAAGGAGAGGTGGTGCTTGGCCATCTGATCGGCCCGCGCAGCCGCTTTGAGGTTGATTCGGTGCTGGTGGCGGATTCGCGCCTGGAAGGGCTCGAAATGCGGCTGCGATCGCTGCAAGCTCCCGTCTTCGTGGCGTCTCAGGTCGTGATGGACGCCATTGCGGGCTTTCCGATTCATCGCGGAATTCTGGCCATGGGGCGGCGCGGTGAACCGGCTTCACTATCCGAGCTCCCGGCCATGCCTGCTCCAACGGATATGGTCCTTGCCGCCGTCGGTATTGGCAATCACGACAACATGGGTGGACTGTTCCGGGCAGCCGCTGCGTTCGGCGCGCGCGCCGTGGTGCTGGATTCGACCTGCTGTGACCCCCTGTACAGAAAAGCGATCCGGGTCTCTGTTGGAGCCAGCCTGATTCAGCCCTTCGTGCGGCTTCAGCCGGGAGAGGACATGGTCACGGCTCTCGCGAGGGCTGGCTATGCCTGCTGGGCCCTGACACCTTCCGGCGGAGAGATGCTCAGTCATGCCGAATCGGCGGGGGCCACTGCCCTGATCGTCGGTTCGGAAGGCCTCGGCCTGCCGCAGGCCATGCTGGCCCGGTGCCGGGGGATCGCGATCCCCATGGCCGACGGCTTCGATTCGTTAAACGTGGCGACGGCCGCAGCCATTGCCCTTCACCACCTAGCTCGATGATAGCAGCCATTCGTGACGTTCGGCCTCGATCGGCTGATCGCCGGCCATGAGCCTGCCGTCGATACGGTCAAGTCGGAGCATGGCCATGGCGCGGCCGTCCTGGCCGCTGCGAATCTCACCGGCCCGCAGGTCTCCGTTCAGGATTTCGGTTCCCCGAGGCGGCAGACCCCCCTCAAACCGAATTGGCACAAGCCGCGATTTGATCTTGCCACGACGCTTCATGCGCGAGGTAACTTCCTGGCCGATGAAGCAGCCCTTCTTGAAGTCGATCCCGTTCAGCAGATCGAGATTTGCGTCGATCGGATAGTCCGAATCTAGGGCGAAATCCTCGCTGTCCGGCACGCCGTGCACAAGGCAATGACTTCGCCAGGCAGCAAGGGAAGCTCCGGCCTCCGACGACCCGACGCTGCGCCGGCCCAGATTCGGCAGGCGGGGATCACTCGGCCAGTCGGGGATGGCGTCGTTCCAGGCGACGAAGACCGGACGGGGGTCAGCCTCGATCCGGACGTCGGCGCGCAGGCGATAGAGGCCAAGACGGCGCATTAGGTCATCGCGTCGGGTCACGGCGCAATCCAGCAGCACGGCGTCTTCCCGGCCGAACAGGAAGAGGTCAAACAGGAGCCTGCCTTGTGGGCCGAGAAGTGCGCCATAGCGAACCTCGCCGTCCGACAGGGTGCTGACGTCCTGGGTCAATAGACTGTGCAGGAAAGGCCGACAGTCAGGCCCCGAGACGGAGATCAGGGCGCGGCTGTCCAGATGGGCGACGGGCATGGCCGTTCTTTAGGCTGCGCGGTCGCTTCCGGCGAGAGGGGGATGCGCGATCGGTCGCCGGCTCTTTTGGCGATTTGCGATAGCCTCCGCTATGGCTCGACCCAGCGTGGTCAGCGTCACCGGCTTACGCAGGGCCGAATCCGATCCGGCCTGCAACATGGCCTGGACGTGATCCGCTGAGCCGTCGCTCATCGCCACGATAGGGAGCCCGGCAGCCGGCCCCGTCAGGCTTCGGACCCGCGCGATCATTTCCGCACCGGACAGGGTCGGGAGATCGGCTTCGACCAGCAAGAGGTCCAATGGCCCCATACCCAGCAAATCCAGGCCCCGCCGTGCATCCGCCACGGCCAGGACCTTATGTCCCATCTGTTCAAGTGTGTTGCGCAGCATGGCCGATTGCAGCGCGTCGTTCTCAACGACGAGAATTCGAAGGCGCTGGGGCAAGGGCGTCGGCGCAGGATCGACCGTCGCGCCGACGGCTGCAGCATCCCAGGGCAGCTCAAGCCAGAAGCGCGATCCGACACCGGGCACACTTTCGGCGTCGACGTCGCCGCCCATGAGACGGGCGAGGCGGCGCGCCAGCGTCAGGCCGACGCCGGCCCCGGCCACGCCGCCGCCGGTGCGCTCGATACGCTGAAAGGGCTGGAAGGCCTGGACCAGTTCCTCCGGCGTGAGGCCTGGGCCCGTGTCCACGACCTCGACCCGAAGTACCCCGCTAGCAGCGGGGCTGAGGCGCACTTCGATCCGGCCGCGTGTGGTGTATTTCACGGCATTGCCGACAAGATTGTTGAGGATCTGACGCACGCGCGCCGGGTCACCTACGGCAGCGCCAGCCAAACCGGTCAGCATGGGGTCGACCTGGAACGAGAGAGTAAGGCCTGCCTGGTTGGCATTCGCGCGGTGCAGCAGAACGATGTCCTGCACCAGTTGGCTAGCATCCAGCGCCTCGCGCTGGACGACCAGGCGGTCGGTCGCGGCAGCCTCGGTGTCGACCGTTGCATCGAGCACCTCGACCAGATCACGGGCAGCGGAAAGCGCCGCCCGGAGCTGTTCACGCGACGGGGAGCCGCGCGATCCTGCTCCGACCGCGCCGGCCAGCACGTGAGCGACGCCCGACAGGCCGTTGCGGATATCGTGCGACAGGGTCGTCAGAATGTCGGAGCGGGACTGGGCGAGGCGGCGCGTCTCTTCCAGCGCGCCCTCCCGTTCGACCAGAAGGCCCTCGCGCTCCAGGACCAGAGTGAAATGACTGCGTAGGTGCCGGTTCAGAATCAGGCTCAGCGCCAGGGTGAGCGCCGTGGCCAAGACGGCAAAGACTGCGGTGTCGGCGGTTTCCGGATTAGTTCTCAAGGCCAGGACTGGGCCGGCCGCCGCAGCTGGACCGACCACCAGCAGATTGGGCAGGTTCGGTGATGAGAAGAAGATCACGGCCACTGCGGCCCCTGTACACAGAACCAGCAAAATCTCCGCCAGGGGGCCGGCTGACCGGGCGTAGAATGCCGTCTGGAAAAGGGCCAGGGACCACAACAGCCCTGCGGCGATGTGGACAGCGGTATGGAGCCGCAGATTGGACAGGCTGGGCCGGTTCGACTTTCGCCAGTCAAGGATGGCGTAGAAGATAGCCAGGTTGAGCGCATAGAGCGCCATGGAGGCGAAGAACCATCCAGCGTTGGGGGCGTAGCCCACGACGGTCAACACGAACGGCAACGAAATGCCGAGGAAGCCAAGCGCATAGGGAAGCAGCTGGATTTGGGCTTCCAGCCCCATCAGGCCAATGGCGCGGTCCCAGTCCGGCGAATGCCGATCAGGAACTTCGATGCGAGCGGAGGCGATGGCGGTGTCCATGTTGCGACCTTGACAGACAGCCGTTGCATTCACGTTACCCGACCTGTGGCAAAACCGAGGGACTGATCGGGTCGGGTGTAAAGAATCGTTAGGGTTGATAGTCCGATGATGTCGTCCTGCCGCACTGGATTCGATCTCATGATCTCGCCCCGTCCTCGTCTGACCGATGCCGACATTCGCCGCCTGGTGAAGGCGGAGGACGAGGACGAGCGCGCCACCGCCGCTCACAAGCTGTGTCGGGCCATGGATCGTAACGAGCTGGATCCGGCGGAGCGTGAGGCGGCTCAGAAGATCGTGCGCGTACTGGCCGCCGACGCCGCCGAACTGGTGCGGCGGGCCCTGGCCGTTACGCTGAAGTCGTCAGACCTGCTCCCACGCGACGTCGCCCAGAAGCTGGCGCGTGACGTCGATACCATCGCCTTGCCGATCCTGGGCTTTTCGCCGGTCTTCACGGATGACGACCTGATTGAGGTTCTGAGGGTCGGGGACAGCGCCCGGCAAACGGCCATAGCGGGCCGTCCGTTCGTTTCGCGCGATCTGGGAGAGGTCATCGCCGCCGAGGGCGCCGAAGAGGCGGTTCGGACCCTCGCGGCCAACGACAACGCCGATGTCTCCGAAAAAGCCATGTCCATTTCGATCGATCGCTTCTCCGGGAGCGACGTCGTCACGGCCCTGGCCTATCGCAAGGTGTTGCCGGTCACGATCACCGAGCGTCTGATCGATCTGGCATCGGAGGCAGTTCGTGCGCACCTCGTTTCGCGCCATGCCCTGTCGGCTGATACCGCCATCCGCCTGGCGACAGGCGCGCGGGAGCGTGCGACCGTCGATTTGATCGATCAGGCCTCGGCCAGCCAGGACATTGCGGCCTTTGCGGCTCAGCTGAACGCGAGAAAGGTGCTGACAGCGTCGTTGCTGCTCCGCGCCCTGGCGCGGGGGGTCATGCCGCTGTTCGAACATGGGATCGCGGAGCTGTCGGGCGTCGCCCACGGCAGGGCTTGGGTAATGATCCATGACGCCGGCCCCCTGGGGCTACGAGCCATTTATGACCGGGCCGGGCTTCCCCCCCGTCTGTTCCCGGCCTTTCGCGCAGGGGTCGACACCTGGCGCGAGATGGTTGCCGAGGACGCCGACCTCGATCGTGAGCATTTCCAGCAGCGAATGCTGGAGCGGTTCCTGACCCTGCGTCCCCATGCGGGCCGGGAGGACACGGCCTATCTGCTCGACAAGCTGGACTACGGCCCCAGTGAGGACATCCTCGTGGGATCCGCCAGCGCGGCCTAGAGCCACTTTCTGCGCCCGATTGGGCCATGCGTTTCAACATCGCTATCACTGGGCTGGTCTCGGTGCCGGCTAGGCACAGACGCCGCTGGCGGTCCTGAGGACATCAGCGGAAATGGACCTTGCGCGCGCCCCAGGTACCGGATTCCGTGGTGCGGACAGTAAACCGAGCCGTCACCATCGGGGATGCAGCGCCGTTAGGCGGCGTCAAACAGGCCCAGCTGGTCGCCGGGGCGCGGCGGGACTCTGAAGGACTTCAGATCCAGCTCGACGCGGTCGGTGTTCAACCGGTGGCGACGGCAGGCGGCGGCGAAGCGCTGGGCGATCAGGTCGGCGACCGGTCCGGAGCCCCTCATGCGCGAACCCCACTCGGGATCATAGTCGCGCCCGCCGCGCGCCTGGCGGATCAGAGACATGATCTTCGAGGCGCGATCGGGGCGGGCGTCGGCCAGCCACTCGCGGAACAGGTCCTTGATCTCAAGCGGCAGTCTGAGGGTGACGAACATGGCGCGGGTCGCCCCGGCCTGGGCGGCGGCTTCGAGAACGGCCTCCAGTTCCTGATCGTTGAGGCCGGGGATGACGGGGGCGAAGCCGACCATGACCGGCACGCCGGCCTCGGACAGGGTTCGGATGGCGTCGAGGCGGCGCTGGGGCGTGGCGGCGCGCGGTTCCATGTCGCGCGCCAGGGTGCGGTCCAAGGTGGTGATCGAAATACAGGCGCCGGCCAGATTGCGCCGCGCCATCCGGCCTAGGATGTCGACGTCGCGGGTGATCAGGTGCGATTTGGTGATGATCGAGACCGGATGGTTGAAGCGGTCCATCACCTCCAACACCGAGCGCGTTATTTTCAAGGACTTTTCGGCCGGCTGATAGGGATCGGTGTCGCCGCCGATATGGATCAGCTTGGGCCGATAGCGGCGGGCCGACAGTTCGGCCTCCAGCAGGCGCGCCGCCTCGGGCTTGAAGAAGATCCGGGTCTCGAAATCCTGACCGGGCGACAGGCCCAGATAGGCGTGGTTGGGCCGGGCGTAGCAATAGATGCAGCCGTGCTCGCAGCCCTTGTAGGGATTGATTGAGCGATCAAAACCGATGTCCGGGCTGTCGTTGGTCGAGATGATCTTGCGCGCATGGTCGGGCCGCAACTGGGTGTCGAGGCGGGGCAGGGTGTCGTCCTCGGCTTCCGGCTCCCAGCCGTCGTCAAACGCCTCGCGCTTGTCGGCGATATAGCGGCTCGTCGCGTTCGAGCGCGCGCCGCGTCCCTTGATGGGGGTCGTCTTGGCCATGGCGAGAGGATAGGCGGGGCGCGGAACAAAGCAAGAACTGTTTGGGTGTGGCCGCGGCCCTGCCGCCCTAGCTCGTACACACATTCGGCATCCCCGGGCTTGTCCCGGGGATCCATTGGGCGCGGGTGTCGGCGTTCGGACCTTAGTCCGATAGGACTGGGGCAATGGATGGCCGGGACAAGCCCGGCCATGACGGTGGGATGGAACCCTTCGTCAGTTATTGAACAGGAAGTTCATCACGTCGCCGTCCTTGACGACGTAGCTCTTGCCTTCGGCGCGCAGCTTGCCGGCTTCGCGGGCCTTGGATTCGCCGCGCAGGGCGACATAGTCGTCGTAGGCGATGGTCTCGGCGCGGATGAAGCCCTTTTCGAAATCGGTGTGGATGACGCCGGCGGCCTGGGGCGCGGTGTCGCCGATATGGATGGTCCAGGCGCGGGCTTCCTTGGGGCCGACCGTGAAATAGGACTGTAGGCCCAAAAGGGCGTAGGCCTCGCGGATCAGGCGGTTCAGACCCGGTTCGGCCAGGCCCAGGGTTTCCAGGAACTCCAGCTGTTCGGCCTCGTCCAGCACGGCCAGCTCGGAATCGATCTTGGCCGAGATGACGACGGACTTGGCATTGTCGGCGGCGGCGCGGGCCGCGACCAGATCGGACAGCTCATTGCCCTTGTCGGCCGAGCCCTCATCGACATTGGCGACATAGAGGGCGGGCAGGGCGGTCAACAGCTGGAGCATATCCCAGGCCTTGCGGTCTTCCTTGGAGACCTCGGCGACGCGGGCCGGCTTGCCGTTGTTGAGCTGGGCCAGGGCCAGATCGACCAGCTTGAGGTTCAGCTGGCTTTCCTTGTCGCCGCCCTTGGCCCGTTTCTCCATCTGGACGCGGCGCCGCTCCAGACTCTCCATGTCGGCCAGCATCAGTTCGGTCTCGATGATCTCCAGATCGGCGATCGGGTCGATCCGGTCCTCGACGTGGGTGATGTCGTCATCGACGAAACAGCGCGCGACGAAGGCGATGGCGTCACAGTCGCGGATATTGGCCAGGAACTGATTGCCCAGGCCCTCGCCCTTGGAGGCGCCGCGCACCAGGCCGGCGATGTCCACGAAGGTGATGCGCGAGGGGATGATCTCTTTCGACCCGGCGATCTCGGCCAGGACGTTCAGGCGCGGCTCGGGTACGGCGACGTCGCCGGTGTTCGGCTCGATGGTGCAGAACGGATAGTTGGCCGCCTGGGCCGCCGCCGTCTTGGTCAGGGCGTTGAACAGGGTGGACTTGCCGACATTGGGCAGGCCGACGATCGCGACTTTCAGGGCCATGGTGTTCCGGGGTGTGACGTAAGGCGCGAGCCTTTACCCGGTTCGGAGCCGATTGTCAGTCCATGACCGAGGCGAAAGGATGAACCTCGCAGACCGCCTCGCCGTACGAATTGCCCGGCTGGCCGACGATGCGGATCACCTGGGTGAGCCAGCCGGTCTCGGGATCATACAGCCGGAACATCTCATAGTCGTCGTCGCCGTCGTCAAAGGGATAGGTCAGCTCCAGGAAGCGGCCCTGGCGTTCGATGCCCCAGCAGCGGGGGTTGCCGTCGCGGCAGACCGTCATCGTTTCCAGGTCGAGCGAAAACACGTGGTCGATGGTTCCGCGCAGTTGCTGGGGCGTTTCGTCGTTGAACTCGCTGCAGTGAAGATTGAACCTCTCCGCGTCCTGGGCGGCGGCCGAGGTGGCGAACAGGATGAGGGCGGCGGTCAACATCAGGCGCATGGCGTATCCTCCCGACCCGACCAGACGGCGGGGCGACAAGCGTTACCATAGACGGAACGTGACAGCTTAGCTTTCGCGGGCCTCCAGCAGGTCAATCAGGTCGGCCCAGACGCTTTCGGCGGTGGGCCAGCGACCGGCGCCGCGACCGCGACAGGTGAAGACCGAGCCGTCCTCGCAGATGACCCTCAGCGCGTTCCATTCGTCGGGGAGCTCGGCGAACAGGGTGTCGTCCGAGACCGGCTCGAACGTGACGCTGCAGGATCGGGCGTCGGCGCGGGCGATCTGGCGCACCGGGCCGGCGGGCAGGGCGGCGCCCGGCGACAGGGCCTCAACGACGCTGAGCGACGGGGCCGCGCCCCAGGCGAGGTCGGCCAGGATGGTGATCTTGGTCGAGGCGTCCAGACCCTGAAGGTCGGCGGTCGGGTCTTCTTCGGCGAAGCCCTTGTCGCGGGCGTCAGCCAGGGCGTCGGAAAAGGTCGAGCCCGTCGCCAGCTGATTGAGCAGGAAGTTGACGGTGCCGTTCAGCACGCCCTCGATGCGCGCGATCGGCCCGTGACGGCGCGCCCGCAGAAGGGTCTCGATCACCGGCGCGCCGCCGCCGACGGCAGCCGAAAAGGCGAAGGCCGCATCATGGGTTTCGGCCAGGCCCGACAGTTCGGACAGGGAGGCGCCGATGGCCTGTTTATTGGCGCTGATGACCGAGACGCCCTCAGCTAGGGCGCGCCGGGTCAGGGCCAGACCGGCCGGGCCGTCCGACAGACAATCTAGGATGACGTCAGGGTGGGCGGCGAGCAGATCGTCTGTGCGGGTGACGAGCAAGCGGGCGCCCGGCTGGGGCGTGCGGGTCCGCTCGAGCGCGCGGACGAGAACGCCGGTGACCTCAAAGCGCGGGTCAGCGGACAGCCGCTGATACAGACCTCCGCCGACCACGCCGCAGCCGGCGATGGCGACGCGCAGGGGCGTGGACGGCGGACCATCCAGCTCGCGTGCGGCGACGGCGCCGGGCACCAGAACCACGGGCTCATGCACCAACTCGGGCGCATGGGGGGCGGCGATGACGGCGCCCAGGCCGATCTGTTCACAGCGGGCGGCGAGGTCGTTGATCGGTCCGGCGACGACGGCGACGGCGCGCCGGCCGAGCCGGGCCTGGCGATAGAAGTCTGTGGCGGCGTCGCGTAGGCTGCGTTCGTCATTCAAGGCGATATGGATCAGGGCCACGGCGTCGGTGACCGGGGTGCGGCGGCCGGCCTGGGGGCTGATGGCGAATTGAGCGGTCATGTCAGGATGTCCTCAGGCGGCGTTGGCGGGGGCGGCGACGGCGGCGAGCGCGCGGCTCAGGTCGGCCAGGAGGTCGTTAGGATGCTCCAGACCAATGGACAGGCGCAGCAGACCATCGCCGATGCCGGCGGTGTGGCGCGCCTCGGGCGTCATGGCGGCGTGGGTCATCAGGGCGGGATGGGCGATCAGGCTTTCGACTCCGCCGAGCGACTCGGCCAGGGTGAAGACCTCAAGCCCTTGGGTCAGATCGCGCACAGCGGGGATGCCGCCGTGAAGCTCGAAGCTGAGCATGGCACCGAAGCCCTTCTGCTGACGTGCGGCGAGGTCATGCTGAGGGTGGGAGGCCAGACCGGGGTAGTTGACGACAGCGACCTGGGGCTGGGCCTGAAGCCATTCGGCGACGACCTGGGCCGAGGCCTGCTGGCGCTCGACGCGGGCGAACAGGGTGCGCACGCCGCGCAGGGTCAGCCAGGAATCGAAAGGAGAGCCGGTCGTGCCCAGGCAGTTGGCCCACCAGGCGAGCTGTTCCAGGATGGCCGGATCGGCGGCGACCACGGCCCCACCGACGACGTCGGAATGGCCGTTGATGTATTTGGTGGTCGAGTGGATGACGATGTCCGCGCCCAACGCGAGGGGGATTTGAAGCGCCGGCGACAGGAAGGTGTTGTCCACCGCCGTCAGCGCGCCCGCCGCGCGGGCGCGACTACACAGCGAGGCGATATCGACCACGCGCAGCAGGGGGTTGGACGGGGTCTCGATGAGCAGCAGGCGCGGCTTGAGCGCCAGGACCTCATCGACCCGGGCGTCGTCGCCTTGATCGACGAAGACAACCGAGAAATGACTACGCCGGGCGCGCGCGGTCAGCAGTCGGTGGGTGCCGCCGTATAGATCGTGTGGGGCGACCACCAGATCGCCGGGTTCGAGGACCGACAGGGCCAGATCGACTGCGGCCATGCCGCTGGCGGTGACGACCGCGCCGCAGCCGCCTTCAAGCTCGGCGATGGCGTCCGCCAGGAGGTCGCGGGTCGGATTGCCCGAGCGCGTGTAGTCATAGCGGCGCTTGCCCTCCAGGCCGTCGAAACTGAAATTCGACGACAGATGCAGCGGCGGGATTACTGCGCCGTGGACCGGGTCGGTGTTGACGCCAGAGCGGCAGATTTGGGTCGAGGGAGCGAAAGGGCGGGTCACGCGGCGATCTCCTGGGAGCAGGGGGAGGACAGGTCAGACAGAGTAGTGGTCAGGACGCCGGCGATGATTGCCCGCTCCTTAAGGAAGGCGTCGTGGCCGTAGAGAGACGGGGCTTCGACGAACTGGATCAGGTGAGGAAGGCGTGTCGCCAGGTCGCGGCTGTCGCTCAGCGGCACCAGTCGATCTGATGAGAAACCCACCACCGTCGTCAGGGCGGTGATGGCCTCTGGCCGGACGCTATGGCGATCCAGCGAATCCGACAGGCTGATCCAGCGACGAGCGGTAGTTTGGGCCTGATAGGCCTGGCCGCGGGCGATAAGATAGTCGCAGACCGAATAGGGATCGCCCGCCAGACTTGGCGGCGCGCAGTCTCCGAAACGAGTCTCGAACTCTTCGGCGGAGCGGTAGGTGGTCATGGCCAGTTCACGGGCCAGGGCGATAGCCTCCGCCTCGCGGTCTGTGTCGAGGCCAAGCCAGAGAAGTCGACGTTGAACGCCGCGCCAGGCCGTGGCGGCGGGATGGGCGCGGTGCGCCGCCGAGATGACGACGAGGCGAGAGATGCGTTCGGGATAGAGCTCGGCGAAGGCCAGCCCCACGCAGCCGCCGTAGGAGGCTCCGACGAAGGCGTTGATCCGGTCTGCGCCGATCTGGTCCAGCACTAGCGCCAGCAGGCGAGCCTGATCATGGGAAGTGATGGTGGCAATCACATCGCCCCCGGCCTCGGGTGACCAATCGATGGCCAGGAGTCGAACCCGGCTGATGTCGATCGGGGCACCGTCGCCGATGGCCCAGCCCCACCATCCAGGGTTGTCGGGCGTGTCTGCGGCCTGACGGTCGGCAGAGATGCCGCCGGCAACAACGACGAGCGGTCCGTCCGCTGGTCCGACGAGGCGCGCCTGAACCGGGCAAGTCAGGCGCTGACCCGACGCCAGAGCGAAATCGTCCGGGATCGCGACATCCAAGTCGCGGCTACGCGGTGTGCAGGGGGAAGTCAGCTTCGTCACAGGTCGCTCAGTCTCCGCCCACCGAAGACCCGAGCGGATGAGAAGACCCGTGAAGCGGTCAGCGCGCCGTGCGCGCCGTCCCTTCACTCATCTCTCGCGGACCAAGGTCCCCGCAGGAGTTGGCACCATCTCCAGAACTGGGTGGTTCTGGAAGGTTGCCCCGGCTTCAAAGGGCCCATCCCTCAGCCGGTCTTGATGAGTGATCTAAAGCTGGATGAGACCAGCGGCCGTCGTCAAGCGAATTTTATTGCGCTGCAATAATAGCGACTTAGTGCGCAACGTGGGCCGGCTCGCCGCTGGGGGCGTCGGCACGGACCGGGGCCTCCAGCGAGATCTGGGCACCGGATTCGAAGGTCAGGGCCAGCGGCACCAGATCGCCCTCGGCCAGCGGTACGGTGACACCGGTGAGCATGATGTGGTCGCCGCCGGGGGCCAGGGTCACGGCCTGACCGGCGGGGAGCTCCAAGCCGTTGGCCATCGGCGTCATCGACATGACCCCGCCTTCGGTCGAGACGGCGTGGATCTCGGACCGGGCCGCGCGCGGCGAGATGATCGAGGTCAGCCGGTCGCCGGTCGAGGACGTCAAGGTGATGTAGCAGGCCGTCATGTCCATGCCGTTCGGCGTTGGCCGACACCAGGGGCCGGTGGCTTCGACCGCCTGGACCGTCCGACCGTCCACGGTGGTTTCGGTCGAGGCGGTGGTGCGACCTTCGCCCTGACAGGCAGCCAGGGCGAGCGGTAAGGCGATGAGAGCGAGACGGCGCATAGCTAAGACTCCAAAATTCCTCTCCCTGCGGAAGAGGGGATTAATCTACCACCACTTGTCCGGGCGGGCGGTGAAGCCGGCGGCCTGTTCCAGCACGTCGGCGACCTGGAAGACGGTGGCTTCGTCCAGGGCCTTGCCGATGACCTGCAGGCCCATCGGCAGGCCGCCGGAATCCAGGCCCGCCGGTACCGAGATGCCGGGCAGGCCGGCCAGGTTAGCTGTGACGGTGAAGACGTCATTCAGATACATCGTCACCGGGTCAATCTGCTTGTCGCCGAGCGCAAAGGCGGCCGAGGGGGTCGATGGGGTCAGGATGGCGTCGACGCGGTCCCAGACATGGTCGAAGTCCTCGGCGATGCGACGGCGCACTTTCAGCGCCTTGACATAGAAGGCGTTGTAGAAGCCGGCGGACAGCACATAGGCTCCGATAGTCAGGCGGCGCTGGACCTCCTTGCCGAAGCCTTCGGCCCGGCTTTCTTCGTACAGGTCGTTCAGACTGGTGAAATGGTCGGCCCGGTGGCCGAAGCGCATCCCGTCGTAGCGCGCCAGGTTCGATGAGGCCTCGGCCGGAGCGATGATGTAATAGGCGGGCAGGGCGTACTTGGTGTGCGGCAGGCTGATCTCGACGATCTCGGCCCCGGCGTCCTTCAGCCACTGAACACCCTGGTCCCACAGGGCCTGGATTTCAGCCGGCATCCCCTCGACGACGTATTCGCGCGGCACGCCGATGCGCAGACCCTTGACGCCCTTGCCCAGGCTGGCGGTCCAGTCGGGCGTTTCGACGTCCAGGCTGGTCGAATCCTTGGGGTCGAATGAGCACATCGAGCGCAAGAGGACAGCGGCGTCCTCGACCGTCTTGGTGATCGGCCCGGCCTGATCCAGGGACGAGGCGAAGGCGACCATGCCGAAGCGGCTGGCGCGGCCATAGGTGGGCTTGATCCCGACCGTGCCGGTGAAGGCGGCGGGCTGGCGGATCGAGCCGCCGGTGTCCGAGGCCGTGGCGGCCAGGCACAGGTCGCCTGCAACCGCCGAGGCGGAGCCGCCCGAGCTGCCGCCTGGTGTCAGGTCAGCGTTCGAGTTAGCAGATTTCCAAGGATTTTTGACCGGCCCGAAGGCTGAAGTCTCATTCGACGAGCCCATGGCGAACTCATCCATGTTGAGCTTGCCCAGCATGACCGCGCCGTCGGCCCACAGATTGGCCGTGACGGTGGATTCATAGGGCGGCACGAAGCCGCGCAGCATATTGGAGCCGGCGGTGGTCTGGACCCCATCGGTGCAGAACAGATCCTTGATGCCCAGCGGGGCGCCTTCCAGCGCGCCGCCTTCGCCCTTGGCCAGGCGGGCGTCGGACGCCCGAGCCATGTCCAGCGCCTTGTCCGAGGTCTGCACGACATAGGCGTTCAGGACCGGATTGGCGGCGTCGATATTGGCGATGAAGGCGCGCGTGATCTCTTCGGACGAGAAGTCGCGGGCCTTGAGGCCGTCGAGGGCCGATTTGAGGGTCAGATTCGTAAGGTCAGCCATGCACTTACTCGACGACCTTCGGAACGACAAAGAAGCCGTCAGCGGCCTTGGGCGCGTTGGACAGGACCTCCGCCACCTTGTCTCCATCGGTCACCACGTCGTTGCGCAGACGCAAAGGCTGGGAGACGTTGGATGTCATCGGTTCGACGCCTTCGATGTCGACTTCGTCCAACTGCTCGATCCAGTTGAGGATGCCGGTTAGCTCCTGAGCCAGGGGCTCCAGGCGATCTTCCGGGGTCTTGATACGAGCGAGGTGCGCCACCTTGCGCACCGTCGCGGCGTCGATGGCCATACGGCTCTCCAGCGTGGAACGGGTGAAGCGGCGGGATTAGCGGCGCGGGACGGTTTTCACAAGGCGCTCAGCGTGCCTCGGCCACCGAGATAGACGTCGGAGCACCGTCTGGCCCTTGCGGCGTCCAGGTTACGATGAGGCGTCGCGTGCGACTGGAGATCTCGTCATTGGCCGGATTGAGGACACTTTCCAAGACTTCCAGATCGAGCCGCCCCGGAGCGTCGGATAGAATCCGGTATTCAAGGAAGTCGCCGATCTGAAAGACCCGCCAGCCATCCGTGACCCCGGCGAAGAAGGCTATATAGGTGTAAAGGCCATTCATGGCCGGATCACCACCGGCGGCACCGAACATCTTGATGGACGATTGCAGGCCCTGGTTTTCCAGCTGATCGACTCGAACGACGGACGCTGACCATTGCAAGGCGTCACCGACGTCAGCGTCCACCGGAATCGGGTCACCTGCGGCCATCAGGACGGGCACCTGCCGGGCCGCCTCGGCCTGACTGTCGGCCCGGTCCACGGCTGCGGCGCGCTGCGCCGCGGCAGGATCGCAGGCAGTCAGAAGCAATAGGGCGGTTCCGAACAGAACAGGCTTCATCGCAGGGCTCCTCCTCGGCCGTTAACCACAATGCGCTTTGACTTCGTCGCGCGCCAGTCCTACCGCGCGGGCATGACGGTTTTGACCCTGCAAGAGCTGGCCGAGCAGACCGCGCCGGGAACGCCCTGGTTCGGGCTGGACCTCGGCGAGAAGACTATCGGCGTGGCCGCCTCGGACGCCACCCGCATGATCGCCAGTCCGCTGGAGGTCATCCGCAAGACCAAGTTCACCGATGACGCTAATCGGCTGTTCAAGCTGATGGACCAGCGCGGGGCCACGGGTCTGGTGATCGGCCTGCCGCTGAATATGGATGGAACCGAGGGGCCGCGGGCTCAATCGTGCCGGGCCTTCGCCCGCAATCTGGAGCGGATCCGGCCGGTGTTGGTCGCCTTCCAGGACGAACGACTGTCGACGACTGCGGTGGAACGGTTCCTGGTCGAGGATCTGGACCTGTCGCGCAAACGCCGGGCCGAGGTGGTGGACCGCAACGCGGCGGCGTTCATTCTGCAAGGCGCTTTGGACCGACTGGGCTGGGCCGGCGGTTAGGCCGCGCCCGTCGCCACCGGAAGGTCGGCGCGTGCACCCCATTCGGCCCAGGACCCGTCATAGACCGCCACATTGTGATTGCCGGCCTGGGCGGCGGCCAGGGCCAGGATGGCGGCGGTCAGGCCCGAGCCGCAGGTCGTGGTGATGTCGTCGGCCAGATCAACGCCGGCGGCCGCAAAGACGGTGGCTAGCTCACCGTTGGATTTTATCTTTCCTTCGGCCGTCAGCACCTCCGGGAAGGGCAGACTGACCGCGCCGGGGACGTGGCCGCCGCGAAGACCGGCTCGCGGTTCCGGCGCTTCACCGCGAAACCGCGCCTGGGGCCGCGCGTCGATCAGGCGGCGCCCCGCCGCCAGGTCCGGCAGGATCTGGTCGGCGGCGCGCACCAGTTCCGGGCGAAAGGCGCGTATGAAGGGCGTGGCCGGCTGAGGATCGGCCGGGCCTGTCTCGACCCCATGCCCAGCCGTGATCCAGGCCGGAAGCCCGCCGTTGAGCACTCGAACATGGTCGTGGCCAAAGACGCGAAAGGTCCACCAGACGCGCGGGGCCGAGCGGATGCCGACCTGATCATAGACCACGACCTCATCGTCCGAGCCGATACCGAGGTCGGCCATGGCCTCGGCAAAGGCTTCAGGTGACGGCAGCATATGGGGCAAGGGGCTGCTCCGGTCGGCGATTTCGTCGATGTCGAAGAACACCGCGCCGGCAATATGAGCGGCCTCGAAAGGCCCCTTGGCGTCGCTTCCGTCCAGGTGCCAGGTGGCGTCGATCAGCTTCAGCTTCGATCGGCCCAGACGGTTGGCCAGTTCTTCAGTCGAGATCATAGGCTCGGTCATGTCGGTCTCCCGGTCAGGCTTTGGGTTGCCTTCCGGCGCGTGAAAGACGACATAGCCCGCGATGGTCACACTGATCGACAATCTGGCTCCAAGAGAGTCCCTGCGTCACCCGGAAAAGCAGAACCGGCCCGAAGCTCCTGTTCTGCGCAAGCCAGACTGGCTACGCGTCAAGGCCCCCGGATCGGGGCAGTACAGCGCCACGCGTGACATTGTGCGCGAAAAGGGGCTTCACACCGTTTGCGAAGAGGCGGCGTGTCCGAACATTGGGGAGTGCTGGAGCCAGAAGCACGCCACCCTTATGATCATGGGCGACACCTGCACACGCGCCTGTGCCTTCTGCAACGTCAAGACCGGCCTGCCGCAGCCGCTTGATCCGGAAGAACCTGCCAAGGTCGGCCTGGCCGTTCAGCAGATGGGGTTGAACCACGTCGTTATTACCTCGGTGGACCGCGATGACGTCGCCGACGGCGGCGCGGCGCATTTCGCCGAGGTGGTCCGTCAGGTCCGTTTGCAGGCTCCGACCACGACCATCGAAATTCTGACTCCAGACTTCCTGAGGAAGAACGGCGCGCCGGAGGTGATGATCGATGCGCGTCCGGACGTGTTCAACCACAACCTGGAGACCGTGCCACGGCTGTATTTGAAGATCCGGCCTGGCGCCCGCTACTTCCATTCCCTGCGCCTGCTCCAGATGGTCAAGGAGCGCGACCCCAACCAGTTCACCAAGTCGGGCCTGATGGTCGGCCTGGGTGAAACCAAGGAAGAGGTCATGCAGGTGATGGACGACATGAGGGCGGCCAATGTCGATTTCATCACCATCGGTCAGTATCTGGCCCCGACCCGCAAGCACGCGCCGATTGACCGGTTCGTCACGCCCGACGAGTTCAAGGCGTATGAGGCCATCGCCCGGGCCAAGGGCTTCTTGATGGTGTCGGCCAGTCCTCTGACGCGGTCGTCCCACCATGCCGGCGAGGATTTTGCCCGGCTGAAGGCCGCCCGCGAAGCGCAGGGGCAGCGCTAGCCCGTTGGCCGTCCACCGCGTGACACGTATTCTGCCGTATCGGCCAGAGGAGCTGTTCGCCCTGGTTGGGGGCGTTCGCGAGTATCCCGAGTTCGTGCCCTGGATCTCGTCGATACGCGTCTGGAACGAGCGCGAGATCGCCCCGGGGGTGATGGCTCTGGATGCGGAGGCGCAGGTCGGATTTGCGATGGTCCGCGAACGCTTCACGACCGCCGTCAAGCGCGACAGCCAGGCACGTCGGATTAATGTCGAACTGATCCGCGGCCCATTCAAACACCTAAGAAACGAGTGGAGGTTTTCTCCACATGAAGCAGGAACACGAGTCGAATTCTATATCGACTTCGAATTCCGATCAAAGATGCTGGACCGGATCCTGCAAGCGAATTTTGATCGGGCGGCGCACCGCCTGATCAGTTGCTTCGAGCAGCGGGCCGCCATGCTCTATGGCCGCCCTACGGCCTGAGAGAGTCCCCACTCCAGAAGGCCCAGTGCCGTCCGCAGCGCTGCCAGGCGCACCTGGCAGCGGCCCAAATCGCCATAGCTCTCGACGTGGTGTCGGACTTCGCCATGACCGTAGGCCAAGCCGAAATGGACTCGACCGACGGGCTTCTGCGGTGAACCGCCGCCGGGACCGGCGATCCCGGTCACGGAGACGGCGAGACCCGCGCCCGAGCGCCGGCGAGCGCCCTCGGCCATCGCCCGCGCCACCGCTTCGGAGACAGCGCCGTGAGCGATCAGGAGTTCATCGGACACGTCCAGAAGATCGCTTTTGGCAGCGTTGGAATAGGTGATGAATCCCCGACCATAGACTGCTGACGAGCCGGGAATGGCCGTCAGGGCAGCTCCGATCAGACCGCCCGTGCAGCTCTCGGCGGTGGTCAGCCACAGGCCGGAGCGCTCGGCGGCGGTGATGACACGACGAGAGGTCGCTTCGATATCTTCGGGGAACATGGCAGCTTCGCCTCGCACCAGCATGAGTCGGTCGGCAGCCTGCGCTGACAACGGGGACAGGGCCATACCAGATGAGCGATACGACCACAGTCCCTCACGGGGTGAAGCCCTCGCCGACCGCGCTTTTGTTCGCGTTGGCCATCTTCATCTCGGCGGCGCTGGTGTTTTCGGTGCAGCCCATCATGGGACGGTTGTTGCTGCCGATGCTGGGGGGCTCTCCGTCGGTCTGGAACACCTCGATGGTCTTCTTCCAGGCGGCTCTGCTGGTCGGCTACGGCTATGCCCACCTGCTGCAACGCGTTCGATCGCTGAAGGCGCAGGCTGGCATCCACCTGGGCCTTCTAGGGCTTGCACTGCTCGCCTTCTGGCCGCTGGGCCTGAGCGAACTCATCGGTGATCCTGACACTCACCGGCCGATTCCCTGGCTGTTGGCGGCCCTGGCGTTGTCTGTGGGGGCACCGTTCGCCATCCTGTCGGCAACCGCGCCCTTGTTGCAGGCATGGTTTGCGAGAATCCGCCAGGGGACGCCCGAGGGCCAGAACCCCTATGTCCTTTATGCCGCGTCCAATGTCGGCAGCTTCGTTGCCCTGATTGCCTATCCAGCGATCATCGAACCGATGGCCGGTCTCTCGCTCCAGACATTGGGGTGGTCGATGGGCTACGGCCTCTTCATCCTCCTGATCGTCGCGCTGGCGGCCGTTGTCTGGCGTGGCGATCGTGGGCTGCTCGAAGCCCCAGCACTGACGGCTTCGCAACCCACCGGCTGGCGTCTTCGACTGACCTGGGTCGGCATGGCGGCGGTGCCGGCCAGCCTGATGCTGGGCGTTACGACCTACCTGTCCGTCGATGTAGCCTCTGCGCCGTTCCTTTGGGTGATCCCGTTGGCGCTCTATCTGCTGACCTTCGTGATTGCATTCTCGCGCAAGCCGGCGATACCGCTGACGGTGACGCTGGTGGCCCAGGCCGCGGCAGCGGCGGTCTGCACCGCCTTGATGCAGCTGACGAACGGCGAATGGGTCATGTTGTTCGTACTCCATCTGGGAACATTCTTTTTTACGGCCCTGATGTGTCACCAGCGGCTGGCCGAGCTGAAACCGCTGCCGGACCGGCTGACCGAGTTTTTCCTGTGGCTGTCCCTCGGCGGGGTCGTCGGCGGGGCTTTCACGGCGCTGATCGCTCCGGGGATCTTCCAGACTGTGATCGAGTATCCGCTGGTGCTTTGTCTGGCGGCCCTGGCGCGTCCCTGGCAGCGCGGACGCCTCAGCCGCGATGAGATGTTGTGGGCGGCGGCCGTGATTCCGCTATGTCTGATGCCGCCGTTGCTCTTCTGGTGGCTGGGAGCCGATGGACGGCCGCACCACATGGGTCTGACGTGGGATGTGGCGCGCAAGGTCGTTTATTTCCCACTGGCGGCGGCGGCGATCTGCGCCTTCATGGTGCGGGACAGAGCACGTCTGTTTTTCGTCGCGCTCAGCCTCGTGGCCCTGTCGGCCGCGCAGGTCGGGGTGCGCTATGACTGGACCGAGAGCGCGCGCAGCTTTTTTGGTGTCATCCGGCGCGCCGACGTTAACTTCAACCAGATCGGCGATGTCCGCATCCTGATGCACGGCACGACCCTGCATGGGGCCCAGGCCCAGGCCCCGCAATGGCGGTGTCGGCCGGGCCTGTACTACGCGCCGACGACCCCGATCGGTGAGGCAGTGATCGTCACCCAGAACAGGACGGCCAATGCAGTCATGGGTGTAGTCGGGGAGGGGACGGGCTCAATGGCAGCGTACAAGCGTGCCGGCGACAATCTCACCTTCTTCGAGATCGACCCGGTGGTTGATCGCTGGGCGCGGGATCCGGAGCGTTTCAGCTATATTTCAGAGTGCGCCGACGGTCCCGTGCGAACCGTCTTAGGAGACGCCCGTCTGACCCTCAGGCACGAGCCGTCGGGAACCTATGATCTGCTGCTGGTGGATGCCTTCTCTTCTGACGCTGTACCGACCCATATGCTGACCGTCGAGGCGATCCGGGAGTTTCTGCGCGTCCTGAAGCCCGACGGACTTCTTGTGCTCCATCTGTCGAATCGAAATCTAGAAATCACCTCGCCGACCATCGCCGCCGCACGCGCCCTGGGTGTGCCCTACCTTCACAAGATTTACGGGGAGAATCCCCAGGCCCCCCAAATGACCGAATCCTCGACGGAGGTGGTGGTGCTGTCGCCGTCGGCTGCGGGCCTGGCCCCGTTCGCCATAGATCCGCGCTGGCGTGGGGATCTGGAAACGGAGACGGCTCCTTGGACCGATGATTATGTCAATCTTTTCGGAGCATTGGTGCGGGAAGCTCAGCTGGATTAACCGACTTTTCATCGACCCAATGCTCACCGCGCAGGGTCTGAAGTGGTCGAAAACGCGCCTTGTAGTCCATCTTGACGGAGCCCTCGACCCAATAGCCGAGGTAGATGTGGGCGAGCTGGACGACCGAGGCCTGCCGAAGGTGATCTAGGACGACATACTGTCCGAGGCTGCGGCGGCCTTCGTCGGGATCGAAGAAGCTGTAAACCAGTGACAGGCCATCCGAGAGCAGATCAGTCAGGGCTGCGGCGATCAGCTGGCCATCGGGGGTCCTGTATTCAATCAGGTGGGTTCGAACCGAGGTGTCCTCGACCATGGCGACATAGTCGAGCCAGCCCATTTCGGTCATGCCCCCGCCGGGGTGCCGCGCCAGCAGGTATCGTTGCAGGAGATCAAATTGATCGGTGGTCGCCTCGGGTTCGACGAGCGTACGCACAAGGTCGGCATTTCGGCGCAGGATCCGGCGCTGGGAGCGTCCCATGACGAAATTCGCGACGGGAATCCGAGCCGAGACACAGGCGCTGCACTGTTCGCAGGCCGGGCGGTAGGCGATGTTCTGACTGCGCCGGAAGCCGAACTGGGTCAGGGCGTCGTTAACCTGGGCACCGTCTGACATCGGCAGATGGGTAAAGACCTTACGTTCCTCGCGTCCGGGCAGGTACGGACACGGTGAGGACCCCGTCAGGAAGAAGCGGAGCTGACGTGTCGGAACATATTGGGTCAACACACCTCACAATTTGACTGTGCGGTTCGATCTTGGCGGCAAATCGTACCGACGGGCAAGCCCCGATCAGAGGCTGGTGTCCTGCGGCAGAACTGGTGCCTCGCGCAGCAGGACAATCGCGATGCGGCGATTGCCGGCCAGGGTCGGATCATCGGGATAGAGGGGGTCAGACCCTGCCTTACCCGACACCTGATAGATGCGATCAGGATCGACGCCCGCGCTTTCGAGGATCTGACGCGAGGCGTCCGCCCGGCCAGATGACAGGGCCCAGTCGCCCGGGGAAGACGCCCGCGAGCCAGTCGCTGACGTATGGCCTGAAATCGTGATGCGGTTTGGAAGCTGGTTGATGACGCGGGTAATCGCTCGTAGCAGCACCCGCGCGCGTTCATTGGGCCGCGCCGAATTCTGTTCGAACATGGAGCGTCCTTCTTGATCGACGAGCTGAATGCGCAGTCCCTCGGGCGTCTGGTCAATAATGAGCTGACGCGACAGTTCGGCCAACTCGGGCATATCCTGCATGGCCTGCCGCAGCGAGGCGGCAGCGGACGCGAAATCGGCGGCCTCGCGGCGCGCGATTTCTTCGCGCAGCTCTTCTTCGCTGGCAGCAGAGAGGTCCGATGAGCGACCGGCCTGTTCGGCTGCCTGTTCGGCGGCTTCCGGCGAAAGCTGATTGACGACGGCGCTGGAGCCGTCGCTCTTAACCCCGTCATCGCCCAGCGACGTCCCGCCGAGAATGCCGCCCGATCCCGAGGTGGTCGGTGCGACGCTGGCCGGGGCGAAATATTCAGCGATGCCGCGTTTCTGCTCCGGATCGGTCGTGTTGATGAGCCACATCAGAAGGAAGAAGGCCATCATGGCGGTCACGAAATCCGCATAGGCAACTTTCCAGGCGCCGCCGTGGTGGCCGTGGTCGCCGCCCTTCTTGACCTTCTTGATGAGGATGGGCCGATCGCTCATCGACATGGTGACTAAGCCTCAGAATTTCTGATCCCTTGATCGCCGCTCAAGGTTAAGAGGGCGTTTCGGTTGCTAAGCCGAACGACGCGCACTAGGTCGGATGGCGTGAACACGACGCCATCCCTGCAAACCGACGCGCGACCGCTGCGTCATGCCCTGGGTGGCTTTGCGACCGGTGTGTGCGTGGTGACGGCGATGGGGCCGCAAGGCCCAATGGGCATTACGGTCAACTCCTTTACCTCCGTATCGCTGGAGCCCCCGACTGTCCTGTGGAGCCTCGGCAAGCGGACGGATCGCTGGCAAACCTTTTCCGAGGCGAATCACTTTGCGGTGCACGTTCTGGATGCTTCTGGCGAAGACCTGTGCCGGCGCTTTGCGTTCGGAGATCCTGTGCTGGCGGTGGGAGAATATACGCCGGGGCGCGGAGGCGTGCCGTTGATCGAAGGCTGGGTATCCCGATTCGAATGCGGAGTGAGCCGCCGGGAAGATGCGGGCGATCACCAGTTGATCTTTGGCCGGGTTCTCGATTTCCAGACTCTGGAGGGACCCGGCCTCGTCCTGTTTCGTGGCCGATATGGCCCCTCACCGGAGTCCCGGTCATGAAGATCGGGTTCGCTGGACTGGGGGTAATGGGTGCTCCGATGGCGGGGCACCTGGTGCGCGCCGGTCATCAGGTGTCGGGATATAATCGTACCTCTGCCAAGGCATTGGCTTGGGCGGCTGCGACCGGAGGCACAGCGGTCGAGTCTCCCCAGAAGGCGGCGGAGGCGGTCGACCTCGTAATCTTGTGCGTCGGCAATGACGCAGATGTGCGTCAGGTGACGATAGCTGCACTCGAGACGGCACCGGAGGGCTGCGTGCTGGTGGACCACACCACGACCTCGGCCAGGGTTGCGCGGGAGATGGCGGATCTGGCGCGTGAATCGAACTGCGCCTTCGTCGACGCGCCAGTGTCTGGGGGGCAGGCCGGGGCCGAGAATGGCCAGCTCAGTGTGATGGCAGGCGGTGATCCTGCGGCACTGTCGCGCGCCATGCCGGCACTCCAGGCCTATGCGAAAGCGATTCAGCACATGGGGCCGGCTGGCTCGGGCCAACTAACCAAGATGGTCAATCAGATCTGCATCGCGGGCGTCGTTCAGGGGCTGGCCGAGGCGGTCCATTTCGCGGAGCGGGCCGGGCTGGACACCGATGCGGTCTTTGGCGCGATCTCCAAGGGCGCGGCGCAGTCCTGGCAGATGGACAATCGCTGGGCCACGATGGCGCGTGGTGAGTTCGATTTCGGATTCGCCGTGGACTGGATGCGCAAGGATCTGGGCCTGGTACTGGACGAGGCTCGCTCCAATGGAAGCCATCTGGCCGTGACGGCCCTGGTCGACCAGTTCTATTCCGAGGTCCAGGCCATGGGTGGCACGCGCTGGGACACCTCCAGCCTGGCGGCGCGGCTTCAGGATCGCGCGAAGCGATGAAGCGGCCTGGCCTGATCGGCGTGATAGGTGGCGTGGCGCTGGGGGCATTGACCTCGGCGGCGGTCGTGGGCTGTGCGCCGATCGTCGTGGCCGCCGTCTCACAGCCCATCCAGATGGCGGCTCCACAGGTTGCGCCTCTGCCGATCGCAGCCATTAACGATCACGGGCTGCCGCAGTTGACGGCGCAGTTGGAGGCGCTGGCCGGGGTAGGGCAGTTCAATGGGGCTGTCCTGGTCGCGCGCGGCGACCAGATCATTTTCAGGCAGGCCTATGGCGTGGCTGATGTCGAGACCGGCAGGCGACTCGCCGTCGATGATCGTTTCCGACTGGCCTCGGTCAGCAAGCAATTTACAGCCGCCGCCATTCTGAGGCTGCAGGACGAGGGACGTCTGTCGGTAGAAGATCCCGTCTGTCGATGGTTCTCGCCGTGCCCGGATGGCTGGGGACCGATACGGCTGAGCCATCTGCTCGCCCACACATCAGGCCTCCCTGACCTCATGGATCGGCCCGCTTGGGGTGACAGGCGCGTCACGCCGGCGACACTGGCGGAACTGACCCGTGAAACCGAGAGCTACGGTCCGCGGTTCGAGCCCGGATCGCGCGCCGACTACAACAATGCTGGCTACAACCTGCTGGCGGAGGTGGTCTCGCGTGCAAGTGGCCAGCCGTTCGAAGCCTACCTCCAGCAGACGTTCTTTGATCCGCTTGGCATGAACGACACGGGGTCTGATGCGGACGGGCAGGGGCATGGCGTGGTGCAGGGACACAACTCTGGAGGGGCCGGACTGGTGCCGGGGCCGGTCGCAAACGTCTCGATCATCGCCGGGGCCGGAGCCCTCTATTCGAACCTGGATGACCTTCTGACGTGGCAGCGGGCGCTACATCACGGACGTGTCCTGTCTGTGGCCGGCTATGACCAGATGATTGCTGATCATGGTCCAGCGGATCAGGGGCTGCCCGAAGGCGCGCGCCCCCGGGGCTGGGGCTATGGGCTGTTCACCAGCGATCTGGGTTCGGGCGCGGTGCCACCATTTCATGCCTGGCAGATCTATCATACCGGCAGTTGGGCGGGGTTTCGCAACCTGGTCAGCTATCTACCCGAAGGGGATGTCACGGTGATCGTGCTGACCAACAATTATCACCAGCGGGATATCGTCTTCCTGATTACCCAGCAGGCCATGGCCGAATCGATCGGCGCGCCGTTCCCCACTGGCCTGCAGCAGTGAGCGGTCCGGGCCGAATTCCTCGCAAGCGGGGCAAGACCGCGGGGGGCGGCACCACGATGGCGAAGGCCATGAGCGCGGATGAGTTGTGGGCGGTCTGGAGGTCTGTTCGCCAGGTGCTTCCGATGTGGCGGATGCCGTTCGACGCCATGTTCAGCCGAGCCGTCTGGACCCTGACGGGATCGGACTATGTCTGGGGCCTGCGGCATGATCCGTTGTCGCAGCGAATTTTCGATCTTATGCATCCCTTGTCGCCAAGCGATATGCGGCGTCTGATGATGATCGCCCGGCTCAATCAGCGACGCCACGAAGCGATTTCGCGCTGGACGGCGGTGGCATTTGTCACCTTGCCCCTGTCGCTTGGCCTGGCCATGGAACAGCTTCAGCCGGAGCTGTTCCGGCGCTTTGTCGAAGACTGGGATATCGCCACCTTCAACTCATTGCTCATCATTGGGTTGATCGTCGCCTACATTCTCTCCTGCGCTTGGCGCGCCCGTCAGATCGCATCGGTGGTTGAACTCGGTCTGATCGAGAACGCGGTGTCGTTTGAGACCGATCAGGAGGAGGATGAAGCGTCGCCCCTGGGAACGGAGCTCTAGGATGGTTTGTTTCAGATGGTCGGTTGGTTCGATCCTGGGTTTGATGGCCTGGATCATCCTGTGCGTCCCGGCGACGGCCCAGGAATGGCCCGTTCATGAAGGCGACCATGTCATCCGGGACTTTGCCTTTGAGGACGGGGCGCGGCTTGACGAGTTGCGGATGCACTATCGGACCTTGGGTGAGCCCCAGCGCGATGCCGCTGGGCGCGTGACCAACGCCGTGATGGTGCTGCATGGCACCGGTGGGACGGGCGCACAGTTCCTGCGTCCGCAGTTTGCCGACGAACTGTTCGGACCCGGCGAGCCTCTGGATATCACACGCTATTTTGTGATCCTGCCGGACAATATCGGCCATGGCGGCTCATCCAAGCCGTCGGACGGCTTGCGCGCCGCGTTTCCTGAATACACCTACGACGACATGGTGGAGGCCCAGCGTCGTCTGCTGGTCGATGGGCTGGGGGTGACGCACCTGCGCCTGCTCATGGGGACCTCCATGGGATGTATGCACGCCTTTGTGTGGGGTGAGACGCACCCGGATTTCGCCGATGCCCTGATGCCGCTTGCGTGCCAGCCGACCGAGATTGCGGGGCGTAATCGCCTATGGCGGGCGATGCTGATGGACGCGATCCGGTCTGACCCTGACTGGATGGCGGGTGCGTACGAGCGTCAGCCGGTCGACGGGCTGCGTACGGCCGCAGATCTCCTGATGCTGGTCGGTGCAGCGCCGATGGCGATGCAGGTCGACTTGCCCGATCATGCGCGAACTGATGCCTGGTTGGCTGAACAGCTTCCCGGTCGGATCGCGGGCCTGGATGCCAACGACCTCTGGTATCAGGTGAATTCCTCGCGCGACTATGATCCGTCCGCCAATCTCGAAGCGATCACGGTACCGGTGACCTGGATCAACTCAGCAGACGACTTCATCAATCCGCCCGAACTGGGGTTGGCCGAACAGTATGCGCCGCGCATCGCCCAGGGGCGTTATGTCTTGATTCCGGCCAGCGCCGAGACACGGGGACACGGCACCCACACCTGGGCACGCTTCTGGAAGGGCGAGTTGGTCGCGCTGCTGGCGCGATCCGAACCCTAGGCAGGCTGGCCCTGGGTGTTGACCATCCAGGGGATACCGAAGCGATCGATCAGAGAACCGAATCCGGGCGACCAGAAGGTGGCCTGGAAGGGCATGATCACGGTGCCGCCTTCGGACAGGGCCTCGAACCAGCCGCGGGCTTGCTCGACGTCATCCGAATGCAGGGCCACGTCAAAGCCGTTTTTGGGCTTGTCGATATTGGGAGCCCAGTCCTTGTCCATGTCGGCCCCCATGATCGCCTGGTCTCCGATCTGGAGCCAGGCGTGCATAAGCCAGTCTTTGTACTGCGGCCCGACCGGCATATCGGATGGTCCCTCGCCATAGGGGAAGGCGGCGGTGATCTCGCCGCCAAGCGCGCGGGCATAGAATTCGAACGCTTCGCGGCACTGGCCGTTGAAGCTGAGGCTGGGGACAATCAGCATGGCAGACTCCTGTGAGGTCAGATGGTTCGGACCAACTGGTTCAGCTGGTCCGCAACCTGGCCCCAGCCTTCGTGGAAACCCATGGCGAGATGCTGGTCCATCGCGGCCTGGTTCCAATGACTGGCGCTGGCGCGAAGCCGGGTCTGGCCGTCCCCGTCCGGCTCCAACTCAACGCGGGCGACCATGAAGGGCTGTCCGGCGGGTTTCCAGCCGGGCGCGAAGGCGTCGGTGCTGACCAGCAGACGATTTGGGATCACTTCGAGATAGACGCCGGTATTGGGAAACTGCTCACCATCCGGCCCATGCATCACAAAGCTCATGCGACCGCCGGGGCGGGGCTCGATCACGGCGTTCGAGATGCGCCAGGGCCTTGGTGCGAACCACTGGCTGAGGAGATCGGGATCCGTGTAGCAGCGAAAGACCGTGTCGGGGGTCGCGTCGATGATCCGCTCCAGCACCAGATCAAAATCATGGGCCACGCCGTCGGTGTCGCAGGGATTGTCCTGGCGGATATCGGTCACGGCAGATGCTCCTGATCGGGCCTAGTCGTTCAATAGCTCTGCGACGCGCGCAGCGAAATAGGTCAACACCCCTGCACAGCCTGCGCGCTTGAAGGCGGTCAGGGTTTCGAGGGCGGCCCGGTCCTCATCGAGCCAGCCATTGGCGGCGGCCGCCTTCATCATCGCGTACTCGCCGGACACCTGGTAGGCGAAGGTTGGCACCTCAAAGGCCGAGCTGACGCGCTGGATGATGTCGAGGTAGGGCAGACCGGGCTTGACCATGATCATGTCGGCTCCCTCGGCCAGATCCATGGCAACCTCCTTGAGGGCCTCGTCGCTGTTGGCCGAGTTCATCTGATAGGTCTTCTTGTCGCCGGTCAGGGCGTGGGCCGAGCCGACCGCATCGCGGTAGGGGCCATAGAAGGCCGATGCGTATTTGGCCGCATAGGACAGGATCAGGGTATCCTGGAATCCGTTGGCCTCGAGGGCCTCGCGGATGGCCTGGACACGACCGTCCATCATGTCGGACGGGGCGACCGCATCGGCACCGGCGTGGGCGTGGATGAAGGCCTGTTCGGCCAGGCGCTCCAGGCTGGCGTCATTGAGGATGATACCGCCTTCCAAGATACCGTCGTGGCCGTGGTCGGTATAGCAGTCCAGCGCCACGTCGGTGATGACGCCGATCTCGGGGGCGGCGTCCTTGATGGCCTGGATGGTCTGCGGAACCAGGCCGTCAGGATCGGTGGCACCAGACCCCACGGCATCCTTGATCGCAGGATTGACGTTGGGGAACAGAGCGACAGCGGGAATGCCGAGATCGCGAGCGCGCACCGCAGCCCGGGCCGCCTCTGCGGGCGAAAGCCGATCAACGCCGGGCATCGACGGTACGGCGATCCGAGCGTCGGGTCCGTCGTGGATGATGAGCGGCCAGACCAGGTCTGCAGGCGTCAGCACCGTCTCGGCGACGAGACGACGGAGCCAGGGGCTGCGGCGCAGGCGTCGCGGGCGGGCCAGGGGGAAAGGGGCGGGGAGGTGGCTCATGGGCGCTCTGCTTTCATACGAATTCCACGACCGGCCGAAAGTCTCAGGGCGCCGGCGACGGAGGCAACGATCATCCAGAGCGCCGTCGCTATCCAGGCGCAACTGGCGATGATGAGGCTGACGAAGGCGGCGACCGGCAAGTCGACGTCGAGGTTGCGGGTTACAGCCTCTGTGGGGTCGGTCGGCAAGTCCGACAGAAAGGCCCCGGCCAGCTCCCAGACGATCATGCCCATCCCGAACATGACCGCCAGAGCAGCCACAATGGACAGGCCAAAGCCGACCCAAAAAACGCGAATCTGAAACCGGTAGTGGGAGGCGAGAACCGGCTCGGCCGCTGGGCGACGGACATAGGCGATAGCCACGCCGATCAGCGCCGTGAGACCGAACACAAAGGGTGCCACGAAGTGCATGGCATATACGACGAAGGCCAGGGTGCGATCATCACTTTGCGCCCGCGCGGTCGCTCCACTAGAACCCGTGTCCGACATCAAGCGGCTCCGCTGTCGGCCTCCGTGAGACCCCGATCGCGCGGGCTTAGCCGAAAGCGCCGCCATGGCAAACCGCCCGCTGGGCAGACGAGGACTTATGGATTTCGCCCTGACCGAAGACCAACGCGCCATCCAGGACGCTGCGCGCCAGTTCGCCGAGGCGGAGCTGGCACCGCACTCTGCCGAATGGGACGAGACCAAACACTTCCCAGTCGAGGTCATGCGCATGGCCGCCGAAATGGGCTTCTGTGGAATATATACCGGCGAAGCGCATGGCGGCATGGCGCTCGGTCGCGTCGAGGCGGCGGTGATCTTTGAAGAGCTGAGCCGAGGCGATGTGTCGACCGCCGCCTTCATCTCGATCCACAATATGGCGACCTGGATGATCGACCGCTTTGGCTCCGATGAGCTGAGGGCGCGTTTCGTGCCGTCGCTGGTGACCATGGAGCAGATCGCCAGCTACTGCCTGACCGAGCCAGGCTCGGGCTCGGACGCGGCGGCGCTGAGGACCACGGCGCGCCTGGACGGCGATCACTATGTGCTGAACGGTTCCAAGGCCTTCATCTCGGGCGCTGGAGTCTCGGACGTCTATGTGGTCATGGTCCGCACTGGCGAGGACGGCCCCAAGGGCATTTCGTGCCTGGTCATCGAGAAGGATACGCCGGGGCTCAGCTTCGGGGCCAACGAGAAGAAGATGGGCTGGTCCAGCCAGCCGACGGCGGTGGTGTCGTTCGATGATTGCCGCGTACCTGTCGCCAATCGGGTCGGTGGTGAGGGCGAAGGCTTCCGCTATGCGATGGCGGGACTCGACGGCGGCCGGCTGAATATCGCGGCCTGCTCGCTGGGTGGTGCACGCCTGGCGCTGGAGACAGCTCAGGATTACGTCAAAACGCGCAAGCAGTTCGGCAGGCCCGTCGGCGACTTCCAGAACACCCAGTTCAAGCTGGCCGATATGGCGACGCAGTTGGAGGCGTGCCGCCTCACGGTGCTGCGTGGGGCTTGGGCGATCGATACCAACCACCCCGAAAAGACGAAGTGGTGCGCCATGGCCAAGCGCATGACGACCGATGCCTGTTTCCAGATTGCGGACGATGCCCTGCAGTTGCACGGCGGCTATGGGTATCTGAAGGATTATCCGTTGGAACGTATCGTGCGTGATCTCAGGGTCCACCGCATTCTAGAAGGCACCAATGAAATCATGCGTGTCATCACCGCCAGGGAGATGGGGCGGCAGTAGGCGAACGCGATTCATGGATGCGTGTTAACTTGACCATGCCGCTCCTTGGCAGTCAGCGTCTGGTCGATGAGATCAGGGAGCTTGAAGTGAACGACTTGAACCGACCGGATGCCCCCCATGCGTTGGCCCGGTGGTCGGGCCTGATCTACGCCGTGGTGGTGGTCACCGGCATCTTCAGCCTTTCGTTTGCGCCGGACCGGGTCTTCGCCGGGGAGAACGACGCCGAAATCGTGCACAGCCTCGTCGCGAACGCGGACTTGCTGAAGCTGTCGATCGCCCTGGAGGTCGTTTGCTATGTGGCGTTCCTGATCCTGCCGCTGACACTCTACGCGCTGCTCGCGCCCGCAGGCCGGATTTCGGCGATGATGATGGTCGCCCTGGCTTGCATGAGCGTGCCGCTGGGCTTTGCTGGCCTCGTGCACCTTCTTGATATTGTGCGCTGGCTTGATGGCGGCGCGGCTCAGATGGATCAGGCAGCCATCATGAGCGCCCTGAACAGCTATTGGAGCGGGATGCGGCTGCTAGCCATTCCGTGGGGGCTATGGCTCATTCCATTCGGATGGTTGGTGATCCGATCGCGCTACACGCCGAGCGTCCTGGGGGGGCTGCTCATCTTGGGGGGCGTCGGCTATGTCGCGAATTTCCTGGGAGGACTGCTGGTTCCCAATTACGCGGACCTGGGCATTGCCTCGATCCTCAAGGCCCCACGCCTATCCGAGATCCTGATCTGCCTCTGGTTGCTGATCATGGGCGCACGAGGACTGTCGCGTTCGCGGCAGTTGCCCGCTGCCATCATCGCCGACGCCTCTGATCGTGGCGGCTCCGACGAGACGCGCTAGCCGCATCGACAGGCCATGCTGCTGCAAGGAATGGCACCGAGGACCTGACTGGCAGTTGGTGCCAATCGGCGCCAGACATCTGGTGGACGTGTGCGGGCTGCGCGACTAAGCCCATCCGCAATGACCGAATCTGAAGTTCTCACTAGCGTCCAGAACGGCGTGGGCCGCATTACCCTGAATCGGCCCAAGGCGCTGAATGCGCTGAACCGCGTCATGTGCGAAATCATGACTGCGGCCCTGTTGACCTGGCGTGACAATTCCTCCGTTCGGTCGGTTCTGATCGACCATGCCGGCGAGCGTGGATTCTGCGCCGGCGGGGATATCCGCATGATCGCCGAGAGCGGGGCGGGCAATGCGGTCGAGGCCAAGGCCTTCTTCTTGACCGAGTATCGGCTGAACCACCTGATGGTGGTATATCCCAAGCCGATCGTGGCGGTGATGGATGGTATCGTCATGGGCGGCGGGGTCGGGATTTCTGACCCCGCGCCGTTTCGCATTGTGACCGAACGCACGCTCTACGCCATGCCTGAGACGGGCATCGGCCTGTTCCCCGATGTCGGTGGCGGCTGGTTCCTGCCGCGAATGCCAGGCGAGACGGGCATCTGGCTGGCCCTGACGGGCGCTCGGATCAAGGCACCGGATTGTCTGCCGCTGGAGGTCGGGACGCACTTCATTCCGGCAGAACAGATCGAGGCCTTCAAGGTGGCGCTGATCCAGAGCGATGAAACGCCCGGCGCCGTTGTGGCCCGGTTCGCTGCGGATCCCGGCACGTCTCCGCTGGACCCGTACCGCGCGGTCATAGACCGCTGCTTCGCCTTCGATACAGTGGAGGCGATCTTCGCCGCGCTGGAAAACGAGAGGACCGATTGGGCGCAAGGCCAGCTCAAGATGCTGCGCACCAAATCGCCGCAGTCGCTGAAGGTGTCTCTGCGCCAGATGCGGGCGGGAGCCAGAATGACGACATTCGCCGAGGTCATGGCGATGGAATTTGCCCTGGGTGGCCGCATCGTTCAGACCCACGACTTTCAGGAGGGCGTCCGCTCAGTCATCGTCGACAAGGACAATGACCCGCACTGGGATCCGGCCACCCTCGCGGGTGTTACCGAGGCAATGCTGGATGCCTTCTTCGCACCGTTGCCGGCGGATGAGGCCTGGACACCCTTGGCGTAAATCCGCACCGCGGCGCAGGCATTGACCTGGCCGGTCAAGCTCAGCACAGAGGGCGAAGAGGGGCGCGTGATCCCTATGAGCGGCAAGGTATGCGATGCTGAAAGTCGGTCGAAACTGTTCGTTCGTCGAACACGCTGACCGGGTCGCTGTCCTGGTCGAGAATGACCTCTATTTTTCGGTGGTCGAAGAAGTGCTGGAGCGAGCCGAACGCTCGGTTCTGCTGATCGGCTGGCAATTCGACCCCAGGACGCAGCTCGATCCGATCAATCCGCCGCACGGTCCTGACGGTCAGATCGGTTATCAGATGCGTCGCCTGGTCCGAACCAAGCCAGATCTCAAGATTCGGATCCTGGTCTGGAATTCGCCACTGCCGATCGCGGCGTCGCAGGGGATGTTCCCGCAGCGCGCCATTCAGTGGTTCGACACAAATCCGGTGGATCTCAGGCTGGTCAAACCACTGTCGGTGGGCGCGTCGCATCATCAGAAGATCCTTGTGATCGACGACAAGCTGGCCTTCTGCTCCGGCGGCGATATCTCGGTGGATCGCTGGGACACCAGCCTGCATCTGGATGAGGAAGAGCACCGGGTCTTGCCTTCGGGCGAAGAGCGCAAACCGCGCCACGAGGTGGTGATGATGCTGGATGGTGCTGCCGCCCGGGGGCTGGCCCAGATGGCGCGCGACAGCTGGCATTGGGTGACCGACAAGGTCGCAGACATGGCTGAGGTTGGCTACGATCCCTGGCCGGCACGGATCGCGCCGACCCTGACTGACGCCCGAGTGGGTGTCAGCCGGACGGTGTCAGGGGCCTCGCATACGGTCAGGACGCGGGACTGCGAAACGCTGTTCCTGGACATGGTCGCCGGGGCCCGCAACCTGATCTTTCTGGAGAACCAGTATTTCACCTCGCCAGTGATTGCGGCGGCCATCGCTGTGCGCCTGGGCGAGGCCGACGGGCCGGAGGTTGTGCTGGTGTCGACGGGCGAAAGCCCCAGCTGGTTCGATTCCGCGACGATGGACGGGGCCCGGGCCGAGGTTCTGTGCGTGCTCAAGGCCGCAGACGTCTATGGCAGGATGACCGCCTGGTATCCGAAGACGCGCGGCGGCGAGAACATCATCGTGCATTCCAAGGTGACGATCATCGATGATCGGATGCTCAGGGTCGGGTCAAGCAACCTGAATAATCGCTCCAGCGGCTACGATACTGAGTGCGACGTTACGGTGGAGCGAGACGCGCCGGATTCCGATATCCGGGGCGTTCGCCAGCATCTGATTGCGCACTTTCTGGGCGTGTCCGACGAGGCCTTTGCAGAGGCCGAGACCAGGGCGGGATCGGTGCGAGGTGCGATTGAGGCGCTGAATGACACCGGCCGAATGGCGCCCATCAGTTCGGAGCGACCCGGCTGGCTCGGGCGGCTGACGGCGCGGTATCAGATCGGCGACCCCTCGGACCCTGACAACGCCTGGCGGCCTTGGAAGCGGCGAGCCTTGTCCCAGCGCCTGACGGACGCGGTGCGGCAGGTGGCGGCGCGAGCACCCGACGACTACCGGGATCCACAGGACAGCTGACCAGGCCGGGGGAGGAACCGGTCGGATTGCATGGCGGGGCGTTCCTAGGCCTAATGACCGACAGGATCTGGGAGGACGCTGACATGAAACGCCTGATCGCCGCTGCTGCGCTTGTCCTGGCGGGATGCGCTACTACAGCAGACCGCGCCGCCGAGGTCGCCGCGCTCAGCACGGCAGGGGTGGCGTCGGCGGCAGAGGCCGCTGTCCATCCTGCGGTCACCGCGGCCCAGGCCGCAAGCGACCGCGCGGCGGCGCGCGAGGCCGCCGGTCCCGCCCGGTGGCAGGCGGCCATTGGCGATCCGCGGCGGCCCGAGGGCGAGGTGGCGCGAGATCCGCTTCGACATCCTTTCGAGATGTTGGAGTTCATCGAGCTTAGGCCTGGTCAGCGCATCGCGGATATACGTCCCGAGGAAGGCTATTTCACCCGGCTGTTCGCGCCGGTGGTTGGGGAGACGGGGCAGGTTTATGCCTTTGTGCCGACCCTGACGGCGGGGCGCGAACAGGCGTTCGCCGAAGGACTTCAGGCCGAGTACGGCAATGTCACGCCGGTCATCGGCCTTCTGGACGAGATGCGCTTCGACGCCCCGCTCGACGTCGTCTTCATGGGCCAGGAGTATCACGACTTTCACATCGAGCGGTTCGACGTGGATGTGGCGGAAATGAACCGGCGCGTGTTCGCGGCGCTGCGGCCCGGCGGGATCTATGTGATCCTGGATCATTCGGGACGAACCGGCACCGGCAATACCGAGGTCCAGACCCTGCACCGGATCGAAGGTGCCTTCCTGCGCCGCGAGGTCGAGGCGGCGGGCTTCATCTATGAAGGCCAGACGCGCGTCGTCGCCAACCCGGATGATCCGATGGACATCAGCGTCTTTGACGAAAGCATTCGCGGGCGCTCGGATCAGTTCGTCTATCGTTTCCGGCGGCCTGAGACGGCGATCGACCTCGCTTTGACTGATGACCGTCGACCGGATGCAGACCGCGAGAGGGACTGGAGGCGGCGCAGCGTCGACCTGCTCACCCTGGCTCAGGTCGAGTCGGGGGACCGTGTCGCGGACCTGATCATCGGCGGCGGCTATTTCACCCGGATCTTCGCGGCCTTGGTTGGATCCGAGGGCCACGTCACCGCCTGGCAGCCGGCGGAGTTCATTGGCTTCAACGCCGAGTACGGCCAGAACCTGACCACCCTTGATGAGGCCTATGACAATGTCAGCGGCGTCAACGCCGCCTTCGCCGATCTGGCGTTCGCACCAAACAGTCTGGATGTCGCCTTCACCGCCCAGAACTATCACGACTTCCACCTGGAGCCCTTCCCTGAGGACACGGCGGCCGGGGTCAATGCGGCGGTGTTCGCGGGCCTGCGGCCGTGCGGGCGCTATGTGGTGATCGACCACGACGCGGCGGCCGATACGGGCTTTTCGGCCGCCCACACCCTGCACCGGATTGATCGCGCCGCCGCCCAGGCCGAGATCGAACAGGCGGGATTCCGTCTGATCGGGAGCAGCAATGTCCTGGCCAACCCCGACGATCCGCTGACGGCCGATGTGTTCGACGCGTCGATCCGGGGCCGCACGAGCCAGTTCGCCCTGGTGTTCCAGAAACCGGGGGACGCCTGCCCGGCGGGGTGACGGTGGCCCGGTGTGAGTGCTAAGCCCGCGCCACACGACGCGGGAGTGAATCGCATGACCAAGATCGCCTTTATCGGCCTGGGCAACATGGGCGGGGGCATGGCGGCCAATCAGGCCAAGGCCGGCCACGAGGTTCGCGCCTTCGATCTGAGCCAGGCAGCGCTGGATCGGGCCAAGGAGAACGGGTGTATCCCAGTCGGGTCGGTGGCCGAGGCGGTCGAGGGTGCCGAGGTGGTCATCACCATGCTGCCGGCAGGCCCCCATGTGCTGAAGGTCTATTCCGAACAGGTGCTGAGCCAGGCACCGCAATCGGCTCTGATGCTGGACTGTTCAACCATCGATGTGGATACGGCGCGCAAGGTCGCCAGTCTGGCCAAGGACGCCGGCTATGCCTTCGCCGACGCGCCGGTGTCGGGCGGCACGATGGCGGCCGACGCCGGGACCCTGGCCTTCATGGTCGGCTGCGACGAGCCGGATTTCGATCGCATCGAAGCGGCGCTGGAGCCGATGAGCCGCGCCACCTTCCGCGCCGGCGACCACGGGGCGGGGCAGGCGGCAAAGATCTGCAACAACATGATCCTGGGCATCACCATGCTGGGCACCTGCGAGGCCATTGGCCTGGCGGAAAAGCTGGGGCTGGATCCAGTCAAGATGTTCGACATCGTGGCCAAGTCGTCGGGCCAGAGCTGGTCGGTGACGACCTATTATCCGTGGCCCGGCCCGGTGCCGACCGCGCCGTCAAACCGGAACTATGACGGCGGCTTCGCCACGGCGATGATGCTGAAAGACCTCAAGCTGGCCCAGGATGCGGCGGCCAAATCCGGGGCCTCGACGCCGCTGGGCGCCCAGACCGAGGCTCTGTTCCAGCTGTTCGAGCGCCAGGGCTACGGCGGGCGCGACTTCTCGGCCATCCTGCAGATGTTGCGCGGCAAGCTGGACGAGCTGCCCAAATGAGCGAACCCGACGACGCCTTTGAGGCCGAGGTCGCCGGCTATCGACAGCCAATGGTCACATCGATCGGCATCGTCATGGGTTTTCTTCTGGCCTTCATGGCCAACTGGGCCGTCACCGACACCGAGGAGCGAGCGCTGCAGGACCCCGTGGACTGGCTGGTGGCCGGCACCCTCATGGTCAGCATCACACTGATGGTGGTGGTTCTGGTCCGGCTTCTGGACAACCGGATCCGAGCCGAGGGGGCGGGGCGGCGCTATCAGCTGACGTTCAGGCTTTATATCGCGGCGATTTCGGCCGGACTTTTGGGACTGGCGGCTGCGTTGGTGATCTAGGCCGGCTGCTGCTGGGTGGCGCAGTGGATTCCGCCGCCCGAGGCACCGATGGCGTCGACGTTCAACTGAACGATCCGGCGGCCCGGATAGAGCTCGGCGAGCACGCCGCGCGCGTTGTCGTCGGCCCGACGGTCGCCGAAGTCGGCCAGGATCACCGCGCCGTTGCAGACGTAGTAGTTGACGTAGCTGGCGACGAAGTCGTCGCCGCGGCCCCGGATGTCGACCGCTTCCGGCAGGCGAGAGATCTGAAGCGGACGCCCTGCCGCATCGGTGGAGCGTTGCAGGATCGCCAGGGTTTCGTGGGCGGCGATCGACCAGGGATCGTCCGGGTTCACCAACTCATCCATCTGAACCAGCACATGGCCGGGGCCGACGAAGCGGGCCAGGGCGTCGATGTGATAGTCGGTGATGTCGGCCCCGATGATGCCGGGTGCCCAGATCATGGTCTGACCGCCCAGCGCCTGCATCAGGCGTTCGCCGATTTCCGCTTCGCTGAGGCCCGGATTGCGGTTGTCGTTCACCCAGCAGCTGGCATGGGCCAGAAGCGTGCCATGGCCGTCATGCTCGACGCCGCCCTGTTCGCCGATTAGCCCGGTCGGCAGAAGCTCCAGCCCCAATCGTTCGGCCACGCGCGGCGCGACCCGGGCGTCGTTGGCGTGAGGCTGTTTGTCGCCCCAGCCGTTGAACTCAAGATGCGCGACCGCCAGGCCGCCGTCGGACCCGCGTACAAAGGTCGGGCCGCTGTCGCGGCACCACAGGTCGTCGGTGGGGATGTCCCAGTGCTCGACCTGGGCCGAGAGGCGGTTGGGCTCAAAGCCACGCGCGCCGGGTGCCGCCATCAGGGCGACGGGCTCGAATTCGGAAATGGCGTTGGCCAGGCGGACAATGGCGTCCTGCACCGCCACCAGATCACGCGCGCCATAGACATCGACGCGCACCGGCCACTGCATCAGGGTGCGGACGTGCGGATCGCTTTCCATCGGCATCTCGTGGCGGGGTGTTGCAGCGGGCGCCTGGGGCGAACATCCCATCAAGCCGACGCTTGCGGCACCAAATCCTGTCTTGAGCAAGCTGCGTCGGTTCATGACGCGATAATTGGCACATCCAGCAGCCATTACAATCGCGGTTGAGTGGATGTGGAATTTCTGAGAATCGCTATCAATTAGGGTATTTAGGCCGATTTCCATGCGCGAAATATGGACATTGACGCCGCACGGGCGCATCTAGCCGCCAGTTCTTGAACCGCCGAGTCATACGGACTTGTTCGACTACCGATCCGCATTCGACACCGCCATCGAGCAGGTGAAGGGAGAGGGGCGCTACCGCGTCTTCGCCGATCTCAAGCGCCGCCGAGGCGAGTTCCCGCGCGCGGTGCGGCGGCGGGAAGATGGGTCCGAGCAGGACGTCGTGGTCTGGTGCTCGAACGACTACCTGGGCATGGGGCAGCATCCGGTTGTACTGGACGCCATGAAGGCGGCGGTCGATGAGGCCGGCGCCGGCGCCGGCGGCACCCGCAATATCTCGGGCACCACCCGCTATCACGTCGATCTGGAACGCGAGCTGGCCGACTGGCACAGCAAGGAAGCGGCGCTTCTGTTCACTTCGGGCTATGTGGGCAATGAGGCAACCCTGTCCACGCTCCAAAAGATTCTGCCCGGATTGATCGTCTTTTCGGATGCGCTGAACCACGCCTCGATGATCGCCGGCATCCGTCAGGGCGGCGGTGAGCGCCATGTCTTCCGGCACAATGATCTCGATCATCTGGAAAACCTGCTGGCGGCGGCTCCGGTCGATGCGCCCAAGCTGATCGCCTTCGAGAGCGTCTATTCCATGGACGGCGACATCGCCGACCTGAAGGGCACCATCGCCCTGGCCCAGAAGTATGGGGCCATGACCTATCTGGACGAGGTCCATGCCGTGGGCCTGTACGGCCAGACTGGTGCCGGCATCGCCGAGCGCGATGGCGTGCTGGACCAGATCGACATTATCGAATGCACCCTGGGCAAGGCCATTGGCGTCATGGGTGGCTATATCGCGGCTGACGCGGCGGTGTGCGACGCCATCCGCTCGTGGGCTTCGGGTTTTATCTTCACGACCAGCCTGCCACCGGCCCTGACGGCGGGAGCCCTGGCCTCGGTGCGGCACCTGAAGGCCCATCCCGAACTGCGTGATCAGCACCAGGAACGCGCCGCCTCGCTCAAGCGCCGCTTCGCCGCCGTCGGCATCCGGGTGATGGAAGACACCGTCAGCCACATCGTGCCGGTGTTCGTGGGCGATCCGGTCCACTGCAAGATGGTCTCGGATATGCTGCTGGAAGAGTTCGGCATCTACGTCCAGCCGATCAACTATCCGACCGTGCCGCGCGGCACCGAACGCTTGCGGTTTACCCCGTCGCCGGACCATTCGGACGCCATGATGGACGCCCTGGTCGAGGCCATGGACAAGCTCTGGACCCGCTGTAACGTCACGCGGATGCCGGCGGTGGCGTGAGCCGCTTGCGGCACCCCACGAGGCGTGACACGGTCAAGGTGCCATTGGGGAGGTTTCGGCCATGCGCGGCGCGATTGTGCTGATAGCGGTATCGGCTCTGCTGTCTGCCTGCGGCGGCGCTGGAGATGCCTCCGGCGGTCGCGCGGCGCAGGGGGTGGTGCTGCCGCTTGGCGTCTATGAGTGCGACGCACCGATCATGATTGGCGGCATGGTCTCGGCCAATCCTCAGACCGGTCCGATGTTCGGCGTCACCGGCCCGGGGCGGTATCGCGATTTCGACGGCGGCGAAGGCCGGTTCGAACTGGCCGACCACGTCCTGTCCATGACCTCCGGCCCGCTGGAAGGCACGCGCTATCGCCAGGACCCTGAAATGGAGACCTACTTCCAGCTGTTGGACGAGAACGGCGAGGTGGGTGACATTCGCTGCCTGCTGAACACCAGCAAGGATATCAACGCACCGTGGTAGGGTGGTGTCGGCCCATGAGCCGCCAGCCTGGTCTGATTGGCGGACGGCTTATCGTTCGGCCGCGTTCCTGGCGAACATGACATAAGCTTTAGTTTACGGGCTCGCTGCCGCGCATCATGGTCAGCGACAACTAGAAGCGGGAGCTTAAGCCAAATGACCGAAAACGCGTCACCGGGCTGGCGTCTGCCGACGGGCTTGGCCATTTCGCTGCTTTGGGCCTCCCTGATGGGGCTCTACATCTACAATGACTATTTCAGCCTCTACTTGCCGGGTACCCTCGAGCAGATGGCTGAGCACAGGCTGGCCTTTGGACCGGCGACGCCGCTCGCTCTATTGGCGGTTGCGATCCTCTTGGCGGTGCCCGCGCTGATGGTCTTTCTTTCGGCAGCTTTGCCGCGCGCGATCAGCCGTGGGTTGAATATCATTCTCGGTGTTGCCTACACAGTCGTCGAGGCGCTGACTTTTGTAGGATCGCCGCTGTTCTACAAGGTTGTCGTCGCTCTCGAAATCGTGGTTACCCTGGGCATTGTCGTCTATGCGCTTCGCTGGCGGCGCGACTGATCTGATCCTACAACATATTGTAACCGTCCCCCCTCAGGGCCTAGATATGCGCCCTTGATCCGTTTCTTGGGGGATTTCCGTGACCGCCTTCACTCACGCCGACTACTTCTCGCGCCCGCTGGCCGAGGCCGATCCCGACATTTTCGGCGGAATCCAGGGCGAACTGGGGCGTCAGAAGGAGCAGATCGAGCTGATCGCTTCGGAAAATATCGTCTCCAAGGCGGTGCTGGAGGCACAAGGCTCGGTCCTGACCAACAAATATGCCGAAGGTTATCCCGGCCGGCGGTATTACGGTGGTTGCGAGTATGTGGACGTCACCGAAGATCTGGCGCGGGAGCGCGTGAAGAAGCTGTTCGGGGCGGCCTTTGCCAATGTGCAGCCGCATTCCGGTGCCCAGGCGAACCAAGCGGTGTTCATGGCCCTGCTGAAGCCAGGCGACACCTTTCTTGGAATGGACCTGGCGTGTGGCGGGCACCTGACGCATGGCTCACCCGCAAACCAGTCGGGTAAATGGTTCCGCCCCGTAACCTACAAGGTGCGCGAAGACGATCACCTGATCGACTATGACCACGTTGCCGAGATGGCCGACAAGGAAAGGCCCGCCCTGATCCTGGCCGGGGCCTCGGCCTATTCGCGGCATATCGACTTTAAACGGTTCCGTGAGATCGCTGATTCCGTCGGTGCCTATCTAATGGTCGATATGGCGCACTATGCCGGGCTGATTGCCGGCGGCGTCTATCCCGATCCGGTCGCGCACGCCCACGTCACGACATCGACGACCCACAAGACGCTGCGCGGCCCGCGCGGCGGCATTGTCCTGACGAATGACGAAGCCATCTACAAGAAGATCAATTCGGCGGTCTTCCCGGGCCTCCAGGGTGGACCGCTGGAGCACGTTATTGCCGCTAAGGCCGTGGCCTTTGGCGAGGCGCTAAAGCCGGAGTTCAAGGCCTACGCTGCCCAGGTCGTCGAAAACGCCCAGGCCCTTGCGGCGGCCCTGGTCGAGCGTGGCCTGGCTATCGTTTCGGGCGGCACGGACAGCCATCTGATGCTGGTGGATCTGCGCCCAAAGGGCGTGACCGGCAAGGCCACAGAGCTCCAACTCGAACACGCCTTGATGACTTGCAACAAGAACGGCGTGCCGTTCGACACGGCTCCCTTCACCATCACTTCCGGTGTCAGGCTGGGTACGCCGGCGGGTACGACACGCGGATTCGGCGAGGCGGAATTCCAGCAGGTTGGCCACTGGATCGCGGACGTCATCGATTCGATGGACGGCACCGATGATGCCGATCCGGCGGTTCAGGCTCGGGTTGCGGGTCAGGTGCGCGACCTTACCGGACGCTTTCCGATCTACAGCGGAATAGCCGGGTAAGTCTCTGATGAAATGTCCCTTTTGCGGAAACGCTGACACCCAGGTCAAGGATAGCCGTCCGTCCGACGACGGCGCGGCGATCCGACGGCGTCGGCTGTGCGGCAAGTGTGAGGGGCGATTCACGACCTTTGAGCGGGTTCAACTGCGCGAACTGGTCATCCTCAAGCGTAACGGTCGGCGCACGCCGTATGATCGCGACAAACTCGAGCGCAGCCTGCGTATCGCCCTCAGGAAGCGTCCTGTCCATCCAGATCAGATCGACCAGTTGACCACCCGCATCACGCGCCAACTGGAAAGTCTGGGAGAGACCGAGATCGCATCCAGCGTGGTCGGGGATTTCATCATGAAGGCGCTCAAAGGCGTCGATGAGGTCGCCTATGTCCGCTACGCCTCGGTCTATAGGGATTTTCGTCACACCTCCGACTTCGCCCGCTTCCTGGGGGACGAGGGTCTGGACGAGGGCTGATGTCGGGCTCAGTACAGGTCACGCTCAAGCTGGCGACGTCGCTGGATGGGCGGATCGCCACTGCCAGTGGCGAATCAAGATGGATCACCGGCGAGGCGGCGCGCGCCCAGGGCCACCGCCTGCGCGCCGAGCACGGTGCCATCCTGGTTGGGGTGGGGACCATCCTGGCTGATGATCCGGCCTTGACGGTGCGACTGTCCGGAGACGGCGAGGCTGCACCAACGCCGGCGGGCTACGTGCCGAGCGATCTTGAGGCCGAAGGTGTTCAGCCGCTGCGCGTCATTCTTGACAGCCGGTTGCGAACTCCATCGCTGGCGCAGGCGGCGATGGCCGGCAGCCTGATCCTGACCACGGCTGAGCCGCGCCCGATCCGTCGGGCCCAGGTTGAGCGGGTCGTGGGTGGTGAGGATGGACGTCCCACGGTCGAAGAGGTTCTGGCCACGCTGGAGAAGCGGCAGATCGCCTCGGTCCTGATCGAGGGCGGGGGCCAGGTGGCGGCCTCATTCCTCGGTGCCGACGCCGTGGACCGGATCGAATGGTTCCGCGCCCCGGTGGTTCTGGGCGGCGAAGGTCGACCGGCGGTGGCCGGTCTGGCGCTTGAGAATCTGGCCGCGGCCCCCAAGTACCGTCGCATATCGGTCGAACCACTTGGGGACGACCTGTGGGAACGCTACGTGCGCATCGACTAGACCATGTTTACCGGCATCATCACCGACATCGGCCGCGTCAGGTCGGTCCGCCAGACCGAGCGCGACCGCCGCTATGAGGTCGAGACGACCTGGGACACCTCCGACATCGACCTGGGGGCCTCGGTCAGCCATGCCGGCTGCTGCCTGACAGTGACGGAAAAGGGCGCCGGCTGGTTTGCTGTTGAGGTCTCTGGCGAGACCCTGTCGAAAACGACACTAGGCGATTGGCAAGAAGGTCATCGGGTCAATCTGGAGCGGGCGGTGCGTCTGGGCGACGAGATGGGTGGGCACGTCGTCTCGGGTCACGTCGATGGTCTGGGCGAAATAGTCTCGGTCACCCTGGAGGGCGGGTCACGCCGCATCGAGGTTGCGGCACCCGAGCCGCTGCATCGTTTCATCGCCGCCAAGGGCTCAGTAACGGTTGATGGTGTGTCCTTGACGGTCAATGCGATTGAAGGACGCCGGTTCGACGTCAACATCATTCCGCATACGCTGGATGCGACCACCTTGGCGGGCTTGCAGGCCGGTGATCGCGTCAATCTCGAGATTGATATGCTGGCCAGATACCTTGCAAGGTGGCAGGAGACGGCATGACCTATTCCGCGCCCATCCCGGAGGCGTCCATCAGCCCCATCGAAGCCATCCTCGCCGAAGCGGCCGCCGGGCGTCCGTTCATCCTGGTCGATGCCGAGGATCGTGAGAACGAGGGTGACGTGGTGATCCCCGCCGATGCGGCCACACCCGAGGTGGTCGCCTTTATGGCGCGCGAGGCGCGGGGCCTGATCTGTCTGGCCGTCACACCCGAGCGGGCGGCGCACCTCAAACTCAGGCCCATGACCGAGGACAATCGCTCCGGAATGGCCACCGCCTTCACCGTCTCCATCGAAGCGGCCCAAGGTGTCACGACCGGCATTTCGGCTGCTGACCGGACCCGCACCATTGCAGCGGCCATCGCGCCGGACGCTTCGGCGGCCGACATCGTCAGCCCCGGCCATATGTTCCCGATCGTGGCCAGGGACGGCGGCGTCCTGACCCGAGCCGGCCACACCGAGGCGTCGGTCGACATTGCGCGTATGGCCGGCCGGGTGCCTGCCGGGGTGATTTGCGAGATCATGAACGACGACGGCACCATGGCGCGCCTGCCCGAACTGATCGTCTTTGCGCGCAAGCATGGCCTGAAAATCGGGACAATCGCCGACCTGATCGCCTATCGTGAGGCCGAAAGGTCCAGCCGATGAATGAAGACCCCGTGCGCGTCCTGATCGTCGAGGCGCGCTATTATGATGACCTGTCCGACCTGTTGCTGGCCGGTGCCAAGCGGGCGCTGGAGGCGGCAGGGGCAGAATACGGCGTGATCCAGGTCCCGGGCGCACTGGAGATCCCGACCGCCATCGCCATCGCCGAGGACTCTGGCCGCGCCCCCATCGGCGTGCATTACGACGGGTATGTCGCCCTCGGCTGCGTGATTCGGGGCGAGACCTATCATTTCGAGATCGTGGCCAATGAATCGGCACGTGGCCTGACCAATTTGGGCATCCATCACCGTCTGGCCGTCGGCAATGGCATCCTCACTACTGAAGATGAGGACCAGGCCCACTGGCGAGCCGACCCCGACCAGGCCGACAAGGGTGGAGCCGCTGCGCGTGCCTGCCTTGATCTCATCGCCCTCAAGCGCACTCTGCGCGGAGCCCCTGCATGACCGACCCTACCGATCCGCGCTCGATGAAGGCGGTGATCGAACAGTTGGCGGCGGCCGAGGCCGAACGCCCAGCCAGCGAAACGCCTATGTCGGCCAAGCAGCGCCGGGCGCGGACGGTGGCACGACTGGCTGCCGTCCAGGCACTCTATCAGATGGAGCTGGCTGGGGCTGGCGTTGAGACAGTGATCCGCGAGTTCTCTGACCATCGGTTCGATTCCAAGCTCGAAGACGAGCTGATGGCCGAGGCCGATGAGGGCTATTTCGCCGACATCGTGCGGGGTGTCGTCGCCGACCAGGCGCAGGTCGATGCGGCCGTTACCCGGCGTCTGGCCGAGGGCTGGAAACTGACCCGGCTGGACGCGACCCTGCGGGCATTGCTGCGCTCGGGCACCTGGGAACTGATCCAGCGCCCCGACACGCCGCGGGAGGTGGTTCTTGACGAGTATGTCGAGCTGGCTAAGGCCTTCTTCGACGATCGCGACGCAGGCTTCGTCAATGCCGCCCTGGACGGGGTCGCGCGCGACGTCAGAGGCTGAGCGTGGGGTCGGACCGGCCCGACGAGTTCGATACGATTTCGCGGCTGCTGCGTCCGCTGGCGAATCATCCGGCGGCGCGCGGCCTGATGGATGATGTAGCGGTCCTGACGCCACCCGATGGCCGGACCCTTGTTCTGACGCATGATGCGATGGTCGCCGGCGTTCATTTCTGGCCCCACGATCCGCCTGATCTGATCGCGCGCAAACTCTTGCGGGTGAATCTGTCTGACCTGGCGGCCAAGGGAGCCGAACCTTTCGGTTATCTGCTGAGCTGTGCTTGGGCTGCCGAGTGCGACTGGAGCTGGCGGGAAGCCTTTGCGGGGGGGCTCGCGCTGGATCAGTCGCAGTTCGGGTTGAATCTCCTGGGTGGAGATACGGTGTCGACCCCCGGTCCACTGACGATCGGCGCGACCCTGATCGGCTGGGGCCGGCCGGGCCGGTCCCCGGCCCGATCCGGGGCCAGGGAAGGCGATCTTATTCTGGTTTCCGGAACGATTGGAGACGCCGGCCTCGGCCTGCGGATCACCAGCGGAGAGGATCTCGGCCTGGAGCAGGACGACTCAGCCTGGCTCGCCGGACGATATCGCCTGCCAGAGCCGCGAACAGCACTGGCTGCGATGATGGCACAGCTTGCCACAGCCAGTGCCGACGTGTCCGACGGTCTGGCCGCCGACCTGGCTCACATCAGCGAGGCGTCTGCCCTGTCAGCCGAGGTCGACCTGGAGGCGATGCCACTCTCGGTGGCGGCCGGGCGATGGGTCGCGGGCCAGACTGACGCCTCCAGCGCCCGTGCTTGTCTGGCCAGTTCTGGCGACGACTATGAGATCGTCTTCACGATCCGACCGGAGGCCCTCGACCAGGTCAGGACAGAAGCTGCTGCCGTCGGCTGTCCGGTCACACCCATCGGTGTCATCAAAACCGGAAGTGGCCTGGTTGCGACCGTTGAAGGTCGCCCGCTCGAGATCGAGCGACTTGGCTGGCGTCACCGCTAACGCGGTGTTCACGGTCATTGTCCAGAATGCCGGAATGGACAGACGCGCATTGCTGACTGCAGGTTTGGTCGCGACCTCTGCGGCGCTGGCTTCGCCGTCGCAGGCGTCCGAGCCGGCCGAATCCGGTGGGCCGGAGAGTTATGACCTGACGGTAGTTGGCCTCCCGGTCGTGACCGATGATCGGGTTCGCAACTACATCTATGTGCGGCTTCGACTCCATGTCGCGGCGGGTACCGAAGCGATTTCCCTGAGGAACAAGGATCCGCACGTCCGCGACTCCCTCGTTCGTATGGCGCACCGGCACCCCTTTACCGTGCCGGGCCAGATGAATCGTCTCAATGGCGCGGCCATGGCCGGCCATGTCATGGCGACGGCGATCCGGGTCTACGGTCGTGGCGTCGTGACCCGCGTTGAGGTGATCGAGCAACAGCCCCAGCGACTGGTGCGCCAACCTTAAGCCTCTCTCAGAATCCGCCGATCCCCCCGTTGCGATTTGGGCAGGATTTTGGCACGGTCCCGCCGTTATCCCGCAGGGGCGCGCTCTGGCGTCCGTTGCGCACGGGGGGACCGGAAGGCGGACACTCGCGCCGCGCCAAGGGTCCGTCGCGCTTTAGAGAACGACGAGGACTTAGACAGCCATGCAAGACTACATCCTGCCGCTGGTCATTCTGGCCGGCGCGGTGGGGGTGCTTTATGGGGCGCTGCAGACCGCCGCCCTGATGAAGGCCAACGCCGGCAACGCGCGAATGCAAGAGATCGCGGCCGCTATTCAGGAGGGGGCTTCGGCCTATCTCCGCCGCCAATACACTACCATCGCCATGGTTGGCGTGGTCATATTTATCGCGGCTTGGCTATTGCTGACCGAATGGGCCGCCATCGGCTTCGCCATCGGTGCCATCCTGTCGGGCCTGGCCGGCTACGCCGGGATGCTGATCTCGGTGCGCGCCAACGTCCGTACCGCCCAGGCGGCGTCCGAGGGCCTGGCCAAGGGCCTGTCGATTGCCTTCCGTTCGGGCGCCGTAACCGGCCTTTTCGTGGCCGGCGGTGCGTTGCTGGGCGTGGCGGGCTACTACTGGTTCCTGACCCAGGCGCTGGGCTTTGAGAGCACTAGCCGCGAAGTTGTCGACGCCCTGGTGGCGCTGGGCTTCGGGGCCTCGCTGATATCGATCTTCGCGCGTCTGGGTGGCGGCATCTTCACCAAGGGTGCCGACGTCGGCGGTGACATGGTGGGCAAGGTCGAAGCCAACATCCCCGAGGATGATCCCCGCAACGCCGCTACCATCGCCGACAACGTCGGCGACAACGTCGGCGACTGCGCCGGCATGGCGGCGGACCTGTTCGAGACCTATGCGGTCACCACCGTGGCGACCATGGTGCTGGCTGCCATCTTCTTCCGCGGCACGCCGTTCGTGGACATGATGATGCTGCTGCCGCTGGCCATCTGCGGCGTCTGTGTCATCACCTCGATTATCGGCACCTTCTTTGTCCGCATGGGCAAGAGCCAGAACATCATGGGGGCCCTTTACAAGGGCCTGATCGCCACGGGTGTGCTGTCGGCGGCTGCGGTGTTCCTGCTGATCGATCAGACGATCGGCGGACCGGTCCAGACCGTCAATGGCTTGACCATCGCGCCGATGAGCCTGTTCTGGTGCGGCATGGTCGGCCTGGGTGTGACGGCGGCGATCGTTGTGGTGACCGAATATTACACCGGCACCGGCTTCCGACCGGTCAAGTCGGTGGCGAACGCCTCGGTTTCGGGCCACGGCACCAACGTGATCCAGGGCCTGGCAGTGTCGCTGGAATCGACTGCCCTGCCGGCCCTCATCATCATCGTGGGCATCATCGCCAGCTTCCAACTGGCCGGTCTGTTCGGCATCGCCATCGCCACCACAACCATGCTGGGCGTGGCGGGCATGATCGTGGCTCTGGACGCCTTCGGCCCGGTCACCGACAACGCCGGCGGCATCGCCGAGATGGCCGGACTTCCGCCGGAAGTGCGTGTCTCGACCGACGCCCTGGACGCAGTCGGCAACACGACCAAGGCCGTGACCAAGGGCTACGCCATCGGCTCCGCCGGTCTGGGGGCCCTGGTGCTGTTCGCCGCCTATACCGCCGACCTGGAGCACTTTGCCCAGGACGCTCAGGTGGGTTCGTTCTTCTTCGGCCTGGGGGAGGTCGCCTTTGACCTGTCGAATCCCTATGTCGTGGTCGGCCTGCTGTTCGGTGGTCTCTTGCCGTTCCTGTTCGGCGGGATGTCGATGACGGCGGTCGGCAAGGCGGCTGAATCGGTTGTGGCCGAGGTCCGTCGCCAGTTCCGTGAAAACCCGGGCATCATGACCGGCGAGGTCAAGCCTGAGTACGGCCGTGCGGTCGACATCCTGACCAAGTCGGCCATCCGCGAGATGATCGTGCCGTCGCTGCTTCCGGTGTTGGCCCCGATCGTGCTGTTCTTCGTGGTGCTGTGGCTGCCCCAGACGACCAAGGCGGACGCCTTTGCCGCCCTGGGCGCCATGCTGATGGGCGTGATCGTCACCGGCCTGTTCGTCGCGGTCTCGATGACCTCGGGCGGTGGTGCCTGGGACAACGCCAAGAAGATCATCGAGGAAGGCTTCACCGACAAGAACGGTGTCGTGCACCAGAAGGGCTCTGACGCCCACAAGGCGGCGGTGACCGGTGACACGGTCGGCGATCCCTACAAGGATACCGCCGGTCCGGCGGTGAACCCGATGATCAAGATCACCAACATTGTGGCTCTGCTGCTGTTGGCGGTGCTGGCGGCCTGGTCCGCCGGCTGATCCCAGCCATCGCCTGAATTGAAAGCGCCCCGGAGAGCGATCTCCGGGGCGTTTTTCTTATCCGGGCTAGCTCGCGGAGCGCCGCGCCTGTTCGTCGCCGCGATGCAACGGATCGGGCAGCGGCTCGTCGTCGGCGACAAAGCTCAGCGACACGGAATTGATGCAATAGCGGGTCCGCGTTGGCGGCGGGCCGTCCGGGAAGACATGGCCCTGATGGCTGTCACAGCGGGCGCAGCGGGTCTCGACGCGGACCATGCCGTGGGATGTGTCGGGGATGCCGACAACGTGATCGGGGTGATAGGGCTGGGTGAAGGATGGCCAGCCGGTGCCGCTCTCGAACTTGGTCTGGGCCTTAAACAGCGGCAGGCCACAGAGCCGACAGCCATAGAGACCCGCGCGTTTCTCGCTGAGCAACCCACCACAGAACGGCGCTTCGGTGCCGTGGTTGAGCAAGACCCGTCGTTCCTCGGCGTTCAGACTGCTTTCCAGCAGCAGGCGATCCGATTCAGACGGCGGGGTCAGGTCGAATTGAGAAGGGGCGCTCATGCCATCAAGATGGCGAGCGCCCCTTCAAGGTTCAAGCTGGGACTGGGTCAGCCGCCGAAGAGCGACGCCACCCAGGTCCGTACAGCGGTCTCATCGGTCGGGTTGCCGGTATAGGCCAGAGCGCCGGCCGGTACGAAACCGACGTTTGACGCCCGGGTGCGACCGACCCAGGTCTTGTGGCCATAGTTCAGATAGCCGTGTCCAGAGGGCAGGGCGACCCGCGTCTGCTCGAAATGGATGGAATCGGCCCCGGTCGGCGTCCCGGCGATCCGGACGTTCGGCAGGGTGGCCAGCATATCCACGACGTCCAGGCACGCATTGCGACAGCCGCCGTCAACGAGCACGACGATGTTGCCGCGCATGGCGTTGGTTGGGGCGGCGACTTGGGCGACCGCTCCGGCTTCGCCTTCGACCGCTGCTGCTTCGATAGCCGGGATCGGCGGCGTGATCTGCTGGGTGAAGGTCCGCTGACCTGCTGCCGCAGCCGCGTCGAACTGAGCGATCAGATCCTGCATCTGGCGCACGGCACCCGGATAGTTCGCGGCAAAGACCGGGTCGCCCTGCATCCGCCCGAGCGTGTCGACGAAGAACTGTCGGTTATCCGGCGAGACGCGATAGACGATCTGGCCGGCGATCCGCTGCTGCGCAACGCGGTAGTCGACGCCCCAGAGCCGGTTCGCCAGGGAATAGCCGAGCGCCGCCGATCCCGAACGTGCCCCGCGAAGGTCAATCAAGACATTGCCGCCCTGAACGGCGGCCAGTTGCCCGTCGATCTGGGCCAGGAAGGCCTGCGAGGCCGAGCCCTGGGTCAGGTCATGCATATGGATCCAATGGCCACCAGCCATCGGCTCCACCGCCAGGGCGGTTTGTGCCGTATAGACGGTCGAGGCCCAGGCGGCGCGCAGGCTTGGCTCCGTCGCGAAGGCACCCGTCAGGTTATATTCGCGTCCACGGCCACGCCCGTTCGGTGCGAAACGGCACGAGGCGGGCAGGCCGCCCACAAACGGGTTGCCCCGATCCCAGAACAGGTAGGGCGCAGTCTGCTCGCGGTCGCCGGGCTGGTCCAGATTGCCTTCCCAGCCGTCCAGACGGCGACGGGCGAACTCTTCCGCAGAGGCGTCACCACACGACACAAGTGTGGCTCCGACCGGCGGCGCGCCGCGCGCGGCGGGGTCTACCCAGGTCACCACGTAGGACCCGTTGCGCCAGCCCGTCGTGAACTGGGACCAACGCTGGGCATCCCAGAGCGGCGGCGTCTGCCAGTTGGGATCGAAGCTGATGTTGGTGTCGTCCATGCTGCGAGCGAAGCGACGCAGGGTAAAGGCATAGGCCTGGGCGTCGCGGACGCCGGCGGCCTGTTCTCTGGCTGCGGCATAGCCGGCGGCCAGGCGCTGGCCGAAGCCTGCTTCATCACCACCAGTCACCAGGGCCGGGTGATTGTCGCGGATTTCCTCGTGCAGGGCCTCCACGTCGCGCTGTGCGGCCGCACCCCAATCCTGAGCGGCGGCGGCGGTAACGGCAAGAAGGCTGACGGAAGCAGCGAGAGCAAAGGTCTTCATAGGCGTAGGGTCCTTTCGGGACGAACGTCTCGGGATATAGCCCGCGTTAAACCTTATAGAGCGCCTGTTTGCCAAGCCCGTTCCATCGGGCTAGGCGTGCCCTTTCGCCGAAGGCGTGCAGGGTTCTTATGTTCAAGAAGATTCTAATCGCCAATCGCGGCGAAATCGCGGTCAGGATTATCAAGACCTGTCGTCGGCTGGGCATTGCCACCGTCCAGGTCTATTCCGAGGCTGATGCCGACAGCCTGGCCGTCGAGCTGGCGGACGAGGCCGTCTTCATCGGACCGGCCGCAGCGTCGGAAAGCTATCTGGTCGTCGACAAGATCGTTGAGGCGGTACGCCGAACCGGTGCTGAGGCCGTGCACCCAGGCTTCGGATTCCTGTCGGAGAATGCAGGATTCGCCCGTCGACTGAGGGACGAGGGCATTGCCTTTATTGGCCCGAATCCAGAGGCCATCGAGGCCATGGGCGACAAGATCACCTCCAAGCGATTCGCCGCCGAGGCCGGCGTCAGCACGGTTCCGGGTCATATGGGCCTGATCGAAACTCCTGATGAAGCCGTCACGATCGCGCGCGAGATCGGCTATCCGGTGATGATCAAGGCCTCGGCCGGCGGCGGCGGCAAGGGCATTCGCGTCGCTCATTCCGATGCGGACATGGCTGAGGGGTTCGCTGCGGTGAAGGCCGAGGCCAAAAACGCTTTCGGGGACGATCGGGTGTTCCTGGAGAAGTTCATCGTCAGCCCGCGGCACATCGAAATTCAAGTTTTGGGGGACAAGCACGGACATATCGTTCACCTGTTTGAACGGGAGTGCTCGATCCAGCGGCGCAACCAGAAGGTCATCGAAGAGGCTCCAAGTCCGCTCCTGGACGAAGATACCCGCATGGCGATGGGGGCCCAGGCCGTAGCTCTGGCAAAGGCCGTGAACTACGATTCAGCCGGGACGGTCGAGTTCGTCGCTGGGCAGGACAAATCCTTCTATTTCCTGGAAATGAATACGCGGATTCAGGTCGAGCACCCGGTCACGGAACTGATTACCGGGGTCGACCTGATCGAACAGATGATCCGTTCGGCCGCCGGCGAGAAACTGGCCTTCAAGCAAGCGGACCTGGCGATTGACGGCTGGGCGATTGAGAGCCGGATCTATGCCGAAGATCCGTATCGCGGTTTCCTGCCGTCGATCGGGCGGCTGAGCCGTTATCGCAAGCCGGATGAAGGGGAGCGAGCCGACGGCACCGTTGTTCGCAACGATTCCGGGGTTCGCGAGGGCGATGAAATCTCCATGTTCTACGACCCCATGATCGCCAAGCTCTGCGTTTGGGGGCCGGACCGGGCTGCCGCTGTCGCCGGCTTGGCCCAGGCGCTGGAAGAGACCCACCTTGAGGGTGTCGGCCAGAATCTGCCGTTCCTTTCCGCCGTCATGGATCAGAGCCGGTTCCAGGCGGGAGAACTCGCCACCAGCTATATCGCCGACGAATTTCCTGACGGTTTCCAAGGTTTGGAACCTGATAATTTCCAGACGGACGTGATGATCGCGTCGGCGGCGATGATGCACGCTTTCCAGACCGCCCGAACCGACGCCCCGGATCGTTTTGAGTGGACGGTTCTGATCAATGGCGTCGCCCGGACCGTCTCACTTGATCTCGGCGGGCAGGGGCTGGGTATAAGGTTTGATGACGGTCGAACGCTGTTGATGACGGACGCTGACTGGCGGCCGGGCCAACCCCAATTGAGCGCCGTCCTGGATGGGCGGCCGTTCACGGTCGAGGTGAAGCGCCGCCCGGACGGCTATGTGATCCGTCACCGCGCCGCGCGTGAGCGCGTGCGCGTGCTCAGCCCGGAGGTCGCCGGCTTCTACGCGCGTTTGCCCGAGCGCAACGCGCCCGATATGGGCCGGATGATCATCTCGCCGATGCCAGGCCTGATGGTTTCGGTCGACGTCGCGCCAGGTGACGAGGTCAAGGCCGGTCAGACGGTGGCCGTCATCGAAGCCATGAAGATGCAGAACATCATCCGCGCGGAACGCGATGCAACCGTCAAGACCGTCGGCGTCAAGGCGGGCGACAGTGTCGCCGCCGACGATGTTTTGATCGAGTTTGCCTAGCGCCGGCTGCGGGCGGCCCCCAAAAGCAGCGCAACCACGCCGGCGATGATACCCGTCGTCACCAAGGGTTTGCGGCGCGCAAAGTCCACGCCGCGATCGGCGACCTCACGGAACTCTTCGGGCAGGTCCTGCGATAGCCGCTCGGCCTGATCGACGGCCCAGCCATAGCCTTCGACAGCCTTGCCCTTGAGCTCGTCCACGCGGCCCCTCAGTTCGAGGCCGACGTCGCCGACCGTCTCGCCGGCCACGCGCTCGGCCACGCGCTCGGCCGCTCCTCGGGCCTGGGTCAGGCTGCCTGACGTCTTTGGGTCCATAGTCATGTCTCCCTCGGGAACTGGTGGTTGATCCCAAAGCGCGCCAGCGCCCCGGTAGTTCCGTCATGGTTCCTTATCGTTGTGCCGAAAGGGCGAAAAGTTTTCGATCATGACGGTGGCGTTGTCGGAAACGGCCTCGCGCTCCTGGTCGAGATAGTCGGCGACGGCACGTCGCAGTCCCGGATGAGCGATATAGTGGGCCGAGTGAACCGTTCGAGGCAGATAGCCACGTGACAACTTGTGATCGCCCTGGGCGCCGGCCTCAACCCGATCAAGCCCCAATGAAATCGCCAGTTCGATGGCCTGGTAGTAGCAGAGCTCAAAGTGCAGGAAGGGCCGCGGGCTGACGGTACCCCACTGACGACCGTACAGCGCCTCCGCCCCGATAAAATTCAGGGCCCCGGCGATCGGCAGGCCTGCCTCGAAGGCCATCACCAGCGCGATCCGGTCGGCCATGCGGGTACCGATCTCCGAAAAGAAGCGACGGTTCAGATAGGGACGCCCCCACTTTCGCGAGCCGGTATCCATGTAGAACTCAAAGAAGGCATCCCACATGGCCTCAGTCAAATCGCCCCCCGTCAGTACCCGAATGTCGAGGCCGGCGTGGGCTTCGCGCCGCTCGCGTCGGATGGTTTTGCGATGGTTGGAGGAGAGGTCGTTCAGAAAGGCGTCGAAGGTCTCGTAGTCGCGATTGCGCCAGACGAACTGACGGTCCTGCCGGGCCAGAAAGCCGTCCGCCACAAGGACCGCCTGATCGGCATCATTCGGGAAGTTGATGTGCAGCGACGAGAGCCCCTCGCGTTCAGCGAGGCTGACGGCGGCACTTGCCAGAGCGCTCTTCAGCACGGGTGTAGGCGCGAGCAGCCGTGGTCCGGTAACGGGAGTGAATGGCACGGCACTCAGCAGCTTCGGGTAATAGATCCCGCCCGCCCGCTCGAACGCATCGGCCCAGCTGTGATCGAAGACGTATTCGCCTTGGCTGTGCCCCTTCAGATAGAGCGGCATGACCCCCAAGACGTCGCCGCCGTCTTCCAAGGTCAGATGACGGGGGCCCCACCCTTCGCGCGGATGAACACTGTCCGAGGCTTCACAGGCTTCCAGGAAGTCGTAACCCAGGAAGGGATTGCCGGTCGGGGCTGCATGGGCATCCCAGGCGGCACGTCCGATCCCAGCAATGGAGGTGTGAATGCGGGCGCTGAGGCTCACCGCACCTCTACAATAGCATCCACTTCCACCGCGAAGCCGAGCGGAAGCTTGTAAACGCCGACGGCAGAGCGCGCATGGCGTCCGACATCGCCGAAGACGTCGACCATGAGGTCCGAGCAACCGTTGATGACCTTCGGAATGTCGATGAAATCCGGCCCGGCCTGAACGAATCCGCCGAGTTTGACGATCCGAGTCACCCGATCCAGGTCGCCGTCCAGGGCCGCGTTCATCTGGGCTAGCAGATTGATGCCTGACAGGCGCGCGCCGTGCACCGCCTGGTCTAGATCGACGTCGACGCCCACGGTGCCCTTGACGCCACCTGAGGCGTCATTTGAGAGCTGCCCGGCGATGTGGAGCAAATTGCCCGTTTGCATGAACGGTACGTAGTTAGCCACAGCTGCCGCCGGTGGCGGCAGATCAATGCCGAGTTCCTTAAGGCGTTCAACGACGGACATGGTGGGCTCCTTGGGAATCGCGGCGGCGGTTTAGCCCACAGACCTCGGGAGTGAAAGGGCCGTGCGAAATCTGTGGAGCAGGCGCGTTGCAAATCGAGCCGACGCCCCCTAGTTTCCGGCCTCCCAATAATTCCAGCGCGGGCGGGGGCCGGCGCTTCGCAGATCTATTCCGGAGACTTCATGTCCGCGACCCCGGCTTCTGGTGCCGCCGCTGAAGGCGGGCTGCTTCCGCTTCTCGTCAACTTTGCGCCGTTTATCGTCGTATTCGTCCTGTTCTACTTCCTGCTGATCCGGCCACAGCAGAACCGAGCCAAGGCACACGCGGCCCAGGTCGCCGGCATCAAGCGCGGTGATACGGTGGTTCTATCCAACGGCATGATCGGCAAGGTCACCCGGGTCGAGGACCAGGAGGCGATGGTCGAGATTTCCCAGGGTGTGAACGTCCGGGTCCTCAAGAACATGGTCGCCGAAGTGCGTGGCAAGGGCGAAATCGCCGCTGCCAACGACAAGTCCTGATTGCTTAGACACGGAGCCGGGCGCTCGCCATGCTGCAGCTAGCTCGTTGGAAATTCGTGGTCGTCATTCTGGCGACCGTGCTGGGTCTGTTGTTCGCGATGCCGAACCTTTTGACTCGCGAACAGCGTGATGCCCTGCCGAGCTGGCTGCCGCACAACGCCCTAAACCTTGGTCTGGACCTGAGGGGCGGATCCTATCTGCTCTTGGAAGCTGACGTCGAGGCGCTGAAGGTCCAGCGGATCGCCAACCTTGCCGAAGATGTCGAGACGACGCTGAGCCGGATCGACGTGGCGCACGACCGGCCGGTCCGCGAGCCGATGGGCGTGACCGTGCGCATTACCAATCCTGCCCAGTTCGATCGGGCACTGACCGAGCTTCGCGGGCTGGTACGGCCTGACCCGAACAACCCTGGCCAGACAAACTTCACCGTACGCGGCGAAGACGGCGGTATCATTCGTCTAAGCTTTTCTGACGCGCAGTTCTCGCGGGAAGCCTCTGATGCTGTCGCCCGCTCTCTGGAAGTTATCCGTCGTCGCCTGGACGCCACCGGCACCAATGAGATCAACCCGGTCCGCCAGGGGGCCGACCGTATCGTTGTGACGGCCCCTGGCGTCAGTGATCCCGCAGAGATGGAGCGGCTCATCGGCCAGACGGCCCGTCTGACCTTTCACGAGGTGGACGACAGCGACCGGATCGTTGAAGCGCTTCAGTCCGGTCGCCCTCCCTATGGCTGGATGATCGTCACCGACCAGGACGGACAGCCGCGCCTGCTGCGGGAACGCCCTCTACTGACGGGGGATATGCTGACCAACTCCTCGGTCGCCTATGATCAGAACAACCAGCCCGCAGTCGGACTGCAGTTCAATGGCGAAGGGGCCCGAATCTTCGGAGATTATACGACCCGCAATGTCGGCCGCTCGTTCGCCATTCTGTTGGACGGCGAGATTGTGTCACTGGCCAACATCCGAGAGCCGATCCCGGGTGGCAATGGCCAGATCTCTGGCGTCGGCGGTATGGAACGCGCTACCGAAATGGTGACGCTGCTGAACGCGGGTGCGCTACCGGTCGAGCTGACCGTTGAGGAACGGCGCGTGGTTGGGGCCGAGCTTGGGGCGGACGCCGTTCGCGGCGGCGCGATCGCGACCGCCGTCGCATTCGTCCTGGTTCTGGCCTTCATGATCTTGACCTATGGCTTCCTGTTCGGCGGCATTTCGGTGGTTGCGCTACTCGTGAACGGCGTCTTGATCATTGCCGCCATGTCGATGATCCAGGCCAGCTTGTCGTTGCCAGGAATCGCCGGTCTGATCCTGACGTTGGCGATGGCGGTGGACGCCAATGTCATCATCTATGAGCGAATGCGCGACGAGGTGCGTGCCGGGAAATCTCCGATCATGGCGATGGATGCCGGCTTCAAACGGGCCTGGATCACGATCGTTGACGCCAACCTGACCACCCTGATCGCAGCCTGGATCATGTTCTTCTTCGGCTCCGGGCCCGTTCAGGGCTTCGCCTGGACCCTATCCATCGGTGTCATCACCTCGGTCTTCACGGCCGTGATGATCACCCAACTTCTACTTGGAATCTGGGTCCGCGTTGCGCGACCCAAGACCCTGCCGGTCGTTTGAGGGCTGACATGAGCAACTGGTGGCCTCTCATCAAGATCGTTCCGATCACGACCAACTTCAAATTCGTCAAGTACGCCAAGGTCATGGCGGCTCTGTCCATTATTGGCGTGATCGGCTCGCTGTATATGACACTGATCCCGTTCCAGGGGCCGTGTGGCGGCTTGAACTGCGGCGTCGATTTCACTGGCGGCGTCCTGATTGAACTGGACACGGGTCAGACCCCCGTCGATCTGGCGGCAGCGCGCACGGCGCTGCAAGGCACACAAGGACGCCAGGACGTCCAGGTCCAGAACTACGGCACTCCCTCTGACCCGTCGGGGCGTTATCACGCCATGGTCCGGTTCCAGCCTCCGCAGGGCGTGGCTGGACCTGTCGCCGTCAATCAGGCCGAGGCGACCCTGACGGCTGCCCTCGGTGAGACCGTTCAGTTTACCCGTCAGGAAGTGGTCGGCCCCAAGGTGTCTGGCGAGCTGTTTACGGGGGGCATCGTTGCCCTATTGATCGCGATCGGCCTGATGATGCTCTACATCTGGTTCCGCTTTGAATGGCAGTTTGGATTGGGGGCCGTCTTTGGCCTGTTCCACGATGTGATCCTGGTCTTCGGCCTGTTCGCGATCACCAAGATGGAGTTCACCCTGACCGCCGTGGCCGCCGTCCTGACGGTGATCGGCTATTCCATGAACGACACAGTGGTCGTGTTCGACCGCCTTCGCGAAAACCTGCGCAAGTACAAGAAGATGCCGCTGCGTGACGTGATCGACCTGTCTATCAATGAGACGCTCAGCCGTACGATCATTACCGGGGTTACCGCCTTGATGGCCCTGACGGCCCTTGCTGTTCTTGGAGGCGAAACTCTGTTTGCCTTCTCGGTTGCGCTGATTTTCGGGATCGTCTTTGGGACCTATTCGTCGATCTATGTCGGGGCACCGATCATCCTGCTGTGGGGTGTGAAACGCGGCGATGCAGCGTCTGGCGATGATGAGGCTGAACCCGTCAAGTTGGGCATGGCTTCGCGCCCCTGACGATCGCAGGCCGCTCGCCGGGCGTGACCAGGCTGCGGCCGGTTTCTGCTGGCACGTTGTCGCGCTATGGTCCAAGGACTCTAGCGGGAGTCTAAGGGGGTAATCATGGCCGGATTGCTGGCAAATTTTCGCAATACGATGATCGTCAGCCTGCTTCTTGCGGGGGTGATGATCTATTGTTTCGGTGTCGGCCGATTTGGCGATCCGATCTTCTGGCAAGCGCTATTGCGTTGGGTGCACGTGCTTGCCGGGGTCCTGTGGATCGGATTGCTGTACTACTTCAACTTCGTCCAGATCCGCCGGATGCCTGATATTCCTGCCGAGCTGAAGCCGGCAGTGTCGAAGTACATCGCCCCGGAGGCCTTGTTTTGGTTCCGTTGGGCGGCGCTGGTGACGGTGCTGGCTGGACTGGTTACCGCGTTCCTGCGGGGAGCCGACTATGCACACGAGACGTTGACCCTGGGTCTGGCCGGCGGCTTTCAAGCCGGCGATTCCGGTTTCACCCTGATGGGTGTTGGTATGTGGCTTGGCATCATCATGATGCTGAATGTCTGGGGTTTCATCTGGCCCAATCAAAAGATCGCGCTCGGTATCAAGGATGGATATGACGCCGATGCCAAGGCCAAGGCGGCTCGGACGGCCATGCTTTTCAGCCGTACCAACCTGTTGCTGTCACTGCCGATGCTCGTCTCAATGACGATGTACCAGACGCTGGTCGGCTAGGGTCTCGGAGCGGGCGTGGTCGATCTCGATACGCGCCTGCGCGAGTCGGATTTTGAGCGATGGGCGTCTAGCCGCCTGGCCGCGACGGAGCGCCAACGTTCGGATCTGACGACGCTCTACGCCTTCGAGGCCGAATTGGCCGCGATACCGCTTCGGGTCAGCCAGCCTATCCTCGCCGAAATGCGATTCACCTGGTGGTCCGAACAGATGGACGGGGTTTTCTCCGGTCGTCCACGAAAAGGGCATCCAGTGCTGGAGCGCCTGGGCGAGCTGGCAGGACGTGCCGATCTGGATCGTCAGATCTTCGACGGCCTCATCACGGCTCGCGTCGATCAGGTGTATGGTCGCGCCGACAACGCTGGGGCCATCTTCGTTACCCCCATGCTCCAGGCAGTGAGTGTGCTCGTCGGCACGGGGTACGACGCAGCGGCGAAGGGAGCCGCGGAGGTCTGGAAACGTCGGCAACAGGGCGACGTGGAAGGGGCCTGGGAGGGCAGGGCGATCGCCAACCAGGCATTGCGCGATCTACCTGTCGCGGCATTCCCGGCGGTGGCACACGCCGCTCTAAGGTCCGAGACCGAGCCGCAGGCCGTCAAACGCCTCAGACTTGTCGGCGCGGCCCTTCTGGGGCGAATATAGGGCCAGGGAGGATCTGACGATGTTGTTGCGACTGGCAGCGATCATAGGCCTGACCATCCTGGCCTGGAACGATCCGTCATTTGCTGACGAACGTCCCGAGGATGGACGATATCGAGGGTCGATCGATGCCACTCTGCAAGGCGACGTCTCGCAGGCCGACCGGGACATTTATCCGGTCTATGCGGAGCCAGGCCAGACCCTGTCCGTCTCGCTTGAGAGCGTCCGGGGCGATGCCATCTTCCAGATCTATCCCCCTGGCACTCACGTCTTCCGCGCCGGGGATGACCAGTGGATATTCTACGGACGGGCGCTGCGTGGTGCCGGCGGCGACGCTCAGGCGTGGTCCGGTCCAGTTCAGCGCGGCGGTCGATACCTCATCGTCGTGGGGGCAGGCCGCAACAGAACGGACTACAGCCTGCAGGTCTCAATCGATTAGGGCCTAGTCGAACCGGCCCACTCGGCCTATAGCGGCGACCCGATGACCCAGATGGCTGACGTATCCGAAACCCTTCGAGCGCGGCTGTTTCCATTTCCCCGGCCCCATCTGCTGTCGGCGTCCGACCTTGATCGGCCCGATGTCGATGCTCTGCTGGACCTCGCCGATGGGTTCCTTGAGTTTGGACGGCAGTCGGCCAAAAGTCTTGACCTGCTGCGCGGTCGTACCCTCATCAATCTGTTCTTCGAGAACTCCACTCGCACCCAGGGTTCCTTCGAAATTGCCGGCAAGCGGTTGGGAGGTGATGTCGTCAATATGGCGGTTGGGGCCTCGTCGGTCGCCAAGGGAGAAACCCTGATCGACACGGCCAGTACCCTGGTCGCTATGCGGCCGGATTTACTGGTGGTTCGCCACTGGGGGTCGGGCGCGGCTGATCTGCTGGCGCGCAAGGTCGAGTGCTCGGTCATCAATGCCGGTGACGGCCAGCATGAACACCCGACACAGGCCCTGCTGGATCTGCTGACATTGCGGCGGGCGTTCGGCGGTGACGTTGGCTCGCTGTCGGTCGCCATCTGTGGTGACATCCAGCATAGCCGTGTGGCTCGATCGAATGTCGCTCTGCTTCAGGCGATGGGGTGTGAAGTGCGTCTTGTGGGGCCTCCGACCCTGTTGCCGTCTGAGGCCGCACGCTGGGGCGCGCCTGTCTATACGGACATGATCCAGGGGATCACGGGCGTCGATGTCGTGATGATGTTGCGTTTGCAGCGTGAGCGGATGAACGGAGCCTTTGTCCCCTCGACGCGTGAGTATTTCCGGTTCTGGGGTCTTGATAGCGAGAAGCTGGCCCATGCTGCACCCGGCGCGAAGGTCATGCACCCGGGCCCGATGAATCGTGGAGTCGAAATCGAATCCAGCGTCGCTGACGATCCTGCCGTTTCGCTGATTTCGGATCAGGTGGAGGCCGGGGTGGCGCTCCGGATGGCGGTGTTGGTGTCCTTGGCAGAGCGGATGGAGGCCGAACAGTGAGCACGCGCGGCCTTGCCCTGATCAATGCCCGGCTGCTCGACCCGGCCAGTGGCTATGACGGCCCAGGATGTGTCCTGGTCCGTGGCGGGCGCATTGAGGCAGTCGAGTACCAGCCGACCTTCTCGTCCCGGCCAGAGGACGTTCGCGTCATCGATTGCGAAGGGGCCGTCCTTGCCCCGGGGCTGGTGGACCTGCGGGTCAAGAGCGGAGAGCCCGGATCGGAGGCGCGTGAGACCCTGCGATCCGTCGTCGATGCGGCGGCGGCCGGCGGCGTGACCACCCTGGTGTTGCAGCCAGACACCCACCCCGCCGTCGACGAGCCGGCCCTGATTGATTTCCTCACGCGTCGGGGCCGTGATCTGGAATCGGTGAATGTACTCGCCGCCGGCGCCCTCACGCGGGGGCTGAAGGGCGAGGCTCTGGCCGAGATCGGCCTGATGTCGGAGGCGGGTGCCGTCTATTTCACGGACGCGGACCACCTCATCGCCGACAGTCGGGTCCTGCGTCGGGTGATGACCTATGCGAAGGCCTTCGATGCGCTCGTCGCCCATCGGCCGGCCGATGCATTCCTGACCCAGGGCGCGGCGGCCACGAGCGGTGAGTTGTCATCACGAATGGGCTTGCCCGCAGCACCGGCCATTGCCGAGTGCATCGGTTTGGCGCGGGATCTGGCCCTGGCTGAGAGCACCGGCGCGCGCCTGCTGGTCGATCAGGTCACCACCGCCGCCGCGCTGGACCAGCTGCGGCAGGCCCGGCGTCGAGGTGCCGAAGTCGCCGCAAGCGTTTCTGTCAACCACCTCTGCTTCAATGAAGTCGACGTCGGCGACTATCGGACGTTCATGCGTCTGGACCCGCCGCTTCGTTCCGAAGCTGACCGCCGAGCCATGGTCGAAGCTGTTCGGGACGGCGAGATTGACGCCATCGTCTCGGCGCATACGCCGGTGCCGGCCGAAGGCAAGCGTCTGCCCTTTGCGGAGGCCGAGCCAGGCTCGGTCGGGCTCGAAACCCTGCTCGCGGGCGCGCTGACGCTCCATCACGAGGCCGGGGTGGCGTTAATCGATGTGCTCAGGCCCTTGACCAGTGGCCCGGCCGACTTGATCGGGCTGGCTGCTGGACGACTGACGGCGGATGCCCGGGCCGATTTGGTCCTGTTCGACCCGGACGCACCCGTGGTTGTCGATGCCGATGCCCTACGGTCGCGATCCAAGAACAGCAGCTTCGACGGCCGCCGGCTGCAGGGCAGGGTGTTGCTGACGGTGGCATTCGGCCGGATCGTCTGGCGCGAAGCCAACCCTCACTGATCGGAATGCCGTCGGGGTCTCAGCCAGCGTCGGTGAGCATTGCCGAGACTGCACGCCTAAGCGGAGCCGCGGCCTGAGCGATCCGCAGGGCGGTGCCGCGCGCCAGGCGGGCGGGCGTTGCCTCGTTGGTGAAAAGTCGGACCAGAAGATGAGTGCCTTCATACAGAGGCAAGGCCGTGCGCCGATGCTCCGCCTCATAGGAGCGCAGAATGCTGATTGTACCTATGTCTCGGCCGCTTGAAGCAGCCTTTCGGAGCCGACGCGCCAGGGAGTCGGCGCTTCGCAGTCCCAGATTGAAACCGTGCGCGGTCACCGGGTGCATCCCAACAGCCGCGTCTCCGATCAAGGCGAAGCCGTCTCCACAGAACTGACGGCTCCAGGTGATAGCCATGGGATAGGCGTGTCGGGTGCTGACCAGCCGAAGGCCGGTAAGGTGGCCCTTAAGCCGCCTTTCGATCTCCGCCTCAAACGCCGATGGCTCCTCCTCCAGCAGCTTCTCGATCCGGGGAGACTCGAGCGTCAACACGATCGAGGACGTCCGAGCTTTTTCGCCTGGTCCATTCAGAGGAAGGGTCGCGACGGTCTGGCCGTAGTCGAACCACTCGGTGGCGACGTGGTCATGCGACTGGTCATGGCTCATTCGGCAGACGAGCATGGAGCGACCGAGCCGATGTATATCGACACCGACTCCGAGCCGATCACGGGTCTGGGAAAACCGGGAATCGGCCGCAACCAGAAGTCGTGCGCGAACATCCACACCGCCGGCGAGGCGGAGGTTGACGCGGTGCGGGCCAGCCTTGATTTCGCACGCGACCACAGCCTGGCCGGAGAGAATCGTCACATCGGGACATTCGATGACCGAATCGTAGAGGGTCCGCCGGATCAGGTGGTTGGAAACCAGGGCGCCGAGACGATCCTGCCCACGGGGTTCGAACCCTAGCTCGAACGCAGACGAGCCATCCATCACGCGGGCACGACGCAATGGAGAGATCTCGTCCGATGCCAGCCTGTCCCAGGCCCCCAACTCGCGCAGAACCCGGATGGAGCGATGCGTCAGGGCGATCTCCCGACCGTCAAAGGCCGGCGCGCGAAGGTGATCTTCAGATTGGGCTTCCAGCAACAGGATCTTCAGGCCGCAACCCGACAAGGCCCGCGCAAAGGCTAGGCCGCTTGGGCCCGAGCCGACGATCGCGACATCAACATCTTGGGAGGTGGGCATCTATCGTACTCCGTCAAATCCAATAGGGGCGTCACAGACGAACACGGCGATGCGTGCTTTCTCAAGTCTTCAATAGTGCTAGACCTGCCGGACGGTCTGGAGGTGCAGTATGGCGGATGCCGGGGATTTGACGAGTCTTCCTTCGATTACCACGGTGGCGCTGTGTTACCTCCTTGGGTCGATCCCGTTTGGTTTGATCGTTACCCGGCTCGGCGGAGCGGGCGATGTCCGGTCGATCGGATCGGGCAATATCGGCGCGACGAATGTTTTGCGGACCGGGCGCAAGGAACTGGCCCTTGCCACCCTTTTCCTCGACGCTGGCAAGGGCGCTGCTGCAGTCTTGCTGGCACGCCAGATTTTCGACAATGAGGCGCTGACGGCGCTGGCGGGCGTGGCTGCATTCCTTGGCCATCTGTTTCCAGTCTGGCTCGGCTTCAAGGGCGGCAAGGGCGTCGCAACCTTCTACGGCGTCTTGCTGGCGGCGGCCTGGCCCGTCGGTCTGATTTCGGCAGGGATATGGATTCTCGTCTTTGCCGTGAGCCGCATTTCCTCCCTGTCGGCCCTTGTGGCTGCGGCGATGGCGGTTCCTGCGGCCTGGCTGATGGGGCAGTCGATGCCGGTGCTTCTCCTGGTGGTTTCCATGGCCGCTCTGATTGCTATCCGTCACCACGAGAACATCGGCCGCCTGATACGCGGGCAGGAGCCTCGCTTCGGCACAGGTCGGTGACCCGCAGCCTTGACGCAACTGAGCGGATCGCGCGCCTGAGACTGGCGCGCACGCCGCGGATCGGGCCTGTCGCCTTTCGGGAGCTGATAAGGCGCGAAGGCTCGGCGATCCAGGCCCTTGATCGTCTTCCGGAATTGACTCGGCGCGCCGGCGGGTCGCTGCGCATTCCGACGCCACAAGACATCGAGGGCGAGCTCCGGCGCGGGGAGGCCGCAAGGGCGCGGCTGCTGGTTCTGGGCGATCCAGAATATCCCACCCCGCTGATGGCCCTGGATGCACCCGCTCCGGTCTTGTGGACCCGGGGGGATGTCGGCCTGCTCGGCCGCGATACCGTAGCGCTTGTCGGGGCCCGGGTGGCCTCGGCCGCCGGGCAGAGGTTCGCCCAGGGGCTGGCCGTCGAGCTCGGCGGCACCGGTTTCGTCGTCGCATCCGGCCTTGCGCGCGGCATCGACGCGGCCGCGCACCTCGGATCTCTGGCGACGGGGACCGTGGCTGTGCTTGGTGGCGGGATTGACGATGTCTATCCGCCGCAGAATGCTGAGCTGTACGAGCGCATCGTTGCTGAGGGCTGTGTTCTTTCAGAAAGCCCGGTCGGGCACCGCGCCCAGGCCAGGGATTTTCCCCGTCGCAATCGGATTATTTCAGGTCTGTCGCGCGCGGTCGTGGTTGTCGAGGCAGAGGTTCGCTCCGGGTCGCTGATCACCGCGCGACTGGCAGCTGAACAGGGCCGTGAAGTGCTGGCCGTGCCAGGCTCGCCTCTCGACCCGCGGTGTGCTGGAAGCAATGACCTGATCCGGCAGGGGGCGGGGCTATGCGCCGGCATCGACGACGTCTTGCGAGCCCTGGAACGGCCCAGAGGCCTGTTCGAGCCTCCACCATCCTGTCCGCACGACGAGATACAGGCCCCGGACGGCAACCTTTCTCAGAGGGTCCTGGCCCTGCTGGGGCCGACGCCGATATCGCGTGACGACCTGATCCGAGCAGCCGGGGCCCCAGCTGGACAGGTGATGGGCATCCTGCTTGAGCTGACCCTGGGTGGGCAAGCCATTCTGACCGAGGATGGCAAGGTGGTTAGGGCCTAGGCGGCCCTGGACGAGGCCGAATACACTTCCGGTAATTCAGCGATCGAGGCTGCTGCATCGAGGATCAGGGCCAGGCGCCGATCACCGCTTTGGCGTGCGAGTTGAGCGAGTTCGTCTGCGGTGCTCGCGATGAACTCACGGACATCTGCGACATTCGGAGACGGGATCGAATCAGGTTGGACCGGCATCTATGCGCTCGCGTTAAGGTTGTTGTTCTCGATATACCCGCATGGCTCGGGCCGCAAGCGCCGAACAGGACGCAACCGGCAGAAGAACGACGGCTTTGTTGACAAGGCAGAGGGGCACCCCCACTTTCCCGCTCCTTTTGAAGGGGCGCAGCACCTCCGCATGAACGTCGTCGTCGTCGAGAGCCCGGCCAAGGCCAAGACCATCAACAAATATCTGGGTCCGGACTACACGGTCCTGGCGTCCTATGGGCACGTCCGCGACCTGCCGCCGAAAGACGGCTCGGTGCGGCCAGACGACGACTTTGCGATGGAATGGGAGGTCGATCCCAAATCCGCCAAGCGTCTGTCCGATATCGCCGCAGCGGTCAAAACGGCGGATCGGCTGATCCTCGCGACCGACCCTGATCGGGAAGGCGAGGCCATCAGCTGGCACATCCTTGAGGCCCTGAACAAAAAGAAGGCGCTGAAGGACAAGGCGGTCGAGCGGGTCACCTTCAATGCCATCACGCGGTCAGCCGTGACCGAAGCGATGGCCAATCCTCGTCAGATCGACATGGAATTGGTCGATGCCTATCTGGCCCGGCGGGCGCTGGACTATCTGGTAGGATTCAACCTGTCGCCAGTGCTGTGGCGCAAACTGCCGGGAGCACGGTCTGCGGGTCGGGTACAGTCGGTGGCTCTAAGGCTGATCGTCGACCGAGAGATCGAGATCGAGAAATTTCGGCCCCAGGAATACTGGACCGTCGAAGCCGATGTGACCGCTGAGGGGCCGCCGTTCCTGGCCCGACTGGTGACACACGCCGGCAAGAAGCTGACCAAGTTCGACCTGAACGCCGAAGCCTCAGCACTGACAGCCAAGGCCGCAGTCGAGGCTGGCTCCTTTACGGTGCGTTCGGTCGAAAAGAAGCCAGCGCGTCGGTCTCCGCCGCCGCCGTTCACGACCTCGACCCTGCAGCAGGAAGCCGCCCGCAAGCTCGGTTTTTCGGCCCAGCGCACCATGCAGACAGCCCAGAAGCTGTACGAGGGCGTCGACGGCGAAGGCGGCCTTATCACCTATATGCGGACCGACGGCGTCGATGTTTCGCCCGAAGGGCTCGCCGAAGCGCGCGAGGTGATCCGTGACCGTTACGGGGCCGCCTACCTTCCTGAAGAAGCGCGCCGTTACAAGTCGAAGCAGAAGAATGCCCAGGAGGCGCACGAGGCCATTCGTCCAACCAGCCTGGCGCGGCGCCCGGAGACCCTGCGTCTCGATGACGACCTGCGGCGGCTCTATGATCTGATCTGGCGTCGCATGGCGGCCTCCCAGATGGAGTCTGCACGCGTCGAGCGGACGACCATCGAGCTGGAAACCGCCGACGGACAGACCGGCCTGCGCGCGACAGGCCAGGTGGTGACCTTTGACGGCTACCTGGCGGTCTATGAAGAGGGCAGGGACGACTCGGATGATGAGGAAGGCGGCCGGCTTCCTGCCGTCCGCGAAGGGGCGCTGGCCAAGGTCGAGGCTTCACGCGCTGACCAGCATTTCACCGAACCGCCGCCGCGCTATTCAGAAGCCAGCCTGGTCAAGAAGATGGAGGAACTTGGGATCGGCCGACCATCGACCTATGCCTCGACCCTCACGACCCTGCGTGATCGGGAATATGTCCGGATGGAGCGCCAGCGCTTCGTCCCTGAAGACAAGGGCCGGTTGGTCACTGCCTTTCTCGAGCAGTTCTTCGCGCGCTGGGTCGAGTATGATTTCACCGCAGCCCTTGAGACCCAGCTGGACGAGGTGTCGGCCGGCGACCTGGACTGGAAGATTCTGCTGCGCCGGTTCTGGACCGATTTCTACGCCGCGACCGGGGCGGCCGGGGAACTGCGGACCTCTGTCATTCTAGATCAACTTAATGAGGCCTTGGGCCCGCACATTTTCCCGGAGCGCGCCGACGGAACGGATCCGCGCCTTTGTCCGCGCTGCGGCGAAGGTCGGTTGAGCCTGAAGACGAGCCGCTTCGGAGCGTTCATCGGGTGTTCGAACTATCCTGAATGCAAATACACCCGACCGATCGGGCAGCCGGCCCACGGTGAAGGCGGTGAAGGGCAGGACAGCGGCGACCGTGAGTTGGGCGTCGATCCTGGGACCGGCCTGCCTGTCACCCTGAAGAACGGGCGCTTTGGCTGGTACGTCGAAACGCCGAGCGACGGTGACAAACCCAAGCGGTCGTCCCTGCCCAAGGGTTGGGCACCGACATCTTTAGACCTGGAACAGGCCCTGCGCCTGCTTAGCCTTCCACGAGAAGTCGGTTCTCATCCGGAAGACGGCAAGCTCATCTCTGCCGGGCTTGGCCGCTACGGACCGTTCGTGGCTCACGCTGGCACCTATGCCAATCTGGGAGACATTCAGGAAGTCTTTGACATCGGCCTGAACCGGGCCGTTGCCCTGCTAGCCGAAAAGCGGGCCGGACGCCGGGGGGGCGGTGCGACGACCGCGCTGAAGGATCTTGGGCCTCACCCTGAGAGTGGCGAGGCGATTCAGATCATGCCGGGCCGGTTCGGTCCCTATGTGAAATCCGGAAAAACCAATGCAACGCTCCCCCGGGGCGTCGATCCCGAACAGGTCACCATGGAGCAGGCGGTCGAGTTGATTGCGGCCAAGGCGGCCAAGGGGCCGGCGAAGAAGCCGGCGCGAGCCAGCAAGCCGAAAACCGCAGCCAAGCCGAAACCGAAATCCAAAACCCCGTCCAAATCGGCCAAGGTGGCGGACTAGCCCGGCCCTGACGGCAAAGTCTGTGGGCGAATTGGCGTAACGGCTTTCCGATTCACATCTGGTTTACCATAACGGCCCCAACGTTCGTGCAGGAGGCGTGAGTCCATTGCATACCAAAAGCCCTCTACTCGACGAGTTTGCCCGACTGACGACCGGTGCCCTGGGTCTGGCGCAGGCCGCCGGCGATGAGGCGAAAGCTGTCATGCGGGCTCAGGCGGACAGGATCGCCGTCGATATGGACCTTGTCCGCAAGGATGAACTGGAAGCCTTGAAGGCCGAGATTGTGGCCCTTAGAGCTGAGGTGACCCAGCTGCGGGAAACCCCGAAGACGGGAACCGGACGCAAGCCGGCTCGCGCAAAGGACGCAGCCGGTTGAGCCGAATCCTGCAATCCCTCTACAGTTTGGTGGCGGCGACTGAGTCGCCGGAGAGGATCGAGCATGACAGCGTCATCCGCTGAGGATTTTGAAGCGCCGCACGATCCACTTGATGTGGTGGAACACGTTCTGGCCGCTGAGAATCTTCCGTTTGATCGTATCGGGGACGGCGACCTGGCGTTCTCCATCGCGGGGGCTTGGAAGGACTACGAACTGTGGTTCGCCTGGAGACCCGAAGGGGACTGTCTCCAGATCTGTTGCTCAATCGACCTGAGAGCGACCAAGGCCAAGCGCACCGCGCTGCATGAACTGGTAGCCCTGATCAATCAGCGCGTCTGGCTCGGGCACTTCGAGATCTGGACAGAGGATGGCGAGATCGTGTTCCGGCACGCCCTGTCGCTGCCGGACGGTGAGCGCCCGACGCTGGCCCAGGCAGCAGCCATGATCGACGCGGCGGTCGAGACGGCCGACCGGTTCCATCCGGCATTCAGCTTCCTCCTGCGCGGAGCCAAGAGCCCTGTCGAGGCCCTGGACGCCTGTATGTTCGAGACCGTCGGCACGGCGTAACGCTGTGGCCACCGAAACACTGCTGGTCGGATGCGGCCGTCTCGGTGGCGCGATTCTTAGTGGATGGCGCTTGTCCGGTGCTGTCTCGATGAGCCAGCTCGCGATCCTTACTCCTTCCGAAAAGCCAATCGCCATGACGGCGGCGGGCGAGGGGGCACGGCTTAATCCCGATGGCGCATTGACCAGCGTGCGATCGGTTGTGCTCGCCGTGAAGCCGGCCAGGTGGCGCGAGGCCGCGGCGAGTCTCACGACGCGGCTGTCAAGCGATGCGATCATTGTATCGGTCATGGCGGGTGTCTCGACGGCGTCGATGGCCCAGGCATTTGATGGTCGTCCGATCGCGCGGGTGATGCCAACCACGGCCGTATCGACGGCGCGCGGCGTGGCGACGTGCTTTGCCGGCATAGATCATGCCCGTGAAGCCGTGAGCCGTATGTTCAGGCCCATTGCCACCCTGGTCTGGGTCGACGATGAGGCATTGATCAATGTCGCGACGGCCTTGTCGGGATCCGGCGCGGCCTATGCCTACGCCTTTGTACGAGACCTGGCGGCGGCGGGTGAACGGCGGGGCCTCTCCTCGGAGCAGGCGCTCCTACTGGCCCGGATGACAGTTTCCGGGGCCTTGTCCCGCCTCGACGCCTCGGCAGAGGTGCAGCCCCTTATCGACGAAGTCGCCTCGCCGGGCGGAACAACCGAATCCGGCTTGCGGGTCCTGGAGCCGTCCCTGTCGCAGTTGTTGGATGCAACGGTGGCCGCCGCCCTCGAACGGGCGGGGGAACTCGCCGACTAGCGCGGCAGGCGGATGGAGGCCTTCAGGCCACCGAGATCTGAGCGGTCGAGGGTAATGTCACCGCCATGGCTTCGCACGAGGTCTCTTGCGATGGCCAGGCCCAGCCCGACGCCCTTGCGGTTCTGATTGCGGGATTCATCCAGCCTTGAAAAGGGCATGAAAGCCTCCTCGTAGGACTCCGGTGCGATGCCCGGGCCATCGTCCTCGACGGCGATCTCGATGCCGCCGGATTTGAGCGGGCGCGAACTGATCCGCACGGTTTGGCCGTGGCTGGCAGCATTGTCGACGAGATTGGTCACCGCCCGCCGCAAGGCACCTGACCTCGCAACCAGATCCAGTCCCGGTTCCAGATTCAGTGACACGTCCGCACCGAGCCGCCGTGCATTCACGGCGGCTGTCTCCGCGAGGGCGGCAATATCGACGATGACCGGCTGCTCGCCGACCTCGCCCTCGGCAAAGGCCAGATATTCGTCGATCATGTGCTCCATCTCGGACAGGTCACGCGACATGGCGTCCGTCCGGGACGAGGGTTCGGCCAGCGCCAGTTCCAGTTTCAGACGCGTCAGCGGTGTGCGCAGGTCGTGGCTGACCGAGGCAAGAAGCGTTGTGCGCTGATCCAGGTGCCGCTGGATCCGCTCTCGCATGGACAGGAAGGCCGTCGCCGCGCGCCGAACCTCCCGCGCGCCATGCGGCTTGAAGGCGACGTCTTCCTCGCCTTTGCCAAAGGCCTCGGCCGCGTCGGCGAGGCGCTCGATCGCCCGGACCTGATTGCGGATGAACAGGATGGCGATCGCCGTCAGAAGAATTGTGGCACCGCCCAGCCACAGGATGAAGATGTGGCCGCGAGTCGCAAATGCGCGTTCTCGTGGGGCAATGAAGCGTAGAACACCAGCCTCAACCTGGACCTGGATCTCGACGTGGTTCGGATACCGCGTCGTATCGAACCAGAACGGCTGGGGGTCGAGCCGGTCTGACAGGGCATTGTCCAGGGACCGGTCAAGGGCCACGAAGAAGGCGGGGCGATCACGCGTCGGAAGAGTGCCGCCTTCTCGCAGTGCCACAGACAACTGCATGATCTGAGCCTGATCGGTGATCTGGACCAGATGCTCGGGTGTCGGATCGTCCAGGTAGCTGTCGACTGCCCAGGCGACGTCGCCGGCCAATCCCTCGGATAGCCGGGCCGTCACCGTCTCCCAGTGTGCCTCGAAGAAGGCCCAGGTCACCGCCACCTGCATCAGCGCGATGGGAAGTACGATGATGAGCAGCGCCCGGCCCCACAAGGATGTTGGCAACCGCCGTCGCAGCACGCGTGCCCACAGTCGGGTAGGGGGTGATAGTCTCGAGGCCATAATCAGTCCGGGGCCAACATATAGCCGACGCCACGGACCGTCTGAAGGTATCGGGGCGTGCGCGGGTCGTCCTCGATCTTGCGGCGCAGGCGGGTGACCTGGACGTCGACGGCCCGGCCGGCGGCATCGGCTCCAGAGGAGGCCAGAACGTGCCGTTCAACCGGTGCATTGGCGCTGAGCGCCAGGGCCTTGAGGAGCTGGCCTTCTGCCTCGGTCAGTCTGACCAGCACACCATTGCGCGACAGTTCGAGCCGCTCCAGATCAAAAATGCAGGTGCCGAGCCTGACCTGGCGCTGGATGCCGGCAGGTGGTCCGGCGCGGCGCAGGATCGCCTCGATTCGTAGCAGGAGCTCGCGCGGTTCGAACGGCTTGGCCAGGTAATCGTCTGCACCGAGCGTCAGGCCTTCGATCCGGTCAGCTGCCAGCCCCCGCGCGGTCAGCATCAGGACCGGTAAACTGGCCAGCCCGGGTTGGCTGCGCAGCCATCTGGCGAAGGCAAAGCCGTCCTCGCCCGGCATCATCACGTCCAGGATCAACAGGTCGAAATCCAGCATGGCGACCAGGCGGCGCGCGGCATCGGCGTCCTGCGCTCCGGTCACGCGAAAGCCGGCCCGCGACAGGAACTGCTTGAGCAGGTCACGAATTCGATTGTCATCATCCACGACGAGCAGATGGCGTTGGCTCGCCCCCGAACCGGCCTGACTCATGCCCAGCCATCCAGCTTGACCGGAGGGGCCGGGCACAGTCTAAGGCCGCCTGGTTCCGCCCCGTTGTTGGCGCAGGAGATTTCGTTCAATGACCTTCGTTCCTTTCGACGACCGAGATGGCTGGGTCTGGATGGACGGGGACTTTGTGCCATGGCGCGAAGCCAAGACCCACGTCCTGACCCATGCCCTGCATTATGGATCGTCCGTTTTCGAAGGCGAGCGGATGTACGCTGGCGAAATCTTCAAGCTGACCGAACATACCGAACGACTTCACCGCTCCGCCAATCTCCTCGATTTCGAGATTCCATTCACCGTGGCCGAGATCGATGAGGCCTGCAAGGCGACCTGCGCGCGCATGGGGCTCGATGACTGCTATGTCCGGCCCGTCGCGTTCCGGGGACCGGAACAAGTCAGCGTTTCAGCCTTCCGTAACAAGACCCACCTGGCCATCGCGGCCTGGGAGTGGCCCAGCTATTTTGATCCAGAGACCAAGCGTAAGGGGATCCGGATTGAATGGGCCAAATGGCGACGACCCGACCCTTTGACCGCACCATCGACGGCCAAGGCGGCCGGCCTCTACATGATCTGCACCATGTCAAAAATGGCTGCGGAGAGCCGTGGCTACTCCGATGCCATGATGCTGGACTGGCGCGGCTATGTCGCCGAAGCGACCGGTGCCAACGTATTCTTCGTGCAAGACGGCGTGCTGCATACGCCCCGGATCGACGCCATCCTGGACGGCATCACGCGCCAAACCGTCATCGAGCTGGCGCGCGGCAAGGGCATCGAAGTCGTCGTGCGTGACATCCTTCCCGAGGAATTGGCCGGGTTCTCCGAGTGTTTCGTCACCGGCACGGCCGCGGAAGTGACACCGGTGTCGGAAATCGGCGAACATCGGTTCACACCCGGCGAGCTGTCACTCAGCCTGATGGAAGACTACGGAAAGCTGGTGCGCCGCCAGCTCTAGCCGGGGTTCAGGCGTCCGTCGGCGTTTCGCTGTGGCTACGAGCCGCGATGCGACGCGCTCTACGCCGACGTAGCCCCCACAGGATCAGCCAGGTGACGGGGCCGACCACCAGCAGGAACGGCAGGCTGAAGGCAAGTACCGACACAATCGCGGCCAAACCGGTCATGAACAGGCCGAGCGCATTGTTCAGCGCCGACTGCAATGGGGCTGTGGCGCTGTCCGGAGCCATGACGCCCTCGGACTGATAGGTCAGGGTTGCGCGGGACATGGCAACGCGGGCGCGCATGACCTGCAGCGTCGAGGTCGCCGCATCGATCTCGCCCTGAACACGCGCCAGTTCGCGCTCGACCTCCAGAACCGTCTGAAGATCACCGTCGCGGGTGGCCAGCATGGTTTGCAGTCGGTCGCGCAAGGCCGTCTTGGCGCGCAGGTGCGCCTCGGTGTCGATTAGGGCGCGCGTCAGATCCTCGGAGGTGGTCGACGAATCCGAAACCCGTCCGTCGGCGGCCTCGGCATCTGCCGCCAAGCCATTGCGGAACCCGGTCAGCCAGCCCGGTTCGGCCCGAATCTCCAGCGTCGCGGTCTGTTGGTCCTGGCCGTAGCTTTGGGTGGATGAGCCGATGACCTGACACCGCTGCGGTCCGGCCTGGACGCAGGCCCGTTCGTGCCGGGCCATGAGGCCGGCGATCTCGCGGCGCGGCGCTTGAATCGTATAGCCATAGGCATAGGCCAGTTGCGGCGCCTGGGCTTCCGGCACATCGGGGGAGGATGCGGATGCTGCGTCCGCGGCGCCCCCGGCACTCCGCCCAGGTTCGGGTGCGGCGGCCATATCCATGGGAATCGGCCCTTCGGCCGAACTGCTTTCAATCGCCTCGACTGAAGCCTGCTGGGCGTCACATCCCACCAACAGAACAGCCGCGCTGGCGGCGATGAGCAGAGACTGGCGCATGGAACCCTCCTGTTCACGTTTCCGTGATCAAGCCTGCGCAATGGGGCGGCAATGCGACCCCATCAGGTTTCGTCAGCGGTAGTTGAAGCTGATCGAGATTCGTATGTCCTCAGATCGGTTGGCCGGCACCTCATGGCGCAGCCAGCTTTCCCACAGAATCACCTTGCCCGGTGCCGGGGTCAGATAGACGAACGGACGAAGCTCTTCGCCGGCCTGATCGGTCAGGGTCGGACGCGCCATCATCATCGGCAGGCGTGGATCTTCCACCTTCAAGGCGGCTGAGCCCTCCGGCACGGCAACGTAGAGGGTGCCGGACAGGACACTGTGCGGATGGATATGGCCCGTGTGGACCCCACCTGATTCCAGGACATTGACCCAAAGACTGTCGAGGCGGGGCCGGTGCTCCATCTCAAAGTCGAGCTCGCGTGCGAAGGCCGCGGCGTGGTGGTCGAGTCGTCGCTTCAGGTCACCGAAGCTGGGATGGCGCAGCGGCAAATCGTCGAGCGAGGCGTAGGACGTATAGCCCTGATAGCCCTGGGCCTCGCTCCAGGCCTGTCCAGCCAGATCCTGCTCGGCCAGATCAAGACACGCCGCTTCCAGCTCTGAAAGGAGCGAATCAGACGAAGGCCCGTCGAGCAAGGCCGCTTCGTAAATCAGGGTTGGAAATAGGGCGCGCAAACTCATGGCGCTTCCATAGCACCCAGACGTTCCAATGCTGGGAAAGAAATGGTCGGAGTGAGAGGATTCGAACCTCCGACCCCTGCGTCCCGAACGCAGTGCTCTACCAGACTGAGCCACACTCCGACCTGCCTCGAGCTGCGCCAGGCGCGTCGCTCAAGGAAGCGGGCTTATAGCGAGGCACCTCATCATGGGCAAGCGCCTCATTTGGCGTGTTGCAAGCTGAGTGCGGTTCGGCTATTTCGCCCGCTCCCCGGCATCGCCGGGCCGCGCCGGACCTGCTGGGGAATGGTGTAATGGTAACACAGCGGTTTTTGGTACCGTCATTCTAGGTTCGAGTCCTAGTTCCCCAGCCATCCGCCCTTCCTGACCTCGACAATCAGTGAGGTATTCGGCCCGCTTCGGGTCGATCTAGGGGCATCCGGTCATCAAGTACGGCTAGTGCCGCGCGAAAGGCCTCCGTCCGCTCGAGCGGTCTTCCGGCGTCGTCGGTAAAACCGGAACCGGCCAGACGTCCGACCAGGCCTTCAAGAGCTTCAAGAGGTGTGATTGGGGCGTTCATCGCATGGCCTCCCTGTTGTCCTGCGGAACTTAAATCCATCAGGAGGCGAACGGTTCGCCGATCGGGCGAGGACATCTTGTCGCGGGCCTTTGCCTTGGCCAGCGTGGCGGCGTAATCCAGACCTATGCGCCAGTCCTTCGAAGAAGCCACCGACCGTTCGTTCGCAGAAAAACACCTGCCTCGCCTGAGGGCCGAGCTGGAAAGGATGGACCTTGATGGCTTCATCATCCCGCATGAGGACGAACACCAGAATGAGTATCTGCCTGAAGCCAATGAGCGGCTCGCTTGGGTGTCGGGATTCACCGGTTCTGCCGGAGCCGCCGTCGTCATGAGAGATAGAGCGGCGATCTTCACCGATGGTCGCTATACGGTCCAGGTTCGCGATCAGGTCGATCCTGCCTTCTTTGAGTATCTGGACCTGGTGGAGGGCGGCCCGCCGGCCTTTATCGCCGCCCAGGCCCGCGGGGCTGTCATCGGCTACGATCCGCGCCTGCACAGCCCGGCGGCGCTCGGTCACATTGAGCGTGCAGCCGATCGCGCCGGAGCGGTGCTGAAGGCTGTGGACGTAAATCCAGTAGACCTGGCCTGGGGAGGGGAACGTCCACCACAGCCTCGCGCCCCGGTCGTGCCCCAGGAGGACCGCTTCTCGGGGGAAACCAGCCAGAGCAAGCGCCGCCAGATCGGTGCCGCGATCGCTGCGGCTGGGGCCGACGTCGCCGTCCTGACCGCACCTGCGTCCCTGGCATGGCTATTCAATGTTCGCGGCGGAGACGTCATCCGCACGCCCTTGCCGCTCGGTCAGGCGGTGATCGACAAAAACGGTCACGCCCGCCTCTTCCTCGACCCGGCGAAGGTGACCGGGGACCTTCACACCTGGCTCGGCAATGAAGTAGCTCTGCAGTCACCAGAGGCATTGCCCGCCGCGCTGGATGGCCTGGCGGGCCAGGCGGTGCTGATCGACCCCGCACAGTCCTCGGCCTGGTATTTTGACCGGGTGACCCAGGCCGGAGCCAAACTCGTGCGAGGGGCTGATCCCTGTATCCTGCCGCGGGCCGCCAAGAACGACACGGAGATTGAGGGCTCCCGTCGCGCCCACATCCGAGATGGCGCGGCCCTGTCCAACTTCCTGTATTGGGTCGCGACGACAGCCCAGACCGAACTCCCTGCCGAGGACGAGGTGGTCGCCGTGCTTGAAGCGTTCCGCGAGGCGACCGGAGCCCTGAAGGATCTCAGTTTCGACACCATTGCCGGAGCCGGCCCGAACGGCGCTCTTCCTCATTATCGTCCGGTGCGCCGGACAATCCGGCGAGTCGAGGAAGGATCCCTACTTCTGGTGGACGGGGGAGGGCAGTACCTCGACGGCACCACGGATGTGACCCGAACCATGGCCATCGGCGAACCGACGGCCGAGCAGAAGGATCGTTTTACCCGCGTTCTGAAGGGCCATATAGCGCTGTCGGTGGTTCGTTTCCCTGAGGGCACCACCGGGAGCCAACTGGACGCCCTGGCGCGTCTGCCACTTTGGATGGCAGGCCTGGATTACGATCACGGTACGGGCCACGGAGTCGGCAGCTATCTCGGCGTTCACGAAGGGCCGCAGCGGATCGCCAAGGCCCCCAACACGCAGGCATTATTGCCGGGTATGATTCTGTCCAATGAACCAGGCTTCTACAAGGAAGGGCACTGGGGCATTCGGATTGAAAACCTGCAGGCGGTCACGCCGGCTGAGCCGATTCCAGGCGGAGAACGGCCCATGCTCGGTTTCGAGACTCTGACTATGGCCCCCATCGACCGTCGCCTGATCGAGGTGAACCTGCTCACCGCTCAAGAGCGGGGCTGGATGGACGCCTATCACGCCACGGTCTTGTCCAAGGTCGGGCCGCTGTTGGACGGCGAGGCGCGAGCCTGGCTGGAGTCGGCGTGCGCACCGCTCTAACGCTGGCGTTCGGCCTGATGGCCGGTGCGGTGCAGGCGCAGAGCCAGCCGCGTCTGCCGCGTGAACAGTTTGATGTCATAGCGCCCTCTGATCGTGTCGCCGGTCAGCGCGGATCCATCGAGATTATCCAGCGCGGCTGCCGGATCGGACCCACCCGCTGGGCGCGCCGGCGAATCGTCGACATCGCGGCCCAGGAATGGGGTGCGTTCGGCTTCCAGACCTTTGATCTCAGGCCGACGGAAACGCGCCGCCTGCCAGACGGGATCGTCGCCGATGCCGTCAACCCCGAGCTTATGGCTCCGCGCACGGTTCGTCACAGTCTTCGTTTTGGGGCCTGGGAGAGTGAGCGGCGCATGGATCAGACTATCGCCGGCTATTGGTCGTCGACGCCAGATGGACCCGACATCGTCGCGCGCCAGAATCGCCAGTGGCGAGAGGGCGATGGTGACGTCATGTGGGTGGAACCCTGGTCAGCGGCCTTCGTAAGTTGGGTCATGTGCGAAGCCGGCCTCGGTGACATGGGTCAGTTCCGCCGTGATATCGCCCATTGGCGCTATGTCGATCAGGCCATCGCGGCACGCGATGGTTCGATATCCGGCTCGGCCTATATCGCCCGCGATGTCGGTGAGGCCGAGTTGAACCCAGGTGATCTGCTCTGCAATCCGCGCGGCGGGCGTAATTATCGGACGCTGGCGGATCGTCGCGTCGACCAGAGCGAACAGGCCCCCCTGCATTGTGACATCGTGGTTCGCGTCGATGCGACGGCCCGCACAGCGGCGGTGATCGGCGGCAATGTCGTCAATGGCGTCAGCCTGACCGTCTTGCCGCTCGTGGAAGGGCAGGAGGGCCGTTTGCGCCCCCTTCAGCCTGAAGACCGCCCCGGCTCCCGGGTGTTCTTTGCCCATCTCAGCTTGCAGGCGGATCCGATTGAAGCCCTGGCGCTGGATAGTTCAGCTGCAATCCGGGCGCTGTCAGCTCCCTGACGGCGGTGATCCCGGCTGCCACAGCTCAATGGCATTGCCTTCGGGGTCATGAATGCGGGCGAAGCGACCGATCTCGGGGTGGGCATCCCACTCCGGCTTGGTGATGACCTCTATGCCGGCGGCGCGTAGGCTCGCCATCAGATCTTCCAGATCATCGACACGCAAGTTCAGCATGGTTTGCTGTCCGGCCGGGAAATAGTCGCTGTCAGCTTTGAACGGCTGAAACACGGTTGGTCCTGCCTGCTGGTTCCAGATCCAGACGCCTTCAGGCGCTCCGACACCCAGGTGGATTAGATACCATTCGCCCAGCGCCTTCGGATCCTTCGACCGGAAGAAAAGACCGCCGATGCCCGTGACTGCCATGGTGTGTGCCTCAGATACTCTCGAAATCGCCACCTCGGCCACGTCCGGAGGCAAAGCGAGCAGCGCCATTGCGCGCCTCTATGTCAATCGGAGATTTTCCGGCGCGCGCTTCAAGCCGTAGAGCGTCGTTTAGGTCCAGGCCAAACTGGGCGTAGGTGGTCGCCCGATCGGTCCGCATACAGAGCGCGGGAAAACGTGCAATTTCCTGCGCCAGGGCCTGGGCAGCTGGCAGGGCCTGCCCCCGAAGGACGACCCGGTTGGCCAGTCCGATCGCCAGCGCCTCGTCGGCATGGACCGGGCGACCCGTCAGTATCATGTCGAGTGCGCGGCCCTGTCCGATGATGCGAGGCAGCCTGACCGTGCCACCATCCACAAGCGGCACCCCCCAGCGGCGGCAATAGACGCCAAAAACGGCAGTGTCTGACGCCACGCGCAGGTCACACCACAAGGCCAATTCCAGCCCACCCGCCACGGCCGCCCCCTCGACGGCCGCGATGACGGGCTTGGACAGCAGGTGGCGCGTCGGCCCCATAGGGCCGGGTCCTTCAGGATCATAGTCGGCACCGTTCTCAGCGAAGGCCCTCAGGTCGTAGCCAGAGCAAAAAGAGTCTCCAGAGCCCGTCAGAACCGCGACATGGGCTGTGTCGTCAGCTTCGAAGGCCTCAAACGCGGCCCTCAGTGCAATGGCCGTTGCGACGTCAACGGCATTGCGGCGTTCGGGCCGGTCAATGGTGATTGTGGTGACCGCCCCGGTCTGATCAATTCGCACGGTCACCGGACAAGACCCTTATCGGTCCAGAAGGGTTCCCTGACGGCCCGGCGCAGGAGTTTGCCGACGGGGCTTTTCGGCAGGCTGTCGACGATATGGATGGACTTGGGCGTCTTGTACCCGGCCAGCCGTTCACGACAGAAAGCGATGATGTCATCCTCCTCAACCGGCTCTCTGAGGATGACAAAGCCGGTGACGGCTTCACCCCATTTGTCATCGGGCAAACCCACGGCGACAGCCTCGATGACCGCCGGATGGTCCGTCAGCACGTCTTCGACTTCGCGGGGATAGACGTTGTAGCCCCCCGTGACGATCATGTCCGATGCTCGGTCGATCAGGTAAAGCAGCCCGCGATCATCAAATCGGCCGATGTCACGCGTGCGAATGAAGCCATCGTCGGTGAAGGTCTGCGCATTGAGGTCTGGAGCCTGGTGGTAGCCGCGCATGACGAACGGAGCCCGCAACGCGATCTCCCCTGGCTCACCGACAGGGGCCTCGTTTCCCGCTTCGTCCAGAAGTCGGATTTCGACATCCAGGCTGGGACGACCGCAAGCCGTCCATGTCGAATCGTCTTCGTGGTCCACCTTATCCAGCACGGTGATGCAGAGGGGAGCCTCGGTCTGGCCGTAGTACTGCGAGAATTTCGGTCCAAACGTCTGGATGGCCCTGCGCAGTACGGGCTGCGGCATCGGCGAGGCCCCGTAGATAATATCTCGCACATGGGAGAAGTCGGCGTCTTCGACCCCTGGCGTTTCGAGAAGCATCCCGATCATGGTGGGCACCAGATTGAGCGCGGTGGATCTGCTTGCCGCGACGGCTTTCAGATACTCGGACGGAATGAACCCGGGCAGAATGGCCGCAGCGGCACCCCGGATCCAGTAAGGCAGAACGAAGGTGCCGCTCGCGTGGATGAGCGAAGCTGCATGAAGCATGACGTCGCCGGGTCTCGGTTCGATCAGGTTGTTCAGGATGTTACGGACCACCGCAGCATAGGTGCCATGCGTGTGAACTGCGGCCTTGAGGGTTCCCGTCGTCCCTGACGTGTAGAGTGCAATCAGCGGGTCATCGGCTTGTGCCGGCTCGAGCTTGCCGTCGGGGGCCTCCACACCGAGCAGGTCGTCTTCAATCGAAACCAACGACAATCCGGGATCCAACGCCGCCAACTGTCGAGCGCGCTCGGCCAGGTCGGTCGTGTGCAGGAGGTGGCGCACACCGATCCGCGACAGCATCCCCTGTTGTTCGTGGGAAGAAAGCCGCGCGTTTAGGGGAACCCTTAGCAGTCCGCCAATCGCGCAGCCGAAATCGAGCGCAATGCTGTTCAGACCGTTCGATGCCAGAATTCCGATTGGAGTACCACGTTGCAGCCCGTATCTGAAGCGAAGGGCCAAAGCCAGCCGATCCGCATCCTGCTTCACCTCGGCGAAGGTGCGGGTTCGGCCTTCAAACCAGAGTGCAGGCTGATCCGCATAGCGGCGAGCCGCACGGTAAATCATTTCAGGGACCAGCACGCTCACCTCCTACTTGCAATCAACTGTGTCGTGTCGCCCAAGACATCAGGGAGCCTCACCCAGCAATCAGGGCCAGCCATTCGTCCTCGGTCAGGACGGTTACCCCGTGTTTCTGGGCGTCGGTCAGCTTAGAGCCGGCACCCGGCCCGGCGACGACAAAGTTTGTCTTCTTCGACACGGAGCCCGAGACCTTGGCCCCCAGGCTTTCGGCACGGGCCTTGGCTTCGTCACGCGTGAAGCGTTCAAGGCTGCCAGTAAAGACGACAACCTTGCCGCTCACGGGGCTGTCGGACTGCGGCCGCTCTGTGTCGCGAACTTCGTCCAGTTCTTCGAGCAGGGCCGCCACGACGGCCTGGTTGTGCGGTTCATGGAAGAAGTCCGCCAAAGCGCGCGCCGCGACAGGGCCGACTCCGGAAATTCCAGCGACCTCGATGAGGGCTTCAGACGGCCCCTCCTGACGAGCGATCCGGGCCAGCCGCCGGATGCCCGACCAGTCACTCGCCTCTTGTGACAGTGCCCGTCGAGCGGGGGCGGGGACGCCCGGAAAGGCCAAGCTAAGTTTCTGGTCGAAGGGGGCGGTCGGCCAGGGGTCGTCCATCGTCAGTTCTGCGGCGGCCAGGATCGACAGAACCCGGTCGGATATGCCGTGCCCCTGTGAAAGGCGAGCCCAGTCAGGCGAGGGGGCGCCCTGGCTCGCGGCCAGGCCGCCGGCCTGAAATGCGTTCCAGCTTCCAAAATGTCGCGCCAGCAGCAGCGAGGTCTGTTCCCCGATCTCACGGATTCCCAGGCCAAAGATCAGGCGGTCCAGGGCAATCGTCCGGCGCGCATCGATTCCCGCTACGAGATTGCGTACGCTCGTCTCGCCGTAGCCGTCTTCCGTCCGCAGCGAGCTCAGCCTGGCTTCGTCGCGCGCCAGGCGGAAGATATCAGCCGGCTGCTTCAGCCATCCCCGCTCATGAAAAGCAGAAAGTTGTTTTTCGCCCAAACCTTCAATGTCAAAAGCGCGGCGGCTAACAAAATGCTTTAGTCGCTCGACGATCTGGGCTTCGCAAATCAGTCCGCCAGTGCAGCGCCGGCGCGCTTCGCCATCCTCTCGCACGGCTTCAGATCCGCACACGGGGCAGTGGGTTGGAAAGACGTAGGCGCGACTGTCTGATGGTCGCAGATCGGCAACGATCCCTACAATCTGTGGAATGACGTCGCCGGCGCGCTGCAGAATGACGGTGTCACCGATGCGAACCTCCTTTCGGGCGATCTCGTCCTCATTGTGCAGGGTCGCGTTGCGTACCACCACACCGCCGACGGTCACCGGATGTAGCCGTGCCACCGGCGTCAGGGATCCCGTGCGTCCCACCTGAATGTCGATGCCTTCAAGCACTGTCTGAGCCTGTTCGGCCGGAAATTTGTGCGCGATAGCCCAGCGCGGGCTGCGCGCGACGGATCCCAGACGGTCCTGCCAGTCAAGACGATCGACCTTGTACACCACGCCGTCGATGTCATAGCCGAGCGTGGCCCGGTCCGACTGCAGGGCCGCGTAGTAGGCGATCAGGCCGCGCGCACCGGTGATGCGCTGCGAGCGCGGATTGACCGGAAGCCCCCATTCGGAGAAGGCCGAGAGGACGTCGGTCTGGGTTTGGGAGAAGGCCTCGGAGGATTCTCCCCAGGTATAGGCGAAAAAACGCAAAGGGCGTCGGGCCGTGACGGTTGGATCCTTCTGACGCAGCGATCCGGCGGCAAAATTGCGGGGATTGGCGTAGGTCCGCTCCCCCGCCGCTTCAGCCGTGGCGTTGAACGCATCGAAGGCGTCGTTCGGCGCATAAACCTCCCCCCGGATTTCGATCACCTGCGGCCAGCTCGAGCCCGCGAGACGCTCCGGGATGTCATCCAGCGTCCTGAGGTTGGCGGTCACATCCTCGCCGGTTCGACCGTCGCCACGGGTCGCTCCGCGGACGAGCACGCCGGCCTCGTATCGAAGTGACGCCGACAGGCCGTCGATTTTCGGCTCGGCTGCGAAAGCAACCTGCGTGTCGGTCGGCAGCATCAGGAAGCGGCGGATCCGCGCCTCGAAATCGGTCACCTCCTCATCACTGAAGGCATTGTCCAGCGACAACATCGGCACGCCGTGTTCGACCGGAGCGAATTGGCTTGAGCCTGTCGCTCCAACGCGCTGTGAAGGACTGGAGGGGGTGGTCAGCTGGGGGAAGGCCGCTTCGATCTGAAGCGCACGGCGCTTCAGTGCATCATACCTGGCGTCAGAAATTGCGGGCGCATCCGATTGATAATAATCACTGTCATGTTGCCGCAGCTCAGCGGAAAGTTGCTCCAGTTCAGCTTGAGCTTCGGCCGGTGACAACTGCTCGACAGGTTTCATCAGACCACCGTGAAGCCGGCATGAAACGGGTCTTCGTCGTCGATCCAGATGGTGCTCATGCCAGTCATGATCGCCGACCCCTGGATCGAGGGAATAATACCGGGTCGGTCACCGACGAGGGCCTCGGCCTCAATTCGACCGGTAAAGCGGCTCCCGATGTAGCTCTCGTGGACGAAGGTGTCGCCGACCTTCAGTCGCCCCCGGGCGTGCAGATGCGCCAGCCGTGCCGAGGTACCGGTTCCGCAAGGGCTCCGGTCTAACGCGCGCTCACCATAGAAGACGGCATTGCGCCCATCGGCATGGTCGCCCTTGGGCTCATCGGCCCACAGGACGTGGCTGACGCCACAAATGGTGTCGTTCACCGGGTGCACCGGTTCAACCGTCTGGCGCAGCGTCGTGCGGATCTCGCGCGACAGATGAATAATCCGGTCGGCACCCAGATCGTCGAGGCCTAAATAGGGGCCCTGTGGCTCAATGATGGCGTAGAAGTTGCCGCCATAGGCAATATCGATCTCGAGCGTGCCGAAGTCCGCGACGACAACCTTGACCCCCTCCATCGCCAGATAGGCCGGAACATTGGTGATCCGCACCCAGTGAACTCGGCCGCCTTGCATCTCATACTCGAGCTGGATCAGCCCGGCCGGAACCTCGGCCATGAAGCGGCCTGGTCGGCGCGGCTGGATCAGGCCCTGTTCCAGTCCGAAGGTCACCATGCCGATCGTGCCGTGGCCGCACATCGGAAGGACCCCGGACGTCTCCATGAACAGGATTCCAATGTCGGCGTCGGGGTGGCACGGTGGATAGAGAAATCCTCCCGACATCATGTCGTGGCCCCTTGGTTCGAACATCAGGCCGGTTCGGATCCAGTCGAAGCGCGCCAGAAAGTCTTGACGGCGCTCGCTCATGGAGTTGCCGTTCAGGATTGGCGCGCCGCCGATCACGAGGCGGACCGGATTGCCCGCCGTATGACCGTCGAGACAGGAAAAGACGTGCCGCATCAGGCTGATCGGGCTCCAACCGGACGCAGGGCCGCAGCGGCCCTGACCAAGGCTTCCACCTCCGTCCGGCGCGCACCCGCAAGCGGGAGGCGAGGCGGGCGGACCCGCTCGGAGCCTCGACCCATGATCCGCTCGGACAGTTTGATCGACTGCACCAGGTCGTGCTCCGCATCCAGATGCAGCAACGGCATGAACCAGCGATAGATTTCCAGCGCTCGTGCCATATCCCCTGCGATGAAGGCGTCATAGAGCGCCACCGATTCCTGGGGGAAGGCCGAGGTCAGGCCGGATATCCAGCCTTCGGCTCCCAGCATGAGGCCTTCAAGCGCCACATCGTCCAGGCCCGCCATCAGGACGAACCGTTCGCCGAACGCATTGACCAGATCGGTGAAGCGTCGAGTATCTGGAGCGGATTCCTTGACGGCCACGACATTCGGCAGCTCTGCAAGCCGTTCCAGTGCGTCAATTCCCACGGCGACCCGATAGGCGGTCGGATTGTTGTAGATCATGATCGGAAGACGGGTTGCCTGCGCCACGGCCGTGAAATGGGTCACGAGTTCGTCCAGGGTCGGCACGTAGACCATCGCCGGCAGAACCATCAGGCCATCCGCCCCCATCGCCTCGGCGTCCTGAGCGAAGCGCACTGCCCGCGCCGTCGTCAATTCGGAAACGCCGGAGATGACGGGAACGCGACCAGCCGCGACCTCAACCGCCGTTCTGAGCACGGCCCGTTTTTCGTCCGGCTCCAGCGAGTTGTTTTCGCCGCAAGTTCCCAGCGAGATCAGGCCGTGCACGCCGTCATTGATAAGATTGTCGAGAACTCGACCGGTTTCCTGCAGGTCAACGGAAAGATCCGGTGCGAACTGGGTGGTGGCGGCTGGAAACACGCCTCTCCAGGCGGCGCGCTGCAACAGCTTCATTCTGAGCCTCCCATCGGTCGAATGATCCCCTATACGATGCCGCAAATCAGGATTCCTAGGGATGTCTCGCAAGAGTCTAATCATCGTGGGGGCCGGCATGGTCGGCGCGGCCTGCGCCCTTCGGCTGCAGGCGGCCGGGCGCGCCGTCACGCTGATTGATCCGGGGGAGGACCAGCAGGCGTCCAGCTTCGGCAACGCTGGCCACATCGCGGTCGAACAGGTTGCGCCCCTGGCTGGATGGGGCTCCGTTCGCGCTGCCCCGGCCATGCTGTTTGGCGTCGGAGGCCCGCTCGATTTCCGTTGGTCGGATGTCGGGCACTGGTTGCCATGGTCAGCCCGCTTCCTGGCGGCCTGTCGCAGCGACCAGGTTCGCCGCGGGACGCAGGCCTTGGGCGACCTCGCGTTACCTGCGGTTAGAGCCTGGCGCGACCTGCTCGACCTGGCGAGCGCGTCTGATCTGATGGTTGAAGACGGCCACGCTCTGCTCTGGTTCGATCCTCGATCCGCAGCGACCGGCCGATCAAAGTGGCTGGCGGCAGACATCGGGTCGGCCACCTGTCGCGGCCTGACATCCGACGAACTGTCGTCCTACCAGGTGCTGCTCGCAGGCCGTCCGCCTGTGGACGGGCTGCGGATCGAGGGAACGGCCCGCCTGACATCGCCGCAACGGGTCCGAGAGGCCCTGGTCTCAGCCTTCGTTGCGAGGGGAGGAGACAGACGTCGCGGCTTGGTGACCCGCATCTCGCCCGAAGCCGAGGTTGAACTGGCGGACGGCACGCGCCTGAGTGCGGACCAGGTCCTGGTCGCCTCCGGCGTCCGATCCGGCGCGGTCCTGGCCCCGTTGGGGACTCGGGTGCCCCTCATCGCCGAGCGGGGCTATTCGATCCAGTTTCCGGTGTCATCCGGGTCTGTCGGTTTTCCGACCGCCGTACTGGAGGACTGGTCCATCGTTCTGGCCCCACAAATCGAGGGACTCCGCGCGACCAGCTATGTCGAGTTCGGTGACGCCGAGGCACCTCCTGATCCCCGCAAATGGAGCCGGCTGATCTCGCGGGTGCGAGCGCTTGGGTTTGATGTACCTGACACCTGTCAGCGCTGGATGGGGTGCCGCCCGACCCTGCCGGACTATGTTCCGGCGATCGGGGCTTGGCCGGGACAAAGGCTTCTCTACGCCTTCGGTCACCAGCATCTGGGCGTGACCCTGGCAGCGATTACGGCTGAACGGATCGAGGCTCTTGCCAACGGCGGACCGACCGATCCTGCGCTGGATATTCGACGGTTCTAGGCCAAAGCCTTGGCACCAGCACCGGAGAAGCGTTTACTGCGGCACGGGGTCTCTTTCCGGGAGGGAGTCATGCGCACGGTTCTTGTCGCCCTGGTCTTGATTGTACCGCTTGCCGCTTGCGAACAGTCCAATCCGGCGCTCGGATCGGGCGGCTGGCAGGACGGCGACGTTCCCGAGGCTGTCCCGGTTCCAGAAGAGGGCGAGGCCGCACCAACAGCGCCGTCGCCCCCGGCCACGACACCTGTTCGTCCAGCCCCGACAGTTGAGGCCACCACAGAAGCCGCTGAGCCCGCCGCTCAGGCCGCACCGGCGGAACCTGCATCACAGTCCCCAGTACCCGTGGAGGCCCCGGTGCCGCCTCCATCGCCGGCAAGCCCAACCGCAACCGACCCTCATGCAGGCCACACACCACCCGCTGGGCCGACGCGGTAGCCAGCGAGGCCTGAACCGAATCCCGAATTCAAGATGTGTGGATGCGATCGCTAAGCGGCTGGCGGACAGGGTGGGATTCGAACCCACGGTAGGCTTCCACCTACGGCGGTTTTCAAGACCGCTGCCTTAAACCACTCGGCCACCTGTCCCAGAGCGCATCCGATAGGCGCGATCCGCTGATTGGGTCGTCGTGCGCAACTCTTCGGAGAGCCAGCGCGGCGTCCTTAGCAGGCAGCGGGCGCATTAACCAAAGCGGAAAATCTATCCGGCATCATTTCTGCGAACGCGGCCACCAATGGGGTGATCATGTGGAGCAGGGCAACAATCGTTGCGACAGCGGCCCTGGGCCTAGCGGCCTGCGGAGCCGGGGCTGGCGTTCGCCCCGCTGATCCGGCGACAGCACCGATGCCGCCTGCGCCATCACGAGGCGGAGTGGCCGATCCGGCCCCCTTCGTGCGCGGCACCCTCAGGCCCTATGTCGTGCGGGGACGGTCCTACACGCCAGTGATCGACGAGGACTATGACCGAACCGGCATTGCGAGCTGGTACGGCGATGCGTTCCATGGTCGGCCAACCGCGACGGGCGAGATCTACGACATGAACGGCCTTAGCGCGGCTCATACGACCTTGCCGTTGCCGTCGCTGGCGGAGGTCACGAACCTGGCAACCGGCCAGAGCATCGTCGTGCGGGTCAATGACCGCGGGCCATTCGTCGGTGATCGCATCATCGATCTTTCTCGTGGGGCTGCGGACGCCCTGGGCGTTCGCCGTCAAGGCCTGGCTCAGGTGCGCGTGCGATACCTGGGACCGGCTCCGCGCGGCGGCGGAACAGGACACCTCATCGAGGCGACGTCTGGTCGGCCCGAGACGGAGGTTCGACCCCCGTCAAATGTGGGAGATACGGCTCCCTGGTTCATCCAGGCCGGGACATTTGCCAGCCGCGACAATGCCGAGACGGTTCGACGCCGATTCGGATCCGCCCGGACCCGCGTTGAGGAAACAACAGCGCGCGGCCGCACGCTGTATCGGGTCTTGATCGGGCCCTGGCCAGGGCGGCACGAAGCTGAACGTCAGCGCTCGACCCTGGCGGGACAGGGCTTGCTGGACGCGATCCTCGTTCGCGCACAATAATTCCGGCACGCGCCCTTTGCCTTGAGCCGGTGAATCGCCATTGTGCCCCCGTGACGCGCGGACGGTTCATTACATTCGAAGGCGGAGAGGGGGCCGGGAAGTCGACTCAGGCGCGACTGCTGGTCGAGCAGCTTCAGGCACGCGGCATCTCGGTCGTCCTGACCCGGGAGCCGGGTGGCTCCGAGGGTGCCGAAGCCCTGCGGAATTTGCTGGTTATCGGGGATGCGGACCGCTGGACACCGACCGCCGAGACTCTCCTGATGTACGCCGGGCGGTCCGATCATCTAACTCGGCTGATCCGCCCAGCCCTGGCGGCCGGCACATGGGTGGTCTGCGATCGCTTTTCGGATTCGACGCGTGCCTATCAGGGGGCCGGCGGTGGTGTCAGGTCGGCGTTCATCGATGCCATCGACGCTGAAGTCGTGGGGGCGGACCGACCCGATCTTACGCTGATCTTCGATATGCCGGTCGAGGTCGGCCTGGAACGAGCCTTTGGTCGCGATATGTTCGAAGCGCGTTTTGAATCCAAGGGGCTCGCCTTCCACCAGCGACTGCGGGAAGCCTTTCTCACCATTGCCGATATGGAACCGGGGCGCTGCGCCCTGATCGACGCTAGCGGCACACTGGAACAGGTGGCCGATCAGGTCTGGACGACGGTGGCCGCTCGGCTGGATCTGGCACCGTGAGCGAAGCCGTCGAAGGCCCGCGCGGACAATACCATCCGCTCAAGGATGAGCGTCCCGAACACGCCTTTCTGGACGCCCTCGAACGCGGCCGGCTGCATCACGCCTGGATGCTGACGGGTCCTGAGGGGCTGGGCAAGGCGACCTTTGCCTACAGGGCGGCGCGCCGTCTGCTAGGGGCGCAGCCAGACGCCGGCCGTGGCCTTTTGGGGTCCGACCCGGACGATCGGGTCAGCCGTCTGATCGAACAGGACGCGCATCCGGACCTTCTGGTGCTCGAACGCCGCGTCGAGGCGGGCAAGACGCGCAAGAACATCTCGGTGGAAGAGGCCAGGGCCCTTCCTGAATTCTTCTCAAAATCGCCGTCCATGGCGGCCTGGCGAGTGGCAATCGTCGACACGGCTGACGATCTAAATATCAATTCTGCCAATGCCTTGTTGAAAACATTGGAGGAACCTCCTGAGCGAGGCGTCCTGTTCCTCGTGACGCATTCACCGGCGCGCCTGCTCGTGACCATTCGTTCGCGGTGCCGTCGACTGGCATTCCGGCCCTGGTCCATGGATGAGGTCGCAGACGTCGTTGAGCGTCGTCTAACCCTGCCCCCGGGGGACGCACGGGCCCTGGCCCTGATGTCGGGTGGATCGCCGGGTCGCGCCCTGAAGCTCGCCGACCAGGGCGCTCTGGAGATCGACGCTACAGCGCGGGCCCTGGTTCTGGGCGACGCGCCCGATGAGGCAGAGATGTTGAGGTTCGCCGACACCCTGCGGGGCGGGGAGGGACAGGCCCGGCTCAATCTCCTTCTCGAGCGTCTGGCTCAAGCCGTCAGCGAGCGGGCCGAGGTCGAGCGCCCAGAGGCCTGGGGAGAGCTCTGGGATCGACTGATGCGGATCCCCGGCGAAGCAGCCAATCTCAACCTGGATCGTGCCGACGTCCTATTTTCGATCCTGGCAGATATCCGAAAGGCGCGAGCCTGATGCTGATCGACAGCCATGTGAATCTTCATGCGCCGCAGTTCGACGACGATCGTGAAGAGGTGATCGCGCGCGCGCGCGCTGCCGGGGTCGGTATCATGGTCGAAATATCGGATCGTCTGTCGACATTTGAGACCACGCACGGCCTGGCCATGGCCCACTCCGATATCTGGTGCACGGTCGGGGTCCATCCGCACGAAGCGCGTCACTACGAGGATTTGACGCCGGAGCGCCTGGTGGAACTCGCGGCACGACCGCGCGTGGTCGGCATTGGCGAATGCGGACTGGATTTTCATTATGATCTGTCGCCGCGCGACGTCCAGGCATCGGTATTCCGCACACATATCGAGGCAGCCCGTCGAACCAGCTTGCCGCTGATCATTCACACGCGAGAAGCCGATGCAGAGATGCTGAAGATTTTACATGAGGAAACGGCAATCAAGCCATTCAAATTTCTTATGCATTGCTATACTTCTGGCGTAGAATTGGCGCGCGTGGCGGCTGAGCTGGGGGCGTGGTTTTCGGTTTCCGGAATTGCAACCTTCAAGGCTGCTGAGGAGGTGAGGGCGATCATTCGTGATATGCCCGCGGACCGCATCATCGTTGAAACGGACTGCCCCTATCTGGCTCCGGATCCATATCGAGGGCGCCGCAATGAGCCCGCCTATGTCGGGCGCGTACTGGAAATGCTGGCCAATATTCGAGGCTGGAATGAAAAAGACGCTGAAACAATAACGAACGATGCGTTCTTCGCCTTGTTTGATCGAGTTCCGAGAACGTGAGCCGGCTTGAGATCACGGTCCTGGGCTGTGGCTCATCAGGTGGTGTGCCGCGCGCCAACGGCGACTGGGGGACCTGCAATCCAGATCAGTCCCGGAATCGCCGCAGCCGGTGTTCGCTGGCCGTCCGGCGTCACGGAGACGGCGGCACCACCACCGTTATCGTCGATACCTCTCCAGATTTGCGGAACCAGACTTTAGCCTCGAATATCAAGAATATAGACGGTGTGTTTCTAACACACGATCATGCGGACCAGACGCATGGCCTGGATGACCTGCGGATCTTCGCTCAGATGGGACGGCACCGGGTCCCGGTCTGGATGGATGCCGCCACTCAGCGTACGCTCGGTCGGCGGTTCGGCTATGTTTTCGAGGGAGAGCACGGCTATCCAGCGATTTGTGACGCTCATCAGGCCGCACCCGGCCAGACGATCACGGTCTATGGCGAGGGCGGCCCCGTAGAGGCCATGGTTTTCGCTCAGCAGCACGGGCCGATCTCGTCACTCGGTTATCGGTTCGGCCCGGTGGTCTATTCCAGCGACGTCTCAGGCCTGGATGCGGCGGCGTTTGACGTGATTTCGGGGGCCGAACTCTGGATCCTGGATGCACTGCGCTGGACCCGACACCCGACCCACGCCAACGTCGATCAAGCCCTGGCTTGGGTCGCACGCTCGGGGGTGAAGCGCGCCGTCCTGACCAATCTGCACATCGATCTAGACTATGATTGCCTGCGGTCACTGGTACCACCGGGTATCGATGTGGCGTTCGACGGTTGGAGCGAAACCCTGTCGTTATAGGAAGGGCTCAGGGTGCCATCTGCCCAAAACCAGATGTGATATTTCGCATAATATATCTTAGGCGCAAAATTCCTGCGCCGATCTGAGGCTATTCCCGGCCACCCTCATCCTCTCCCAGACAGCACGGAAACGGCGCGATACTTCGATAGAAAGCGCGTGCGGCCGGGGCCGGCCTGTCCTGACTCAAGAGATATGCGTGCTCTATAAGGGACGCCTGCTGCTCGATGTTCAGAGCGGTCCAGACACAACTTGCGTCCACAGGATAGGCATAGGCCTTGGCATCGTCCCCGGCCCGTATCTTTGCGATTGCGAGATTGACCCCCTGCTGCGCCTGCCAGACGTGGACCAGCTCATGAATGAAGGTCGCGCGCCGTGACAATTTCTGGGTCGCATAGTCGTCTGCCAGCGTCGTATTGGGCCAGACGATCCAGTCCCGCCCGAGCCAGCGACCGGCCACAAAGGCCCGATCGAACGGCCTAGGCGAGCCGATGAAGCGCACCGTATCAAGCTCGATCTGGTCGCCGAACACCCGCCGGGCCATCGCCTTTTCGGCCTCAGTCAGGCTCCGCTTGCGCCAACCGCGTGCGCGAGCCGGCTTCTGAACCGACAGATCGCGGTCGCCGCTCACGGGGCGTAGCTCGCCTCTGGGCCGACATATTCCCAATGCCAGGGCTCATAGATGTAATTCACGAACCCATATCGGGCAGCGTTGCGCACCAGCCAGCGATAAGCCGGCCCGCGCGACTGAACCAGCCGATTGTAGGCATTGGTAGAAGCGATGCCGTAACCCGGTGCCTCGCCCACATTTATATCGAAGGCCCAACCGGTGCGGTGCGCTGAACAGCTGGCTCGACGCAGCCCGTCGCAGTTCGCTTCATCCTCGCAACGAACGCCGTCGATGTCGGGATGACGATAGGTCGAATAGACCGTCAACAGGTTCGGATTCGCCGCCAGCTCGGGAACCTCGGTCCGGGCATCTCGCACCATGCGCCGATAGGCCGCTATGGCGACGGGCTGGCCCATCCGGCCGGGACGCTGGATGGTTTCCTCCCTCCAGTCGAACTCACCCAGGGTTTGGCGCTCCGGGTAGGCCGGGCATTCCCCCCTCACCCGCGCCATGACGAAAGGCCTGCGTTCCTGCCAGATTCCCTTGAGTACTTCGAACGTCGAGGGGCCGAAGCGCCCGTCGGCCTGCAATCCGTAGCGCCCCTGAAAGGCTGCAAGCGCCTGTGCGAATCCCGGTGTCGAGGCAGCGCACCGGGTGCCGATTTCCTGCTGCGTCATAGGCAGATAGGTTTCCCATCCGGTCTCGCGACCGAAGGGCTGCCAGTCCAGAGTCTGGAGCGTGCGTCGATTTCCAGCAGCAGCTTCGTACCAGGTGCCTGCCGAGTTGTAGCACAGGGCAATCTCCTCCAGCACGTCCACCGGCTGCGCGCGGGCCTGGCCGGCCGCCAGCACGTAGCCTGCCAGCAGCAGCGTCAAGAACAGGGAATTGCCAATCCGTCGCATTCGCGCACAAGGCCATGCGCGGCGGCGTCTCGCAATAGGTCAAAACTGACGCTACCTAATCAGCCTTGACCAGCCGGAGCGCCGACCAGGCGTCGTGATGGATGATTTGCTCTACCCGGAAACCGAGCGGCTCCCAGGCCGCCAGCACCTCATCCTCCTGGGACCGCAACAGGCCCGACAGGATTGCCGTGCCTCCGGGCCGAAGCCGTTCATTGATCGGTTTTGCCAGGTCGATCAGAGGCCGCGCGAGAATATTGGCGAAGACCAAATCATAGGGCGCATGACCGGTGACCTCAGGGTGGGACAGATCGCCGTCCTCAACGAAGGTCACGTCCGCAGAATTGATATTGGCATTTTCCGCCGCAATGCGGACCGACGGCGAATCAATGTCCGTTCCAATCACCGTCCGGGAGCCCGTCCGCGCCGCCGCGATGCCGAGGACCCCAGTCCCGGTCCCGACATCTAGAACCCGCTGCGGAGTTCCCTCCCCGGCCAGCACCGACTCAAAGGCTTCCAGGCATCCGACCGTCGTGCCGTGATGTCCGGTCCCGAAAGCGGCACCGGCCTCGATCCTCAGGTTGACGGTGCCCTCCGGCACCTTTCCCCTGTCGTGGGCACCATAGACGAAGAATCGTCCAGCCCTGACCGGCGGCAGCCCTGACAGGCTCATGGCGATCCAGTCGGCATCCATCAGGTCCTCGACGACCGTCTGAAGATCGAAGGCGGACAGAACCGCCAATAGGCGATCCGCCTCGTCACGGCTGACAGGATAGGCGTCTATGCGCCAGATGCCGGCATCCTCATCCTCCTCAAGGATTGAATAGGTCGCCCCCTCAAGGGCGACATCAGCATCGATGGCCTGGGCCGCCGCTTCGGCAGTTTCTCGCTTTCCGCGCGATATAATCTGGACGGCAGACTCGGACATTTCAAAAGAACCGCTATGCTGGTGATTCATCGGCCCTGAGTGGCCGGTTCAGGATCCGCAACTACAACTCCCAGAGGTCGGCGACAAATGGCGAAAAGCCCGGCGAAACCCGCAACAACAAAACCTGCTGCCAAGTCGACGGCTTCGGCGGCCAAATCCACCAAGGCCGCAACCGGAAAACCGGCCACGGCCAGCAAGACAACCAAGGCAGCGGCCAAGCCCGCTGCGAAGTCGGCAACGGCCAAGGCGACGACCGCCAAGGCCGCGACGAAGCCGGCGGCTGCCAAGGCCACCGCGAGCAAGGCGGCCGCGAGCAAGGCGGCCGCGAGCAAGGCGGCCGCGAAGGCACCTGCTGGAAAGACTGCGGCGACCAAGTCAGCCGCCAAGCCGGCAGCGCGTTCGACGGCGGCCAAGGCATCGCCCAGCAAGCCGGCTCCCCGCGCGGCAGCTCCGGCTGCGGCACCCGCACCTGCTCAGCCGGCGACTCCGGCTCAGCCGACGGCCTCTGCCACGCCGCGCACCGCCTCGACGCAAAAGGGCTTCTTCGGTCGTCTGGTCGACAGCATTTTCGGCACACGCTGATCGCCTTCAACCACGAGAAAGCCCGCGCCGCAGTGTCGCGACGCGGGCTTTTTCATGTCCGTTCGGTCAGGGCAGATCTTCGCCGAGGATCGCCATGTTGAAGGTGTAGGAGCCGTCATCGTCCTCGTCTTCATAGACGACGCCGATGAATTCATCTCCGATATAGACCTCGGCAGAATCGGCCTGCTTGCGCGCCTTGACGTTAATGGCCCCGTTGGTGAAGGCCTTTTTCAGATACATCTCAATGCGCTTGATGTCGGGTTCCTGCACGGCGTTCCTCATTTCCAATGTCGGGTCGGAACCTAGTCGCCCCCCTGCCTCAGGCCAAGGCCGTCAGATCGAAAAGTCGTAGACGATGTCGGCCAGGGTATGGTCCATCGTTCGGGCCGGATCAGGGCTTGATGGGCAGTTGACGATCCGCGCCGGCACACCCGCTGCTGTGCAGCCCGCCGGGACGGGCTTCAGAACCACCGAACCGGACGCCACCTTGGCGTAGTCCCCGATCTCGATATTGCCGAGCACCTTGGCACCGGCCCCCAGAAGCACACCCTTGCCAATCTTGGGGTGACGGTCACCGCGCTGGGCTCCGGTTCCGCCAAGGGTAACGGCGTGCAGCATCGACACATCGTCGCCGACGCTGGCCGTCTCACCGATGACAATGCCGGTTCCGTGGTCGAAAAAGATGCCCTTGCCGATCCGCGCGGCCGGGTGAATGTCGACCTGAAACAGCTCCGAAACCCGGCTCTGCAGGTGAAAGGCAAGGGTCTGACGCCCCGCAGACCAAAGGGCATGGCCCACTCGGTAGGCCTGAAGCGCCTGGAACCCCTTGAAGAACAGGAACGGCTGCAACGCCTGTTTGGCCGCCGGGTCGCGTTCCAGGACGGCGGCCAGATCGGCCTCGGCGGCGGCCACGATCGAGGGATCGCCGGCATAGGCGCGCTCGCAGACCTCGCGCCAGGCCATCGGACCGACCTCGCTGTCGCCGAGCTTACGCGCCAGCTGAAAGCTCAAGGCCCCCGCCAGATTGGTGTGCGACAGGATCACGGCATGAAGCAGGCTGCCGAGCGCGGGCTCGGACGCAGCAGCCTCACTGGCCTCCGAGCGAAGTCGGGACCACAGCGAATCCTGGCTTGGAACGGGCTTCAGTACGGCGGTCATGGCGCTCTCCTCGTGGCCGCTCTGTAACATGGGGCCGCCGCTGAACGCGAACAAATGGTCCGGTCGGACAGGTGCCATGTACGATCCGACGCGATTGCGAGTGGCGCGCGCGGCGCGACGCAATTAAGCTGATGGAATGTCTCGCCTGGGGTGCCTCGCCGCGTGTCTGATTCTGACGGGTGCCCCCGTGCACGCTCAGGAGCGCACCCTGTCCGACGCTGAGGTGCTGACCCTCGCCGACGGCCAGACGATCTGGTGCGAGAATTGGAATGACCGATCACGGGATTGCGAGAGCCTCTATACCCTTCGCCGCGAAGCGGATGGACGGCTGGTGCTGGCCGGTATGTTTCTGCTGGCCGAAGCCCCTGCGATCCTGATCACCCTGGCCGATGTGGTGACCCTGGAACACGGACGTCTCTGCAGTTCAGGCAACACCGACGAACTGGTCATTCAGGCTCGGGTCGCCGGGGTGCCATCGGTGGAGATGAGCGAGGCCTTCCGTGCGGTCCTGGCCGAATCCATGGCCGAGTATCGAACCAGCACCATTTGCCAGCAGTTCCTTTCGATGGGGGATCCGGAGATGATGGGCGAGATCGTGACGGCTGACGATCAGCGGCTCTACCACTTTGAATCGACCTACCGGCTCGGCACCGCCGACAGCGGCTTTCTTTTGAGGACCCAGGTTGCGGACCAACCTGAACAGATGATGACTGACCTGTGAGCGAGCTCGGTACGCCTCTCCCCTTGCCCGTGGCCGATCCTGGCACCCTGGCACGGCTCCAGCGGCGTCGATCAGCGCCGGCCCAGGCCCTGGCCACCCCGGGGCCGACCGCAAACGAACTTCATGTATTGCTTGAGACAGCAGCCAGAACGCCCGACCATGGAAAGCTATTTCCTTGGCGCTTTGTTGTCATAGAGGGCCCATCCAAGTCGGCGTTGGTGCATTCACTGAAACCCCTCGCCGAGGGGCAACCCGACCCGGTCAAGGCCGCAACCGTCCTGGCCAAACTGGCCAACCCGCCGGTGACGGTCATGGTCGTGTCCGCCCCCATCACGGATCACAAGGTTCCAGTCTGGGAACAGCAACTGTCCGCCGGCGCGGTCTGTATGAACCTGGAACACGCCGCCGACGCCATGGGCTTCTCGGCCAGCTGGATCACCGACTGGTACGCCTATGATCCGGCGACGCGCCCGCTTCTTGGCCTGGCCGATGGCGAACAGGTCGCCGGCTTCATCCACATCGGAACCCTGACGGAAGGGCCATCGGAGCGTCCTCGCCCGGACATGGCCTCGATCGTTAGCCGGCTTTGAGCTCCGGCTGGGGCTTCTGAACGAGGCTGACGAGCACTACCGAGATGATCATCAAGAGATACCAGCTTCCCAGCTTGGCCAGGCTGACCGGAGACCAGCCGCCCTGCTGGGCTGGATAGATCCACGCCCGCGCCCAGGTTCCCAGGTTCTCGGCGATCCAGATGAACATGGCGACCAGCAGGAAGCCTAGGAGAACGGGCATCCAGCGCCGTGTACGGTCTGGCGTGAAATAGAAGCGCGTACGCAAGAACAGCAGAGCCGTGGCCGCGAACAGCAGCCAGCGGAAATCCCAGATCCAGTGGTGGGCGAAGAAGTTGACGTAAATCGCCGTCGCCAGAACCACCGTCGTCCAGACGGGCGGATAGTGATCGAAGCGGATGTCGAAGATACGCCAGATGCGCGCGATGTAGGACCCGACCGCCGCATACATGAAGCCCGAGAACAGCGGCACTTCGCCGATCCTGAGCAGACTCGGCTCGGGATAGATCCACGACCCGGCGGTGGTCTTGAACAGCTCCATGACCGTGCCGACGACGTGGAAAGCCAGGATCACCTTGGCCTCGTCCAGCGTCTCCAACTGGAATGCCAGCATCGCCACCTGAATGGCGACTGCGCCGAGCACCAGGAAATCATAGCGGGCCAACGGCGAATCAGCCGGATACCAGAGCGCCGTTCCCATCAGAAGCGCCAGCATGGCTCCGCCATAGATGCAGGCCCACCCCCTGCTTGAGCCCGAACATGAGGAACTCGAAGGCGTAGCGGCCCAGGCGCGTGCGGTCGGCACGGGCTTGCACGCGGGCAAGGAGTTCGCGCCCCCAGCGTTCGGGCGGGAGGGCGTTCGCCCGCCGAATCACCCCCGCCCGCGATAGGTCGGCACGCCCTGGTCGGGCAGCCATAGCCCCTCTGGCACCGGTCCGGTTTGCCAGAAGACGTCGATCGGGATGCCGCCGCGCGGATACCAGTAGCCGCCGATCCGCAGCCACTTCGGCTCCAGCAGCTCGGCCAGCCGCCGACCGATGGCGACGGTGCAATCCTCGTGAAAGGCCCCGTGATTGCGGAAGCTGGTGAGATACAGCTTCAGGCTCTTGCTCTCGACCAGCCACGGCCCCGGTGCATAGTCGATGACCAGATGGGCGAAATCCGGCTGGCCCGTCACCGGGCACAGGCTGGTGAATTCCGGCGCGGTGAAGCGCGCGACGTACAGAGTGTCCGGGTGCGGATTGGGCACCCGCTCCAGCTGGGCCGTCTCGGGGCTGTCGGGGGCACCGGTCTGACGACCCAGTTGCGACAGGCCGGAGGTGTCGGTGCTCACGCTCAAGCCGCCCGAATGATGCCGAGGAAGTCCGCGGCTTTCAGCGAGGCTCCGCCGACCAGGGCACCTCCCACGTCCGGCACGGCCAGGATCTCGGCGGCATTGTTCGGCTTGACCGAGCCGCCGTACAGGATCGGCGCGGTCCGTCCCCCCTCGCCCAGGCGCTTGACCATGGCCGCGCGCACGGCGGCGTGGACCTCTTCAATCTGCTCCAGCGTCGGTATGAGGCCGGTGCCGATGGCCCAGACCGGCTCATAGGCGACGGCGAAGGTCTTACCATTCAGGCTGGTCGGCAGCGAGGCCATGACCTGGCCGGACACGACCTCGACCGCTCGGCCCGCTTCGCGCTCAGCCAGGGTCTCGCCGACGCAGATGATCGGCTCCAGTCCCGCCGCCAGTGCGGCCTCGACCTTGGCGGAGACATCGGCATCGCTCTCGCCATGCCCGGCCCGGCGCTCGGAATGGCCCAGGATGACCAGACCGGCCCCCGCATCGACCAGCATCGCGGCCGACACATCGCCGGTATAGGCACCCGAGCCGTGCGGGCTGCAGTCCTGCCCGCCGATCTCCACCGCGCTGTCCTTCAGATGCCAGTTCATCTGGGCGATCAGGGTCGCGGGCGGGCACAGGGCCACCCGCGTCGCGGCCGCCTCCCCCGCCAATGCCTCGGCCAACGCCTTGGCTTCGCCCAGCTCGGCGGCCAGGCCGTTCATCTTCCAGTTTCCGGCGATCAGTCTTTGCGTGCTCATGAGCGCGTTCCTAGCCTCAAGCCACCAGCGGCTCAACGCCCCTGAACGGCTCATCCAAACTGGGCTGCGGCTGGGTGAACCATTTCGGGCCGTCCGCCGTCATGTGGAAATGGTCTTCCAGGCGAATGCCGAACCGCCCCGGCACCACGATCATCGGCTCATTGGAGAAACACATCCCGACATCCAGCGGCGTCCGGTCGCCGCGCACCAGATTGGGAGCCTCATGCACATCCAGCCCGATGCCGTGGCCGGTCCGGTGCGGCAAGCCCGGCAGCTGATAGTCCGGTCCCAACCCATTGGCTGTCAGAACTGCGCGCGCCGCCGCGTCGACGGCCTCGCACGGAGCCCCCAGCCGGGCGGCGTCGAAGGCCGCTGCCTGGGCCTGGTGTTCCAGATCCCAAATCCGGCGCACCTCGGTGCTCGGCTCGCCGAACACATAGGTCCGGGTGATGTCCGCGCTATAGCCGTCCAACGCGCAGCCGGTGTCGATCAGGACCACATCGCCGTCCTGTAACTCTGGATCGCCCTCCCCGCCGTGCGGCAGGCTGGTGTCGAGCCCGAACGAGACGATGCAAAAGGTATTGCCGCCGTCAGCCCCGAGCGCCCGGTGCTGCCGGTCGATGAAGGCTACGACCTCTGACGCCTTCACCCCGGCCTGAAGGCTCTCGTGCGCGCGCCGGTGCGCCTCCAGCGTCAGGGCCTTGGCCCGCGTCATCAGGGCGATCTCGGCCTGCGACTTGCGCGCCCTCAGTGGCACGATCAGCGGATCGGCACCGACCAGTCGATCGGCCCCCAGCGCCTCGGCCAGACCCAGCCAGATAAAGACCCGCGCCTGTTGATCCACCGCCACCTTGCCGTTCGGCCCGATCAGATCCGCGACCAACCGGAACGGACTTTCGTGCTCTTCCCAGGTCAGGATCTCGCCGGGCACGCCGATGATCGATCCTACCTTGTCCAGCTCAAAGCGCGGCGTGATGTAGGTCAGCGGCTTGCCGGGCCGCACCACCGCCCCGGTCAGCCGCTCCGACGCGTGCCAGCTCAGGCCGGTGAAATAGCGCAACGACGACGTCGCATCGATCAGACAGGCCGCGATCCCTTGCGCCTGCATCGCCGCCTCCAGCGCCGCCAGGCGTCGGCGGCGTTCATCCAGTGAGATTGGCGGCGGGTTCATGCGGGTCTCCCAAGCGGTCTGGAACCCATAGGCCAGTCCCGCCGACCGCAAAACCGGTCGCAACGAAAAAGGCCCGGCGATCGCTCGCCGGGCCTTCTCTTGGTTCGTCGGTGCGGAGCCGAGGCCCCGCAGCCAGGGCCATCTTACTTGATGGTGACCTTGGCACCGGCTTCTTCGAGCTTCTTCTTGAGCTCGTCGGCAGCCTGCTTGGAGACGTTCTCAACGACGTTCTGCGGAGCGCCTTCGACCAGGTCCTTGGCTTCCTTGAGGCCGAGGTCCGGACGAGCGCCGCGGACTTCCTTGATGACGTTGATCTTCTTGTCGCCGCCGTCGGTCAGGACAACGGTGAACTCGGTCTGCTCTTCGCCGGCTTCGGCCGGAGCAGCGCCACCGGCACCGCCGGCCGGCATGGCCATGGCGACCGGAGCGGCAGCCGAGACGCCCCACTTCTCTTCGAGAAGCTTGGACAGCTCAGCGGCTTCCAGAACGGTCAGGGTCGACAGTTCGTCGACAATCTTTTCGAGCTTGGACATTGGGTTAGTTCCTTGGGTTCAGTTCAATTTGTGAGAAGCGGAGATGACCTAGGCGGCGTCCTTGGCGGCATAGGCGCCAAACACGCGGGCCAGCTGGCCGGCCGGAGCTTGCAGCACGCCGGCAACCTTGGTCGCCGGAGCCTGAAGCAGGCCAACGATCTTGCCGCGCAGTTCGTCCAGCGACGGCAGCTTGGCGAGGTTGGCGACGGCCTGGGCGTCCAGAACGTCCGTGTCCATGAGGCCGCCGACGATAACGAACTTGTCATTACCCTTGGCGAACTCGGCCACGACCTTGGCGGCAGCGACGGGATCCGGCGAATAGGCGATGGCGACAGGGCCGGAGAACAGGCGATCGCCCGCTTCCCCCGCCGAACCGTCCAGAGCCTTTTGAGCCAGAGTGTTCTTCACCACCTTGAGGGCTGCGCCCTGAGCCCGAAGGCGCAGACGCAGGTCGGTCATTTCCGCAACGGTCAGACCCAGGTTGTGGGTCACGACCACGGCGCCGGACGCGGCGAAGACACCCTTGATGTCCTCGATCGACGCGGCTTTTTGTGCGCGGTCCATTGCGGTCTCCTAGTCGATTGACGCCTACGGGATTGCAGACGTCGAAAACGGCCCGTTTACTCCGGGAGACCCGGAGCAGCGAACCGCGTAAACTGTCCGAAGGAACGCCCGTCACGCACCCGGCCTTGAAGGCGGCGAATGGTTCGGGACTTTCCCCGTCTCCCCACGGCACCAGAGGGCTCTCTGGCGGTTACGGCAAGGGTGGCCCCCTCGCCCCGAAGTTCTCGGACAGGACCGCCTCAACCCGAAGGCTGCGACGGAAGCGGCGCTCTATACACGCAAACGCGCCGAAATCAACGCCTCAGGGCGCAAAACCCGCCATCAATGCCTTCAGCTCCGGTTCGTCGACGGCATCCATAGCGTCCAGCCGCCTAAACCAGCGCCGCTCACGCTGGTGCGCCTCGGGCCAGCGATCGAACAGGTGCGCCACTTGCAAGCCGTACAGGTCCACCGCCGTCAACCGGCGGGCCCGGCCCGAAAGCCGCTTTTCATAGGTAAACGTCCCGACCGGTTCGGAGGCCATCTGGCCGGTCGCGCCGGCCTCCTCCATCGCCTCCTCGGCGGCGGCTTCGGAATCGGTCAGGCCCTTCATCCGATTACCTTTGGGCGTAACCCAGCGGCCCGTATCGCGCGACGTCACCAAAAGGAACTCGATCCGGTCGGCGTCGTCCAGTCGCCAGCACAGGGCGCCAACCTGCCGGCGTTTGGCCCTAAGTGTCCGATCGCTCACGTCAGGAACAGCCGGCCCAGCCAGAAGAAGGCCGCCCCCATCGCCGCACACGCCGGAATGGTCACGAACCAGGCGAGGACGATACCGCGGGCCACATTCCAGCGCACCGCTGAGGCCCGGCGCGCAGCCCCTACCCCGATGATCGAGCCGGTGATGGTGTGTGTCGTCGAGACTGGCACGCCGAAATGCGTGGCGATGAACAGGGTGATGGCCCCGCCCGTTTCGGCGCAGAAGCCCTGTTGTGGTGTCAACCGCGTGATCTTGGAGCCCATGGTGTGCACGATCCGCCAGCCTCCGCAGAGCGTGCCCAGAGAGATCACCACGTAACAGCTGATGACCACCCAGAACGGGACGTGGAACTCCTCACCCAACAGGCCGCGCGAATAGAGCAGTACGGCGATGATCCCCATCGTCTTTTGTGCGTCATTGCCGCCATGCCCCAGGGAATAGGCCGCCGCCGACACCAGTTGCAGCCGGCGGAAGATTCGGTCTGCGAGGGCCGGGTTGGCTTTCATGAATAGCCACGAGACGATCAGCACCAGCAGCAGCGCCAGGACGAAGCCCACCGTCGGTGAAAGGAAGATGGCGAACACCGTCTTGGATACGCCGGGAATCTGAACCACGCTCAGCCCCGCCTTGGCGACGCCGGCCCCCAACAGCCCCCCAACCAGGGCGTGCGAGCTGGAGGACGGAATCCCCATCATCCAGGTGATGATGTTCCAACTGATCGCCCCCATCAGGGCCCCGAAGATCACCGCATCCGAGATGATATCCGGCGAAACGATACCCTTGCCGATGGTGTTGGCCACCGCCACACCGAATACAAAGAAGGCCGCAAAGTTGAAGCTGGCGGCCCACAGCACCGCCAGCGGCGGGCTGAGCACCCGTGTCGCCACCACTGTCGCGATGGAATTGGCCGCATCGTGCAGGCCATTCATGAAGTCGAACGCCAGGGCTACGCCGATCAGCAGCACCAGGATGACGAGCCCCGCGTCCATAGCGGCTACAGGTGCTCGACCAGGATACCGTTGACGCGGTTGGCCACGTCTTCGAAGCGGTCGACCACCTTCTCCAGGTGGTCGTAGATCTCGGCCCCGATGATGAAGCCCATGGCGTCGCCGGTCCGGTGCGCCAGGAACAACGCCTTCATGCCCTCGTCATAGACCGTGTCGGATTCGCTCTCCAGCCGCGCCACCAGCTCGGTCAGCTCATTGAGCCGCTCGCTGTTCTTCTGCATGGCGTGCAGCTTCTGCATCGTCTCGATGGTCAGGGCCGCGCAGCGCACCGCAATGTCGGCCAGCTCGCGCATCTTGGGCTCGAACGCGGTGACCTCGTACAGCGAGATCGCCTTGGCTGCCTTCTGCATCTGGTCGATCGTGTCATCCAGCGAGTTGGTCAGGCCGCGAATGTCGGACCGGTCGAACGGGGTGATGAAGCTGCGCCGCACCGCGTACAGCACGTCGCGCGCGACGGCGTCGGCGGCGTGTTCGTGCTCGACGATCTTCTCGCACCAGCCTGCGGTCTCGGGGCCACCCTCCAGCGCTGCCCGCATCGCCTCAGCTCCCTTGACCAGGGTCTCGGCATGGGCCTCAAACAGGTCGAAGAATTGATCCTCGCGCGGCAACAGAGCCTGAAACCAGTTCATGGCGCGAAACCCTCCAATCGTCTGCTCGGCGTCGGTCTAAACGAGTCTGGGTTCGTTCGTCCACGGATGCTTTTGCAAAACCGCGCTCAGATCGCCCTCAGCTGTCCACACCCCCGAAACGGGCGGTCCATTCCGCCACCTGTTCGTCCTCGATCTTGGCGAACAGCACGCCTTGGTGCGCGACCGGACGACCGGCGGAAACGGCGGCGAACAGATCCTCGTCCGGCGACGGCCAGCTCAGATCGGTCTCCCCGACCGAGGCCGCGATCTTCTCAGCCGTGAACGGGATCACCGGCGCCGCCAGCCGCGCAAACAGCGCCACCAGATTGAGCCCGGTGCGAACCCCTACCGCGGCCTGATCCACGTCGGTCTTGAACGCCGTCCACGGTGCCGCGACCTGGAGATACTCATTGCCCAGCACCCACATCGCCCGGATCGCCTGACAGGCCTTGCGGAACTCCATGGCCTCAAACGCCTCGGTCGCCTCGGCGATGCCGGCGCGCAGGTCGGCCTCTAACTGCGCCTCCAGCGGGCCCCGCTCGCCGCCGGCCGGAGTCACGCCGTCGAACTTGGACTCGGTGAATTTGACGATCCGATTGACGAAATTGCCCAGCACATCGGCCAGGTCCTTGTTGATGGTCGACTGGAACTGCTCCCAGGTGAAGGCCGCATCCGACCCTTCCGGCCCATAGGCCGTCAGGTGCCAGCGCCAGTAGTCCGCCGGCAACAGCTCCAGCGCCTGGTCCATGAACACGCCGCGGCCCTGGCTGGTCGAGAATTTGCCGCCGTACCAGTTCAGCCAGTTGAACGCCTTCAACTGATCGACCGTCTTCCACGGCTCGCCCGAGCCGATAATCGTCGCCGGGAAGCTGACCGTGTGAAACGCCACATTGTCCTTGCCCATGAACTGGACATAGCGGACGTCATCGGCCCCCTCGTCCAGCCGCCACCAGTCGCGCCAAGTCCGACCGTTCGCCTCGGCCCACTCCTCGGTCGCGCCGATATATTCTATGGGGGCGTCAAACCAGACGTAGAACACCTTGCCTTCCAGCCCCGGTCGCGGCCCGCCGTCAGCGTCCACCACCGGCACGCCCCATTTCAAGTCGCGGGTGATGCCCCGGTCGATCAGGCCCTCATCCAGGTGCTTCAACGCGATCGACCTGGCCAGGGTCTGCCAGCCGGTCTTGGACCCGATCCAGTCGCGGATGGGCTGCTCCAGCTTGGTCTGCAACAAATAGAGATGCCGCGTATCGCGCACCTCAAGATCGCGGCTGCCCGACACCGCCGAATACGGATCGATCAGATCGGTCGGATCCAGCAGTCGGCCGCAGTTGTCGCACTGGTCGCCGCGCGCCTTGTCGTACCCACAGTGCGGGCAGGTCCCCTCGACATAGCGGTCCGGCAGGAAACGCCCGTCGTCGATCGAATAGATCATCCGATCGACCCGCTCTTCGATGAAGCCGTTCTCTTCCAGCTTGGCGGCGAAATGCTGGGTCAGGTACCGGTTCGGGGCCTTGGACGAGCGCCCGAACCAATCGTAGCTGAGGCCGAATTGCTCGCCGGCCCGCTTCTGGACCTCATGCTGTTCGTCGCAATAGGTCTGGACGTCCTGACCGGCCGCGGCGGCGGCCAGCTCGGCAGGGGTGCCGTGCTCGTCGGTGGCGCAGATATAGAGGACCTCATGGCCCTGCCCGCGCTTGAAGCGGCTCCACACGTCCGCCGGCAGCATCGAGCCCGCCAGGTTCCCCAGATGCTTGATGCCGTTGATGTAGGGCAGCGCCGAGGTGACGAGAATACGGGCCATGGGAATCCGAAGGGCTTGAGACGCCGTGCCATATAGAGGGCGCAGGCGACGACGTCACCCGTGGCGGCTGGTCACTTGGACCTAGCGGACGCCTGAGCGCCCACGCTAGTGTCGCTCGTCATAACGATGGATCGCCCATGTCGTTCAAAGCACCCAGCGCCATAGTCCTGCCCCTGACCCTGGCCATCGGCCTGGCCGGCTGCATCCAGGTTCGCGTCCCCGAAGACGCCTTCTTCTATCCCAACGCGCGTCTGGAGGCGGAAGGGATCGAACTTCAGTCGGGTCACTCTCTGCCATCCGACACAGAGGCGCTGCGCCTGCCCTATGCCGGTGGCGAGGTCGCCGTCTCGCGGGTGCGTGGGAATCCCAACGGGCCGATCATCCTGTTCTGTGGCGGCAATATGTTTCGCCGTGCCGTATCCGGCGGTGATCGGGCCGCAGCCCTGGCGCCGTTCGGCGATGTCGTGATGTTCGACTATCCCGGCTATGGCGAGACGCCGGGCGATGCCACCCTGGCCAATTTCCGTCAGGCCACAGCCGCTGTCGCCGCCTGGGTCGCCCGCACCGCCGCCGCCGAGGGACGCGAAGTCGTCGCCTGGGGCCATTCGCTCGGCGGTCCCGTCTGCACCGAGGCCACCCGGCTAATCGATGTCGACACCCTGGTGATCGAGGCCTCTACCCCCACCGCGCACGCCGTCGTCAACGACGCCGTTGGGCTGCTGCGGCCATTCGTGCGCGTAAACATCGATCCGGGTCTGGATTCGTTCGACGTCGTTCAGTCTTTGTCCGGCTATGGCGGCCGCGTCCTGGTTCTGGAGGCGGGGCGTGACGAGACCCTGCCGCCGCGACTCAGTCGCCAGATGACTCAAGACCTGATTGACGATGGCGTCGCCGCCGAAAGACTGGTTTTTCCACAGGCCGACCACAACAACATCCGTCTACAGCCAGACTTTCAGACTCGCCTGTCGGCGGCGCTTGCACAGTGACCCTTGCGGCACAGCGCGGCCTTGCCCATAAGCGCGCCAGCGCCGGCTTAGCACAGTGGTAGTGCAGCGGTTTTGTAAACCGAAGGTCGGGGGTTCGAGTCCCTCAGCCGGCACCAGCCTTTCGGAAGCGTAATGGGACGGGTCCATCCTTCCTCGCGCCTCGTCAGTCGCATCTTGGCACAGGGCATCCAATCCGGGCGTCGGGCGCTCTCAGCCGTCCTAACCGAACGCGATCGCGAGGCCCGTAGCCTGGCCGATGTCACAGACTTGGAAATCCCGGGTCCGACAGCTCCCCTGACGGCGCGATTCTATCGATCCACATCCAGCACCGAACCGCTGGCCTTGCTGCTTTTCTTCCACGGCGGCGGCTTTGCCTTCGGCGACATCGGCACCCATGATGCCCTGTGTCGCCGGCTGGCGCATGGGACGAAGGTAGCGGTCCTGTCAGTCGATTACCGCCTGGCCCCGGAGCACGCGTGGCCGGCTCAGCGCGATGATGCCGAGGCGGCGCTGCGATGGCTCCTCCAAGTTTATCCAGACACCGCTGCCAGCCGAATACCACTCATTCTGGGGGGCGACTCAGCCGGCGGCTATCTGGCGCTCGACCTGACGCGGCAGATCAACCGCGAAACTCCCGGCACCGTGGCCCTGACCTGTCTGATCTATCCACTGCTGCACCTGGACGACGACCTCTGGAAGACCGCCAATGCCGGCCTGCGACCAATCGGACGAGCGGCCGTCCATGTCATCAGAGCCCGCCTCGTTCAGTCGCCACCCAACCTGCTGGAAGCTGGTGCCGCCTCGGATCCGCCCTGCGTGCTTACCTACGGGGGACTGGCTGATCCGGTGCGACCAGACTGTCAGGCCTATGAGGCCGCGCTTCGGACTGTAGGCATCCCCGTCCATGTCGGAGAGTTCAAGTCCCTGCCCCACGGCTATGCCAACATGACGCACCTGTTGCCGCCGGCCCGTGCGGCGATCGATGAGACAGCTCGCCTGTTGAGGCGCGCCCTCGAAGAGGCGTAGTCTCGGCCATTAGTCTCACCCGAGGTCCTCATGCGCCCCCTGCTCCCCATCGCCACCCTGGTCATGCTGGCCGCCTGCAGCCAGAACGCCGAGTCCCCCACGTCCGATGACTCCACGGCGGCCTCCCCCCCCGCGCCCACACCGGCCGCGCGCCCGCAAATGACAGACGAACAGCGCGCCGCCGTTCTGGCCAGCCTGCCGGCCCCCTACAATGAGGGTGACCTGGAAAACGGTCGCAGGACCTTCGCTCGCTGCCGGTCGTGCCACACCCTTGCTGAGGGCGGCGGCAATATGACCGGGCCAAATCTGTGGGGCGTCTTCGGTCGGCCGGCCGGATCCGTCGAAGGCTTCCGCTACTCCGAAGCGGTCCAGAACGCGGACTTTGACTGGGATGCTGAACACCTCGACGGATGGCTGGCAGCCCCGCGCGAATTCCTGCCCGGCAATCGCATGGCCTTTGCCGGTGTACCTGACGAGAGTGATCGCCGTGACCTGATTGCCTATCTCAAGGTCGAAACCGGCTACGCGCCCGAATAGGGACTTCCACCTGCTCCAACCTAGGCTCTGGCCGGCCCCGGGGTCGATCGGGGGTAAACAGCGCCTTGCTGGGCCTACTCCGTCACCGACTGACGGAAGGTCACATCCGAATCCGCGATCAGCCAGATCAGGCCTGACCAGGCCGCGACGTTTTGAGAAAGCTGTTCCGGATCAATCTTGTCCAGCGTATCATTGGCAGTATGGTGCAGGTCGAAATAGCGCGTCCCATCCTGCGCCAGTCGGAACACCGGCACGCCCGCCTCGGCCAGCGGGCCGATATCGACACCCCCGCTGGTTTCCGGGGCCGACGCGGCCAGAACTCCAATTGGATACAGCACCTGGGCAGCGGCGGTCTGGAACGCCGACCCCTGCATCCCCGGCGGTAGTCGCAGCGCATAGACCCGGTCGGCCCCAAAATCGCTTTCGCCGGCAATGATGTGTTGGGCAACGCCTGCCTCGCCGATCTCACGCACATAGACGGCTCCGCCATTGCCGGTCTCCGGCGTCGGCTGGGCCACTTCTTCAGATCCGTACAGGATCACCCGCACTGTCCGGGCCGGGCGTCTCCCGCCCTCGACCAGCTCTAGCGCCGTCGCCAAGGTGATGGCTCCGCCGACGGCATCATCGATGGCCCCAGTGCCCTGGTCCCAGCTGTCCAGATGCGAACCCAGCACGACAATCTCGTCAGGCCGCTCATCCCCGACGATGTCGCCGATGACGTTCTGGGATGTCGTCTCATAGGTCCGCGCCGTCGATCTGAGGTGTAGCCGGATCGGCCCGTCATCCATGGCGACGAGCCGGCTCAGCTGGTCGGCATCGGCCGCAGCCAGCGCAAATGACGGGATTGTCGGCTCGCCATTCACATAGCGGGTCGTGCCCGTGTGCGGGAGGCGGTCGTAGTCCGAACCGACCGAGCGCATGACATAGGCCACAGCCCCCTTGGCCATTGCCGCTGCCGGACCCAGACCCCGCACCCGCGTTTGCGGCCCATAACCAGATCCGTCCTGCATCGGCTGCATCTGGCCCAGGTCGATGAAGGCGATCCGGCCACGCACCGCGCTCTCCGAGGCCGCCTGCAGGGCTTCCAGGCTGGTGAAGCGCACGACCTCCGCCTCCAGACCGCCCTCCGGCGTCGCCGGAGAATGGCCGAGCGCCGCTACCGCCAGCGGCTGGGCGAAACGTCCGACGATCGCTCCGGAATCTGTGCCCCGCTCCCAGCCGATCAGCGGGAACGCCTCAATCCGAACATTTCGAAAGCCATTGTCACGCATCCACTGGGCCGACCATTCCGCCGCCGACCGCTCACTGGGCGAGCCTGCAGGACGAGGGCCGAACCGAGTGGTCAGCTCGGTAACGAACTCCAGAGCCCTGTTGTCAGTCAGAGCTCCGTCCCGAATCCGTTCGGCCGTACGAACCGTCGCCGCGTCCTGGGCGAAGGCCTGCCCGCCCGTGACGACAGCCAGCAAGGCCGCGAAGCCGACGATGGATGAACTTCGACACGCTTGCATTCGGCAAACTCCGATCAGGCTGGAACAGCGGGACACTAGGGACTGTTCGTGCCCGTGCAAGCGCATTCAGACTTGCAAGACGCGGTTCTTTCAGCCCTATTCATCGAGACGGACGTTGGAGTGGGAGTATGCGTTTTCGCCTTTGGCTTTGGTTCGGTCTGGCGGCCGCATGGCTGACCTGCGCGGCTCCGGCCCTGGCCCAGTCCGGTTGGACCCAGATCCCAGTCACCCCAGCCCCTGGAACAGATGGCAGCGCCCCGGCGCGCAGCCATGTGCCCACCAACGAATTCCAGAGTTGGGCCGTTGTCGTTGTGGCAGGCGACTGGCGCTCGAGTGCGGGGCGTCCGATTCAGGCCTTTGAGAATTCGCGCCGCGATCTCAGTGACGCGTTTCAGCGCGCCGGTTTCGCCCGCGACAATGTCACGGCCTTGTCCATGGCTCCCAATTCCGATGGTACCTCCTTACGGCCTCAAGATGCCTTTGCATCGATTGAGGCCACGACCCGGCACGCTGCAGCCGGTTGTCTGTTCTATTTCACCTCCCATGGATCTCCGGCTGGAATCGTGTTCGGCCCGGACGCGATGATGGCCCCGATCGCCATGGACCAACTGCTGGACGCCTGGTGTGGTACGCGCCCGACCGTAGTCGTCGTTTCGGCCTGCTTTTCCGGCGTCTTCGTTCCGGCCCTGGCGCAGTCCAACCGTATGATCATGACCGCCGCCAGGCGTGACCGATCCTCATTTGGATGTTCCGAAGACGCCATCCATCCCTACTTCGATGCCTGCGTCCTGGAATCGCTGAACGGTGCGGTCGACTTCCTGGCCCTGTCCCAGCGCACTACGACCTGCGTCAACCGGCGGGAACGGGAAGAAGGCCTGAGTCCGCCTTCGGAACCCCAGACCTATGTCGGTGCCCAGATGCAATCGCTTCTGCCTTTCCTGCGGTTCCTGAGTCCCTGATCCGAGCTGCACTAGACGCGTGCAACGAGAACATATATAGAACATTCTCGGTCGACAGAGAGGTTCTGATGCTCAAGGGGCAATGCCATTGCGGCGCGATTTGCTATGAAATGACACCGGACACCGTCCATCACGCCCTTTGCCATTGCCAGGATTGCCGCCGCGCCTCCGGCGCTCCGGCAGTGTCCTGGGGGCTGGTCGCCATGGCGGGCCTGAAGGTGACGGGTGAGCCGAAAGTCTATGCTTCCTCCGAGCATGGTCGGCGCCACTTCTGCGGTGATTGCGGCACCAGTCTGTTCTACACCAACGACGTCATCTTCCCTGGCCAGATCGACGTTCAGACCGCGACACTGGACGACCCCTCAGCGGTTCCGATGCAGGGCCAAATTCAGATGGCTGAGAGCATCGCCTGGATGCGCGATCTGAACGCCCTGCCCGCCTTCGACCGCTATCCCGGCGAAGAAACTGAGGCGCCCTGACGGCGCCGGATCGTCACCAGCAGGCGTTCGCCTTCGCCCTCGCGCCGCTCGACCAGCAGCCGCGCCACTTGGGCGTCGTCGTGAAAGACGTGCTTCTTGATCCCGTCCAGCACCGCCTTGGCGATGTTGTCCAGATCGATGTGCGGCGGCTCGCCGACGTGCTCCATGATGATCTCGACCGCATGGTCGCCCCATGCCGGACGGCCGCCGCGCCAGTCCTTGCGGAAGAACTCATAGAGCAGGACCTTGTAGTACTTTGGCTGGGTCGTCAGCCCATCAACGATCAGCTCGAATACCCCATTCGTCTCGCGCGCCCGGACCTTGCCCGTTCCTGTCCAGTCGCCGCCGGTCACGCCCGCTCCTTGCTCGCCTAGCTCCGCGTGCTACACCCCGCGCCGACTCTTCGCCAGACAGCAAGCGACCCCATGACCAAGACCCGCACTGAAACCGACACCTTCGGCCCCATCGAGGTTGACGCCACGCGCTATTGGGGCGCCCAGGCCGAGCGCTCGCGCGGCAATTTCAAGATCGGCTGGGAGAAACAGCCGCTGCCGATCGTGCGGGCGCTGGGCATCGTCAAGCGCGCGGCGGCCGAGACCAACATGGCGCTGGGCCGGCTCGACCCCGCCATCGGCGACGCCATCGTGCGCGCCGCCGACGAGGTGATCGAGGGCAAGCTGAACGATCATTTCCCGCTGGTCGTCTGGCAGACCGGCTCGGGCACCCAATCGAACATGAACGCCAATGAGGTGATCAGTAACCGCGCCATCGAGATGCTGGGCGGCGAGATGGGCTCCAAGACGCCGGTCCATCCCAACGACCACGTCAACATGAGCCAGTCGTCCAACGACACCTATCCCACGGCCATGCACGTCGCCTGCGCCGAAGAGATCGTCCACCGCCTGCTGCCCGCCTTGCAGACCCTGCACAACGCCCTGAACGACAAGGCCCAGGCGTGGAGGGACATCATCAAGATCGGCCGCACCCACACCCAGGACGCCACCCCTCTGACGCTGGGCCAGGAGTTCGGCGGCTACACCCAACAGGTCGCCAACGGCATCGAACGGATCGAGCAGACCCTGCCCAAGCTGATGGAACTGGCCCAGGGCGGCACCGCCGTCGGCACCGGCCTGAACGCCCCCATCGGCTTTGCGGAAGGTGTGGCCGACAAGATCGCCCAGATCACCGGCCTGAAGTTCACCACCGCCCCCAACAAGTTCGAAGCCTTGGCCGCCCATGACGCCATGGTCTTCAGCCACGGGGCCATCAATGCGGTGGCCGCCAGCCTGTTCAAGATTGCCAACGACATTCGTTTCCTCGGCTCGGGCCCGCGCGCCGGCCTGGGCGAGCTGAGCCTGCCTGAGAACGAGCCGGGCTCGTCGATTATGCCGGGCAAGGTCAATCCGACCCAGTGCGAGGCCCTGACCCAGGTGTGCGTCCAGGTGTTCGGCAACCACGCCGCCGTCACCTTCGCCGGCTCGCAAGGGCATTTCGAGCTGAACGTCTTCAACCCGGTGATGGCCTACAACTTCCTTCAGTCGGTCCGCCTGATGGCCGATGCCGCGATCAGCTTCACCGACAACTGCGTCGTCGGTATCGAGCCGCGCCGTGACAACATTCAAAAGGGTCTGGAAAACAGCCTGATGCTGATCACCGCCCTGAATTCCAAGCTCGGCTACGACACCTGCGCCAAGATCGCCAAGACCGCCCACAAGAACGGCACGACTCTCCGCGAAGAAGCCGTCGGCGGCGGCTATCTAACCAACGAAGAGTTCGACGAATGGGTGCGTCCCGAGAAGATGATCTCGCCGGGGTGATGCGACCGCAGATCTTTCGGGCTATGCTGGCGAGATGAACAAGCCCGCCTTGAACGTCGGCATCGATCCAGAGCTCATCGAGCAGGCCCGACGTTTGGGCATCTCGATCGCCGGCATGGACGAACGCGCGTTGCGGCTCCACCTACAAAAGGTCTATCCCACCGGTGGCGACGCGCGCGCCAAGCGCTGGGCGCGCGAGAATGCTGAGGCCATTCGCATCCACAATGAGTTCGTCGAAAAGCACGGCTGCTTCGGCGAGGAGTGGCGATCCTGGTGATCCGCCAGTTCGAGGTGTTCGCCACCCCGGAATCGCGCGGCGCTTCTGCGGCCCCTCTGATTTGCGTGTTGCAGTCGCATCACCTGGAGGCGCTCAACACCGTCATCGTCGCACCCATGCTCATCGCAACGAGCTTGCCGACGTCGAGCCAGGCGGCGGTTCCCATCATTCTCGACGGCGTGGATTACCTGCTTGATCTGACCTTGATGGCGCATTTCGAACGGCGTGCGCTTCGATCCGTCGTTGCCTCTCTGGCCGACCATGAAGACGACATCCGCCACGCGCTCGACCGCCTGTTCACGGGGTTCTGAGCTTGACCGGCCTCACCCGCCCCTACTGGATCGAAGCGCGTCTCGAGCGGCGCGAGGGGTGGGACGACGCAGCCTATCCCTTCAACCTGGCGGCGGTGCGAACGACCCATAGCCTAGCCTTCCATCCGAACGTCACCTTCCTGGTCGGCGAGAACGGCTCGGGCAAATCGACCCTGATCGAGGCGCTTGCGGTGGCCTGGGGCTTCAACCCCGAAGGCGGCGGTCGCGAACACCGGTTCGGCACCCGAGACAGCCACTCCCCCTTGCACCGGTTCATCCGCCCGGTCCGCTCGACCGAGCGCCCCCAGGACGGCTTTTTCCTTCGGGCCGAGAGCTTCTTCACCGTCGCCAGCTATCTCGAAGACGCCGGTGCCAATCGGTACGGTGCCCGGCCGCTGCATGAGCAATCTCATGGCGAGAGCTTCTTTGCGCTGTTCGACAATCGCTTTGTCGGCGACGGGCTTTACATCCTGGATGAGCCTGAGGCGGCCCTGTCTCCCAATCGCCAGCTGTCGTTCCTGGCCAAGATGCATGAGCTGGTTTTGGCACGATCACAGCTGGTCATCGCCACCCATTCCCCCATCATCCTGGGCTATCCGAACGCCTGGATCTATCAGGTCAGCGAGCACGGCCTGGACCGTATCGCCTACGAAGACACCGACCATTTCCAGGTCACGCGCAACTTCCTGACCCGCCGCGACCGGATGCTGGAGATTTTGCTGGAGGAATAGGAAGTCCGCCAAGGCCCCTTAAGTTCGCGCCATGACCGACGACGACGCCTCTGACCGCCCGGCGCGCTTCTCCAGCGCCCGGTCCGACCATGCCGGCGCGGCGGGCGAGGCCGAGTTCACCGAGCCCTTCGCCGTCTCACCCGAGGTCGCGCTCCAGGCGGTGGACGAAGGCCGCATCGTCAACGGCTTCACCATCCTGGGCCTGCTCTGGTTCGCCCGGCATCGCGCCGCCATCAAAGCACGTTGGTCTTAGGGCCTTGCTCAGCCCGGCGTTCACTCGACGGGAGGGCGTATCCGCTCCACCCCATCCGAATTCGCTCCGACATAGATGCCTTGTCCTGATTGATCGCGGGTCAACAAGCCAAGCCGCGCCTCGGTGTGCCCATCGCCAAGTAGGCCGTCGCCGGGTGCTCGCCCCACAAACAAGAGCCTGCCGCCGTCGTCCTCAGCGACCACAAGGCCGTTGGTTCCATCACTATCGGCCATCAAGACAGCGCCCTCGCCATGAACTGAATCCAGGCCGATAACGCTTCGATCCAGACCCGTTTCTTCATTGATTAACTGGCCAATCCCGCCCCGTTCAACTCCGTCCGCTGCATGGAAGCTCAGGCCGGTCATATTTCCGATGCGGCGACCATTCAGCGGATCAGGAATAGGCGAACCCAGCGCGACACGATCATGCCCATTTTCATCCAGCACCAGGATGCCGACGCCATCGTTCCTGAGATTGCCGACGTCGGCGGCGTACCGACCAAGCTGTTGCCCAAACGCCTCGTCATACCGGCCCGCATCCGTACGCAACCGCTCCGGCACGCTTGGCAAGGGGGCGCCGATCAGAATCCGAGCGCGTCCCTCGGCATCCTCAATAATCAAACCTCGAGCTCTGAGGATGTCGGAACCGCTGTTGGTAAATCCCGCCGTCGCAACGATCATGAGCAACCCGCCCAATGCGAAGGTCGCCACCTTCAGGCCCCTGACGCTCTTCTCAAGCTCACGGATTTTGTCGTCCCGCGCATCAGCTGTCTTGTTCATGAAAATGCTCCTGGCCTCCAGAAAGGAGATGAAGCTACGGACCGATCGCGCGGAGCCCAAGTTAATGTTCCTTCACCGATGGGCTCCGCCATCGACTATGAACCATGGACGGGGCGATTATGACAATCGGCATCCCTGTATAGTCTGTCCCTCAACGGGATCTGATCATGGCTGCCCTGGATCGTCCCTACTGGAATGAGGCTCGGTTCGAGCGCCGGGAGGGGTGGGATGATGATGCCTACCCGTTCAACCTTCCGGTCCTGAAGGGCCTGTACTCGGTCGTATTTCATCCGGCGGTAACATTTCTGGTCGGGGAGAATGGCTCAGGGAAATCAACCTTGATTGAGGCGTTGGCCGTGGCTTGGGGGTTCAATCCCGAAGGTGGAAACCGCAACTTCAGCTTTTCCACGCGAATATCGCATTCGCCGCTGCATGAGTTCGTCAGGCCCATACGCAGCGTACGCCGACCCAGGGAGGGATTCTTCCCCAGAGCCGATGGCGAATCCTTCATGGCGCTCATGGACCACAAGCTGCACGGCAATGGCCTCTATATCCTCGACGAGCCCGAAGCGGCCCTGTCGCCGTCGCGGCAGATGTCGTTCCTGACGCGGTTGCATCATCTGGTGAACGCGGGGTCGCAGTTCATCATTACCACTCATTCGCCAATCCTTCTGGGCTATCCGAACGCCTGGATCTATCAGGTCGGTGAGCACGGCCTGGACCGCATCGACTACGAGGACACCGACCATGTCCCGGTCACGCGCAACTTCCTGACCCGCCGCGACCGGATGCTGGAGATTCTGCTGGAGGAATAGGAACTCCGCCCAGGCCCGGGTAAGTTCGCGCCATGACCGACGACGACGCCTCCGACCGCCCGGCTCGCTTCTCCGACCATCGCCGCGACCTGATCGCGACGGCCTATCGACCGTTGGCCCATCACGCCGGGGTGCTGCACACACGCGCCGGGTCAATCGACTTTCAGCGCGACATCTATGAGATCGGCCGGGTTGCCGCCATCGTGCCATATGACCCGGATCGTGATCTGTTGGTGCTCCAGCGCCAGTTCCGCCTCGCCGCCCATCTGCACGGCCACGACGGTGTTCTGGTCGAGTTGGCCGCCGGCCTGATCGAGGACGCCGAATCCGCCGAGGCCTGCGCTCGGCGCGAAATGGTCGAGGAACTGGGCGTCGCCCCGACCGACCTGATCCATGCGATCGACTTCATGCCCTCGACCGGCTGGCTGGCCGAGGAGGCCCATCTGTTCATCGGGCGTGTCGATTCCAGCGCCCTGCCCGACCATGCCGGCGCGGCGGGCGAGGCCGAGTTCACCGAGCCCTTCGCCGTCTCACCCGAGGTCGCGCTCCAGGCGGTGGACGAAGGCCGCATCGTCAACGGCTTCACCATCCTGGGCCTGCTCTGGTTCGCCCGCCACCGCAACGCCATCCGCGCCCGCTGGGGCTTTGGTCCAGCGGACTAGTCGGCCACCCGCGCATCGGGCCGGTCGGTGCCGTCAGAGACCTCTTCGTGCCACTGGCCGTTCTCGTCTTCCCAGCTGATGCCGCGCGTCTCGCCGGCAACGTGCTGTTCGGCGGCGACCCGGTGGGCGGCGGCCTTGGCGGCATCGCGAGTCGGGAAGGTTTCCGAGAAGGTCTCGCCCAGTTTGTAGGCCCACCCGTCTGCGTGCTGGACAATCCGGTAGATCACATCGACCATGGTCGAGTTCCTCTCACTTTCTCGTGGGAGACAACAATGTCTCCTGTTGAGGTGTTCCATTGGCCGAAATCATCAACCTGAACAAGGCACGCAAGGCCCGGGACAAGGCCGAGGCCAAGACCGACGCCGCCGCCAATCGCGCCGCCCATGGCCGCACCAAGGGCGAAAAGGACATCGCCGAGGCCCGCAAGGCCCGCCGCGATCGCGTCCTGGACGGCGCCCGCATCGAACGCCCCGACGACGAGCCGGCCTAGCTCCCCTTTGGTGCCCGGATCAACAGCACCTGACCGACCAGGACCAATGCGACGCCCAGACCGGCCTCCCAGCCGAAGCGCGCATTCTCGAACACCACCGACATCAACAGCGCAATCGGCGGCGTCAGGGCCGAGATATAGCTGGCCAGCGCATAGCCCTTGGCCCGCGCCAGCATGAAATACAGCGCAAACGCCACCACCGATCCGAACAGAGACAGATACAGCAGAGAGCCGATGTATTCCGGGGTCGCCTCAAAGCCGAACTCGACCCCGGTGATCAGGCCGAACAGGAACACCATCGCTGAGCCATAGGCCATGGCCCAGGCCACCGAGCTGAGCACCGGCGCGCCCTCCTGTTGGGCCTTCCAGGCGGCCAGATTGCCGCTGGCGGCGATGACCATGGCGACCAGGGCCAGGATCAATCCCAGCATGGCTTCGCCGCCGCCGCCGCTGCGCCTCAGCTCGGCCACGAACATGGCCGCCACCCCGACCACACCCAGCACCGCCCCGAGCCAGGCACGCCAGTTCGCCTTCTGACCCAGCAGCACCCGGAACAGCACCAGATTGGCGAAGGCCAGCCCGGCGAAGATGACGGCCACCACCGCCGAGGCGATGTGCTGCTCGGCCTCATAGACCATCGAATACTGGATCGAGAACGTCAGCAGGCCCTGGCCGAACACCGCGATGTGCTGGCGCCGCGTCAGGCCCAGCGGCTCGCCTCTCAGCTTGCAGAACAGAAACAGCGCCACCGACGCCAGGGCGAAGCGGTAGGTCACCGAGGCGGTCGGATCGACCGTCCCCAGTTGCAGCGTGATCGCATACCAGGTCGTGCCCCAGATCACGCTGCAGATGGCCACCGCCGTCAGGGCCCGCAGGTCGCGTGTCGGCGGTACAGGTGAAAGACTCGGCACGGTCACAGTCACGACACTCCGCAGCGGTAAGCGGCCGGCCTAGCACGCCGGCGGCTCAGCGTCCGTTCACGTCCGCCGACCGATCATGTCATAATGTTCGCCGTCCTGATGGAGCCCCTCATGCCTTTTCGTCCCCTGCTAATCGCCGCCCTGGTTCTGCCGCTGGTCGCTGCCTGCGCCCAGCCGCCCGTCCCCACTGCGCCTGAGGCACCCGAAGGGCCAGGTGCCAGCCACGCCACGACCAACGTCCAGGTCACAGCCACCTATCGTGAACGTATTCTGCTGCCGCACGGCTTCACCCTGACTGTGAAGATCGAGGACATCAGCCGCGCCGACGCGCCCGCCATCGTCATCGCCGAGCAAACCCAAACGCTCGACGGTCGCGGCCCGCCCTACGTCGTGACCCTGGGCGTACCCGCCAGCCAGATCGACCCGCGTATGACCTATGCCGCTCGCGCCGAGATCCGCAGCCCCGACGGCCGCTTGCGCTTCACCACCGACACCCGGCACCAGGTCCTGACGCGTGGCGCCCCGGCCTCGGTCGAGATCGTCATGGTCGGGGTCTAGGCTCTAGCCTAGGGACAATCCCGCCCGCACCTCGGGCGCAACCCCCGAATAGACTCCGGGCGGGCGGATCCCCAGCCGCTTCCGTGCCGCCTCCAGCGGCTCGGCGAACAGCGCCTCATAGTCCTGCGCCGGCAGCCATTTGGCGTGGCGGCCGTTTCGCCACGCCTCGACCACCGCACGCCGAGCCGGGACTGATTTGGCCCCTCGCCGGATCTGGTTGGCTGCACCAAACCCAATGAACAGAAAACCCAGACTGCGAGTCTGGGCGTGGGAGAAGCTGACCACACAGGCTTCGCCCAGCGCGTCGCGGCCATAGCCGGTCAGAACGTGCCAGACATCGTGCACATCACGGATTCGACGTCCGTACCAGGCGTACAGGTTCGGTGCCTCGATCTCGGCCCAGACCTGGCGGCTCTGGGCGGCCAGCCCTTCGGCCGACAGGTTCTCGCTCTGCATAAACGCCCGATAGGCCGCGCCGACCGTCCCCGGCGCAAACGACGCCAGCCAGGCCGCGTCATTCAGCTTGTCGTTCAGTTCGGCCCGTTGATAGGCCAGCCGCGCCCCGCCGGGCGTCCGCAGCAGCCGCCTCAGGCCCCACGGGATCGACCGCCCGGTCAGGGATTCCATGATCTCGAAGACCTGGGTGGTGTCTTCCTTGTCCGCCACCAGCCGCCGAAACGCCTTCAGCGCCCGGATCGGCTGCAGCCGGCGGCCCAGATAAACGCCCTCAGGCGCAAGAGGATCAAGCGCGATCAAGTGAGGCTCCAGTCGAGACGTCATCCTGCGCTCGCTCCCCGTCCGTTGCAAGACAGGACGCACCCGTCTCATCTTCAATCGCCAAGGCCTCGGCGTGCCGCTATGCAAAGAGCATGGCGACGCTTCGCAAACGCTCGATTTCCCTGGCCGGCCATGCCACCTCCCTGGCGCTGGAGCCGGAATTCTGGGCGGTGCTGGACGCCATGGCGCAGGCGCGGGCTCTCTCGCTGGCCGCGCTGCTTGTCGAAATCGACGCGACCCGCGCCGAGCGTCCCCTCGCCTCCGCCTGTCGCGTAGCGGCCCTGTCCTGGACGGCGCGGAGCCGTCAGGAATAGTCGATTGACCGGGACTCTCTAAGCGCGCCTTGTGCGGTCGTTCCAGCCGATGGAGGCCGCCATGCCAGAGCGCCCGCACCTGATCCCCGCCGCCGTGTTCGGAGGGCTGATCGGACTGGGTCTGATCGGCGGCGGTGCCCTGGTCGGACAGGGTGTGGTCAACGCCAGGGTCGGCGACCGATCGGTCACGGTTCGCGGCCTGTCCGAGCGCGACGTGCGGGCCGACCTGGCGGTCCTTCCTATCCGTTTCACCGCCTCTGGTGATGTGCTGTCCGAGGTTCAGGCCAAGATCGACGCCGACCTGGCGACGGTGCGCCAGTTCCTCACCGCCCAGGGCTATCCCGAAGAAGCCATCAGTCTGGGTCGACTGGAGGTCGCCGACACCCAGGCCCGCGAATACGCCAGCCAGACCGGAGGCCCGCGCTTCATCCTGGCCCAGAACGTCATCGTGCGGACCAACGATGTGGACCGCGTCCAGGCCACGACCCGGGCCCTGAACGAACTGGTCCGCCAGGGCGTCGTGCTGCAGGACTACGTCGGCCCGACCTATGTCTTCACCGGCCTCAATGATGTCCGCCCGGAAATGATCGCCGAGGCCACGGCCGCAGCCCGCACGGGCGCTGAGCAGTTCGCCGAGGATTCCGGAACCGCCCTGGGCCCGATCCGTCAGGCCACCCAGGGCTCTTTCGAGATCCTGTCGCGCGACGGGGTCGAGAACGAAAGCGGCACGCCGGACAAGCGCATTCGTGTGGTCGCCACGATCAGCTACCGCCTGCGCTAAGCCTCCCTCGAATCCACAAGGCTGGCCTCCGGATCTGTTGCCCTTCCGCCGCATCGCTTGCCCTATGCGGTGTGCTACTTATGTTCTCTTGATTCCGCCGCCGCTCCCGATTGCCGTGCCCGACCAACCCGCCTTGAAGATTTCCGACCTCGCTCGCGCCGACGGCGGGCCGATGCGTGCCTATCTGGACGGGCTCAATACCGAACAGCGTCAGGCGGTCGAGGCGGTCGAGGGGCCGGTCCTGGTCCTGGCCGGCGCCGGCACCGGCAAGACCCGTGTGCTGACCACCCGGCTGGCGCACATCCTGGCGCTCGGCAAGGCCAAGCCGTGGGAACTGCTGGCCGTCACCTTCACCAACAAGGCTGCGCGCGAGATGCGCGAACGGATCACCCACCAGATCGGCCCCTCGGCCGAAGGCCTGCGCTGGCTGGGCACCTTCCATTCGATCGCGGCCCAGATCCTGCGCCGCCACGCCGAACTGGTCGGGCTGAAATCGACCTTCACCATCCTGGACACCGACGACCAGGAGCGCCTGCTCAAACAGGTGATCGAGGCCGCCAATCTCGATCCCAAACGCTGGTCGCCGCGCGCCCTGGCCGGGATGATCGACCACTGGAAAAACCGCGGCTGGTCGCCCGAGAAGCTGCCGGCCCGCGAAGACTTTGCCGAGGGCAAGGGCCAGAGCCTGTACCGCGCCTATCAGGACCGCCTGAAGACGCTGAACGCCTGCGATTTCGGCGATCTGTTGCTACACAATCTAACGATCTTCTCGCAGCATTCGGATATTCTTGCGGAATATCACAATAGGTTTCGTTACATCCTGGTCGACGAATATCAGGACACCAACGTCGCCCAGTATCTTTGGCTGCGCCTGTTGGCTGCGCCGCGCGACGGCCATGCCGCCAACATCTGCGTGGTCGGCGACGATGATCAGTCCATCTATGGCTGGCGCGGCGCCGAAGTGGACAATATCCTTCGCTTTGAGAAAGACTTCCTCGGTGCTGTTGTCATCCGACTTGAGCGAAACTACCGCTCGACCTCGCACATTCTGGCGGCCGCCTCGGGCCTGATCAGCGCCAATCGCGGGCGGCTGGGCAAGACGCTGTGGACCGACCAGTCCGGCGGCGAGAAGGTCCGCGTCACCGGCGTCTGGGACGGCGAGGCCGAGAGCCGCCTCATCGCCGATGAGATCGAGCGCCTGCACCGCACCGGCGTCCGCTATCGTGACATGGCCATTCTGGTGCGCGCCGCCTTTCAGATGCGCACCTTCGAAGAGCGGTTCGTCATGCTGGCCATCCCCTATACGGTGATCGGCGGCCCCCGCTTCTTCGAACGCGCCGAGATCCGCGACGCCCACGCCTATATGCGGTTGATCCTGTCTGAAGACGACGACCTGGCCTTTGAGCGCATTGTCAATACGCCCAAGCGCGGCCTGGGCGACGCCTCGGTCCAGCGCATCCTGACCATCGCCCGCCAGGGCGGCGTCTCGGCCATGACCGCTGCGCGCGACCTGATCCTGACCGACGAGCTGACCGCGCGGGCGCGCACGCCGCTGACCAACTTCATCCGCGATATCGACCGCTGGCGTGCCATGCTGGAGACCACGCCCCACCATCAGGTCACCGAGACGGTGCTGGAGGAGAGCGGCTATATCGATATGCAGCGCGCCGACCGCGCCTCGGGCCCGACCCGGCTGGAGAACCTGAAAGAACTGGTCCAATCGATGAGCCAGTTCGACACCCTGGGGGCCTACCTCGAACACGTCGCCCTGGTCATGGATCTGGATCGCGGGGCCGGCGAAGACGCTGTTCAGGTGATGACGCTGCACGCCGCCAAGGGGCTGGAATTTCCGGTGGTCTTCCTGCCCGGCTGGGAGGAAGGCGTTTTCCCATCCCAGCGCTCGATCGACGAGAAGGGCGAAAAGGGCCTCGAGGAGGAACGCCGCCTGGCCTATGTCGGCGTCACCCGCGCCCGCTCCGAGGCGCGGATCTATTTCGCGGCCAACCGGCTGGTCTATGGCCGCTGGACCACCCAGCTGCCCAGCCGCTTCATCGACGAACTGCCGCACGACCACGTCGAGGCTTCGTCCGAGACCGGCTATTTCGGCGGTTCACCGCATCTGGCCGAGGCCCGCTCGCGCTTCGACGAGGCTCCAGTGTTTTCCGGCGGCTACGCCTCGCCCGGATGGCGGCGCGGCCAGCAGTACGCCCAGAAATCGCCCCAGCAGAGCGCCCGCGACCGCCAGGCCCGCAACGCCATCATCGAGGGCGAAGGACGATTGGTCGCCACCAGCTCCTCCTCCAGCGCCTACGCCCGCGGCGACCGCGTATTTCACCAGAAGTTCGGCTACGGCAAGGTCACCGCCATTGAAGGCAACAAACTCACCGTCGCCTTCGACAAGGCGGGCGAAAAGCGCGTCATCGAGAGCTTCGTGGAGCGGGCGTGAGGCCTGTGGTAGTATGCGGCCATGGCTGACGGTGCTCTGACCATCGAACTGGATGACTACACCGCCGCGAAGATCGCTGAGCGGGCGCAAGCCATGGGTTTATCCCCTGCTGAACTCGCCAAGATGGTGCTGGACGCTCGTTTCTTCGACTATGACGACTTCGTCTGGATCAATGGCGATCCTCGCCACGACGACGCGTCCGCCGATGATCTCGAACTTGGCGGTCGAAGCTGGGAAGAGGTCCGTCCTGAGTTCGAGGCCATGATCGACAAGGCTTTCGGCAAGCCTGCATGAAAATCGTTCTGTCGCCACGCGCCGAGCTCGATTTCGAGGCGCAGGTCCAGTGGCTAAAAGAACATTCGCCGGATGTTGGTCGTCGCGCTGCAACGCAGATCGTTGAAACCCTCAATCTACTTTCAGACTTCCCCCGGCTCGGCGTGGCCGTGGGACGTGGCGTTCGCGAGAAGCACATCCAGTTCGGCCGCGACGGCTTTGTGCTGCGATACAGGATCAACGGCCAAACCCTACGGGTCCTGCGCATCCTGCACGGTCGTCAGGCCCGCCGAGCCCGCATCGTTTCCCAGGCCGCCACTATCAGCAGCACGCTGGTCGAGAAGACGCTGAGCATCACCGGGGTCGTCATCGGAACCAGGAGCCAGCCCACCACCAATACGGCGCAGCCGGCGAGCCGGGCCCAGGCCACCCGCTTCCAGATCGCCCAAGTCGCCACCGACGTGCCCAACAGAAACAGCGCCGGCCCACCCAGCAGGGTTAGCGCCGTCGCCGGCTCGATGTGGCCCAGCGGGTGCGCCAACACCAGTTCGTCTGACACCGCCACAACGATAATGCCGGCCACCACCAGCAGCGGCGAATAGGTATAGCCCTTGCGCGCCAGGGCGCCGGGATCCTCGGCATGGGTGATAGTATGGCTGGCGGCCTCGTGCGCCCGGCTGAAATAGAGCCACCACATCGCAATCGTCGAGGCGATGGCCGAGCCGAAGGCGACGATGACCGGCCCGCTCCACTCCAGCCGCGCAAAGGTCGCGCCCGAAATCAGCAGGGTCTCGCCCAGACAGATGATAGTGAACAGCCCGACGCGCTCGGCCATGTGGGCGTCTTCGACGTTCCAGTCCTGGGTGGTCGAGCGACCCAGCCCCGGCGTCCAGAAATAGGCCACCGGCCCGACGTATTCGATCGCCAACGCCCCGAGCCACCACCACAGCCGCTGCTCCGGCTCGGCCAGGCCGCCGCCGATCCACAGCACCGCTGAGATCGACAGCCAGACCAGAATGCGCTGGAAATTGCGCCGCAGGCTCGTGTCCTCACGGCACGCCAGAAGCATGAACAGGGTCCGCCCGACCTGGATGAAGGCGAAGGCCGCGCCGAACCCCAGGCCAGTGTTCTCAAAGGCGTGCGGCAGGGCCGCCGACAACACCAGGCCTGCCGCCATCAAGACGAACAGCCCGATCTGGACCGCCGACCGCTGGGGATCGAGCCAGTTGGTGACCCAGGACGTATAGACCCACGCCCACCACACCGCCGCCACCATCATGGCTGACTGCAGAACCCCCAGCCACGTCAGATTCTCCAGCAGGAAATGCGAGACCTGGGTGATGGCGAAGACGAACACCAGGTCGAAGAACAGCTCGACAAACCCGACCCGGGCCTCGCCGCCGTCGCGTGCGCGTAACAGGCTATCCAACATCCCCCCCTGTCTTCTCCTTCAGATTGCCAGATCCATCAGGTTGGACATCGTGCATCGTCGCGACAGCAGCCATTCCAGATCTCAGCGCCTCATCAACTTTCTCGAAGGAAACATTCAGGCCGTTAGCGTTAACGACCACGCCCTGTTTGATCGCTTGGTTGATGATCAGCCACGCCTTCTTGAGCAGCCCGTCCGTGTACCGGTCGACGGGATCCCCGACATCGACATAGTGAACTCGCGTAAGGCGCGAGCGCCAAATTCGGAGACCGCGTATTTCCGACCAAGGGACCATTCGGTCCGTGCTCCGGCGATCAAGGACACCCTCCTGGTCAATCACCAAGACATCATTCGGATCGAAGAAAGCCCGCGCCGCCAAGACACCGAATGCCGCCAAAACAACGACCCCTAAGTATCCGAAAACAGCCCCCTCTGACCATTCATCAGCATTCACCGCCATGTACCACGACGCAGGCGCAAAGATACCGCACCCGACCGCCGTGACGCCCATACTGACCCGATCATATTTGCCTCTGACCATGATCAATTCGAGAAACTCCGCCCTACCCCGTCACCAGCCCAAAGTCGGCGACCCGGCCCATGACGGCGCGGACCTGCCCCAGCAGCCGCAGCCGGTTCTCGCGTTCGGCGGGGACCTCAGAGTTGACCAGCACGGCCTCGAAGAAGGCGTCCACCGGAGCCCGCAGTCGCGCCAGGGCGGTCATGGCCGCGGCAAAATCCTCGGCCGCCAGCGCCTGATCGACCTCGGCCGAGGCGATCTGCACCGCCCCGATCAGCTGCGTTTCCTCGCTCGGCTGGCCCGCCAGCCCGGCCACAGCCTCACCATCCGGCAGCGGCCCCTTCTTCTCCTCGGCCTTGAGGATATTGGACGCGCGCTTGTAGCCAGCCAGCAGATTGGCCCCGTCGTCGGTCGCCAGGAAGTCGGTCAGGGCGTCGATCCGGCGTAGCACGCGCACCAGATCGTCGTCGCCGCCGGCGAAGATCGCGTCGACCAGATCGTGCCGTCGCCCAAGGTCACGCAGCAGCACTTTCAGGCGTTCGACGAAGAAGGCCGACACGTCGCGCGTGCCGCGGAACATGGTGTCGATCTGGGTGTCCCAGCCGGCCTCGCGCGCCGCCGCTTCAAGATCGCCCCCGGCCTCACGCACCAGGGCATAGGGTGCCTTCTCCAGCGCCTGCATCGGCGCCTCGGCCAGACGCTCGGTAACCAGCCACAGATGCATGAAGGCCAGCCGCCGAATCGGTAGCCTCAGCTCATTGTCCAGGATCAGCCGGATCGCGCCCAGCGCCGCCCGTCTGAGGGCGAAGGGATCCTTGGAGCCTGTCGGCTTCTCATCAATGGCGAAGAAGCCGACCAGTGTGTCCAGCTTGTCGGCCAGGGCCACCGCCACCGTCACCGGCGCGGTGGGCACAGTGTCAGCTGGCCCCTGCGGCTTGTAGTGGTCGCGCACGGCGTCGGAGATCGCATCCGTCTGATCGTCTGCGCGCAGATAATAGCCGCCCATGATTCCCTGAAGCTCGGGGAACTCTCCAACCATGCCCGACGCCAGGTCGGCCTTGCACAGACGGGCTGCCTCATAGGCTTCCTCGGCGTCGGCCCCAACCAGCGGCGCAATCTCGCGCGCCAGGCCCGCGATCCGCTCGACCCGCTCGGCCATGGTCCCCAGCTTGGCGTGGAAGGTGACGCCCTTCAGTTTGTCCAGCCAGGCGTCGAAGGCGCCGGGCTTACGATCTTCGTCCCAGAAGAAGCGCGCGTCGTTCAGACGCGCGGACAACACTCGCGAATTCCCCGCCGCCAGGGCTTGGCCCCCGTCCGTCGCCTCGACATTGGCCACGACCACGAAATGCGGCGCCAGCCCCTCGCCGCCCGGCGCGCGCACGGCGAAATACTTCTGGTGCACCTTCATCGACAGCCGGATCACCTCCGGCGGCAGGTCCAGGAACGACGGGTCCATGTCGCCCAGGATCGGCGTCGGCCATTCGGCCAGGCCGGTGACCTCGTCCAGCAGGCCCTCGTCTTGAACCAGCTCAAGCCCGCGCGCCGCGCACGCCGCCTGGGCCGCGCTCAAAATCTTGGCGCGCCGGTCGCTCGCATCGATCAGAACGAAATTGTCTTCAAGCTGACGGCGATAGTCGGCGAAGTCGCGGATCTTCAGCGGCCGCCCGGTTCCGAGGAACCGATGCCCCTCGGTGGCGTCGCCCGCTACGATTCCGTCGATCTCGAACGGAACCACCTGCCCGCCGAACAGACACAAGATCCGCTTGATCGGCCGCACCCAGCGCAACGTCCCGTCGCCCCAGCGCATCGACTTGGGCCAGGGGAAGTTGCGGATCACCTCATCCAGGGTCTCGGCGATCACCTCGGTGGTGGCCCGCCCCTGGCTCGACAGCACTGCGAACAGCACGCCGTTCCGCTCGGTCAGCTGGTCGCGCGCCAGGCCGGTCTTGCGCAGGAAGCCTTCCAGCGCCTGCTCTGGGGCCGAGATCTTGGGCCCCTTCACCTCTTCGTTTCGATCCGGCGTCGCCTCCGGCAGGCCCTCGATCACCAGCGTCAGCCGGCGCGGACCGGCGAAGGCCGTCAGGCCCTCCCAGCTCAGGCCCGCTGCCTTCAGGCGATCCCCGACCATACGCTCAAGATCGCGCGCGGCCCCGCCCTGCATCCGCGCCGGGATTTCTTCCGAGAAGATTTCGATCAGCAGTTGGGGCATTAGACCCGCCCCCTTTCCTGCTCGACCCATTCGACGGCGCAAGCCTTACACAGATCGCGAATACGGCCGATGTAGCTCTGGCGTTCGGCCACCGCGATAGCCCCGCGCGCATCCATCAAATTGAACAGATGACTGGCCTTCAGCACCTGATCATAGGCCGGCAGCACCAGCGTCTGATCCTGCGGGCCCTTCATCTCAAGGAACCGCTCGACCTCGGCGACCATGTCGTCGAACCGCCGCTTCAGCCCCGCCACATCGTAGCCGTTGAAGTTGGCTTCCGACTGCTGCCGCTCGTTCTCAAGGAAGACATCGCCGTAGGTGAGACCGTCATTGTTGAATCTGAGGTCATAGACGTTGTCGACGCCCTGGACGTACATGGCCAGACGCTCCAGCCCGTAGGTCAGCTCGCCGGACACGACGTCCACCTCGATGCCGCCGACACCCTGGAAGTAGGTGAACTGGGTCACCTCCATCCCGTCGCACCAGACCTCCCAGCCCAGGCCCCAGGCCCCAACCGTGGGGTTCTCCCAATCGTCTTCGACGAAGCGGATGTCATGCAATTTCGGATCGATCCCGATCCGCTTGAGGCTGTTCAGATATAGCTGCTGAAGATCGTCCGGGTTCGGCTTCAGGATGACCTGAAACTGGTAATAGTGCTGGAGCCGATTGGGGTTCTCGCCATAGCGGCCGTCGCCGGGGCGTCGGCTGGGCTGGACATAGGCGACCTTCCACGGCCGCGGCCCAAGCGCCCGCAATACCGTTGCCGGATGGAGGGTCCCCGCCCCCACCTCGATGTCATAGGGCTGCAGGACCGCGCAGCCCTGTTCGCTCCAGTAATGCTGGAGGGTCAGGATCAGGTCCTGGAAGGAAAGCGGTTGGTTGGGCACGGATAGTCCGGTCAGATTCAGATCTGCCACGTCCTAGTGCCCGACTGCGGAACACACAAGGACACGCGGGGGCACAGGCTCGATCACCCGGACAATGTCCCCCTAGAAGCGGCGTTCAGCGTGCAGGCCAGCACCCACCAGCCGGGGCACTCGGACCTGATCGTCGCAGCGGCAGCGCGGGCATCATCGGCTCTGGAAAACAGGCCGAATACCGTTGATCCCGACCCCGACATCCTGGCTAGCAGGCACATCGGACTCGCCCTCAAAGCGGCCAGCGCCGCCCCGATTTCCGGTGTGCGAGTGATCGCCATGTCCTCAAGATCATTGCGCTGAAGTTTTAGAAATTCCGCTAGTTGTGGCGTTGATATAAACTTATCCGGCAGATTTGGTCGGTCGGCCTTAAAGGGGCCGTTGCCGGTGTCATAGGCCCGATAGACGGCTCCGGTCGGGCTCGGGACACCTGGATTGACCAGCACCGTCGCGAGCTCCGGCAGAAGCGGGGCTGCGGTCAGTTGCTCGCCCTCGCCTTCGGCAAGCGCCGGACACGCCCGCAGGCACATCATCCCATCGGCACCGAGCTGACGCGCAGCTGATTCAATCTGTTCCGCAGCCAGGGCGGGAAACAGTCGGCCGGCCAGTCTTAGGGCCGCGCCTGCATCAGAAGTCCCACCACCGAGACCCGCCGCCGCCGGAAGGAGCTTGCGCAGTTCTACCCGCATCGGAGGGGAGCGGGCCATCGCCAGGGCCCGCGTGACCATATTGTCCTCCAGAGGGCCGATCTGGTCCGCAAACGGACCTTCGACAATCAGCTCATGCGCCGCAGTTGACGTCGCCTTCAGGACGTCACCGATATCGGCAAAAACGACCAGGCTGCAAATCGGGTGTCGGCCAGCCGGCCCCGCCGCGCCGACATGGAGGAACAAGTTGACCTTCGCCGGTGCGAATTCCGTCGAACTCACGGAATGGCTGCGGCAATGATTGTCGGTGCCGTACCGCCCAGCTTGGCCTCTATGGCCTGGCGTTCGTCGTCCTCAGGGTCCAGACCCAGCGCGCGCTGCCATTGATATTGTGCCTCGCGCCGGCGCCCGACCTGCCAATAGGCATCGCCCAGATGGTCGTTGATGGTCGCACTGCCTGGCTCGAGACCGATGGCCCGCTCAAGGACCGTGACGGCCTCATCAAATCGACCCATGCGATAGTAGGCCCAACCCAGGGAGTCCTGGAAATTGCCGTTCTCGGGCCCGGCCGCGACGGCGCGCTCGATCAAGGCCAGACCCTCTTCGAGTCTGACTCCACGATCGACCCACATATAGCCGAGATAGTTCAGAACATCGGGCTGATCCGGTGACAGTTCCAGCGCCCGCTGGAACGCAGTCTCGGCGGCCTCAAAGTCGCCGCTTCGCTCGTGGATCACTCCCCGATGGAAGGCGACGTTCCAGGCATCCACGTCGGCCAGCGCCGGCCCGTCCAGGACGTCGAGCGCCGCATCCAGCTGATTATGCGAGGTCAGCAAAACAGCCAGGGTAAAGGCCGAATTCGGGCCCGGCTGTCCGTCGGCCACCGCACGCGCCACACGAACCGCCTCCTCGCCGTAACCGTCCTCGTCCAGGCTGGCCGCGATCTGAATCTGCGCCTCGGCATACTGGGGCGTGCCGGTCGGCGTTCGGCCCCACGCTTCGCGCGCCGTCGCAGACATACCCATTTCGTTCAGAGCATCCCCCAACATCAGCCAGGATTCGCCGTTGTCCGGGTCCAGCGCCAGCGACATCCGCAGATAAGCCACGACGAACTCATGCACTTCAGAGATCGCGGCGGCCGCAGCGGCGTGCCCAAACGCGAGGGCCGCTCCCTTCTGAACCGAAATCAAGGCCGGCGGGCGCCCTCGAGAGGCCGCACGCGCTCGGGCGGCCGTGAGTGATGAGTCCGCCCCGAGCGACAGTCCGGCATCATAGATCGCAATGGCCTCATCGCGCCTGCCCCGGCGCTCCAGAAATTCGCCATAGGGGAGCCGCGTCATCGCGGCCGCCGCTCCGTCCATCAGCAAGGCCTGGTACTGGGCCTCGGCCTCGTCGTATTGCCGACGCCGCTCCAGTAGCAGAGCTCGATAGTATCCTCCGAGGATCTGGGTCAGGGCGTCCGTCTCGGTCGATGTCGGAGCCAGGGCCACGTCCCAGTCGTTAGCTGAAGCCGCCAGCCACCGATGTAGCAACCGCCCTGCAAGCAGATGGGGGGCCTGAACTGGATGCGCCTGGATCTCGCGATGAACAGCGCGCGAGCGCCCGTCGACGATCGCTTGGGTGACCTCGGCCAGGCGTCGCGCCTCAACGATTGCCGCGTGCGATTCGCCCGCCGCCAGCGGCACCGCCGCCGCCACCCGGATCTCTCCGGCAAGAATGGCCGCCGAGAAGGTCCGCTCACGAACCAGGCGCGCGCCGCCTGACTCCGCCAGGGCGCGCGCGAGGAACGCCGTGGCGGCCTCTCCATCGCCCCGGTTCATGGCCGCCCGTCCGGCCAGGAATTGCCCATAGCTTGAGCCACCGTCCAGGTTTGGCAGTGCCGGTTCGTCGGTCCTCACCTGCTCAGCAGAGGTGCCGGCGACCTCCTGGGCCATCACGGGCAGGGGCATCGCCAGAACGGCGAGGGCGGGAAACAGGGCGGGTATCAGACGCATGGAACGACCCTCGCGCCTTCGTAGGGCGCAAACAAGACGCAAACCTTACATATTCGGATAGTTGGGTCCGCCGCCACCCTCCGGCGTTGTCCAGACGATGTTCTGCGACGGATCCTTGATGTCGCACGTTTTACAGTGGACGCAGTTCTGGGCGTTGATGACAAAACGCGGATCTGTCTTGGCAACTTCGTCACCATAGATCACCTCATAGACTCCGGCCGGGCAGTAGAGCCGCGCCGGTTCTCCGAATTCGGCCAGGTTCACGGTCACCGGGACCTCGGGGTCCAGCAGCTTCAGATGTGCCGGCTGATCCTCGGAGTGGTTGGTGTTTGAGATGAAGACCGAACTCAGTTTGTCAAAGCTCAGCTTGCCGTCCGGTTTGGGGTAGCTGATGGGCTTGTGGTCCTTGGCCAGGCCGGTCGCAGCGGCATCGGTCTTGTGGTGCTTCAGGGTCCCGAACAGGGAGAAGCCGCCGAAGATGGACTGGAACCACATATCGAACAGCCCAGCCGCACCGCCGAGGGATGTCCCGAGTTTGGTCAGGAGAGGCTTGGCGTTACGCACCAGCCTGAGTTCCTTCTTGACCCAAGACGCCTCAAAGGCCGCTGCATAGGCTTCGAGGGTGTCGCCTTCTCGCCCCGCCTGGATCGCCGCATAGGCGGCGTCCGCCGCCATCATGCCGGTCTTCATCGCATTGTGGCTGCCCTTGATGCGGGGGACATTCACGAAACCGGCAGAATCGCCGACCAGAGCCCCGCCCGGGAAAGCGAGCTTGGGGATCGACTGTAGTCCTCCCTCAACGATGGCCCGGGCACCGTAAGAAACACGATTGCCGCCTTCCAGATGCTCGGCAATCGCCGGATGGTGCTTGAAGCGCTGGAATTCGTCGAAGGGCGACAGCCACGGATTGGCGTAGTTCAGGTGCACGACGAAGCCGACCGCAACATAGCGGTCCCCGAAATGATAGAGGAACGATCCACCCCCGGTCTTGTCGTCAAGCGGCCAGCCGGTCGTATGCTGAACCAGACCCGGACGGTGCTTGTCGGCCGGGATCTGCCAGAGTTCCTTGAGGCCGATGCCAAATTTCTGTGGCTCGGAATCCCTGGCCAGGCCGTGCCGCGCCATAATGGTCTTGGCCAGTGAGCCGCGCGCGCCTTCGCCAATCAGGACATATTTGCCTGTCAGCTCGATTCCCGGCTGAAAATCGCCCGTGGGCTTTCCCTCGCGGTCTATGCCGAAGACACCCGCCACGACACCCCTGACCCGACCCGACGGCTCGTCCCAAACCACGTGACTGGCCGCCATACCGGGATACACCTCAACGCCGAGCGCCTCGGCCTGCTCTCCCAGCCAGCGACAGAGATTGCCGAGCGAAGCAATGTAGCAGCCGTGATTATGCATGAAGCCCGGCATGGCAAACATCGGCAGGTTGAGCTGGCCCTGCGGACCCAGCATCAGAAATCGGTCATGGGTCACGGCGGTTTCCAGCGGCGCGCCCCGGTCCTTCCAGTCCGGGAACAGCTCGGCCAGTCCCTTCGGATCAATCACGGCACCGGACAGGATATGCCCACCGATCTCTGCGGCCTTCTCGAGAACCGCGACCGACACATCCTTTCCCTCAGCGGCGGCAAGCTGTTTGAGCCTGATGGCGGCCGCCAGGCCGGCAGGGCCGGCCCCGACGATCACGACATCATATTCCATGGCCTCCCGCTCGACACCGGCCAGGGCTTCAGCGGCCGGCAGATTGTCGATGACGGCTTCCTGCCAGGCATCCTTTGCACCGCCTTCGCGCGTTTGCTCAGTCATGTCCGTCGAATCCCGTTGCGCGTTTGAAATCGTGTCGAGCGGTTATCGGAAGGTGACGCCGGGGCGGTCAAGGACTATCCCTGTCGCGCGATGACGTCGAACGAGTCTGCGACACCTGACCGGGGCCTGGAAAGCGCCCTCGCCTTCTGGCGGGACGCCGGCCTGGAGGTGTGCGTCGAGGACGCCCCCGTTGATCGGATCCATATCCCGCAGCCCCTGCGTCGGACACCTGCCGTCGTCGGCGGAGCCACCGCGTCGGTGGTGTCTTCGACGCCCGACCTTGCCGCTGTCATTGCCGATGCCGCTGCCCGCGCGGCAGAGGCCCAGACGCTCGATGCCCTCGCTGCCGCCATCTCATCTTTTGACGGATGCCCCTTGAAGCGGACGGGGGCTCGTCAGGCGGTGTTTTCGCGCGGCAGACCCGATGCCGAGGTCATGCTGATCGGAGAGGGCCCTGGGGCGGATGAGGATCTGCGCGGCGAGCCTTTCGTCGGCAAGGCCGGACAATTGCTCGACCGGATGTTGGCTTCGATCAGCCTGAAGGACGAGGTCTTCATCACCAACACGGTGTTCTGGCGCCCGCCAGGCAACCGCACACCGACCCTGGAAGAGCAGATGGTCTGCGCCCCTTTTGTCGAGCGCGCAATCGCACTGGTCCAACCCCGCCTTCTGGTCCTGGTCGGCGGAGCCTCGGCCAAATTCATGCTCAAGGCCGACGAAGGCATCCTCAAGCTGAGAGGCACCTGGCGCGACTGGCGACCCGCCGAGGGGGGGCAGACATATCCCGCGCTCGCGATCCTTCATCCGGCCTATCTGTTGCGGCAGCCACGTGAAAAAGCCAAAGCGTGGCAGGACCTTTTGTCGCTGGCCGAGCGCCTTGCCGCACCTGAACCGGCATCGCTAGAGTCCTGAGTCTCAGGGGTGGAGTCATTGTGAATGCGTAGTCTGTGCAGCTTTCTGGCTGCCCTCATGGCTCTGTTCCTGACATCCGCGCCTGCGGTGGCGGAGCCGCGCCCCCTGAGTGAATCGGACGAAGCCGCCTATCGGTCGGCCTTTAGCGATGTCCGTCGGGGCGATTTCGCTGCGGCGCTCGACCGTGCCGGGCACGTTTCGGATCGCAGCCTGTTCGGTCAACTTCAATTCGAGATCCTGTTTCATCGCGACTATGTGGCCAGCTATGTCGAGCTGTCGGCCTGGCTCACCGAATACAGCAACCTCGCAGACGCAGAACGCGCCTACATCCTGGCCATGCGACGAATTCCGCCCGGCGAGGTCGAGCCGAGGCTACCAGCCACGATAGCGGCCCGGCGCGCCTACCAGGCCTCGGTCGGCATGGGCGAGTTCCGCGAGCGCGAAGCACGGCACCAGTTGAACGACGGCTTTGTTCAACGTGCCTGGGAAGTCGGTCAGATCCAGGGCGACTATTGGGTGGCCGGCATGGCGGCCTATCGTCTCGGACGGTTCGCAGACGCATTTCAGGCTTTTGAACGGGTCGCCATCGACCCCTCCGAAAGCGGCTGGATCCGGGCAGGCGCGGGCTATTGGGCGGCCCGTTCGCTGATCCATGATCGACGCCCCCAGCAGGCGACTGACTATCTCCGCCTGGCCGCACGCTGGCCCACGACCTTTTACGGCCAGATCGCCATGCGCCAGCTCGGGTCGGAACCACTCATTCTGAACGCTCCATGGATGACTCCAGCGGTCAATACGGTGGTCTATTCCGCCCCGGACATCGATGAAGCTGCCGCAGCAGAGTTTGTCAGAACCAATGCCACAGCGCGGCGTGTCGCCGCCCTGGCCCAGATCGGCCGGTCCGAGGATGCAATAGAAGAATTCCGGCTGGCAATGTTCAATGCGCCGACCCAGAATGAGCGCCTGCAGTGGGCCATTCTGGGCGAAAGTCTCGCCTATCGTCTCGGCCTCGAACGGACCAGCCAGATCGATGCGGCAGACTATCCCCTGCCCGACCTACAGCCCCAGGGTGGATTCTCCCTGCCGCGCGGGCTCGTCTATGCCATCGCCCGCAAGGAAAGCCGCTTCAACCCCCAGGCCCGCTCGGGGGCCGGAGCTTATGGGTTGATGCAGGTCATGCCAGCTACTGCGGCCGAACTGGCTGGAAACGCGACCTTGAGGCGCGAGCCGACCCTGCTGTTCGATCCAGCTCTCAATATGCGCCTGGGCCAGATGTACGTCGAAAACGTGATGGCAATGGACGCCATTCAGGGCGATCTGTTGCGTGCGATTGTGGCCTATAACGGCGGGCCACGACCGGTTATTGAGGCGCGACGCGCCCTTGGGGCCGACGCGGATTCCCTCCTCATCATCGAGAACATCCCCGTGTCGCAATCCAGGCAGTATGTTGAGGAGGTCGTCGCCGCCTACTGGATCTATCAGCGGCTGCTGGGAGGGCGTCTGAACACTCTCGATTCCGTCGTCCAGGGCCTGCCCTTGATTCATCTGGCTCTTGACCGAGATCCGCCACCGCCGCCGTCTGAGACGCCGGTCACTGTCGACGGGGTCGCTTCCGAGCAAGCCGCCGCACCCGAAACTACGGTGCCGACCGGACCCTAGTTCGCATGATGACGCAACCTAGGCCGGGCAGCGCCGCCAGGCGACGGAATAGCCTTCCTGGCGCCAGCTGACCTCCAGGCGATCCGCATTCGCCTGAATGCCCACCGGATGGTTCGAAGTTGTCCCTTCAGCCTGGCAAACAAAGGTCGCGTCCCAGCCGCTATCGGTCGGCGAAACCTGGGTTATCTGGCAGGTGTTCTCATACCCCTGGAACTCGGTCGCCGTGACCACGATGGGTCGCTCTGGCCCCACCGTATTCTGGCACCAAGCCAGGTCAGCGACCCACGATCCGACATAGGCCGGCGGCGGCTCTGCGGCCGGGGCCTGCCCACTCGGAGACACCGATTCCTCAGCCCGGTCCGCATCTGCATCGGCCGCCTGATCTGCGGCCGGCTGACACGCCGCCAGGAACGCCGCAACGACGAGCGGCAAGGTCACTTTCATGGCAAACTCCCTTCCCTGTTCGACCTGGTGGTCGCGCTCATCCGGTTCGGTAGCCAGCACGTGTCCGACGGGCCAGAGGAAGATGACCGCGCCGCCATCGGATGACAGGCCCAGTCCCAAACCGGCCGCCGTACGATGGCCCAAACCTGGACCCATTGCCACCCCGATCGGATCGACAGTCCCGCCGGAGCTGCATTCAAGGGACAGGACTGGAGCGGCTGGCGATCCGCCTTTCGGCGCGCACTGTGTCAGTGCCATTCGGAAATCCGCACCTCGGTCGGGTGCCATGCACAGACTGAGCCAGCGGGAGCCGAAGAACTGTGGGCCCGGCCCAGGAGGGTCAGTCCCTCGGGGACACCCCGGTCAAAACCGGCGTCATGCCGCCGCGACCGCTTCGATCTCAACCAGCCATTCGCGCTCGAAAAGATCAGCAACAATGACCGTTAAGGCGGGCTGCCGCGCGGCCAGAACCTCCAGACGAACCCTACGATTCTCGAGAGAGAACCGCCTGTCCGATAGATAGGTCGTGACCTTCACCAAATTGTCGAGTGTCATGTCAGCTGCCGCCAGCTGGGCTTCAAGGTTCGCCCACACTTGGCGACATTGATCTCCGAAATCGAGCGCGAGTGTCCCGTCGGGTGCGAGCGGAACCTGGCCAGAAAGGAATAGCCACCGCTCAGCTCCGGTAACCTCGACGGCCTGCGGATAGCTGCCTTTGACAGGCGGGGAACCATCTGCGGACAGGGCACGCGCTTTCACGGGCGTGCCGCGTCCGATGCCGCTCGCGTGGCAGCGAACTCAGAACCCGGCTTCCAGCCCGGCCATTGTCTCCCGTCGGCCAGTTCACCGATGAGCGCGTCGAGCAAGGTCAGATTCTCGACCGCGGAGCGCCAGTCCAGCTCAGGCGACCATTCATCGGCCCGCCGGTGATAGAAGGCTGACCACTGGCTCCTGTAGGCAGGCTCTCCGACCTCGCGTCCGCCCTCATCCCAGTCGACGCCGTGCCACGGCATCAACGCTGGGACCCCCGCCAAGGCGAACGGGAAATGGTCAGAGCGGTAATAGAACCCCTCGTCCGGCCTGCCGTCGTCGGTCACGACCCGACCCGCCGGCTCGGCCAGGCGCGCCAGATCGTCTTCCAGGGTCGTCTGACCGTAGCCGAAGATGGCGATGTCACGCGTCGGCGGCGACAGAGGCAGCATATCGATATTGATGTCGGCCACGGTCGTCTCCAGTGGCCAGACAGGATGCTCAACATAGTAGTAACTACCCAGCAGGCCCATTTCCTCGGCGGCCATATGCGCAAAGATGATCGAGCGGGCACGTGGCCCCTCCGCGTGCAGGACCCGCGCCAACTCCAGAACGCCCGCCGTGCCGGACGCATTGTCCCAGGCTCCGTTGTAAATGGAGTCACCGTCGGCATCGGGGGCCTCGGCCATCCCGACGTGATCCCAGTGAGCCGATACGATGATCGTCTCATCCGGCCGTTCGGTACCGGGCATTCGGGCCAACAGATTAAAGGTGTTGACCGTCTCGATCGCTTCGGTCGCATCCAGTGAGAGCGTCACCCCCTCGAGCCGGCGCGCGCGGAAAGACCCACCTGCGGCCGCCACAAACCATTGGGCCGGATCGCCATCATTGGATCGAATCCAGCCCATCACCGGATCCATGGCGATATAGCCCGCCGCCTCGATGTTCTCCACGCCCACGACCGTGACACTGGGGCGGGCCACATAACCCAGGAGGTCGGCCCAGTCGGACGATCCTGCCTGGATCGGCAACAACGTAAGCACCGCCAGGGCACCGCGCCGTTGAGCCTCTTCGGTCTTGTAGGCGTCGAGCCCATAAAGGCTGGGGTAATCGCCATTGAACCGCTCATCATCGGGTTCACCGTTCAGGACAATGACCACGGCCCCCGCCACATCGACGCCTGCATAGTCATCCCAGCCCCGGTCAGGGGCCGAAATACCATAGCCGGCAAAGACCACCGGCGCGTTGTCGAAGCGGGCCCGACCGTCACCGTAGGCTGCGCGCACAACGGCCGCCTGGGCCGCGCCCGTGAGGTTGACGGTGACACCATTGTCCATGGCCGCCCTGACAGTCGCCCCGGCAACCGGCGTGAAGCGCGTCAGGACAACCGGCTGGCGCCATTGACCATCCGGGCCACCGGGCTCCAGGCCCATCGCCTGATACTGGGCTTGGAGATATTCCAGGGTCAGTCGCTCTCCATCGGTCGCAGGTTCCCGGCCCTGAAATGCGTCGCCACTGAGGATGCGGACGTGGTCTGACAAACGCGCAGCATCCACCGCGCCGGCGTCGTTGGACGTCGACATGGGCCCAGCCGGGACAGACGGTGTCGCGCAGGCTGCCAGGGTCAAAGCGGCAACTGCGATCCAAGAGAGGCGCCAGGCTTTCATCGTTCATCCCTAGAAATGGTTCAGGCCTCGCTGCTACGAGCAGCGAGGCCTGACCAGCCACGATTGCGTCAGACGGGCCTATTGCCGCCGTGCCGAGGTCCGGTCGCGCACCGGGCGGAACTCGGTGCCCTCGTTCCAGGTCGGCCAGCTACGATTGTTGGCCAGCTCCAGACCCATGCCGTAAAGCAGCGCGATATCCTCGGCCATGCCCTCCAGGTTCCAGTCCGCCGACCACTCGTCATCGGCCTGGTGATAGCGATTGGCGCGGTAGTCGGCGCTGGCCGCCTCGACCGCCGCCGTGCCGCCAATCCGTAGCGCCGTGCCGCCGTCCGCGTACAGCATCGGAATGCCGCGCTTGGCCAGCGGGAAGTGGTCCGAGCGGAAGTAATAGCCCGCCTGCGGCTCGCTATCGGCCGAAATGGTCCGGCCTTGAAGGGCCGCAAACCGCTCCAGATCGCCTTCCAGAGACGAATAGCCCGACCCGGTCACCGACACGTCGGTCATCCGGCCCAGCACATTCATCCCGTCCATGTTGAAACCGGCCACCGTCAGCGCCGGGTCATAGATCGGATTGGCCGCATAATACTCCGAACCCAGCAGGCCGCTTTCCTCTGCCGTGAACCCGATCAGCACGATCGAGCGCTCCGGACGCGGGCCCGAGCCGTACAGCCGGGCCAACTCGATCAGAGCGGTGGTGCCGGTGGCATTGTCCACCGCGCCGTTGAAGATGGCGTCGCCGTTGGCGTCGGCCTCGCCGATGCCGATGTGGTCCCAGTGCGCCGTGTACAGGATGGTCTCGTTGGCATGGGTCGTGCCCGGCAGGCGACCGACGATATTGGCCGTCTGGATCGTGTCGCTCTCCAGCGAATAGGAGCCGTCAAAGGTCGCGCCGGGGATCTCCACCGCCTGGAACTCCGGCGTACGGGCCTGGGCCTTCAGCGCCTCGAAATCCAAGCCCGCCTGGGCGAACAGCTCCACCGCCGTGTCGCGCGTGATCCAGGCTTCCAGGGGGGTCCGCTCCGACGCCGGGTCGGCCCGCTCGATGTCGAACTGTGGGCCGGTCCATGAGTTGCGCACCGTGTTCCAGCCATAGGAAGCCGGGGCGTCCTCATGCACGATCAGCACGCCGGCCGCGCCCTGACGCGCCGCCTCTTCGTACTTGTAGGTCCAGCGCCCGTAATAGGTCATGGCCCGGCCGTTGAAAGTGTTCAGGCCCGGCTCTTCAAAGTCGGCGTCATTGATCAGCACCACAATGATCTTGCCGCGCACATCCACGCCGTCGAAATCATTCCAGTTTCGCTCGGGCGCATTGGTGCCGTAGCCGACGAAGACCAGTGGCACGCCGTTCAGCGACACCTGCCCGTCCGCGTCCGGCAGACGCGTCGACATCACGATCTCTTCGCCCTGGTCCAGGCGGATCATACGCCCGCCAACCGAAATCGAACCCTCGGCCTCCGACATATTGAACCGGCGCAGCGTCACCGGCTGGGTCCAGCTGCCGTTCGGACCGCCCGGCTCAAAGCCGGCCGCGGCGAACTGGCTCGACACATAATCGACCGTCATCCGCTCACCTTCAGTTCCGATACCGCGACCGCCGAAAGCGTCGGACGACAGAACGCGAATATGTTCGGACAGGCTCGCCGGATCGGTCGGCGACGGGCCGCTCGGCTCCATCGGCTCGGGCCCGGCGCTCGCGCCGCAGGCGGCGAGCATCAATACGGCCGTACAGGCCAGGGCGGATCGGATCATGCAGACAGCCTCCTCAAATCTGTAACCGGCGCGGACCCTAACCGCGCCGATCCAGGGAGTCACGCAGCTGTCACTCGATCTCGACCACTTCAACCCTTTGTCCCGACAGGACCAGGGCGATCTCGCCACGCTTGAGCTTCAGCGCGTCCTCACCGAACAGATCCCGCCGCCAACCCGACAGCGCCGGCACCTCCGCTGTGTCCGAGATGGCAATCTTCTCCAAGTCCGACACGTTTGCGATGAGCTTGGGTGCGACGCCCTTGTTTTCGCACTTGGCCTTGAGCAGGACCTTCAACAGTTCGACCACCGAGGCAGGGGCGGGCGGCTGATGGGCCGGGCGCTCGACCTCCGGTGCGAACGCCTCCGGATCTTTCAGGACCGTCGCCAGCGCCGCGATCAGATCACTGCCCAGGCGGGATGCTCCAAAGCCCTTGGGAACCGATCTCAGCCGGTTGAACGCATCGGGGTCAAGCGGCGTCTGGGTCGCGATCTCGTCGATCGCCTCATCCTTCAGAATTCGTCCACGAGGCTGGTCGCGATCCTGGGCCGCACGCTCGCGCCATTCCGCCGTCGCCTTGAAGGCGGCCAGATATTTAGGCGTGAACCGCTTGGGCTTGAGCCGCCTCCAAGCATTCTCAGGCGCTACATCATAAAGCGCCGGATCGGTGAGGGCCGACATCTCCTGACTGACCCATTCCAGCCGTCCGTCCTTCTCCAGTCGGTCGCGCAGCTTGGGATACAGGCGCGCCAGATGCGTCACATCCGCCAGCGCGTATTCAAACTGGGCCTGTGTCAGGGGCCGTCGCGCCCAGTCGGTAAAGCGGCTACCCTTGTCGACCTGCTTCTTCAGCATCTGACGGACCAGCGAATCATAGCTCACCTGATCGCCAAAGCCGGCGGCCATGGCCGCCGCCTGGGTATCGAACAGCGGGACCGGCATCGCACCCAGCTTGTTGAAGATCTCCACGTCCTGACGCGCAGCATGGAAGACCTTCGCCGTCGCCGGGTCACGCAACAGCTCAAGAAACGGCGTCAGATCCAGCCCCTCGGCCAGTGGATCGATGACCGCCTCGTGCTCGGGCGTCGCCGCCTGAATCAGGCACAGCTTGGGCCAATAGGTGGCTTCGCGCATGAACTCGGTGTCCACGGCGATGAAGGGCGCGCCTTTGACGGCATTGCAGAACGCCACCAGGGCGGCGTTGTCAGTGATCGAATCCATGAAATCAGCTATAGCCCCGCCGCGCCCGTCTCTGGCAAGAGCACGCGGGCAACAGAATTAACTTCAAAGGAGCGCGACGGCCCCATGTCTGATCGGCCCAACGGTCTCACCTATGCCGACGCCGGTGTCGACATCGATGCCGGCGATGCGCTCGTCGAGGCCATCAAACCCCTGGCGCGGGCCACCCGGCGTCCGGGGGCCGACCCATCGCTCGGCGGTTTCGGGGCGCTGTTCGATCCCAAGGCGGCCGGATTTACAGATCCGCTGCTGGTCACAACCACCGACGGCGTCGGCACCAAGCTGAAGATCGCCATCGAGACGGGACGCCACGATCACGTCGGCATCGATCTGGTGGCGATGTGCGTCAACGACCTGTTGGCCCAGGGGGCCGAACCTCTGATGTTCCTGGACTATTTCGCCACCGGCAAGCTCAACGTCGATGTCGCGCGCCGAGTCGTTGCGGGCATTGCCGAAGGCTGCAAGCTGGCCGGCTGCGCCCTCGTCGGCGGTGAGACGGCGGAAATGCCGGGAATGTATGCTCCCGGCGAATACGATCTTGCGGGATTTTCGGTCGGCGCGGTCGAACGCGGCCAGGTCCTGCCGCGCCTAACCGAACAAAGGCCCGGTGATGTCATCATTGCTGTCGGTTCGTCGGGACCCCATTCCAACGGCTATTCCCTGATCCGCAAGATCGTCGAACGCTCGGGTCTCAGCTGGGAAACCGAAGCTCCCTTTGCGCCGGATCGATCCCTGGCCGCAGCCCTGATGGAACCGACCCGGATCTACATCAAGGCCATCCTGCCGATCATGAAGTCGGGCCGCGTCACCGGCGGTGCCCACATCACAGGTGGCGGTCTGATCGAGAATCCCCAGCGCGGCGTCGCGGACGGCCTGGTCCCGGTCTTTGACTGGAACGCCTGGACCCTGCCCCCGCTATTCCAATGGCTGGGCGAACAGGGCGGCGTCTCCGATCACGAGCTGCGCCGCACCTTCAACTGCGGTATTGGCTTCGTTCTATATGCTGGTGAAAGCCATTCTGAATCCATTATCTCGGACCTGACTGCTGCCGGCGAGACCGCCTTCGCCTGCGGAACGCTCCAGTCGGCATGACACGGGCGCGCGTCGCCATCCTGATCTCCGGAACCGGCTCCAACATGGTCGCCCTGATCGAGGCCGCGCGCGAGTCGTCCTGCCCCTACGAGGTCGTTTGTGTTCTCTCGAACAAGCCCGAGGCCCCCGGACTGCACCGGGCCCGCGATCTCGGTGTCGAGGCCATCGCGGTGAACCAGGCCCCCTTCGGCAAGGATCGCGCCGCGCATGAGGCGGCCCTTCAGGCCGAATTGGTCGCTCACGACGTCGAATGGGTCGCCCTAGCCGGCTATATGCGCCTGCTGACGCCCGACTTCGTTCAGTCCTGGCAGGGCCGTTTGATCAATATCCATCCCTCGCTCCTGCCCCGATTTCCTGGCCTGGATACCCACCGCCGCGCCCTTGAGGCCGGCGATAAGGAAGCCGGCTGCACCGTCCACCACGTCGTTGCCGAAATGGACGCCGGTCCCATCATCGCCCAGGCGCGCGTGCCGGTGCTTCCCGGCGACACCGGCGAGACCTTGGCGGCGCGGGTGCTGAAGGCCGAACATGGCCTCTATCCTTCAGCCTTGGCCGACGCGGTTCAAACGGTGGCATAGGGCCTGTCGGCTCGAGCAGCCATCACCGGCTCGGTTAGGTATCCGCGTCGAGCTTGCCGACCACTGCAATCAAGGCGGTTGCCAGACAGGCGACGGCCGCCAACCAGAACGCGCCTGACGCCAGAAGCTGGTGCGAGACGGCCCCCAGCACGGCCCCGCACGCCATCGCCGCCCACAGCAGGAGGAACGGCGCAAAGGCCCATGGCGGACCACCTTTGAAGGCGGCCGCCAGACGGGCACCCAGCCGTACCAGGCTGCCGGTCATATAGGTCACCCCGACCGAGATCTCCCCATCGCGCTGGAAGACAATGTTCAGCGCACCCATCGCCACGGCGGCGAGCCCGCCCGCCAGAACGGGGTGACTGTCGGCTCCCAGCGCCGCACCGCCCAGCGACAGAGCGACGGCGCAAAGCAACCAGGATTTGCGATGGCGCGCGCGCTCCGGGGTTAGCGCCGCGAGAAAGACGCCGAACACAAACATGGCGATCAGCAATGTGGCCCGAGCCGCGATCGCCGGATCGCTCGTTCCGACACCGACACCCAGCCGGGTCGAATTGCCGCTCATGAAAGACAGGAAAAAGCCGCCGAGTTCGAGAAACCCGACGGCGTCAACATATCCAGCAGTCAGGGCGAGGAGCGCGGCCAGTCCCAGCGCCCCTCGGCCCATCTGAGTCATGGCTTGCGCCTAGCCCGGAATCTGCGCTGCATCGAAGAACTGGGCGATCTCGATGCCAGCGTTTTCCAGCGAATCAGAGCCGTGGACCGAGTTCTCGCCGATCGACAGGGCGAAGGCCTTGCGGATGGTGCCTTCGGCGGCTTCCTGCGGGTTGGTGGCCCCCATGACTTCGCGGTAACGGGCCACGGCGTTTTCGCCTTCCAGCACCTGAACCACGACCGGCTCGGCAATCATCTGGCCGACCAGTTCGTTATAGAACGGGCGGTGGGCGTGAACCTCGTAGAATTTCTTGGCCTGATCCTCTGTCAGGCGAATGCGGCGCTGGCCGACGATGCGCAGGCCGGCACCCTCGATCAGGGCGTTGATCGCGCCGGTCAGATTGCGGCGTGTGGCGTCGGGCTTGATGATTGAGAAGGTGCGTTCGGTCATGGGGAGTGACTTCTGGTTTGGGGTTTCAAGGTCGCGGGCTTATAGCGGCGCCCTCCCCGCTTTCCAACCCGCCGATTTCGACCATGCTGCAGATCAAGGATCTGACCTTCTCCGCCTGGGGCCGTCCGTTTCTGGACAAGGCCTCCGTCAGCGTCCCGCCCGGAGCCAAGGTCGGACTGGTCGGGCGCAACGGCGTTGGCAAATCCACCTTGTTCAAGCTGATCCTGGGTCAGCTCCAGCCGCCGGGCGACGAAATCAGCCTGCCCAACCGCGCCCGTATCGGCTCGGTCGACCAGGAACACCCGGCTACGCCGGTCACCTTGCTCGACACGATTCTAGAGGCCGACGAAGAGCGCCACACCCTGATGCAGCGGCTCGACACCGCCCCGCCCGAGGAGATGGGCGAGATCTGGGAGCGGCTGATCGCCATCGACGCCGAGAGTGCCCCGTCACGCGCCTCGGAAATCCTGGTCGGTCTGGGCTTCTCTCAGGAAGACCTGGCCCGCCCCATGGCCGAGTTCTCGGGCGGCTGGCGGATGCGGGTGGCCCTGGCTGCGGCCCTGTTCGCCGAGCCGGACATCCTGCTGCTCGACGAGCCGACCAACTATCTGGATCTGGAAGGTGCCCTGTGGCTTGAGGCCCGCCTCAGAAAATACCCGCACACCGCCATCATCATCAGCCACGACCGCGAGCTGCTCAACGCCTCGTGCACCCACATCCTGCACATGGCCAACCGGCGGCTCGAACTCTACACTGGCGGCTACGACGACTTCGAAAAGCGACGGGCCGAAAAGCTGCGCCTGCTGGAAGCCACCCGCGCCAAACAGGACGCTGAACGCGCCCACCTCCAGGCCTTCGTGGATCGCTTCAAGGCCAAGGCCTCCAAGGCCACCCAGGCCCAGTCGCGCGTCAAACGCCTGGCCAAGATGCAGCCGATCAGCCTGCCACCCGAAGAGCGCGTCGCCCCCTTCGTCCTGCCTTCGCCCAAACGCCCGCTGGCCCCGCCCCTGATCCGGCTGGAAAAGGCCGATGTTGGCTACGAGCCCGGCAAGCCCATCCTGCGCAATCTGAACCTGCGTATGGACGAGGACGACCGCATCGGCCTGCTCGGCGTCAACGGCGCCGGGAAATCGACCTTCGCCAAGATGATCGCCGAGGCCCTTGTGCCCGAGAAGGGCGAGTATCTGCATTCGAGCAAGATGCGCGTCGGCTGGTTCCACCAGCACCAGATCGAGGCACTGGATCCCAACGACACCGCCCTGGAGATTATCCGCCGGGCCATGCCGGAGGCCTCCGAATCCAGCCGCAGGTCACGCCTAGCCCAGTTCGGCCTGCCCTTCGCGAAGCAGGAGACCAGGGTCGACAGCCTGTCCGGCGGTGAGCGCGCCCGCCTGCTGCTCAATCTGGTCGCCATGGAGGCACCGCACGTCCTGATCCTGGACGAGCCGACCAACCACCTGGATATCGACAGCCGCCGCGCTCTTCTGGATGCGCTGAACGACTATCAGGGCGCGGTGATCCTGATCACCCACGACCGCTCGCTGATGGAACTGGTCGCAGACCGCCTCTGGCTGACCGCCGAGGGCACGGTGAAGCCGTTCGACGGCGACATGGACGACTATGCTCGCTACGTCATTGAGCGGGCCAAGGCCGCCGGGGCCAAGCCGCGCCAGATCGAGACGCTGGGTGCCGCCGCCGAACCCGCACCCGCACCCGCCCCGGCCAAGCCGAAAAAGAAGGACGGCCCCTCGCCCTCGACCCTGCGCTTCGCCGCCAAGAAGGCCGAGGATCGCATGACCGCGCTCAGCGCCGACCTGGCCCGACTCGATGACGAACTGGCCAATGCCGCCGTCTCGAACCCCAAGGCGCTGGAAGGGCTCAGCCGCGCCCGCGCCAAGGCCCAGGCCGATCTCGACGCCGCCGAAGCCGCCTGGGTCCAGGCCGAAGAGGCCCTGGCAGAGGCCTAGCCGCAGCTGACCGAAACGACCTGCTGGGTCTGAGGATCGATCTCGATATTCAACCGGTCCAATTGCAGATCCTGCAGAACGGATTGGCCGGTCTCAAAGACGCGCCATTCGGCGCCGGTCGGCGGCGCAGGCAGATCGCTCCGCGCGCGCCCGATCCAGGCCTGTTTCGCCGCCGCCCTGCAGGCGTCGCCGAAATAATAAATGGCATTCCTGCCCTCGCCAAAGGCGATCCAGACATTCGGATTGCTGGGATGGTTGCGCACCTCGGTCCCCTCGGGAGCCCAATAGGTATAGGGCGGTGGCGGATCGGCCGTCATGGTCACCGCCGGCTCGGTCAATCCTTCGACCTGCTCTGGCGCTTGGGGTGTCTCTTCAGACGGAGCCTGATCGTCAGGCGCTTGCGCTTCCGGAACCCCACACGCCGCCAGCATGAACAGGCCGGTCGTCAGGATCACACGCATCGGACATTCTCGATTACGCCACTGGCTGCGTCGTAGAAGACAGTCAGCCGGTCCGAGCGGTAGTCCCGGGTCATCGCGCATTCGGTGCAGACGAAACGGACGACCGCATCGGCCGGGAACATGACAGCCCCTCTGTGCGAACCGACAAGCGACCGCGCGCCCTCGGCGTCGCATTGCCAGGCCGGTGGTGCCGCCGGCGCAGGCTCCGGGATAGTGCACGCGCACAGGAACAAGCTGGTCGCAACAAGAACCAGACGCATCATCCACAGCTCACGCTCTGAATGACCCCGGAGCGGTCGTCATAGACGATGTTCATTCGTTGTGGATTGTAGTCCATCGTCACCGCACAACTGGAACAGCTGATCCGCCAGAGGGCACCCGCAGGGGCCACCGGGATCTCCGAGTGTTGTCGACCGACGAGATCCTGGTGGATCGACGCGCGGCACCGGTCGTTTTCAGGGGGCACCGGATCCGGCCCCCCGATCTGTGGCGGGTGCGAAGCCGGCGCGCAGGCTCCCGCCACGAAGATGGCTGCGATCAGCAGGTGTTTCATGCCGCTTGCCTCCCTGGCTATCCGCAGAACACGCGCTCCACGAGTCCAGATTCTCGATTATAGAAGATATTCAATCGCGTTTCGGAATAGTCTTCCGTGATGGGACAGGTCGTACAGGTTACTCTGCGGTGGCTGACATCAACGGGAACGGGAATCGAAGTCCGGGGTTCCCCGACGAGCCACTGAAGGTCGCCTGCCCCGCAACGGTCAGCGGCGACCGGCTCGCTTGGCGGGGCCGATGCGGTGGCGTTCGGATCTGGCACGGTCGTCGGTGAACCGCCGCACGCTACGCACGCCAAAGCCAACGCCGCGAGTACCCCGCCTCTCAAGCCGCTCTTGACCACGTCCCCTCCTCACTTTGTCGCCAGTACGATGCCTCGGCTCCCGCCTGTTTGAGAGACTTCCACTGTTCGCGCGCCCGGGCCAGAGCCTCGGTGTCCTGACCATCAAAAATGATCAGGCAGCGCTCAAAGTCCGCAGCATCGTCCGGAGCCGCCCCATCGACAAGAAATAGGGCATCGGCGCGATTGGGATTGCCCACTCCCGCAGTCAGCAGGACCGGCTGACGATCAGAATGGTCGTCGTCCGCCCGCCCGTGCGGCAGGAACGATTCATCTCGCCAGGTCCAGAGGCGCTCATCCAGCATTCCCATAAGCGCCGGATCTCGTACGCGGACCAAGGCGCGCCAGCCGCGCTGGAGCGTCTTTTCGAGAAGCCCGGGCAGCACCTGGTCCAGAGAGGATCGCTCCAGATGGTAGAACCAGACATCGCCTCTGGCTTCGGGCTTCATATTTTCCTCGAACCCGGTTTCATCACTTTACCGACCCCAGTGTCTGTGCATCCTGCTCACCCGGACGCAGAGCCACAAGCCTTGATTTCGGGAGGCTGGCGCTTCGTTCGACCGTTTCAGGAGAACCATCCAATGAGAACCCGTCTTACCGCCCTGGCCGCAACGGCCGCCGTTCTTGTCGCCGGCCCCGCGCTTGCGCAGGACTTCTCTCTCGAGCCGACCTTCGGGACGCTCAACCTGATGACCGGCTATGTCCCGGATCCGGCTGTGATCCCGCTGATTGCCGGTGGCGACATCGATGCCTCCGGTCTGGGCGAGACCTGCAACGGCTTCATTTCGAACCCTCCCGACTTCCGAGTGAATTACGAGGCCGGCACAGATTTTCCGCTGATCATCTCAGCAGTCTCGGACGCCGACACGACCCTGGTTGTGAATGGCGCCGACGGCTCCTGGCATTGCAACGACGACCATGATGGCCTGAACCCCGCCGTCACCTTCACATCGCCCCAGTCAGGACAGTACGACATCTGGGTCGGGATCTACGGCGAGGCAACGACGGCTCCGGCCGGCCTGTACATTTCGGAGATCGTGACGGGATCCGAGGCGATGGGCACCAGCGGCGAGCACTAGGCCTCCGAAACAGGTCGATGGGCCGGACGCGATCATCGCGTCCGGCCCATCTCATGCCATTCAGCCTTCGTAGCGGTCCTGGACCATCTGGTTCAGCAAGCGCACACCATAGCCGGTCGCGCCGTTCGGCACCGTTTCGACCTTGGAATCCTTCGTCCAGGCCGTGGGCGCGATGTCGATGTGGGCCCACGGAACCTTGTTGACGAAACGCTGCAGGAACAGCGCCGCCGTGATGGAGCCTCCCGAGCGGCCATTGCCCATGTTCTTCACATCGGCGATCGGACTGTCGATGTGGCGCTCATAGGCTTCCGGCAGAGGCAGTCTCCAGACGTTTTCGCCCGTTACGGGTCCCGCCGCCAAGATGTTGTCGGCCAGCTTGTCGTCGTTCGAGAAGACGCCCGCATATTCCATGCCCAACGAGACGATCATAGCCCCGGTCAGGGTCGCCAGGTCGATCATGAACTTGGGCTTGAAGCGATCCTGCGTGTACCAGAGCGCATCGGCGAGAACGAGGCGACCTTCGGCATCGGTATTGATGACCTCGATGGTCTGACCCGACATCGACTTGACCACGTCTCCCGGACGCTGGGCGTTTCCATCAGGCATATTCTCGACAAGGCCGATGACGCCGACCGCATTCACCTTGGCCTTGCGACCAGCCAGGGCGTGCATAAGACCGGCAACGGCACCGCCGCCTCCCATGTCCCACTTCATCTCTTCCATGCCCTCGGCAGGCTTGATCGAAATGCCACCCGTGTCGAAACAGACTCCCTTGCCGATGAAGGCAATCGGAGCCTCGGTCTTGGCCCCGCCATTCCAGCGCATGATCAGAAGCTGGCTCTCGCGCACACTGCCCTGACCCACGCCCAGCAGGCTGCCCATGCCGAGCTTCTCCATCTCCTTCTCGCCCAGCACCTCGACTTCAAGTCCAAGGGTCTTCAGCGCCTTGCAGCGCTCTGCGAAAGACTGTGGGTGAAGGATGTTCGCCGGTTCCGAAACGAGATCGCGCGTGAACATGATCCCGTCTGCGAGCGCATCCCAGCTCTTGGCCGCTGCCTTGGTGGCTTTGGGGTCGGCGCAGACGATCCTGACGGTCTCGACGGACGGCACCTTCTCTGGCTTCTGAGTGGTCCGGTATTTGTCGAAGCGGTAGGCCGCCAAACGAACGGCGAAGGCCGCGCGGGCCGCACCATCAGCAGGCAACTGTGTCAGCTCGATCGCCAGGGTGCGGGCACCCGACATCTTGGCAGCATTATAGGCGTGAGCGGCGGCGGTCTCGATCGCAAGATCACGGAAAGCTGATTCGGCACCGGCTCCGATCAGCCAGGTCTGAGACGACTCAGAGGTGCCTCCGAGCAGCAGGGTCTGGCCCGCCTTGCCCGAAAAGCGACCCTGCCGAGCTCCGCGGGAGATGCTCCCCCCAAGGACTACATCTGCATCCCGTGCAGCTGAGGAAAGCCTTGATTCTTCAAATACAAGCAGCGCGACGGCGTCTGCATCGCCAGCCTTGGCGACGAACTCGATCTTCATCTAAGGACTCCTGATTGTTCGGCAGCCCACCGAACGTCGACTCTAAACTCACAGCGGACATGGCGTTCGCGTTTGAGCATGATAAATGCCTCGCGCGGGCCTCGCTCGCAATGTCCGCTATGAAGATCATTGATCGATATCTTTTCCGACAGATAGGCGGGCCGGTCGTTGCCGCGATCGGCGCGCTGACGCTTGTCGCCATTCTCGGTCAGAGTCTCGGCCAACTCGACCTGATTGTTGAGCGCGGTCAAAGCGCCTGGACCCTGGCCAAGGTAACGGCGCTCGCCCTGCCGCAGATCGTCACCCTGATCCTTCCCATCGGGGTTTTGGTCGGAGCCCTGATGGCCTTGAATCGCCTGCATTCGGAACACGAAATTGTAGTGTGCTTCGCCGGCGGCATGAGCCGGTGGCAGGTGATTGATCCCGCCTTCCGCCTGGCGTCCCTGATCGCCCTGGCGGCGCTCGCCTCCAACCTCTTCCTCCAGCCGGTGGCCATGCAGGAAATGCGGCGCGAGCTGTATGCCGTGCGTGCAGACCTGGCCTCGATCCTGGTTCGGGAGGGACAGTTTGTCGAAGGCGCGCCCGGCCTGACGATCTATGCCCAACGCATCGATCAGAATGGGCTGCTGCGAAATCTCTTCATCCATGTTGAGAAGGATCAGGGCGCGACGCTGTACGACGCCGAAGAAGGTCGCATCTCGGAGCTGGGCGGCCGTCCGGTCATCATCCTGTCGTCGGGTTCGATGTCCGAATTCTCGCGCGAAGGCGTACTCAACTACGTCTCCTTCGACGATTATGTCGTTGAACTCGGGAGCTACGCCATTTCGACCGGCGCGCTGCACTACAAGGAATCAGACCGTTGGTTGTCTGACCTGCTCTTCCCCGACCCGGCCAATGAATGGGAAACGGGCAATCGCCTCAAGCTACTCGCCGAAGCTCATGCCCGGCTGTCGGGTCCGCTCTACGTGCTGGCCTTCATGGCGGCGGCACTCTCGGCCTTGCTCGGCGGGAGCTTCAGCCGGACTGGCTACTCTCGACGCATCGCGATCGCCGCCTCATCGGCCATTGCCGTGCGCCTCCTGGGGTTCGCCGCAGTCTCGGCGTGTGGTTCCAACGCTTGGTTGAACATCATCCAGTACCTGCTCCCGCTGGGGCTGTTATGGCTCTCCCTTCGTCCGATGTTCCGTCAGAAGATTCATAGAATCGTCCAGGTCGGGGCGGGACGCCAATATGGCCTGGAGGGGCGTCCCTGATGCGCAGGATTCGAACCCGCCTGCCTGGATTCCTGGCGAACTGGCAGCGTCGGCTGACCAGCATCGAGCAATACGTCCTGACCCGTACCCTGAGGGCAGTGGGGGGCGCGCTCGCGGTGATCTCGGCTGTGATCATGCTGATCGATTTCGTGGAAATCTCGCGCGACATCGGTGGCCGTGTTGACGTGTCGGCGATCGGCCTGATCGGCCTGATGCTGATGAAGTCGCCGGCGGTGATCCTTCAGCTGTTGCCGTTCGTATTCCTATTCGGCGTCCTGGCGGCGTTCATCGGTCTCAATCGTCGCAGCGAACTGATCGCCATGCGCGCGGCCGGTGTCTCGGCCTGGCGCTTCATCTTTCCCGCCGCCGGTGCCGCCTTCATCATTGGCATTTTGACGATCACAATTCTCAATCCTTTCGCATCGTGGCTGGATGGCCAGTACCAGCGCAGCAGCGATGCCCTTCTGGAGAGCCGGGAAGGGCTCAATACCGAGCCGGCAGCGGTCTGGCTGCGTCAGGGGGACGGCCGAACACAGGTCGTCATCACCGCAGAGGAGCGCGACGCCGATTCATCGCTGCTTCGGAACGTCTCGATGTTCGTCTATGCGACCGGAGACGATGGTCGCCGTGCCTTTCAGCGGCGAATTGAGGCTGAAACAGCAAGGCTGGTGCCGGGGGCCTGGGAACTGACCAATGCGCGCGAGGCTGCGGCCGGCGAGCAGGCCGTTACCTACGCCACCCTGTCCATTCGCTCCAATCTCACCCTCGACAAGGCCTTCGAGGGCTATGAGCCGCCGCGCAGCACGCCGTTTTGGCGATTGCCCGGTCTGATCTCGACGATCGAGTCAGCCGGCTTTTCGGCGACCCAGTATCGCCTGCGGCTGCATGAGCTCCTGGCGACGCCTCTCATGTTCGCCGCCATGTCGGTCCTGGCCGCAGCGTTCTCACTGAGGCTGATGCGGCTAGGCGATATGCCGTTGATGGTCGTGTCGGCCGTCGGGCTGGGATTTGTTTTCTACTTCGTCAGCGCCCTGATGCGGGCACTTGGCGAGTCCGAAGTCCTGCCGCCGTTCGCCGCAGCCTGGATTCCGCCCTTGCTGGTCGTCCTGTCCGCCTTCACCTTGCTTTGCTACACCGAGGACGGCTAACCGTGGCGAAGCTTGTGTGGGACTCGATGTTTAGGTTTGAGCGCGACCGCTTTGTATCCGGGTTCCGGTCGCGACTGCTTGCCGGAATCGGAGCGGCTGCGTTTTCGCTGTCGTTCGCACAGGCTCATGCCCAGGAGGTGCCGGCGGCGACCGATCCCGTCGCAGAACAGCCCGGCCCGGACGGTCTGACGGCAGACGGTCTCTACCTTGAGGCCGACGCCATCACCCGCGACACCGAGGCAGAACAGATCCTGGCGGTCGGCACCGTTCAGGCCCGTTATCAGGGGCGCCTGCTTCGCGCCGACCGTGTGGACTACAACATCACCTCAGGCCTGTTGTCCGCTGCAGGCAATGCCGAGCTGATCAATCCCGATGGGACCGTGCAGTACGCGGACACCCTGGAGCTCGACGATCAACTTCGTGCCGGTTTCGCCACGGGATTTGCCGCCCGGCTCGGAAACAACATCAAGATCTCGGCGGCCAGCGCCGTCCGACGGACCGAAACCGTCAACGAGCTGTACAATGCGATCTTCACGCCATGCGATCTCTGCAACAGCGAAGGCGAACCCAGTGAGCCGACCTGGTCGATCCAGGCCGATACCGTCGTGCAGGATCAGGACAATGCAATCGTCTTCTATCGCAACGCGACGATCCGCGTGGCGGGTGTTCCCATCTTCTATTCCCCGGTCTTCTGGCATCCGGACCCCACCGCTGAACGCCAGTCCGGGTTTCTGATTCCGACGGCGACGGGATCGGATTCGCGCGGCTTCTCGTTTGAACAACCCTACCTTTGGGTCATTTCTCCTCATCAGGATCTCATCGTCAGCCCGCAGATCAACACCTCGGTCAATCCATTCCTGAATCTGGATTGGAGACGACGCTTCTACTCGGGGACCGTTCGGATTCGGGCAGGGGGCACGCGGGACCGACTGTTCGGCAATGTCGACCAAGATCCGGGCCCAGGCGTCGATCTGGAGAACACCCGCTACGGCGACCAGGAATGGCGCGGTTACGTCCTGGGACGCGGGGCCTTTGCCATCAATGAGGATTGGCGCTGGGGCTTTACAATCGAGCACGCGTCCGACCCGACCCTATTTGACCGATACGACATCGAGGACGCCCACAGCGCCGCCGGCCTCTTCCAGGCCGACTACCGGCGCCTCGCCAATCAGGTGTACGTCGAGCGCCAGACTGATCGATCCTATTTTTCGATGGCCCTGCTGTCGTTCCAGTCGATGCGAATCCTGGGAATCGACACGACCGCCTATCCGCTCGGCGATGCACGCGGTTTGATCTTTGAGGATGACGACACCCTACCCGTCGTCGCCCCACTCATTGAGGCGCGGTGGGAGCCCGCCTCACCTGTTTTCGGAGGTCGGCTGCGCCTGCGCGGGTCCGCCGCCGCCCTGTTCCGCGAAGACTACGTCGGAACCCCGGTGATATCTCCGGACTACCTTCCCCCGCCCGGTCCGACGGATGACCTGCCCGGAGTTGACAGTGCCCGGGCAACCTTTGAGGCTGACTGGCGGCGCGCCATCACCACCGATTTCGGCCTACGCCTCGAACCCTTCATGACGGCGCGGGCCGACCTCTACTCCATAGAGGATCTACCGACGCTGGCCGACCAGTCTCACAACCTGTCTCGCTTCAATGCCACGCTTGGTCTGGACCTGCGCTACCCCCTGATCCGGCGGTTTGAAACGGGTTCGATCATCTTGGAGCCTATGGCTCAGATCGCCGTGTCGCCGGACGCGGATATCGACACCCGTATCCCCAACGAAGACAGCCAGCTTATCGAGCTCGACAGCTCGACCCTGTTCCAGGACAATAAATTCCCCGGCTACGACCTCTATGAGGGCGGCCTGCGGGCCAGCCTCGGCATGAGGATCGCCGCGGAATGGGCGCAAACGCGAAGCGCCAGCCTGTTTGTCGGCCGGATGTTCCGTGCAGAAGAGGAGCCGGGTTATTTGCGCCAGATCACCGGCGGCGCACCGGGCGAGCTCTACGATCCGACCGGCATTTCAGAGACATCATCGGACTGGGTCGTTGCCGCGACGGCCCAGCCACTGCCTGGCGTGGCCGGCTGGGCCCGGGCCTTGCTCGACGACAATCTTGACCTGCGTCAGATTGAAGTCGGCCTGAGCGCCCAGTTCCGCGAGGCCGACTACGTCGCCCTGAGATATCTTTCGGACCAGACCGACCCCTCCCCCCTTGGAAGCGCCAACTACCAGGTGCTCCAAGTTTCCGGCCAGGTCTTCGTTGTCGGCGATTGGGGTGTATCATTCATGGCCACCCGTGATCTCGACCAGGAGCTTTGGCCAAGGTCCGAAATTGGGCTGCTGTATCAGGACGAGTGCGTTCGTTTCGAGTTTATCTACGAGCGAAACGAGGATCTTCTCGCCGGACGAGGCATCCGGGCGTCGGAGGGGGTGTTCGTTCGCCTAACGCTCGCCACATTGGGCGGTTCAAGGTAAGACGCGCTCATGTTTCTCGAACGCCGTCCGGCGGCCAGACTTTTTATGAACCCGCTTGTCGGAAAAGGAATACCGTCCCCTATGCGCTGGATGTTTTCCGTGGGCGCTGTCGCCCTCGCCCTGTCCATGTCCCAGCCGGCATCCGCCCAGGCCACGGACCAGCCAGCCCAGCCGCCGGCAGGAGTCGGCGCAGCACCTGATTTTGCCCTGGCAGAGGGTGTACTGGTCACGGTGAATGACGATCTGATTACCAGCTATGACGTACGTCAGCGGATGCTGTTCCTGATTTTCACCTCGCAGCTTCGGCCGACGTCGGAGAACCTGCCTGCCATCCAGCAACAGGCGCTGCGGGGGCTCATCGACCAGCAACTCCAGTCTCAGGAACTGGAGCGATATGAGGTCGAGGTCACCGACGAAATGGTGAACTCCGAGATCGCCGCGATGGCGCAGGAGAGCGGGGCTTCGGCTGAACAGATGCTCCGAGAAATGGCCCAGTTCGGCTTAGACCCTGCCACCTTCCGCGAGAAGGTGCGGGTCGATATGGGCTGGGGAATGCTCGTAAACGGCCGCTATCGTGACCGGACGCGCGTGGGCAGGGATCAGGTCAACGCCGTGCTGGAGCGGATCGAACAGGCGGCCAGCCGGCCGCAGTGGCTGCTCGGAGAAATCTATATCGACGCCGCCGCGGTCGGCGGCATGGATGTCGCCATGAACGGTGCCCGGCAGCTGGTTCAGCAGCTTCTCGACGGTGCCCCCTTCCCTGCGGTCGCGCGCCAGTTTTCCTCTGCTCCGTCGGCCCGCGATGGGGGCGATGCCGGCTGGGTGATCGAAGGCGAGACCCCCGCTCAAGTCCAGGCCGCTCTCAACCAGATGAATCCGGGCCAATTGTCCAACCCGATCGCGGTCGACGGCGGCGTCTACATTGTTCTGGTACGCGACGAACGTACCGGGGCTGTTTCGACGATGGCCAGCCTTCGCCAGGCGGGCGTCCGGCTCCCGCGCAACGCCGATGAAGCCCAGGTCGCAGAGGCGACCGCGACACTGAATGCCCTAAGAGACAGCGGACTGACCTGCGACAACATCGTGGCCCGAGCCAATGCCACCGCCGGTGTGATCGGATCAGAACTCGGCGAAGCCGACGTCGCGGACCTGGCACCGCCGTTCCAGGAGATCGGGCGCAGCGCCGCTGTCGGCAGTATCAGCACACCGCAGCGATCCGACCAGGGTCTGCACCTGATCGCCATGTGTGGCCGTCGGGCCGCCAGCGACACCATTCCGTCGCTCGAAGAAATACGGCAACAACTGAGCCGTCAACAGCTCGAGATGCTGAACCGACGCTACATTCGCGATCTTCGCAATGCCGCGACGATCGAATCGCGCGACGGCGAGTCCTGAGCCTGGGATGCTGGCACGGCCGCTCGCCCTGAGCCTGGGCGATCCGGCAGGGATCGGGCCTGAGATCGTCGCTCGCGCCTGGCAATCCCTGCGTCATGACGGTCCGCCATTCTTCGTGATCGGCGATGCCCGCCTGGTCGAGCACAGCGAAATCGCGGTGGCGCAGATCGACGGCCCCCATCAGGTGAATGCCGTCTTCGGGAGTGCCTTGCCTTTCCTGAATCGCCCCGTCACGGTGGTTCCACAGCTGGGCCGTGCTGAGCCGGCCAATGCTCCCTCCATCATTGCGTGGATTGAAGAGGCCGTGGATCTGACACTCGGGGGGTTCGCCTCCGGTGTTGTGACCTGCCCCATCGCCAAGGCTCCGCTCTACCAGGCCGGGTTTCGATTTCCAGGGCACACGGAGTTCATCGCTGACCTTACGGCCTCGGCCGCCGTTAAAGGCACACGCGGTCCCGTCATGATGTTGACGGCCGCTGATCTGCGGGTCTGCCTCGTCACGATTCATGTCCCCCTTGCAGACGTTCCCGGCCTCATCACCTCAGAGCGCCTGTGCCGAACCGCACGCATCACCCATGAGGCCCTCCAGCGCGATTTTGGGATTCGCGAGCCGCGGCTGGCCCTGGCGGGCCTCAATCCCCATGCAGGCGAAGACGGAACGATCGGCACCGAGGAGCGAGACGTTATGCTTCCGGCCGTCGCTCAGCTGAGAACCGAGGGCATCGACATTACCGCCCCGCTGCCGGCTGATACCCTGTTCCACTCCGAGGCGAGAGCACGCTACGACGCGGCCATCTGCCTGTATCACGATCAGGGGCTGATTCCGGTGAAGACCCTGGACTTTTGGGGCGGCGTCAATGCCACCCTCGGCTTGCCGATCATTCGAACTTCACCCGACCATGGCGTCGGTTTCGACATCGCCGGAAAAGGGGTTGCCCGACCGGACAGTCTCGTGGCTGCGATCCGGCTGGCATCCGACATGGCTCAAAATCGCGCGCAAACATGACCGAGCTTCCGCCGCTGCGAGAGGTGCTCGAAGCACACGGCCTGTCCGCCGACAAGCGGTTCGGCCAGCATTTCCTCCTGGACCTCAATGTCACCCGAAAGATTGCGCGCCTGGCTGGGCCGTTCGACGGTGATGTCGTGATCGAGGTCGGGCCGGGGCCAGGCGGCCTGACCCGAGCTTTGCTGGAGAGTGATGCATCTCAGGTGATCGCTGTTGAAAAGGATCGCCGGTTCATCCCGCTGCTGGAAGACCTGGCCTCAGCCAGCGGTGGACGTCTAACCGTTACCGAGGCCGACGCATTAAAGGTCGATGAGCGCCAACTACTCGCCGGCCAAACCGGGCATCTGGTGTCGAACCTGCCCTACAATGTCGGCACACCTCTGCTCATCAAATGGCTGACCGGTCGCTGGCGGCCCCGATCCCTGACCCTGATGTTCCAGAAGGAGGTCGCTGATCGCGTCGCGGCCCGGGCCGGCACGTCGGCCTATGGTCGCCTCAGTGTGATCTCTCAGGCCGTGTGCGAAGCCCGCGTCGTGATGGATCTGCCGGCGCGTGCCTTCACCCCGCCGCCGAAGGTCGCCTCTGCGGTTGTACGCCTGGCCCCACACGCCGACGCGCCCTCACCGGCAGACCTGGCGGCGCTCGAGCAGATTACGGCCGCCGCCTTCGGCCAGCGCCGCAAGATGCTAAGGTCCAGCCTCAAGTCCATGGGGGGAGCCGAACTCTGCGAAGCGGCCGGTATTAGCCCGGATGCTCGCGCCGAGGTGATCGACGTAGCCGGCTTCCTGAGGCTAGCCGAGGCCTCGCGCCGCTAGCTAGCGACCTCCTCAGCAAGAAGGTCGCCGACGAAATCACCGACCCAGGGATTGCGGGCACGCTTGAGACGCTCGGCGTGGAAGATGTGCGCAAGATCGGCATAGGCCCGATCAAAATCGTCGTTGAGAAGGACATAATCAAAGGTGTTCCAACCGCAGATCTCATCCTTGGCGCGGGCGATCCGCTTGCGGATGACCTCCTCAGAATCCTGGGACCGAGCGGTCAGGCGACGCCGCATTTCGGCGAGAGATGGCGGCAGCAGATACACCAGCACCGAGTCTTGAGGCAGTTGGGCTGCGATGGTCTTGGCACCGTGATCATCGATATCGAACAGGGCGCTCTGTCCTTGCTCCAGCGCCGCGAGGATCGGGGCCTTGGGGCTTCCGTACCGGTTACCATAGACCTCGGCCCATTCGAGGAAGGCGTCTTCCTCAACCATCTGATCGAAAGTTGAGCGATCAACGAAATGATAGTCGCGGGCGTCGTGTTCCCCGGGCCGTGGCTCGCGCGTTGTATAGGACAGCGACAGATGCAGGTCCGGATGGTCGGCGATCAGGCGTCGCGTCAGGCTGGTCTTGCCGACACCCGACGGTGCCACCACCATCAACAACAGTCCCCGGCGGGGCGACGGATGTACCTGGCCGTCACTCGACATTCTGCACCTGCTCCCTGAGTTGCTCGATGGTGGCTTTGAGGTCCAGCCCGGCGGAGGTCAAGGCAAGGGTGGCCGCTTTTGAACAGAGAGTGTTGGCTTCGCGCATGAACTCCTGGGACAGGAAATCCAGTCTGCGTCCGACCGCACCGCCTTCCGCTACGAGCGCCCGGGCCGAGGCGGTATGGGCATCCAGCCGGTCCAGCTCCTCGCGGACGTCGGCCCGCGCTGCCATCATGGCGGCCTCCTGGAAGATGCGGTCCTCCAGGCCGGCGGCCCCGTCGGTGAGGTCTTCGACGCGATTGGTGAAACGCTCTCGAATGGCCTGGGTCTGAGCATCGGCTTCCTGGCGGGCCTGTTCGGTCAGGTCAGCGATGCGGTCCAGAAAACCCTGAATGAGCGGCGTCAGACGCGCGCCCTCGTCTCGCCGAGCCGCTTTCAGATCATCGAGCGCCCTGGCGACATCCCGAACGATGGCGGTGTTCACCGAGCTGAGGTCACCTTCCTCTACCTCACCGGCCTCGATCACGCCTCTCAGACTTAACAGCCCATCCGCCGTCGGGGGCGTGACCCCGGTGCTCACCAGTTCGTTCACGATCTCACGATAGGCTGAGAGCACCGCGGGGTTGATCCGGATCGCGACAGCGCGCTCGCTACGGCGGGCCTGAACGGTGATCCCCACCTGGCCGCGCTGAAACCTGGCCTGTGCGGCTTCCCTGCCCTCGCGGTCCAGCCCGTCCAGCCCAGGCGGTGTCTTGAGTTTCACATCGAGCGATCGGCCGTTCACCGAGCGTGCCTCGATCGTCCAGGCCCAGTCATCCAGAGCCCCCTCGCAACGACCGAAGCCGGTCATGCCCGAAATCACATCGCTCATGGCGGGGTCGGGGTCTCTGGCGCAGCCGGCGTGCCTCCGGCCGGTGGCGCGATAGCTGGAGCAGCGGCAGCCCCCTGTTCCTGCTCAAGGGCCCGCCAGCGCGCGACGTTCTGAAGATGCTGGTGATAGGTCTCGGCAAAGGCGTGCCCGCCAGAGCCGTCCGCCACAAAGAACAAATCGCGCGTCGTCGGCGGATTCAGCACTGCCTCAATCGCCGGGCGCCCCGGATTGGCGATCGGCGTCGGCGGAAGACCGGCAATCTGATAGGTGTTCCAGTCGGTGTGGCGGTCGATCTCGGAACGCCTCAGTCCCCGGCCTAGCGGTCGGCCTTGGGTAATGCCGTAGATGATGGTCGGGTCGCTCTCCAGCCGCATCCCCAGCCGTAGCCGATTGACGAAGACCGCCGCCACACGAGGCCGCTCGGCGGCAACGCCGGTTTCCTTCTCGACAATCGAGGCCAGGATGACGGCCTGCTCCGGTGTCGAGAACGGCAGGCCCTCGGCCCGCGTCGGCCACAACTCCTCGATCAAGGCCGTCTGGGCCGCCTGCATCCGGTCGATCACCGACTGACGGCTCTCACCGCGCATCACCTCGTAGGTGTCCGGCATCAGGGACCCTTCGGCGGGAATCTCGGTAATTTCTCCGGTCAAAACATCTTCAGCATTGAGGATGTCGATGGCCTGGGCCACGGACCAGCCTTCGGGGATCGTTACAAAGTGTCGGGCGACATCGCCGGTTCGCAGCGTCTGGATCACTTCGGCCAGAGAAGCCTGGCTCTCTATCCGGTACTCCCCGGCCCGTAGATCGCGATCCGCGCCGGTCAGTTGCGCCGCGATTCGGAAACCCGTCGGCGACCGAATGACGCCCGCCTCAGCCAGAACGCCGGCGATCTCAGCGACCCCGGCCCCGGATCTCAGGACGACGACGGTCTCGTCGCCGCTGCGGGCGACCGGACCGTCAGCGTTATAGCTGGCAAACGCCCAGGCCAGGGCCGCGATGAAGATCAGGGCCGCCGTTGCCAGGGCACTGAGGACCCCAGCCTTGAATGCTGATCCGCTCATGCGACCTTCTTGAAGATGACGGCGGCGTTCGTGCCACCGAACCCGAAGGAGTTCGACATCGCCACCTCAATCGCCATCGGTTTGGCCGCATTGGCACACAGGTCAAGCGGTGTCTCGAACGCCGGGTCATCCAGATTGATCGTCGGCGGGGCCACCTGATCGCGGATCGCCAGCACGCTGAACGCCGCCTCGATCGCGCCAGCGGCGCCCAGCAAATGCCCCGTCATCGACTTGGTCGAGGACATGGCGACGCTGGACGCGTGATCACCGAGGAGCCGCTCCACCGCCCTCAGTTCGATACCGTCGGCCATCGTCGAGGTGCCATGCGCATTGACGTAGTCGATGTCGGACGCCTCCAGGCCGGCATTTCTCAGCGCCGCCTTCATAGCCCTCAATCCACCGTCACCGTCTTCAGACGGCGCGGTGATGTGATAGGCGTCTCCCGACAGCCCATAGCCCGCCACCTCGGCGTAGATCCTGGCTCCACGCGCCTTGGCGTGTTCGTACTCTTCCAGGACCAGGATGCCGGCCCCCTCACCCATGACAAAGCCATCTCGCGCCTTGTCATAGGGGCGCGAGGCCTTCTCGGGCGTCTCATTGTAGCTGGTGCACAGCGCCCGGCAGGCGACGAAGCCGGCCACACCGATTGGCACGACGGAGCTTTCGGCCCCGCCAGCGACCATGACATCGGCGTCGCCATAGGCGATCAGGCGTGCGGCATCACCAATGGCATGAGCGCCGGTCGCGCAGGCCGTGACCACGGCGTGGTTCGGGCCTTTCAGGCCATGGCGGATCGACACCTGACCGCTGGCCAGATTGATGAGCGCGGACGGAATGAAGAAGGGGCTGATCCGGCGCGGCCCCTCTTCCTTCAGCTTGATGGCCGTATCCGCCACCGGACCGAGGCCGCCAATGCCGGACCCGATCATCACACCTGTCCGTTCCTTGTCTTCTTCGCTTTCAGGGTGCCAGCCGGCGTCCTCCAGCGCTTCATCAGCGGCGGCGGCGGCATAGACGATGAAGTCATCGACCCGCTTGCGATCCTTGGAGGACATCACCTTATCCGGGTCGAACGACCCCTCGACATCGGGACCGCCGCCGCCACGCCCGTCAACAGCTGGGATCTCGCCGGCGATTGTGCAGCCGAATCCCTCCGGGTCGAAACAGGTGATCTGTCCGATACCGGACTGCCCCGCAAGGATTCGCTTCCAGGTGATTTCGCGACCCCAGCCCAGCGGGGTCAGCAATCCGATGCCCGTAACGACAACGCGGCGCATGGCGGCTCCTGTCTTGGTTGAATCTCAGGCCCGAACATAAAGTCCGCCGGCCCGCGCGACTAGGCCTTGACGACAAACGAAAACGACCGCCCGGATTACTCCGGACGGTCGTCAGAATATTCGCTCGATCTGTCAGCCTTAGGCCGACTTCTCCGAGATGAACTTCACTGCGTCGCCGACGGTCTGGATGTGCTCGGCGGCGTCGTCCGGGATCTCGATGTCGAACTCTTCTTCAAAGGCCATGACCAGCTCGACGTTGTCGAGCGAGTCGGCACCGAGGTCGTCGATGAAGGAGGCTTTCTCGGTGACCTTGTCCGGGTCGGCGTCAAGGTGCTCGATGACGATCTTGCGGACGCGCTCGAGGATATCGGACATGGGTGTCTCTCTGTCTGCTGCCGCCAGGGCGGCGTTTAACTCAATCCTGCCCTAGGCCCACCTCGCCGCTTTCGCAAGTCATAAGGTGGGGCCGGGGCCGGACGGCGCGCTTTAGCACAGTCCTCCCGCCAGGGAAGGCCTAGATCATCGCCATACCGCCGTTGACGTGCAGGGTCTGGCCAGTGACATAAGCCGCTTCATCCGAAGCCAGGTAACAGGCGGCCGCCGCAATTTCGTCGCCCGAACCCAGACGGCCGGCTGGAATCGAACCCAGGATGGCCTCCTTCTGCTGGTCGTTCAGCACGTCGGTCATTGGGCTGGCGATGAAGCCCGGCGCGATACAGTTCACCGTGATGCCACGGCTGGCCACTTCCTGGGCCAGCGACTTGGAAAAGCCAATCATTCCGGCCTTTGAGGCGGCATAGTTGGTCTGGCCCGGATTGCCGGTCACGCCGACCACCGAGGTCACGCCGATGATCCGGCCCGCCCGGCGCTTCATCATGCCGCGCATGGCCGCGCGGCTGAGCCGGAAATAGCTTTCCAGGTTGATGCGGATGACGTCGGCGAAGTCTTCGTCCTTCATCCGCATCAACAGGCCGTCCTTGGTAATGCCGGCGTTGGCCACCAGAATATCCAGTCCGGCCCCGGCGACTTCTTCGGCGCGCCCGACCAGACCGTCGACCGATTCGGCGTCCGACAGATTGGCCGCCGCCGCAAAGGCCCGCCCACCCAGCTCAGCGGCCAGATCGTTCAACACCGCCTCGCGCGTGCCCGACAGAATCACGGTGGCACCCTGGGCGTGCAGGGCACGTGCCACGGCCCCGCCGATACCGCCCGTCGCGCCGGTCACCAGCGCAGTCTTGCCTTCAAGATTGAACATTCAGCCTCCTTATCCTTCTCCCCTTGCGGGAGAAGGTGGCCCCCGGATGGGAGTCGAATGAGGGGTCTCGCAGACCCCTCGGTTTGAACCGCCGACGCTGATCGGACGGGCCGATGCGACCCCTCATCCGTCAGGTCGACGACCTGCCTCCTTCTCCCGCAAGGGGAGAAGGATCACAAGGACTTCGCGAACGCTTCGATCTCTTCCGGCCCGTTCAGGGCCGAAGCTTCGGCCTCAGGCGCGATCCGCTTAGCCATACCGGTCAGCACCTTGCCCGCGCCCAGCTCGGCGAAGCGGGTCACGCCGCCGTCCCCCGCCATCCACTCCATCGATTCGCGCCAGCGCACGCGGCCGGTCACCTGGTCGACCAGCAGCCGGCGGATCGCCTCGGGATCGCTTTCGGGCCGCGCGGTGACATTGTCGATGATCGGGATGATCGGGGCCGAGATCGTCGCTTCGGCCAGGGCCTCAGCCATTTCATCGGCGGCCGGCTGCATCAGCGGGCTGTGGAACGGGGCCGACACATTCAGCGGAATAGCCCGCGCGCCCAGTTCCTTGGCGGCCTCGATGGCGCGGTCCACCGCCGCCTTGTCCCCGGAAATCACGATATTGCCCGCATTATTGTCATTGGCCACGACGCAGACCCCAACGGCGGACCCAGCCTCCGCTGCGGCCTCGGCCAGGGCCAGGTCGGACTTGGGCCCGACCAGGGACGCCATCGCCCCCTCGCCTACCGGCACGGCCCGCTGCATCGCCTGACCGCGCAACTTCAAGAGCCGTGCCGTATCCGCCAGCGAGATCGCCCCGGCGGCGCACAGCGCCGAATATTGTCCCAGGGAATGGCCGGCGGCCCAGGCCGCCCGATCCATCGAGACGCCGAAATCCCGGTCCAGCACCCGCGCCACCGCCACCGAAACGGCCATCAGGGCCGGTTGGGCGTTTTCGGTCAGTGTCAGGTGATCTTCCGGGCCGTCCTTGATCAAGGCCGACAGCTTCTGGCCCAGGGCGTCATCGACCTCCTGGAACACCTCGCGCGCGACCGAAAAGGCCTCGACCATGGACTGGCCCATGCCGACCGCCTGGCTACCCTGCCCCGGAAAGAGAAACGCCAAGCTCATCGGACCCTCGCCGCACTACAGAATCGCAGGAGGCTTAGGCAATCGCACCGACGTCGGCAAGGTGCCGTCATTCGGGCGCGGTCTGAACAATCGGGGGTGGCGGAACAGTATCTGCAGGCCGCATTAGCGGGACTTCAAGGGGACGGATGCCCGGCCCCATCGGAGCCGCCGGGCGCATACCCCGGGTTGGTGGGCCGATCGATGGCTCCTCCGGCAAGGCCTCGTCTGCCTCCATGTCAAACCCGAGCTCTTCCCGGATGGACGGCATCTGCTCGATCATGACGGTCAACAGATTGACGATAAAATCGTCGCGTCGGGTCGAAATACTCTGTCCAGCACGCGAAGAATCGAAACGGATCATCGCCTCAAGCTGTTGCTCCGTATAGACCCGCGCGTAGGTTTCGATCAGCAGTCGATCAAGGATCGAAAGGAACGGCCGAATGGCCTCGATATCCAGTTCCTGTGTGAAGCTGGGCATGGGAGTAACACCCACTTGCCCCTTGGTTGGCCCCATCATCTCACGTTGGAGGCGCTCCCATTCGGGCATGGCTTCGTTCATCGATTCATAAGTATCGGCCGTGAGTCGCTCAAGATCCAACTGCTCGACGTAAGCCGTGGCCAGTTCGCGGGTGCGCGCTGTGGCCTCGCCGGTCACCTGAGCATGGACAGGTAAAGCCAGCAGGCTGATCAGAACTACCGCGAACACACTCAAGAACCGCATACCACCTCTCCTTGCAATTCCTACATTGCGTGTTCCATCCTGCGCGGCAAGAGGCGCGATGCCGCGTGGCTTGCCAGCCCGGCGCTTTTCCCCTATACGCCCCGCCTTTCCAGGACGCCGGTCCCGGACGCGGAGTATCAATGGGTTGAGGAAATCGTCCTCGACCGCCGCCTCGGGAGCCATCGTCGGACCTGCGGTCTTCCGCCGCGATCCGTCGCCGTCGTCCACATCGGGAGCACCTGCCCATGGCTCTTTACGAGCACGTGGTCATTTCGCGCCAGGATATCTCTGCCCAGCAGGCCGAGGCGCTGAACGACCAGATCAAGGCCCTGATCGAAGAACGCGGCGGTTCCGTCGCCAAGATCGAATACTGGGGTCTTCGCAACCTGACCTACCGTGTCAAGAAGAACCGCAAGGGTCACTATTCCCTGCTGGCCATCGACGCCCCGGCGGACGCGGTCAAGGAAGTGGAACGCCAGCTGTCCATCAACGAGGACGTCCTGCGTTACATGACCATCCGTGTGGAAGAGCTCGATCTCGAGCTGTCCCCGATCCTGGCGCGCCGCGAGCGTGAACGCGAGCGCGAGCGCGAGCGTGGCCCGCGCACCGGCTATGATGATGCGGCCTGAGGCTAGATAGATGACTGATGTGACCCCCACCCCGGGCGCGCCCGTCGGCAACACGCCGGCCCGCCGTCCCTTCCACCGCCGCCGCAAGGTTTGCCCGTTCTCCGGCCCGGAAGCGCCGAAGATCGACTACAAGGACGTCAAGCTGCTCCAGCGCTACATCTCCGAGCGCGGCAAGATCGTCCCCTCGCGGATCACGGCCGTCAGCCAGAAGAAGCAGCGTGAACTGGCCAAGGCCATCAAGCGCGCCCGCTTCCTGGCGCTCCTGCCCTATGTGGTGAAGTAAGATGAAGGTCGTTCTGCTTGAACGCGTCGAGAACCTCGGCGCCATCGGCGACGTCGTCACTGTCAAGGACGGTTTCGCCCGTAACTTCCTTCTGCCGCGCGAAAAGGCCCTGCGGGCCACCGGCGCCAACCTGAAGGTGTTCGAAGCTCAGCGCGCCCAGATCGAGGCGCGTAACGAGAAGGCCAAGGCTGACGCCGCCAAGTCCGGCGACAAGCTGGACGGTCAGACCTACATTCTGATCCGCCAGGCCGGTGAATCGGGCCAGCTCTACGGTTCGGTGACCGCCCGCGACGTCGCGGACGCCATCCAGGCCGAAGGCGGCAAGGTCGAACGCAGCCAGGTTGTCCTCAACAACCCGATCAAGACGCTGGGCGTCCACGACGTGCAGGTTCGCCTGCACGCCGAGGTGACCATCACCGTCAAGATCAACGTGGCCCGCTCCATGGACGAAGCCGAGCGCCAGGCGCGCGGCGAAGACGTCATCAAGAGCCAGTTCGACGAAGAGCGCGAGATCGCCGCCGAACAGGCCGCCGACATGGTTGAAGGCGGTGCCGGCCAGCAGGAGTTCCTCGGCGAAGAGGCTTAAGGCCTCTGGACTGAGATTCTCGACAGGAGGGCGCGTCCGTATCGGACGCGCCCTTTTGTTTGCATTAGCCACGCCTTGCTTCGGCCACGACACCTGTCGCAAATGGCCAGGTCGGAGGATCTCATGAAGCGTCTGCTGCTCTGTCTTGCCCTGGTGTTTGCGCCCGCCGTCGCCAAGGCCATGCCGGTTTCCGAGTTTCTGGCGGAGGCCGAGGATATTCCGCACAATCCATCGGCCCTGCTGCGGTCCGATGCACGTCGCTTGATGGGCGAGGCTCAGGCCGCCTTCGCTACCGTCGTTGACGAGCGCCGCGCCGCCGTCGCCGCCGGACGTACGCCGGGCTTCTGCCCGCCCGAAGGGGCCCGGTTCCGCATTTCCGCCGAAGAGCTGCTGGCACGACTAAACAGTATCCCGCCGTCCCGTCGCCACATCAGCGTGACCCAGGCCGTGCGCGAATGGATGGCCGACCGCTACCCCTGCTGAGGCCCGCATCAGGCGGCCGGCTCCTCCTCCCAAATCACGCCACGTAAGCCATCTTTTCAATCGGCTCTGTCGCGCTTAGGTTCGCCGCTCCGAAAACGAAGGTGGATCCAATCCGCCCCGGAGGACACGTGCGTGAACCGCTGAACTACAAGGTCAACAGCGAATCCATCTTCGACGCCCTGATCGCCGCTCGCGACAAGTACGGCGACAAGGTCATCCTGGAAGATCAGGACCGTAACCCCCTGACCTACACCGGAGTCATCCGCGCCGCCCTCGTCCTGGGCGGCAAGATTGCCGCCATGACCGCGCCGGGCGAGCGCGTCGGCGTACTGCTGCCCACCAGCTCAGGTGTCGTCATCACCTACTACGGCCTGCTGGGCCATGGCCGCGTACCGGTGATGCTGAACTTCACCTCAGGGGCCCGGAATGTAACCGCCGCCCTTCGGGCCGCAGGGGTCACCAAGGTCCTCTCAGCCAAGCGGTTCGTGAACCAGGCCAAGCTGGAGGATCTGGTCGCCGCGATAGAGACCGAAGCCGAAGTCATCTGGCTGGACGACGTGCGCAAGTCGATCGGCATCGGTGACAAGGTCTATGGCCTGATGGCCGGAATGTTCCCGCGTCAGTTTCGCGCCAAGACCGATCCGGCATCGCCCGGCGTGATCCTGTTCACCTCGGGCAGCTTCGGAGCCCCGAAGGGGGTGGTCCTCTCGCAGTCCAACCTGATCGCCAATGTTCGCCAGGTGGCTCAGCACATTGACCTGGATCCTGACTGGGTGATGTTCAACCCGATGCCGACCTTTCACTGTCTCGGGCTGACCGGCGGGGTGCTGCTGCCGCTGCTCGAAGGCATGAAGGCGTTCCAGTACCCCTCCCCGCTGCACGCCAAACAGATCGTCGAGCTATTGCCCGATGTGAAGCCGTCGATCCTGTTCGCGACCGACACCTTCCTGAATCAGTGGGCGCGACTGGCCGGACCGGATGATTTCGACAGCCTGAAATTCGTTGTTGCGGGTGCCGAACGCGTCCGTGACGAAACCCACCACCTGTTCAACACGCGCTTCCATGGTCTTAAGCTGCTGGAGGGCTATGGAGCGACCGAAGCGGCCCCCGTCGTGGCCGTGAACCACCCCGATCGTAATCACCCCGGCACCGTCGGACAGATGTTGCCCGGCATGGAATGGCGGATCGAGCCGGTACCCGGCATCGATGCGGGCGGTCGTCTTTACCTGCGTGGCCCGAACGTCATGAACGGGTATCTGTCGCCGAACGATCCCGATGTCGTCGAGCCCCTCGAGGGCGGCTGGCATGATACCGGCGACATCGTCAGCGTAGACACGGACGGGTATTGCACCATCCTGGGCCGGGTGAAGCGGTTCGCCAAGATTGGTGGCGAGATGGTCAGCCTCACCGCCGTCGAAGGCCTCGCCTCGGCCGTCTGGCCGGAGAACCATCATGCCGTGGTTTCCGTCCCGGATTCACGCAAGGGCGAACGCCTGGTCCTGGTCACAGACCGGGACGACGCCGAGGTCGCCCGCCTGGCCGAGTGGGCCCGTTCGCATGGGGCCCCGGAGCTGGCTGTACCCAAGAAGATCATCAAGGTCGCCAATGTTCCCGTCCTTGGGACCGGCAAGACTGACTATGTGTCACTCCAGAAGATGGCGGAGCAAGAGGCCCAGGCCGCCTAGTCGCGCGCTTGCCAAGCTCGGATGTAACGGCCACTGTTCCAGTCAAGCCGCTTTTTCCGGCGGCGTGTTCCCAAGGGGGGAGTAGTTATGAATCTTTCCGGTTTCTCGGCTCGCGCACCCCAGGTGCTCAGCCTGCTTCGCATCGTCGCCGGCCTGATGTTCATGCAGCACGGCACGCAGAAGATCTTCGGCTTTCCCGAGGCCGCCCGCGGCCCGTTCGAGCTGATGACCCAGATGGGCATCGGCGGCGTTCTGGAGCTGGTCGGCGGCGCGCTGATCGTGCTGGGTCTGTTCACCCGCCCGGTCGCCTTCATCCTGTCCGGGATGATGGCCGTGGCCTATTTCCAGTTCCACGCCCCGGCCAGCCTCTATCCGCTGGTCAATGGCGGCGAACTGGCGGCGCTGTACTGCTGGGTGTTCCTGTACCTGTTCTTCGCCGGCCCGGGTGCCTGGAGCCTGGACGAAATGATGGGCAAAAAGGCCTGATCGGACTTGAGGCCGGGCGGCCGCGACGCCGCCCGGTCAGTTCTTAAGCCGGTAGCCGGTCTTGAAGATCCAGGCCACCACGGCCAGACACACCACCAGAAAGCCGCCGATGGCCGCCAGGCTGATGCCGACCGGCACGTCGCCCTGCCCGTAGAAGGTCCAGCGGAAGCCCGAAATCAGATAGACGATCGGGTTGAACAGACTCACCGTTCGCCAGAACTCTGGCAGCATATGGATCGAATAGAAGGCCCCACCCAGAAACGTCAGGGGCGTCACGATCAGCATCGGCACGGCATTCAGCTCTTCAAAGCCCTTGGCCCAGACGCCCAGGATGAAGCCGAACAGCGAAAAACTCAGAGCCGTCAGCACCAGAAACGCCAGCATCAGGACCGGGTGCTCGATCCGGATCGGCACAAACAGCGACGCCGTGCCCAGGATGATCAACCCCAGAAGGATCGACTTGGTGGCCGCTGCCCCGACATAGGCCATGACGATCTCAAATGCCGACATCGGTGCCGACAGGATCTCGTAGATCGTCCCGGAGAACTTTGGAAAATAGATCGCGAAGCTGGAGTTGAAGAGGCTCTGGGTGAACAGGCTCAGCATGATGAGGCCCGGCACGATGAAGGCCGCGTAGTCGACCCCCTCAATCTGGTTCATGCGGCTGCCGATGGCCGAGCCGAAGACCACGAAATACAGCGACGTCGTCACCACCGGCGTCACCAGGCTCTGCCACAGGGTGCGGCGCGCCCGGTTCATCTCGAATTTGTAGAGCGCCCAGACGCCGTGTCCGTTGAAGCTCATTGAGCCGCCTCCGCCTCGGTCGAATGGACAAGGCCCACGAAGATCTCCTCCAGCGAGCTTTGCTCGGTGTTCAGATCCTTGAAGCCGACCCCCAGGTCCGCCAATCGCCTCAGCAGCGACGGGACGCCAGTTCTTTCAGCATGACTATCAAAGACATATTCCAGTTCATTGCCATCGACTTTCAGACGTAAATCCCACTCAGACAGCTCCGGCGGAATGGCCTGAAGCGGCTCCTGCAATGCCAGGGTAAGGGTCTTGCGCCCCAGCTTTTTCATCAAGGCGTCCTTGTCTTCGACCAAGATCAAACGGCCCTTGGTGATGACCCCGACCCGGTCGGCCATCTCTTCGGCCTCTTCGATGTAATGGGTGGTCAGGATGATGGTGACACCCTGCTCGCGCAGCTCGCGCACCAGACCCCACATATCGCGCCGCAGCTCGACATCGACGCCGGCGGTCGGCTCGTCCAGGAACAGGATGCTCGGCTCATGCGACAGGGCCTTGGCGATCAGCACCCGCCGCTTCATGCCGCCGGACAGGGTCATGATCTTGGCGTCGCGCTTGTCCCACAGCGACAGCGACTTGAGCACGCGCTCCAGCACCGCCGGGCTCGGCGGCTTGCCGAACAGTCCGCGCGACAGACAGACCGTGTTCCACACCGTCTCGAAGGCGTCGGTGGTCAGCTCCTGCGGCACCAGGCCGATGCGCGAGCGGGCCGCACGAAAGCCCTTCCAGATGTCGAACCCGTCGGCCGTCACCGTCCCGGCCGAGGCGTTGACGATGCCGCAGATGATCGAGATCAGCGTCGTCTTGCCCGCCCCGTTCGGCCCGAGCAGCGCGAAGATTTCGCCCTTGTTGATGTCCAGGTCGATGGGGTGCAGCGCCTGAACGCCTGTCACATAGGTCTTGGACAGGCCGCGGATCGATAGAATTGGCTCCATGCGCCGCAGTTAGGCGCGCAAGAGCCTCAACTCAACCCTTGGCGCAATGCGGCTATCCGCCGATTTGCGCCATCATCAGCCCGGTGGCCCAGCCGGCCGCCGTACCGACGATATAGCCGAGCACCGCCAGCAGTACCCCGACCGGGGCCAGCGACGGATGGAACGCCGCCGCTGCCACCGGCGCGCTGGCCGCGCCGCCGATATTGGCCATCGAGCCGACCCCCAGGAAGAAGCTGGGTGCCCGGATCAGCCGCGCAACGGTGAACATCAGAGCCACATGAACCAGCATCCACACCCCGCCGATCAGGAAATAGGCCGGCGATTCGAGAATGGCGGCGATGTTCATGTTCAGGCCGACACAAGCCACCAGGATATAGATAAAGACCGACCCGACCTTGGCGGCGCCCGGCCCCTGCAGCTTGCGCGCCGGCGTGAACGACAGGGTCACGCCGATGATCGTCGCCACCAGCACCAGCCAGAAGAAGCTCGAGTTGAGCGATAGTCGATCCAGTTGGGGATAGGTCTCACCAAACCAGGATGAGAGCGGATCAGCGATAGCGTGCGCGGCACCAACGGCCCCGAAGCTGACCGCCAGGATGAACATCATGTCCTTCAATGTCGGGATACGAGCGTTGGCCAGCTCATAGGCCTCGGCCTTGTCGCGCACCGCTTCGACGGCGCTGGCGTCGGCCTTGAGCCAGCGGTCGACCTTCTGTTGATTGGCCGCGATCCACAACACGCAGGCCATCCAGATATTGGCCACGATCACATCAACGGCGATCCAGATCGAAAACACGTCCGAACTGGCCCCGAAGATCTCGTACAGCGCCGTCTGGTTGGCCGAGCCGCCGGTCCAGCTGCCGGCGACCGTCGCCATGCCGCGCCAGATGGCTTCGGGCCCGGAACCCAGAAGATCAGGCGCGATTATGCTGGTCAGCAAGATCGCCACCGGACCACCGATCATCACCCCAATAGTCCCTGTCGCGAACATGATCAGGGCCTTGGGGCCGAGCTTGAAGATAGCCGGCAAGTCCGCCGACAGGGTCAGCAACACCAGCGCCGCGGGCAGCAAATACCGGGACGCCACAAAATACAGACGCGACTGCTCCGGATCGACGATGCCAAACGTCGTCAGTAGGGACGGCAGGAAATAGCAGAGCAGCAGCGCCGGAATGATGGCGAAGAACCGTTTGACCGCCTTGTTCTCGAGGCTCGAGGCCCAGAACACGGCCCCCAGGATCACGGCCAACATACCTATGACAACGGCGTCGTTTGTGATCAGGGCTGTGGTTTCGGCGGGGTCGGTCATTCAGGGCTCCGTCGGAATCAGTCCGCATACAGCCCGCCATAGACGGCATTGGCAATGCCAAAGCGGCTTTTGGGATTGCCAAACCGTCCCTGCCTAAAGGATGGTCCGCGCCCAGTCATTCTCGGAACAGTCGATGTCCTTCTTCTCCTCCGTCAGCGGCCGCGTCCTGACCGCCCTGGCGCTCGGCCTGGCTCTCGGGGCCTGGGTCCAGTCAACCGGGGCGGCTCCCAACTGGCTGGTCTCAACCGCCGATGCGATCGGCGGCATCTGGCTGGGCGGCCTTCAGATGACCGTCATCCCGCTGGTTCTGTCGCTCCTGGTCGTGGGTGTGGCGGCGGTCAGCGACGCCATGACGGCGGGGCGGCTGACGGCGCGGGCGATGATGCTGTTCACCGGCCTTCTGGTCATCGCCATCACCCTCAGCCTGCTCGGCTATCCCGCCGTCAACGCCCTGTGGCCGGTTGATGCGGCCAGCGCCGCGTCCCTGATGGCCGGCGTCACCGGCGGCGAGCCCGCCCCGGCGGCCCAGGCGGTGGAGTTCGGCGCCTGGCTCAGATCCCTGGCCCCGACCAATCCGGTCACCGCCGCCGCCGAGAACGCCATCCTGCCGCTGGTCATCTTCGCCCTGGCCTTCGCCTTCGCCGTGACCCGTCTGCCCGAGCATCAGCGAACCCTGCTGGTCAGCTTCTTCGACGCCGTCGCCGACGCCATGATCGTCATCGTCAACTGGGTCCTGCTGGTCGCGCCCATCGGCGTCTTCGCCCTGGCCCTGACGCTAGGGCTGCGCAGCGGCTTCGGCTCGACCGGGGCGCTGATCCACTATGTCATCCTGATTTCCGGCGGCTGTATCCTGGTGGCCCTGGCCGCCTATCCGCTGGCGACCATCTTCGGACGCGTCCCCCTCGCCCGTTTCGCCCGCGCCATCGCCCCGGCCCAGGTTGTGGCCTTCTCGACCCAGTCGTCGCTGGGAACCTTGCCGGTCATGGTCGAGCGCTCGGTCGAGCATCTGGGCGTGCCTGAACGCGTCGCCGGCCTGGTGCTGCCGCTGGCGGTGGCCCTGTTCCGTCTGACCAGCCCGGTGGCCAATCTGGGCGTGGCCCTGTTCATCTGTCACGTCATGGGCGTCGAGCCGGGCCTGGGCCAGATGATCGCCGCCGGCGTCGTCGCCTTTGCGGTGTCGATCTCGTCGGTCGGCCTGCCCGGCCAGACCAGCTTCTTCATCTCAATCGCGCCGATCTGCCTGGCGCTGGGTGCCCCCATCGACCTGTTGCCGCTGCTCCTGGCGGTCGAGGTGATCCCGGACATTTTCCGCACCGTCGGCAACGTATCGGCCGACATGGCGGTGACCGCCGTGCTCAACCGCGGACAGGACAGCGACGACGAAGCCGTTGCGCCGACCGACGCCTGAGGCTATCGCAGCGCCATGTCCGATACCCCGCCCGACCGCCTGTCCTCCAATCCGAACAGCCCGCATTACGACGAGGCCACGCTGATGCGCGGCGTCGGCATCCTGTTCAACGGCCAGGAAAAGACCAACGTCGACGAATACTGCGTCTCCGAAGGCTGGGTTCGCCTAGTTGCCGGCAAGGCGCTGGACCGTCAGGGCAATCCGATGACGATCAAGCTCAAGGGCAAGGTCGAGCCCTTCTTCCAGTCCGGCGACGACGCCGAGTCTTGATTTTTCGGCCCGTTTAGGGTTTTAGAGGGGCCGCCTACAGCGGCCTCCCCCAAAGGATTCATGCAGTCTAAAATCTCTCCCGGCTTCGCCGACCGCCTCTCCACCCAGGCCGAGGCCAAAAAGGCCCTCCTCGCCAAGTTCAAGCCCAAGGAAACCGTCCAGGCCCCCGATGGTGCCCTGACGCGTGACCAGATCAAGGCCCAGGAGCGCGAAGCCATGCGCCAGGCCCGCGCCGAGGAAAAACTGCGCCAGGAAGAAGAGCGTCGGTCGCAACAGACCCAGCGCGCCGCTTCGGCCCTAGCCGAGGTTCAGGCCGCCCTGGAAGCCAAGCGCGCTGAACGCAAGGACCGCAAGGCCGCCGCCAAGGAAGAAGCCCGCCTGCGCCGTCAGTTGAAGCGCGCCTAGTCGGGTCTAACGCGCGCGTACAGGTTCGCGCGGGTCCCGTGGTAGGTCGTCTGGGCGTATTCTTCGAATCCTAGACGGCCGGCCAGCCGAATCGACGGTGCGTTGTCCGGTTCGATCATACAAACCGTCCGCTTCATGGGCTGTGCGTCAGCCCATGACAGAATGGCCCTCAGAGCTTCGCCGGCGATCCCCTTGCCCTGGGCCGCCGGCGACAGGGCCCAGCCAACCTCTGGCGTCACGCCGAAGCTGGGGTTCAGCGCCCTTTGGCCCTGAAGCAGACCGCCCTCGCCCTGATAGAGTCCCGTGGCCTTGTCGCGGAAAGCCCAAAAACCGAAGCCCAACAGGGACCAGCTACCGGCATATCGTAGGAGCCGGGCCCACGTCTCCTCACGGCTTGACGCCCGTCCGCCGATAAAACGCACCACGTCGGGATCGGACCAAAGGGACACCATGGCGTCCAGATCGTCCGTCTGGTGCCCCTGGAGGATCAGACGGTCGGTTTCCAGGATTGGAGCAAGCCGTATCATGATCCCTGTATGGCCGCGACTCATGGGTAACGCGACACGAAAACGCGAAACGCCCCAGCCTTTCGGCTGGGGCGCCTCGGATAGACCCGACAGGAACCTAGTAGGTGTACAGTTCCGAAATCGACAGCGTCGCGGACGCGGCCTGACCGCCATACGAACCGATCCAGATGTCGTAGGTGCCGGACGGCGGAGATCCCCAGCGCAGCGACGGGTTCAGGCCTTCGCCACCATCATCATCGCAATACCAACGGGCGTCGGGGCCATTGATGACCAGCGTCGTGTCCGAACTCGAGTTCACCGAGATGATCAGCGGCAGACTTCCACCCGCCTGATAGGTCAGCTCGACGTCGGGGGCGCTCGAAATCCAGCCGCGGCAGCTGCTGCTGATGGCGCTGGACGCATCGATCGAGCCGCCGGCGACCACGTTGACCGTAAAGGGGTCGGGCGTGAAGCCGGAATACAGCGTCACCGCGCCGTAGTTCGCCGGCAAACGCCAGTCCTGGGCAGCCACCGAACCGGCGGCCAAAAGCGCCGCAGCAGCCGCAGCGGTAGCAACAAGAATCTTCATTTCAAATCCTCCTGCCGCCCCGAGATTTCGGAGCGGCGATCCCCGGGTCCGACCTATTCGAACCACCCCCTTGAGACACCATCCAGGTGGCCAGGTTTCAGGACAATCCCATGGCTCATTCCTGAACCGCAGTTGCACATTGCCTCATCAAACGGCGTGTTGCCGCTGACGTTTCCTGACGCCAGACGTCGAATTCTGACGGCCCGGGGGTGCCAAGGTGCCGGCCTTGGTTGACCCCGCCTGATCCGTTCGCCATCAAGGAGTCCGCGACCTCAGGTGAATGATCCATGGGCTTTTTCTCGCGTCTCAAGCGCGACTTCCGCTTTTTACAGGCCGCTAGCCGCCTGAGCCGACGCATCCAGCCCATCAAACCTGAGTCGAAAGACCTCATCTGCGACGACTTCGAGGCGGCAGTGGATCAGTGGCCGGACCGCATCGCCGTCGTCGATGAATCACGCAGCGTCACCTATCGCGAGCTCGATATGCTCGCCAATCGCTTCGGCCATTGGGCCATAGGGCGCAACCTGCGGCGCGGCGATACCGTGGCTCTGGTGCTGCCCAACAGGATCGAGTTCCTCGCGGCCTGGCTCGGCTTCGCAAAGGTCGGTGTCGCGGCGGCGCTCATCAACAATCAGCTGACCGGGGCCGCCCTCTCCCACAGCATTCGAATCTCCAAGGCCCATCACCTCGTTGCGGATCTCGAAACCTGGCACGCCGCCGAAGAGGCAGCCCGCGGCCTGGACCATGCCTTAATGGTCTGGGTGCTTGGTTTGGAGGAGGAGGACGAAGCCAGCAACCGACGCGGCCTCGACGCCGCGATCAAGGGTGCCTCGGCGGTCCGTCCTGACCGGTCGGTACGCGAGGGGCTCACGAACCGATCGACGGCCCTTTACATCTACACCTCGGGGACCACGGGCCTGCCGAAGGCTGCGGTGATATCGAACAGCCGGGCGCGCCTCTACATGAGAGCGTTCGCGGCGGTGACCGAAACGAAACCCGCGGATCGCGTCTATTGCGTTCTGCCGCTCTACCATTCGACCGGGGGCCTGTGCGCCGTCGGCGCGGCCCTGCTGAACGGGGCCGCACTGATTGTACGCAAACGCTTCTCGGCTACGCATTTCTGGCCTGACGTCGTCGCCACCGAGGCGACTCGCTTCGTCTATATCGGTGAGCTCTGCCGCTATCTGGTGAACCAGCCGGAGAATCCGCTCGAGCGGGCACACAAGCTCCAGCTCGCCTTCGGCAACGGCCTGCGCGGCGACGTCTGGGACGAATTCCAGACGCGCTTCGCGATCCCCAGGATTCTGGAGTTCTACGGCTCTACGGAGGGCAACGCCTCGGTCTTCAACTTCGATGGAAAGGCCGGAGCGATCGGCCGGATTCCGAGCTTCCTGCGTCATCGCATGAATCTGCGGCTGGTCCGCTTTGATCCCGAGACCGAACAGCCCATTCGCGGACCCAACGGCCTCTTGCAGGAAACCGCGCCAGGAGAAATCGGCGAAGCGGTCGGGATGATCGGGACTGAGGCCCGTCACGAGTTCGTCGGCTATGCCGACAAGGCTGCTTCCCAAAAAAAGATCATTGAGGACGTCTTCGTTCGCGGCGACCGCTGGTTCCGCACCGGTGATCTCATGCGCCGCGACCACGAAGGCTACTTCTACTTCGTTGATCGCATTGGAGACACCTTCCGCTGGAAAGGCGAGAACGTGTCCACGACCGAAGTCGAGCTGCGGCTCGGTGAAGCCCCGAAAGTGTCCGAGACCATCGTCTATGGCGTGTCGGTGCCCGGTGCCGAGGGCAAGGCGGGCATGGCCTGTCTGGTCGCCGAAGGTCGGTTCAACGCCAAGGCCTTCGCAGCCTATGTCGACGCTGAGCTACCGCCCTATGCGCGCCCGGTCTTCCTTCGTCTTCGAAAGACGATGGATACGACCGGTACGTTCAAATATCGCAAGGTCGACCTGGTCGCCGACGGCTTCGACCCGAGCAAGACCACCGATACGATCTACGTCCGGGACAAGGCGACCTATGTCCGGATGAAGCCGGATCGCTTCGCCGATATCATGCAAGGTCAGGCCAAGCTCTGAGATCGGCGAGGAAGCCGGTCGCCAGAAAAAGAAAACCGGCCAGGCCTTCGGCCTGACCGGTCTCTCGCCCCAGAAGCTGTCCGTCGACCGAGCCGACGGACGCCCCTTGTCGGTTCTTCCTAGTAGCTGATCCGCAGGGTGACACCCCACGTACGCGGCTGGCCAAGGAAGGCATTGTAGGTCTGGGTATCCAGAGCGGGGTTGTAGTAGGTGCCGTTCGGCTGAACCGTCGACTGGAAGGCGGTGCCCTGCAGCGGGGCGTTGAACACCACCTGGTAGTACTCTTCGTCGGTCAGGTTCTGACCCCAAAGTTCCAGCGTCCAGCGATCATCAGACGAGCCGAGGCTGACGCGGCCGTTGAGCAGCGTCATGGCTTGCTGAACACCCGCCGGCAGCAGGTCCGACTTGGTGTTGAACTCAGAGGTGTATTTGGCCGACAGGTTGAACCCGGCCATCAGCCCCGTTCCGATCTCACGTTCGTAGGACACCGATCCGGTCGCCGACCATTCCGGAGCGAACGACATCGTATTGCCCGGCAAGAGCGACAGAGGCCCGAACCGCGCGGGGTTGGAAAGATCCGCTGCCGTGAAGTCCGAGTATTCGGTCTGGGCGTAGGTCAGGCCACCCTGGAAGTTCAGGCCGTCGACCGGCGTGAACCAGATCATGTCCAGGTCGACACCGACCGACGTCACTTCCGGAACAGATTCGACCACGAAGGCCGTGCCCAGGAAGGTGTTCAGCTGGAAGTCCGAGAAGGTCTGATGGAAGGCCGTGGCGTTGAACAGCATCGATCCGTCGAGCAGCGTCGACTTTAGACCCAGCTCGTAGCTGTCGACGGTCTCGGCCGGGAACATCAGCGAAGCATCAGGCGTGACACCCGTCTGGACGCGATCCAGGTTGTAGCCCGCACCCTTGTAGCCGCGCGAATAGCTGCCGTAGATCATCAGGTCGTCGTTGACGTTGTACGACAGATTGAGCGTCCCGGAGAAGGCATCATCGCTGAACGACTCGCGCAGGACGCGGTTGTCAAACAACGGGTTCGCCCACGGCAGGCAGATTGCACCGACCGCCGCAATCGGCGTGCGGAGCAGCGGGTTCGCATTAGACTGGTTGGCCAGAGCGCCGCCGCAAGCAGCCCCGTTGGTACCCAGGTTGTCCTGGAGACCCGACAGGTCCTTGCTGTCACGAGTCCAGCGCAGACCGACGGTAAGGTTCAGCGCGTCCGTGAGATGGACGGTGTTGTGGGTGAACAAGGCGAAGGTATCGCTTTCCACCGAATAGTTGTCGCGAACGCCTTGACCAGTCGAGAACGGAGCCCCAGTCCCGCCCAAGCCGGTCACGGTGCACAGGGCATTGAAGCCCGCTGCCCCCGTAAAGCACGGAATGCGGCCAGGGTAAGGTCCGCCCGGTGCCGTCGCGGTCAGCAGCAACGACAGGTAGTTGTTATATGCCGAGCCGAACAAATAGCTGTCCTGACGCGACAGGTCTTCCGCTGAGAAATAGGCCCCCACGAGCCAGTCGAGACGGTCCGTCGCACCGGCCAGACGGAACTCCTGGCTCAGAGTGTCCAGACCGAAGCCGTAGTCGCCGTCCTGATTGCGATAAAGCAGGTCCATCCCCGAGAAGTCGATGTCCATGCCGTTGACGGCGGACCACGACCGAGCGCCGGTGATCGACGTCAGGGTCGAGCCGCCGAAAGCCTCGAGATCGATATTGGCCTCGACCGACAGACCCATGTCCTCGATTTCCTGGCCCGTGTCGCGGTTCGTGAAGCCCGTACGCGAGAACGGCAGGTACTGGTAGCCCGGTGCCGGACCGAACGAGCCGCCCGTCACGGCCGGACGCACGCCGTTGCCGCCCGACAGGCCGTTGACCAGCATCGCCGTCGGGCCGGACCGGATCTGGACCGCAGTACAGCAGTATTCCTCGCGACGGCTGTAGTCGGCGATCGCACGGATCGAGACCGTATCCGACGGGAGCAGCAGCAGCTGACCGCGGACCGTCCAGAAATCCTGATTCTGGTCATCCAGCGTCGTGCGCGGCCCGACCCCGGTATTGACGTCGTAGAAGCCGTCGCGCTGGCGCGCCGCAACATACAGGCGACCCGCAAGGGTGTCGGTGATGCCGCCGGTGACCGATCCGGCCACGCCCCAGGCACCGAAGTTGCCGCCAGTCACCTCGGCTTCAAAGCCGGGCGTGAACGACGGGCGCTCAGTGATGATGTTGATAACGCCGGCCGAGGTGTTGCGGCCGAACAGAGTGCCTTGCGGCCCTTTCAGGACCTCGATGCGCTGCAGCTCGCCCAGATCACCAAAGCCGACGCCGTTACGCGGACGGTAGATGCCGTCGATCACCACACCGACCGAGCTTTCCAGTCCGGGGTTATCACCCACGGTGCCGACGCCGCGGATACGGGCGGTCGTGATCGACTCATTTGTGGTCGAGGTAACGGTCAGGCCCGGGGTCAGGATCTGCAGGTCCTTGATGTCGCGGACGCCCGCGTCTTCGAGCAGTTCCTCCGACAGGGTCGTGACCACGATCGGCACGTCCTGGAGGCTCTGCTCCCGCTTCTGAGCCGTGACGATAATGTCGTCGACGCGCGAGGGTTCGTCGCCGGCGTCCTGGGCGTAGGCGACACCCGCCCCCGTCCCGAGAATGACCGCGGCCGAGGCCGTGAGACGCAGAAATTGATTAAGGCGCATATCCTACCCCGATTTCCGGTCGCGCCCGACATACGGACGCGCACCGTGTTTCCAACCTGACGAACGATCCGCTGTCGATCACGGATTCTGTCGAAGTTTGGGGTAGATCAAGACATCGTCAATCACAAGGCCTGTCAGGGGTTTGACATCAGTCAGGCGACAGTCTGTGACGAAAAAACGACAGGAAAAAATGACCTTGGGTCAAGGTTCGAACACTGTCTGTCGAGTTAGATCTCCTCGTCGTCTTGCTCGACGACTTCCGGTCGCTTGGCCAGGGCAAGTACAATCGCCCCGACGATGGCGGACAGGATCGAACCCGCCAGGACGCCCATCTTGACCTCGATCTGTTCAGGGGAATCGATCGCGCCGGGAAACGCCAGGGCTCCGATGAACAAGCTCATGGTAAAGCCGACGCCGCACAGGAGGGCCACCCCGTAAACCTGGGCCCAGGAGGCGTTGCTGGGGCGAGCCCCCCAGCCAAGGCGCGTGGCCAGCCAGGCGAAACCGAACACGCCCAGCTGTTTGCCCACGAATAGACCGGCCGCAATTCCGAGAACCAGCGGAGCCAATGCCTGTTCGGTGGTTACCCCCGCGAACGAAACGCCGGCCTTGGCAAAGGCAAAGATGGGAAGGATGCAATAGGCGACGTAGGGATGGAGGTCGTGCATCGCCTCGCGTAGCGGGCTGAGGCTTTCAGGCTCGCGCGGAGTGATCGGGACGATCACCGCAAACGCGACGGCGATCAGAGACGTCGACAGCCCTCCGGCAACCGACAGCCACCACACCAGACCGAATCCGATAACCCAGAAGGGTGACGGGATTGCCCGCTGCCTTGACCATGCCGCTCCGACCACCAGCAGGGCGACCGCCAAGGCGATGGGCATCCAGGCTACGCCCTCAGAGAACAGCACCGCGATCAGAGCGATTGCGCCCAGATCATCTACGATCGCCAATGTCAGCAGGAAGACGCGCAAGGAGGACGGCAGGCCCTTCCCGACAAGAGCAAACACGGCCAGAGCAAACGCAATGTCTGTTGCCAGGGGAATCGGCCAGCCCTGGATGGGGCCCGATAACCAGGTCGCCACCACCAAATAGGCGATGCCTGGGGCTATCATGCCGCCCAGCGCCGCCATGACCGGCGTCACCAGTTTTTTGGGATCACTGAGCTCGCCACGTAGAATTTCATATTTAATTTCAAGGCCCACAACAAGGAAGAACAGGGCCATCAGCCCTTCCTTGATCCACTCCGAGACGGACATCTCCAGCCGCAGGGGACCCAATTGAAGGAGTTGTTCCCCCTTCAGCACGTAGAAGTAGGTTTCCGCCCAGGGTGAGTTGGCCACAACCAGAGCCGCCAACGCGGCCAGACCCAGAATGGCCCCTGATGCCGCCTCCGTTTTCAGGAAGTTAAGGGTCCAGCGACGCGGAGAGATAGACTTCGAAATCATGCGCGTTGGTTAGCGATTCCTCCGACGAAAGGCAAAGCTAGCCGCCGGACTTCGCAGCCCGCAGCCGCTGGAAGGCTCGCAAGAGGGCCGGCAGCCCGACAGACAGGAATGCGACGCCCGCGAGCGGCAGGGCGAACTGGCCCATGATCGCCCGCACACCTTCATGCCCGTCGATCTCATCGAGCCTGGAGCCGATCCAGCAATAGATCAGATGCGCCGGCAGGATTCCCAGGAACGTCGCCGACGCATAGGGGACCAGCCGTACGCGCATGACCCCGGCCGCGATGTTGATGAGGTGAAATGGCACGCTGACGACCAGACGCGCGGCCAACACATACGCAAAGGTGTCCTGATCGATACGGGAGCAAATCCGACCCACCAGCCCCTGCTGTGCCTCGATACGACGTTGAAACCAGTCCTGCGCGACCGAACTGCCAACCCAATAGACAACCAGGGCACCGGCGGTGGCCGCTATCGAAGTGGCGATCCCCCCGACCCATGGGCCGAACAGGAATCCGGCCAGAATGGTCACGAAGAAGACTCCCGGCGTCACACTGGCCGTAAGCACGGCAAAGATCGACATCAGCCCCAGCAGACTCAGCAACCAATGTCGGCTGACGAACCGCTGGAGGCCCTGGCCGACCATCTCGATGGCCTCAAACGAAAGGTAGCGGTAGGCCCCGGAGGCAACGACCATCCCCGCCAGAGCCAACACGAACAACAGCGGCCATACGCGACGCCAGGACGGCAATTGCAATCGTCAGCCCTCCCCGGGTCCGTGCCGGTTCCGACGCCCAGCGTCCGGTTTCTGTAGCGCAATCGCAGGGCCTGGGTTAGCGTCAATACACGGTCGGATCGATCCGTCGCAGATAGGATTAAAGACTATGGGACTTGGCTTCGTGGCCGCGATCGTCATCCTGGCGATGATCGTAGCCTTTTCGGTCATCAAGATCGTACCGCAGGGTCGGGAGTTCACTGTCGAACGCTTCGGCAAGTACACACGGACCCTGACACCTGGGATTCACCTCCTGACGCCCTTCGTCGAACGCGTCGGTCGACGCATGAACATGATGGAACAGGTGCTTGATGTTCCGACCCAGGAGGTCATCACCAAGGACAACGCCATGGTGAAGGTCGATGGCATTGTCTTCATTCAGGTCATGGAGGCGGCCCGCGCGGCCTATCGAGTGGACAACCTGCAGTACGCCATCGCCCAGCTTTGCATGACAAACCTCCGTACCGTGGTCGGCTCGATGGAGCTGGACGAAGTTCTGAGCCAGCGCGACTCGATCAACAGCCGACTCCTGACCGTCATCGACGCGGCAACGGAGCCGTGGGGCGTCAAGGCCAACCGGATCGAGATCAAGGATCTGACACCACCGACGGACATCACCAACGCCATGGCCCGTCAGATGAAGGCCGAGCGCGAGCGCCGCGCCGTCATCACCGAAGCTGATGGTGAAAAGCAGGCCGCCATTGCGCGTGCAGAAGGGGCCAAACAGGCCGCCATTCTCGAAGCTGAAGGCCGGCGCGAGGCCGCCTTCCGCGACGCCGAGGCCCGCGAACGCGAGGCCGAGGCCGAGGCCAAGGCGACCGCCATGGTGTCAGAGGCCATCGCGCGAGGCGACGTCAATGCGATCAACTACTTCGTGGCCCAGAAATACGTTGACGCCTTCGCTGAGCTGGCCGCCAGCCCTCAGCAGAAGACCGTGATCGTGCCGGCCGAGATGGGAGCTCTCGTCGGCTCGATCGCCGGGGTCGGAGAACTGGTTGCTATGGCGCGTGACCAACAGTCGGGCCGACCCGCACCGCCGACACCGCCCGCGCGGCGCAGTTCAACCCCTCGTTCGGAGTAGGACATGGACGCTGTCGTTGCCCTGTATGAGGCTCAACCCTTCTGGCTCTGGCTGGCAATCGGTTGCCTGTTCCTGGCCATCGAAGCCGCCTCGGGCACGGAATGGTTGCTATGGCCGGCGGTTTCCGCAGGCGTCGTCGCTGTTGTCACCCTTCTCGCTTCCGGGCTCGGCCTGCCGGTCGAGCTGGCCCTGTTCGCAGGGCTTACCCTGGCCACCACCCTCGCCTCCCGTCGGCTGATAAAGCGCATCAATCCCACAGACCCGGACATCAACGACCGCGCCGCCCGCCTCGTTGGTGAAACCGCAGAGGTCACCCAGGCGTTTGTCGAGGGTCGCGGACGCGTCTTCGTTTCGGGCTCCGAGTGGTCAGCCGTCATCGACGGCGACGGGCCGGCAGTTGGAGAAAATGTCCGAGTTGAGAGTGTGGATGGCTCAAGATTGAAGGTGACATCATGAAGACTCCCCTAGCTGGGCTGGCCGTTGCGGCCACCCTCGCCGTCGCAAGCCCTGCGATGGCTCAAAGCTGTCTGGTGCTTAGCCGAATCGACAACTTCGGGGCGATTCGACTGGGAACGCAGCTCGCCGAAATTCCATCCGACCTGAGCGTCACCGAGCAATGCGAAGCCGGAGTCTCGGTCGGCGTCTGCGTGCTTCGTGACCTCAATGGCGTCACCTACACCCTCTACGACGGCGAGGTGATCTCCAAGTTCGTGTTCGTCGGACAGGGACCCCTCCCTTGGGGTTTTGCTGACGACCAGGATCGAACGGTTGCGGCCAATCTGCTGACGCGTCAGACCGAGCTGAGGGCAACGGGCGTTCTGGACGCAGAGAATCAGGTTCATGTCCGCTCGCGGTTCGGCTGCGGCGAGACGATTTTCGGTCAGGCCTTTGCGCGATATTCAGGTAATCGCCTCGTTGCGGTGGGTCTGGAGATCGACGTCTAGACCCGCGTACGCCTCACGGTCGCTCGACAAATTCACGCCAGCCCCGGTAGTCGGCGATTGCCAGCATTTCAGTGTCGCCGGATGTGTCGCCATAGGCCGCCGCCAGACGAATCCCGGGGCCGAAGGCGTCGCGTAAGCGAACGACCTTCTCGGCAGCACGGCAGTTGGGGGTCGCAAACCCACCCGTCAGGCGGTCGTCCACCCTTTCCAGCTCGGTCCCCAGCAACAGATCCGCACCCAGTCGGTCGGCGAATGGCCGGACGGTCAGGCTCGGAGATGCCGTCACGATGACGCGGGTCGCCCCGGCCCGGCCCCAGGCCTCCCAGCACTTCAGAGCATCCGGGCGCATGAATCGGCCCCAGACCTCATCGGCAAATTGCCGGGCCTCTTCAGCCACGACAGTTGCCGATTGCCCCGCCAGGAAAGTCCGCGTCGCAGCCGCCTTCAATCGTCCGCGGTCCCGGCGGACGGGATAGGTGATCAGCTCGGGTAGCAGCGTCATCAACCCTGAAAGATATCTCGAACTTCCAGACCTGTGCCTGAGGAACGACGTGTAACTATCTTGAATTGTCAACGTTCCATCAAAATCGAATGCGACGACCTGAGGGGACTGGCCAAGCGCCTGTTCAGTCTCCATTTAGGCTTTATCCTGATGATGGAATCCAAGATGACGAGCCACCCGGAGGTCGGGGTGGACGATTGTGTTTGGCGTTGTCATTGTTTTGGGAACTTTGCGGCCAGTATCGTACGATAAGGGTCGAGAAGACATGGGGGGTGCCGCAGGGTGCCAGTCCCCGGTGTGAGTAGGACGAGAAGATGACCAAGGCCGCCGGCGGCGAATCCAAGAGCACGCTCTACTGCTCCTTCTGTGGCAAGAGCCAGCACGAAGTCCGAAAGCTGATTGCGGGCCCGACCGTGTTCATCTGCGATGAATGCGTCGAACTATGCATGGATATCATCCGCGAGGAACACAAGACCGGCTTTGTGAAGACCGGCAAGGATGGCGTGCCCTCGCCCAAGGAGATCCGCAAGGTCCTTGATGACTATGTCATCGGCCAGGATCACGCCAAGAAGGTCCTCTCGGTCGCCGTCCACAACCATTACAAGCGCCTCAACCACGCGACCAAGAACAACGACGTCGAACTGGCCAAATCGAACATCATGCTGATCGGGCCAACGGGCTCCGGCAAGACGCTTCTGGCCCAGACCCTGGCGCGAATCATCGACGTGCCCTTCACCATGGCCGACGCCACCACCCTGACCGAAGCCGGCTATGTGGGTGAAGACGTCGAGAACATCGTGCTAAAGCTGCTGCAGGCCGCCGACTACAACGTCGACCGGGCCCAGCGCGGCATCGTCTACATCGACGAAATCGACAAGATCAGTCGCAAATCGGACAATCCCTCGATCACGCGGGACGTCTCCGGCGAAGGCGTCCAGCAGGCCCTGCTCAAGATCATGGAGGGCACGGTAGCTTCGGTGCCGCCCCAGGGCGGGCGCAAACACCCGCAACAGGAATTCCTGCAGGTCGACACCACCAACATCCTGTTCATCGTCGGCGGGGCGTTTGCCGGGCTCGAGCGCGTGATTTCGGCTAGAGGCGAAGCGGCCTCCATCGGCTTCGGGGCCAAGGTCAAGGAGCTGGACGAGCGCCGCACGGGCGACATTCTGCGCGGTGTCGAGCCGGACGATCTGATGCGGTTCGGCCTGATCCCCGAATTCATCGGGCGCCTGCCCGTGCTGGCAACCCTGGAAGACCTGGACGAGGAAGCTCTGGTCAAGATCCTGACCGAGCCCAAGAACGCCTTGGTCAAACAGTATGGTCGCCTGTTTGAGATGGAGAACGTCACCCTGACGTTCACCGACGACGCCCTGTCGGCGGTGGCCAAGAAGGCCATTACCCGCAAGACCGGCGCGCGCGGCCTGCGGTCAATCCTGGAAGGTATCCTGCTCGAAACCATGTTCGAGCTGCCAACCTTCGAGGGTGTCGAAGAGGTCGTGGTCAATGCCGAGGTTATCGAGGGGCAGGCCCAGCCCCTGCTCATCTACTCTGAGAAGCGCAAGGCCGACGGCGCGGCCTGACACGGGCGTCAAGGCTCCACGAATCGACCAATGAGGTTGGCGTTACCGCCTGCGACCGCCATGACGGCGGACTGCAGGAATGTGCGGAGCCAGGTGCACGCCAGCCTTGGCGCTCTACGAACGGGTGCCGTTTGCGAAACCCTGACATCCGGGCAGATCTTGGAACAAGCGACAGATGCCGAAGCCGTCATGCCGGGAGGCGGGCGCCAGGACCAAGACCCTCACCGGCTAAGGATAGGGCCGGTCACCTCGGCACCGGCCGGCCTTCGCCATCGCGGTTTTCCCGGACAACCCGAGGCCTTGACGACACGCCCGGTGACAGAGCGGCCCTGAAATCGACCCCTCGGACAATTGCCACTTGCGTTATGCTGCAATGCAATGTCCTTTCCATTCCCGGGCACGCTTCCCGGGATCGCCATGAAAAAGATCGAAGCCGTCATCAAACCCTTCAAGCTCGACGAGGTGAAGGAGGCCCTTCAGGACATTGGCGTCCAGGGCATGACTGTCGTCGAAGCCAAGGGCTACGGTCGCCAGAAGGGGCATTCCGAGCTGTATCGTGGTGCCGAATACGTCATCGATTTCCTGCCCAAGCTGAAGATCGAGATCGTCGTGCCTGACGACATGGTCGCCGCCGCAACCGACGCCATCATCGCTTCGGCCCGCACCGGCAAGATTGGCGATGGCAAGATCTTCGTGACCGATGTCGTGGACGTCATCCGCATCCGGACCGGTGAAACCGGTTCACAAGCCATCTAGCCTACCCATGGGTCGCTCCAGCGGCCCTTTTTTCAATTCCCTCCCCAGCCGATACGGATTCCCTCCAGATGAGCTCAGCCAAAATTCTTAAGCAAATCCAGGATGAAGAGATCCGCTACGTTGATCTACGCTTCACCGACCCGCGCGGTCAGTTGCAGCACGTCACCTTTGATATCGGTATGGTCGACGAGGACTTCCTGGAAGAAGGCACCATGTTCGACGGGTCGTCGATCTCGGGTTGGAAGGCCATCAATGAGTCCGATATGCTGCTCAAGCCGGACCTGACGACCGCCTACGTAGATCCTTTCTATCAACAGGCCACGCTGTTTCTGTTCTGCGACGTCCTGAACCCCGACACCGGCGAACCCTACAACCGCGATCCGCGCTCGATGGCCAAGAAGGCCCTGGCCTACATTCAGTCCGCCGGCGTGGGCGATACGGTCTATTTCGGTCCGGAGGCCGAGTTCTTCGTCTTCGACGACGTGCGCTGGTCGACCGCGCCCGAGAACACCGGCTACAGCTTCGACTCCATCGAACTGCCGTCCAACAGCGGCAAGGCCTATCCCGAAGGCAACCTCGGTCACCGCCCCGGCCCCAAGGGCGGCTATTTCCCGGTCAATCCGGTCGACAGCGGACAGGATCTGCGCGGTGAAATGCTGGCGGTCATGGGCGAATTGGGACTGGAGCCGGAAAAGCACCATCACGAGGTAGCTCCGGCCCAGCATGAATTGGGACTGAAGTTCGCTGATCTGCTGACCATGGCCGATCGGATGCAGCTCTATAAATACGTCATCCACAACGTAGCAGCCGCCTACGGCAAGTCCGCGACCTTCATGCCCAAGCCGATGTTCGGCGACAACGGCTCGGGAATGCACGTCCACCAGTCGATCTGGAAGGCCGGCAAGCCTCAGTTCGCCGGGGACAAATATGCCGGCCTGTCCGACCTGTGCCTCTGGTACATCGGCGGCATCATCAAACACGCCAAGGCGATCAATGCCTTCGCCAACCCCACCACGAATTCCTACAAGCGTTTGGTGCCGGGCTACGAGGCCCCGGTGAAGCTGGCCTATTCGGCACGCAACCGCTCAGCCTCGATCCGGATTCCTTGGGTGTCATCACCCAAGGCCAAGCGTATCGAGGCCCGCTTCCCTGACCCGATGGGCAACCCCTACCTGACCTTCGTGGCACTGCTGATGGCTGGCCTTGATGGTATCGAGAACCGGATCGATCCCGGGCCCGCCATGGACAAGAATCTGTACGATCTGCCGCCGCAGGAGCGCAAGAACGTACCTGAAGTCTGCGGCTCGCTGCGCGAAGCGCTGGAGTCGCTGGACCAGGACCGAGCCTTCCTCAAGAAGGGCGGCGTCATGGATGACGACTTCATCGACGCCTACATCGATCTGAAGATGGAAGAGGTTGCCCGCCTGCAGCTACACCCCCATCCGGTCGAATTCGATATGTACTACAAGTGCTAGCCAGGTTGTCCTAAACGGACAGAAACGCGCCCCGGTCCTCGACCGGGGCGTTTTCGCATCAAATCCCCAGCGTCCCGCGATAGGTTGGGTGGACCACGTCGGCCCATTCCGGATGTTTCTTGAGGTAGCCCGCAAAAAACGGGCAGACCGGTAGGAGTACCAGCCCTCGCGCCTTGACATCGGCCAGGACGTGCCGGGCCAGACGGCTGGCGATACCACGGCCTTCCAGGGCAATCGGCACCAGGGTCTCCGTCACCATCAGCCCGCCCTGGACCAGATTATAGGTCACGACCGCCGTCTCTCCCTCGACGTCAAGGGCGTAGCGTCGGCTCTCCGTCTCGTCGCGGATATCGGGGTCGAGCTCGCTCATGATACCTCCGCCGGAATGTCGATGTCGCACAGGGAAAAATCGGCACCGCGCGCGGCCCTCACCTGCGCGATGAGGTCCTGGAATGTCTGGCTGGTCGTCGACAGGACCCGTGCGGTCGGGCGCTCGGCCTCAGGTATGTCGGACGCCACCTGGACCCGCGTCATAACGTCAGGCTCAGCCACGGCTCCCGACGGATCGGTCCCGTGATTGAGGGCTCGAACCACGTCCAGGCCCACGATCGCCCGGCCCCAGACGGTGTAACGCTTGTCCAGGCTCGGATAGGCCTGACGCATGATAAAAAACTGGCTGTTGGCGCTGTTGTTATCTTCGTCGCGCGCCATGCCGGCGACGCCGGGGCAGTAGGTGGCCCAACCGTGGACCTTTCCATCGCCCGTCTGGCTCATTAGGGCGTCAGGCTGGCTGATGACCGGCATGGACCCCATGAAGCCCAGGACCGAACCCATCGGGCTGGCGACTGGGGCAAAGCCCATGGCTCCATCTCGGCGGAATGTGAACTCGGCATCCAGATCGGGATAGGCACTCTGACCTTCGCCCCAAAGGGCGCGATCCGCGCCTCGGCTCAGCGGATCACCCGTCTGAGCCATGAACCAGTCGATGACCCTATGAAATCGCTGATTGTCGTAGAACCCGTCACGCGCCAGCCGGCGCACCCTCTCAACGTGGTTCGGCGCGATTTCGGGGGCCATTTCCACGAGAATCCGGCCGCGGCTGGTATCAATGACCAACAGGTTTTCGGCTGGAACTGTGCGCCATGCCGCCGCCGGAATACTGGGTACCTCGGTTGCAGGTGCCTCGCCACCGGCGTCCTGGGCCAGGACCGGGCCTGGAAACGCCAGGGCCGCCATCACTCCCAACAACAGTCGCGTCTTCATCCGCCGATCCCCTGGACTAGTTCTCAATATCCGAAGGCAGAGAGAGGTCACAAACGGAGAACCGCGTGCCTCGGGCCGCCCTTTGCTCATCAACCAGCTGAGCGAATCTCGGCGAACTCACATCCAGCACCCGCGCGACCGGACGTTCAGCCGCCGGAATGTCCGATGCGATACGCACGCGTGTCATCCGATCGCGCTGGTCCACGGGCACCAGTCCCGACACCGGATCTCCGGTCTGCAAGAGATTGACCGCGTCCATTGACCCAATGACGCGCCCCCACACCGTGTACTGACCGTTCAGGCTCATGTTCGGGGCGGTCATGATGTAGAACTGGCTATTGGCCGTGTTGATGTTCTGGGCCGTACGCGCTGCCCCGACCACACCGGGGCAGAACCAGGCGGTGGCGTCGACCCGGCCATCCCGCGTTGCGAACATCTGACCGTCAGGCTGGGTCTGAACAGGCAGGGGTCCGAACAGGCCGAGCTGTACGCCGCCCGGGCGCGTGAAGCCTCGATCGGTTCCGGTCACCTCGGCATAGGGAAGCTCGCCCCCCCGACGAAAGCTGAATTCGGCGGCCATATCCGGCAGGTCGCTTCCACCCTCCCCGGTGCCCTGGGGATCACCCGTCTGGGCCATGAAGCCAGCCATCACCCGATGGAACGACACGCCGTCATAGAATCCACGCCGCGTCAGGACCCGCATCCGCTCGACGTGACCGGGCGCGGCCTCGGGAACCATCTCGATCAGAATGCGGCCACGAGTGGTTTCGATAACCAGAAGGTTGTCGGGGTCGATCGTTCGCCAGTCACTGGACTGGGCCAGAACAGGGGTCGACAGGACCGCGAAGGCGGAAATGAGGCAGGCTAGCAAACGCATAACTCAGGCTTTCAGCTTGGCGCGAACGGCGCGCGCGATTTCAGGCGGGACAAACCCTTCGATATCGCCGTTCAGCCTTGCAATCTCCTTGACCAGCCGAGAGGCAATAGCCTGGTGGCGGGGGTCGGCCATGAGAAAGACCGTCTCGATTTCGTCGTTCAGCTTCTGGTTCATGGCCGTCATCTGGAACTCATATTCGAAGTCGGCAACGGCCCGCAGCCCACGAATGATGACGGCGGCCCCGACCTCTTCGGCAAAGTGCATCAGCAGGCTTTCGAAGGGACGGATTTCGATAATCGTGCCGTTGCCCATCGACTGCACCGCCGTTTGCAACATCGCGACACGCTCGTCGGTCGTGAACAGGGGGCCCTTGTCGTCATTGCGGGCGACACCCACGACCAGCTTGTCGACGAGCTTCACCGCTCGACCGATGATGTCCAGGTGTCCGTTGGTGACGGGATCGAAGGTTCCCGGATAAAGACCGATGCGCAAAGGTGTCCTCCGGTGGATCGCCTGTCATCTCTGTCTAGCACGGATTGGCCGGTGGCCTAGATGGCCTCCACCGGATTGGCGGCCCAGGCCGCCTTAAGCCATTCGATCACGCGTGGATCAGTATTCAGCCGCGTTTGGTCGATGGTCGAAACGGGTGCCGCCGCGGTTGAACTGTTGCAGATGAAGGCCCCATCAAAACGCCCCACCTCATCCAAGCGCACCGGGCGCGTCTCGCTATTCAGGCCTACAGCCATCAGGCCCCGCTCGATCAGGGCCTGCCCGGTTCCGGCAAGCATCGGCGCGCGCGGCCAGATCACTGACTGGCCCTCGATGAAGCCGATGTTCCAGATGCTGCCCTCGGAGATCAGTCCATCGGACGCAACGAACAGGGCGTCGTCGAAACTCGCCGTCCGGGCCTGCCGTGCTGCGCGGATCAGGCCAAAGGTCGCCGCGTGTTTGAGGTGCGGGACCTCGCGTTGGTAGGCCTGACTTTGCAGACGCAATGGCCCACGCAGCTCCGGCAGCGGGCCGGACACCCGCACCAGCACACTGGGGCGTCCCTTGGCGTCGACCCGCCGCGGCGTGATCGTCGGCAGGAACAGCTGGACGCGAACCGACAATCGCTCGTCGCGCCCGGCCAAGGCCGTGCGAATGAACTCGCGCAGCCGTGCATCTGGAACGGACTGTCCGAACAACTCCAGCGACGACGACGCCAGTCGCGACAGATGCAGGTCCAGTCCCCTCACCCCGCCCGGCTCATGCTGGAAGGTGGTGAAGGCGGCGTAATTCGAAACCAGCGCCGCCGAGAGATCTTCGACGGTCGCCGGCGCGCCGTCGATGTGAACCGTCTCAATCACTCAGTGTCGTCGCCAGGCGGCGTCGGCTCGACACCCTCGATGTCGCCTTCATCCTCGCCCGAGTCCGGAAGGCGCTCGACCGACACCACCTTCTCGCCATCAGCAGTGCGGAACACGGTGACGCCCTGGCTGGTGCGGCCGACGATGCGGATCTGATCGACCGGCGTGCGGATCATCTGACCGCCCGAGGTGACCAGCATCAGGTCGTCCGAATCTTCGACCGGGAAGCTGGCCGCCAGCCGGTCGCCCGCCCGCCCGCCCAGGCCATGGGCCGTCAGCCCCAGGCCGCCACGCCCGGTGCGCCGATATTCATAGGCCGACGACCGCTTGCCGAAGCCCGTCTCGGTGATGGTGAGGATGAACTGTTCAGCCGCGCCCATTTCCGCAATCCGTTCGACCGACAGGACCGCGTCCTCGCCGGCGTCATCGGCCTCATCGGTCGTGGCGACGCCATCATCCTCGTCTTCGCCCAGCGCGCGGCGCATGGCGTTGGCGTGCTTGACGTAGGCATTGCGCTCTTCCGGCGTCGCCTCAAAGCGGCCAAGCACGGCCATCGAGATGACCTCGTCGCCGGCTTGCAGCCGCACGCCACGCACGCCGGTCGACTTGCGACCCTTGAACACGCGCACATCGTCGGCTTTGAACCGGATGGCCCGGCCCAGAGCCGTCGTCAGCATCACGTCGTCCTCAGCCGTACACAGCGACACCCCGACCATGGAATCGCCGTCGTCCAGATCCATGGCGATCTTGCCGGCGCGATTGACGCCCGCGAAATCGCTCAGCTTGTTGCGGCGCACGTCGCCCGAGCGGGTGGCGAACATGATGTCGTAGCTGTCCCAGATCGCCTCGTCTTCCGGCAGCGGCAGCACGTTCATGATCGAGTCGCCCGGCTCGATCGGCAGCAGGTTCACGAAGGCCTTGCCACGCGCATTGGCGGCGCCCAGCGGCAGCCTCCAGACCTTGAGCTTATAGGCCTTTCCGTTGGTAGCGAAGAACAGCACCGGAGTGTGGGTCGAGGCCGAGAACACGCCGACGACGGCGTCCTCGTCCTTCATCCGCATCCCCGCCTTGCCCTTACCGCCCCGGTGCTGGGTCCGATAGTCGGCCAGGGCCGTACGCTTGACATAGCCGCCGTGGGTCACGGTCACGACCATGTCGTCGCGCGGGATCAGATCTTCGTCTTCCAGTTCGAAATCGCCCTCGACGATCTCGGAGCGGCGCGGCACGGCGAATTCGGCGCGTACCCGGATCAGGTCTTCGCGCACCACCGCCAGGATGTTGGCGCGGTCCGACAACAGCGTCAGACGCTCCTGGATGTCGGCGGCCACCTCGCGGGCTTCGTCGAAGATTTCGTCGCGGCCCAGGCCGGTCAACCGGCTGAGCGTCAGGGCCAGGATGGCGCGCGCCTGTTCGTCGGTCAGGCGCAGCTTGTCACCCTCGATCACGACCGAGCGCGGATCGGCGATCAGCTCGATCAGGGCCATCATGTCCCCGACCGGCCAGGCCTTGGCCTGAAGCTGTTCGCGGGCCTGGGCCGGATCGCGAGCCGCCCGGATCAGGGCCACGACCTCGTCGATATTGGCCACCGCCAGACCCAGGCCGACCAAGACGTGGCCCCGGTCCCGCGCCTTGGACAGCTCGAACTTGGTGCGCCGGATCACCACCTCTTCGCGGTGCTCCAGGAAGATTTCGAGCAGCTTTCTGAGGCCCATCTGCTCGGGCCGGCCACGGTTCAGCGCCAGCATATTGACGCCGAACGAGCTTTGCAGGGCGGTGAAGCGATAGAGCTGGTTCAGAACCACATCGCCGGACGCATCGCGCTTCAGCTCGACGACGACGCGCATCCCCTGGCGGTCGGACTCGTCGCGTACGTCCGAGACGCCCTCGATCCGCTTTTCACGCACCAGTTCGGCGATGCGCTCCTGCAGCGTGGCCTTGTTCACCTGGAACGGGATCTCGGTGATGATGATGGCTTCGCGGTCCTTGCGGATGGTCTCGATCGTCGCCTTGCCGCGCACGATCACCGAGCCGCGCCCGGTCATCAGCGCATTGCGCGCGCCGGTCCGGCCCAGGATCTCGCCGCCGGTCGGAAAGTCCGGCCCGGGCACCATCTCAAGAAGGGTCTCGGTCCCGACTTCAGGGTCGTCCAGCAGAGCCAGACAGGCGTCGATGACCTCGCCCAGATTGTGCGGCGGGATGTTGGTGGCCATGCCCACCGCGATGCCGCCGCCGCCGTTGACCAGCAGGTTCGGATAGCGCGCCGGCAACACCACCGGCTCCATACGGCTGCCATCATAGGTCTCGCGGAAGTCGACCGTATCCTTGGCGATGTCGTCGATCAGGGCCTCGGCGGCCTTGGTCATGCGGCTTTCGGTATAACGCATGGCCGCCGGCGGATCGCCGTCGACCGAGCCGAAGTTGCCCTGGCCGTCGACCAGCAGCAGCCCCATCGAGAACGGCTGGGCCATCCGCACCAGGGCGTCATAGATCGCGCTGTCGCCGTGCGGGTGATAGCGACCCATCACGTCACCGACGATGTTGGCCGATTTGACGAACTTCTTGTCGTGGGTCCGCCCCTCCTCGTGCATCGCATAGATGATGCGTCGGTGCACGGGTTTGAGGCCGTCGCGCGCGTCCGGCAGGGCGCGGCTGACGATCACGCTCATGGCGTAGTCGAGGTAGGATTTCTTGAGCTCATCCTCGATGGCGATCGGGGCGATGCCGCCCACGCCGGCGGGCGAGCCGTGGTCTTCAGTTTCGTCGGTCAAAGGAAGTTTTTCTAAGCAGAATCGGAGCGTTCAGCGCTGCTAAAGTGTTAGCATTTATGCGCCCGCAGCGCAAAAACCAGCTCACTCCGGAAGGGAGGCCAGATATGCCCCACAAGTCGCTGTTTTGCAGTATTTTTTCGATCGGCCTTATGGGTTGCAGCGCCCTCAGCCTGGACCCGGCCGATCAGCGGGACCAGTCCCTCCCCCAGGTCGCCCCGGCTGCACCCGTGACAGCCGCCTTGCACGGTGCCGATGGGACCTCTGCCGGACAGGTCACACTGCGGACCGGACCGCAAGGCCTTCTCCTCGCTGTAGAGGGAGAAAACTGGCCGGAAGGCTGGCACGGGGTTCACCTCCATGCCGTCGGAACCTGTGAGGCTCCATCATTCTCGAGCGCCGGCGGCCACCTCAATCCCCCCGATACGCCTCATCCACACGGCCTGCTTAACTGGGCCGGCGGCCCGGACAGCGGCGACCTCCAGAACGTCTATGCCCATGCCGACGGCACGGCCCGGGCCGAGCTGTATCTCGCCCGAAGCGCTGCTCTCGACCTCGGGGCGGCATCCCGCACCGCGGGCCTCGCCCTGATCGTTCATGCCAACCCTGACGACCACGTCTCACAGCCCATCGGCGGTGCCGGTCCCCGGATCGCCTGCGCGGTGCTCTACCCGTCGTCGGTACCCCGGCAGGATTGACAAACCGGGGTGTTGAACAGCCACATCTCCCAATGGCCCTGTTCGTCGGTGATCCTCTCCCTGCCCTGCGCCTGCCCGGCGGTAGCAATCCTTCCTATGCGGTGGACACGGCAGGTGGACGGTACGTCGCACTCGGATTGCTCAGCGGGGCCCAGGACGATGCCGTCGAGGCCGGGATCGCCCTGATCGAGGCTAATCGACAGCGGTTCAATGACATCCACGCCTGCATCTTCGGGATCGTGCCGGACCTGCCCAGATGGCGCGAACGCTGTCGCGATCAGGTCCCGGGGGTACGCTGGCTGTTCGACAAGGACGGTGCAGTCGCCAAATCCCTGTCCGGACAGGCCGAGCCGACGTGGCTGCTCCTGGACCCGACCTTGCGTGTATTGACACGCTCGGGACCCGAACGGTCCCAGAGCGTCCTGGAAGACGTATCGAGCCTGCCCCCGCCAGATCTGCACATGGGGACGCAGGCCTTCGCGCCGGTTTTGCTCATTCCTCGGATCTTTGAACCGGACTTCTGCGAGGCGCTGATCGACACCTACGGCACACTTGGCGGCGAGCCCTCCGGGTTCATGCGCGAAATTGACGGCGTAACCCGCCTTTTGAGCGATACCCGGCACAAGCGCCGGTCGGACGCCTTGCTGCCTGAAGGTGATCTCCGAGAACGGGTCCGCGCCCGCATAATTCGACGGCTCGTGCCGCAGATTCAGAGAGCGTTTCAGTACAGTGCGACACGCATGGAACGGCACCTAATCGCCTGTTATGACAGCGAAACCGGAGGCTATTTCCGACCGCACCGTGACAATACAACCAAGGGCACAGCGCATCGCCGGTTTGCCGTGTCGATCAATCTCAACCAGGACTTTGACGGCGGTGAACTGCGGTTTCCGGAATACGGATCAAGGACCTACCGCCCTCCGCTGGGTGGTGCGGTCGTGTTTTCCTGCTCATTGTTGCACGAGGCGACGTCGGTGACGCGGGGCAAGCGTTATGCCTTCCTGCCGTTCCTATACGACGACGACGCGGCGCAGATCCGGGAAGCCAATCTCAAATACCTGGACCCGGCCTTGCTGGAAGCCGGGACTACACCCGGCTAGCTGGCCCCTACCCCGGCGCGCAGCCGCCGTTCGGCCAGCGCCACCAGACCCACACCGGCCAGGGCGATGGTGCCGCCCATCATGATCTGGGGCGTAAGAACGTCGCCCATCAACCCAACGCCAATCACCACGGTCACCAGCGGTGTCGCCAGCAGATAGGGTGTTACGCGCCCCGCCTGGCGTCGCTGGACCAGCCAGAACAACAGAGCGGTTGCAGACACCGACGACACCAGTCCTGCCCAGATGACCGAGGCCCAGACAAGCAGCCCGGAGGCCTGCATGGCCGCGACCTGTCCGTCCTCGAACAGCCATGAGCCTAGCAACATGGTCGGTGCCGTCACCAGCGCCAGCAACCCCTGCATGGTGAGAGGCGAGACGCCCTGCATCCGTCGCGCCAGCACCGTACAGCCCGCCCAGGCCAGCCCCGCCGTCAGTCCCAGGATGATCGGGATCGCATCACGCAGCGCGCGTGCGTCCAGAGTCATCCAGGCTACACCCACGAAGGCGATGATCAACCCGGCCACAGCCATCCGCGGAAGTCTCTCGCCGAGCACGACGTACGAAATCAGGGCGGTGAACGGGATCCACATCTGCTGGGCCACAACGAACGGGCTTAGATCCTCGGCCAGCCAGTAGCCGACATAGATCAGTCCGAAATGAATTGGTCCGCCGAGGACGAGCAGGAGCGCAAGGCTCTTCCAGTCAGGAACCCTGAATCTCAGGAACGGCACCAGCACCACAGCCGCCAACGAGAACCGCAAGCCAACAACCAGCAGGGGCGGCATGACCTCGGTCGCCACCTTGGCCGCAGCATTGTTGATGCCCCAGATAACGACAATGGCCACGATGGCCGCGATCTCGCTGCCACTCAGGCCTTCTGAGGGTTGAGACGCAGTTGTGCCCACCCCTCCTCTTGCCACAGGACGGCCGGCCCGTATCGTCACGACGGGTGACGTTGCGTTTCGCGTCGAAAATGAACGGAGATTTTGGGTATGAAAGTCGCTGCCGCTATTCTCGCCCTGTCAGTCTTGACGGTCGGGGCGCCCCCGGCAGACGCCCAAACCCACATAGCCACCATGATCGCCTCGCCCGCACCTCTTGAACTGGACGATCCGCGTCCGCGCGTCTTTGTGGCTGGTTCGATCAATATGGGCCACACCCGGGATTGGCAGTCAGAATTCGCAGACGCTTTGGCCGACATGGATGTCATCATCCTCAATCCGCGTAGAGCCGATTGGGATTCCTCCTGGCGTGCCGAAGCGGACGAACCGGAGTTTCGACGGCAGGTGGAATGGGAACTGCAGGCGCTGGAAAGCGCCGACGTCATCGTCATGTATCTGGACCCTGGCTCCCAAAGCCCGATCTCGCTGCTGGAACTGGGCCTGTACGCGCGATCAGGGCGTTTGATCCTGCTGTGTCCTCCAGGCTTCTGGCGCAAGGGCAACGTTGACATTACCGCTGAGTTCTATGGTGTGCGCGCCGTCGACACCTTCGAGGCCCTGATCGCTGAGGCCCGTCAGGCTCTGGCCGACGGCTAGAACTCAGGCTTGGCAATCATCAGCCAGTAGATGCCCAGAACCGCCGCAAACGCCGGCCAGCCGAGGATGAACCAGATCCGGTACAGGCGGTGATAGGCACCCGGCAGCGGCCCGCCCTCGACGACCGCACGTTCAGCCAGGCGCTTCAGACGCAACTGGATCGCCACCACCGGCAACCAGCACAGCCCGGTCAGCAGATAGAGCCCATAGGCCGCCGTCAGCCACGGCTCGGTCAGGCTGTAGCCCTGCATCATGATCAGGACCAGACCCGAGATCGGCTGGACCACCACCGCCGTCGCGGTAAAGACATAGTCAGCCAAGACCACGATCCGGGCCACTGCCGCCACTGTCGTCGGCTCGCCGCTGGCATGGCCTCGGAGCATGAAAAAAGCGATGCCGGCTCCGGTCCCGAACAATACCGCGCCCGACAGGATGTGGATCATCTTGACCAGCAGATAGGCCGTCATCGCCGATCATCCGTCGCCGCCACGAACAGGCACAGAACCATCATCGGCAGGACCTTGAGCCATGGCCCCAGCGGATCCAGCCACAGTTGCGGTGCCCAGATGGTGGCACCGACCAGATAGCCAAGGGTCGCCGCGACCATCGCCAGCGACACCATTCGTGTCCACGACCTCACCCACAGCGCCAAGCCCATGATCACATCGAACCATCCGCCCCAGAAGGTACCATGCCAGGCCAGGGCCTCGCCGAAACCAGCGGTAACGAGGTGCTGCTTTGCCGCCTGGAATCCTGGCCCCAAAGTGACCAGCCCGGTGACGATCCAGAACAGACCGAGCACCACCACGGCCAGCGGCCGCACGAAATAGAGCCGCGCCTGCCAGCGGTCTGCTGTCGATGCAGAATCGGCAGCCAGAATGGCATCGAACCCTCGTGGCGAAACCCCAGTCGCGGCCGTCAGGTCCTCCGACGTGCCGCCCGCCGCGCCATGCGCCATCTGCCGAACCGAGGTCGTGCGAAATGACGAGGACCATCCCAGGAGACCCAACCCATCCCCGATCTTGACCGCCGGCCAGGCCAGCCATTCGGGAATGCGGATAATCGGTGCTGGCGGGAGGCCCAGCCAACCTCGCAGGGCCAGCAGAAGCCGGCGCTGGGTCACCACATCGGGTCCGCCGACATCGAAGGTTCGGCTCGACGGCGCGCCCGGCTCGGCCAGCTGAACCGTAGCGGCGCACAGGTCGGCCATGGCGACGGGCCGAAACGTCTGATCGCCGCCCAGCACCGGGATCGCTCCGGGAAAGGCCGCCAACCCGCGTAGCATGGCTGTGCCGCCGTAGCTGGCCCGCGCCATTACCAGCGACGGCCGCAAGATGATCCAGTCCAGACCGGAGGCGGCGACCCGCCGCTCCATCTCGGCTTTTGAGCGGGCGTAGGCGGTTCCGGCCTCATCATCGGCCCCGGCGGCGGAAACATGGATCAGCCGCCGCAAATCCGCCGCCTCGCAAGCGGCGATCAGGGCGCTGGGGCCTTCAACATGGGCCACGGCATGGCTATCGCCCGGGCCGTCCTGGAGCACGCCGACGCAATTGATCACAGCGTCCACCCCGTCGAGCAGCGGCTCCCAGGCCTTCAGCTCGGTCAGGCTGGCGAACTCGGCCCGAACCCAGTCGTATCCCGGTGCCAACCGACGCGCCGCCTCGGGTCGGCGTGCGCCCGCGCGGACCGTCCAGCCGGCGCTAGCGAAGGCCGCAGCCAGATGCCCGCCGATGAAGCCCGAAGCCCCGAGAATCAGAACCGTGCCCGCCATGGGCCGAGCGTGCCGCGATTCTGGCTGCCCCACAGCCGGCGCTAGAGCAGGTTTCGCCCGTCGAAAACCGTCGGCTCCAGTGTATTGGGCTCAATTCCAGCCAGGGTTCGGACATTGACCGCGACCGAGTCCGATCCATCGCGGTTCTTGCCGAAGGCGAAGGCCTCGACGCCGCAGTCTTCGCAGAATCGGTGATCGATAACTTCCCGGTTGAACCGGTAGGATCGCAGCTTGTCCTCGCCGGTCAGCAAGCGAAACCGGTCCGGTGTGGTGAAGGTCAGCTGAAACCCCTTGGCGTAGCAGTGGGTGCAATTGCAGGCGATCAGGGGCGTCATGGCCAGATCCGCCTCGAAGGTCACCGCGCCGCAATGGCAGGCCCCTGAATAGGTCATCAGCTCGCTCATCACGCATCCTCCAAGAGCAGCACGCCGGGGGCCGCCTTCAACGCCCCACGCAAGGCCGCGTCGAGCCGGTAGCGACCCGGCAGTCGCATCTCCACCTCCGTCTGGCCTTGGAGCGCCGCCACCAGGGTGATCTCTCCGCCGCGCTCGGCTTCAGCGGGGCGGAGCCGCGCCTTGATCGAGTCAATCTGGACAGTTCCGGGTGACACGACGACGCGCAAGCCTTCGGCACCGTCGACTACCGTGGCGATCGGCTGGGCATCGTCCCCGAACCAGCGAACCTCGCCGTCGGTCGCCTTGGCGCGCACGCGAAGCGTCACAGCGGCACCCGGCTCCAACACGTCCCGACATTTGCGAAGCTGCTCGGGTGGGAACAGCACCTCGAACTCTCCGGTCGGATCGGAAAAGGCGACGAAGGCGAATTTTTCCCCGGTGCGCGCCGAGGCCCGCTCCTGACGACGCCGGACGACACCGGCCATCAGAAACGCCTCGTGACCGTTCTCGGCCTGCGGCAGGGCTTCGGCAAACAGGGTCACGCGCTTTTTGCGCAGGACACTGATCATGTCCTCCAGAGGGTGGCCCGACAGGTAATAGCCGACTGCCGAAAACTCTTCGTCCAGGCGATCCGGCCCGATCCAGTCCTCGACGGCGGCCAGGCGCGGCCGCGCGGCATCGGCCTGATCTTCGCCAAACAAACTAACCTGAGAGGAGGCCCGCTCAGCCGCCATCGACTGGGCATGGGCAATCAGAATGTCAGCACATTCGACCAGTTGCCGGCGATTGGGATGGATGGAATCGAAGGCTCCGGCGCGCGCCAGGTTTTCGATCGCCCGCTTATTGACGGCCCGCGGGTCGATCCTTTCCAGGAAATCGAAGATGTCGGTAAAGGGTCCGCCCTCCTCCCGGGCCTGGACGGCCGAGCGCATCGCCTCCATTCCGACGTTGCGGATGGCACCCAGGGCATAGAGCACCTCACCGTCCGCCACGTCGAAATCCGCCATCGACCTGTTGATGTCAGGCTGGCGCACCGGCACATCGAAACGACGGGCGTCCTGGTAGAACACCGCCAGCTTGTCGGTATTGGCCGCATCCAGCGACATCGAGGCCGCCATGAATTCGACCGGGTGATTGGCCTTCAGGTAGCCGGTTTGGAACGAAATCAGCGCATAGGCCGCCGCGTGTGACTTATTGAAGCCATAGCCCGCAAACTTGGCCACCAGTTCAAAGATGAAGTCGGCCCGCTCCGGATCGACACCCTGGGCCCGGGCCCCCTCCATGAAGCGGACCTTTTGCTTGGCCATCTCCTCGGGCTTCTTTTTGCCCATGGCACGCCGGAGCAGGTCGGCTTCGCCCAGGCTATATCCCGACAGGATCTGGGCAATCTGCATCACCTGTTCCTGATAGATGATGACCCCGTAGGTCTCGGTCAGAACGGGTTCGAGACTGGGATGCAGAACATCGACCTCCTGGCGACCGAACTTGCGGTCGACATAGGTGTCGATCATCTCCATCGGACCGGGGCGGTACAAGGAGATCAAAGCGATGATCTCTTCCAGGCTCTCGCACCGCATCTTGCGCAGCGTATCGCGCATCCCCTGGCTTTCCAGCTGGAACACACCGATCGTCTGGCCAGACGCCATCAGTTCAAAGGTCGCCGGATCCTTCAACGGCAGGTTCAACAGATCCAGCTCGACGCCGCGCTTCTCCAGATAGCCCAGCGCCCGCTCCAACACCGTCAACGTCTTGAGACCCAGGAAATCGAATTTCACCAGGCCTGCCGGCTCCACCCACTTCATGTTGAACTGGGTTGCCGGAATGTCTGAGCGCGGATCCTTGTAGAGCGGTGTCAGCTCCGTCAGCGGCCGGTCCCCGATGACGATGCCCGCCGCATGGGTCGAGGCGTTTCGGTAGAGTCCTTCCAGGCTCTGCGACGTCTCGATCAGGGTCTCGACCGTGCGATCCTCGCGCTTGGCCTCCTTGAGACGCGGCTCCAGCTCCACGGCCTGGGCCAGCGTGACCGGGTTCGCCGGATTGTTCGGCACCATTTTGGCCAGACGGTCAACCTGCCCAAGCGGCATCTGCATGACCCGGCCAACGTCGCGCAACACCGCGCGGGCCTGAAGGGTACCGAAGGTGATGATCTGGGCGACCCGATCCTGGCCGTACTTGTCCTGAACATAGGCAATGACTTCGTCGCGGCGCTCCTGACAGAAGTCCACGTCGAAGTCGGGCATGGACACTCGTTCCGGGTTCAGGAACCGCTCGAACAGGAGACCGAAGCGCAACGGATCCAGGTCAGTGATCGCCATTGCCCAGGCCACCATCGAGCCGGCACCCGAGCCACGTCCCGGCCCCACCGGAATGTCATGGGCCTTGGCCCATTTGATGAAGTCCGACACGATCAGGAAGTAACCGGCGAACCCCATCGACTGGATGACGCCGATCTCTCGCTCCAGGCGCGCCCAGTAGTCGGCCTCGTCCGCAGCCAAGGCCAGCCCATCCAGCCGGGCCTTGAGCCCCTCACGCGCCTGATGCGCCAGCTCCTCGGCTTCCGAGCGCCCGGCCCCCGTATCGAAGCTCGGCAGGATTGGATCCCGCGGCTGGACCAGAAAGGCACACCGACGCGCAATGTCGATGGTGTTGTCGCAGGCTTCCGGCAGGTCCGCGAACAGGGCGCGCATATCCGCCGCCGGCTTGAACCAGTGGTCGGGCGACACCTTGCGTCGCTCATCCTGTCCCAGGAAAGTGCCGTCTGAAATGGCGATCAGCGCCTCATGCGCCTTGGCCATGTGCGGCGGACCGAAATAGACATCATTGGTCGCCACAATCGGCACATCGTGGTCATAGGCGAAGGACACCAGTCCCGCCTCTGCCTGACGTTCCTCAGGCAGATCGTGGCGCTGGAGCTCGACGTAGAAGCGGTCGTCGAACGCTGTCTTCATCTGACCAAGCGCCGCCCTGGCCTCGTCAATCCGCCCCTGCACCAGTAGAGGATCAATCGGTCCGTCCGGCCCACCGGAGAGCAGGATCAGACCCGCCGCGTGCTCCACCACCTTGGGCCACGCTACCGCCGGGTCCTCGTTGGCCTCAATGTCGAGATAGGCGGCCGAGGACAGGACCGACAGATTGGCCCATCCCACTTCGTCCTGAGCGATCAGAACGACGGTCGGTACCCTTGCCCAGCGTTCCGCGCGCTGCCCCCCGATTTGCTTTACCGGCAGGGCACAGCCGATGATCGGCTGAACGCCAGCATCCTTGCAGGCCTGCGAGAACTCAAGAGCACCGAACAGGTTGGTCCGATCCGCAATCCCGACGGCCGGCATCTGCGCGTCAGCCGCCAGTCGTCCCAGCTTCCCGGCCTTGATCGCCCCTTCCAGCAAGGAATAGGCGCTGCGCACCCTGAGATGGACGAAGCCTTCGCTCACCCTGACGGCCTTTCGACTCTGAACCAGCTCACATCGTCGCCGCTCGGCCCGTTCGGCTCAAGCGCATCGGGACGATCGACTGTGGACGAAACTCAGGCGACGATGGCTGCCACACTCCACACCATCCAAACGAAAGCCCCGACCGACGCCAGGGACAGAGATTCTCGAACCACGCGTGCCATCGGGACCTCCTAAAATGTTGTTCCGTGTTTGTTCTATTCTCGTTTTGTTCTCGTCGCAAGCCCTTTTCGTTGGATCGCTTGCCGCGCTGAAGGATCTCAGATCGCCGGCCCCGGCGGCACAGCGGTTAGTCGCCACCGGTCCAGGTGAAGCTCTGGCCTTCATAGATCCGACCGCCGATGGTCAGATTGCCCCTCAGGACCGGTCCGGCCACATCCTCCCCCGAGCGTGCCTGGGTGAACGCCGGCTCGACGAACTGGCCTTCGAACCGCACCTCGCCGAGGGTCGGATCGACGCCGACGAAGCGGACCACCCGATCTGACACCCCATAGCCGCTAGGAAGCACCCGAACGATCACCTCAGGGGTCTGGCCGCCCAGCTCATTGGCGATCGTCGGCGACGACAGATCGTCGAATTGGAACATCATAGGCGCAAAGTTGGTCGGCCCGCGCCCCTGCGTCAGTTCCCAATCGTTGAAGGCGGCTTCGTCTCCGAGGTGAAGGTGGCTGAGCTTCAGATCGCCGATCTGAACATCGCTGACCGGGAGATAATAGCCGAACAGGTTCGCCCCCGCCTGGTGAGCAAATCCCTCAACGGCCGGCAGCTCAGGCGGCGCGGAATCTTCAGGCGGGGCCGGTGGCGGCGTATCCCGGGGCGCAGGTGTACAGGCTTGAACGAGGGCGCAGACGAAAAGCAGGGATAACAGGCGGCGCATCGCAGGTCAGGGTTTCGTTCCGGTCACGCGACCGCCACCAGAACTCCGAAACTGCGGATTGTCCATCCCGTCGATGGCTCCCAGGGCATCCCAGGCCGTCTGGACGGCTCCACGATACCAACTCGCGTCGATGCGGCCGGCGTCGTCGGTCGGACGGTGATAGTCGGCATGGTCGTCAACGCTGAAGAAGACAAACGGCACACCCCGCGCATGAAATGCGGCCTGGTCCGACAGATTGACCCAGTTGTTTCGACCGCGCACCGCCGGGTCATCGTAACCGAATCGACGCTCGACGCCCGGCTGCTGCGGCAGGGCCTCAATCACAGGGAGAAGTGCCGGATACTGCCGCGTACCCACAACCCAAAGAATGCCGTTGTCGCCGCGCGAAACCATGTCGAGGTTGATGTTGAGCACTATGCTGTCAAGCGGGAGGGGCGTGTCGGCTACAAAGGCACGCGCGCCCAGAAGCCCGGCCTCCTCGCCATCCAGGGCGACCAACATTACCGAATGGCGTGGTGGCTGCTGCCGCAAGAGACGCGCCAGCTCGATCAGGGCGGCGGTGCCCGAAGCATTGTCGTCCGCGCCGTTGAAGACCTGGCCGCCCTGCACGCCTTCATGGTCATAGTGAGCCGTGACGACGATCCACTGATCCGGGGCCTCGCTGCCCCGCACCACGCCGACGATGTTCTCGCCGGCGACGCCCCGCGCGGTGAAGGGGCGAATCCAGCCGCTGTCCAGCGGCGTTAGCCCCGCCTGTTCGAAACCGGACCGGACATAGTCTCGCGCTCGATCACCGCCCGGTTGCCCAAAGCCCCGCCCTTCCATGTCATCGGCGGCCAGGACACGCACATCCGCCATGAGCCGCTCGGCGCTGACCTCGGTCGACTGGGCCTGAACGGCCGGCGCATGGACGCACCCCGCGACCAGGAGCACGGCTGCAACCATTGTAATCAGGGGTCTCATGCCGTGGCCTCGTTCTCGTTTTCGTGCTCGGCCCCGCCCTCAGCCTCGCGCCGGCGCAACTCGATCAGCCGCACGCACCAGATCGAAATCTCGTAGAGCAGCACCAGCGGGGTCGCCAGCATCAGTTGGCTGATTGGATCGGGCGGTGTCACCACCGCTGCCAGGACGACAACCCCGACGATCGCGTAACGTCGTCCGGCCGCAAGGGTCTTGGAACTGATCATGCCGGCCATTCCCAGCAAGGTCACCACGACAGGGAGCTGGAAGCTGAGGCCGAACGCCAGGATCAGGGCCGTCACAAGCTGAAGGTATTCCGCAATCCGCGGCAGCATCTGAACCTGAATGCCTTCGCCCGAAATCTGCTGACTCAGCGAGAACCACAGCACGAACGGCAGCATGACATAATAGACCAGAGCCGCACCCAGCAGGAACAATACCGGGGCCGCAAACAGAAACGGCAGGAAGGCTCCACGCTCGCGTCGGTACAGGCCCGGAGCAACAAATCGGTACAGCTGCCAGGCCAGCACTGGAAAGCACAGCACCACCGCCCCAAAGCCCGCCAACTTCAGCTTTGCGAAAAAGAACTCCAGTGGCGCAGTGAACACCAGGTTCAAGGGTTCACCCGCGGTCGGCGGGGCTGCCGTCGCGCGGATCAGGGCGGTCAGCAGTTCCAGGCCATGCCCATGTCCACTCCCCTGGGATTGGAAAATGGTGTTGGCCACCCGGAACGGATGGAACAGGAAAAGCGAGATCGGCTCGGCGAACGCGAAGCACAGCAGGAAGGCGGCGATGAAGGCGACCACGCTGACGATCAGGCGAGAGCGAAGCTCGGTCAGATGCTCAAGTAGCGGCGCACGCGAGGCTTCGATCTCCGCCTCTTCGTCGATAACCTTGCTCATGACGACGCCTTGCTGCGCGACACACGGGGCTTGGAGGGCTTGATCGCCTTGGGTCGTGGTTTGGCCGGAGGCGGCGCTTCACTTGCCGGCAGGGCCGGCTCAGTCATCGGCGGCGTATGCGTCACCGCTTCCATCTCTGGAGTCGAGGCCGGCAGCGCCTTGGGTGCCACCTTCTCAACCAGCGGCTTCTTCAATTCGGCGTCGATGTCCTTGAAGGTCGTGTCCTTGTCCAGGCCGACCATTTGGCCGGAACGCAGGGCCTCGACCTCCTTGCGCAGGTCGTCCAGCTCGGACTGGCGCGCCATGTCATCAAAGCTGGCGCGGAATTCCGCCGCCATCTTGCGGGCACGGCCCAAAAACTGGCCGACCTTGCGCATCAGGAGCGGCAGGTCCTTGGGGCCGACGACGATCAACGCCACCAAGGCGATGACCACCACTTCGAACCCGCCGATTCCGGGGCCGAGCATTGCGGGAATTCTCCTTGCGCGTCGCCTTAGCGGTTGGCGTCTTCGCGCTCGCGCTCATTCTGTGGAAGCGAACCCGCCTGGGGCTGATCGCCGGTCGGCGTTCCGTCGTCCTTAAGACCGTCCCGGAAGGCTCGAATGCCCTTGGCGGCATCCCCCATCAGGCCGCTCAGCTTGCCACGGCCACCGAAGAGCAGCGCGATCACGGCGATAACGATAATCCAGTGCCAGATGCTGAAACTGCCCACGCGAAACTCTCCTAAAGTTGCGACCGGAATCTGCGACCGCATTCGCCTAATCATATAGGCCGATAGTTGGCGCGAGCCAACTCAGGCCGTCACCAAACCTCGACCCGATCCGGTTCTGTCAGATAGAGCGCCTGGCCCGGCTGAACATCGAAAGCTGCGTACCACGAATCCTGGTTGCGAACCGTCCGCGCCCGCCATGGCCCCGGCGCATGAACCCCCGTCAGCACCGCGTTGCGAAGAGCCGGATCCCGGTACTTAGCGCGCCAGACCTGGGCGAAGCCGAGGAAGAACCGCTGATCGCCCGTGAAGCCTTCCAACGCAGCCGCTTCTGAGCCGGCCAGCGATAGCCGATAGGCGTCATAGGCCGTTGCCAGGCCCGCCACATCGGCGATGTTTTCGCCCAGCTCGAGCGTCCCGTTCAGATGGACGCCAGGTAGGGCTTCATATGCATCAAACTGGGCCGCAAGTGCCCGGCCGGCGGCTTCGAATCGGGCCAGGTCTTGGGGCGTCCACCAGTCCCGCAGCCGGCCCGTCTCATCGAAGAGCGCCCCGGTCGAATCGAAACTGTGGGTGATCTCGTGGCCGATCACGACGCCGATGGCCCCGTAGTTGATCGCCGGATCTGCCGCCTCGTCGAAGAAGGGGGCCTCGAGAATGGCGGCAGGAAATATCAGCCGGTTCTCCAGCGGCACATTCAGCGCGTTGACCGTCTGCGGCAGCATATACCACTCGTCATGCGTGACCGGTCGCGACAGCTTGGCAATGTTTCGCTGGTACTCGAACAGGCCAGCGCGCTGGACATTGGCCCAGGCCTGGTCCGGCCGAACCTCCAGGGCGCTGTAGTCGCGCCACTCGTCAGGATATCCGATGGAGACGTCCAACGTCTCCAGCTTGCGCCGGGCCGCGGCCCGGGTCTGGTCCGACATCCAGTCTAGGCCGTCGATGCGGTGCCCGAAGGCCGTCATCAAATTAGCGACCAACGCCTGCATTGCGGACTTGGCATTGTCGGAGAAATGACGCTCGACATAGACCTTGCCGACCGCCTCCCCCAGGGCCCCATTCACCGCATCGACGCCTCGCCGCCAGCGGGGGGCCTGCTCCGGCGTGCCCGACAAGGTCGATCCGTAGAAGCTGAAATGCTCTTCGTCGAAGGCGCGTGGGAGATAGGGCGACGCCCGATCCAGCGCATGGAAGGTCAGATAGTCCTTCCAGGTATCAAGAGCCTGCGATCCCACAAGCGCCGCGATCCCGGTGATCGCACCGGGCTGCCAGACCACGAAGGACGACTGCTGGCCCAGCCCGGCACCGTCGCGCCAGGCAGCCCAGTCGACACCGGGTGCACGGGCGTCGAAATCGGCTTGGCTCCAATGGTTGTTTCCGGCCCGAACGTCATTGGTCTGTTCGGCGGTCGCATGGACGCCGGCGATCGCGGTCTCCAGAGCGAGGATTGCGCTGGCCTTGGCCTCGGGCTCGGCGATCTGGGCCAGGGTCAGCACCTGAACGATATGCGCCCGATAGGACTGGCGCATCGCGGCCATATCGCCTCCGTCCAGGTAGAAGGCACGGTCCGGCATCCCCAGCCCGCCCTGTACCAGATAGGGCGAATTCCGGATCGGTTCATCGAAGTCCTGACTCACCCACAGCCCGAACAGGCGCTCGGTATAGAAGTTGGTCGCATTCAGCAGATCGACGTCCGCCCTCAGGGTCAGACCCAGGGCCCGCGACAAGCCACTGAGGTCCCGGATCGCCGCAATGGCGGAGAGCTCATCGCGCACGGGCGTCAGGCCCGCCGCCTCGATAGCATTCGCGTTCATGAAGGCGGTGTAGAAGTCCCCAACCTTGCGACGGTCCCCCTGCGCCTGGTTGTCTGCAGCCGCTTCTTCGATGATGACCTTGGTGCGCTCGTCGGCCTGGATTGCCAGCCGCGTGAAGCTGTTGAAGCTGGACCGGTCCGCCGGAATTTCCGTGGTCCGAACCCAACCCCCGTTGGCATAGCCGAAAAAGTCATCCCCCGGCGCGATGGAGCGGTCCATCCCCGCCGTATCGAACCCGAACGTCCCAAACACTGGAGTGGTTCTCGCCGGAGCCCCGGCTCCACCACCTTGCTGACCACAGGCCGTAGCGATCAGCGCGAAGGCCGGGGCGGACATCAGAAAGGCGCGGCGATTCATGGGCGGATCTCCATTCACGGGCACCCTAACCCCATCCCGCAGTCAGAACGCGCCATTTCCGAAATTTAATCGCCGGCGGGCGAAGAGCATCGACCATAGGCCTGATTGAGACCCGCGACATAGTCAGCCGACGAGTCCAGGCCGAGAGCAGCGCGTCTAACGTCGATATTATCCGGGTCCTCAATGTCGTCCGGCAAGACGTAGCGACCGTTGGCGCAGGTCGTACCTTGGGTGGCGTAGCGCTGCGGCCGGCCTTCCATCACAGCCGTTCGATCCCAGAGACGAGCGTATTGGCTTCCATCCAGATCTACAGTTCCAGCCAGCGGTGCCATCCTGGCCAAGGTGTCGCGCATCAAATCCAGGTTCCCGGAGTGCTGAACGACCGAATAGGCACCGTCAGCCGCGTGTCGGCCGAACTGAGAGATTGGAAACCACCCGTCTTGGCCTGCCAGGATGTCGCGCATCCGCGCGGTATTGGCCTGGTCAACGGCCTCAGCGATCGGCCAGGCCTCGGATTCCAAGCGCTCACGGTCAGCATCGGACGCGTCACGGCGGGCAGCGAGAAAACGCTGCCGCACCAATTGGTCCATCGCCCCCATTCCGGCGAGCTCCCTGATCAGGGACTCACGTGTCATCACTGCTTCCAGCTCGGTGCGAGCCGTCTCGACCGGATCGGCGGGTTGCGCGCGCGTCGGTTGCGCCATGAGCAATGTCAGCGCCAAGACGGCGATCAACTTCATCTGCGCGTCCTCCCCGCTGGAACTCTTCAAAAGACAAGGGGCGGAAATAGGGCCGAGCTACTCTTCGTCCTCGGTCACGAAGTCCTGAGCGAACTCAGGGGCGTCATCACCGTCCTCGATCGGATCCAGATCCTCGTCACCCGCTCGTGAAGGGTCCGGGGCCATGAAGTCTGCCGGCAAGGACAGGTCAAGCAGGCCCGCCGCCCGCATATCCACCGCGCCCGGCAGGTCAGCCAGATGCGCCAGTCCGAAATGCTCCAGGAAGTGCTCCGTCGTCCCGTAGGTCACAGGCCGCCCTGGCGTCCGTCGCCGTCCGCGCAGCCGCACCATCCCCAGTTCGAGCAAGAGGTCCAGCGTGCCCTTGGACAGGCCGACGCCACGAACGCTTTCGATCTCGGCGCGCGTAGTCGGCTGGTGGTAGGCGATGATGGCCAAGGTCTCCAGCGCCGCCTTGGACAGCTTGCGCGGCTCTTCCCTCTGCTCGGTCATCATGAAGGCTAGGTCCTGGGCCGTGCGGAAGGCCCAGCGGTCGGCCACGCAGACCAGCTCGACCCCGCGCCCGGCGAAACGCGCGCGCAGCGCCGCAATGGCCTGACCCGCATCGGCACCCTCGGGCAGTCGCCGCGCGATCTCGGCCAAGGTCAATGGCCCGGCGGCAGCGAACAACAGGGCCTCGACCCGGCGTTCGATCTCGGCCTCGTCTGGGGCGAATTTGATCATCCCTCCGCCTCCAGAACCAGGGTGTCGCGGCGCGACTTCACGAACAGCGGATCGAAGGCCTCCATCTGTCTGGCGCTCAGCCGGCCTTCCTTGACCAGCTCCAGGCTCGCCGACAAGGTCGAGGCCAGATAGGACGCACCGGTCGGCCCGTCGCCATCGGCGCGTCCGTCAGGCGTGATCGCTCGCAGTTCGGTCCAGGCGCTCAGCCGCGGCAGCTGTTTCAACATCCAGTCGCGCGCCTCCTCCAGCGCAAAGGCCTCCACCCGCTGCGTCGGATTATAGTGCCGCTCGGCCTCGCGCCGGCGCTGAGAGACGTAGGCCGCCATGAGGTCGTAGAGATTGGCGTCCAGTCGGTTGGACGGAATGACCTGGATCGCTTCCGGATCGCCGCGCCCGAACACATCGCGGTTCAGCACCGGCCCGCTCGTCAGCGCCTCGACCGCCTTGCGCATCGCTTCGAGCTTCATCAGCCGGAAGGCCAGCCGCTGGGCCATCTCCTCGGCCGGGATCTCGCCCTCGACCTTGGCTTCCGGCTTGGGCAGCAGCAGCCGCGATTTCAGATAGGCCAGCCACGACGCCATCACCAGATAGTCCGCCGCTAGCGCAAAATTGCGCCGCCGCGCCTCATGCACAAAGGCCAGATACTGTTCCGCCAGCTTGGTGATCGACAGCTTCAAGAGGTCGACCTTCTGCGTCCGCGCCAGCGCCAAGAGGACGTGCAGCGGCCCTTCGAACCCTTCCAGATCCACGACAAAGGCTTCGCCGGCGTCAGCGTTGTCGACGGCTGAAAAATCCAGATTGGGCTGAAAGGCGTCGCTCATGGTGCCTCGCCGATAGCCGGGCCCGCCTTGGCGTCCAGATGACCCTTTATGGCGGCGGCGAACCGGGCCGCCTCGGCCTCGGCGTCGAACGGCTCCGGTGCGGTCGCGATCCGCGCCAACGCTGCCTCCGCCCTCTCCAGTGAACGGCCTTGCAGCGCCACGGCCGCCTCGGCCACCTGACGCATCTCGTTCAGGTCACCGTTGCAATGCAGGGCGATATCACATCCCGCCGTCAGCGCCCGATCCGCCCGCTCCCGCAACGAGCCCTTCAGGGCATTCATTGACAGGTCGTCGGTGATCAACAGCCCCCCGAATCCCAGCCGCTCGCGAATGATCTCCAGTGTGTCATGTGATGTCGTGGCTGGTTGCTCGGCGTCCGCCGCCTTGAACACCACATGGGCCGTCATCGCCGCCGGCAGGTCCCTGAGCGCCTTGAACGGCGCGAAATCCCATCCATCCAGGCTGACCAGATCCAGCTTCACCTCTGGTAGATCATGATGACTGTCGCACATCGCTCGCCCATGGCCGGGAATGTGCTTGATGACTGGGAGCACACCGCCTGCCAACAGACCCTCCGCCGCAGCACGGCCCAGCCGCGTCACCGCCTCAGGACCATGGGCGAAGGCACGGTCGCCGATCGCGTCGGTCGAGCCTTGGATCGGCACATCCAGGACCGGCGCACAATCGACATTGATACCGACGGTGCGCAGGTCATCGGCCATCAGCCGGTGTCCCACCCTCACCAAATCAGCCGCCGCCTCAACGTCGCCCTTCGTCGCCGCAAGATAGGCCGAAGCCGGAGGGTACTTTCGCCAGTGCGGCGGCCCCATTCGCTGGACCCGGCCACCTTCCTGGTCGATCAGAACCGGCGCATCGCGCCCGACCGTGTCTCTCAGCTCGGACGTCAGCGCCCTCAGCTGATCAGCATCGCGCACATTGCGCTTGAAGAGGATGAAGCCCCACGGCGACGCGTCCCTGAAGAAAGCACGCTGCCCCGCCGACAGCGACGTGCCCGACAGGCCGTAGATCGCCGCCGAGGTCTGGGTCACTGAACCAGGCAGTCCCGTCCGGACGCACGCATCGCGCCGCAGAAGGCCCGTGCCTCGTCCGCCGACAGGCCGTTGACCGTGGTGCGGTAAACCGTCCGACCATCCGAAGTGGTCACACGCCGAATGCCGCGGGTCCGCCCCGTGGCGAACTGCGGAAAGGCCGCCGCGACGTCCGCATAGGCGCGTTCGGCCGCCTGTTCGGTCGAGAAGGCCCCAATTTGCACAGCGGCGCGCCCACCCGTCGGGGCCGGGGGCTGAACCGGGGGCCGCTGCGGCGGCGGAGTCGGGCGCTGTTCCGCCGGGGTGGCACCTTCTGCTCGCGGCGGCGTAGTTGGTGCGACCGCAGCTGTGTCGTTCGTCAGGGGCGGCGGACGCTGGCTCGGAGCCTCCGGCGGCGGTGCCGCCTGAAGCTGTTCGTCCAGCGGGTCAAAAACCTCGATCTGGGCGGCCTCGCCCTCGGCTCGGGCGGCATCCGGTGCCGTTGTGGCCATGCCCTCGGATCCCTCGATCACAGGCGGGGTTGCCCCCGGATCGCGCACACCGGCCCGATAGAACAGGACCACGACGACAATGAGAATCAGCAGCACACCCGCCGAGATCAGCAGCGTCAGGGGAAGTGGCGGGCGTCCGCCGCCATGACCACGCGCATCGAAACCGGACCGGTCGAACGGCAGATCGTCATCGTTGCGGGGCGTGTAGGGGCCGCGTTCAGGATCGGGCCGTTCATAGGACATCGGGTCGCCTCATATCTTCGCTCGCCGACGAATCGCGAGCGAACCCACCAAGTCTAGCCCAACCCCGGCTTCATCCGAATCACAACTCCACGTCATCCACAAGACCGAACAGTCGGCGATATTCCTCGAAGGCGAACAGATCGGTCATTCCGGCGATATAGTCGCATACCGCCCGCGCCCGCCGCGCCTCTCCGCCGGCCCGGGCGCGGGTCGCCCATTCAGTCGGCATCTCTTCGGGCCGTTCCAAATACAGACCGAACAGCCGATCGATGGTTCGCGCCGCCCGGTCGCGCATCAGATTGATCCGCTCGTGCCGATACATCCGTTCGAATAGGAAGGCGCGCAGCCGGGCCAGATCCTGCATCATCCCATCGGAAAACTGGACCATGGCGCGACCGGCCCGGCGGACGTCCTCAGGGGTGTCGATATCGTCTGCGGCCAGACGCCGCGCGGTCTCGGCCAGGATATCGCCGATCATGACCCCGATCATGCGCCGCACCGTCTCGATCCCAGCCATACGCGCGTCGACCTCGGGCCAGTCGGCCCGCACCCCTTCGAGGATCGGCCCGACAAGAGGGACACCCTCAAGCTCATCCAGACCAAACAGGCCGGCCTGTAGCCCGTCGTCGACGTCGTGGTTGTTGTAGGCGATATCATCCGAAACAGCCGCAACCTGGGCCTCCAGCGAGGCGAAGGTGCCGGGTCGCAGATCCCAGCTCGCCTGATAGTCCTTCACGGCCCGCCAGGCCGGCTCGTCCAGGCGGTGGTCAATCGGGCCGTTGTGCTTGATGACGCCCTCCAGCGTCTCCCAGCTCGGGTTCAGCCCCTCGAAGCCTGGATAGCGATGCTCCAGTCGCGTCACGATACGAAAGGTCTGCACATTGTGGTCGAAGCCGGCCCAAGGCTCCATCAGGGCCTTCAACTGATCCTCTCCCGCATGGCCGAACGGCGGATGGCCCAGGTCGTGGGCCAGGGCGATGACCTCGGCCAGATCCTGATCCAGCGACAGGGCCGTCGCCAACGAGCGCGCAATCTGCGCAACCTCCAGGCTGTGAGTCAGGCGCGTGCGGTAGTGATCCCCCTCATGGGCGATGAAGACCTGGGTCTTGCCCTTCAGCCGGCGGAACGGTGTGCAATGGATGATGCGGTCGCGGTCGCGCGCAAAGGCGGTGCGCATCGCCGACGGTGCCTCGGCGAAGAGCCGTCCGAGGCTGGAAGCCGGGTCCGAGGCGTAGGGCGCTCTCTCGCTTGTTGCTGTCATCCGCTGGGCCACCGACGGAAGGCCCTTTCGCGCAGGCCCATGGCCCCTCATATAGACCCTACGATGAGCCTGAAACCCGTTACCCTTGCCGAAAGTGCCGCACGCCGCCTCGCCGACCTGTCCAAGGCCGAGGGCAAGCCCCTGATGCTGCGCGTCGCCGTCGATGGCGGCGGCTGCTCCGGCTTTCAGTATCGGCTGGATCTGGTCGAGGCTGCGGAGCCCGACGATCACCGCATCGAACACGATGGCCAGACCGCGCTCGTGGACGAGGTGTCCCTGCCCTTCCTGGCTGGGTCCGAGATTCAGTTCGTCGACGAACTGCTCGGGGCCCAGTTCAAGATCGTCAATCCCAACGCGGTGGCCAACTGCGGCTGTGGCGTCAGTTTTTCGATCTGACTCTAGTACGCTTGGCTCTGCGCCACCCGCTCTTCCAGATGCCCGTCCTTCAGGGCGAAGACGCGGTCCATATGACCGGCCAGCTCCATATTGTGCGTCGCGATCAGTGCTCCGACGCCGGTTTCGCGCACCAGGTCGTGCAGGGCCTGGAACACCGCCTGGCTGGTCGTAGGATCCAGATTCCCGGTCGGCTCATCGGCCAGCAACAGTCGAGGCTGATTGGCTAGCGCCCGCGCGATGGCTACCCGCTGCTGCTCTCCGCCCGACAGTTGCCCCGGCTGATGGGTCAGACGCTCGGACAGACCCAGCCGGCCCAGCATTTCAGACGCCCGCCCGCGCGCCTCCGCCTGACCGATGCCCGCCATACGCATCGGCAGGGCGACATTATCTCGCGCATCAAATTCCGGCATCAGATGATGGAATTGATAGACGAAACCGATCTTGGCCAGTCGCAGGCGCGTGCGGCCCCGCTCGTCAAGCGCCCCGACATCCTCGCCATCGATCAGAATCGTCCCGGCATTGGGCCGTTCCAGGAGGCCGGCGGCATGGAGCAGGCTCGACTTGCCAGATCCAGACGGTCCGATCAGCCCGACCACCTCGCCGGGCATGACCTGAACATCGGCCCCCTTGAGGACCTCCAGCGCCCGATCGCCCGTCACATAGGTGCGGTGGAGACCCCGCACATCCAGCAGCGGCTCACTCATAGCGAAGCGCCTCCACCGGGTCGGTCCGCGAGGCGCGCCATGATGGGATCAGCGCCGCCAGGGCCGACAGGACCAGCGCCGCTCCGGCGATGATGATGATTTCCGGCCATTCGATGCGGGCAGGAATGCCGTCCAGGAAATAGATCTCAGGCGGAAACAACGATCGCCCGATCAGCATTTCGATGAAGGACTGGATCGGCCGGATGAACAGACAGAACAGCACGCCCAATACAAAGCCGATTAAGGTGCCTGCAGCACCGATCGAAAAGCCCGCCGTCAGGAAGATCCGTAGGATAGACCCCTGCCCGGCCCCCATGGTCCGCATGATGGCGATGTCGCGGGTCTTGTTCTTCACCAGCATGACGATGCCGGAGATGATGTTCAGTGCCGCTACCAGCACGATCAGCATGAGGATCAGGCGCATGACTGTGCGCTCGACCGCCAGGGCCCCGCGCATGGTCGCATTCTGGGTGGTCCAGTCCAGCACCATGGCCTGCGGCCCCAGCAGTTCGCGCAGCCGTTCCGTCGTCTCGGGCGCTCTTTCCGGGCGCTCGATCTGGACCTGGATCATGTCCCACAGACCCTCGCGCGCGAAGAACAGCTCCGCCTGCTCGATCGGCATATAGATCATCACCTGATCAAAGGTGGCCACGCCGGTCGTGACGATCGCGCCGATCTCATAGGTCTTTTCCAGCGGCGCCGAGCCGAAGGCCGAACTCCCGCCATCCTGAGAAAGCAGGGTCAGGGTATCACCGGGACCGACCCCAAGCTGTTGCGCCAGCACCTCGCCGACCGCAATGACGTCGCCGCCGTAGTCGCCTTGCCCGAAACCGCCGAGCGAGCCGGCCTTCACCCCATCCTGCCCGACGGCCGACGCCCTCAGATCATCGCCGCGAACGCCGCGAACCAGCGCACCGGTCGACGCCCCGCCCGGGCCGCTGGCAAAGGTCTGGGCCTGAATCAGCGGCGTCGCCTCCGTCACCTCTGGCAGGCTGCGCACCCGCTCCAGCGTCTGTTCGCGGCCCGCCCCGCTGAGGGTACTGCCCTGGACATAGACATGGCCGTCCACCGCCAGGAGCCGGTTGATCAGTTCGGACGTAAAGCCGTTCATCACCGACATGACGATGACCAGAACCATTACCCCCAGCATGATGCCCAGGAACGAGATGATGGCGATCAGCGCCACGCCGCCGTCCTTGCGTCGCGCCCTGAGATAGCGCCAGGCGAGACCCAATTCCCAGGCGGAAAATGGCCCAGCGGGCTTGGCGTCGCTCATCCGGAGATCCTCGCCAGCGCCTGATCTAGCGGCAGGCTGATCTTTTCACCCGTCGCCCGGCGCTTCAGCTCGACCACGCCTTCGGCCAGCCCCTTGGGCCCAATGGTCAGTTGCCAGGGCACGCCGATCAGATCGGCGGTGGCGAACTTGCCGCCGGGCCGCTCGTCAGTGTCGTCGTACAGCACGTCCTTGCCGGCGCTCTCCAGCGCCTGAACCGCCTCTTCGCAGGCCGCCGAGACCGCCGCGTCGCTGCCGCGCAGATTGATCACCACCACATCGAACGGGGCCACTGCGTCAGGCCAGATGATGCCGGCCTCGTCGTGACTGGCCTCGATGATCGCGCCCAGCAGCCGCGACACCCCGACACCATACGACCCGCCGTGGATTTCCGTGTCCTGCCCGTCCGGCCCTGCTACCTTGGCCTTCATCGGGGCCGAATATTTGGTCCCGAAATAGAAGATATGGCCCACCTCGATGCCCCGCGCCGTCAGACGCTGTTCTTCCGGCACGGCCAGATAGGCCGTCTCATCGTGCATTTCTTCGGTCGCGGCATACAGCGCCGTGCGCTGGTCCACGATCGGCTGCAAATCGCCGAACCAATCCACGTCCGAACCGGGTGCGCCCATGTCGATCAGGTCGCGATGACAGAAGACCTGGCTCTCGCCCGTGTCGGCCAGGATGATGAACTCATGGCTCAGGTCGCCGCCGATCGGGCCCGGGTCGGCCTTCATTGGCACCGCCTTCAACCCCAGCCGCTCGAAGGTATTCAAATAGGCTACGAACATCCGGTTATAGGCTTTGCGCGCCGCAGCCTCGTCGATATCGAAGCTGTAAGCGTCCTTCATCAGGAATTCGCGTCCGCGCATCACACCGAAACGCGGGCGCCGCTCGTCGCGAAATTTCCACTGGATATTGTACAGATTGAGCGGGAGGGCCTTGTAGCTCTTCACATAGGCCCGGAAGATCTCGGTCACGACCTCTTCGGCTGTGGGACCATAGAGCAGATCACGCTCATGGCGGTCCTTGATGCGCAGCATCTCATCGCCATAGTCGTCGTAGCGACCGCTCTCGCGCCACAGGTCGGCCAGTTGCAGGGTCGGCATCAGGATCTCGACGGCCCCGGCGCGGTTCATCTCCTCACGCACGATCTGCTCAACCTTCTTGAGCACCCGCAGACCCAGCGGCAACCAGGCATAGATGCCCGCCGCCTCCTGGCGGATCAGGCCGGCGCGCAGCATCAGCTGGTGCGAGATGATCTGAGCGTCCGAAGGCGCCTCTTTCAGGGTCGGCAGGAAGTAGCGCGACAGGCGCATCGAGGTGTCCAGACAAGCAACAACGGGAGGAACTTCCGTTTAGCCCCGAGCACGCCCGCTTCGCAACGGACGCCAACGAAAACCCTATTCGCAGCGCTGCATTGGGGTTGCCTCGGCCGCCGGCACATCCACCCCGTCATAGGCTCCACCCACCAGACTCAGGTTTTCGCCCTGGGCCGCGAACGTCTCTTCGATCGGCCCATTGCCGGTCGTGTAGGCGACCACCAGGGACGATCCGTCATAGGTGACGCCCGTGATCGGATAGGTCTGGCCATCGGCGAAGATCTGAATCTCGTGCTCGGCAAAACGCACGAACGGACGCTGGCAATCGGCCGCCCAGGTACCGATGAACTGTTCGGGCGTCTCCGTGGCGGCGGCCTCCGCGCTCGATCCCTGGCCGCCTTCACCGGTTCGGTTACAGCCGGCCAGCACCAGCGCGGCAACGGCCGTCAGGATAAGGACGCGTCGGATCATCGAGGGGGCCTCTCTAGTTCGGGCGGGTGGACGGCAGGTCCGGCAGCGGAATGAGCTGGAACTGTACCACCAGAACCAGGGCGATCCACACCAGGGCCGCAACCCAGGTCGTGGTGAAGAATTTGCGCTTCAGGTTGGTGACCGGCGGGGCCCCCCAGTCCGCCCCATCCGTTGGACGGTCCCGCGGCCCCTGGCTCATGCCCAGAGGCAGGATCACGAACAGAACCACCCACCAGATGACGATGTAGATGGCAAACAGGGTAATCGGACCGACGAACACGGCCTACTCCAGACGACTGCAGGTGATGGCGACGAGCGCCGGATCTTGCGATACCACACTCCAAGGCTCGATACGCGCGCCGATCCGGGCATCGCTGACCTGCAGCCAGCGATACGCCTCACCGCCCCCGGTTTCGCGAACGACGGCCCGAATCACCATCCCCGGCGAGGTGCCCGGACCGCGCTGGTACAGCCGCCCTTCATAGGGCGTTCCGGCCAGGGTCTCGGGATAGGTTTCATCGAAGGCGCAGATGGTTTCGACCGGCAAAGGGTCCACGCCGTCGCGCGCGGGCAGCACGATCGGCTCTGCCAGCGCAAAGCAGCTCAGACCGTCAAAGCCGACATTGTCCGAAACGTCGATGCGGCCTGCTTGCGCCAATGCGATCAGCAAGGGTGTGGGGTTGGGCTGATCGGCGCATTTCAGCAGTTCAGCCAGCTGCGCTGCGAAGCCGGTTTCCGGTTCATCCGGCACCGGTTCAGAAGGCGTGGCAGCATCGGAAGGAGCCGGTGCCGGCGACATCCCATCCGCCGCGTCCGGCTCATCGCACCCGAACAATATTGAACAGGCCGCCGCCATGGCAACTGACATCACCCGCCTCATGGCATCCTCCCTCGCCGCCCGGATCAGTGTCCGGGAGCCTCCATTAGTTCGACAAGAACCCCGCCCATGTTCTTGGGATGCAAGAAGATAATGGGCGTCCCGTGAGCCCCGATTCTTGGCTCTCCAGTGCCCAGTATAGTTGCCCCCTTGGCTCGCATATCGTCACGGGCAGCAATGATATCATCCACCTCGAAACAGATGTGATGCTGCCCCCCCTTCGGAGCCTTGGCGAGAAATCCGCGAATCGGGCTGTCGGCCCCCAGCGGTTCGATCAGTTCGATCTGGCTGTTGGGCAGATTGACGAAGCAGACCTTCACGCCCTGCGCTGGCAAATCGAAAGGCTCGCCAATGTCCGTGACCCCCAGAAGGTCGCGATACATCGCCGTACTGTCGGCGATCGAGGGAGTCGCGATCCCCACATGGTTCAGGCGTCCAATCATTATTTCGGGTCACTCCCGGCTTGCTGGCGGCTTCCGACGGCCTGGCCGATCTGGTGGGCGCGGAACGGCCCGAGGTACTGCATCCACCCCCCCGAGCTGACGGCAATATTCATCACCGGCTGGCCAGGGACGGACCGGAAGGACGAATCCGTCCCGATGACTGAATAGCGCCCGCCGGACGACCGCGCCATGAACGGAGAGCCGGAATCACCCCGGGTCGTGTCGCATTCGTGCGCGAATGTGTTCTGATCCTCATGGACCGCGACGATATGGCAGGCGAGATTGCCCGACAGATGATCGCCCGTATCCCATGAGAAGCCAGCCTGGTAGAGGTCTGCTGTCCGGGCACGGCCACTTCCCATACCGGTCAGATCGAGGACCTGAAGGAACCCGATCTGCTCTCCCAAGCGACGATCAAGCCTGAGAAGTGCCCAATCCAGACCATCAATCTGCTCGGTTGTATTGAAGCGGCGAAAGTCGAAATTGGGGTCGATGAAATAGTGGGTGATGCGCGCCCGCTCACCATTGTTGGCAATAAACTCGCCCGCCGCATTGGTCTGGCCATTCTCGCTATGGATGCAGTGTGCCGCAGTAATTAGAACATCGGCCCCGATGAGGGTGGCGGTACAGCCGCCGCCGGCTTCCATCGAAATCTGCCCCACCATTGTCCACGGATAGCGCTCGCTCGGCACGAAGATCCGATCGTCCCGACCGAAGAAATGGTCATTGATCGTCATCGGCCGCTCTGCCCCGATGCAATCGCGGCGATCGGTCCGAGCGGCACAGCTGCCGTTGCCCGCACCGGGCTCCTCACACACGCCGTTGAAGGCGGTGTCGCAGGTGTCATTGCGGAATCTGAGCTGGGCGACAGGGCCGCAGTCCGTGCGGTCTGATCCGTTCGGACAGGCTCCGGTGCCGATGCCCGGTTCGTCGCATTCGCCGTCATTGGCCCACCGACAGGCATCCTGCTCGCCATTGCGTAGGTACTGACAGTCACTACGATCGGTGCCGAGCCGACAGGCCCCGGTTCCAATGTCGGGGTCATCGCATTCGTTGTCGTTGGCCCAGCGACAGGAATCGTCACCGCTGCCTTGCGGCGTCGCCGGTGGATCACCGGGCTTGAGTTCCTGCTTGATCCAGGGGCTGAACGCCCCGGTCAGGCCGGCATCGTCCATCAGTCCGACCGCCAGCATGGCCGCAAAGGCCGTCGCAATCCAGGCTTTCAAAGTCGCCCCCTTCAGCTCCCGCGCAACGCTCCAATCCTTGTCACCCAGTATAGTCTGGGCGTCAAAGTCGAATGCCGCCGCTATCAGATCCTGACGATAAGCGTCTCGACGGCCGGCTTGCGGTCCCAGATCTGGCGTGCAGCCCGCTTGACCGCGCGCGCCACGGCCTGTTCGACGGCCTGATCGTCCTGGCGCTCAGCCGGCTTCATGCGGGCCAGCGCCTCGGCGGCCAGATCAGCCAGATCGTCCATCGCCTCGTCCAGCTCATCGTCACCGGGCAGGCCCAGCCCCCGAATTTCCAGATCGCCGGCCAGTCGCCCCTTGCCGTCGATCGCGACGGCTACGGCAATCACTCCGGCAACCGCGGCATGGCGGCGCTCCTTCAGGGCCTCGGAACCTTCGGGCGTCAGGATGCCACCATCGACGAACAGGCGCCCCGACGGGACCTCATCGACGATCTCGGCAAGGCCGGGGGCGAGACGCAGCAAATCGCCGTTCCTCAACGCCACGGCCTCGGGCACCTGCATATCCATCGCCAGGTTGCAGTGCTCGATCAGGTGCCGCCGCTGTCCATGGGTGGGCACGGCAATGCGCGGCCGGGCCCACTGGTACATTTCGCGCAGCTCGTCGCGGCACGGGTGTCCCGAGACATGGATACCGGGATGGTCGCGCTCGGTGTAGAGCCGCACCCCGCGCTCGGCCAGCTTGTCCTGCATCCGGCCGATCTGAAGCTCATTGCCGGGGATGACCCGCGACGAGAACACACAGGCATCACCCTTGCCGAGCGTGATGTGGGGGTGGTCACCGTTAGCGATCCGGTTCAGGGCCGCGCGCGGCTCACCCTGGCTTCCCGTACACAGATAGAGGATGGCATCGTCCGGAAAATAGCCGGCCTCACTCATGTCGATGAAGGGCTGGACGTCCTTGAGCAAGCCCACCGACCGCGCGGCCGCCGTAATCCGGTGCATCGATCGCCCGACCAGACAGACCCGACGCCCGCACGCTTCGGCGGCCCTTATCACACTGTCGAGGCGCGCTACGTTTGAGGCGAAACAGCCCACCGCAACCTTGCCGGTCAGCGATCCGATCAGCTGGGTCAGGGCGACCTTCACCTCGGCCTCCGAGCCGGCAGATCCATCCACGAAGACATTGGTGGAATCGCAGACCATCGCCAGCACGCCCTCATCGCCGAGCCGGCGGATTGTCTCAACGTCCGTGCGCTCTCCGATGACAGGGTCTTCGTCGATCTTCCAGTCGCCGGTATGCAGTACCGTTCCGAGCGGCGTCTTGATGGCCAGGCCGTTGGGCTCGGGAATCGAATGGGTGATGGTGACCATCGTCACCTCGAAATCGCCTAACTGGGTGGTCCCGCCCAGCGGCACGACATTCAGCTCCACCTCATCAAGCAGGCCTGCGTCGCGCAACTTTTCGCGGATCAGAAAGGCCGTGAATGGCGTGGCATAAAGCGGTGCTTTCAAGCGCGGCCACAGCCAGCCCAACGCGCCGATGTGGTCTTCGTGGGCATGGGTCAGGACGATGCCCAGAATGTCTTCGCCTTCCAAATAGGTCGGGTCCGGCACGATCACATCGACGCCCGGCGTCGTCGAATCTCCAAAGGTCACCCCGACGTCCACTACGATCCACTTGCGATCATCGGCCGGGCCGAAGCCATAGGCGTTCAGATTCATGCCGATCTCGTTGGAGCCTCCGAGGGGTAGAAAGACCAATTCGTCGCGCAAGTCGGCGCTCATGCTATTGCTCCAAAGAAGACGTCGCCGGCCGAAATCATGCGGACCTCGCCAGTCTCAAGGCGCAGCCTCAGCGCGCCGTCGGGAGCCAGTCCTTCGGCCCAACCGGTGACGGATTCATGGCCGAGCCTCGCCGTGCACGGCCCCGGCACCCCCGACGCCCGCGCACTCCAGTCTGCCAGCACCGCTGCGGTCCCGGCCTGATCCCATTGCAGCAACCGGGCCTGCATGGCCCGGTCCAGTACCGTCAGCACGGTCTCTGGCGTCGGCACGACGATCCGATCACCCGCCAGGTGATCGGCCAGGGCCGTCGCCGGACGCTCAGAGTCATCCGGCGACCAGGCGAGGTTCAACCCCATGCCGATCGCCAGCCACAGACTCCCATCGTGGTTCGAGCCGGACTCAATCAACAATCCCGCCGCCTTGTGGCCGCCGATCAACACGTCGTTGGGCCATTTCAACTGAACCAGCCCCGGGGCCGCAAAGGCCTGCATTACGTCGTGCGCAGCAAGCGCCGCCACGAAACTGACCAGGGCAGCCTCGGCCGGCGAGCGCTCAGCCGTCATCAACAGCGTGGCCGCCAGATTGCCCGGATGGCCGGACCAGGCCCGCCCTCGGCGACCGCGGCCGGCGGTCTGCTCGCGCGCCGTGATCCACAGGGGGCCGCCCTCCCCGGCTTCAGCGCACCGACGCGCCTGGGCATTGGTCGAATCGAGCTGGTCGAACTTCTGGACCGGCCAGGCCTGGGCGATCACCCCAGGCCCAGGGCGCGCGCCGCCGTTCCAGCAAAGCCGTCAAGCCAACCCAGAGCGAAGAGCACCAGCGGGAAGCTGAAGATCGCCGCAGCATAGGCGACCCACTGAGCGTCGCGCGGGGCCGGATCAGTCAGGCCCGGAGACGGGTCGAACCAGATCAGCTTGATGAGCCGCAGATAGTAGAAGGCAGCCACAACCGAGGCGGCCAGGCCGAGCGCCGCGAAGATCCACAAGCCGCCCTGAATGGCCGCGCCGAAAACATAGACCTTGGCCCAGAAGCCCGAGAACGGCGGCATCCCCAGCACCGACAGCGACAGGAAGGTGATGACCAGCGCCGTGCCGGGCCGGTCCGCCTTCAGGCCGGCCAGATCTTCGATCCGCTCGATCGGACGACCACCGCGGCTGAGTGCCATCATGGCCGCAAAGAAGCCGGTCACATCGATCATGTACAGGACCATGAAAACCAACATGGCCTTCACGCCGACGGTCGTGCCTGCCGCAATGGCCAGCAGGGCGTAACCCATGTTGGCGATCGAGGAATAGGCCAGCAGGCGCTTGATGTTCTTCTGCATGAGGCCGCCGAAGGCCCCGACGACGAAGCTGAGCACCGCCAGAGCCAGGACGACCTGACGCCACTGGTCGGCGATGACCTCAAAGCCCTCGCCCAGCGTGCGGGCGATCAGCACCATGGCCGCCAGCTTGGGGGCTGCCGCAAAGAAGGCCACCGCCGGGGTCGGTGCGCCCTCATAGACGTCAGGCGTCCACATATGGAACGGGGCCGCCGAGATCTTGAAGCCCAGACCGCACAGCAGGAACACCAGGCCGAAGATCAGGCTGGTGCCTTGCGATCCCGCGGCGGCCACGGCGATGTCCTCAAACCGCATGGAGCCGCTGAAGCCGTACACCAGGCTGGCCCCATAGAGCAGCAGCCCCGACGATAGCGCGCCCAGGACGAAATATTTCAGACCCGCCTCCGAGCCCTTCGCGTCGTCGCGGTTGAAGGCAGCCATGACATACAGTGCCAGCGACTGTAGCTCGATGCCGACATACAGCGATATCAGATCCCCTGCCGACGCCATCATGCTCATGCCGGCGGCGGCCAGTAGGATCAGGATCGGATATTCGAAACGGGCCTGGTTGTTGCGCACCATCCATCCGTGTCCAAGCACGACCGCGACAGCCGACGACAGATAGATCGCCACCTTGGCGAAGACCGCCAATTGGTCATTGACGAAGGCACCGAGGAACGCCTGACCGAGGGCACCGGTAGCCGACGCAACTGCAGCACCGATCAGGACCAGAATGCTGAGCAGCGAGATGGCCGAACGCGCCTTGTTGCCGCCGTAGGCACCGGCCAGCAGCAGGGCCATCGCGCCGATGACAACAATCAGCTCGGGGGTCGCCAGAGAAAGGGCTTGGGTGAATTCCATCGTCGTCCTAGCCCCCGATGGCCGCTTGATAGGCAGCGACCAGTTGGTCGACCGAGGCCTGGGTGATGTCGAAGATCGCGGCCGGATAGACGCCCAGCCACAGGGTACCAATGATCAAGGGTGCGAAGATCGCGATCTCCAGCCGGGTGACGTCGGTGATACCTTCCAGCTTCGGATTGGTGATCTGGCCGAACATGACCCGGCGATACAGCGTCAGGGCATAGACTGCCGACAGGATCACGCCCGTCGCAGCACCGAACGCGGCCCAGGTCGAGACTTGATAAGTGCCCGTCATGGTCAGGATTTCACCGACGAAGCCGGAGGTGCCCGGCAGGCCGACATTGGCCATGGTGAACAGCAGGAAGATCGCCGCGTAGCGCGGCATCGGCTGTGTCAGGCCACCGTAGAAGCTGATCTCGCGGGTGTGCATACGATCGTAAACCACACCCACGCACAGGAACAACGCGCCGGAAATAATCCCGTGGCTGAGCATCTGATAGATGGCCCCCTGCACGCCCGCGTCATTGCCCGCAAAGATACCCATGGTCACGAAGCCCATGTGGGCCACCGACGAATAGGCGATCAGCTTCTTGATATCGGTCTGACGGAAGGCGACCAGCGACGTGTAGATCACAGCGATCACCGACAGGGTCAGGACCATCGGCGTGAACAGCTCCGACGCGTCAGGGAACATCGGCAGGTTGAAGCGCAGGAAGCCGTAGCCGCCCAGCTTCAAGAGAATGCCCGCCAGAATGACCGAGCCGGCAGTCGGTGCCTGAACGTGGGCATCCGGCAACCAGGTATGGACCGGCCACATGGGCATCTTGACCGCGAATGAGGCGAAAAAGGCCAGCCACAGGAAGGTCTGGACGTTCGGATCAAAGGCGTACTGCGCCAGTTCGGGGATTGATGACGTACCCGCCGTGGCGGCCATGTACAGCATCGCCGCCAGCATCAGCACTGATCCGAGCAGGGTGTAGAGGAAGAACTTGTAGGCCGCATAGACCCGGTTCTGGCCGCCCCAGATGCCAATGATGAGGAACATCGGCACCAGGCCGCCCTCGAAGAAGATGTAGAACAGGAACAGGTCCAGCGCCGTGAACACGCCGATCACCAGCGTCTCCAGGACCAGGAAGGCGATCATATATTCGACCACCCGGTTGCTGATCGGCTTCCAGCTGGCGGCGATACACAGCGGCATCAGGAACGCCGTCAGCAGCACAAACAGGATCGAAATTCCGTCCACACCCATGTGGTAGGCGGCACCGGCAAACCAGGGCACGAACTCGACGAACTGATAGTCCGGGTTCGTCGGATCGAACTGCATCACCAGCAAGATGGACACGGCCAGGGTCGCGAGCGTCGTGATCAGCGCAACCCAGCGCGCTCGGTCTGCCAGACCGGGCGCGTCGGAAGACTTGGACATGGCCCTGACCAACAGGATCGCCGCCACACCGACCAGCGGCAGGAAGGTGACGACCGACAGAATGGCGGGAATCTGGGGCATTGGCTCAGCTCGCCAGGCTGATGGCGAAAGCAATGAGCCCGGCCACGCCGAGGAGCATCACAAACGCATAATGATAGACATAGCCGGACTGCAGCCGCGATAGCCGCCCTCCGACCCGCTGCGACAACCAGGCGATCCCATTGGGACCCAGGCCGTCGATGATTTTGACGTCGCCGATCTTCCAGAACAGATCGCCCAGCGCCTTGGCACCGCGCACGAAGGTCGCTTGGTACAGCTCGTCGAAATACCACTTGTTGTACAGGAAGGCGTGCAGCGGCCCTCCCCTGTCGGCCATGCGCCGGGCCATGCCCTCGCGCAGGCCATAGACCCAGACCGCGACCAGACTACCGATCAGCGTCAGCACCAGCGGTGCCCATTTCACCCAGGTCGGCACATCATGACTGTCGTGCAGGACGTGATTGTCCGATGCCACGAAGATGGCTCCACGCCAGAACTCGGCCTCATGGTGCCCGATGAACTCGGGCGCAAAATACCAGCCCGCGAAGATCGCACCGATCGACAGGACGATCAGCGGTGCCAGCATGACCGGCGGACTTTCGTGCGGGGTGAACGGGCCATGGTGGTGGCCATCATCGGCGTGGGCATGATGATCGCCACCTTCGTGGTTCCAGTGCGGCTTGCCATGGAAGGTCATGATGATCAGCCGCCACGAGTAATAGGCCGTCAGACCCGCAGCCATCAAACCGACGATGAAGGCAAAATACGCGACAGGAGAATGGCCCGAGGCCGCCGAGGCGAAGGCGCTCTCGATGATCGAGTCCTTGGAATAGAAACCGGCGAACCCACCCACGCCTGGAATGCCCAGACCGGTAATGGCAATGGTGCCGATGGTCATCACCGCGTAGGTGATCGGCAGGTATTTCATCAGCCCACCCATTTTCCGCATATCCTGCTCGTGGTGCATCCCGTGGATGACCGAGCCAGCGCCCAGGAACAGCAGCGCCTTGAAGAAGGCATGGGTGAACAGGTGGAACATCGCCCCCTGATAGGCCCCGACCCCGGCAGCGAAGAACATATAGCCGAGCTGCGAACAGGTCGAATAGGCGATGACTCGCTTGATGTCGTTCTGGGCCAGGCCGACGGTGGCGGCGAACATGGCTGTCACCGCACCGGTCACCGCAATGATCTGCGACGCGATCGGCGCGTACTCGTAAATGGGCGAAAGCAGACAGACCATATAGACGCCCGCAGTCACCATGGTGGCGGCGTGAATCAGGGCCGAAACCGGCGTCGGGCCTTCCATGGCGTCGGGAAGCCAGGTGTGCAGCAGGAATTGGGCCGATTTGCCCATCGCTCCGACGAACAGCAGCGCCCCGGCCAGATCCAGCGCAGACCAGTCGCGGCCCAGGAAGCTCCATGTCGTCCCGGCCTTGTCGGCAATCATCGGGAACAGCTCGGCGAACTCGATCGTGCCGAACATCCAGAAAACGGTCATGATCCCCAGCGCGAAGCCGAAATCGCCCACGCGGTTGACGACAAAGGCCTTGATGGCGGCGGCGGAAGCCGTGTCCTTCTTGTACCAGAACCCGATCAGCAGATAGGACGCCAGTCCCACCCCTTCCCAGCCAAAGAAAAGCTGCATGAAGTCGGCGGCCGTGACCAGCGCCAGCATGGCGAAGGTGAACAGCGACAGATAGGCGAAGAACCGCGGCCTGTCAGGGTCCTCGGCCATGTAGCCCCATGAATAGATGTGGACGAGGGCCGAGACGGTCGTGACCACCACCAGCATGACCGCCGACAGGGCATCAATGCGGATCGACCAGGCCGACTGGAAGTCGCCGATGTTGATGAACGGCAGGAGGCGGACGGTGAACGCCTCCATATGACCCCAGGTGTGGTTGTAGAATACGGTCCAGGCGATGGCACACGACACCAGCAGAAGGCCGGTCGTGACCGTCTGGGACGCGACGTCGCCGATGCGGCGACCGAACAGGCCGGCGATCGCCGCGCCGACCAGCGGGGCGAAGACACCAATCGTGACGAGGGTTTCGATCGGCACGCGTCAGCCCTTCATCATGGAGGCATCGTCCACCGCGATGTCGCGGCGGTTACGGAAGAAGGTCACCAGAATGGCCAGGCCGACGGCCGCCTCAGCGGCCGCGACGGTCAGGACGAACATGGCCATGATCTGACCCGACACCTCGTTCAGGTGGGTCGAGAAGGCGACGAAGTTGATGTTGACCGCCAGCAGGATCAGCTCGACCGACATCAGGATGATGATGATGTTCTTGCGGTTCACGAAGATCCCGAAGACCCCGATCGTGAACAGGATGGCGGCAACCGCCAGATAGTGAGCCAGGCCGATCATCAGACGAGGTCCTCCGGACGGACACCGGCCCCGATTTCGGGGCGGGTCATGGCGACGGCCTTCTTGCGGCTACGGGTCACCTGGGTGTGGATATCCTGGCGCTTGACGTGCGGCTTGTGCCGCAAGGTCAGGACAATGGCACCGATCATGGCGACGAGCAGCACGAGGCCGGCGGCCTGGAAGATGTAGACATAGTCCGTGTAGAGCACCCGTCCGATCGTCTCGATATTGGTCACGTCGGTGGCCGGCTGGACGCCAGGCGCATCGCCGCCGACACCGCGCGTCGCAACCGCTGACGACACCAGGATCATCTCGAACAGGAGTACACAGGCCACCACCGCCGCGAACGGCATATAACGGGTGAACCCTTCCCGGAGCCGCACGAAGTCGACATCGAGCATCATGACGACGAACAGGAACAGGACCGCCACCGCGCCGACGTAAACGACGACCAGCAGCATGGCGAGGAACTCAGCCCCCATCAGCACGAACAGGCCGGCCGCCGAGAAGAAGGCGGTGATCAGCCACAGCACCGAATGCACAGGGTTGGAGGCCAGCACGACCCGCAGCGCGGCAAACACGCAGACGGCGGCCAGAACATAAAAGGCGATCGCGGCGATCAAGATTGTGCTCCCCGGGCAAGACTCAGGGCTGGCCCGCTGTGGGCGCCTTCTAAACCGCGCAGCCTGGCGGTGCCAAGGCAGGGAAAGGGATCAATCCGGCTCATCTGTAGGGCGCGTCCATTTCCAGGGCCCGCGCGATCTCACGCTCCCAGCGGTCACCGTTCGCGAGGAGGCGCTCCTTGTCGTAGTAAAGCTCTTCGCGCGTCTCGGTGGCGAACTCGCTATTCGGCCCCTCGACGATGGCATCGACCGGACAGGCTTCCTGACATAATCCGCAGTAGATGCACTTCACCATATCGATGTCGTATCGGGTCGTGCGGCGGCTGCCGTCGGCGCGTGGCTCGGCTTCGATGGTAATGGCCTGGGCCGGACAGATGGCCTCGCACAGCTTACAGGCAATGCAGCGTTCCTCGCCGTTCGGATAGCGGCGCAGTGCGTGCTCTCCGCGGAAACGCGGAGACTGGGGATTGCGCTCGAACGGATAGTTCACCGTCGCCTTGGGCCGCAGCATATATTTGAACGACAGGCCGACCGCGCCGATGACGTCGAGCATCATGGCACCTTTCGCGGCCTGGGCGATGCGGGCGAACATCAGTGATTTCCTCCGTCGTGGGCGCACTGCGCCCGATAGCGCTCACTATCGCGATCAATCATGCGGCAGAGCCGCTGACGTTCCTCGGTCTCCCGACGGATCCGTTCTTGGCGCTCCATCTCGGCTGGAACGCTGGTTGAGCCGGGTTCCGGTCCGTCAATGGTGCACGCGACAGCACCGATCGCCGAAAGTGCGATAAGGGCGACCCGCATCATCCGTGTACTCCGAACACCTGCCAGGCTGCCGACAGGACTACAGCCACCAGGGAGGTTGGCAGGAAGATCTTCCAGCCCAGCCGCATCAGTTGGTCGTACCGGTAGCGAGGCACGAAGGCCTTCACCAGAGCGAAGGCGCAGAACCACAGCACCGTCTTCAGGATAAAGGTCAGCAGATAGATGGTGTAGCTCATCCAGCCCGGCAGACTCTCGACCCAGGCGCTGGAGACGATGCCCGGATGCCAGCCGCCGCAGAACAGCACCGTCAGCATGGCGCACATCAGCACGATGTTCGCGTACTCGCCGATCATGAAGAGCAGATACGGCGTCGAGGAATATTCGACCTGATATCCAGCAACCAACTCGGACTCGGCTTCGGGCAAGTCGAACGGTGGGCGGTTGGTTTCAGCCAGGGCTGACACGAAGAACAGCACCAGCATCGGGATCATGATGACGATCGTCGGCCAATTTGTGCCGCCATTGCCGAACATATTCCAGTCCCAGATCCAGCCGGCCTGGGAATCGACAATGGTCGTGAAATTCATCGAGCCGGACAGCAGCAGAACCGACACGACGATGAAGCCGATGGACACCTCATAGGACACCATCTGGGCTGCCGAGCGCAGCGCGCCCAGGAAGGGGTACTTCGAGTTGGAGGCCCAGCCGCCCATGATGATGCCATAGACGCCCAGCGAAGAGATCGCGAACCAGTACAGCACCCCGACGTTGAGGTCCGACACGACCCAGCCGGGCGCGAACGGAATCACGGCCCAGGCTGCGAATGCCAGGATGAAGGTGATGAGCGGGGCCAGCAGAAAGACCGTCTTGTCGGCCCCGGCCGGGACGACGACCTCCTTCAGGACGAACTTGAAGAAGTCGGCGAATGACTGAAGCAGACCGAACGGCCCGACGACGTTGGGGCCCTTGCGCATCTGCACGCCCGCCCAGATTTTTCGGTCGGCCAACAGCAGGAAGGCCAGCGAGATCAGGATCCCGACTGTGACGAGCAGGATCCCGCCGACGGTGATCAGGGTCCAGCCCAAGGGAGTAGTCCAGAAATCCATCAGGCGAGCTCCACCGACAAAATGGCCGCTACAAACAGCAGAACGCCAACCGTCTCCAGCGCCACGCCAATGCGGGCTTTCCAAGTGCTGTCATGGACGCCAAGCGCCTTGAGCCTTGTTTCGCTAGCGAACATCGCCGTGCCCCCGCGCGCGCCTAGGCCCGAAGCTTGGAGACGTGACTTCATCTCAGTCAGGCCCTGTGTGAAAACCCAAACTCCCGCCAGCGAGATCAGAAGCGGGAAATAGGCCCAGATCGGATATCCGCCCATCGCCCTACTCCGCCGCCATCAGGCGCTGGCCGCTGCGCTGGGCCGACAGTTCGGCCATGGTGGCCGAGGCCCGCGCGATCGGATTGGTCAGATAGGCGTCAGCCAGGGGCGACGTGAAAGCGCCCTTGCCCAGCTCGCCCTTTGCGCCCAGCGACGCCACGTCAAACGATCCGGCTGGGGCCAGATAGCCGATCCGCCCAAAGGTCGGGTGAGCTCCAAACAGATGGTGCCGCAGGGCGTCAAGGCTGTCGAACGGCAGGGTCCGGCCCACGCGCTCCGACAGGGCACGCAGGATCGCCCAGTCTTCCTTGGCCTCACCCTTGGGGAAGACCACGCGTTCGGCCAATTGAACCCGGCCTTCGGTATTGACGTACAGGCCCGGTTTTTCGGTGTAAGCCGCCCCGGGCAGGATCACATCGGCCCCATGCGCGCCGCGGTCGCCATGGCTGCCCAGATAGACCTTGAAAGCCGATGTCGCCGAGGCGTCGATTTCGTCAGCTCCCAGCAGGAACAGGACGTCGAGCTTGTCTTTCTTGGCCATCTCGACCGCCGACAGGCCGCCCTGGCCCGGCACGAAGCCCATGTCCAGGCCGCCCACGCGCGATGCCGCATGATGCAGGACGTTGAAGCCGTTCCAGTCCTCCTTGACCACGCCCGTCTTCTTGGCCAGCGCCCCCAGCGCGTTCAGCACTGCCGCCCCGTCCTTGCCGATCAGGGCCCCGGCCCCGACGATGATCGCCGGTCGTTCGGCCTTGGCCAGCAGGTCGGTCAGGGCCTTGGCTGGCTTGGCCAGGGCATCTGCCCCCTCGCCGAAGTGTGTGTAGTCATAGGTCAGCGAAGTCGCCTCGCCGATCAGGCCGATCTGGGCCTTACCCGAGAGCCAGATCTTGCGCAGCCGCGCATTCAGGAGCGGAGCCTCCACGCGCGGATTGGTCCCGACCAGCAGGACGGCGTCCGCCTGTTCGATGCCTTGCAGACTCGAGTTGAACAGCCAGCCCTCGCGCCCCGATCCTCCCAGGGCCGCACCGTCCTGACGGCAGTCGGTGTTGGCCGAACCGAGCGCCCGGAACAGCGTCAGGGCCGCATACATGGACTCAGCGTCCTGAAGATCGCCGGCGATCACGCCGATCTTTTCCGGTTTGGCCACCTTGAGCCTGTCGGCTACCGCTACGAGCGCCTCGTCCCAGGTCGCCGGCTTCAGCTTGCCCCTGGCATCGCGCACCCAGGGCTTGTCCAGGCGTCGTTGGGTCAAGCCATCGACCGCATAGCGGCTGCGGTCGCTCAGCCATTCCTCGTTGATGCCTTCGTTCACACGCGGCAGGGTCCGCATGACCTCGGCCCCGCGGCTGTCGGCGCGGATATTGGATCCCAGCGCGTCCATGACATCGAGGGTCTCGGTTTTCTTCAGCTCCCAGGCACGGTAGTGGAACTGCCAGGGCCGATGGGTCAGTGCCCCGACCGGGCACAGATCATTGACGTTGCCCGACAGCTCGGAATCCACGGCCTGTTGCAGATAGGTGCTGATCTCGGCGTTCTCGCCGCGATTGAGCAGGCCAATATCGGGAACACCTGCAATTTCAGTAATGAAGCGCACACAACGCGTGCACTGGATACAGCGCGTCATATAGGTCTTGATCGTCGGACCCATGTGCTTTTCTTCGACCGCACGCTTGTTCTCGTCGTAGCGGGAATGCTCGCGGCCATAACCCATGGCCTGGTCCTGCAGGTCGCACTCGCCGCCCTGATCGCAGATCGGGCAGTCGAGTGGATGGTTGATCAGCAGGAATTCCATCACACCCTTGCGGGCCTTTTCGACCATCGGCGTGTTGGTGAAGATCTCCTGGCCGTCGGCCGCCGGTAGGGCGCATGACGCCTGCGGCTTGGGCGGCCCCGGCTTCACCTCGACCAGACACATCCGACAGTTGCCGGCGATCGACAGGCGCTCATGATAGCAGAAGCGCGGGATCTCCTCCCCGGCACGCTCCGCCACCTGGAGCACGGTCATCCCCGGCTCGAACTCGACTTCCTGGCCATTGACCTTGGCGATGGGCATCAGCGGGCCTCTTGTTGGGCGGAGCTGTCCGCCGGCACATTAAAAGTGACAACCTGTGTTTCGCCGTTACGGATCAGCGATACAGTTTCCCCATCCACGGCGCAGTCGAAACTCAGGCGGCCACCGTCGACCGGCGCGCGCCACGAAATGACGCCACCGACGTACGTCACCGCAGGGCCGGACTGACCGTACTGGACCTGGACAGCCTGACGGCAGGCATCTTCCAGCGACGCCGCAAGCTCCACCGGCGCTGCGGCGTCTGCCTCAACCTCCGCAGCCTGCGGTTCGGCCGAAACGGGAGGAGCCGGCTCGCCGTCGGGCGCACACGCGACGGCCACCAAGGCCGCCGCGCTCACCATCGCCGATGTCAGGATGCGGTCGATCAACGTCTTGGTCCTAGAGCCAGGCCTTCTTGCCGACGACGTACTCCCGCTGGAACGCCTCGTCCGACTTGGTCAGATAGATGATGCCCTCGACCAGACCGAGGATCCCCATGGCCATCGGGCCCAGGCCGGCCACGATCGAACCGACCAGTGTAATCGCCAGCATGATGACCCCCGGCTGGGTCAGGCCGAGGTAGAATTTATGAATCCCCAGCGCCCCGAGGATGATCGCCAGGAGACCGGCAACAACCTTGTTCTTCTCACCGCCGGAGAAGGATTCAACCGCCTCACTGATGCTGTCGGCAGCAGTCGATCCGCTACCGATGACATAGATGGCCGAGGCCTTGTCTCCCTCGGCATTAAAATCGACATCGGCACCGACCCGCACGGTGCGCGCACCATCCTGCAGGTCACCGCGCAGGAAATTGTAGCGGTTGCCGTCATCACCGCTGATCACGCCGGTCCCTTCGAGGTCCTGATAGGACAATACCTTGCCACGCATAGTCAGACTCTCCCCTATTCAGCCGCAATCGCATGGCCCGCGAAGGAACCCTTGCGCATACGGTACTGGTTGATCCGATCTTCGATTTCATGGCGGAAATGCCGGATCAGCCCCTGAACCGGCCAGGCCGCCGCATCCCCGAGCGCACAGATGGTATGGCCTTCGACTTGACCAGCCACGTCGAGCAGCAGGTCGATCTCGGACGGCTCGGCATTGCCTACCGCCATCCGCTCCAGCACTCGCCACATCCAGCCCGTGCCCTCGCGGCATGGCGTGCACTGGCCACAGCTTTCGTGCTTGTAGAAGTAACTAATACGGGCAATCGCCTTCACCAGATCGGTCGACTGATCCATCACGATGACGGCAGCGGTGCCCAGACCCGAGCGCATTTCGCGCAAGGAGTCGAAGTCCATCAGTGCTGTCTCGGCCATCTCCCGCGTAATCAACGGCACCGACGAGCCGCCCGGGATCACGGCCTTGAGATTGTCCCAACCGCCGCGCACGCCGCCGCAATGATCGTCCAGCAGCTGACGCAACGGGATCGACATGGCCTCTTCGATATTGCACGGGCGGTTCACATGGCCCGAGATCGACATGACCTTCGTGCCGGTGTTATTCGGGCGCCCAAAGCTCGCGAACCATTCAGCCCCGCGTCGCAGGATAGTCCCGGCGACCGCGATCGACTCGACATTGTTCACCGTGGTCGGACAGCCATAGAGGCCGGCACCCGCCGGGAACGGCGGCTTCAGGCGCGGCTGGCCCTTCTTGCCTTCAAGCGATTCCAGCAGCGCGGTCTCTTCACCACAGATATAGGCCCCCGCCCCGTGGTGGATATAGACGTCGAAGTCCCAGCCATGGACGTTGTTCTTACCGATCAGCTTGGCTTCGTACGCCTGCTTGACCGCCGCCTCCATGCGCTCGCGTTCCAGCACATATTCGCCGCGCAGATAGATGTAGCAGGCGTGCGCCTGCATCGCGAAGGACGCGATCAGGCAGCCCTCGATCAAGAGGTGCGGATCATGCCGCATGATCTCGCGGTCCTTGCAGGTCCCCGGCTCGGACTCATCGGCATTGACCACCAGATAGTGCGGACGGTCCGCGCGGACCTCCTTGGGCATGAATGACCACTTCAGGCCGGTCGGGAAGCCCGCCCCGCCCCGGCCGCGCAGGCCCGAGTTCTTGATCTGGTCGATGATCCACGGGCCGCCTTGATCGAGCATATCGCGGGTACCGTTCCAGCACCCACGCGCCTTCGCCCCCTCCAGGCCCCAGTCATGGAATCCATAGAGGTTGGTGAAGATGCGATCTTTGTCTTGAAGAATTCCGACCATGCTCATTCAGGCTCCGCCATGCGGCGACGGTGATAACGGGTACGCAGAAAGACAGCGGCAACCATCAGGATCCAGCCAACCCCCAACGCAATATAACCGCCGTTGATCGCCCATTCGGGCACCTCAAGCCAGACCGCTGCGACGACGATGGCAGCACCAATCAGAACCAGGCCGAAGGCCGTGAATCGGACGGGCTGCGCCACGCCGCGCAGTTCCTGGCGATACGCGGTCAGGCCTTCCGGCGTGCTCAGGTCCGGCCGCGCCATCACGCCGGCTCCTTTTTCTTCTTGGCCTTGGGTGCCGCGTTCGGCAACGACTTGATCGGTTTGCCGGCCGATCCGTCGTAGAGCTTGGGGTCAGTCAGGCTGGTCGGCTCGCCCTCTGGGGCCGAGGTCTGACGCTTCACCCGTGGGCCCGGCTTGGACGACTTGCCGGCGGCGAAGTCATCGATGATCTTCTCCATGTCGGCGGCAGTCAGATCCTCGAAATAATAGTCGTTGATCTGGGCCATTGGGGCGTTGGCGCACGCGCCCAGACACTCAACTTCTTGCCAGGTAAAGCGACCGTCGGCCGACAGCTTGTCCTTGGGACCGATCCGCTTCTCGCAGACCTTCATCAGCTCACCCGAGCCGCGCAGCATACAAGGCGTGGTTCCGCAGACCTGGATCAGGGCCGAGGTGCCCACCGGCTCGAGCATGAACATGGTGTAGAAGGTCGCAACCTCCAGTACCCGGATCTTGGGCATTCCGAGCAACTCGGCAATAGCGGCCATTGCCGGTTCGGAGACCCACCCCTCCTGCTTCTGGACCAGCCACAGGATCGGGATGACCGCCGATTGCTCGCGGCCCTCGGGATACTTGGCAATCCACCAGTCAGCCTTCTTCTTCGTCTCCTTGGAAAAGGCGAACGACTTGGGCTGATCCTTGGCGAGACGACGCGCCGACATCTAGATCTCCAGTTCCGTCACGTCGCAGCCGCGGCCCACGATCTTGGGACGGACAGCCACGACCTTCCGCGCGCCCGAACGGGTCATCAGGAAGCAGTGTTCGATCACGCCGTAGGATCCCAGCGCGGTAGAATAGTGTTCGATGCTCCACCCCTGGCGCAGCATTTCCGAAATAGGCTTGGCGGTTTCGCTCATCGGATCTTCACCGCGTTTTTGAACCAGCGGCCCAGACGGTCCTTCCAGACATCGGCACCGGCTTTGCGCAGATCGCGCAGCCAGATGGAGGTCGGCGGGACATGAGCAACCGCCAGACGCCCCACGAACAGGAAGCCCGACATCCAGACCAGGCTCATCCACATGGCTTCCCAGAATGAACGGTCATCGGCCAGATAGGCCTGACGGAAGCCGGATCGAACCACAATCACCCCGGCCAGCGGCACCAACAGCTGACTGGCGCGTCCCAGTGCCACGCGAACAAAGCCGATGGCTGCACGCCGCCGCGGTGAGAACACGACGGTCACAAACGTACTGAACGCCATCAGCCCGCCGAACCAGATCCAGCGGTCGGGCAGAACGATCGGCTGAATGAGGAAATCACTCATTCCGCGACGCCCTCCTCATGGTTCACCCACGGCAGGAACTGAACGTGCGTTATCTGGCAGGACTGAACGCGACAGATCGCAACCACTTCGCCCGCAAATCCGCCAGCGGAAATCGCCTCTTCGTCGACGATATATTCCCCCGAGGTGATCCGGTTGGCGATTTCCAAGTGGGTGTCGGCCGGCATTTCGAGAAACGCGTTCGCGTAGTGCGTTCGGATGGCGTCACCGCCTTGCAGGGTATCGTCTTCGCCCGGCCCCATTACGATGACGGCGTCCGGCGCATAGAATTCGACAAACGCCGCCGTATCGCGGGCCCGCCAGGCCGCGATCTGGGCGTCGACGACTTCCATGGCCAGACACTCGAACATCAGCGATCAACCTCACCGAACACGATGTCGAGCGACCCGAGAATGGCCGACACATCGGCCAGCAGGTGCCCCCTGTTCATCCAGTCCATGGCCTGCAGATGCTTGAAGCCCGGAGCCGCGATCTTGCAGCGATAGGGCTTGTTGGTTCCGTCCGAGATCACATAGACACCGAATTCGCCCTTGGGGGCCTCGACGGCCGCATAAACTTCACCCGGCGGCGTCCGGAACCCTTCGGTATAGAGTTTGAAGTGCTCGATCAGGGCTTCCATCGAACGCTTCATCTCGCCCCGGCGCGGCGGTGCCACCTTGTTGTCGGTCGACAGGACCGGGCCCGGATTTGACCTCAGCCGATCAATGCACTGGCGCATGATCTTGAGAGACTCTTTCATCTCTTCCACGCGGCAGAGATAGCGGTCCCAGCAGTCGCCGTTCTTGCCGACGGGAACCTCGAAATCGAGCTCGGCATAGCACTCGTACGGCTGGGATTTTCTCAGGTCCCAGGCGATGTCGGACCCGCGCAGCATCACGCCCGAGAAGCCCCAGGCCAGGGCCTGTTCCTTTGACACAACACCAATGTCAACGTTGCGCTGTTTAAAGATGCGGTTCTCGGTGACCAGGGCTTCGATATCCGTCAGGGCCTTGGGGAACTCGCCGATCCACTTTTCAATGTCGTCGATCAGGGCGTCAGGCAGATCCTGATGCACACCGCCGGGCCGGAAATAGTTGGCGTGCAGGCGCGCACCCGAGGCGCGCTCATAGAACACCATCAACTTCTCGCGCTCTTCGAAGCCCCACAGCGGCGGCGTCAGAGCCCCGACGTCCATCGCCTGGGTGGTGACGTTCAGCAGGTGGTTCAGAATGCGGCCGATTTCCGAATACAACACCCGGATCAGCTGACCGCGATACGGCACCTCCAGACCCAGGAGCCGCTCGATAGCCAGGCAGAAGGCGTGCTCCTGGTTCATCGGCGCCACATAGTCGAGGCGGTCGAAGTACGGGATGTTCTGGAGGTAGGTGCGGGCCTCCATCAGCTTCTCGGTACCGCGGTGCAGCAGGCCGATGTGAGGGTCGACGCGCTCGACGATCTCGCCATCCAGCTCCAGCACCAGGCGCAGCACGCCGTGCGCAGCCGGATGCTGCGGGCCAAAATTGATCGTGAACTTGCGGTCTTCCTCTTCCGCCACCAGCGAAACGGGTTCCAGGTTGTCAGCCATACCCTACCCCTTCGCCTTTTCGTCGCCCGGCAGGACACCGGACCACTTGGTATAGTCGGCCCCCTCCCAGGGCGACAGGAAATCAAAACTGCGGAACTCCTGGGCCAGTTTCACCGGCTCATAGACCACCCGCTTCAACTCGTCGTCGTAACGCACCTCGACATAGCCCGTCATCGGGAAGTCCTTGCGCAACGGATGTCCTTCAAAGCCATAGTCCGTCAGCATCCGGCGCAGGTCCGGGTGATCCGAGAAATAGACCCCGAACATATCGAAGGCCTCTCGCTCGAACCATTCGGCGCTCGGATAGACCGGAATGGCGCTGGGCACTGGGGCCGTCTCGTCGGTCGAGACCTTGACGCGGATGCGCTCGTTCCGCGTCAGGCTGAGCAAGTGATAGACCACATCGAACCGCTCGGCGCGCTGAGGGAAGTCCGCTCCACACAGATCGACCAGTTGCTGAAAGCCCAGCTCGTCGCGCAGCGACCGAAGCACGTCCAAAATCTGGTCGCGCTTGACGATCAGGGTGACCTCGCCGAAGGCGATCTTTGTCTCGATCACCGCCCTGCCGCACGCCTTCTTGGCGGCGCTGGCCAGGGCCTTCATGGCTTTGGGATTGCCGGCTCCGCTCATCGCGCAATCGTCCCCGTCCGCCGGATTTTCTTCTGCAGCTGCAGCAATCCGTACAGCAGCGCCTCCGCCGTCGGCGGACAGCCGGGCACATAGACGTCCACCGGTACGACCCGGTCGCAGCCGCGTACGACGCTATAGCTGTAATGATAATACCCGCCGCCGTTGGCGCACGATCCCATCGACAGGACATAGCGCGGGTCCGGCATCTGATCGTAGACCTTGCGCAGGGCCGGAGCCATCTTGTTGGTCAGGGTTCCGGCGACGATCATCAGGTCTGACTGACGCGGGCTGGCGCGCGGGGCCATCCCGAACCGTTCCATGTCGAAGCGCGGCATCGAGGCCTGCATCATCTCGACGGCACAGCACGCCAGGCCGAAAGTCATCCACATCAGGCTGCCGGTACGGGCCCAGGTGATGACGTCATCCAGCGGTGCCGTGACGAAGCCCTTTTCGCCGAGCTCATGGTTGACCACCTCAAAGAAGCGGTCGTGGACCTGGGGATCATAGCCCTCGACGCTCGAGCGCGCCGCCGAACCGGCCGGAACGATCACTCCCATTCCAGAGCTCCCTTCTTCCACTCATACAAGAAGCCGACCGTCAGGACGCCCAGGAACACCATCATCGACCAGAAGGCGAACACCATTTCCGGCCGCGCCAGGTCGGTAAGGGTCACCGCCCACGGGAACAGGAAGGCCACCTCCAGATCAAAGATGATGAACAGGATCGACACCAGATAGAACCGCACATCGAACTTCATGCGGGCGTCATCAAAGGCGTTGAAACCGCACTCATAGGCCGACAGCTTCTCGACATCGGGATTACTGGGGGCCAACACCAGCGCCGCGACGATGAAACCCAGGCCCAGCACCGCAGCGATGGCCATGAAGATCAGGATCGGCAGATATTCGAGCAGGAATGCGTTCATGCGAATAGGGTCCGGGCCGCAGAAAGGCGGCGGAATCGGGGCTTCTTTAGACCGAACCCCCTCCCCGTTCAAACCCTTGCGCCGCCGGTTTCTTTGCGAACAGCTCGCACCAATGCCCGTGATGCGGCTTAGGAGTTTCGAAACCCACTCTGGGTAGTTTTCCGCCCAGGAATCTCGTTCGACACCGCGCAGAGGCCACAGCCATTGCGCAAGACGACCCCGACCTTCCTCTTTTAGTGGCGTTTAGTGACAGGGTCCGTAAGCAAATCTTCTGGTGTCAACCGAGTTCATCGAAGGCATTCCCCGCATGAGCCGCATCGCTGGTTCTCGCCGTGTCCCTTGGCGTCTGTTCCGTCATGAGGCAGCTGCAAGAACCGCTTTACCAGCATGGGGATTCGTCGCGCTGTTCCAGGTCTCTTTGGTCCTGGCGCACCTCTGTTATACCGCCTTCGGAGCCGTCGCGATCTGGCCGGCCAATGGTGTGCTGGTCGCCGGCCTGCTGCTGCTGGATCGTCGGCGCGCCATCGCAACCCTGGTTGCCTGCTTCGCGCTCAATCTGGCCTTCGACATCTTCGTCAAGGACGTTAGCGTCCAACGATCCCTGATCTTCAGCGTGCTGAACTCGGGCGAAGCCTTCCTGATCGCCCTGATCGCGCGGCGCTTCTGCGGGGCCGCCCTGCGTATGAAGCGCCCGGTTCGACTGGCAGGTTTCGCCTTCCTGGCGGCGGCCCCGACCGTCACGCTGGCGGCCGTCACTGGCCTGACCTTGTTAGGCATCCCCGCGCGTGACCTGAATATGTATCTGGCCAGCTGGATCAGCGTTGAACTGGTGGGCTGCCTCGTCGTCGCGCCCAGTATCGTCATACTGGCCAACACCGGCCGCCACGGCATTCCGGCGATGCGCCTTGACTGGCCCCAGATTGGTCTGATGGCGGCCGCATCAGTGTTCACCGCCGCAGTCTGTCTGAGGTTTGTGCCCCTGCCTGTAGCCGTCGTCCTGCCGGTGCTGCTCATGGTGTCTCTGAGTCTCTCGCCCAAGCAGGCGGCGATGATGGTCCTGATCTCGTCATCGATCATCACGCTGTCGTTTCTCAACGAGCCCGCAAGTTTTGAGGCGTTCAGATTCGGACGGGCGGAAGCAGAGCGCCAAGGTGGTCTAGATATCCTGACTCGTCTGCCGTCGTTCTACCTGTACCTGGCCTCGGTACTCGCGATCATCTTGCCGACCTCAACAGTCCTCGCGGAAAAAGCGCGACTCCAGGCTCGGCTTCAGGAACGAACTGCGCGCATCCGCCGCGACGCCGCGCGCTTGGGCGTAGCTGCAAGGCTGGCCAATGCGGCGACGGAATCCAAGCGGCGATTCCTGAACATGATCAGCCACGAACTGCGGACGCCGCTTGGGCAGGTCGCCGGCTTTACGGCCCTGGTCGCGACTGACCCCGGTCTGTCAGTTGAATCCAGGGACCAGGTCGCCAAGATCTCGCTGGCCAATACCCATGCCCTGGAACTGGTCGGGGACATGATCGACTTCGCTCGCGGCGAACTGACCGTGCAGGTCGACACATTCGACCTTCGTGAAACTGTTGCCACAGTGCTGGACCATGTCCGCAACAACGTGTTGCAACGACCGCTGCAGGTCGAGTTCGTCAACCATTTAGGTGACGACAGCTTCTATGAGGGGGATGCCCGCCGGATACGCCAGGTCCTGCGTCTACTCTTACATAATGCGGCAAAATTCACCTTCGAGGGCAAGATCGGCGTCGAAGCTGAAAGCGACTCCGAGGGGGTCCGCCTAACCGTCTTTGACACCGGTATCGGGATTGCCGCCGATCGGATTCCGCATCTGCTCGAGGCCTTCAGCCAGGGCGACAGTTCTGTCACCCGTGAGCAGGATGGGCTGGGCATCGGCCTGTCTCTGGCCGACAAGATGGTCGAGGCGCTCGGCGGGACCTGGTCAATCGATTCAGAGGTCGGGCATGGAACCCGAATCATTCTGAATCTGCCAATGGTTCACGGACAGGCACCGCAGGCCGCCGAGGACGCGGGCCGCGCGCCCCGGCTCCTGATTGTGGACGACCACCCTGCCAATCGCGAGATCCTCGGCCTGATGGCGCGCGCCATGGGCTGCCAGACCGACTACGCCAGCGACGGGATCGAGGCCCTCGACTCCGCCCGTGTCGGGACGTTTGATATTGTCCTCATGGATCTCAGGATGCCCCAAATGGACGGCTTCGAGGCGACTCGAAGAATTCGCGCCTTGGGTGGGGCGGCAGGTCGGGTCCCGATTCTGGCGGTGAGCGCCGAATGTCAGGAAGAATGCGTCGAGCCTTGCCGCGACGCCGGCCTGGACGATTTCCTGGCAAAGCCTGTGACTCAGGCCCGCCTCCTGGAGGCACTCAGCCTGTGGCTGGACCCCGAAGCGGCGCATCAGGCGCGCGCCTCCAGATCTACCGCCTCAACCAAGGCTGCCTGAACGTCGCAAGGTCCGTTCCGGTAGCCTTGCGCTGGCGAATTTGACCCGGTGCAACGTGTTGGCTTCAGGACCTAGGCCGCCCCCCCTGATCTGAGAGCACGCGCAATTCCGTAACCGGCCCAGCGTGACCGCGCGTCTCGCGTCAGTTCGACCGCGCAACCTCGCGTCGGTCCAGCCTCGAGAATCCCCGACAGGGTAAGGGCCTGCGCGAGAGCCCGTCCCATCCCCTCGCCGTGCCGCGGCGGGGCCTCAATCAGGGCGTCGCCAATGAGGACGAACGGAGGCCATCTTCCCAGATCAGCCTGATCCAGCGCCATTAGCCGCGTGGCGGTCGAGGTGTACCGCCGGGTGTCCTTAGAAAAGCTGATTGTTTCGACCGTCTTGGCCAAGGCGTCACCTCCGGCCAGCCCGACCGCCTGTCGAACGCGCTCGTGGCCCAGACGACCGGCCTCGCTAGACCTCGCCGTCAGCGTCACCTGCCCATCCTCGTCAATCTGAAGCAACCCTTCCAGGCCATCATGGGACCACGCCACCATTCCCGGCATCGCGCGATCAGAGGTGCCGCCCATACTCATGTGCCATTCCGGCCCGGCGATTTCATCCATCCAGACGTCCGGCCCGGCCTCACCGAGTCCCTCGAGCAAGGCCCTGTGGGCTCCGCTGGCATCCACCAGCAGGTCGAACCTCTGGCCAGGCAGGCTCGCCGGGCCCACGTACCAACCGGCCTGGGTCGGCGTCACCGTTTCGACCTTGACGTCATAGTCCAGCCGCGCGCCAGCCATACCCGCCGCTCTCGCTAGTGCGCTTTCGACTTCGGCCAGGGAGGTCAGTCGCTGCTGTCCGCGCCAGGCCACGGCTCCTTCCCGGGCGAGGCCGAACGGTACCCGTTGCGACCGCAACGGTGGACCTTTGGGACCGATCAGGGCGTCCAGCAGGTCAAAGCCCGCTGCGTCCATACGATGAACGTGTCCTGCACGTGGAGAGGGCTGGTGGCGCGATCGGGACTCGAAAACGACGACCTCAAAGCCCCGCCGTCGCAGGGCGACCGCCGCTGACAGCCCTGCGACGCCGCCGCCGATGACCCCGATCCGCACAGGCTTCCTGCCTAGCGACGCCGTGTGCGTAGGCCCGCGCCGCGCCCCGTGACGTCGCGGGATTCGGCCACGACCAGGAACACCAGGCCATTGGGCCGGCGTCCCAAGGTCTCGCGTGCCGCCATGGTCAGGGCCCGCTCGCGGCGTTCGATCGTTTCGCGTCCGCCGGGAAAGAACATGTCACCGGGAAAGAACATGTCGCCGGGAAAGAACATGTCGCCGGGAAAGAACATGTCGCCGGGAAAGAACATATCCCCGGGGAACTCCGTCGCGCCCGATCGGACCTCAAACCGGTCCGAGCCGAAGACATCGGTCATCTGACCGTTCTGAAACCGGGCCGCCAACAGCCGCACCGGTACCGCCTCGACTCCGTCGACCCGCAGCACCATGTGCCGCATGAGACCGCGCCGGAGCTCCTCCCCACTGAGCCGCGCCAGGCGCTCGGGGTTGCGCACAGCAATCTCGATCACCCCGCGCCCTTGCGCTAGGCTGACCGTGGCCACCGAGGCCCCGGCAGTGAGGGCCGCGACACCGGCCAGAAACTGTCGTCTTACGAGCGGCATGAGCCAAATCCTCCATTCTGGGAAAGCACCCCGTCGGTAGGAGGAACGGGTCAGCGCGCCCAATCCGGACATCAGATCGACCCCGTGCACGATTTTGCTGCTCGCGCCGCTTGACACTCTCTAGCGACGCCGCCTAAACGACGCGCCTTCGCCGGGACCGCCCCGACGAGGAATGCACGCGGGTGTAGCTCAGTTGGTTAGAGTGCCGGCCTGTCACGCCGGAGGTCGCGGGTTCGAGTCCCGTCACTCGCGCCACTTCCTTTCGGGGAAGTGGCGCTTTGCATTTCAGGCGCTCAGTGAGCCGTTGGGTTGGTGCCTTCGCCTGCCTCGACAAAGGCCCGGACGCCTGAAACCTCGGCATAGACCATGCACAGCTCTTCAAAGACCGTCGACCAGCCGTAGCGCGTCACCGCCCGACGGCGAGCCGCCCGGCTCATGGCTTCGATGTCGTGTTCAAACAGGGCTTCGATGGCCGATGCGTAATCCGCCACCTTCAGACTAGCCGATCTCACGCCGACGGCCTCATCAACTGTCTCCGAGACACCGCCAGAGCTGGTGCAGACCACGGGAAGGCCGGACGCCATCGCCTCCAGGGCGCACAGGCCGAACGGTTCCTTGTCATTGGCGTGTACGAAGGCGTCGCAGGAGGCCAGGAAACGTGCAATGGATGCCGTATCTTGCTGGAATGGCAAGGAAATCACCTGGCCGCCCTCAATCGGCAATCCGTCCGCGGCCCCGATGAGCAACAGCCGGTAGGGCGCACCCAGTTTTTCCACCGCCGAAATGATGACGTCGACGTTCTTCTCCTTGGCCGCCCGACCGGCGAACACCAGCAGGCGCTCCCCGGGGCGGACCCCCAGGTCACGGCGAACGCAATCCCTGTCCCCGTGGTCCGGATGAAAGGCCTCGATATCGACGCCCAGTGGCCGCTCGACAATCCGCTCTACCCCCGCCTCGCGCAGGCGACCGGCAATGAAGCGGCTCGGCGCGATCACCCGGTCGAACTGTCCGAAAATTTCCCCCCAGCGCTTTTCGATCGGCTTGACGGCCCACTGACCCCAGTGGAGCGAGGCCAGATAGGCCGGATCGGAATGGCAGAAGCCGATCACGGGCACGCCGAGGTTCTGCCCCGCTTCGATAGCCGCCACACCGGGTCCATAAGGATCGCCGGCCTCGATGAGGGCCGGATTCAGCGCCTGTAACCAGGTTGACCAAGATTTGCGGGACATGGGCCAGCGGTAGCCGGCCCCGAACGGCACCTTGGGTGCCGCAACCGTCACGGTGCGATCACCACGAACGCGCGTTCGCTTCCCAGGAACCAGAAGGGCATGACGCACGCCTGTCCGGTGCTGACCCAGCCAATCCGACTTCGATCTGAGATAGCGTTTCACGCCACCAGATATCGGCGCGTACTGCATGGTCGTATCGACCAGTCTGGGGCGCACGTCCTCGCCACGGCGATCCAGGCGCTTCAGGGTCTCAGCAATCTTCTCCTCAAGGGTGAAAACCCACTTCTGATCCTGCTCCCAGGCGTCCATGGCCATGTCGAAATCCCAGCTCCAGTACCAGCAGCGCAGCCATAACGCGCCAGCCTCGACCGGGATGCAAGCGAAGGTTATGGAGTAGATCCGTCAGTCGTCCCGACGACCTCGCGCCGTCATGGCTTCGCGGACCAGGCATTCGATCTGGGCATTGACCGAGCGCAGTTCGGCGGCCGCCAATTTTTCGACGGCCGCCATCACCTGAGGGTTCATGCGCAGGAGAAACGCCTTCTTGCCGGGCGGTTTCGGGCTCTCGGCCATTCGCCTATCCGTACAGGGTTCCGGTATTGACCACCGGCTGGGCCTCGCGGTCCGCACACAGAACCACCAGCAGGTTCGAAACCATGGCCGCCTTGCGGTCTTCATCCAGCTCGACGACGTTCAATTCGGCCAGCCGTTCCAGCGCGTTCTCGACCATCTCGACGGCCCCTTGCACGATCAGGCGCCGTGCCGACAGGATCGCCTCGGCCTGTTGACGACGCAGCATGGCGCTCGCGATCTCGGAGGCATAGGCCAGATGGGCCAGGCGCGCCTCGTCGATCGTCACGCCGGCCACCCGCACCCGCTCATTCAGTTCTTCGCGCAGCTTCTCCGCGATCAGTTCGGCATCCGCCCGCAACGTCGGCTCGTGATCGTCGCCGTGGTCGTAGGCATAGGTCGATGTGATGTCGCGCAGGGCCGTGTCGATCTGGATGTTCACGAACGCCGCAAAATCGTCGACGTCGAACAGAGCCTGGGCCGAATCGCGCACCCGCCAGACGACGTTGGCGGCGATCTCGATCGGATTTCCGCGCTTGTCGTTCACCTTCAGCTTGTCCGAGGTGACGTTGCGCACACGCATGGACACCTTCTTGCGCGAGTACCACGGCACCACCCAGCGGAGCCCCGCCTTGCGGTCCGTGCCCCGATAGTCACCGAACAGCAGGATGGCGACCGCTTCGTTCGGCTGGACCGAATAGAGGCCGCACATCAGGAAGAGTCCGACCAACTCCAGAACAATGCCGGCCAGCAGCACGATGGGCACCACGGCACCGCCCACCGCCATGATGATGGCAAGGGCACCCCCGAGCATCACCAGCAGCGAAAGCAGCAGCATCAGAATGCCGCTGGAGGTTTGGGCCGGCCGTTCGGCCGAAGCATTGATCTGCGGTTCCATCAAGGTCTCCATCTGATGCCAAAATGATATCATTACGCTATCATCTTGGCAATCGCATTGGCACCGATCGTCACATCCGGGTAAGTTGGCCTTGCAATCGCCCCAAAAAGAGGAAAGTTGGGGCTTTCTCGGCACTCCGCTTTGCGGACGGCTGGTCTGTGCTCGAAACAATCGTAGGGGTCACTCTTCATGCGTATCCAGCTTGCGGCGGCCGTCGCGCTCGCCCCGCTGATGATGGCCTCCGGTGCTGCAGCCCAGACGGTCATCAGCACAGAGCGAACCACCCCTGTCTCCACCTCGACTGCCAACAATGGCAATCCCGATGCAATCCGCATTAGCAATGGCGGCCTCATCCGCCTGACCTCCGGCAACGCGATAACGGTCGATTCCAATCACGACCTGACCATCGACAGCGGCGGTCGGGTGCTGATGGAGAATGCAGCGGACGGCGCTACGGGTGTGCTGATCGTGGGCGGCCATACCGCCAATGTGACCAGCAATGGCACGATCACGGTCGCCGACAATTTCACCGGGACCGACAGTGACAAAGACGGCGACATCGACGGCGTTTTTGCGACGGGAACAGGCCGTTACGGGATTCGGGTGACGGGTCCGGCAGCCCTGGTGGGAACCCTGACCCTGGGAGGCACGATCAATGTCGAGGGCAACCAGTCGGCCGGCATTTCGATTGAGACCGACCTTGACGGTAGCATTCGTCATTTCGGATCCCTCACAGCCCTCGGCAGCGACAACTATGGTCTGCGGGTGGGCGGCGACGTGTCCGGCAACATCTACGCCGGCGGAACGATCTCGGTCATAGGAGAGAACTCTGTCGCCGTATCCGTTGACGGGGACGTCGCGGGTCGGCTGACGATTGGCGGCGCGATTTCCGCCACGGGCTTTCGCTATACTGGCCAGCTGACCCGGGCCCAGATCGCCGCGCTGGACGCCGATGACCTGCTTGTTGGTGGTCCAGCACTGGAGATCAACGGAAACGTCGCCGGAGGCGTCGTCTTCGACGTCGCTCATATGAATATCGCCGGAAACGATGACGATGACGGCGACGGCATTCCCGATGCGACCGATCCCGATGACGACAATAACGGGATCAACGACGTCAATGAGGCGACGGCGGCGATCACCTCCTACGGGTCTAGCCCGGCCGTTCAGATCGGTTCCACGACCCAGACCGTCACCCTGGGTGCCGCCGGTACCGGCGACGAGGCTTTTGGCCTGATCAACCGGGGAACCGTACTTGCGACCGGCCTGTACAGCGGCTTCAGTGCCACGGCCATCCGGATCGGCGTCGATGGGGGCCTCGGCGTCAACATCGCCGGAGGGTTCCGTAACAACGGCTCGGTCAATTCCATGGCGCTGGACGCCAACAGCACCAGCCTTCTGATCGGCTCGGGTTCGGATGTCGCGACCGTTCTCAACCAGGGCGTCATCCAGGCTCTGGTGACGGGAGACGGAACCTTCAATGCCGTCGCCGTCGACTATCTGGCGGGCGCGCTCGGTGGTTCGCTGACCACGAGTGGCACCATCGCGGCCTATTCCCAGGGCGAACACGGCAGCGCCTACGGGATTCGCGATGCCAGCGGCACCCTGACCAGCATCACGAACACCGGCCTCATCGAAGCCTTCGTCTATCCGACGGATGACGCCGCCGACACCGATGACAGCAATACCAATGCGGCCGATGAAGTCATCACGGGCCGCGCCGTCGCCATCGATGTCAGTGCCAACACGACCGGCGTGACCCTGATCCAGGACGGCGAGATCGACGGCGATGACAACGGCGACGGTATCGCGGATCCCGATTCAGATGGCGACGGTGTCGATAACGATGATGAGCCCGCCATCACCGGCGAAATCCGGCTCGGCTCGGGGGCCGACACTGTTCAGATTCGCAATGGCACCGTCACGGGCGACATCTCCTTCGGCGCGGGAGCCGACACCTTTCTGGTTGACGGCGGGGCCGTCGTACGCGGGGCGCTTTCGGATTCCGACGGTCAACTGGCGATTAACATCAACAACGGCCTCCTGGATGCACGTCAGACAACCGCGCTGAACGTCAATAGCCTGACAATTGGCGCAAACGGCGACTTGATCGTAACGATCAACCCGACCACCGGGTCCGTAGGCGGTTTCAACGTCAGCGGAGCAGCCACGATTGCCAGCGGGGCCGGGATTGGTGTTCGCTTCACCTCGCTTCTGGACGATCCGACGCGGTTTGTCGTGATTCAGGCGACGTCCCTGACCGCTGGCGTTCTGGATCAGACCGCCGTTCAGGCGAACTCCCCCTATATGTTCGTCGTCAATGCCGGTGTCGATTCCGCATTGAACCAGGTGTACGTCGATGCACGCCAGCGCACGGCATCAGAGTTCGGATTCATCGCGGCCGAAGCCGACACCTACGGTGCGTTCTATCAGGCCCTGGCTGGCGACAGTGAGCTACTCAATGCCTTTATGGCTCAGACGAGCCAGCAAGGGTTCTTCGGGATGTACCAGCAGATGCTGCCCGAGCACTCCGGCGGGGCCTTGATCTCTCTGGCTACCGGCGTTGATGCGGTCACGCGGGCCCTGTCAGGTCGCGGGCATCCGGCTCCAGAAGGCGAAACCAGCGCCTGGCTGCAGGAGATCAACTTCTACGCTGATCGCGAAGAAGGCCAGGCCTACGGCTTCCGGTCGGAAGGCTTCGGCTTCGCCGGCGGGGTCGAGCGTGGCTCTGGATTTGGGGCACTGGGTCTTTCCTTTGCCCTCACTTCCTCGGACCTTGAAGATCCGGAGTCGCGGGGGGAAGAGGTCCTCAGCGCGCAACTGCTGGAACTCGGCCTCTACTGGCGGGCCCAGGGCACGAACTGGAACGTCTGGGCGCGGGGTGCCGGTGGCTTTGCCAGCTTCGACAGCGTGCGTCAGCTTGTAGCGCCGGGCATCAACCGCCGCAGCGAAGCCGACTGGAACGGCTACAGCCTCGCCCTGGCCGGCGGTGCGGCCTATGATTATCAGACCGGACGCTGGAGCATCCGCCCTGAAGCGATTGTGGAGTACTTCCGGCTTTCGGAAGACGGACACGAGGAATCCGGCGGCGGTGCCGGCTTTGACCTGGGCTACGAAGACCGCTCCGGCCACATCCTGTCGTCGACGCTGGCCGTCACAGTTGGGGCCGGCTTCGGCGAGAACCGTTGGCTACGGCCCGAGATCCGGGTGGGCTGGCGTCAGATCTTTTCGCATGATCCCGGCACGACGGTTGCCAGCTTCCTGTCGACCGGCACGCCCTTCTCGCTCCAGGGTGACAGCCTTGAAGGTGGCGGACCGATTGTCGGAATGCGTCTGAACCTCGGCAATGAGCTCGGCTTCCTGGCGATCGAGGCCGATGCCGAGCTGCTCGACAGCTACGTCCGCTACGCCCTGCTGCTGCGGGCCAGCTTCAAGTTCTAACCCGAGCGATCATCTCTGGTACGGCAAAGGCCACCGATGCGTCGGCGGCCTGTTGGCTGCCCGTTGTTCGCTTGAGCAAGCCGAGCATGAGCCGTTTGGCAATGGTGGGCGGCGAGGGGATCGAACCCCCGACCCTCTCGGTGTAAACGAGACGCTCTACCGCTGAGCTAGCCGCCCCCAAAGAGAAAGGGCGCGAGCCGTAGCCCGCGCCCATCCTTGTTTCAAGTCCTGATCGGCTTAGCCGTTCAGGGCGGTCTTCAGGCCTTCGCCGACGCGGAAACGCGCCGTCTTGGAGGCCGCGCGCGGAACCGTCTGGCCGGTGCGCGGGTTGCGGGCCATGCCCGCCTTACGGGTCACGGCCGCGAAGGTGCCGAAGCCGACCAGGCGCACGTCATCGCCGCGCTTGAGCGAATCCGTCACGCTGTCGGTGAAAGCGTCGAGCGCCTTCTTGGCCTGTTCCTTCGAGAGCCCGGCTCCGTCCGCCATGGCGGCGATGAGTTCGGCTTTGGTCATTGTGTGGTCTCCCAACCCATTGGAGGCCCTGGTGTGCCGCGCTTCGCGACTCACTGCGCCTCATGGCCGACATTAGACCGAACGAATCCCCGCGCGTCAAAAGGGAAACGCCGTCCCCGGGACTCGGGAACGGCGTCTTTATAAGGGATTGAGGCCGATCGTCAGTGAGCGACCGCTCCGCCTGGTGTGTCGTTCGAGGACGGTCTCGGCAAAGGTTCGGACTCCGGATCCCATTCAACCGGAGTCAGCGGACCCGTCAGCGCGTGCTTGAGCACCTCATCCACATTGGAGACCGGAATGATCTCCAGAGCGTCCTTCACATTGGCCGGGATATCTTCAAGATCCTTGACGTTTTCCTGGGGGATCAGGACCGTCTTGATGCCGGAGCGAAGCGCCGCGAGCAGCTTTTCCTTCAACCCACCAATGGCCGTAGCCCGCCCACGCAAGGTAACCTCTCCGGTCATGGCGATGTCCTTGCGGATCGGATTGCCGGTCAGCACCGACACCATGGCCGTCACCATGGCGATGCCTGCCGACGGACCGTCCTTGGGCGTCGCTCCATCGGGAACGTGAACGTGAACGTCGGTGGTCTCGAACACCGGGGGCTTGATCCCGAACTCCAGTGAGCGCGCTCGGACATAGGAGGCCGCCGCCGAGATCGATTCCTTCATCACCTCTTTCAGGTTGCCGGTGACGGTCATGCGCCCCTTGCCGGGCATCTTGACCGCCTCGATGGTGAGGATGTCACCGCCGAACTCGGTCCAGGCCAGACCGGTCACGATGCCGACCTGATCGTGATCGTCCGTCTCGCCGTGGCGATATTTGCGAACGCCGGCGTACCGCGCCAGCCGCTCGTCATCGACCGTGATCGAATCCAGTCCCTCACGGGACATCTCGCGCACGGCCTTACGGGCCAGGCCACCCAGCTCACGCTCGAGGTTCCGCACCCCCGCTTCGCGGGTGTAGTAGCGGATCAGGTCGCGGATCGAAGCGTCCGGCACGATCCATTCGCCGTCCCTCAGACCATGATCCTTGGCCAGTTTGGGCAGGATGTGCCGGCGGGCGATCTCGACCTTCTCGTCCTCGGTGTAACCGGAAATACGGATCACCTCCATGCGATCCAACAGCGGCTGGGGCATATTGAGGCTGTTTGCCGTCGTTACGAACATGACCGGCGACAGATCGTAATCCACCTCCAGATAATGGTCGCCGAAGGTGTTGTTCTGGGCCGGGTCCAGCACTTCGAGCAACGCCGACGACGGATCGCCCCGCCAATCGGCCCCCAGCTTGTCGATCTCGTCGAGCAAGATGAAGGCGTTCGTGGTCTTGGCCTTCTTCATCGACTGAATGATCTTGCCGGGCATCGAGCCGATATAGGTGCGCCGGTGACCGCGAATCTCGGATTCGTCACGCACTCCGCCCAACGACATCCGCACATATTCGCGCCCCGTCGCCTTGGCGATTGACTTGGCTAGGGACGTCTTGCCGACGCCGGGGGGGCCAACGAGACACAGGATCGGGCCCTTCAGACTGCCGGTGCGCGCCTGAACGGCCAGATACTCCAGGATCCGTTCCTTCACCTTCTCCAGGCCGTAGTGATCCTCTTCGAGGATGTCCTCGGCCTTGGCCAGGTCGATGGGCTTTTGGCGCGCCCTGCCCCACGGAATGGACAGCAGCCAGTCGAGATAGTTACGCACCACCGTCGATTCCGCCGACATCGGGCTCATATTTCGCAGCTTCTTCAGCTCGGCCTCGGCCTTGGTCCGAGCTTCCTTGGATAGCTTGGTCTTGCGGATGCGCTTTTCGAGTTCCATCAGCTCATCGCGCTGATCGTCCTGCTCGCCCAGCTCGCGCTGGATCGCCTTCATCTGCTCGTTCAGATAGTACTCGCGCTGTGTGCGCTCCATCTGGCGTTTCACGCGGCTGCGGATCTTCTTTTCAACCTGCAGGACCGAGATTTCACCTTCCATCAGGCCATAGACCCGCTCCAGACGGCGCGCGATCGCCAGGTTTTCCAGGAGGGCCTGTTTGTCGGCGATCTTCACCGCCAGGTGCGCCGCGATCGAATCAGCCAGGGCCGACGGATCGGTGATGTTAGGGATCGCTGACAGGGCCTCGGGCGGCACCTTCTTGTTCAGCTTCACATAGTTTTCGAAATGCTCGACGACCGCACGGCTGAGGGCCTCGATCTCGCCCTCGGCCTCGACCTCATCGGCCAGGTCGCTGTAGCGCGCCTCAAAATAGTCGGTGCGGTCGGTGAACCCGTCCAGGTGCGCGCGCGACTTGCCCTCGACCAGTACCTTGACCGTTCCGTCCGGCAGTTTGAGCAGTTGCAGCACATTGGCCAACACGCCAACGGAATAGATCGCCTCCGGGCGCGGGTCGTCGTCCGTGGAGTTCTTCTGGGTGGCTAGCAGGATCTGCTTGCCTCCCTTCATCACAGCCTCCAGCGCGCGCACGGACTTATCGCGACCGACGAACAGCGGCACGACCATGTGCGGGAAGACAACGATGTCCCGAAGCGGCAGAACCGGCAGGACCTGGGAATCAGACATTCAACTCTCCTGGCCGCCGTCCCTGTGACACCCGGCCTGTAGCACCGCCCGGAAAACCCGCTGCGGCCGCTGCCCCCGACTCTCGGCGGGCATTGCCCAGAATATGTGGCGCTTCGCACAGCGCATTCAAGGCGCGCGCCGCAACGGCCCACAGGCGGAGGCATTGGCGATGTCAGGGAAATCCCGCAGTGGCAGTCCCTAGGGGAATCGAACCCCTCTTTTCAGGTTGAAAACCTGACGTCCTAACCGATAGACGAAGGGACCACGCGCTGCGGAGCGGGCGATATAGCCGCCTCGATTTGCCGACGCAAGCCCCGTCAGACAGCCTGGCGCGGGTCATGAACATCGATGATCTCGAACTGGACGCCGCGCCGGCCATTCCAGTCGTCGGCCTTGAGCATACCGGCGACATCCAGGGCACCACCTCCACCCAGCAGCGCTTTGCCGACTTCGGTTTCAGCCGCACGCCAGGCGATGGCGCGGACCTGGCGACCGTCCGGATCGGCCAGGCGACAACTGACATGGCCGTTGTTCAGGACGCGCGCATCGCGCACCGAAACTCCGGCCAGAACGAAGGTCGGCTCGGGATTGCCCGGTCCGAACGGGGCCAGGGTCTGAAACGAATCGTACAAATTGCGATCAGCGCCGCGGGCCGTCGTCAGGACATCGACGTCCAGGGAATCGGCCTGGATCGCGACCTCGGCCTCCCGCGCCAGGCGATCAGACAGAAAGGCCCGCAGGTCGGGCAAGAGCCGGGTTTCAACGCTGAGTCCCGCCGCCATGGCGTGTCCGCCACCCGCCAGCAACAGGCCTTCATCGAAGGCGTCCTGGACGGCGCGGCCCAGATTGACCCCCGGAATCGACCGGCCCGACCCCTTGCCGATGCCGGCGGCCGTATCCAGTCCGACGACCACTACCGGCCGGTGCCATCGCTCCTTCAGGCGACCGGCCACCACGCCGATGACGCCGGGGTGCCACCCCTCCCCAGCCGCCAGGATGACCGGTGCCGCGGGATCAAAATTGGAGGCACGCTCCACCTGCACAATGGCCGCCTCAGTGATGTCGCGCTCAACGTCGCGCCGCTCGGCATTGAGCCGGTCCAGTTCGACAGCTAGGTCGCGCACCTCGCTATCATCGTCGCTGGATAGAAGCCGCGCCCCCAGATCTGAACGCCCGATGCGACCACCGGCATTGATCCGAGGGCCCAGAACGAAGCCGGCATGGAACGGCGTGGCTTGGGCCCGCTCGCTCCCGGCGACATCCATCAGCGCCACAAGGCCCGGATTCTTCCAGGTCGACATCACCTTCAGACCCAGGGCGGCAATCGCCCGATTGAAACCGGTCAGGGCCGTCACATCGCAGATCGCGCCCAGGGCCGCGAGATCCAGCCACTGGCGGATATCCGGCTCGGGCCGATCCTTGAACAGGCCTCGCGCCCGCGCCTCACGGTTGAGGGCTGCGAGCAGGACGAACACCACCCCGGCCGCCGCCAGATTGCCCTCGCCCGAGAGATCATCCAGCCGGTTCGGATTGACCACGGCGCGCGCACGCGGCGGATCGCCGCGCATCAGGTGATGGTCGACAACCACGACATCCAGATCCAGGGTGGCTGCGGCTTCCAGCGCGTGGTGTGCGGCAGCCCCGCAATCGACCGTCACCACAAGTCCGGCCCCGGCGGCCTTCAGACGCTCAAAGGCGAGCGCGCTGGGGCCGTAGCCTTCTGTCAGGCGATCCGGAACATAGATCGACAGCTCATGTCCCATGGTCCGGAACCAGCGCACGAGCTGCGCGGCCGAAGCCCCGCCGTCGACGTCATAGTCTGCGAGCACCCAGATATCAGTCCCCACCTCCAGAGCATCAACAAGAACACGCGCCGCGGCATCCATATCCTGAAAGCTCGACGGGTCCGGGAACAGGCGTCGGAGCGTCGGGCGCAGATAGTCCTCCACGGCATCCGGTAATACGCCCCGTGCCACGATGGCTCGCGCCAGCGGTTCGTCCAGGCGCTCGGCCCGCTGGATACGCGTCACATCTTCTGGATCCGCCGGTCGCAGCCGCCAGGATCGACCGAGCGCCGAACGCGCGACCCCGAGGAAGTCACCGCTCACGACGACGCCTAGTGATCGATCGGCGGCGGCGGCTCCGCGCGCTGGCGCATCCGCTGGGCCCAGGCGACCGCTTCGGCGGCTTCGTCGGGGCGAGCGGGACGCGCGAGGCGGACATCCACCCGATTGCGGGTCCTTTCCGCCCAAGGCCCTCCATCCGCCGGGGTCAGGGTCCACACGATTGCCGCAACCTCACGGTTCAATCGAAGCTCTGACGATTCCAGGCCCAGAACCTGATTGCGAATATCCGTCTCCGTCGGGACATTCTGGGGCGCGGGCGGGAAATCCGCCCAGCGCGGATAGGCCATATCCGATTGAGTCAGAGCTTCGACCCGCTGCGCTGCGGGCGAGGTGGGATCTATGGTCCGGTCGAACGGGTCGTAGGCCATGCAGCCGCTTGTCGCGCCGGCCAGAACCAAGGCTGCGACAAGACAGGCACCGGGTTTGATTCGTCTCAGACTTGCCTTCATCTCATTGGCGGTCATATGCCATCCTGAGCCCGCGCGAAAGCACGACAGGAGCGACCCGATGGCCAAGACCAAACGCACGGCGACCAAGGCCACGACCAAGTCTACCACGCCGCGACAGCGCGCGACCCCCAGGCCGGCCTCTGGCAAGCCGAAATCAGCCGCGACGGATAAACCGCCCGAGGCCCCGGCTGAAGCCGCCGTCAACACGCCGCCCCCGGGTGCCGACACCGAAATGCCGTCACGCGACGCCATTGAACAGTTGTCGATGAACCTGGCGCGGGCCGCCATGACCGCCCAGCAGGTCATCGCCGAGGCGGCCCTGAAGCAGGCGGACCGTCCGGCGGCCCTGTCCCCCGATCCGTTCAACGTCGCCCCGGCCATGACGTCGGTGATGACCTCGCTGGCGACGCGACCTGAAAAGCTGTTCCAGGCTCAGGCGGACCTGTTCTCGGGCTACATGGATCTGTGGACCGACGCCGCACGCCAAGCCACCGGTCAACCCTCCGGACTTGCGCCGGTCCCCCGAGACAAACGCTTTGCGGCTCCCGAGTGGTCGGAAAACCCTGTGTTCGACGTCATGCGCCGGTCATATCTGTTGTCATCGAACTGGCTGAACGATCTGATCTCGTCAGCCGAGGACATCAATCCCCGGACCAAGCGCCGCGCCGAATTCTTCACCCGGCTTCTGACTGACGCCTTTTCGCCCTCCAATTTCCTGGCTTCCAACCCGGCAGCCCTGAAGCAGTTGATGGAAACCAACGGCGAGAGCCTGGTGAAGGGGATGCAGAATTTCGCCGCCGACATGGAGCGCGGCGACGGAACGCTGAAGATCAGTCAGGCCGACTATGGCCAGTTCAAGGTCGGCGAAAACGTCGCCACCGCCCCCGGCCAGGTCGTCTGGCGCGACGAGTTGTTCGAGCTGATCCAGTTCGATGCCGCCACCGACCAGCAGCGCGCCATCCCGCTGCTGATCTTCCCGCCCTGGATCAACAAGTTCTACATTCTGGATCTTCAGCCCAAGAACTCCATGATCCGCTGGCTGTCGGCCCAGGGGTTCACGGTCTTCATCTGTTCGTGGGTCAACCCGGACAAGGACAAGGCCGGCTTCGGCTTTGACGACTATCTGGAAAAGGGCATCTACCGCGCCACCCAGAAGGTCATGGACCAGACCGGCCAGGATCGGGTCAACACGGTCGGCTACTGCATCGGCGGCACCCTGATGGGCGCGGCCCTGGCCCATATGGCCGCCAAGGGCGACCAGCGGGTCAACGCCACCACCTTCTTCGCCGCCCAGCATGACTTCGCCGAGGCCGGCGACCTGCTGCTGTTCACCGACGAGCACTGGCTGAACGAGATCGAGCAGAAGATGGACGCCGCCGGCGGGGTTCTGCCTGGCGCGGCGATGGCCGACACCTTCAACGCCCTGCGCGCCAACGATCTGATCTGGTCGTTCTTCGTGTCGAACTACCTGATGGGCAAGGACCCGCCCGCCTTCGACCTTTTGTTCTGGAACGCCGACCAGACGCGGATGCCCAAGGCCCTGCACATGGACTATCTGCGCTCCATGTACGGCAAGAACGCCTTGGCCGAAGGCAAAATGACCATGGGCGGCGAACAACTGGACCTGTCCAAGGTCAGGATCCCGCTCTACTTCCAGGCCAGTCGCGAGGACCACATCGCGCCGATGAATTCGGTGTATCGCTCGGCCCGCGCCTTCGCCAATGCGGCCGTGACCCTGACCCTGGCGGGATCGGGTCACATTGCCGGTGTGGTCAATCCGCCGGCCGCCAACAAATACCAGCACTGGATCAACGACGAACTGCCCGCGACGCTCCAGGAGTGGCTGGACGCGGCGGTCGAATACCCCGGCTCCTGGTGGGAACATTGGGCCGCCTGGCTGCACGACAAGTCGGGCGAGTGGGTCGACGCGCGCGATCCGTCGAAGGGGCCGCTCAAGCCGATCGAGGCGGCGCCCGGCAGCTATGTGAAGGTCAAGAGCTGAGCCGAGCCCCTCTCCCCGCGGGGAGAGAGGTCGATCTAGCCACATCGCCCGATCACGCCTTGCGCGCGGTCCAGGCCTTGCGCCCCGCCTTCAGTGACGGCTAGGGTCCAGCCGTGATGGCTCGCCAGCGTTCGGCGCCGCCCCTCGCCCATGCCGGCGTCTCCGCCAGCGGTGGCTGAAAAAACGCGGCCCTTGGCCAGGCTGGCGGGATCGATACGCCCGACGCACAGCGCCACCGGCGTGCCGCGCGCATCGTCCAGGCTTTCGAACACCCACAGATCGGGATAGTCGCGCTCCAGGTCGATCCACCAGGGCTGATCCGCCGACAGGTTCAGCACCGCCACTGTCTCGCCCAGCCGCGCCGCATCCAGCGCCGCCTTGGGATTAGCCACGCCCATATAGGTCACCTGGCTGCCGAAGCGCTGGCGCGCCCGGTCCCAGGTCCGGCCGTCCTCGGTGCCGCGCCACAGGGCCACGCTGATCGTGCCTTGCTGGGCCAGGCCCGCCGCTATCACCTCGCGCCAGATCGGAGCAACGGCAGGCCGGGTCAGGTCGGTTGCCTTGTCCATCAACCGCTCCAGGACAGCCGCCTCGCGGTCAGGTCTCAGATTCAGGTACGGGCCATGCGGCGCATCCTTGGCTCGGCCGACGCGCCGGGCAATCTGAAGACGCCTGTTCAACAGCTCCAGCATCTCTTCGTCGATGCGGTCAATCTCGTGTCGAAGCGCCTGCAGCGTCAGGCATTCGAGGGTCAGGTCGTTGGCCGGCTCTTGCGCCGCATCACGGGCGCGGGGGGTCGTGAGCATGGGAGTTCTCGGAATTGGAGGGTCGATACGGGTTCACGGCCGCTTTTCTGGTGAAGCGGTCGCCGGAGAGGTCAGGTTCTTGAAAAGACAGCCCTCAGCCGGCGTATCGAAAGTCGCCAAAGCCGAAATAATACGCGCGGCCGAACCCAGTGACGGGACGGGACAGATTGTCAGCGCGCGTAAGCATCAAAATCGCCTCGTCGGCGGAATGCCGACGCTGCCATTGACGGGTCACTCGCCGCAGTTCGTCAAGGCCTCGTTCCCCGCGCGCGAAAAATCCGCTCCCGCGCGTGACATTTTTCCCGTCATCACAGCCGCGATGGTTCCGCGCCGGCCAACCAGAATTGAGGATGGACCGTACAGCCTCACCACGCAGACGCCGGATGGTGCGAATGCCGCGTGCGGCTCTACCGCTCCACGACGACGAAGCGCGTCCGATTGTCCGCCGAATCCTGCATATCAGCCCGCAGGATCTTGAGCTCATAGATCTCTGCGGCCACTGCCGGCGCGATGGCCGCGCGCGTGATATCGCGAGCTGCTGCGACCAGTTCCGCTGCACCGGCGGTATCATAGGCCTCAATAGCCACCAGCCCCATCTCGCCGATATGCCCCCGACATTGGCCCAGCGCCACCGGGTGGCTCTCAACGGTCTTCAGATCCGTCAGCTTGGCCTCGGGGATTGCCATCAGCATCTGCCGCATCGGTCGCCAGGCCTCGGCCACGATCTTCAGGCCGTGCTCGGCGATCAGCTGGTTCGGGTCGGGCAAGAGACCGACGATCGAATTCTCCACCGGAATCAGACCGCATTCGCACTCACCAGAGGCGACCGCCCCGATCGCCTCGGCAAACGTCTCGTAGCCCTGAGGCTGGTTCCATGGCCGCAAGGCCAGACAGGCTTCATAGCTGAAGGCCCCGTGGGCCCCCTGGAACGCGACCTTCGCCCCCGCCGACATTACGCCGCCTCCGATCTCTTGCTACGTGCAGACTTCAAACGCTCGGCCACCAGAAACGCCAGTTCCAGGGCCTGGTCCGCGTTCAGGCGCGGATCGCAATGGGTGTGGTAGCGGCTCGACAGATCGTCCTCCGTCAGGGCCTGAGCCCCGCCGATGCACTCCGTCACGTCCTGTCCAGTCATTTCCAGATGCACGCCGCCGGGGTGAACACCTTCGGCTTCGGCCACATCGATGAAGGATCGGACCTCACTCAGGACACGCTCGAACGGGCGGGTCTTGAAGCCGTTGTGGGCCTTCTGTGTATTGCCGTGCATTGGATCAATCGACCACACCACGCGCTTGCCTTCGCGCCGCGTCGCCGCCATCAGCGCCGGCAGTCGGTCAACCACCTTATCCGCTCCGAACCGCCCGATCAGCGTCAGTCGACCCGGCTCATTGGCCGGATTCAGGGTATCGATCAGAGCCAACAGCTCATCGACCTCCATCGCCGGGCCGCACTTCAGTCCGACCGGATTTCGGATTCCGCGCGCGAACTCGACGTGGGCTCCGTCCAGTTGACGCGTACGCTCGCCGATCCAGACCATATGGGCCGAGGTGTCGAACCATTCGCCGCTGGCCGGATCAAGCCGCGTCAGGGCCTCCTCGACGTTCAGCAACAACGCCTCATGGCTGGTGAAGAACTCCACGCGCGACAGATCCGGGTGCGATTCCGGCGTCACACCGACGGCCCGCATGAAATCCAGGCTCTCGCCGATCTTGTCCGTCAGCTCGCGGTAGCGCGTGGCATAGCCCCCCTCGGTCGCCCGATTCAGCGTCCAACGATGGATGTTGTGCAGATCGGCAAAGCCGCCCTCCGCAAACGACCGCAGCAGGTTCAGCGTCGCGCTCGACTGGTGATAGGCCTTCAGAAGGCGGCGCGGGTCCGGTACGCGCTCGCCGAGTTCGAAGGCCATGCCATTGACGATGTCGCCGCGATAGCTCGGCAGTTCGACCTCGCCCACCTGCTCCACCGCCGAGGATCTTGGTTTGGCGAACTGGCCGGCGATCCGCCCCACCTTCACCACCGGGCGACCACCCGCAAAAGTCAGAACGACCGCCATCTGGAGGATCAGACGAAAGGTGTCCCGGATATTGTCGGTCGAGAATTCCTTGAAGCTCTCGGCACAGTCCCCACCCTGCAAAAGGAAGGCCCGTCCGGCCTCCACCTCAGCCAGTCGACCGGTCAGACGGCGTGCCTCGCCGGCGAACACAAGCGGCGGATAGGCCCGCAGTTCTTCCTCCGCCGACCGCAGGGCAGCCGGATCCGGATAGTCCGTCGGCATTTGGCTGACGGGGCGATCTCTCCAGCTTCTCGGGGTCCAGCGAGCGTTCATGAGTGCTAGATAGGCGCGAGTGAGTTAAGCCTCAATCATCGGATCAAAATTCGGCGAAAGGCGGGCGTCGGAGAGCATGATCCAGATCGCCGTCATGGCCGCCAGGCCGAGCCACCAATCCTGCCACATCCCAAAGCTCAGGCCGCCGATCACGAAATAGACAGTCACGGCCGCCAACCCTTGCGGGCCGACCTGGACCGCTCGACGACTGACCAGCCACCAGATCCCAGCCAGGATGACCGCGCCGATCAGGCCGAGCTCCAGCCACACCTGCAGCGGTGCCGAGTGCGGATGCAACATGAAGGGCTGGAAGGCGCGGCTGGCATCAAGGCCCCAGCCCAGGATGGGATGCCGCAAAATCTGCTCTGCGGTGAAGCTCCAGATATCGAGCCGCGCCGCCCAGGAGGCCCCCAATTGCCCACCGGCCCAATCCATAAGGCCGCTGCTGGCCAGAACAACCCAGGGCGCCAGCAGGACGGTCGCCACCAGGCTCCAACCCACCGCCGCCGCTGCACGCCCGGTCCACTTCCGGACAGCCCAATAGACGACACCCCCGCCAATCAGGGCCGCGACGGGAGCCCAGGCCCCCAGAAGCAGCGGCGCGGACCATGTGCCGATCGTCACAAGCCCCGCAGTTCGCCGCGAACCCCGCCGCACGAGGACTGCCATGGCTGGCCAGTACATCAGCGCCAGCGAATAGGTTCCCAGCGCCACATTCCGCCGCTCCTGGTCCGGCGACATGGCATCACCCGACAGGGCTGTCAGGACATGGTAGAGCGGCGTGCCGGCAACGGCTTCGATCAGCAGGACAAGAGCCAGGGCTGCTGTTCCGAACAGGAAAATCGTCACGAGCCGACGCATCGTGGCGAGTGGCAACCGCGCTGCTGTGGTGACCAGTACCGCGTAGAGGCCGAGGCTCATCACCACCTTGCCCCACGTCTGGCGCTCGGCGTCGGCATAGTCTCCCATCGGGCCACCGATCGAGAAGACCGGGCTCCAGAATACCGAGATCAGACCATAGGCCACCAGGGCCAGCAGAGTGGCCCACAGCGCATCGGGCCGACCAGGCCGAAAGACCGGGATCAGCAGGATACTCGCGATCGGCGTGAAAGCTGTAAAGCCGAACGGCCAAAGGTACGCCGTCAGGGGGGCCAGGACCATCAGGCCGATAAAGATGGCGCTGGCGTAAGGGGCACCTGTATCCGGGCGATTCATCCGACCGCCTGAACCTGCGAGGCGACGAATGGATCTCGCATCGTCACCAACTCCTCCGCTGCAGTCGGATGAACTGCGCAGGTCGAATCCCATTGCGCCTTTGTCAGCGCCGCCTTCACCGCGATACCGGCGAGCTGGATCATCTCGCCGGCGTCCGGCCCCACGATGTGACAGCCGACCACCACATCGTCTTCAGCGCGGACGACCAGCTTCATTAGGGTGCGCTCATCATCGCCGGCGAAGGCGGACTTCATCGGCCGGAACTTGGTCATGAAGATATCAATCTTCCCAAAGTTCCTGCGCGCCTCGTACTCCGTCAGGCCGACCACACCGACCGGCGGTTGCGAGAAGACGGCCGTGGGAATGTCAGAATAATCCATACGGGATGGATTGCCCTTGATGGCCGTTTCGACAAAGGCCACGGCTTCACGGATGGCGACCGGCGTCAGATTGACTCGATCCGTGACGTCACCGACGGCCCAGATGTTGTCTGCGGTCGTGCGCGAATATTCATCGACCCGGATCGCACCGCCGTCGTTCAGCTCGACCCCGGCAGCCTCCAGGCCCAGATCCGCGACATGAGGCACACGCCCGGTCGCGAACATCACGACATCGGTCTCGATCTCCATGCCGGTCTTCATCTTGTTGACCAGGCCCGTGGCTGTCTTTTCGATCGCCTCGTGCTCGCATCCCAGGATCACCCTGATCCCGCGGCGCTGAATCTGCTCGGTGAGGTGGGCGCGCACATCGTCATCAAATCCACGCAGGATATTGGGGCCGCGATAGACAAGCGTGGTTTCCACCCCCAACCCCGCAAAGATCCCGGCGAATTCCACGGCAATATAGCCTCCGCCGGCGATCAGGATGCGCTTGGGCAGCTCGGGCAGGTGAAAGGCCTCCTCCGAGGTGATGGCGTGTTCCACTCCGGGAAGACCCGTGGGCTTCCAGGGCCGCCCGCCCGTGGCGATCAGGATCTGGTCGGCCGTGATCGTCAGCTCCTTTTCGGAAATCTCGACCGTATGAGCATCCTTCAGCATAGCCCGACCATGCACCAGATCGGCACCCGCCTTGGTCAGGTTGGCCACATACAAACCCGAGAGCCGCGCGATCTCGACGTCCTTGGCCTCGATGAACTTCGGCCAATCAAAGCTCTGCTCGCCGACCGACCAGCCATAGGATTCGGCCAGTTCGAGCTGATGCGCGAAGTCCGACGCATACACCATCAGCTTTTTGGGAACACAGCCGCGGATGACGCAGGTGCCCCCGACCCGGAATTCCTCCGCCACCGCCACGCGCTTGCCTTCCATGGCCGCCAGTCGCGCCGCCCGCACACCGCCCGAACCGGCGCCAATGACGAAGAGATCGTAGTCGTAAGTGGCCATGGTGCACTCTATTGCCGTGAGACGAACTGCCTATCTAGGCGCGCCCAGCGACGAAATCACCCCACCCCGACCGCTCGCCGCGACGCATGAATCGTTCACAAGCTGCATCCAAACGCGCGCGTCAGGGCCTCTACCAGGTTCAACTCGGGGAATCTGATGCCTGACGCCCTCATCTCCATCCTGGCCGTCGCCGGGATTATTCTGGCCGCCTGTGTGATCGGGGCCGTGCTGCATCGAGGTCGCGTCGCCTGGGGCTGGATTGCCGCCGCCCTGATCCTGATCGTGGTTCATGACGCCCTGCTGACCAACGCCTGGGGCCTGCTCGCCCTGCCTGGCATCGGCGAGACCTGGAACTGGACCGGCAAACTGCTCGCCTTGGCCGGCACGATGGCTGTGGCCGCCCACCCGGCAATCGGCTTCCGCCGTTCCGGCCTCACACTCGCCCAGGACCAGCGAGGCCTGCCTGGTGCCCTGACCGTCTCGGCCATGCTCGTACTGATCTTCGCCGGCCTGGCGATCTGGATGGGCGGCGAAGGCGGCTCGGCCGAGGACTTCGCCTTCCAGCTGACGATGCCGGGCATTGAGGAAGAAATCTTCTACCGCGGCGTCCTGCTGCTCATGTTCAACGAGGCGTTTCGCCGACCGCTTCGCGTTCTGGGCGCTCCCATGGGCTGGGCGGCGATCCTGACCAGCCTCGCCTTCGGGCTGGATCACGCCTTTAGCTATTCAGACGGCGCCTTCAGCTTCGACGTCCTGACCCTGGCCTTGACCGGCGCCCCGGCCCTGATCCTGGTCTGGCTGCGCGAAAAGACTGGGAGCGTCCTGCTGCCGATCCTACTGCACAACTACGCCAATGTGATCTTCATGGCGGTGTGAGCCTAGGGAGCCAGCATCTCGACGCCCGCGTCCGTGCCCACGATCGCCTCGTCGGCCAGGTCCAGGAACAGGCCGTGTTCGACCACGCCGGTGATCAGCTTCAGATCATCGGCCAGCCGCGCCGGCTCGTGAATGGCCTTGCAGGCGGCGTCATAGATCAGATTGCCGCCGTCGGTCCTGACCAGGCCCCGATCCGCTGTGCGGACCCGCGCCGGCATCTGGATTTCGTGATCCAGCAGAACGTCGGCAATGCGGTTGCCGGTAGTCTTGTGCCCAAAAGCCACCACCTCGATGGGCAGGGCAAAGGCCCCCAGGGTCGTCACCACCTTGCCGGCGTCGGCGATGACGATGCAGCGCTCGGACGCCTCCCAGACGAGCTTTTCCCTCAGCAGCGCCGCGCCGCCGCCCTTGATCAGCGCCAGCCCCGGCCCGATCTCGTCGGCCCCATCGACCGTCAGGTCGATGCGCGCGCTATCCTCCAGGCTCGACAAGGTCAGCCCCAGCTCGCGCGCCAGGTCGGCCGTCGCCTCGGACGTCGGCACACACTTCAGGCCGGCCAGCCCCCGCGCCGCCAACGCCTTGACAAACCACGCCGCCGTCGAGCCGGTGCCGAGGCCCACCACCATGCCGGCCTCGACGCGCGCGGCGGCGGCCTCTCCGGCGATGCGTTTCTGATCGTCGGGGCTCATTTGCGCCCCTTGCGCTCTGCCATCAGCTTGCGGAACCGCGCCGCCCAGCCGGACTTGTTGACCTGTTTGGCCCGACCCAGCGCCAGGTCGCCCGCCGGCACATCCTCGGTCACCACTGAACCGGACCCAACCATCGCCCCGCCCCCGATGCTCACCGGCGCCACCAGGGCCGAGTTGGAACCGACGAAAGCCCCCTCACCCACCACCGTGCGCGCCTTGTTGAAGCCGTCGTAGTTACAGAAAATCGTGCCTGCTCCGATGTTGGCGTCCGCCCCCACCTCGCCGTCGCCCAGATAAGCCAGGTGATTGGCCTTGGCCCCTTCGCCCAGCGTCACATTCTTGACCTCAACGAAGTTACCGACCTTGGCCTTGGGGCCGATCACCGCCCCGGGTCGCAGCCGAGCATAGGGCCCGACCTCAGCTCCGGCCTCGACCACCGCGCCCTCCAAGTGGCTGAAGGCCCGGATCTTCGCCGGCCCGGCGATCCGAACACCCGCCGCAAAGACCACGTTCGGCTCAATCGTCGTCCCAGCGGCCACCTCGGTGTCCCAGGCGAAATGCACCGTCCCGGGGGCCGGCATGGCGACGCCCTCGGTCAGGAAATGGTCGCGCTGGACGCTCTGGAACTGGGATTCCGCCGCCACCAGCTCAGCCTGGCTGTTCACGCCCTGGACCGCTGCCTCTTCGGTGAAGGTCGCCCGACACGTCAGGTCGCGCCGACGTGCCAGTTCCACAATGTCCGTCAGATAGAACTCGCCCTTGGCATTGTCGTTCGTCACCTCACCAAGCAGGGAGAACAAGAGTTCCCGCTCACACACCATCACACCCGAATTGCAGCGATTGACCCGTAGCTCGTGCTCACTGGCCTCCTTGGCCTCAACAATCCTGAGCAGGGTATCGCCGTCGCCCATGACGAGGCGGCCATAGGCCCCCGGGTCGGCGGCCTCGAAACCCAGTACGGTCACGGCCGCGTCACTGCCGAACATCGGCTCGACCGACGGTGCGCGCAGCAAGGGACAGTCAGCGTAAGTGATGACCACATCACCGACGAACCCGGCCAGGGCCTGCTCGGCGCAACGCACCGCATGGCCGGTCCCCAGAGGCGGGTCCTGGACGGCGACGGCCCCCTTGCCAAGGCGGGCCTCGACGTGTCGGCCGACCTGGGGGGCGTGAGTGCCAACCACGACCACGATCCGCTCACAGCCCAGCGCCTCGGCCGTGTCGATGGCATGGTCCAGCATGGACCGGCCAGCCAGCAGGTGCAGCACCTTGGGCAGTGGCGACCGCATCCGGGTTCCCTGCCCGGCGGCGAGAATGACGGCGGCGCGTTGGGCCATGGACGATTCCTTCAGATAAGCTCCCCTCGGGTCTAGCGCGCCCGGCGATCCCGGCCAATAAGCGGCCCCATGAACCTCTCAGGCTGGACCCTCGCTTTTGATCTGGACGGCACGCTCGTCGAAACTGCGCCGGATCTGATCGGGTCGCTCAATACGGTCCTGATCGAACAAGGACTGCCGCCCGTTACGCTGGCCTCGGCCCGGCATCTGGTCGGGCGCGGCGTTCGCGTCATGCTCGAACATGGCTTTCAGGAGGCCGGAGCCGCCTTCGACGCCGAGGCCGACGCCGCCCTGATGGACCGCTTCATTGAGGTCTATCTGGACCGGATTGCGGACGAGAGCCGACCCTTCCCCGGCGTGGTCGAGACCCTGGACGCCTTCACCGCCACCGGAGCGATTCTGGTCGTGGTCACCAACAAGCGCACTGACTTGTCGCTGGCCTTACTGGACGCCCTGGACCTGACCCGGCGTTTTGCCGCTGTTATCGGCCCGGATCAGGTCAGCGCCCGCAAGCCTTCCGGCGCACACCTGTCGGAGGCGGTGCAGTTGGTTGGCGGCGATCCGGCCCGCACCATCATGATCGGTGACAGTCGACCGGATCTGGAAACTGCCCGCGCGCTCGGCGCGCCAGTCATCCTGACGAGTTTCGGCTATACTGATCCGCCGGCGCGAGACCTCGGAGCTGACGCCGTGATCGAAGATTTCAGCGATCTGACCGCCACAATCAACCGGTTGATCGCCTAGCCCTTCATCCGCTCAACGATTTCTACAGACGGATTTGCGCGCAGAGCCGCGGCGATCACCGTCGCGTGTTTGGCATCGGTGACCTCGACCTCAAACAGCACTTCGAAGAAGTCTTCCTTACGGTGAGTCATCTTCAAATTCAGAATGTTACCGCCCGCTTCTCCGATAATGGTACAGGCTTGCCCTAGCACGCCCGGCGCGTTGCGGATCGAGGCCTTCAGGGTTGCCGACCCCAGACCCAGCCGCTCGGCCTGCGGCGTCCATTGCAGGTCGCGCCACAGGTCGCCCTGGCTCTCATATTCCGCCAGACGCTCACAATCGATGACATGGACCGTCAAGCCCTGACCGGGCTGGACGATGCCGACGATGCGGTCACCCGGCAGGGGTGAACAGCAGGGCGCGAAATGGATACTGACGCCGGGCGTCAGGCCACCGCCGCGCACAAACAGCCTCCCGGCCTTGCCGCCGTCGATGCGCGCCCGCGCGCGTACCGCCGCCCGCTCCTTGGGCCCCAACGACGGGAACAGGGCGTCGATGATGGCCGCCACACTGACCTGCCCGCGACCCAGCCGATCGTACAGCTCGTCCTCGCCGGCGATATTGAGCATCTCCAGGGCCGGAGCCAGGCTGATGTCTTTCAGCTTCTTGCCGACCCGCACGAAGGCCTGCTCCAGGCCTGACCGGCCGAGGCGTTGAAACTCTTCCCGCTCGGAGGTGCGGATCTGACGTCGAATTGCCGAGCGCGCGCGGCCGGTGATCGTCAGGCTGCGCCAATCGGCCGGCAGTTGCGCGGCCTCGTCCCGCACGATCTCGACCACGTCCCCGTTCTGGAGCTGGGTCCGCATCGGCTTGTGTTCGCCATTGATCAGCGCCCCAACCGCCGTATCGCCGACCTCGGTATGGACGGCATAGGCGAAGTCGAGCGGCATGGCCCCCTGCGGCAGGGTGATCAACTCGCCCTTGGGTGTGAAGGCAAAGACCTGATCCAGATACATTTCCAGCTTGGCGTGCTCGACCCATTCGTCGTGCTCGCCGCCGTTCTCCACCACCTGAACCAGATGCCGAAGGCTGGCCAGGGGATCGCGCCCACCGGCTTCGGCCGCCGCATCGGCGTCAAAGCCATAGGCATCATCCTTGTATCGCCAATGCGCCGCGACCCCGTCCTCGGCAACGCGGTCCATCTCTTCGGTGCGGATCTGGAGCTCGATACGGGTCCCATGCGGTCCGACGACCGTGGTGTGCAAGGACCTATAATTGTTCGATTTCGGCGTGGAAATATAGTCCTTGAAGCGCCCCTGGGCCATCTTCCAATGGCGGTGGATCACGCCCAAGGCCCGATAACAGTCCGCCTCCGTCTCAACGATCACGCGAAAGCCGTAAATGTCCGACAGTGCTGAAAAGCCGACCGACTTGCTCTGCAGCTTGCGCCAGATCGAATAGGGCGTCTTTTCGCGACCATAGACGCGCGCCACGACCCCTTCGGCCAGAAGGACCCGCTCCAGTTCGGCCGTTACCCGCGCGACGGTCTTACCCTGTTCGAGCCTCAACCCGTCCAATCGGCGAACGATGGCTTCGCGCGCCCGGGTCTGGAGGTGTTCGAACGCCAGTTCCTCCAGCTCAGTGGCGATCCTATGCATCCCGATCGAGCGGGCCAGGGGCGCATAGACTTCCAACGTCTCGCGGGCGATCCGCTCGCGCTTCTCAGGTTTCACGAACTGAAGCGTCCGCATATTGTGCAAACGGTCCGCCAGCTTGACCATCAGGACGCGCACGTCCTTGGAGATCGCCAGGATGAACTTGCGCAGGTTCTCGGCCTGGCGCGTCTGTTCAGCCTGCATCTCCAGGCGCGACAGCTTGGTGACCCCTTCGACCAAGCCGGCGACTTCTTCGCCGAAGCGCTCGGCGATGTCGGCGCGCGTCGCGGAGGTATCCTCAATCACATCGTGCAGCAGGGCCGTGACGATCGAGGCCGTGTCCAGCCGATAGTCCGTCAGGATTCCGGCCACCTGGATGGGATGGGCATAGTAGGGGTCGCCGGACGCCCGCTTCTGCGACCCATGCATCTGGGTGGCATAGACATAGGCCTTGTCGATCAGGGCCTCGTCCACACCGGGATCATAGGCCCTCACCCGATCGGTCAGCTCAAATTGACGCAGGATCGGCGTACGCGTCCTGGCAGCAAGATCATTGGCGGCGTGAGGCTCCGGCGGCGCGGCCGCCGGTTCGGGGAAACTGGACTGGACCTGTTCGTCCGTCAGTATCGGTCCTCCTGACCTCCGTCGCGGTCGCTTTGCAGCGCCCGCAGCAGGTCGGTTTCGCTCATATGCATATGCTGGGGTTCGGCCAGCAGCGCCAGGGTCTCGGCCTCTTCCTCGGCCTCGGTGTGCTCATCGACGCGCTGCAGCGTCGTCACCAGGCTGTCTTCAAGGGAGTCAGGCTTGACGGCATCCTCGGCCAGCTCGCGCAGAGCTACGACCGGGTTCTTGTCGTTGTCACGATCCAGCATCAGCGCCGAGCCATTCGAGATCGCGCGGGCGCGGTGCGCCGACAGCAGGACCAGGCCGAAACGGTTCGGCACTTTTTCAATGCAGTCTTCGACGGTGACGCGGGCCATTCGGACTCTCAGCTTTTCGGGAAGTTCGGGGAGTAGCCTGGTAAGATAGCGGTTCACGTTCGCGGGTGCAATATTAAGCTCACAATCGCGCAGGGTAGTCGATCAGCCCCCACGCATCGGCCGGCGACACGATGGTCGTGGAAGCCCGCCCCCGGCGCCTCGCATTGCCCCAACTGACCCGTGAGGGCCGTTCATTGCCCAGCGCCCCTCTGGGCTGAGGCACCGATCAACGCCTCCACCGGCTCGGATCCACAACCCCTGCCCGCGAACATCCAATCACCAGAGCAATTGCCATGCTAGACGGCGTTCGCATCCAGCCCCACCTCGGCGCGCGCCGACTTGGCCTCTGCCCGTTCCCCCGTCACCGGGCACCTCCAGTCCGGCGCGATCTCGGCCAGCGGTCCCATCACAAAGCGCCGCTCTGCCGCCCGAGGATGCGGCAGGACCAGGCCGTCGAACATCCCGGCCTCCCGCCCATAGGCGATCAGATCCAGGTCCAGGGTCCGGGGCGCATTGGGCGTATGGCGATCTCGCCCGAACGCCGCCTCGATCCGATGCAACGCCGATAAGGTTTCGCGTGGCCCCAGCTCCGTCTCGACGATCACCACGCCATTCAGGAACGGCGGTGCCGAGGGGTCTGGCCAGGCGTCAGAACGCCACCATGACGATCGATGGATGATCGCCAACCCTTCGCCGGCAAATCGACCCAAGGCCGCCTCAAGGAGGTCGCGCGTCGAGGCAAAGGGGCCTTTCAAGTTGGATCCCAGAGCGATAACCACGGCCTGGTCCCATTCGGACCCATTCATTTGAAAGATATTGCCATGAGCTTCTACCCTACCGAGCGCCTTGCCCTATTCATCGACGGGGCAAATCTCTACTCCGCCGCCAAGGCCCTGGGCGCAGACATCGACTTCAAGAAGTTGATCGACGAGTTTCGCAAGAAGGGCGTCCTGGTCCGGGCCTACTACTACACCGCAATCGTCGAGGGCGACGACTATTCGCCGATCAAACCGCTGGTCGACTGGCTCGACTACAACGGCTTCACCATGGTCACCAAGGCCGCCAAGCGCTTCACCGACCAGGAGGGGCGCTCGCGTACCAAAGGCAATATGGACGTCGAGATCGCGGTCGACATGATGGAGCTTGCCGACCGCCTCGACCACGCGGTGCTGTTTTCCGGAGATGGCGACTTCGCCAGCCTGGTCAAGGCAGTCCAGAGAAAGGGCGTCCGCGTCACGGTGATCTCGACGCTCAAGAGCCAGCCCCCACAGGCCGCCGACGACCTGCGCCGCGCCGCCGATACCTTCATCGATCTGAATGACCTATTGCCGGTGTTCGGGCGCGACCGGCCGGCCTATCGCGACGACGCCTGACCCCTCGCCGTCACCTTTCCCCTTCCGGGCGGCTGTGCCATAGCTGGGCTTTAGCGAGCGAGGCTACCATGGTCGTCGGTTCGGCCCTCATTCTGGTCGGCGTACTGGTCGGGTTCGGCTTCGCCTGGCAGGCGCGCAGACTGAAGGCACGGGTTGAGGCCGCCCAGTCCTGGACCGAGGTTCCGGCCATCATCCAGACGGCCCGTTTGCAGAAGGTCGGCAAGACCAGCTCGGCACCCAGCTTGACCTATACCTATTCCGTCGCTGGTAGGACCTATACTGGAAAACGGCTTCAGTTCGGCGGCCTCAACATGACGCGTCAGGAGGCTGAAGAGGTGCTCGCCGCCTATCCGGAGGGCGCGACCACGACGGTCCGTTACGACCCCCAGCGGCATGACTTTGCCGTCCTGCGCCTGGCAGCGGATTCGAAGGGTTTCCTGATCGCTGGTATCGGCATCGGTCTGGCCTTCGCCGTCGCGGGCCTGGTCGTGGCGGTCTCCGGATGAACGGGCCGGATCGCGTCGTCGCCTTCTGGCGCGAGGCCGGACCGGACAAATGGTTCGCCAAGGACGATGGCTTCGATTCCGCCTTTCGTGACAGCTTCCTGGCCGACCACCTCGCCGCCGCGCGCCGCGAGCGGGATCAATGGAGCACTGACGCAACCGGGGCGTTGGCCCTTTGCCTGTTGCTGGATCAATGGCCTCGCAACTGTTTCCGGGGGACCGGCCATGCCTATGCGACAGATCCACTGGCCCGTCTGTTCGCGCGTCGCGCTGTAGCGGCGGGTCACGACCAGGCTTTCGAGGAGGCGCTGAGGCCATTCTTCTACCTGCCGTTCCAGCATTCCGAAGCCATCGCAGACCAGCGGCAATCGCTCTGCCTCTTCGGAGCTCTGACCGCCCCCGATGCTGACCAGTGGGCACGACATCATCACGACATTGTCGCCCGTTTCGGACGGTTCCCGCATCGCAACGGCGCGCTGGGTCGCGTGACCACGCCAGAAGAAGCCGCCTTCCTTGAGGCCGACGGCTTCCGGGGCTAGCGCGGCAATAGAGGCAGCGGATCCACCGGGCGTGGGCGCTCCGCCGGCGCGGGTGTGTAGCGGATCTCGAAATGCACCTGGGGCTGGCTGACGCCACCTGAAACACCCACCGCACCGATCACCTGCCCAGGTGTGACGCGCTGCTCCATTCTCACATTTGTCGAGCGCAGGTGCGAATAGGCCGTCACCCAGCCATCGCCATGCACGATGACGACCGTCGTCCCCAAACCCGGCAGGCTGTCACCCGCATAGGCCACCTGCCCCCCGGCCGCCGCGCGGACCTCGGTACCGGCGTCGGCCGCAATATTGATCCCGTCGCTCCGCAACCCCGAGCCCATGGTGCCGAACCTGGTCAGGATGTCTCCACGCACGGGCCAGGCGAAACGCCCCGCCGCACGCCGCGCCAACTCGGCTGCAGTGGGGAAGCCGTCCGGCCCGAGACCGGTCGACGCTTGCTCAGGTCGCGTCGCGGGAGTGTCGTTCGTCGGTGGGGGTGCAGGAGGTGCCGGCAGCGCTCCTGGCGTCGGTGCCTCAGGTGCCGCCCCCGTCGCATAGGGATCCGGCCCCATGTCGCGCGCGCCAGCCGGCAGGATCAGGCGCGCGCCGACCCGAATGGCCCCATCGTCCCCAATGCCGTTCAGCGTCATCAGGGTGCGAACCGGCGTGGCAAAGCGGCGACCGACCCCCGAGAGTGTGTCGCCGGTCTGAACAACATAGAGCAGGCCGGGGCGTACCTCGTCCTGCGTTCCGGTCACCGGCGGCGGGACGGCCGGTCGCACCGGCGGGGCCAGCGGCTCGGATTCGACCTGAGATGCTTCTGATCGAAGTGGCGGCAACGGCTCAGCCTCTACCTCGGCGGTCTGGGCCGGCGGCAGCACGGCCTCCTGGTCAGGCTCGACCGGAGTTTCCGAGGCGATCGGATACTGAGGCGGCGGCGGCGTCACCGGCGCGCCCGGCCGCACCGGATAGCGAGGAGTGCTGGGTACATAGTAGCCGCCGCACGCCGCCAGCAGCGAGGCCGTCAAAGCGACGATGGTCGCTCTCAGGGGAAATCTCATGTCACCTCTTCCGTTCGGCGCGCGGGTACACCCGGATTCACGCGCGGAAATATGGCGGCAAGGTTAATGAAATCCATGTCGCATTGTCGCTTCCCCCTGCCGCGCCGCTGGTTTACGCCGATCACTCACTGCTGATCTGCGGAGCCAAGATGCCCAAGTTCCAGGGGACTGACGCCTATATCGCCACCGACGACCTGCGCATCGCCGTCGATGCTGCGGTGGCCCTCGAACGTCCGCTGCTTATCAAGGGCGAGCCGGGCACGGGCAAAACGGTGCTGGCCTATGAGATCGCCGCCGCCTTCGACGCGCCGCTCATCACCTGGCACATCAAGTCGACCACCAAGGCACACCAGGGCCTGTACGAATATGATGCCGTGACGCGCCTGCGCGACAGCCAGCTCGGCGATCCACGGGTCGCCGACGTGGCCAACTACATCAAGAAGGGCAAGCTGTGGGAGGCGTTTGCCGCGCCGGTGCGGCCTGTCCTCCTGATCGATGAAATCGACAAGGCCGACATCGAGTTCCCGAATGACCTACTCCAGGAACTCGACCGGATGGAATTCTACGTCCACGAAACCGATCAGACGGTCCGGGCTGAGGTCCGCCCCATCGTGGTGATCACCTCCAACAATGAAAAGGAACTTCCGGACGCCTTCCTGCGCCGCTGTTTCTTCCATTACATCCGCTTCCCCGATCCCGACACCATGGCCCAGATCGTCGAGGCTCACTATCCCGGCCTCCAGAACCGCCTGGTCGGCGAGGCCCTCAAGGTCTTTTATGAAATCCGCGAGACACCGGGCCTCAAGAAGAAACCATCCACCTCCGAACTGCTCGACTGGCTCAAGCTGCTGCTCGTCGAGGAGATCGATATCGAGACCTTGCGTGAGCGCAATCCGAACAAGCTGATCCCGCCGCTGCATGGGGCCCTGCTCAAGACCGAGCAGGATGTGCATCTGTTCGAGCGTCTTGCCTTCCTGACGCGGCGTGATGGTACCCGCCCCGGTCAGTGACCCTCCGGGGCTTACTGCAATTTCATTGGCGCTATCTGACGGAGCGGCGCATGGTTCGACCATGCGAAGAGCCTGTGCCCGCCTGACCGTCTTGCTGGCTGCGGTCGCTGCCGGCCTGACCGCCTGTGGCCCGGCCTCCGTCCGTGTCTCAGAGCGCGCGCCGTCGACCGAGGAAGGCTCTCCCTTACGCGCCATAGATACCTTGAGCTGCCCCGAACATCACGGTGATCTGACCCGCACCGAGACGACCGCCGACGGCCTGTCGTGCCTCTACGCCGGCCCGCGCGGCTCCAGGCTGACGCTCCAGCTGGTTGCACTGGAAGCCGATCAGGACCTGCCGGCCATCCTGGCCCCATTTGACCAGGAAATGCGGGACCTGATGCCGGCAACGGCGGCCCGCGCCAGCAATGGGGAGGACAGCGCGACCGTCAGCGTCCAATCTGACGGCGAGAATGCCCGTATCCGGCTGCCCGGAATCAGCGTCAACCAGGAAGGCGAGCAGGCGTCCATCAATATCGGAGGCATCCAGATCCGCACCGAAGGGACCAACGAACCGACACACGGCGACATCGTCCAGGTCAATGCCAATGGCCAGGCCACAGAGGTTCGCACCCGAGCCCAGGGGCCGGACATCCGCGCCACCTACGTCCTCACCGATGAAACCGCGACCGAAGAGGGCTGGCGTACCGTCGGCTACGAGGCGCGCGGGCCGGCGGCCGGTCCGATCGTGGTGGCGACCGTCCGCTCCAAGTCCCGCGACGAAGAGGTTCTGTTCGAGGCCGCGCGCGAACTGGTTGTGCTCAACGTCGGCGGCGCACTCTAGGCTGTCGGCGGCACGGCCGTTCCCGCAGGTATCCGTTGCTTCTGGCGCTCAGCCAGATGATCGATCCCACCGGCGTACTGTACCAAAGCCTCTATCCGCTTTTCGATCGGTGGGTGGGTGGCGAACAGGCCCAAGAATCCACTCTCGCGGTGCTCAAGGAACATTCCAGCCACCTCGTCCGGGGCCTCGAGATCGGCCCGCCCGGATACCTTCTGCAAGGCCGAGATCATGGCGTCGGGGTTCTTGGTCAACTCAACGGATCCGGCATCGGCGATGTATTCGCGCCGCCGGGACAGGGACATCCGGATCACGATCGCCAGCAACCATCCGATCGCCGCCAGACCGAACCCGATCAGGATCAGCGCCAGCGCCGCCCCACCCGAGTTCCCTCTTCGGTTCCCCCCCAGCGCCATGAACCGCATCGAACGAAACATCATCTCGGCGATCAGGCTGATGATCCCCGCGAAAACCGTCGCAATGATCATGGTGCGCACGTCCTTGTTGATGACGTGGGTCAGCTCATGCGCCAACACGGCTTCCAATTCGTCGCGATCCAGGGCCTGGATCAGCCCGCGCGTGACGGTGATCGAATACTGGCCCTCATGCAGCCCGGTGGCGAAGGCATTCAGCTCGGGCTGCTCAATCAGTCTCAGCATGGGCGTCTTCATGCCGCGCGAAATTGCGAGGTTCTCCAGCAGATTGTAAATTTCGGGATTGGAGCGCCGGTCCACCACCCGCGCGCCGGTCGCCAGATCAATGATGGCCTGGTTCGAAAAATAGGCGATGACGAACCAGATACCCGCTCCCACAAACGCGAGCGGCATCGAGCCGAGAAGCATCCGAGCCGAATAGGCCAGGTCGCCCTCAAAGCTCTCGGTCGACGGCAGATAGCCATAGCCCATCATCACCAGTTGGGCAGCATAAATGATGCCGACCAACAGCACGGGAAACAGCGCCATCAACAGGATGGAACGCGTATTATTGGCCCAGATGTGGGTCTGAAGGCCGACTGCGGCCACGGTCCAGCCCCTTAGAATTTCACCTGCGGCGGGGCTTCATTCATCGCCACGCGCGACTCGTCACCCACATCGAAGAAGGTCTTGTCCGAACCGTAACCGACCACGCCTGCGAACAGGATCGTCGGGAACTGGCGGCGCACCGCGTTGAACTCCTGCACGGCATTGTTGAAGAAGCGCCGCGCTGCGGCCAGCTTGTTCTCGATGTCCGAAAGTTCGGCCTGCAGCTGCTGGAAGTTGGCGTTGGCCTTCAGGTCGGGATAGGCCTCCGACAGGGCGAACAGCCGCCCCAGCGCGCCCGTCAGCATATTCTCGGCCTGGACCTTGTCATTGACGCTGGTGGCCTGGGCGGCGGCGCTCCGCGCGGCGGTCACCGCCTCCAGCGTCCCGCGCTCGTGGCCGGCGTATCCCTTCACCGTTTCAACCAGGTTCGGGATCAGATCCTGACGTTGCTTCAACTGAACATCGATGTCGGCGAAGGCTTGATCGGCCCGCTGATCCAGCCCGACGAGCCGGTTGTAAGCCCCGACGCCAAAGACCAGTACCAGGGCGATGATCACGCCCAGGATAATGAGGATCGTAAGCATGGCGGCCTCCCGTATGTTTCGCCCTGATACTAGGCAGGCGGAGGCGGGCCGTCATGCGGAATCGGAGATCGCGGCCCTATCCAATCCTGACGCCGGTCATGGAGATGGAGCCGCCCTCGATCACATCATTGAAGAAGACCACCGGCTCGCCGGGCTTCTGCTGGGCCGCCACATAGAGCAGCGGCAGATAGTGCTCGTCAGTCGGCACGCTCAGTTGGGCCTGCTCTGCCAGATACACCCAGTCGATCAGGGCCTCATGGTCGCCCGCCTCGAACGCGGCCTTGACCGCTTCATTGAAATCGACCGCCCAGTCATAGGGCTCGCCGCCCTGGCGTTTCCACAGCCGCAGATTATGCACCCAGTCGCCCGAGCCGGCGATCAGCACGCCCTCCTCGCGCAGCGGCTCCAGCTTGCGCGCCAGCTCATAATGACCGCGCGCATCCATTCTCCGATCCAGCGACAGCTGCACAACCGGCACATCGGCGTCGGGCCAGACATGGGCCAGCACTGACCAGGTCCCGTGATCCAGACCCCACTGATCGGTCGGCCTCGCCCCGGTCAGCGCCGCCACCCGCGCCGCCAGTTCGGGCGAGCCGGGGGCCGGGTACTGCATGGCGTAAAGGGCGTCGGGAAAGCCGCCGAAGTCATGGATGGTCGGCGGCTGGGCCTGGTCGGTCACGCCCAGCCCCTGGGTTTCCCAGTGGGCCGAGATCATGACCACGCCCCTGGGCTTGCCCAGCCCCTCGCCCACGCGACGCCACACATCCGCAAACGAGCCGCCCAGGGCGTTCATCGGCGAACCGTGTCCAAAGAAGACGACGGGCTGGGTCATGGGGCTAGGTTTTCAGCTTCTTGGCGGTTTCAGCGACATAACGCCCCTGCCAGCGCGCGCCGTCCAGCTCATTGTCGCTGGGCCAGCGCATACCGTCGCCGCCGGTGATGGTGGTGGCGCCATAGGGGCTGCCGCCGGTGATCTCATCCATTCGCGTCTGGCCCTGCCAGGCATAGGGCAGGCCCGCGATCAGCATCCCATGGTGCAGCAGCGTCTGGATCAGGCCGATCAGCGTCGTCTCCTGCCCACCATGCTGGGTGCCGGTGGCGGTGAAGGCCGAGCCGACCTTGCCGACGAAGGCGCCTTTCATCCACAGGCCGCCGGTTTGGTCCAGGAAGTTTCGCATCTGGCTGGCGATGGTGCCGAAACGCGTGCCGGCCCCGATGATGATGGCGTCATAGCCTTCCAGCTCGGCCACGGTTGCCACCGGCGCCGCCTGGTCCATCTTGTAGCCGCTCTGAACCGCAAGTTCTTCCGGCACCAGCTCCGGCACCCGGCGGATATCGACCTGGACGCCGTCAACCTGACGCGCCCCCTCGGCCACGGCCTCGGCCATCTTCTCCAGATGCCCATAGGTGGAGTGATAAAGAACCAGAACCTTGGTCATACGCCGTCCCTTCGCAAACTGTAACCAATGATGTGCCGGATATAGGAAGGACTCTCCTCCGCGCAATAGCCCTGCGCGCCAAAATCCTAGACCTTCAGATCCCAGGCATCCGCCTGTTCGCGCCGGGCCATCTCCTCGGCTGCGGCGGGGCGCACGGTGCGATAGGGCGGGTTCTCGGCCTCGATCACCTCGACCATGGCCGCGATCATCTCGGCCGGGTCATGCTGGCGGTTCAGCTCACGCACCGGCCAGTGCTCGACCACGCGCTCGCCCTGGCTCCACCACTGGTCCATGCTTTCCATGCCGGTGTCGTTGAAACCCGTTCGAAAGGCGCCGGGATTGATCGTGACCACCTGCACCCCATAGGGGGCCAGTTCCTCGCGCATGGCCGAGCAGATGCCCTCCACCGCGTGTTTGGACGCGGCATAGGCTCCGTCGAACGGCACCTTGACCAGCCCGGCCACCGACGAGGTCCAGACGATACGCCCCGCGCCCGCCTTGACCATCTTGCGCGCAAACCCCTGGGCCAGCTCCAACGCCGCAAACACATTGGTCTCGAACACCGAGCGGAACACCGACATCGGAATCTCGGCCATTGGACCGGATTCCATGATCCCGGCGTTGTTGAACAGGACGTCGATGTCGCGCTCCAGCACCTTGCCCCGGTCGATCTCGCTGAGCACATCCAGCTTGATGACATCGGCCTGGAGCCCCGCCTTGGCCAGGGCCTGACGCAGCTCGGTGACCTGCGGCCAGATCTGGCATCCGGCGATCACCCTGTGACCGCGCTGCGCCAGTTCGAACGCCACCCCGCGTCCAAAGCCCGTCCCCGCTCCGGTGATCAGTACTGTCTTGCTCATACCTGCCTCTGCGTCTTTCGCCCCAGCTTAGGTCAGGCCCGCCGCCCGGCGCCAGCGCTCGCCGGAAAATGCGTGTGGACGGCGCCGCCGGATCGGACGAGGCTGCGCCAACGCCATGACCGACCGTGATCCGCCATCGCCGACGCCTGCCCTGAACGCGGTGGATGTGCAGCGGCTGCGCGCCCTCAATCGGACCAAGGCGCTCGCCACCGGCGCTCTGGTGCTGTCGACGGCGACCTTTGTGACGGCGCGGGCGTTCCAGCCCCGCTGGCCCTGGCTCGGCTATGTCGCGGCGACGGCGGAGGCGGCAACCATCGGCGGCCTAGCCGACTGGTACGCCGTGGTGGCTCTGTTCAAGCGGCCGTTGGGCTTGCCGATTCCTCACACGGCGATCATCCCCGAGAACCAGAGCCGGATCGCCGCCAACCTGGGCCGGTTTATCGAGCAGAACTTCCTCGACGAGGCGACGGTTCGGGCCAAGCTTGAAGAGGTCGACTTCGCCGCCCAGGTCGCCGACTGGCTGGCGGATCGTGATCGGGCCGACGGCCTGGCCCGTTTCGTCGTGCGGCTGACGCCCCAGGCGCTCGAAGCGATCAGCCGCTCCGACATCCGCGATTTCGTCGCCCAGAGAATTGTCGCCGAGATCGAAAAGGTCCAGGTCGCGCCGCTCGCAGCGGGCCTGCTCAACGCCTTCGTCGAGGACGGCCGGCATCAACGTCTGTTCGACGAGCTGACCCGCATCGTCGGCCGCTTTCTCCAGGACGAGGCGGCTCTGGAGGCCATGCGCGAGCGCATCCGCGCCGAGCTGCCCAGCCTGTTCAACCTGTTCAAGGCCGACGCCTATCTGCTGAACAAGATCATCGGCGCGGCGTCGGCGCTGCTGGAAGAGGCGCGCGGCCAGTCGGACCATCCGATCCGACTGGAGTTCGACAGCGCCGTCAGAGGCTTCATCCGGCGACTGAAATCGTCAAAGCTCTACGCGCGCCGCGCCGAGGAGATGAAGCGCGACCTGCTGAACCGTCCCGTAGTGCGCGAAATGGCCGGCGAGATGTGGGACAGCGTGCGCAACCTGCTGGAGACGGACGCCCGCTCGGATCAGTCGGTGATCCAGCGCCACCTTGCCGGCCTGTTCGTGGAGGTCGGGCGCCATCTCGCCGCCGATCCGGTGGTGCGCGCCGACATGAACCAGGGGTTCGTCACGGCCCTGTCGGCCTTCATCCAGAGCCAGAAGAGCGGCGTCTCAGCCTTCATCACCGAACAGGTCAATCGCTGGGATCTGCGCCAACTGGTCCAGGTGATTGAACTGAACGTCGGTCGCGACCTACAGTTCATCCGCTTCAACGGCATGATCATCGGCGGCCTGGCCGGTCTGACGATCTATACGGTTCAGGCGCTGGTCTTCCGGCACTAGGCGGTGGGCCCGCCATATTGGCAAACCCGATCGCCGGGGCGCATACATCCCGCTCAGCCACCCCCTGAGCCTCCATGTCCCCCGAACAGTACGCCCCTCTGATCGCCATTGCGGTGGCCGTCCCGTTGATGCTGCTGCGCAATCGGCGACCGCGCACCCTGCGGCCGCGCTGGATGTGGGTCATGCCGACGCTGATCGTCGTCATGATTGGCCTGGGTGTCTGGGGATCAGGCCTGGCGCCGGGCGTCAGCCACGAGCCGTTCGGCCCCCTCGACTACGCCGTTCTGGCCCTGGGCCTGGGGCTGGGCGCCGCCGCCGGATGGTGGCGCGGCAAGATGACCATGATCGAACGTCACGCCGACGGCACGCTGAAGGCCCAGGCGTCTCCCATCGGACTGGTGCTCATCCTGGCCCTGATGCTGGGCCGGCGGATACTGGCCGCCTGGCTGGAGCCGCACGCCGCCGGCTGGGGCCTAAACGTGCTGGCCGTGACCGACGCCTTCCTCCTGTTCGTGGCCGCCATGATCGTGGTCAGCCGCGTCGAGATGTGGATCCGCGCCCGCCGCATCCTGGCCGGCCACAGCGACGACCACGTCGAGCGTTTGCCTTAGGACACCGGAGGTCTCAGGCGCATCGGTGTTTTCGAATAAATCCGTCACCCTCGGGCTTGTCCCGAGGGCCCATGGGCCGATCAGCCTGATGGATAGCCGCTACCCAGCGACCGGCGCGGATCAGCTCAGGCACCATAAGTCCCTGCAAGCTTGACTATGGCCCCTCGGGACAAGCCCGAGGGTGACGGAGATATTGAGGCCCGCACCGCCCCCTACAGGTGGATCACCCGCCCATAGGCGTCCAGCGCCGCCTCGTGCATGGCCTCCGACATGGTCGGGTGCGGATAGACGGTGCCGAACACGTCTTCCTCGGTCGCCTCCATGGTGATGGCGGTGACATAGCCCTGGATCATCTCGGTGACCTCGGCCCCGATCATATGGGCACCGATCAGGGCGCCGGTCTTGGCGTCGAAGATGGTCTTGACGAAGCCCTCGGTTTCGCCGGACGCAATGGCCTTGCCGTTCACCCGGAACGGGAAGCGGCCGACCTTGACCTCGCGCTTGTCAGCCTTGGCCGCCTGTTCGGTGATCCCCACCGAGGCCACCTGCGGCGTCGTATAGGTGCAGCCTGCGATCGGCGAATGCACATTGGGGCTCTTGAAGCCGGCGATATGCTCGGCCGCGTGGATGCCCTCGTGGCTCGCCTTGTGGGCCAGCCAGGGCGCACCGGCACAGTCGCCGATGGCATAGAGACCCTTCACATTGGTCTGACAGTGGCTGTCGGTCTTGATGTGGCCGCGGTCCAGCTCGACGCCCAGCGCCTCCAGCCCGATGCCGTCGGTGTTGGCCGTGATGCCGACGGCCGAGATGCAGACCTCGGCCTCCAGGGTCTCGGTCTTGCCGCCCGCCTCGATGGCGACCTTCACGCCCGCCTTGTCCTTGGACACCTTCGTCACCTTGGCCCCGGTGTGGAACTTGATGCCGCGCTTCTCGAAGGCCTTCTGCGCGGCCTTGGAGATTTCCTCGTCCTCGACCGGCATGATCCGGTCGACCGCCTCGACCACCACGACCTCGGCTCCCAGCGCCCGATAGAAGCTGGCGAACTCCAGGCCGATGGCCCCCGATCCGATCACCACGAACGACTTGGGGAGCGACTTCGGCACCAGCGCCTCGCGGTAGGCCCAGATGCGCTCACCGTCCGCTTCCAGCCCGATCTGCGGCAAGGCGCGGGCGCGGGCGCCGACCGCCAGCATCACCGACTTGGCCTCAACGCTACGGCTCTTGCCGTCTTTCAGTGCGATGACGACCTTGGGCGCCGCAGCCCCCTTCTCCAGCTTGGCGTCGCCCTCGATCACCTCGATCTTGTTCTTCTTCATCAGGAAGCCGACGCCCTGATTCAGTTGCTTGGCCACCCCGCGCGAGCGCTGGATGATGGCGTCGAAGTCGAACCCGACCTTGTCGGCCGACAGGCCATAGTCCTTCAGATGGCTCAGGCTCTCGTACTTCTCGCCGGACTTCAGCAGCGCCTTGGTCGGGATACAGCCCCAGTTCAGACAGATGCCGCCCAGGTTCTCCCGCTCGACGATGGCCACCTTCAGGCCCAGCTGGCTGGCCCGGATCGCCGCCACATAGCCACCCGGCCCGGAACCGATCACGATGAGGTCAAATGTATCCGCCACTGTCGTGTCCCTACGCCAACATCGTCACAGGATCTTCGATCATCTGCTTGAAGACCTGCAGGAATTTTGCCCCAATCGCGCCGTCGACCACCCGGTGATCGCAGGTCAGGGTCACGCTCATCACCGTGGCCACGGCCAGTTGACCGTTCTTGACGACCGGTCGCTGTTCGCCCGCGCCGACCGACATGATCGCGCCCTGCGGCTCATTGATGATCGAGGCGAAGGTCTTGATGCCGAACATCCCCAGGTTCGAGACGCTGAAGGTCCCGCCCTGGAATTCCTCCGGCTTCAGCTTGCGATCCCGCGCCCGCTTGGCCAGGTCCTTGGCCTCGATCGAGATCTGGCTGAGGCTCTTGGTCTCGGCCGCGAAGATGATCGGGGTGATCAGGCCGCCATCGATCGCCACCGCCATCGCCACATCGGCGTGGTGGTGCATGGCGATGCCCTCGGGCGTGTAGCTGGCGTTGGCCTCCGGCACCGCCTTCAGCGCCATGGCCGAGGCCTTCATCACGAAGTCATTGACCGAGACCTTGATGCCCTGCGGCTCGAGCATCGCATTGACCTTGGCCCGCGCCGCCAGCAGCCCGTCGATCTCGCAATCGATGGTCAGCGGGAAGTGCGGCACGTCGCGGAAACTGTCGGTCAGACGCCGCGCGATGGCTTTCCTCATCCCGTCCAGCGGGATCAAGTCATAGCTGCCCGGCTTGATGCCCTGCTGCTCCAGCGACAGCACCTGACGCGGTTCGCCCTTGGCCGCCGTCGCCGGGGTCTTGGCCGCGCCGCCCTTGCCGGCCGCGTCAACATCCGCCGCCACGATCCGGCCCTTGGGTCCGGTGCCTTTGATCGCTTTCAGATCCAGCCCGGCCTGCTCGGCCATTCGCCGCGCCAGCGGCGAGGCGAACACGCGATTTCCATCCCGCTCAGGAGCGGGCGCCGCTTTCGGCACCGGAGGCGGCGAATCCGCCTTCACCTCAGCCTTCGCCGGCTCCGGCGCGCCCGCCGCCTTGGGAGCCGGCGCGGCCAGGCCGCCCTCGCCTTTCAGCCGCGCGATCACGGCGTTTACCTTCACCCCCTCGGTGCCTTCCGGCACCAGGATCTCGGCCACCTCGCCCTCATCGACGGCCTCGACCTCCATGGTCGCCTTGTCGGTCTCGATCTCGGCGATCACATCCCCGGCCGACACGGTGTCACCGGCCTTGATGTGCCATTTGGTGAGGTTGCCCTCCTCCATCGTCGGAGACAGGGCCGGCATCAGGATGTCGGTCATGCTCAGCCTTTCTTGGCCGGGGCCTCGGTGGTCATATTCGTGGCCATCGGGATCTCCTTGGCCCCGTCCCAACCTTCCTTGATCTGGTTCAGCACGTCTTCCTGCGCTCCCAGCCCGTTGGAGGAATAGACGTTCGAGAAGTGGAAGGCCGCCTCATACAACATTCGGCCGACGTTCTTGGGATCCTTCAGCATCGGCGACAGGACATATTCCGGTCGATCATGGATCCACCAGGCACGCATCAGCTCCACCGCAGAGTCAGCGTGCGGGCCGCTCACGGCACCATCGGGCATACGGATTTCACGCGGCGGCATAGGTCACCTTTTTCACAGCTTGGACGATCTTTTCGACGGTCGGAAGCGTCAGCGCTTCCAGATTGGCGGCATAGGGCATCGGCACATCTTCCTGATGCACCCGCAGCGGCGGGGCATCCAGATAGTCGAAGGCGTGCTCGATCACCCGAGCACAGATTTCTGCGCCCACGCCCATCGGACCCCAGCCTTCTTCGACCGAGACGATGCGGTTGGTCTTCTTGACGCTTTCGACGATGGTCTCGTGATCCAGCGGACGCAGGGTTCTCAGGTCGATGACCTCGGCCGAGATTCCTTCCTTGGCCAGCTCCTCCGCCGCCTTGAGGGCAAAGCCGACCATGCGGCTGTGCGAGGTAATGGTTACATCCGCCCCTTCGCGGCGGATTCTGGCCTTGCCGATCGGCACAACCCAGTCCTCAACCTCTGGCACATCGAACTCGACCCCGTACATCATCTCGTGTTCGAGGAAGACGACCGGGTTCGGATTGCGGATCGCCGCCTTCAGGAGGCCCTTGGCGTCTGCCGAGTCATACGGTGCCAGCACGATCAGACCCGGCACATTGGCGTACCAGGCCGAATAGTCCTGGCTGTGCTGGGCCGCCACACGGCTGGCCGCGCCGTTCGGGCCACGGAAAACGATGGGACAGCGGATCTGGCCGCCCGACATATACAGCGTCTTGGCCGCCGAATTGATGATGTGGTCGATCGCCTGCATGGCGAAGTTGAAGGTCATGAACTCGACGATCGGCTTCAGCCCGGCCATCGACGCCCCGACCCCGACCCCGGCGAATCCGTATTCGGTGATCGGCGTGTCGATCACCCGGCGGTCGCCGAACTCCTGCAACAGCTCACGGCTGACCTTGTAGGCGCCCTGGTACTGAGCGACTTCCTCACCCATCAGGAAGACAGTCTCGTCGCGCCGCATCTCTTCGGCCATGGCGTCGCGCAGAGCGTCGCGCACCGTCGTCTTGACGAGCTTGGCGTCAGCCGGGATCTCGGGATCCTTCAGTTCAGCCGATGCACCTCCACCCACAGGCGTGACGGCAGGAGCTGCGGGTGTCTGCACGGACGCGGGAGCCGGTGCCGGAGCAGCGCCCCCGCCCTCGCCGACCAGCCGTGCGATCACCGCGTTGACCTTCACGCCCTCGGAGCCCTCCGGCACCAGGATCTCGGCCACTTCGCCCTCGTCGACCGCCTCGACCTCCATGGTCGCCTTGTCGGTCTCGATCTCGGCGATCACATCGCCCGCCTTGATCACATCGCCCGCCTTGACGTGCCACTTGGTCAGATTGCCCTCCTCCATCGTCGGAGAGAGCGCCGGCATCAGGATGTCGGTCATTGAGCGGCCTCCTGGTACACATCGGTATAGAGTTCGGACGGGTCCGGCTCGGGGCTGGCCTGTGCGAACTGGACGGCCTCGGCCACGATGGCTTTCACGTCGTCTTCGATCGGCTTGAGGTCGGCTTCGGTGGCGCCGGCCTGTTCCAAGAGCAGCTTCACATGGTCAATCGGGTCACGCGTCTTCTTGACCTCATCAACCTCCTCCTTGGTCCGGTATTTGGCCGGATCGCTCATGGAATGGCCGCGATAACGATAGGTCTTCACTTCCAGGATGAACGGCCCGCCGCCTTCGCGCGCCCGCTTCACGGCCTTGGCCGTCGCCTCGCGGACGGCCAGCACGTCCATGCCATCGACCTGTTCGCCCGGAATGCCGAAGCTGGCCCCGCGCTGATACAGCTCGGTCGTCGAGGACGACCGCTCGATCGAGGTACCCATGGCGTACTGGTTGTTCTCGATGATGTAGATGGCCGGCAGCTTCCACAGCTGGGCCATGTTGAAGCTCTCATAGACCTGGCCCTGATTGGCCGCGCCGTCGCCGAAATAGATGAAGGCCACCGAATCATCGCCGCGGTACTTGCCCGCGAAAGCCAGGCCGGTACCCAGCGCCACCTGCGCCCCGACGATGCCGTGTCCGCCATAGAAGGCGGTCGGCACGTCGAACATATGCATTGACCCGCCCTTGCCTTTGGACGAGCCGCCGATGCGGCCGGTCAGCTCGGCCATCACCGCCTTGGGGTCCATGCCCGCCGCCAGCATATGGCCGTGGTCGCGATAGCCGGTGATGATCTTGTCAAAGCCCTGTTTGACGTTGGCCTGAACGCCCACGGCCACGGCTTCCTGACCGATATACAGGTGGCAGAACCCCCCGATCAGGCCCATGCCATAGAGCTGCCCCGCTCGCTCTTCGAAGCGGCGGATCAGCAGCATTTCGCGATAATAGCCCAGAAGCTCGTCCTTGGACGCTTCGGGGCCATTGGATGTCTTGGCGCTTGTCTTGGCGGCGGCTTTCGCCATCCGGCGTCCTCCCAGACCTTATAACCCTACGGAAAGCGGGCTTTAGCAGCCTTCGGTTCCCAAAGGCAAAGGCTAGAGCGGCTGAGATGGACCCTGACGGATCACATATTCATCAGGACGTGCGAACCCCAGCACCACGCGGGCGCGTTCTTCCAGCATATCAATGGACAAGGTCGCATCCGACAGGCCGGCGACCCGAGCGCTTAGTTCCTGATGGGTCGCCTGCAGTTCGGCCAGCTCCGCACGTCGGGCCGCCAGCTCTTCATGCCGTTCGGTGCCGTTCAGCAGCCCCCGCTCCCCCGTCAGGGCCTGGGCCGAGAAATAGCCGATCAGGGCCACCAGCACCGTCAGCCGGATGTAGGGTCTGAAATTGAAGGCCACCGCCGAGGTCCACACAGGCTGGAGTCGATTCTTCACCCATGACCAAACAGCCTTAATTTTCAGCTAATTTCCTCTCCACCATGGCCGAGCCGCCCTGGCCGTCTAGTTCTCGCGTCGCCATAGGCCAACTCCCGTTTGGATAGCGTTCCGCATCACTACTACTTCGTGTTTCGGAAACGCAATCGACGTGCTAAATTTCCACCCTTGGTTCTGTGTTCCTCATGTTCAATCAGGGAGAGTCGCCATGAATGGCCAGTTTGTGATCTTTGTTGAGCCGGACCTGCTCACCGGTGCCGAGCAAATGTCGGTGACCGAAGACGTTCAGGTTCAGAATCCTCAAGCCAGGCTCGACGTCCGGCGAGGCGTGCTGACAAACCTGGCCCTCGCGCTGTCCGCTACAGATTCCGTGCGGTCCATCAATCCGGCGGAGCTGGCGGTGACATTCGGACTCGAACAGTCCGCAGCGTATGAAATTAGTCGTTCTGACACATCCGAACCTGATGGATTTCAGGTTCTCGAAGGCGTCGGTGCCCTTGTGGTCGAAGAAGGAGACGTCGACATCGCTTCCTTGTCGGGCATCGTCGGCCTGACAGTCGTGCCGAATTTCGACATCGAGCTTCCTGCTCCTGATGAGCCGACGGACGATGTGGCGACATCTACCGCTGTCGACGATTGGTGGCATCTCGATCAGATTGGTGCCAGCTCAGGAAGTGGCGCGGGCAGAGGCGTTCTGATCGGCATTTTGGACACGGGCATTGACGCCTCCCATCCTGAATTTGCTAACAAAAATATCTATTTTGCCGAGTTTGACGCGGTCGGACGCCTCATTTCCAGTACGCCGAGAGACGCTGGAGACCATGGCACTCACGTCTCGAGCTTGGCGTGCGGTGCCCAGGCGGGGGTTGCGCCCGATGCCGATCTCGCGGTCGCCGCAGTTCTGACCCGTCGGACGGCATCAGGAAGCCAGAGTGGAACACTGGTCCAGATCGTCAATGGCTTTGACTGGCTGATCAAGACGCACTTCCGGGACGATGTCGTCGGCGTGGACATCGTCAACGCGTCGCTCGGCGGCATGGGGTTCAATTCCTACCTTCAAAGGGCCGTTCGCAACGCCCATCGTCTCGGCATCCCGCTAATCGCCGCAATCGGCAACAGTGGCCGAGCCGGCCAGGGTCGCCATGGCTCCCCGGGGAACTACCCAGAGGCGCTCGGCGTCGGCGCAACGGATCGCCAGGATGTCGTAGCCGATTTCAGTGACTGGGGTACCGGTTCGCCGCCGTCCGGCCCTGCCTATCCCGTGCCTTCCCTGAGCGCACCGGGCGTCCGTGTCCTCGCCGCCCGACCGGGTGGTGGGTTTCAGTACCTCTCTGGCACATCCATGGCCACTCCTATCGTCACCGGCGTTGGGGCGGCCCGGATGGCGGAAATTCCGATGCTCCGTGGCAACCCCGAAGCACTCATCGCCAATCTTTTGGCTCGGACGGAGCCATGCCGCGCTGGCAAGTTTGGAAATCTGGGTGGCGCAGGTAGAATAAGGTTCGGATTTTAGAGGCTGGTGGATTGACCGCGTTTCTCATCATTCCCAATTCTGACCCGCCCGAGCCCACGGATTGGCAGACTTTGGATCGCGCCCAGCGCCTTAGTTATCTCCGTCAAGCCCTACTGGAACTACAAAAGCTCATTGATGATCGCCTGCCCGAGGCGGACGTCGATTATCTGGATGGGATCGGGGGCTGGACGGTGCGAACACACAGGAACACCAGCCGATCCCAGATGCTTCGTCGCCTCAAGGGTCTGCCAGTCGCAGTCAGCGAGGATGCAGAATTCACAAGCCTAACATGACGGTCCCGACCGCCCTCCCAAGGCCGGTCGGGACAGACAGATTCCAAGCGACGCCTACTCCCTGAGCACGCTCTCGCCCGCGTACACCGCCAGATCGCCCAGCATCTCTTCGATGCGTAGCAGCTGGTTGTATTTGGCCAGCCGGTCCGAGCGCGCCAGCGAGCCGGTCTTGATCTGTCCGCAGTTGGTGGCGACCGCCAGGTCGGCGATGGTCGAATCCTCGGTCTCGCCCGAGCGGTGGCTCATCACCGCCGTATAGCCTGAGCGATGCGCCAGATCGACCGCGTCCAGGGTCTCGGACAGAGTGCCGATCTGATTGACCTTGACCAGAATCGAATTGGCCAGCCCCTCGCCGATCCCGGCCAGCAGACGCGCCGGATTGGTCACGAACAGATCGTCCCCGACCAGCTGGATGTTGTCGCCCAGCCGCTCGGTCAGCAGCCGCCAGCCCTCAAAGTCGTCCTCGCCGCAGCCGTCCTCGATCGACACGATCGGGAAGCGGTCGACCAGCTCGGCCAGATAGTCGACCATGCCGCCGCGATCCAGCTTCTTGCCCTCGCCCGCAAGGTCATAGACGCCGTCCTTGAAGAATTCGGTCGAGGCCACATCCAGGGCCAGCTGGAAGTCCTTGCCTGCCTCATAGCCGGCCGCCTTGCCGGCCTTGACAATGAAGTCCAGCGCCGCCTCGGCCGAGGCCAGGTTCGGCGCAAAGCCGCCTTCGTCGCCGACGTTGGTGTTGTGGCCCGCGTCCTGAAGCTGCTTCTTCAGACCGTGGAAGATTTCCGCCCCCATGCGCAGGCCTTCCGAGAAGCTGTCCGCCCCGGTCGGCATGATCATGAATTCCTGAATATCAATCGGATTATCGGCATGGGCACCACCATTGATGATGTTCATCATCGGCACTGGCAGGACTCGGGCCGACACCCCGCCAACATAGCGATACAGCGGCAGGCCCGACGAAATCGCGCTGGCGCGCGCACAGGCCAGCGACACGCCCAGGATGGCATTGGCCCCCAGCCGGCCCTTGTTGTCCGTCCCGTCCAGCCCGATCAGATTCTCGTCGATCCGGCGCTGGTCTTCCGCATCCATGCCGCACAGGGCGTCGAAGATCTCGGTATTGACCGCGTCGACGGCCTTTTCCACGCCCTTGCCGCCCCAGCGCGACTTGTCGCCGTCGCGCTTCTCGACCGCCTCGTGGGCCCCGGTTGAGGCCCCCGACGGCACCGCCGCCCGGCCGAACGCCCCGTCTTCCAGAACGATGTCGACCTCGATGGTCGGGTTGCCCCGCGAGTCGATGATCTGGCGGGCGGTGATGTCGGCGATATCGGTCATGTCAATGCTCGGTGGCTGGAGTTTGCGGGGTCTTAGCCAGCAAGGGGCCGCGCGGCAAGGAAGTCGCGCCCGCTGCTGCTCGCCACGAGCGCCGGGCGCCGCTGAAAAGCGTTCGCCGGCGGTGCCTGATTGCAGGGGGCAGCTTGGCAGCGCACACTGCATCCCTGGCCTACGCGCGGCGCGGTCGGCACCCGAAGCAGTCATCTTCCGTCAGGTCCGCCGGGCCCGGATTGACAGGCCCTGTTCAGCCGTCCCAACTCAACCATGTGCCAGAACCCCCGCTGTCTTGAGGTCGCAATGCCCGCCCACCTGTCCACATTCTTGGCTGCCGCTGTCGCCCTGGCCGTCCCGATGGCTGCATCGGCGCAGGATCGCCTCGGCACCAACCAGGACCTGGGCCCCAATCAGCAGATCCGATCGGCCAACGGTCGCTTTCACCTGATCATGCAGAGCGACTGCAATCTGGTGCTCTACGAGGGCGGGCGTGCGCTCTGGGCGAGCGGCACCGTCGGGCGAGGCCAGGGCTGCCGGGCCGTCATGCAGGGCGACGGCAATTTCGTCGTTTACAGCGATGCTCAGGCCCCACTGTGGGCGTCGAATACCGCAGGACGATCCGGTGCCTCTCTGAGACTGGAAGACAGCGGCAACCTTCAGGTCCTCGCTGGCAATCGCTCTGTCTGGCAAAGCGATACAGCCCAGGGCGGCGGTGGCCGCGGCCCCGGAAACGGCGACCGTCCAGGCCGTCCGGATCGACCTGACCGTCCCCCCACGGCCGCCGGCCAGAATCTTTTGCGCGCCGGCCAGGCCCTCTATGCCGACGAGCAGATCCGTTCCCGTACCGGCCGCTATCATCTGATCCAGCAGCGTGACTGCAACCTGGTCCTTTATGAAGGGGCCAGGGCCCTATGGGCCACAGGCACCCACGGCCGGGGCCAGGAATGTCGCACCGCCCTCCAGACGGACGGCAATCTCGTCGTCTATGACCGGGGCGGCACGCCGCTCTGGCAGTCCCGGACGACGGGTCGCTCCAACGCCACCCTCCAGTTGGAAGACAACGGCGACCTCGCCCTCTATTCAGCCGGGCGCGCCTACTGGACCTCCGGCAGCGGTCGCGACACGGCCGACGGTCGTCGCCCCGGTGGTGCCGGCCATGACCGTGACCGCAGTCGCCCCTGGAGCGGTGCCGATATCTTGCGAAGTGGAGACGAGTTGCGCGGTGATCGCGAAGAGCGACTCGCCTCGGCAGATCGCACCTATATCCTGACCTTGAGACGCTCCTGCGAAGTGGAGATCACCGAACCCAGCTGGTCCTATTCTCCGCGATGGACAGCCGGTACCGCCGGTGCCGGTCGAAACTGCCGCCTGGTCATGCGCAGCACCGGAGAACTGGTTCTGGAGACCAACGGTCGGATCGTCTGGAGTACCGGGACGTCGGGGTATGACGTATTCGCCTACATCAGCCCGGACGGCGATCTGATCCTGCATGATAGGGACCGCGATCGAGACGTCTTCAACTCTCGTCGCAACCGCGGGCGGCGCTACTGAGCCGGTCGTCAGGCGCAGCCCTCGACGTACTGGATCGATGGGCCGCCGACGTGGATCAGCGTGACAACGCCGTCGCCGTTCGTCTCATAGGAAATGCCGCGGGCCTGCGAATCCTGGACATAGGGCTCACTGGGGACTCCACCGGTCCAGACAGTGATGTATTCTGCGGGAAGGCCCAGATAGTGGTGCGGTTCGACGCGCGCCGCATCGCCATAGGCCGCCTTGATCTGCGTCGCCGTCGCGCCGATGCCGAACCCCTGATCGGTCCGTAGCGCTGAGGGTTCCATGATCGAAATGCGGGTCAGGACACCCTGCTCGATCATCACCAGCAACCCCTCGGGGGCTTGTTCCGGCCGGAATTGGTCACAGGATTCTGGGTCTGGGCCTCCGATAGCCTCCGGGTCGGAATCCGGCCCGGCCGCGGCCGTGACCTCATCCAGAGTCATGCCGATTCGCAGGGGGCCCCAGCCCTCGGCGGTCAGGGCGTCGGCATCCGGGGCCGACGGGGCTCCAGCTGGCTCGGGCGCAGCCGACGGGTCCTGCGTGTCGGTCGGTTCGCACGCGGCCAGGGTCAGGGCCGAAGCGGCGACGGCGAGACTGGCGATAAGACGCATGGTGGTCTCCCAAAGGTTCCAAGCCGAAACGCAGAACGCCGCGCGGGGGTCCGCGCGGCGTTCAAAAAGGCACAATGCCAAGGAAAGACCTAGTCTTCCTTCTGCTCGATGACCTGACGGCCCTTGTACATTCCGGTCTTCAGGTCGATGTGGTGCGGACGGCGCAGCTCGCCAGTGTCCTTGTCCTCGACATAGGCATTAGTGCCCAGGGCGTCATGCGAGCGCCGCATATTGCGACGCGAGGGCGAGGTCTTTCGCTTCGGAACGGCCATATCCGTCTCTCGTTAGGGTTCGGGCGCCGCAGCAAAGGACGCAGAAAATGGAACGGGCGGCCACCGGGGCCGCCTTCGGAGCGCGGGCTTATGCCTCAACCGTCGCCAGAGTTCAAGAGGCCCCGAGGCCTAGATCCTTCGCCAGCACCTCGAACCACAGATCATCCCTTAGCGGCAGACCCATGCGCGGATTATCCATCGGGAAGGGCCGGGTCTCGCCGGTGCGGCGATAGCCCATCCGTTCGTACCAGCCGATCAGTTCGGTCCGCTGCCAGAAGACCTGCATCTCGACCCGGTCCAGCCCGAAACGTCCCGTCAGTTCGCGCTCGGCCGTCTGGACCAGCGCCTTGCCGATCCCGCCGGCCTGCCGCGCCGGATCGACCGCCAGCATCCCCAGATATCCGGTCCCGTCCCGATCAGCGATCAGGACGCTGCCGACCAGATCGTCACCTTCGAAGGCCATCAGGATCGACTGGGCCGGATCGACCAGGATCTCTTCCAACATGGCCACATCCGCCCGCTGACCGCCCAACAGATCGGCCTCGGTGGTCCACCCGCGTCGACTGCCTTCGCCGCGATAGGCCCCTTCGATCAGCGGCAACAGCGCAGCTGCATCCTGCGGCCCTGCCGTACGGATCAATCGCTGGCCGCTCCAATCCTGTTTCGTCAGCGCGAAATACTGGCTGTCGACCCAGACCCCATTGATCTCAAAGGTCCGCTCGGCCGCCCCGGTCCGGCGAAAGCCCAGCCGCTCCAGAAGCCGGATAGACGCCGCGTTCCTGGGGTCCACATCGGCCGTCAGCTCCAGCTTCGGGTCCCGCGTCAGCACCAGCTGGATCGCCGCGCCGAGCGCCTCTTGGGCCAGTCCCCGTCCCCAGACGCCGGGATCGAGGATGTAGCCGATCTCCGGCAGGCGCCAGAACCCGGCCTTGCCGATGACGCGGCCTTCCAGCTCAACAATGAAGTCAGGCTGATCCGGTCCCGCCGCCAGCATATCGGAGATCCAGGCTTGGGTCTGGCCCAGCTCCTGATGCGGCGGCGTCGACCAGTATTCCATCGCCTTCGGGTCGCTGAGGATGGCGTGCATCGCCTCCACATCGCCCACCCTGGCCGGCCGCAGCACCAGCCGCGGCGTAATCAGCCGCGTCACACCAGTCGGCTCTGCTCCACCGCCGCAGCGATGAAGCTGGCGAACAGCGGGTGCGGCGCGAACGGGCGGCTCTTCAGCTCGGGGTGATACTGCACGCCCACGAACCACGGATGGTCGGGCCGCTCGACCGTCTCGGGCAGCACCCCGTCCGGAGACAGGCCGGCGAAGACCATGCCGGTCGCCTCGATCCGGTCGCGATAGTTGATGTTGACCTCATAGCGGTGGCGGTGCCGCTCACTGATCGTGGTCGCGCCATAGATGTCGGCGATGCGCGATCCGGCCTTCAGCGTCGCGTCATAGGCCCCCAGCCGCATGGTCCCGCCCAGGTCGCCGCCGGCGGCTCGTTGGACCCGTTCATTGCCCTGGACCCATTCGGTCATCAGGCCCACCACCGGCTCCTCGGCCGCGCCGAACTCGGTCGACGATGCGTCCGTCAGCCCGCCCAGACTGCGCGCGGATTCGATCACCGCCATCTGCATCCCGAAACAGATCCCGAAGTACGGCACATTGCGCTCGCGTGCGAAGCGGACCGCGGCGATCTTGCCCTCGGCGCCCCGCTCGCCGAAGCCGCCCGGCACCAGGATGGCGTGCGCCCCTTCCAGCCGCGCCGCGCATTCGGCCGGGTCCTTTTCAAAGGTCTCGGATTCGACCCAGTCGATATTGACCTTGACCCGATTGGCCACCCCGCCGTGGTTCAGGGCCTCGATCAGCGACTTATAGGCATCCTTCAGGACGGTGTATTTGCCCACCACCGCCACCGTGACCTGGCCGTCCGGATTGAGCCGCCGCTCGGCGATCTCCTGCCAGCGGCTCAGGTCCGGCTCGGGCGCGTCGTGAACGCCGAAGACGTTCAGCACTTCGCTGTCCAGTCCCTCGGCGTGATAGTCCAGCGGCACCGCATAGATGTCGGCCGAATCCATCGCCTGGATCACGGCGCTGGGCCGCACGTTACAAAACAGGGCGATCTTCTTCTTCTCGCCCTCGGGGATCGGCTGTTCACAACGGCACAGGAGCACGTCCGGCTGGATGCCGATCGAGCGCAGCTCCTTGACCGAATGCTGGGTCGGCTTGGTCTTCATCTCGCCGGCCGTATTGATGAACGGCAATAGCGTCAGATGCACGAAACAGCTCTGGCCGCGCGGCAGCTCCTGGCCCAGTTGGCGGATCGCCTCGAAGAACGGCAGCCCTTCGATGTCGCCGACCGTGCCGCCGATCTCGACCAGCACGAAGTCGGCCTCCTTACCGGTCACGGGGTCAATGGCCGGGTTCAGGACGAAGTCCTTGATCTCGCTGGTGACGTGCGGAATGACCTGGACCGTCGCGCCCAGATAGTCGCCGCGCCGCTCCTTCTCCAGGATGGTCGAATAGATCCGCCCGGTGGTGATGTTGTCACCGCGCGTGGCCGACACGCCGGTAAACCGCTCGTAGTGGCCCAGGTCCAGATCGGTCTCGGCCCCGTCGTCGGTGACGAAGACCTCGCCGTGCTGGTACGGGCTCATCGTGCCCGGATCCATGTTGAGATAGGGGTCCAGCTTGCGCAGGCGCACCGTATAGCCGCGCGCCTGCAACAGCGCGCCCAGCGCCGCCGAGGCGAGGCCCTTGCCCAGCGAGGAAACCACGCCGCCCGTGATGAATACATATCTAGTCACGGGGGACCATCCTACCGATGATTCGGGCCTTGGACTGCGCCCTCAATCGACGCAGCTGTTGAAAACAGAACGGGCGCCCGTTCGGGGCGCCCGGAAGCTGGAGGTTCTTCGACTGTGAAGGGGGCGGGGGGTGCCCCCAGGGTCACTGGGCGGGAGCCTCTGACGGCGTCGAACCCTGCCCGACTGGCAAGCTGTCGAGCGACAGGGTGTCGTCGGTCGGTGCCGTCGGCTGGACCGGCTGCTCGGGCTGTCCCTGCCCTGCCGGGTCCACCGGCACGCCTAGGGTTGTGCCGATCTCGTCGGCGTCGAACGACGAGCCGGTGCGACCCTCGATATTGCCTACGACCGTCAGCAGGATGGCGCAGATGGCGAACATCGCCCCCAGCCACCACGTCGCGGTCGTCAGCAGGTTTCCGGCCCCACGCGCCGTCATCAGCCCGGTTGGGCCGCCGCCCATGCCCAGCGCGCCGCCCTCGGAGCGCTGCATCAGGACGACGGCGATCAGGGCAATCGAGATCAGGATCTGGACGACGAGAAGGATGTGAAGGAGCATGACGGCTTATCTGGGGACCGCAGCGCGGCATTCAAGCGGGCGCGTCTAGCATCTAAGCCCGGAGGGGGCAACGCAAGTCGGCATGACCCGTGCAGGCAAGTGGGGAAAGCGGATCATATAGGGACAATGATGGCCGTGACTTCGATGATCTGGATCGCTGCGATCGCGTTGACGCAGCCTTCGCCGGAGGCATCGGCCCCGGTCTCACCTCCGCCGGAAGCCCAGGCCACCGTCACGATGCCGACAGAGGGAGAGGCCCCTGTCGCCCCCCCCGTCGCGCCCTCCGTGGAAGCCCCGCCCCCGGTACAGCCAGCAGTCTGGCTCGAACGTCCCACGATTGGTCAAAGCGACTATCCCTCGGCCGCGCTGCAAGGGCGCGTGTCCGGGACTGCGTCGCTGCAGTGCACGGCTACGCCGGAGGGCGTCCCGACCGGATGCACGGTGTTGAGCGAAGATCCGCCCGAGCACGGTTTCGGCCCGGCTGCGATTGTGGTTGTCGAACGGGCGCGCCTGAACCCGAATTATGTCGCCGGCGTCGAACAGCCCGCAACTTTCCGGTTCCGTATCCCTTTCGCTCTGGCCATGTCGGATCCTGTCATCATCGTTCCCGGTGATCAGGTCGGTGCCGCGACCTTGCGGTGCGCCCTGTCCCAGGCCGGCTCGGCCATCGGCTGTGTCGCGGTATCGGAATCGCCTGACCGTCAGGGCATCGGCCAGCAGGCCATTGCCTTTCTGGAAAACACGCCCCTGCCCGAAGGACTGGTTCCTGTCTCGACCCCGGGGCAGGTCTTCACCATTCAAGTCCGGTTCGATCGGGCTCAGCCCGGAACGGTATCGCCACCCGCGAGCTGACCTGCGACTGAGGATACGGTAGGCGCAGGCCAGATGATACGGTCGCCGCCGCGCTTCAACTGACGCGACAAATCTGCGACTAGTCTATCGATGATTGGCTGGTTCGCCCTGATCTGCGGTGTGGCGCTGTCGGTTCCACCGGCGGCCCCGGACTGGATGGTGCGGCCGCAACCCCAATTTCCGCACGGGGCATATGTGGCCGGTGTCACAGAAGGATCTGTCCAGCTTCGTTGCGACGCGGCCAGTGACGGTGTGTTGTCCAGCTGCGTCGTCCTCAGCGAACAGCCCGAAGGTGTCGGTTTCGCACGGGCGGCCCTGGATAGCCTCGCCCAGGCCCGGTTGACCCCCATCCCCCCTGGGGAACCACGCCCCCAGGCGATGTTCACGATGCGCTTCGTCCTCGAGGCGGACCAGGCTCCGCCCGGCGAAAGCGATGTGACGCTGAATTGTGAACTGCTCCAGGACGGCAGCGTGCGCGATTGCCGCATCGTGCACGAGCGACCCGAAGTGCAGGGCATGGGCGCCTGGCTCATCGCTCATCCTGAGCATCTTCATACCGACACCCAACCCGATTGGCGATCGGGTGAGCGCACCACGATCAGCATCTATCCGGCTCGGCCTGGGTCCTGACGACGCCGTTGCCTTCCCCGGCGTCCGGCGTCTAAGCGTCCCTGATCGAAATCAAGGGGCACGCCATGGCCATTCCTCAATCCCTGCAGCACGGCCTCAGGATCCCGGCCATCGCCGCACCGATGTTCCTGGTGTCGGGGCCGGATCTGGTGGTGGAGACTTGCAACGCCGGGGTCATCGGCACCTTTCCCTCGCTGAACCAGCGCACCACCGAGGGGTATCGGGACTGGCTGATCGACATCAAGGCGCGGCTCAAGCCGGACGCCGCCGCCTTCGGCGTCAATCACATCGTGCATCCGACCAACCCGCGACTGGCGGCGGACCTTCAGGTGTCGGTCGAGCATCAGGTACCGCTGATCATCACCTCGCTGGGAGCCGTGCGTGATGTGGTCGATGCGGTCCACGGCTACGGCGGCGTGGTCTTCCACGACATCGCCAACATCCGTCATGCCCGTAAGGCCGCCGAGGCTGGGGTCGACGGCCTGATCCTGGTCGCCAACGGGGCCGGAGGCCACGCCGGGGTCATCAACCCCTTCGCCCTGGTCAATGAGGTGCGCAGCTTCTTTGACGGGACGATCATCCTGTCCGGCTGCCTGTCGACGGGCCGCGACATCGCTGCCGCCGTCACAATGGGTGCCGACTTCGCCTATATGGGCACCCGCTTCATCAACACAGTCGAGGCCCTGGCCCCCGACGCCTACAAGGCCATGGTCGTCGACGCCGGCGCGTCCGACATCACCTATACGCCGGCGGTCTCGGGCATTCCGGCCAACTTCATGACCCAGTCGCTCATCGACAACGGCGTCGATCCGAAACATCTGCCCGACCACAAGCTGGACATGGGCGACGAGGCCAAGGCCTGGAAGACGGTCTGGTCCGCCGGTCAGGGTGCCGGGTCGATCCGCGATGTCGTCCCGGCGGCCGAGCTCGTGTCGAAGCTCTCCAATGAATTCCGGGACACCCTCTCCGACGTGTCACGGCGTTTTGGCTAGTTGGATTAGATCGTTGCTGCGAAGGTGAGCGCGCCGGTCGCCTCACCCATCCCGGCGAAGCGTATAGCGGCTCGGTTCGCCCGCGCCGTCTGGCCCCCGGTAGATTTCCGATCGGACCAGAGACCCGTCCGCTTGTCGGGCAAAGCTCAGGTCGTGCTGATAGCTCTCGCCCGGATTCAGATCCGTTGCAACGCGGTAGGCGAAAGTGATCAACCCTTGGGGCGTCCCGTCTGAGACGAGGCGCGGTTGGTTCCCCTGCGGACAATAGTGCGTCGCAACCAGCACATCGCCGTCCATGTGGTAGATCGTCATCGAATGCAGCCCGGCTGCCGTCTCTCAGCGCTCAACGATCACGCTGCCGCTGGCCGTGGGTTCGAAGACGATGCTCAGCCGATCCGTTTCATCGACGGCCCAGCAACCTTCCCACTGCGACAGCTGTTCGAACTGTTGCGCCGCCGCGCGTTCAACAATCGCCTCCGCTTCGTCGTCGGCTCGCGTATGCGACGCAAAAAAGTGCGTCGCCGAAAAAAATAATGGCGCCAAATGCGCTGAGCTTCATGGTTCTTTTCCCCCCCGGGGAGGCTTGATGCGTGATCGACGAAAATCATTCCCGGCCCCTACCCCATACGCAAATTCACGAGCCTGAAGTGCCCCCTCACCGACGTCGGATGGGTTCGAGCACGCCTCGCGGGAGTTTCACGACGCCGTCACTGAGATGTCGCAGCGTTACGGTTAGACAGGCTTGAATCGTCAGTGAGTCATCCGCCACTGACAAATCCCGTTTCGGAGCCAACGATGAAACGCCTCGCCCTGCCCCTCCTGATCGCGGCCATCGCCGCCCCGGCCTCGGCGCTCGCCCAGGACATTCCCGGCGATCTCTCGTTTGAACTAGCCGCCGGTACCGACAGCCGCTCCAAGGGGACTTCCAAGTCCGAAGGCGACCCCTTCGGCCTGGCCGCAGTCGAATGGGCGGTCAACGACTTCTACGTCGCCGCCGAGGGCGAAAGCATCGACCACTCCACCGGCTCGCAGTTCGAGGCCGAGATCAACGCCGGCTGGCGCCCCGAGGCCGCCGGCTTCGAGTTCGACTTCAACGCCGCCCATAAGTGGTACCTTGACGCCAATCCCGGCACCGACGACGACGCCTGGGAGTTCACCGCCGACGTCTCGCGCGACCTGACCGACCGCGTCGATGCGCGCCTGCGCCTTCAGTATTCTCCCGACAGCGCCGGCGGCACGCGTAGCTGGACCTGGGTTGAGGCCCGCGGTCGCGTCCGCGTCCATGATCGCGTGCGCGTTTCCGCAGCCATCGGCCGCCGTGAGCAGGTCAACAGCCGCGACTATACGGCCTGGAACATCGGCGCGGACTTCAAGCTCACCGAATATGCCCGGCTGGACCTGCGCTGGTACGATACGGACGTCGCCAATCCTTCGGTGACCTACTCGGAAGCCCTTGTCGCTGTTCTGAACGTCGGCTTCTGACCTTGCGGTTCGGGGCCGCGCCCGCCAAGGTCGCGGCCCTGACCGGAGGTCGCCGATGAACCCGTTTTTGAACCGCCGTCTGTTCCTGACCCTGACCGGTGCGGCGGCGCTGATACCTGGCAGGGCGCGTGCGCAGGCGGCCAATGCCACCGACGAAGCCTTCGACCAGATCGCCGAGGGCTGGCTGGAAGAATCGATCCGACTGTCGCCGCCGTATGCAACCTCTCTGGGGGACCACCGTTTCGACGATCAACTGGGCGACCTCGGCCCGGCCAGTTGGCGGGCCCGGTCGGACCTCGCAAGACGCGCCCTCGAGCAGTTCGCCTCCATCGACCGCGCCGCCCTGTCGCGCGAGCATCAGGTTGACGCCGCCCTGCTCGACAATAGCCTGCGCGGCGACATCTGGACCCACGACGTACTCCAGGCCTGGGCCCGGGACCCCTTGGTCCACAACGAATACGCCGGTTCGGCACTCTACAGTCTGATCGCGCGTGAATTCGCTCCCCTGCCCGAGCGGCTGCGCGCTGCGACGGTACGGCTGCAAGGCTTCCCGGCTCTCCTGGCCTCGACCCGCGACGCGCTCGACCCGAGCCGGGTTCCGGCGATCCACGCCCAGACCGTCTCAGGCCAGAATCGGGGTCTGGCGAGCCTGGTCGACATGATCTTGGCCGAGGGCCGCGCCCTTGGCCCGACCGAGCGCGCGGCGCTGAACGATGCGGGCCGCATCGCCAAGCTGGGCATCGAGGCGCACCAGCAGTGGATCGACGAGGTCCTGGTCCCCGGTGCCCAGGGCGATTTTCGCCTCGGCCCCGATCTCTATGACGCCAAGCTGGCCTTCGCGCTGAACAGTCCGCTCAGCCGCGCCGAGATCAAGGCCCAGGGTGAGGCAGAAATGGCCCGAGTGCGCAACGAGATGTACCAGATCGCCCGAGACGTTCTGGCCGGTCGCGAAGGTGCGCCCGCAACTCCACGTCGCCCCACTGACGCCCAGCGCCAGACGGTGCTGGATGCCGCCATGGAGCTGGTCTATGCCGACCGTCCCAGCCGTGACGGCCTCGTTCAGGCGGCCGAGGCCATGCTCGTCTCTGCCACCGATTTCGTGCGGGAGCGCAATCTGGTCACGGTGCCTGACGAGCCAGTTCGTATCGTGCTGACGCCGGAGTTCCAGCGGGGCGTCGCCGTCGCCTATTGCGACAGCCCTGGCCCCCTCGATCGCGAACAGCCGACCTTTTACAAGATTTCGCCCATCCCTGACGGCTGGACCGACGATCAGGCCCAGTCCTTCCTGCGTGAATACAACACGCGCGCCCTGGAAGGTGTCACCGTGCATGAGGCCATGCCGGGGCATTATCTTCAGCTCGCCCACGCCAATCGCTATCCATCGATGGTTCGAGCGGTTCTGGCATCCGGCCCCTTCATCGAAGGCTGGGCCTGCTACGCACAGGACGTCATGGTAGAGGCCGGCCATCTGGAAGGCGACCCTCTATACCGGCTGGCAAATCTGAAATTCCTCTTGCGCGTCATAGCCAATGCCCTGCTCGACATCGGCGTTCACGTCGACGGCATGAGCCGCGACGAGGCCATGCGCATGATGACCGAAGACGCCTTCCAGCAGGAGTCCGAGGCAGCCGGCAAATGGATCCGCGCCCAGCTTTCCTCGGCCCAGTTGCCGACCTATTTCGTGGGCTGGCGCGAGCACTGGGCGCTACGCCGCGAGATGCAGGAACCCGAGGGCGAGCGCTTCGACCTGAAAGCCTACCATGATCAGGTGCTCAGCTACGGCTCGCCCCCGGTCCGCTACGCCCGCGCCCTGATGAAGGGCGAACCGATCAACTGATCCAGGTCCGCCTGGCGACCGGCATTGCCAACCGTCATGGGCGGGCGTGTCCCGCTATCCATTGCGCCCAATTGATCCGAATGAGCCCAGACACCGAATGATCGTGGTCGATGGGATCCCGGGACGAGCCCGGGAATGACGAGAGTAACTTGAATGTCGACCCGACTCAGGGCGTATCGAGGATTTCCAGCGTCGCCGCGTGGGCGATTTCCTCCACGGCGATCAAGTCGATGATGTCGCTCAGATCCGCGATCTCCTCGCCTCGGGAATAGGCCAGCAAACGCGTTCCTGGCTCCGACGAGTAGCTCACGCGGGCACCGCAAAATCTCTGGTGGACCAGTTCAACGGACGCCTGTGCGCTATCGCCCCGCAGCGTTCTGACGGGCCTCAGCTCGACATGGGTGTCGCCGTCGTAGGGCGGCCGCGCCTGCGGCGGGCGGACATTCCACGCCCGCACCACTTCGTATTCGACAATCAAGGTGGCGACGTCCAGAGCTGTCTCCTGGCGCTGTAGCGTGGCAGCCTGCTGCTCCTGCAGCGTCATGGGCCGCAGGGGCGTGCACGCCGTCGCCGCCGTCGCGCCCAGGCTGGCCGCGATCACCACGGCACTCATCAGACGTGTTTTCATGGTCTTGTTCCCCGCATGGCGCGCCGCCCGGCGCTGTCTGTCCAGGCCAAGCCTTGATGCGCAATGTGACGAAAACCAGCCCCGGAGCCTGACGGCCTCTGACGCCTAGGCCAACGCCTGCTCCAGATCGGCGATCAGATCGTCGATGTCCTCGACCCCAACCGACAGGCGGATCAGATTGTCCGTCACACCGCCGGCCTCGCGCACCTCCTTGGGCACGCTCGCGTGGGTCATGATCGCCGGATGGTTGGCCAGGCTCTCGACCCCGCCCAGACTCTCGGCCAGAGTGAAGACCTGCAGCCGCTCCATGATCTGCTTGGTGCGCGACAGATCGCCGTCGATGATGATCGAGATCATGCCGCCGAAGCCGCGCATCTGGCGCTTGGCCAGATCGTGCTGCTGGTGGCTCTCCAGTCCCGGATAATAGACCTTGGCGACGCTGGCGCGGCCTTCCAGCCAACGGGCAATGGTCAGGGCGTTCTCACAATGCGCCTTCATCCGCACGCCCAGGGTCTTCAGGCCCCGATTGACCAGGAAGGCGTCGAACGGCCCCATCACCCCGCCGACCGAGTTCTGCAGGAACTTCACCTGGGTCGCCAGATCGGCGTCCCTGGTCACCAGCACCCCGCCGATGACGTCGGAGTGGCCGTTCAGATATTTGGTCGCCGAGTGCATGACGATGTCGGCGCCCAGGTCCAGCGGCGACTGGCACCAGGGCGTCGCAAAGGTGTTGTCGACCACCATCAGCAGGCCATGCGCCTTGGCCAGGGCCGACAGGGCCGCAATGTCCGCCAGCTTCATCAGCGGATTGGTCGGGGTCTCGACCCACAGCATTCGGGTCTGGGGCGTGATCGCCGCCTCGACCGCCTTCAGATCGGTCAGGTCGACATAGGCGAAGTCCAGGCCCATCGACCGGCGCCGCACCCGCTCGAACAGCCGATAGGTGCCGCCGTACAGATCATCGCCCGTCAGGATATGGCTACCGGCGTCCAGCAGCTCCAGCGCCGTCGCCGTCGCCGCCATGCCCGAGGCAAAACCGAAGCCGTGGGTGCCGTTCTCCAGGTCCGCGATACAAGCCTCGAACGCCTCGCGCGTCGGGTTCTTGCCGCGCGCATACTCATAGCCCTTGTTCACGCCCGGGCTTTCCTGGGCGTAGGTCGAGGTGGCGTAGATCGGCGTCATCACCGCCCCGGTGGTCGGGTCCGGCCGCTGTCCGGCGTGGATGGCGCGGGTGGAGAAGCCCTGCCGGTTCGATCCCTTGGCCATGTGCTTACGCGTTGAGCTTGAGGTGGTTGATCAGATCGACCCGGGTGATCAGGCCGACAAACTCCTGGCCGTCCATGACGATGGCGACGTGTTCGCGGTCAAAGATCGGGATCAGGTCGTTCAGGGTCTCGTGCACCTGAACCGTGTCCAGCTGGGTGGCCATGGCCGACTTGACCGGCTTGCCGAAGCGCTCGGCCCGCGTGATCTCATCGGTGTCCAGAACGTGCACGATGTCGGAATCGTCCAGGATCCCGACCAGCCGCCCGCCATCCATGACCGGGAGCTGGGACACATCGGCCTGGCGCATCCGGCCATAGGCCACCGCCAATGTGTCGTCCGGTCCCACTGAAACCACTTCGGCGGCCGGACGCGTGACCACATCGCGCAGGTCGCCGTACAGGGTCTTGGGCGTCAGTCCCTGATCGGTCAGCCAGGCGTCGTTATAGACCTTGGACAGGTACTTGGCCCCGGTGTCGCACACGAAACTGACCACACGCTTGGGCTCGGTCTGCTCGCGGCAATAGCGCAGCGCCGCCGCCAACAGCGTACCCGACGACGAGCCGGCCAGCACGCCTTCCTTGGCCAGCAGTTCCCGCGCCGCCGCAATCGCCTCGGTGTCGGGAATGGAATAGGCCCTGTCGATGATGCTGATGTCGGCAGTCTCGGGGATGAAGTCCTGGCCGATGCCCTCGACCGTATAGCTGCCCTTGGCGCTGGGCTTGCCGTCATTGACATAGCCGGCCAGCACCGAGCCGACCGGATCGGCCAGGATCGCTTCGGTCTTGGGCGAGACCGACTTCAGATACCGCGCCACGCCGGTGATGGTGCCGCCCGAGCCGATGCCAGCGACGAAGGCGTCCACGTCGCCCTCCATCTGCTCCCAGATCTCCGGCCCGGTGGTCAGCTCATGCGCCAACGGATTGGCCGCATTGGCAAACTGGTTGACGTAAAAGGCTCCGGGGATCTTCTGGGCCAGGCTTTCGGCCAGGTCCATGTAGTAGTCCGGATGGCCCTTGCCGACGTCCGAACGGGTCAGCCGGACCTCGGCCCCCATGGCGCGAACGTGCTGGATCTTCTCTCGCGACATCTTGTCGGGGATCACCAGCAGAACCCGATAGCCGCGCTGGACGCCCACGAGCGTCAGGGCCAGGCCGGTGTTGCCCGCCGTCGCCTCGACAATGGTGCCGCCCGGCTTGAGCCAGCCCTCCTTCTCGGCCTCGTCCAACATGGTCAGGGCGATGCGGTCCTTGATCGAGCCGCCCGGATTGTTCGATTCCATCTTAAGGAACAATCGGCACGGGCCGGTATCCAGGTTCTTGACCTCGACCATCGGCGTCTTGCCGATCAGGCTGAGCAGTCCGGTGGTCTTAGGCGTGGCGGGGGCCATGTCGGCCATGCGCGATCTCCCGTATCGCCCGCTTGATCGCGAGCTTTGAATCCGTCGGCGCGTGCATAGCGCGCGAAGCGGACGGGGTCACCCCGGCTTGAGCCCTAGTCGGTCTTGTCCTCGCCGCCCGGAGTGAAATCGACGCGGCGAACCTCCTGGATGGAGGCCCCGCTTTCAACGCCCTCAACCAGCTCATAGCCCATCAGGGCGAAGACCCGCCCGCGCAGGAAGATCGGCCGGGCGTTGCCGTACCAGTCGGTGCAGGAGGCGACGCACTGATCGACCAGACCCTGTACGCTCGGCGCGGCGTGCAGGCGTCCGAAGTCGGACAGGGCACGGTTGTCGCGGCGCAGGAACAACATATCGGCGCTGGCCCGCCAGCCGCTGTCGGGCTGCTGAACCTGAGTCATGATCGGCAGACCCATCAGGCCGCTGGACCCGCCAGCCGTATCGGGCCGGAAGAAGAAGGCGTGGCTGCGCGATTCGGTCTGGCTGGCCCGAGGCACGGTAAAGCTGGAGCCGACCGTCGGTCGCGCCCCGCCCAGCACCAGGGTGGTGAAATCGACCGAGTAATGGCCGCCGACGATTAGGACATCGGTCCCGACCGGTTCGATCCGCTCGACGCCCTCGTCGAAGTTGAACAGCGTCGGTTCGCCGCCGGCGACCGGCACGGCCACCAGCTCGCTGATGCGGGCGCGGTAGTCGCCGTCCGGATAGCTGGACATGGCGTAGAAGGCCCAATCTCCGACGAAGCGGTTGGCGTTGATGATGCCGGAATAGGTCGAGCCGGGCAGTGTCTGATAGTCCCCCGAATGAGCCCTTCCCGAACCGTCGCCAAATCGGCTCATCGGCAGGCGCAACAGGGCCATGTCACCGCGAGACACCTCGGACGCCCACATCTCGTCGCCGTCGGGATCGGCTGAGACCAGAACGTCCATGCGGCCGGCTGAGGCGTTCGGATTGAACGAGAACTGGTCGATGGGATTGCCCATCACCGGCGCCGCCTGGGGCGCCGAGCCGTCGAACGGCAGCCGGTACAGAAAGGCCGGAATTAGATCCTCATCGTCGGTCTGTTCGTTCCAGGCGGTTTGGGTGTCCGTCCAGACATAGACGGCGTTCTGCGAGACGAAGAAGGTGCGACTGTCCGAGCCGAGGATGACCGTGGCGTTGCAGATCAGCTGGGGCGCCGTCAGGTCGCACATCGACACCGTGTGCATGGTGTTGACCGTGTGCGGCCCCTTCTCACGCAGGGGCCGGGCGACATAGACCTGACGGCCGGTGGTGATGCGCTGCCAGGTCGGCTCGTCCTCTCCGGTCGTCCAGCGCGACAAGGCCGGCAGCGACTGAAGCGGATCGTCGTCGCCGTATCCGAAGCCGAGCGGCGTGTAGAAAATCAGCTGATCGCCGACCAGGCGCGAGGCGTAGTTTTCGGCCGAATAGTAGTCGGCGGACCGCAGATGGTGGCTGTCGACGAAGGTGAATTGGCCATCGGCCCCGAGGCGGAAACGATTGATCTCGGTGCCGCCGCGCGCATAGCTGTAGCCGACGACCACGACCCAGTCGCCCGAGACCAGCATCTCGTCATACCAGTCGCCGCGACCGCTGACGCCGGGCGGATAGGCGTCGATCATGCCGACCGGATCCAGCCCGTTGCCGGCGGTCGACACGCTGAACAGCCGACCGCGGCGCAGCACGATCAGATAGTCGCCCGAGACCTTGACGATGCCGCCCTCGTCGACGCCGGCGATCTGGTTGTTGGTGATGGACGGATTGTCCGGCGCGCGACCCATCGCATCAGACGTGGCGACTGGCGGCGGCGGGGCCGCCGTCTGGGCAGAAGGCGCCGCAGGCGGCGGCGGCGGCGGGGGTGGAGGCGGCGGCGGCGGAACCATCGCATAGCCCCCCGAGCCGACCGCCAGCTCGCCGTCCTCCATCAGGAATTCGACCAGATCAGCGTCTGAGCGGAACGGTTGCATGACCTGTTGGGCCTGGGTCGGCGCGGCAGTCGAGACCGTGACCAGTCCTAGGACCGTCGCCAAGACGGCCAGCATCCCCCTAAGGCGTGAAGCGCGCATCGTCGTCTCTCCCCGGTTCAGAGTGAGACTGACCCCGGATAGGGCCGCTCTGCAAGGACAGGATGCTGACGGAGCCTGACGGCGGCTAGCCGGCCCAGCCGGGTTTACGCTTGTCGAGAAAGGCGCGCACGCCTTCCTGGCCTTCGTCCGAGATCCGGGCGCGGGCGATGCGTTTGGCGGTTTCGGCCATCAGGCCGTGGTCGATCGTCTTGCCGGCGACGTCGTGAACCAGGCGCTTGGCGTTACCGACGGCGCCCGGCGCGCAGGCCTTCATCGCATCGGACAGGCCGGTGACGAAGCCGTCGATGTCGGTCACCGACCCCAGCACCCGATCGACCAGGCCGTAGCCTTGCGCGGCCTCGGCGGAAAACACCTCGGCGGTGGCGGACAGGGCCCGCGCGCGCCGCGCGCCAATGGCCTCGATCACATAGGGGGCAATGGTCGCCGGGATCAGGCCCAGCTTGACCTCGGAGAAAGCAAACTTCGTCCCCTTGACCGCCACGGCCATGTCGCAGGCCGCCACGATGCCGGCCCCGCCGCCCATGGCCGCGCCCTCCACCAGGGCGACCGTCAGGGCCGGGATGTCGTGCAGCGCCTTGAGCATCTTGGCCAGGTTCATGGCGTCGTCGCGGTTGTCGCTCTCGGACCAGTCGGCGGCATCACGCATCCAGGCCAGATCGGCTCCGGCGCTGAACGTACCGCCCGCCCCGCGCACGAACACGACCCGAACGTGATCGGCCCCGTGCAGCGATTCAAACGCCTCGTGCAGAGCCGCGATGGTGGCGGCGTCGAAGGCATTCTTCTTGGCCGGGCGGTTGATGGTGATGAACACGACCCCGTCGGCCGTGGCGTCGATCCGGGCCAGACTGTCGTCAGCGTCGGGGGCCGGGTCTGCCACCAGCGGGTGGGCGATGGCATTCATCTCGACCGCCTCAGCATCGGTGATGTCCAGCGCGTTGAGGTCGGCGTCGGTCGGGGTCTTGGCCATTCGGGTCTCCTTGGTTCATGGCCTATAACGCGCGACGAGGTGAACCGAAACGGACCTGTTTCAATGCAGACCACCGCCAGCGACCGGATCCGTCGGATGACCGTGGCCTCCGTCTATCCGCACTATGTCGCCAAGGCCGAGAAGAAGGGCCGCACCCAGGCCGAGGTCGATGCGATTATCCGCTGGCTGACCGGCTATTCGGACGCCCAGATCATGGCGCATTTGGATGACAAGACGACCTTCGAGGCCTTCTTCGACCAGGCCCCGGCCCTGAACCCGAACCGCCTTCTGATCACCGGCGTTATCTGCGGCCATCGCGTCGAGGAGATCGAAGACCCGCTGATGCGCGAGATCCGCCACCTGGACAAGCTGGTGGACGAACTGGCCAAGGGCAAGGCGATGGAGAAAGTGTTGCGGGCGGGGTGAGCAAGTTAACCGCTGCTACGTGCGCTGGGAGGCGTACCTATTTGGGCTGCTTCTCCACCGTGCGTTCATGCACAAGATCAAACACGCAACCTTGCTGGACCTGCCAGACCCCTTCGTCAGTCGGCATTGCGACGGTTCCATCATCCGTATGCCGAAAGGCGAGTATCTTGAACTCTCCCTCCGGCTCGCCTCTTGGCGTTCGACCTCGCATGAAGACGCGTGCCTCCGCTCTCGCGACGGTCGTCTGGGTCACGGAAAGTATCTCAAACGCCGTCAACTCAACGTGTTCGGTGTCGGCTCGCATCCTCCCTGCTAAATGTCCATGTGCCTGTTGCACGATGTTGACCGCTCGTTTGGCCATGAGGCCGAAGTTCCGCGTCTTCCAGCCAGCCAAGAATTCAAGGAACGCAAAGGGAGGATCGTTCTCGCTTAGCTCTGTATCGAACGGCCCTTCCCAGCTTTTTTCGATAAATGACTCGATCGCTCGCTTGTTGGCTTGGTTCTTCTGTATGGAGGCAGAAAATGTCCGCCAGTCCCTCGAATTTCGCGCTTCGTTCTTAGCCCGCCGTGTTTGTTCGTCTCGCTTGTCCACCGCCCAATCGACTAGGGCGATCATGAGCATCCAAGCCTTGCCGCAAACGGCACGGTTTGCGTAACCGAGGGATCGCCCATGCAAAATACCGTGTCACAAGGGCAATTTCATTGGGTCGTCGCTCGACTTCCGCACTCCTTTCGTCAGCCGTGCGATCAAAGCTGGAAGAGCGGTCGGATGTGCGACCATCGAGTCAAAGACCGATAGGTCCGCGTTTTTCTCGAACGGAGAGGTGCCGAGCACGTCGGAGGCGACGCCATCGCACGCGAGCAGGATGAGCGGAACGGCGGACCAAAACCGGTTCTCGACGGTCAAGGCAAGCGCTTCACGCAGCTGATGCCAACGGTCCTGAGCAACGTTGAAAGATTTGCTTCGAGTGATCGCGAACAGGTTGATCGTGTCCGGCGCGAGTACCCATTCCAAGATGACCTCATCAGCCGCATCTGCATCACCCGCCTCGTTTCGCTCCAAGGCCTTACGCATCACCTCTACGGACAGGGAAGACGTCGCAATCCATCCGCGATCGGCGAATGCCGCATTGAACCGATCTGGTAGGTCGATAATGTCGGCATGAGAGAGAACTTCATCTGCGCTGTCGACGATTCGCTTCGCCTTCTCGCCTCCGAGTCCGGTCTTTACGGCTAGGTTGGCTAACCCACGAACCGCCTGTACGGCTGGCAGGGCGTCAGACATTTCTCGCGTCGACGGAAGGTCGACAATGCGGTCGGTCTTCTTCGTCACCCGCTCAAACCCTCTGCGTGCTCAGCCGAAGCTCCCGCCATCACATCCTGAACACGCCGAACTGCGTCTCAGGAATCGGCGCGTTCAGGCTGGCCGAAATGGCCAGGCCCAGCACGTCGCGGGTCTGGACCGGGTCGATGACGCCGTCGTCCCACAGGCGGGCGGTGGCGAAATAGGGGTTGCCCTCGTCTTCGTAACGCTGGCGGATCGGGGCCTTGAAGGCGGCTTCGTCTTCGCTGGACCAGGTCTCGCCCTTGGCCTCGAAGCCGTCGCGCTTGACCGTGGCCAGCACGCTGGCGGCCTGTTCGCCGCCCATGACGCTGATCCGGCTGTTGGGCCAGCTGAACAGAAAGCGCGGCGAATAGGCCCGCCCGCACATGCCGTAGTTGCCGGCCCCGAAGCTGCCGCCGATCAGGACGGTGAACTTGGGCACCTGGGCGCTCGCGACAGCGGTGACCATCTTGGCCCCGTGTTTGGCGATGCCCTCGGCCTCGTATTTGCCGCCGACCATGAAGCCCGAAATGTTCTGCAGAAACACCAGCGGGATCCGGCGCTTGCAGGCCAGCTCAATGAAGTGGGCGCCTTTCTGAGCGCTCTCGGAGAACAGCACGCCGTTGTTGGCCAGGATGGCTACCGGCATCCCCCAGATGCGCGCGAAGCCGCACACCAGTGTCGCGCCGTAGTCGCGCTTGAATTCCTGGAACTCGGAGCCATCGACGATGCGGGCGATGACCTCGCGCACTTCATAGGGCGCACGCACGTCGTCGGGGATGAGGCCGTACAGGTCCTGTGGGTCCAGCGCCGGCGGCTCAGGCTCACACTGGTCCAGCTCGACCCGCTTGACGGTGTTCAGGCCCGCCACGATCTCGCGCACGATCTGCAGGGCGTGCTCGTCGTTCTCGGCGACGTGGTCGACAACGCCGGACTTGCGGCTGTGGGTCTCAGCCCCGCCCAGTTCCTCGGCCGAGATGACCTCGCCCGTCGCCGCCTTCACCAGGGGTGGGCCGGCCAGGAAGATGGTACCCTGGTTGCGCACGATGACGGTCTCGTCGGACATGGCCGGCACATAGGCCCCACCCGCGGTGCACGAGCCCATCACACAGGCGATCTGGGGGATCTCCTGGGCGCTCATGCGGGCCTGGTTGAAGAAGATGCGCCCGAAGTGCTCGCGATCGGGGAAGACCTCGGCCTGGTGCGGCAGATTGGCCCCGCCCGAATCGACCAGATAGACGCAGGGCAGCCGGTTCTGCTCGGCGATCTCCTGGGCGCGCAGGTGCTTTTTGACCGTCATCGGGAAATAGGCCCCGCCCTTCACGGTCGGATCGTTGGCGACAATCATCACCTCGCGGCCCGAGACGCGCCCGACGCCGCAGATCATGCCCGCGCCCGGGGCCTCGTCGTCATACATTCCGCCGGCGGCCAGCTGGCCGACCTCCAGGAAGGGGGCGCCGGGATCAAGCAGGCGCTCCACCCGGTCGCGCGGCAACAGCTTGCCGCGGCTGACGTGGCGTTCGCGGCTGCGCTCGGGCCCGCCCAGCGCGGCCTTGGCGGTGCGCGCGCGCAGATCATGGGCCAGGGCTTCGTTGTGGGCCTTCAGGGTCTGAAAGGCGGGAGAGGACCGGTCGACCGAGGTAGAGAGCTTGGGCATGAGGCTCCTTTAGCGTTCTGGCGGCTTTCGCCATAGCCCCCGCTTGCGCCCGAACGCGGCGCGGCTAGTTTTAGGCCATGAAACGCCGCGCGCGCGCCTCTTCTCTGGAAGTAGATCTGTTCCGCCTGTTCGAGGCCCCCGGGTCGGGGGCCAGCTGGTTCACCCTGACTGGCGGCGAGACCCTGTTCCGGGCCGGCGACGTGGCCGACACCCTGTATCTGGTGCGGACCGGGCGGCTGGGTGTGTTTCGTCACGCCGAAGGCAAGGAGTCCGAATTCGTCGGCGTCGTCACTCCCGGCCAGCCGGTCGGCGAGATGTCGCTGGTGGCCGGCACAGCGCATACCTCAACCGTCGCGGCGCTGAGGGATTCGGAAATCCTGGCCCTGCCGCGCGACGCCTTCTTCGCGGCGGCGCGCAAGTCGCCGGACATTCTGGCCGAGCTGGCCCGGCTGATGGTCCTGCGTACGCGCGACGCCGCCGGCGGGGCCAATGATCCCAGCGTGTTCGGCTTCATTGCCCTGAGGGAGGCACCGATCCGCGACTTCGTCGAGCGGGTGGCCGAGGCAATCCTGGGCCTGGGCTTTACGGTCCAGGTCATCGACCAGACAGCGCTGAAGTCCGCCGCCGAGTGGTTCGGGCGGGTCGAGGATTCGCACGACTTTGTCCTGTACGTCGCCGAGAAGTCCGAAACGGCCTGGGCCGCCCTGTGCGCGCGGCAGGTCGACCGGCTGTTCCTGGTAGGAGCCATTGACGATGCGCCCGGCCTGCCGCCGATTCCCGAGCACCCCGAGGCCGAAACCCATCGTGCCAGCGATCTGATCCTGCTGCGGCCGCGCGGGGCGGCGATCTCGGGCACGCCGGATTGGATCAAGGCCGTGCATCCGGCGCGCTGGTTCCATGTGGCCGAGGGCGACGGTGCCGACGAAAGCCGCATCGCCCGCCTCGTCAGCGGAACCTCTGTGGGACTGGTGCTGTCCGGCGGCGGGGCACGGGCCTACGCCCACCTGGGGGCGATCCGGGCGCTACGGCAGGTCGGCACGCCGTTCGACTTCGTCGGCGGCTCGTCCATGGGCGGCATCGTCGCAGCGGGCCTGGCGCTGGAGTGGGACCAGGACGAGCTGGAAGAGCGTATCCGCGACGCCTTCGTCAGATCCAGTCCCTTGAGCGACATCGCCGTACCGATCATCGCCATGACGCGCGGGAACAAGGTCGACGCCCTGCTGCAAGAGAATTTCGGCGAGGTGATGATGTCGGACCTGCCGCTGCCCTTCTTCTGCGTCTCGGCCAACATCACGACCAACACCTATCGGGTGCACTGCGTCGGCAAGCTTAGGAAGGCCCTGCGGGCGTCGATTTCATTGCCCGGGGTGATGCCGCCGGTGGTCGATAACGGCTCGGTGCTGGTCGATGGGGCGGTGATGAAGAGCTTTCCATCCGACGTCATGCGCGCCCAGCATCGCGGGCCGATTGTCGGCGTCGATGTCTCGCGGGCCCGAGGCGTCGATTCGCGCACGGTCAACGCGTTGGAGAACCCCCAGAGCTGGTGGCGCTGGATCCTGTCCGGCGACTGGCGCCAGGGGCCGCCGATCGTCTCGATCCTGATGCGATCGGCCACCATCTCGACCTCTGCGGAACTGGCGGCAACCCGGGCTGCCACGGACGTCCTGATCATGCCGGAGCTGGACGGGGTGGAGATCCGCAACTGGCAGGCGTTCGCGCCGGCCGTCGCGGCGGGCGAGGCGGCGGCCTATCAGGTGCTGTCCAGCCTGGATGGGCCGATCACCCATGTGCGCCAGCGCCGGGCCGACGCCGCCAGCGAGGCGGCCGAGCCCGAACCTATCCCGCCAGCCCCTGAACCCAGGCGAGGCCGACGCCGAAAAGGTGGCTGACGGTCCTCCAGACCAGGGCCAGATAACCCAGGCACACCATCGTCCCGAACAGGCCGATCAGGGTGGCGACCCCGTCGCGCTGCATCAGGGCGAAGCCGAGAATGATGATGGTCAGGGCCGGCAAGAGGTCGCCGAACGGCACCGGAAAGGCCAGCATGATTGCCAGGAGCAGACAGATCAAACCGATCACCAACCGCGCCATCGGACCAGTCAAGACAGCCAGGCGCGGCCGCGACAGCCGTTCGATGAAGCGGACCACGCCGATCATTCGCCCCAGGCCCGCAGCGTAGCCCGCGCGTGACACAGACCGGCGCAGGAGCCAGTCCGGCAACCACAGTGACTGGCGTTGCAGCGCCACTTCCGAGGCGATGATCATCAGCGGCAGGCTGAACACCACCTTGCCGCCCGGCGGCCAGGGCAGAAGGCTGATGACCGCGATCAGGATCATCACCGCCCCCAGCGCCCGCTCGCCGAAGGCGTCGACCATCTCGTCCAGCGTCAGGCGCTCGCCGGGCCGACGACCGAGGTCGAGCAGAACATCGGAGAACCGCCGCGATGGGCGCAGCTGTAGCGGATGGGCGGTCATTCAGCTCCCCTGGGCAATGTGATCAGACTAGCTCCCGACTGCGGCCCAATGAGGTCTTGTGCAAAAGGCAATGGCCAGGCCCGAGAAGGGTTCCTAGCCCAACAGCGCCCGGGCGGCGGCGCGGGCGGCTTCGGTGACTTCGCTGCCGGCCAGCATTCGGGCCAGTTCGTCCTCGCGGCGGGCGGCGTCGAGCGGGTCGACGCGGGTGCGCACGCCCTGGTCGGTCTCGGCCTTGGCGACCTTGAGGTGCGCACCTGCACGGGCGGCGACCTGGGGACTGTGGGTGACGATCAGCACCTGTCCTCCCTCGGCCAGCCGGGCCAGGCGTTGCCCGACGGCATCGGCGACCGCGCCCCCGACGCCCTGATCGACCTCGTCGAAGATCATCACCGGCTGGGCGGCCTGGGCTCGACCGGCCAGGGAAGCCTTGAGCGCCAGGGCGAAGCGCGCCAGTTCGCCGCCCGAAGCAATGGCGGCCAGCCCGCCCCACGGCGCGCCCGGATTGGTCTGGACCTCGAACACCACGCGGTCGCGGCCTTCCGGCCCGGCGCGGTCCCAGTCCTGGGCCTCGACGGCGACGCGAAAGCTCGCCTTGTCCAGCTTCAGTGGGCCGAGTTCGGCCATGACGGCCTTGGCCAGCTTGTCGCCCGCCGCCGTACGCTGGGCGCTGAGCGCCTCCGCCGCGGAACGATAGGCGGTCTCGGCCTGGGCGGCGCGGGCCTCGGCGGCCTTAAGCGCCTCGGCCCCGTCTTCAATCAGCGACAAGGCCTGAGCGATACGAGCGCGCTCGGCCGGCAGGGCCTCGACGACGACGTTCAGCTTGCGGGCCATGGCGCGCAGGGCGAACAGGCGTTCCTCGGCGCGGTCCAGCCGGCCCGGCTCGAAGTCAAAGGCGCGCGCGGCCTCGTCCAGAGTTTCCAGCGCCTCCTGTGCCTCGGACAGGGTGCGGTCGATGCCCTGGGCGGCCTGATCCAGGCGCTGGACGACCGCGTTGTCCTCGGCGGCCCCGGCCTGCACGGCGCGCTGGCGCGCCCGCTCAACGGCGCGATAGGCCGAGGCCAGCCGGTTCGACAGGGTGTCGGCGCCCATCGACTGGCGCGCATCGTCCAGATCAGCGAGCGCCTTTTCCGCGGCACCGAGAATGGCGCGCTCGCCGGCCAGGTCGGCCTCTTCGCCCTCACGCGGGTCCAGGCGCTCCAGCTCGGCCAGATGGGCACCGAGGTCTTCGGCTTCACTCTCGGCGCGTTCGGCATCGGCCTTGAGGGTCGCAGCCGCCGCAAGCGCCTCGGCGCGTTCGGCCCAGGCGGATCGGGCCTGGGTCAGGCCGGCGTCCAGTTCAGCCCAGTCATCGAGCAGGCCCCGGTGGGTCTTCTGATCGAGTAGGCCGACCGTCTCGTGCTGGCCGTGGACCTCGATCAACCGCTCGCCCAGGCCGCGCAGGGCCGCGATCGAGACCGGCTGGTCATTGATGAAGGCGCGGCTGCGGCCGTCGGCACCCTGCTGACGCCGCAGGATCAGGTCTTCGCCGGGCTCGGCGTTGATGCCCGCCTCGGCCAGGTCGGCCCACAAAGGGTGATCCGGCGGCGGTGCAAAGATTGCTGTGGCGGTCCCTTGCCCGGCCCCGCCGCGCACCAGACCGGCGTCGGCGCGCGCACCCGTCGCCAGGCCCAGCGCATCCAGGATGATCGACTTGCCCGCGCCGGTCTCACCAGTCAGCACCGTCAGGCCGGGCCCGAACGCAAGGTCCAGGGCCTCGACGAGGACGATGTCGCGAATGGACAGGCCGGTCAGCATGACCCGCTTGTAGAGGATTCGAGAGGACTTCGCCTCAGCCCGGAATCAGACGGCGAAGCCAGCCTTCTTCCTGCGGTTCCTGTTCCAGGGTACCTCCCTGACGGGTCACAAGGGCGTAGGCGTCCGAGTACCAGCGACTACCCGGGAAATTGTGGCCCAGGACAGCAGCATTGCGTTCGGCCTCCGCCGTCAGACCCAGGGACAGATAGGCCTCCACCATGCGGTACAGGGCCTCGGGCGTGTGCGATGTCGTCTGATATTGTTCAACGACACGGCGGAAGCGTCCCACCGCCGCGAGTGGCTGGTCCCGACGCAGGTACCAGCGTCCGATCTCCATCTCCTTGCCGGCGAGCTGGTCGTTGACCATGTCGATCTTCACGCGTGCATCCGTGGCGTACTGGGTGCCGGGGAACCGGCGAGTCACTTCGGTGAGCGCCGCCAGGGCCTGGCCTGCCGCCGCCTGGTCACGGCCGACATCGACGATCTGCTCAAAATAGCAAACCGCCTTCATATAGTAGGCGTAGGACACCTGTGGGCTGCCGGGATAGAGCTGGATATAGCGATCCGCAGCCGCGATCGCCTCTTCGTAGCCCTGACGCTCGTAGTGGGCGAAGACCTGCATCAGGATCGACCGGCGCGACCACGGCGAATAGGGGTGCTGACGTTCCACTTCCTGGAAGAACTGGACCGCCTCGCCGTAACGGCCATCGTCCAGGCGCTGAAGGCCGACCGAGTACAGCAGCTCAACCGGCCGCTCCTCGTACTGGAGCCGCGGCTGGCGGCCCTGCGGACCCAGACAGCCCGACAGCACGACGGAGGCCAGACTCACGGCGCAGATAGCGGCCACCTGACGACGAATGGAAACTGACTGCACCGATTGACCTTTCGAACACCCCGATGGGCTCGGACCCTGTGACCGGGCTTCTACACGAGCCCGTTAGTTGCGCCAAGAACGCGCGCGTGGGGTGGTGCACCTAGCCGCCCCCATATAGAAGCCGCGCCAAATGGCGGTCCCTATGGGGCGAAAGGATGACGAAATGAAACTGCTGGCCGGCAATTCGAATCCCCCTCTGGCCAGGGCCATCGCCGAAGAACTGGCCGCGCCATTGACCAAGACCCAGGTCAAACGCTTTGCCGACAACGAGGTCTTCGCCGTCATCGAGGAGAACGTACGGGGCGAGGACGTCTTTGTCATCCAGTCGACGAGCTATCCGGCCAATGACAATCTGATGGAGTTGTTGATCATCACCGATGCCCTGGTGCGGGCCTCGGCGAAACGGATCACGGCGGTCGTGCCCTATTTCGGCTACGCCCGACAGGATCGAAAGACCGGCGGCCGCACACCGATCTCTGCCAAGCTGGTGGCCAATCTCATCACCCGCGCCGGGGCCGATCGCGTCCTGACCATGGATCTGCACGCCGGCCAGATCCAGGGCTTCTTTGATATTCCGACGGACAATCTCCTGCCTGCGCCTCTGCTGGCACAGGACATAAAGGAGCAGCGCGGCGGCAAGGCGGCTTCGGACCTGGTGATCGTCTCGCCGGACGTCGGCGGCGTGGTGCGCGCACGCGCCCTGGCCAGCCGCCTCAATGCCGATCTGGCCATCGTCGATAAGCGGCGTTCGGCACCCGGCAAAAGTGAAGTAATGAACATCATCGGTGATGTCAGCGGTCGCCGCTGTATCCTGTTCGACGACATCGTGGATTCCGCCGGCACGCTGTGCAACGCCGCTCAGGCCCTGTCTGAACAGGGTGCCATTGAGGTCGCCGCCTATGTCAGCCACGGCGTCCTGTCAGGACCGGCGGTCACACGCGTAACGGAGTCCGTCCTCAGCGAGCTGGTTGTCACAGACTCCATCGCGCTGTCCGACGAGGCACTGGGCTGCGACAAGATCCGGACGGTTTCCATCGCCCCGCTGATCGGCGAGGCGATCCGCCGCATCGCCAACGAGGAATCTGTCTCCAAACTGTTCGACTGAGGCCGATTAGCCGTCGAATCCGGGGGGGGTTCGCGTTATGATGGCTGCGGCCCAAGTCTTGCATTTGGGTCCCAGGCCAGTTCGATCCGGGGATTATCGACCATGAATGCATTCGTCCGCCGCAGCAGTCTGATCGGTATCCTGTGTACCAGTCTCGTGGTCGCCGCCTGTCAGACTCCCGTGGTCGAGCCGCCGCCGCCGCCGCCCGCCCCGCTGCCGTCGGTCGCGCTGAACCGATCCGTGGCCGAGGCCGCTGCGGTCTATATGTCCTATGTGAATTCGTCATCGGCCTTGTCGGCCAGCTTCTCCAATGGTGGAGAGGTTCGCCAGTCGATGCTGCGGGCTGCCGCCTATGAACCATCGCAGCTGTCACGGGGCATGGTCGCCTATGCGGCCATTCTGGCGCTGCAATCCCCCGAATTCGTCAATGGTGTGCGTACCATGGCGGCCGATCCGACCAACCGCGACACGCTGCTGCGCCGGATCATTTCCGATCCGGCCTATGCGACCCAACTACCCGGTGCAGCCGAGGCCGCCGGCCTCATCGCTTCCCAGATCCAGGGGGACGGCAACCGGATGTATGCGGCCGGTGCCGCTATCAAGCAGACGGCCTATGATATTCAGCGTCAGCGCTGGTCGTCCCAGCACGTCACCGACCGCGACGCCCGTCTGGAGCAGGTCCGCCTGCTCGGCCTGACCCCACTCAGCACCGATTTTTCCGCGTCGGCCAGCCTGCAGCAAGCCGCTCTGAACGGAACCGGCCTGAACGTCACCCCTGCGCGGGGCTCTGCCCCCTACACCCAAGCCGTGGTTCGCGGCCTGGCCCTCGCCGCCCTTGCCTCCCTGGGGCAGGCCGGGGAAGACAATCGGGTTCAGACCGAGGCTCTGTTGAATGAACCGGTCAGCGCCGACTGCCTGAACTTTACGCGCCTGATGATTCTCCAGTGCCTGGCGGCGTCGCGACCGCATTACGAGGAGATTTTCTGCCTCGGCCAGCACCTGATGATGGACACCGCCCAGTGCGTGATCGATTCGGCCGGAAGCTTCACGGCCAGCGCCTGGCCCGAGACGCCGATGCTGTCGGCGGAGCAGCCGGCCATCCAGCCCGCTGGAGCCGCGTCAGGCGGGCCTTCCGACGAGGCCCAGACGCCAAACCGCTAGTTCCAACGCACGGCATCCGGACTACGATCGGCCTGTTGCGCGGGGCGATCGAAGCGTGTAATGACGCGCGCTCTTGAATTCATGGGTCCACGACCCCCGGCGCGCGTCCGAGCCTTTCCGCCAGCGGGAAGGCTCACGTTTTTAGCGAGGGGCTCAACCGGGCTCCTGAGATCGCATCCATCTCCCACCGATCGCGCTCGGCGCGGCGGTTTCGTTTTGAAGGCAGCCCGATGGCCGAGATTATCCTGAACGTTGAAGTCCGTGACGGCACGGGCACCGGCGGTGCCCGCCAGGCCCGCCGCGAAGGCAAGGTGCCGGGCATCCTTTACGGCGGCGACAAGGCCCCGGTGGCCATCTCGGTCGAGGAGCGCCCGTTCCGCAAGTCGCTGTACACCGGCAAGCTACTGGGTCACCTGGTGACGCTGAAGTACGGCAAGGAAACCCAGCCGGTGATCGCCAAGGACATCCAGTTTGACCCGGTCACCGATCGCCCGGTCCATTTCGACCTGATGCGCGTCGACGAACACGCCCCGGTCAAGATCTCGATCCCGGTTCACTTCAAGAATCAGGACGAATGCGAAGCCTTCCGTCAGGGTGGTTCGCTGGAGATCGTGCGTCACGACGTCGAAATTCTGGTCCGTGCCGATCAGATCCCCGAAGAGCTGGTCATCGACCTGACCAACCACAAGCTGGGCGACACCATCCGCGTCTCCGAAATCAAGTTGCCGGAAGGCGCACATCCGACCATCACCGACCGCGACTTCGTGATCGCCTCGATCAAGGTATCGTCGGCCGCCATGTCGGAAGCCGCTGATGAAGCTGCAGACGCCGCCGCCGAACAGGCCGTCGAGGCCGAAGAGTCGACCGAAGTCGCCGAAGAGGCCGCCGCCGAGGAGAACTCGGAAGGCTGATCGCCCTCCCGGTCTGGATTTTTGCGGCCTCGCCCGGCAAACGGGCGGGGCCGTTTCTTTATTTGGGCACCACCATGCTGATCCTTGCCGGCCTGGGTAATCCGGGGCCGAAATACGCCAACAATCGACACAACATCGGCTTTATGGCTGTCGACGCGATCGCCGACGAATGGGGATTCGGCCCGACCAAGGCCGTCTTCCAGGCTGCGGTGCGGGCCGGCGAAATTCCGACGCCCCAAGGCCCGGTCAAGGCGCTGGCGGTCAAGCCCCAGACCTATATGAACGAGAGCGGGCGGGCCGTCGGCGAAGCCATACGCTTCTACAAGTCCACCCCAGCCCAGGTGATCGCCTTCTATGACGAGCTGGACCTGGCCGAGGGGCGATTCCGCATGAAGACCGGCGGCGGCGCAGCCGGCCATAACGGCGTTCGATCCCTAATGGCTCATGTTGGACCGGAATTCCGGCGCGCCCGGATGGGCATCGGTCATCCGGGCCAGCGGGAACTGGTGATGCCCTACGTACTGGGCGACTTCTACAAGGTTGAACTGGGATGGCGTGACGCCCTGCTTCGGGCCTGTGCCGAGGCCCTGCCTTTCGCCGCCATGGGCGACGACGAGCGGTACCAGGCCGAGGTGCTACGCCTGGCTCCCGCACCAAAGGCCGACCCGCGCAGGACCGCGCGGGAGGACTGATTCAAACAGAGAAATTGGCCCGATTTCTGCATCGGTGGCGGGAGAATCGTTCGAGGTCCCAACCGTGTCCCAAATCCGCACTGATCTAGATGTGACCATCGTCGCGGCGTCTGATCTTGGGACGGACGATGTTGCGAACTGGAATGCAATTCGTGCCGATGAGCCGGGCCTCCAGAATCCCCTGCTCGGCCCCGGCTTCGCTCAGGCGGTCGGCCGTTTCCGCAACGATGCGCGTGTCGCTGTCTATCGCCGCGGCGGCATCGCCATCGGCTATCTGGCCCATCACAGGCGTCCAGGCGGCCTCGGTCGTCCGATTGGCTCGCCCTTCGCGGACTATAACGCCCTGATCGTTCGCAGCGGCGAAGGCCTCGACGGCAGGATGGCGCTGGAGGCCGCCGGACTGAAAGCCCTCCGGCACAATGGGCTGATCGATCCGGGGGCCGCCTTCCCGGATTTGGCACACACCGAGCATGGCTACGCCATCCAGCTCGACGGCTCCCCGGAGGCCTATATCGAGCAACTTCGAACCAACAGCCCGAAGCGCTTCAAGAACTGGCGACGCCTGCGCCACCGGCTGGAAGAACTCGGACCGCTGGAGCTTCGGGCCTCAACCGACCAGGCCGACTACGACCAGCTGATGGACTGGAAGCGCGCCCAGTTCGTCCGCACCGGCGTCCAGGACGTCCTGCGTCCGCCCTGGTCCCAGGACCTCATGCAGTGGCTCTTTGACCTGCGCCCTGAAACCGACAGCACAGCTTTCCGCGGACTGATGCTGACCCTGTACGCCGGTGACCGCCTGGTCGGCGGCCATTTCGGCGTCACCGAGGGCGGCGTTTATCACCCGTGGATCGCTTCGACGAACCCCGATCTGGCCTATGCGTCGCCGGGCCAGGCCATGTTGCACCATGCGATCCTGGCCATGCCGGGGCTGGGTCTGAGCCTCTACGACCTCGGCGTCGGCACTGACCATTACAAGAGGCCCTTCGCCAACACGCTGCGTCCCATCGGCGAGGGCTTGAGCCGCGTCCGAGGCCTGACGTCCCAAAACGAGGGGAGGACGCCGATCTCCAAGATTCGCCGACGCCTCGACCTCATCGCCGCCGTCGACCCTTCGTTCGGCGGGCGTGTCCAGGGTGTCCTGGAGGCGACCCTGGCCCTGCGCCGGCGACCACTGCTGACAGATGCGCAGAACGTGGAGTGACCCAATGAGCGTCATCACCGACTGGACTGCGGCCAAGGCCGCCGCCTTCACAAGGGAAACCCTCGGTTTCGAGCACACCCTTCACCAGCGTCCCATGTTTGACGACGAGGGGCTGATCTCGCTGCTTGACCGATATCCGCGCGAGCACCTGGGTGTCTTCACCATGGGTCACGATCCTGTGGACTGGACCAGCTGGCGCAGCGGCCAGGCCGGGGATCTGTCCGGCGAACAGCTCCTACGGGCCGCCATGGATGGCCGGATCTGGCTGAACTTGCGCCATACCAATGACTTCCTGCCGGAGTACGCCGAACTGGAGCGCGAAATCTTCGCAGAGACCGAGGCCCAATCGGGCGTACGGACCTTCAAGCGCGACCTCGGCATCCTGATCTCATCGGCAAACGCCCAGGTCTTCTATCACCTCGATACGCCGCTGGTGGCCCTGTGGCAGTTGCGCGGACACAAGACGGCCTGGGTCTATCCGGTCGAGAGTCCCCATGTGACACCCGAACAGGTCGAACGCGTTATCCTCAAGGAGACCGCCGAACAGATCGCGTTCCGCCGCGACATGGATGACGCCGCTCAGGCCTTTGAGTTGACGCCGGGCAAGATGGTCACCTGGCGACAGAACGCGCCGCACCGCATTGAGAACGGCCCAATGCTCAACGTCTCGCTCAGCACGGAGTTCATGACCATGGCTGCCGCTATGCGGGCCAATGTCATCTTCGCCAACGGCGTGCTGCGCAAGGCCGGGATGCAGCCGCGGATTCAGGTCGCCCCTCATCCGACCGCCATCGCCAAGGTCGGCCTGGCCCGCATCGCCAAGGCGGCCGGACTGGTGAAACAGTTCGAGGCCAAACACACGCCCAGCTTCGACCTGCGCGACGGCGTTCCGAGCTGATCGGTCGGCTGGGCCTCGAGCCTGGGCGCGGCACCGCTATCCGGAGACGATCGGGCGGATAGCGCAGTCTGTATTTACAGGCTCTCTGCACCGGGAAATTCCGCTGCCGCGCGAGCGACTTGCTCAGCAACCCGCCGTAAGCTGTTGAATCCATGACGGGTACCCTCCCCGCAGTTTTGCATCTTCGGAAGCAGACCTCGGACACGGCGCATCATGGGCCACAGCGCGAGAGTGGGGACGATGGGCCGACAGTATAGGCGAGTGCATCCTACGCCTTGAGAAGCCAAGGACATGGTTCCCATGGCACGCGCCATCGCGCTATATCCGCCGCCATGACCACAACCGCCGACACCACCGCCCCGCGCTACGTCATCGAAGGCCGCACCGGCCCATGGGAACTCGTCATGGGGCTGGAGATCCATGCCCAGGTGGCGTCGAATTCCAAGCTGTTCTCAGGGGCCGCCGTCGGGTTCGGGGCCGGGCCGAATGAGCAGGTATCGCTGATCGACGCCGGGTTTCCTGGGATGCTGCCGACGCTGAACCGCTGGTGCGTGGAGCAGGCGGTCAAATCAGGTCTGGGTCTGAAGGCCCAGATCAACACCTTCAGCCAGTTCGACCGGAAGAACTATTTCTACCCGGATCTGCCGACCGGCTATCAGATCAGTCAGCTGTATCACCCCATCGTCGGCGAGGGCGTGGTCGAGGTTGAGCGCGATGACGGCAGCTTTTTCAACGTCGGGATCGAGCGGCTGCATCTGGAACAGGACGCCGGAAAGCTGATCCACGACCTGTCGCCAACCGAGAGCTTCGTCGATCTGAACCGGGCCGGCACCGCCCTGATGGAGATCGTGTCTCGGCCGCATATCCGTACGCCTGACGAAGCGGTCGCCTACGTCAAGAAGATCCGCATGATCCTGATGTATCTGGGCGCCTGCGACGGCGACATGGAGAAGGGCAATCTGAGGGCCGATGTGAACGTGTCGGTGTGCCGGGTGGGCGGCTATGACGCCTTCATGGCGACGGGCGATTTCAGCCATCTGGGCACGCGCTGTGAGATCAAGAACGTCAATTCGTTCCGCTTCATCAACCAGGCCATCCAGTACGAGGCCCGCCGCCAGGTCGAGATCCTGGAGGACGGCGGCAAGATCGATCAGGAAACGCGGCTGTTCGACCCAAACAAGGGCGAAACCCGCTCGATGCGCTCCAAGGAAGAGGCGCAGGACTATCGCTACTTCCCGGACCCGGACCTGTTGCCACTGGAGCTGGAACAGGCCTGGATCGATGAGATCCGCGCCAATCTGCCCGAGCTGCCGGACGACAAGCGCCGGCGGTTCATGGCCGAATACGGCCTGTCGCAATACGACGCCGGGGTGCTGATTTCGGAACAGGCCAAGGCCAATTACTTTGAAGAGGCCGCCAAGGGTCGCGACGCCAAACTCGTCTCCAACTGGGTGACCAATGAGGTTTCGGCCCGCCTGGCCGCCGACGGCAAGGACTTCGAGACCAACCCCCTGCCCGCCGCCCATGTCGCCGAGCTGGTCGAGCTGATCGAGACGGACGTGATCTCCTCCAAGATCGCCAAGGAGGTGTTTGACCACGTCTGGAACGGCGAAGGCTCGCCGGCCCAGGTGGTCGAGGCGCGCGGCCTGAAACAGGTCACCGATACCGGCGCCATCGAGGCCGCCATCGACGAAATCATCGCCGCCAACCCGGACAAGGCCGCTGCCGTCGCCGAGAAGCCCCAGGCCATCGGCTGGTTCGTCGGTCAGGTCATGAAGGCCACCGGCGGCAAGGCCAACCCGGCCGCGGTCAACGACATCCTGAAGGCGAAGCTGGGGCTCTGACCCGGATCGAAGCGTCAGTGGTGAGGCTGACCCGCCCGCATCATATCAATCTGTTCCGCACCGCTTTCATCAAGACAGCGGTCTTCAATCTGGACGGTGGCGAACAAGAAGCCGAACCGATCACGCAGCAGGGCGAGAGCGGCGGTCAGCACGTCGTGGGGATCACGACCCTCAGCGACACGGATATGGCCAGAAAAGACGTATTTGCCGCTAGTTAAGGCCCAGGCATGGACATGATGGACGTTCGCAACACCGTCGATCCCGACCAGCGCCTCGGCAACGACTGAAAGACTGACGCCCGGCGGAGTACCCTCCATCAACAGATGAGTGGCGTCGCGCAATATGCCCCAACTCGCCCAGATCAGCACAAAGCCAAAGGCCATACCGAGAAGCGGATCGATAAGCAGGAATCCGGTGACCCGGATTACTAACGCCGTCACGATGATCAGCAGACTGCCAACGAAGGTCTGGATGATGTGCCAGAAGGCACCTCGGGCGTTCAGGTCGTCCTTGCTTTGACGCCACATCAGCCCCAATGCGACGAACTCTGTCAGCAGACCGCCCGCCGCCACCCACAGCATTGGGCCAGTCGGCAGTTGGATGGGGTCGGACAGCCGCATCGTGGCCATGACGATGACCAGCAAGGCCATAGCCAGCAGGAAGCCTCCATTCACCAGCGCACCGATGATCTCAGCCCGATACCAGCCGAAACTAAGGCTCTCGTCAGCAGGGCGCCGGGCCAACCGCGCCGCAACTATGGCGACCAGAACCCCGCCTACGGCCGAAAAGGTGTGGAAGGCGTCAGAAATGACGGCGATTGAGCCCGTCCAGAGCCCAATCGCCAGTTCCGCGACGAAATAGACGCCGGTCAGCCAGGCAGATATGGTCATCGCCCGCCCGCTGGAAGGAAGATGGCCCTGGTGCCCGCTGCTCATGTTTCCTCCCAGTATGCGGCCTGATGCACGAGGCAGGGGGAGCACCCGCGCACGACAAACCACATCTATCTGTACGTCCGCGACATCGCATTCCCTCGTGAGGATGGCTCATTCTGAAGGCCGCGCCGGGGCCGTGAGGTGATACCGCACTCGCTTGATCTGGTCGCTCAGACCGTCGCTGATCTTCATCGACGCATGGGTTCCGTCACAGAACGGCTTGTTCGATGACTGGCCACATCGACAGAGGGTCGGGCGGTTACGGGCTTCTTAGCTCTCGCCGCTGGCGCTTTGCACGCGGATCCCGCCGCGCAGGACGAGCGGCGAAATAGCCTGATGTCGAGAGCCCACGACGAAACCCGCCCGGACCACTCCGAGCGAGCCTCATCAACGCCCTCATGAAGAGGGTTGCCTCTAGTCCAGCAGCGACAGGATCACACCGGTCGCGATCAGGGCCAGGACCACCTCGCCGGTGTCGGTGCGGTAGTAGCCATAGCCGCGCGGCGGGCGCGAATAGCCGTAGCGCTGATAGTCACGGATGTACCAGCTGTTGCGGTACTCGCGCGGGATCGTATGGCCGCGCTGGTAGCGGTTGCGTTGGTAGCCCCAGGCGTTGCCATAGGGCGGGCCGCCGCGGCGATAGTCCCGGTCACGGCGGTGGTCACGCTCGCGGCGATAATCGCGGTCATAGCGGTGGTCACGATCGCGGCGGTCCCAGCGATCATGATCGCGATCACGGCTCCCACGGCGATAGTCACGGTCGCGGCGGCCATCGCGATCATAACGCTCATATCGACCGTCACGATCGCCGTCACGGTGGCCCCAGGACTGCGCCGAAGCGGCCGCCGGAATGGCCATCAACGACAGGGCCGCGGCGGCGATCATCAGACGTTTCATCATCGGGCTTCTCCCATACTCTACGGGGGCCCGGGCTCCGTCAGGCGAAGGCCGAGCCGGATGCGGCAGCGTCTCAAACGCGGCATGAACCTAGTCTGAACCCTGGTTAACCCCTTGAGGTTCCAAGGCCGAACAAGGCACCTCGCCCACAGAAAGGGCCAAATTCTCCCCAGCAGCGGCACCGTGACGTCAGAAATTGTCGCATTCCTCCGCTAGACAGGGCCTATGACGACGTCCGGGCCGCGCGCCTTTGCTTCCGATCAGATGCGATTTCCGCTGCTGCGTGAACCGGCGGGGACGGTGGCGATGTTCATGCGCGGGCCGTCCAACCTGCTGGCCGCTGAAACTCTGGATCGTTGGCCGCAACAGGCCGACACGCTTCTGACGCTGGTCGGGCCGGAAGGCGCGGGCAAGTCTCATCTGGCCGCCGACTGGGCCGAGCGAGTGGGCGCGGTGGCGTTCGCAGGGGCTGAAGTCGGACAGGCCGATCTTTCGGACCTCGAAGGTCGGGCCGTGCTGCTGGACGATGCCGACCAGGCCGATGATGACACGCTGTTTCACCTGATGAATCTGGCACGATCTCCGGGCGGGGCCCTGCTCATGGTGTCGCGCGAGCCGCCGACACGGCGCGAGACGACGCTGGCGGACCTGAGATCCCGCCTGGACGCAATCCGGGTGCTGCGTATCGAGGCACCGGACGATGCGGTGCTGGCGGCGGCCCTGCGGCGGTTTTTCGATGAGCGGGCCATAACCCCCGGCGACGAGCTGATCGACTATCTGGTCCTGAGGATGGAACGATCCATCCCCGCAGCGCGCACCGTGGTCGCTCGGCTGGATGCCGAGGCCAGCGGACGCAAGCTGAACCGGGCGCTGGCCCGCACACTGCTGGACGACGAGACGGTCGAGCTGTTCTGACGGCCTTGCTCCATCGGGCAGAAGCGGTCATTACGCGCCCATGGCCGACCCCGCCGACGCCCTGCCCGACTCGAGTGCCTCGCGGACCGAGCCGCTCCGGCTCGACGAAGACCTGCTGGCCGCCCCGGATCGCTTCTTCAATCGGGAACTGTCGTGGCTGGCGTTCAATCAGCGGGTCATGGAGGAGGCCACCAATCCGCGCCATCCGCTGTTCGAGCGACTCAGATTCCTGTCGATCTCGGCCAACAATCTGGATGAGTTCTTCATGGTGCGCGTGGCCGGCATCAAAGGCCAGGTGCGCCGCGGCGTGCGCGTGCTCTCCCAGGACGGCCTGACCCCGCCCGAAACCCTGGAGGCCGTCGATATCGCCGCAGAGCGGCTGATGGCGGAACAGCAAAAGACCTGGCGCAAACTGAGGCGCGAGCTGGCTGCTGAGGGTATCGAAGTGGTCGATGCCGATCACGTCAACAAGACCGAGCGCGACCGGCTGGAGCCGGAATTCCTGAGCAAGCTGTTTGCGGTGCTGACGCCGATGGCGATCGACCCGGCACACCCCTTCCCCTTCCTGCCCAATCAGGGCTTCTCGCTGGCGCTCAAGCTGCGGCGGCGCTCGACAGGGCGAGCGCTTCACGCCCTGGCTCCGATTCCCACCCAGGTGCAGCGATTCTGGACCCTGCCGACGGACGGGCGTTCGACCAAGGGCCGACGGCGGGTCGTGACCCTGGAAACGATGGTGATGATGTACATCGACCATCTGTTCCCCGGCTGTGACGTCGAGGCAGCCGGCGTGTTCCGCCTGATCCGCGACAGCGACATCGAGATCGAGGAAGAGGCCGAGGACTTGGTCCGCGAATTCGAGAGCCTGCTCAAACAGCGGCGGCTGGGTGACGTGGTCAAGGTGATGATCGACAAGGCCATGCCCGAGGACCTGGCCGCCTTCATCGCCGAGCAGTTGGACGCCGATCCGCTGGACGTCGACATCATCGACGGCCTGCTCGGGCTGGGTCAGTTGTCGGAGCTCATCCCTCCAGACCGGCTCGAGCTGAAATTCAAACCCTATGACCCTCGTTTCCCCGAACGAATTCGGGAACATGGCGGAGACAGTTTCGCAGCAATCCGCGAGAAGGACATCCTCGTCCACCATCCGTTCGAGAGTTTCGACGCGGTGGTCCAGTTCCTGAGACAGGCGGCACGCGATCCGAACGTCATCGCCATCAAGCAGACGCTGTACCGGACATCGAACGACAGCCCGATCGTCGCGGCCCTGATTGAGGCGGCCGAGCACGGCAAGAACGTCACCGCCCTGGTCGAGATCAAGGCGCGCTTCGACGAAGAGGCGAACCTGCGCTGGGCCCGCGAGATGGAACGCGCCGGCGTCCACGTCGTCTTCGGCTTTGTGGAATGGAAGACCCACGCCAAGATCTCGGCGGTGGTCCGGCGCGAGGCCGAGGGTCTCAGGACCTACTGCCATTTCGGCACCGGCAACTATCACCCAGTGACGGCGCGGATCTACACGGACCTGTCGCTGTTCACCTGTGATCCGGCGTTTGGGCGGGATGCCGTCAAGGTCTTCAACTTCATCACCGGCTATGCCGAGCCAGATGACCTGGAACGACTGGCGGTGTCACCCCTGACCCTGAAGCGCCGGCTGGTGGCCCTGATTGAGCGCGAGGCCGACAATGCGCGCAAGGGCAAGCCCGCAGCTATCTGGGCCAAGATGAACTCGCTGGTCCATGCCGAGATCATCGACGCCCTGTATCGGGCTAGCCAGTCCGGGGTAAAGATCGATCTGGTTGTACGCGGTGTCTGTTGCCTGCGCCCCGGTGTGAGGGGGTTGTCGGAGAACATCACGGTGAAGTCGATCGTCGGGCGCTTCCTGGAACACGCGCGGATCGCCTGCTTCGCCAATGGCCGCGAGATGCCCAGCGATCGAGCCGAGGTTTTCTTCTCTTCGGCGGACTGGATGCAGCGAAATCTGGACCGACGTGTCGAGGTGATGGTGCCGGTGCTCAATCCGACCGTTCACGACCAGATCCTCGATCAGATCATGCTGGCCAATCTCAAGGACGAAGCGCAGAGCTGGGTCCTGAGCGCCGACGGCAGCTATGTCCGGGCGAGGCCAGCCAAGCCGGGATCGCCGTTCTCGGCCCACGATTATTTCATGACCAATCCCAGCTTGTCCGGCCGTGGCCGACGGGCCAAGGACCGGCCCAAGGCGATCCGTTTTGACCGCAAGCGCTAGACCCGACACCCGCGAGGCGGCAGTGCTGGACGTTGGGTCCAACTCGGTGCGCCTGGTCGTCTATGGCCTTCAGGGCCGCGCCATCTGGACCGGCTATAATGAAAAGGTGCTGGCCGGCCTGGGCCGCGAGGTCGCCGTCACGCGAAAGCTGGCGCCAGACGGCGTTCAGGACGCGATCAGTACGCTGAGACGCTTCGCCATCCTGATGGAGACCCTGCCCCTGAGCGAGCGCCACATCGTGGCCACCGCCGCCGTGCGCGAGGCCGCAGACGGGGCCGATTTCTGTGATCGGGTGGCGGCTGAGACCGGGCTGCACGTACGGGTGTTGTCCGGCGAGGAGGAAGCTCGCTATGCGGCGCTGGGCGTCATCGCCGGCAATCCCCTGGCCGAGGGCGTCGTGGCCGACCTGGGCGGATCCAGCCTGGAGCTGGTGCCGGTGTCCGCCGGCCGGTCCGGCGCGGGCGTTACCCTGCCGCTGGGCCCCTTCGCCATGGAGACGGTCAAGGGCGATCCAGACCCGGCCATCGATGAACGGCTGGATGCCGCCACCGGCCTGAAGGCCGAGACCCTACACGCCGTCGGTGGGGCCTGGCGCAGCCTGGCGCTGCTCAATATGCGCCAGCGCGAGCACGGCCTGGAGATCGTCCACCAATACGAGATGAGCGCCGGCGAGGTCGAAGAGATAGCCGGCCTGCTCAGCCGCCTGTCGCGTCCGTCGCTGGAGAAGCTGGCGCGCACCAACAAGGCCCGCGCCCTGACCCTGCCCCACGCCGCGCGGGTGTTGTCGCGACTGTGCAAGAAGCTGGGTGCACGCACCGTTTCCTTCTCAGCCTATGGCCTGCGCGAAGGCCTTCTGCTGGAAGCCATGGCACCGGAGGTGCGCGGCCGCGATCCGTTGCTTGAAGGCTGCCGCGCGCTGGGTGATCGCGACAGTCTGGAGCGCGGGCTGGACCGCGTCATCACCGCCTGGCTCAGCCCGGCGATCGCACCGCTGAAGCCCTGGTTCTCGGCCGAACGCGACTCCGTCATGCTCAAGGCTGGGGCCGCCCTGGCCGATGTCGGCTCACGGCTGCACCCGGATCACCGCGCCAATGTCGCCTTTGAACAGGTCCTGCGTGCGCCGGTCGCCGGTCTGGCTCATGCCGAGAGGGCCTTTCTCGCCTCGGCCATCCACGCCCGCTACGGCGGGCACGGGGAACCGGAAGCGGCCCTGGTATCGCGTCTGCTTGGCGACGAAGGGCTGGAGCGCGCGCGCATTCACGGCCTGGGCCTGCGCCTGGCCAGCGACCTGTCGGCCCGCTCGGCCGAGCTGTTGTCCATGACACGGCTGGGCGTCGAGGGCGGCGACCTGGTCCTGCGCGCCTCGTGCAGTGCGGCTGATCTGCTACGCGGCGACAAGGTCAGAAAACGCCTCTCCGCCCTGGCCCAGGCGCTGGCCCTCGAGCCCCGGATGGAGGTCGAGCCGAAGTGACTCACACGCGCCGAAGCCCGTGGGCGGGACTGAAAATACTCGCCCTCGTCGCTGTACTGGTTGGCGGTTTCATCGCCTGGGGCCTGATCCAGTTCGGGCCAAGAGACATTCCATCGGACGCCCCACCCTGCCCGCAGGCAGATGAGGCCATGCTTCAGGCGCAAGGTGTCGAATTCGGCTCCATCTACAACAGCACCAACCGCGCCGAGCGCTCGGATTCGGTTGGCGTCCTGGCGCGTCAGGGGGATCCCCAACCGCATTGTCTGCGGATCTTTTGGGACAAGGTTTGCAACCTCGCGGGACCGACGATGGTTCAGGTGAACCGTCCCGACGGAGCGATTATCGTCAGTTTGGCCGAAGGCCAGGTTGCGCGACTGCAAAACAACCCGACCGAGCCGTTTCGTTGCGGCTTGCTGACCTCGGCGGATCATTAGGCGTGAAGGTCTCCGACTTCGATTTCGAGCTGCCGAACGAGCGCATCGCCCTGCGCCCGGTCAGTCCACGCGACAGCGCCCGACTGCTGGTGGTGCGGCCCGGCCAGGCGCTGGAGGACCGCATCGTGCGCGAGCTACCCGACCTGCTCGAGCCCGGCGACGCCCTGGTCTTCAACGATACGCGGGTGATCCCGGCGCGCCTGTCGGGCGAGCGTCACCGCGAGGATCTTCCGCCGGTTCGGGTTGAGGCCACCTTGCACCAGCGCACCGATCCGGCCGGCTGGAGCGCCTTCATGAAGCCGGGCAAGCGCATCCGGGCGGGCGACCGCATCCGCTTCAGCCGGGGCGATGGTGGGGCCTGCATGGCCGATGTGCTGGACGCGACGGTCCGCGCCAAGGGCGAAGACGGACTGGTCGAGCTGGCCTTCGACCTGTCCGGCCCGGCCCTCGACGACGCCATTCGTGCCGCCGGAATCATGCCGCTGCCGCCCTACATCGCCGCCCAGCGGCCCGAGGACGATCAGGACCGCCAAGACTATCAGACCGTCTTCGCGACCCACGACGGCTCGGTCGCTGCCCCAACCGCAGGACTGCATTTCACGCCGGAGTTGCTGGAGAGACTGGCCGCGCGCGGGGTCTCGACCCACGCGGTGACCCTGCACGTCGGGGCCGGCACCTTCCTGCCGGTCAAGGCGGACGACACCGCCGACCACCGGATGCACTCGGAATGGGGTGAGGTTTCAGCGGCAACCGCCGAGGCCCTGAACGCCGTGCGGGCGTCGGGGGGGCGTGTCGTCTGCGTTGGGACGACCTCATTGCGCCTGCTGGAGAGTGCCACCGGCGCGGACGGCGTGATCCAGCCATTTCATGGCGATACAGCGATCTTCATCACACCGGGCTATCGGTTCCGGGCGGTGGATGCGCTGATGACCAACTTCCATCTGCCGCGCTCGACCCTGTTCATGCTGGTGTCGGCGTTTTCGGGCCTCGAACAGATGAAAGCCGCCTACGACCATGCGGTCGCAGACGGCTATCGCTTCTATTCCTACGGCGACGGAAGCCTGTTGTTCCGCGCCTGACCGGCCCTAGCCGATGGCTTCGGCGGCGGCCGTGACGGCCTTGAGATCGTCCAGAGGCCGGACCTGGCCATCCGCGACCAGCACCGCCGCAGCGGGAACCACAGCCACGCCGGCGACGTCTGCAACCACAGCCGCACTGTCACCGAAGGCCAGGACCGGCAGGCCGGCGGCAAGGGCGCGCTTGGTCGCGTCCTTGACGTTGAGATCGGCGTCGCTGCCATCGGGTACGACCAGGGCACGCAACACCCCGGAATCCAGATCCTTCAGCTCGGCCGTGGCCAGAATGGTCACGCCGCCGTCGCTGATCGGCTCATCCGAAACGGACAGCGGAGCCAGACCCAGACCGGCATGGCGCACCACCTGTTCGGCCTCAGCCAGGGCCCCGAAATTGGAGCCCTTACGCATCAGAAGCCCAACGCGGGCGCGCACGGGCTGGCGCTGAAAGCCCAGACGGCGGGCGTTGGAACGGGGAGCGGTGTGGGTCTGGCGTTGTGCGTACAAGGGATGTCCTTCGAAGGTTGATAAGATCGTCGTCGACCCCGGCAGAAAGAGAAATACACCCTCACGCGGGGCGCGGGGCGGTCTGTCGGAACGATTTCGGATGCTTGTAATGATGGGGGTTGAGGTGCCTCAATGCAACCCTTGACCCGAAACAAAGCCGTATCCCCTTCGGGGATTTCCATGTAGAGCGCCGCGCTCATGACCTTCCCATTCGATATAGCCGGGACCGACGGCGCGGCTCGCACCGGCGTTCTGAAGACCCCGCGCGGCGATATTCGCACACCCGCCTTCATGCCCGTGGGCACGGCCGGAACGGTCAAGGCCCTCACCGTCGATCAGGTCAAACAAACCGGTGCGGACATCATCCTGGGCAATACCTATCACCTGATGCTGCGGCCTAGCGCCGAACGGGTGAAGCGGCTGGGTGGGCTGCATCGGTTCATGCGTTGGGACGGGCCGATCCTCACCGATTCCGGCGGCTTCCAGGTCATGAGCCTGTCGGACATCAACAAGGTCACCGAAGAGGCCGTCACCTTCGCCAGCCACATCGACGGCTCGCGCCATATACTGTCGCCGGAACGCTCCATCGAGATCCAGGCCGACCTCCTGGGCTCGGACATCGTCATGCAGCTGGACGAATGCGTCGCCTATCCGGCCGAGGAAGCGCGGGCGCGTACGGCCATGGAGCTGTCGGCCCGCTGGGCGGCGCGCTCCAAGGCCGCCTTCGGCACCCGCGACACCCAGGCCCTGTTCGGTATCCAGCAGGGTTCGACCTTCGAGCACCTGCGTCGCGAGAGCGCCGAACGGCTGATCGAGATCGGATTCGGCGGCTATGCCATCGGCGGACTGGCTGTGGGTGAAGGCCACCAGGCCATGTGCGACACTCTCGACTTCGCCGCGCCCATGCTGCCGGTCGAGCGACCGCGCTATCTGATGGGTGTGGGCAAGCCGATCGATCTGGTCGAGGCGGTGGCGCGCGGCGTCGATATGTTCGATTGCGTCCTGCCGACCCGCTCGGGGCGGCACGGCCAGGCCTGGACCTGGGACGGACCGATCAATCTGAAGAATGCACGCTTTGCGGAGATGGACGAGCCGCTCGATCCCGACAGCGATTGTCCGGCCAGCCGCGACTATTCAAAGGCCTATCTGCATCACCTGGTACGAGCCGAAGAGATTTTGGGCCAGGTACTGCTCAGCTGGCACAACATCGCCTTCTACCAGGCGCTAACCGCAGCCATGCGGGCAGCCATCTCCGAAGGACGCTTCGAGGCGTTCCGGCGCGATTTCCGCGCCCGTCACCTGAAGATCAGCTAGCTGCCAGGCATTGGGCGATGACGCACAAGCAGCGAGATCAGCCTCCACATCAACGCAAGAATGAGCAGGCTGACCCCAGCCGCGATCACGACGCCGTATCTCATAAGCACACGGATCGCCGCGTAGATCCGGTCAATCCTTGCCAGCTCAACCCCGTTGGGTACTTGCGCGGAGCTGAAGCCGGACTCATCGATAATCAGCGCGCGCTGTCCCCCGGTTGAAGATTCAGTCCAGTACGGCAGACCCGGGCCGTTCGGATCGCCGGCTTTGGCGAAGTTCGCACAATAGGAGGTCATCGTCTCTGCAAGCGCTCGGTCTCGGTCCGTCCACGGTGCGTCATAGAGATCGAGATGATTGAATATATATACCATTTCGACACCATGGGTCGCCCCTTCCCGGCCGGGCGGGGCATGGGCGAAGCGGTAGAGGTAGGTCGACCGAGTCTTTCGGGCCGCGTGGAGACGGGCCCACGCCCACATATTCCAGCCGAAGCGCACATCGGTCTCGAATGAAACGAATGCTTCGCGTCTGGCGGTGACCTTGATCGTGGCGTCGTGTTTCCTGGTCGCCTGGGCACTGGACCGACAGTTCCTGCCTTCGGTCGCCGTCGTATCGGCCCAGCTCTACGCCAACCTGGCCTTGCTGATCCTCTGTATCTGCCTGCTGCTAGCCGCCATGCAGGCCGTTCAGGTCCTGTCCGGCCAGGTGCCGAACCCGGAACGGCTCGGACCGAACCACTTCGCGATTTGTGAGCGTGGCCGCACGATTGAGGTGCCGATGTCCGAGATCGAGTGGATTGAGGCCCAGGGCAACTATCAAGCGCTTCACACCCAGAGCGGCGTTCACCTCTATCGCGCCACTTCAACCGAGATTGAGCGCAAGCTCGACGCCACCCTGTTCGTGCGCATACACCGACGCTACCTCGTCGCCCTGGCTGCGATTGAACGCCTCGAGCCACTCACCAGCGGTGGCGGCGTCGTTGTCCCGGCAAGCGGTGCCCAACTCAGACAAGCGCGTCGGAATCGTGCCACCTTGCGCCAGCGTCTCCGCAACGGATAGCTGACGCGACGCAAGCATCGCGTCTTTAGGCCTGAGCCGTCAGCCCCAGGGCCAGCGCAGATTGATGCGGTTGCGCGGGCGCGGCATGAACCAGCTCGGGGCCGCAGGCGGGGCACAGTTCTGGCGCATTCCGACGCCTTTCAGAAAGGCCCGGCGGGCCCGACCGGCCTGAATGGCGGCCTGGACACGACGGCTATGGCGCTCGGCACCTGACAGTTCCCGCACCCAGCCGCGCAGCGGAATGAAGTCGGTCGTTTCATTACGAACAGCATCAACGGCGGCATCCGCCAGGGCTTCGACCGCCTGTTGGCTCAAGCCGGCGCGCGGCGGCGGCGGTTCATCCTGGTCCGGCCCGAGCGCCTCATTGAGGTGGCGGACCTGTAGCGCGATGGCCATGCAGGTTTCCATTCCCCGCTGGGAATAGGGGTTGGCGAGAGCCTCGCCGAGGACAGCCGGAATGGGATCTCGGCGAAGATTCAAATCCTCCAGAGGCTGGGTCGCAGCATCGGCGAGGCCCCGGCCAAGTCGGCCGCCTGCCCCGTTGGACGCACACGCCGTCAAGGCCGCAGCGACCATACCCAGCGCCAGTATCCGTCTTGCCGCCATGCCAGCTTCCTTCCCTGCGGAAAATTCCCCTACCGCCTCGTCTTGACGCCAGCGAGCGATTGGACCAGAACCGCCGCCTTGCCAAGCCGGTGGCGGATTTGCCTCTGGATCGCGGCAGGATAACGGCGCGTCCTTAGCTCAGTTGGTTAGAGCATCTGACTTTTAATCAGAGGGTCCTCGGTTCGAGCCCGAGAGGACGTACCATCTCCCTTCTGTCGTCCAGGCCCCCAAGGTGGTCGCTCGCCTGACGATGGCTGACAGAGGGGTATCGCCATGCCCCGATTGTGCGCTAGATTTTCTGTCGATTCAGCGATCCGGTGATCCCTCATGCGCCTTCGTTTGCCCCTCATTCTTCTGGCCTTCGCCGCCGGGGTCACCCTCGGTGCCTGCGAATTTCAGACTTCATCGCCTTCGCAGGAGGCAGAATCTCCGCCACCGCCGCTGGTTGAGGCTCCCGCCGCCGAAGACGTGGCAGAAGAGGCCACCACGCCCGTCGAGCCGGAACCTGCTCAACAGACGGCCCCGCCCCCGACTGATACGGGCGACATGGGAGCGGCGCGGCCGAGTGCCGAAAGCGTTCAGCCGGACAGCGAAACCGTATTCTACTAGGCGGGGCGCAGATGCGTTTGACAGCTCTTGTCGTGGGAGTCGGATTGACGCTCGGCCTGGCGGCTTGCCAGCCGTCGGGGGACGACTCCGATGTCGCGTTCACGTCGGGCCCGCCGATCGGGGCCGAGGCCGCCTCCGAAGCCGGAACCGATGCCGCCCAGACCGATGCGGCATCGGCAGCCCAGAGCGAGGCCGAACCGACCCAGCAATCGGTGCCTGCGGCGTCTGACACCGGTGACATGGGAGATGCGCGTCCCAGCGACGAAAGTGTGGAACCCGACAGCCCCACGATGTTTCATTAGGTAGGACATCTACCGGTCCGGGCCGTGCGCGGTGCCGGCCCCGACTGCAAGGGAACCATGTGCGCCTGCGACCGCTGATTTCGCTTCTGGCCCTGGCCGGAAGTCTCTGGTCGACCGCAGTTTTGGCGGAGCCGCGCGCACGCGTCGATGGTGACCTGCCGGAAGATCTGAGAGAGCGGATCGTGGCGGCGATCGGCGAGGTCGAGGATCCGCCAGCCAATCGATTCCAGGCCCGGCGGCGCGCACGCGACGCCGCCAACAGCGCCTTGGCCGTTCTAAGGTCCGAGGGCTACTACGCGGCCGTAATCGAAGACGAGATCGAGGGAGAGACCCCGCCGGTCGCCGTCATCGCCGTGACGACCGGCGAACGCTTTGCCGTCTCGGCGCCCGAGGTTGAGTGGATTGCGCCGGAGCCCGATCCAACCACCATGACCCGGGCCGAAGCGGTTCTCGGGCTTCAGTCCGGCCAGCCCGGTCGCGCCGCTGATGTCATCGCAGCCGAGGGGCGGGTCGTCGCCCGCCTCGCTGAGCTGGGATTTCCGGATGCGACGGCAGGCCAGCGCCGCGTCGTCGTCGATCATGCGACCAACAGCCTCCAGCCGACCTTCCGCATTGTCGCAGGCCCTGCTGTTCGGCTCGACGGCGTGCTGCTGCTAACCGAGGGGCGCACCAATAGAGCCTGGGTCGAACACCTCGCACCATGGGAACCCGGCGATCGCTATACGCCGGAAGCCGTCGCCGAGCTGGAGCGTCGGCTACTTGAAACAGCAGTCTATGACAGCGTTTCCATCGCCCTGGCCCCGATCGAGGAGAACACGGCCGAGGGATTGCGCCCGGTGGTGGTGTCCCTGGCGGACCAGCCGCGCCGGCTCTTGGAGGCCGGTGCCGGCTTCTCCACGTCCGAAGGGGCCGGCGTCGACGCCCTGTGGACCTGGCGCAACCGCTTCGGGCGGGCCGATACCCTGACCTTCGACTTTCGCCTGGCCGAGATCAACAGTAGGATCGGACTGGGACTCAGCCTGCCGCATTGGCGCCGGCCAGGGCGGTCTCTGGTGATGGGGGCGTATGCCCTGGACGAAGACACCCGCGCCTACGATCGTCGGGTCGGGGGAGCGCGTGCCGAAATCCGCCAACGGTTCGGGGCGACATCCTTCCTGTCCGGCGGCCTCGCAATCGAGGCCGGCAGCTATGGCGAACTGGACATCAATGACCTGACGGTCCCCCTCACCCCGATCGAACGGAACCTGGTGATCGTCACCCTCGGGGCCAATGCCTTCATCGATTTTTCGGATGATCCACTGGACCCGAGCTCGGGATGGCGGCTCAGCGTCGATGTCCAGCCCACGGCTGTGACCGGCGACGGCTCGTTCATGTTCGTCCGGGCGACCACCCAGGGCTCCGTCTACGTTCCGATCGACGCGGCCGGCCAGACCGTAGTGGCCGGTCGGATCCGACTCGGAACCATCAGCGGCGCTTCCGGGAACGACCTGCCGTCCGACCGACGCTTCTATTCAGGCGGCGGTGGCTCGGTGCGCGGCTTTGACTACCAGGGCGTCGGACCCCAGTTCGACGACGGGACCCCGGTGGGCGGCTCATCCCTGTTCGAGACCAGCCTGGAGGTGCGGCGGCGTCAGGTCTGGCGGGATCTCGGGGTCGCAGCCTTTGTCGATGCCGGCTCGATTGGCACCGGTACCATGCCGGACTTTGCGGACTTCCGGATCTCAGTCGGGGCCGGGATACGCTACGATCTGCCGTTCGGTCCCATACGGGCCGACATCGCCATTCCGATCGACCGGCGCGATTCGGACCCCCAGTTCCAGATCTACATCAGCATCGGACAGGCGTTTTGAGTCGGCGTCGCGAGCCCGGCCCCGCTGCCGACACGCCACCGCCGGAGCCGGCAGAGGCCCCCGCCGCCGCTGAGCGCCGGCGACGCTCCGCCCTGGGCTGGAGCTTGATCGGATTGGCCGTCCTCGGCGGGCTGCTGTTGCTGCTGTTCGGCGGCGCGCGCCTGGCCGTACTGACACCGGCGGGGCGCGATCTCGTCCTCAACTTTGTCGAGGGGCGACAGATCGGCCGCTACGGGCAGATCCGTGTTGAGGGACTGTCCGGCGACCTCTGGAGCGATTTTACCCTGCACCGGGTAACGATGACGGACCGGGACGGCGTCTGGCTGGAGATCGAGAACGCGCGTCTGGACTGGTCCTACCTGCCGCTGATCACGCGCCGCTTTCATGCCGACCTGATCGAGGCGGAGGTCGTGCGCGTGCTGCGCCGACCGGTGCTGGAACCGGATCTGACCCCGCCGGGGTCGATGCCGCTAACGGTGGACATTCGTCGCTTCCAGTCTCGGATCGAACTGCACGAAGGCTTCTCCCAGGAATATGGCCGATGGAATCTGAGCGGCCATGTGCGTCTGGACCGCAGTGGCCGCAAGGCCGGCTTGCTGGAGGCCGCCAGCCTGTCGCGGCCTGGAGACGCCCTGAATCTGACCTTTGAGACGGCCGCCCACGGCGGCCTCCTGGGCGCAACCGTTCAGGCCCGTGCGCATGAGGCCCAAGGCGGCCCGATCGCCGGGGCTCTCGGCTATTCCCCCGATCATCCCTTCGAGCTGCATTTGGAGATGGGCGAACATGGCTTCGACGCCCTCGTCCAGACCGGAAGCTATCGCCCCGTCGCGGCCCACGGGCGCTTCTCAGACGCTGGAGGACAAGGGGCGGGCTACGTCCGTCTGGCCGGATCAGACCTGCTGGAGCCACTGATCGCGCGCCTCGGCCCCGAGGTTCGCTTCGGCGTCGGCCTGCGCCCTGTCAGAGGACAGAACGACGCCGTGGGGCTGGCCTGGGTGATCCGCTCCGACAATCTGACCGTCGACGCCGCCGGAGCCTTCGATAGCGCACGAGAGGTTATGGGGGATGGCGTCCAGATCCGTGTGGCCACGCCTTCAGTCTCCAGACTGGCCGGACAGGATATCGCCGGAGCCGGCGAGATTGCGGGGCTCTGGCAAGGCGACCAGAGACGCTGGACCTTCGATGGCGAGGCGCGCGTCGATCAGGCCGAGATCGCCGGCTATGGCCTGAGACGCCTGGGCGGCCCCGTCAGCCTGACGGCCCGAAACGGTCGCTACGATCTCGAAGCTGGTCTGAGCGGTCAGGGCGGCTCGGGCGACAGCCTGCTGGCGTCATTGATCGGGACGCAGCCGCGCGCGCTGATCCGGGCGAGTCGGATGTCAGACACCCGGCTGCTGATCCAGCGTTTCGATCTGGACGGTGCCGCCCTGGACATCAGCGCCGAAGGCTCCCGCGGGATCACCGGCGGCCTGGGAGTCCAGGGTTCGGCCGTTGTTTCAGACATCTCTCGCCTGCGGCGGCAGGCGCGCGGCGCGATGAATCTGACCTTCACGGCCTCGCAAAGCGGACGCGCGCCCTGGGCGCTGGCTTTCACGGCCGACGGGCGGCGGCTGCACACGGGTTGGGCGGAACTGGATCGGCTCCTCGGCAGCTCGCCGCGATTCACGGGCGAGGGGCTGATCGGCGACAACCGTATCGCCGTGACCCGGGCCAGCCTGTCTGGATCGGCCGCACGTCTGAATGCGCAGGGCCTGATCGGCCTGTCGCAAGGGGATGTGCGACTGGCGCTGGACTGGACCGCTCGAGGGCCGTTTGGCGTCGGACCGGTGGAGATCGGTGGCGCGGCGCGTGGCGAAGGTGCTCTGACCGGCACTCTGGAACGCCCGGTGCTGGATCTGACAGCTGATTTTGCCTCGATCGGAGCCGGCCCGCTCACCCTGGCCGACACGCATCTGGTCCTTACATTCCGCAAGGGGGCCGATGCCTCGGACGGCCGGATCACGATCACGGGCGACAGCGCCTATGGTCCGGCTCGCGCCTTTTCCCTATTCCGCATCGCCGATGATGGCGTGCGCCTGACGGGTATGGACATCAATGCTGGCGGCGTGACAGCACGAGGAGACCTGGCACTCAGCGGTTCGAACCCCGCCAGCGCCGATCTGACCTTCGAGGCACGTCCGGGCGCATTTCTGGCAGCCGGCACCGCGTCTGGCCGGGTCCTGCTGACCGAGGGCTCCGGCGATGCCGCGGCCCTGATTGATGTGACCGGCCGCGGGGTCCGCTTCGCCAGGTCCAGCTATGTCATCCGCACCCTGCGTCTCCAGGGCCAGGGCACGCTATCGCGCCTGCCCTTTACGCTTCAGGCCGATGTCGGCGGCGGCACCCCTATTCGTTTCCAGGGATCCGGCATCTACGCCCGGGACGAAGGCCGGCAAACCGTGTCCCTCGAGGGGGGTGGCCGCGTACGCGATGTCGCATTCGACACACGCTCCCCCCTGGTTCTGGTGCTGGCTGACGGCAACAAGTCGGCGCAGGTCGATCTGAGCGTCGGCGGTGGCGTTCTTGTGGGCGAGCTTCGAGAGGACCGGACCACAGCCCTGATCCGCGCCCGTCTCACCGGGGTCGACCTGCGTTCCATTGCACCGGACCTGGCGGGCCGCGTCACCGGCGAGATCAATCTGCAAGGTACGCGCGACGCCCTGGACGGCACCATTGTGGCCCGGCTCGAGAACGCACGCAGCCGCGATGCCGGCGCAGACATGGACATCGACGCCCTGATCACCGCACGCCTGTCCGACGACCGGATGTTCGTCGAGGCGGAAGCCTCCGACGCCGCTGGCGTCCGCTCGCAGGCCAACCTTATCCTGCCCGTCACCGCCAGCGCGGCACCATTGCGCCTGGCGATCAATCGGAACCAACCCATGTCGGGAGACATCACCTTGCAGGGTCAGATTCGCTCGATCTGGGATCTGGTGCTTGGTGGCGAGCGAACCTTGTCCGGCATTGTCGACGGTGAGGCCACCGTGGGTGGGACCATCAATGATCCTCGGATCGATGGCCATTTCGACCTGCGCCAGGGCCGGTTCGAAGACGGCGGCAGCGGTCTGGTCCTGAGCGATCTGACCATGCAAACCCGCTTCGACGCCGATACGGCCCGCATCACCGCCTTCACCGCAACAGACGGACGCGGCGGCAATCCAGGTCGCGTGACCGGCCAGGGTGTACTGGGTCTGCGGACGGGATCGGCCTCGAGCCTGACCCTACAACTGACCGACTTCCGGGTTATCCAGACGGACCTGGCGCGGGCCCGGGCCTCCGGCCCCATCCGCGTCGAGCGGGCCGAATCCGGAGCAATTTCCCTACAGGGGGAACTGGATGTCAGCGAGGCGATCATCTCGGCTGACGACCTGCCCAACAGCACCGATGTCGTCGAACTCGACGTCATCGAGATCAACCGACCCGGCGGCCTGGAGGACGAGATCGAGGAATCCGCCGAGGAGCGGGCTGCCCGCCGATCCCGGTCGGCATTCAATGTGGATGTACGCCTTCGCTCCTCTGGCGGCGGCGTCTTCATCGAGGGCCGCGGACTGGATGTGGAAATGGGGCTGGACGCGCACGTCACCGGTTCCCTCAGCGACCCCAGGCTGTCCGGCAATGCGCGCCTGGTGCGGGGAGATTATCAATTTGCTGGACGGCGCTTCACCTTCCAACCCGGCGGCACGGTCACCCTGTCCACGCGTGCCGAGAACATTCGGCTGGACCTTACGGCGGTTCGCGAGGACCCGACACTGACCGCTCGGATCGAGGTGCGCGGCACTGCGGCACGGCCCGTCATCACCCTGAGTTCGACCCCCGCCCTGCCCCAGGACGAAATCCTGTCGCAGGTTCTGTTCGGGCGCTCAGCCTCGCAACTGTCACCGATCGAGGCGGCGCAGTTGGCATCCAGCCTGGCGGCCCTGGCCGGAGGCGGTGGATTCGATGTGGTTGGAAACCTACGAGAATTTGCAGGACTGGATCGTCTGTCATTCGGAGGTGACGCATCCAGCATGACCGTGGCTGGCGGCAAATACATCGGTGACGATCTGTATTTCGAGGTCATCGGCGGCGGCGAACAGGGCGCTGCGGTCCAGGTCGAATGGCGCGCCCGTCGCAACATTTCGGTGGTGTCGCGTGTCGGTGCCGACGGCGACGCCCGCCTGTATGTCCGGTGGCGTCGCTCGTCGCGGGACGAAGAACAGCGCCGCCGGGTGGAAGAAAACGATGAGGCGGGCTAAACCGCGCCCATGCAAATCCTTCCCGACGATCAGGCGGCTCTGAATCACGTCGCCGTGCGCGAGGCTGCGATCATCGATCGCGCCATCCAGTGGTGCGATCTGAACTCGGGCAGCCGTAATGTCGAAGGCCTGACTCAACAGCTAGGTCTGCTGGAGGCCGAGGCGCGTCGCTCCCTGGCCTGTCAGATCGAGCGGGTGCCGCTGGCGGATACCATCGAAGTCGGGGATACCGGGGTGCTGACACCCCAGCCCCACCCCCCGGCGCTGAAGCTGACGATGCGGCCCGAGGCCCCGACCCAGATCGTCATGACCGGGCATTACGACACGGTCTATCCCGCCTCCAGCGCATTCCAGAGCGTCAAGCGCCGCGCCGACGGTGCCCTGCATGGCCCGGGCATCGCCGACATGAAGGGCGGCATCAGCGTCATTCTGGCCGCGCTGGAAGCCTTCGAGACCCACCCTGCGCGTGAGTCGGTCGGCTGGACCGTTCTGCTGTCGCCCGACGAAGAGATCGGCTCGCTCGGGTCCGGCCCCCTCCTGGCCAAGTTGGGCGCGCGCGGGCATCTGGGCCTGACCTATGAGCCGGCCATGCCGGACGGATCCCTGGCCGGCGCGCGCAAGGGCTCGGCCAACTGGCGGCTGATCGTGCGCGGGCGCTCGGCCCATGCCGGGCGCGCCTTCGATGAGGGCCGCAACGCCATCGCCGGTGCCGCCATTCTGGGAGCCGCCCTGCACGGCCTGAACGGTCAGCGCGACGGCGTCACCGTCAATGTCGCCAAGATCACCGGCGGGGCGCCCCTCAATGTCGTTCCCGACATCGCCGTGATCCATTTCAACGCCCGCGTCCCGGACAAGGCCGCCGCCGACTGGACCGCCGAGCAGGTCGCCGCCATCGCACGCGACGCGCCCTTCGAGGGCCTGTCGATGGAGCTGCACGGCGGCTTCACCCGCCCGCCCAAGCCGGCCGACGCCTCGCAGCAGGCCCTGATGGACATCGTCACCCGGACCGGGACCCTGCTCGGCCAGGACATCGTCTTCAAGTCGTCCGGTGGGGTCTGCGAGGGCAACAACCTGCACGCCGCCGGCCTGCCCAACATCGACACCCTGGGGGTGCGCGGCGGCGACATCCATTCCGAAAACGAGTTCGCCTGGCCGGAAAGCTTCGTCGAGCGCGCCCAGCTCTCAACCCTGATCCTGGCCAAGGTCGCCTCTGGCGAAATCGACGCCCAGGCCCTCAAACGCCTGCGTCTGGAGACCCTGTAATGCTCGTCGTGCGTCCCGCCACCTCGGCGGATTATGAATCCCTGATGGGCCTGGCCAAGGCCTCCGGTCCCGGCTTCACCAGCCTGCCCGAAGACGAGCCGACCCTGCGCGGGCGCCTCGAAATCAGCGAGGGATCGTTCTCTGAGACCCTGCCCGTCGAGGACCGTTGGTACGTCCTGATGATGGAAGAGTCCGACACGGGCGAGGTCATCGGCCTGGCCGGGGTCAAGGCCGCCGTCGGCCTGAAGCGGCCGTTCGCCTCGTTCCGCCGGATGACCTTCTCGCACTACCATGTGTCTGAACAGGCCGGCACGCATCGCAACGACCAGCCGGCCCTGGTCTTCGTCAACGAGTGCCGCGGCTGGACCGAGGTGGGTTCGCTGTTCCTCAAGCCGGACAAACGCATCGGCGGGGCCGGTGCCCTTCTAGCCCGCTCACGCTATCTGCTGATCGGGACCCGGCCCGAGCTGTTCAACAACATGGTGCTGGCCGAGCTGCGCGGGCGTTTCGACGCCGAGGGCAAGTCGCCGTTCTGGGAGCACGTCACCTCCAAATTCTTCGGCATGGATTTCGACAGCGCCGACGAGCTGTCGGGCAAGGGCGACGGCCAGTTCATCTTCGACCTGGCCCCGCATCACCCGCTGTATGAAAGCCTGATGCACATCGACGCCCAGGCCGCCATCGGTCAGGTCTTTGAAGAAGGCAAACCGGCCAAGAAGCTGCTGGAGCGCGAGGGCTTCCAGGCCAACGGCCTGGTCGATGTCTTCGACGCCGGCCCGACCATGGCCTGTCAGCGCGACGCCATCCGCTCCGTGCGCGAAGCCCGCGTCATGCGCACCATTATCACCGACGATGTCGAGGGCGATCCGCATCTGCTGTCGACCACGACGCTGAACGACTTTCGCGCCACCCGCGCCATCGCCGAGCCGGTCGAGGGCGGCATCGAGATCTCGCGCGAAACCGCCGACGCCCTACATATCAAGGACGGCGACCCCGTCCGCGCCATTCTGTGAGCCTGACTTGACCTCTACTTTATCCTCCATCGACCCGGCGACCGGCGACGTCGTCTGGGAAGGCCCGAACGCTTCTGAAGCCCAGATCGAACAGGCGGTCGCCTCGGCCCGCCAGGCCTTCCCCGACTGGGCGGATCGCAACCGCCAGGACCGCATCGACGCGGTCAAACGCTATCAGGCTGTGCTCAAGGCCCGTGCGCCCGAGATCGCCGAAGCCATCAGCCGCGAGACCGGCAAGGCCCTGTGGGAGACCACCACCGAGGTCGGCGCCATGCAGGGCAAGGTCGACATCTCGATCCGCGCCTATGACGAGCGCACCGGCGAGCGCGAGACCGCCACCGGCTTCGGCCGAGCAGTGCTGCGCCACCGGCCACACGGCGTCGCCGCCGTGCTCGGCCCGTTCAACTTCCCCGGCCACCTGCCCAACGGCCACATCGTCCCGGCCCTGCTGGCCGGCGACACGGTGGTGTTCAAGCCGTCCGAAGAAGCGCCCCTGACCGGCCAGCTGATGGCCGAATGTTTCGCCCAGGCCGATCTGCCCCAGGGCGTGGTCAATGTCGTCCAGGGCGGCCGCGAGGTCGGGGCCCACCTGCTGAATCAACCCATCGACGCCTTGATGTTCACCGGCTCGGGCGCCGCCGGTGCCCATTTCCGGCGCAAGTTCGCCGACGATCCGCACGTCATTCTGGCGCTGGAGCTGGGCGGCAATAATCCGCTGGTCGTGTGGGACGTCGCCGACGCCGAGGCCGTAGCCGGCATTGTGGCCATGTCCGCCTTCGTCACCACCGGTCAGCGCTGCTCGTGCGCGCGCCGCCTGATCGTGCCGGAAGGGCCAAAGGGCGATGCGATCATCGCCGCCGTCGAGGCCATCGCCGGGCGTCTGACCTACGCCGCCTGGAACAGCACGCCCGAGCCCTTCGGCGGCCCGCTGATCTCCGTGCGCGCCGCCCAGGGGGCTCGCCTGGCGCTGCAAGAGCGAATTGACGCCGGCGCGCGGGTGATCAAACCGTCCGAACGCATCGCGGGCCTGTCGGACGCCTTTGTGTCGCCGGCCATCATCGACGTCACAGGCGTGAGCGCGCCGGACGAAGAGATCTTCGCCCCCTTCCTGTCGGTCACCCGCGCCGCGACCTTTGACGACGCCATCGCCGCCGCCAATGCCACCCGTTACGGCCTGTCGGCCGGCCTGGTTTCGGATGACCCGAAAAACTGGGACCGCTTCGTCCACCGCATCCGCGCGGGCGTCGTGAACTTCAACCGCCCGACCACCGGCGCGGCCGGCGATATGCCGTTCGGCGGCCTGGGTGCCTCCGGCAACCACCGCCCCAGCGCCTATTACGCCGCCGACTACTGCGCCTATCCAGTCGCCAGTTTCGAGGCCGACGCCGTCAAGAATATCGAGAGCGAAATCAAAGGGCTGCGCGCGTGATTTCTTACGAAGCCAACGCCGACGGCCTGGTCGGGCCGACCCATAGCTACGGCGGTCTGTCGCCGGGCAATATCGCCAGCGCCCTGAACGCCGGTGAAGCCTCCGATCCGCGCGGGGCGGTGCTGCAGGGCCTGGCCAAGATGAAGGGCCTGGCCGATCTGGGCGTGCCCCAGTTCGTCATGCCACCGCATGAGCGTCCGCACATCGGCTGGCTGCGCGGCCTGGGCTTTGGCGGCTCGGATTCAGAGGTGCTGAGTCGGGCCTGGACCGACGCGCCCTCGTTCGCCGCCGCTGCCTCTTCGGCCTCAGCCATGTGGGCGGCCAATGCCGCGACCGTGACGCCCAGCGCCGACGCCGCCGACGGCCGGGTCCACTTCACCCCGGCCAATCTGGTCTCGAATCTGCACCGGTCGATCGAGGCGGAACAGACCACGCGCGCGCTCAAGGCCCTGTTCCCCGACCCGGCGCGCTTCGCCGTTCACGATCCCCTGCCCGCCGTCGGCCATCTGTCGGACGAAGGCGCAGCCAATCATGTGCGGCTGAGCGCCGAACACGGTGAGCCCGGCGTCAATCTGCTGGTCTGGGGCAAGGACGCCTTTGAACATTGGCCCAGCGCCGACTTTCCGGCCCGCCAGACCCTGCAGTCGTCCGAGGCCATCGCGCGCCGCCACGGCGCGGCCCGGCCGGTGTTCGCCCGCCAGGGCAGGGCCGCCATCCTGGGCGGGGCCTTCCATAATGACGTGGTGTGCGTCGGCACGCGCGAGGCCCTGCTGTTCCACGAGACCGCGTTTGAGGACAAGGCGGCCACGCTGGAGGCCATCCGCCGCGCCGCCGACGGCCTGTTCGACCCGGCCTTCCTGGAGATTTCCGAGGCTGATCTACCGCTGGCCGATGCGGTGAAGTCCTATCTGTTCAACAGTCAGCTGCTGGTGCTGCCGGGCGAGGACCGCCTGGTCCTGTTGGCCCCGACCGAGACCGAGAACAACCCGCGCGCCCATGCGGCGGCGCAAGACCTGGCTGCCTCCAATGGCCCGATCGGGCGGGTCGAATACGTCGATGTGCGCCAGTCGATGGCCAATGGCGGCGGCCCAGCCTGCCTGCGCCTGCGCGTCGTCCTGACCGAGGCCGAGCTGGCCGCCGCCAACGCCAGCCAGCGTCTCGATGAGGGTCTGCACGCCGCCCTCACCGTCTGGGCCAGCCACTGGTATCGTGACCGGCTCCTGCCGTCGGATCTGGCCGATCCGGCGCTCTTGCTGGAAACGCACGGGGCCCTGGACGAGCTGACCTCGATCCTGGCCCTCGGCTCGGACTTCTACGACTTCCAGCGGGATTGATCCGATGAAGCGCGAGCCGTTCCTGATCCTGGCCGGCGCGCTCAGCCTTCTGGCCGCTCTGGTGCATCTGGCAGTCATCGTCGGCGGGCCGGATTGGTATCGGTTCTTCGGGGCCGGCGAAGAGCTTGCGCGCATGGCCGAGCGCGGCTCGATCTACCCGGCCCTGCTGACCCTGGGGATCGCGACCATCCTGGCCATCTGGGCTGCCTATGCCTTCTCCGGCGCGGGCCTGATCGGCAAGCTGCCGCTGCTGCGAACCGGCCTGGTCGTCATCACCACCATCTATCTCCTGCGCGGTTTGATCCTCGTGCCGGCCGTGGTGCTGGGTCGCGACATCAACGCCTTCGGCTGGTGGAGTTCGCTGATCGTGCTGGGCTACGGCCTGGCCTATCTGATCGGAACCTGGCGGGCCTGGCCGAGGCTGGCGCGGTGACGCAGGCCCTGGCCTGGCGGTTGGCGACCGAGGCCGACACGCCGGCCCTGCACACCCTGATGGACGCGGCCATCTCAGGTCCGCTCGCCGCCTTCCTCAGCCCGGAACAGGTCCAGGCCAGCCGCCTGATCATGGGGGTCGATAGCCAGCTGATCGCCGACCGCACCTATTTCCTGGTCGAGATCGACGGACGCCCCGCCGGCTGCGGCGGCTGGAGCCACCGCATCACCAGCTATGGCGGCGACCATACGCCGGGGCGCGAACCGGCGGCCCTGACGCCGGGCGTCAACGCCGCGCGGGTGCGCGCCATGTACACCCATCCCGACTTCGTGCGCCGGGGCGTCGGGCGTCTGGTTCTGGACCTGTGCGAGGCCGCCGCCCGGGCCGCCGGCTTCGACCGCGTCGAACTGGTCGCGACCAAAGGCGGCGAGCCGCTCTACCGGGCCTGCGGCTATCAGGACATCGAGGCCTTCACCGACGCCCGCGGAGGCGCGCCGGTGCCCCTGATCCGCATGGGAAAGCGGCTGGACAGGTCCTGAGCGCATCTCTTGCCGCCCAAAAAGCAAAGGCGAGGCCGTCTGGTGACGACCTCGCCTCGCAATTCAGATCCGACCAGGGCCGGAAGCGCCTGAACCTAGTTGGCGCAGGTTCCGCCGTTCGGGCACGGCTCGACGTGAACTTCCGGCGGAGCCACCACGACTTCCGACGGACGCACGACCACTTCCGGACGGGCCAGATAGATCTGGGCCGACGAGACATAGACCGGCGGCGCATCGACGTAGATCGGCGGGCCGGCGATGTGCACGACCGGACCGTCAATGCGGATCGGGCGACCGATCACGCGGGCACCCGGTGCCGAAATGTTGAAAACGCCAGGTCCCGACCAGTTACCCGGCCCCCCCGGGCCTCCCGGGCCACCGGGTCCGCCCGTGCCGGGCCCCGGACGATAGAAATCGACTTCAATGGTACACAGGCAAGGATCGCCTGGCGTATGGGCGCGCTCCTGGCACCCATGGTCGTCGGTTACGGCCGTTGTCGACATCGCTGCCGACAGGACCAGGCTGGTAATCCACATCATCCCCATTACTCCCCAAGCTTATGGTTAAGGATAGCATAGGTACATGAAGCGTTGGCGCTTAGGAAGCCGACTAGTTTCTCCAAACAGGGGAAATTTGGCGTTAGCTACAGTTGCGCCTCGCGCTTTTTCGCACCTCTGCTACAGTAAACCGGGGTTTGCGACCGGGAATGGACGGGAGCTATGTGGGAAATTGGCTTGATCCTTGCGGCGACGCTCGCCTCCCAGCCCCAGGCGGCAACGCTCGAGGGCTGTGAATTTGTCGATCAACGCTGGATTTGCCGCTATCGACTTCCAGACGTTCAGCTGCTGACCTCCCCGCCGACAGCGCCGGAGACCGTTGCAACCGCTCCGGCCAGCACCATCCCCTTGTCGCCGGTTACCACGACAGCCGTTGTCAGTGCCGACCCCGGCGTGCTCAGCGAGCGGGAAGTGGCCCTGGTAGCCCGATGCGCGGACTCAACCTGGATTGCGCTTTGCCTTCCCTCTCAGCGGGTTGAGGCCCGGCGCCTGCGCGATCAGGCTCAGGCGTATGAAGCGGCACGGTTGCAGGTCGGTGCCTTGCTCAGCGAAAACGAATGTGACGCCGCTCGCGTCCATGCCCTCAGTGGCGGCTATCTGGGTCTGGCGAGGGAGGTTCAGGCACTCTGCGTCGAGTCGGCGGCCCCATCGACGACCAGCGCGGCGACGGACACCACGGATGAGGACGGCGAGGCGACCAGCACGGGGACACACCCAGCCGAGGCCGCTGACGCCGGGGACTAGTTGCCTTGAGCCGGGGTGCCGCTGGGAGCAGCCGGGTCCTGGTAGCAGGTCTCACCTTCCGGGCATGGTTGGTAATGGATCTGCGGCGGAGCCACGATCACCTCTGACGGACGCACCACGATTTCGGGGCGCTCGATATATATCTGGGCCGGCTCGACATAGACGGGCGGCGCATCGACGTAGATCGTCGGCCCCTGAACATAGCCGACCGGCCCCGGCTGATAGACCGGCCGTCCCCTGACCACATAGGAGGGCGCGCCGCTGTAGTACTGTGGAGGCGGGGGTGGCGGTGCATAGACCGGCGGCGGCGGATAGGCCGGGCGTACGGTATAGGGCCGCGGATGATAGGCCGGTCGCCGATAGGTCGAGAATTGAGAGTAATAGTACGCACTGGCCGCATAGCTGCGATCATAGTCGACACATTGGCAGGCCACGCGCGGGTCATGGACCACCTCAGGGCATCCATGCGGATCATGCGCAACGGCGACGGAAGCCGCCGCTACAAATCCCAGAGCTGATAGAACGACCATAGGACGCGTGTACTTTCACCAGTGACCCGCAATCGTTTCTCGCTGTCCCTGTGACGTCCACCCGATTCCCCCGAACGGGGTTTCGTCAGCCGCAATCGGAGCGCGAACTCCCGTGTCACGCGGCAAATCGGCCGCCCTTTGCGGCATAGGCCTGTGTTCCACGGGCAAAAACCACATCCGACGGCTGGATCGCCTCTATGGCAATGGTTTCCGCGCCTTCCAGCCGCTCATAGATCGGTGCGAAATCCCTCAGGGTTTCCTGCTTGAGCTGTTCGATCGTGTCGATCACGAAATACACCTGCTGGAAATCGTCGATGCGGTACAGGGTCCTCATCACCCGCTCGAGATCAAAGCCCAGCCGGTTCGGCGACGGATCTTCCAGGCAGAAAACACTTTCAGTGGCGGACGAGACGATGCCGGCACCGTAGATTCGGAGATCCTCGGCCTCGCGCATCAGGCCGAACTCGACCGTGTACCAGTACAGTCGCGCCAGATTGGGCAGCATCCCCAAGGACGCGGCGCGCTGACCGCCCCGGCCATAGGCCTCCATGTAGTCGGCGAAATCCGGATGGGTCAGCATCGGCACGTGGCCGAAGACGTCATGGAAAATGTCGGGTTCCTGAAGGTAGTCCAGCTGGTCCGGCCGGCGGATGAACTGGCCGGAGGGAAAGCGCCGGTTGGCCAGGTGATCAAAGAACACATCATCCGGCACCAGGCCCGGTACACAGACCACGGTCCAACCTGTCAGAGCCTGGAGCTTGGGGTTCATCTCCGCAAAATCCGGGATGCCGCCGGTATTCAGATCTAGCGCCTTGAGCCCGTCGAAGAAGACACTGGCCGCCCGCCCCGGCAGGATCTTCATCTGTCGCGCGTACAGGGTGTCCCAGGTCTGATGCTCGACATCGGTGTAGGCCTCCCAATCCTGCGGGATGGTCCAGTCCTCGGCCGCGCCCTCAGGCGGCTTTTCAAAGACGTGTTCAAAATCGGACATGGGGGCCTCCGTACGTGCGGGTATCCCCTATGTAACGCGCGACACTGTCTGACGGTAGGTCCGGCCCATTGGAAAGCCGTCTTGTCCGATCCAATCCAATCGGGGGTACGGCGGACGCGCACCCAAAACTGGCCCAGTCTGGCCGATCTGATCGCTTTATCGTTCTGGGCCTGGCCGGTGTTTCGCTGGTCCGGGCCGGCGATCTGGGCAGACACCTCAAATGAGGCCGATGCTCGCTGTGCCCCGATAATCGTGGCAGAAAAAGATGGTGTTCCTGTTTAACCTCATCGGGCTCGGCGGTTTGATGCGGACTGCGTCCTTCGTGGGACTCGGGCCCAGGCTGATCGCCATCGGTTGGGTTGACGGTCGGCTCATCAAGTCAGACGCTGCCGGGCCCGCAGCCTAGTTGAAACTGTTGGACCGAACCCGATAGCGACCATCCTGAAAGCCGGCGAACTGCAGACCGGCATCGCGGTGGCGGATCGGCTCGCCGCTCGCATCGGCCACGAGGTGCTGCTCCGAAACATAGGCGGCCCTGTCGTGGTCAAGGCCCTCGGCGATGACATGATAGAAGGGCCGATGGCGGGCTGGGCGGTCCTCGGCGGGCAAGGCGTTCCACCAGGCGTCACCGTGGCCGAACTCAGGATCGACATCGACCACAACCCCGCGAATAGGCAGAATTCGGTGGCGAACCACCTGTCCGATCGCGAATTTTGCCAGGCGGATCGTCATGCCTGACCTTTGGCACGCCAGGGATGACCGCGCCCTGAACGCGGCGTGCTGGTGACTGGACAGGAATCCTCAACCCGTTAGTCTGGTTGGCGAAAATGAGCCTGGGCGATGGGTCCGGTGCTCTGATGACGGATCGGGCCATGCCTGAGACTCCCTCCCAGGCTCCCTGTGGGGCCGCGCCGGATGACGCGCGCCAGGACGTGCCGCTTTATGCGGCGCTCGACCTGGGAACGAACAATTGTCGAATGCTGATCGCGCGCCGGGCCCACAACGGCTTCCGCATCGTCGAGGCCTATTCCCGCATCGTTCGCCTGGGGGAAGGGCTTTCGCATACAGGTGAACTGTCGGCAGCGGCCATGGACCGTGCCGTGTCGGCCCTGGCCGTCTGTGCCGATCGAATTCGCCGCCGCCGGGTTCAGCGCGTGCGCGCGGTGGCGACCCAGGCCTGCCGTGCCGCCTCAAACGGGGGGGCGTTTCTTGAACGGGTACAGCGCGAAACCGGCCTGTCCCTCGAAGTCATCGAACCCGCAGAGGAAGCCAGGCTCGCCGTCGCCGGCTGCACGGACCTGATTGATGATCGCTTCAGGTCGGCCCTGATCCTGGACGTCGGCGGCGGATCGACCGAGATTTCCTGGGTCCGCCCACGCGTACAGAGTGAGCGTCGATCAGCCGACATTCTGGCCTGGCACAGCGTACCGATCGGTGTCGTCACCCTGGCTGAACACTTTCCCGAGCCGGAGCGACCGACGTCCGACTGGTACGAGTCCATGGTCGAGGCCATGCGCTCGCAGATCGCGGCCTTCGTCGGAGCTGAGCCGCATCGCCAAGCCTTTACGAACAACCAGGCCCAACTGATCGGGACTTCCGGCGCGGTGACGAGCCTCGCGAGCCTGCACCTTGGGCTAGCGAAGTATGAGCGCGCTCGGGTCGACGGGTTGCGGATGACCGCAGGCCAGTGCCGCGCCGTCGCCACTACCCTGATGGACCTGGACCGGGCGGGACGGGCCGCCCATGGCTGTATCGGTCCGGACCGCGCCGATCTCGTACTGGCCGGTGCCGCCATTCTGGAAGCCGTGCAGCGACACTGGCCGTGTGAGCACCTTCGGGTCGCCGACCGGGGCCTGCGCGAAGGGCTGTTGCTGTCGTTGATGCGTCGCCGCCGTCGGCGGCGGCGTTGAAGGCCGGGACGCGCCGATGTCGCTCGGCTATACCCGCGCCATGAGCCCGCGCCTGCCCGACCAGCCCCTGATCCTTAGAACCCGCGCCTGGGACGACTACGCCCTGGTCGATTCCGGTGATGGCCGCAAACTGGAGCGCTATGGCCAGGCCCTGGTCGTGCGGCCCGAGCCGCAGTGCCTATGGTCCCCGGCCCAGCCGGATCTGTGGAGCAGGGCCGACGCCATGTTCGATCCGACCGACGACGATGAGGCCGGCAACTGGCGCTTCAACCGGCCCCAGCCAGAGATGACAGAGCTGGCCTGGGGCGCGGCCCGGTTCAACGCCCGTTTCACCAACTTTCGCCACCTGGCCTTCTTTCCCGAACAGGCCGCCAACTGGGAGTGGCTCAAGACCGCCGTCGAGGCGCGCGAGCAGCCGCGCATCCTCAATCTGTTCGGCTATACCGGGGTGGCGTCCCTGGTCTGCGCCGCCGCCGGCGGTGAAGTCACCCACGTCGACGCCTCCAAGAAGTCCGTCGCCTACGCCAAGGAAAATGCTGCCCTTTCCGGCATCGACAATGTCCGCTGGATCGTCGAGGACGCGCGCAAGTTCGTTCAACGCGAGATCCGGCGCGGCAATCGCTATGACGGCATCATTCTGGATCCGCCTAAATACGGACGCGGCCCCGACGGCCAGGTGTGGCGGCTGTTCGAGGACACGCCCGAACTGGTTTCGCTGTGCGCCGAGCTGTTGTCGGACGACGCCGCCTTTCTGTTGATCAACGCCTATGCGGCGCGGATTTCCGGCATGGCCCTGGCGCATCTCTTGGCCGACCGGCTGCCAGGCCGGGGCGGCGTCATCGACTGGGGCGAGTTGGGCCTGGTGGAAGACAGCCCGCGCGCCGCCGAGATTGGCCTCAGCTTCTTCGCACGCTGGAGCGCGGCATGAGCCGGGAGCGCGAGATCACCTCGCTCACCAACGACACCATCAAGGCCGTGCGTGCGCTGCACATGAAGAAGGCGCGCGAGGAGACCGGGACCTTCCTGGCCGAGGGCCTCAAATTCATCGGCGAGGCGCTGGATCTGGGCCAGACGCCCCGACAGCTTCTGGTCGGCAAGGACGCCCGCCCTCACCCGCTGCTCGAGCGCGCGCGGTCCCAGACCCTGGCCGCCGGCGGCGAGATTATCGTCGTGACCCGTGAGATCCTCGAAAAGGTCTCACGCAAGGATAATCCCCAGACCGTTCTGGCCGTCTTCGAACAGCGCTTCACCCCGCTGGATGAGATCGAGCCCGCGCGCGCGCCCTGCTGGGTGGCGCTGGAGCAGGTCCGCGATCCGGGCAATCTGGGCACCATCATCCGCACCGCCGACGCCGCCGGCTGCGGCGGGGTCGTCCTGATCGACGACTGTGTCGATCCGTTCTCGGTTGAGGCTGTGCGGGCCACCATGGGCTCGATCTTCGCCGTCAGCGTAAGCCGCGCGACGCGGGCCGAATTCCTGGCCTGGCGCGCGTCCTGGCCCGGCTCGGTCGTCGGCACCCGGCTCGATGCGGCCCATGACTATCGCGCTGCGCCCTACCGCCGCCCGACCCTGATCCTGATGGGGAATGAACAGGCCGGCCTGACCGACGAGCTGGCCGCCGCCTGCGACCTGACGGTCAAGATCCCCATGCGCGGGCGCGCCGACAGCCTCAATCTGGCCATCGCAACCGGCGTCATGGTCTATGCGGCGACGGAGGGGATCTAGCGCTTCCCGCTGCCCTTGGGGGCGGTGCGGATGCGGCCCGAGCGGCTGACGGCGCGGGCACCGGTGCGGGCCCGCTTGCCGACCACGACGGTCGACCCCGACTTCTTGCCCGAGCCAGGTTTCAAGCCAGTCACGCGCTTTGTGGCCACCTTCGGTTTGCGCGGCTTGTCCTCACGCGCCGCTGCAGCGTCCGCCTTGATCTTGCGGCGCGGCGCGGTCTTCTCAGGCCCCGGACCTTCGGCGAACGGATTGGCCCCGGACTTGACGGTCAGGCGCATCGGCACGCCCGGCAAATCAAAACTCTCGCGCAAGCTGTTGATTAAGTACCGCTTATAGTGATCGGGCATCTGGGAAGCCCGGTTGGCGAACAGCACGAACGTCGGCGGCCGGGCCTTGGTCTGGGTCATGTATTTGGGCTTGATCCGGCGACCGTCGACCGCCGGCGGCGGGTGGCGCTGAACCGCCAGGGCCAGCCAGTCGTTCAGATCGCGCGTCTTGACCTTGGCCGACCACTGACGATGAGCCTCGAACACCGCCGGCATCAGCCGGTCCACCCCCCGCCCGGTCTGGGCCGACAGCGCAATCAGCGGCGTGCCCTTGAGCTGAGGCAGCAGCCGATCGGCCTCCTCCCGCAGCTCGGCCAGTCGATCCTTGCCGTCCTCGACCCGGTCCCACTTCGAGATGCAATAGACCAGCGCCCGCCCCTCGCGCTCGACGAGGTCGGCGAGCTGGAGATCCTGGGTGTCAAAGGCATTGGCCTCATCCATCATCAGGACGACGACCTCGGCAAAGGTCAAAGCCCGGATGGTGTCGGCGACCGACAGCTTTTCCAGCTTTTCCTGCACCCGCGCCTTGCGGCGCATCCCGGCGGTATCGACCAGGCGTACAGGCCGTTCGTCCCACTCAAAATCGACGGAAATGGAGTCGCGCGTGATGCCGGCCTCCGGGCCGGTCAGCATCCGGTCCTCACCCAGCAGTCGGTTTACCAGGGTCGATTTGCCTGCGTTGGGCCGGCCCATGATGGCCACCATGATGGGCTTGCCGGCCTCATCCTCGTCGCTCTCATCCTCCGGCTCATAGGGCGCGACCGCAGCATAGAGATCAGCCATGCCCTCGCCATGCTCGGCCGACAGCGGGATCGCATCCCCGAAACCGAGCCGAACCGCCTCCGCCAGGCCGACGTCACCGGCCTTGCCCTCGGCCTTGTTGCCGATGAGGAGCGTTGGCTTGTCGCGCTTGCGCACCAGGTCCGCAAAAATCCGATCCAGCGGCGTGATGCCCTCGCGGGCGTCGATCACGAACAGGATCAGGTCCGCTTCCTCGACCGCCAGCTCGGTCTGACGCCGCATCCGCGATTCCAGACTTTCGTCCGCGACATCCTCGAAACCGGCGGTGTCGATCAGCGTCAGGTCAATGTCGCCCAGCAGGCCACGCGCATAGCGTCGGTCGCGGGTCACCCCGGGCCGGTCATCCACGATAGCCAGCTTCTTGCCGGCCAGGCGGTTGAACAGTGTCGACTTGCCGACATTCGGCCGTCCGACGATCGCGACCTTCAGGCTCACGGTACGGACGGCCTCCTTCGGGCCTACTGGATGGCGACCAGCTGACCTTCGTCTGTCAGGACGTAGATCATGCCGTTGTAGGCGATGGGTGCGATATAGGCGGCCCCACCAAGGTTCAGACTGGCCTGTTCGGTCCCGGTTCGGGCATCCAGGGCCACGGCCTCGCCTTCCGAACTGACCAGGACCAGACGGTTGGTCGCCAGCAGCGGACCCGACCAGATCGGGCGAACCGTCCGGTCAAACAGGCCCAGCACGCCGCCTTCCTGGCGCTGGCGTCCCTCGTTCAGATCGTAGATCCAGTACACCTGACCATTGGCCCTGTTGATCGTGATCACCTCGCCGGCCTTGGAGACGACATAGACGACGTCACCCGCCACCCACGGTGCGTTCAGCGTCGCGATCGGCAGTTGCCAGCGTGGCGTGCCGGATCGCAGGTCCATCGCGGCGAAGAGCCCGGAATGGCTCCCGGCATAGACCGCCCCCTGATAGACAACCGGTCGCCCGACGATGTCGCGAATCTCGGACAGGGCGTTGGTCCGGTTGGTCCGCGACAGCACCTGTTGCCACAGCTGCTGGCCGTTGGAGGTTCTCAGCGCCACCAACTCGCCCGACGAGAACGGCGCGATGATGATCTCGCCGGAAATGGCAGGGCTGGCCGCGCGCAGGATGCGCGCCGGCTCGGCGATCGCCTGGAAAGACCAGGACTGGTTGCCCGTCGCCGCGTCGAACGCGATCACCTGATTATCGATGTCGACGGCATAGACCCGATTTCCGGCAACGGTCGGGGCCCCATGGACCGGGGTGTCGACGGTGCTGGTCCAGACTACATCGCCGGTCGCCGCATCAAGCGCCGAGACGACGCGCAGACCCGAGGTGACGAACACGCGTCCGTCGCTCACGGCGACGCCGCCTCCGAAGCCCTGATTCTCGCCACCGCCTGAGCCGAATGAGAAAAGCCCGCGGCGATCCTGCTCATTGTTCGTGATCGCGTGGCGCCAGACCACCCGTCCACTCGCGGCATCGACCGCCGAGACGTTGTTGCGGCCATCCAGAACGAACAGACGACCGTCGGCCGCGACGATAGGGGCCGTCACCTGGCTGGTGCGGCCCGATCCTTCACCGATGTCGCGACGCCAGGCGACGCGGAAGGCTTCGCCGGCCTGGGCGTGTTCGATCGAATTCTCCGTCGTCCCCCCCGGCTGGGCCCAGGCGGTCACCGCGCGCGGCGTCGGTAGATTGAACGGGCGACCGGCCAGGGCACTGGAAACCTCGACGGATTCCTCGAACTGGAGAATCGACACGCGCTCGCCGTCCGAGGCCACGGCCTGGCGCTCGTCGTCACCGCCGAAAGGCCAGAGCCGCTGGGCCGTATTGCTGACGCTCGAACAGCCGGCCAGGGCGGCACAGGCACCGGCGGTCAGAAGGAGTTTGAAATGCAACTTCATGGACAGTGACTTTCGCCAGACATCATTGATCTGTCGCGGCACCCGCCGCAGGAGCTTCGGCTCCGGGAGATTCCGCACCGGGACGTCGCGCCGCTGCGGCTTCCGCCTGGGCCTGGGCCTGGGCACGACCCGCCGCCTCTACGATGCCGGACAGGCTGGAGGCCGTGCCGGAGTCAATCATCGACATGGCGACCTGGGCCCGCTGACGCATGGAGTCAGGGAGATCCAGCTCCAGGGTCAGAGCCTGGAATTGCTGACGGGCAGCATCGGTCTGGCCATGCTGAAGCCGAGCCAGAGCCAGGGCCTCCTGGGCCTGGAAGCGGAAAGGACGTCCCTCTTCGGTCAGGGGCGACAGGCGCGCCGTCACATCCTCGAGCGAGCCCGAATTCATCAGCAGCCAGGCGGCCTTGAGCCGCGCAACATCCGCGATGAGGGGCTCATCCGACGCCTCAGCGGCCTGGTCGAACAGCGCGACGGCCTCGGTCGTTTCGCCCCGCTCCACGCGAAGGCCGGCGCGCTGCATCAGGGCCAGAGCCTGATAGGACGGGTTTCCCGCCGCCTCGACCTCGACAAAGGCAGCCTCGGCAGCGGCCTCGTTCTGCGTTTGCAGCGCATCCATGCCACGTTGATAGGCTTGGGACGCCTCTGCGGCCGTCCAGCCCTTGCGGGCATCCAGGAACCAGATGCCGCCCACAACGAGGACAGCGGCACCGGCAACGGCTGCACCGATGGGCCACCATTTGCGGAACAACTCTTTCCAGCGCTCGGACCGGAGGTTCTCTTCGACCTCTTCAAAAACGTCTGACAAGCGTGTCGACTCCCCTGGCCCAACGCGGGCTGAACATAAAGCGCCGCGAACCTAGAGGTTCGCGGCGACTGTCGCAACGCAAGCCAAGCCTTCAAACTGGGCTTTTTGTCGACGTAGGATCAATCAGGCCTGATCAACCCGCCAGCCGGCCAGTCCCGCCGCCACAATTACCGTAGCTGAAACGATCCAGAACGCCACCAGGGACGGGCTGTGCTGCAATGCGATCCCCAGCCCGTCGATCAGGGGGGCGAGATGACCCGAAGGTCTGATCCCGGCGACGGCGGCGTAGGTTCCCGAAAGCTGGGCCAGGCCCGAACCGATTCCCGCCTCCAGGGTTTCGCGCACGGCAAAGAAGCCGCCGATCATACCCGCGAGCGTCAGAACAAAGGCGCGAACCCGTCCATTGCGGCGCAGCCTGCGCTCAACCTGTTCCACAAAGGCCTCTGCATCCTCGAGCACAGGCGATTGCGAAAACAGCCGCTCAATCTCGCCGTCGAACGCGTTACGATCCGACATGAGCAGGCCTCCTCTGTGTTTGCGGGCCGGGTTCCAGCCGCGTCCGAAGCTTATCCAGACCACGTTTGACATGAGATTTCACCGTACCAAGCGGCAAACGCAAGGCTGCCGCGATTTCCGAATGGGTCATCCCTGCGCCGTGGCACAGGGTGATGCAGACCCGCTCCACCTCAACCAGTCCCTTGAGCGCCTCATCGAGATCGATGGTGCGGCCGTGATCCGGCATCGGCACCATCGGCTCTGGCGCCGCATCCAGGTCCGTCCAGCGCGCCTCTTTTTGGCGGCGCTTGATGTAGAGCCGGGCTGCGATCTTGCGGACCCAGGCCGAAAAGGCCCCCTCGCCGCGAAAGTCGGCACACCGCTCGAAGGCCTGGATGAAGGCGTCCTGGGCCACGTCGTCGGCCAGAGCCGGCTCAGCCCCCATCCGCCGCAGCAGGCCGCGCACGGACGCCGAGTGACGCCGGACCAGCTCTCCGAACTCCCGCCGGCCGCCGGCCGCCGCAAAGGCGGCCAACTCGACGTCGTGGAACCGTGACAGGTCAGATGGTTTCCCGGCCATCGCCAGTCTCCCCTGATCTCGGCCTCAGTCCGCCCGCGTCTTGTTGAAGAAGCTCAACACAATGAAGGCCAGGCCCAGGAAGCCAGGAACCGCCGCCATGCCCATCATCGGATAGACCGCTTCGCCGTCTTCAAACCCGACCATCCAGCCGAAGGTGGCGATGCCGGCGGCGATCGCCAGCCAGATCACCCCGGTGCGCAGATCCGTATGCGCCGTCGCCGGCGGCTTGCGGGTCGACTTGGCGATGGTTTCGACCAGCTCGGCCGGCAGTTCCTGGCCCTTGTCCAGGGCGTGACGCACCGTCTCTTGAAGATCGCGCCGCTCGCGGGTCTTGAACCAGCTCGGCACTAGAACGATGGCGGTGATCATCGCGAATACACTCAACGGAATGAGAATTTCGGGGCCCATGGATAGATTTCCCTATTGATCGGTCAGGCCCATTGCCCGCCGCTTGATCCCAAGAGGCATCGAGCCCTCCTTTGGGATGCAAGCTCGCGATGAAATTTTCGTAAGGTCAGAACCGTCCGGGCAGGACCGAAGTTCGAGCCCGCCTCAAGGCGCGCGCCAGATCGCCGCGCAGGGCCAACCAGATCCCCGCACCAGCCGCCAGCATCAGTGCCGCTACGCCCGACGCCGGTGCCAATGCCAGGCTCAATTCATGGAAGACAGGCCGCAGAGCCCAGCCCAGAAGGGCTGCGGCCCCGGCCCACAGCGCCAGCGCCCCCAACCGCATCCACAGCCGGCGCTGTTCCACTCGCGCCAGCACGCGCGCCGTAAAGGCATGATCAACCGCTGGCGGCGCATCAGCATCCGGTCCCAGGGCCTGTTTCAGGCGGTCATCGGCGGTCATGGCGTCTCTCCCATGGCTTCAAGCAGTTTAGCGCGGCCGCGCGCGACGTGCGACTTGACGGTGCCGACCGGCAGTCCCAGCGCCTCGGCCGCCTCGGCGTGGGACCAGTCGGCGGCCAGGCACAGGGCCACCACCGCCCTCTGATCGTCGGGCAGGCTGGACAGCGCCTGTCGCACCGCGACCTGGTCCCGCGCCGCCGGGGTATCGAAGGCGGGCCGGGTGTCCAGCCACTGACGGTCCCGCGCGGCCGACCGCGCCCGCCCCCGCTGCGCCGTCAGGGCCTTGCGCCAGGCCAGACCGCACAACCAGGACCGAACGCTGGCGTCGGCCTTCAACGTGCCCAGCTTGGTCCAAGCGGTCAGAAAGGTCTCCTGGGCCAGATCCTCGGCCTCATGTTCGTCGCGGCAGACGCGGCGCAGGAAGCCCCTGACCGCGCTCTGATGTCGACCGACCAGCTCGGCGAAGGCGCGCGACGACCCGGCCCTGGCCGCCTGGGCCAGAGCCTGATCCGCCTGATTGTCGGGCCCCCGACTGGACACGTCAGGCCTTCGGACCCTTCCAGGTCAGGGCATAGACCAGCGAGGCGATCGCCAGGGCACCCATGACGACCACCACAATCAACAGGGCTTCGGCCAAGCCCTCGTCACTCAGGATTCCGCTTCTGGAGATATAGAGCAGACCGCCGGCCATAGCCCCGAACAGCGCCGCCTGATACCAGCCCCAGTTGATCCGGGGAGCTCGCTCTGCCCGTGCGCTCTCCTCAAGCTCTTCGCGGCGATTGATCGCGGCGATCAACTCTGCGGGCGGCTCCCGGCCCTTCTCGGCATACGCCTGCACAAGCGCCAGCGCATCTTTGCGCGCACGATAGCTGAGCCAGTTCTGCCAGGCCTCGGCGATGAACCAGCCCATCGGAAACAGCAGCCACCAATAGCTGCGAAACAGGTCTTCCATCGATCAGCCCTCCTCAGGCCGGTGCCGCAGCGCGCTCATCAGCTCGGCCGGCGGCTCACGCCCGGCGGCGGCGTAGGTTTCAATCAGGCGAAGCTCGTCACGGCGCGCCTGTTCTTTCAGCCAGCCCTGCCAGGCCGAGCCTAGCATCCAGGCCAGCGGGAAAATCAGCCACCAATAGTCCCCGAACAGCTCAACCATCTCTTCGTCTCCAGCGAGCTGCCGTGTCGGCGGCCCTTCGAGACTGTATCGCCGCCGAGGTGCCGATTGGATGCGGCATCAAATCGGCGACGCGAAACAAACTCGCGGCAGGTGCCTCCGCCCTCTAATTACGTCATGGCCGGGTTTATCCCGGCCACCCATACCCTCTATCTCACCGCCACAGGCTGCAAAGCAGGCGGCTACGGGTCCCCGGGACAGGCCCGGGGATGACGGACTATGTTGGAACGGCACCGTAGGAGGGCTTCACGCAAACCCGCCCAGCGCCGCCTCATAGATGTCCGGCTTGAACCCGGCGATGCGGCGATCGCCCAGGTCCAACATCGGCCGCTTGATCATCGAGGGCTGGGCCAGCATCAACTTGACCGCCTTGGCCGCATCCAGGTCCACCTTGTCGGTGTCCGGCAGCTTCCTGAAGGTCGTGCCGGCGCGGTTCAGCACCGTCTCCCAGCCCAGCTCCTGCACCCAGCCGTTCAGGCGCGCCTCATCGATCCCGGCCTTCTTGTAGTCGTGGAAGGTGTAACGAACGCCGCGTTCATCCAGCCACACACGGGCCTTCTTGACCGTGTCGCAGTTGGGGATGCCGTACAGGGTGAAGCTCATGATCCCGGTTCTGCCCGATTCCGTCGCCGGCTGAAAATCGCGCGACGTTTCGACGCCGTCAGTCTGATTGCGCTCGCCTGATCCCGACATCCGGCGCAAGACTGGCCAGCGAATGGAGCACGCCATGACCGACAAGACCGCGCCCTGCCTCTGGTTCAACGGCGAGGGGAAGGGCAAGCAGGCCGCCGAACTCTATGTGTCGCTGATCCCCAATTCGCGGATCGTCTCGGACCGGCATCCGATGGTGGTCTTCGAGCTGGACGGACGGCGCTACATGATCCTGGACGCCGGGCCGATGTACACGCTCAGCCCCGCGCTCTCGATCTATGTCGACTGCGACGACCAGGCCGAGATCGACCGGCTATGGGACACACTTCTGGACGGCGGTGGTCAGGAAATCCGCTGCGGCTGGCTGACGGATCGTTTCGGGGTGTCCTGGCAGATCATTCCCAAGATCCTGCCCGTTCTCTTCGCCGACCCGGATCGCGCAGCCGCCAACCGGGCCATGGAGGCGATGATGGCCATGCAGAAGATCGACATCGCCGGTCTCCAGCGCGCCTTCGACGGAGCCTGAGGTGAAACTCTACGCCCACCCCTTTTCGTCCTACTGCCAGAAGGCCCTGATCGGCTTCTATGAGAACGACATCTCGTTCGAAGCCCGCTTCCTCGAAGACGATGGGGCCATGGACGAGCTGACAGCCCTGTGGCCGATCAAGAAATTCCCGCTGTTGGTTGATGGCGATCACACAGTGATGGAGGCCACCTCGATCATCGAGCATCTGGCCGTGCATCACCCCGGCCCGGTCCAGTTGATCCCGAACGATCCCGCCGCCGCCGCCCAGGTGCGGAGGCTGGACCGGGTCTTCGACAACTATGTGAACCGCCCGCAGCAGGACATCATCTTCGAGGCGATCCGTCCCGAAGGCGTCAATCGTGACTCGTATGGCGTCGCCCGCTCGCGCGAGATGCTGGAGACGATCTACGCCTGGCTGGATCAGCATCTGGCCGGGCGCGAATGGGCAACCGATCACGGCCTTTCGCTGGCCGACTGCGCCGCAGCCCCGGCCCTGTTCTACGCCGACTGGACCCACGAGATCCCGGCACGGTTCAGCAATCTGATCGCCTACCGCTCGCGCCTGATGGAGCGTCCGTCGTTTCGGCGCTGCATCGAGGACGCCCGAAGGTTCAGGCCTTATTTCCCGCTGGGGGCGCCGGATCGGGATTAGCCAGGGCGCGGCGGCGCTCGATCCGCCGCCAGATCTGGTCGTGCAGGGTGAAGAACAGCGTCTGCACCAGCGGCTCGATCGTCCCCACCGCCAGGGCGATGCGCCAGTCCCGCGTCAGGGCGAAGGCCACCGTCACGGCCACGGCGAAGTGCATGACGCCATAGCTGACCGATTTGGCCGCCAAGGTCCTGAAGCTGGTCGGCAGGGCGTGGTTACAGGCGTGGTGATCGTGCAGACCGACCCGACCCTCGACCGCCTCGGCCGCTTCCTGCAGGTCCGACAGGGTGCCGCGCCGCTCAATCCGGTGCCAGACCCGGTCATGGACCACAAAGGCCACCGTCTGGGCCATCGGCTCGATCATCCCGACCGCCAGGGCCAGGCGCCAATCGCGCGTGATCGCCCACGCCACCAGCACCGCCACGACCAGGTGCATCGTCCCGTAGGAGACGATCTTCAGCCACAGCTGCCGCGCCGCCTGGGCGATGATGCGAACCATGTCCCCTAGATGGTCGCCGCGGCGCCACGCCACAAGGCAATAATTGTGATCGTGACGATAAGCCCGTCCTGGCCCTTGCCGCGCCTGCCGGGAGCGGTCTATAGCCCGCCCGCAAAACGGAGACTCCCATGGAGATTCGCGAGGGCCTCACCTTCGACGATGTTTTGCTTGAACCCGGCCCGTCCGAGGTGATGCCGACCCAGGTCGACACCGCCACCCGATTGACCCGCGATATTCGGCTGAACATCCCCCTGGCCTCGTCCGCGATGGACACGGTCACAGAAAGCCGTCTGGCTATCGCCATGGCCCAGGCCGGCGGGCTGGGCGTGATCCACCGCAACCTGACGCCTGAGGAACAGGCCGAGCAAGTCCGCAGCGTCAAACGCTACGAAAGCGGCATGGTGGTCAGCCCGATCACCATCCACCCCGACACCTCGCTGGATGAGGTCCGGGCCATCCGCGAGCGGCGCAAGATCTCCGGCTTCCCCGTGGTCGAGCGTGACACCGGCAAGCTGGTCGGGGTCCTGACCAATCGCGATATGCGTTTTGAGGGCGACGGCGCGCGCACCGCCGGCGATCTGATGACCCGCGACAACCTGGCCGTGGTGCGTGAAGGGACCGGCAAGGTCGAAGCTCAAGGCTTGCTCAACACCCGCAAGATCGAGCGCGTCATCGTCGTCGACTACGACTTCCGCGCCGTCGGCCTGATCACCGTGAAAGACATCGAAAAGGCCCAGGCCCACCCGAACGCCGCCAAGGACGATCAGGGCCGGCTTCTGGTCGGTGCCGCCTCCACCGTCGGCGATCAGGGCTATGAGCGCTCCATGATGCTGGCCGAAGCCGGGGCCGATGTGGTGGTGATCGACACCGCCCACGGCCATTCGGTCCAGGTCACCCGCGCGGTTGAGCGCATCAAGCGCGAGAGCAACCGCACCCAGATCATCGCCGGCAATGTCGCCACCTATGACGCCGCCCGCGCCCTGATCGACGCCGGCGCCGATGCGGTCAAGGTCGGCATCGGCCCGGGCAGCATCTGCACCACCCGCATCGTCGCGGGTGTCGGCGTGCCCCAGCTGACCGCCATTATCGACGCCGTGCGCGCCGCCCGCGACAGCGGCGTGCCGGTCATCGCCGACGGCGGCATCAAATATTCCGGCGATCTGGCCAAGGCCATCGCAGCGGGGGCCTCGGTGGCCATGCTCGGCTCGATGTTCGCCGGCACCGACGAAAGCCCTGGCGAGGTCTTTTTGTACCAGGGCCGGTCCTACAAATCGTACCGCGGCATGGGCTCGGTCGGGGCCATGGCCTCCGGCTCGGCCGACCGCTACTTCCAGAAGGAAGTTTCGGACCAGATGAAGCTGGTGCCTGAAGGCATCGAGGGCCAGACCCCCTACAAGGGGCCGATCGCGCCGGTGCTGCACCAGCTGGTCGGCGGGCTGCGCGCCTCGATGGGCTATGTCGGCGCCGCCACCATCGACGCCTTCCAGGACCGCGCCAAATTCATCCGCATCACCGGCGCTGGCCTGCGTGAAAGCCACGTCCACGACGTGATGATCACGCGCGAAGCGCCGAACTATCGCCAAGGCTAAGCTTGGGAGGGCTCACATCATGCACCATCCGCACCTGTTCCCCGACGTCCACCCCGACCTGATCGTCGCGGGTTTCACTATCATTCTGGCGCTGGTCCAGATCCTGTGGGCCGCCGCCGCGCGGACCAATGAGCTGGGGCTGAAGTGGAACGCCGGCCCTCGCGACGGGGAAACACCGCCGCCCGGTCCGGTGGCCGGTCGTCTGATCCGGGCCCAGGCCAATCTGTTCGAGACCCTGCCGCTGTTCCTCGGCGCCGTGGCGCTGGTCCATCTGGCCGGCAAACAGGGCGAGCTGTCGATGTGGGGGACGCACCTGTACCTGCTCGCCCGCATCATCTACCTGCCGCTCTATCGCTGGGGCGTGCCGGGCCTGCGCTCGCTGGTCTGGATGGCCTCGCTGGTCGGCCTGGGCATGACCCTCTATGCGCTCTTCACCTAGACCATGAGGGATGGAGGTCGGATCGCCGCCGCTATTGAGGTTCTCACCGACCTGGAGACGCGCCGCGTCCCGGCCAAGGTCGCGCTGAAAACCTGGTCCGACCGCTCGCGCTTCGCCGGTGCCAAGGACCGGGCCTTCGTTTCGGGCCTGGTGCTGGACGCCCTGCGCACCCGCCGCTCGACCGGCTGGCGCATGGGCGACGACAGCGCGCGCGCGGCGGTCCTGGGCGTTCTGGCCTGGGGCTGGCGCTGGCCGACCGATCGCCTGGCCCAAGCTGCGGCCGAAGACCCGCACGGCCCCGGCGCCCTGACCGAGACCGAGACCGCCGCCCTCGCCGCACCGCGCGACCTGGATGAGGCCCCGGCTGCGGTTCGCGGCGACTATCCCGACTGGCTGGATCCGCATCTGGCGCGTGTGTTCGGCGAGGCCCGCGCCGATGAAGCCGCCGCCCTGGCCCAGCGCGCGCCGGTGGATCTTCGTATCAACACCCTCAAGACCGAGCCCGAGCGCGCCTTCAAGGCGCTGCAGCCGCTGGGCGCCGAGCCGATCACGGACCTTGCGACCGCAGCCCGTATCCCGGCCCCGGATCCGGCCGTTCGCACCGGCGCGGTCGAGACCATTCCGGCCTTCCACAAGGGCTGGTTCGAGGTTCAGGACCTGGGCAGCCAGCGCGCCGCCCTGATGGCCGGCGACATCAAGGGCAAGCAGGTGCTGGATTTCTGCGCCGGCGGCGGCGGCAAGTCCCTGGCCCTCGCGATGGCCATGGGAAACACCGGCCAGCTCTACGCCTATGACAATGACGCCCGGCGCATGGCCGACATCATCCCGCGCGCCCAGCGCGCCGGCGTGCGCAACCTTCAGGTCCGCTCGCCGGTCATACCCAACGCCCTGAACGGCCTTGACGGCAAGATGGACATCGTCTTCGTCGATGCCCCCTGCACCGGCTCGGGCACCTGGCGGCGGCACCCCGACACCAAATGGCGCCTGACGCCCGACCAGTTGGACCGCCGCCTGGCCGAACAGGACGCCGTGCTGGATCAAGCCTCGGCCTTCGTGAAGCCGGGCGGGCGCCTCGTCTATGTCACCTGCTCGCTCTTCGCCGAAGAGAACGAAGACCGGGTCGCGGCCTTCCTGGCGCGCAACGGCGCCTTCGCCCAAGGCAAAGGATCGATGCGCCTGTCGCCGCTGTCGGCCGGGACCGATGGCTTCTTCGCCCAGGTCCTGACGAGGGCGGCTTGAGCGGCTTTCGCCTCGAAACCTGGGGGGCGCTCAGCGTCCTGCCGGTCATGGCCGCGCCCGCCGAATACGGCGCCGATCTCAAGACCCGCATCCAGCCGCTGATGACCGGCATCGGCCCGGTCGAGGGCGCGGTAGCCCTGAGCGCCGCCCTCGCCCGGCTGGAAGCGCGCGGTCACTTGCCCGGCCTGATCGTCTCGCTCGGCTCTTGCGGGTCGCCGACTCTGGAACACGCCGCGACCTATCAGGTCGCCTCGGTCAGCTATCGCGACATGGACTGCACCGCCCTGGGCTTCGCCAAGGGGGTGACGCCGCTGTCGAACCTGCCCGCCGTCCTGCCCCTGCCCTGTCCGATCCCGGACTGGCCCAGCGCCCGGCTCTCGACCGGGGCCAATGTCGTTTCGGGCGCCGCCTATGCCCGGATCGACGCCGACATGGTCGATATGGAGACCTGGGCCCTGGTCCGCGCCGCCCAGACCTTCGACATCCCGCTGGTCGCCCTGCGCGGCGTTTCGGACGGCCGCGCCGAACTCAAGGCGCTGGAAGACTGGACCTCCACCCTCGCCCATGTCGACCAGAGCCTGGCCGTCGCCCTAGACCGTCTGGCCGCCGAGATCAGGGGGCGCGGTCCCGCCGCCCTTGAAATCGCCGTCATCCCGGACCAAGACCCCCGCCATCCGCCAGCCTAGGGATTCCCGCGCCGTGACCGACCACCAGAAAGTCCTCATCGTCGATTTCGGCAGCCAGGTGACCCAGCTGATCGCGCGGCGTCTGCGCGAGGCGAACGTCTATTGCGAGATCCATCCGTTCCAGAAGGCGGAAGCCGCGCTGGCGGCGATGACCCCGGCGGCCATCATCCTGTCCGGCGGCCCGGAGAGCGTTCACGAGGAAGGCAGCCCGCGCGCACCCCAGGCTGTGTTCGACGCAGGCGTGCCGGTGCTGGGCATCTGCTACGGCGAGATGACCATGTGCGAACAGCTGGGCGGCAAGGTCGAGGGCGGCCACACGCGCGAGTTCGGCCGCGCCGAGATCACCGTCCAGAAAGCCTCGCCCCTGCTCGAAGGTCTGGCCGGCGTCGGCGAGGAAGAGACCGTCTGGATGAGCCACGGCGACAAGATCGTCGCGATCCCCGAGGGCTTTGACGTCATCGCCACCTCGCCCGGCTCGCCCTATGCGGTGATCGGCGACGAGACCCGGCGGCTCTATGGCATCCAGTTCCACCCCGAAGTCATGCACACCCCACGCGGGGCCCAGATGCTGGCCAATTTTACCCGCCGCATCGCCGGCCTGACCGGCGACTGGACCATGGCCGCCTATCGCGACGAGAAGATCGCCCAGATCCGCGAACAGGTCGGTGACGCCAAGGTCATCTGCGGCCTGTCCGGCGGTGTCGATTCCTCTGTGGCGGCGGTGCTGATCCACGAAGCCATCGGCGATCAGCTGACCTGTGTGTTCGTCGACACCGGCCTGCTCAGAAAGGACGAGGCCAAACAGGTCACCACCCTGTTCCGCGAGCACTACAACATTCCGTTGGTTCATGTTGATGCGTCTCAGGAATTCCTCGGCGCCCTGGCCGGCCAGTCCGACCCGGAGACCAAGCGCAAGACCATTGGCCGGGTGTTCATCGAGATCTTCGACCGCGAGTCCGCCAAGATCGACGGGGCCGAGTTCCTGGCCCAGGGCACCCTCTATCCCGACGTCATCGAGAGCGTCTCGGCCTCCAGCGGCAAGGCCCATGTGATCAAGAGCCACCACAATGTCGGCGGCCTGCCCGACTATATGAAGCTCAAGCTGGTCGAGCCCTTGCGCGAACTGTTCAAGGACGAGGTCCGGGCGCTGGGCCGCGAGCTGGGCCTGACCGAGGCCTTTGTCGGCCGTCACCCCTTCCCGGGGCCCGGCCTGGCCATCCGCATTCCCGGCGAGATCACGCCGGACGCCGTCGCCACCCTTCAGGACGCCGACGCCATCTATCTGGACGAGATCAGGAAGGCCGGCCTCTATGACGACATCTGGCAGGCCTTCGCGGTGCTGTTGCCGGTCAAGACCGTCGGCGTCATGGGCGACGCCCGCACCTATGAAAAGGTCCTGGCCCTGCGCGCCGTCACCTCGACCGACGGCATGACCGCCGACTTCTATCAGTTCCCCTGGGAGATGCTGGGCCGCACCGCCACCCGCATCATCAACGAGGTCCGCGGCGTCAACCGCGTGGTCTATGACGTCACCTCCAAACCGCCGGGAACGATCGAGTGGGAATAATTTTTGCCCATCCGAGGGTATCCGAAACTACGCCATGATGCGACATAAGAGACTGAAATTTATAAAATAATATCCCTGAATCTTTCGACAACTATCGCTGGGTTAGCCTCCGGAATGACGGTATGGCTGACGGTATGGCGCATCTTGTCTCAGCTGAAAATCGCATATACCGTCAGGGCCAAGAGAGCCTCTGACGGTATATTTTTTGTCATAACACTCTGTAAATACAGGGAAAATATCATATCGGAAGGGCCGTTTTTGGCCTGACGGTATAATCGGGCGCTCTCCGGCATATTTTGACCGATCTGGAGAGTGTGGATGCTGACCGATGCTGCCATTAAGGCCCTGAAACCGAAAGAGAAATTATACAAGATCGTGGACCGTGACGGTATGTATGTCGTGGTCCAGCCCTCAGGCGCGATCGTCTTCCGCCTGGACTACCGACTGAACGGCCGCCGGGAGACGTTGACGCTGGGGCGCTACGGTCCCGCTGGGCTCTCCCTGGCTCGGGCGCGTGAGAAGGTGGTCGATGCTCGACGCGCCATTTCGGAGGGCCGCTCGCCGGCGCAGGAAAAGCAGCGCGAGAAGCGTCGCCTCCAGGAGGCGAAGAGCTTTGGCCAGTTCGGTGAGCGCTGGCTTCAGGAAGCGCGAATGGCGGACAGCACGCGCGCCATGCGTCGATCAATCTTCGAGCGGGACATTCTCCCGGCGTTTCGCAACCGGCTGCTGCCGGAGATCCTGCCGGAAGATCTGCGCGGGCTGTGTGCGAAGGTGAAGGAGCGTGGAGCTCCGGCAACGGCGGTCCACGTCAGGGACATCGTGAAGCTGGTCTTCGCCTTCGCCATCCTGCATGGCGAGAAGGTCGCCAACCCGGCCGACGAAGTCGGCCCGGCGTCGATCGCGACCTTCGTGCCGAAGGACCGATCCCTGTCTCCGGCGGAGATCCGCATCATGCTCAGCCAGATCGAGCATGTGGCGACGCTGCCGACGATCCGGCTCGGGATAAAGCTAATCCTGTTGTCGATGGTACGAAAGAGCGAATTGCAGGACGCGGTTTGGGATGAGGTCGATTTCGAGAACGCCGTCTGGTCGATTCCCAAGGAGCGGATGAAGCGCTCGAAAGCGCACAACGTCTATCTGTCTCAGCAGATGCTCGACATCTTCATCGCTCTCAAGACCTGCGCCGGCAATTCCAAATACGTCCTGCCGTCGCGCTACGACGCCGACGCGCCCATGTCGCGGGCGACGTTCAACCGGATCACGACGGCGGTGGTGGAGCGGGCCAAGAAGGAAGGGCTGCCACTGGAGTCCTTTACGGTTCACGATCTCCGGCGCACCGGCTCGACCCTGTTGAACGAGTTGGGCTTCAACAGCGACTGGATCGAGAAGTGTCTGGCGCATGAGGACGGGCGATCCTCACGGGGCATCTACAACAAGGCGGAATACGAGCATCAGCGCCGGCATATGATGCAGGAATGGTCCAACCTGGTGGACGCCTGGGTTGCCGGCCAAAAATACACGCCGACCCTCTATCCGCCGACGATGGACCTGCTTACGCCCGAGCCGGATGTTTGATAGGGCGGGTCTTGCGGAGCTGGACGTCCGGAATGGGAGCACGCTTCACCGCCTTGGCGCGTGAAGCTCGGCGCCGTTCTTCCAACCAGGCTTCGACCTCGGTTAGATCCCAGACCACGCAGCGGGACGTGAGATAGAAGCGCTGGGGAAATTCGCCGCGCTGTTCCATGTCATAGATCGTGGTGTCGGCGAGAGGGACCATTTCCCGGAGTTGATGCCGCCGGATGGTGCGCTTCATGATGGGCTCGACTTGCTGCCTCATGCCAAATTCCCTCGATCGCCTCTCTAAGCGGATAGAAGGCGATAGATCATGCTGAATGGAAGCTCGAATATTCGGGCGTAGCAGCGCGTCGTGCTGTGGCGTGCAAATCGGACAAGCTCCGAGGAGCACGGCGACGGCATCTCTTCCTGGCAGTCGTCCAGCAACCGTCCCTGAATGGCGGCGAACCCGCATGAAGCCCCCTAGGCCGGTCGTCATATGATCCGGCCGCGTCAGGGGCTGCTTGCTCCGCATGAACAAGACGGACGTGCCGGGAGCGCCGGCCGGCACGCACGCTATTCATCGAGGCGTTTCTCTCTTGAGAATGCGGACAGATCGAGCGTCAACGCCTGCAGCGACCGCGTCGTTTCCACATCGTGATGAGTCAACAGCTCGACCAGGTCCTCCTGGTCCGGCTGTCCCAAAGCAAGGCGATAGAGCAGCCTTTGCGTCCGCAACTTCGCGAACCGATCAATGTCCCGACTTTGGGGAAGCGCGAACAAATGCCGCTTTAGGTCCGCGCCTTCCATCGTCCACCACGGGCTGAGGCCGGTTTTGTCATCCTCGAACACCTTGTCGGCGTCGCGTGCGATGATGTCCCATGGGGACGATGCTTGGCCTCGTGCCCGTGCCAAGGCTTGTTCGCCTAGCTTTCGGGCGAGTGGTTTGCGCACAGTCAGCCCTCCAAAGCGCTGAACGCGGCCTTCTCGTTGCTCCAGGTCAACGGGGCTGGAACAAAGATCCCAGTGGCCGAGCCTGTCGCACCAGCTATGAAAGTCGAGACCTTCCTGTCCGACCGAGGTCGTCGCCAGGACATGGGGCCAGAACGGTGTATTGAACGCGCTGCGGATTTCCTCAGAGCGCGCTGGTGGCGGTTCATCGACATCATGGTCCTGTCGATGCGTCTCCGTCTCGGTGCCGCCAAACGGCACCGCGGCGTGACAGCGAATACGGATCTTGTCCTTTTTCTTCGCGCCCTTGAACCCGAAGGTGCCGACGTTTGCTGCGAGCGCGGCCGACAAGTCCTCAATCAGTCCATCGGGGTTGACTTTGGATTTGCGTAGCCAGAAATGTTCATCCAGAACGGCTTCCAAGCAGCCATCAACGCACGCATTCTGATATTTCTGCGTCGCGTCTTCGCCGGGCAAAACAGACCAGAAAACAGGGCGGTCCAGATAGGTGCGCAGCCGCGTCCAGCAGAAGTTCACAAGCCGCGCGAAATGCTGCTCCTGGAAATCGAAAAGCTCTGGAAGGTGGCGATAGAGTGCTCGGCCCGTCACGACTCCGGGAGCCCCGAGAGCCATATCGACCAAGGCGTCGAGTTCCCATCGGCTCAGCCAGGTAATTGGGTCGGCCTCTTGGCGCTGTTTGAGCAAGGTTTGAAGCGTTGCGTCCTTCGGCGCGACCCGGCCCCAGCTCTTCTGGACCGCTGCGAACTCCCGAGCCAGCGGCGCCTTCTGTGCGCGTTCTATGGCCGCGAGGATCGCCCAGGCCGGTTTGCGGCGCCGGTTGCTGCGCGCATTCGGTGCCTCGTGCGTGATTGTCGCGGGCAGCGCCCTAATAATCTGCTGCCGCGTCCGGGCCCTGATCTGCTTCACGGTCGCCTTCCCCTTCACATCGAGGGGATCGACAGCTCGAATTAGGAAAGGGCTCGGGTGAAACAGGGCGAGCGTGGGGCCTTGGTTAGGCTTCGGGTTAAGGTGCCGCTTCTTCCACGCGGCGGTGTAGGGAAGATTGCTCTTTCCAACGTATTTGCGCTCGACCTCGAGGCTGACGAGGGCTGCCAGACTTTGTGGTGTTGCCCTGAACCTACTGAAGATTAGCATCTTGGGCGATTGCGTCATCTTCGCCCATGGGCCTGAAGGCGTCCACCAGGTCAGCGATGGCAACACCCAAGGGAGCGCAAGCACCTCTGTCGGTACAAGGCTATTGAGGGCTCGGAGCTTGGCGCTTCCCCAGCCATCCTTTGGCGGCTTGAAGCAATTAGTGACCCCGAGGCGGGGAACGCTGCGTGTGGCGGGAAAATCTATATCGCGAGAAATCTGATAACGGTCCCCCAGCGCCTGCGCAGGGAGCGGCACTGAAAGCCAATAGCTGACCGCGCTGCCCGCAAGCTTGGGCGATACGTGGTCAGTAAAATGGCGATAGACGTCGAGATCGTGGGGCTCGATCCTTACGGAGGGCGGCGCAGGCTCTCCGGCATGGTCGGAAACCGGGCGCTCGGTCCGCGACATGAGCGGTGTGAGGAGCCTCTCCAGATGATGCTTGAGGGCTTGGGCCTCTTCGATCGCCGCCTGCCGACTGTCGGGCGGCAGATGACCGATCAAATGCAATAGATCACCAAACCGACGGAATTGGGTTTCGGCCTCAGCGCGTGCAGCCGGCCCGCCCAGAAACTCGATAATCTTGAAAAATTCGACATGGGGAGCGGCTCCGACGCCGTTTTCCCAGCGCTCCGCATAGAAGCGGTAGGGCGTGGCTGACAGGAGGAGGATCGGCGGCGGCGCCGTTCCATCGTTACCCGCCAGCAGTTGGCGCGCTAAAGGGTTATCCGTGCCTGCGTCGAGCAACTCGCGATAGCATTGGAACTCGTCGAAAATCACGAGGTCGGGCGGGGCGGAATCCAAAGCGGCTTGAGCGAGCGCCTTTCGCATCCGGCCCAGGCTCTGACCATATTTGCTCGTCTCGATCGCACGCAGAATGTTCTCGCGGGCCGGCTTGCCAAATTCCGTACGTAGCGCTCGGCCATAGGCCGTCTTGAAGAGGGCGGAGACGTTGTCGAATTTGCCCTGAGCCTCCTCGCACGCCCATGGCCAGCCGGAGGTCGCGCCATATTCGATATAGCCTTCAGGAAAGGCATCGGTCAGGCCGGGGTACAGCTCATCCAACAGCAGCTTGATGAACGCACGCTCGACAGCCTTTCCGCCGTAGAGGCGCTGCGAACTGGAAAATGATGTGGTGGGCGTAAAGGCGTAGAGCCGTATCTTTCCCTTGCGCCGTTCCTCAAACGGAATGAGGCCGACGCGGTCGATGGTGGATAGTGCGTCCTTGGCTTCGTTCTTGTCGAGGAAGCGGAGCAGCTCGACCTTGTTCTGGTCCGCGACCTTGAGCCCGCTCGTAATATAATAGACCGTGAACTTGCGCGCTTTGCTTGCCAGGGCTGCCAGCGTGTCACGGGCAACGACGGTTTTGCCGAGGCCGACCTCGTCCGCGACCAGGAACCGGCGTAGCGGGTTGCCTCCTGACAGCGCAGCGGTTGCAGCCCTGACCGTTGCTGCCTGGAAGGGTTTCGATCTGGCGCTCATGAGGCAAGCCGCGTCCGCGCGATGGCCCAGATCTGCGCAAGTTCGTTCAAGTCAGCCTTTTCCCTTTCGCTCAGATTCTCACCGTGGGCGAGAAGGGCGTCGACATAGCGCGCAAAATGACGATCGGCCCGACTGAATGCTTTGCGGTCGCGTGCCCAAGCCGTGAGGATATCCTCGAGCGTGAGGCGGTCGTATCCCAGGCTCTGGGGGCGGTTGCTCTGCACCCCGGCGTCTTCATCCCATGCGCCACCGCCGACGGGCAGTGTGTCGCCGCTGAGAATAGCGCGCATCCAGTCATGAAATGCACGAAGCCCCATGTGGCTGGCCAGCGCGGCCAGATCACGCTGTTCTTCGAGCGGCGGATCGACGGTGACACGCTGCATCCATCGCAAAGCGCCGTCCGGTCCGCTGATCCGAGCCTGAATGAAGGCGGACTGGAGTGACAAGGGGATCGTGCCAAGATCGAGGCGGACGGCGTCGGTCTGCCAAGCCAGTAGGTCGCCATTTGCAGGTCCGGCGTGCAGCACGTGCTCGGGATAGGCAAGCAAGGGAACTGCCCCCGCATCGATCGAGAAGCGTTCCCCGACGCGACGCAGAACCGGGTTCCAGGATGCCATGAGCACTTTGCGCGACTCTTCCAGGGCATCGGCCGCGCTCGTGCTGGGCGGATCGGCGACGGCGAGTTCCTCGATGGTGACCGGCGTCGCTTTACCGATCAGGAATGCCAGGCCGGAGGCGAACGCTTCGCCGGCCTCGAGTTCGACCATGATTTCCGCGTTGCGCCCCGACCAGGCCCTCTCGGTCGCATTGGCGCTCCCCACCCTCAAGATGGTCTTCTCGCCCGAGTGGAAGCAAAAAATCTTGGCATGCAGAGCAAGGGGGGCCGGCTCCGCATCATCCTCGGACGCGGGCTCGACGCCTGGCAGCGCGAGCGGAGCTTCGTCAGCGAGCACGTCTGGCGCAGTATAGGCGAGGATTTTGGAGAATCCGTCCAGCGGCTTGCCGGGCCGCCTCGCCATGTCCGTGAGGGCCGGCATCGACGAAATCAGCGTTCTGGATCCAGCGGTGCCCCAGTCACCTGCCTTCTTCACAAAATCGGGCGACAAGAACGGACTGATGATGGTTATGCCATCGACCGCGCCGGCTGGTGGTTCCGATGGCAGGGCAACGCCTTCATCCAGTCCATTGAGCAGGCTGCGCAACTGAAACCCGTCTGGGGCGTCCCACCAGACCGCCTCCAGTTGCTCCGCGATGCCATCGGCATCCTCGCGCGACGCGGAGCGCGCGAGGATGGCCCCGAGTGCTCCGATGCCTGGGAGCCGAACTCGTCCTTTCGCGCGCTTTTCGCTGCCGTCCAGCAAAACGCCCGCGTCGAGATCCTGCGATCGGGTGAGGTTTCGGCTGCCAATCCAGAGCTTCCAGCGGGTTTCCCCTTTGGGACCGGTGTAGGCGACCAAAGCAATCTTTGGATGCCAGCTGCGCTCTCGTTCATCGTAAGGCTGCTCGACGATGAACTGATCGAGGATGCCCGCGATACGGGGAAGCGCTATTGGCCGCGCAATCCGACCGCGCTGGATTATGATCTTGACGCGATCGCGCAGCTTGTCGATCGCGTCGGCAAAATCGACCGCCGTGCCGCTGCCCTTGTCATTGTTGCGACCAATCAGTGCGAGCAACGCCGCTGCGACCGCCGACAGATCGACTGAGTAGGTCGCAAACAATGCGAGCTTGACCGTCTCCAGTCGCCCTGGCCGCATCTCGTCGAGATAGGGTTGCCCGGACCATGCCTGAGGATCGCTCATGCGACGTCCTCCAGATCGCGCAGGAGCCGCTTCACATTCCCCCAGCGATAGTGGAGCGGCTCGGCGCGGCCATGGTGCTCGCCTTGCCATTCCATACGCCGGTCGACGCCGAACTGATTGCTGGCAAGACGCGCGCGATTGTCTTTCCTGCTGACTTCCGCCCGTGCGTACACTTCGAGAAGCTGCATGGGGTCCTTGCCATTCGCCCTGATCCAGGTCGAAGTTTCTTTCAACACACCCTCCACCGCAGGCGGGAGGTGGCCGATTTCGGCGAGAAACAGGTCCATATCCAGCCGAGCGGCCTGTTTGCCCCATTGCTCGATCGCGTCGTTCAGTGCGGCGCGGTGCGAATTGGGTTGTGGTCGCTTGTCGCGGGTTTCCTTGAGCGTCTCGACCTGAGCCGCATAGATCGCCCTGCCTATGGCCGAAAGCGCGGCGGCCTGGCCGGCCCGCTTCAGCATGGCTGCTTCCCTGCCGGCGAGGGCTAGGATTTCGTTGTCCCAGCAGTGATCTGCCTCGCCTAGTGATTTTCCAACCAATTTCGACAAGAGCGACGGCTCACTTGGATCGGTCGGCGAGCGAACGGCGCGGAGTTTGGTCGCGAGGTAGATCTGCTCGTGGGGTAAAAGGTCGAGCGCTAGTTTTCCTTGGTCATCCTTCGAATACCGGTCATTCCAGTCACCCCAAGTATCCCAGCCTTTAGGTGCATCGATCAGCCCCGCGATGGGCCAGGTGACTGTTTCTAGGGGCTTTCCGTCATCGTCATGGTGCGCGCGCTTGCTGGACGCTGCCAGGAGCTTCGCCATGTCCGAGCGGCTCCACGGCCGGCCATCGGGGCGGGCTCCGATCAGTCCCCATTTGGTGAGCGCCGTCCAATAGACATAGGCCGGCGGCTGACTGATCGTGCGGGGGAAGACCTCTCCTCCGATCACGCCATCCTTCTCGCCGCCAACACCCTCGATATATTTGAGCCGGCCGGTCAGCTCATGTTCGAGATCAGAAAAGGCTTGGCCGAAGTCCTTGGGAACAGGGCGTTTCGTCCGCAGGCTTTGATAAAGCCACGGGATGAGAAGCGCGTAGCGCAGCCGTGTGTGCAGAACCGATGTGCCGGGGAAGAAGTGATCTGCGTAGCGCTGGTGGACGATGAGGAAACCAACCTCATCGCGCACGCCCGCCGCGCCGCCGAACATCATCTGTTCGGCCTGGCCAAGCGCTTTGCGCGATAAGAAAGTAAACCCAAAAGTTGACACGAAGCCTGCCCCCACGGCGTGGTAAAATTTCTGTCTTAGGAAGGTTGCCGATGCCTGACGGCATCATTCACTACCAATAATTTTCAACCTCATGGCACGGGTTTCGAGCAAATAGGTCTCGACGCCGGCAAGCAGATGTAAGCCTTCTTCACTGATGGCTTGTCGCGATAGCCCAGGCTGCACAATGCGGACGTCGAAATCGAAGCGGTGATCTTGCCAACCGACCTTGAGCTTTTTAATCGCGGCGGCTGAGCCCTGCTCGATTCGCGAGCTGAGACCGCGGTCGCGGCGCATCTTTTCGCGTCGCAGCATGTGTTGAAGCATGCGGTTTGGTCGGTCGCGCCACCGAGCGGATTTCTGAGCCTGTCCGCAAACCTCATAAAGGTCTCCGAGGCGCGCACCTGGCGTATCCGCCCCTGAATATTTGCAGTGGTACAGGGTCACGGAAACGACGCTGTCGGTTATGCGCAGTGCCACGACATCGGCGATTTCGCCTTTGCCATCATCGTCGAAGATCACGTCATAGGGATCTGGGTCGGCTAACAGGGCGTCGATGACAAGACGCTGGACAGAGTCGGCGCGCTTGTCTGTGCCCTGCGATTCGGCGCGAATATTGGCCTTCGACCAATCCCATGCCTGGATCTTGTCTGACGGGTAAGGCTCGATCGTTTCGCCCTCGGGCAGGGTGTAGAGATGGCTGTAGATGAGAAGCGAGCCATCACCGAAGTCGATCTGAGGCGAGTCTTCGCCGAAGGATTCCGAGAGCGTCTGGACCTTGCCGCCGATCTTGATCGTCGCCTTGGGGCCGGTGCGTTGGGGGTAACGGGCGTGGCCGTCGCTGAAGACGATCTCGAACTCGGCCGCGTGGTCGTCGCTTCGCACGGCGAAGCGCAGTGGCCCGGTGCGCGCGTTATCGAGCAACTCGATATCGCATTCGGCGAAGGTTACCGGCACATCGCCAAACGAGATCTCAATCCGCTCCTCGAACTGTGTGATCAGAGATTCAGGCCAATGGATCGCCACGGGTGGAACAGCCGGTCGTTGGCTGATCTGGTGTGGGCGCATCGCGCTCTTGAAGACGCTGTCGGTCGTGATGCTGGGATCGTTCACGGTGCGGCCGACATCCTGGCACCAGTCCACCCAGTCGGTCAGGTCATGGACTTTGGCGCTGGACCAGAACTTGCCCTTGGCCGAGCATCCCCGTGAAGCAGGAAGGCCTTCGAGGAAGCCGGTGGCGAAGATGTTGTTCTTGATCCTCGACTGGGACTTCGCGCTGTCGAGGCCATCGGCGACATCCACGCCCATATACATCGAATAGCGGACGCCTCGTCCCTGATGGTGGGTGAGGCCGAGATTGCGCAGGATGAGCCGCTTGAACCCGTGGAGGCTGCGGAACACTTCCTCGCCTTCCACGCGGCGCGTCGTATCGCCACAAACCGCCTTTGCGAGCCGGTCAAACGGCCCCTTTGCAGAACTGCTGATAAAGAGCACGCCGCTTGCCTGATCCCAGTGAAGCATGTGCAGGTCCCAGGTGACGTTCACCGCCTGCTGCGCAGAGGTCCAGCGTGCCTGCTCCTCCGCCCGCGTCACGAAGATCGCGACCCGTTGATGCGGGTTGAGCTTCATGCCGAGATAGACGCCGGAGTCGTAGAGTTCTTCTGCGCGAAAGGGATCCCAAGCGTCGCAAGAGGTCCGGTACAGGACCGCGTTCATTTTCGGTTCCAGGGTCTGGAGCGGAATGTCGCTCAGATCTCCCGAAAAGCCCTTGAACATCTCCGCGCGGCGAACCTGGCGTTCGATCTTTGCGGAACTGAGCGCCTCCACCAACGCATTCCAGTCGGCGTCTTCGGCGTAGAGCTTGGCCAGCGCGCGATCGACATCGTCGATGCCGGTATTGGCGATCACCGTGGCATCACCCAGCCTCGGGTCCTGGCGGGTGAAGCGGCCGACGAACTGGATCGTCACCGCGACGCTCTTGTGATGATCGTGCAATGCAGCGATCTTCAGCTCGGGCAGGTCGAAGCCCTCGCCGAGCATATCGACGCAAACGATGATCCGGCTCTCAAAACGGCGTAGCGCGGCCAGATTTTCGCGCCGTTCTTTCAGCGATTGCTGGCTGTGGACTATGACTGGCCGAAATTCTGGATAGATCGCTGCATAGAGTCTGTGCAGGTGCTTGGCGCGTTCGATCGTGTTGCAACGGGCCATCGCAAGATGATTGAGGCCGGCATCCAGGTCGGTGGCGAGCACTTCGCCGAGCTTGTCGATGATGGCCTGGTCCGCGTCAGGCTGGTCCAGACCGAAGACTGCTTCGAAGCGGATCGGCTTGAAATAGCCCTCCTGCTGCGCCTTTTTTAGCGGGTAGGTGTAAATGAACTCGCCATCGACGCGGCCTCCGTCCTCGCGAAACGGCGTAGCGGTGAACTGGATCACTGGGATTGGTGGCTCGTGCTCGACGAAGAGCCCGCGGAAGGACTTCCACGTCCGTGCCCCGATATGATGCGCCTCGTCGATAAAGAGCGCTGAGGCGCGGGCCGCCATCCGCTCCTGCACCGGTGCCTCGGCGCGGCCAGCGATCTGCATCGTGGTGACAATGACATTGGCGCTGTCGAAGATTTCGTCGACTTCGGCCTCGCTGGTCGGAATATGCGAGAGCCGCATGACCATAGGGAAGGCTGCGGTCTCATCGAGGCATTTCTGCTGCTTCAGGACGCCGAAGGTCTCGAATTTGCCCGCGATTTGCTCGCGTAGCGCGTCGGTCGGCACCACCACCAGCAGGCGTTCGAACCGCTGGTTGGCATTGAGCGCCAGCATTGTCTCGGTCTTGCCCGTGCCCGTCGGCATGACGATGGTGGCCGGATCGGTCGATCGCGTCGCGTGGGCAAGCGCGGCATGAAGCGCACCGACCTGTGGACGCCGCAAGCCAGGCTGCGCCGGCTGGCCGTCCGCTGCGGCTCGCGCCTCGCGTAGATGAATCGCGTCGTCCCAGGAAGCGGAGACAGCCTTCAGGCGCTCGCTGCGCGTGGAACGATCCAGCGTGTCGATGCTGGTGGGCGGTACATTCATCCACCGGCCTTCACCCAGTTCGAGCGCCGCGGCGATCCGTTCCGGCTCCGTTACGCCGGGCACAAGGAGAATGAGATCGGCTTCCAATGGCGTTGCTGTCTTCGCACTGATGATCTTCAAAATCTCGCCGGATTCCAGGGTCGTCTCGTGACCAATGACGCGGCGGATGGCGAAGGGGCGCAGTCGGCAACGCACACGCCGCGCCGGAACAGCCAACTGACGCACAGGGCTTCCCAGCACCTTGCCGTCAACGGCAAGCCGAGCCGGCAGCAGGAGTTCGATCTCGGGGTTGAAGAGATCGTCCTGGTTGGAGCCGGTGGGGCGCTTGCGGGAGGCCATCGTTTCTCCCTCCGTCAGGCTGCCACGATCTGTGGCGAGGGCGAGACGACGATGACCGTTCCCTTCGTCATCAGGACGATGAGTCCGCGCTCGGCGCCGGTCATGTCGAGATAGGCCCGTACCTGAGCCCGATAGTGTTCGAGCGCCTTGTCGTCAGGGTTCACATCGCTCTTCCAGTCCACCACCACGACTGGACGGCCGTCGACGTCGACGGTCAGGGCGTCGGCGATCCCGGCCGTCACGGTCTCCACGCCGTCGGCCGCTTCTGCGGCATAGACAGGAAGCTCGGCCAGAAGATCGGGCCGCAGAGCTGCGATCTCGGGCAGCGCCAGGGTCCGGGCAACACAGGTCGCCAGCTCCTGCGCCGACAGTCCCGTTGCCGGATCGGCGACCGGGGATTGGCCGAGGGCCCGGATGAGGTGGCCAGCCCGTTCGGCCAGGGCAGCTTCCGCTTCCGGGGTTTCGCCGGTCAGCACCTCTTCCATCAGTTTATGCAGGATAAGCCCGCGCTCGCGGCCGCCCTGCACGAGGGCGGCGGCTTCGAGCTCGGGCAGCTCGTCGTCGGCCGCCCCCGTCCAAAGCGCGACTTCCTCCTCTCGCAGCACGGTCCCGGTGGCGTCCTCGTCGCGGCTGGGGGCGAGCCAGGTCAGCCGGGTCTGTGCGGCGGCGATGCTTTCGGCTTCGGCGGCGAAGCTCGCCCGCGTCTGGCTGTTGCCCGCGCCGGCGCTGCTCGGCGTGAGGTCGGCCGGCAGATGGGAGAGGTCGATGCCCGGCAGATCGGCCAGCGACAGATCGACGAGACCGATCCATGCGGATTTGGAGGGCGTGGTGTCGAGTCGGGGCAATACCAGCAGTTCACGCGCGCGGGTGGCCGCAACATACCAGAGCCGGACGCGCTCGCGGTCCAGCTCGTTCTTTTCGGCCTCGCGTGCGGCTTCGTAACCATCGGGTTGCACGCCGAGGACCGGGCAATAGAAGGTCTCGGTCTGACGGTCGATGACTGCGCTTTCGGGTGCCATAACCCCGGTCATTGTGTTGACTGGAATGACGATCGGCCATTCGAGTCCTTTGGCCGCGTGCATGGTGAAAAGTGCGACTGCCTCCTCCTGCGCGTCCGGTCGGCCCTCGACGGCGCGCGCCTCGTCCGCCCAGGCGGCCGACATAGCTTCGGCGAAGGCGCGGAGGCCGCGCACGGCATAGCCGGTCGACAGGCTGAGATAGAGATCGACATTGGCGAGCGCCCGCTCGGCCTGGCCGCGATGGCGCTCAAAGAGAAGCGGGCGGACGCGCATGGCATCCACTGCCTGCGACAGCAGTTCGTGCGGCGTCGTGCTGTTGCCACGCCGGGAGAGCGATTGCAGCCGCTCGATGACCTCGCGGGCGAGCGGATGAGCGATTACGGCGGGGTCGATGCTGAGATCCAGACGCGGAATCCGATCGGGCTGTTCTTCCGAGCGCGGCAGGCTCCAGATGATGTCCAGCAACTCTTCTTCGGTCAGGCCGACCAGAGGTCCGCGCAGCAACGCGCCGAGCGCCAGGGTGTCGCGGCGATCGGCCAGGGCGCGGGTCAACGCGATCAGGTCCTGGATTTCCTGGCGGCGGAACAGACCCTTGCCGGCCTGGGTCGCCACGGGGATGCCGCGGCGCTCCAGGGCTTCCTCGTAGCGCCACAGTTCCGCGCCGGTCGGCGCCAGCAGGGCGATGTCGCCCGGCAGGCAAGGCCGCTCGGCGCCGCTGCGACGGTCAACGATCGGATGGCTTTCGATCAGCCGGGCGCATAGCTCGGCGATGGCTTCTGCCTCGGCATCACGCTGCTGCTCGGCGCTGGCTTTGCCGTTTTCATCGGCCACGGCGATGTCGAGGGCCGCCACGCAGACGCCACCGCGATTGTCATGGAACGGGTCCAGTGCGGTGAAACCCGGCTGTCCATCGGCTGAGAGCACAGCTTCGAAGCGCTCGTTGACGAAGGTCAGGATCGAGGCACAAGAGCGGAAATTGGTCGAGATCGACAACAAGCTGTCCGGATTCTGGGCGCGGAAGGCGTCGCGCGCCTGGACATAGGCGCCCACGTCGGCGCCGCGAAAACGATAGATCGCCTGCTTGGGATCGCCGACCAGGAAGAGCGCACCCGGCCGGATGCGGAAGCCCGTCCAGTCATTGGCGTCATTGGCGGGCTCACCGCACAGACGCCAGAAGATCTCGGTCTGCAGGGGATCGGTGTCCTGAAACTCGTCGACGAGGACATGGGCGAAGCGCTGCCCGAGCGCGCGACGAACAGCATCATGGTCCCGCAACAGATCGCGGGCGGCAAAGATGAGGTCGTCGAAGTCGAGTTGAGCGCTGGCCCGTTTGTGATCGCGGTAGCGTTGCAGGATCGGGCGGATTTCCTCGATCAACGCCGCCAGAGCGTGGCCGGCGGTGGCCTGCATGAGCGCCCCCCAGGCATTACAGCAGGTTGTGTAATGCGCTTCGGCCGCGTCGTTCAGCCGATCGCCGTCGGCCTTGGAGAGGCCCGCCTGTTTGGCTGCTGCCGCCCATTTGCCCTTCTTGCGGTAGGAAGCGAACGCGCCAGCCTTGGTGCAAAGGTCAGGATGGGGCCGCGAGGTCAGGAGCCGGACGAGGCCGGCGGGCGTCGCGGAGTCAGGCGCATTCGCGAGGGCCGTCGCCATTTCGGCCAGACGCTCTACGATCGTCACCGTTTCCGGTTCAGCCGCCGCCGTGCCGTTCATGAAGTCCGCAAAATCGGCCGTGGCTTGCCGGAACGCTGTCATGTGGCCGTCAAGGGGAGAGATTGGCGGGGCTTGGAGCGTGCGGCGGCGGCGCAGATTCTCGGCGATCTTGTGGATGAGCGCCACGGTCTCGACGGGGCTGTGCAGCACCATTTCGGCCAGGAGGCCGCCCTGGCCGCCGGACAGGCGCTCGCGCAGCCAGCCATCGACGATCTCGAGGAAGGTGAGGTCGGCCTGGTTGCGATCCATGACGCCCGCGCCGGGGTCGATGTCGGCCTCCGCCGGATAGGGCTTGATCAGGCGCTGGCAAAAGCCGTGGATGGTCGAGCAGGTGATTTCGTCAATCGCGGCGCTGGCGGCGGCGAGATTGGTCAAATGGGTCTCCGACAGCCCATCGGGCAGCGCCACCCGCAGTTCGGTCGCGATCTTGCCGGCCGAGAGGTCGGCGACGAACTCGCGGACACGGGACAACAGCTCGCTCGCGGCAAGCTCGGTGAAGGTGACGGCGGCGATGGAACGCGGCGCGACGCCTTGCGCCAGCATGGCGGCGATGCGGCCGGCCATGACAGCGGTTTTGCCCGAACCGGCGCCGGCCTCGACCAGGATCGAGCGGTCGTGCAGGCTGATCGCATCGCGGCGGGCACCGTCATCCTTCAGCATCTTGGATACGCTGCTCATCATTCCGCCTCCCAGACCTGAGCGACTTCGCCCAGCCACTCCGCCGCGGCCGGCATCTTGCGTTTGCAATAGGTGGCGCCGGCATTGGCCGGCAGGGCGAAGGCGAGATCGTCGTAGTCGCCGCCCGTATCGGGACCAGGCAGGGCTGCGCCGCCGGCGAGACTGGTTCTCGCGGCGCGCAGATAGCCGGTGATCTCGGTGAGCACGGCCTCGGGATCGTCGAGCTGGAGATCGACCGGCTCGCGCGGATAGAGCAGAGAGGCGCTGATGGCGACGTCGTCGCCGAGGAGCGCCTTCACCGCGAACGCGTAGAGGCAGCGCTGAAGCTCGCGTCCGCCGTTCAGGCGGATGTCGCCGCGCGGCGGCCGGCCCGTCTTGTAATCACGGACGAGGGCGCGCTTGCCGTCGCCCGAGATGTCGAGTCGGTCGATATAGCCGGCGATGTTGAAGCCGGTGTCAGGAATCGTGACCGGCAGGCTCACATCCCAGGGGACGTCAGCGTTGGTCTTCGGCTCTGAGCCGCCGAAGGGCACCTCGCCATAAGCGCGCGCGCCGGGCAGTGCATCGTCGCCATGGGTGAGGGCGCGGCCTGCCAGCACGCGGGCGTCATCGAGGGTGCGCCCCCAGATGACGGCCGGTGGAACCGGACGTTCGCTTTCCCAGTCGGTGGCGACGGCTTGGGCCGCCCGGCCCACAGCCGCCTCGATGGCTTCAGTGGCGGCGCTGGCCAGCCCGCCTGCGGCTTCGAGATCGCGCAGGGCTCGGTCGAGTACCATGTGGACAAGATCGCCGATTCCCAGCGCATCGAGCACGAGGGGTTCGGCGCTGCTCTGCGGCTCGCGCCACCCGAACCCGTAGACCCACACGAAACTGAGCGGGTTGCGTAGCAGGCGGCGCAGTGAGCTGGCCGACTGGGTGCGGCCAAGAATGGCGAGCATGAGCGGATGATCCGCCCGCACCAGCCCGTCATGGGCGGTAATCTCCGCCTGCCGCCAGTCGCGCCAGCAGCCGATCGCGCTGGTCGCCTGTGGATCGGCGGCGAACTCCTGGGGCCGCGCCATCAGCCGGTCGGTCTCGCTGAAGGCGTGGGCCGGGGTCGCGTTGCGGCGCAGATAGGTTTCGTCGCCGTGCCCGGCGAGGAGGGGACTGCGTCCGAGGAGACGGCCATCGCTGTCGCGCCGGGCGCGCGAGAGAACGACGGCATCGCCTGTGGTGGCGAGGATGGTCTCGAAGTCACGGCGGTCGGCGAGGTTCACCGGCAGGGGATCGAGAATCGGTGTCGGAATGATGTGGTCCGGGATCAGCCGGTCCTCGGCGATGCCGCGCGGCCAACGCGAGGAGTTGAGCCCGAGGAGGCGCACGAAGCGGCGGGGCGAGGCCGCGAGCGCGCTCGCCGGCATCCAGGCGACACAGGCGCACGCCTCGAGGCCGTCATCCTGTTTCAGGGTCTCCAGCGTCGCGTCGACCGAGGCGGCGGGGCCGGCGAGCAGTGCCTTGCGCCAGATCGCAAGCGCGCGGCCCTTGAGGAAGGTGTCGCCGATCTCGCTGGCGGCTTCGGGGCCTCTTGCCAGCATCTCGATCGCCGCGCGTAGCGCCGGGGTGTGATCGGCGGCATCGGGCCAGTCTTCCGGCGCCAGCCGGGCAAACAGGCGGTTCCAGGCGGCCAGCGTCGAAAGGGGCGCATCGGTCGGCAAAACCCGCAGCCAGCCTTCAGGCAGAGCCTGGAATGCCCCACCGTCGCGGCAGAGCGCCGCCAGGCGCCGCAGACGCGATTGCGACAGGCCGCGCACGACGATGTCGGCCAGCGCGGCGGCCGCCTGTCCCTCGCGAGTGGTGACGGTGCGGACGCCGTGGACGAAGTGCAGGTCGATATTGGCGTCGGCGCGCAGGGCCAGGAAATGATCGTCATAGTCGGCGGGCGAGGCGGTCGCGATAGCGATCTCTGAGGCCGAGACGCCCGAGGCGAGCAGGTGTCGCGCCCAGCGCATCGCCTCGATAGCCTCGTGATAGGCCGTCGCCGCGCTGACTGCGCCGACCTCCGGCGCTTGCCCCGGCGTGCGCACGATCGCGACGCCTGTGCCGTCGAGCCACGCGGGAACACTCCTCGGGCCGGCGGTCCACCGCACGGGGATGTGGACCGTGAGGGCATGGAGCAGCGGCCGCCAGCACGGCGAAAGCTCGGTAAGGCCGGCGATCTCCATGGGGCCAAGGACGGCGGTGGCATGATTGATGCGGGCGGTCGCGGCCGCGACGATGTCGATAGGACGCATCATGCCAGCCGGAAGCCGCTCGATGACCGCCGCTTCCAGGCGCGCGATGGCGGCAAGGCGCGGATGGTCGGCCGCGCGCATGGCCAGATCGATACCCGCGCGCCAGGCTTTGTGCAGCGTGTCGGCGGCTGCGTCGATCATGCCAGGAAGATCCTTGATGCTCTCCAGTTCGCCCATCGGCGTCGCCGGCAGGGCCGCCTGGATCGCCGTGCGCAAGCTTTCGTCGTCGATGGGACGGACGAAGCCGCCGGCCAGTCGCACGGCGGCTTGCTCGAAGGACATGATCTGAAGGCCTTGGCGCTTCTCCCGTCCAGCCGCCAGACGGGTCTCCCGCATGGCGAGGCGGCCATGAACGACCAGGGTGGATCGATGTGCGATGGTCATGGCCGCTCTCCTTCCGGGCGCTGCTTAGGCTTTCGGCGCCGCGCCAGCGGCGGTGACCGCCGTCCGCGTGCCGGTGATTTGAGGTTCCGGCCGGCGCGATTGCGCATCCTGCCCCTCCGAGTGCATCTGATTATCCATTGACGAAACCCCCCTAGTGTGAATAATAATTACACGGACCAGATCGGATTGTCCATCTAGTTTTTATGCTCATCTACACGAGGCTGAGGCAATGGCAGAGGCCGCGACGGCGTTGAAATGGGGGGTGGGGCGCCGGCTCGAGTTCATTGAGTTCCGGCTTTTTTGGGAGGGGTCGATCAACCGCGCCGACCTCGTGGAGGTATTTGGCGTGTCGGTTCCGCAGGCGTCGAAGGACCTGACGCTCTATCAGGAGCGGGCGCCCGGCAACATGGAGTACGACACCCGCGCCAAGCGCTATGTCGCCGCTGAGCACTTCGTCCTGCGCTTTCTTGAGCCGGACCCCTATGTCTATCTCGCGCAGCTTCGCTCGGTCGCCGAGGGCGCTCTTCCCGCCCATGATTCGTGGATTGCGGCTCTGCCCAGCGCCGATGTGGCGCTGACCCCCAGGCGGGACATCGACATCAAGGTTCTGCGTAAAATCCTCGACGCCACCCGCGAGGGCGTTTCCGTCGACATCTTCTATCAGTCGATGAACAAGGTGCGGCCGGACCCGATCTGGCGGCGCATCACGCCTCATGCCTTCGGCTATGATGGCTTTCGCTGGCACGCGCGGGCTTATTGCCACCTGGAGCATAAGTTCAAGGACTTCCTGCTGCCGCGCATCCTCGATGTCGGCGCGAAAGGCGAGCCGGGGGAATCAGGCGACCGGGACTGGCTCTGGAACAACTATTTCGATGTCGTCATCGGGCCGCACCCGGCGCTGACGGCAAGCCAGAAGAAGGTTGTCGCCAAGGATTATGGGCTCGATCAGGGTAATGGCGTGCTCGCAGTCCGCTATGCGATGCTCTTTTATGTTTTGAAGCGTCTGGGTTTGCTGGGTGACGCCACGAAGCAGAGCGCCCATACGCAGCATATCGTAACAATAAACCGCAAAGAAACTGAAGCTGCGCTTGAGCGAGCGGAGCTTCAGCTATGAAAGACCTGGGGAGCGTCGGCTGATGGCGGTACGGCTTGAAGACATAAAGAACGGCGCATCGGTGCGGGGCGTGGCCTCGGCTCAGGCTGTGCATGTGATCTCGGTGGACTGGATCGGCGATCAGGCGATCAGCGTCGTTTACCGCGACCACAACGGCTCGGTGGCCGAGGCCGTTCTTTATCGGGATGACGAGCACCGGCTTGAGGTCGTGCAGGGCGGGCGGGCCTGGTCGTTCGACGCTGACGGCGCGTTGCTGCGGCTGGTGACGGAAGCCAACCGCATCAAGCTGGCGCACTATTTCGACCCCTATCTGGCGATTCACACGAGTCTGGTCGATCCGCTGCCGCACCAGATTTCGGCAGTCTATGGCGAAATGCTGCCGCGACAGCCGCTGCGCTTCCTGCTCGCCGACGATCCCGGCGCCGGCAAGACGATTATGGCCGGGCTGCTGATGAAGGAACTGATCGCCCGTAGCGACCTGGAGCGCTGCCTCGTGGTCGCGCCCGGCAGCCTGGTCGAACAATGGCAGGACGAACTCGGCCAGAAATTCAATCTCGAGTTCGACATCCTTTCCCGCGACATGATCGAGAATTCGCGGTCGGGCAATCCGTTCAGCGACCGGGACCGGCTGATCGTCCGTCTCGATGTGCTGGCGCGCAACGAGGAGCTTCAGGAGAAGCTCATGAGCGCGCGCGAATGGGACCTCATCATCTGTGACGAAGCCCATCGCATGTCGGCCACATATTTTGGCGGAGAGGTGAAATACACCCGCCGCTATCAGGTCGGCCAGAAGCTCGGCCAGGTCTGCCGGCATCTGCTGTTGATGTCGGCCACACCGCACAATGGCAAGGAAGAGGATTTCCAGCTCTTCATGGCGCTGCTCGACGGCGATCGGTTCGAGGGCCGGTTCCGCGATGGCGTCCACTACGCCGACACCGAAGACATGATGCGGCGGCTGACCAAGGAGGAACTGCTCAAGTTCGACGGTCGGCCGCTCTTCCCCGAGCGGCGGGCGCGCACGGTCAAATATCAGCTCTCGGAGGGAGAGGCCGCGCTCTACACCGCCGTCACGGAATATGTGCGCACGGAGATGAACCGCGTGCAGCGCTTCGCGGAGGGCGACGGGAAGAAGCGTAACAATGTCGGTTTCGCATTGCAGATCCTCCAGCGCCGGCTCGCTTCGTCACCGGCCGCAATTTACCAGTCACTTAAGCGTCGCCGCGAGCGGCTGGAAAACGAACTGGGCGAAGCTCGCCTTGCCGCCAAGGGCCGCCGAGCGGGTACGAGCGAGCCGACGATCAATGCCGACATGCTCGGCAACATCGAGGAATATGGCCAGGAGGAGATCGACGAGCTTGAGGACCTGATCTCGACGGGCGCGACGACGGCCGAGACCGTCGAGCAACTCGCTTTGGAAGTCGAGACGCTGAAGGGGCTGGAGACGATGGCGCTCGGCGTGTTGCGCTCGGGCGTGGATGCGAAGTGGACCCAACTGAACCGCATCCTCGACGACGATCTGATGGTCGATGCGGCTGGCAATCGCCGCAAGCTGATCATCTTCACCGAGCCCAAGGATACACTGCACTACCTGCTCGACAAGGTCAGGGCGCGGCTCGGCAATCCCGAGGCGGTCGAAGTGATCCACGGCGGCGTGTCGCGCGAAGAGCGGCGCAAGGTCGTCGAGCGCTTCATGCAGGACAAGGACATGTTGGTCCTGATCGCCAACGACGCGGCGGGTGAAGGCGTTAACCTTCAGCGCGGCCACCTCATGGTCAACTACGACCTACCGTGGAACCCGAACAAGATCGAGCAACGGTTCGGCCGCATCCACCGCATCGGTCAGACAGAGGTGTGCCACCTGTGGAACCTCGTCGCGGCCGATACGCGCGAGGGCGAGGTCTACGCTCGGCTGCTCGAAAAGCTGGAAGCTGCGCGCGAGGCGCTGGGCGGCCGCGTCTATGACGTGCTCGGGGAATTGTTCGACGGCGTGGCGCTCAAGGATCTGCTCTTCGAGGCGATCCAGTATGGCGAGCGAGAAGAGGTCAAGGCCCGCCTGTTCCAGCAGGTCGATGGCGCCGTCGACCAGGCGAACCTGCTTGAGCTTCTGCGCCGCCGCGCCCTGACCAACGACACGATGCCGGAGGCCAAGGTCGAGGAACTGCGGCTCGAAATGGAGCGCGCCGACGCGTTGCGCCTGCAGCCGCATCACATCCAGAGCTTCTTCGTCGAGGCGTTCCAGCATCTGGGCGGCCGGATCAAGCGCCGCGAGGAAGGGCGCTGGGAGATTGCCCATGTGCCGGTGCGTATCCGCGAGCGGGATCGTCAGATCGGTAATGGCGCCCCGCTCCAGACGCAATATGAGCGGATCTGCTTCGAGAAGGACAAAATCAACCAGCAGCCGGTCGCAGCTTTCGTCTGCCCGGGGCATCCGCTGCTCGAAGCTGTCATCAGCCTGATCCGCGAGCAGTATGAGCAGATCATGCGGCAGGGCGCGATCCTGGTAGACGACACCGATGCTGGAGACGCGCTGTCGGCGATTTTCCTGCTGGAACACACCGTCCAGGACGGTCGCGTCACCAGCGCCGGCAAGCCGCATGTGATTTCGCAGCGGCTCCAGTTCGCCGCAATCGACAAGGCCGGAAACACCGTCAACGCCGGCATCGCGCCGCATTTGAACCTGCGGCCTGCCAAGCCGGAAGAGGTCGCCAGCGTGCGTGATCTTCTGGAGGAGAGCTGGCTGACCACCGATCTGGAAAAGGCCGCGATCCGGTTCGCGACGGTCGAGCTGGCGCAGGGCCATGTCGCCGAGGTCAAGGCGCGGCGCTTGCCCGAGATCGAAAAGGTCGAGCATGAAGTTCGCGCCCGGCTCAAGAAGGAGATCAATTACTGGGACTCGCGCGCCTTCGAGCTGAAGGAAGAGGAGCGGGCCGGCAAGAAGACTCGGGTGAACTGGCAGAACGCGCAGCGCCGGGCCGAGGATCTGGCGGATCGGCAAAAGCGCCGCATGGACCAGCTTGAACGGGAGCGGTTCATCTCCTCGCAGCCGCCGCGCGTGCGGGGCGGCATGGTCGTCATCCCGCGTGGGCTACTGGAAGAGCGTCAGGCGCCAAGCGTCCCGAACCATTTCGCGGAAGACCCCGTTGCGCGCCGGGTGATCGAGCTTGCTGCGATGGAAGCCGTCATGGCGGCCGAGCGGGCGCTGGGCAATGAGCCGGCCGACGTCTCCGCCCAGAAGATCGGCTATGACATCGCCTCGCACGATCCGAAGTCGGGACATCTGCGCTTCATCGAGGTCAAGGGGCGCATCGACGGAGCCGACAGCGTGATGGTCACGCGGCAGGAGGTCATCACCTCCCTGCACGAGCCGGAGAAGTTCATCCTTGCTATTGTGCCTGTTGCCGCCGGTTTCGCCCATGCGCCTCGCTATGTGCGCGGCCCGCTCGTGGAACGGGAACCGTCCTTCCTCGAAACCGCGATCCAGTTCGACCTTCGTCGCCTTCTGGAGCGCGCGGAGGCTCCGCTATGACAGCGAACACGCAGTTGGCGGCAAACTCGGCAGTTTGGCCTGACTACTTCCAGCCGATCCAGGAGCGCGCGACCAGGCGCTGGGATCAGCTTGAGGCGGACCCGGAGCTTGCCGGACCTTGGCACCAGCTCTTTAAGCAGGTGCAGAGTCCGCGCCATATCCTGTCCGAGCTCCTCCAGAACGCCGACGACGCCGGCGCCAGCGAAGCGCGGGTGTCGATCGAGAACGACCGTTTTGTATTCGAGCATAATGGCGAGGACTTCATCGAGGCCCACTTCGCCTCGATCTGCCGCTTCGGCTATTCCAACAAGCGTGCGCTGCATACGATCGGCTTCCGGGGGATCGGATTCAAGAGCACGTTCAGCCTGGGCGATCGGGTCGAGTTGTTCACGCCGACCCTGGCCGTAGCCTTCGAACGCGCGCGGTTCACCCAGCCGCATTGGATCCACGGCCGTTCCCTGACGTCGGAAACCACGCGCGTCGAGGTGGCGATCGCCAATCCGCTGCTGCGCCGCGAGGTCGAGAAGAATCTCGACGAGTGGCTGAAGAGCCCGGTGTCGCTGCTGTTCTTCAAGAAAATCCGCCGTCTTCGTATCGGCGACAGCGAGGTGCATTGGCAGAGTCTCGGGCCTGGCCCCATCGCCGAGAGCGAATGGATGGCTTTGGATGAGAAAGCGAACGATCCCTTCCTCCTTGTGCGGTCCGCCGAGGAAGCCTTCCCGGACGAAGCGCTCGACGAGATCCGCAAGGAGCGGATGCTGGGGGCCGAGGACAGCGGCGATTTCCCGCCTTGCCGCGTCGAGATCGTGCTTGGAGCCAAGGGCCGGCTCTATGTCGTGCTGCCGACTGGCGTTGAAACGACGCTACCTTTCGCCTGCAATGCTCCCTTCATTCAGGACCCTGCGCGTCTCAAGATCAAGGACCCGGAAACCTCGCCGACCAACCGCTGGCTCCTGAACCGCGCCGGGGAACTGGCCGCCGGCGCAATGATGGAGTGGCTGGAGCAGACTAAGACCGGCGCGCGGGATCGGGCGGACGCTTACGGTTTGTTGCCGGATGTTGACCGTGAGGCGACCACGCTCGAAGGAGCGTGTGGCGCGATCGTTGAGCTCGCCTTCGACGCGGTGATCGACGGTCGATCGATGCTGCTGACCGAGGAAGGGCAGCTGGTCGAGGCCAAGGCCGCGATCACGGTTCCACGGCCGGTCTTTGACATCTGGCCGGCGGACCAGGCGATGGCCTTGCTCGATGCCAAGTCACGGCCGGCGCTGTGCCAGCATGTCTCGGCCAAGAACCGGACCAAGCTCGTTCATTGGGGCCTGGTCGAGGAGTTCTCAAAGTCGGATCTGCTCGACCGCCTGCGCAGCCATCATCTGCCACGACCTGCGACGTGGCGGCATTTGTTGAACCTTTGGGCCTATATCGCGCCTGAGGTGACGGGCTGGCAGTGTCACGACGCCGACGCGCTGCGCATCGTCCCGGTGCAGGGCAAGGAGGTGCTCTATGCGGCCTCGGAGATCGTTCGGCTCGGCGAGAAGAAATTGCTTCAGTCGGACGAGGATTGGGAATTTCTGGCCGGCCACCTTGTTGTCCTCAACCAAAACTGGACGCGGTTCCTCGCGGACCAGCGCCGGGACAAGGCCGAAGGCGAAAACCGCAACGATCCGGTAGAGGCCGCTTTCGCGGTGCTGGAGGAGATCGGCCTCGACGGCACGAGCGACGTCAACGCCGTCATCGACCGTGTCGCCGCTGACTATTTCGGCGCCGGTCAGGCCAAACTCGCCGAGTGCGTTCAGATTGCCCAGATCGCGGCCAAGCTGGGTGTCACTGTTGGCGACTCCTTCCGATATGCCTGCGCCGACCTCAAGCTTCGGGCGACCGACAAGGGGGTGCTGTTCGACGAGAACGGTACGCTCAATGAGCTGTTGCCGGACTCCATCCGCAAGACGCAACTCCTCCACGGCGATTATGTCGCGAGCTTCAAATCCTGTACGCGGGAGGATTGGCTACGCTGGGTCTCGTCGGGCCGTTCAGGACTGCTGACGATGGCGCCGCTGGCCTCGAAGCGCACCAGCCTCTATGGGCGCCAGCGCGCGCTGGCGGAAGCGCAGGCGCGCGGGCAGCGCCACGCGCTCTACTATGCCTATGTCACGGAGAGTTTCGTCGTCGATGATTGGGACTTCCCGGCCGACTACTGGCGGCATTGGGAGGCGTTGTCGAAGACCGATCCAGGTATCTGGGCCAAGATCATCGGGAAGATTCTCGAACAGCGCGACGCCTATTGGTCCCGGTCTTCGACGATGCGGCTGTCGCAGGTGGCAACCACCGGATCGACGCGATCAGTCAGCTCGGAGCCGTTATTGGCGGATTGGCTCATGAAGCTGCGCGCAATGCCCTGTCTGCCCGATACGCGCAACATGATCCAGCTTCCGGCCGACCTGGTGCGTCGGACGCCCGAAACCGAAGCCCTGATTGACGTCGAGCCCTTCGTGCATGGCCTGCTCGATCGGGAAACGACGCGGCCGTTGCTTGACCTTCTTGGTGTCCGCAAAACACCCAGCGGACCGGGCCGCTTGCTTGACCGGCTGCGCGCCCTGACGAAATCTGACCGGGCGCCGGCGCATGAGGTCGAGAAATGGTATCGTCGCCTCGACCAGATGCTCGACGGCTGTTCGACCGCCGACGCGCAGAACATCAAGAACGCCTTCAAGGCAGAGAAGCTGATCCTCGCCCAGGACGGGACGTGGGCGACGGCCGGCGGCGTCTTTCTGGCCGGGGACGAAGAGGATGTTCCCGGCGCGGCGGTCGTGCGCGCTTCAGTGCTCGACCTTAGCCTGTGGCATCGTATCGGTGTCGCCGATCGTCCGTCCGCGGATCTGGCGCTGCAATGGCTTGGGACGTTGGCCTCGGGGAAAGCGCTCTCGGCCGACGACGCCAGGCGTGTTCGCACGTTGCTGGTCCGATACCCGATCCGCATCTGGGAGGAGCGCGGGCACTGGCTGAACCTCGTGGGCGAGTGGGCGCCGGTCGATACGCTTGCCTATGGCCTGAGCATGCAGACTCTGTTCCGGTGGAGCCATCTGCACGAATGGGTCAAGCGCAAGACCGCCGATTTTCAGAGGCTGTCGGGGGAGACCGTGCAGGCGCCGCCATTCTCGGCGTTGCCGGCCTTGTCGGACCTCGTCGAGGAGCATTTCAACCAACCGTCGCTGCTGGCCGGCATCGAAGATCGCCGAGCCTGGCTGACGGCGTTCGGAACCCAGCTCGGGCGGATCGAGCTTGCCGATGCCGCCGAGACCGAGCGCGTGTGGGCGCTGGCGGACGCGATCGCGGCCACGAGTTGGGTCCAGACCCCCAAGCTGGAAGTCATTCCCTATCTCGAAGGCGTGCCCGCTGGGACGGCGCGGCTCACCGACATCCTGTGGCTCGACTGCAAGCTCTTCGTCAGCCCGCTATCGAAGGCCAAGCTGGCGAAGCGGGTCCCGGAAGAGATCGGCAGGAGCCTGAGCGCGGATATTCGCGCGGCGCTGGCCTATGCGTTCGAGCGCTCGCCCGAGGATATCCGGGAATATCTCGAGGAAAACTTCACGCTCGGCCCCGAGCAAATGGTCGCCGCGCCGATCAGCGAAGTCCAACCGGACGCCGCTCCCGGCGATGAGGATGAGAGCGACGAGACCGCTGAAGGCGCGGGCGATGACGCCGAGCCAGTCGATGCTGACGATCTCCACCTGGCGGAGGAGGACGAGCCCGCCACGCTCCCCGAACCCGCGCCTCCGACGGGAGAGCCAGATCGCGAGCTGATCGAAACGGAGGTTGCGACCAGGCCGCGCGCCGCGCCGAAGCCTCCACGCCCGAGCGTAATGGCGCGCTTTGCGCTGGCCCAGGGCTACAAGGTCGACGGCGAGGATCGCTTCTTCCATGCGGATGGGAGCTGGATCGGCCGCGGCAACGGCACGCGCTTTCCATGGGAGCGTCGCTCGGCGGGTGGTGAGATTCTTCGCCACTATTATCCAAAGGACCACTGCCTGGAGCACGAACCGCTCCAGCTTGAAGCGGACGTCTGGGGTCTGCTCGACCAGAAGCCGGACCTCTATTCGTTCATTCTCATCAACCCCGAGGGTGATGCCGTCGAGATGACGGGCGCCCACCTGCGCGCATTGCGTGACGGTGGCGAACTGACCATCCACCCTGCAACCTACAGGCTTGTTTATGACCTCGACGAATAACACCAAGAAGAAGCTGATCGAGGTCGCCATTCCTCTGGCGGCGATCAACGCGGCTTCCGTGAAAGAAAAATCGATCCGGCACGGGCATCCGTCCACGCTGCATCTGTGGTGGGCTCGGCGACCGCTGGCGGCGTGTCGCGCAGTATTGTTCGCCCAGCTTGTTGATGATCCATCGAGTGATCTTGAAAAGTTCCCCACGCATGAAGCGCAAGAGGCCGAGCGTAAGCGCCTGTTCGGCATCATCGAAGAATTGGTGAAGTGGGAGAACTCGACCAACGAGGAGGTGCTGGAACGCGCACGCGCCGAAATCCGCAAGAGCTGTGGCGGCGAACTGCCTCCAGTCTATGACCCATTCTCAGGCGGCGGGTCGATCCCGTTGGAGGCGCAGCGCCTCGGCCTGCCGGCTTATGGATCAGACCTGAACCCGGTCGCGGTGATGATCGGCAAGGCGATGATCGAGATTCCGCCGGAGTTCAAGGACCAGCCTCCAATCCATCCAGGAGCGAAGGACCGGCAATTCTACCGCAATGCGGAGGGATTGGCGGAAGATGTGAAATATTATGGCGAATGGATGCGGGAGAAGGCGTGGGAGCGCGTTGGGCATCTCTACCCGCAGGTGGACCTGCCTCAAGATCTGGGCGGGGGCAAGGCGACGGTGATCGCCTGGATTTGGGCGCGAACCGTGCCAAGCCCTAACCCTGCTTTGACAACTCTCAAGACTCCGTTGGTGAGGAACTTCTATCTGCTCGACAAAGAAGATCGGAAGGTTTGGGTTGAGCCCGTAGCTAACGAAAGCAAGACGGATTACCGGTTTGAGGTGCGCCACGGAGATGGTCCCGCACGTCCGCCAAACATCGGGCGCTCTGGTGCAAACTGCGTCGTCACAGGAGAGGCAATTCCTCTATCCTACATTCGACAAGCCGCCCAGTCTGGCAAAATGGGGCAACGTCTGATGGCGGTTGTCGTCGAGACGTCGGCTGGGAGAAACTACATTTCGCCAACGCCGGAAATTGAGAAAATCGCACTAGATACTGATCCGGTTTGGCGGCCGGAAACTCTGATTCCTCTAAAACACCGAAACTTCCAAACGCCGCTCTATGGAATGACGAGATTTGGCGACGTTTTCACGGATCGCCAGCTTGTTGCATTGGGCGCATTTGTCGACACGCTGAAGTCTTTGAAGGACGAAGTTGAATCTAGCCTGACGGACAATGTCGGGGTTCGTAATATAGACAGCTATATCCGTGCATTGCGTGTTTATTTATCGTTTTCCATCAGCAAGGCCCTAACCCGCAATTGTTCGTTGGCCATATGGGAAACCGGGATGGGCCGGTTGGCTGGAGCTTTGGGCAGACAAGCTCTTCCGATGCAGTGGACGTTCGCAGAGACGAATCCCTTCGCGGGTGCGGGAGGGGACATTGCGGGAACTGCACTGTCTGTCTCAGAAGTCCTCGATTGCCTGACCTGCACGTCTCAGGGGGCCGTCGTTCAGCACAACGCTTCGGAACAGAATCCGTTTGTCACAGGCTTCGTGCTTTCAACTGATCCGCCCTATTACGATAATATTGAATACGCAGAACTTTCGGACTTCTTCTACGGATGGCTACGGCGTAGTTTGCAGACCGATTTTCCCGACATCATGGGCGTTATTTCGGTCCCGAAGCGGGAGGAATTAGTCGCCAGCACTACGCGCTACGGGAGTTCGGAAGCTGCCGAAGCCCATTTTATGGGGGGCATGACGCATGCAATGAACGTGCTGTCGCGAGGGTCATCAAACGAATATCCAGCGGCGATTTACTACGCCTTTAAGCAATCCGAGATCGAGAAAGATGGCATTTCGTCCACCGGATGGAGTTCATTTCTCGAAGCCGTTATTGCGTCGGGCTTCACTATTGTTGGCACTTGGCCAGTTCGCACGGAAGCAACGAATGCCCTGAAAAAGGGAATGAACGCCCTTGCTAATTCGGTTGTTCTTGTTTGCCGAAAGAAGGCGCCGACTGCTGAGATTATCACTCGCGCGGAGTTCATCCGTGCCCTCAAGCGTGAGCTGCCACCGGCTATAGCTGAGCTTCAGGCAGCCAACATTGCCCCGGCTGATATGCCGCAATCGGCTATCGGACCCGGCATGGGCGTGTTCTCGCGCTACAAGGCCGTTCTCGAAGCCGATGACAGTCCGATGAGTGTGAAGACCGCGCTTCAGCTCATCAACCGGGAACTCGACGAATATCTCGGTGGCATCCAGGGTGAGTTCGACGCGGACACGCGGTTCGCCATCACCTGGTTCGAGCAGAATGGGACCGGTAAGGGGGACTACGGTGTAGCCGACAACCTTGCTCGTGCGCGTGGTATCTCGGTCGAGAGCGTCAAACATGCCGGTATCGTCGAAAGCGCGGCTGGCAAAGTTCGCATCCTCGCGCGCGATGAACTGGACGACGATTGGGATCCTGAAGAGGATCGCCACCTGACGGTGTGGGAGTGCCTCCAGCACCTGGTCCGGCAGCATGAGAAGGACGGCATCTCCCATGACACTGCCGTCCTGCTGAAGAAGATCAACATTCAGGCCGAGGCCGTGAAGGATCTCGCCTACTGCCTCTACGACATCAGCGCCAACAAGCGGAAAGATGCGAAGGAGGCCACGGCCTACAACGCCCTGATCGCCGACTGGACCGAGCTGACGAAGGCAGCGGCAGCCATCCACGACACGAGCGGCGATCGTCAGATCCGGCTGGATATTTGAGGGGGAACGGAACGTGGCAAAAAGCACCCGCCAATATGTGTTTGAAGGGATGGAGCTGCTGCCTTCGGCGCTGATCCCGTTCGTCGAAAAGCGGCTCGAAACCTCGCTCAAGGGGCACTGGCAAGTCCAGGTTCTGGAGAAGCTGCCGAGCCTGCGCCCCAACAGCAACGGCGAGGTCGGTTGGGACCAGGCCGCGCTGTTCAACGCGATGGATCGCTTCTGGAGCGAGGCGTTCAAGGCGGTTCTCGGCCGTGCCGAACGCTCGCTGGTCAATGAACTGGGCGATGTCCGCAACAAGCTCTCGCACAACGAGACCTTCACCTACGACGACGCCGAGCGCGCGCTCGATTCCATGCGTCGCCTTATGGAGGCGATCAGCGCCGGCGAGACGGCCGAGCAGCTCGGCAAGATGCGCGACACCATCCTGCGCACGAAGTTCACCGAGCTTCAGCGCAATGAGGAGCGGCGGAAAACCCAGCGCCTCGAAATCTCGGTCGAGACGGTGGCGGGGCTTCTGCCGTGGCGCGAGGTGGTCGAGCCGCACCAGGATGTCGCCACCGGCGAGTTCCAGCAGGCCGAGTTCGCGGCCGACCTCGCCAAGGTGCATTCGGGCAGCGCGCCACCGGAATATCGCGACCCGCGCCAGTTCTTCAGCCGCACCTATCTGACTGAAGGCTTGAGCGCGCTGCTGATCGGGGCCGCGAAGCGGCTGTCCGGCACCGGCGGCGATCCCGTCGTCGAACTGCAAACCAATTTTGGGGGCGGCAAGACGCACTCGATGCTGGCGCTCTATCATATGGCAGGGCCGACGCCGGTGCAGGACCTCTCCGGCCTCGACCAGTTGCTCGAAAAGCAGGGGCTGAGCGTGCCGAAGGCCATCAACCGCGCCGTGCTCGTCGGCACATCGCGGGGGCCGCAGGATGTGCTTCACGCCGAGGGCGACCGGAAAATCCGCACGACCTGGGGTGAACTCGCCTGGCAGCTCGGCGGCGCTGACGCTTACGCGATGGTGGCGGAGAATGACGCCAGCGGCATCGCGCCGGGCTCGAACCTCCTGGAAGCGCTTTTCAAGAAGTATGCGCCGTGCTTGATCCTGATCGACGAATGGGTCGCCTATCTGCGGCAGATCTACAAGGTCGAGGGGCTGCCCTCCGGGTCGTTCGATGCGAACCTATCCTTCGTCCAGTCGCTGACCGAGGCAGTCAAAGCCAGCCCCGGCACGCTGCTCGTCGCTTCCTTGCCGGCATCGCAGATCGAGGTGGGTGGCGAAGGCGGCCAGGAAGCGCTGGCGCGCCTCAAGCAGACCTTCAGCCGTGTGGAATCCTCGTGGCGCCCCGCGAGCCAGGAAGAGAGCTATGAGATCGTCCGGCGGCGTCTGTTCAAGGAAATCCCCGGCGATAAGTTCCACCATCGTGACAACACGTTGAAGCAGTTCGCCAAGCTGTATCGTGAGAATGCCAACGACTTCCCGCAAGGCTGCGCGGATGAGGACTACCGGCGCAAGCTGGAGAAGGCTTATCCGATCCATCCCGAACTGTTCGACCAGCTCTACACGAGTTGGGGATCACTCGAAAAGTTCCAGCGCACGCGCGGCGTGCTGCGCCTGATGGCGCAGGCCATTCACGAGCTTTGGATGAATGCCGATCCGTCGGTGATGATTATGCCCGGCAGCGTGGCGGTGAGTTCGCCGCGTGTGGAGCCGGAATTGCTCCACTATCTCGACGTGAGCTGGCAGTCGATCATCGCCGGCGATGTCGATGGCACTGCGTCGACTCCCTACAAAGTCGATCAGTCGGCGCCGAACCTGAACCGGTACTCGGCGACCCGCCGCGTTGCTCGCGCGATTTTCATGGGAACGGCGCCCACTGCCCAGCAACAGAACACCGGCCTCGACGATAAGCAGATCAATCTCGGCGTCGTGCAGCCGGGCGAGCGCCCTGCGATCTTCGGCGATGCGCTGCGCCGGCTGACCAACCAGGCTAAGTTCATGCACGCCGATCTTGGTCGGTACTGGTATTCGATGTCGGCGAGCCTCAATCGCATCGCCGCAGACAAGGCGGCGCAGATCGAGGCGGCGCTTGTCGAAGTGACGATCGACGCCGAACTCGGAAAATATGTGAATGGCCTCGCCGACCGCGGGCATTTCGATGCCGTGCAGGTGGCACCCGCGTCATCAGCTGAAGTTCCCGACGAGGCGGGCGGCGTGCGCGCCGTCGTGCTGGGCGTCAAATATCCCCACAACGGGCGCGATGGCTCGGATGCACTGGTCGAAGCGAAAGACATCCTTACTCAGCGGGGCAGTACGCCCCGCGTCTATCGCAACATGCTCGTGTTCATCGCAGCGGAAGCCCGGCAACTCGACCATCTGCGGGATGCCGTTCGCGCGTCCCTGGCTTGGGGCGAAATCGTCCGCGACAAGGAGCGCCTTGAACTCCGACCGAGCGACCAGAAGCTGGCAGAGGCGAAGCTAGCCGAAGCGAGAGAAACGATGAAGACCCGCCTCAAAGAGGCGTGGTGCTATCTGCACTATCCGGCCCAAGAGAGTGCCCAGGCCGATTGGGAGTGGGTGTCGGGCAAGATTCCGGCGCAGGACGGGCTGCTGGCTCGGGCTAGCAAGAAGCTGGTGGCTGAAGAGGGCCTGCTGGTAGAGTTGGGGCCGTCGCGCCTCGACCGCGATCTCCAGAAATACATCTGGAACGACAAACCCAGACTGTCGCTCAAGGATCTGCGGGAATATCTGAGCCGCTACATCTATTTGCCGCGCCTGAAAGGGCAGGATGTGCTGGTCAAGGCGGTGCATGCGGCGATCAGCGGCATGCTGCCCGGTCCTTTCGCCTATGCCGAGCGGTGGGACGAGAAAACGGACACCTATGCGGGGCTTGCTATCGAGCGGGCGGGCAATACGCCGGTGGTCATCGACAGCGAAAGTGTCATCATTAAACCAGATGTCGCCGACGCACACCGTCCGGCGCCAGTACAAACCGATGCTGGCGGCACGCTAGGGGGCGCTGGCGGTACTCTGCCGACGCCGGGCGAACCAGTCATCGGTGGCGGACCTACCACGCCGCTGACAGAAAAGAAGCCGACGCGATTTATTGGCGCAGTGATGATCTCACCGGAGCGGCCAGCGCGGGACATCCATCAGATTGTCGAGGCGATCGTCGAGCAGCTCACAACGCTTCCGAATAGCGCCGTGAAACTTCGTTTGGAAATCGACGCTGATGTTCCATCAGGCCTAGATCGAGCAAAAGTGAGAACGTTGATTGAGAACGCGAACACCCTCGGGTTCATCGAGAAGTCAGTCGAATGAAAGTAGAGTTACCTAATTCCTCAAACTGTAGACGGCGATTGGCCCGAATCGGAGAAGAGGCGGAGTTGCTGCATTGCCCTTTGAAATTCGGCACATTCGTTATGTGATTGCCGCAGCCGATCACGGTAGCTTTCGCCGAGCAGCTGCCGCACTGGGCATACAGGAATCAGCTATCAGCCGCCGAATTCGTGATCTGGAAGATCGGCTTGGCGCCCCCTTGTTCACGCGATCGGCAGGTGGCGTGCAACTCACCCAAGCAGGCAGGCAATTCGTTCAACGCGGTCGAAAGGCACTGTCGCAAATCGGGATGGCGCGAGCGGAAGTGTCTGCGATCGGCCGCGGGGAAGATGGTGAAGTTCGTATCGGCATCTTTTCGTCGCTGGCCTCTGGCTTTCTGGCTGACCTCTTCCAAGCCTTCGGGCAGCGCCACAAGGCGGTTAAGCTGAGCTTTGCCGATGGTAATCCCGCTGAACACGTCGCCGCCGTGCGGCAGCGTCAACTCGACGTTGCGTTCTTGACCGGGCTCACGAGCTGGCCGGATTGCCAGAGCCAGCATCTTTGGACGGAACGCATCTTCGCGGTGTTGCCTTTGCATCACCCTCATGCAGACGACATGGAAGTCACCTTCGGCGATCTGGCTGGCGAGCCCTTCATCGTCAGCGAGAGCGCGCCCGGCGAAGAAATCCACGACTATCTGGTCCAGCGTCTCGCCGACCTGGGACACCATCCCGAGATCCAGCAGCAGGCGGTAGGACGAGATAACCTGATGCAGCTTGTGGCGCTCGGACGCGGACTCACCGTGACCAGCGAGGCCACGACGGGCACGCAGTTTCCCGGCGTGGTGTTTCGCCCGATCGTCGGCGAGATATTGCCATTTCGCGCCGTCTGGGCGTCGCGCAATGATAATCCGGCATTCCTGCGACTGCTCGATCTCGCGCGTTCAATGGCGCGAGTGGATCAGTCTTCCGGGATCAACGGTTCCGCGGCAGCATTGAACGCCGGGCCTTCACAAACTCCCGATCCGTCGCGATGAAGCGCTGCAGCATTGGCACGATCAGACGAACAGGATCGCCAACAGCCTGCCCGGCGTCGCTGGCGAGGATGTCTGCATAGGCACCAAGGTCGCGGTGCAGACCGGCCGGCAGTTCCAGCGTGACCTTGACCGGCTTGTCGTCGGTTATGGGGCCGAGTTTCAGCTTCGCCATGTCAGCCTCCGTAGGGTTCGAGTACAAGATCGCGCGTGACGATCACGCGGACGGGGAAGCCCGGCCGGATGGTGAGCGTTGGTGCGATATTGAGCTGGCGCTGGACGATCTGCTGGCCGGTCTGGCTGATGCTGTTCGATGCGCCGTTACGCAGGGCCCGCACGATGTCGCTTTCGCCGCTCGACGAACCAGATTCTGCGCCGATGCTGAGCAGCGTGGACAAGGCCGCGGCCTTGAACAGTTCGCCCCAATGGTAATCGACGCCATCCTCCAGCCCGGCATAGCCCTCGGCGTCGGCGCCGGGTTGGCGTTCCAGTACGATGGAGCGGCCATTCGGGAAGATCAGCCGGCTCCAGACGAGCAGGATGCGGCGCTGTCCGAATCCGACGCCGCTGTCATACTGGCCGATGACGCGGGTGCCCTGCGGCACGAGTAGGATCTTACCCGTTGGGCTATCATAGACATTCTCCGTCACCTGCGCCGTGATCTGGCCTGGCAGATCGGAGCGGATGCCGGTGATGAGCGCGGCGGCGATCACCGCGCCAGCCTGAAGCACATTCTTCGACGCGGGCGCTGCAACGCGATCCGGGGAGACGGTGCGCTTGTCCGGCGTCTGATTGAGGAAGGCGAGTTGCCGATCCTGCGCCGAGGGTGTGGCTGGCTGCGGCGCGAGGCCGAGACTGGCGAGATCGGGTTGCGGTACGGTCGCGGTAGTCGGCGTCGTGGCGGTGTTCCCCGGCCTCGTTTCGGTGGTGGCGAACAGCCGTGCGGTCCGCGCCGATTCCAGTTCCTGCGCCCGGCGTTGTTCCTCCGGTGTTGGTCCGACAGGCCCCGAAGGGGTGGCAATCCCCGGCGTCGGTGCGGGCTGACCGGCATTCTGTGCGTTGAGGATCGGACGGCCGAGATCGCCGGGCAGCGGCGGGCCGAGTTTGGGGACGCCGCTATAGTCCTTGGGTAGTCCGGCGAGGCCATCCGGCGTGGTGCGGTTATCGGTTGAGATCAGTTCCTGGCCCTGTTCGCCGCCATGACGGGTCTGGAGCGCATAGATCAGCGCGCCGCCGACGCCGACGCTGGCGGCAAGACCGAGACCTGCCAGCACCTTGCGCGACAGGCGGGTGACGCGCGGCGGCTCGGGCCGCAGCCGCATCGGCGCGACCGGCTCGCCGGTCAGCGGGCGTGCATCATCTTCAGTGGGCTCGACAGGACGCCCAACCTCTGGCTCGCGCCATTCTTTCTTGTCGGGATCATCCTGACTCACGTCGCTGGCCTCCCATCGGTGCGGGAGATGCGCACGCGCTTCTGATTTTTGTCGGCTCCGAAGCGAAGCTCGGCGGCGGCGAACAGCCGATCGACGATCATGTAGTTGCCGCGCACGCGGTAGTTCACGAGTTCGGATGTCGAGCCCTCCGGCCCGACGACGAACAGCGGCGGCATCTCGCCCTGGCCGATGCCGCGCGGAAACTCGATGAACACCTGCCGGCCGTCATCGAATGCGCGGAGCGGCCGCCACGGCGCGCGGTCGCCCGACACCTCGTAACGGAAATTGACACGGGAGAGATCGATGCCGTTCGCGACCGGTTGCTGGGCCTCTGCCTGCTGGTTCTGGCGACGCAGCGCGATGAGTTGGTCCTGCGGATATTGCCAGGACACTGACGCCATATAGGTCGAAGGCGTCGAGCGCAGTTCCATATGGTAGGTGCGCCGATCGGTGTTGATGACCAGGTTGGTCATCAGCTCGGCGCGCGTGGGCTTCACCAGGATATGCACGACCTTCGCCGCGCCGGTGCCGCTCTCGGTATCGCCGATTATCCAGCGCACCGTGTCGCCAGCGGCGACCGGGCCGGAGCCGACGAGTTGTTCTCCGGGCTGGAGCGAAATGTCGGTGATCTGCCCCGGCGAGGCATAAACCTGATACAGCGCGCCATCGACAAAGGGATAGACCTGCATCGAATTGATGAAGCCGTTCCTGACCGGCTGCATCCGCGCGGCGGCATTGGCCTGATTGACGCGCACGGTCGGGTCGGCGGCTTCCGGCTCGGGCTTGCCGTCCTTGCCGACCGGCTTCAGCTGGCCGGGAAGCGGCAGCGGTTTTGGCAGTTCCACGACCTGCACGGGCTTGGGCGGATCGGCGGCGATGACGGCGGGCGCCGCACCATCATAGGAAATCTCCGGCGGTGGTGTGTGCCCCGCGCAGCCCGCAAGGGCGGAAGCGCTAAGCAGTAAAGCCGTGAAAGAGGCATTGCGGAAAGCCGGCCTCCCAGCTTTGCGGAAGGTCGGTGTCATTGTCCAAGCTCCTTCGACCAGTTGATAGCGTTGATGTAGATTCCGAGCGGGTTCTTCCGCAGCGTGTCGGCATCGCGGGGCGGCTGCACGGCGACGGTGAGGATGGCGGACCAGCGTTCGGTGCTGGCGAGCGAACCGTCCTGATAACGGCGCTCGATCCAGGCGATGCGGAAGCTCGACGGCGAGGCGCGGATCACGCTCGACACCTCGATGGCGACCTGGCTCTTGCCGACCTTGGCGAACGGATCGTTCGAGCGCGCATAGTCGTTGAGCGCCAGCGCGCCAGCCTGTGTAGTGAAGTCATAGGCGCGCAGCCAATTCTGCCGCACAATGATGGCGTCGGCTGGAATGCCCCTGACCTGTTCGATGAACCGCGCCAGATAGAATGCGATCTGCGCATCGTTCGGCTGATAGTCGGCGGTCGCGGGCGCAATCGCCTGCGCCTGACCCAGCCGATCGACCTGCACCACCCACGGCACGATCGAGCCGTTCATCGACTGCCAGAACAACCCGGCCGAGAGAGCAGCGGAGAGCGTCAGCGAGCCGAAGGCCATCAGCCGCCAGTTCTTCGCCTGCACGCGGGCGGAGCCGATGCGGTCGTCCCAGACCTGCGCGGCACGCTGGTAGGGCGTCTCGGGCTCGGGGGACTTGCCGTAATGGGTGGAGGTTCGCTTGAACATGGTCAGTCGCTTTCGGAGAGGTTGACAGAGGCTCCGCCGCCATGGGCATCGCCGGACTTGACGGCGTGGGCAGCGGCTTGAACGCCATGCGTCATCTGCTGGCCGCGCTTCATGCGCCTGGCCCAGGCGGGCGGATTGCCGGCGGACGGTGCAGCGGCAGACGTTGCGGCAGAGCCGGATTCGTCTGCGGATGCGGCTTCGCCTGAAACGGCACGGCCTCCCGCATCGAAGCTCTCGCGCATCGAGGCAGCGGCACGCCGGAACGGGCTGGCGATGGCCGAGCCGGCTTTCGACACGCCCGTCGAGGCAACATTGCCGAGACCTGAGGCAACGCCGGATGCGCCGGACTGACCGGCCGCGCCAAGGCTGTAGGCGGTGGTCGCGCCACCCGCGAGTGCCGCCCCGCCACGGGCTGCGGCGGCAGCGCCTCCGGCAAGGGCAGCGCCGCCAGATGCCACGGCGCCGACCGTCGCCGCGCCTGCCGCGGCCATGCCGCCGGCGGCGAGACCTGTGCCGATCGCGGCGCCCGCGCCAAGCTGCGGGCCGCCGGAGACGAGACCGTTCGCGATGCCGGGGCCGAAGATGCCCAAGCCCAGCAGCGCCAGGGCCGCGAGCACGATGGTCATGGCGTCGTCGATCGTGGGCGTCGCGCCGTTGAAGCCGGCGGTGAACTCGGAGAACAGGGTTGAGCCGATGCCAATGATGACAGCGAGCACCAACACCTTGATGCCCGACGAGATGACGTTGCCGAGGACGCGCTCGGCCATGAAGGCGGATTTGCCAAACAAACCGAACGGGATCAGCACGAAGCCGGCGAGCGTCGTTAGCTTGAACTCGATTAGGGTGACGAAGAGCTGGACGGCAAGGATGAAGAAGGCGAGCAGGATTAGCGCCCAGGCGAACATCAGGCAGGCGATCTGGATGAAATTCTCGAAGAACGAGACCCAGCCCATCAGGTCGGAGATGGAATCAAGCAGCGGCCGGGCGGCGTCGAGGCCGGTCTGCGCGACCTTGCCGGGGCGCAGGAAATCGGCCGTAGTGAACCCCGTGCCCGACGCCTTCAGGCCGAGGCCAGCGAAGCTCTCGAAGACAATACGGGCGAGGTTGTTCCAGTTGCCGATGATGTAGGCGAACACGCCGACGAACAGCGTCTTCTTGACCAGCCGCGCGATGATGTTCTCGTCGGCGCCCCACGACCAGAAGAGCGCTGCCAGGGTCACGTCGATGACGATCAGCGTGGTGGCGATGAACGCGACTTCGGGGCGCAGCAGACCGAAGCCGCTGTCGATGTAGCGGGTGAAGACATCGAGGAAATGGTCGATGACGCCGGCGCCCTGCATCTCAGCGGCTCCCGTTCTGGTCATGTGTGGACGGCTTTGGTGCGGTCTCACCGGCGGACGGCGGCGCGCTCGGGAGCAGCGTGGCCGGAGCAGTCGGCGCTGGGGACGCGACCGGCGCGGGCTGGCCCAGGAAGTGGCGACGGTTTTCGGCCCAGGCGTGAAGGCAGGACGCATCGCGCCCGCCGGCCTCGCCCAGCTCTGAACACCGGACAAGTTCCGCGCGCAGCGGATCTCGCACGGTAACGGGTTGCGCCAGCGTGACCGGATCGTCAGGCTGCTCGGCGGGCCGGTTCATCTCGATCGCTGTGGCGGTGATCGCCAGCGCGACGAAGATGATGGCGCCGATACGCGCGAGGGTCTTGCCGTCCATCACGCCCTCGCTCAGTTGTTGCCGTGGAACATCTGCGCGTTGCCCGGCTGGTAGCCCGATCCCGGCGTCAGGAAGCGGCGGCGCTGTTCCTGCCCCTGTGCGGCGGCGGCGGCGCGCTCGGCATCCGACAGCGCCTGCGCCCGACCATTGGCGGCGACGAGCGCGGTGAGGTCGGCGAGCTGCTGGGCCTGGAGCGCGAGAAGCTGGTTGCCCGCCTGCGTCGCCTGAAGCGCGCCTGTCGCCGACTGGCTCGATCCGACCAGCGCCGACATCTGCGTGCGGTTGGTGTCGATATTGCCGACCACGGTGGCCTGCACACGCATCGCGTCCTGCAAGCCGCCGACCGTGTTCTGCCAACGCGACTTCGCATCGGCGACGAGCTGTGCGTCCGACGCCGACATCGAGGCGGTCGAGTATTTTTGGCTGAAGACCTGATCGATCTTCTGGACGTCGTAGGCGATGTTCTGCGCTTGGGCGAGAAGCTGCTGGGTGCGCTGCACCGACTGCTGAAGCTGTTGCAGCGAGGAGTAAGGCAGGCTCGCGAGATTGCGGGCCTGATTGATAAGCGACTGCGCTTCGTTCTGGAGCGAGGTGATCTGGTTGGTGATCTGCTGGAGCGAGCGCGCCGCGGTCAGCACGTTCTGCGCATAGTTGGACGGATCGAACACTACCCATTGGGCGTGGGCGGGTGCGGCCAGCATCGGCGCAACGGCGACAGGGGCGATCAGCAGCGCAGCGGCGAGCCGCGCCGCACGGGTGCGGCACAGTTTCATTGGGACTTCTCCTTGTTGGTGAGGTTGGGAATGAGATCGGCGGCCCAGCCGACGCCCCTATGGCGCAGCCAGGCGTCGAGGAATCCGGCTACGCCATGCTCGGCGGTGACGCGGGCGATGGCGGTCTGATCGGTCTTCGAGGATGTGGCGCAGAGCGCCAGCGCCACGTCCGACAGGCCCAGCTCGAACAGCCGGTTGCCGCGCCGCGACTGGCAGTAATAGTCGCGCTTGGGCATGGCCCGCGCGATGATCTCGATCTGCCGGTCATTGAGGCCGAAGCGGCGATAGATGGCGGTGATCTGCGGCTCGATCGCCCGCTCGTTGGGGAGCAGCAACCGGGTCTGGCAGCTCTCGATGATGGCGGGCGCGATGGCGCTGTCGTCGATGTCGCTGAGCGACTGCGTGGCGAAGATGACGCTGGCGTTCTTCTTCCTGAGCGTCTTCAACCATTCGCGGAGCTGACTGGCGAAGCCCTCATCGTCGAGCGCGAGCCATCCTTCATCTACGATGATGAGAGTTGGCGAGCCATCGAGCCGGTCCTCGATGCGGTGGAACAGATAGGACAGCACGGCGGGCGCAGCCTCGGTGCCGATCAGTCCCTCGGTCTCGAACGCCTGCACCGTTGCCGTGCCGAGATGTTCGGCCTCGGCATCGAGCAGCCGACCCCAGGCCCCACCGACGCAATAGGGGCGGAGCGCCTGCTTGAGGTCGTTGGACTGCAACAGGACGCACAGGCCGGTCATGGTGCGTTCCTCGACCGGCGCGGAGGCCAGCGAAGTCAATGCCGTCCAGAGATGTTCCTTCACCTCCGGGGTGATGGCGACGCTCTCACGGGCGAGGATCGCACCGATCCAGTCGGCCGCCCATGCCCGTTCGGCGGCGTCATCGACGCGCGCGAGCGGTTGCAGCGCGACGGATGATTCCGAGCCGTCCGTTAGCCCGCCGCCGAGATCGTGCCAGTCGCCGCGCATGGCGAGCGCCGCCGCGCGGATCGAGCCGCCGAAATCGAAGGCGAAGACCCGGGAGCCTTGGTAGCGCCGGAACTGCAAGGCCATCAGCGCGAGGAGGACGGACTTGCCCGCGCCGGTAGGGCCGACGATCAGGGTATGGCCGACATCGCCGACATGGAGGGAAAACCGGAACGGGGTCGAGCCTTCGGTCTTGCCGAACAGCAGCGGGGGTGCTGCGAAATGCTCGTCCCGTTCCGGCCCCGCCCACACCGCGGAGAGCGGGATCATGTGGGCGAGATTTAAGGTGCTGACGGGAGGCTGCCGGATATTGGCGTAAACATGCCCCGGCAACGATCCGAGCCAGGCATCCACCGCATTGATGGTCTCGGCCATCGCCGTGAAGTCGCGGCCCTGGACGACCTTTTCGACGAGGCGCAGCTTCTCGTCGGCGGTGCGCGGATCTGCGTCCCACACCGTCACGGTCGCGGTGACAAAGGCGATGCCGGCATAGTCGGCGCCAAGTTCCTGTAGCGCCAGATCGGCGTCCGCGGCCTTGTTCGACGCATCGGTATCGACCAGCACCGATTGCTCGTTGGTCATCACCTCCTTGAGGATCGCGGCGATCGACTTGCGCTTGGCGAACCATTGGCGGCGGATTTTGGTCAACAGCTTGGTGGCGTCGGTCTTGTCGAGCAGGATCGCGCGCGTGGACCAGCGGTAGGGAAAGGCCAGCCGGTTCAGTTCGTCGAGCAGGCCAGGCGTGGTCGCGGTCGGAAAGCCGGTGATCGTCAGCACGCGCAGATGCGCCGATCCCAGACGTGGTTCCAGCCCGCCGGTCAGCGGCTGATCGGCGAGCAGCGCATCGAGATAGATCGGAGTCTCGGGCACGCGCACGCGATGGCGGTGCGTCGAGACGCAGCCGTGCAGATAGGTCAGCGTCTCGCCATCATCGAGCCAGCGGCATTCCGGCATGAAGGCCTCGACCAGTCGCAGCAGCCGGTCGGTGCGATCGGCGAAACCGGCCATCACCTCATGCGCGTCGATGCCGTTCTTTTCGCGGCCCTCGTACAGCCAGGTCTCGGCACGGGCGGCGTCCTCGGCAGGCGGCAGATAACAAAAGGTCAGGAAGTAGCTCGACTCGAAATGCGCGCCGGCTTCCTCGAAGTCGGCCTTGCGCTCGGCATCGACGAGCGCGGATGCCGAATCCGGGAACAGGCTGTTCGGATAGGTCGCGGCGGCATGTCGCTGGGCCTCGACGAAAATCGCCCAGCCCGAACCCAAACGGCGGAAGGCGTTGTTCAACCGCCCGGCGACGGCGACCAGCTCCGCCTGCACAGCGCTGTCGAGATCGGGACCGCGAAACCGCGCGGTGCGCTGGAAGCTGCCGTCCTTATTGAGGACAATTCCCTGACCAACCAGCGCCACCCAGGGCAGGAAGTCGGCGAGCCGAGCGTTCTTGTTGCGATATTCGGCGAGGTTCATCATAGCAGTGCCCCCGTCAGACCGAAAGATGCGCGGGGATGCGCAGATGGCGGCGGCCGACCTCGACGAACAGCGGATCGCGCTTCGCCGCCCACACCGCCGCGAAGTGGCCGATAGCCCAGATCGCGATGCCGACCAGCCAGAGGCGTAAGCCCAGGCCCACCGCGCCGGCCAGGGTGCCGTTCATGATGGCGATGGCACGCGGCGCGCCGCCGAGCAGGATCGGTTCGCTGAGCGCCCGGTGCAGCGGGACGGTGTAGCCGGGCACCTCACCACCCTGATCGACGACGCCCGCCATCAGACCAGCGCCCCGCCGCCGAAGGAGAAGAAGGACAGGAAGAACGAGCTGGCGGCGAACGCGATCGACAGGCCGAACACGATCTGGATCAGCCGGCGGAAGCCGCCCGACGTATCGCCGAACGCCAGCGTCAGGCCGGTGGTGATAATGATGATGACGGCGATGATCTTGGCGACCGGGCCTTCGATGGATTGCAGGATCTGTTGCAGCGGCTGTTCCCACGGCATCGAGGAGCCGGAAGCATGGGCGGGCGCGGCCATCACCACGCTTAGCGTGGCGACCGATAGTGTCATGGTGATGCGGTGGCGGATCATGCGCAGGCGGTGGACAACAGGCATCATTGGGAGGCTCCTTCTTCGGGCTGGGGGTGAATGGTGGCGGACAGGACTCGGTAGTCGCCGTCAGGACCGAGGCCTGCGACGCGGGCGAGTTCGGACAGGCGCCGCGCTGAACCGCGGCCGGAAAGTACCGCCACCAGGTCGATCGTTTCTGCGATCAGCGCGCGCGGCACAGTGACCACGGCTTCCTGGATGAGCTGTTCCATCCGGCGCAGCGCGCCGATGGCGTTGCCGGCGTGGATCGTACCGATGCCGCCGGGATGGCCGGTGCCCCATGCCTTAAGGAGATCGAGGGCTTCCGCGCCGCGCACCTCACCGATCGGGATGCGGTCGGGGCGCAGGCGCAGCGAGGAGCGGACGAGATCGGAAAGCGAGGCGACACCGTCCTTGGTGCGCATGGCGACGAGGTTGGGTGCGTCGCATTGCAGCTCGCGCGTGTCTTCGATGATGACGACGCGATCGGAGGTCTTGGCCACCTCGGCGAGCAGCGCATTGGTCAGGGTCGTCTTGCCGGTCGATGTGCCGCCGGCGACGAGGATGTTGGCGCGGGATGCGACGCCTTCGCGTAGCGCGTCGGCCTGGGCGGCTGACATGATCCCCGCCACGACATAATCGTCGAGGGTGAACACGGCGACGGCGGGTTTTCGGATGGCGAAGGCCGGGGCCGCGACCACAGGCGGCAACAGACCCTCGAATCGCTCTCCCGTTTCGGGCAGTTCGGCCGAGACACGCGGGGCTCCGGCGTGGACCTCGGCGCCGACATGGTGGGCGACCAGGCGGACAATGCGTTCGCCATCAGCGGGCGACAGCCGCTTGCCCGTGTCGGACAGCCCCTCGGAGAGCCTGTCGATCCAGATGCGCCCGTCTGGGTTCAGCATCACCTCGACGACGGCGGCGTCTTCCAGGAACCGGGCGATGGCCGGTCCCAGCGCCGTGCGCAGCATTCGTGCGCCCCGCGCCAAACCTTCCTGGTTGTGTTGAGAAGCTTTCATGTCGCCCCGAACTCAGCGGGGATCGATAGACCTTCCCCTTGCGGGGTTGATTAAAAGAGCCAGATTTTGGACGGTTTCAACAAGGATTCAGCGGCGTAGTAGCGTGGCGTGCAAATACAGGAGAACGGCGGTGACAATCTGATCTTGAAGACGAGTCCAGAATGACTATTCGCCGCGCGAGCGATTGTCGTGATGCTCCGAGTCGTTCATGTCTTCGGAAATTTCCTGTCGCAGCTTCGGCCCCTTGGCCAGGCGGCGGCCGAGCGCAGTGACAAACTGGTCATAGCGTTCGCCCGCCTTCGAGCGGGCAGCCTGCGCAGCTGGCTCCGGCAGTGTCGGTGTGGTCGAGACCCAGTATTTGATGAACACTGCAAGGCTTTCCACGGCGATGCCGACATCGCGCTCCAGCCTCGTCATGCGACGGTCGAGCTGGTCGAGCCGTTTGGTGATCGCCGCTTCCTGTCTTTCGGCGGCATCGGGCGAGAGGAAGGATTCGATCGCCGCTTCCGCGACCAGCGATCGCGAATGATCACGCCGCGCGGCGTGCTCGGCCAGTCGGTTCATGACCGCTGGATCGAGATAGACGGACAGGCGCTGCTTGCGGACTGATTTGGTCATGGGTGTCTCACAGGTCCATGCCGTCGTCCGGATCGAGCGAGACCTGGCGCGCCACACCCTGCATGAGGCGGTTCATCCGGCTGTTGCGTGCGGCTTCATCCTCGGTCTCGTCCCGGTCTGCGTCGATCTCGAACGGGTTGTCGATCGGCATCGGCTTCTCGACCGGCTTCACCCGGTTGAGTTCCGGCTGCTGACGGCGTTCGGATTCGGTCGGATCGTCATCGGCGGTTGGCGCCGCCTGGCTGGCTTCGACGATCTGAGGCCGCTGCGGTAATGGCAGCATGGTCCAGTCATCTGGCCGTACCTGCTTCGGAATGGCGAGCGAAGGCGGCGGCAAGATGCGTTCCTTGAAGCGTGCGTCCTCGTAATAGCGCGCCTTTTTCGCGCGGATAGGCGGGGTGCCCGCGACCATGACGATTTCGTCGGAGGGCGGAAGCTGCATCACCTCGCCAGGCGTGAGCAGCGGTCGGGCGGTTTCCGAGCGCGACACCATCAGATGGCCGAGCCAGGGCGACAGCCGATGCCCGGCATAGTTCTTCATTGCCTTCATCTCGGTGGCGGTGCCTAGGGCATCCGACACGCGCTTGGCCGTTCGCTCGTCGTTGGTCGCGAAGCTGACGCGGACGTGGCAATTGTCGAGGATCGAGTTGTTTGCTCCATACGCCTTCTCGATCTGGTTCAGCGACTGCGCGATCAGGAAGCTCTTGAGGCCATAGCCCGCCATGAAGGCGAGCGCGCTCTCGAAGAAATCGAGCCGCCCGAGCGCGGGAAACTCGTCGAGCATCAGGAGAAGCCGATGACGGCCGGCTTTCGCCTGGAGATCCTCGGTCAGGCGGCGGCCGACCTGGTTGAGGATCAGGCGGATCAGCGGCTTGGTGCGGTTGATGTCGGACGGCGGCACGACAAGATAGAGCGTCGTCGGGTTCCTTCCACCCACGACGTCGCCAATCCGCCAATCGCAGTGGCGCGTCACCTCGGCGACAACGGGATCGCGATAGAGGCCGAGGAACGACATGGCGGTCGACAACACGCCCGACCGTTCGTTGTCCGACTTGTTGAGCAGTTCGCGCGCCGCCGATGCGATCACCGGATGCGGCCCGGCTTCGCCGAGATGCGCCGTCGTCATCATCGCCGCGAGTGTGGATTCGATCGGTCGCTTCGGATCTGAGAGGAATGCCGCGACGCCGGCGAGCGTCTTGTCCGCTTCGGCATAGAGGACGTGGAGGATCGCGCCGACCAGCAGCGCATGGCTGGTTTTCTCCCAATGGTTCCGCTTCTCGAGGCTGCCTTCGGGATCGACCAGGATGTCGGCGATGTTCTGGACGTCGCGAACTTCCCATTCGCCGCGGCGTACTTCAAGCAACGGATTATAGGCTGAGGATTTGGCGTTGGTCGGATCGAACAGCAGCACACGCCCATGCTGGGCACGAAAGCCCGCGGTGAGCTGCCAGTTCTCGCCTTTGATGTCATGGACGATCGCCGATCCCGGCCATGTCAGCAGCGACGGCACGACCAGGCCGACGCCCTTGCCAGAGCGCGTCGGCGCGAAACACAAAACATGCTCCGGGCCGTTGTGACGAAGATAGTGGCTGTCGTAGCGGCCGAGCACCACGCCATCCGGGCCGAGCAAACCGGCCGACTTCACTTCCTCCGTTTCGGCCCAGCGGGCTGAACCGTAGGTCTCGACCTTCTTCGCCTCCCGCGCGCGCCATACCGACATGCCGATAGCGACGGCCACGGCGATGAAGCCGCCGGACGCCGCGATATAGGCGCCTTCAACGAAGACCTGTGGCGCATAGGCGTCATAGCCATACCACCACCAGAAGAAGGAGGGCGGCAGGTAGATCGGGAAGCCGAACAGCCGGAACCATGGCGCGCCCAATTCAGGCTGAAACGCGAGCCGCCAGGCCACCCATTCGGTCGCGCCCCAGATGCAGGTGAGGACGATGGAGAGGACGGTGATGATCTGGCCCCACAGAATCTTGGTGGCGGGCATGGGCAATTCCTTTTGGGCAATGGGTAGTCAAAGGCCGAGGCCGCGTTTGCGGCCAAAGCTCCAGTCGATGCCGCCATCGTCGCGAGCGACGCCAGAGACATGGCGGCCGAGTTGCTTTTCGAGGGAGGGCGTCCAGGGCACGAGCTGGAAGCCGAGGCCGTCATCGATCATGGCAAAGCGACCGGAGGCGAGCGTGAAGCGCTGGCGATAGGAACCGGCGACATATTCGCCAGAGTCTGCGCGATTGAAGGGCTGGCCGGTCTCGGCGGCGAGCTTCTCGCCCAGCGTCTCCAGCTCGCGGGCGCGGAGCGTGTCGATCAGATTGCGCGCGAAGGTGACGCGCTGGCCGTTGCGGTCGGCAAGCCCCTGTTCGATGATATACTCGGCGCGACGGTCGAGCGCATGGCGAACCTCCGCGCCGAAGCCGCCGTCCGAAAGGGCGACCGGCTCGCGGGCGATATTCTGCCGGTCGAGCCAGGTCGCCCCGGATGCCGTGATCTGCCGCTCGATGTCGAGATCGGAGCGGATGGCGAGCGCGATGCGGCGTTCGCCGTTGGCATCATCGAACCGCCGCAGCTCGACGATGGAGCCCGGTGCGCTGTCACCGGCGGCGTCGAGGTCGGACAGCTTGATGTGATGCGTGCGGCCATCGACGCCATCCACCACAGCGTAGGCCGAGCCTTTAAGCTCATCGTCGAGGCCACGATCGACAAGGCGGCCGACAATCGGTGTATCGAGACACTCGGCGGCAAGCACATAGCTCGCCGATCCGCGCTCGATGCCGCGCTCCGTCAGCGCGCGGTGCATGCGCTTGATGATGTCGCCGCGCTCGCCGAGTCCGCGCAGGATTGCTTCGGCGTTACCGTCGATCACCCATTGGCCGGGACCGATCTGGTCGGAGAGGCCGAGGGATTCCAGCTTGCGCAGGCGGCCGACCTTTTGGGGGAGATAGAGGTCGGGTTGTTCGCCCGGCCGTGGCGCGAAGTCGATGACGCCGGTATCGCGCGCATCCCGGACAAGCTGGCGATCGAGTTGCGTCCAGCGTTCGGCATCGACCTGGCGGCCGAGTGTGCGGCGGATGTCGAGATCGGTGCGGGGGCCGAGTTCCTGGGTGATGAGATCGCGCGCGCGGTCGCGCATCCCGTCCTTGATGTAATCGCGGGAGATGACGAGATCCTGCCTGTCGTCACGCACGCCTCGCACGATCAGGTGAACATGCGGGTGCTCGGTATTCCAGTGATCGACGGCCACCCAGTCCAGGCTTGTGTCCAGATCCTTTTCCATCTGGTCGACCAGATCGCGGGTGAAGGACTTGAGGTCAGCCATCTCCGCAGCGTCGTCGGGCGAGACGATGAACCGGAAGTGGTGGCGGTCTCCCTCACATCGCTCCGCGAAGGCTTTCGGATCGGCGTCGTCCCCGCCGGGGCCGAACAGCCTTGCCTTTTCTCCGTCTCGGGTCACGCCTTCGCGGCGCAGGTAGCTGAGATGGGTGGCGAGTGGCGCGGAACGGGCGCTTTGACGCACGACGCGCGCCTTGATGACGGCGCCGCGCGAGCGCGCGGTGATGAAACGATTGGCCTGGATGCTGGCACGCTGGCCGCGCCCGAAGCGTGAGCGGTTGCCGGCAACGATCCGGCCCGAGCGTGAAACGCCGGCGCCGGCCTTCTTCGCGGCGGCGAGCGCCTGCGCGATGAAGGGTCGCGCGCGCTGTGCGCCGGAGGAGCGAATGCGGCCAGGCCGGATGCGAAACTTGGTGTCGTCGGTCATGGCCGAGACGCCGCACATCGCGCCAAGTGCTCGAAATCATGAGGAAATCGGCATGGCCGCGAGGTGCGGGAAACCTGCACACCTCGCGAAAATGCGCCATAACCCCTTGAAATAACACGACCGCAACAAGCCGCACCTCGCGGCCTTTTATCCTGCCATCCTTCGGTCGTGTTGCCTGTGCTCCACCTCTGCACTCTCTGGAATACGCCAGCGCCCGCTATCGTGCGATCGGGAACCGCGGCGCTCATCGCATCATTCCTGCATCAGCGCGGGCGACGAACAGCCCGCCGGATTGCGGCACTGTGGCGGAAACGTCGCGCACTGCCGGCGTCTGTCCCGCATCGGTCGAGGAGCGATCGGCCTGCACAGGATCGGCAGCGGGGCGGCGATCCGGCTGTCCGATGAACAGCGGCGCCCGGGTCCATGTCAGCGGATCGACGGCCGCCACTACGGTAGGTCTGGCCGCGCCGTTGCCGTCCAGCGCCGGTGCTACATTGGCGAGATAGGCGCGGGTTTCGGATGGCAGCGGACGGCCGCTCAGCGATGCCTCATAGCGACCGGGACCGGCATTGTAGGCGGCGATCCAGCCAGGCGAGCCGTAGCGGTCGAACAGCTCGCGGATATAGGCCGCGCCCGCGATGATGTTGTCGTGCGGGTCGTATGGGTCCGCGCCGAGACGGTGACGGACGCGCAGGCCCGCCCAGGTCTGTGGCATGATCTGCATCAGGCCGATCGCCCCCTTGGGCGAGACGGCGCGCGGATCGCCATTGCTTTCCGCGCGCAGCACCGCCCTGATCCATGCAGCCGGAAGCTCGAAGCGCTGTGCCGCTTCCGCGACGTGATCGGCGTAAGGATCGCGCGGCGTTGGCCGGGCGGTCGCCACGGGATCGGCGAGCGACGGCACGGATTGAACGCAAGCGAGCGCGAGGCCGGAAAGGAGGAGGAGGACGGTGCTGCGCATGGCGTCAGTCCTTCGCGTCGCGCTTGGCGGGACGGCTCCAGTGCAATGACCAGTCTTTGCCGGCATCGTCGTTGCGGAACAGGTTGGCGCGGACCGGCTGCGGCAGTGCCGGATCGTCGATCACCACAGCAATGTATTCGCCCGCGCGTTCGCCGGTGCGCTTCCAGCCGGCGCCGATCTCCGCGCCCGCTTCTCCGGTCTCGCTATCGACGAGGTGGACGCGAAACTGGGGTGCGTTCTCGGCGTCTGATGGCTCGGCCGAGGCGATGAGAATGTCCTGAGCCAGCATCAGCGTCGTCAGATGTCCGATGAAGCCGACGCCGTCGTCGTCGTGCCTGAATGTCCCGATCTGTGGCATGGTGGTTTCCTTGGCGGTGGCGTTGGAAGACCCATCGGCGAGCACCGCTCCCGCCGCTGGAAAGCGGGTCAGTGCGTGGTCGTTGATGTTTGGGCGCGCCAAACGAAACGGCCATCGCCGGCCTCGTCGGTGTAGATCGGCGTCGCCTTGCCGATGACGGTGCGCGCCGGGATCGCGCCGAAATAGCGGCCGTCGAGACTGTCGGGCACGGACGGATTCATCAGGAAGATGTCGCCGTACGCGATGCGGCGGCAACCCTGCCAGACTGGCAGCGGACGGCCACGTCTGTCGCGGTCGAGCGCGTCGCCGATCGGCACGGTATCGATCGTCACGGCATTGCCGGTGCGGCAGACCTGTTGACCGGGAAGTGCCGCGACATGCTTCATCAGCGGCACGCCGCGCCCGACATAGCCACGCTCGACCATGAAATCGGCGAGCGGCTCGTCCGGCATGACGGCAACCAGATCGCCGACCGCCAGCTGACGGGGCGGATCGAGGTCATAGAGGCCGATCGGCACGCTAGCCGAGGCGTTCCACACGAGGCGCAGCGGTGTTGGAACGAAGGACGCGATGGCGACGCCCATGATCGAGAAATACGTCACCATGACGTAGCCGAAGCGGGTCATCGCTCGATCTCCCGTCGCTTGAGCCACGCCTGATGGCGCTCGAGCGTGTAGGGACGCGGCTCATGTCCGGCGCTCAGACGGTTGGCGACATGGCGCCAGTGATCGGCACCGACCTCGCAAGGGTCGATCCCAGCGGCTTCCACCGCATCGATATGGCGGAGCACCTGTTGGACCTTCGGCCAGCCCTCGATCTTGAGCAGGATGTCGCCGCCAGGGCGCACGAAGGGCAGCGTCTGATAGGCATCGCCGGGCCTAACGGCGCACACGATGTCGATGCGCGAGATGATCGTGCCGAAGTCATTGGACGCCCAACGGACGAAGGCGAAGGTGCTGCCGGGCCGGAACGACAGCACGCGGCGGCGGCGGTCGAGGATGGTTTCTCGCGCCTCGCGGCCGAACCTGATCCAGTTCTCGATTCTTTTTTCCACCCAGGTCAATTCGACATGGGTGAGGTTGTCGGATGCGTGTGCGATCGGCACGGAGCCGCCGAGCACGCGAGGAGCCGCGTTGCCGGTCATGGATGGTCTCCATCGGGGTCAAGGGGAAATTCACGCGCGAGCAGCTCGCGCAGCATGTCGGCGACGGTGACGCCGCGCCGGAAGGCGGCGATCTTGATCCGGCCGCGCAGCTCTGGCGTAACGTCGATGGTGAGCCGCGCGATAAAACTGCCGGCGTCGCTGTCGCGCGGCGCACTATCTGCCGCCTTGATCCACTGCTCCGGATCGGCTGGGCGTGAGGCGAATCCGCGACGGGTCGGGCGTTCGCTCATGGCGTCGTCCTTCCTGTGTCGACTGCATCGATCGCCGCTGCGAGCACCGCGATCTCGCGCGCGGCGGGCGTTTCATCGTCCAGTTCGGACACCAGCCGTCCCGATTGCGCGGCGACCGCGAAGGCGACGCGCTGACCGATGGTGGCGGTGAGCACCGGCGGATCGTGATCGGCCAGCGTCTCGGCCGTTTCGCGGGCGAGCACAGTGCGCGCGCCGCAGCGGTTCAGCACGAAGCGGGCGGTGAGATCCGGTCGGTAGATGCGCGCTTCCGCAAGAAGCGTCAGCATCTCGGCGGAAGCCCAGCCATCGAGTGGCGACGGCTGCACCGGAATCAGCACCAGGTCGGCGGCGAGGAGCGCCGAGCGCATCAGCGCTGCGACACGCGGCGGACCATCGATCACGATCACGTCGGCGGTGCGCCCCAGTTCCGGCGCCTCCCGGTGTAACGTGTCGCGCGCCAGGCCGACGACGCCGAACAGACGCGGCAGTCCTTTACGCGCCCGCTGCTGCGACCAGTCCAGCGCCGATCCCTGCGGGTCGGCGTCGATAAGAGTGACGCGCTTGCCTTGCCGTGCCCATTCGCCGGCGAGATTCAGCGCCAGGGTCGTCTTGCCGACGCCGCCCTTCTGGTTGAGGAACGCGACGATCATGGCTTCTTCCCCGGTGACGTTAGGGAAAGCAACGGCGCGAAGGTTTCGGCGGTTGGCGCTGTCGGCCGCTTGCGAGCACCGCGAAGGGCCTTTGCGGCGCCGCGGATGAGGTTTTCCACCTCACGCGTGCGCTCTACAGAGTTAGATTCTCTGTTAGCCGGGGTACTGACCAGTGCCCCCTCGCCAGCGTTGCGGCTGTGGCGATGATGCCTCCGTGAAACGATCATGGAGGGCGGCGCGTGGTGCTCCGTCAGGATCGGCGACGGAGATGAAACATGGAGTTCTATGCGGGACTGGACGTGTCGCTGGAGGCGACGAGCGTGTGCGTGATGAATGGCGAGGGCAAGGTCGTCCGGGAAGGAAAACTCCCGTCCGACCCGGAGGCGATCGAACTGTTCCTGGCCGAATGGGGCATCCATCTCAAGCGGGTCGGGCTGGAAGCCTTCTCGTTCAGCGCCTGGCTCTATGCCGCCCTTGATGAAAAAGGGCTGCCGGTCGTCTGCATCGAGACCCGCCACACGAAGGCGGCGCTGAACGCCATGCTGAACAAGACCGACAGGAACGATGCGCGCGGCATCGCGCAGTTGATGCGCACCGGCTGGTTCCGGCCCGTCCACGTCAAGTCGCGCGAGGCGCAGGCGCTGCGGATGCTGCTCGCCGGCCGCAAGGCGCTGCTCGGCAAGGTGCTCGACATGGAGAACATGATCCGCGGCCTGATCCGGCCGTTCGGCCTGAAGGTCGGTCCGGTCTCGATCGGCAAGTTCGACGGGCGCGTACGCGAGCTGGTTGCCGGCCTTGCCGAGCTGGAACAGATCGTCGAACCGTTGCTGGCCGCCCGCGCGGCGATGCGCTTGCAGTTCGCCCGCATGCACCGGCTGGCGCTGACGGCAGCGCGCGAGGACAAGGCGGTGCGGCGGCTGATGACGGTGCCCGGCGTCGGCGCTATCGTGGCGCTGACCTTCCGCGCCACCGTCGATGATCCCGGCCGGTTCAAAAAGTCCGTGACCGTCGGCGCGCACTTCGGGTTGACGCCACGACGATACCAATCTGGCGAGACCGACTGGTCGGGCCGCATCTCCAAATGCGGGGACGAGATGACGCGCGCCATGCTCTACGAGGCGGCGATCGCCATCCTCACGCGCATCCCGAAGACCTTCAAGCTTAGGCTCTGGGGGCTGAGGCTCTTGAAGAAGAAGGGGCTGAAAAAGGCCGCGACCGCCGTGGCGCGGGCCTTGGCCGTTCTCCTGCACAAGATCTGGGTCGATGGCTCGACCTTCCGATATGGCGTCGGCCTGAAGGGCGGCCGGATCGCTCGCGCATGATGACGGCGTAAGCGATCCGGCCGCGCCCTTCCGGCGCGTCACTAGGTTCCGCCACGGCGGAGCGGCGTCTCCCGAGGAGACGGGGACACGGGCGAGATCGAAACTTGAATTGCCGGCAGCCTTCGGGCGAAACCGCACGGCGCTTGTTAGCCTGACCGCCTGGTCTCCAGATCCCGGAATGTGGCGGACACCATGCCGACCACGGACGTTAGCGAGTGCTCCTCGGAGAGACATGAGCCGCACCTCAGCGTGACGATGTTGGAAGGGAACGGCCGCAGCGGCGGCAGACGGCGGCATTCGCGCGCCCTGGCGGGCGCTCGCCAATGTCTTCGCAAGTAAAAGCGGCTTTACGGATCAGTCCGCCGATGGCAGACTGAAATGGAGAGGCACTGTCTCCACAATCCCCTGACTCACAACAACAAGTTAGAGTCAGTACGTTAGACTCTAAGTTAGGGGAGCAAATTCCGCTTTTCGTGCGGAGGGTTAGGTCCTGTTTAGGTTCCCGATGGCACGAGGGGGTGGTTCCCGATAGCACGCGCCTGCCGGTTCCCGATGGCACGACGCTATCCACAGTCTGTCCACAGGCCGGAATCGGCTCGAAGGCGAGCAGCATCCGCCCGCCGATTTCGGCTTCGAGAAACAGCGTGTAGCCGGGCAGAGGCTGGCGGCGAATGATGTCGCGCAGCTCGAAGGCAAAGCGTTTGAAGGGCGATAATGCGCCGGACTTCTGGTGGAGGTGGCGGAAGTCGAAACGCCAACCATTGCGCTGCCGGCCGCCATGCTTGCGCACGATGCGGTATAGCCAGCGATCGAGCCCGCCGGTGAGATCGAAATAGGCACGGTCGATGGTCAGCACGAGCGCGTCGTCGAGCACGGCTTGGTAGAACCAGTCGGGCACGATCAGCTCGATCCCGTCAGGTCGCCCATTCCGGTCGGTGCGCTCCTTCCACTCGTTGATCCACGAGAAACGATGCCGACGGCCTTCGAGAGGCTGGCGGATCGTAGTTGAAATCGTGGTGGACTGGAGCCGATCTAGTGCCGCCTTCAGGCGCTGATAATCGCGCAGGCTCGTGCCGCGGCCGATGAACCGCAGAATTTCATAGGGGGTGGCGGCCATCAGCCGTGAGGTGCGAAGCCCCGCGTCGCGGGCTTCGACGATCTGACTCGCCGCCCAGATCAGGATGTCGGCGTCCCAGATGGTCGCCATGCCGTGATCCGGCACGGCCTCGACCCGGATCGCGATCTTGCCGGCGCAAAAGTCGATCGGCGCGACGCGATGAGATTTGGAGAGGGAGAAGAACGGATAGGCCATGAGATCCTGCGCGTCTCGTGGCGCGAAATCGCCGGGGAGCGCCCGGAACAGGTCGAGCTGTCCGCGCTCCGAAAGGGACTGATGCCGCGCCGCCATTCGGAAACCGCGATCAGCGTGCGAAGCGGCCAGGCTGCGCCACAAGCGGCTGCACCTGACGCTTGGCAGGCAGCACGTTGCCCCGCGGATCGGAGGTCGAGGTCACCGCGCCACGCGCGGCCCAAGCTTCGAGATCGTCTACCGAATAGACGACGCGCCCGCCGAGCTTGCGATAGGCCGGGCCAGTCCCGTAGGTGCGATGTTTCTCCAGCGTGCGGGCTGAAAGGCTAAGGAATTCAGCTGCTTCCTTGGTGCGCAGAAAGCGCGGCGGCAAAACGGCGAGGTCGGGTCGCATGGATCGGCCTTTCGTGATCTTCGGTGGGGCCACCGATGATCGGCGGCGGAAGAAGGTCACGATGGCGAAGCGCGAGTGTCGGGATGTAGGGCGAAGTTGGGGGTATCGAAATCGCCCACCGGGCGAGCCATCTAGGCCTAAGAAACGCGGCGATGCCGAAGCAGTTTGCGATAGCCACCCGCGATCATGGTTCGGGCATCGCGGATCAGCGCCTTGACAGCATGCCGCACTGAAGAAGTTTGCCATTCGCTGCGGTCTGGTGCGCCGGTTTTGAACATGACCTGCGCGATCTCGCGCCCGGTCGCACCGGCCCGATGACCGTCGAAAGCTTGCAGCATTCGGCGCATCCGTGCCCGTTGCTGGGCAGTCAAACGTGTGTCGGGAGGAACCACACGGCCATGCAGAGCAGCCAGAAGCCGATAAACGGCTTCGAGGCGATCGAACCCATCCACACCGAGCGGGATGATTGCTGCTGTAGCTGCAAGACCCTCGTGAATGAGTTGAAGTTGTTGGCCGCTGCCGACGTCAAACAGCAAGTAAGCAGTGTTGTTTTCGGTCACTGAGACCGCTGCATCGATAACCGGTGGCGGATCGACTGGGCCCAACTCGGCTGGCGCAGCTCCGAGCACCAGGATGCTGGTGTCATGCTGCGGTAGCCAAAAGACGGGGGCGTCTGGTGGGGCGCGCAGAGGATCGACAGGGAAATCGTAACCCCCATTGCTGACGGATCTTACCTGTCAGCTCTTGTCGATCGACATGCGCGTCATCGAACGCTTCGTAGTCATGGTCATAAGCATCGTTTCGGCGCAGCCACTCCCAGGCAAGGTCGGATGCGGTGAGATCATCGATGTGATCGTAGTGCGCGGGCGAGCGCCACAGGGATGCGTCCGGCGTCATCGCGTTCCTCCCATCGATTGACCAAATTGCGGGAGAGATATGATTTCCCGGAAAGGTTGATTGAGGGAAGAGGTCTTGACGGCAGAGAGCGATGCCAGGGCGGCATCACTCTGTCAGTGCCTTTGACTTTCGCGGACCAGATTTCGATAGCCGCGGTCGGACATCCAGCGCGCACGGGCAAGATGTGAGTCGTGGATCAGGCGACAACGTCTTGGATCGAGTTCGGGATCGAGACCGAACAGAATCTGTACAGCCTCGCGCCAGTCGGCACCATCGCGAGCGGCGTCGAGCAAGCGGAGATACAAAGTCATGTGCTCTCGGTCATAGGGCGTCAGACCCTGGCCGGGAGGTGGTTCGTCAAGAAACTGCGGGGCTGATCGTGTCACCGTGCCATCCTATTCGCCTGATGCGATCCTGTTAACCAATTCCGCTGCTGTCTTTGACGCAGGACATGCATATGGTGGAAAAACAGGGCGGGTCGCCACCGCGTCAGCGCGACGGCTACGATGGGGATCGTCGCTGGTGTTCATCATGAAGCCGCAGCACTCCTTCGCCTTTGTCAGTGGACAGAAGTACGACGCCAGCGGCTTCCAGTGCCCGCCTGACTTGATCGCGCGTTGTCTCATACACATCGAGCCCGTTTTCGGATTCGAGGCGCTTGAGAGCGGTTAGCGATACTCGGGCCTTGTCAGCGAGCGTCTCCTGTGTCCAACCCAGCAACGCGCGTGCGGCCCGTGATTGTCGGGCGGTGATCATGCATGATCACCTCCCACCGGCCAAAACGCACTTGCCAGAACTACGGCTATTTTAGTCGCTCTTGTCGCGAGCGCCACCAGAATTCAGCGTTCGCGACGCTTATCTTCTAGCCATACTCGGCCTCCCGCGCCGAACTGATTCGGTTTTGGCAGGCAGGCGGCCCCGGCCTTTCGGCCGGGGCCTTGCTCGGGGAGATCAGTCGCCCCGGCGCCCGTTGGGGCGGGACCAGATCAGCGAGTAGCTCTCGCCGTCCTCGTCGTCGAAGAGGTTGGCGTAGATTGGGGCGTTGAAGCTCGGATCGTCGAGCTTGAGGCCCAGATAATCGCGGCCTTCGTTGGAACGCTTGGACCAGGCGGCGCCGATCTCGGCGCGGCCGACCAGAACGCGGTGGCTGGGGGCGTTTTCGCCGGTGGCCCGCAGGTCGGGAACGATGCGCACGCCCTTGGCCTGGACGCTGAGGGTGACGATTTCGCCGGTGAATTCGTTCGAGCCGGTCTTCTTGAAGGTGCCGATGGTCGCCATGGTAAGTCTCCGTTTTCCGTTTTCGAGCCCGCAC